>Ga0268263_1000002_pt1 | contig 917126 bp, 701 predicted proteins | sample Biomet5_FD_190358 | JGI IMG/M metagenome (GOLD analysis project Ga0268263, IMG submission 190358) | Microbial communities from bioreactor (seeded with sewage sludge) at LBNL, California, USA - Biofuel metagenome 5 (SPAdes) (version 4) | ecosystem: Engineered > Bioreactor > Anaerobic >... | reverse complement strand
TCCTCGTTGTGTCTATTATTGTCCTGGTCATCTCTTCTATTGCTGTTGCAACCTCTCCGGTCTGGGCACTTTGTTCCTGAGCCCCGGCTGCCATCTCTTCTGTACTTGAACTTATTTCACTGCTGCTGGCAGAAGTAGCTTTAATTGCCCTGTTAACATCAGAAATAGTTTTATCCAATGATTCTGCCACAGTATTTATACTATTCTTAATTACCTGATGATCACCTTTATAATTACTTGTTATTCTTACAGTGAGGTCACCAGTAGCAATTTGTTCAAGAGCTTTAACCCCCTCATTAACAGGAGTAATTACGGCTTCCATAGTATTATTTACACCTTCAACTATTTTACGGTAACCGCCATTAAATTTATTCTCATCTCCTCTTGTAGTCAGTCTTCCTTCAACAGCCGCTAAAGAAAGCATTTCAGCCTCACTAATTAAACTTCGAAGAGTTACTACAATTGTATTTAATGCAGGAGATATTTCATCGTCATCATGCATTTTAGAGGCTTCAGAGGAAAGGTCACCATCAGCAACTTTATACATCAGTTTAATGAAGCCATGAAGTTTGTCGGCAAACGTATCCATTGCACCCGTTAACAGCCCTACTTCATCTTTGCTCTTTGGATTAACACGGGCATTCAATTTCCCCTTGCTTAATTCAGACATCATATAAAATGCTTTATTAAGAGGTTCGCTGATTGTTTTAACAATGGTATAGGCGGCTAAAATAGCTATAAAAAAGGCAATAATTGTAGTTATTACCATCATTGTAAATGAAGAATTATATGATGCTTCACTTTTTAACTGACTTTCATCAGTAGATTTTTCCAATAATTCTGTAAGCTGGTTTATTACTTCGCGGGATGATTCAAATGCAATACTGCCATCGGTTAATGATATAGTTATGGCTTGTTCTCTTGCTTCGGGGGAACCTTCTTTACATTTACTTACAATTTTATCAGTAGTCTCAATCCATTTTACTTTTTCGCTCTCAAATTTGTCAATCAATGGCTGTATATCATCTGCCTGGCGTAATTCCTTAAATTTATTCCAACGCGTATTTACCTGTTGTATATTTTCTTCATTTTCTTTAACCATGGCTAAAAATTTTTCGGTTCCAGGACTGGAAAATATTAGTGTCCTTTGTGCAACAAGTGCCTGCTGCATGTCTCTGTCAGCCTGCAACAAAATATCAATCGCCGGCAGGTCAACTTTAGCCACCTTTTCCAAATGAGCATTTATACTATTTGCATTATAAAGCCCTGTAACTGATATTCCAATCAAAAATACTGTTAACAGGCTGAAAGCCAATAATAGTTTATGTTTTATTTTCAGATCCCAAAACCACTGTTTCATATATTCCTCTTTTTATTTGACGTATATTTCCTTTTGCCTAATCTGCAAAAGGATAAATACCGGTACATTATACCGCTATGCATTCGTTATTATCTTATATTATTGTTACACACTTATATTAAATAACTGCGTGTAAAACTTTATTTGTTAATAAATTCAATAATCCCTCTATGCCTGTTTTCGGATTTTAAGGCATAAATCTTTACTGAATTGATGTCATCGCAACAAAGGAGAAATAAAAGGCCATATTTTGCAGTAAATGAGGCTTATAACGAATTAAACGTTAAGCCTGCATTTACCTTCCACACTTTTTTCGGAATGTTGTGCGAACAAACTACTAATTATATTTTTCTATTAATGTTCCATTATATCAGAATACATAGTTTCTGATAATTGAGATTTCTGTTCTATATTAAATCTGTTTATTAAATCCTGAAGCGAAACTGTAAGCCTGTTTAAATCTTCGGCAGCATGGGCTACCTGTTGAATACCGGATGCGGTTTCACTTGTTACATTACTTATTGATTCAATACTTCTGCTTATCTGTTCAGCCGTACTGGATTGTTCTTCACTGGCAGAGGCAACCTGGTTTATATCGTCAACCACCTTAACTGTTGCATGTATAATCTCCTCCAGAGATTCTCCGGCTTTATGGGCAAGGTTCTTTCCTTTTTCAACTTCAGCCGTACCTCGATTCATTGAGTCAACAGCTTCGGAAGTATCAGATTGAATTTGCTTTATCATTGTAGCTATTTCTTTGGTTGCCTTTGTGGTTCTCTCTGCAAGTTTACGTACTTCGTCTGCAACCACTGCAAAGCCTCTGCCCTGTTCTCCTGCTCTCGCTGCTTCTATGGCTGCATTTAGTGCCAGAAGATTCGTCTGGTCAGCTATATCATCTATTACCTGGATTATCTCTCCTATCTGGTCACTGTTCTTTCCAAGCTGCTTTACTGTTTCTGCTGCCTGGGTTACTACTTCTGCTATTTTATTTATTCCATCTACTGTTTCTTTTACTACATGGCCGCCTTCTTCTGCTATCTGCCCTGCTTTTTTTGCATGCTCTGCGGCAGTACCGGCATTCCGGGTTGTCTCAAGAATAGTTTTGGTCATTTGTTCAACAGCAACGGCAACTTCCCCGGTCTGAGCGCTCTGTTCATGGGCCCCGGCAGCCATTTGTTCAGTACTTGAAGATATTTCAGCACTTGCCGAAGCAGTAGCATGAACTGCTTCACTTACTTCACCAAGCGCACCATTCATTGCCGAAGCAGCTTCATTAATACTGGTTTTAATAAGTTCATGGTCACCTTTGTAATCACCTTTTACTGATACCGTTAAGTCATGCCTTGCTATTCTGGAAAGAACATCAATACCCTCATATACAGGCTTTAATAGTGTATCATGAGAGTTATTTATTCCCTTTATAAGTTCATTATATCCGCCATGATATTTATCTGCATTAGCCCTGTATTTCAGGTCCCCTTTTATTGCAGCTTCATTAAGAAGGTTTATTTCAGATATCAAACCATTAATAGTTTTTACTACATAGATAATGCTATTTGATAAAACATCTTTAGATGACCTTGCTTTTAAATTAATATCAAACCTGCCTTCAGAAAGGTTTCTGACAGCTTTGGCCTGGTCAGTTGTTGTTTGGACCATTTTGCTGCAGGCATCCTGTAATATTCCAATCTCATCTTCAGTTGTTACTTTAATTTCAATATCAGTATTGCCTGATGCAAGTTCTATAGTTTGGTCTGCAATATATTTTAACTTATCTGTAACAGTTCTTTTAATTATCATACCAATAACTGTGAATAATACAGCAGCTATTAGTATTCCAACCAAAATAGTAGCGAAAATTATTCCTGATATTCTTGAAGATATTTCAGAATTAGAATACCCGGTAACTACAGTAAATTTCCAGGGATCAAAAGTAACAGTCTGGATATTCCAGTCACTGCCCTCACTTTTGGATTTTACAATGATCTCATTAATTTGATTATTCTGCATATGAGAAGAAGCAAACAATATTCTGTCTTTATAATCTTTTAGCGCAACAAAACCATCATTCAGAATCCTGGCAGATTTAACATTCCTTTCAAGTTCAGACAGAATTGATAGTTTATAACCTACATACCAGATGCCAATTACAGAACCTTCTGTGTTTGTTATAGGCTCATAACCGGTTATATATGGAACACCAAGAATATCAACAACTCCATAGAATGGAGTATTGCTCAAAATATTCTTCATTGCCTGACCCTGTGAGTCCAGTTTAGTACCCACAGCCCTGGAGCCGTCATCTTTCATTACATTAGTACTAATCCTGACAAAATCATCTCCGCTTCTTACAAAGATAGTTGCCGAAGAACCTGTTAGGGTTTTAACCTGGTCAACTATACTATTGCTGCCTGAAACTGAATAACTCCCAAAGTTAAGTGATGACTTACCATCTGATGCGGCAAGGGAAGGAAGCCCATCATTTAATGACTCTCTTTTAAGTACACTCATTGCTACATGTACTTTTTCAAGCATTATTTTATCAATAGTATTTAGTGAACTAATTACTTTTTCACTACCCAGCTTCACCTGACTTTCAGCGCTTTGATGTATTTCTTTATCAAAACTTGAAGAAATAAGAAAAACTGCAACAATTGTTACAATAAATATTACACCAGTAAGCGGAAATAATAATTTATATAATAACCTTTGTTTGATCTTATTGTTAAAAGATGCCAATTTATATGTCCCGAAATTTGATACTATACAGCATATTCGAATAAAATCAATAAATTGTTAAGGCAGTTAATTTTCTCAACATATAAATTACTGTGTTAAACTGCCTTAAACAGAGCAGACTATCCTGGTATTATTTTCGAAAAGTTAAAGTAAGCGAGCAAATAATGAAGCTAGCGCACTATTTGTGATATATATGGAAGGCTATTTTCCTGTTCCGGAAAAACTAATATTTACTAACGTTTTAGTATATTTTTTAATAAAATTTACAATGACAGACGGGATTTCAATTTAACCGCATACCTTTGACTGATTATAAATTCCTGGTTATTCCCCTTCATATAAACTTTGAAAGAACGGTTATACCATTTTTCAATGCGAACAGCAAAATTCAGATTAATAATAGTTGAACGATGAATTCTTAAAAAGACATCAGGAGAAAGTTTTTTCTCCCAGTCTTTTAAAACTTTTCTCAAAACAATTTTGCTTCCATCTACAAGATTTATAGTGGAGTATTCACCAAGGGCGGTGACGCAAACTATATCACCAACCTTAATAAATTTAGTTTTATTCTTAACAGAGACAAGCAGTCTTTCGTTTTCAGTTAATTGCCTGCTGGCAGCGGGCATCTCATTGGATGAGCGGGCAGAATTTTTTAATTCTTCAATCTTTTGCAGCCTGGCTTCAACAGTTTTAAGTAAAGCAGGAACTCTGAAAGGTTTAACAATATAATCATCTGCTCCCAAATCCATTCCTGAACGCAAATCGCACATCTCAGATTTAGCAGTTAAAAAAATAAATGGTATAAGGGATGTTTCAGCAGCCCGGTTTAATTCTTCCTTAACTTCATAGCCATTAAGTCCGGGCATCATAATATCACAGAGAATAATATCCGGGAAAATTTCTTTTGCCAGAGTTACCCCTTCTTTTCCATCAGAAGCAGAGAAAACTTTATAATTATTCTCTTCAAAAATCTCTCTTATAAGCGATTTTACAGAATAATCATCTTCAATAATGAGTATTTTTTTCATAATTTTTTTGAATCTAAAAGTAATATTACAAACTTATACATTATTATCAACAAGCGGGATAAAAATTGTAAAAGTGGTTCCCTTTCCAACTGAGCTTTCAAAAAACACTTTACCGTTATGCATTTCAACAGCCTTCTGAACAATAGAAAGCCCAAGGCCCGTTCCGGGAATATTTTCTATATTTTTACCCCTGTAAAAAGGATGGAACAGATGGTTCTGATCATCTTCGCTTATCCCCATACCACTATCTGCTACCTTTATTTTTAACATAGAGTTAGCATCAGAAACTGATATTTTTATATCTCCACCGGCTGGAGAATACTTAACAGCGTTAGAAACCAGGTTATTGATTATTTGCATTAATAGTTTCAGATCCAGTACATATATTTTCCTGGAGGCATTATATTTTAAAATAAACTCAATATCGTTACCGGCAGTTGTTCTGAAATTATCTATTGACTCCTTTATAAGGTTATAAAGGTTAACCTCAGAAGGTGCAAAATTTATTTTACCGGTTTCAGCTTTATTAATAATTAATACATCATTAATAAGTTCAGTCATATAGGATACTGCATTTTGGATTTTTGCAATATGTTTCTTATACTTTTCCTCATCCCATTTAGGCCCAAGTATTTCAAGAAGATCAGCAGAAGCAAGAATTGTTGTTAAGGGAGTCCTGAATTCATGTGAAGCCATTGAGATAAAGCCAGACTTCAGTTCATTAAGTTCACGTTCCTTTTCCAGAGAGCGTATAGTTTCACGCTGAAGAATTTTCTGCGATGTTATATCCATAAGAACAGACACAGTACCATCGAAAGAGCCATCTTTTTTATTTAATGACGCTATGTAAATAATAGCCGAGTGAATGTTCCCATAATTATCAATAATATCCCCTTCAAACTGTTCAGAAGGAGACCCTGTTAAAAATAAGGCATCTTTTTGTTTTATAATTTCAGCAAGATTTTTTGAGAAAACATCACTGACAATTTTGCCATTTAACTCATTTTTACTTAATCTAAAAAACTTTTCAAAGGCAGCATTACATTCAATAAACTTATTATCTTTATCCCTAAGAAATACTGGCAAAGGAATAGTTTTTATGATAGTCTGAAAGAATTCATTCTGATTCTGAATAAATTCATCAGCCTCCGATAATTTTCTGTATTCAAGGAAAAGCTGGGCATTAAGTTCCTGGAGGCGTTTAGTCCTTTCAGATACAAGTTTTTCAAGATGGTTTTTATAATCGTTAATAACCTTTTCATTCTTTTTACGCTCAGTTATATCCTCGCCCGAAAGTAAAAGCCCGGAAATGCCGGAATCTTCTTCTACAATAGCAGTAACGTGAAAAGCAAGTATTTTTTCATCTTCATAACCGGTAACAATAGAATTTTCGAAATAACCAAAACCTGACTGAGAGCCCTGCAAAGATTTATCCAGAGTCTGGTTCATTTCGTCCCATTGGTCTTCTTTAAAACAAAGCTTAACCCAATTTTTTCCATGAACCATTGGTTCAGTATAGCCAAGAATTTTATATCCTGTTTCATTCATAAGAGTAATATTGCCGGCATTATCAAGAACACACATCATAACCGGAGAAATTTCCATATATTTTCGTGCCCGGTCTCTTTGCTTCAGTATTTCTTTTTCAATCCTCAACCTCCTGCTGATATCATTAATTATATTTATCACAGATACTTTACTATTTATTGTAAGTATATAGGTTGATATTTCAGCATAAAAATCAGTTCCATCCTTCCTGTTGTGTACCTGGTATATACGGTTTGTATCGCTCCATTCATTTTCCTGGTAGCCGGAAATTTTCATATCTGTGAAGCTGTTAATGGCAATATCATCGATTCGTTTTTGAATAAACTCCTCATAAGTATATTTATAATTACGAATAGCAGCATTATTAACATCAGTTATCACCCTTGATTCAAAATCATAAATAATTACCGGCAAAGGATTATTTTCAAAAAGTATCCTGTACTTTTCTTCAGACTCTTTTAACTTAGCATTTGCCGCAAGTTCATCAGTTATATCTCTGCCAACAGCAATTACAGCAATGGAATCAGTTTTGGCCTCTTTTACAACTGAAGTACTTAGTGCAATAGGAAATTCTTCACTATTTTGTTTACGCCCTAAAATTGTACCAGACCAGCCGCCGGAACTAATAGCAGAATAAAAATAGGACATTATTTCCGGAGCGTTTTTGTCTGTGGAAAAAAAGGCGGGAGTTTTCCCCATAATTTCGTTTTCAGTATAACCAAAATTGTTTAGAAACGCTTTATTGGCAAATATTATTTTTTTATCATAATCATGAAGAGTAATCATTTCAGAAGTATTATCAATAGCAGACAGTAAAAGCCTGACCTGTTTTTCAGTTTCAAGCTTTTCTGTAATATCTCTATTAATAGATAATATGGCAGCCTTCCCTTTGTATTCTATAAAGGAAGCATTTACTTCCAGGAATAGTTTCCTTCCATCCTTTCTGAACTGAACTGTCTGAAAATTAACTATATTGCCGGCAGTTAAAGTTTCAGTAATCTTCCGCTCACCCCTTTTTACATTCAGAGAAATATCCTTTATGGACATCCCGATAAACTCATCCCTGTTAAAACCATATACTTCACATGCTTTATCATTAGCTTCAAGAATTACCTCATCTTCAGGGCGAAAAACAAGAATCGGTTCATGAGCGCTCATAAAGAGAATTTTATAATCTTTCTCAGATTGCTTTAGTTTTTTTTCTGAAGCTTTTCTTTCGGAGATATCTCTTACAATATGAGTCCGGAAAATATTACTTCCCTTTTTCCAGTCATTAAAAGAAAACTCAATCGGGAAAAGTAAACCATTTTTTCTTTTCCCCATTTTTTCAAAAGTTTTTCGGATATTACACAGCATATTACCATAAGTAATAGGATTAGCACATAATATCTTATCTTCGTCAGCCATTATCAGGGTAATGCTTTGCCCAAGAATCTCCTGTTCAGAATAGCCATACATTTTTTCAGCAGTATTATTCCACTGAATAATATGAAAGTTGCCATCAGTGGTGATAATAGCATCGCTGGCACTTTCTGTTATTAATTTGAGCATTTCCTCTTTTTCTTTTAGCTCAATTTCAAACTTTTTCTTATCAGTAATATTCCTGGCAATTATACTAAAACCCGTAATTTTATCGCCGTTATAGATAAGAGTAGAATTTTGCCCCAGCCAAATATGATGTCCATTTTTAGTTATTACCGGAACTTCAAGGTAAGATGTGGCTTTTTTATCCCTGAGTTGAATGAGATAAAACCTTTTAACCAGGTTAATACATTCCGGGGAAATAATAGCAGTAAATTTCAACCGTTTCAACTCATCTATAGTATAACCTGAAATTTTAACACCGGCTTTATTTATATAGGTAAAGTTACCATTCAGATCGGTACTGCAAATAATATCCGCAGCATTTTCAGCAATTTCCCGGTATGTGTTTTTAGCAAACTGGATATTCCGAAGAATATCATTATCATTTTCAATATCTGTATCACTAAAAAGATTTTGTTGAAGCAGATTTTGTACATGGAATAATTCTTTTTCAGTTTTTATTCTTTCCCGCTTTTCGGTACTAAGCAGCTTTACCTGTTCATTAAGTCTTCTCTGAATATTACCCAGATATCCGGCAAAGCCAGCTATAACAACACTGCCTAAAAAGCCAGGGAAATTGTCATAAAAATAATAAGGCTTATATCCTATTGTTAAAGCAAAAAGCAGCATATCAATAGGAAACAGAAGGATGGAGCATATAATACCCGGTATGATACCGGTAAAGTAACCGATAATAACCAATGGTACGAGCGAAAACGCAGGGGTTGCAATGCCTGCATAAGGAGCTAAAATATAAAACAACACCAGATATGCCGTCATTGAAAAAAGCATTATCCGTTTTTTATTTTTCATATTTTATGCCCCGACCAACAAACAAACCGGAAGTCTATAACATCAACCAGTTTTTCTGTAACTGTAGTATATTAAATTATTAAAAAGGCTTTGCCGAAATAAACTGCATTTCTTGGCAGCTATAAACTAATTTTACTTATATTTTTTGACAATATACAATTTTTATCGGTATTTATTTATATAAAATCAGCCTAAAAATCCAAAAATAATGATTTTTTGAGCAGCCCATATCTGTCTATATTTAACAGAATCTCCCGGAAGAATTGACAGCTACAGTCTGCCGCCTTCCACCGGAGGAACAAATATCAATATATTAAAATTGCTCCTTTAAGTAAATAATTGTTGAAATGTCAGTAAAAAATGACAATATTTCCCTTAAATTTTACACAATAGTTGTATCTTAACGGGCAAGCCGGTTAATTTTCGGTTGATAAGGCAACTATTTCCATACAAATAGTCTGGCAAGAGATTATTATTCCTATTATTGCTGGTATACTATAATTATTTGAAGCATTAAATGAACAAATCGATACAAATACTTATTGTTGAAGACAGTTCTCTTATATCTCTTGATATCCAGAGAGCATTGAAATTTCTTGGTTATGGAGTTGCAGGCAACGCAGCAACAGGGCAGGAAGCAATTGAAGCAGTTGAAAAATTACATCCGGATTTAATCCTCATGGACATTCGCCTGAAAGGTGAAATGGACGGAATTGAAACAACGCGTAAAATAAAAGAAAGATTCGATATCCCGGTGGTTTACCTTACTGCCTATGCCGATGAAGCTACTATTGAAAGAGCAAAAGTTACAGAGCCCCTGGGTTATCTGATAAAACCATTTGAAGAAAGAGAACTAAACTCAATTTTACAGGTGGCAATTTATAAGCACAGCCTTGATCAGAAATTACGGGAAAGTGAGAAATGGCTGTCTACTACTTTGAAGAGCATAGGAGATGGAGTAATAGCCACTGATTCAGAAGGCAAGGTTAAGTTTATGAACCCTGTTGCTGAAACCTTAACAGGATGGACACAAAGTGAAGCCGCAGGAAAAGAACTCTCAGAAGTTTTTATAATAAGCAATGAAGATACCGGCGAAATAATAGACAATCCAGTAAAAAAAGTTTTGCAAAACGGCCTGACAGTGGGGCTGGCAAATCATACCGTGTTAAAAGACCGTCATGGAATTGAAAGATATATAAGCGATACTGCATCACCAATACTTGATTCAGCGGGAAAAGTATCCGGAGTTGTACTGGTATTCCAGGATGTAACCACACAAAAAATAGCCGAAATTGCTGTAAGAATAAGTGAGGAAAAATTCAGGCTGCTGTTTGAAAAATCCGCTGTCGGCATGACAATATGCACACCAGAAGGAAACATAGAAGAGGCAAATCTTTCTTTTTCGAATTTTTTGGAGCAGCCGCATCTGCAAAAGGATACTGCTAACATTTTTAATTTTATTATTGAAGAGCAGAAAGAACAATTAAAGCAGCTTCTGGAAGAACTGAATGCCGGTAAGATAAATTACTTTGAGCTTGAACTGCAATATCATGGCGAACAAAAAAATTCGTGGGGATATTCAACAGCAGTTAAAGTTACAGATGCAAGAAACAGCCATATAATTATAGTAGTACAGGATATAACCAGACGCAAGCGGGCTGAAATAGCTTTACGGGAACAGGAAGAAAGTTACCGCTCACTTACTGAATCGTCAATAGATGCTATTTATGTGATAAAAGATGGCAAACTGCAGCTTGTTAATAAAGCATGGGAAAACATGTTCGGTTATTCAAGGGAAGAAGCCGAATCAAATTCATTTGATATTATGTCTATAATAGCTGATGAGAGTAAAGAAGATATTCTGAATAAGTTAAACCAGGCAGGACTTGAACCCGCCAGATATGAAATGAAAGCAGTATCAAAAAACGGGGAAAAGTTTGATCTTGAAGTTAGTATTTCCAGAATATGGTGGCGCGGAGATTATGCGTACCAGGGTGTATACAGAGATATAACTAAAAGGAAAATGGAAGAAGACCGCTTAAAGTATGCAATTGAACAGGCTGAAAAATCTGATAAGCTAAAGAATGAATTTCTTGCTCACATGTCTCATGAAATCAGAACACCATTAAATAATATTTTAACATTTACTTCACTGTTAAAGGATGAACTTGAAGACAAACTGCCGGTTGAACTGGAATCGACCTTTGATATAATTGGAAACAGTGCCCAGAGATTAATTAAAACAATTGAATCTTTATTAAATCTTTCCAGAATTCAGACAGGAAACTTTGATGCAAATTTTGAAACTCTGGATTTATACAAAGATATTCTTGATGACCTCTCAATAGAATTCTATATGCGCGCCAGTGAAAAGAAGATTCAGCTTGTGTTTACAAATAAAGCAGAAAACTGCCTTGTAAAGGCTGATAAATTCTCCACCACACAAATATTTGTGAATTTAATTGATAATGCTCTTAAGTATACTCCGGAAGGGTTTGTTAATGTACTAGTTTACGACAAAAAAGATAAAGTAATTGTAGAAATTTCCGATAACGGAATAGGAATATCTGAAGAATTTATTCCAAACCTGTTTAATCCGTTTTCACAGGAACATTCCGGACAAACAAGAGCTTACGAGGGAACAGGACTGGGCCTTGCCCTTGTACAAAAGTATGTAACTATTAATGGGGCTTCAATCAGCGTGGAAAGCAAGAAGGGAGCCGGGACAAAATTTAAAATTGAATTTGATAAAATAAATTAATTATTATGCCTGATTGCAGTACAGAGTTAGCTAAAATTTCCGCGGAACTTGAACAGGCCAGGAAATTACTTAGAAAAAAAGATAATGAGATTAACAGATATAAAGACAGAATTGCAGAATATGAAAAAACAATAGAGGGACTGCACAGCGTAAACAGTAAAGTTTTTACCATCCTTTCTCATGATTTGAGAAGCCCATTTAACGGACTGCTGGGTTTTACCAACATACTGGCAAAAGACTTAGAAAGTTTTTCCAACGAACAAATAAAAGAATTTGCTGACAACATTATGGTTTCAGCAAAAGCATTACTTGAATTAATTGATGATTTGTTTAATTGGGCAAAACTGGAAAAAGGTGATACCTGCTATAAACCGGTAAATACAGACATTGGTATTATTACAGATGAAATTTTCTTACAGGTTAATACGCAAGCTAAACGTAAAAATATTGAGCTTAGTAACAGAACCATACAGGGCACTTTTGCATTTACAGACCCATATGTATTAAAAGTAGTTTTACAAAATCTTGTCTATAATGCAGTAAAATTCACAAATACTGGCGGAATAGTAAAGGTTGAAACTTCGTTTTCAGAGAATGGAAATATAATTATCAACGTAGAAGACAATGGGATGGGAATGACCCCTCAGACTGTGAAAAATTTATTCAGGCCAAATATATTTTTTTCTACCCGGGGTACAGAAAACGAAAAAGGCAGCGGCCTTGGCCTGATTTTATGCAATGAATTGCTTAAAAGAAATAATGGTACAATTTCAGTAGAAAGTGAGCCTGATAAAGGAAGTATTTTTAAAGTGATGCTGCCTGCCGGAAAAAAGTAAACTGCTTAATTCACTCTTCAAATAATAATAGAGCCCAAACATTATTACTCAATGCTTTTTGTCACTTCAATGCCCAGCTGTTCCATACGGTATCTCAGCTTAGAACGGGATAAGCCAAGAATCTTAGCAGCCTTAACCTGATTGCCATTGGTTATTTTGAGAGTCTTAAGAATAAGTGTCCTTAAAACCAGGTCTATTTTAACTCCCTGTGGAGGTATTTTCAGGATAAACTCAGAAGCATCCGAATTTTGGCTTTTAGCAGATTCAGCCAGAAAGTGAAAATCTCTTTCACTTATTTCAGTTTCATCTGTTAAAAGAGCTACTCTTTCAATAACATTTCTAAGTTCCCTTATATTACCTTTCCACGGATAAGTCTTTAATAAATCAATAGCTGAATTATCAAAGCCTTTAAATTCCTTACTGAACTTCTTCTCAAATTCTTTTAGAAAGGAGTAAGCCAGCATAGGAATATCTTCAACTCTTTCACGAAGAGGCGGAATATTTACTTTAGCAACATTTAGTCTATAATATAAATCTTCTCTAAAATTGCCCTTTTTAACCTCTTCTTCAAGATTTCTGTTGGTAGCCGCAAGCACCCTGACATTAACAGAAATTTCCTTTTCGCCTCCAAGCCTGTAAAATTTTCTTTCCTGAAGAGCGCGAAGAAGTTTAACCTGCATATCCAGGGTTAACTCACCAATTTCATCAAGCAGTATTGTCCCACCGTCAGCCAATTCAAACTTGCCAAGTTTTGTTTTTTGTGCTGCACCGGTAAAAGCACCTTTTTCATGGCCGAACAATTCGCTTTCAGCAAGCTCTTTGGGAATAGCAGAACAGTTAATTTGAATGAAAGACTTATCACTGCGGGGACTATTCTGATGAATAAACTTAGCAAATTCCTCTTTACCGGTACCGCTTTCACCTTCAATTAAAATAGTTGTATCTGCACTGTTTGCCAGTTTAGCAACAGCAGCAACAAGTTTTTGAATCTTTTTACTCTTACCAAAAAAAGTGGGTGAAATTGCATCACTTTTCAGAATTTCGTGAAGTTTATCAACTTCATATTTTAAGGAAATTTTTTCCATTGCCTTTGACAGAACAGATTTAAGCTGTTCAAGATCAATAGGTTTAAGAAGGAAATCAAAAGCTCCTGCTTTAATGGCACTGACAGCCATATTAACATCAGAATAACCTGTAATCATAATCACAGGTATTCCGTAATACTTTTTCTGGAAAATCTTAAGAAGGTCTAATCCATTATGAGTAGTAAGATAAATATCAAGAAGAATTATATCCGGGTCAAAATTTTGAATTTTATCTTCAGAATCCCCGGCATTGAGGCATAATTCAACATCGTAATCAAGCTTTACAAGTACCCTTTTTAAAGATGCGGAAACAAGATCATCATCATCAATAATAAGTATTCTATGCTTCATAATTTCCCTGAGTAAGATTTTCATTTAGATGAATTATAAATTTAGAACCGACACCAAGTGTACTTTCAAAACTGAGGGCACATTCAAAGTCATTCAAAATAGACTGGCAAACCGATAATCCCAACCCGGTACCTTTGGTTTTACTGGTATAGAAATCATTAAGTATTTTATTTTTATCTTCTTCACTAATTCCAACACCAGTATCCTCAATCTCCCAAAAGAAACCAGGAGAATCTTCTTTGCGATAAGTTTTAATACCAATACTGCCCCCGTTTTCACAAGCATCCATTGCATTTGTCATAAGGTTTAAGAAAACCTGCAGCAACTTGTTTCTATCAAAGAAAACCAAAGGTAAAGAGTCATCAAGATTCACTTTAACAGAAATATTTTTACTATTGGCTGTTGCTATCAAAATGTTAATAGCCACATTTGTAACATCAGAAACTGAACAGGCAGAATCTTTATTGGGATGTTTACGGGTAAATGCAGAGAGGTTCTCAACCAAAGAATGGATACGCTGTGTTGCATCACTACAGATTTGTATAGATTCACGAACGTCCTCAGGGAGGTCATTCTGAATCATCTGCAGGTATTCGACACTAAGTTTTACAGCAGATAAGGGATTTCTTATTTCATGAATAAGGCTTGCTGTAAGCTTACCAAGTATCTGAAGTTTATTTTCAAGGTAATTATCAACTTCCATTTTGCTCCGAACATAAACATTTCTCGAAACAAAATTTAAGTTAAAAATAAGTGAAACGAAAACAAATGAAATAAAAATAATTAAATAAAAGGAAAATCCGGGCTATTTCCGGTAAATATTATTCAGAAAGCTCTTTCAATATTTTATCAGCAACTTTATTGATAACTTCATCAGAGTTATAGAAACCAGAATCAACTTTTTTTCTGATTTCGCTAACATTTTTATCTTTTATGGAAGCATAACTAATAGATTTAGCTTCTTCTGATATTTCAAGCCTATCGCGCGAGGAAGTTTCCTGTTCCTGCTGTTCTTCCTGTTTCTTAACTACATTATTTTTAACCAGGTTATTTATACCACCTGAAATGGGTTTAATTTCCATTTTTACCTTCCGTATAGTACTAGTTTCTTCTTATTTTGAAGTTTTTTCAGCTCCAACTCAACAGAGGTCAATTCCTTCTGTGTTTCTTCAACCATATTATCGTAAGCAAACCTTATTTGTTTAGTGGTTTTGATGAGATTTGCGTCACATTTTTCCACTTCATCGGGGCCATATTCTTCGAAAAGCTTGTCCCGGACAGAATTGGCAGTTTTAACTTTTTCCACTACCAGCGGCATCTGTTCTTGAAAATTACCCTCAGTAACTTCACTAAGTCCTTTTAAAACTTCTTTGTATAATATAGTTAATTCTGCCGTCTTTTTTTCAAGATTTTTCATTTTTTAACTAGATGAAGATGAGCTAAATAAAGTTGAATTAAGGATTAAGTTAGTATAAAGAGCCTGAAGATTCTGATATTTCAGGCGCAGTTTTTCAGAACTTTCATCAATGTTTCCCTGAATTGAATCAATTCTGTCAGACAAAGTACTTACATAGTCATCAAGATTAGATATCTGAGTATTTAAATAACCACCGCTGCCAAGATAAGGTTTTATATAGGAAACCAGCTTGGTAGTAATACCATTGGTAGAATTAAAAAGGGATGCAACACCACTGGAATTATCCTCAATGGCATCATTTAATTTAGAAGAATCACTTATTGACAGCCCATTGGTTGAATCAAAAGAAAGGCCAATATCTGATAAAGAATCATAGTCCAGTCCGGGGATAGTAGATGTCATAATAGACTGGAAATTAGAGATTAAGGCAGATGCAGTAGAATCTGCATACAGTGTACCCTTAATACCATCGGTATAGGTATTATTAGATTTAAGATACGAATAAACAGTATTAAAAGAATCAATAAAGTCCTGGATTTTAGTAACAACTGTAGAAGTATCACTTTCAACTGCAACACTAACAGTAGTATCGCTGCTATCCATAACCCCTTTCAGGCTGAATGTAACCCCGGTGGCAATATCAGATACAGAGTTTGAATTACGCTGCATGCTAATACCATTAAAGGTGAACTTTGAATTAAGCTGATTGTTAGCCGTTGTAATATCAGTATAAATATAGCCGGCAGTATTGGATGACTGGCTATATTCTGTTCTGGTACTGCCAAGGTTAAGGCCAATAGAATTAAGTGCAGTCCCGGAAGTATCAGTAAGAGACATTATTCTATAGTCCAGCCCTGAATTTTTTGCAGTAAGTGATAACTGGGTATTTCCGGTGGAAGGTGAAAATGAAGAAGCAGAAACAGCACCAGCAGCACCAATCTCTTTAGTAACCCCAAAACCAAGGGCAGAAACCACATCATTGCCGCTTTCATGCGAAATGGAGATGTATTTTGAAGAATCGGTAGCAGTAAATTCCAGATGATACTTTGTTGGATCAGAGGTATCGGCAACCTTTTTAACTTCAACCCCATCAACCTGGTCATTAACAGCAGAAGCAATCTGGTCCATAAGCTGCGAATAAGTAGTAGCTGTACCATCAAGTGAAACAGTAGTTTCAGTTCCCCCGATGTCAAAAGTGAAGCTTGTGGCACCACCTGTATAGGCATCAGTACCTTTAAAACTGGAACTGTTAATAACTGCCTGATCTTTATTTATTGCATTCTGAATAGCTTCAATAGCCTCTTCGTATGTTTCATCCCCTTCAAAAGTAACACTAACGTTACTTGTATTAGAACCTCCCTCACCGTCTCCTGACACAATCTGAAAAGTATGCGTACCCGTTAAACCTGCAGTGGAAGAGGAAGATTGATTAACTGACATGACAATATCTTTTTTGGCAAGCTGGCTAACTCTTAATTCATAACTTCCGGAAAGCGCACTTGTTGTTGCAGTTGCGGTAACAAAAGATGAATCAGTAGAGCTGGCAGTTTTGCTTTTAAAGATACTGTCGCTGTCAGTAAGATTAAGCTTGGCTGCAACAGATTTTAACGATGCCAGTGAATCAAGCAAAGAACTATAGGCAGAAGATTTTGCCGAATAAGTTGTCTTCTTGGTTTCAAGAGGTGTAATTCTTTTAGATACCTGGCTGTCACTATATGTTTTAACCAGGGAAGTAATAGAAGATGTTGTTAAATAATTACTGCTATCAGCCATTATATTACCTTTTTTAAAGAACTTTTAACCAGGTATCTCTTAATTCAGAAAGAATTCTGGTAGCAAGTTCGAAATTTTTCTTGCGTGTTTGTTCCTGACAGAACAAATAAAGTCTCAATAAGCCAGTTGAAATTTCTTTAACTCCTTCACCTTCAAATCTCAGTGAGTTTATTAACACCTGTATAGCATTGTTGGCTCTCATGAAGTCCTGTTTCTTACAACTTACTATAGCGATATCATAGACTTTAATTATAAGCTGTTTTGGTGTAGCCTCCATGATTTCTTTCAGAAGGTACTGGTTCAGCCTGCCGGATGATTGTCTTGCAAATGTTGAGTTATACATAATACTAATAATCCCTTATAGTTAGAGATCTTCCCGGTTACCCGGGAAGATCAATGAGACTTAAATCTTATTGGAATAATGAAAGAAGATTCTGAGGAGCAGTGTTTAACTGGGCCAGCATAGATGTAGCAACCTGGCTGCCAATCTGACCTTTAGTCGCATTTAACTGTTCTTCGGCCATATCTGCATCAAACAAACGGCTTACGCTTGAATTTGCATTAGAAATAGCTGAAGTCAGGTAATCATCTTTTACATCCAATCTCTGAACATAGTTACCTATCTTTCCTAAAGCATTCTGAACAGAAGTCTGAAGAGAATCAACGCTAACACTGGTAATGTTTGCTGATGTAGCGCCACTACCAGAAATCGATGATAAGTTAAGAGTATTCATAGAACCGAAATTAACTGTTGTTAATTCTGTTTCACCGGTTTTAAAGACAAAGTTACTGCTGCTCGGAAGAGAAGTACCGCTTAAAAGGTTGGTATCGTTGAACTTGGTGTTCTTGAAGATAGCGCTGATTTCATCGCCGAGAGCGTTGATATCAGAAGCTAATGAAGTAAGGTTTTTGCTGGGATCATTTGCATCTGCTACTTTACCTTTGATCTGGTTTAACAAATCGTTAATACTAGATAAAGCACTTTCAGCAGTTGAAAGCATATCTTTAGCAGCACCAACGTTACCCTGAGCAGCTTTCATCAAGCTAACTTTACCTTCAAGCTCTTTACCAACTCTGTAACCAGATGTATCATCTGATACTGAATTGATTCTTTTCTGTGTAGCTAAACGTAACTGGGCTTTCTGGGTCTGACTATTCACGGTCTTTAGAGCATTGTAAGCTTCCAAAGCGCCGAGATTTGTGTTCATTGAGAATGACATTTTATACCTCCATGTATATTTGTTTTTGGGTATCCTTACCCTTAATTGTGTAATAACAAGATTTAAACCTCACCAGTATTATCGGCAGATGGTTTTTAAAGTTTAGCACAAATTAAAATATTAATTCAGGTAGGAAATAAGCTTCTGATTCAGCAGGTCTATTTTAGGTTTTATATTAGTATCTGAACCAAAACGGGTTTCCAGCATTTTTAGCGTATTTTTAAGCTTTTCAAAATGTGAACCCTGCATACAGGCAGATATTAGATAAAAATAATATGACGGTTCTCCGGGGGCTAATTCAATAATTTTTTCAATTTCAGCTTCTGCATTTTCATATTTACCATTTTTAAGATACAGCCTGGCAAGCTGCATCATAACATCGGTACTGCTGTTGAACTTGTTAACAAGAGCATTTAATAACAACTCCTTTATATCATCATTTATATAGTTTTCAAGGAGAATAGTAAGTGAAGGGAGAAACTGAACATTTAATAACTGAACAAAGGTATTTATTTTATCTACAGGTATTTTGTCATTATTGTAAAGCGAACTAAATACCGCCCAAACAAGTTCATTTTTGTTTTTTACTTTAGAATAAAAAAATTCAAATAGTCCCTTATTAAGAGTTTTTACTGCAACCTCCAGCCCATGAGCACATAGTTCCTGCTCATCCATCATAATATTCTGAGCTGAATTAATTTCTTTATCGAAAAACCGCTTATTTGCATTATAAGATTTTAAAGCAGCATCAGATGCCTTATCATTCATCTTTAAGTGCAGGTATATTTTTGCTGCCGCCATAAGATTAAGCGGCTGTTTATCGTCTTCTCCAATACTCTTCTCAATATATTCGAGCGATTTTGTAAAGTCTTTCCTTTCTGCATTATTTATTGCAAGGTATCTTAATGCTATTCCTCTATACTCTTTGGCAAAAGAGTCATCCTTTAGTGATTCAATAAAGTAATACTCTGCTTCCTGCTTCCTGTCCAATATTCCTAATGTCTGCCCAAGTTGAAATGCATAGTATGATGAACCTGTTTTGTTGAATTCATCAAGCAATATCTGCAGATTTCTTTCCGCTTTAGTCTGTAGTTCATTTTCACTAACATTATAGCCCAGATGGATAATTTCCACTGATGAATTAAGAACCGGATAACCGTTTTCTTTAACAGAATCTTCTATTTGCTCGTGTACTTTTCCCCTAAATCTTACTTTTACGTCATTTAAAAAGAGCCGGGAATAACTCATAACAGAATGATGATTATCAGAATCACTGACACTGATTACCCGACATCTGTATGCTCCCCTTACATCCCCTGAAATAATTTTCTTTATTTCCTCTGTTGATTCTGAGCTTAATCTTTCATCAGCATCAAGGTATAAAATCCAATCACCGGAAGCTTTATTAAGCGCAATATTCCTGGCAGCAGAGAAATCACCAATCCACGGGAAATGATAGATATTTGCATTATATTTTTCTGCGATACTAACAGTATTGTCAGTAGAACCAGTATCCACGATTACTATCTCTCCGGCAACGTCTTTAACAGAATCAAGACATCCTGCAAGATACTTTTCTTCATTTTTTACAATCATGCAGAGAGATAACATAGTACCTACTTCCTCAGAAATTTCAAAAGATTTTCAGCAGTTTTTGCCCAGGTATATCCAGTCATATCTTCGCCGGCTTTTCTGCCAATTTGCTTCAATTCTTCGCGGTGATAATAGGCATATTCAATAGTAGAAATTATTTCGTCAAGTTCAGGTTCTGACCAGTCAGCATTAAGTACTCCTTTATCAGAATACAGTTTTACTTCTTTCAGATTTTTTAACTGCAGCGAATTTTGTTCAGTTAAGACATCAACATGCCCGGAGTTATATGAGGCAATAACAGGCCTTCCACATGCCATATATTCCATCATAACAAGGTTGGTACCACCTTCGCACCGGTTAGGAAACAGAGCTACGTCTGTTTTAAGGTAAAGCTCGCGCAGCTTACTATTTGGAATAAGCGGCAGAGTTATAATCCTGGAAGAATCAAGATTATTAATTTCATAAAGACGGCTCATGAACTGTTCCCATGAAGTACCAAACATCTCAAAATTAATATGCTTTGAAAAAAACATGGTTTGTATAACATCCGGCCAGTAATTATACCATGCGTTTACCAAAACAATATCTTTATATTTTTGCTGAAGTATTTTAACAGCCTTTAATACAAGATCCTGGCCTTTTCTGTATTCAAATTTTCCACCGGAAAAAATAGTAAACAAGTTATTATTTGCCTGTTTATCTGTTTCGGGATAAAAAAGTTCCGGGTCAATGCCCTGTAAAAGAACATCTGACGGTTGAATTCCTTTTTCATCAAGCTTATTCTTGCACCATGTTGAACCGGCAAGAATTAAGTCATACTGCCCGGCATTTTTAAGTGATTTTTCAGTAAGTTCATTTTCAAAAAATGTATATCCAACATTATAATCACCAAACACATTATATAATGGAGCGAGATTTACACTTTTGATTGCATGAAATACTGTACCGCTGACTTTTGCACCGGCCATAAGTTCAGCATTCTCATCAATATTGGTATGCTTTACTTTTTCTTCAAATTCTTTTTTAATGTACTTGCTGCATACCCCCCAGCCATAATTTTCCCCGCCGGATAGTCCTAAATATAAAGGGACACTATTACCGGCCAGATTATTTTCTGTCTTTTTTTCACAGCGGCAAATAAAGCATAGGTATTCATCTTTTCCGATAGTAAGTTCAAGCGGAATAACAAAAGACTCCATTACTTCAAAACCGGCCTTTTTTAAAAGCGCTTCCCACATTGTTTTAGATAAAACGCTGTAATGGTTAGGATTGTTTTCATGATGGCAGACAGTACCGCCTCCGGGTACTTCAATATAAACAACAGCTCCGGGTTTCATAACACGGTGATATTCCATAAGCGTAAGTAAAGGCATAACACTGTGTTCAAGAACATGACGTGCCCAAATTAAATCAAATTCATTATCAGGATAATCCAGGAAAGATTGATCCATTTTTCTGACGTCATATCCTTTTTGCCTGCAGATTTTAACATCGTCATCCCCCAGTGTAATACCCGAAGGTTTAAATCCAAGTTTTGAAAAAGCATCCAGAGCAGGACCCTGCCCGCAGCCAATATCGAGAATTTTGATATTCTTATCAAAGGCAAATATTTCATTAATCCTGTCGATTACCTGCCTTGTAATATCACTATGTAGTTCAGAGATTACCTCAGGATAGACATGAGATTCAATAATATCAAAGTATTTATCAATGTTATCATAATGACGTTTTAATGAATTTGTTTTCATTTTATCACCGTTGGTTTTACTATCAAGCTCTTTTGAAATACTTAAAAACACATTGTCCCAGTCATCAATTTGAGATTGCCTGAAAATTTTGACAGATGGATACCATGGGGTATAGTCTCTGTTCAGCATCCATCTCCAGTCCGGCATATAGGGAATCAGCAGCCAGGTTTCTTTCCCCATGGCTCCGGCAAGATGAGCAATTGAAGTGTCTACAGTAATCACAAGATCAAGACAATGTATAGCTGCTGCAAGGTCAGAAAAGCCTTTGTTATAGCCATCAATAATATTAAGCGGATAGTATATATCTTTCACCTGAATTAAAGCATCCCCTTTTTGCAGTACAAAAAAATCCACCTTTGTATTATTAAAAAGAGGAAGGAAATCTTTAAGCTGGCAGGAACGTTTTTTATCCCCGGTATGTTTTGGGTTTCCTGCCCAGACTATCCCCGCTTTCAGATTATCTGTTTTGTTTATTATTTTTTCCCACCTGGCAATGTATTTTTCTTCAGCATATATATAAGCAGGTTCCAAAGGAATATTATCTAAATCAACATTATAATAAAGTGGAAGGCTTAGAAGATATATTTCGTAATCAAATTCAGAGGCATCAATGGTATTTTCAAATGGTAAAAGCCTGTCAATATAGTCAATAGGTTTAAACAGGGGATGCAGCTTTGAGTCACATTCAAAAATAGTGTAAGCACCGTTTTGTTTTAAATTTTTAATAAAGCGGACAAACTGTATTGAATCCCCGAGCCCCTGTTCAGCTTTTACAAGGATACGCAGGCCATTAATATCAACACCTGTTTTGAGCGGCTTTTTAATTTTCTTACCCTGAAAGTCATTTCTTTTTGTACGCCATTCGTATTCACGGAATCCATTTTTTAAATCACCATTCAGCAGTAAAATATGAGAATAATTGTAATGAATTTCAGGTGTATCAGGTTCAATAGTAAGTGCTTCTTCCAGCAATAACCGCGCCTCTGATAAGCGGCGAAGGCTCATTTTACTTACAGCTTTATTGGTCAATAACGCTGCTTTTGAAAACCTGTTTTGATTAATTTTTGCTATACACTCTTCAGCTTCTTTATGCCTGGAATTTTTTGTGTATAGAAGGGCGAGGTTATTATATACATCATCATATTCCGGATTAAGTTCAAGTGCTTTTTTATAATATTCTTCTGCCAGGCCATATTCAGCGTTTTTCTCATAAGCTATGGCAAGATTAAAATAAAACAACGGATTTGAAGGTTCAGCATTTATCGCGGTTAAAAAGTTTTCCTTTGCTTCGGAATATTTTTCCATTTTAAGGTAAGTGTGCCCAAGATTTACATAAGTAAGAGTATCTCCCGGTTTGATGGAAAGACAATAATTGAAGCACGATTCAGCCAGATTATATTCTCTTTGCAGGAGATATATTAATCCCGAATTACTAACAGCATCAAAATGCCTTGAATCCAGTTCAGTTACTTTTTGATAATAAATTAAAGCACTATCATAATCTTCAAGATTCTGATAACATAACCCCAGGTTATAACAAGCATGAATATGAAAGCCGCATAGAGATAAGACATCTGAAAAGTATTCAGCAGCTTCCTTAAAATTTTTATTAGTCAGGTTAATAATTCCAAGGAAATTAAGGACATCATAATCATCTTTATTTTCTTCAGCTAACTTAAGCAGGATGGTTTCAGCATCAGTAAGATTCCCCTTGTCAAACAGGCTCACGGCCTCCTGGTATCTATCCGAAATTATGGATGGATTTTCCATTAGTTAAAATCATCTGCAAGCGTGTTATGATAATCTGTGTAGCCCAAAGCCTGGTTGGTTTTCTGCAGTCCTGCTTTGGCAAATTTATTTCCTGGATTGTACTGCACAGCCCATTCAAACATTGTTTTGGCTTCATTTTCAAAGCCCATTAAATGGAATACTTCACCCAGCCCTGCACAAGCATCAGAGGAATCGGGCTCATCATAAAGTGCGCGTTCAAAAAAGTGTTTTGCATTTTGTAAATCACTTAAACCCAGATAAGAAAATCCTCTCAGACTTTCAATAGCTGATCTAAGCTTCATGTCATTCTCCGGTAGATATTTTTCAGCAATATCCAGTGCATCAAGTGCCTCCTGATATTTTTCTTCTTCATAAAGTAAATATGTTTTATCGAGTAATTCTGCCAAACCGATTTTGCCCTCAGAGACAGAACTATCTTTTAGGTCATTATCGGGCAAACCAAGTAAAAGGTTTACCTTTTTTAAACCGTTTACAGCAGTAATATTCTCAGGATTGTTACGAACGCCCCATTCGAACATAGTTTTTGCCTTATTTAGACCATCGACATAAAATATTTCAGCAAGTCCTGTACAGGCTTGAGAAGAAGAAGGATTAATATTGAGTGATTTTTCAAACAACTCTTGGGCACTGTCATATTCCTGCATGCCCAAAAGGGTAAAACCCTTTAGATTAAAAAAAGATGCGGCAAACTTTTTGTCATCAGGATCCGAAAGATGACCATTAAACAAACCTTCTGCTTTATTTATCTTTACTAAAGCATCACTAAATTTCTGGTTAATAATTAAACCTGCTGCATCACGCAGCAATATATCTACATTACTTTCGTTTGTTTCATTACTTTGTATAAGCATATTATCATCTGCATCAAGGCCCAGCATTAGATTAGCTTTGGCAAGTGCGTTTTTAGCAGCCTGATTTTCAGGATTGTTAATTACGCTCCATTCCAGCATAACTTTAGCAGATTCGTACTGCCCCTGCCTGCTAAAAATATCCCCAAGCCCATAGCAGGCATATGATGATTTCGGATCACTTTGAAGAAGGCGCTCATAAAAAGCTTTTTCTTCTTCAATACTACCGAAGTAAGAATTATTCATTGCAGGCGGCTTTTGCCCCTGAGAAATCGAATTATCTTCAAGCATTGTTTTCTGCTGGTTAGAATCCATTATCAAGTTTCCTTACAGTTGACAATTGTCAGTTTATTTATTGCGCTAATAAATCATTCACCCTGCATCATAGACAAGGTATTTATATATGTCGAAAACTATGCCAAATGATACCTTAAATTTTACCCTGTTTTGGGCGGTTTGTACCTACTTAAAAGGACAAAATGATTAATATGGTTAATATTGGCCACACCTATGAGGAAAACAGAAGCCCCTGTTTAAGGGGCTGAAATGAAAAGCTATATATTAAAGATACTGATTTCAGGGAGTTAAGTGTATGTCAGACTTTTGATCCTTAAACATCACGCCCTGGAATCTGGTTCACCAGATATGAATTATATGTGCACTTTTAGTATTTCTATATTTGCCAGCAGTTTTTCAATATCATCCCGGGTTACCGGATAACTTCCTTTTTGGTCAATTACAGCAAGTGCCTCACGCAGCATTAGTTCGGCAGCATTATATTCTTTTTCTTCTATTTGTATAACAGCCCGTTCGAAACATTCAGCAAACAAGTTAGCGTTCAGAGGAAAATTTATTTTCCTTTTCTTAACCCGCTTACCCTGCAGCCAAATTTCTTCAGGATCAGCACCCCATTTATCAATAAATATTTGTTTGTTTTTCTCAAGACGGTCTATATAGTTTTGATTACCTTCTGCCGTAAAACTTTTAGACCCAAAATGATGGACAAATACATCCTGCAAAACCACGGCTTTATACCCTGCTATTTGAGCACGCAGGCAAAAATCATCGTCTTCAAAATTACCAGGAGAAAAACGTTCGTCCAGCCCACCGATTTTATCTATAACTTCTTTTTTCACTAAAGTACAAAGAAAAGCTATACGCGGGAATTCAAACATCTTTCCTTTATTATTAACACTTATTTTTCGGGCATAATCAAACATTTCAACTATTGTGGAATATTTTGCTTCTTTATCAACCTGAACTCCGCTTACAGAATTACTGACCGGGCCAACAATACCAACAGAAGGATTGCTTTCAGCTGCTTCAACCATGCGGTTAAGCCAGTTTTCTGTAACAATAATATCATTGTTTGCTATGAGGATATATTTCCCTGACGCGGCTTTAATACCCTGGTTAACGCCGCCCGGAAACCCCATATTCTCTTTATTCAGTATTACTTTTATATTGTTCCTTTGTGACGCAAGTTCTGTGAGATAAGCAGAAGTATTATCACTGCTGTTATTGTCAACAAGTATTAATTCAAAAGGAACAGCAGTACTATGAAGTACTGACTCAATGAATGCTTTTGTATAACCAAGCTGGTTATATGTTAAGGCAATAATAGAAACTACAGGCTCAGTAGAGAAATCGTTTCTCCAGATTGCATTAAACTCTGCAACTATTTGTTCTTTATCCGGAATGGAATTAATCTGGTCAGCATATTTTTTATAAATATAATCTCTGGCTTTGCTGAATTCATCCTGCTTTGAAGTAGTTATTGTTGATCCATCATCATACCAGTTGACCTGGACAGTGTTTTGTTTTACATGCTTAAACTCAGTTATTTCAGACAATCTGAGCCAGAACTCCCAGTCTTCAAGGGCCAATAATGTCTCATTAAACAGTCCTGCTTTATCAGTAAGTGATTTCTTAAACACAAAGCAGTTTACAGGAGATATGTTAGCAATTAAAAGTTTATCGCGCCTATAATCAATGGAATATGGTACAGACCTAGATACTTCCTTTTTAACGCCATTGGTTGTTTTAATGGAACTTCTTACAGAATCAGTATAAACCACATCGTGGTTGCGCAGATACGGCAAAACAGTGGTAAGATGCGAGGGATAAAAGATATCATCATCATCAAGAAAGGCAATGTACGTACCCAATGCAGCATTTATTCCGGTATTTCGTGCAGCTGAAGGCCCTTTGTTTGTACTGCGGTTAAGAAGTTTTATTCTTGAATCATTAAAAGAGTTTATAATATTTGATATATCTTCACCAGCATCATTTACAACAATAAGCTCTACATTTTTATATTCCTGCTCAAGTACACTTTTTACTGCAGCTGGCAGCTTATCCTTCCGGTTATACGTAGTAATGATTACTGAAATAAGAGGCATTGCCTGCTCATCGGAAATTTTACCTTCATAAAAAGGTATATCTTCCAGCATTCTTTCACGGATTTTAGAAACCTCATTAATCTTGTCTTTATCTTCTGAAACTGTTAAAAGGGCTTTAAAGCATTCATCTGAAGCAGGATTATACTTTAGCGCGGTTTTAAGATAGACCTCAGCCATTTTAACATCACCTGAAGCTATCATCAGTCTTCCCAATGAGAACAAAACATCAAAGTTGTTGGAGGTTTGATTTATAACTGACTGGATTAAATTACCTATTGTCTGATAGTCAGTTTTTCTGAAAGCTTCTTCAACAACCTGTTTAAACTTTAATAAAGCAGATGCTTTCCTGCGGGCTGTTTCAATCAAGCTGTCCATTTCCGGATTATTTGGATGTTCATAATCCAGAACCTGCTGGTAAAATCCCTGATTGATAAGACAATCAAAGTAAAAGTTTAAATATTTTTTATCTCTATTTACATCAAGAAGTTTAATCAGTTTTAACGAATTAAAATAATCGCCTAATTTATAAAGCCCTGAAGCTGTGAAGAAATATGCCTCCTTATAATCCATATCAGGGAAGACAATACTTAATGGATAACGATTGAGTATTTTTCTTATAATTTTTGACTCATAGGATGTATCAATAAAACTTCCTATAGAAACATTATTATTGTGCTTTCTGTAGCGCGCAATAGTCCTGTTTACTTTATGGAACTTAGCATAAGGAGCAACACGCGTCCAGAATTCGTTATCCTGGGCACGTATGTATTCGGGGTCATAATAACCATATTTTTCATATAATGATTTTCTTACTGCCGACCCCATATTAGTTATGCCGGAACCATCAATAATATTCTGCAAAATTTCTTTGTTTGATTCGGTATAGTCTATTGCAGAAAAGCATATAAGGTCCTTGCCCGTTTCATTATCAAATGACTGCAAATTGCCATATACAACATCAATTGAATGGTCATTATTTAGTATCCGAGAATATTCTGACAATAAGCCAGGCAAAAACAAATCATCATCATCAAGCCATAAAATGTATTCACCTGAAGCTTCTTTTATACATCTGTTTCGTGTACCCGGCCTGCCAAGATTTATCTCATTCCTGTAATAATGTATTTTTTCTGAATTAAATTCTTTTATCATTTCTGGTGTATTATCAGTTGAGCCGTCATCAACTACAACTATTTCATAATTACCAGTATCAACAAGAACGCTTTCAATTGCTTCTTTTAGAAAAGTAGCCCGGTTATATGTTGGAATACATACAGACAGTTTTATTTTGTATTCTGATATTTTATTTTCTACAATAGTTTTATTTTTTTCAACTGGAATGGCATTTTCAGTATTAGAATACTTATTCCAGTCTTCAATTATAACATCCCAGTTTTTATGTTTGTTTCTCAGATAAGCTCTGGAATTAACCTGCTTATTTCTCTTATTGTTAAAATGTTCTTCATCAACAGCATAATCATGATACAAAACTGCATCCGGGCTATATATTTGTTTCCTTCTATCGGGTTCCAATTCAAGCAGTCTTATTGCCAATTCGGGGCCACCACCGCCGAAACTAATATTATCATCCCAACCTCCAGCTTTATAGAATATATCTTTTCTATATGATGCATTCCCTTCAACATCAACATATATTGATTTAACCTTTTCTCCCAGGTAATAATGCACTGCATAGTTGTTAAAGGGATTATTTGTTTTAGGTGCATAAATACCCCTCATAGCTATAATATCATATTTATTATGATTACTAAGATGAGCCTTTATAAAATTATCTGCCGGGATGCCATCATCTTCAAGAAAAAGCAATAGTGGAGCAGACGCAAAAAGTGATCCAATATTTCTTGCAAGGTAAGCACCCGTATTTTTATTAAGCTTAATATATATATCAGTATAGGCTTTTAATGAATCAAACTCGCCATCTTTCCCACCATTATTAACAAATATAAGTTCAAAATTAGTATTGCGCTGCTTCTGTAAAGCTTCAAAATTCCTTATAGTATCAGGATGCAGACGCCACGATATAACTATTACCGATATAACAGGATTAGTGGGCTCTTTTAGTATTTCTGCACTTTGAATTACAGGATTATAGATTTGGGACTTATTCTGCCAGCCGGCAGCAGCAAGTTTTTGTTCCAGAATATTTTCATTTTTTGTATTTATTGAAGCATCCTTTTTATCTTCATTCGTTATGTTCTTAAACTTAGGCAGTTGAAGATCGGCAACGCAACCACACCGGTCAAAAGGACAAATAATATTTTTTACTTTGTCAATAGTTCCTGTACCGTCATAAATATTACCGCTAAACATTCCTGGTCCACGAAAACATACAGCAGGAGATACATTGCCATTCTGATCAATACTCATCATTTTATCTCCGGCGCTGCAAACCAATCCCTTATACTGATTAAATCCTTTGATATTCAGCTCTGCCGCAGTATAATAGGCTTTTGCATTCATACCAATACTATTATATTTTCTTTCAATTATAACAGGACGGGAATTTTCTACCTGGTATTTCCCATTAAGCCATTCAAGGTCTTCAGATGTATATCTTTTGTCAGGAAGTGTACCATAGTTTTCTCTGACCAGAATAAGCTCACATCTTATTTTTTCAGGATTCAGGTTTTTCAATCCATTGTATAGCTCCCGGACTTCATCCATCCTTTCCGGATGTGATAACATTGATATATTTACATTAATATTATTTTCTGCAAGTATTGATGCATTATTTATAAATGTTTCAGTTTTAGCAAATTCAAAATGATATGAAGCCTGGAATTTGAAACGATTTCTATATGGAGCTATTTCTTTTGAAAATGTTTCATAAAAATGTTTAGTCCTGCTAAGATTAGTAATTGTAGTAATGTCAGCTTTACTACCAAGCTTATCATAAGCATATTTTACAAATTCAGTGTAAGCTGGATGTATTGTAGGTTCTCCGCCGGTAATGGTTATAATATACCTGTCTTTACCCCTTTTGGCAATTCTATCAACAGCCAGCTTTAGTTTTTCCAATGGTACAAAGAAACCGTTTTTATTATCGTATACTTTGCAGTAAGAGCACTGGTAATTACATTTTCTTGTAATAACCCAGTTTACTTTTAATATATTTGAATTAAACAAGGATTCATCGCCAGCTCTGATTATTTCAGGTTCAGGCAGACTGCTTTTTAATGTCCTGTAATATGCAAGGTAAGATTCAAAATCATTATAAACAGAGACAATACGTTTTAGTGATTCTTCCTGCCTTTGCTTCTTAACTTTCGAATGTACTTCATCCTTGATGTAATCATGATGAATAAGCGGCTGAGGGAAATACCACGCAGGCTCAGTAACACCAGATATTTTTTTTAATCTATATGAGAACTCTGCTCCGCCATAACCAAAACTTATATCATCAGAGAAACCCCCAATTTTAAAAAATGCTTCTGCTTTAACGGATAAGTTACCTTCTAAATTTGAATAATAAGGAATTGGCAACTCACCAAGATCATAATGTGCAGCCAAAGCACCTTCAGTAACTGGCAGGCATTTACCTCTTATAGCGGCTATATCCTTGTTCGCATTCTGGAGTTTTAGATGCATTTCAATAAAATCACCAGCCGGTTTTGCATCATCATCAAGGAAGACAAGAATTTTTGCACTTGCAAAAGCAGCAGCAATATTTCTTGCAAGATACGCTCCGGTGTTTTTATTTAGTTTTATATAGGTATTTATATATGGTTTTATTTCGTTGAACTCGTTTTCATCAGCACCATTATTCAGAAAAATAATCTCTAAATTATTTTTGCGCTGTGCTTCAAGAGTCTGAATATTTACCAAAACATCAGGATTCATTTTTACAGAAAGAATAATCACCGATACTGCCGGATTCTTCACAGGCTTCAGTTCGGAACTATATTCATAATGTTCCTTATAAAGGGTTAGCCTGGCTGCCCAGCTATGCTTTGCCAAAACTTCTTCTAAAACATAAAGGTTACTATTTTTAGCATTCATGCCCAAATACCCGGCAAGAGTATCATTCAGAAAGTTTATATCGAACTCGTTTTCTACACGCTGCCTTGCTTTTAAAGCGAACTGTTTTCTTAGCTTAACATCTTTAGCCAGCAAAAGCATGTTTTTGGCTGTTTCTTCAACATCTCTTTCCTCACTTAAAAAGCCAGTCTCGCCATCAATAACAAGTTCTGGAATGCCAGCATGGAAGGTGCTGATTACCGGAAGCCCCGCTGCATGCGCTTCAGTCAGAGAAACCGGCACACCCTCACAGTCACCATCTGAAGCAGTTACACTTGTCAAAACAAATATATCTGCCGCCTTCATTTCTTCAACAACTTCATCTTTGTTTTTAGGCCCGGTAAAAATAATCTTGTCCTTTAAGCCGTATTCTGCTATAATACTACGATATATATTTTCAAGTTTACCTTCACCAACTATTCTGTATTCAGCATTTATAGAGCCGTAAATAGCAGCAAAAGCCTTTAGAGAATACTCAATTCCTTTTTTCTCAACAAATCGTCCGACTGTCAGAAATACAACTTTATCATCATTCTTCTTTTCAGTACCTGGTTTAAATAGCTCCAACTCAATACCATACCTATGAATCCTGACTTTATTTTCCCTGCAGCCCCTATTTACAAGTTCTTTTTTCATATACTCACTTGGAGTAGTAATAAGATTTGCCCTCTCAAAAAGATAATTATAACATTTATCCCCATTTTCTTTAAAGTACCTGGAAGCATCATAACCATGGAATGAAACCAGAACGAACTGACTGTACTTTTTAAACAATGGTTCAAGCAGGTTAAAATTAGGACCGTAATGCACATGAAAAGCAGCCACATCCAGAGGTTCTTCAATATTGTTTATGGAAAGAAATTGCTTCACCCATTCATCAGTATTGTTATAGGAAGAAGCAGGCGGAGCTTTAATATAGCGGGTCTTGGATAGCAGGTCAAATTCTTTAATAACCGGATGTACAGTCTCAGATTCAATTTTATAGGTACTCCAATTTTCAATTTCAAAACCGCGTTTAATCAGTCCAGCCATTTGATCCATTATAAATGTTGCCGAAACAGAAGGAAAACCACCCTGTATAATTATTATTTTTTTCTTACTGCTTTTATTATTTTTCGTATTACTGTTTTGAGAAAGCAGATTATTTTTGATACCTCCCCATGTTGGAGCATCTTCATATAAAGCCAATAATTTTTCCACTGCCTCACTTGTGCTGCTGTATGTAAAGCCATTATAGCCATCGGTAACCTGAAAAGAATCTATCCTTTCACGTTCAACAATAAGAGGAACTCCATATTCACTTATTTTTTTTATTAGTATCGCAGCCTCATTATCGATAGAAGCAGGAACTATTACTGCCCGGTATTCGTTTAACCGGCTGTTTATTATCCCGGGTTTGCATACCTCAATAACAGAATTATTCTGAAAATTAATATCAAAATTAAAGTACAGATTATAATGTATGTTTGGATTTTTCCTTATTGTTGAAGGTAATATACCGGAAAGGAAACCGGATATTTTATCTTTATCATTTTCATTTTGCAGACAGCACAAAACAAGTACCTTATTGTACTGTTCTGCAAGAAAGGCATCGCCCGCATCATTTCCTTCTGATTTTATATATTTCAATTTACCACCATTAAAGCGGCGCTCATATCTGTTCTGGGCTCCTTCTGTAAAGCCATACTCATTTTGTACAGATATCACTTCCCGGTATGAATCATCAAGATTTTTTACTGTCTTTGCCTCAGCCTGACGTAGTGCATTTGCCCATATTCCTTCAACAGCAATAAATTCATATTTTTTCAACAATCTCAGATATAGTTCAAAATCCATACAGTAATGAAGGCTGTCCCGTATACCACCGACTTTTTTAACATATTCCGCATTTAAAAAACAAGCAGGCTGGTAAAAATTTCTGCCATTCCAGTTATTACCAAGATGTTCATAGGATAACCCATTTGGGTATACTGTTCTTAACAGCTCACCATTTTCTTTTATTATATTACATCCACCAATCCATGCGGCAGCATCCGGGTTTTGGTTATAAGCTTCAGCTATTTTATAAAGTGAGTCCGGCTCCATATAATCATCTGAATTTATCCAGTTAAATATAACCCCCGTACTTCTTTTAAGTCCTTTGTTTATTGCGTCAGACTGTCCATTATCCTTTTCTGATATCCAACAGCTCAGGTATTTTTCATATTTTTTTATTATTTCAATTGTACCGTCTGTTGAACCTCCATCAATAATAATATACTCAAGATTTGGATAATCCTGATTTATAATACTTTGAATTGTCTTTTCAATGTATTCTGCCTGGTTATAAGAAGGCGTTATTATTGTTATTAATGGATATTTCATTTAATTCCTGTTACGCTTTTATTCCACTGAGAACTTCACTATTCTCTTTTGCAACACTGTTTTCAGGATCAAGTACTAAAATATTTGACAGTATTTTGGCAGCAATTTCATTATTACCAAGACAAGACTGTACTACTGCCAGGTCATTTAATGCATCAAAATTATATGGGTTATCCTTTACCAGTTGAACAAGATATGAATTGGCCTCATCATAATTGCCTGCCGCAATCATCTCTTCAATTGCGGTCAATTCAGGAATAATATCTGATATAATTATTTTAAATTTATTGGCATCTATGTCTTTTGTTAGATAGTTTAATATCTTTTTGTCTCCTGTTTCGGCAAATATCACTGGCTTATCAGGTTTGTTTTCAAGTATATAATTAAATGCCTTAATAATTAAAGCTGAGTTTATTTCTTTTATACATTTTACTGATGGCTGAGTACATCTCCAGTTACAACCATAACATTCCATTGGTTTGCTTACTGCAACAGTTGTTTTGCTGTATGGCATAAATCTTCCATAATGGGCACCACCTGTTATTACTATATTTGGCACATCAAGAGCACAAGCTATATGTGCGGCTGATGAATCTGCTCCAACATATAATCTGCATTTTGCTATAATAGCAGCCATTTGGATAAGTTCTGTTTTACCAACAAGATTTATACAGTTAACATTTTCTGAATATAAGGATATCTGCTCCTTCTCTTCTTTTTCTTTACCACCGAACAGTACAAATGTATAATCAGGAAAATTTTTCACTACTTCATTATACTTATCGTATTCTTTATGATGATGAAGGGCAAACGGTGCTAGAGCCACTGTTGTTTTTGAATTAAGATTATGGGTTTTAAAAAGTTCCTCAGCGTATTCAGCCGATTTGTTGTCGATTAATACTTCCGGTTTAAGTTCATCATGCTCAATATCAAGGGCATCAAGAAATATTTCATATTTCCTTAATTCATGTATTCCGGCTTCAGCATGAATAATTCTTGTATAATACTGCTTATTAAGTTTCAACTGTTCAGCACTTATATTTGATGTTTCTCCATTAAATCCGATTATTTCTTTTGCCCCTGATTTTACTGCTAAAACATCTGTTATATTATCTGATGAATATATTGTATTTAATACAAGATCATACTGTTCAGCCCTTATAAGGTTTACAAAAGAGGTCAGGGCAGCTTCATTATTTTTTAATTCTTTTTTATTTATTGTAATTACACGATTTATATAGTCAGAATTTTTAAATACAGGTGCTGTATGTGACTGGCACACAACATCAATAGTACAGTCACTGTACTTCTTTTTTAAATAACGAGGTAAAGAAGCTGCAAGCAGGCAGTCACCTATTGCATCAGTTCTTAGAAACAGTATTTTTTTCACTTCGGTTGATTTTGCAGCAGTATAATTAAATTCCCATCCGGAATTTTCTTTAACTGCAAGAGGTATAATCCCAAACTGATTTACAGGTGATACAACGGCCTCATCCTTTACCCAACTAAAGTAATCTGCCAGTTTCTGAGGAAATAATTCCTGTACCTGAAGCCTTTTCCACTGCTCAACTGCATTAGCATAACCATAGTAATTTTCTTTAAATTTAAGCTGTTCAGGAGTTACATAAGCAAAATGCTGAAATACCAGGGCATGTTGCTGCGTTACTTCATGCATATAGGGATTAATCTTAGCAAGATTGACCCATCTACCCTCTTCATTCTTACGGCTCAGAGTAGGTGGTTCATGTGATATCCACTGATCACCTGGTAAATAATGCCATGAGCGGATCCATTCAAATTTAGTATGATTACCGTAAGTATCCGTACTTGTAATAATTAGCTTTTCACCGACATAAAATGCGCAAAAATAATATGACGCCGTTTTTTCAGGGTTATTCAAATATAACTGTCTTCCGGTAGTAAACTGTTCAGCTGTCCATAACTCATCTGCATCAATCTGCCATAACACACATTCATCTTTGATATTTGCCAATGGAGCATTTACCATTTCCAGCTTACCATTCCAGAAAGTTCCATTCTCTTTCCTGTATATTGTAATGTTATCAGGATATTCTTCTTTTATTTTATTAAGATATTCTGTTGTACCATCATTACTTAATCCATTCTTATGCAGTTCATTTGTAATCTTTGCCCCGTTTTTCAAACTCCACGCGGTATCATTTTTTAGATCAGCAACACCTTCAACAATGTGCCAGTGCCAGTTGAATGGAAGATTTTTAAATACATTAATGTGATATTCAATAAAAGGTTTTCCGTTAAGCACTATTGTGAAAAAATGGACGGGCAGATTATTATCCTTTTTTAAGCTTTCTTTTATAGGGGAATTATTAACATTAATAAACTTAGCAAATGGAGGTTTTATAGCAACACCAGTACCTGTACCGGCAAGGTCTTCAACAAATACAAATTCCTTTTTCAGAACCTTAAATTCTTCCCACAAATCCCTTAACTCAGCATGGCTTGGATGTGTTATATCATCAAAAACCAATACGCCGCCATCTTTCAGATGTTCAAAAGTCTGTGTAAGATCGCTTTTTGCACCATTATATGTATGATCACCATCAACAACAATAAGGTCAAATTCCTGCGGGTTGTTTTTATCCGCAAAATACTTTGCCAGTTCTATTCTTGTATCACCCTTTATAAACCTTGGCTTATTATTTACACCAAATTTATCAAGTTCAGATTGTACAAACTCAGGGCCCGGATTTTCTGTAAATATTCCCTTTTCCGGTATTGTAGAATAGTCTTTAATCCATAAATCCATTCCAATTATTTTTGTGTCAGGCGAACTGCTTACTACCTGGCACATCGAACGCCCTCTTCGTACGCCAATTTCAAAATAACTTTCAGGCTTAAATAAATATGAATACCAGTTCAGGAAAGATACAAGGTCATAATGCTCAGTAGATTTTCTTTCAATTACTGCCTTGTACCCTTCTATATTTTTTCCCAGCCAATAGTCCTGTGTTAATTTTTCAAAATTAGCAAGAACTCTTTTTTTAACCTCAAGAGATGATGCTCCTTTTTGTATGAAAGAAGCTATTTTTTCATTCAGTGTTTCTTGAGATACTAATTCTGCTGGTCTTGCATTTGCGCTGCTATAAAAAGGAGCCTTTAGAACTTCAACATAACGTTGCAGAAGATTTGTTTTGAATTCTTTTGCTTCTCTGGCTATATCTGCAAGATTTCTTTTTTTAATCTTCTCAAACTCATCATAGAATTTTTCATACGAATTAACCCATACTGAATGAGGAAATCCTTCCAGGCAATGGGTATGCCTGTCAGTATCGTTAAGAATAATACCCGGGATACCATGTCCGTTTGCAAATAAACTTGCATGAAGCCGAGTAGTTATTATTAAATCGTAGCGTTTATATAATTCATATAAATCCTGATAATATGAAGAAAATATTACTGGTATATTTATGTTATATTCTTTAAATAATTCAAGGAAATGAAAATATTCTGACTTATGATGTGCTACAAATTCAATTTCATAATCACTATATAATTCAGGAATAAGCTCAATTGCCAGTAAATACATTTCTTTAGCACAATGATGATTTGACACCCCAATTTCTTTAGGTAACTGTATTGAAAATGCTATTCTCTTAATCTTTTTTCCTTCCGGATATTCTTTTACCTCCGGAACCGACAGAATTGCAGGACAGTTAATATAATGGTAAGGTAGATTATTCTGTGTAATAAAATCAGGAGTTTTTCTGGTTCGTCCTGTAATTACTTTCGCATTTTTAAAAATAGTTAATTCAGGCTCTTCGGTTATATGCTTTGCTGCATAATTATTTTCGTAGCCTGCCCCTATCAGAAAAACTCTGTCAGTTAAGTTGTTTTCAATAATCCATGAATATAAATCTTTAATTTCTTTCCCGGCAGAAAGCCCGGCGATAACTATATAATCTATAAAATCCTTGTACTGTTCAAGATCTCCCTTAGCAGCCATATTATGAATGCCCTTAAATTTACTCTGAGGGAAAAAATCTTCATTAAAATTGTAAAACAGGAAGTTTAGTACCTCACCAGGGAACAATTCATGCAGTATTTTTATTACACCATCCCGCACAAAATCATCACCGGGATTCCAGAAATTAGTTCCTGATATAACAATATTTTTTGTTACGGCCATTTATTACTCCTGATTCTTTTGAAAAACTATCCATGTATGCCAGGGATAATCAATATCATTTTGTTTTGCCATTGCTTCAACAAATCTTCTCCCGCCAAGTGCACCGTTACCATCATCAATTGCCAGATTATATATAAGTGCTTGTTTGCTCCCCCATCCATTTTTTTCCCACACAGTAACGCCGTCAAATAATTGCTCAAGCCCATCAGGTAAAAAGCGGTAATAATCTTTAAAATTAGGATACCCATGCCTTGGATTATATGCACAGGTTGTATGAATACCAATACCGCCTTTTTTCAATACTCTTACCAGTTCTTTTGCAGCTATCCAAGGTTTTGGGATATGCTCAAGTACCTGGTGAGAAAATACAATATCAAATGTTTCGTCCTTAAACTGGTGTAAATTCTGTGCATCATATTCAGGCCATCTGGCATAGGATATTTCCAGTTCAGGCCACTTACGTAAAAGTGTCTGTTCTACAGTAGGATTTTTATCAATACTCAATGCTGTAACAGGAGTTCCCTCAATAGAAGTAACAACATCCCTTATTGCTCTAAGCATCTGGGTTTGTGGGGTCCAGTATGTTTTATCAGTAAACTGTTCTTCCGAATTTCTTTTGGCAAGAGAATTATATGACTTCTGAATATTATTTAATGCAATACTTTTATTCTGCGGCTGAACAAACTCTGAAACCTTCCTGTTAACTTTTATATAATTAATTAGCCGGTAGTCTTCATCCTTCGTGGCCCATATACCATTATTATGGACACGATAAGCAGCGCTGTTAAAATCAAGATATGCTGCCGGGCCATGGTTTGCAAAAAGGCTAAATAGAAAGTAATCCCCATTTAATGAACCATCCAGATACGGAAGATATTTCTTAAGTAACTCAGCTTTTATTAAAGCAGTATTACCCGGCGGACAATATCCGGACAATATATCTTCCTGTTTCAAATCATGTTTCCTATCAAACGGAACTCTTTCTTCCTTTATTACCTTATTTTCATCATTAATAATAATTGAGTCTGTAAAGCACATTGAATACTGTGGATTGTTTTCAAGAAAATCAGCCTGCTTCTGAATTTTATTAAAATCCGTCCAGTAATCATCTCCTTCAAGCAAGGCAACATATTTTGCACCACTGTTCAGGCAAGCACTATAGGTATTATAGCCATTTGTTTTTAGATTATTTGTCTCATTCAATAGTAAAGTTATCTGAGCCGGATACTTAGCTGCATAATTGATACAAATTTCTCTGGTCCTATCTTTTGAACAATCTTCACCAATAAACAGATGAAAATCAAAATTTGTTTTTTGAGTTATTACAGAATCAATTGCTTTTGTAATAAACTTTTCATGATTATATGCCAGCATCCATACAGATACAAAAGGAGTCATACTGTCACCTTGTGATTCCTGTTTTTTTTAATAGTATTGTACTCTAATTCTGCAAATCCAAAACCATACTTGCCGAAGAAATTGCCGTTATAAAACATTTGATATTTATCCCCGTTTTTAATGACATATGGATAGGCAATCATTTCGGAATCCCACCCATCTTTGCTTACAGTTATTCCTGCCTGCCTGTCATTACGAGTCCAGGTTTTAAGGTCTTTTGAAAAGGCGTACCCTATTCGATATGAATTATTTCCGTTTCTAAAGCCATCAATTCCCCGGTAACAATACCACATATGATACAGTTTATTTATCTTTATTACAGTGGGTCTGTTGTTTACTTCATACCTGCTTTTGTTTTTCAGACACTTTATGCTGTTACGTGTCCAGTCAATTCCATTTTTTGAATAAGCATATACTATATTATACACTGGTTCATATTTATCATTAACCATTCTCCACTCTGAGCATGAAGAATACCACATATGCCATTTATTATTTTCCCGGTACACATAAAAGCCATTTTCCAGGAAGGGTTCGTTTGGGTTCCTGCTAAAAAGTGGCCCCTTTGCATATTTTTTAAATGTTTTTCCATTATCCCTGCTAATTGCTAGTCCTAATGAAGTAGTATAAGGTACAGTTGCACATCTTGTCCAGCCCTGATAATATAGATATACTTCATTTCCCTTTTTCAGGATACTTGTTGGATGAATTCCGAATTCGTCAAAACTCCCCGGCCCGCCAAGTTCAAGCAGAGGTTTATTATGCACGTACAATACACGGGCAGGATTGTTTTTATCAACATCGATAAAAGATATATGGCTGACAAAGTTGTTGTCTTTGTCTGGTAGTGGCCTGGTAGTAAAATATATCCGAAGTATATTTTTTAATACCAAAACAGTCGGAACCTGCGAATAATGCATCATCCAGGATTCTCTGCCAACAGGATTAAATATCAGGCTTTTTTTTATCCAGTCAAGTCTCATCAGGAAATAATACCTCCAATTTTTAATCTGGAACAATCGCCCTTAATATTCTTTAGCATAAGAAGTTGATTCCCCTTTTTAATGCCAATATTATTATCATTCACAAATACAATTTCATTTTCAAAATGTTTGTTTAAAAAACGTTTTATTATGGCATTCTCAATTATTTGTGCATCCATAATCCTATACTCTTTTTTATTATAAATTAATCTTGCCCCTTTATTGGTATTGTTAAAAGCTTTTATCCTTCTCACTATTTCAATAACAGAACAATTCAAATTTATAACAAGGTCTTCTTTCTTAAAGGTATAGTATATATGCCTTTTTAAAACTCTTTGCTTTTTTATTGGTTTGAACTTTTTTTCATACGCATCTGCAAACACCGTTTTCTCTGCGTCAAAAGTCAATTGATACAACAAATTGATATCATATTTTTCAGAGTATTTAATTTTAACTTGTGAAATTATATCTCCTGTGTCAATTCCATCATCCATTATGTGACATGTTGCACCACTGTCTCTGCCAAATAAAAGGGCTGCTGGCTGAGGGTCTGCCCCGCGAAGATCAGGTAAATATGATGGATGAATATTAATAAATTTTCTTCTGCCCTTTTTCAACAAACCAACCGGAATAATATATGGACAGCCATTTGAAATAAAATAGTCATACTCGGATTCGTCCAGTATTTTAACAAGTTGGTTTTTATTTGTTATGCATTTGTAAGCAATATGCTTTACCTTAAGATACTTTTCAAGATATGAGCCTTTGACAGCACAAATAATAACAGAAAGATTATGACTTAACATTTCTTCAAGCACGTATGACCTGTTTCCGCAAAATATGTATTGTGCTGATTTAACCTGCATATTATAGCTCTGAAAATTTTGATAATTTTAAAAACTTATCACTTTCAAGTTTAAACACAGGTGTTGCCGGAACAATTACTACCTTTTTGGGCTCCAGGCATTTAGTTACAAGTGCATTTGCTCCAATAAAACATTCATCTCCTATTGTTACCCCATGCCCTGCTGTTGAGTTAACTGCAAAAAAACAATTCCTGCCAACTGTTACTACCCCGGATATATTTGCGCATGAAGTCAACCAGCAGTTATCGCCAATTTTTGAATGATGCCCTATCATAGCCCCGCTGAATACAAATACATTATTCCCTAACTCCACATGAGGATGTATGCTTGCAGGAGGCATTATAAAACAGTTTTCACCGTATTTAACATTTGCCGGAAGTTTGCAGTACGGGCTTACTATTGATATTATTTCATAGCCTTTATTGCGGGATTCATGATATTTCCTCTCCCGGAGTGAATTCATATCATGATAACCCAGCGCTATAAACATACTATATTCTGAAGCAGGATACCTGATCTCCACTTCATCAAACGGAATAACCGGCAGCCCGTTAAATGTATTTATTTTTAAGTATTCTCTGTCAACTGTAAAAGCTGCAATTTCCAGCCCACACTCATGTGCGGCATAGTAAAAAATTACATCGGCTATTTTGCCTGTACCGAAAATTATAAGTTTCTTCATTTATTGTATTAACTCCAGCAAATGGATTTTATCTGTTTTTCCATTTTTGTTTTTAGGCATTTTATCAAGCACAGATACTGACCGGGGCACCATGTAAGACGGGACTTTGTTTCTTAGTTCAGTTAATACTTTATCCTGATTAAGGCCATTACCTGTTGTAATAAAGCAATATATTTGCCCGCCATATACTTCTGATTTTTTATAAATAACTGCCGACTCATTTACACCTGCAATTGTATTTACTGCCGATTCAATTTCTTCAAGCTCAATACGGTAACCCATATGTTTAATCTGGTTATCTTTTCTTCCGCGGAAATAGAGGATTCCATTTTCATCTTCACTTACAAGGTCACCTGTTTTATACACAAAATCAGTATAATTCTTTATTTCGGGATTCTTAATAAAGGATGATGTAGTCCGTTCAGGATCATTATAATAACCACGCCCAACCTGGGGCCCGGTTAATAGCAGTTCGCCGGCATCAGAGCCTTCTGTCTTTTCTATACTATACCCAAAATTAGGAGCAAGCCTTCCAAGCGGGGCAAGAGATAACATATCATCAAAATCAGATTCTGATATATTATAGGCAGAACATATACAGGTACATTCTGTCGGCCCATATACATTAACCAGGGTTATCCTGTTACCAAAAAGGTTATATAATTTCTTCATATTTGGTTTAGGGAAGCCCTCGCCGCCAAATATTATGTTTCTTACTAGTGGGAAATCACCTTCGCTTAAGCTTTTTGTTGTAAGCAGGTAAATAAGCATTGAAGGGACAGAAAACCATGATGTTGCTTTATAGCAGTTAACTGTTTTTACTACCTCTGAAGGTATTTTCATTGTTTCATAAGAAAAAGCCAATAGTGAAGCAGAATTAAAAAGAGAGCAATAAAAATCAAACACAGAATTGTCAAAATAAACGGGATTAACATTTGTAAATAAATCAGCTTCAGTTATACTGAACCTTTGTTTGCCCCACCCGATAAAATTCAGCAGATTCTGATGGGTCATTACTGCTCCTTTGGGAAAACCTGTACTCCCTGAAGTAAACATAATGTATGCAGGGGCAGAAGAGGTAACATTATCCATACCTGCCGGGGTACCTGTATCTTGTTTTTCTGTTTCTTCGGCAATACTGTTTTTATTATAATCCAGACTTTCAATGCCGAAATACAACACATCTGCATTAATACCCTTATCTGTTATTATTATTTTGGGAACGGCTCTTAATATTATTTTTTCCAGCCTTTCTGCCGGATTATTAAAATCAAGATTTACATAAGCAGCACCAAGCTTTAATGCTGCCAGCATTGAAGCGAAACCATATTTGGTTTTATTATTGTAAATACCAACTACATTGCCTGGTAGAACTTGGTGTTGGTTGAGTATATTTACTATTTGATTTGATAACTTGTCTAATTCTCCAAAGCTAATTGTTGAACCATCTTTCTCAAAGATTATAGCAGTCCGGACAGAATTAGCTTCTGCTATTTTACTAAACAACTGACCCAGATTATAAATATATCCGGTCATCAGATTACTACTCCACCATCAAGTTCAAGTATTTTCCCATTGAAATAGTCATTTTCAATTATGAACTTAATTGCACTGGCTGCCTCTTCAGGCTCACCAAGTCGTTTTAACGGTACACCTGCTTTTATTTTATCCAGCATTGCAGCGTTAAGAGCCTTTGCAGTTGATTCGGTATTTATAAAACCAGGGGCAATGCAGGCAGTACGTATCCCAAACAAAGCAAGTTCTTTACTCCAGACTTTCGTCAAAGCCTCAACACCTGCTTTTGCCGCCGCATAGGCTGACTGTCCAAGATTTCCTTTGGCAGAAACAGAACTGAAATTAATTATGAGTCCTTTTATCCTTTTGGAAATCATCTGTTCAGCCGCACACATTCCCGTATAAAATGTTGTATACAGATTTGACTTGATTGTCATATCCCAGCTTTCGCGGCTGTGTTTTCTGTCCTCTTTTGAAAGTAAATTTACAAGCGGAGCGCTGTATATTATACCGGCACAGTTAATAATTACATTTATATTATGTTCTTTGTACAAATCTGCGATTACATTATTAACTTCATCATAATCAGCAAGATTGCATTTAACACATTTAATTCCCGCCTGTGTCAGTTCCGCAAAAGACTTATCATTAACGTCTACGGCAAAAACATTGTTATTTAAGGCAGCAAAATAAACAGCAAGATATTTACCTATATCTCCGCTGCCGCCGGTTATTACTATATTATTATTTTCTATTTTCATTATGCAAGCTGCATTTTAGATGACAGTACTTCAACTATGTCATTAAATGACTGCATTTTCACTATTTCATCTGCTGTAAGTTCAACGCTAAATTCCTGCTCAACTGCCACAATAAAGACCATGTGATTAAATGAATCCCATGTATTGAGATCACGCAGTACAAGCTTTTCGTTCACTTCAGCTGTGGCGATTGAAAATGTATCTGAAATAACTTTTTTAATTCGTTCCATTATTACCTCTAAAGTAATTCATATTTTAAAAGATATTTCTGCACCTCTTCTTTTTCATTAAACATAAGTACATCAATTATTGAAAGTGCAGGAATAAATTCATTATCAAACTGCCTGTATTTAAAGCTCTTCATCTTTAAAAAGCTTAACTCGATTCCGTTTTGCAAAAACTTTTCCTTATCATATAATTCCTGTCCGCCTGCCGGATTTATGTATCCGGTTGCTTTTTCCTGCCGGCATATTGACAATATTTTTTCATCTTTCTTTAGTTCTCTGGTATCATATATTGTAGATGTCGGAATAATTTCAGTTTTTATATACAGGTAACTGCAAACTGCTTTTATTGAATTTGTAACAAATGCTGATAAATTATACTCTTCATATTCAAAGCATCTGCATAATAAATCAAAAACAGAAATGTATTGCGGAGCTTTTTTATATGCTGCCTCAATAGTTTGCACAAATTTCTCTACCCATTTGTTTAATCCGTCAACTTCAATTTCATTTATAAGTTTATTCTGCGAAGCTCCTTTTAAAGGTAATGTAAACAAATAATCCTTTCCGTTAAGGAGTATCCTGTTTCTATTAATCCAGCCTCTTTTTATATAATTCACATCATCAAATACAACAAATTTGTCAACAGCACTTATAAGCTGCCAGTAACCCAGGTACGGAAAAAAATAAGGCTGCATTATCGCAATTTTTATATTGCTACTCTGTTGTGGCATATAATACTGTTTCTTCATGATAAATAGTAAAATGCCTTAGATAGAACTTATAACCGAGATTAAGATTATTTATATAATTTATAATAGTATAGAAGTCCTCAAAGTTATGATAAACAGAAATTGCCATTTGAGGCTTATCCCTGATAATTGTTTCCCTGGCACCTTCAAGAGCTTTTAATTCAGAACCTTCAATATCCATTTTTATAAAATTGATGACAGGAACGTTATACTCTTTTGCAACATCATCAATTGAAGCAGTATAAACAGGTTTGGCTCCTGCTTTTGTAATCTCATTATTAACCCTTGTGCCCGGGCCATTTTCAAGGAAGAATAGCTTTTCATCTGATACATTCCAAACCGCCCTGTTAAGCATAGTTATTCTGCTTTTCAGTGCCGGATTTAAGCCTAAATTGGTATTTAATATTTCGACATTCTTTTCCATAAATTCAAAAGAAAAGACTCTGCCCTTTTCACCGGCAAGATTAGCAAAAAATAAAGCGGTATCGCCCCAGCATGCACCAGCATCAATTACATTGTCTCCCGGTTTAACTCCAATCCTTTTGCCTGATTCAGTTATACATTCATACTGTTTTAGAATAAAATCAATAAGTATTCCGGCTCCGGAATAATACATTTTTACCGGTATATCAATTGGATATAAATCCATAAAATATAGTTTCCAGTCAAACATACCGGCTTCAATCCAGTCGCTTTTATCAGCAAGCATATCCAGTTTTGAAATAAGTTCTTTATAATTTGTAAAAGCCAGGGGTAGTTTTACTTTTCTGTGTCCAAGCATTCGGAATGCCATTAAATCCACGAAAAGATTTCTGGAATATACATCATCAAGTAAATTATACGCAGCGGCAAACTCGTAGACATGACTGAACACAAATTGGAAAGCGCGTTTTCTGTTAACAAAAATTTTCTCGGCTTCAGAAAATCTTAAAGTATCATAATTATCCTTATAATCATTCTCCAGGTTCTTCTCAATTACTGATGATAAATTTTGCAGGAATTCTTCCTTATATGAATTATTTGTATCAGGCATATACAGAACTCACAGTAGTTGGTTTGTTAACTAAATGAGTATCAAGAATAATGTTAGTTATCATTTCAATACTCTGCACTTCAAGTCCGGGATAAATCGGAAGGCATAATACTTTCTTCGTTATCTCTTCAGCTACAGGCAGATTTGCAGGAGCGGCAGAGTCAAGACCTTTATAAGCCGGAAATTGACTGATTAATGGATAAAAATACCTTCTGACATATATATCAAAACTTCTCAGTTTCTCATAAACCATATCACGGCTTGCGCCAAATTCTTTTTCATCAATTAATATGGGGAAGTAAGTATAGGAGTGTTTAACTCCCTCAATATCTAAAAGAAACCTTAGTCCAGGTACACCTGCAAGTTTTTCACGGTATGTTTCCGCTACCTGCTTTCTGGTACCAATTGCCCCATCAACATATTTTAACTGCAATAAGCCAAGTGCAGCCTGAAATTCATTCATTTTTGCATTTATTCCGGGAGCAACCACTGTAGTTTCTCCTGCAAATCCAAAATTTTTAAGGAAGTCAATTCTTTTCTTTGTGGCAGCATCATGAGATATAATGGCTCCTCCTTCAAAGGTGGTAAATACCTTGGTTGCATGATAACTTAATACAGAAAGATCGCCAAAGTTTAAAACTGATTCTCCATTAATTTTAACCCCAAATGCATGGCATGCGTCATAAATAACTCTCAGGCCATAAATGTCAGCAATACGTTGAATTTCTTCAACATTGCAGGGATTTCCATAAACATGTACGGGCAGTATTGCGGTAGTATCCGGAGTTATTGCGGCTTCAATTCTGGAAGGATCAAGGTTAAATGTATCCGGTTCTATATCAGCAAAAACCGGCTTAATTTTATTCCACCATAAAGAATGAGTTGTAGCAACAAAACTGAAAGGTGTTGTTATCACTTCCCCGGTAATTTTAAGTGCCTGAAGTGCTGTAACAAGAGCAAGTGTTCCATTGGCAAAGAGTGACACATATTTAACGCCAAGATAATCAGCCAGCTTTTCTTCAAATTCCTGGTGAAATTTTGCCTGGTTAGTTAAAGATTTTGATTCCCATATCTCCTTAAGAAAAACATTAAATTCTTCCAATGGAGGTAAAAATGGTTGTGTTACATAAATTGGCTTCATATAAGTTACTGCAACATATTTTTATTTTTTTGTTACAGTTGTGCCAATTCTATGCCAGAGGAAATTAAACCATTTTTATCATAGAATACGATTTTGATTAAAAAAAATGGCTAAATAATTCATTTTGGATATTATTAGCCATTTATTCCCCTCACAAGATTTTGAACAAAAATACCAATTTAGTATTTTTATATAGGAAAGGGGGCAAAAACATCTCATAAAATAATCATACCTAACTATTAAATATGCTTATTCTATTTTCATAATAATTCATTCATTTAAAGGGAATATTGTTATGAAAAAAAAGTTCTTTTTGTATTCAGGCTTTTTATTGTTTCTTTTTACTGCAGTAATATGGGTAGGATGCAGTAAAGATGAAGAATAAGACTTATTAACTTCAATAACTCTGGGCAAAGCCGGAAGTATGAAATTATCATTCGATAAATCAGTTGCAGTTTCAGATATTGACACTGTTACTGCTTTATTGACACGCTCCGGATATAATTCTATCAAACAGGATTTATCCTTAGGAGCGCAAATTGCTTCCGGAACAATATACAATATCTCTGCAGGGTCGTGGGAATTGCTTGTAGAAGCAAAAGATTCAAGCGGGACAGTTTTATACCGCGGCCGTGCAAATGTCATAATTCAGGAAAGCCAGACAACTTATGTTTCTATTAATCTTGCATCAGCCTCTACATCCGGCGACCTGGCAATAAATGTAAGCTGGGAACAGGGTGATGGTATAAGCTGGACTAAGTATGCGGCAAATCCAGTAATAGATTTAGGCCCCGCAGGTTCGTGGGACGAAAAATCCGCCTCAATTGCAACCGTAATATATGAAGGAAATTTGTATAAAATGTGGTATACAGGCTATAATGGCACTTTATACCAGCTTGGCTATGCAACATCTCCGGATGGAATTAACTGGACAAAGTATGCTGGAAATCCAGTAATGAGCTGTGGAGCAGCAGGTTCATGGGAAGCTGTAATTGGAGGACCCTCTGTTATTTATGATGGTATTACATATAAAATGTGGTATGCCGGAGCTGATGCCTCTTCTAAAACGCGCATTGGATATGCTACTTCCGTTGATGGAATAAACTGGACTAAATACTCTGGAAATCCGGTATTAAATGTTGGCGCTTCAGGAACATGGGATGCAACTGAAGTAGGAAATCCATCAGTTTTATATGATGGTACTACTTATAAAATGTGGTTTACCGGATATAATGGTTCGGCCTCAAGAAGAACCGGGTATGCTACTTCTCCCGATGGCGTTAATTGGATTAAATACACAGGGAATCCGATACTTAGCCTTGGTACTTCAGGAACATGGGATGATGTGGCAAATAATGCACCTTGCGTAATATATACTGGCACAGAATATAAAATGTGGTATTCGGGCTTGGATGGTTATAGCTGGAAGATAGGCTATGCAAGTTCTCCGGATGGAAAAACATGGACAAAATATTCGGGCAATCCGGTTATCAGCAATGGTGCCGCTGGTACCTCTGATAGAGGAGGAGCAAGCCATCCGGTTGTTTTATATAATGGAATTACTTATAAAATGTGGTATGCAGGAATTGACAGTATTTATCTTAGAACAGTACTGGCAACATCTCCCAAATTATAGCTCTGATTTATTTAGGAGGCCGCCTTCAACAAAGGGGCGGCCTTATTTGTTTTATGCTGCATCCTTTTCTTCATTTACAATTTCTTTAGCTTCGCAAACAACTTCAAGTTTTTTTATTTCTTCATCAATTTTCTCCTGAGCTTCGGCAGTATAGTCTTTCTCTTTTCTTGATTTCTGCTCTTCAATTTGCCTTATATCTTCATTCTTTTCATTAATACGCCGCTGGAAGTTGTTATTTATTGTTTTTTCTGAAAGATCATAGTCTTTTTTCAGGCTGTCAAGTTCATTCTGCTTATGCTCTTTTATCTGGCTTATACGTTTGATTAATTTTTGTTTCTCATTTGCCCGCTCCATAACCACATAACCAGCAATAAAGAAACATATTAAGATGCCGGTAAAAAAGGCAATCCCTCCCCATTTTAAGCCTGCAACAAGAATTATAGATAGAACTTCTTTGAACTCATAAACATTGTACACAAAACTGTCCGTATAACCGGAACATCCCCCCATCATAAATGCAAGTGCAGATACCACGGTATTATACACCATAGATTTATTGAAGGTGTGGCGCGGACTCAATCTGCTAACATTTCCAATATTGCTTATAAGCGCTTCAATCTCACTTATCTTAGTGGTTGTTTCTTTTTCAAGCTTTTCCTGAGCATCTTTATATCTCACTTTAAGTTTTTGGAGATATTCATCCTGCTCCATTTTGATTAATTCAAGGTCTTTTTTATAATCTTCAATTTTCCCCAACAGATAGGTCAGTCTGTTTTTAACTTCACCAAGATACTTTTCATTAACCGCAGTTTTAATATTTTCTATTGCCTGGCTGAATTTCGTTTCAATATCGGGAAAGACTTTATAAAAAAGGATACTTTTATTTCCGCCTAAAATCTCAATAGCCTGTGATATAAATCTTATTATTTTTGAAGTTTCACCACTATAGTATTCTTCCATTTTAAGAGCATCGAGTTTAACAAGCTTATCATTCAGAATACTGTAACCATTAAAATAATTGTTTTTTACTTTTAACAATTCTTCTTCAAAAGGCTCTGCCAGTAATGCAAATTCATCATAAAAAAACAGGTTTTTGGAAACAGGAAACCGTACAAAAAAGCTCAACATACCGGCATTATATGAATTCACAGCATGACTGCATCTGTAATAATCATAATTTAATATTTCACTAAGCAGGTGTTGTGCTATTTTATTGTTAGCTACCAGAGCCTCAGTAAGAGCCAGGTAAAACTTACCGGTTATTCCAAAAGGATTTATTCTTATTGCTTCTGAAAAGCATTCATTTGCAAGTGTTATATCACCCAACCCAAGGTTTGCATATCCCTTAAGAATACTTATATAATAACTAAGCTCCACTTTACTGTTATCTGAAAGCTTTGTGCTTTGAATAGCCTCATTTGCCTTATTAATATACTCAATTGATTTTCCGTAATCTTTAAGGCTGGATTCGTTAAGATATAATGTAGAAAGGAGTAAAAACGGCCAAAAATTATTAGTAAACTTTTTATCTGCTATATTAAGAAACGATGTAGCAAAATACTTTTTTTCTGAGGCTGATTTATTAAATATCCATTTTTGAAAAGTTTCATTGCAGGATCTTATCAGTTCCAGCCCGGAAGCTTTTGAATAATTCATTTTAAAATAATCTTCAAGGTATGAATTAAGTGAACTGCTTATAACCCACAATAATTGTGCTTCGTCAGCTCTTAGAAAAATCTCATTAAAATTTACCGGCAGCCCATAATTCATAAGCTGTGAAGCCTCTTTTACCCTATACATTGGCTCATTTTTCATTTTACCGAAATCAATATCAAAATATTCTTTTGAAAATGAGCGGAATTTTCTCACATAGTATTCCCGGTTTCCATCTGTTCTGCTTTCTTCAGGCACAGTATTTAATTCTTCTTCTGTTTCCATTTGCATAATTTCCCTACTCTACTATCGCAAAAAAAAACAAATCTTTTAATTAAAAATGAACGCAAATCCACTAAAAATCTTAAATAACACTGGACTTTTAAGTTTATCACAAATTATGGGAGTATTTTAAGTTTTGATAACTTTTTATATCTTTACAGGCTATTTTTTGCCCACGTAGCTCAGCATGGATAGAGCGACGGTTTCCTAAACCGCAGGTCGGAGGTTCGAATCCTCTCGTGGGTACTACCCCCAATTACCAGATGTTTTTTACCTTCAACCAGAAAAAAATATGTGAAAATGCGTTTTCAGTATTGTTACTGTATCAATTCCTGGCCAGAAATAGCCTGGAAAGCTTAAAACCAGAATAAAAATGGAAGAAATGAAGCCTATTAATATTTTTCCTGCCTGAGGAGGGATTTGCAAGGTAAGAATTTATTGTACACGGGGACGCACTTTGTACATCCCCGACAATTAAATACCTAAAATTGACTAGTCTTCCGAAATTACATCTCTTGAACTTTGTTTTTCCTTATTCCTGTTATATTTTTTCCTTCCATCTTCAACCTTTGGCGGTTTTTGTGGAACAGGTACCCGTTTTACGGGTTTTTTAACTTCTATTTTAATTTTTTTCTTTGCCATAACACAGATAAATTAACACTTCAAAGCCATATTTTCAATTACCGGAAATGAATTACTGGATTAGAAGATTGAATATATAAATGGAGCTAATGCTGAGCCCTGGGTTAAAACAATTAATAATCCCAGCAGTAAAAGCATTAGAATAATAGGTGCCAGCCACCATTTTTTTCTTACCTTAAGAAATTCCCATAATTCTGAAACAATAGATAATTTGCTCATAGCTTTAATTATTTAGTTATTGAATATTTCCTGAATTCTTCTTCCATTCTTTAACCCAGTTGTCAAAAGGGATAACAAACGGAACAGCAGTAATCCTTCCCCCAAAGCCCAGATTCCTAAAAATCAGGCTATTAATATTAGACCTTTTAATATCTTTTAACATGCTCTCATTCACAGATATATTGTAATTATTTGCCAGCCTTACAGTTTGTTTAATAAGCCGGTCAATTGCTTCTGCATCTTTATCTGCGGAACTCGTTTTTACAGAAGAAGTTATATCTGTATGTTTTTCTTTTTTACCGGTTACCTGAAAAACTGAATAACCCTTATCCGTCATCACGGGGCCATAGACAGATCCAACTTCCATCCCGGCAGCCAGTTTACCTCTTTCCCCAAGTGATTCAACAGAAACAAATTCAGGATCACTATAGTCAGTTTTGGAGTATTTTTTTACAAGATCACTCATTTTTGCACCATAATCAAGTTCTTTAAGTACTTTATCAACAACATCAAGAGAATCAGTTAAAACTTCCAGTATTTTAACCTCTGAAAACATTTCCGGGCTGCTTTCTATAATCCCGGGACTTTGAATATTCCCCTCATTCTTAACTGAATCAATAACTGCAGAGAAACCAATTTTGTAAAGATAATTTTCTGCCCACATATTATAGAACATTTTTACTTCAGGCAGATTCTGCAGTCCCTGCCTGTATCCTTCATCAGAAAGAAGCTCCTGTTCAATAAACTTACGGGTTTTAGCACTTAATAAAGATGCTATTGAATTATAATCATATTTTGTACTTAAAAAACTTTCACTCCTGAAATAACGCATAAACTCCTGCAGAGATATATCCCTGTTATCAAGAATAACATAAGGAAGCTTTAAGCTGTCTTCTCCAAATTCAACTTCAATTGTAAGCAGATCGGGAATACTTAAAAACATTTCTTCTGTTAGGGACTTTCTGTTTTTATCTTTTTGTTCAAAAATCATTGATATTTTTGATGCAAAAGATTTTAACAGCGGTGAACTTGCATTTATTTTTTTGTCTTTGAAAAAGCCCAGCATAAAGTCCTTATATACCTTGTTCTCCGCCCTTTCAGCCGCAGTTTTCTGAAGTTGCTTATATTCCTGTTCCCAACCCTGCATTTTAGCCACAACAGGATCATTACGTTTTATTATCCGGCAGATGTACCATCCGTCTTTTATATAAACAGGAACGGATACATTATCTCCCTTAATTTTTAGTATTTCATTTTCTTTCTCAGGCTCAATATCTCCAATACGAAGTTTAAGGGTATCTTTCCCGGCTGTTTTAAGGCTTGTATAAAGGCTGTCAAAAGGTACACCCTGTTTATTAATCAGATTATAAATCCTATCAGCATCATTTTCTTTTTCTGAATAGATGGTCAGTAATATATATTCTGATGCATAAGATATATAAACTGAAAGAAGGCTGTCTGCAAGAGCTATTGATTTATCTTTTACTACTCTTTTATATAATGCATCACGCACAAACATTTTTTCAAAATTCTTAAGGCTATATGTTACAATATCATTTGTATCAAGTTTGTTTTCCCGGGCATTAAGTGCAAAAAGTTTTTCAGCCACCAGTGTATACAGAAGCCTTTTTTTCATCGCTTCAGCAAGATTTTTATCATGTATTCCGGCAAACGGAGTAAGTTCATATCTTGCTGTAAATTCTTTTTCGGATATAGAAATATTTCCTATTTTTGCTATGGGTTTGTCTCCACCCTGAGCATTCAGCAGTGCAGAAAACAGCGTCAGTATAAACAATAAGGTTATTCTTTTCACGGTCTTTTTTTTCTTAATTTTCATACAAAAATAGATGAATAACAGAGCATTTACAAAGCAAAAAAAGGGGAATACCGATGCTAAAATTAAAGCCGTACGCCCCTGGTTTTATGCAGTTGCAGCCGCTATACCGATACTCTTTTTTGTGCTGCTTGAGACTGCTTTACATATTTTTAATTATGGTTCAGACTATAAGCAATGGGTTAATGTAACTGCTGATAAATTAATGCTGAACCCGGAACTTTGCCGCAGATATTTTTATACAACCGCTTCAGTGCCATATTCAAACCAGAATACTTTTGACACTAATAAAAAGCCAAACTCATTCAGAGTATTTATACTTGGGGAGAGCAGCGCTGCAGGTTATCCGTATACCCCAAATGGCGACTTTGGCAGATATATAAAAAAACGGCTTGAGGCATGCTACCCTACTGCTGTTATTGAAGTAGTTAATCTTGGCATTACAGCAGTTAACAGCTACACAATAAGGGATATAATGCCAGGAGTACTTGAACAAAAACCCGACCTTATTTTAATATATACCGGGCACAATGAATATTATGGAGCGCTCGGAGTCGGATCTATGGAATCAGTGGGGAAATCACCATTTATAGTCAATACTGCATTGTACCTGAACAGATTCAGGACGTTTCAACTTGCAAGGAATATAATAAAATCTGTAATGTCCATTATATCAGGTTCTTCATCCGTCAAAGGGCATGGAGGCACGCTTATGTCGCGTATGGCCCAGGATAAACAAATACAACTTAATTCAGATGTATATAAGGCCGGGCTGCACCAGTTTGAATCAAATATGACAGATGTTTTGAAAATGGCAAAAGAAGCAGGAGTAAAAGTAATATTAAGTACTGTAGCATTTAACCTGAAAGGGCAGCCACCTTTTATTCCGGCTAAAGCAGAAGGCTACATGCGGGCAGATAAAGTTTTTGAACTTGCAAATAAATCTCTTAAAGAAAAAGATATACACAAAGCTGATTCACTTTTCAGGCTGGCAAAAGACCTTGATGCTTTGAAATTCAGAGCACCGGAAAGTCTTAATAAGATAACCATTAAACTTGCTCATGAGTTTAATTACCCGCTTATTGAAGCAGATAAAGAATTTAGCCTTAACAGTCCTGACAGTATTGTTGGAAACAATTTAATGGTTGACCACCTGCACCCAACACTGGCAGGTTACAAACTACTTGGCAAACTGTTTTATAATAAGATGGAAGAAACCAATTGTCTGCCCAAACAGGCAAAAACAAATATATCTGAAGAGGCAGCAGACAGTATAGCAAACAAGTTTTGGTTTTCAAAACTTGATTCTATTGTTGCTGAATACAGAATTATCATTTTAAAAAATGACTGGCCTTTCAGCGAACCTAAAAGCGCAGAATATGTATTAAAACTTTTTAATCCACAGAATCAGATTGATACAATAGCTATAAAAATAATTGAAAATAACCTGTCATGGGAAGCTGGGCACAGGCAGGCGGCCACATATTATTTCAATCATCAGCAATATGATTTGTTTAAATATGAAATTGAAGTACTTGTTGACCAGTATCCTTTTATTACCGAATACTATACAGACGGTTCGGAAAACCTGATCCGTGCAAAGCAATATGACCTTGCATACGGACTGCTTGAGAAAAGCTATAAAAATAATCCAACCCCTTTTAATACTAAATGGCTTGGCGCTATCAACCTGTTTGAGAATAGGATTGAACCAGCAATAAAATATCTTGAAGAAAGCAGTCTTCTTGATAATAACGATGCGCAGGTATTTTTTAACCTTGCCGGGGCATATTCCATAAAGAAAGAGTATAAAAAAGCTTATGCAGCAGTAAACAGATGCGTTCAGATAGATCCCGGTTTCCATCAGGCACAGGGACTAAGGCAGCAGCTTTCAGCAGCAATACAGTAACGACAAAATTAAGTATAAAAAAGCGGCCAGATCAGCCGCTTTTTTATTCCTCTCCCAATTTATTTCATCAATATCAGTTTTTTTACTGAAACAAAATTACCTGCCTGCATACGGTAGAAATATACGCCGCTTGAAAGCGAAGATGCATTAAAATCAACCTGGTAAGTACCGGGATTCTTTTCTTCATTAACAAGGGTTGTTACTTCTGAACCCAGTATATCATATAGCTTCAACACCACCTTTCCGGCTTCCTTCACCTGGTATTTAATCTTAGTTGAAGGATTAAACGGATTAGGGTAATTCTGATACAGTTTATATTCAGATGGAAGCATACTGGTTTGATTATCATCTACTGACACAACAGATACTGAATCGAGTCCGTAATAGAAGACACGTGCCTGGTAATTCTCAAGAGTTAATGCATAATTTGCCCTTGATGAAGGGGATACAGAGTATACCTGTCCTGAAATAAGATCAGTAAGGAAATATGTACTGCTGCCATCATAAGCAAGGTTAGATAAATCAACTGTAATATTCTTTTCCTGATCTTTAAAGTTTGCGGCAGTAATAATAGTATTTGAGCCACTAACTGAAGAATAAGAATAAACATCACTGCTTTCAGAATTATTTATCCTTGTAATCACAGGGTTATGTACATATTTCTTGTGCAGGTCAATTAGTTTTTTGAAGTACGGCCGCATATCGTCAGGATCCGTCCAGTCTATCATTTCCCTGCGTGTTAATTCACCCACCTCACCGCCTGAATATATAAGCGGAACACCGTTCAGCGTAAACATGAGAGTATGGCCGAGCAGTGACCTTTTTGTATCAAGCAATGAAGACATTCTCAGTTCATCATGGTTTTCAAGAAACCTGAAAGGCCTTGCATAAGTTGAATAGTTCCTGACAGCCTCTTCATGCAGCGTTTGTATAGTGCCTGAGCCATTTAAGGCATTTATAACCTTATTTCTTAAATCCCAGTCATTAGCCGAGTCAAATCTTTTATCATAAAATACAGATTCAGAAGAGTTTGCTTCAGCTTCCAGGAATACTTCCGGCTTAATATTTTTTAAAGCTTTACGCCAGTCAGGCCAGAAGATACTGTTACGCTGCTCAACTCCCCAGGCAACATCGCACCTGTACCCGTCTATTCCATAATAGCTCACCCAGTATTTTGCCACATCAATAAAATACTTTCTTACATCAGGGTTATTATGATTCAGATTTGGCAGACTTGACCAGTCAAACAGGAATTCATAATCAGAAGCCCCGGGTTCACCGCTCCAGATGTAAAAATTTGCATAGGGGGAGTACTCTTTGTACTGGAATACATTTTGCATAAAAGGATGCAGCACAGATGTATGGTTAACAACAAAATCAAGAATAACTTTAAATCCATTTGCTTTAAGGGCAGCAAGCATAGATTTAAAATCTGATTCCGTACCATAGTCTTCCTCAAAACCATAATAATTAGTTATTTCATACCCATGTGTTGTAGGGCCATCCTGGATAGGCATAAACCATATTGTATTTATTCCAAGGTCTTTTAAATAATCTATTTTACTTGTTATGCCTTTAAAATTACCTTCATCAGAAAATGAACGAGGGTAAATTTCATACACAATTGCATCATCAACCCATGAGGCGTGATAGTTTATACCCGGAATAAAAACTGAATCCGGTGCTGATACAACCATTATTCTCGCACTGATTGTTTTATTTTTTACATCTCTTACTCTTACGTTAAAATAGTACTCTCCATCTTTTTGCGGCAAAGTCAGAACGGCCGTTTTCGTATTTGAAGGAGATATTGTAACTGCAGCCGGGTTCTTGGTATCGGCTGACCATGTATAGTAAAAAGTAGTACCGGATGGTGAAGAAGCATTTGCTGTAAGAGTAATTTCCCTGTTATTTATTACAGCATCAATAGAAGCAGATGGATTGGTATCAGGAGTATAAGTCAGTGTAAGGTATTTGGATACAGTTTTATAACCCCTGCTGTCTTCAGCAGTAACATAAAAAGTATTTTCACCTTCATTAAGAGTTACTTTAAGAGCAAATCTGCCAGAACTCATAGGGAGTACCTGCTCTTTTCCGTTGTAATTTGCCAATACAGTGGCAATGGCAGTATCACTTACTTCTCCATGAACTGTAAGAGTATCATACCAGTATTCCACAGCCGGAGTTAAAAACGTTACTGAAGGGCCAAATGTAGCAAGACTGTCAGATATATCGGCTGCTTTAAGTGCAAGCAGGCCCCTTCCCTTGTTGTCAAGCGCTACATAACGCGGCCCTGATGGCTGCCCCGCCGGAATATAATTTGAGAACATACGATGCTGCCAAACAGCGCTCCGGGTAAATGCCGCATCATAAATATCCGGGTCTTCAGCAGTATTTATTCCACCATCGGCTTCTGTAACTTCGTATGGATTACCTGAACCATCGCTTTGTGCAAGGTATGAAAATGCATAAAAGTCCCTGTCCTGGCTCCAGCTTCCCATAATACTGTCTAACAGGGCAAGGCTGATTTTAAAACTGAATATATTACTTTGCAATGCATCATTATTTACATCAACAAGTACATTACTGTATGTTACAGGGCTGCTCTGAGAAATTAAGCGGTTTTCTTTTTCTGCATTAAAATATTTACTCCCTGGAGGAGCCACAGAGATGAATATTCCCTGCCCGTTCCAATCAATAGTATTTACATCAAGGCCAAGCGGATCACTGATAAGATTTTTTGTTGAATTAGAGATAATAAAACCAAGCCTTGTATTATCTCCAATATCTGACATATCAATTTCGAAATAAAGCGAATCATGGGTTGAATTTTCGTTAACAGCAACTGAGAGAATATCAGCTTTGCCGTCCATACCAGAAGGATAAGTGTATAATTCATCATTTTGCGTATCAACTGTATAAATGCCTGTTTCACCGGTATAAATTCCATAAGCATAGGAATTAGTTACTTCTGACCCCATACTGTTAGTGAAAGACACTTCTATAGTATGCCGCCCGTCCCCGGCAAAAGAGATAGTTGAAGCAACAATTGAAGTAGTATTATCAAAGCTGAAAGGATTTGAAATGCCATCAACTTTTACAGAAATACTGCTTTGTACAAGGCTATCAGCCTTGACCCCCGGCCTTAGGACGGCCTGAAGGAATATACCGCTGGTAACACTCCCATACACAGTACCTTCAGCAGGCTGAATAAGCTTTATAGATGGAATTGAATCAGCTTCAGCAATTACCAGGCTGTTAGCGTCAGCAGTCTCGGCTATTTTTGTTTCGTCGGGATCATTAAGCCAGAAAATTTTATTTAATTTGAATTTATATTCATGAGAGCCCGGAGTTAATATTGCAGTTGCTTCCCACAAACCATCTTTATCGTTATCCTGCATTGTATTTAATGCATCATTCCAGTTATTAAAAGTACCAACAAGTGAAACGCTGTTTATTGCCTGTTGAAATGTTACAGAAGTATTGTTCTGATCGAAATAAAAATCGACCGGTATCTGGTAAGCGACATAATCGGGATTACGGATAAATGTGGTTGTCCTGCTATCTGTGCCCGCAGCTGAGGTAATACTTACAGTAACAGTATGTTCGCCTGTACTAAAAGCAGGAGACGGCTGATAGCGGAATTCCTTTTTCGCTGCATTATAGTACTGGGAAGGATTGGTAAGTGCAACACCATCAATGGTTACGGTTAAAGTATTTATATCAATAGGGTTTTCATCTTTGTATGCAAAGACAGCCCTTACCGGGAGCCCTTCGGCTGTATTATCAATAAATGTTTCTCCCTTTGAGTTAACATCACGCGGAAGCAGATAAGTTATATAAGGATTTTTTACATTTATTACAGAGTTGTTATTATCGTTAACATTAAAATTTGGATTATCGGGATCAGTATAAGCGAAATCCCAGTCAGCATCCATAACGAACTTATAGTTATGATCAGTCCCGGTAGAGAGCGAAATAGTAACTTCGTATTCGCCATCACCATCAGGATCTGACATAAGCAAAGCATCATCGGCATTATTCCAGTTATTAAATGAACCGGCAACTCTTAATTTTTGGAAGTCTTTATAATCCGGCTTAAAGTGAAAAGTAACCGGAACCTGAGCCGAAACAAGAGAACATACACACAAAAAGACACCCGCAAACAAAATCTTTTTCATAATGTACTCCTGAGGTAGGTAATGTAGGTATAATTAAAAAGCCAGGGCATATTTCAACCCTGGCTTAAATTTTCAACGAAAATTCAGAATTACTTCATTAACATCATCTTCTTTGTAGAAGAGAAGTTTGGAGTATTTATAGAGTAGAAGTAAACACCGCTTGTTAAATTAGCTGCGTTAAAGTCAACATTATAAGTACCTGCATTCTGGTAACCATTAACAAGAGTAGTAACTTCCTGTCCAAGTATATTAAATACTTTTACTGTAACCATGCCAGCTTCAGGAATTGAGAAGCGGATATTTGTAACAGGGTTAAACGGATTAGGATAGTTTTGTTCAAGGCTGTATTTAGCAGGAACCATTTGCTGAAGCTCTTTAACATCAGTGCTGATATCAATAAGTTGATGATCACCCATAACACTCCACTGGTTGCGTACTGTAGCTTTCCACATATCAGATGTAAAAGTAATAAAGTGGTCAGTACCAACAGAAGACTCATTGTCATTGCTTCCGGTATTAGATTCAAGGCCCCAGTTAGCGCCGTATTTATACTGAATTCTTAACGGAGAATACTGAGGAAACTTAATATCTGCAGACCAGAGAGAATCACCGGCAACTAAATCACCATGAGTACCATCATTATAGAGTTCTTTTACAACAGCAGAATCAGCATCAGGCCAGCCGCCTGTTGGCCACTGTAACGGAGCATTAGCGCCGCAAACAACTATTCTGTCAATTGAAGAGAAAGGAACTCCGGTAACAGAAGAAACAGCACCATTAACGTTAACAACAAATTTTACTGTTACAGGATAATTTGTAACACTTTCAAGAGTTAAATCGTTATATGTCCTTTCAATATAAGCAGCACCTGCATCAATATCAGCCTGTGTAACAGTATAGGTTTTATTAGGATCGCCTTCCCATGCAACACCTGTGCTGTTTATATATGCATACTTATAATTGATAACTTCACCAACTGTAGGAGCATAAGTAACTGTTTTTTCATAGAAATTAGGATCAGAAGCACTCTGGGTCATTATATCATTACCAGACCAGCCATTAAAACTACCACGAACGGTTAAAGTGTCTGTAGCAGGATTAAAACGCCCTGATACACTTTCAAATTCCATGTTGCATGAAAAAGTTATAGCAATGGGTTTGCTAATTACGCTAACATTATTGAAAAAAGCAGAAACAGTATTACTGCCTGCAACAACAATATACTCCCTGTTATCTATTGATTCCCAGCCGTCAGCACCTTTTATAAATTTGAAATAAAGGGTATCATTAACAGCAAAAGTATCAATACTAACTGTATAAACAGTATCATTGTCAGCATCAGTCATTTCAGTGGCGCCATTGTTCCAGCCGTTAAAGTTTCCGGCCAGTTTAACCATATCTGTACCCGGTGTAAAATTGCCTAACTTAGTTTGCACCCTCATATCAACTTTAAATTCTACAGTTTCGGCAAAGACTGTACCGGCAAATAACATAGCAATAAAAATGTACAACATTCTTTTCATTAACTACCTCCTGGTTTATTATTTTGGATAATTTAGTAAAAATATAATGTACTTAAACCTTAAAATTTTACACCCAGTGAAAATTGCTGCGTATAATCAAGCTTGCCAAAATCCTGGTAAGCGTAATCAACGAACATTCCCAAACCGGGATCAAAATCCCACTTAAGGCCAAAGCCTAAAGTGAGCCCTTCTTCAGTATTATCAAGGAATAAAGATTTATAACCTCCTCTTAACGATATTAAATTCATAAAAACATATTCAGCGCCAACATTCAGGCTTTCAGCATTATCATTTGGATGCAGTGCATCAGCAGCAACAGTAAGTTTATGATTGGCAGTATTAAGAAGATCCATTGCAACACCAACCCTGAATGTTAAAGGAAGCGGGTAAGAATCAGTATTAAGTGAAGCAAGTATCTGGTCATTATTTCCATAAATTGTTTTATCAATATCTGTTTGTATGTAAAGGTCCTTCCCATCCAGTTTCATATCGCTGCCAAAGTTTGTAATTGTAGCACCAATCCTGAGGCCGTATATATCAGATATAAAAAGGACACCGAGGTCAACAGCAATAGCATCTGCAGAACAGTTCCAGATTTTCTGGTTTACATATTTAACACTGCCGCCAATTGAAAACCTGTCAGTTAAATTATATCCATAGGTAAGAGCAATTACCATATCTTTGGGAGTAAAGGTTTCACCGGTGCCATCAGGTTCACTAAGCGTGGTAACCTCCATGCTGCCATAGTCAAGGTACGAAACGCTTAAACCAACAACACCCATTTCATTAAGAGAAAGCATAGCTCCTGCCCAGTTATAACTAACATCGGCAAACCATTCAGAATGGGAAAACATTGCTCCGCTTGACTGAGTACGTGCAGCACCTGCCGGATTCCAATACAATGATGTTACATCATTGGCGGTAGCTACAAAAGCTCCGCCCATAGAAACGGCACGCGGCCCAATACCCACATTAAGAAACGGCGCTGCTGTTGAAGCTACTTTAGTCTGAGCAGCCAGTACCCCGGCTGCAATTATTATCATAAATAGAATTTTTTTCATTTCAACTCCGTTATTTTATAAGAGCAAATTTGCCGATTTTCTTATCTATACCCGGGGCTTCAACAACAAAGAAGTAAACCCCATAAGCAACGTCCAGGTTTTCTTCGGATCTTAAATTCCAGTATACATCGCCCACATACATGTTTTCCTGTGTTAATGTTTTAACAAGGTCACCTCTTATAGTGTAGATATATACTTTTGATCCGGGAGGAACGTGAGTAAACCTGATTTCACGCTCTCCTCTTCCTGTACTGGCTGAATTCGACAATCTTGCTTCAGCGCTGTGAGTAACCACGTACGGATTTGGTACAACTTTAATATCATTCTTTTCCTGGCTGGCGATAAGTTTATCAATTGAAGCGCCTGCAACCTGGAATGAAATAACATCCTGATGATTGAAAGGCTTTAAGGTTGATATCCTGTAGGTGCCATTTTCTTCAAGAGGAGTATTGCCTGTGTAAGCAAATACAACTCTCCAGGTTCTTCTAACTTTACCCTGAATATCTTCCTTGAAGTCAATTGCGTAGTTAGAAGAAATTGTACCTGACCTGAAATATGAAAAATCTATATACTGATCTGTAGTCAGATTTTTAACCTTAAATTTAACCGGTACTGCTGCATGTATCTGTGCCGGCTGTGGATTAACACGGTATATAGTATCAACAATTGAAGTATCAACTACAGAGTTATAAAATTCTATAAGGTAATCATTTGGTATTACCAGCCCGTTGTTTTCAGGCCTTGCACTATCACTTAATGCCTGAACTGTAATTGTGGGGCCTTTATCCGGATTAGCAAAGGTACCTGTATAACCGGTTTTAGAAGTATCAAGCCTAATTACCTGGTCGTTATAAAGCTGCAGCCTGAATCCATGAACAACAGGAGTGTTGCCGGAGAATACATCTGATTTATCCACCAGTGTATCATAAGGAGCTGTATAGCTTGTAGCGCCATTATTAAAATAAACAGAGCTGTTAACTGTAATTGAATCTATACCTGCCGGGATCTGTATTGTTTCAAGCGGATTAACAATAACAGGGGTAGTGCTGTTAGGCAGTAATAATGTATCCGGACTCTGTAGATCAAGCAGTGTCCAGTTTGCAGTATAACTCTGCAGCCCTGAATCCTGGAATACTATCTGGTATTTAAAACCGTCTTTAATTCTCTGGTCATCAACTATCTGAACATCAAAAGTACCTGTACCAATAAAATTATCCGATTTTGATAAATCCTTTAGTTTAGCAGGCTGATATCCTGCAGGCCTGTCACCAGGTGTTATAAAACCGGTATTATCATCAACAACAATTTCGCCGCTGTTATTTTTACGGATAAATTTTGAGTTTTCCGTCGGGAAAATATCCAGGCCTTCGTCACCGGCATCATAAGCACAAACAGCATAATAGTATGTTTGCCCTTTTGTAACAGATGAGTCAACATATTTATTTGTTACGCCTGTATTACTGCCAAGGTAGAAAGTAGTACCACCAACCTGTGCAAGTAAATCAGGAGAAGGATAGAAATACCCCTCAATAGAATCATTCAGGTCATACTGAGCAATTGGTTTATCAAAGGCAAGTACACCCTGTGCATTTGTAATTACCCTTGAATCAGTGAAGTTCTGATCTGTTGCACGATAGATTTTATAACCCTGAAAATCTTTTTTCTTGGTAATAAAATCGCGGTCATTTTCAGTTGGTGCGCTATCCCAGTATATAACAACATTCCCATTTTCCTGGGTAAGTGTAATCTTAGGCTTACGCGGAGGCTGAGGAAATTTATAACCTGAGTTATAAATCTGCTGAACAACACGCTTGTTAGCTACTATATCTGCAAGGTCTTCGCCAAAAAGCAGCGCAACTGAAAATCTTTCTTTAATGTCAGCATTATCATAGCTTGGCATAAGCGGGAAGTAACCTGAAGCATAAATAAAGTCACCATCCTGCGGCTGAGCCGGAACAACATCAAAACGACCGGGATACATTCTGCTCCAAAGCAGAGTATCATTAGTCATATCAGGAGAAACAGACAAGTTGAAAAAGTTGAAACTTGTAAGCCCAATCTGGTCAGATTCATCAGGGTCAGTTCTGCCAAAGTTAGGTTCACCCTGATCCGGAATACCGTTGTTTTCACCCTGGTCAGGCCCGGTATACCCGTTATCTGAAGGCCCAAGGCCGTCAATACCAACGTCATCATAAGCTGCGTTCCAATCCTGGTCTTCATCAATATCATTATCTCTTTTTTCATCAATCATCAGGTCATTCATCCCGGCTCCGGTAACATAATTTATATGTTTTAAGCCTGGCAGGCCTGCATCATTTCTTGTAGCAAAGTGTACGGCTTCATTTTCATCAATCAAACCGTCAAGGTCATTATCAATACCATCAAGAGCAGTTTCACTTGGAATATAAACAACACCGCCACTTGACTGCGGCTGCTGGCTTGCAATCTGTCCCTCTCTGAAATACTTACCAGCTTCAATTACAAAATCGACTCCCATTGACTGAACAGTAACAGGAAGTGAAGTTATTGTAAATAAAGTTCTTTCATAAGTATCAGGGTTAATTAAAACAACAACATCGCCAACTTTATAAGTAACAGAATCAAAATCTGATTTTACAAAAGCAGGTGAAGAAGAGTTTTTTGAATCGCCGTCATTATCTATACCATCAGAGGAGTTACTTGGAGATTCAAGGAATGAATAACCAACATAACCAACTTTCTGTCCCTTATTACCAATACCATCACTATCCCATGAATAAGTAATCCAGTCATCAACATCAAAAAATCCAAGGTCGTCACCGCTATCGCCATCGCCGCCTGCAAGAGTACCAACAACAGTACCAAAATCGGCTTTCCTGTAAATTGTAGTACCTTCATTGGTTATATCATACAGCCAGAAGATGGCATCTTCAGCAAGGAAATTAGACCACTGAAATCCTCTAACTCTCATTCTTAAGCCCATACCATGACGGGTAGCGTCTCTGCTGTCAGGAAGAAATATTGGCTGATTTGGATCATAATTAAGGAAGTTAAATTCATCATCAGACTGATCATCAGCATCGAATAAACTTTCCTGGTCAGCATTTTTAATATTTCTGCCAAAGTATCCAAACCATTCAGTATTGCCATCTTCGTCAATCCAGTTGGCAGCAATCGGGTCACCCCATCCGCCAATAGGATAAGAAGACGTTAAATGACTCATACCAACAGATTCATAATTAGGGTTTCTGAATCCCGGAACCGGGTTCCATCCCCAGAAGTAATTGTAAACAGGATGCCTTTCTTCTGCCTGCCTGTTTCTTGGGCCTCTTGAAATTATAACAGACTGTATTGTATCACCAAGAGTATTTAGAAACTCAACACCTATAAGGGGTATACAGTCACCGATATAATTTTCGCCTGAACCAAGCGGCCATTCACCTCTCACATCAATACCGGAAAGGTTACCTGCAATCTGGCCGTCGTTATGGAATGAAATACCAATTCTGTTACCTGAATGTATTCCCACAGAAAGCAAGGTTGGATCACCACGCTGTGCAAGCAGGTCAGAATTTATTATTAAAATTCCCAACAGGATAAAAAGTAATAGTAATTTTCTGTGCATATTATTTACTTTCATAATTTTAAAAATTATATGTTACTCCCATCTCTACTCTTCTTGGTTCAGAATAATAATCCGGGCGTGTATAATAGTCATCCAGAGATATTCCGTTATAAGTAGGAAGGTTAATCTTTTCAGCGTCAAGCTCATCAAAAGAGAACTTAGGATCACCTGAATTTGTATAAACATCTCTTGGGTTATCAAGATCAAGCAGATTAAATACTTTCAGGAATATTGATACAGTTGATGCGCCAATTGGGAAGTCCTTATATAATCTTAAATCAATATTAAAATTAGTTGGCTTAACCGCACTGTTTCTTGGAAAAGCGTTTGATGTAACACGTGTATTTTTGTTTACCTGCGGAGTATACGGCTGCCCGGTATAAAAATTCCCTATTAAGGAGAAACCATAATCTCTTGCCTTGGTATAGGCAACAGAAAAATTTAATGTATGGGTCTGGTCCCAGTTAAGAGGAGCAATAAAAGTTTCAGGCAGTGCACCGTTGGTAATAGCATCACGGGCATCAGCCGGGTTTGAAGCATTACCTTTGGTTACTGAATATGTATAATCTATACTGGTAGCAAGACCATCAAGAAATCTTTTTTCAAATTTAATAATAAAACCTTTGGAGAAACCAAAGTCAGAATTGGCATAACGGCTGTAGGTTGAGCCCCTTCCAAACACAAGAATTTCATCAGTTTGTGTACCTGTTAAGTCTCTGAAGTCTTCAAAGAATACAGTTACATCAATGGCTATATCATCGCCAATCTGCTGCTGAAGGCCTATTTCACCTTTTACAGTTTTTTGAGGTTTCAGGTCAGCATTACCAAACAAACCCTGGTTACCGGAACCTGAACCAAGTTCAAATTCAGGATTTGCATACATAAGTTCGTAAGAAGGAAGCTGTAAAAAGTGGCCGTATGAAAAGTGAATAACACCTTTATCTGTAATTGGGAATGCAAGCCCAATACGCGGGCTTAATTGGTATTTTACAGTTGCATCTTTATACCAGTATTTTTCCCTGTCAGCAACAGTTTTTGTAGCTTCACCTGCCTGTTGAACACCATCACCATTAAGATCATAGAATTTATTATCCGGCCTCAAAGGATTATTGATATTAGGATCAGCCGGATCGTTTAATATTTTTCCATCAGGATTAAATACATCCAGCCTTAAACCTATATTAAAGATAAGGTTAAAAGCTTCAAATTTTGACTGCAGGTATGCAGAACTTTCAGTTGGTTTGTGCAGGTATTCATCATTTAAGAGAGATGAAATAGGAGCTACTCCAACATGAACCTGTCCCATCTGATCATAATAAGGATATAAAGTAATATTATGATAGTAAATTCTGTGTTGTTTGTATTCACCGCCAAACTGAACATTTACTTCCTGGTTAAGCTGTGTTGTCCAGTCAAGTTTTGCAGAATATGTACTTGTGCTGCGGTTAAACCTTGCATAGTCAGTTCCGCCAACTTCATAATGGTAAGGAGGAGTATAGTGGATATTGTTATCAACATAACCGCCAGTCAAATCTTCGTAAAGATAATGATGATACTCTTTGAAGAAGTAAGATAAATTAAGGTTATAGAATGAAGACGCACTTATTGCATGGTTAACAGACAATGTATTTGTGATACCAGTCCTGAAACGCTGCAGGTTATTGTCAGGAGTAAGCTTGCGTGAATTATTATAATCCTTGTATTCCTGCCCGTCATAAATATAGTTGTAACTCAATTTCATTCCACTGAAGAGGCGGTAGGTTAGTTTACCCTGCCCGTATTTTCTTTCATTGGGATTCATTGACACATATTTACCATCACCGGAACTTGCAATGTTATACAATGTACCGTTTGAATTTGGCACTTCAGTAGCAAGGTCGTTTACAGTATAAAGCCTTTTGCCAAACAGGTAACCGGTATTATAATAATAGCGGGCGTTAAGATAGAAGAAAAGCTTATCCTGCATAATTGGCCCGCTGAAACTGCCTTCAATGTTTCTAATAGCAACTGGATCAAAAGAACTTATATCCCAAAACAGCTTGTCCTTATTGGAAACATAATCACCTACATAGCTGGTAAAATTACCATGGAAGGTATTATCACCGTCTTTGGTAACTATATTAACAATACCGGACATTGCCTGGCCGTATTCAGCGTTAAAAGCACCGCTTATAACCTGAAGTTCCTGCACAGCATCAGCCGCAACATCAATAACAGTACTTCCGTCATAAGAGTCAGTTACCGGCACACCATCAATCTGAAAAGCAATCTGGCCTTTTCTTCCGCCGCGGATATGAAGGTCGCCGCCTGAAGAAACAACACCAGCCTGAAGCTGAAGGACATCGCTTATTTCAGTAACAGGAAGCTGAGATATCATGTCATCCCCTACTACAGAGGTAGAAGCAGTTAAGTCTTTCTGAATAAGTGGTTTCTCTGCAACAACCACTACATCCTGCTGCAGTTCAATTGAGGTTGATGTTAATTCAAAATCAAGATTTGTTGTAAAGTTAGAAGCAACATTTATATTCTTAACAGTAACTGAATTATATCCAATTGCAGATGCCTTTATTGAATATGTACCGGGAGGAATATTTAATATAAAATATTCACCATCCATATTACTGGCAGCACCTGTAGAAGTTCCCTCAACAATAACATTAACAAACGGCAATGGCTCTTTTGTTGAAGCATCCTTTACAGTACCGGATATTTTACCGGATTGTGGAAATATAAAAACAGTACTAATAAGAAAAAGGGAACAAAATTGTAGAAAATATTTCATTCATCCCTCCGGGATCATTTGGTCTGGTTAAGTAAAATCCTGGGAAACTATAAATAACGAATGTACCCTGTAAAAATCACCTTTGTTTAACAAAAATAAACTCAATTATTTTTGGACGAACATTTTGATTTCAGAAGTATTCTTCAAAATTTAATATGGAAGACAGTTTTATAGAAGATTTAGTATTCATTCAGTCTAACCTATTTATTTATGTTTACTCATACCACTACCTAAACAAGGGTATTTGATAATCTCTGGAATAAAAAACCATAAAAATACTACCTTAATAGATAGGTCTGTTTTTTACTCAAATAAATTTTCCTTTATTGCCTTTACAACTGCTTCAGCCTGTGAATGAACATGAAGCTTTCTATAAATATTTCTGAAATGAAAACGCACGGTTTCGATGCTAATAGAACTTTCATCGGAAATAGCTTTTGCGCTATAACCTTCCACCAAATAGCCTAAAATCGATTTTTCACGGGAAGTTAACTGATAGGATTGGGAATCCTTCCCCCCTGTTTTCTTTTGCTGTTGAAAGAATGTAATAACTTTCCGCGCAATATGGGAACTCATTGGAGCCCCCCCATCATAAGCTTCTTTTATAGCCTCCAATAACTTTGAAGGAGGTGTTTTTTTAACAAGATATCCGCATGCACCGGCACACAAAGCATCAAATACAAGATCATTTTCCTCATAAACAGTAAGTACCAGTATGGCGAGTTCAGGCAAAAGTGTTTTTACCTGTTTTATTCCCTCGATACCGTTAATACCGGGAAGCCCAATATCCATTAATAAAACGTGAGGATTTATTTTTTTTATATTTTTTATCATGCTTTCACAGTCCGCAAAAACTGCCGGGCAGGAATAATTCTCAGTTCCATCTATAAGGATTTTTAATCCTTCACGGATATTTTTATTATCTTCTACTACTACAACCTTAATCATTATATACAGAAATCCTGTTTTTCTGGCTAGTAACCTAAAGTTAATATGATAGTATTTCTACTACATAAACAAAGGTATTTTGCTGCCAAAAACAGAAAAAACCACTCAAACAAGGTAGGTTGTGTAATTGTTTATTGTTATGATTTAACGCACTACAGAATATTAAGCCCGAAAAGTGCCGGAACTATATAATTCCTTCTTTAATTGCTTTAGCAACAGCTTCTGACTGAGAATGCACATGAAGCTTTTTATAAATATTCCTGAAATGAAATCTGACTGTTTCAATACTTATAAACAACGCATCGGCAATTGTTTTAAAACTTTTTCCTTCAACAAGCCCTTTTAATATTTCTTTTTCACGCGGCGTTAAAGAATACGAGGATTTTTCATTATTCACAGGTTTTTTCTGCTGAAAAAAATCTATAACCTTCCGCGCAATATTGGAACTCATTGGAGCGCCCCCTTCATAAGCTTCCTTTATTGCTTCAAGCAGCCTTGAAGGCGGAGTTTTTTTAACAAGATATCCACATGCACCGGCACAAATTGCTTCAAATATGTGCTCATTTTCATCATAAACTGTAAGTACCAGGATAGTTAATTCAGGGAGGATACTTTTTGCTCTTTTAATTCCTTCAATACCCCCCATACCCGGCAGCCCCAGATCCATCAGCAAGACATCAGGATTTATATCTTCAAGGTCTTTAAGCATATTTTCACTTTCAGAATAAGCGGCCGGGCAGTCATACCCTTCAGTGCCATTTATAAGCTGCTTTAATCCTTCACGAATAGCATCGTTGTCTTCCACTATCATTACAGAAATCACATTATTAGCTGCAGACATAAAAACTATCTCTTTTGTTGTAAAAAAATACTATAGTATGTTACCTTCAAATCTGATTGTAGTTCCTTTTCCTGGTTCGGAATTTATGAGCAAAATTCCGCCTATGGTTTTTGCCCTGTTCTTTATGTTTTCAAGGCCATTCCCTTTGGATTCAGTCTGGCTAAACCCTGAACCATTATCTGACAAAACCATTTCCAGTTTCCTACCCTTAACAAATGCATCCAGAGATATTTCTGTACAGTTACTATGGGTAATACTGTTATTTATCGCCTCCTTAAATATAAGATAAAGATGCTGCCTGTGCTCTATTGAAAGAGTTACTTTTTCAAGCGCCTTTATATTTTCTGATTTAAATGAAATACTTGTATAAGAAGACAGCTCAGAATATGTATCCCTAAGCCTCAGAATCAGGTCATATAATGTATCTCTTTTAGGATTAACAAGCCATACTATATCACTCATATTATCAATAAGATTCCGGGAGTTATTACTTATCATCTGGAGGCTTTTTTCAATATCTTTTTCAGGATTTTTTATCTTTTTCCTGATAATCTCGCTCCAGATTGATATTTCAGTAAGGCTGGAACCAATATTATCATGCAAATCAGCAGCAAGTTTAGCCCTGAATCTTTCAATATTCAGCAGGTGTTTAACCCTGTAAACAATAAGAAAAGCAACTATTCCGCCAAGTGTTAATACTGAAAGTAATATAAACCACCATTTCATCCACAGCGGGGGCAAAATCCTGATTGTTACAGCAGTACCTGCTTCATTCCAGATTCCATCGCTGTTTGAACCCCTTACCCTGAAAACATATTCGCCGGGATTAAGGTTTGTATAAGTAACATACCTCCTGTTATCAGAATTTATCCAGTTTTTATCAAATCCTTCCATCATGTACTCATACCTGTTTTTATCAGGTGATGTAAAATCAAGCGCAGCAAATTCAAATGAAAATACATTTTCACTATAGCTGAGTTCAATTTCTTTTGTTTCAAGTATAGATTTTACAAGCGGAGAATTTTTACTACCCGGAACTACAGGCCTGTTAAAAATCTGGAAGCTTGTTATTACAATGGGCGGAATATGTGAATTTATCTTTAAATCTTCCGGATTAAATGCATTAAAACCATTGGTGCCGCCGAAAAACATTTCACCGTTTTTCCCCTTACACCCGGCGCCCCAGAAAAACTGGTTACCCTGCAGCCCATCGCTCACATCATAAATTTTAAATTTACCTGTCTGCCGGTTTAAAACTGCCAGTCCGTCATCTGTTGAAAGCCAGATATTATCATTATTATCACCTTCAACACTGTATATAATATTGCTTGGCAGCCCTTCTTCAGTTGTATAATTGTAAAACTTTGGTTTGGTCAATTCATGCTGATCTGCCGGAAGCATATTCAGGCCGCCGCCATAAGTCCCGAACCACAAATTGCCTTTGTTATCTTCATAAGCAGAAATAACCCTGTTGTCACTTAAACTGTAAGCATTATCCTGTTTAAATTTATATCTTACAAACTTTACACTCCCGGGATCAGTAAAAAGAATTTTTTTATCTGCTGCGGAAATTTTATTTAAACCATCCCATGTACCAATCCAGATATTCCCTTTACGGTCTTCAATAATGCATGATTGAATAAGATTACTGCTTATACTATGAGGATTCTGCGGATCATTTGTAAAATTTATAAAGTTATCTTTTTTCCTGTCATAAAGGCTTAACCCTGCGCCGGTACCTATCCAGATATTTTTGTCAGAATCTTCAAATATTTTTTGAATAATACTGCTGCGCGGGATATGATAAAAAGCGGGATTGGTATTAAACTTTTCAAATTCCAGTTTTTCACCGGCAATATTTTTAAGCGGATGCAGAGTTTTATTCAGGCCGGCATTCCATGTACCAACCCATAAATAGCCATAACTATCTTTACAAATTGCTGAAACAGAATTATCACTAAGACTATACTTGTTACGCTGGTTATTTTCGTAGCTTATGAAATTGTTGGTACTGCTGTTAAACCTGTTAAGCCCACCGCCAAGTGTACCTATCCATAATGTGCCTGTATTATCCTGGTAAAGGGCTCTTACAGTATTATGATTTAAGCTATTTTCCTGAAAAGGCTCATGTTTATAATGCCTGAACTTCATCCTTTCACGATCATATTTAGCAATTCCATCTTCTGCACTTCCAATCCATACAAGCCCATAAGAATCTTCGTAAAGAGACAATATATTTTTATTATTAAGAATAGTTGATGTTACATAAACAGGAGTAACAAGTGAAAATGTTTTTGAAGCCCTGTCAAACTGGAAAAGGCCTCCGCCAGTGCCAACCCATAGTTTGCCATTTTTATCTTCAAGTATTGTATTTATTCTATTACTGTTAGGATTTCTTGTTAAAGAAGTATTAATAAAATACCGGGTAAAGGTATTTGTTTTTTTGTCAAACCTGTTAAAACCATTAACAGTACCTATCCACATTATCCCCTGCGAGTCTTCACAAATAGAAAGCACAACGTTATTACTTAAGCTGTTTGCGTTTGCCGGGTTTGATGAAAAGTTATAGAATTTATTTTTTTTCTTATCATACCTTCCAAGCCCGCCGTCAGTGCCAACCCATAAAGTGCCTGCATTATCCTCAAACAATGAAAGAACAACATCATTTGCCAGGCTGGAAGAATCGGAAGGATTATGCCTGTGATGATAAAAGATATTTTTTTTACGATCGTATTTATCAAGCCCGCCAGACTCAGTGCCCACCCACAAATTATGTTCATTATCTTCCAGTATTACTCTAACATTATTGAAAGAAAGGCTGTTTTTATTTGCAGGATCACTAAAATAGTTTATAAAACGCTCATTCGCCCGGTCATACCTTGAAAGGCCGCCGTTATTTGTACCCACCCATAAGTTTTTACATTTATCTTCGAAGATAGTCCATACAAAATTATCAGGAAGAGAGTGTTTGTCAGCAGGTTTAGCTTTGTATACTGTAAAATTATAACCATCGTACCTGTTTAATCCATCTTCTGTTGCAAACCACATAAATCCATGGCTATCCTGCATTATATAATGGACAGTATTCTGCGAAAGCCCTTCTTCGTTTGTCAGATGATCGAGATTAATAGCAATATCCCGGGCAGACAAATTTGTACATGCCCACAGGGAAATAATTATTATGAGGGAATATTTTAAGACCACTGCTTTTGTTTCAACCGCCGATAGCATTTCAGGTAAAATATTCTTTAATCCTTTTAAAATGTTACATTTTTACAGTGGAAGACAAGGAACTTAAAATCTAAAATTCAGTTGTATAAAATTGACAAAAATTGATACTAATATCAATGAAAAGGAAGAATATTAAGCTTTTTTAGCATTACCTGTAATTGTTCAATGCAGCAATGCTGCCGGAATGCTTTAATGTATTTTGATATTATTGGCTACCAATATTTCGGCTTTCCGGTGTGAAGGCAGGCAATATAAAGCATATTAATTGCATTTGCGTTATGCGTTGTTAATAATTGCCGTTTACGAAAACCTTCAAGGTTTCAATCATTAGGTTCAATTTTGGTTGTGCTTGTTTCTATATAGAAAACCTTGGTTGTTTGTCGACCTCACCCCTGTGCCTATGCTCAGTAAGGGAGAGTGATTTTGCTATTTTGCCGCCAGAATTATTATTGCAATAATACAATCCTCAATTTCTTATTTTCTCTTTATGTATTTTAATTGTGTTTATTTTAAACAAGGAAATTTGGCATGCAGGAATCTAATTCGATAAAGACGGCAATGCTTATAGGCGCAACAGGACTTACCGGCAGCCTGCTTTTAAAGTCATTATTAAATGATTCTTATTATTCTAAGATTATTATACCTGTAAGACGTTCAACCGGAATAAATAATCCAAAGCTCACCGAGATTGTAACAGACTTTGATAATATAAAGGCTTATGCTGAATCATTGACTGCTGATGATGTTTTTTGCTGCCTTGGCACTACAATAAAAAAGGCAGGTTCACAGGAAGCATTCAGTAAGGTTGACTATCAATATCCGCTTGATTTTGCCAGCACAGCCCTTCTTAATGGTGCGCGCCAGTTCCTGATTATTACAGCATTGGGCTCAGATATAAACTCGAAGTTTTTCTATAACAGGGTAAAAGGTAAGGTTGAAGAAGATATTTCGAAATTAAACTACAAGAGCATAAGTATTTTCAGGCCTTCATTAATTCTTGGAGACCGGCAGGAAAACCGCCAGGGCGAAGGTCTATGGAAACTGCTGATGAAAATAATTTCGCCGTTTTTAGCCGGCGGCCTGAAAAAGTACAGAGGGATTGAGGCTTCAGCAATAGCTAAAGCTATGCTGATTACTGCAAAAGAATTTCATAAAGGTATTTCGATATATGAGAGTGATGTTATTCAGTCAATTGCCGGTTAAACTGTAAACCTTGCCAAGATACCTGTCTGTTTTATATGGTTTTATTGAGAGTGTCATTATGATCAATGAGAAAGACAAGTAAGATAATGCCAGCAGTGTACTGTATGCATTTATATAGCTGCCTTCCCATTTCGTAATTATAATAATCAGCGAGGGGACAAGAGTTAGAATACCCCCGGTAAATAAGACCTCCTGCATATCAGTAACAATCCACCCGGCATATAAAGTAACTGCCAGAAGAATAATCTGCATGTATAATGGCAGCATTAATAATATTGAGTTTAGTCCACCAGCACCGGTGCCTTCATTATAGAACAGACCGGTATAATGAATTACCAAAAAGACAGCCAGTACAGAGGCAGAAAAAACTAATATTTTAGGTATGCTCTGCCTGAAGAAAAACAGGATAAAAAGCAGGTAAAAAGGAAGCAAAGAAAAATTAACATACAGTGTTACGCCAATAAGCAGAGCAGAAATAAAGAAACGCACATCTGTTTTGCGGTTTTCAGTATAACGGCTTATAAATGTTATAACCATAAGGACAAGTACTGCGTTTACTAGGAACCCATATTCAACAAGAAGCAGGTAATAAGTTACGGGGGAAAGCAGAAACATTACAACTCTTAACAAATGACTGTTTTCAGGAAATAGTTTATTACCGGCAAAATATATTACAATAATGAATACGATAAAAAACGCTACAGGAATAAAAAGCGAGTCCGGGTCAATAACGCTGTTTAACAAAACTGCATTAACCAGTCCCGAAAGAAGCAGTGCAAAAATATTTATATAATGATTTTTTGTAAACATATCCTGAACTTAGCCATTAAAGCTATAAGTTTTTCTCTTTTTTTACTTCAAGTTTTGCAGCTATAATCTCTCTGAAATCAAGATTAAGCATACCTCCAATTCTTTTTACAAGCTGGTCTTCAAACTTGTCAAGCTTGTTGTCCATATAAATGATATACCACATGCTTTTTATAATTTCATATTTTTCGTCATGGCTCATCGACTCATCCAGAACGCTTGTAAATTCATAATAGCTGATACTTTCTTTTATTTCAGCACCGGCAAACTCCATAAGTTCAGCAGCATATTCATCATCAATGTTAAAAAGAGATTTCATTATAGAAATAATTCCTTCTCTTTCTTCCTTTGAAAAATTACTGTCAGCCTTTGCCATTTCAATAAAAAGTGCGCAGGCAGCGACCTGAACTTTTTTATCATCATTTGCAGTTAATGTACCATCAGCACAGCCCAATAATACTTTTTTAAGATATTCTAACATCAATAACCTTTCCATTCATAATTAAACCCAGATTCAGGCAAAAAAAATCCTGATTATAATCTGTTAAAATGGTTACAATCAGGATTAAAATCTACATTAAAACTATTCTACATCTTCCAGCTCAACATCTTTTCTTGGTTTGGGAGGCCTTTCATAAAGTTCGGCCATTTCTTTAAAATGTGCCGGCAGATGAGAAGGAACCTGGTTCCATGTAAACCGCCATGTCCAGTTGCCGCCTAACTTACCCGGGAAGTTCATACGCGCTTCACCGCCAAGATTAAGCACATCCTGCATTGGAATAATAACCACATCGGCAGCGGTAGCATAAGCAGCCCTGATAAGTTCGCCAACAATATCATCACCATAATAGTTTAGATATTTTTGAGTATGCTTATATATATCATTTTCATGCTGCTGTTCTTTAGCCTTTTCAAAATAAGCGCGGGTTGTATCATTATCATGCGACCCGGTATAAACCATGCTGTCAGGAGTAATATTATGAGGCAGGAACCTTGTTTCCATATCAGTTCCAAAAGCAAACTGAAGAATCTTCATACCAGGGAAACTGAATTTTTCTCTTAAAGCAGTAACTGATTTAGTAATTACTCCAAGGTCTTCTGCAATTATAGGAGGCTCACCAAGATATTTTTTTATTGTGCTGAAAAATTTCTCGCCCGGGGCTTTAACCCATTTACCGGTTACAGCGGTTTTAGCACCTCCCGGTATTCTCCAGAAAGCATCAAATCCGCGGAAATGATCAATTCTAATTATATCAACCATTTCGAGAAGTTTTGACAACCTGTTACGCCACCACTGGAAGTCATCCTTCTCCATTTCTTCCCAAATAAAAAGCGGGTTACCCCACAACTGCCCGGTTTCGCTGAAGTAATCCGGCGGAACACCGGCAACAAACTCTAACTTGCCTTCACTTGTAAGAGTAAATATTTTATTATTAGCCCATACATCAGAGCTGTCATAAGCGACAAAAATGGGAATATCCCCAATTATTTTAATTCCTTTACTATTGGCATAGGTTCTTATATCATGCCATTGAACATTAAACATAAACTGGCAGAATTTTACGAACAGAATTTCATCTGCAAGTTTTTCTTTCCATTTTTTAAGCGCTTCAGGTTTGCGGATAACAAGATCTTTTTCCCATTCAGGCCAGGCAACACCGCCGAAATGCTCCTTTGCCGCCATGAACAGGGCAAAGTCCTCAAGCCATTCTTCATTTTGTTTTGCAAACTTGTCAAAGTTTTTCTGAATGTCATGATCTTTCTTTTTGTAATTACTGAATGCTTTTTTAAGCAGGCGCTTTTTATATTCAATTACAGTACCGAAATCAACATGTGAAGGATTATGTGCAGGTACATGTTCAAGGTCTGAATCTTTAAGAAAACCGGCATCGCGTAATTTTTCAGGACTTATAATATTAGGATTACCTGCAAAAGCTGAAAAGCACTGGTATGGCGAGTCGCCATATCCTGTTGGCCCGAGCGGGAATACCTGCCACAGCCTTTGTCCGGATGCTTCCAAAAAGTTTACAAAATTGTAAGCTTCATAACCAAGGTCCCCTATACCAAACTTTCCGGGGAGTGATGTGGGATGTAATAAAATCCCTGCAGCTCTTTCAAATCTCATATTATGCCTTTTTTAATTTTGCCAAATATATTGAAAGGGGAAAAGTTTTACAAAAGAGGAAAGATTAAAATATTTGATTTGATCAGCAAAATATTATTGTTGGTAAAAGCAGAGATATACAAAGTATACCTCTGCTTTTTGTCTTTTCAAATCCCCGGTGCATAAGGAAACTGCATGCTCTCATAATATTCAAGCGATCCTTCCGGCTGCTCTATATCAGCAGGAAATGGCCTTTTAGAGAATGACTGGAAATACAGCAGGCATGAATTTCTCCACCAACGTGCCTCATTAAGCTGAATATTTAATAACATACTAACATGATTAAATTCTTCATTATCTATTTTTTCGCGAAGACTGTTCCATGTACTCTGCATTTTGATTACACCTTCAACTCCGCTGTTATAATGGTAACATATTTCGTCCCAAAGTGTTTTTCCGGATTTCATTTTATAGTCCCAGCTTAAATGATGAAACCATAAAAGGTATTCGTCAGGACAGGTTTCCAGTGATGAGAAGAAATCATCAACAGGTTTATAGTACTGCCCTAATGCGTTACTGCCAGAGGCAGTACGGTCAAAGCCAATACCGGCACTGTCGGCCTGGTGATAATAAACTGCCGTCCAGTCAGCCCGGGATTTATCTTTAACCCATGGGCCGGGGCCGTAGTGTTTATCCCATCCCATAATGTGATGAAGCCCGATCGGAGTCATATAGTTAACAGTATTTTCACGGGATTCCATCATCATTTCTTTTATGGAAGAAACAACTTCATTATCATTTGTAAAAGTCATTCTAATCCATTCATCTGCAACCTGGTCAGCATTAAGATTAATATCCCAGGCAAGCCTGCCAAAGACATACCAGTTTGCCTGCCCGAAAAGATGTCCTGTCCAGTTTCGTTCATTGCCAATGTTTGAAACTCCTGCAATGCCGGTAAGTTCGTGCCCTTCAAGTGAACCATCAATAACTTTGGCAACTTGTGAGCCTTCCCCTTTTGCATAAGTATCAGCATCAAGGCATTCTTTATATAATGTTCCAAGATAAACAAGATGAGTTGCATTCCCCAGGTACTCCTGTGTAATCTGGAACTCCATCATAAGCGGAGTAGCCGGCATAGCCCCAAATAATGGATGGAATGGTTCGCGCGGCTGAAAATCCAGTGGCCCGTTCTTAACCTGTATAAGTACATTATCCCTGAATGTCCCATCAAGCGGTTTAAACTCCTTATAAGCCAGCTTTGCACGGTCTTCAGGAATATTATCATATACAAAAGCACGCCACATTACAATACCGTTATACGGCTTTAATGCATCTGCAAGCATATTGGCGCCATCAGTATGTGTTCGTCCATAATTTTGCGGGCCCGGCTGCCCTTCTGAATTAGCTTTTACCAGGAAGCCGCCAAAGTCAGGTATATAAGAATAAATTTCTTTAACCTTATCCTTCCACCACTGCTGAACATCTTTATCAAGCGGGTCAGCCGTTTTCAGTTTGCCAATTTCAACCGGGGCACTGAATCTTGCAGTAAGATAAACTTTAATTCCATAAGGGCGAAGAACATCAGCAATTGCTTTTACCTTTTCAAGATATTGAGGAGTAAGAACAAAGGCATTTGCATTTACATTTGTTAGAACAGTCCCGTTTATTCCAACAGAGGCATTAGCCCTTGCATAATCAGTATAACGCGGATCAATATACCAGGGAAGCCTGTGCCAGTCCCAGATTGAAATACCTGCATAGCCTCGCTCAACAAAGCGGTCAAGGTTATCCCAGTGATTCAGAAGCCGCAGTTTAATTTTAGGCGCTGATACAATATCAAGATAATTTATATGTTCATTTGTCTGCAGCATTCTAAGAAAGCTGAAAACACCGTATAACACACCTATGTCTTCATTTGCAGTAATAATAATTACATTTTTCCCGTTAACAGCCTGAGTAGATATTAAATACCCATCATCGCCTGCTGGCTTTAATTTTTCAGCAAGATTCAATCCGGACAGTAATTTGGAGCTTTTAAATTTGGCTGCTATTACTATTCCATCCGAAGATATACTATTTACATTTTTTACATCTGCACCAAGAAGCCCGCCAAGCCCGTTTTTAAGTTCGGAAGCAGCAGCATTTATTGTTGGTGAATTGCCTTCAACAATCCATCCTTTTAAGAAACTCCTGTAGCCATTTGTTATTGGATTTACCGGAAGTTCATCATACCTTAACCACAACCGGTAACCATCTTCAGCAAACAGGGAAATACTTACAGTTAAAACCAGCAGGACAAGTAATATTTTTTTCATTGCAGGTAATTTTGTGAATGAATAGTTTTACGATATTAAATGTATGAAATCTTTTAATAATTTGAAACGGTTCAAACTACGAGTGTAAAGTCATCTTTTGATAATCAATAAAAGGATACCGGGATGAAAAACAGCTTTAATTGCATCAGTAAATTTACCGGAGCCATTCTCTTATTAATCACATTTGTTCTCTTCAACATCTCCCCTATCACGGCACAACAGCCAAATAACAATATAATAATCTATGCAGATTCAGGTAAGAGTACTATAAGCCGGCATATTTATGGCCAGTTCAGCGAGCATCTTGGACACTGTATTTACGGCGGACTTTGGGTTGGAGAAAACAGTACAATTCCCAATACAAATGGAGTAAGGAATGACATCATAGATGCACTTAAGCGTATTAAAATTCCAAATCTCCGCTGGCCCGGCGGCTGTTTTGCTGATGAATACCACTGGATGGATGGTATAGGCCCAAAAGATAAAAGGCCAAAAATTGTAAATACAAACTGGGGCGGCGTTACTGAAGATAATAGTTTCGGCACAAATGAGTTTTTAAATATGTGCGAAGTGCTTGGCACCGAGCCATACATTTCAGCAAATGCCGGAAGCGGCACAGTTGAGGAAATGGCAAAATGGGTTGAATATATGAATGCTGACGGCGAAAGCCCTATGGCTAATATGCGGCGGCAAAATGGGCGCGAAAAGCCATGGAATGTTAAGTTTTTGGGAATTGGAAATGAAAGCTGGGGCTGCGGCGGGAATATGCGTCCTGAGTTTTATTCTGATGTATTCAGAAAGTATTCCACTTACTGCAAGGATTATGGAAACAGCAGGCTGTTTAAAATTGCAAGCGGCGCTCCTGATTTTTATTATGACTGGACTGAAACATTAATGAAAAACATCGGCAACCGCATGAATGGAATTTCTCTTCATTATTATACCGTTAAGGGATGGGATGGCAGCAAGGGTTCCGCAACTGATTTTACAGGTGATGAGTATTTTGAAACCCTTAAAAAGTGTGAAGCAATTGAAACCGCTTTAAAGAATCATATTGCTATTATGGACAAATATGACCCGGAGAAGAAAATATCTCTAATGGTTGACGAATGGGGTACCTGGTTTGATACAGAACCGGGCACTAATCCGGCATTTCTCTTTCAGCAGAATACAATGCGGGATGCTTTTGTTGCTGCCTTAACCCTGAATATTTTTCATAAATATTGCGACAGGGTTAAAATGGCAAATATTGCCCAGCTTGTAAATGTGCTGCAGGCGCTTATTCTTACTAATAATGAAAAAATGATACTTACCCCAACATATTTTGTATTTGATTTGTATAAGGTACATCATGATGCTGCTTATCTGCCGTTAAGTATTAATTCTGAGAAATATATAGTTAATAATGATACTCTTGATGCCGTAAGCGCAACGGCCTCCAGAGACAGTATGGGAACTATTCATATTAGCCTTGTTAATATTAACCCGGATAAAGATATAAGTATTACCTGCAGCCTGGAAGGATTTTCACCGGATAAAGCTTCAGGAAGTATTATTACCTCCGGCAATATAAAAGACTATAATACTTTTGAGGAACCAAATAAGATTGGCATAAAAGAATTTAATAATTTTAAAATTGACAGCGGTAAGCTAATAATAAACATGCCTGCAAAAAGTATAATTGGCATAGGACTTAAATAGTATAATATAGTATATTTTATTAACGGTTACACTCTTTATATGTGTAACCGTTAATTTATCCCTGTTTTACGCCTTTCTTCAATTATATTCATAATCAGGTCATTCTGATTTTGGGACTCATACCAAAACTATTGATATTTGCATCATAAATTTTTTTACCTGTATTATTTAGAGGGAGACATTTTTGATGCGAAATAAAGCTTTGCTTTTATTATTATTTTTTTCGTTAATATCCGGCAACAGACTGTTAGCACAATCTGCGGGATTAAACGTTATGATAGGGCTGCCGCAGGGAGAATTTAAGGATAATGTAGACCGTACCGGATGGGGAATAAGCGGGCACTTTTTGCTTTTACCACAAACAGAACAAAATCCTTTTTCTATTGGTTTAAATGTAGGTTATTTAAACTATGGCAATGAGTCACGGCGCGAACCATTCAGCATGACAATACCAGATGTAACAGTTGACGTTGACAGGACAAACAACCTGGTAAACTTTCATTTTTTATTTCAGGCTATGTGGCCCACCGGCACGGTAAAACCATATATTGAAGGCTTATTTGGCGGTTCTTATATGTTTACCGAAACAACTATAAACAGCCGTGGAACAGATGAAGTGGCAAGCTCAACAAATTTTGATGATTTTGCATGGAGCTACGGCGGAGGCGGTGGTTTATTAATTAAACTTATATCCACACCTGATCAGCAAATTTCTTCAGTTTACCTTGATTTGAAAGCCAGGTACCTTGCCGGAACAAAAGCTGAATACCTGAAAGAAGGTTCGGTAGTTATTCAGCGCGGAAAGGCTTTTTATGATGTAATAGAATCCAAAACTGACCTGCTTACAATACACGCCGGTGTTGTTGTAGAATTTAACTCCCTGTTTAATTAAGAAAATATTCTACAGGTATAAGATAACATACAAAATGTTATCTTATACCTGCTATTAAACAAAAACTTTCATTATTAAACCGTTTCAATTATTTTTGTGCATATCTCGTTTTCATGGTATTTTTCATATATTTGGGATTATGAAAAACATATTACTTAAGCATAGGAGAAATTAATGCCTGAACAGAAAAATATAGATGAATTATCCATAAATACTATTAGATTTTTGGCAGTTGACGGAGTACAAAAGGCAAATTCCGGGCATCCCGGTATGCCTATGGCATGTGCGCCAATTACTTACCTTCTGTATACAAAATACATGAAACATAACCCTGCTAATCCTCAGTGGATAAACCGTGACCGGTTTATACTTTCTGCAGGGCATGGAAGTATGCTTTTATACTCAATGCTGCACTTATGCGGTTATAATATTCCGCTCGATGAGTTAAAACAATTCAGGCAATGGGGCAGTATTACACCCGGGCACCCCGAATATCATTTAACCCCGGGAGTTGAAACAACAACAGGCCCGCTTGGCGCTGGTTTCTCCAATGCTGTTGGTATGGCTATTGCAGAGTCATATATTGCAGCAAAGTTTAATAAAGATGATATAAAAGTTATTGACCATTATATATATGGCATTTGCAGTGACGGCGACCTTATGGAAGGCATTTCTCATGAAGCTGCTTCTTTAGCCGGCCATTTAAAATTAAGAAATTTAATATTCTTTTATGATAATAACGGAATTACAATAGACGGAACAACTGCCCTTGCATTTACCGAAGATGTTGGAAAAAGATTTAAAGCTTACGGATGGCATGTACAGTATGTAGATGATGTTAATAACCTGCAGCTTCTTGATAAGGCAGTTAAAAAAGCTCAGAAAACAAATGCTCCTTCGTTAATTGTTACCAAAACACATATTGGTTATGGCAGCCCTAACAAACAGGATACTTCAGAGGCACATGGCTCACCGCTTGGTGAAGAAGAAGTTAAACTTGCCAAGAAAAATCTTGGCTGGCCTGAAGACAAAACTTTCTATATCCCTGATGAAGTTGCAGCTCATTTTGCTTCAATTAAACAGAGAGGCAGAAGGAATGAGAACAAATGGAAAAAGAATTTTGATGTTTACAAAGCTAAATATCCACAGGAAGCAAGAGAATTTGAAAGCATGATCTACAACCTTGTGGATGATGAATGGAAGAACAAACTGCCCGTGTTCACAGATGATGGCAAAAAACTTGCTACACGTGCAGCTTCAGGTAAAGTACTAAATGCAATTGCATCTTCACTTCCGGGGCTTATTGGCGGTTCAGCAGACCTTGCACCATCAAATAATACATGGTTAAAAGACTACCCTGCTTTTTCTGCTGAAAACTATGCCGGTAGAAATTTCCATTTTGGCATCAGGGAACATGCTATGGCAGGTGCACTAAACGGTATGGCTTTATATGGAGGAATTATTCCTTACGGCGCTACTTTTATGGTATTTGCTGATTATCTGCGCCCTGCTATAAGGCTTGCTTCTCTTTCAGGAATCAACTCAATATTTGTACTTACACATGACAGTATTGGACTTGGCGAAGACGGTCCTACTCATCAGCCGGTAGAACACCTTGCATCATTAAGAGCAATACCGCGCCTTGCGGTTATACGTCCTGCTGACGCTAACGAAACAGCAGTTGCATGGCGTGCAGCAATTGAACGCAAAGATGCTCCTACTGCACTTACTTTAACAAGGCAGGGCCTGCCAATTCTTGACCAGACCAAATATCCTTCTGCTATAGGTTTGCTTAAAGGTGCTTATATTCTTAAAGACAGTGAAGAAACACCTGATGTTATTCTTATAGCTTCCGGTTCTGAAGTAAGCTTATCATTAAAAGCTTCTGAACTTCTGGAATCTGAAGGGTTAAAAGTCCGTGTTGTCAGCTTCCCATGCTGGGAACTGTTTGACGAACAGGGCGAACAATACAAAGAAAAAGTGCTTCCTTCACGTGTAAAAGCAAGAGTAGTTGTTGAAGCAGGATTAAAGATGGGCTGGGAAAAATATGCCGGTGACTTTGGCGGATATGTTACAATTGAAACATTTGGCCATTCTGCCCCGGAAAAAATAGTTATGGAAAAATATGGTTTTACACCTCAGAACATTGCTGATACTGCTAAAAAAGTATTGGAAAATCTTAAATAAGTAAAGTAATTATAAAGCATGCTGTAGGATTATACTTTTACAGCATGCTTTTTTATTTTAAATAATACCACATTAAAACAGCATTTAAGGCAACAGATTTACCTGCTGTCTGTCAAAAAGCATCTTCCCGAAACTCAGCAATTCTATCCCTCCATGTTAACGAATATCTTGAATTTGAATAAAATTAATATTAGTATAATGTTATGTCTTGCAAATAATTACCGTTAGGGTTCCTATGGAAGTATCAGCCCGGTTTAAAGGTAAGTTGTGTTTAACCCTTTTCCCTTTGCAAACACTCACTCACTCTGCTATTTAATATTAATTTTTAGAACAGAAATACCTTATGATAAAGAAGAATAACTCAAAGGGGGCGCATATTAAGACAATTGTTCTATGGATAATCCCTTTCTGCTTAATAATTGCAGCAGGCATTTATTATTACACTTACGAACGGGAAATTGCCCGTAATAGCCATTATTTAAATCTGAAAACAGTATCTGAATTAAAATCAGAAGAATTTACATCATGGTTAAAAGAAAGAAAAGCAGAAATTGAGTTTTTCACAAAAGATGCTGCCTTCGCCGAAAATACTGAAAAAGCTTTAGTGAACAATACGGCAGAACTGCAGAACTATTTTATCAGAACACTTAAGACAACAAAGGATAATCATCATTATGAAAATATGATAATTATATCAGGTACCGGAAAAGTTCTGTTCAGCTTTGATCAAAATTATAACCCGGCGCCCGAGACAGTTAATTTTGCAGCAAGAATACTTAATGGAAAGGATATCTTACTACGAGACTTTTATTATTGTTCAAAACACAAAGAGGTCCACTTTGATATAGCCGCCCCTATATTAACTCCAAAAGGCACAGCCGCTGCTGCTATTTTTAGAATTAACCCTGAGAATAATCTTTACCGTATGCTTCAGACATGGCCTTTATCCGGTAAAACAGGAGAATCATTTTTAATAAGAAAAGATAAAGATTCAGTTATTTTTATTTCTAACCTAAGATTTAAGAAAAACGCTGCAGGAAGAGTAAAAGTACCTTTTAAAAATAAAGAAGATATAGCAGTAAAAGCAGTCTCTGGTGCTAATGGGATAACTTCCGGTATCGATTATAAAGGGAATAGTGTGTTGGCAAACATTGTGAAAATTCCATCAACACAATGGATTTTAATATCAAAAACTGATACTTCCGAAATTTATGAACCTGTTTGGCAAAGGTCTTTATTAATTTCAGGACTTGTTACAGTATTCATTTTGTTTATGACTGCAATATTAATGGTTCTGTCACGAAAAGAGAGAGAAATTGACCGGAAAAATATGCTGCTGAAGGAACACGACCTGACAGAAACCAGGAATAAATACCGCACTATGCTATACAGTATTGGAGATGCTGTTATCACAACAAATGAAGACGGCCTTGTACAGCATATGAATGCTGAGGCAGAAAAATTAACGGGCTGGGATGAAAAAGAAGCAGCCGGATTTAACCTGGATGAGATACTAAATCTGGTAAGAGAAAAAGACAATTCTCCAATTAAGAACATTTATAATGAAATTTTAACAAAGAAGACTTCTGATTCTATTTTCGCGGAACCTGTATTATTAAAAGCCAAAAACGGAAAACTTATACCTATTTCCGACAGCGGTGCACAGGTAAAAGATGTGAATGGTGAAATTTTCGGTTCAGTTATTGTATTCAGAGACCAGACAAAAACAAGGGAAACCGAAAGACTTATCAGGGAAAGCGAGCAAAAATATAAATCTGTTTTCAGTAATAACCATACCGTTATGCTTTTAATAGACCCGGCAACAGGTTTTATTATTGATGCAAATCCTGCTGCATGTTCGTTTTATGGTTACACATATACTCAGCTTACCAACATGAAAGTTTTTAATCTTAACAAGTTAAATCTTGAGGAGATTAAAAGTAGGATGAACGAAGCAATAAAAGAAAAAGGTAAAAAGTATAATTTTACCCACACTCTTGCTACCGGTGAGAAACGATTTGTTGATGTTTACAGCACTCCAATAAAATTCGGAAATAAAGAATACCTTTTTTCCATAGTACATGATGTAACAGACAGAAAGACTGCGGAAGAAAATCTTATTCTTTCAGAAGAAAAATTTTCAAAAGCATTTAAAACTTCCCCGGATGCAATTACTATAAACAGAATGTCTGATGGGCTGTTTTATGAAGTTAATGAAGGCTTTGCTGAAGTATTTGGATACACCTGGGAGGAAGTAAAAGGAGAAAGCACACTTACATTAAATATTTGGCTTTCGCCGGAAAGAAGAAAAAACTTTATCAAACGTCTGAAAACAGATGGGGAAATCAGAAATGTTGAAGTATCCTTCAGAAGAAAAGACGGGGAAATAAGAGAGGCTCTTATCTCGTCAAAAAGGATGCAGATAAAAGGGGAAGACTGCCTACTTACAAGTACCCGCGATATAACCGTACAAAAAAGAGCGCTTGAAGCATTAAAGGCATCAGAAGAAAAGTTTTCAAAAGCATTTAAGACGTCACCTGACGGATTGGCTCTGAGCCGTGTATCAGACGGAATGTTCTTTGAAATCAACGATGGGTTTAAGGATTTGTTTGGATATACATGGGAAGAAATGAAGGGGAAAACCTCCCTGGAACTAAACTTATGGAATTCACCTGAAGACAGAAAAAAGTATATCAATACTCTGCTAAAAGAAGGTGAAGTTAAAAATATGGAATTCATATTTAACTGTAAGGATAAAACTCAGAAAGCAATTTTAATATCGGCAAAGTCTTTGAAATTACACGGGGAGGATTGCCTGATTTCCATTATACTTGATATTACTGAACGGAAAAAGGCTGAGGAAGCTTTGCGGGCTTCAGAAGATAAATTTTCAAAAGCATTTAAAACCTCGCCTGATTCTATAAGTATTAACAGGTTATCAGACGGTAAATATATAGAAGTTGGCGGCAGCTTTACATCATCAACCGGTTATACGTGGGAAGAGGTTAAAGGGAAAACATCAAATGACATTACTATCTGGGCAAATGAAGAAGAACGGCAAAAGTTTCTGAATGAATTAAGGGAGAAAGGCGAAGTTAAAAACCATGAGGCTAAATTCAGGCTTAAAAATGGTTTATACCGAACCGGGCTTATTTCAGCAAAACTGCTAACTATAAACGGTGAAGATTGCCTTATTTCTATGACCAGGGATATTACCGAAAGGATAAAAGCAGAACAGGCATTAAAAGAGAGCGAAGAGCATTTAAAAGCTGTAACTGATAATATTAATGATGGACTCATAATCACTAATTCAAACGGAGATTTTGTATACTGGAATAAAGCTGCATTCAGAATATATGAACTTGAAGAAACAGAGCATTATTCTGAACTTAAAACAAAACTTCGTACAAAATTTGAATATGTAAATGATGATGGCAGCACTTTATCTTCAGGGCAGGAACCTCTGTATAGGATAATGCTTGGCGAACAACTTGATAATCTTGAATTAACTCTGAAATTCAAAGGTAATAAAAATTTCAAGACACTTACTTACAAAGGAACAAGCGTTTATCTTTCAAGCGGAGAGAAACTTTCATTCGTATTTATTACTGATATTACAAAAGAGAAAAAAGCTGAACAGGAAGCACTTGCTGTTGAAAAACTACTTAACCTCACCGGGGAAATGGCAAAGGTTGGTGGATGGGAATTTGATACAGATACTCTGCAGGGTACATGGACTGACGAAGTAGCCAGAATTCATGATCTTATACCCGGCACCCCAACCAATGCTCAGATAGGGCTTAGCTTTTATACCGGAGACAGTAAAATAAAAATTGAAAATGCAATAAAAGAAGCAATAGAGCTGCAAAAGCCTTATGATCTTGAACTTGAGCTGGTTACCTTAAAGGGGAATCGAAAATCTGTCAGAACCATTGGATTCCCGGTTATTGCACGTGGAAAAGTTATTAAGCTCAGGGGAATATTCCAGGATATAACAGAAAGAAAACATGCGGAAGCAGCCTTACAGGACAGCAACCTGAAATTAAAACTATTTGTTGAACATACTCCTGCGGCTATTGCGATGCTGGATAGTGACATGCGTTATATTGCTGTAAGCCGCAGATGGTATACAGACTATCAAATCAAGTTGGATGATATTATAGGAATGAGTCATTATGATGTCTTTCCTGAAATAGGAGACCGATGGAAAGAAATTCACAGGCGCTGCCTTGCAGGGGCAGTTGAGAAATGCGATGAAGATCCTTTCCCCAGGACTGACGGCAGAACAGATTGGGTAAGATGGGAAATCCGCCCATGGTATTCATATGAAAACAAAATTGGGGGATTAATAGTATTCAGTGAAGTTATTACAGAATCTATCAGGGCAAAACAGGCTATACTTGAAAAAATAAAACTTGAGGAACAAATAGCCAAAATAGCTGTTACCGCTCCCGGTGGATTAACCTCCATGCAAATGTATCCTGATGGAAAAATAACTATACCATATGCCAGTCCAATCTGGGAAGAGATATATGACCTAAAAGCTGAAGATGTAAGAGAAAATGCCTTTGTGGCAATGGAAAGAGTTCATCCGGATGACAGGGAGAGAGTCACCGGAATGCTAAAGGAAGCCAAAGCTGAATTAAAAACATGGCATGATGAATTTAGAATAATAAACCCTAAAAAAGGCCTTTTATGGGTAGAAGGACATTCTACTCCTGAGCTGCAAAATGACGGCAGTGTTTTATGGCATGGGTTTATTACTGATGTAACTAAAAGGAAAATGGCAGAACAGGCTTTTATTGAAAAGACACAACTTGAAGAGCAAATTGCTAAAATTGCAGTTACAGCTTCAGGAGGCATTTATTCTCTTAGAAAAAGCAATGACGGCAAATTATCATTCCTGTATGTAAGTCCCCAGGTTGAAGAAATTCACGATCTTACAAGCGAAGAAATATTAAACAACAGTGACCTGCTTTTTGACAGAATACACCCTGATGACAGAGAAATGCTTTTCCGTTCAATGGATTATAGTTTTAAAACACTAACTGACTGGTATTCAGAATTCAGAGTAATCAACCCAAAGAAAGGCGTACTATGGACTGAAGGACACGCATCTCCCCTGCCCCAGGACGATGGAAGTATCCTATGGCATGGATTCATTACTGATATTACTAAAAAAAGAGAAGCTGAACGCGCCTTACATGAAAGCCAGGAACAACTAAGGCTTGTAGTAGAAAATTCAGATGATATATACATCATGCAGGGACTTGATGGGACATATATTCACATAAGCGGCTCTAAAAAATCCGGTTTGGTACCTGAAGAAATAGTTGGGAAAAAACCTGAGAGTATATTTAATCCTGAAGTTGTAGAGCGTATTTACAACAGAAATAAAAGAGTAATTGAATCAGGCATGCCTGTTTCAGATGATGAATTAATTGACTGGCTGGAAAAGCCAATATGGGTTAATATAAAAGCTGCTCCTGTAAAAGACATTAACGGGAAAATTACCAGTGTATCGACCGTTGTAAGAAACATAACTGAACAGCATCTTGCAGAAGAAAAAATAAGAAAGTTATCACTGGGTATTGAACAAAGCCCGGCAATTATTGTAATAACAGATAAAGACGGAAACATAGAGTACACAAATCCCCGTTTTACTCAAATAACAGGATATGCTCCGGAAGAAGCAATAGGGCTTACTCCAAGGATTCTTAAATCAGGATATACACCTGCAAAACAATATGCGGAATTATGGAAAACAATAAAAGAGAAAAAAGTTTGGCGCGGAGAGTTTTTAAACAGGAAAAAGAACGGGGAGTTATATTGGGAATCAACAGTAATATCTCCGTTGCTTGACAGCAAGGGAAATATTACCAACTTTATAGCCCTTAAAGAAGATGTTACGGAATTAAAGCGAATAAATGATGAGCTTATAAAAGCCAAAGAAAAAGCTGAAGAAATGAACAGGCTGAAAAGTTATTTCTTTGCCAATATAAGCCACGAGCTCCGAACACCATTTGTCGGAATAATAGGATTTTCTGAGCTTCTTTCAGAAAAGCTGAAAGAACCTAATGAACAAAAAATGGCTGAAGCAATTTTAACTTCATCCAAACGATTAACTGAAACACTTAACAAGATACTGGATATATCAAAGCTTGAGTTTGATAAAATGGAATTATATCCGGCCGATATTAGTATTGCTGAATTAATAGAAAACATGACCAATCTTTATTCCAAATCTGCCTCTAAAAAAAGTACTACGATATCGACAAATCTTATATCGCTGCCTGGCACATGGAAAACTGATGAGAGAATGTTAAGAGAAATATTAAATAATCTTATAAGTAACGCTGTTAAATTTACCAGCAAGGGGGAAATCAGCATTTTTGCTTCATTATCTGAAGATAAACAACTCGTTATAAAAGTTTCTGATACTGGGGTAGGTATTCCTGAAGAAAAGCAGAGTATTATATGGCAGGAATTCCGTCAGGCAAGTGAAGGATATGACAGATCGTTTGAGGGTACCGGTCTTGGGTTAAGTATTACGAAAAAATATGCTCAACTGCTTGGCGGGAAAATTGAGATGAAGAGTTCTTTGGGAAAAGGCAGCGAATTTACAGTTACTATACCTGAGGTAAGTGAGGCACCAACAGTACATATATCTGAAGGAAATAACAACGAAAACATGCCTGAGACTCCAAAACAAAATAATACAATCCATCATAAAATTCTGTATGTGGAAGATGATTTTATTTCCATAAAGTTTGTTAAAGAAGTATTAGTAGGTAATTATACTGTAGATATTGCCGACCGCCCGCAAATTGCCCTGAATATGGTAAAGGAAAATTTTTATGATGCAATACTTCTTGATATAAATCTTGGCGGACATGGAATGAACGGAGTAGAACTTATGCATGAAATTAAATCTATGCAGGATTATAAATCAATACCAGTTGTTGCAGTTACTGCCTATGCCTCAGTAAATGACCGGCATGATTTTCTAGCAAAAGGTTTTACACATTACCTTTCAAAACCTTTCCTCTCAAGAAACCTCATTGATTTGCTTGAGGAAATTTTCAGTAAACAGAATTAACTTTATTTAAAAGAGCCTGGTCATTTAAACCAGGCACTTTTATTACTGCCTTTACTATGGAGCAATATTTTCAATAAGCCATTTATGAAGAGGAAAAAGATCTTTAAATTTTTTAAAACATAAATCGGTCAGATCTCCCTCAAAAACTTCTTTCATATTTGTACTTTCATACCCTGCATACATGCCAGTATACTGATACAAATTTGCATATTCATATTCTTTATCATAATTACGCGGTGTTTTTTTCAGAGTTTTTCCACCCAGAGAATACCCTTTCTTTTCAATTTTTTGAAGAATAGACTCCAGTTCAGCAGCCCTGAAATCAGCAGAAACAAGTTCCCTGAATTTTTTTATCTGAGTATCTGTAAACCCATAAATACCTGTACCAACAAAAAATGATTTTTGCTCAATATGCATATAAAACGCTGAGCATTCCATTTTTTTACCGCTTCCCTCCCATAATAAAACTCCCAGATTTGTTTTATAGGGTGATTTATCCTTACTGAATCTTACATCTCTGTGTATTCTGAAAATTGACTTATCCGTCTTTGGAATTGCAATAATACCCGGAGAAATTGTTCTTAATTTTTCGCCCAGCTCAGTTACAAACATTTGAGCCGGAATAAAAACGTGAGTTTCAAATTCCTCCCTGTGAGCTTCAAACCATTGTTTATTATTGTTACGGGCAAGCTTACCTAAAAAATCAGCAGCAGATTTGGGGAAATCTATTACGGTTTGTTTTTTTGCCATAATTTTTCTTTTGTTATTTCAGACTAGTTTTTAGTATTGTTTTACAATTTACAAATAGGGGAAATAATCGCAAAACCATAAATCATATTAATGCAGCATTTCGGAATGCTCCATCCCCCTTATCAGATCTAACAAAATATTTTAAAATAAAAAAGGCGTCTTTGGGGGACGCCTCTCAGAATCAATCCTGCCGAAAAACGACAGTGGAAATATTATTGTTAGCTTTTGGGTTTAGCTTCGTTAACGATAATATTTCTGCCCTTTAATTCCGTGTTGTTAAGAGCATCAATAGCGCTCTTTGCCTCTGCAGGACTCTCCATCTCAACAAATCCAAAACCTCTGGATCTGCCGGTTTCACGATCTTTTACAACCTTCGCTGATACTACTGTACCATGACCTGCAAAAGCTTCTTCTAATTGCTTGTCGTCAATCGACCATGGGAGAGAACCCACAAATAACTTAGTACTCACTAGAACCTCTAAAAAATAATTAATAAATAATCCGGTCTAAAGCCGGATAGGTAAAATACATATTCCTTTTAGAATAACCTAATTAATTTTGTTTTTTGAAATATCAAATTAAGTGCATCACATTTCCCGACTATTTTCGAATAATAGTTTTGCCTGCCCCGTTTGGCAAGGACAGGCATAAAAAGCTTATTCAACCGGGTGTGTATTAAGGTCTTTTAACCCTGAATAAAGTTCTTCATCAGTTAACTGGTGCTCAACCAGTTTGCCGGAGAAATATGCCTCATAGGCGCTCATATCAAAATGTCCATGGCCTGAAAGGTTAAACAATATGGTTTTTGACTTGCCTTCCTCTTTTGCCTTTAACGCCTCACGGATTGCCTGGGCAATACCATGAGTTGATTCCGGAGCAGGTATAATACCTTCTGCCCTGGCAAATTTAACACCAGCATCAAAACACTCTAATTGCTGAATAGCAACTGCATCAACCATTTTATCCTTTAAAAGCTGGCTTACAATAGCACCGGCACCATGATAACGCAGGCCGCCTGCATGTATTGGAGCCGGAGTAAAGTTGTGCCCCAGTGTGTACATTGGCAGTAGCGGGGTAAGGCCTATAGTATCACCAAAATCGTAGCGGAATTCACCTTTTGTAAGTTTGGGACAGGAAGCCGGTTCAACAGCAATACAACGGACATTTTTGCCTTCCGTAAGATTCAACCTTAAAAATGGGAAAGACACACCGGCAAAATTAGAACCACCACCAAACGGAGCAACCACAACATCCGGGAAATCATCAGTTTTTTCAAACTGTTTGATAGCTTCAAGTCCAATTACTGTCTGATGCATAAGTACATGGTTTAGCACACTTCCAAGAGCATATTTTGTATTTGGGTCAGAAGCAGCACGTTCAACAGCTTCAGAAATAGCGGTGCCCAGGCTGCCGGGAGAATCAGGGTGTTCAGCAAGTACTTTTTTGCCTGCTTCAGTAAGGTTAGTTGGTGAAGAAAACACATTTGCTCCCCATGTGTTCATCATAAGTTTACGGTATGGTTTCTGTTCAAAACTTATTTTAACCATATAAACTTCCAGCTCTATGCCAAAATGCTGACAGGCGTATGCCAGTGCACATCCCCACTGCCCTGCCCCTGTTTCGGTGGTAAGGCGTTTTACACCTTCTTTTTTATTATAGTATGCCTGAGCTACTGCAGTATTTGGCTTGTGTGAACCAGCAGGACTGACACCTTCATTCTTGTAATAAATTTTTGCAGGGGTATCCAGTAATTTCTCAAGGCCGCGTGCCCGGTATAATGGAGAAGGACGCCACTGCCTGTATATATCTCTTACTTCATCGGGTATTTCGATCCAGCGCTCTGTAGAGACTTCCTGTTTAATCAGCTCCATTGGGAATAAATGAGCAAGGTCTGTTGGGCCAAGAGGCTGTTTTGTTACAGGATGGCGCGGAGGAAGCATCTTGTTTGGCATATCTGCCTGAATATTATACCAGTGTTCAGGAATTTCATTCTCTGAAAGAAGGATTTTAACTTGTTTGTCCATGATAATTCACTTTAAGATTAGATGATAGAATTTAATATAAAATAGATTTCAATTTAAGTTACAAGCGGATGCCTGCGGCATAACAATTCTTGTCATTGAACAGGGAGAGCTGTTTTTGCGGCTCTGATTTAAAGCCCTTTTGGAGCTGGAGTAGTAAATATATTTTAATTATCATGGAGATTCAAGAAAATAAACACCTTACATTGCATACTTTTAATAACAAATACACCAATGGTTATTAAGTAATATTAAAGAATATTATTTTTATGCATAATTGTTACCAACAAACGGCGTGATTGATATGGCTGAATTACTGAAAAATTTATTTAATAAAACTACTGTAGACCTGCTTGCAAAGGATTTAAAAGCAGTATACCCAAAGTTTAATACATCACTTTTTATGGAACTTGTTTTTGATAAGACGTGGGAAAAACTTGAGCTTAAAGAAAGAATGCACCATGCAGCTTTGTGCCTGAAAGAAGTTTTACCGGCTGATTATAATAAAGCTCTGAACATTATAATAAAGACAGCAAAGGAAAGGCTTCCCCTGCGCGATGGAAATTTTGCAAATATTGTGCTGCCTGATTTTGTTTCCACTTTTGGAATAGATTACCCGGAAATATCAATTGATGCACTTGCAGTGCTTACACCTTATCCCAGCTCCGAGTTTGCTGTACGCCCATTTATATTGCGTTACCCGGATATAACAATTAAAAAGTTTTATGAATGGAGTAAAAGTAAAAACCATCATGTAAGGCGGTTTGCCAGTGAAGGCTGCAGGCCGAGGCTTCCATGGGGCTTGCAATACCGCAATATAAGAAAGACCCTGCCCCAATAATCCCTATACTTGAGACACTGATTGATGATCCTTCAGATTATGTGAGAAAAAGTGTTGCCAATAGTCTTAATGACATATCAAAAGACAACCCGGGTTTGTTCCTGGAATTTGTAAAGAAATGGTACGGGAAGAATGATACAATTAACCAGGTACTTAAACAAGCATCCAGAACATTGCTGAAAAAAGGTAATGCTGATGCACTTGCTATATTTGGGTTTCATGAAAAAGAGATTGCTGTAAAAGGATTAAAGCTAAACTCCGCAAAGATAAAAGTTGGAGGTGAACTGGAATTCAGCTTTACTGTAATAAACAAAGAAAGCACTCCACAGAAGTTAAGGGTTGAATACAAGATATATTATGCCAAAAGCAACGGGAAACAATCACCAAAGGTTTTTCAAATAACTGAGACTATTTTTGAGCCACAAAAGGAATATGAGATAGTACGCAGGCAGTCATTTAAAGATATGACTACGCGGAAACATTATAAAGAGATTCATAAACTTGCTATTGTGGTAAACGGCGCTGAAGCAGCAGTAAAAGAATTTGAAGTTATTTAAAAGCGGGCAGCAACAGTATGGAACTGCTGCTGCCTTTAATTTTATACTGTTTTAACTTTGCGGTTAAAAACGAACCTGTATATCATAAGCGCTATTGCTGAAGTAAGCCCTATTGCTGAAAAGTAATACCATATATAATGTGCTTTGTCATACGCTGTACTTAGCTGTTCAGGGGAAAGGGTTGCCGGATCAGGGGCATAGGCCGTCAGGAGATAACCTGATATTCCAAAGCCTATAATTGATGACAGAAATGAATGCAGATGACTGAAGCCAAGGTACAGCCCTTCTTCTCCCTTTGGTGCCTGCAAAGAAAAATACTCAAGGTAACGGGGAGAGATAAAACTTTCAGCAAGTCCCTGAACTATAATGCCTGCAATCATCATTACAGTAACCGGGTGTGCATGAAATGCCCCGAAGACTGATACAGATACACCGGTTATTGATTCAAGGATTGGACTTGATGCCATTAGAAGGGCTGATACGGGCATTAAAAACATACCAATATTTATAGAAGTTACAGCGCTCACCTTCTTCATCATTGCAGTTATAAAAACAACAGTTGTCATTACAACAAAAGGGTTAACATTTGCTATCCATTCCGGGGAAGCACTCTCACCAACAGTACGCAAAACGTATTTAGGCATAGTAGCATAAAGCTGCTGCTGAATCATCCAGAAACCGGAAACAATAACAATCAGAACAGCAAGCCTGACATTTGTAATAACACGTACCAGGCCTGCCCAAACTTCTTTAAATGATTTTCCCTCCCCATGGATATCAACAGCTTTAAACCAGATAATAACCGTAATTAATGCGAGCAGAGTCATAAAAGCCGCATAATAATTTATTGATACAAGCCCCCATTCAAGGCGTAAAGGGAAAGCAAGAGTTTTCCCAAGAAAGGCGCCAATGTTTACCATTCCGTAAAACAATGAATACCCGCGCGCACGTGTTTCTTCACTTGTGGTTTTTGCAACTGTACCTGTAATAATAGATTTTATAAAAGACCCTCCAAACATTAAAACAACCAGTGCAGGCAGTACGGTAACTTTATAAGGAAGAGCTCCTAAAGTAAAATAGCCAAAAGTCAGGAGTATGAACGCAAGTATAATAGCCCTGCGGAAACCGATTTTGTCAGCAAAAGCTCCTGTAAACGGAGGCAGGAAATAAATACCTGCAGAAAATATACCGCCTATCCAGCCGGCTTCAATATCAGTAAAGCCAACCACCCGTGAAAGGTATAGTGTTATTGCTATAAATACAGCATAATAAGCAGCACGTTCAAAAAGCTCAACAAGATTTGCAGTCCAGAATGCCTGTGGAAATTTCCATCCTGAGTTGTTAATTACTGTTGTGTTTTCCATTGATACCATGTTTTAGTTTTAGAAAATTCATTTCTGCAAGTTAATTGTTTGCAATAAGACATGGAAATTTTCACAGAATAATAGTACAGATATAACAGCCAATACATATTACCAGATAATAATCTCATAGGGCTAATTATTCCCTTTATACTATTATAAATAATATGTAAGATTATGGTACTTATCTAAATTATATGGGGACTTACAATGAGAAGTACAGTTTTTCTAATAGCTTTTTTCATTATAACATCTTTTTTATCAGCACAAAGTATTTCAGAACCATTAAGGCAAAACAAGAATGTGCTTGTCAGTTCTGCCGGACTGCCGGAAGAATACCTGCTATTTGCACCGGATACGGCGACACAAATATTGTTTAACCCGGCAAGGGGAGCAGATTATAATGGTAACTTTATTTATATTAATTACTATAGTGATAATTCGTATTCCCCTGTGTATTTAACAGGGCTTAATATAAATACAGATATTACGGCTGTTGTATATGAAACAGGATTATCTAAAACCACAGGCACCAATAACAGCAATATATACAGCTTCCCTTCTATAAGTGAGAATCGCTATTCATCATCATCGAATCCTTCATTTTCGATAGCATCGTTGATTAACTGCGGAACAGCCAAATGGTTAATTACTTTTACCAACGGAATACTCAACGACAAAACCAGTACCGATTATACCAGTTCAACCTATAAGTACGACCCTGCAAGTACAAAAGAAAGCACTGAAGGCACTAATACGCATTCTACCGTAGATGCAATGACCAGTACTATAAAGATATCCAGAATCACCGGCAATGGACAGAGTAATTATTCTTTAGGTGTGTGGGGAACCTTTGTTCATAATCAAGGCAATTACACATCCTCGAAAAATTCTTCTTTTATTAATACTTACAGTCAATCATCAGCTAGTTTTAACAGCAATGAGAGTATCAATTACTCTGAATTAGACAGAACCATAAAGGAAATTTCAACAGGTGTTGAATTTTCCTTTAACAATAAAAGCACTGATTATATTGCGTCCTTAGGATACAACTACAGCAAAGCACCATTCAATGTTAAATCACTTAATCAAACAAATTCACTTGACACATCATACAGTAATAACGGCACAATTGCCAGTTACAGGAGTTCTATTCAGCAAACTGCTATTACAGGTTACTCAGGCGGCAGTATGAATGGGCTTTCATTATATAATTACCTGAGTCATTCTGCAGGGTGGCTTACACCACAGGACAATTTCTTTATATCACTTTATGGATATTTTTGCGAAGGAGATATTAATTTTAATAATCAATATGATTATAAATCTATTTATACTTCTTCGTCTACTACTAACAATTCCGCAAATAGAATTACGCAGTATAACAAGTTTAAAGGGAAAGACAGGGGGATTTATCTAACTACCGGTTATGCTGCCAGAATCATGTTAAACGATATTTATTTAATGAGCGGAGTGAAACTACAGGGAGTTATCAGAGAGACTATTGATTTAACCGGGGGACCAAATACCGGCCAATCAAATGATTTTGCTGAATTTAAATATAATGACAGAACCGCTGCTTTTATACTACCTGTTTATATTAATTATTTTCCCGTCGATTGGTTCTCAGTTTACGGCGGCGTAAATTTTACATACAGGTATAGTTTTAATAAATATGACTTATCAACTTTCAGTTTAAGATATAATTTGATCAATCCTTATTACGAAGTAAATGGCCAGACAAATTCAGATGGTTCAAGATGGAATTCATCTAAAAATATTTATGCAGGGTTTGAATTAAAGCACTCTTCAGGATTGAGAGTACAAACATTTTTTACAAGTGAGTTTACAGATTTAAAATACTGGAATGTTTCAGTGGGATATAATTTTTGATGGTATTTGAGCAAAGTAATAATCACAAATATTGATAGCAGCGAGCACACTATTGTGAGATGTTTATATAAACAGGGATTCTTTTTACATTGTCACCAGGCGAAACATTTATAAAGTCATCTTCTGCCATGAAGTGGTTCATGGCAGGCTGGTTTGCTGATTTAATGCTGTAAAAGCTAAAAATAATTTAACTCCTCTCCTTCCCGCATACGGAACTGGCAGCAAGGAGAGGCTTCAACTTAAACAAGAGTAATTTAGCATTGTCACCGGACAGAAATTATATTCATAAAATAGAACAACCTTATTTCATAATTAACTTGAGTTTAAGTTTTAATAGTATATTTTAGTTCAGAGTAATATTCCTGTTATTTCATTTTGGGGGACAATATGAAATTAAAAGCTTCCTTCAGTACCACTTTTCAGAAATACTCTTTTCTTATTCATACAGAGAATTATAAAATGAGAACAACAATCCTGTTATTTACTTTGCTTTTATCAGTAAATCTTTATGCACAGTTTGATTCAGTGATTTTCTCTAAAGGAATGTCCATGAATTATGAACGACATAATATAGTCCCTCTTGGAGACCAGAACAAAGACGGCTTTGATGATATACTGCTTTATGACTGCAGTAAAGAGTGCGGGTTTGTTTACTTTGGCGGTAATCCTATGGATACTGTTCCTGCTTTTGTTTTACCTTTCTTTGACAGTGTAAATAATTACAGGGATATAAGCGCTATTGACCTGAACGGGGATGGAATTAAAGATATAGTTATAACAACAAGGAAACTGCTGATTGATATTGGTTATTTTGCCCCGGGTGATATCAGGGTATTCTACGGAGGGAGTAAGATTAACACAAAACCTGATTTAATCTTTAATATGCCGGAGGGTGCAAGTGATAATATTGGCTCAATCTATATTCTTAATGATTTTAACGGGGACGGGCGGCAGGAACTTGTAATTTATGATCCTAACCTGCCAAAAAGTGATCTGCAGTATGGCACACTTTATTTCTACAATACGGAAAGTAAATTTGATACTATACCTCATCATACTATGCAGGGAGATTCTGTTAAAAAAATATGGCTGCAAATGATCAATCCAGGAGATATAAACGGGGATGGGAAGGCGGATTTTTCAATATATGGAACAATAGGTGATTATGGTTCGTACAGGTTTTATCGCAGCTTTTACCTGGGCAATGAGAACTTTGAACTGAAGCCTGCTGTTACTTTTTACCGGGATGAGCACCCATTCACAGAATATATGAACATAATAAATGATGTTAACGGAGATGGCAGGGATGATATACTAACACTCAATTACGGGAAGTATCCTTTTTATTATCATAATGCAATACTTTATGGAAGTTTCCCTATTGATACAATTCCTGATGTTGGATTAAATACACAGAACCTGGCAACAGATTTTGGGGCAATATATTCACTGGGGGATGTAAATGGTGATGGATTTAATGATTTTATTTCAAACACTATGGGTGGGCTTTACCCGGGTGTAAAGCTATGGCTTGGAGGAAAGAATATGCCCGGCACCATTGATGATGTGGCTAATAAAACATGGTTTGGCAATGAACCCGGCTTTGGAAGGCAAACATGTAATATTGGTGATGTTGACGGAGATAAAGTGAATGATTTTGTTATTGTTGAAATTCCTTATGGCTACATGCCTGATATGTATTGTAATGACAGCAGGGTTTATATATTCAAGGGCGATACAAGTGTAATAACTTCTGTAAAGGAAACAGGTAAAATATTGCCTGAACAGTTTAACATAGGGGAAGCATACCCTAATCCCTTTAACCCTGAAACTGTTATCAAGTATGAACTAAAAAGCAGGGCAAAAGCAGAGATAAAAGTATTTAATGCTCTGGGGCAGGAAGTAAAAACATTGTTAAATGAAGAAAAAGAGAAAGGAGAATACAGCTTATCTGTAAACCTTAATGGCTATAGCAGCGGCACTTATTTCGTCAGGTTCAGCTTTACCGCTGACAATAACAGTTCAATAAGAGAGACAAAAAAAATTGTCCTTTTAAAATAAAATTTCATTCATTTGGCGCTTATCCAAATCCTTTCAATCCGTCAACTGTAATCAGGTACCAGCTTCCTTCTGATGCCCATGTAACCCTGAAGGTTTATGACATCCTTGGAAGAGAGGTTGTAATTCTTACAGATGCAATTGAATCAGCAGGCAGTCACGAAGCGACCTTTAATGGCTCAAACCTGGCAAGCGGTGTATACATATATACATTAACTGTAAAATCCAACACAGAAAATTATTCGGCCTCGAAGAAAATGATGTTAATAAAGTAATAATTCAGATAATTAAAAAGTTATAAAAACCTCCGGGGATCAAAGCAAGCCCCGGAGGTTAATATTGCATTAAAAGCTATTTACCTGTAAATATTTTATATTCCCATGGCTTTAATTCGAATGAAGCAATCTGATCAAGATTAATCTTTTCGCCTGTGTACAGGTTTATGTATTTGCCTTTAATAAGTTTGCTGTTTATTGCTGTATTTCTGCTTTCTTTGGACAGGTTAAAAACACATACAACTTTTTCTTTACCACTTACTCTTACAAAAGCAAAGATATTCTTATCATCCGGAGATGAAAGAAGCTGCAGTTTGCCTCCCTTTTCACCGCTTTGCAATGCTTTACTTTTAAGTTTATAGTTAAATATTGCCTTATATACTTTGGCATACCTGCTTGTATCATTCCAGACAATCGGGTCATGTTCAAAAAATTCAAGGCGTTTGTTATATCCTGCCTCCTGCCCGCTGTAAACAAGCGGCATCCCGGGAACAACAGCAGTCAGTACTGCAAAGGTTTCAACAGCATCACCAAGCCTTTCAAACTCAGTACCATTCCATGAATTTTCATCATGGTTGGAGGTAAACCTCATCCTGAATGCTGACATAGGATAAGCAGTTTTTTCTTCATTAAGCAGACTGACAAGGCCCGTTACATCTTTTTTTCCTGTGGCGATATCATTCATAATATTATAAAATTTCCATGAGTAGGTCATATCAAATGCCTGGTGTATTTCAGGTTCTTCCGCCTCGGCAAGCATAAAAACAGGTTTTATTTTATTAAGCCTTTTTCGTGCTTCAATCCAGAAATCAGTTGGAACCATACCGGCAACATCGCACCTGTAGCCATCAACATTACATTCTTTTATCCAATATTCCAGGGCGCCAATCATGTATTCGCGCAGTTGTTTGTTGTCATAGTTCAGGTCAATTACATCTGCCCAGTCAGCAACAGGCGGGACAAAATTGCCAAGTGAATCTTTGGTAAACCAGTCAGGATGTTCAGATGCCAGTTTATTATCCCATGAAGTATGATTTGCCACCCAGTCAATAATAACATACATACCAAGTTTATGTGCGGATTTGACAAGGCCTTTCAGGTCATCAATATTCCCGTATTCGGGATTAACAGCTTTATAGTCTTTAACTGCATAATAACTGCCCAGTGTCCCTTTCCTGTTTGTTTCGCCAATGGGATTTATGGGCATAAGCCAGAGTATACCTATTCCCATATCTTTAAGGCGAGGCAGTTGTTTTTCAAATTCTTTAAAAGTACCCTTTTCAGAATACTGCCTTACATTAACTTCATAAATGGATTTGTTATAGCTCCATTTAGGATGCTTAACTACGGACTGCGGATAAATAACTGATAACGATAAAACAATGATAAGGATAAATGAAAGTAATCTTTTTTTCTGAAAAGAAATCATAATCAACTCCATAAGAATGAAATTTAATTTATGTATAATTTACCTATGAATAACATGTGCAGTGTGAGCCGTTTGCGGTATTTCCAGTTCAAAGCCATAAACAAAACTGCTGTATCCGCAAGATATATTATTTCGAATATTTTTATCCCAAGAAAATACTTCCTGAACAAAACAGCTTTTCATTAAAACAACGGAGCAGGCAAAAATCCGGATATAACTGTCCGTTAGTGATTGCTTTTGTAATAAAAACCATCCCCGGAGAGCAGTTACATTAATTTTTATACATCTGCGGGTTAGCTGCCGCTTTATCTCTTAAGCCTTTTGCAGGAGCAGTATTATCTTCCGCCGTATTTTTAGCAGGAGAAGGAATTTCGTATTTAAGCCTGTCGCGAATTTTCTGGTAACGCTGCAATATTGCCTGGTGTTTACCAATTTCATCCTGCAGTTTCTTTTTAAGTGTTTTAAGCTTTGATACCTGTCCCCTTTGTTCTTCATAATCCATTTTAAGAGAATTAACAAGCCCTTCAACATTTTCAACTTCTTTAAGAGATTCAGCAATTTTCTCTTTAAATACCAGAAGCTGTTCTTCCTGCTCTTTAACCTCATTGGACATTTTAATTTTGCGGTCTCTTGATTTGTTAAAGCTGTTTATCATCATTGAAAGAAGATCCTGAATGCTTGATTCAAGAGAGTTCCTCTTTTTAAAGAGCATTTCTGTTTCCAGCCTGAGGTCCTGGTTATAATTTCTTCTGTCTTTAGTATCTTCCTCAACCTTCAGTATTTCAGTTTTCAGAAGTTCTTTTTCTTTACTCATGTTGGCAATAGCCTGTTCAATAGAATCCAGTTCTGTCTGGCGCATATTTAATACACGTTCACTCTCTTCCAGTGATGCAATTTTTTCAAACAGTAGCTGGTCCTTTTCATCAACATCTTTTTCTTTCTTAATAATTACTTTTTCAAGCACACTACGTTTCTTATTTATTTCATTGAGTTCAGTATTAAATTTCTGGAACATAAGCCCGAACCTGGCTTCAAGCTCGGAATTACCTGTTTCAATTTCTTCCTTTCTCTTTTCAAGAAGAGCTACCAGTTCTTTTTGTTTTTCAGCCTTGCCTGCAAGTTTATCAAACTTTTCCTTTTCTTCAGCCATCTTCAAATCAATTTCAAGCTTCCTGGTTTCGAAAGATTTGAATTCCTCTTTAAGCTCATTAAGCTTCTTTTCACTTTCAAGTAATGAATTGTTAACAGAATTAAATTTGCGGGTTTTAATTACCAGTGTTTGTTCAATAGAAAAAAGGTCTTTTTGTTTTTTACGGGTATCAGCACTTAACTGCTCAATCTTAGAAGCAAGGCTGTTGATCTTATCTGTTTTTTCCTGAAGTTCTTTTTCAAGAGTTTCGGCTTTATTTTCAAGAGTTTGAGATTTACTTTCAAGAATTTGGGCTTTACTTTCAAGAGTTTCAGTTTTACTTTCGAGCTGTGAAACAGATTGTTCTTTTTCTGCAACAGAGCTTTCAAGCCCCTTAATAAGTTCAGTTTTGAATTTTTCCTCTTCAAGAAGGCTGTTTAGCTTTTTCTTAAGCAGTCGCTCTTCTTCACGGAGAGATTCAATCTTTTTAACAGACTCAGAATGTTCGTTTTCAATAGCAAGAATGCGGGAGCTGATTTCATCCAGCTCAAGTTCTTTGCCTGATATCTCATCGTTTAGCTCATCTTTTTTCTGTTCAAGGGTATTCAGAATTTCCTCAGTCCTGCGAATTCTGCCTTCAAGTTCAGTATGTTTTTCCAGGAGGAGCTGCTCCTGAACTTCATAATCTGCAATAGCTTTAAGCTTGCCGTCTTCAACCTGCTTCAACTCTTCATGCTTACGGTTAAGTTCATTCACCTGTTCAGAAATTTGCCCCAGTTCCAGTTCAGCTTTTTCCTGTTCTTTTATAAGCTCTTCCTTATTGGAATTAAACTCTTCCACAGGTTCAGCCTCAGCTTTACTGCTTGCTATAACAGCTTCAATATCTGTAATACGGTTAGTATAAGAAAGAATAGTATTCTGAAGGTCATCCTTCATTTCATTCAGGTTGGCAATACGATCCTGGAGCTGAATAATCTGCTCTTTGGTATAAACTTCTTCCTGCTTAAGGTTATCAATTTCTTCACGCACAGTACGGCGTTCTTCGTTAAGCTGTGCAACCTCAAGCCTGAGCCTTTTAAGCACTTCATCAAGGTGCTTAACATTATCTTCTTTGCCGGAAATAACCAGAAGCTGTTGTTTAAGCTCATCATTTTCCCTGCGCAGGTCAGAAAGCTCTTTTGAGTTAAATAAGCCCATTATAGCTCCTTTACATCATATTGTCATTACAGAGTGAGAACTTAAATATAAGTTGTTAAATTATCAATTTTGATGGGTAAGCTTTTTTATTGCAGGAGATAAAAAAAAGAGGAATTATAACTCGCCCCGCCTGTATCTTTCACGCAGGGAATGTTTGAGAAGCTGCCGTTCAATTATAAGTTCAGCCAGCCTGGAAGATATAATTTCCCGGTTATCTGCCCTGAAAACATCGTTCAGTTTGTCCTCACTTATATCAATCAGGTAAAGTGTGTTTATGAGTTTTTCAAACTTGGTTTCCATCATACCTCTTATTTTATCGGCAAGGTATAATTTAAACTCTTCAATACCATTAAAATCAGCATTTGACACAAGTGTGTTAATACCGAATTTTTCAAAATCCTGGTAGGTTAAAGCTGAAACTTCCTGTATTGCACTTCTTTCTGATTCCATAGTCTATAATCGTATTATTTTTATTATTATTTAACTAAGACGATATTTACCGGACTTTCCTTTTATCCTGTATAAGTTAGACGTATAAAAGCTAAATTTGTTTAATCAGGGCAACAAACAGGTGATAATAGTGATGCTTAATATTTATTAATCTTTCGCCCGCTCACATTCCGAAGGAAAACAGGAAGAATAAAGTGATGCATTAAATATATAAATTGCTCAGTAATCAGGCAAGTCTGCAAAATTAAGTTAATATTAAATACATTTTCACCAGGCGAAACATTTATAGCATCATCTTCTGTCATGAAATGGTTCATGGCAGGCTGGTATTAAATACTTGTCCCCGGAAAGATAAAAGCCAGGATAAAACATCTTCAGTGTACAGTAACAATTGAAAGAGGGTACATAATCCCTTTGCAACCTCACCTTCCCTCTCCTTAGTAAGGAAAGGGTTTCAGAGCACAATTTTTAACCCAGCATCAAAGCTACATCAGGATAGGATTTAATCTATCCCGTAGAGAGCAGTTATGCGTAAAGCTCGTTTTCAACAAGTTCACAGATAATATGCGCAACGGTAATGTGGCCTTCCTGAATACGCTGTGTATTTGAAGAAGGGATAACAATGGCCCTGTCAACAATTGGAAGAAGCTTTCCGCCGCTGCCGCCCAGGAAAGCAATTACTTTTACTTTCTTCTCCCGGGCCTTTTCAACTGCTTTTACAAGATTACCTGAATTGCCGCTTGTTGAGATTACCAGGAGTACATCTCCCTCATTTCCAAGCCCTTCAACATTACGGGCAAATACATTTTCATAGCCAATGTCATTGCCGCCTGCAGTTAGGTTGGATGAATCAGTGGTTAATGCTATTGCCGGAAGAGCTGGACGGATAATAGTATGACTTAGCCTGATCATGAATTCCGTAGCTATATGCTGACAGTCAGCAGCACTGCCTCCGTTTCCGCAAAGCAAAAGTTTTTTGTTATTTCTGTAGGCATTTGTTACTATATCGGCACATGCAAGAATATCATCACGGCATTCCTGCTGTATTTTTAATTTTGTTTCTGAGCTTTCAGTCAATGAATCATTGATAAATTTTATTTTATCCACTCTTATTTATTCCTATGCTATATTTTCTTTTGATAATTTTACATGAACAGCAACATTAAAATCTTTAATTAACGGCCAGTTTTCTTCATTTTCTAAAAAATTTCCTATTACAATTATGGAAGCACCATTTTTAACCTTATTCCGGGCATCGGCAGGTGTTTTTATTCCGCCGCCAACAATAAGGGGAATACTACAGGTGGAAGATACTGCCTTAACCATTTCATCGGGGACAGTATTATCTGCACCGGAACCGGCTTCAAGGTAAATAAGTTTCATGCCCAGGTATTCAGCAGCCAGCGCAGTTGCAGCTGCTATTTCCGGCTTTTTACGGGGAATGGGATGGCTCCCGCTCATATAAAGCGCTGTTGTCATTGAGCCTGATTCAACAAGCATATAGCCGGTTGAAAGCGGCTCAATACCTGCCTGTTTAATAAGCGGCGCTGATAAAACATGTTTGCCTATTAAATGCTCAGGATTCCTGCCGCTTACCACTGAAATAAACAAAATACCATCAGCATTTTTACTTACCTGGCTTATTGCCCCGGGAAAAATAATAACTGGCAGGGTTGTATGTTTTTTTATTTCAGCAATATAAGCATCAATACCCCCATGCATAAGCAGGCTGCCGCCAATAAGAAAACCATCAGTTCCCGCATTATTACAGGTATTTATAAACCCAGGGAGTTTATCTTCATGAAGTTTATCGGGATCTATTAAAACCAGGAATGCGGCTCCCTTCCCGGTAATTGTATTTTTTAAATAATTGTAAATTTGCATACTTTTCTTTGAATTACCCGAAAATATAGGGAAATGAGGGGAGAGAAAAAAGATGGAATAAAAGATTTGCCCCTTTAATAAAAGAATATTCTTTGCGTCCTTTTAGGGTAGGTTCACGCAAAGTGCGCAAAGAAGCCGCAAAGGACGCAAAGCTAATACTTAATCCTTCATACTAAGTGAAATTCTGCCGCGTTCCACTTCTATGCCGGTTATTGTAACGTTTATTATGTCGCCTACATTAAGCACATCAAGCGGATTTTTAATAAAACGGTTGGCAATCTGGCTTACATGAAGAAGGCCGTCCTGTTTTACTCCTATGTCAACAAAAGCGCCAAAGTCAACCACGTTGCGGACGGTACCTTTCAGTTTCATTCCAACCTGCAGGTCTTCCATTTTAAGTACATCGCTTCTTAAAATTGGTTTTGGCAGTTCCTCGCGGGGATCTCTTCCCGGCTTTTTAATGTTTTCTATAATATCAATAAGAGTCGGCTCTCCAATGCCTATTTCCTCTGACAGGCGTTTTGTCCCTTTTTTGCTTACAATAAGTGAAATTACAGCGCCTGAATCCTTAATACTTGCCAGAGGCATATTAAACTGTTTTAACAGCTTTTCTGTTGCTTCGTAAGATTCAGGGTGAATAAAGGTATTATCAAGAGGGTTGCTGCCATTAGGGATTTTCAAAAATCCGGCAGACTGTTCAAATGCTTTTTCCCCAATACCTGATACATCTTTAAGCTCTTCCCTTGCGTTAAATCTGCCGTTCTTTTCACGGTGTTTAACAATGTTCTCTGCAATACGTTTGTTAAGGCCTGAAACATAAGTAAGAAGAGATGCTGATGCAGTGTTAACATCAACGCCTACGTAGTTAACGCAGCTTTCAACAACGTTATCAAGTTTTCCGGCAAGCATTTTCTGGTCAACATCATGCTGGTAAAGGCCAACGCCAATAGACTTTGGGTCAATCTTTACAAGCTCTGCAAGCGGGTCAAGCAGCCTTCTTGCAATAGAAATATTACCGCGCTGGCTTGCCTCAAGGTCAGGGAATTCCTTTTTTGCAACAGCAGAAGCGGAATAAACGGAAGCACCTGCTTCGTTTACAATAATATACTGGCATTTAAGTTTGTTATCCTTAATAAGGTCAGCAATAAGCTGTTCGGTTTCGCGGCTGGCGGTACCGTTGCCAATTGCAATAACATCAACCTTATGTTTGTAAATAAGTGCAAGCAGTATTTTTTTTGCTTCTTCAGTTTTATTTTGAGGAGGATGAGGGTACATTGTAGCACCTTCAATATACTTTCCTGTTAAATCTATAACCGCAATCTTGGAGCCTGAATAAAAGCCCGGATCGATACCAAGCACAATTTTATCAGCAAGCGGCGGCTGAAGCAAAAGCTGCCTTAAGTTTGATGCAAATATTTCAATAGCGTGAAGGTCGGCTATTTCAGTAAGGTGGCCTCTTACTTCCCTTTCAATTGAAGGGTAAATCAACCGTGTAAAGGCATCTTCGTTAGTTTCATCTATTACATCCATAAATACTGATTCTTTGTATTTAAGGAATTTATTTTTAATTCCGTTAAGCACTTCAGGCTGTTCAAAGCCAAAATTTATTTTAAGCGCCTTTTCTTTTTCGCCGCGGTTAAGAGCAAGAATCTGGTAAGGTTTAATTTTGTTTATATCAACAGCAAACTCGTAATAAACCTGGTAGATTTCTTTTTTATCTTTTTCCTTCTGTTTTTCGCTTATATCATCAGAAGGTTTGTCCTTGGTTTTTTCAGACTTAACAACAGAAGATTCAAGCAGGTACTCTCTTACAAATTTTCTTACCTCTGCATCTTCGTTAATCATTTCAGCAATAATATCTTTAGCACCCTGCAGCGCTTCAATAGCAGAAGAAACACCAAGTTCTTCATTTATAAATTCAGCAACTTTTGCGTTAAAGTCGCCGTCAAATACGGGGTTATCGAGGATAAATAATGCAAGCGGCTCAAGCCCTTTTGCCTTTGCAATAGTGCCGCGTGTTTTTCTTTTAGGCTTATACGGAAGGTAAAGATCTTCCAGTTCCTGTAGTTTATCACAGGCTTTTATTTTTTCTTCAAGCTCAGGGGTAAGTTTACCCTGCTCTTCAATACTTTTTAAGATAGTATCTTTTCTTTCTTCAAGAAGAGTAAGATAACCAAGGCGGTCTTCAACCTGCCTTAAAACATCCTCATCCAGTCCGCCGGTATGTTCCTTACGGTAACGGGCAATAAAAGGGATGGTAGCATCTTCTTTAAGAAGTTTAATAACAGCATCAACCTGCTGTGTGCCAATGTTTAATTCTTTACTTATGACAAGTGGTATATTCATAATATCTCAAACAATTAATTTATGAACCAATAAATTTAGGAAGCCAAATGTACAGTTTATGGAGGTAAAATAACAAGCTTCTTTGATAAAAAATGTGAAGGGATTTTTCTGATAATAATATGCCAAAATGACAGGCACAAAAGACAGGTTATATTTGAAAACAACAGTAATATTCATTCCATGATATTGATAAAATAGCTTTTAATGAAGCAATTACTTAGATTAAAATATTAACAAACTCCAACAGATATGAAAAAACCGAACAGACTTATTAATGAAAAAAGTCCGTACCTTCTTCAGCATGCATACAATCCTGTTGACTGGTACCCATGGGGAAATGAAGCATTTGATAAAGCAAAAAATGAGAACAAACCTGTATTTCTTTCCATAGGGTATTCAACCTGTCACTGGTGCCATGTAATGGAAAAAGAAAGTTTTGAAGATGCTGAAGTAGCTGCGTTAATGAATGATTGCTTTGTATCAGTTAAGGTTGACCGTGAAGAACGCCCTGATATTGATAATATTTATATGACCGTCTGCCAGATGCTTACTCAATCCGGCGGCTGGCCAATGACTATAATTATGACTCCTGATAAAAAGCCTTTTTTTGCCGGGACATATATCCCTAAAAACGGGAAGTACGGCAGGCCCGGAATGACAGAGCTAATACCCCGTGTAAAGGAATTGTGGGAAACAAGGCAGCAGGATTTAATAAAATCAGCAGAGGATATTACTTCTGCATTAACAGATGTATCCGTAAACAGTCCCGGCAAACCAGATAATAATATATTAGAAAAAGCATTTAATGATTTTGCCGCCCGTTATGATTCAGAGAAGGGCGGCTTTGGCAGTGCGCCTAAGTTTCCAACGCCACATAATTTATACTTTCTTTTGCGATATGCAAAGCAAGCAGGCAGCAAAGAAGCATATAGTATGTGTTTTCATACTCTTACTGAAATGCGGAAAGGCGGCATATACGATCATATAGGTTATGGATTTCACAGGTATTCCACTGATTCACAATGGTTAGTACCGCATTTTGAAAAAATGCTGTATGACCAGGCGCTTATATCAATTGCCTATACAGAGGCATACCTTGCATCAAAAGATGATTTATTTAAGCAGACCTCAGAAGAAATTATTGAATATGTTTTACGGGATATGACATCCCCGGAGGGGGCTTTCTATTCAGCAGAGGATGCAGACAGCGAAGGGGTGGAAGGAAAGTTTTATACATGGAAGAAAGATGAACCGGAAAGCCTTTTAGGAAATGATGCAGATTACTTTATTAAATACTATAATATTTCTGAAGATGGAAACTGGACTGACCCGGTACATGGCACCAGTGACAGAACAAACATACTGCATATAACAGAATATGAGAATAATAAGTCAAATGACAAACTTTATATAGCACGAAAAAAATTGTTTGAGCACAGAGAACAAAGAGTCCATCCATATAAAGATGATAAGGTATTAACAGACTGGAATGCTTTAATGATTTCCGCTCTTGCACAGGCGGCACAGGCTTTTGATAATTCGGCTTATGCGGCGGCGGCAGAAAAAGCAACAGGTTTTATATTAACACATCTTACGGGAAATGAAGGAGAACTACTTCACAGGTACAGAAACGGAGAAGCAGGGCTTCCTGCTCATTTGGATGATTACGCCTTTTTTATAACTGCACTTATCGACCTTTACGAAGCAACATTTGATATAAAATACCTGCAGCTTGCTCTGGAGTATTATGAATATACTTATAAACATTTCAGGGATAAGGATACCGGGGCATTCTTTTTTACTTCTGATAATAATGAAGAGCTTATTGCCCGCCGTAAAGATATATATGATGGAGCTATTCCATCCGGCAACTCAGCTATGATACTAAACATGGTAAGACTTTCACGGCTTACAGGAGACAGCCAATTTGAAGATGATGCTGTAAAAATAACTGAGGCGTTTGCTGACAGCCTTAATGCAGCACCATCTGCATATTCACTTGCATTAACAGGGATAAGTTTTATGCAAGGTACTTCATTTGAAATAGTGATTGCCGGAAACAAGGACAACCCTGACCTGCCAGATATTTTAAAAACAATAAGAAGTAAATTTATACCCGGCAAGGTGGTACTTTTAAAGGACGGACCGCAAACAGAACTTTATAACAGCATTGCTCCTTATACAAAAGAGTTTTCTGTGGAGGGACAGAACAGCCTAAAAGTGTATGTATGCAAAAATTATAAGTGCAGCCTGCCTGTTTCAACCAGTGAAGAGTTGAAAGAGTTATTGAACAAATAATGTAAAAAATATCCAAAAGATATAGATAGTTTAATTATCTTGAGCTAAATTTAGACAGGCTTTAAAGCATTTTATTTAACAGGTTAATGCTCTGGAACAAGATAATAAATTTGTAAAATCCTTAATACAAAACGTTAAAAACGGGAATCATACCGCTTTTGAACAGCTTTACCAGATATATGGCGGTAAAGCATATGCTGTTTGTTTAAGGCTGTCAGCAAATAACCAGATTGCTGAAGAACTTACCATAAAGGCGTTTTTTCATGCATGGGAAAATGTTCACTTTGTAAGAGATGATACTCCATTCTCAGGATGGATAACCGGAATAACAATCCACAGTTTCCTTAATCTTATATTAACCTCTGAGAATAAAGATCAGGAAAGAGAAAAAGTTATATTCCCCGCCAATTACCAGAAAGGCAAGCTTGAAGAAAGTATTATAATTCTTCCGGATTCAGAACGATATATAGCAGTACTGTATTTAATTGAAAAGTATTCACTGGTTGAGACCTCTGATTTCCTTGGAATACATGTAAATGAAGCAGAAGAAATCTTCATAAAGATTAAGAACAAGCTGCTTGAACAAATGGATTTTGTTTATAATGAGCAGCAGCTCCTTGACCGTATAGAATCATTACCTGACCGCATTCCGCCTCCGGCTTCTGTCTGGCAGAAAATTGATGCCGGGATTATGGACCAAAAACTGGAGATTGAAAAAAAGAGAGAAGAATCTGATAAAGAGAATGATGCAGCTGCTTCAGCGCAAGAAGCAGCACCTGCCGAACCTGTAAAAAAGAAAAAAAATCATATTAAGGATGAAGCTTCTTCTTTAAATGTTAATAACATATACAAGAACAAAAAAGTACAAAAATTTCTCCGCCTTTTTGTAATTGTACTTATTACTGCTGTTTTATACTATATTTTCTTTTTCGATAAAGAAAAATGGGTGGTTGAAAATTTTTCCGGCTCTGTTACTATTGAAGGTTCCCTTATTAAGGATGGAACCACATTGCATAATGGTGAAGAAATAACAGGTGCTGCCAATTCATATTTTTCCATGCAAATCAGGCCAATAGGGAAAGTACAATCAAGCGGGATTTCAAGTGTAAAGTGTGTTTCTGACAGTGAACTGACTCTTTCACTTGGAGACTTTATAATTAATAAAGAAAAAGCAAAGTCTGTTCTTACTGTAAATATTCCATCTGCAGTTGTAAAAGATGCAGCTCCCGGAGGTATATATGAACTTAAGGTCAGTCCCGGGAATAACAGTATTATCGAAAATAAAGCAGGAGGAATAATAATCAGTTCCAGCTTGTTTAAGTTTTATGCCCCGAAAGACTATAAATGTGAAATCTCGGCATCAGTTCCGCTGGTTCCCTATTACAAAGACTCACAGCCGCAATTGAAAGAACTGCTTGCAGGGCTTAATTCCGGCCAGTCAAACAAAGAAGAAATTGCTAATGCAATCCTGGCAATAGCCGGCCAAAATGATTTGTTTACTTTATGGAATATGCTAAAGCTTATTACACCTATGGCACGCGGACAGGTTTTTGATTTTATTGCACAAAGAGTCCAGCTGCCGGCATCAGTATCAAGGGAAGGAATTATATACCTGGATGAAAAAAAACTGGAAGATTTAAGGTCTGTACTTGAAACAACAGTACAATAAAATATTACAGATAAGTTATACAGACAGCGGCCCTTTAACACTTTTAGAGCCGCTGCTATTTAAACATTAAAGCGGAACGTCAAGGCCTTCAACAACAAGCATACGTGATTCAGAAGCTTCATATCTTATTTTCCTGGCTTTTGTATATCCTTCAGAATTCCACCACTCTTTAGCTTTATCGAACGATTCAAATTCCAGGATAACAACACGATTCGGGTCTGTGGTTCCTTCAAGTTTTTCAGCTTTTCCGCCGCGGGTCAGATATTTGCCGCCATATTTTTTTACTTCAGGGAAGGCCAGTTTTTTATATTCTTCGTATTTTCCAGGGTCATGTACTTTTACTTCAACTATTACATAAGAAGGCATTATTTTCTCCTTTATTATATATTACTGCATACATCATGCATTTACGTTGCAAATTTAATAAAAGTAATAGATTATTTTGTTACTATCAGTTTTACATAAACGATTTATGTGATATAAAAGTTCATAATTAGTGGTAAAAGATTATTTCTATCACATCTCTTATACTGCATTCGTCCCTTATAATTTTCAGACAGAATGGCAATAAATTGTTTATCTCCAATAGGCCCTTCTGCCTTCATAAGGAGAATGGTTTGGGATGAGGTTGTTGCGGAGGCAAATAAAATATATACCTATGTATGTAGTACCGAAACAGGTTACTATACCAGTGCTGCTTTACGGCTATTTATCGACCTCATCACCCTGTATCCCTCTTCACCTTATTAAGTGGAAAGAGGGATTATTAGCAGTAAAAACAATTTGTTGTCATTTTAATCTGAAGAATTATTTTTACTATTTAACACGTAAATACAATAGCTTTTTCTTAAAAATCTAAAATGCTTTTTGTGACTTTAATTATGTTCTGTAAATTTCCAAAACATGGTTTATTATTTTGCCACTAAAAATAAACTTGTACCTTATGTGCTGTGAAAGCCAAACTGATACCCGGATTTATTTTTAGATACATATAATTAATTTATCCTCAGGCATATATGTGATATTATTGTTTTTCATGATGGTTCATAACATTCTGTTTATATGCTTAAATAATTATGGCACGTTATACAGGCTAAATAGTATCCTTTATGAAGTATTTATTTGCTTAGGATAAAACCTAACAAAGGTGCTTTACCTGTATACGCTTTTTCATTTGTTTATGACACAATCTCCAGGGGACAAGCTCGCCCCCTGGCCACCGCCTAAACTCCAGGCGGAAGGAAATAAGTGTGTGCAACTATAATATTATTATTGATAATTATTTTATCATGAGGAGCACATATATATGATATTAAAAAAAATAATAAGTAACTTTATATAAAATAATTAGCGGGAATAATATTCCGGGGGATATTTGCGGTTTTTACCTGTAATTTGCTTATTAATAATTATTACTCTATCTGGTTGTTCGCACGAAAGATTTATTGTCTATGAGGCCGAACCAACACCGGAATCATATTCTTTCTTTTCGAACGGCACTCCCATTACAGTGTTTGACACTGACAGCGCCAAAATAATGTTTTCTGCATCAGAAGAAAAAATACTCGGGAAGGCATGCCTTAAAGTATGGCTGTTATACCTGAATAAAAGCAGCGATAACTATCTTCTTGAGCCTTATAATTTTATGTCACTTGCGTCCGAAGATTACGGCAGTAAACAAAAATATGAGCCCATGTCCCCTTCTGCAATATTAAAATCAATGGAAGACCAGGAAGCAGTTGACCAGGTATTAAACACGGTTGGTTCAGCTCTAAAGCTGCTTACATCAAACGAAGATGCAGAAAATGAAATTGCCGCACAGTACCGGGTAAACAGCAGAAATGTTACTTCACTGTATGAAATATTCAGGGAAAGTTTTAATGCTGGCGTTCTAAGAAAAAACACGATTTTCCCGGGACAAAGTGTAAACGGGTTTGTTTATTTTCCTCTTGAGGGCGTAACAAATTCCAATGATTACGGCTACAACAAAACATATATAGATAAACTTCAGTTTACATTACTGCTTTACTATAATGGCTATGAATACAGGTTTAAACTTAAGCCGGGCGAGGCATGGTAATTTAAAATGCCGGTAATACTATAATTCCCGCATTCCAATAAGTTTTCGACAACTTTTACCCTGTATTCCTAACCCCTGCAGCTATGCCGTTTACGCTTGCCCGCAGTACATTAAGCAGTTCTTCTTTTTTCTTTTCTGATACATTCTTATCCCTGTACTGTTTTATAAGATGAACCTGGATAAAGCTGATTGGGTCTATATACGGGTTTCTTAACTGCAGGCTTTGTTGAAGCTGTTTATTATGATCAAGCAGTTCTTTTTCGCCGGTTATAAGGAGAACATATTTAACAGACCTGTTATATTCTTCTTTAATCATCCGGAATATATTTTTAGCCCTGATGTTTTTATTCAGAGAAAGATATTCTTCACAAATCACCATGTCAGTTTTGGTAAGCACCATTTCAATATTTTGGACAAGTGTATTAAAAAATTCCCAGTTATTATACATATTGCGAAAATCTTTAATAGTTAAATCGCCGTTATTAATAGCTGATTCAATTGCAAAGCCAAAGCCATACCAGCCGGGAATAGTCTGCCTGTTTTGTGTCCATGAAAATACCCACGGAATTGCCCTTAATGATGCAATATCCTTTTTCTTTTTTCTTGAAGGAGGGCGTGAACCGATTTCAATTTTTTCAATAATATCAATTGGAGTTACAGTACGGAAATAATTAATAAAATAGTCATGGCTGATAAGTTCTCTATAGTGCCTGAAAGATACCTCTGAAAGTTTTTCAAACTTTTCCAGATAAAAACTTATATCGGGTTTGCGTTTACCCTGCAGAGACCTGGCAGTTTTCAGTAATACAGCAGATGTAATAATTTCAAAGCTTTTAAGAGCAATATCATGTATAAGGTATTTTGAAGATATCATTTCCCCCTGTTCAGTAATTTTTATTTTCCCTCTTATTGTTCCATAAGGCTGGGCAAGTATGGAGCGGTTTACCGGGCCGCCGCCTCTTGATATACTACCTCCCCTGCCGTGAAATAACACGAGATCAATTTTCCTTTTGCGGGAAAGTTCACTTAGCCTTATCTGCGCCCTGTACAATTCATAATTTGAAGATAATATTCCACCATCTTTGTTGCTGTCAGAGTAACCAAGCATTATCAGCTGCGCGCTGTTTCTTAATGCAAGATGCCTGCTGTATGCTTTATTTACATACAATGCTTCCATAATAACTGCGGAATTACGAAGGTCTTCGATAGTTTCAAACAGTGGAAGAATATCTATGCCGGATTCTGTAAGACTGTTTTTACCTGTTTTTATAAGTCCGGCTTCTTTTGCCAGAAGCAAAGCCGAAAGAATATCAGATACATAAGCGCTGTTACTTATAATATATTCACCGGCAGAATATGCAGATATATTTTCTTTAGCCCATTTTATAATTCCAAATTCTTTAATAACCCTGCTGCTGTCTTCAGAAAGATTTACAAAATCATTTGTCAGCGGCCTGGGATTTAGAATTTCTTCCGTCAGAATGCCAATCTTTTCTTCTTCATTAAGCCCGGCATAATTTACGTCAGGACGGACGTTATGAAGTACATCTTCAACTGTATTTCTTATAAATGAAGCATTTTGCCTTATATCAAGCTTTACAAAATGAAATCCAAATGTTTTTATTTTGAGAATAAATGGTTCAATAAGGTAGGTTACTATCAGTCTGCCCTCATTATTAAGCAGACTGGCTGCCAGCATTTCAATATCGGCCAGAAGTTCTTCAGCATTTCTATAATACACCCCTTCACCCGAGATTGTATTTTCAAGTTTTCTATATATTAGAATAAGTTTTGACCTGTATACTTCGGATGGCTCTCTTTGTCTTGATGCAGCAAGGTTTATTCCAAGCTCACGTTCTTCCTTTTGAATTGAAATCAGCAGATTTTTATCAGCATTTTTAATTCTTACAGAACTGCTTAGTTCTTCATATATTTTAGTTATATCCTGCAGGTAAAGGTTTAATATTTCACGCCGGTGAATATTAAATGCCTGCTTTGAAACATCTTCAGAAACGTATGGATGTCCGTCTCTGTCACCGCCAATCCATGAACCAAATTTAATTACCGGGGGAAGCTCATTATCATAATTTAAGCTGTCTTTAAGTGAAGCGGACAGGTTATTATAAAATTCAGGAAGTATTTTATAGAAAACATTTTTAAAGAAGAATAACCCGTTAAGTATTTCATCTTCCACAGTAATTTTATGAAACCTGATTTCATTTGACTGCCATAATAACGTGATTTCAGTTTTTATTTTTTCTTTTATCTTAACCTTATCTGCTTCAGTATTGTAATTCAACTGTTCATCAAGAAGAAGGTTGCTTATTTTAAGTACTTTTTTTAAGATTGTCTGCCTTGTTGCCTCGGTAGGATGCGCGGTAAAAACCGGAAAAATACTTATACTGTTAAGCATTTTTTTTACAGAGGCTGAAGATATTTTAAGTTTTTTTATATCCTCCAGTGCCTCTCCATAATAATCATCAGGCCTGCCGGTTTTCCTATTAACAATGCTGTTTACTTCATCGGCTGCATTTACAAGAATGAAGTATATGGAAAAAGCTTTGATTATATTGTAGGATTCCTTAAGCCCAAAACTTTTAACTATTCTTCTGATTCTGCTTTTAACAGAAGGGTTATCTTTAAGGCGGAGTTCTTTTGTTAAAGCGCGCAGCTTTTCCACGTTTTCATATAGCGGCCGCCCTTCCTGTTCGATTAATACTTCGCCCAGGAGGAAACCAAGCTGCCTGATATTATTCCTCAGACGCTCATCCGGTTTTATCATTTATTTTATTCTATGGTGATTGGTCAGGACAAAGATAAAAAATATAACTAATAATAAAAATGCCGAACCAGTCCCCAATTAATAACAGGCAGTTTTGGGCTTTTTCCTTTGACATTAACAATTAAAAATCAATTCATAATATAAAATCTCTTTTATATTTTTCGGCAAAAATGAGGAGGCAATATGAAAGCAGGTTTCATAGGATTGGGTTTAATGGGCAGCAGAATGGCTGCTAATATTTTAGAAGGCGGGTATGAGCTTATAATATATAACAGAACTGCTTCAAAGGCTGAACCATTAGTAAAAAAAGGTGCTGAACTGGCACAAACAGCTTACCAGGCAGCTGCTGGGGCTGATGTTTTATTCACAATGCTTTCCACACCGGATTCTATTAAAGCTCTTGCATTAGAGCCGGATGGATTTCTGCAAGGACTTCAGAAAAATGCTATCTGGATTGACTGCAGCACTGTAAATCCTTCTTTTACGAGGTGGATTGCTAAAACAGCGGCAGAAAAAGGAATCCGGTTTATTGATGCTCCTGTATCAGGAACAACCATTCCTGCTGAAAAGGGTGAGCTTACTTTTTTTGCCGGTGGAAACAAAAATGATATTGATGAGGTTATGCCGCTGCTGAACCTTATGGGCAAAAAAATAATTTATGCCGGAAATACAGGGATGGGAACGTCTTTTAAAATGGTTGTTAATTTAATGCTGGCAGCGGCTATGGAATCTTTCTCTGAAGCATTAACCCTTGGAGAAGCCCTGGGACTTACGAGGGAACAATTGTTTGAAGTTTTAATTGGCGGCCCGGTTACGGCTCCAATGATTGCCGGGAAAAAAAATAAAATAACAACCAATGAATATTCTGCTGACTTTCCATTAAAATGGATGCACAAAGACCTGCAGCTTGTTACAGATACAGCTTATGAAAATATGGTCCCCTTACCTATGACACATATAATTAAGGAAGTATTTTCGCTGGCTGATAAAAAAGGACTTGGAGATCTCGATTTTTCAGCTATTTATAAGTTCTTTTCAGAATAATTAACATGAATAAGCAGGGCTTTGTCTGGTAATTAGTATTGAAAAAAATTAAATTGCATGCAAAATTATTGTATTTGCTAACAGTATATTAAAACAGCTTTTCCGGAATTAAGAATTCCTTAAGCTGAGTAGTCTCTCCCGGTGCGACGGGAGAGACATTTTTATTTTAACAGAACCATTTTTTTACTTTGCCGGTAAAATGACCTGCCCTCAACTGTAAGGTTATATATATAAACACCACTGGCAAGATTTTCCGCATTAAATTGCACTGTGTGGGTACCGGCAGAAAAGGTTTCGTCACGTAATGTTTGTATTTTTTCGCCAAGTATATTATAAAGCTCAATTTTCACCTTTGACTCAGAAGGCAAATCAAACTTAATTATTGTAGAATTATTAAATGGATTAGGATAATTATTATACAGATTATATGCCACTGGTATTGAAGTGTTTTCTTCAGAAATATCTAATGCACCACTGAATGAACCGATTCCTACAACTGGCGCCCAGACATAATTAATACTGTCACCGCCGGCAACCATGCTTATTTTTAAATCAAGAGATGTTGAATCATAATTTGTACAGGCAGACAAATCAGCAGAATAAGAATATATGAAGCTATTATTTTCCGAAGTTTTCTTCACCGGTACACTGTTCCATATGTCCGAGCCTGAAGGTTTTACAAACAAACTAATTGAGTTACATTTATAAATATCAGATACCTTAAATAAAAGTGATGCCTTCTCACCGGTATTTAGTCTTTCAGTTACTTCTCCCTGTGAATTATATACAGCTACCGGCTCTAAACTATAATTTGAAACTCTGCTGCCGCTTGTAGAAAAGCGGCAATTATAAGTAAAACTACCTCTTTGCCCACAGATTGAATAATTTCTGTTTTTTAACTCCAGCAGATAACGGCCCTCAGGAATTTCTTTAATCCCTGAATTAATCCTTGCCTCATAAACAGTGCCTGATTTGATCACCTTATTATCTGAATTATAAAGGTTGTATGATGTTCTGTATTCATCATCAACTCTTTCATCACCACATATTCCATACGAGTTAAAAAACATATATAGTTGGCTGCTGCTAAATAATACTGGGAGAATTGATGGAGTATAAATTCCCATTCCAAATGTGAATGTTTGGTTTTGCGGTATATAGTAATCCGTAATTGATGATAAGCTAAATCCCAGGCTATCATTTTTAAAGACAAAAGGATTTGTTTTTATCCAGGGAAAATACATACCATCATCCTCTATATCTGTATTTAGTGCTGTTGTAAAATATAAGTCAGGATTAATAGGCGGAACGATATAAAGGGAACCTTCCCATTCCGGCTTATCATAACTTGTATTCATATAAACGTTCGCTGAAACAGATGTCCAACCACTTCTGTTTTGATATAGGGCAGATCCAAGCATAATGTTATGTTCAGTAACAAACGGAGATAGTTTAAGTTTTAGTTTATACCTATTATATTCAGCAGAATTATTAGCATATACAATCCCGGATGATATACCATAAAGCTGCTCATAATTTGTCACATATACTTCCTTATTATTGTTTATATCGGGTAATAATTCACCGGCAAATAGCAAGTGTCTGGCTGACATATCAGACAAATATACTTTTTCACCATGACTCAGGTTGAGTTCTACACCCTCAAGAGGGCTGTCCTCTGGCAAATATATCGAAAACAAACCCAGCCAATATCTATTCTCTGATAATATGTTATTTCGTATATCCACACCTTTAAAACTTACTTCGTTTTTTGTTTCTTCTGTACTAATATTAAATTCAGCAGCATTGTTAAATACAATATTTTCTTTTGCATGTATTTTATAACTAACAGTATGAGTTGAATCATTAATTATATCATAAAACAAAGAGTATAAGCTATATGTATTATTTGGCAGTAATAACTCAGCAGTTTTTGAATCATTACTCCATACGAAATTTTCGGCCCAGTATACTTTACTGGTATCCATCAGGAATAAATCAGCAACCGGGTGATTATAATTAATGACCATCCTTGGAGCTTTAACAAACGCCCATGGCAGATGAAGAACTTCGTCATCAGATAATAAAGATATTACACCATTATAGTTATTGAAGTTGATACTATATGGGGTAGATGAATTATCCACTGATAAATTAACAATTAACTGTATTGAATCACCGGGGCCGATTGAAAAAGAAGCCGGCATTATATTTATACATGATGGACAATCTGCAATACTATAATTTATAGTTTTTGCAGAAATATTTTTAATTATCAGAGTATCTGCTTTATTCCACATATTGCTTTCGGTATTGCAATACCCAAAGCTTAAAGAAGATGGAGTAATAAATGAATTAACATTAAGCGCTTTGTTAAGATTAACAATACCAGAACCCTGAGAAAACACAGATTCGTCAAGTTTATCAGCAGAGGACATAATTGCCGATTTTATCTGGGCTGGTGTCCAGTCCCTGTGAATTGACTTAATAACAGCACACACGCCGGCAACGTATGGGGATGCCATTGATGTACCACTATATTTTGCATAGCTGCCTCCCGGAATAGAAGAAAGGATGCTGGTTCCCGGGGCAATTACATCAGGTTTTATTGAATATGTTTTGGAAACAGGCCCTTTGGAACTGAAATATACAGTATTGTCAGAAGTATCTTTAGCACCCACGCCAATAGCATCAGGTGCATTGCCGGGAGAACAAATAGTAAAGTTATTTTCTGAATTACCTGCGGAAATACAAAATACAGTTCCAAGAGAAACAGCATTATTAACAGCAACTGATACCGGATCCTCAGGGGAACCACCAGAAAAGCCAAGACTCATATTAACAATGTCTACTCTGTCACTATAATCTCCGTCATTGTTTGGGTCCATTGCCCTCTCAACACCTTCAATCACTGTAGCCATTGTAGTGATTTTAGTTTCACTCTCAATTTTAAATGCCATTAGTGAAGCACCGGGAGCAACACCTTTAATTGTATCGTTGTTGCCCGCTGCAATTCCGGCTACGTGAGTTCCATGCCCGTAGGTATCCATTGGATCATCATCCTCATCCAGTATATCATATCCTCCAATTACTTTATAACCGGGGCCAAAACCTCCACCAAGTGCCGGATGCATATAATCTATGCCTGTATCTATAATGCCAATTACAATACCTTTCCCTGCAGTATCTGAAACGGGTTTATACAGACTGCTTTCTGTTCCGGGAACGGACTCATCAATTATTTTGTATTCAACATTTTTATACACATTTTTAACGTAATCCAGATCAAGCAGGCTGCCAAGTATTGCCCTGGGTACTTCTATATTTACACCATTAACAAGTTTGTGAAATGATTTTTTAACAGAAGGCAGATTTATCTTTGCAGCCGTTTTTTTAGAAAGTCTTTTAGTTAACACAGCTACATCTTCAATAAGCTGGTTTACAGTTTGCTGATATAACTGTTCGCCTGCTTTCATCATCTGACGATTTTTCATTTTTACAAACATCGGTTCATCTTTAAACTCAACAAAAACATCAACCATTTCCATTAAATCAATTTTTTTACTGGAAACTGCTCCGTGTTTATCTTTAACTGAATAATAAAGATATCCAGGTTCTTTAATTATAACGCTGTCAGGTAAATTGGCAGTAGTACTGTTCTGTGCAAAAGTATTAAACAAGCCGAAAAAGAAGACAGATAAGACAAGTATTTTTTTCATTTATACCCCTATGTTAAAATGAATGTTTCCAGTTAATTACCCAGGAATAAGACTGAATTCCCCCTGAATTGACGTTTGGATGTCAAAAATTAACAATAATAATATAACAAGTCAGGGTCAAAAAAATTTACCGGAAAGTATCATCTCTGTTCAATACTATTGCCAGCCTTGTTAAGAATACTCTTTTTATATAACTTACTTTTTAGTAATTCCATTATTTACCAACTTAAAACAGATACTTATGAATGACAGGAATAAAATTATAGTTTCGGTGTCAATATTATCGGCAGCGCTTATTATTTGCGCTGTTATTGTTACCGCCACATGGCGGTCAAATAATTCCGCAGCACAAACAATAACTGTAACAGGCTCGGCTAAAAAAGAAATTGTATCAGACCTTGGCATACTAAGAGGTTCCATCTCTGTTCAGTCATCTTCAGCAAGCGAATCATACAGAGAACTATTAAAGCAAAAACCCCTCCTTGTAGAATACCTGAAATCCAAAGGGTTTCCGGAAGACAAAATTGAGTTCTTTACAATTAATAGTTATGCTATAAATGAAATAGGCCCTAACGGAGTGCAGACACAAAAGGTTATTGGCTATGTTTATAACCAGAGAATGGAAGTTGTTTCAAATGATGTAAACAAAATTAAACAGGTATCGCTGGATATTCCGTCATTGGTGGAAAAAGGAGTAAGCTTTAATGTAGAGATGCCGGAATACCATTATACAAAACTGGCAGAATTGAAAATTCAGATACAGGCGGAAGCTGCAAAAGATGCAATGACGCGTGCTCAAAAAATTGCTGACGCAACCAACAGGAATCTTGGGCCCATGAGAAGCGCCCGCATGGGTATTTTGCAGATAACTCCAAAACTGTCAAACCAGATATCTGATTATGGAATTAATGACCTAAGTTCAATTGAAAAAGAAATAACAGCAGTTGTTAATGCTTCGTTTGAGATAGAATAATTAATCTTCTTTTTAAATATATCTACTTCGGAAAATATGACAAAAACTCAAATATGGGTAGCAGCGTTTTTAACAGCATTTATATTATTGTTTTTGCTGGCACGGGTTACAAAACATGAAAACAGCCATGAGACAACATCTAACCCCATGCCCCAGGCGGGCATGTCTTCAAAGGAATTAAACGGGGCAGAACTGCTGAGCAAAAATGGTTGTACAAACTGCCATGGCGCAGGTCTTGAGGGAACACAAATGGCACCGCCGTTGGTTAATATTTCTTCAAACTGGACAAGAGAAAAGCTGATAAACTATCTGCGTAATCCTTCTTCCTATATGGATTCGGACAGATTTAAGGATTTCAGGAAACAATACCCGGGAACTATAATGCCGCCATATAATAATCTTGAGGTGAAAGATCTGGGTAAAATAGCTGATTATTTGCTTACAAGGTAAGAGAATAAAAATTAATCAAAAGCCGGATTGTTTCAACAAATCCGGCTTTTTTGTTTAAAATAAAAATGCACCGGTTTTTGCCGGTGCATAAACATCAGTTAACAATTAAGCTATTGTTATTTCTTTTGCAAGATAAACATCCTGAATGGTGTTTAACAGCTTAACGCCTTCTTCCATAGGTCTCTGGAAAGCTTTTCTTCCTGAGATTAATCCCATGCCGCCGGCACGTTTGTTAATAACAGCTGTTTTAGCTGCTTCAGCAAAATCGTTATCACCTGAAGCTCCACCGCTGTTAATAAGCCCTGCTCTGCCCATGTAGTTATTCATAACCTGGTAACGGGCTAAATCAATTGGGTTTTCTGATGTTAAATCAGAGTAAACTTTTTTATGTGTTTTAGCAAATTTAATTGCATTAAAACCACCATTGTTTTCAGGAAGTTTCTGTTTAATGATATCAGCCTGAATAGTAACACCAAGGTGGTTAGCCTGACCTGTTAAGTCAGCAGCAACATGATAGTCTTTATCTGTCTTAAAAGCATTATTTCTTAAGTAGCACCATAAGATGGTACCTAAGCCTAACTCATGAGCATACTGGAATGCTTCGCTAACTTCAATAATCTGGCGTGAACTTTCTTCAGAGCCAAAATAAATTGTAGCGCCAACAGCAGCAGCACCCATATCCCATGCCTGCTCTATACTTGCAAACATGATCTGATCAAATTTGTTAGGATATGTCATGAGCTCATTGTGGTTAATTTTTAAGACGAAAGGAATTTTGTGGGCGTATTTTCTTGCGGTCATACCAAGAACGCCAAGAGTAGAAGCAACAGCGTTACACCCGCCTTCGATAGCAAGTTTAACAATATTTTCCGGATCAAAATACTGTGGATTTGGGGCAAAAGAAGCGCCTGCAGTATGTTCAATACCCTGATCTACAGGCAATATTGAGAGATAACCTGTTCCGGCTAATCTTCCTGTAGAATAGAGCCACTGTAAATTTTTCAATACGTTAATATTCCTGTCTGACTGAGCAAATACTCTATCTACAAAATCAGCTCCAGGTAAGTGCAATTGTTCTTTAGGAAATTTAGCTTTGTAGTTCAGTAATGAATCTGCTTCGCTTCCCAATAACTCAGTTATTTTGTCTATCATGACTACTCCGTTGATTAATTATTTACTGTATTTATCACAGTTTCCGTATACAAAAATACTTTATAAACATCTGGAATTCAATTTTAACAGAATAATTATTTAGTTAAATAATGTATTATGTATAAATAATTAATTAACAGGTTATATATATGCAGGTCCCCAAACCGGACCCCTGCCACATTTTTTCCTATTTCTGTCCTATTTGGCTGAATATTCTTTCGGCGTGGTCTCTTGAGTTTTCTATAAACCATTTCCCGGTTTCCATACCACCGCAAACAACTCCGGCAAGGAATATCCCGGGCACATTTGTTTCGAATGTTTCGGGGTTAAAACACGGAGTTTTTGAAGAGTCTTTGGATATTTCAATCCCGGTATTTTCCAGCAGTTTATAATCCGGGTGATAACCTGTCATTGCCAGTACAAAATCATTTTCTATAGTAACCTTACCTTCCGGAGTTTGAATGTCCACTTCGTTTTCCCTTATTTCGGTTAAAAACGAATTAAAATAGCTTTTTATGGAACCTTCTTTAATCCTGTTTTCAATATCAGGTTTGACCCAATATTTTACCCCTTCTTTAAGCCCGGACTCCCGCAAAACCACAGTAACTTCAGAACCGCGCCGGTAAGTTTCAAGCGCTACGTCCACCCCAGAGTTGCCCCCTCCAATTACCACTATTTTTTGATAAGCATAAGGATGTGCTTCCTCAAAATAATGCTTCACTTTTGGCAAATCTTCACCGGGAATATTCAAAAGATTCGGTTTATCGTAAAAACCTGTAGCAATAATTACTTTACTGGCAGTATAAACAGCCTTTGCACTTTCAACATAAAACAAGTCATTTACCCTGCTTATTTTGTTTACTCTTTCATACGTGTGCACATTCAGATTCCATGCCTGCTTAACTCTCCGGTAATATTCAAGAGCTTCGCGGCGGGTCGGTTTATCACCATGTGAAACAAAGGGTACATCGCCAATTTCCAGCCTGTCTGAGGTTGAAAAGAAAGTCATATTTGTGGGATAATAATAAATTGAATTTACCAATGGGCCTTTTTCAATTATTAAATGAGAATAATTGCGTTTTTCAGCTTCAATCCCACAAGTCAGGCCAATAGGCCCGCCGCCAATAATTATGATATCAAAATTGTTGTTCATTTTTATACAGATTATGAATGTTTTTAGATAAATATAAAGCAGATTTTATTTTAATCCGGAGATTTAACTTCATATACTTCAGGAAATTTTCTAAAAGTAAACATAGTTTAGCTCAGGTTCAATTATTTAATAAAACTTTTCTTACAAATTGGTCAGCCATCCTGAATACTATCTTATACAGTAAGGACTTAACCTGTTTATGAGTTTATATCAATTGCATGTAAGGCTTCTTTTAAAACAGTTTAATAACCGGCAATAAGTTAATTATTTATAAATCAATAAGTTAAGTATACTTTTAGCTTTTGCCCTTCATAGTTTAATAAAATTAGGATAATTCTGTACCATCACCCATATTCAATTATGCATCGAATACTACATAATAATTTCATTTACTGCATTGGAGCAATGTTATTCACTTTTTTTTATTATGTTATGCAAATTTCTTACAGGAGGCATTTGGAAACAATACTTGTAGTTGAAGATGAGCTCTCTTTGCGTGAAAACATCAGGGAAACGCTTGAGCTGAATAATTACAGGATTATAACTGCAGGGAACGGCGTTGAAGCTCTGAAAATGTGCGAAGAAGAGATACCGGATTTGGTATTAAGTGATATTATGATGCCGGTTATGGATGGATACAGGATGCTTGAAGAATTTCAGAAAAATCCGCGTATTTCATCTGTTCCTTTTATATTTTTGACTGCAAAATCCGGAGAGTCGGATCTCCGCAGGGGAATGAACAATGGCGCTGATGACTATGTAACCAAACCATTTAGAATAAAGGACTTACTACAGGCTGTATCCACCCGGCTTGAGAAAAAGAAAAAAGCAGAAATTATTATTTCCCAAACCGCAAATAATATATCATGCTTTGTACCGCACGAACTTCGCACTCCGCTGGTATCTATTATGGGGTTTACCCAACTGCTTATTGATGAAAATGATAATCTTAATAAAGAAGAGGTGAATGATTATCTTCATAAGATTAAAACGGCAAGTTCAAGGCTGCATAAAACTATTGAAAAGTTTCTGTTATACTCAGACCTTACTGTTTCAAATGTTAAGGAATTTCTCAGGACTTCTTCTTCGTTACTGGTAAATGAAAATGAGCTGTCCAACTTCATGTTCAGCAAAAACTATATCTATGAAAGGAAAAATGACTTTAAGTTCAATGTCAGTGAAGGAACAATTAAGTTATCAGAAGAACATTTTCATATTCTTTTTGAAGAAATAATTGATAATGCAATTAAATTTTCACCCCAGGGTACAGATATTATTATTTCTGGTTTTTTGGATAATGATGTATATATACTTGAAGTAACTGACTTTGGCATAGGCATTTCGAATGAAAATCTTCAATTAATTGCTCCGTTTATACAGCATAACAGATTATTAAACGGCCAGGACGGAAATGGATTAGGCATACCAATTGTTAAAAGCCTTGTTAAGCTTTATAATGGCAGGTTTGACCTGAAAAGTGAGGAAAAGAAATACACAAAAATTACTTTAAAACTGCCCGCAGTAATATAATAATCTATTCTTTCTTTTTTAGTCCTCTGAAAACAATAACCACACCAATTATATTCTGGTTATCATCTTTAATAGTGCGCGCTGTATCTTTAATCAGAATTTTCGCCCCTTCAGCGGAAAGCAAAAAGCTGTATTTACCGGATGAATTTATTTCTTCAAGAAGTTCCTCATCCGAAATAAGCGAAGAAATATCAGAATCAATAGGAATTATATTATATACAGAATTGAGATCTTTATTAATAGCCGCTTCTTTGGAAAACCCGGTAAGCCTTTCAGCAACAGGATTCATATAAAGAATTTTACCAGCAGCGTCAGTAGATATAATTGCATCGCTTATATTATCAAGTATAATATTAAGCCACTTTTCATCTTCCTTAATCTTCTTTTCAGTTTTATATTTATATAAAGCTGTTTCAATGGTCGATCTTACAGCAAGGCCATCAAATGGTTTAATAATATAACCATATGGCTGTGTAAGTTTTGCTCTCCCAATTGTTTTTTCATCAGCATAAGCTGTAAGATAGACTATTGGAATATCATATTTCCGCCTGATGATTGATGCGGTCTCAACACCATCAATTTTTCCTCCAAGATTTATGTCCATCAAAATAAGGTCAGGCTGCTTTTCTTCAACAAAAGAAAGTACTTCTTCTCCTGATTTTGCAGAACCAATTACATTATAACCCAGGGCATTTAACCTTGTTTCAATATCTATAGCAATTATGGTTTCATCTTCAACTATAAATATTTCAGGTACCAGTTGTATTTCTTCCAGAACTTCCATTCATAAATCCTGTTTTTTGTATATGCCGCTATTGATTCATAATAGCAATTATTTAAGTTGTAATTTATGAAAATAAATTATCTCAAAATCAAATAAAATGATTATTTTCGTAAACAAAATGATATATTTAATTATGTCTTTTTCTGAATGCAAGCTTCCACTGATTCAATATAAATAATGCAATTAATATCTTTAATTATAACAGCAATATCTATATTTCTGATAATAATACTGTATCAGAAAATACACCGGCTTACAAGAGAGCTGAATGTAAACAGGAAACTTCTGCAGGAAGAAATAAACAGCCGCCTTGTAATTGAATCAGAACTTAAAGAAAAATTTGACCCACAGGAAAATATAAAAAACAACCATTTAGATAAAGAAGAAATAAAAGAACTTTCTGACGATACCCACAAAGAGGAAGATAAGACTTCAGTACGGAAACTTACTGAAAATAATAACAGGCTGCAGCTTGTAATGGAAGCTTCGGCAACCGGCTTTGCTGATATATTCCCTGACAGCAGAAAAAATTACTTCAGCCCTATTTTATTAAAACATATTGGGTACACAAAAAATGAACTTATTGCCATGTGGCCAAGATGGCGGGATTATATAAATATAGATGATGTAAAAAGTGTCGATGAAGCTGTATCTAATCTGAGGTCCGGCAAGAGTGATACTGTTGAATTTACCCACCGTTTTCTTGCCGGTTCAGGGCACTGGAAATGGCTGCTTACCAAAATAAAGATTGTGGAAAAAGGGAAGAAAGGGACTCCTGAACGCCTGTTGATTATTACTGAAGATGTAAGCCTCAGGAAAAAAGCAGAAGAGGAAATATTACTTAATCTTGCCAAGGAACAGGAACTTGCAGAAATGAGATCCAGGCTGGTAACACTTGTTTCTCACGAATTCAGGACTCCAATCTCAACTATTCTTTCTTCTGTTGAACTTATTGAAACGTATGGCGAGAAAATCTCAAGGGAGAAGATACTGGATTATTTTGGAAAAATTAAGAAATCAATTGACTATCTTGTCAGCCTGCTTAACGAAGTTTCATTGATGAGCAAAACCGAAGCAAGTGCGCTTGCTTTTAAGCCCGAGAATACAGAAATGATTTCTCTGTTTGAAGAATTTATTGAAGAACAAAAAAGTATATTTAAAGTTTTTCCAACAATTCATTTTAATGTTAACCGTAAGACTTTTCCTGCAGAATATGACACTAAATTGTTAAGGTATATTTTTACTAACCTGCTTTCAAATGCAATAAAATATACATCCCCTGGTAAAAATATTTATATATATTGTGTGTTTGATCCTGCTGAAATGTTTTTTTCAATTACAGATGAAGGAATTGGAATACCAAAAGATGAACAAAAAAGTTTATTTACTCCATTTGCCAGGGCAAGCAATGTTGGAGAAATAAAAGGAAGCGGACTTGGACTATCTATTGTTAAAAGAACGGTTGATATATGCCAGGGCAGAATCTTTTTTGAAAGCGAATTAAATAAAGGAACCAGCTTTAAAGTTATTCTGCCGCTTCAGGTTAAAACAAAGGAAATTACTACTGATGAACAAACCTCAAATTAAGCATGTTTGCTTTGATCTCGACGGAACAATAATGGACTCTTATGCTACCATTTATAAAACAGCAATAAAAACACTAAAGGAACTGGGTATTACAGACAAGGTTGATGAAAAAGAATTTTATAAAAGAATAGGCCATCATTTTGCTGATATGTTTAATGACCTTAATATAAGTATTCCTGATATTGAGCATTTTATAAATGTTTATAAATCTTATTATTTTGATTTTATTGATGATTCCATAATTTACCCAAATGCAATAGAGCTATTTGAATACCTGTATGAGAATAAAATTTTTGTCTCCCTGCTTACAACCAAAGGGCAGGATCAGGCAGATAAAATTATTGATTATTTTAATCTCAGAAAATACTTCTCCCAGGTTATGGGAAGACAAATAGGATTGGAAATAAAGCCCTCCCCCGTTCCCCTGTTAAAGCTTTGCCAGTCTGTTAATGTAAGCCCGGAAGAAACATTAATGGTTGGAGATTCTGAACTTGATGTAAGATGCGGAAAGGCTGCAAATGCTAAAACCTGCGCTGTTACTATCGGCTACAGGAGTCATGAGGCATTGCTTCTTGAAAAGCCTGATTATATTGCTTCAGACCTTAAAGATATAATTGCAATAGTAAATAACCACTGACACATTTTTACCCGGTACAAACAAGTTGTTTGTATCCGGGTTTATTTTTAACAATACCAGTTATTACCTGTTTACTTTTTTAATAAAATTCTTCCCCATTTATAATCAGTGTTAATCTTTAACCTGCCTTCCACAGCAGTAAAAATGCCGCCATTTAATAAATCGACATATTCCTGCCCTTCTGCCGGAACTGTTATATCTGCAGGTACTTCTGAGTTATTAATAATTACAATAACATCTGTACTTTCATAATTTCTGGAAAAAGCATATATGTTATTTTTATTATCAGTAAGAAGTGTTTTAAAATCACCAAGCATTAATGCTTCATTATCTTTTCTTATCTTTATAAGTTTTTTATAATGGTTCAGAATATCCTTATTTACACTTACATTAAGCGAAACCTTTCTTTTGGTTTGATCCGGCAAAAACACTTCATCTTCAAACTGTAGTTCATCCCACACCATTGGCTTGCGGCAGTCAGGATCATTTGCTCCCCACATACCGGCTTCATCGCCGTAGTAGATATAAGGCGCACCCAAATAAGTAAACTGAAATATAGTTGTAAGCTTTAGGATTCTTATTTCATCTTCAGAAGGTTTCCCGGTGTTGTATTCGGGATTTGAACCTTTCCATTTATCAAAGGTATCAACCCAATTGCGGATTTTATATTTATCACGGTTTATAAGATGAGATGCCATGCGCTGTGTATCATGACTGCTGTGAAGGTTTTGCTGTACATAGGAAACACATTCCGGAAAGGCAGATCGAAGATCTGCAAGAAGCTTATCAAATTTAGTAACTGATATGGCTGTTTTCTGGTCAAAAAAGAATTCTGAACAGGCAAACAAATAATTATAATTCATTACTGCGTCGAATTCATCTCCTTTAAGATAATCAACAATCACAGGTATTGGGTCTACAATTTCAGCAGTAATATAGGCTTGGGGATTTAACATCTTTACATGTTTACGCCAGTCTTTCCAGAAAGGATGTTTAATACAGAAAGCAACATCAAGGCGCCATCCGTCAATACCATCTGCGGGATTGCCATTACCATCAGGGTCCATCCATCTTTGTGTAATATCAAAGATATATTTTTTAGGCCCGGCAACAATACCATTTTCATCTTCTCTTAATTCAGGAAGTTCTGCAACACCAAACCAGCCTTCATAAGAAAGTCTTGTTCCGGCAGTGCTGTCATCCCATGATTTAATTGTAAACCAATCTTTATACTTTGAGTTTTTCTGATTTTTAACAACATCTTTAAAAGGCCAGCTATTAATACCCATGTGGTTAAAAACACCATCAATTATAATTCTTATCCCCCGTTCATGAACAAGTTTAACAAGTTTTAAGAACAGCTTATCAGCAGCAGTCCACTTCCAGGTTGTTTTATCGTCCGGAATTTCAGAAGCTATAATCTTTCTGTCGCCTTCAGGATCGGGACCAAAATTCGGATCCACATGATGATAAGTAGCCCCATCATATTTGTGGAGAGAGGGTGATTCAAAAATGGGGTTAAGATAAATTGCATTTATTCCCAAATCAGATAAATAATCAAGCTTATTAATTATTCCCTGCAGATCGCCTCCGTACCTTCTCCGCTGGATATTAAACCAAATATCTTTACCATTCTTTTTCTCATAAGGCCGCAGCCTGTACCAGTCAGATGTCCATGGATGTACCTGCCATGGAGAAGTATAATCATGCGGCCATGAGCCTTTAAGAGTGGTAATATCAGGATCATTACTGGTATCTCCATTGCAAAAACGCTCAGGAAAAATCTGGTACCAAACAGCTTTCTTTGCCCATTGAGGAACAAAATCATCAGCATTATTGTTATTATTAAGTGGGGTTGGCATAGTGGTTTCTCCATATAAGAAGGTAAAAAACAGCAGAATAATCAGCTGAAAATTTTTCATAATAATACTATTATTTAGTTTTTTTGCTTTATGGGTAAAAAATAGCAATATTTTCATAAAAGGAATATGTGCGGTATAAATATTTTTTACATACATTATTAATGAAATTAGTAAATTAATTGTCACATAATACGTTATAACAGGAATAAAGAAATGAAAGAAGGCTTAAATAAATACAGCAGAAGGTTAACACAGGTAAAATCGCAGGCAGGTTCACAGGCTATGTTATACGGAATTGGTTTAACTGATAACGATATGGCAAAGGCACAGGTTGGCATTGCAAGCATGGGCTGGGAAGGCAACAATTGTAATATGCACCTGAATGACCTTGCGAAGGCAGTTAAAAGCGGAGTAAATGAAACCGGATTACTGGGCTTAATATTCCATACTATTGGTGTTAGTGATGGTATATCTATGGGTACTGAAGGGATGAGGTTTTCACTCCCTTCAAGAGATGTTATAGCTGACTCAATTGAAATAGTGATGAGTGCACAATGGTATGACGGGCTTATTACACTCCCCGGATGTGACAAAAACATGCCCGGCTCTATAATTGCTATGGCAAGATTAAACCGGCCTTCTCTCATGATTTACGGCGGAACTATACATGCCGGATTTCTTAACGGGCAAAAACTTGATGTGGTATCAGCTTTTGAAGCTTACGGTAAATACCTTTCCAAAGATTTTACTGAAGAAGATTTAAAGAACGTTCTGCGCCATGCCTGCCCGGGTTCCGGTGCATGCGGCGGCATGTACACTGCAAACACAATGGCATCTGCTATTGAAACAATGGGCATGAGCCTCCCATATTCATCAAGCGCACCTGCAAATGATAAAAAGAAACTTGATGAGTGTTTTTCAGCCGGTAAAGCAATACTTAATCTTCTTGAAAATGATATTAAGCCAAAAGACATTATGACCAAAAAAGCATTTGAAAATGCAATTGCCATTGTAATGGCTCTTGGCGGATCAACAAATGCTGCACTCCATCTTATAGCTATGGCAAAAGCGGCAGAAGTTAAACTTACACTTGATGACTTCCAGAGAATTTCTGACAAAACACCTTACCTTGCTGACCTTAAACCCAGCGGACAGTATGTTATGGAAGACCTGAATGATATTGGCGGCGTACCTGCTGTACAGAAAATGCTGCTTAAAGAAGGCTATATTGACGGTAACTGTATTACTGTAACGGGCAAAACACTTGGTGAAAACATTGAAGCGCTTCCTGATTTAATGGAAGGGCAGAAAATAATTATGCCTGTTGATAAACCAATTAAAAGTACAGGCCACCTACAGATACTCTACGGCAATCTTGCAAGCGAAGGCGCTGTAGCAAAAATAACCGGGAAAGAAGGGCTGGTATTCTCAGGCCCTGCACATGTATTTAACTCAGAAGAAGAAGCGTTAACAGACATACAGGGCGGCAAAGTAAAACCGGGCGAAGTTGTAGTAATAAGGTTTGAAGGCCCTAAAGGCGGCCCGGGTATGCGCGAAATGCTTACCATTACATCTGCCATTATGGGCGCAGGCCTTGGTAAATCTGTTGCACTTATTACTGACGGAAGGTTCTCAGGCGGTACACATGGTTTTGTTGTTGGCCATATTACTCCTGAAGCGCAGGTTGGCGGCAATATTGCACTTGTAGAAAAAGGAGACAAAATTATAATTGATTCTGAAAAGAATAAATTAGTTCTTGATGTTCCTGAAGAAGTACTTGCTGAACGCAGGAAAAACTGGAAACAGCCTCCTTTTAAAGCTACAAAAGGAATCCTTTATAAATATATAAAATCAGTATCATCTGCTTCAGAAGGCTGCGTAACAGACGAAAACTGATAAAAATATATCATTTAAAAGATAATTTTATCTTAATATTCATTTACTTATTTTACAAAACCCCGTTTATACGGGGTTTACTTTTAATAAGCAGACAGACTATACGCAGATGAAAAATTTATTTTTATTATTGTTTTTATTTGTCAGCAGTTTACATGCCTCTCCATTTTCAGACCTCATACAGGAAGGTGACCGGTTCTATAATAGATATGATAACCTTAATGCAATAAAAAAATATGAAGAAGCTTACAAACTTGACCCGGATAATTATGAAATACTCTTAAAGGTCACCCGCACCTATAATGACCTTGGTGAAGAATTAAAAGAACTGGAAAAGCCTGATGAAGCTGAATCTTATATTAATAAAGCATTAAAATCGGCAGAAATTTTCAAACGCAAATACCCTGACAGCGCTGCTGTTTACGCTTACCTTGCACTTTCTTACGGCAACAGAGCCGTTTATGTTGGTGGGAAAGAAAAGATTAAATTTGCCCATAAGATAAAAGATAATGCTGCAAAAGCTCTAAGGATGAATCCTAATGATTTTCTTCCTTATATAATACTCGGTATTTATAACCGGCAGATTGCCAGCCTGAACTGGTTTGAAAGAGCCTTTGCAAATACTTTTTTTGGCAAAGTTCCTGACGGAAGTTACGAAGAAGCTATCAAGATGTTTACAGATGCACTTAAAATAAGGCCAAAGGTTATATTAACAACTTACCAGCTATCACGTGTTTACAGAGATATGGGTGATGAGAATAAAGAGAGAGAACTGTTAAACCAGCTCTTTAAATATTCAGTGCAGGATTTCAGAGATAAATATGCAATTGAAAAAGCTAAAAAAAGACTTAAAGAAATGTAAGCCGGTATAATAATAACCGGCTTACCCGCAAAATCTATTTAAGTCCTTCTTTACGGTATTCTATCATTCCGCCTTCAACATTAACAGCATTAAAGCCGCTGGCTTTCAGAATACCGGTAGCTGCACCTGATCTGTTGCCGCTTCTGCAAATGACTGCAATTTTTTTATCTTTATATTTGTCCAGTTCGTGAATTCGTTCTTTAATTTCCTGCAACGGAATATTAATAATACCTTCAACATGGCCAAGCGGGCCGGTTAATTCCTCTACGGTTCTCACATCTAATAAAACCAGACTGGAATCTTTTCCAAATTCTTCGCTTAATTCCTTAACAGTCATAGTACCTTTCTTATCCTGCTGAGCACAGGCCAATAAATTAAATAATGCTAAAAATAAAAACGGATAAAAGAATAGTTTTTTCATAATAATTCCTAATTTAAACCGCACATGCCAGAAGCACATCCGCCGGAATATGGAACTCCGCAATTACCTGATTCACAGCCGCCTGTACTGCTGCCGCTTCCCATAGATGCACTGAATGAAGATAATAAGCGTTTGCTTTCATGTGAGTGGCATTCCGGGCAAACTACATCTTCTGTTTTTTCAGATGACTTATGCAGAACTTCATATTTTGTATTACAGCTTTTGCATTGATATTCAAAAATTGGCATTGTTTCTCCTTTTCCTGTATAAAGCTTAAGCCAGTTTAACTTCTGGTTTTAATATTGTTTTAGATTTTAGTGAATTGGATATGAGGCAGTTTGCTTCTGCTTTTTCAATAATTCTCAAACCTCTGTCAACGTCCTTTTCCTGAGTAACAATAATTTCAGGATACATTTCAATTTCAGAAATCATAAACCTGCCATCTACTTTTTCAAGTTTGCCAACAGCCCTGCTTTTGAATGAGTTGAACTGAAGATTTGAATTTTCAGCTATTGCAAGGAAAGTAGTCATGAGACAAACATTTGCAGCTGCAACCAAAAGATGTTCCGGGGACCATATATTGGGAACCCCTTTGGGGAATTCAGGAGGAGTTGCAACCTGTACATCAGGCATGCCGTCTGATGAAATATACCCGACGCGGCCGTCATTCCAGGTTACCGCAGTTTCATAAAAATGAGTATCAGCCATTTTCAATCCTAAGTTTATAATACTATGTTTATAGGATGTAGACTATGAAGATTAGATTCAGGATTTGGCGGAATTATTTTCGTCAAGGCCAAGGCATTTCATCAGTCGTTGATGAACATCATCCGGCAATTCGATATTATAATCCTGGTAAAGGTTAATAGTCTTTTTAACCGAATTAAAATACTCCCTGCAGGAAGGGCATTCTTCAAGATGTTCTTTAATAGCCAGGCATTTTGGAGAATTAAAGTCTTCCCCTAACGATTCGCAAATATGGTTTGCAACGTCTTTACACGATAATCTTTCAAAATTCATTTTCTAAATGCCTCATTTATTTCATTTCTTAAAAATGCTCTTGCCCTGTGAAGCCTTGATTTTACAGCCGGTACCGAAAGGTCAGTCATTTGGCCGGTTTCTTCAGTTGAAAAACCTTCAACATCGCGCAGTAAAAAAACGACCCTGTACTCCGGCGAAAGTTTGCCTATAGCTTCATCAAGCACTTTTTTTAACTCATCATTTTCAACAGAGAAAGAAGGTATTTCCTTCCAGTCTGCTGTTATTTTATTTTCAAATAATTCATCTTCGTCATCAATGGAAGCAAACTGGTATCTCTTTTTTCTTACTTCCATAAGGCAATGATTGGCAACTATCCTGTAAAGCCATGTAGACAACTTTGATTTGCCGTCAAACTGGTGCAGAGATTTAACCATGCTGAGAAAAGTTTCCTGCATAGTATTTTCAGCTTTTTCCGGATTACGGCATATTTTAAAGGAAAAATTGTAAATAGTTTTTTCATACTTTTTTACAATTTCAGCAAGCGCTCTTTTATCACCGGATTTCGCTGCTTCTATAAGTTCTTGTTCTTCCATTTGATGCAGATTATTTTTAAAAGATTCATAACAAAGATAGGTTACTTGTAAAGGAAGTCCAAGGCTAAAAGAGATATAATTAACTGCAAAGTATTTACTTACCCTTATATCTCCGATATATTTTTCATATCAATGCTTTTCCATAAGTACCATGAAGCAATAGAGTTATAAGGGCTCCAGCCATTCTTTTTTGAAACAGAAATTATTTTCTTTTCATCCGGAAGTTTACGCAGGCCGTATAGTTTCATAATTGCATTCTTTATTCCAAGGTCATTTAAGGGAAGCACATTAAGCCGCCCAAGAGTAAATATCAGGAACATGTGTACAGTCCATACCCCAATGCCTTTTACTTTGGTAAGTTCTGAGATAATAACATCATCACTCTTTTTTTGTATTCCTCTGAAATGTACTTCACCGTTAATAATCTTGTCAGATAAATCTTTAATATATTTTATTTTGGCATAAGAAAGGCCAAGAGCCCTCAAAGAATCATCAGAAGCGGCAAGTATTTTACCTGGAAGAGGCTTGTGGCTGAAATATTCCATAAATCTCTTGTTTATTACTTCAGCAACAGTAATTGATAGCTGCTGCCCGGTAATAGCTCTTAAAATAGCATGATAATAGTCCTTTTGGGGTATCAAATCACATTTTCCGGCTTTATCAATAACATAGGCAAGCTTTTTATCATTTGAATATATTTGATTAATACCGTTTTCTATTTCTGTATAATTCATTATAATACCACAATAAATTCCGAAAAAGTATATCTATGTTTCAAAACAAAAATTCTGCTTCTGTAAGGGCAAACAGCCTTTTTGAAGGAGTGGAGAAATATTTTAAGATTAATATAAACCAAAAAGACTTTGTTGAAAAGAAGGAAGGGGATATAATATATCAAAACGGCGATCCGGCTGATTATTTATATCTTATACTTGAAGGTGAAGTAAAGCAGAAGATCTCAGGCATTTTTACAAGTCCGGTAGTAGTAAAAAGCTCAAAAGATGAATTTTTTGGTGAAAAAGAAGTTATAGAAAACAATACCCGGTCATCTTCTGCTGTGGCCAATACTGACTGCCTGCTGTACAGGTTTGACAGAAACAGTATTATTAATATTGCAGGCCAAAATAAAACTATAAAAAAGAATTTGTATAAATCTCTGCAAATAGATGAACCCGGAGATATGCAGCAGAACTCTGAAGCACAAAAAGCTTTTTTTATCAGCACAGATGATTCGACAAAAAAGTTTACCATTCCTGCTGAAAAACCTGCTAAAAAAGAAAGGGTGGAAATTCTTGATGAAGATATAGCTGACAGGGATAATACAGAACCTGTATCAGGAGATATACAGAAAGAAGAAGATTATCACCCGGAGATTATACCTGTTGAAAATCTTCCGGCAGAAAACGAAGCAGTTGCTGATGAATTTCCTGTTATAACTGAAGATGATGCCAGTATTAATAATATTGATGATAGCAGTATGTCGTTTACAGATAATGAACCGGATAATTCAGAGAACAATTTTTCTTTTTCTCCTGATGTTATACCTGAAAATAATACTGAAGAGTATTCTGATCCCGTTAATCCGCCTTATTTAACAGACAGCATACCTTCACAGGATGATGCCCCACTGACTGATACCAGCAATGCTGACGATAACATATCATCGTTAACTTTAGAGACGCCCGATGGAACGCAGGAAGATTTGAGCCTTACTGATATTCCGGTTGCAGAAGAAAAGAAGGAAGAAGAAATATCTTCGGGCAATACAGGAGATTTTACGGCACAGGAAGTTGCCGGGTTAATTTCCAATGACATTATTTATCCCATTAATACTTTACGGTTTTATGCTGACCAAATAAAGAAAAGGGAAATTAGTCCGGAGCTTAACAGTGTTGTTAATTTGCTTATTGAGCAGGCAAACATAATACATGATTTTATAGATATTGTTTTCGATTATACTGAAGGAAGAGATTCACTGAATATTGATTTGGTAAATCTAAACCAGGTATTGGATGAGGTACTGGGACTGCTTGCTGATTATATTGAATCACGCTCATCTGTCCTGTATAAAAAATATGAAAGTGTTTCGGAAGTTTTACTCGATAAAAGGAAATTTTTCCATGTAATATACCAGTCAGCCAAACTGTTAAGCCAGGCTGTTCCGGCAGGTGGAAATATTTATGTAGTTCTGTCATCTGATGATAAAAACGCGCTTATTGAGATGAAATGTACTTCAGCAGATAACCAGAAAGAGAATATTATTCGTGAAGTCAGTTATATTGAGAATGCCGGAATGGGTTATATGATTGCAGAACAAATAATAAAAGGCCATGGCGGCAGTATGAAGTTTTCAGGAGATGATAATTCGGCAGTAATTACTATACTAATCCCTTTAAACAGATGATATCCTGCAAATACAATCTTATAGTTATACTTGGCCCCACTGCAACAGGTAAAACCAGGCTGGCTGCACAACTCGCTTATAAATTAAACGGAGAAGTTATTTCCGCGGACAGCAGGCAGGTATACAGACGGATGGATATAGGAACAGGGAAAGATTATAAAGATTATGTAGTAAATAATACCACAGTTCCTTACCACCTTATTGACATAGCTGAACCGACTGAAGAATATAACCTGTTCCGTTTCAGAGAGGATTTTCACAAAATATTTGAAGATATAAGCAAAATAGGGAAATTGCCCTTTCTTGCAGGCGGTACGGGTTTGTATATAGATGCTATACTAAAGAACTATGACCTAAAAAAAGCAAGTATTAGTCCGGATGAATATGAACAGCTTAATTCAGAAGATTTAGAGGTTTTGAGAGAGAAGCTTTTAACAATGGCTCCTGCATTGCATAATACATCTGACCTTAAAGATAAGGAAAGAATAATACAGAGAATAATAGTATTACGTTCGCGTATTAATAACCGTGAAAAGCAGCTAATATCCGAACCGGGCAAAGCAATAAATGGATTTGTTATTGGAATAAAGCTAGAAAGAAATATAGTAAGAGAGAGGATTACACGCAGGCTTGATGAAAGACTTAAATCAGGTATGATTGAAGAAGTTGAAGCTTTGTTGAAGGAAGGTTTGACCTTTGAGAAGCTTGATTATTTTGGGCTTGAATACAGGTTTATAGGAGAATACCTGGCAGGCTTAACTACTTATGAACAGATGTTTGAGAAATTGAATCATGCTATACACAGATTTTCAAAACGGCAGATGACATGGTTCCGCAAAATGGAACGTGAGGGTACTTTAATCAACTGGATTGACGGGCCGGATGTTGCTGCTGCTGAAAACCTGCTAAATACCATTGAGTTGGAGGGAACAGGCAGATAAGTATTGTCTGTCTGGATACGCCCCCGCCCCGATTCCGCCGCAGCGGAATCACCCCGCCCCAACTGGGGCGGGGGAAAAGAAAATAAATTATATCGTTTAGTTAATCTGATAAATAAATGGAACTTCCTGCTGTTGTAATAAAATATCTTAATAAATATGGAAGTGATAAATGGAATGCTGAATGGATTCCATTTAATAATGTAAATAATATTATTGTTATTCCTTCCATAAAAGAGTATAATAATCTTCCCACAGTCCTTCTTTCATTATCTGAAAATGATCCTGAACATTTTAATGATACCCTGGTGCTTTTTGTAATTAATAATTCAGAATCAGCGGGACAGGATATTACAGCAGACAATGAGTTATCTCTCAAAATGCTGCGAGGTATAATTCATAAAACTGCCGGGGATGATTTTTCTCAAATTTTAATAAAATCAGGGTTAAACATTGCTGTTGTTGATGCATCTTCAAAAGGGCTTGCTATGCCGGATAAAGATGCCGGTGTAGGTATGGCAAGGAAAATAGGGATGGATGCTGCGCTTAAATTATTCGATTATTCATCTTCGCACAAAAAAATATTAATATGCCTTGATGCAGACTGTACAGTAGAAATAAATTACATTAATGAGATAGTAAGGACGTATAATGAAAACGATATTTCTGCTGCCGTTACTGATTATGCTCATAATATTTCCGGGGATGATAATTCAATACCGGCGATTATATGTTATGAAATATTCTTACGATATTATGTGCTTGGACTGCATTATGCGGGATCGGTATATGCTTATGAATCAATAGGTTCGTGCATGTCATGTGATTATGAACACTACATTAAAATTGAAGGGATGAACAAGAGAAAGGCGGCCGAGGATTTTTACTTCCTGGAAAAACTTGCCAAGTTATTAATTAAACCTGACAAAAAGGAAAACACTTATAAGAAGGGTATATATACTATCTGCGGAACGACAGTTCACCCATCTCCAAGAGGATCATGGAGGGTGCCTTTTGGAACAGGACAGCGGGTAAACAGATTCATAGGTGGACAGCATAATGAGTATGTATTGTATGACCCGGCTTATTTTGATATTCTGAAAAAATGGTTAAACTTGTTTGGTTCATCCGGAAGTAATTCAGGTGCAAAAGAGATTTTATCTGCAGCAGAAGATATACATCCCGAACTATTTAATTTCCTGTCTGGACAAAATTTTAAGAGCGACTGGGAACACATTTTGAAAAATTCCAAATCGCCCGAACAACTTGAAAAGCAGGAAGTAATATGGTTTGATGGTTTTCGGACTATGAAGCTTATACACCACCTTAGAGATGCTGCCTGTTCAGAAATAAATATGTTTGATGCACTTGATAAGCTTTTTGCAATTATGAATTATGCCCCTCTTCGAAAAAACGAATTCGGCACGCCGGGCATTGATAAACAAAAAGAGTTTTTAACTTATTTAAGAGAGATTGAAAGAAAACTGTATATATGATTATTAAAACTTCTCCTGACGAAATACAGAATTATTTAATTGACGCAAGTAACTTTAGAGGAGTATGCGACGCAGTTTATTTTCCTGAAAGCACAGAAGACATATCGGCTATTCTAAAGGAGGCATATAAAAACAATACGCCAGTAACAGTATCAGGCAATGGAACCGGGCTTACAGGTGCGCGTGTGCCTGAAGGGGGAATTGTTATATCTACGGAAAAGCTTAACAATATAATTGAGATTAATTCAGAAGAACTGTACGCAGTAGTTGAACCGGGAGTTATGCTTTCAGATTTTCTCGGCATAGTAAAACAAAAAGGATTATTATACCCTCCTGATCCAACTGAAAAGAATTGCTTTATAGGCGGAACAGTTGCCACAAATGCTTCCGGGGAAAAGACCTTTAAATATGGCCCCACCAGGAATTTTGTAACTGAACTCGAAATTGTATTGCCTGACGGAGATATTCTGCAAATAGCCAGGGGCAAATATATTGCTTCAGGGGATAAACTGGTATTAACCACATACAGCGGCAAAACAATAAATGTTACACTGCCCCCTGTTAAAATGCCGGAAGTAAAAAATGCGTCAGGTTATTTTATTAAAAAGAATATGGATGCTATTGATTTGTTTATTGGTTCTGAAGGGACTCTTGGCGTTATTACAAAGATAAAGCTCAAACTGCTGCCTCTGCCGGAAAAGGTAATTTCATGCCTTATATTTTTCAAAGAAGAAACCGATGCACTGAATTTTATTTTCAGGGCACGCAGCCTTAGTTATAATACAAGGCTAAACAACCAGGTAAATTCAATAGATGCACTGGCATTGGAGTTTTTTGATGAAGATGCTCTGAACTTTCTGAAGAATGATTATTCCTCTGTACCCGCTGATACAAAAGCAGGAGTATGGTTTGAACAGGAAGCATCTGTTAATCCGGATAATGAAGACATACTGCTTGAGCAATGGATGGAACTTATAACTGAATTTAACGGTGATGAAGAATCAGCCTGGTTTGCTGTAAATGAAACAGACAAAGCAAAAATACAGGAGTTCCGGCATGCAATATCGGCGAGGGTAAATGAGTTTATTTCCAGTTATAATATGCGCAAACTCGGCACTGATGTAGCAGTGCCGGATGATTCCTTTAAGGATTTTTACTACTTCATTAAAAAACTTGTAAAGGAAAGCGGGTTAAAATCAGTAGCATACGGGCACTTTGGAAATTCTCATGTACACCTGAATATGCTTCCTACAAACAATGATGAGTTTTTAACCGGGAAGAAAGTCTATGCTGCTATATGCAGTAAGGCAATTGAATTAAATGGAACTGTCTCCGCGGAACATGGAATAGGCAAAATAAAAAGAGATTATCTGCTTGCCATGTACGGGGAAAATGCAATCAACAGCATGATTGCATTAAAGAAGATATTTGACCCTAAAATGCTACTGGGGAAAGGGAACATGTTCCTGCCCTGATAAATAATCTCTCCCTGATGTTTTTTAAGCAGGGAGAGGAATAAAACTTATATGATGCTTATTAAATCCTAATTATTAACCGCTATAAGAGATAGCGATGCTATTATAATCCAGAGCGTTACACCCATAACAAATGGCTTTACACCTACCTTTTTTAATGTAGCCTTAGAGAGATTGGCACCTATAAGGAACAATGTAGTAACAAGCAGCTGGTGCGATATTAAATATATTATGTGAAATATATCCTTTAGCGGTGTTACATAAGTGTTTATAATCATTGCAAAGAAGAATGCTATTATAAAGAATGGTATTTTAACTTTCTTAACACCTGATTTAAACATTAATGCAGCGGCAAATGTAACAGGAATTATCCATAATGCCCTTGTAAGCTTTATTGTTGTTGCAGTGGCAAGCGCCATTTTGCCATAAGCCGAAGAAGCTCCCACAACAGAACTTGTATCATGGATGGCAATTGCTGCCCAGATACCAAATTGCTGCTGTGTAAGCCCAAGGTAATGCCCAATAAACGGAAAAATTAAAAGTGCTACACTGTTTAATATAAATACAACACCAAGTGCAACGGAGGTATCTTCATCATCAGCATTTATTACAGGTGAAACTGCTGCTATAGCGCTGCCTCCGCAAATGGCAGTGCCGGCTGATATCAGAATACCAGTGCTGCGGTTTATTTTAAGATAACGAGAAATAATAAATCCAAGGGTGAAAGTTGTAACAATACCAGCAATTGTATAAATAATACCACTTTTGCCAGCCTCAATTGCTACAGAAGCATTCATTCCAAAACCAAGTCCTATTACTGAATACTGAAGCAGCTTATGTGTAAGCTTATGAGTTTTTTCTGAAAACGGGTTACCTATAGTCACAGCCATCAGAATTCCAGCAAATAATGCTACTGGCGCTGTTACCACAGGAAGCAGGCTGGCTGCCAATAGCAGAATAAATATTACAGCATAGTATGTCTTGGTTTTATTTTCATTCTTCCCGGTTCCCGTAGAAAAACCATTATTTTCTTTACTAGTATTATTTTTATCGCTCATAAATATTCCTGTTTTTATACTCATTATAATTTTTTATAACGGATTTTAAACAAAGGAGAGTCACAACCTTTTGTAAAAGCCATGGCCTAATTTACACAAGGCCAGCCTTTTATACTTATGAATAATAGTTATGAGCTATAACTTTTGGTTATAACTATTTTTCAGGAATGATATAAATTTTCTAACAAGTTTATCGGGGGTATCCTTGCTGTGAACAAAGTAGAAGTTCCTGTATATTCTCCCTTCTTCAAGTTCAACAGCCTTAAACTCCTGTGCCTGTAGACTATCCGCCATTGCCTGTACTGAAACAACTCCCATTGCATCAGTATGTCTCAGGAATGATTTAATGCTTTCTGTGCTTCCAAGCTGAATAAGTATTTTCATATCACGTAGCGAATGATTTTTACTTTTCAGGTATTCCTCAAATACTTCAAGTGTACCTGAACCTTTTTCACGGAGTACCAGATTGATGCCCTTAAGCTTTTCAAGGGTAACACTTTTCAGGCTGGCATATTTTGAAGATTTATGCGTTATAACAATAAGCTCATCTTTTGTAAAGAGAGAATATTTTAATGCTTTGCCCCGGGGCAGCCCCTCTATTATTCCCAAACTTATTCTGCCGTTATGAAGAAGTTTTTCAATTGTTTGTGTATTCTCATTAAGCAGTGTTATCTTTAGTGATGGGTTTGCGCTCTGAAATCTTGCTAGTAAAGGAGGCAAAACATATTGCGCAATTGTAGTACTTGCGCCAATTGTCAGTTCACCGGTCAGTTGTTCACTTAACAGGGATATATCATTACGCAGTTTACTGTACTGTGAAAGAATCCGGGAAGTATGTTCCAGAAGTATCTTGCCGCCGGGAGTAAGCGCTACACCACTGCTGGTTCTGTCAAACAACTTTATTTCAAGTTCAGCTTCCAGGGATTTAATCTGTTTGGTAACAGCAGGCTGACTTATATAAAGGTCTTCAGCAGCCTTTGAGAAGCTCCCTTCTGAAACTATTTTATAAAATAAAAGTAATGTAAACTCATTCATATAATTTTTGGTTATAGCCTGTATTAACATCATAAAAATGCAGACTACTTGCAAGAGCGGACGGCAATGTGAATGAGATAATTCGAAGTAAGAGAAAGAGTAAGACGAAGAACAGAAAAAGATACCGGGATTGTAGATTTATCTGCCTTTAAGCTCCTTGCGCAGTTTTTTATAATCAGGACAGTATGAGCCGACAAGTTTCCAGAATTTTACTGAATGATTCATTTCTTTAAGATGGCACAGCTCATGAGTAATTACATAATCAATTACCGCGTGCCTGTAACGCATAAGCCTGTAATTAAAAGATAAATTACTCCCAGAGGAACAACTTCCCCACCGCGTTTTCTGACCGCGTACAGATATTTTGTTAACATCAAATCCATATTCAGAAGCAAGCTGCCGCGCCCTGAATATGAGATGTTTTTTGGCAGAAAACCTAAGCCAGGCATCATATAATTCAGGTACTGCCACATCACTTTTTTCAGGACTGATTATTTCCAGCACATCCCCTTTCAGCGTTATTTTATGTTTTTTTATAAAGAGATGATAATACTCTTTTACCTGAAGCTGTTTTCCCAGGAATAAATACTCAGGTTCAACGGCTGTTTTCTTCAGATGCTTTTTTATCCAGTCCCGTCTTTTAATAATAAAATCTTCAGCATCTTTTAACTGGTATCCGCGCGGCAGAACAACCTCCAGCTCATTGCCGCGGCTTATTTGTATACGCATGTACTTAGCCTGCCTGCTGTATTTAAGTTTATACGGCAGTATTTCTTCATCAAGCTTTATTGAATGCAGATGGTATGTAGCTTTTGGAGGAATGATTTTTCTCGCTTATAAATACAATTCTTTAATATTCTTCATCTTATCTATAACAGTAAATTTAACTAAATAAACTGAATATGTAAGGTGAAAAATATTTACTGTTATATTTATCAGGTTCACAACGACACAAATATATTTATAGCGACGAAATAAAGAAATATATTTTTGAAATTTACAGGATAGAATTATAGTTGTTAAGAATTTTATAGATAAAATAATAATGGGTTGTAATTATTACCAATAATCCCTTCTCACCCTTGATAAGGGGAGAATGGATACAGGGATATGAGGTCATTAAACAGCTATTAAACAACAAAAGTGAAGCAGCCTGTTTCGATAATACCAGCAGAGATACTTATGTTGTTTGACTCCATAACGACCTCATCCCAAACCCTTCTCCTTATCAAGGCAGAAGGGCTTATTGGAGACAAGCTTTTGATTGTCATTCTGTCTATATTTTACGAAAAATAATAGTATAAGGAAGTGTTAAGAATAATCTTTTACTACTAAATATATAATTGTACACTCCAAGCATAACAAAAACATTGAATATTATATCTGAAGAGAACAGAAGATTGAATTGATGTTAGCCAGCAGGATAAAAAAAAAGCAGCCCGGGTATTATTTCCTGCTGCCTTTTAATATTCTTTATCAATTCTGATTATGCAGAATACGCAATACTTACTTTACAATTTTATATGTGGTACTCTCTTTTGTATCCTGAAGAATAATACCATTATCTTTAAGAGTGTCACGAATTTTATCAGATAGTGCAAAATTCCTGTTCTTTTTTGCACCAAGCCTTTCAGCAATCAAAAAATCAACCAGGCTGCTGCCATTTTTTTCAGTAAGTGCTGCAAATGATGACTCATTAACTTCTTTTGCCAGGCCTGAAAGATTATTTATGACTTCTTCGCTTAATTCAACTGCAGCATCTGCCGATGCCAGCGGAGGAACGATTCCGAGTACACCTTCCGCGGTTTCATCCAGAAATTTCCTGGCATTTTTAAAAAAGTCTGCAGATAAGTTTAATTCTTTGTCAATTGCGCGGTTAATATCTCTTACAAAATCAAAAATAACTGCAACAGCCTGTGGAGAATTAAAATCATCATCCATTGCGGCCTTAAAATCATTATGATACCTGGTAAAATCGAAATCGGCGTTATTTGTCCCTGTGCCGGCATCATTCAGGCATTTATTTATTCGTTCATAAGCATTGGCAATTTTTTCAAGCCCTTTCTGTGCAGCAGTAAGAAGCTCATCATTAAAATTAAGCGGGCCGCCATAATGTGTCTGTGCAAGAAACATACGTATAACTTCAGCAGGAAATTTCTGCACTACCTCACGCGCGGTAAAAAAGTTGCCAAGTGATTTTGACATCTTCTGTTCGTTAATATTAAGAAATCCAAAATGTATCCAGTAATTAACAAACTTTTTACCTGTTGAAGCTTCGCTCTGTGCAATTTCATTTTCATGGTGAGGGAAAATAAGATCATTGCCGCCTGCATGAATATCGAAAGATTCACCCAGGTGTTTGCAGCTCATAGCAGAGCATTCAATATGCCACCCGGGGCGGCCTTTCCCCCAGGAGCTGTCCCAGCTTGGTTCACCGGGTTTTGCTTTTTTCCATAACGAAAAATCAAGCGGATTTCTTTTTTCCTTATTCTCTTCAACACGGGCACCCACTTCAAGTTCATCAGTTTTTTTGCCGCTTAGTTTTCCATACTCCTTAAAGTTTGCAACATCATAAAAAACATTACCGTCAATATTATAAGCAAAACCTTTTTCTTCCAGGCTTTTAATTAGTGCAATAATATCGCCAATATGCGTTGTTGCCTGCGGATATACGGAAGCTTTTTTTACTTTTAACTTTTGTATATCTTCAAAAAAAGCATTTGTAAAAAACTCTGATACTTCTTTTGCCTCTTTGTGCTCCTTGTTAGCTTTATTAATAATCTTATCATCTATATCAGTCAGGTTCATTGCAAATTTAACATTATAACCACTGTACTCAAGATAGCGCCTTATTATATCTGCCATAATAAATGAACGGGCATTACCCAGGTGGAAATAATCATATACGGTTGGGCCGCATACATACATTGTTACTTCATCAGGGTTAATTGGTTTAAATTCTTCTTTAGTACGGGTTAATGTGTTATATATCTTAAGCATCGTTTTCCTCTGGGCACACCTTGTACAGGCGGCAAGGTAGTTTAGTTAAATTTAATTTTCAAAATTCGGAAATATTAATATAACAAAAAATGATACGCGGTGCAGGACACATATTTTCCGTGTATTGTCCGGGAACAAGAATTAATAAGTTGAATTCCTTAAAGCCTGGAAGGAGTTAATTTTTTCTGAGTTTTTGGATCAACTCCTGCATATCTGCCGGGAGTTCTGAGTCAAAACGGACTCTTTGTTTTGTGTGTGGATGTATAAAACCCAGTGTTTTTGCATGCAGTGCCTGCCGGGGCATTATATCCAGCAGGTTTTGAACATGCGCTTTTATTTTGGGCTGTTCAGAACCGTAAACTATCTTTCTTCCTCCATAGGTTTCATCTCCAAATACAGGGTGGTTTAGTGAAGATAAATGCACGCGAATCTGGTGTGTTCTGCCAGTTTTCAGATTCAGCTTTACCAGCGAAGCAAAATTAAACTCTTCCAGTACCTCGTAAAATGTAATTGCTGTTTTGCCATCAGTCTTGCTTGTGGTAAATTTTTTTCTGTCTGATTTACTCCTGGTAATATTGGAATTTATTTCGCCATGATTTTCCTTAAAAATACCCCAAACAACTGCCTGGTATTCACGTTCAATATCGTGGCGGGCAAACTGCTCAGCAAGCTTAGCATGAGTCCAGTCATCCTTAGCAACAACAAGAAGGCCGCTGGTATCTTTATCAATCCTGTGTACAATACCCGGACGCGGAGAACCTTCAACTGTATTTGCAGTACTTAATTTCTGCGTATGGTGAAGCAGTGCATTAACAAGTGTGCCGGTATAATTAGCATAAGCAGGATGAGCTACCATTCCGGGTGGTTTATTTACAATAAGGAAGTATTCATCTTCATATACTATATCAAGAGGAATTTCTTCAGGTTCTGCAAATTCCGGACGTGGAGTAATTGGGATTCTGCCTTCAACAACATCAAGTGCAGCTACTGTCTGGCTTGGTTTAACAAACCTGCCATTTACAGTAACAAACTCTGCTTCAATTAACTTCTGGACTTTAGAACGTGTAGCATTCTCAATGCAATTAGTAAGGAATACATCAAGGCGTTCACGTTTCTTCCCTGCCGGTAGTTCAAAGCGAAATTTCTTTTCCGTTATCAGGCTGGCCATCAGCTGAATTTCCTTCGCTTTTTATTTCATCATTTGAATTTTCATCCGGTTCAGTATCACCATCAACAAGAGGTTTATTGTTTTCAGCATCAGCAGAAGGTTCATCCACCGGAAGCGTTTCAGAAGCCGGAACTGTTTCTTTTTGCACCTGCTTATAGAAGAATAACAAAATAAGCACGCCAATAGTAACGGCAGAGTCAGCAACATTAAAAATTGGCCAGCGGTCATAACTTCTGCCAAACAGCGTAATATTAAAAAAATCAAAATCCAGAAAATCTACAACTTTACCGTAAAATAAAGGAGCATAACCATAAAAAATGCCGTAAAACATTCTGTCAATAAGGTTGCCGGCGGCTCCGCCAAGGATACATGCCAGAGCTATTTTAAGGCTTTTTGAACCATCTTTAATACGATATATATAAATTATTAAAGCTATGCTTGCAATAAGGGAAAAAACAGAAATAAGAAGTTTATAATCAAGGCCGGGGTCAATACCAAAGGCCATTCCAGGATTTTCTATATAAGTAAGCCTGAAAAAATCACCAATAACCGGAATTCTCTGCCCTTCAAGCATTCCATTATAATGAATGTTGAGGAACGGAATGGAAAAACCTTTTACAAAAATTTTTGATAACTGGTCAACAACAACAATAATAAGTGAAAGATATAGTATTCTCATTTATTCCTTATTTTCAGCTAAGATATTATCGGGTTCATCAACAACTAAAGCAGGTTTATTGTTTTGTCTGCTTAACAGGTATAATAAAAGAATCACACCGGAAGAAACGGCAATATCGGCAATATTAAGAATATATGTACCAATAGTTCTGTTAAAGATAAACAAATTAAAAAACCTTACATCTATAAAATCAACAACTTTTCCATGCAGAAAAGGGGCGTAATTATAAAACAGGCCATAAAAAGCCCTGTCAATAAGATTACCCACAGCACCCCCAAGTATAAGGGCAAGTGAAAGCCTGATAAAAAAAGTTTGAGTTCTTACCTTGTAAAGATAAATAAAAAGCCCCACTGCTGCTAAAAATGTAAAAACTGTAATATACATCTTATAGTCAGGGCCAAAATCAATACCGAGAGCAATACCGGGATTTTCAACAAAGGAAATATTAAGCCATTGGCCAAACAGATGGATTTTACTGCCCGGAGCCATTCCCTCATGATTGATCCCAAAGATGGAAAAACCTTTAACCGCAAGTTTAGCAGCCTGATCTAGTGCAACAACTATTAATGTAACAAATAATATTTTCATTCCTGGTTCATAAGAGTAAAGATGCGGATTTGGATAAACTTTAAGCCTGAAAAACGTAAAGCAAGTACTCCCTGTAATAATTAAAACGTTCAGGTAAGAAAGGTAAAGTTGCAGCTCTGAGGATTTTCAGTAATAGCCCGCAGTAAAACGGGCTATGCTAAAAAAACAAAGATAATACCTTATCTTTTTTCCTGCCTCTGTTTAATAGGGAGACATAACTGACTGTGAGGAACTGCTTCAAGCCTTGCTTTTGGAATCAAAGGACAGGTTTCGCAAAGGCCCTGTGGTTCTTCAATACATTCAATACAGATACCGTAAGTACCGGAGTCAATTCTTTTAAGGGCATCTTCAAGATAGCCAAGAAATTTATTTTCTCTCTGGGCATAAAGGAAAGTTTTTTCTCTTTCCATTGCATCGGTACCCTGTTCTGCCATATGCAGGGAATATGGAGAATTTTCATTAATATATTCACCTGTAGTAGGATCCAGCATTTGATCTTTCAGGTTCTGAAGCTGTTCAATAATTTCGTTGCGTTTTTCAAGAATAATTTCTCTAAAATGTTCGAGATCTTTTTTACTGTAGCCTTTAATTTTGGCTAAAGCCCTTGCACGGGCTTCAGCAGCAGAAATTTCAGGCTGAACCGGAGCAGGCACCTGTACTTCTTCTGTTTTCTTCTTTTTCGCCATAGTTGATTGTCGTTCCGTTTTTTTATCATTTGGTTTCTGTTTTACCCCGGATGTTTTGGGGGCTTTAGTTAACTTACTGGCAGTTACTTTAGCTGCCGGAGACTTTTTTATTGCTTTGGCAGCAACAGATTTTGCGCCTGCAGACTTTGATGCAGAAGCCTTTTTAGCAGGGGCAGGTTTTGCCGCCTTTTTAGCAGATGATTTGGCTGAAACTTTTTTTACAACTGCTTTTTTAGTAGTAGATGATTTAGCCATTTAATGGTCTCCTTAGTTTAGGTAGTTACCTTTTCAATTTTAATGGAGCATTCAAATTCTCCGATTTTCCAATCCTGTTTAAAACCCGGAGCATCTGCATTAACAGCCTTAGCCGAAACAATACTATCGGCCAGAGTTTCAGCAGATACATAATCAGAAAATGCTTTCACTGCTTCAACAATCTTTTCACTTCCACTATAATTAATTACTATCCTGTCTGTAACATCGTAACCGGCATCTTTTCTCATATTCTGAATTCTGTTTACAAATTCTCTTGCAAGGCCTTCAGCAATAAGGTCATCAGTAAGCTCTGCATCTATAGCAACTGTAACACCTTCTTCACTTTCTACAACCCAGCCTTCAATTTCGGAACTTATAATTTCTACATCATCTTTGCTAATAGAAATGCTGTCACCATCAACCAATACGCTGATATTGCTGCCTTTTTCAATTTCTGAAATCTCACTTCCGGTTAATGCTTTTATTGCATTAGCCACAGCGTTCACTTTCTTGCCAAATTTAGGGCCTATCTTTTTAAAGTTAGCTTTTGCTGATTTATTAACAATTCCTGAATCATCATCAAGTACAACCAATTCTTTAATGTTTACTTCATCAAGAACCACATCTTTCATTTTACGCAAAGCTTCGTTCTTCTCTTTGCCGGCAACAACCATAATTTTTTTCAAAGGCTGCCGAACTTTAAGATTAGCTTTAGCCCTCATTGCACGGGTAAGATATACAACTTTCTGTGCAATTTCCATCTTCTCTTCAAGCTCTTTTTCCACGTATGAAGGAACAGGGAAAGAAGTAAGGTGAACTGATTCTTCTTTTTCCTTCTTTGTAACTGTATTAAGGTTACGGAATATTTCTTCAGAAATAAAAGGAGCAAAAGGAGAAGTAAGCTTAGCTACTGTAATCAAACATTCATATAACGTCTGGTAAGCAGAAAGCTTATTGGTATTCATTTCAGATTTCCAGAAACGCCTGCGGCATCTTCTTACATACCAGTTGGAAAGCTGATCAATTGTAAATGAAGATACAACCCTGGCCGCTTTTGTAACTTCGTATGCATCCATAAGTTCACGGTATTCATTAACAAGTGAACTGAGCTTTGATATAATCCATCTGTCAATTTCCGGACGTTCTTCGTAAGGGACTGCATCTTCAGAAAAATCGAAATTATCTATGTTTGCGTAAAGCACAAAGAATGAGTAAGTATTGGTTAATGTACCAAAGAACTTTCTTTGTACTTCAACAAGGCCTTCTTCATCAAACAATGTTGGGCGCCACGGAGGGCTGTTGGTGATAAGATACCATCTTGTAGCATCAGCACCGTATTTATCAAACAGCATAAAAGGATCTACAGTATTTCCACGGGATTTGGACATCTTCAGCCCGTTTTTATCAAGTATAAGCTCATTAACAATAATGTTTTTATAAGCTATTCTGTCAAAAAGCATTGTGGAAATAGCATGCAGTGTATAGAACCATCCGCGTGTCTGGTCAATTCCTTCACAGATATAATCTGCGGGGAAGAAACTCTTTTCAAATAATTCTTTATTTTCAAACGGATAATGATACTGGGCAAACGGCATTGCGCCTGAATCAAACCATACATCAATAAGTTCAGGAGTTCTCTTATATATTTTACCGTTACGTTCAAACATTATGTAGTCAACAAAAGGCTTATGAAGGTCAAGTGTTTCAAATGAGGCAACACTAACTCTTTTGCCATCCTTTTCAACAAAACCCTGTTTTAGTTCTTCAATGCTGCCAATGGCAAACATATCTTTACCGTCTTCAGAAACCCATATAGGAAGTGGTGTGGCCCAAAATCTGTCACGTGAAAGTGCCCAGTCCTTGTTTTCTTCAAGCCAGTTGCCAAAACGGCCTGCGCCAACTTCCGGCGGCTGCCAGTTAATTGTTTTATTAAGTTCAACCATCCTTGGGGCAATAGATGTGGTTCTGATAAACCATGACTCTCTTGCATAATAAATAACCGGCACATTTTCATGACGCCAGCTAAAAGGATAAGTGTGAACTATAGTTTCTTTTCTATAAAGTTTTCCTTCTTCACGCAGCATTTTGATAATTGCAGGATCAGCATCCTTAACAAACTGTCCTTTAAAGTCAGTTACTTCATCTGTAAATAAACCGCCGCGTGTAACCGGCTGAAGCATAGGGATATTATATTTTTTGGAAAGTTCATAGTCATCCTGGCCAAAGGCAGGAGCTATATGTACAATACCTGAACCATCTTCAGTGCTTACAAAATCACCGGGAACCACATAAAAAGCTTTCTTTGAAGGATCAGGAGTAACATAATTCATAAGCTGTTCGTACTCTGTACCTTCAAGTGAACTGCCCTTCATTTCTTCAAGTATCTCGTATTCACCTTCAAGAACTGAAAGCCTTTCTTTAGCAAGGATTATTTTTTTATCCTTGTGATTAATTTTTACATAATCAATATCAGCACCTACAGCAAGAGCAACATTAGAAATCAGAGTCCATGGAGTAGTGGTCCATACAAGGAAATACTCATCCTTGTTTTTAATTTTAAAAAGGACATAAACAGAAGGGTCTTTGGTTTCACGGTATCCAAGAGCAAGTTCGTGAGAAGACAGCACAGTCTCAGACTTGGGATCCTGCGGAACTATTTTATAGTCCTTATAGATAAGCCCTTTATCAAATAAAGTTTTAAGAGCCCACCAAACAGATTCAATATAATTATTAGTTAAAGTAATGTAGGCAGAGTTAAGGTCAAGCCAGTAGCCCATTCTGTGAGTCATCTTTTCCCAGAGGTCAAGATATGTAAAAACAGAATCGCGGCAAGCCTGGTTGTATTTTTCTACACCGTATTCAATTACTTCACTTTTATGCTTAATGCCTAATTTCTTTTCAACTTCAATTTCAACAGGAAGGCCATGGGTATCCCAGCCGGCTTTTCTTTCAACCCTGTAACCCTGCATTGTTTTATACCTGCAGACAAGATCTTTAAGGGTACGCGCCATAACATGGTGAATGCCGGGCTTGCCATTGGCTGTTGGAGGGCCTTCATAAAAAGTAAAAGACTTACCTTTATCTCTTGAATTAATACTCTTTTCAAAAATTCCGTTTTCCTGCCAGAATTTAAGAATCTTTTCTTCAACTTCGGGATAACCGTTTTTTTCTAAATTTTGTTTGAACATTTCTATAAGCTTTTCAACAATTACTATAATATTTAATAAAAAAAAGAACCAACTCTGTGTGAATAAAGAAAAGGCTTAACCAGCTTCTTCATACTTTCTTATTAATTCTTTTTCAGCGTTAATAAACTCTTTTAATTCTTTTTCAATACGCTCTTTTTTAAGGAGGGTATTTTTTGCCTGTGCTTCAGCATCATTAACAATTTTTTTAGCTTCTATTTTAGCTTCGCGAAGCTCAAGCTCAGCCTCTTTTTTAGCATCTATAAATCCCTCTTCAATCAGGCGGGATTTTTCTTTAAGAATTGCAAATTCCTTCTGCATTGTAAGAACCTGTACAATTGACATCCCAAATAATGCAATAGAACCAAGAGTTATGTTTCTTAAAGAATAAAGAATAAGATTTTCAGCAAGCAGTTCATTAGCAGAGAAATACTGCCTGAAGAAAGAAACAACAAAAATACTTACTACTGAAGATGCAACAATCATGGCAAAAACAACTTTACCGCCTGAATGCCATCCAAAAGTTTTATTTATAACCCAGCCGCAGGCAAAACAAAAAACAGAAAGGACAAACCATACTGCAAAATTATTTTCGCCAAACTTAAATAAATCAGTATTCAGGAAGTTTGATGAAAACATTAATACGCCCAGCAGGGCCGGCGTAAGATAATACACCAGTGGTTTCTTTTCCATTTTAAATTCTCTTTATTACTTCTTTCATAATAAGAGTCATTTTAGGCTCTGCTTCCATAGCAGCAGCAATAATTTCTTTAACATCAACAGGTTTAAGTGCTTCAGGGAAGCATTCATCAGTAACAATGCTTATACCCAAAACCTTCATGCCCATGTGAACAGCGGCAATGTTTTCAGGAATTGTAGACATTCCGACAACATCAGCACCGGTGCCTCTAAGGTACCTGTATTCAGCGCGTGTTTCAAGGTTAGGGCCCGGAACAGCAACATAAACACCTTTTTGAACTTCAATTTTATTATCAAGGGCGGCATCTTCAGCAAGTTGAATCAGGCCCCTGTCATAAGCTTCACTCATATCAGGGAAACGCGGCCCAAGAGTATCTTCGTTTCTTCCAATTAAGGGATTATCGCCAAGCAGGTTAATATGGTCAAGCATAAGCATTATATCGCCGCGCTTGTATTGTGGATTCATACCGCCGCCAGCGTTGGAAACAAGGAGAGTTTTAACCCCTAAAGATTTCATTACCCTTACCGGGTAAACAATCTGCTGCATGGTATAGCCTTCATAATAATGAAAGCGCCCCTGCATTGCAACAACATTTACAACACCATCTTTTGAAGGAACAGTGCCAAAAATAAGTTTACCTTTGTGAGACTCCACTGTAGAAAGCGGGAAATGAGGAAGATCTGCGTAATCAATTTCGTGCTCAATATTGATTTCCTTCACAAATCCGCCAAGCCCGGTACCAAGAATAATTCCCACAGGGTAATCTCTGGTAGTCTTTTTCCTGATAACCTCTATTGTTTCGTTAATTGCTTTTAAAAGTTCACTCATATTTTTCTATAATAGTTTATTTACTATCCCGTTTATGTCAACTTCAACTTTAGAAGCCTGCTGTTCAGTTTTTTTAACAACAACTTCTTCAGAACCTGCATCGGCGACCTTCATTTCAAGCAGATTTGCCTGTGAGTTTATAATTGCTCTTAATTTAGCAATAATAAGGTCCCTTTCTTCGCGCAGGTTAATTACAGAATTTCTTATTTCGTTTGCATTTTCCCTGGCTTTTTCAAGAATCTGTGAAGCTTTAATCTCTGCTTCCTTAATCATTAACCCGGTTTGTTTTTTTGTAGATTCTATAGACCGGGAAGAAGATTCCTGGGCTTTAAGCAGGGTTTCCTGCAGGCTTTTTTCAATTTTCCTGAATTCAACAAGCTTTGAATTAGCCTGGTCAAGTTCCTTTTTTAAAGAGTCATTTTCAGTTTGAAGAGACTCAAATTCATCAGCAAGTTTTTCAAGATAAGCCTGAACTTCATCTTTGTCAAAGCCACGGACAGACTTGCTAAACTCCTGCTTTTTTATGTTAATGGGGGAAATTTTCATATTTCCTTCCAGCTTATTGAATAATCTCTTTTACCAAAAATAGCTGAACCAATTCGGAGCATTGTAGCCCCCTCTTCAATAGCAATTTTAAAATCATCTGTCATACCCATAGACAGCTCTTTAATACTATAACCTTTAGAATTTAAATCGTCTCTAAGCTCTCTAAGCTGCCTGAAACTTTTACGAATAAGCTCAACATCGTCAGTAAAAGGGGCAATAGTCATTAACCCAATAAGTTCCAGATTTTTAGAATCCCTGCAAAAAGCAACAGCCTTATTAAACTCATCTTCACCAGAAAAACCTGATTTGGTTTCTTCATCTGAAGTTTTAACCTGGAGTAGTATTTTCTGAATTTTCCCCAGGTTTTCTGCACGTTTATTTATTTCCGAAGCTAACTGAAGAGAATCAACAGAATGAATATATTCAGCGGATTGTACGGCAAATTTCACTTTATTCTTTTGCAGCGTACCAATCAGGTGCCAGGTTATATTACTGCCAAAATGCTCATACTTATGCTGAAGCTCCTGCACCTTGTTTTCGCCAAACTGAACCTGCCCTGCAGTAAAAGCCTGGTTTATGTCATCAATGCCAAAGTTCTTGGATACCGCAATAAGCGTAATTTCCCCGGGATTTCGTCCAATTTCGGCACATTTCCCGGCAATTTCTTCTTTTATTAACCTTAAATTTTCCGCTATCATAATTAATTAAGAATGTGAATCTATAGGTTTTACAATCAAAAATCAACGAAAAAGCAACCCTTATGGGGGCAAATAATAAATTGATAACCGCCTGGTTTTTGAGCAATATTTTATATTTGGCAATATTTTGACGAGTATAACTATACTATTGCAGAAGATGTACCGGTTTGACTGGCAGATACTTAATTAGCAGCCCGGCAACACTCCGGGATATGATTAATTCAAATTCCACATCGCAGAAATTTATAGTACGTATTATATATAGATATATTCTGGTTAAATTTTTACTATAATGCTATTGAATCCTTCTTTCCTTAAAAAAATATCTTGTGCCAACAGAAATGTTCAAACCGCCATAATTTCCTATAAATGAAGAGATATCTTCTCTTGCAGCATTATATTGTATTTCAGCAACAGCAGAAAAATGGCTGTTCGCAAAGTTCTTCTCAAGATTGATACCACCAAAACCACCGAGAAAACCACCACCACTAATTTTAGTGCTAAAGCCTGAAGTTTCAGTTTCCTCATTAAGGCTTACAAATGACAAACCACCATTTACAGCCAGAGTAAAATCTTCAGAAAGAAAAAAGTTATACATAAATCCCGCATTAAAAAGCCACTCTGAAAAATCTGCAGTACCGTCTTTAGATTCAGTTGTAACTATCAGATTATTGTCCACATAAGCATGATTAAATGCTGAAGGAGCTGCACTTTTCGAGAAATATGAGACTTTGCCATACAGATATGATCTTGTTGAAACAGGAATGCCTATTGTTAATGACGGGCAAAATCCTGCAGAGGAATTATATGTTTTATCAAAGTCTGTTCTGTTAATATTAAACAAACCGGTATTAAGACCAATAAAAACACTTCTGGTATTTGATTGCTGGGAAAATGTACATGAAAATAAAAGTAAACTTATAATTAAGCCTTTCATAACCTGACCCTATCCTTAAGAATAAATTGTTTGAAGCAATTTGGAAGATAATCACGAATAAACAAATTTATATTTCCCCTCTTACCCTTAAAACAGCATTTTTGCCAATGCAATTTTATTATTAACAAAAATCAACTGCATATTAAATGTAAATTATACAGTTCATTTCTTCAAGGGAAAGTATAAAGGCCGGAGATATTTTAGCACGCAAGTAGTTATATTTAAAATAAATGCGGCAGGGTAACCACTCCCTGCCGCCGCTTCTTTTTATATTAGAGAGAATAACTTAATTATAACAGCACTGCTATTATTTTAGAAGAGTCATTTTCTTTATATATAACTTGTCATTATACATTATGTTGCAGAAATAAGTTCCACTGGAAAGGCCGTTAGCATTCCATGTAATATTATAATTTCCTGCGTCTTTAAGCTCGTTTACCAGCTGAGCCACTTCTTCTCCAAGCATATTAAATACTTTTACAATCACATTACCCCTTTCCGGCACATTAAAGCTAATGGTGGTTGCCGGGTTAAAAGGATTAGGATAATTCTGCATAAGAGAAAACTCACCGGGAATAACTTCATTATCCTTATCAACAGAAACAAGCCCGCGCAGAATGTCAGGGTAATTAGTAATAATACTGTTTACTCCCAGCCTTATAAGCCTTGCCATTTGAGTATTTGTATTAACAGTCCATACATGCACTTCTTTTCCGCCTGCTTTTGCTTTACTTACCAGGCTCTGGTCAACAAGAGTTTGTTCAACGCTCAGAAGATCAATATTTTCATCAGTATAAATATCAATATCTGTAGGCATTACATAAAATATAAGGCCGGTTTTAAGAGTGGAGTCAATTTCTTTAACTCTCTTAATCTGTGAATAATCGAATGAAGTGAAAATGCAGTCATCAGCAAAGCCAAGTTCTTTAACAATACTTACAGTGCTGTCGGCAAGATTCACCTGGTGCCCGTTTATTTTAAGCTCAATATTTAATTTTATTTTGCCTTTGGCATACGCAATAACATCCCTTAATTCAGGAATTTGCTCGCCAGCAAATGAACTGTCAAACCAGGCTCCTGCATCAAGCTGTTTAACTTCAGCAAGAGTGAGGTCATAAACATTTTTATCAACACCGGTACAGCGCAATAATGAAGCATCATGAGTTATTACGATATAACCATCTTTTGTTTCCTGAACATCAAGTTCAGCATAATCAGCACCCATACTAACAGCTTTTTTAAAGGAAGCCATTGTATTTTCAGGAGCATAACCTGATGCCCCCCGGTGAGCTGTTACTTCTACCTGCCCTGCCATTAAAAAGGGAGACTGTGCACCCAAAAGCACTATGGCGATTAGAAATGTGTATATTTTAACCATAGTTATACCTCATTAAGTTTGATAAATATTACTTGAGAAGAAGCATTTTCTTTACAGTGGATTTGTTGTTGTAAATAACACTGTAAAAATAAACTCCGCTGGAAAAGCCATTTGCATTCCAGGTTATGTTATACCTGCCGGCATCTTTAACTTCATTTACCAGCCTTGCAACTTCTTCACCAAGCATATTAAACACCTTTACACTAACATTGCCGCGTTCCGGCAGTGTAAAACTTATTGTTGTAGAAGGATTAAAGGGATTAGGATAATTCTGCAACACATTAAATTTTTCCGGAACAATTTCTTCATCAACTGAAACCGGGTTAAGAACTCTTTTTAATTTAACCGCATCAGCCACAATGTACTTTGCTGTATCGGTGGCAGCGTATGATGAAAGCATCACAGAAAATTTATCGCCTTTGTTATAGCTGTAATTACCTATGTTAAGCCATGAACCTGCTGAAGCAGACTGGGCAACATATACAGTATCAGTCCCATCTTCATCCTTAGTTACATACATACAATCAGCCAGCGGAAGAGAGAGAGATGGTATATTCACAAAAATATCATAATACCCTGCTTCTTCAATTGTATATGGCCCCCACTGTACGCGGGCTGTTTTGCCTGAAGGTTTTGCATACCAGCAGGAATTATTTACTGCACTGCTGCTTGTATCACTAACCCACGAACCCATCAGCTTCCAGAACGAATTTGCTGTTGCATCGTCAACAACAAACTCAGCAGTTTCGGGATTATATGTAAGGTTTACAGATACACTTAAAGTATCACCCGAAACATCTACAAGGTTTTCTATGTTAATTGTAAAAGCACTTCCCGCAACTACATTTTTAACTTTAACATACAGAACAGAGCTGCTGTTTTCATCCACGTTAAAGCTCAGATTACCTTCTGAAAGTGAAGAAGTAATTTTTGTTGTTTCAGATGGCGGATTAAGCAGATCATTGGAAAACTTTAATGCAACAGTCTGGCTGTCCTGCATAAAATAATCAGTCATGGAAAATGAAGGGTTCAACCTGAACCTGAAAGCATCAGCGATAAGATTTCCGGAACCGCTGCCTGAAAGCTTAACAACAACAGTATCCCCGGAATTAAGAGAATATATTCCCAAAAGATTCCATTGTTCTATGTTATTCTGCTGATTAACATTTATTGTGTCATTCATACTTCCGTTACTTACTGAAACCACAGAAGTACTGCAGTTATTTATAGAATCACCTGGCCAGTATCCATAAAAAGAATAATTTCCTTTACGAAGGATACGAACAGAATATGTGGCAGTATTGCCTTCAACAGAAGCATCTGCAACTTTGTATGCACTCTTATAACCGCCTGAAACAGTACTCCATGTACCATTCATTGTAAACATCCCCTTGGAATAGTTATCTATCACAAGGTCATTGAAAGAAGGTGCAGCAGTGGAGGTATACATAGACTCCTGAAACTGAGGCAGCGCATCAGAATAGTTTAAGAGGTCACCGTAATACCAGATAACCTCACCCGCAGTACCGGCAGTACGTGTTGTCCTTATTTCAGAAAAAGTGCTGCTTACTGAACCGGCTGAACTTATAGCGATACCGGGTGAAAGCTGAAACCCGTAAGGAACATAATTTTTTGAAAGGTTTAGCTGGTAACTGTAATCACTTACCGGCAGGTAAAGCATAGGTTCAAGCATATCCACATAACCGTTTTTTGCCCAAACATCCCATGCCTGTAATTTGTCATCGGTACCACCATACATCATATAAGGAGGAGCAACAGCACCTGTTACAACACAACTGGGATTAACGGCTTTAACTGCCGAATAAATATTTTTCACTACATTTGTTACCTGCTCGCGGCGCCATGCACACCATGCGGTATTGGTATTAGTAAGAGTAAGCGGATCAGGGTTTCCGGTTTCACTCATAAATCTTGCGCGGGCTGTATCAGAGTATGAATATGCTGTTGTTGGATAACGCATTCTGTCAAGTTCAATACCATCAAGATCAGGATATTTGGCCGCACACTCGGCATATAAATCAACCATAAATTGTGCAGCAGCAGAAACAGCAGGATCAACCCAGAAAAAATATCCGCCATATTCATCAGGATCTATAATTTTCATATCCCTGCGCACAAGCGCCCAGTCAGGATGTTTTACAAGTATTCCCGGCAGGCTGGTTTCGCTTGACGAATAGCCTACAGAAAAACCGTATTCAAACCATGCAATAACCTGAATGCCATTTTTATGGGCGACATCAATAATAGTTCTTAACGGATCAGTTCCGGCGAATGACGGATTTTGTTTGGAACCGCCTGCGTTACTTACAACATCGCTTTCATAAATTGTATAGCCTTCATACCATACACATACATAAATTGTGTTAAAGTTAGCAGCTTTAAGTTTAGCTACCATACTTTCAACTGCATCAGCATCTTTATAATATTTTGCAATAACCCATGTGCCTCTAGTTTCAGGATCCGGAAATTGCTGTGCCTTTACAAAAGAAGCTGATAAAACAATCATTGTTACAAATAATAAGCAGAGTTTTTTCATTTGTTTATCGTCATTTTTATTGTTTTAGAAAAATTGCCGGAAGTAACTTTGCACAGGTAAACCCCGGAAGATAACCCGGAAGCATTAAAGTTTATTGTTTGATAACCAGCGCTTACATCTGTATTTATTAACTGTGCTACTTTTTCACCAATTACATTATATACTTCGGCTTTAAGTCTTGATGCAGCCGGCACATAAACACGGATGCTTGTAGAAGGGTTAAACGGATTAGGATAGTTCTGGCTGACTTCAAAATTCTTAACTGTTAAATTGTTTTCGTTTACAGCAGTAGTTTTTGTACTGAACTTAAATACCTTTAGTGCACCTTCATCAACAACATAGGCTTCAGTACCATCACTGTTAAATACAACATCAGCAGGGGCAACAAAGGGAGCGCCGTCTGCATCCTGAAGATCAGCAGAAGTACTGCTTGGCAGTTCAGCAGCCTGTATGGCAAAATCACCGGTAATAAAGAAACCCTTTACCCATTTTTTAGAATCATCTGTACCGCATACATATAAATATTTAGTAGAAGGATGAACAGCAATACCATAAGGAGCGCTGGTACTGAAAGTTAAGAAACCGGAAAGATCAGTCACACGGGCGGCATGATAAGAACCCGGGGAAGAATTATTCCCCCCGGTCCATGCAGCAATTCCCCCAACTGACTCGCCCCCGGGATCAGCTGAGGAATTTCTTGAAGTATAAATAACTGAAGCTGTATCAGAATAATCTGCAGAAGGATCAATTGCAATATCACGAATAAGATCAGCAATGTTTGGATAAGTAAGCCCGCCGCCTGGTTCCATAGCAGTGCTCCAGTCTATGTACGAATACCCAACAGTATTAGCAAAGTTAGATGAACTCTTTCTTCCGTCAAGAGTACCAACAGTGACCAGATAAGATTGGCCGAAATAAATATAACCTGCTTTATCAGCAGTAATTGCAGTGTACCATGTACCATAAGAATGATCAGGCCCTTTCAATGTAACCATTGCAGAAGCATCTCCGCCTGGCAGATAAAATATTTCAGAATATGGATAATAATCTGGCATCTCAGTTCCATCAGGAGCAATCATTCTTGCACTGATAAATATATCATTACCAACTGCAGTAATACCTGTAATATTTCTTACACTATCTTCAGTACTGAACTTTTTTACCAGTGTAAATACCTGGCTGCCGGAAGCTGCCTTATATACACTATGTTCAGCAGCGGAATTAACTGTATTTGTAGATACAACCCATAAAGTACCCTGCGAATCAACTGCACATAAATATGGTGAAACAAGAGAATCTGCAGAAGAAAAACCTATAGAGCCTGTATATTTAAAAGTATCTTCCTGAGGAAACACCAGCAGGCTGGAGAATAAAAAGAACAACATTGTATATAATTTCATTGCGTAACCTCATATTTTGTTTGCGATATAAATTAAGCCGTTAAATAAATTTTCAATTTTGTAAAAAAGCGCGTTGCTAATGCAAGCATCCAGGTAATAATGGCCCCTTCAATAACACCTGGCCAAGGAGTTGTAAATATCATGTCCAGTAGCGGTTTTATATATAAAAGCATAAGCAGAGGGAAAACCAGGTTATTTAGCCCGGCATAAGCAATTAAAGGGTTTCTGCCGCTGTCTATAAGCAGGTTGAAGAATTTCTTTTTTCCTGCAATGTCAATCATGATATACAGCGCAGCAAGTACAAAAGAAGCGAGTCCTGAGGTAATAAAATAATAGCTTATGGTTGCCGGGTCTTTTTTAATTCCGCCTTCATAAGGCTCAAACAAGAAGCCAATTATCAGCCATAATATACCCCATGCTGAGATACCAGCAAGAAGTGAGCCTTTACCTGATTTTAACAGCACCAACTGCCTTATAAAAAATGTTAAGGCAACTGAGAATAAAAATAATTCTGCCCCAATTCTTTGTTTCAACCCGGCAACAACAGTTACTACCAGAATCAATACCAGTACAGAGGCAGTTAAGTATGTTTTATTAAAGGTAATACAGTCAGGATTTTTCTGTGCTTTTAGAATTAGATCCCCTGCAATAGTACCCGGAATAATAATCAGCAGGTATTTAAGATAATCAAGATGCCATAACCAGGGAGCCGGGGAATAAACCCAAATATTATGAACCCAGCCCGGAAAAGCTGCTGACAGCTTGAGAGCAAGAAATATTATTATGAATCCTATTCTGAAAGCAAAGTTGTTTTTGGATATCATCCAGATAATACTGCCAAAAAACGATACATTGGCAAGAACAAGAATTATTATATCACTTTGATATAATGAAAAATGAACGCCCTGCCCGTTCAGAAATGCAATATAAGCTGCCATAAGTACAATACCGGATATTTGAAGTATTGCCTGCTTAGCATTGCTTAAACGGAAAGGAAATCTTCCAAGTACAGGGAATAAAAGAACAAAACCAATCAGGGAGAGACACCATGTTTTCCAGTCGGGCACACTGCATATTACACGTGGATTAACATGATATATATATATGGCAAAAACTGCCAGTAAAATACTCCGCTTTAGCTGGACAAGAATCAATCTCCATAATGGTACGCCCGATGAAAGTTTTTTATCCAGGGCAAGTGGAATAGCAATCCCCATAGTAAAAAGAAAAAACGGAAATATAAGATCAACCCAGGTAATACCAGGAATGAAAACAGGATGATGCAGCGGAGGCGGAGATTGTGCATGATACATCCATGATGGCAAAACACCAAACGGAATAACTGCAGCAAAAACCATTAGAAGTACAGAAAAACCCCGCAGTGCATCCACAGAAAGAATTCTGCGGGGTTCTCTTCTATCCTCTGCTGAAGAATTACCAATAATGTAAGGAGATGTGTTACTCACATTAATACTACCAGTTAATTAATGTTTTATTGCTTCTTCAGTATATTTCCACCAGCCAAAATCTTCAAGGTTTGAAATATCAAATAACATCATACCTTTTGAATCGTTAACAACCTGTTTTATAGCTTTCATAAACTGCTGGGGATTATCCTTTTCCGCATACTGCTGGGCAAAAAGACTGCCATAAACAGGTACTGCATCTAATGTAACGTTCTTAACCATCCTGGCTGCTCCCTGTACTGAATACCACCAGCTGTCTGCAGGCTTTGTACCGGCTTCAACTACTGATTGATTCTTTGTTTCATAAGCTTCCTTTTCAGTTACATCAAAGAAATAATTCCCGGTAAACATAAAGTCAACTACTTCAGCAAAACCAGTAGTATGATATAATGAGTCAGCCCAGTAATAATCTTTCTCCGGGTGATATTTCTGGCTCGCCCAGTTAACACCCATATCATAGTAATAAGGATACCATGAACCAACATATACAGTATAATCACATTTAGGATTTATAGCTTTTACCCTGCCCTTAAGCTCAACAAAAAAATCATATATGTTTTTAGAGCGCCATAGCAGCCATTTATTAAACCATTTGCCAAGCACCCTGTTAGATGTGCCATCAGATTTTATTTCGTCTTTAAAAATATCATCCGGGAATTTTTCAACTTTACTGCCAATAAATTTTTCAAAAGTTTCTTTTGAAATCTGGCTGAAATCGCCTGATAAATTCGGGTACCTGGCCCTGTCAAGCACAACTCCATCAGGATTATATTTATGCAAAACCTCTTCGAATATTGCAAAGATATGATTACGGACTTCAGGAATAATGGGATTTACAAAAGCTGCAATTTCTTCCTGTGACTCAGTAATAGGAACAATACTGCCCTTTGAATAAACCTGCACCTGCCAGTCAGGATGTTCCTTATAAGCCATTCCTAATTTTGTTCCTTTATTTCCTTCTACAAACACGTTTATAGCAAGGTAAATACCAAGGCCTCTTTTTTTTGCTTCGGAAATAAGTATGCCCGTATAATCATAATCACGAGGGCGCTTAAACCCGTTAAACTCGTCAAGAACCGGGGCTACATCACTGGGATACATTACATAGCCGTCTATGCCTCTTACTTCAGCAATGATATCTGTAAACCCGGCTGTTTTTGCTTTATCCAGAATATCTGCAATACCATGCTGCGTGGAGAGCTTTTTATAATTTGCATGCCCTTCTATCCAGAGAAAATATCTCTTCTCTTCGGCTTTATTGTCAGGGGAATAAGATAATGATACAAGAATAGTTAACAATATGAGGGTAATATACTTCAAACTAAAACTCCTTTTATGATATATGGACTATGCAACACGATTGTATAATAATTCTTCTTATTAAGTCATAGGTGGGAGCATTTTATATGAACAATATTATATTAGCCGGGCACTTTACAATTTCGTAAAGACACCCGGCCAATTGAGTACTGAATTTTTGGGGCTAACCTGATTACTTAAGAAGCATCATCTTCTTGGTTAACTGCTGGCCGCCCTGAGAAACTGTGAAGAAATAAACACCGCTTGATAAGTTGTTCATGTTAATATTAGAAATATATTCACCAGCGGTTCTATATTCATTATCAATAATTGTTTTAACAAGTTCACCCATAACATTGTAAATCTTAAGACTTACGTTACCATCTTTGTTAAGGTTAAATTTAACATTTGTAGATGGGTTGAATGGATTAGGATAAGCTTCAGATAAAGCAAATTTTGCAGGAACCTGTGCTGCAGCTTCTTCAACACCTGTATAACCGCCATTAAACCATCCCGGATCGCCAACAGGCCTTCCATCGGTAGAAGCAGTTAATAAAGAGGTGTTAGAATATTTAAGAGCTTCAGTTTCAGCAAGCGGCCATGTTGGAACCCAGTCAGCAACAGGCTGAACAACGGTCTGCTGGTATCCCCAGTAATCAGAAGAAGTAATACCAGTTCTGATAATCTCGATATATTTCAGCATACCAACGCCATCATTCTTATCTTCATAAAGAATATCATGTATAGATGAACCAAAACCCGGATCAACACCTATCTGGTTGTTTTCAGCAACAAAACCCGGCCAGTGTTCTTTATCAGCAAACATACCGGCAGTCCTTTGATTCATCCAGCCATTAGGAACAAGTTGGTTCTCAGCAGCTGCTGTGTCATTCCATGTAGTATAATAATCTGTAATTTCCTGAGGCATAAAGTAAACGTTGTTCTTAAGTTCAACTTTTCTCTTAGCTTCAGCAATCCATCTGATATTTGAATCAGCAGAATCTTCAGGAGCGAATTCTTTTGATTTATCGATATTAAGAGTATCAAGATCAATAACAGCGCAGGTATCAAGTGACCATAAAGCATCCCACCAGCCTGTATATTCACCCTGGCTCTGTCCGCCGGCAGAAACGCCATAGAAAATGTTGTTTGTTATTTTAGCATCAACAACGTTGAAAATCCAGAAAGGTTCTTTGAATGTCCAAACTATGTTATTATGATCAAATTCAAAATAAGTTAACATAGCTTTTGTAATAGGGCATGCTATATCAGAATTACCGCAGAGGAATGTATTATATTTCATAACGATAGAATCTGTAGGAGCAGCTCCATTCATACACCTTAAAGTTTCGCCTGAATACCAGCTGTACTGAGCAAGGTTTCTGAATTTACAGTTAGTAATATAGAAACTGTTCATGCTGCCGGAATAACCAATAGCATACTGCCACCATTCTTCAAAAACTACATTGTCGCAATAAAGATTGATGTCATCAGCTGTAACTTTGATAGCAGATGTCCAGCCATGAGTAGCAGAAGTAGACTGGCCAAGCAGATAAAGATTTTTAAATGATGCGTTGGTACCAGGGCCGTTAACTACAAATAAATCGGCAGTGATAGAACCATCAGAAAGAACGCCGGGCTGAATACATGGAGGACGTCCGTCAGAACCTAACTGCCCAACAACTGAAAAGTCAGAGGTAACAGTAATAGTACCAAGGAAAATATAAGTTGTATCAAGAGAAACAAGCTTATATACACTGTGAGCCTGAGAACCGTCTGAATTGACATCAGCGGTAATAATTTTGTCAAGGCTTTCGCCGGAAGCGTAGACGACTAAAGTATCATTTGCAGCGTACAGAATACCTGAACCTGCAAGAAATACCAACATCGCCGTTAGTACTGCAGTGAACATTTTTTTCATGAAAAGGTTCCTCGTATTATTAATAAAGTTAATAGAACAATAGAACATACATTGATAGTAGTATTTAGAAAGGTACTATCATCCTTTTATTGAATAATTAAAAATCCCATTTAATACCAAGGTCAGCGCTCATTCCATAATCCTGTTGTGAGGTTGGCACGCCGCCGCCTTTAATAACACTAATATCTTTTGCCCCATTAAGATTATTGATATTGCCTAAAATCTGAATACCATACCACGGGAGTTCCTGTTTAACCGCAAGATCCCACCTTCTGTAAGCCTGGGTACTGCTTCTGAGCTGAGGCCACTGGCTTGCACCGGTAAAGATGTCTGCCTGGTAAAGCATAGAAACACGAACAGAGAATTTGGCATAATCATAACCCAATGAAAGGTTAACAATATTATTTGGCTGCTGATATAAGCGATCTGTGAATGAAGTATCAACATAAGTTACTGTACGTCCTGTTGATACCGTTTTCAGATATGGATAATCAGCTTTTGAGAATATGTGAGTATAGTTAGCACTGAAAACAAGTCCTGAAAGCGGGCCTGGTAAATACCAGAAGTGTGTCTGCCAGTCAAGCTCAATACCAACATTCTTAACCAGGTAAGAGTTATTAATATAAGTACCAACATAATAAGTAACACTTGGGCTTGGCTGGGTAAGTCCGGTAGGATAATAAGGAGCTGCTGCAGTACCTGACTTATACATTGCCCAATAGTAAATAAGGTCTTTTATTTCCTTCATGAATCCGCCAACCGTAAACAAACCGATTGTATTATTATAGAAGGAAAGGTATATATCGTAGTTTGCCGAACGTGACGGTTTAAGATTAACGTTATTGTAAGCAATTGAGTTAGAATAGGTAGAAACGTTTATCTTAGGAATCATAACACTGAAATCAGGATAAGCAAGCGTATTTGAATATGACAGACGAATATCAAACCAGTCAAATGGTTTATATTTCAATGATACACTTGGCAGCCAGTATCCATGACTCTTTGTAACGGTAGTATCATAATGATCATAGTCAAGATATGCAGACTGATTAGCAACACCACGAATACCTTTATAAGTAGTTGATAAGTTCTGATATCTTACACCAGGTATCAAGGTAATCTGTTCACCAACTTTTACAGTAGCCATAATATAAGCAGCGCTTAAATCTTCATGGCCAGTATAATCACTTGTGGTGGAAAGATAATTATCATGCCCATAAGCTCCCGGAGCTATCTGGGCAAAATAATCTTTATTATTTTTTAGAAGTTTAATAGCATCCGCAAGTGTAGCAAGGTTAAGAGCAGCACCCATATTATAATCACCATTAAGGAATTTACCGTAGCTATAAGACGGGTCAAGGAAATAAGTCATTGGTATACTTGTACCACTAACCGGAATTCCAAAATGCGAAGTAATCATTTCATCAACATATTTTCCACCGCCATATTCAAGAGAACCGGCGCCATTATCATATTCATCAAAATCATAGTATTTACTCTGATACCTGTATTTTCCACCGAATTTAATTTCAGCGCTTACAAGGTCAGAAAAATTCATATTTCTTTTTAAATCAATAGAAGCAGTAAATGTACGTGACTTGGAATAACCTCCATACGTATTCATGGTTGTCAGATTAGTTTTACTTAAGTCTATGCTTGCCCCTTTAACAACATCTCTCGGGTCAAGGCTGGTAACATTACTAAACTGGTTAAGGCCGGCTGAACTCTGAAGAAAACTAACATACCAGTTGTCAGGACTTTCATCCTGTGCATAAGAATGAGATACTTTTACATCAACCTGGAAAAGAGGTATCTGTTGTTCAAGGCTTAATGTATTTGTAACAGTAGTTTGTTCACTGGCATAATCACCAATTGAATAAAGATGCTGATTATTGCTTATATCAAAAGTTTCAGCCCTGTTCTGATAATGATTACCCCCTTTGCTAAAAAAGTTTGATAATTTAATTTTACCATCAGGGAGTCTATAATCAAGAACAAGAGCAGCATTATACCTGTGTTTATCACGTGGTATATTATAAAGGCTTATACCCGTAGTGATATAATTAACATAGTCTTCACCTTTATGGTTGTATGAAGCACCCATTTCGTTAGAAGAAAGGTTTTTTCTTTCAACATCTACCTGGGCAAAAACGCCAAGTTTATCATCAAAATACCTGTCTTCCATGTTAAGTATATACTTATAATTATTATACTTGTTATAAGCATTTGAAAGGTTTGTATAGCTGCCCCTTAACAAAAGGCCAATTAATGGCCTGTTAAGATTGCTGGCTTTGGCTTCATGAAGTTCAAAATTAACTGTACCACCTAAAACATCAGCATCCATATCGGCGGTAACAGTTTTTGAAACCTGTATACCATCAAGCATATTAGATGAAATCATGCTCAAATCAGCGCTTCTGTCACCAGTATTAGTTGAAGACATTTTAACACCATCAATCTGAATTGAACTGAACTTGGGCTGAAGACCCCTGATAACAACCTGTGTACCTTCGCCACCGCTTCTTACTACAGAAATACCCGGAAGTCTGCCTACAGATTCTGCCGCATTAGCATCAGGCAGTTCCTGAATCTTGGCTGCTGAAACTACGTTTACAATCTGATTTGAAGTAAGCTGTTGGTTAATGGCTGACTTCTGCCCTATTGCCTGGGCAGTAACCACAATTGTATCACCTACAAGTCCAACCGGTGTAAGAGCAAAATTAAATTTAATTTTACCTTCACCACTAACATTTATAGTATGGTCAGGGCCCTTATAACCAATATATGAGGCCCTTATAGTATAAGTACCTGGTTTAACATTTGGGATAACGTACTTGCCGTCAAAATCAGTAGCAGCGCCCATGCCAGTCCCAACCAGTATAACGTTTGCCCCAAACAAAGGTTCACCGGTAGTAGAATCTTTTACAATTCCCTCAACTGTGGGATTTGCTGCTAAAACAGGCACTGATACTATGAACAAAAGACATAGTATTATTCCCCAATTAAAAAGTTTGCTGCACATTTTGATCTCCTTATAAATATGCTCTCATTAAAACTATTAACAACAATTACATGTTATTATCGAGAATAACGGAAAAGTCAGAACCAGTAACATCTTTCTTAGAGAAGCTGGCTTTAACTATTTTTTCTTCTCCCGGGAATAATGTTATAAAATTATCTTCCCAGAAAGTCGGGAGGATTTCTTCCTTAGTGCCCTTCTTAACAACTGCAAGACGGTTCATAAAGGAAATTTCTTTTGAAGTATTTTTAAGTTTTACCACTACCTGATATTCGTCTTTTGTTTCGTTTACTTTAACAGACATATCTGGTTTTACTTCTTTTAATTTAGCAAGGCCTGAGTAGTCAGCCGGGGTTTTGGAAGACTGCCAGTAAACATTGTCAGAAACGAGTTCACCTTTTTCATTTACCAGCTCAAGCTTAACAAAATAAAGTGTGCTTATATCAGAAAGCTGAGGGACTTTAAATACTTCCTGATAACAGTCAGCCTTAATGTTTATTTTTTCTTCGCGATCCCATTTAACCTTCATATTTGAATCATAAACACGGGCTTTAACAGTTAATTTATTTTCACTTTTTCTTAAGTTATTTATTACAGATACCTGGTTGTCATTTGCATTAAGCTGAATGTGCAGTGGTTCAAGAGCTTTTTTAGAGAAGTAGTAAGCAGCATTAGGATTAAGGAACCAGTCATATATTTGCCATAATACTTCCGGGTAAGCAGCATTAAGCTTCCAGAGCATTATACCGGTAGTAATATCCCACATACGCGATCCGGCTGCTTCAAACATAGCACGGTATCCTTCAGCATTTACAAACTGGCATATACGTGCATATTCTTCAATACTTTTTGAATTAAAGCCATATAAATCTCTTGCAGCTTTATCATAAGCTTTGAAGGCATAACCGTCACCATCCCAAACACCATGTTCAGCCCAGACACTGTCCAGCGGGAAGAACTTATTGCTTTTATCAGCGCCAAGATTATTAAACATTTTCTTTAAGCTGCTGAGTGTGGGAACTGCGGGCATACCAAGTTCATTTCTAAACATCTGCTGATAAACTTCATTTATCTTATCAAAGAAATAAGCAGGTGGAGCCCATGTGTAATCAGGAGCGCCTTCATCAGTTGTACCAACAGGCATATCCGGAGCTATATAAGGTGTAAGTTTTTTCCAGTCCCACAGAGTACTGGTTGTAGGAAGAAAAACTCTTGTCTGGTCAAACTTTGCAAGGTCATATTTCAAACTGAAATACAAATCCGGTCCCGGAGTATTTTCATTTTCTGCACACCATACTGTAAGGCTGGGACAGTTTCTATATCTTAATATTATATCGCGTTCATTCTGAATTGCCAGCTGATGATCAAGCGGGAAATATGCCGCTTTTGATCCTGGGACAGTAGTCCAGCACTGGTAGAACACTTCCCACCATAACAAACCATATTTATCAAGCGCTTCTATATAATCTTCAGGAGGTGCAGGCATATCTTCATTGCCAACGGTATTAACGTTAGCAGCAGCCATAAGCCTTGCTTCATCATATAGTCTTTTCTTATTCTGGTCAAGTAAAATATCCGGCTGAATCCAGCCGCCTTTTGAATAAATTCTCTGTCCATTTATCCAGAAAATTCTTCCATAATCACCATTAAGTTCTTTTAGCGTACTTGATACTTCCCTTATACCGAACATTTGGTTTTTAACAACCGATACTTTTTTATTAATTTCAAAACTAAGTTCAAGATTATGCAGATATTGTTCGCCATAGCCATTAGGCCACCAGAGATAAGGATTTTTAATATTTAATTGTGCAAAATCCTTTGGTGTAAATGTTATGGTAATTGTATCATTAGCAGGAACCTGTACTTCTTTTTCAAAAGTAATACTGTTCATTTTTCCCGGCAGCTTCTTTATATAAGTAGCCATATCAACATCAGTTATAAGGTCAATTTTACCCTTTAGCACACCGGTTTGAACTTTATCACTTGAGTTAAAAAGAGTAGCACTTATTGTAAGAGCAGCGGAAGTAGTATCAGGAAGAGGAATATCTGTAATTATATAAGGATTTATAATATCAACTTCATCTGTAAAGCTTAGGTATACATCCTGGTAAATACCCATATTCCTGTCACGGGCAGTCATGGCACAATCCCAGCCGCCTGATATTTTTAACGTAAGATCTTTAAATAAATCTTCAGCAGGGCCTCTGCTGCCGCCAAATATCTTAAACTGTGTACCTGGTTTCCCCGGGTGGTCTACCTGGAATATCTTAACTGCAAGGTAGTTAGTTCCATCATTAATAAGAGAAGTAATATTGTATTTAAATCTCTGGAACATGCCGGCCATTTGAGCTGAGTCAGCAACCAGTTTACCATTAAGCCAAACTTCGGCTCTGTAGTTTATACCATTAAAATTTAACCAAGCCTGTTTGCCTTTAAATTCAGCAGGAATTTTAAATTCAGTTCTGAACCAGTATGGATCTTTCCATGGATTTTCTTTACCCGGCAAATAACTGTATTTAGCAAGATTATTATCTTTATTAAACGCGTCTGAAACATCCGGGATAAGATAATTATTCATGTCAAGATGAGGATCCGGATATACGCCATTTTTAACAAGTCCTCGCAATACAGTAGTAGGAACCTGAACCGGATACCATTTGTCTTTACTGTATTTTCCGGTTGAAATTTCTTGTCCGTTTGTTTTTTCAACAAGAGAAGATTTTAATTGCCAGTCAGTAAGTACAATATCTTTATTATCAATTTTCTTTGTCTGACCATAAACGCTAAAAGAACCGGCAAGGATAAGTATAGAAAGAAGTAATTTTGAAATAAAATGCATTCGATTTCCCTGTTGTTACTAAAATTATTAGTGCCGGAATAACTATTGTTATTCCGGCTGTTACGGAATAATTTTTACTTTTATTCAGCTAATGTAACTTTACCACCGTGTACAAAATCGCCTGGTTCAAAACCTTTGGATAAAGCAATCTGATTAACCATCAGTTGAACAGGAATAATACTTTGTATAGAGAATAAAAATTCATCAGGCTGATTTATTACAAATGTTTTTATGTTGGAGTTGTTTAACTGAGGATCTTTATTGGTAAAAAGAACAACCTTGCCATCATATTTTGCAATATCTGATGCCATTTTTATACTTTGCGCGTAGGTAATACCATCAGCAGCAAAAAGAACAGATCTGAAAGAAGAATCGACCATTTCCATTGGCCCGTGACGAAATTCACCGCCCAGAGCACCGGAAGAAGAAGTTTTAGCAGCTTCTTTAAACATTAATTCACTTTGTAAAGCAGTAGAGTAAAGCGGGCCGCGGCCTATAAACTGCATAAACTGTGTATCGCCCAAAAAATCCAGTATAGGTGCAGCTAAATCTTCATAGCAGCTTAACAATTGTTCAAAGCCGGCAACCATCCTGTTTATTATGAAATACTTTTTTTCGTCAAGCTGATTTGCAATTGCCCAGCCAAACATAAATGCCAATAAAGTAGTTGAAGTATAAGTTTTTGTAGAAGTCATTTCTTCTTTACCAGCAACACTTAAAAGAATTCCTTTTGACTTTATTGCAAGGGAACTTTCCACTTCATTTGTTATTCCCAGACAAGTTACGTTCGAAGGTAGCTTCCCTAGTAATTTTACAACTTCTGCACTTTCACCAGATTGTGAAATGCACACCAGAAGAGTTTCAGAGGATAGCATCTGAAAGTGATAATACAGAAGTTCACTTGTGTTTACCGCACAGGATTTAATACCCAGAGAATTAAAAAGACATGATGCAGCATAAGAAACAAAATATGAACTGCCCATTCCTGTAAAAACAATCCGGGAAAAGTGATCTTTGCGGACAAGTCCGCAAAGATCACTTAATAATCTTTTCCCCTCATTACCATTATAGAAAGCTAAAGTATCTTTTAATGATTGGGGCTGTTCCAGAATTTCAGCTAAAAAGTTTTTCATTTTACAGTCTTCACCATTCTTAATTCCCAATTCCACTTATCAAGATCTATACAATGAGAATAAAAAATGTACATTTCATTATCAAAAACATATTCAAATGCGCAGGCATCGTTATCATGAAGAACCGGAGGGTTATTATTTACTTCTTTGTAATCACCATCAATTTTATCGCTTTCGTATCCAAGGGTTACCCATTTATCATCCCATTTACCTTTGATGTAAGCTTCAACAAGAAGGTAATACTTATTGTTATAATACGTTACAGAAGGAGCTGCAAGAATATTTGGAGAGGTTAAAAGCAGCTTTGATTTAGCGGTTTTAAGGCCTTTAAGAGTTTTGCTCTTTCTGATCATTACATCCCACTTATTTACACCGGCAACCTTACTTCTTTCAAGGCCATGGTAGTAAGCCAGGTAGTAGTTGTTATCCTGTTTATTGAAGTAGATAAAAGGATTCTGATTCTGTCTTCCTTTCTCTCTTGCTACAACTTCAGTTTTATTACCAAACTTGATACCATCTTTGCTTGTAACCATAACAATACGGCTATCGCAGTCTTTATTATATTCAGCATAAAACATATAGAAGGTACCATCAACATATACAACTGTAGGCCAGCGGCAATCACCGTTTATAATAGGATTTCCTTCATATTTTTCCCAGTGAACAAGATCATTGCTTCTTACAAGGCCGGCTTTCCTTATTTCAGGAACTTCAGTTCCATAATGAGCAAGGCCCATGTAGCCCCAATATTTGTAACCATCTTTATTAGCTTCAACAACAGAAAAAGTATGACATTTGTTTTCATCCCACTTGCCTTTGTCACCCTGTATAATAACTTTACTTTCTGTAAGTGCTGGAAAGTTAGATTGTGCGAAAGAATTAGAACATAATGCGGCAGCGAACAGAAAAACCGCAGTAATACTGAAGAATTTATACATTTGAGTTACCTGTTTGTGTTAGTAGTTATATTAGACCATAATAACCTCAACGCCTAAATCGTTGAGTTTTTTAATCTCAGTCTTATCCATCTTTCTTGTGGTTATTATTTTGCTTATTTCTTTAATTTGACAAATAACCCCAAGACTCCTTCTGCCGAATTTCGAAGAATCAACAAGTAAAAAATCTTCTCCTGCTCTTTTAGTCATCACCCTGCTAGTATTGGCCTCCGTAATATTTGGAGTGGTTAAGCCAAGTTCGTAGTCAATACCATCAACACCATGGAATAATTTATCGGCAGAAATTTTATTTAATATACTGTCAGCCAGCGGGCCAATTAATGTAGAAGTATTCTTCTGAAGAGATCCGCCGGTAAGAATAATTTCAATATCAGAGTTACCCAGTTCCATTGCAATATTGATTGCATTGGTAATAACTGTAATACCCTTTAGGTTTTTCATTTTTCTGGCTAAACTGGTTGTAGTAGAACCAGAATCGAGAATAATAACATCACCCTCTGAAATGTGCTTTACTGCTTCAGCAGCTATACGTTCCTTTTCATCAGAATGTAGTTTTTCTTTCTCATTTAGTGCCAGACCATGGAACAAAGGTCTGTGGAGAATAGCTCCCCCATGTGTTCTTTTTAATACGCCTTCCTGCTCAAGCAAATCAAGATCTTTGCGAATAGTTACAGCAGTAGTATTAAAAATCTTACAAAGATCTGTAATTAATACCCTGTTCTCCTTTTCCAGAATTTTAATAATCCCCCTGATTCTTTCTTCCTGGAAAATCTTATGACCGTTATCTGCGTCCATTTTTTCTCCTTACTTTTTGTGTTCCTTGCAAAAATAAGGGAATTTACCCAAAAACAACTTTCTTTTACTATTCTTCCGACACCAAAGCTATAATTTCTTTTTCTTTGCTTTTCTTTATTTTGCTTTCCAATTCTATGTAATAAAAATCGCAAAAGCAAATTAATTCTTTATAACTATTCGTTTTGCCGGTAAAAAGCTTTCTTTTACTTTGTTTTTGCATTTTTTCGAAAGAAAATTTTTTGGCTTTTTTTTGCTTTGTTTCACTAATTTTAGAAGAAGTGACTCAGATATGCAGAAAATGATTCTATTTCAACAGTTGCTCCAGCAAGGAATAACAGCGAAATAAGCCTCTGGGTACATGGTAACAACCCTTCCATTTACCCCCTTTTAAAGGCAACAATGGTTCACCCTGACGGTTAAGGTAGCCGTACCATTCCCCATATTGAGGGTCAGGGAAATGACTCCAGGTATAATCGTGCATAATTTTGAACCATTCTGCGCATTTTTCGCTGCCGGTTAAGGAATAACCCATTAGTAAAGCTATAAGAGATTCGATGTGTACCCACCAGAGTTTCTGGTCCCATTCAAGTGCAAGCGGAGGTTTGCCTTCAGAATCCAGGAAGTAAAAAATGCCGCCGTTTTTTTTATCCCAGCTAAAGTCCAGTATTGAAAGCACTGTATCAATTGCTTTGTTAATTGTCTGCATATCATTGCGTTCTGCAGCAAGTTCCATAACAAACCACATACCTTCAATACCATGCCCGGGATTTATAAGCCTTCCTTCAAAAGTATCTATGTGAGAGCCATCACTAAGAATATTTTCAAAGATGAGCATTCTTTTTTGATCAAGGAACTGATTCATAACTTTATCGATAAAAATACCGGTAAACTTGTTATAATCATTTGCATCAAACATCCATTTTAGTTCGCGGGTTAAGTTGGCAAGAATCATAGGCAGGCTAAATGACTGAAGCGGGCGGTTTCGTCCAATTGTTTTTGTGTATTTGCCTTTTGGATTTCCCTGGCGTGAAAGAATATTATTATAGGTGTCAAGGCTTATCTTACGGCAGTGATCATCGCCGGAAGCAAGAGCATATTCTCCAAAAGCCAGGGCGGCAAAACAATCAGAAAAAATATTATATGGCTGAACAAGTGGAAATCCTTCCTGAGAAAGAGCAAAATACCAGTTCCCCTCCTTGTCCCGGCCATATTTTTCAAGAAAATCTATTCCATGTTTTGCAATAACTAACCATTCGGGATTTTTTTCATATCTGTTGTACAACATAGAAAATGTCCAAACCTGGCGCGCCTGAAGCCAGATGAATTTATCTTTATCGTAAACCGAACCATCTCTGTCAAGACAGGTAAAATAACCACCGCAATCTTTATCGATTGAATTTTTAATCCAGAATGGAACAACATCAAGAAATAATGCGTCAGCATATTGTTTTTTTAGTTCAAGTATTTTTTCTTTATTCATTTTTATCAGCATAAGTATTAAAATATTTTTTAAATAGTAACGCAAGTACCAGGCATATTGCCCCGGCAACAAACGAAACAGTGAAGTTTGCCACATAAATGTTATTGAAACAAATAACACCTGAAGCAATAGCAGCAAAACCAAGTATGGCTATAAGAAGGCCTGAAATAATTTTATTTGCTTTTTCAGGTTTCTGAATTCCGGCTTTTGCAGGTATTTCACCCCACCAGCCCATAGGCTTTGCCTTTTTATAAAACTCAATAAGCAGTTCTTCCGGTTCTGGCTTAGTTAAAAGTGCAACCAGAACCCAGCAAATAAATGTAACAGCAATAGAAGTTAACACAACAATGTAGGTTGTATCTTTACCTGCATCAATCAGGTAGGCAAAAACCACATATTTATTTAACAGAAATATCACAGGCCCGCCAAATGAAGCTGTAAGCCTTGCTTTGCTGTTAAAGCGCCACCACCACCATTGCGCCCAGTTAGCGGTTAATTCAGCCGAAGAAAGGCCAAGCATAAACACAGCAATGTCAATAACATTCTGAGAAGTTGTAGCAACAATAACAGCTAATACCACAATAAGTGTGGCTATAATTCTTCCGACAGTAAGATAGTGCCCTTCAGAAAACTTTTTAGTCCGGAATCTTTTATAGATATCATTTACAAAAACCTGCCCGCCAAAATTCATATTTGAGCTTATTGTTGACATAACAGAAGCAAACACACCGCTTATTGCAAGCCCGAGCAGCCCAGTGGGAAGATACTCATTTAAAAGCATACCATAAGCAAGCTCTTTATTTATCTGTCCATTGTAAAGCCCCGGCCATTTAACCATTGCCCCAAGTGCAGGAAGAGTAATAACCGAAAGCATCAGGAATAAACCTATTTCAGCCCAGATATACATTTTAGAGGCTTCCCGTGAATTTTTACACGAAAGAATCCTTTGCCCTTCCATTGCCCCGGACATTGGGGCAACATCGCCTCCATAACCAACAGAGGTACCTATTATCCAGGCGAATATTCCTATTATCCCCAGGAATTCATGGCTTGTTGGAGGATACCAGTTTAAGACCTGCTGGCCAAACTGATTATAAAGTGCATCTTTCAGGGCAACAGGGCCATTTAAAAAACCAGCAGCACCACCAAACTCTTTCATTACCATGAACATTAGTATAAATGAACTCAGGATTATTACAAGTGACTGAAAGAAATCAGATACAACTACACCAAGGTATCCCGAAAGTAATACATACACCAGGATTATAGGTATAACAACGGCAAAGGTTGTCCATATATTCCAGCCGAGTAATGGTTCTGCAATTTTCTGCATACCAAGAAGGCCTGCCCCCGTCCATGCAACAACAGATATAAATACACTCCTTAAAGAAACCCAGCTTCTTACTGTAGTAGCGGCCTTGCCTGAAAACCTTATTTCATAAAACTGGGGAGATGTAATAATGTTTAGCTTCCTCCACAATGCCGCAAACAACACTGCTCCAATAAGAAGTGCAAGGCCAAAACGACTGATATACCACCAGTATATAAATACTCCGGAAATAACAGTCATACCGCAATATGCAGGGGCTACATCTGAGTTAAGACAGGTAGCAGCATAGGATATTCCGTTAAGCCAGCCGGGAATTTTTCTCCCGGCCAGGAAATAACTTTCAGTATCAGTGCCGGACTTTTTGGTAAGCTTCATATATACGCTCATGCCAATTAATGCAAGGAAATAAAGCGCAATAACCAGATAGTCCCAAAAAATAATTTTAATATGTCCCAACTTTTTATCCTGTTTTTAATTGGCAGCTAACATAATATTCAGATTAGCTGTAAAAGCACAAATACTTTTTCTACTTTGTATAAACAAGGGCTGTTGTTTTCCTATCCCCGGAAACAGGGCTAAAAATTACTCCCTGCCGGTTATCTGCAATGCCTTTAAATACCTTACTAACCAATGGCTTGCTTTTATTACCGTAACAGTCAACAGCAGTTATTTTCACTTTAAAGTCCTTTTGATAATCTGTACCAAAAGGTGCAAGAACAGAATCAGCTTTGAATATTGTTTTAGTTAGTGATTTAGCCATATCTTTAGGATCCGGATAGCTATAGAAATCAGATAAAAATGAAACTGTTTTTAATACATTACCGGAAGCTGCTTCAACAAATGAAATCTGATAACTGTAAACAAGGTCATTATCCTTTGCCTGTGTAAAAGCTACGCTCACTTCTTTTTTTGCTTTATCAGCAGAAACACTTTTTACAGAAGCACCTGCAGGAAAAACTGGAGCAGTTTTGCCAAATGTTTTTTTCAACTGTTCAGGAGTATAAACTTTAAGATTGGATTTATCAGGCTTTGGAGAAGGAATAATCCATGGCTGTTTAATTTCTTTTTTATTTGTAAAATCAAGGCGTGTAATTCTCACATTAAAGTTTTTATCAACCTCAACATAAGCACCCTGTGAACTTTTTTGAGCATCAGATGATTCATACCCGCCTTGCAGATCCAGAAAAGGCTGCATTGTTTCATCATCAACCGGATGATTTGATGAGTAATATGTTGAACCCAAACCTATTGTGGTAAAATCACCCTGCCAGATACTTCTTTCATCATTTTCAGGAAAATGCAGATGCCCGCAGAAATATATTACCTGCGGATAATCTTTTAAAACATCATATAAGTCACGTGCATTCCAATAGTCACCTTCATTGCTTCCAAAATTGGTTCCGGTAATATTAGGATGTGATGCCACAAATATTGGTTTGCCGGGACGCTGAGCTGATGCAGTTTTAAGCTGTTCTCTAAGCCAGTCAAGATCATTTTTATCATATTTTACACCACCGCTGTACTGTACACAGTTTACAGCAATAAAGTCTATTCCATTTACCACTGTATGATAATCAGAGGCTTTAATATCACTTTCCGGAGCCCCGTTATATGCCTGATCCCCAAAAACATCACGAAGCAAATAACCACCTTTCCATGGGTTCCCTCTTAATTCATAGTCATAATATTCGTGGTTGCCAAGAGCAGCAACGAACCGGGTTTTATTAAGATCTATTTTGGCTGCTTCAAAAACCCTTTTTAATTCAACAACCTGTTCAGGAAGGCCGTAATCTGTAAGGTCACCTGAAATAAGCAGGACATCAAGCTTGCCGTTTGCTTTTGCATTTAATTGTTCAAGAGCTGAAACAAGTTTTTTTGATGGAATCTGGTCTGTCCCCTGCATATGAGTATCAGAGATTGCAGCAAATTTTATTATTACATTTTTACTGTCAAATTTTGTTTTATTTCCTGCTTCAGTATTATGACTGAACACAAGTGACATAACAATTGCAATAAATAAAGAGAAGTACTTTTTCATAATTGTCCTCAATTTTGTATTACTATTCCCCTCATTGTATTAACATAATTTATTTATTAATTCCTTTTTGCACAGCAGGTTTAGATTTGTTATTGGCAAAATCGTAAGCCTCTATTTTGTATGTATAAGTTTCACCATACTTTATTCCTTTATCAACAAAGTTTAATGTTGAAGCAGGATTATCAAATTGTTTTTTTGAAACCAGGGAATCATTCCTGTAGATATAATAACCGCATACACCTATGTTGTCAGTAGAAGGTTCCCAGCTTATTATTGCACTGTCAGTTTTAAACACAACCGTAAATTGTTCCGGAACAGAGGGAGGAACCTGCTCAAGAACACCGTTTTTCAGATAGCCCATGTAAGTTTTATGGAAACCGGGATCGCAGCTGTTAGGGCTATTATAATGTGAATAGGCAAAGGTAATATAGTTTTCCACGTATGGCCTTTCTATTTCAACCTGCCTGGTAATACGGTCAATAGTTGCAGAACTCCAATCAGTATGATCAAAAGTTTCAACATCACTCCAGAATTTCAATCCTGGTTTTGACTTAACAGCTTTCCCAAGAGCGTTAAACCATTCATCTACCTGGTCAATGGTAAGGCCCCCGGCACCGACACAATCCTGCGGGCAGAAAATATCACCATCTGTTGTATGCAGCCTGGGAAGTATATACTCCCAAAATTTCTGAAACTCTGCAGCAGTACCAATTTTAGCATTCATATAGGGGCACCACATAAACGGAAGTTTTTTACCGGTTGCGGTCATGTGGTCAAGCTGCATATTCATTGCTTTTATCAGAACATTACACTGGTTTTCAGGTGTTTTAAAATTGGCAACCTCGTATGCCCAATACCATCCATAAAAGGTTTCGGGATATTTATGTTTATATCTTGCCCATACTTCATCAACAACTTTATTGTCAAATTCCATTTTATCATAAAGCCATGTTGAATCTATACCTGTACCATTATACCAGTCTTCCTGCATGCCTATACTGATAAAAACCTTTATGCCGTTTTTCTCAGCATTCCTTAATGCTATATCAACCATATCATTCCCGTGAACATAACGGGAGAGTTTTGTATTTTTTAATTCTGAGGGGTATAGCATATAATTGGTACTGTCATTAAAAAAACGGTCAGCAACATATCCAATAACTATGTAATGCATTCCGGCTTCTTTCATAACATCATATTCTTTTTGCCACTGCTCATCTGTCCATGCACCGCAAAGGCCGGCCTGAATGAAAGTACCATCAAGCCGGGCGTTTTTATTTCCTGCTGCAACTTTAACCGTCAGGTTAAGAACAAGGATACAGATAAATAATGTTGTTAGTTTCATCTATATAAAATTTTTATAGTTTAAAAACATCCACACTGTTTCATTTTATTTTTAATTTTGTCGTAACTGCTTTGGAAATATTATCAGCAAAGTCAAAAGCCTGCACCTTATATGTATATGTTTCTCCTGTTTTTATTTCTTTATCAGAAACACTTAAGATTGAAACTGGTTGGTTAAATTGTTTACGCAGGATCAGCTTATCATCTCTATAAATGTAATAACCGCATACTCCAATGTTATCAGAAGCTGGTTTCCAGCTAATAATAACACTATCACCTTTTACTACTGCATTTAAATTCTCAGGAGAAGTTGGAGGAGTTTTTTCAACTTTGCCATTTTTCAGATAGTCCATATATGTTTTATGAAAACCCGGGTTACTGTTGTTAGGACTGTTATAGTGCGAATAGGCAAATGTTATATAATTTTCAACATAAGGTTTTTCAATTTCCATTTGTTTTATAACGCGGTCTATAGTAGCAGAGCTCCAGTCTGTCTGGTCAAAGGTTTCAACGTCAGACCACATAACCAGGCCGGGTTTTGTATCAACTGCTTTTTTTAGAACTTTAAACCATTCATCAACCTGCTCAATTTTGAGTCCTCCGGCACCAACACAGTCCTGTGGGGCAAAAATATCTCCATCAGAGGTATGAATACGGGCAAAAACATATTCCCACATTTTGCCATATTTATCAGCATTACCATAATTTGTATTCATAAAAGGGCACCACATAAATGGAAGTTTCTTACCTGTAGCATTTATATGATCAAGCTGAATGTTCATTGCTTTTACCAGTACATCAACCTGTGCATCTGTCAAATCTATATTTGCAACTTCATAAACCCAGTACCAGCCATAAAACGCATTGGGATATTTCTTCTTATACTTGTCCCATACTTCATCCAAAACTTTGTTATCAAATTCCATACGGTCATATAACCACGTAGAATCAATACCAGGAGCATCCCACCATTTATCACTCATTCCAATTCCAATAAATACTTTAATGCCATATTTTTCAGCATTTCGCAGACAAACATCCACCATATCTTTCCCATTAAGCCGCCTGTTCATCTTAGTTCCCGGCAGTTCTGAAGGATAGAGAGTATAATTAACAGCAGGATCCCGTTTATAGCTTTCAGCAACTGCACCAATAATAAGGTAATGCATTCCTGACTCTTTCATCACTTCAAATTCCTTACCCCACTCCTTATCTCCCCATGAACCACAAAGCCCAGCCTGAATGAAAGTACCATCAGCTTTCAATTCCTGTGCATAATTTATATATGAAAGGAACAGCACCATAACTATGAGAATAAAGTATTTTTTCATTACATGCGCCCTTATATTTAGTTGAATAAATTAATTCAGCTTTATCATTTTTTTTACTGAAGTGAATCTGCCTGCATTAAGTTTATAGAAATACACTCCACTGCTTAAATCTGAAGAATTGAGCATTATAGCGTGGGAACCAGCTTCCTGGGTGCCGTTAACCAATGTTTTTACTTCATTACCCAATACATCATATAATTTTATAGTTACATAACCGTTTTCAGGTATACTATAATTAATTGTAGTAGATGGATTAAAAGGATTCGGGTAATTTTGTTCAAGATTTATACCTGAAGGAACAACAGGTATATCATCAGCAACATCATCAATAATACTGCTTATTAAAGGTTCGCTTTTTTGCCCGAAACAGTCCAAAGCCACAAGTTTAAGGTAATAATCTTCCTTATACTGCAAAGTAAATGGAGCTAAAACAGTATTAGCAGAAGAAATACTTTCTAAAAGCGTTGCAGCCATATCCTCCGGGTTGGGAAACAGGTAGAAATCAGAAAGACAGGAAATAGTTGTAATAACAGTGTCAGTTGCCTTGTTAATGAAAGACAACTGATAGCTGTAAACCATGTCATTATCTTTGGCCTGGGTAAACTGAAACTTATATACTTCTGCGCCACGGGTATATTTCCCAATTTCTTTTACGTAGGCTCCATCAGAAAAAACCGGAGCGGTACCTGCAAAGTTCTTTTTAATCTGTTCTGGGGTATAGTATAATAAGTGAGATTTATCCTCTTTTGGAGCACCAACAATCCATGGCTTTTTTATCTCCTGAGACTTTGTAAAATTAATCCTTCTTACTCTTACATTACCGGTATTATCAACCTCTACATAGAGGCCCTGAGATGAATTGCCAGCACTCCCAGTTACATAACCATAACTTATATCTATAAATAATTTACCGGTTTCTTCATCTGTATTTACATTTGAACAGTAATAAACAGAACCAACTTCTATTGTTGTAAAATCACCCTGCCAAATACTTCTTTCGTCATTTTCAGGGAAATGCATGTGGCCGCACAAATATATTACCTGTGGGTAATCCTTTAATATACTTTTAAGCTCATCAGAAGCCCAGTACGCACCTTCATTACTGCCAATTTGTGTACCCGTTATTTGGGGATGGGATATAACAAAAATTGGTTTACCGGGATGGTTCGCTGCTGCATCAGCAAGCTTTTCTTTAAGCCATTTTATATCACTATCCAGGTAATGAACACCGCCATCATATTGTGAACAGTTTACTACAATAAAGTCCTGACCATTTACTACTGTATGATAATCACCGGCAGTTATTTCTGAATCTGCTGCACCCTGGTAAGCTATATCGCCAAGTACATCTTTAAACAGGTAACCGCCTTTCCAGGCAGCGCCATTTATCTGTGAATCATAATATTCATGATTGCCTATTGCAAAGATTAACTTTGTTTTATTAAAATCTACAACACTGTTATCAAGTACCTTTTTAAACTCTTCTACCTGTGCTGGTTTGCCATAATCAGTTAAATCACCGGAAATAACCACCGCATCAAGATTACCGTCCGCTCTGTTATTTAACTGCGCAAGAGCGTTTGTTAATTTAGTGGAAGGACTGGCCCCAGCATCCTGAATATGAGTATCAGATATTACCCCAATTTTTAATACTATATTATTCTCATCAAAGGCAATTGTGGGTAGTGAATCTGCGGCTGCATTTGTATTATTAACAGCAGAAAAGCCAAATGAATAAAACAGTAATATGATATTTATTATTTGTAATAATCTTTTCATTTTAAATCCATAATAGTTCTTATCTTAAATATTTTTATTTAAGCTTAATAAGCTTTTTAACCTGGGAAAAACTTCCGGCTGTTATTTTGTAGAAATAAACACCACTGCTTAGTTCTGATGCATCCAGGTTATAACTATGCTTCCCGGCACTCTGATATGCATTAACAAGTGTTTTAACCTCTTTGCCAAGAATGTTATATAACACAAGGGAAACATGCCCATCTGTTGGAATCTGATAATTAATAATTGTTGAAGGATTAAAAGGATTAGGATAATTCTGTTTTAAAGCATATTCGTGAACAATAGCTTCATCCTGTTCAACCGCTGTTGTGTTGCTGTTACGAACTTCAAATTCGTCATCAAAGGTCCACCATGTAAAATTAGGAGTAACCGTAAATTTAATATATCGTGCCTGTACAGGTGCGTCAAGTGTAGCTGCACATTTATATGCCTTTGAGGATACAGTCTCAGGAACATTTGGTATAGCCATGTCGCAAAGTGTTGTATAACTAATGTTATCACCGGAGGCTGAAACTACCACACTTTTAGGCAGCATCACCTCATAATCGCGGTTAAACATAAAATCTGCATAAAACTGCTGCACATCAGTTACACTTGCAAGGTCAATAATAATATTCCTTACAGAGCCATTATAAACACCTTCCCATGCTGAAGCATTGAGCGTAGCAGTACGAGCGTAATTCCCGTCAGTTAATTCCTTGTTATTATTATCAGGATAACTTTCATGTGCAGGGATTGATACAGTGTATGATTTCCCCTTTGAAACATTATTTGCAAGAACTGTAATTTCACCGGTTTTAATTGTTTTTTCTTCTGTAAAATCAGAATAGTTCCCGGCAAAATCGTAAGCAGCAACTTTATAAGTATACTCTGTATTAGCTGATAAAGCTGCATCAACAAAAGTCGAATCATTCTTAGAAGTTGCAACCTGGTCACCATTTCTATATACAGCATAACCGGCAAAAGCAACATTGTCTGTAGAAGGTAACCAGCTAAGTTTTATAGACGACTGGTATTTTAATTCTGCTGTAAAGTTGCCCGGCATAGTTGGGGCTTCATTATCTAGAATACCTGTATTCACATAGTCTACATAGGTTTTATGATAACCAGAGTCAACAGCATAAGGGCTGTAATAATGACAATAGGCAAAAGTCATATAGTTGTCAACATATGGTTGTTCTATCTGAAGCTGCTGAACAAATCTTTTAACAGGTGCAGTTTCATAGTCTGTTTTAAAGATTTCAACATCAGACCAGAAAAGAAGCCCCGGTTTTGTATCAACTGCTTTCCTTAAAAGACCAAACCATGTAGTTACTTCATCAATTTTTAGTCCGCCGGCGCCAACACAATCCTGCGGACAAAAAATATCACCATCTGTTATATGCAGTTGTGCGAATATATTTTGCCACATGGAAGCATTATCCTCTGCGCTTCCAAAAGTAGAGTTCATAAAAGGAGCCCACATGAAAGGAAGTTTTTTATTAACTGCAGTTAAATGATCTAGCTGTATATTCATTGCTTTGGCAATTTCATTTTGCTGTGCTTCAGTTGAGAAGGCAACATTGGAAGCTTCATAAGACCAATACCAGCCATAAAACGCATCAGGGTATTTACTCTTATAAAGATCCCAAAGTTCATCAGCCATTGTATTATCGAATTCCATTTGCTCATATACCCATGTTGCATCGCCACCATGGTCTTCCCACCACTTATCGTTAAAGCTAAGTCCCAGAAATACTTTAATGCCAAGTTTTTCTGCCGCTTTAAGGCAGTTATCTACCATATCTATATTAGAATTTGGAGTTGTATTTGGAAGACTTGATGGATAATAGGTTACTGTTGCCTGCCCAACTGTGCTCTGAGCAAGGGATTGCAAAATCAAATAGTGCATACCTGCATCTTTAAGAACCTGAAGTTCTTTTTCCCACCTGTCGGCAGACCATGCATAGCAGTACCATGATTGAATAAAAGAACCATCTCCCACAGCTTTTTCAGCACTGGCAAATGAATTATTCTGAAATAAAAGCAGTGAAAGGATTGAAAACAAAAAGGTAAGTCTGGTAAAGTGTTTTGTCATAATGTTATTGGCTTGTAGTAAATTTATATCAAAATGGGAGCCCCTATAATCTATTGCTATGTTCTATGTTGAAAAACTCTGATAAAAAGATATAAGGACTCCCGAAAATTGTCGCCCCCCTATATGTGTGCTATCTCAAGATGAAATTCCCGGGAGATAAACTCCCGGGAAACACAAAATTATTTCATAAGAACTAATTTCTTTGTTATCTGCTGAGCACCCTGAGTAAGTGTATAGAAATAAACGCCACTTGAGAAATTGCTCATGTTTAATGTATACTGATATTCACCAGCTTCTCTGTAAACATTATCAGCTACAACTTTAACAAGTTCACCAGTTATGTTATATACTTTAAGACTGATGTTGCCTGCTTTAGCAATGCTGAATTTAACATTTGTAGATGGGTTAAACGGATTAGGATATGCTTCTGACAAAGTAAATTTAGCAGGAGCCTGTAAGTTATTATTTTCGCTTACACCTGTGTAACCGCCATTAAACCATCCCGGATCTCCAATAGGGCCACCAGTAGTAGAACCGGTTAATACAGAAGCATTAGTATACTTCATATCCTGTGATTCAGGAAGAGGCCATGTTGGAACCCAATATTCATTTGAAGGGAATTCAAGCTTGTAACCATAGAATTCATTTGTGATTGTACCGCCCCAAAGAACACTTGTATATTTAATAATACCTGCATCATAATTTGTAACATCAGTACTGTCAATAACTTTTGCAAAATCTGCACCGTAACCAGGATCTACACCAAGAATATTATTTTCTGCAACAAATCCCGGCCAGTGTTCTTTATCAGCAAACATCCCGGCAGTTCTATCATTCATCCAAAGAGGAGTAACTAAAGAGTCATCGCCTGTATGTGTAGTATTCCATGTATCCCAGAAATCTGTAATGGCTTTAGGAATAAAGAAACAGTTGTTCTTAACTTCGGCAATTCTCTTTGCTTCAGTTAACCATGAATAATTATCTTTGCCATAATCGCCAGGATTCCAAACGCTATCATCAGATGCACTCATTGTATCAATAGCAATTACAGAACCGGTTTGTTCCGGATCATACCATGCCGGCCAGTGGCCATAAGGTATAGCACCAGAATATACACCGTAGAACATGTTATTATTTACGTGAACTTCACCTGCATTTAGTATTCTTAAAACACCAACAAAATTGAAAATAACATTATTGTTGGAGAAATCGACATAGTTTGCAGGAGAGTTAACACCAGGAGCTGCAGCCTGTCCGGCTATACAGAAAAAAGTGTTATACTTCATAACCAAAGTATCAACAGCATTACTTGAAGGCCAGTCACTTACAAAACCAATTGAAGAGAAATAGTTTGTTGGATAAACGCCATTTCTAAATTTACAATTTGTAATATAGAATGAACAATTAGTACCTGTATATGCAACAACTTCACCACGATTTTCATCAATAATTATGTTGTCCATATATAATCTCATATTATCGCCGTTAAGAAGAAAAGCCTTACCCCAGTTCCAGTCTGCGTTAACAGTCATGCCATAAATATAGAAATTCTTAAAAGTAGCAGTAGCACCATTTCCTGTAAGTGTAAACAAAAAAGCAGGCATAGAACCGTCACTTAAAATACCTGGCTGTAAGCAAGGAAGACGTCCATCCGAACCCGGAACACCAATTACTGTAAAGTCTGAACTTGCAGTAACAGCACCATACCATAAGTATGTTGTATCTGTTGATACAAGTTTGTATGCGGCATGCGCACGTACGCCTGCTGCGGTTGTGTCAGTATTAATAATTTCATCTAAACTTTTTGCATCGCTTGCAAAAATAGTTAAAGTGTCACTATCTGCTGCATTCACTTTAGCTGGCAGAATGAAAAATATTACCATCAATGCTGCAAATATTGTCTGGTACATTCTTTTCATTAAAGTACTCCTTGTTATTGTTAATAAATAAACCAATTATTTAGTCTCAACCCACACACTTGAATAATATTTGTTTTTGCAGTTCACCTCCTATGAAAGAGATATTATAATGTTCCTGAAAACTTATTATTATAACTTAATTCTTACTCCAAAATCTGCAGTCATACCATATTGCTGTTCGGAAGCCGGAACACCACCTCCCTGAATTATACTTACATCCTTGGCACCGTTCAGATTATTTATATCTCCATATACCTGGATACCATACCATGGTAAGTTCTGCTTAACTGATATATCCCAGCGTGTATATGCCTTTGTATGTGTTCTAAGTACTTCCCAGAAGTCAGGGCCGGTAAATATTTTTGACTGATAGAGCATAGATACTCTACATGAAAAGTCTTTATAGTCATAACCCAGGGAAAGATTTACTATATCATCCGGCTGATAAATCAGACGATCAACAAATGATGAATCGACATAAGATATGGTACGTCCGGTCTTTTTCGTATAAGTAAATGGGTATTCAGCTTCCGAAAATATGTGAGTATAGTTAGCATTAAATACTAAACCTGAAAGCGGCCCAGGTAAATACCAGAAGTGAGTTTGCCAGTCAACTTCCAAACCATAGTTATCTATGGTATAAGAGTTATTTACAAATGTCCATACTACATAGTTTCCGGTTCTTTTATAGCTTGGATACAAACTTGTTGGTAAGTATGGAATAACTGCATCCCCACTAACATAGAATGACCATGAGTATATTAAATTATCAATCTTTTTAAGGAATCCACCAACAGTAAATAAACCTAAAGTATTATCATATACTGATAAATAAGCATCATAGTTTGTTGACCTTGATGGAACAAGTTTATAATTAACATATGAAATTGAACCACTTGCAAGGTTAATTCTTGGTATAATAGCTCCATAATCAGGATATGCAAGTGTGTTTGTATATGACAGCCTTATATCCAACCATGGTAATGGTTTAATTTTCAATGATATATCAGGCAGCCAGTAATCATGAACACGTGTTACGGTTGTATCATAATGATTATATGGATCAGCAGAGGCCACACCCATTATACCCCTTGAAGCGGTATATGTTGTAGTAAGATTCTGATATCTTACGCCAGGAATAAATGTTATAAGGTCACCATATTTAATTGTTGACATAGCATAGAAAGCTGACTGGCTTTCATGCCCTGTGTAATCGTAAGTTGTTGATTCTAGTGTATTTCTTGCATATGAGACCTCATGCCCTTTTGCGGCAATATCCTCTTTATTAGCTTTCAATACATCAATCATTTTAGCAAGCATGGCATAATTAAGTGGTGCGTACATATTAAAATCGCCGTCAAGCATTTTGCCATAGCTATAATTTGGATCTATAAAATAGTTTACAAGCAGTCTGGTAGAGTTTGGAATACCAACGCTTTCACAAAGCATATAGTCAACATACTGTTGTACACTTCCGTTAAGGGAGTTGCCATCATAATATTCATAATCATATGATCTTTTTTGATACCGGTATTTGCCTCCAATCTTAAATTCAGCTGTAACTAAATCAGTAAGATTTATAGCTTTTTTCAGATCAAGTGAGCCTGTAAGGCTGCGTTCACGTGAAAAACTGGTATTTGTTGTAATTGTATTAAGATAAGAATCTGAATAGTTCCTGCTAGCTGCATTGTTTACTGACCTTGGGTCAACATCTGTAGCCCCAAGAAATCCATCAAGCCCTGCTGATGTTTGTGTAAAATCTACCTTCCAGCCATCAGGCTCTTTCGATTCTGAATAAGAATGAGAAAATTTTGCATCATAACTAAACCATGGTAAATCCTGTTTAACACTAATGCCATTAGTAAAAATGTTCAATTTTGAGTTTGAATGATCTACCCAGTAATCAAGACTGTTGTTTGAAACTGTAAACGTCTGACCTCTGTTAATAACTTCAGTCTGACCCGTACTAAAAAAGTTAGTAGATTTAATTTTACCATTTGGTATTTTGTAGTCCAGTACAAGAGCTGCATTATAACGTTGTTTATCTCTCGATATTTTATACAGATTAAGACCGGTAGTAAGATATTCGCCCTGAATATCTCCATAGTTATCATAAGAAGCACCCATCTCGTTTGAACCTAAGTTCTTGCGTTCCATATCAAGTTGTAAAAATACACCAAGCTTATCTTCAAAGAATCTATTCTCCACACTTCCTGTATATTTATAATTGTTGTATTTTCTTTCCAAATTTGATAAACCATTATATGCACCCTGAATATCGAAGCTGAATTCAGGAACACCTGAAACAGCCGTTTTAGCTTCACGCAATTCAAAGTTTACTGTACCACCAATTACATCAGGATCCATATCAGCAGTTACAGATTTTGATACTTCAATACCTTCAAGCATATTTGATGATACCATACTTAAATCAGAACTTCTGTTATCAGAGTTTGTGGATGACATTTTAATACCATCAATCATAATTGAGTTGTATTTTGGCTGCATACCACGAATTACAACTTCAGTACCTTCCCCACCGCTCCTCAATACAGAAACACCAGGTAAACGGCCAACTGATTCTGCCGCGTTAGCATCCGGTAATTCCTGAATTTTAGCTTTAGATACTACGTTAGTAATCTGATCAGAAGTAAGCTGCTGATTGATAGCCTGCTTCTGCCCGACAGCCTGGGCTGTTACAACAACTGTCTGCCCTTCAAGCCCAACGGGATCAAGTGCAAAATTTTGTTTTAAAGTAGCTCCTGCTTTAACAGTAATTTCAACCTCGGGTGTCTTATAACCAATGTATGATACGCGTAATGTATAAGTACCCGGAGATACATTCACAATTTTAAAATTTCCATCCATGTCTGTTGCAGAACCTAACCCGGTGCCTACTAAAATAACGTTTGCGCCATATAACGGTTCTTTTGAAACAGCATCTGTAATAACTCCTTCTACAGTTGAAGCAATAGCAGAAGCCTGCACTGCCATAAACATTAGAAGAGTAAGGATTGCTCCTTTTATAATTGAACCCCTAAACATGAGTCCTCCTGTAATACTTAATGCCTATTTTGATTAAAACTACGAACAATAACAATTTTTATTAATTGAACAACTAATAATACCCTTCAACAAGTTAATTATCCTGCAATTGTATTATTTATTACACACTAATCATTATTTAAAACCATAGTATCCGGTCTGATAATCATAAAATTCATTTTGCTTTTTTTATTTACTATTAATTATTAGCCTAAAGTCATTTTGTCTTAGAACACATTTTTATCTCTTAACTATTTACTGTCCCTGCTGCAGATTTCTTACATATTAATTATGCCATCTCTGTTGAACCATTAAACTTTTAGTATAAATACTATAACAAAACTCTAGAGTGAAATATCAGTGGTAAGCTTTGCTGGACAATTATAGCTAAGTAATATATGTAGTAAAATATTTTAATAAGGGCCCCTATAATCTATTGCTATGTTCTATGTTGAAAAACTCTTTAAAGATATAGGGACCCTAAAAATTACCTCCTCATACCATATTAAACATAAATACAAGGAAAATCGGGAGGCTAAACCTCCCTGAATATAAATTATTTCATAAGAACTAATTTCTTTGTTATCTGCTGAGCACCCTGAGTAAGTGTATAGAAATAGACACCACTTGAGAAATTGCTCATGTTTAATGTATACTGGTATTCACCAGCTTCTCTGTAAACATTATCAGCTACAACTTTAACAAGTTCACCAGTTATGTTATATACTTTAAGACTGATGTTGCCTGCTTTAGCAATGCTGAATTTAACATTTGTAGATGGGTTAAACGGATTAGGATATGCTTCTGACAATGCAAATTTTGAAGGAAGAGTATTAACATTATCATCTACAGATACCGTAGTACCAAACCATCTGTAATCGCCAACTGGTAAACCATCAGTAGCAGCAGTTTTTAAAGTTTCATTAGAATACTTCATATCATCTGCTTCAGGAAGAGGCCAGTTTGGAATAAAGTTTGCAGCACTAACCACATCCTGATTTTTATATCCCCAGATATAACCGGCTGATGTACCTTTTCTGATACGTTCAACATATTCAAGAAGACTTATAACACCTTCCATCTGGCCTTTATCTGTTAATACAGCTTTTAAGTCATTACCAAACCCAGGATCAACAAATACGTTACCGGATTCTACAAAACCAGGCCAGTCTGCATCGTTAGCAAACATACTCTTTGTTCTGTTATCCATCCAGCTTGGGGTATAAAGAGAATCTGAACCAGTAGCAGTATCATTCCATGCTGTCCAGAAATCTGTAAGAGCTGTTGGCTGATAGAAGCAGTTGTTTTTTACTTCAATATTTCTCTTTGCTTCAATAAGCATTCTTGCATTATCCTGTCCAAGAAGTTCAGGACCTACAACACTATCAGCCGCTGCTGTAAGAGTATCTATAGAAACGATTGCACCGATTTCAGCAGAGAATGACTGATGCCACCATGGATATTCAGCAACAGTTTCAGCACCTGCAAAAAGTCCATAGAATATGTTATCGTTAATTTTTGCATTCTGAACACAATAAATAATAAATGGTTCAACAAAGTTGTAAACAATTGTATTGTGTGTGAATTCAAAATATGTTAATGATTTTGACTGTCCGGGAGCAGCAGCATAACCATTGATACAGAAAATTGTATTGTTTTTCATAACAATAGAATCTGCAGGATTGCTTGTTGGCCATGCAGCAACAACTATAGTTGTAGAAAACTGATCTGTAGCATAAACACCATCTCTGAAGTTACAGTTTGTAATAAAGAATTTATCCATTGTACCTGTATAAGCAATAGTTTCACCACGATTTTCATCAACAACGCAACTATCCATTGTAACTCTTACATAATCAGCTGATACAAGAATTGCTTTACCCCAGTTACCATTACCCGCAATGGATAAGCCATAGAAATATAAATTTTTAAATACTGCATTCATGTTGTTAGCATTAAGAATAAATAATTCACTAGGCATTGAACCACTGCTTAATATACCAGGCTGAATACATGGTTTTCTTCCATCTGATCCGGGAACACCTAAAATAGTAACATCAGAATTAAAAGTTATTTTACCCAGATACAAATAGGTTGTATCAAGGGAAACCAACTTGTAAACTGAATGCGCCTGTAAGCCTCCAGCTGTAGTATCTGCATTGATAATTTCATCAAGTGCAGGGCCGTCAGCAAAGACTGTTAATGTATCACTGGCAGCTAATGCTTTTGAAGGCATGGCAAGCATAGCTACCGCAACAAGAAAGAACATACTAGTAAGAAACGTTCTCATGAAAGGGCTCCTTTCCTATAGAGTTTTATTATTTGTTTTGAACAGTATTTTTTTCTTTTTCGTTTTAAAGGATTTTATTCCTTAAATAATTTAATTAAACACCAGTGTACTTTATAATTTGAGCCTTATACCTATATCAGCTACCATACCATACTCCTGGAGTGACGTCGGTGTACCACCGGCAGCTATAACACTCTTATCATATTCACCATTAATATTATTTATATCTCCATATACCTGGATATCGTACCATGGCAGATCCTGCTTAACAGATAAGTCCCATCTCTGATACTTAGCTGTATGAGACCTTAACTGAGGCCAGAAATCGGCGCCTGTAAATATATCTGACTGATAAAGCATAGATACACGAACAGAGAAATCTTTATAGTCAAAGCCAATTGACATATTAAGTACATCATCTGGTTGATAGATAAGCCTTGCGGTATATGATGAATCTATGTACTGAAGTTTGCGGCCAACTGTTTTAACTACGAAATATGGATATTCTGCTTTTGAGAATATATGAGTATAGTTTATATTGAATACAAGACCAGACAATGGGCCAGGCAAATACCAGAAGTGTGTCTGCCAGTCAAGTTCCATTCCATAATCATTAACTTTATACGGGTTATTAACATATGTACCAACTGTATAGACTGTACTTGACATGTATGAATCCATTATGCCCCAGGGCAGATACGGCATAGCATCTTTGCCGGAAACATGATAAGTCCAGCCATAAATCATATCTTTAATTTGTTTTAAAAATCCACCAACTGTAAACAAGCCAAGTGTATTTTCATAGAATGAAAGATATACATCGTAGTTTGTTGAACGTGATGGTTTTAAGTTATAATTACCAAAAGATATTGAACTGGTAGACATATCAACACGCGGAATTATTGTATTATAATCCGGGTATGAGATTGTATTCGTATATGATAATCTTACATCAAACCATGAGAATGGTTTGTATTTAAGACTTATATCCGGCAGCCAATAACCGTGATCTTTTGTAACAGTTGTATCATAGCAGTTATAGAAATACGTACTTGAAGTACTGCTGCCTCTGATACCTGTATAAGTAGTTCTCAGATTTTGATATCTTACACCAGGTATAATTGTTATATCAGAACCAATTCTAAATGTTGAAGTTACATACGCAGCAGAACGTCCTTCATGCCCTTCATGATCATGGGTCTTTGAAGAACTATATCCATAACCAAAACCGCCTTCACTATTTATTGACTTAAAATAGTCCACATTAGACTGAAGCATGTCATATACTTTACTTAACATAGCATAATTCAGAGGAGCCATCATGCTATAGTCACCATCAAACATAGTTCCAAAGTCATATGATGGATCAATAAAATAATTCATCATAACTTTTTCATTTGTAGGCAAATTAAGCATTGAGTTGATCATTTCAACCGGAGTTTTTCCGGCGCCGCCACTTAAAGTACCAGAATAGTAAGTATAGTCATAATATCTTGTTTGATATTTGTAACTTGCACCAACCTTTACATCTGCATTGATTAAATCTGAAATGCGGAAATTTGTTTTTGCGTTAAGTTCTGCATTAAAGGCACGTTCTTTAGAGAAACTTTTAGAACTTTCAAAAGTATTTAAATAGGTACCGCTTAAATCAGGGTTTCCCGCTTTTGTAATATCTCTTGGATCAAGATTTCTTACACCGTTAAAATCATTTAATCCGGCTGAAGTCTGCAAATACTCAGCAGTCCAGCTCTCCGGAGTTTTAGATTCAGAATAGGAGTGAGAAGCCTTGAATTGTAAATGATAAGATGATATATCCTGCTGATAATCAATACCATTAGTTATAATACTAAGCCGGTCAAAAGAATTACCTAAATCAAAATTTCTTGTATTATTTGATATATTGAACAATTCCCCGCGTGACAAAGAACTTGTTTTTCCGGTACTAAAAAGGTTAGTGAATTTAATTTTACCGTCAGGTAATTTATAATCCAGAACCAATGCACCATTATATCTTTGCCTATCATCAACAGTTTTATAAAGATTTATACTTGATATTTCATAATCCACATAGTTTTCCCCGGGATTTGTATAAGAAGCGCCCATGCTATTATGTGAAAGGTTTTTTCTTTCAACATCAACCTGAACGAAAACACCAAGCCTGTCATCAAAATATCTGTTCTCTGCACTTAATAGATACTTAAAGTTATTTAATGGATTCTGAATGTTTGAAAGTGCATTATAACTGCCCTGCCCTTCAAGACGGAATTTAGGAGTCAAACCATTATTAGCACTGGCTTCTCTTAATTCAAAGTTTACAACACCACCAAGTACAGAGGCATCCATATCGGCAGTAAGGGTTTTTGAAACCTGAATGCCTTCCAACATATCAGAGGATACCATACTTAAATTTGTACTTCTGTCAGATGAACTTGATGAAGCCATCTGAATACCATCAATCATAACCTGGTTATATTTAGGAGCAAGGCCCCTGATAACGACTGCATAACCTTCACCACCGCTCCTTAATATTGAAACACCGGGAAGCCTTCCAACTGATTCAGCAGCATTAGCGTCAGGTAATTCTTTTATTTTAGCAGCAGATACAACGTTTACAATTTGATCAGAAGTTAACTGTTGGTTGATGGCCTGCTTTTGGCCAACAGCCTGAGCTGTTACAACAACTGTTTGCCCTTCAAGTCCAACCGGTTCAAGGGCAAAATCCTTTTTGACTGTTCCAGCACTTACAGTAACTTCAGCTTCCGGTGTTTTATACCCAATGTATGAAACACGTAAGGTGTATTTACCAGGTGCTACATTTGTTATCTTAAAATTTCCATCTATATCTGTTGCAGAACCTTGCCCGGTACCAACAAGAATAACATTAGCACCATAAAGCGGTTCTTTTGTAACAGCATCCGTAATAACTCCTTCCACTGTTGAAGCAACAGCAGATACCTGAGCAGCAACAAGGAAAAGAATGGTAAGGATTACTCCTTTAATAATCGAACCCTTAAACACGAGTCCTCCTATATTTTTAATTCCCATTTAATTAAGTATTTATTAACGGTTATTATCTACTACTACAGAAAAACCAGAACCGCCTAAATCCTGTTCGCTGATTTTTGCCTCAATTATTCTTTCTTCGCCGGGGAAGAGTGTCACATAATTATCCTGCCATATTGTAGGAAGCACTTCTTCATTATTATCTTTTCTTACAACAGCCAGCCTGTTCATAAAGGAAAGTTTTGATGAGGTATTTTTCAGTTTAACTTTAATTACATATTCATTTCCGGTCTTTTCTGATTTGAATGACATATCGGCTTTTATACCATCTATCTTTGAAAGTCCACTATAGTCATCAGGTTTCTTTGTTGACTGCCAGTATACATTTCTTGAAATAACATTATCATCGTTATCAATTAATTCAAGCCGTACGAAATACAATTGAGATATTTTTGCCATCTCAGGAATTCTGAAAACTTCCTGGTACATATCAGGACGCATATTAATAACTTCTTCACGTTCCCATTTAACTTTCATATCACTATCATAAACTCTGGCTCTTATTTTCAAATTATCGAACTTCTTATCATATCTATTAATAACTGATACAAGGTGATTGTGGGCATTCATTTGTATATGCAGTTCTTCAAGAGCACTCTTTGAATAATAATAAGATGAGTTAGGACAAAGGAACCAGTCATATAACTGCCATAAAACATCCGGAGAACTTGAATTCAGTTTCCACAGCATAACACCGCTTGTTATATCCCACATTCTTGAATTTGCAGCTTCATACATTGCCCTGTACCCATCTGCATTTACATATTGTGCTGTTCTTGCATATTCTTCAACATTTGTAGAGTTAAAACCATATACTGTCTTAATAGCATTATGATATGCTTTATACGCATAACCCTCAACCAGATCCCATGCACCATGTTCAGCCCAAACACTGTCGAGCGGAAACAGTGGATTATTTTTATCTTTACCAAGATTGAAAATGGCTTTCCTCAGTGTGCTTATTGCAGGCACACACGGCTGGCCAAGCTCATTCCTGAACATCTGCTGATTATTTTCTTCGATATAATTGAAGTAATCAGCCGAAGGAAGCCAGGTATAATCTGGTTTATAATCATCTGTTGTGCCTACAGGCATATCTTCAGCAATGTAAGGGGTAAGTTTTTTCCAGTCCCACCAAACACTTGTAGAAGCAAGAAATGTTCTTGTCTGGTCATGTTTCTTCAATTGTTCCTTCAGAGCGAAATAAAGGTCAGGACCCGGCGTTGCTTCATTTTCAGCACACCATGCTATAAGACTTGGGGAATTTCTCTGGCGGAGAATAATATCAAGCTGGTTTTTAACAGCAAGATTATGGTCAAAAGGATTAAGAGCATTTGTTGTACCGGGTTCTGTTGTCCAGCACTGGTAGAATATTTCCCACCACATTAAACCATATTTATCCAGCGATTCAACCCATGTATCAGGCATTGCAGGCATATCTTCACTGCCAACAATATTTACATTAGCGTTGGCAAGAAGTCTTGCTTCTTTATACATTCTTTCTTTACTCATATCAAGAAGCATATCAGGCTGAACCCAGCCGCCTTTACAATAAATTCTTTTCCCGTTTATTGAAAAAACACGGCCATACTGTCCGTTAAGCTCTTTAATTTTGCTTGTAACTTTCCTTATACCAAATAAAGTATTTTTCTTTACTGATACTTTACCATTACTTTCAAATGTTAATTCAAGGTTATGCAGATACTGCTCGCCATAACCGTTAGGATACCAGAGATATGGATTTTTAATTGAAAGCTGTGCAATATCCTTATAGCTTAAAGCAACAGTTATAGTATCATATGCAGGTACAGTAACTTCCTTTTCAAAAGCAACAGTATTCATTTTACCCGGCATTTTCTTGATATACGATACCATATCAATTTCATTTAGCAGGTCAATTTTACCTTTAACAATACCTGTCTGAGGTTTATCAGAAGTATTCTTAAGGGTAGCAAATACTGTAATGTTAGCCACTGTAGTATCAGGCAGCGGAAGATCGGTAATTATATAAGGATTAATAATATCAATATTATCAGTAAAGGTTAAATATACATCCTGGTACAGGCCAATATTTCTATCGCGTACCGGCTGACTGCAATCATAACCTTCATTCATTTTAAGTGTCAAATCCTTCCATATATCATGGTTTGCTCTTCTAACCTCGCCAAGAGGTTTTAGCTGAGTTCCAGGTATACTTGGGTGATCAAGCTGAATAATTTTAACAGCTACATAATTTGTTTCGTTTCTTTTAATATTATTGGTTATGTTGAAACGGAAGCGCTGGAACATCCCTGCCATTTCAACAGAATCAGCAATCTTAACACCGTTAACCCATAATTCAGCACGGTAATTTATACCATCAAAATGCAGCCATACCTGTTTGCCATCATACTGAGAAGGTATTTTAAACTCTGTCCTGAACCAGTATGGATCTTTCCATGGATTCTGCTTTCCTGGAAGATAGCTGTATTTAGCTAAATCATGCTGTGCATTAAATTCATCTGAAACATCAGGAATTTTATAATTATTCATGTCCAGGTGAGGATCAGGGTAAACGCCATGTTTTACAAGCGTTCTTAAAACAGTTGTAGGTACTTTTGCATCGTACCAGTTTACCTGGGAAAAATTTCCGGTTGATATTTCTTTTCCGCTTTTGGTTTCAAGCACGGAAGAAACCAGTTTCCAGTCGGAAAGTATCATATCTTTATTGCTCGCATTACCGGGCTGAGCATACAGGTTGAGAATACCTGATACTATAACGAGAGTAATTAGTTGTAAGTATTTTTTCATCATTCTTCTGTTAGTGGTTAATAAATTTTTATAAAGCTAAAGCAGCTGCGCCAATAAGGCCCGCATTTGCGCCGAGAGCAGCACATACTATTTCAGTTTTTTCTGCCGGAACCGGGCAAACTTTGCCATAAAGATTTCTCTTTAATGAAGGGCCGAAAAACTTAAATGCATTTGTTATTGAACCACCCAGCACAAGCACTTCAGGATCAATAAGATTAATTGTCCATGAAGCAGCAACTGCAAGGTGCCTGCCAAATTCGCTCCAGGTATAAAGAGCCTCTGCATCTCCCTTTTCTGCAAGATTTGAAATTTCAAGGGAACTTATACTTTTACCTGTAAAAGATTTATAAATTGCTGATACACCTGTACCTGAAATAAAATCTTCTATTATTCCGCTGCCGTATGCGGATGTCCATATTTCACCGGCTGATTCAGTTGAACCGGAGAATATTTTTTTATTAAGAATAATTGCACAGCCCAAACCTGTACCAAGTGTAAAACCGACTACATTGCTTTTGCCTTTGCCTGCACCAAACAGTGCTTCTGCAAAAATCAGGCAGTTTGCGTCATTATTCATATATACAGGAACTTTGAAAATATCTGCAATCGTTTTCCTCAGCGGAAAGAAATGCATTGTGGGAAGCTGAGGGCATTCAAGAATTGTTCCGTTTGTTATATCCAGGGGACCGGTAACTCCCATGCCAATGCCTTTAACATCATTAATTGTTATACCGGTATTTTTCATTACCTGGTTAACAGCATCCTTAATACTATCAATAATTGTATCAGCAGGTTCGGAGCTTTGTGTAGATATCTTTACGGGCTCGCCAATTATTTTCCCATCCTGGCTCATTGCACCGGTTAATATTTTTGTACCCCCAAAATCAACACCAATTATTACTTTGTTTTCCAAATTGTTTTCCATTTTTATTGAATGTCCAGTTTTCCTTTACCCCAAACAGCAAGCATAAATACATACGTAAAAGCAATAAGATTTATAACCATAGCCCATTGCATATTAAATATTCCACCAACAGCACCTACAAGCCAGCCTACAAATGCACCGCCGACTATAGCTGTTCCTAAAATGCCTGAGATTGTACCATGATTGGAATCAAAACTCTGAATTGCAGCACTGAAGATTGATGTAAAAGAAGCACATGTAAAATAACCTACAAGAGCAAATGAAACAAGGGAAATGGTGGTACTGCCCAGAGTGGCAATAAGTAGAAATATTACTGTGCCCAAACTGTGTATAATAAATATTTTTCTTTCACCAATACGTTTCATAAGTGGGGCAATAATCAGGCGACCCAAAGCCTGGAACAGCCAGAACAGAGCAACGATTAAAGCAGATTTAGAGGGAAAAGCTGAGTACCAAAGTGATCCGGCTGACCAGAACGAATCCTGATTACTAACCCCGTGAACTTTATTCATAAAAATCAAAATGTAGGATGAGGTTCCTACTTCTGCGCCCACATATAAAAATATTCCTATACTATATACTATTATCAAAGGATTTTTTAGAAGTGACAAAGTCTGGGAGGTTTTTATTTTCTCTTCTTCCAGCAGTGTAACTTCCGGGAACTTAGCAAAATATAATAATGCCAGCAGCACAGCATTTATAACACCAAAAACAAGATAAACGGTATTCCATGAAAAACCATTATTCTGAATTAAGGGTAAGAGAACCGGGCTGAATGCGTAGCCCAGAGCTCCTACACCAATAACCATTGTAAGGTTTGCCGTATATTTTGCAGGGCTGTCTAACCCCCTTATAAAGGGGTTGCCTGCTGTTTGTATAGCTGTAACTCCAACACCTATTAAGAATATCATCAGAATTACAACTATATAATTATTACTTACATAAAAAAGAAAGCTGCCAATCGTCATTAAAATCATTCCCAGCAACAAAACTATTCTGGCTCCGGACCTGTCCATCAATATACCGAAGGGGACAGAGAAGAAACCATAAGAAAGATAAAATGCGAATGGCAGCAGAGCTGCTATTGAGAGAGGAAGATCGTATTCTGTCTGAAATTTATCAATAATAACACCAATAACTGATGTTACAAGCCCAAAGGCTACGTACATTGCAACCGTTACTATTAATAAATATCTATTTTTATTACTTTTTACCATTTACCTATTCAACTGTAGTAACTTTATTTCCATGAATAAAGCCACCTGGTTCGTAACCTTTTTTTATAGACAGAAAATTCACCATCAACTGAACCGGAATTATACTCTGTACTGTAAACAGGTACTCATCCGGCTGGTCGATGTATATGACTTTAATGTTTTCATCACCAACTCCCGCATTCTTATTGTTGGTTATAAAAACAAGTTTACCGTTATAATTTGAAATATCGCAGGCCATTTTTTCATTTAAAGCATAAGACTCACCATTAGCAGCAAACATGATTGCTTTAAAATCTTTATTTACCATTTCCATTGGGCCGTGGCGAAACTCGCCGCCCAAAGCGCCTGCAGCAGCGGTCTTTGATGCTTCTTTAAACATAAGCTCGCTCTGGTAAACGTTTGAAATTGAAGGCCCGCGGCCTATAAACTGCAGAAAATTTACTTCTCCCAGAAAATCAAATATTTCTTCAGCATCCTTTTCTGCATGTGAAAGCTGGTTATTTACACCTGCTGCCAGGTCTTTTGCCAGTCTTATTTTATTATTATCCCATTTACCCGCCAGTGACCAGCCAAGTATATAAGTAACAAGACTAATTGCCGTAAAAGTTTTAGTTGAGGTCATTTCTTCGCGGCCGGCAAAACTTAAAAAGATCTCTTTTGTCATCCTGGCAAGAGAGCTGTCTTCTTCATTACCGATTCCTATACATGTTACATTTGACGGGATATCCTGTAACAACCTGACTATCTCTGCACTTTCACCTGATTGTGAGATGCATACCAGCAGCGGCTTCCCTGCTAACGTTGGAAGCTGGTAATACAAAAGCTCACCGGTATTAATTACCGATGTTTGAAAGCCAAGGCTGTTAAACAAACAGGATGCGGCCTGGGAAACAAAATAAGAACTTCCCATGCCGGTAAAAATCACCCTGTCAAACTTTTCTTTATGAAAATATTCTGAAAAGTTTTTTAACTGGCTTTCTCCCCGGGGCCCTGTGTAGTAGTCCAATGTTGCTTTAAGGGCATCGGGTTGCGAAAATATTTCAGTTAAAAACTTATTCATTTTTTAGCTTTCACCATCCTTAATTCCCATTCCCACTTAGAAAGGTTAACGGCATGTGAATATGTTATATATAATTGATTGTTAAATACATACTGGAATGCGCAGGCATCATTATCATAAAGTACCGGAGGATTGTTATCAAGTTCTTTGTAACCATCATCAATCTGATCGCTTACGAAACCAACTGTTGCCCATTTATCATCCCATTTGCCGTACTTGAAGTATTCAGCAAGTAAATAAAACTTATTGTTGTAGTAAGTAAGTGAAGGAGCTGCAAGGCAGATGTTTGAATGAGCAAGTGTTTTTGGTTCAACATCTTTTAATTTATAAGGATCTGTTGACCTTACTAAGTTAATATTGTAGTTGTTAAATCCTTCTTTGCTTCTTTCCTGTCCGTTATAATAAACAAGGTTGAATGTTTTGTCTTTTTTGTGATAGTAAACAAATGGATTCTGATTCTGCCATCCGTCAACCATAGGAATAACTACAGTTTTGTTATCAAACTTTTTACCATCTTTACTTGTAAGCATTACAATACGGCTATCGCAGTTTTTCTTATATTCAGCATAGAACATATAGAATACGCCGTCAACGTAAGCAACAGAAGGCCAGCGGCAGTCACCCTGAACAATTGGATTTTCTTCATATTTTGTCCAGTGAACAAGATCATTACTTCTTACAAGGCCGCATTTTCTTACCTCAGGTTCAGCATCACCATAGTAAGCAAGGCCATAATAACCCCAGTATTTATAACCTTCTTTATTAACTTCTACTATAGAAAGTGTATGAACTTTGTTTTCATCCCATTTACCGGCATCACCATGAATTGCCTGGTAGCTCTTATCAAGCTTAGGATATTTTTTTGCCTGTGCAGGCATTTGCGCGCTTACAAGAAGCAGAACTGTTGAGAGAACCAAGAGTTTCTTTATCATACTATACATTTTTCTTCCTGATTTTTTTAATATGTGTTATTTAAACAATTATTACCTCAACGCTCATATCGTTGAGTTTTTTAAGTTCGTTCTTATCCATTTTTCTTGTGGTTATAATCTTATTTATCTCATTTATCTGACATATAACCCCAAGGCTCCTTCTTCCAAACTTTGAAGAATCTACAAGTAAAATATTTTCACCTGCACGCAGAGTCATTGTATGGCTTGTATTAGCCTCTGTAATATTCGGTGTAGTTAAACCGATCTCATAATCAACACCATCAACACCGTGGAATAATTTATCAGCAGAAATTTTATTCAGTATGCTGTCTGCAAGAGGGCCAATAAGTGTTGAAGAATTTTTTTGAAGTGATCCGCCGGTAAGTATAATTTCTATATCTGTGTTGGCAAGTTCCATTGCAATATTTATTGCATTGGTTATAACAGTAATGCCGCTCATATGTTTAATCTTGCGGGCCAAACACGTTATTGTGGAACCGGAGTCAAGAATAATTACATCGCCTTCCTTTATATACTTTGCAGCCTCAAACGCTATACGCTCTTTTTCATCTGCATACAACTTTTCCTTCTCGTCAAGCGCAAGGCCGTGAAACAGGGGTTTGCGAAGTATTGCCCCGCCGTGAGTCCTCTTAAGAACTCCTTCCCTCTCCAGCATATCCAGATCTTTGCGGATTGTAACGGAAGTGGTGTTGAAAGTATCACACAAGTCAGTAATTAGAACTCGATTCTCTTTATCCAGAATCTTCATGATCCCGCGGATACGTTCTTCCTGAAATACTTTTTGATTACTGCCTGGCTTCATTTGTACTACTGTGATGTTAATGTTAACATACCGGAAACACTTTCTTTTGCTTTTGTTTCCGCCAATGAAGTAAAACTTTCGTTTACTTTGTATTTCTTTTCTTTGCTTTCAATATTATATTTTTTTATTCATTAAGTCAAATTAATATTGCAAAATTAATGGTTTATTAACACTAATTACTTTCTTTTACTTTCTTTTGTTGGTTGCCCCAACAAATTATCTAAGCAAATAATGCGTTTTCGTTTGGTTTCACTTGTTTTCCTTTTAATTCTTTTATTTTACTCGTTTTTCGCATTTTCCTGCCGCACAATACCCTATTTTTTCGTAATTTTGCCCCATACTAAATTTCTAAAAGGACCGAAATGGCACTTATTGATGATATAAAAAAGAAAGCGGCGGCCGCAAACAAGACCATTGTTTTGCCGGAGTCGCATGATGCCCGGGTACTTCAGGCGGCTGAAATTATTGTAAAAACAAAACTCGCCTCTGTCTGCACAATAGGTAATGACGATGTTGTTAAAGCCAAAGCTGCTGAGCTGGGAGTTAATCTTGACGGAGTAAAGATTATTGATCCTGAAAAGTCAGATAAATTTGAAAGCTTTGCTCAAACCTTCTTCCAGCTTCGCCAGAAAAAAGGCGTTACTATAGAAAAGGCAAGAGAAACAATGAAACGTGACCTTTTCTTTGGCGCTATGCTTGTCCGCGAAGGGCTTGCTGACGGCTCTGTTGCAGGTTCAACTGCTTCTACAGGCGATGTTTTAAGAGCAGGACTTCAGTGTATTGGCATGCCCCAGGGCATTTCTACTGTATCAAGCCTCTTCCTGATGGTTTTCCCTGATAAAACTTTCTCTTTTGCTGACTGCGCTGTTGTTCCAAACCCTGACTTTAACCAGCTTGCTGATATCACTATCTCCACCGCCGATAACCATAAGAAACTCCTTGGCGAAGAGCCTGTTATAGCGATGCTTTCTTTCTCAACCAAAGGCAGTGCCGAACATGAAATGGTTGATAAAGTACGCAGCGCCCTAAAGGTAGTTAAAGAAAAAAGGCCTGACCTTAAGGTTGACGGTGAACTGCAGTTTGATGCAGCCATAGTTGAGTCTGTTGGACAGCGTAAAGCCCCCGGAAGCGAAGTTGCAGGCAAAGCTAACGTGCTTGTTTTCCCTGACCTTAATGCAGGTAACATTGGCTATAAAATTGCACAGAGGCTTGGCAAAGCTGAAGCAATCGGGCCGATTGTACAGGGACTTAAAAAACCATTCTTTGACCTCAGCCGCGGCTGCAGTGTTGAAGATATTGTAAGCACCGCAGCTATTGCCGCCCTTGCAAGTGCGGAATAAAGCCATTGGTAATCAGTCAATGGACATTGGCCAATGGCAAATATGCAATAACCGGCAAGTAAAGCGGCAGTAACAGCCACTTACCCCGGCACAAAGCAAATTTATAACGCCGGATATTCTTATATATATAGATAGGAACGTCCGGCGTTTTTGATTTCTGTGGGAAAAATTTGCTGGCTTAACTTCATAACCTGCCCGTAAGGAACCACTTCCTTACGGAAGATAACCCTATAATATTTTGCCCGGTGACAATGTTATAAACATCCCTGGTTATATAAACAGTTTAAAATAACTTGTTCCTTTATCCTGACTTTGTGACTATTTGCAGCAAATTCCCTGTACGGTCATCCTAATTATTACAATATCTATATATTATTTTTTCCCACAACAATCATTATTAAAAATACATTTATCACATGCAGGATTATGTGGTTTGCATATTAATGCTGTATAATCTAACAAAGCAAAGAGTAAATTCCTTTGATCATGTGTATTAAATAAATCTTTTGCTTTATCAATAATAATTTTTTTTCTTCTTATTTCACCTTCCAGCCCAATACCATAATATCGATTAATAAATCGGGCAATATTACTATCAATGACATAATCAGCAGAATTATAACATACTGCCAGAACAGCTCCAGCTACATAGTCTCCCACGCCGGGTATTTTCAGCATATCCTTTTGCATACGTGGAAACTCTCCGTTTAGTTCCTTAGTAATATATTTTGCGGAAGTAATAAAATGTTTATAACGCCAGTGTAGCCCTAACTTATTTGTATATTCTGCTACACTTAGAGGTCTGGCTTTTGAAAGATGAGCTATAGTAGGATATTGTTTAAGAAACGCTTTATAAACAGGTTCAACTTGTTCAGCTTTAGTTCGTTGAAGCATAAACTCAGCAATCAGAATTTTATATGGCTCTGAAAATATCCTCCATAAAAATTCTCTTTTATACAATAAGAACCATTGCTTAAGCAATACCATTAAATCCATATTACAATTCTTCTAAGTCTTTTAGAATTAAATCTTCATCAAAATCAGGTTGACCTAATCGGTTATAATGCCCTGTAAATCTTGAAATGATATTTTTCAAGAAAGGATCAGAAATTGAAGCTATTCTGTTCACTTTACTTAAATAATCTATCCTTTTTATGTCTTCAAAATCAATAATATAGCCCATTTGTTTGTTGTATGGTGGAAGAAAATGGTATCTGCCTTTTTTATTTCTGATTATATCAGAAAGATTCTGTGATTTTGCAAATTTAGTATCAGTCCAACAATTTATAGTATCAGCATGTGATTTTATCGAAATCAGTTTTGCCATAACAAGGTACGATGCTTTTGCTTTTCCGTCTTTTCTTATCACTAGGTCACAGGCAGGATTTAGAACAATATATTTCTCGGTCTCATATTCAACCAAATCTCCAGTAGAAATACTTTTTTTAATTGGTGGAATTATATACATTTCTACCGCATCACTTTTATTAATATCCATATCATCTATATTAAGTTTTTCCTCAAGTATCATTGTTAAATAACGTGATACAACTCTATTTCTTTCGTATTCGTTTAGCTTTTTACTAACAATATATTTCCAATTCGTAGCTATTCTATTCCAAAATAATTCTTTTATAGATTCCATTATTTTTTGTTCCAGAATTCCGTCTGCGCCAAATAAATGGGTTAATCCTGTTTTAAATAATACTATTATTTCATTAATAAGTTTATTATAATCTACAGTACTTCTGTCTTTAATACTAAAGATATCATTTTCAGCCCTTAAATCCATTTCTAAGTCATCTTTAAAATTAGTTAAAACAAAAACAGGTATTTGTAATTTATTCTTGATCTCTTTGATAATCTCATTTCCTTCTCTTAATATTGTATCTGCGCGCAATTTCAAATCGACTATTGCAATATCATAATCGTTATTGTTAATCTGTGAAATTGAATCAACTAGGTTTTTAGAAACAAAATATTCCACATCAATATCTTGTTCATTAATTTCTGCTTGTTTTTCTTTTAATGTATCGGTCAATAATTGAACGGCATTATCATCATCATCCACAATTAATAATTTTAATTTCTTCATATATTTTCCCCTTTTATTAATGTTATTCGGAAATAAACTCCATTATTATTTTCTAATAATTTGATAGTTCCATTATTTCTAGATATAGACTCTCCAGCAATTGATAGTCCTAACCCGGTACCCCTATATTTGGTTGAGAAGCCTGGTTCAAAAACCGAACCAATAAACTCATTTTTTATACCTGGCCCATTGTCGACAAAGTCTAATATTAAAAAACCTTCATCATAGAACATATTGATAGTTATGCTCTTATTATTTTTTTCTGTAACAGAAAGCCAATAAATACTATTGTCAAAAAGATTTGTTATTGTTTTATAGATATCATAATCAGAACCATAGAAATAATATTTATCGAAATAATTTTTTATAACTTTAATATTATTATTTTTCAACTCAGTATTGAATAGTGTAATAGCATTATCGATAAGTCCATTCATCAAGTTTTTCTTGGATACTATTCTTTTTCTAACCGCCAGTGGGTCCAATTGATTGAATAAAGAAATTAAAATATCTGATTCGAATTTTAATTGTGAAAGACGATTAAGAATTTCTTCTGTTGAAAAAATGGCTTCATCAGGCGCAAGTATATTTTTATCTCTAAGAAAAGTTAACCAATTTCCTATTCTTGGAGATTGTTCATGAATATATTTTATTGGTTTTTTCCCTTCATGCATAATAATGCCAACAATTTTTCCTAAGGTTACCTGCCCTTCATATACCGAAAGTGTGTCTTGAATTTTAACAAAATCCTTAGTCTTTTCTTCAAACTCTTTTTCAATAATATTATTGACTTCATTACGTATATTTTCATCTTTAACTGTTGTGGTTAAATACTTATTAATATCATTTTGTAATTTATCAATGCTTAAAAATTCGGTTATTGCTTTTTCGATTTCAGGGCTTGTTCTACCGCGACCTATTTTTTTCCTAAAATTATATCTCTTTTCTTCTAAGATCGATAAACATTTCTTCACAACCTTGATAAGATCGAAAAAACTATTATTCTCAAGTAAACCTTCTCTACTACTCTTTTCTTTTAGGTCAGAATTCTTTTCAGAATCAATTTGAATATAACCTGCTATTTGATTGCTACCTATTCTCATTGTTGGATTTTGGACTCTCGTCTTATCTAGAGCAAGCCAATCATTCCCAGGATCACCATAAGGCCTTATTCTAAATCCTTCTCGAAACAAATTTATCCCAGATAAGTCATTTAAAACTCTTTTGGCTTCGTTTTTTCCGAAATATATCCCATCCCCATCCTTAAGTTCTGATCTTTTTATTAATTCATCCATTGCTTCAGGATCTCTATCAAAAACACGTATATCGATTTTTATAGATCCAAATAACAATTTATTTGCATTTAATCTAACATTAAGTTCTTTAACGTCTAAAGTCTGTTTTATTGTCTCTACTGGAATACGCCTATCAATTCCGTTTTGATATTCAAGCTCCATTTTTCCATATTCTGAAATAGTTCCCCATAATCTATAATCATAATATTCAAATATTGGAAATGGTTCAATATCGCCATGGTATTCCTTAAAATCTTCTATTAAAGATTCATCAAAATCCAGAAATATTCCAAACTCCTCCTTTTTGAATATTACTGGAGAAAGTAATTTCCTGAGTTCAGTTCTTAATTTTTTAATAGTATCTTTTTGCATCCAATCATTAGATATTCTTTCTATAATTAATTCAGTACCAGGGCTTTTTCCTTTATCTTCAACTTCAACATTTACAGCTATTTCATCTAGAAACTTATCCTCAAAAAAGGTTGTCCAGTTTATTTTTATGATTGTAGTTTTATTCTTTATATCAGTTGTTTCTAAAGTTAAAATATCCCCGAGTCGCCCGGCCGCTAACCGGCCAATGCCCTTTGCTCCCAAAAGAATACGTCCACTTGGACTTATATTTCGTTTAACTTTATCACTAGTACCTGGTATCATCCAAATATTGGTAACAACTTCATATGCCATCCCATGACCATCATCAGCAATTATTATTTTAGCATTTTCTGTATTAAGTGAAACAAATTTTATAATAACATACTTTGCGTCTGCATCATATGCATTTTTTACTAGCTCAATAATCGCTGCATATGAATCTTTAATTATTTCTGCTCCAAGAGTATTAATAATTCTTGCTTTGGGTCTAAACTTGACTATTTTTGTCATTTTACCTTTAAAGTTTCGGCAATTTTCATTGCCATTAGTGGTGGAACTGCATTTCCAATCTGAGTAAATGCACTTGTTCGGGAACCTTCAAAGAAATAATTATCAGGGAATGATTGAATTCGTGCTGCTTCTCTAACCGTTAATGACCTAATTTCTTTTGAAAATGGATGGATATAATAATGTCCATCTTTAGAAATATGGGCAACTAATGTGTGTGCAGAGGGTAAATCATCAGCAACTACTTTAAAACGATCTAAAAATGCTTTTGTATTATGATGATTAATTAATTTTTCTGGTAAATCAGTATAGTTTAATCTTATCTTTTTATCATGCCATAGTTTACGTGCTATCCTATAAATTTCCTTGTCATTATCATTATTTTTTCTTGTAATATGCTGTGTGGTAAAATCTAGTCCATTTCTAATATCAAATTTTTCTAAATATTCTGAGGCTTTTTTAATATAATGGACTATCCCATCCTCCGGAAAGATTTGTGCTTCAGGTAGATCATTAAGTATATCAAAAACTTTATAGTTATGTTTGACTTCATGTATTTCACCAAGGCGCATGTTAATATCATCTCTATATCCCAGTATAAAAACTCTTTTCCTGTTTTGAAGAACACCAAATTTGGACGCATTCAAAACTATATCTTCTATTTTATACCCTGCTTTAGCAAGCTCAGTTTTTATAACAGGGAAAAGTTTACCACCTTCAAAAGACTTTATTCCAAGGACGTTTTCAAAAACAAAAACTTTAGGTTTATACTTTTTTAAAAATTTAATATAGAGTTTATATAACCCTATTCGCTCATCAGTTTTCTTTTTTGCTTCATTACGTTTCCTTCCAACAAGCGAAAAGGCCTGACAGGGTGGCCCACCAATAATAAAATCAATTTCCTTTATTTCTTTTAATGTTAATACTGCATCTATTTGAGTGTATATTCTATTTAAGTTTTGTTCTGAAATTTTTTCATTAATCACCGAATTAATGATTTCAGAAGGTATGTGTACGTAAAAGTCCTCTCTTGTTATTTCCTTTTTCAAGTATGCATAATATACTTCTTCTTGTTTATTATCTTTAAGATAATAATAGGCCATCCTTGTTTTTAGAGTGAGACAAGCGTTAGTGTCATATTCTACATGTGCTACTGGTTCGTAACCAGCTCTTATGAACCCCTCTGATAATCCTCCTGCACCGGCAAAAAGATCAAGAAAGGAAAATATTTTTTTTGCCTTTTTCATTATTTATTTTTTATTAAATTTTTCAGATGAGAAGAATTCTTGTAGTGAGTATCCAAGTGCCATGGATATTTTTTCTATATTAATGATAGAGATATTTCTTCTACCATTTTCGACACTATTTATATAAGTTCTGTCTAGTTCGGCTAATCCAGCTAATGCTTCTTGAGTAATGTGTTCTTTACGAAGCTCTCTTATTCTTTCCCCAACTATTTTTTTTATATCATTATTCATATTATTAAAAGTTAGGCATAATGTTGACTTTTGGTCAACGGACTATAAGTCACAGTGAGAATTAAAAGGAAGGATTTTTTTACTAAATGAGGTTTTCTTCACTCCGCCAGGAGTGATACATTAATAGCAGACATAATAAAAGAACAATTCCGCACCCTGAATGGGTGCTACGTTATACATTTCATTTGCCGCCAAAATTTCCCCCACATCACACCAATCCAGTCACTATCTTTCCTACCTCCCGAACCCAATAATCCGGTTCCGGGCATGTTCACAAAAATCTCATATTGGGTAAAAATCTTCCGCCCCTAATTCTGAACTCGCACCCCAAATCCCCCCTGTACCCCCCTCTTATGCCCATCTCTTACCCCAAATTTCCGTTGATTTCCCCTCCTTTGTTTCGTATATTTGTCGGTTTCTTATCTATATATTAGGACGTACATTGCGGATGGGATGCCCCGGTAAAAACTTAACAGCTTTTTTCTTCACTTTATTTCTTTTCGTTAATATTTCATACGGACAAATAATATTCAAAGAACTTCCCCGTTATGAACTTAAGCAGGATGATGCTCTTTTCTTCGATTTATCACGCTCACGAAGTATTATTTCACTCAATGGTGCGTGGACTGTTTTCCCTGCAAATGATGAAGATAAAAAGACTTCCGTTACTGTGCCTTCAATTTTCCAGGGTACAGGCGAGCTCGTTTTTCAAAAACACTTCAGGTTATCTGCTGACCAGATAAATCAGCACAATTTAAGGCTTTACTTCTCAGGGCTTAATTACTCGGCTGATATTTCTGTTAATAATGTTATTATTTACAGGCATACCGGCGGCGAGTTTCCTTTTAATTTTGTCCTGCCGCGCGATATCCTCAAAGCAGGCAAAAACAACGTCCTTTCTGTAAAGCTTTCTTACAAACCTGACTCTGAAAACACAATACCTGTAAAACAAAGATTTTTATTCCCGCAGGGCTACGGCGGCATTATAAGGGATGTTTACCTTAAACTTATGCCCAATGTTTCTGTTTCAGATGTTAATATTTCCCGTATTTATAACCCCCGCAGTAATTCTGCAGGCATTAAAATTACTGCCAATGTTGAAAACAGGGAATTCAGAAAAAATAACGATACTACTTCAGGCGGACAGACTTTTTCATTAAAAACATCAATACTTTCCCCCGGCGGAATGTCCGCTGGCAGCGCTGTAAGTGACTTTGAAGTAAAACTAAACCGTGAAAGGAGTGTTTCACAGCAGATTGGAGTATCTTCGCCAATGCTGTGGTCACCTTCCGACCCAAAGTCATATACTGTACGTGTTGAGCTGTGGCAGGGTGACCGCCTTATTGATATTTCCGAAAGCAGTCTTGCCATTTATTCCCTTAGTAATGAAAATGATAATCTCTCCCTTAACGGCTCCCCTTTTAATCTTAACGGCACTACATTCGTACCCAGTTACTTTAATTACGGAAGCCTGGCCAGTTATTCAGGCATGGAGCGGGATATAAGGCTTATTAAGGAAGCAGGCTTTAACACTGTACGTTTTATAAAAAATGTACCTCACCCCTATTACCTGCAGCTTTGTGAAAAATACGGGCTCATTGCTTTTATTGAGCTTCCGCTTGCTTCAATTCCTGCAAATCTTGTTTCTAATCCTAATTTTATCTCAAGAAGCAGAAACTATATTAACGATTTTATTAAGGGTTACAGGAAGTATTCAGCAGTTGCTGCAATTGGCCTTGGCTGCGGTTACAACCCGCTGATTGAAAGGCACAATGAATTTTTAAGCAGCCTGGCTGCAATTATTAAAAGGAACTCAACCTGCCTCAGCTATGCTTCTTTCAACGGGTATGATATAAACCCTGTGAATGATCTTGACCTTTACGGCGTTGAGTTATTTAATACTCCAATTGCTGACTGTGCCGATGCACTTAAAGCTCTTAAAGATAAAATTGGCGCAGGGCATGTATTTATAAGCGCCGCCACCTATGTTGTTAACAAAGGCAGTTCTGATGGTTATGTAAATGAAGGGACCTTTGAGTCACAGGCAAAGCATTATGAAGAACTGCTTGATTATGCCGCCGAAAACCCGACCGCTTTTTTTATCAACACTATGTTTGACTACCGCGGTGATTATGCCTCTCTTATCTCAGGTTATAACAGCGATAACATTTACCACATTGGTATTGCCGGTGAAGACAGAAGCACAAGCCGTATAGCATATAAGGTTATATCAGCAAAGCTTCACAACACCGAAGATGTAACAATACCAATAGGCAGTAAAAAAGATACATCCCCAATGATGTTTATAGTATTCGGGCTTGTACTTGCACTGCTGGTTGGCGTACTGGTTAACTCAGGCAGAAAATTCAGGGAAGACTCATCCCGCGCATTGTTAAGGCCGTATAATTTTTATGCCGATGTAAGAGACCAGCGTATAATGTCCGGCCCGCATACTGTTGTACTTATGTTTGTTGTTGCCGCTGTTGCCGCTCTTGTTACAAGCAACATGCTTTCATATATAAGAGAAAGCGTATTTTTTGAAAAACTTGTACTGTCATTCGGCAATGCCAAACTTATGCAGGTATTAAGCTACCTTGCATGGAACCCGGCAATGGCTCTTATATGGCTTACTGCAGCATTTATTTTTTTGATGTTCCTGCTTACAATAATAGTAAAAGCAGCCTCTTTCTTTGTAAGGAACCGGGTATATTTTTCAAGCGTTTACTTTACTGTAATATGGTCATTTCTGCCCCTGGTACTGCTTATTCCTGTTGGAATAGTTCTTTTCAGGGTACTTAATGCAGAAACCGGCAACCTATACATATTTGCTGGACTTGTACTGTTCGCAATCTGGATTTTCTACCGCCTCATGAAAGGCATATATGTAATTTTTGATGTAAATGCGGGCAGTGTTTATTTCTACAGCCTGCTTATAGTATTGCTGGTAGTCGGCGGAATGCTTTTATATTATGAGATAAATAACTCGGTAATAGATTACCTGCAGTTAACCATTAAACAATTTAATCCGGGCAGTTAACAGAATTTGTATTTATCCAGGCTGGAAATATTAGGGTTTAAGTCATTTGCCCAAAAGACTGTAGTATCTTTCAACAAAGGTGTAACATCCATTGTTGGCCCCAACGGGTGCGGCAAAACTAACATTGTGGATGCAATAAGGTGGTGCCTTGGCGAGCAGCGCAGCGGTGCGCTCCGAAGCGACAAAATGGAAAACGTTATTTTTAACGGTACTTCCAATAAAAAGCCTATGGGTATGGCTGAAGTATCTCTCACCATCCAGAACAACAAAGGCATCCTTCCAAGTGAATACACCGAAGTAACAATTACAAGAAGAATATTCAGGTCAGGTGAAAGTGAATACCTCCTGAACAAAAACTTGTGCAGGCTTAAAGATATAACCAACCTGTTTATGGATACAGGTATTGGCGCCAATGCATATTCTGTAATTGAGCTTAAAATGATTGAAACCATATTAAGCAGCAAGGCAGATGAACGCCGTACCCTGTTTGAAGAAGCTGCAGGCGTAAACAAGTACAAACTGCGCCGCAGGCTTTCATTAAAGAAGCTTGATGAAGTTAAAGCTGACCTTACCCGCGTAAATGATATTGTTGCCGAAGTTGAAAAAAAGGTAAACTCGCTGGAAAGACAGGCAAAGCGTGCTGATAAGTATAACAAAATATCAACCACACTGCGGGAGCTTGAACTTGACCTTGCCGAAAGAGAATTCAGCCGTTATAACATCCGCAAGGAAGAGGCTAAGGCAAGCAAAGAAGAAAATTTTAAGAAGAAAATAGTGCTTGAGTCTGAGCTGGCAAAGCTTGAAGACGAAATAAGAGGGATTAAGGAAGAACTTACCATAACTGAAAATGACCTTAAGCTTAAAAGAGCCGAGGTTAGTGCACAGACCGAAAAAGTATATAATGTACAGAAAAATATTTCGGTCAGTGAAGAAAGAAAAAAATCCCTCGAAAGAAATATTGAGCGCTATAAACAGGAGCTTGAAGAACTTAATCACCAGCTTGCAGAAGCTGAGGAACTGATTGAAGAAAGCTCTGATATTACAGAAGATATTAAGAATAAAATTATCAGTAAGGAACTGGAGAAAAACACAGTTCAGCTTACTGTTGATGAGTACAGGCTTACAATTGATGAAAAGCGGAACAATCTTAAATCTCAAAGAGAGCTTCTGCTTGATAAGTTTAAGGAAATAACCAGCAAAGAAAATGAACTTTCCAACCTGGAGAAATCACTTGAGCAGAAAAACGTAGCAATAAACAGGCTGAATGAAAGAATTCAGTCATTTACAGGCAATATTGCAAAAATTGTAGGCTATGTTGAAGACCTCGGCCAGGAAAAAGCAGAAACAGAAAAAAAGCTTGCAGAAGCAGAAGCTTATTACACACAGAAACAGAAAGAAAAAGAAGATTTAGAAAAAGAGCTTAATGACCTGCGCCGCCGTGAACTTGAAGACAAGAGTGTTATAAATGCTATAAAGGACAAGATCAACTTTATACAATCACTCATTGATAACCTTGAAGGCGTATCCAAAGGAGCAAAAGCACTGCTTGACAGCGGAAGCTGGTCAAAGGGAGATAAAACCCTTCTTGCACATACCGGCAACTCATCTGAAGAGTATCGGTTTGCTATCGAAGCAGCGTTAAAAAACAACCTTAACAACATACTTGTTGAATCCCTCGAAGACCTTAAAAGCGGTATTGAATATCTTAAAAACAGTGAGTCAGGTAAAGCTTCATTCCTGCTTACCGGTTTTAATGAAAACAGGAAAAAAGGCCTGCTTGCCAAACTTCAGGATTTTGGCATAAACCGCAAAAGGAAAGCCCTGCAGAATGAACCGGGTTTTCTTGGCTGGGCTGAAACCTTTATTATTGCTGATGACAAGTGGAAACCTTACTTCAGTAAACTGCTTAAAGATACTGTACTTGTTGATACTCTTGAAAATGCATTTAATCTTGCACAGAAGTATAATATCTTTAATTATGCCACACTTAACGGAGATTTTCTTGATACAAACGGCATAATTGAAGGCGGTTCAGCGCCTAAGCTTGACGATACACTGTTTGGCCGTAAACAGCTTTTGGAAAATTTAAAAAATGAATTTCCTGTAAGAGAAGCTGCCCTTGCTGAACTTGCGCAGCATATAACAGACACAGAAGCAAAGCTTAATGAAATTGACCTGAAAGTACTAAGCGAACGCGGCAGAATGCTTGTTAATGATCTTGCCAATGTTGAAAAACAGATTGGCCAGCTTGAATTTGAAAGAGATAAAGCTGTTGAAGATACTGAAAAAGCGCGCAATGAAATAAAGGAACTTGCTTCACAGTCTAACCGTATAGACAATGAACGTGCTGCCCTGGAAGAATCATTAAGTCAGCAAAAAACAGAAAGAGAACAGGCCGATGAGCAGATGGCTTCTCTTGAAGAAGAGTTTAAGAACTACGAAAGTGAGTTCAACACAGTACTTGAAAGGCAGAATAAAATAAATCTTGACCTTGAAAGGCTTGCGGGCGAAAAGAAAAACACTGAAAATGCTATTTCACGTGCGCAAAGTTCTATTGAGACGATTAAAAAATCTATCACCAAAAGAGAATATGACATTACATCGTCTGAAGAGGAAGAAGAATCTCTTGCAAATATAATTGAAGAGAAAAAAGAAGAGTTTGAAGAGCTGGAATCAGGCAAGGCAGTGCTGGTAAAGGAAGAAGCTGAAATAGATGTAAACTATAAGGCTATCCGTTCCCGTATTTCTGAGCTTGAAAAACAGCAGAATGTGTTCCGTAAAGAAAGAGAAGTTGTATCTGACAGTATCCACTCAAGCGAAATGATACTGAGTGAGATAGGTATGAAGGTTAACAACCTGCAGGCTAATATTCAGGAAAATTATAACCTGACAATTGAGCTTAAGCAGTTTGATGACCTTGATACCTTTGACTTTAAACAAAGGACCGAAGAAGTTCATGCACTTAAGCAGCAGATAAGAAACCTGGGCCCCATTAACCTGCTTGCTTATTCTGAGTTTGAGGAAGAAAAAGAACGTTTTGAATTCCTGAACAAACAGCGTAATGACCTTCTTGAGAGCGAAAAAGATATAATTAAAACAATTGAAGAAATTAATACTACTGCCCAGTCGTTATTCCTTGATGTATTTGAAACAATTCGCCAGCACTTTATAAGAATATTCCGCGGGTTATTTAACCCGGGTGATGAAGCTGATTTAAAACTGGAAGAAAATGTTGACCCGCTTGAAGCTAAAATTGAGATTGTTGCCAAACCTAAAGGTAAAAGGCCTACATCAATAGAGCTTCTTTCGGGAGGTGAAAAAACGCTGACAGCTATTGCGCTGTTGTTCTCTATTTACCTGGTAAAACCAAGTCCGTTTTGTATTCTCGATGAGGTTGATGCGCCTCTTGATGATGCAAACGTTGACCGTTATACAAAGATTATTAAAGAGTTCAGTGTTGACACACAGTTTATAGTTGTAACCCATAATAAACGGACGATGGAAGCGGCCGAGACATTATACGGCGTTACAATGCAGGAAGAAGGAATCTCCAAACTGGTAAGTGTAAGATTTAACGAGGATTTAAACTTTGTTAATTAAACAAGATTTTTTAAACCTGATTTATCCAAAACCGGGCACAGGGAAGTCATTCCGGTTATGGATATGCCTTATTATTGCAGCTATAGTATTACTATCCGGCGGCAATATACACGCACAATGGGTTAACAATCCTGAACAAAACACCAGGATTGCTGTTGATGCAGTAAACCCGATTAACATATCATCCATAGATGACCAAAAAGGCGGGGCATTTATCCTCTGGGAGGAAAACAAAGATAAACAGCACAACGATATTTATTTCCTTCACCTTGATGGCAACGGTAAAGTAAGCTTCAGGGCTGACGGGAAAAAGATATCAGTCTTAAACGGAGCTAAGTCCGGACCTGTTGCTGTATCTAATTCCCCTAACACTGCTGTTGTAGTTTACAAGGATTTTTCCCGCAATAAGAGCGGTGAGCTCTGTGTTCAGAAAGTCCTTAGTAACGGTAATTATCTATGGGATAGCAGAGGCCTGCAGATAAGCGGCGCTGAAGGCGAACTGGGAGATTATTCCATTGCCGGTGACAAACGCGGAAATATTTATGTATCTTATCTTACCAGGGATATAAACCACCCTGCTGAACAGTATAAAATAATGCTTCAGAAGATAACTGCCAACGGCAGAGTACTGGGCGCTAAGGGCGGAATAATTGCTTTCTCTTCCCCGGGCAGTATAACTCAGCCTATTATTATACCTGACCAGAAAGGCGGAGTGTTTTTATTCTGGCTTGAAAATCAGAATAACAAATCTATAATTTACACCCAGAGGATAGACTCAACAGGCAACCCGGTTTGGGGTAAAAAGCCGCTTAATATATCAGGCACTGCAAGAAGTGTAATCTCTTATTCTGTTAATGCTACAGATTATTCTTCAATTTATATTGCATGGCAGGTTCAGAATAAGGATAAAGATATTTATCACCAGTTAATTTCAACCGGCGGTAAAGTTTTATGGGATGCCGGCGGAAAACTGGCTACATCATTAAAAGGCGACCAGGTTAACCCTCAGGTTCTTACAGAAGACTCTACAATTATTTTAAGCTGGACCAATGAAGTTCAGAAAGACCGCAATGTTTATATACAAAAGTATAATCAACAGGGCAAGCCTCTGTGGAAAAATAATGGCCAGCCGGTTGTTGATCTTAAAGGCGCACAGTTTGGACAAAAACTTGTTACCGATGGCAAAGGCGGCGCTATTGTATCATGGATTGACAGGCGTGTAGATTCGGTTAAAGCTAACATTTATGCTCAAAGGGTCACTACTGCAGGTAAAATATCATGGGCTGTTTCAGGTATTCCTGTAGCTTCCAGGAAGAATACAGAAAAAAGTTACCCTTCAATGGTATCTGATAAGCGCGGTGGTGCTATATTCATATTCAAAGACAGGCGCGATGGCAAAGGCGAAATTTACGGCCAGAAAGTATTCAACACCGGTACTTATATATCCCAGTTAATAGGTTTTAATGCAGAAGTTATTGAAGATAGTGTTAAAATTTCGTGGTATTCTGCAAATGAACTTGGTGAAACTCAATATGATATTGAAAGGACTTCGCAGTCTGATTCATCAAGCACCGGCTGGGAACTGATAGGCACTTTATATTCTGAAGGCGAAAGTTCTGCTAAATATTTTGAGTACTATGATAAACCTCATGTAGCGGGCACTGTATATTACAGGGTAATTCAGAGTGATGATAAAGGCAATTTCCAGCCATCAGATGTGGCTAAACTTGTATTCCTGGAGTCTGCAAGCAAAATTGTTGTAGGTCAAAATACACCTAACCCGTTCTCAGGTGAAACACAAATTGAAGTATACGTCCCTGAAGAATGTGATGTAACAATAGAGTTTTTTAACAGCCGTGTTGAAGAAGTAAAAAGGATTGATAATACGCATTTTCATGCCGGTAAAAACAAAGTTAAATTTTCAGCAAGCGGGCTTCAGCCGGGTATTTATTTTTACAAAGTACAAATTGGCGACTTTGTTGATGTTAAGAAAATGGTTATTACAAACAAGTAGGTTTTATTGTTAATATATTTGCTGCCTGCAGGCAGGCATGTTTGCATAAGATAATTATACATGGTAAATAAAAATTTTAAGATCTTTGTTGATTTTGACGGCACGATAACAAAAAGAGATGTTGGCGATGCAATATTTCTGGAGTTTGGCAATAAGGCAAAAACTGAAGGTATTATTGTTGACCTGCTTTCAGGAAAGCTGTCCGCAAGGGACACATGGATACAGCTTTGCAATACTATAGATAATGCTGATGCTGATATAATGGGCAGCTTTGTTGACACAATTGAAATGGATGAAACATTCCATCATTTTGTGGATTTTTGCAAAGGCAATAATCTTGATCTTTTTGTTCTGAGTGATGGCTTTGATTTTTATATCAATAGAATATTTAGACGGGAAAACCTTCAGGATGTGAAGTTTTTCTGCAATAAACTTGAAATAAAAGACGGCAAAATGATTCCGTCTTTCCCCTATTATGATGAGACATGTTCTACTTCTGCAAATTGCAAGCAGAATCATGTTATCAGCAATAGCAGTGATGAAGATTATACTGTTTACATAGGAGACGGAAATTCAGATAAACACCCGGCACAGTTTTGTGATTATATTTTTGCAAAACACGGGCTTCTTAAATATTGTGAAAAAGAAAGAATTACTTTTTTCCCTTACCAGAATTTTAATGATGTAATTAAAAAGCTGGAAGAGCTGGGAAACAAAAAAAGGCTTAAAAAACGGCACCAGGCTGAATTGAAACGAAAAGAAAGATACATGATTGAGTAATGGCAGGATTTTTTCATAATCATTTTATATGATAGAAAATAAATGAAAGATTAAGAGGGAACGACAAATTAAGCTATATAAAAAATCAATTATTAAATAATTAGACAGAGCGGCAAAAAAAATGAATAAATTATCCGGCACTTTTTTTAAGTACAGGAGCTATACTCCTATACCATTTGTAATTGTTATGCTGTTGTATGCTAACCCAAATGTATGGAGTATTATTGCCGGCTTTACAATAGCATTCCTGGGTGAAATGATAAGGTTCTGGGGTGTTAGCTGGGCAGGCAGTGAAACCCGTACAACCAGTACAGCAGGCGGTACTTTCCTTATTATAAGCGGGCCTTTTGCACATGTGCGCAACCCGCTTTACGTAGGTAATATATTAATGTATACCGGGCTTGGGATTATGTCTTTTGCTATATTCCCATGGCTGCAGATTGCAGGGCTTGTTTTTTTTACAGTACAGTATTTAAGTATTATTAAAGGAGAAGAAGCCCATTTAAGCAGTACTTTTGGAGATGACTATCAGAGTTATCTTAAAAATGTACCAAGGTTGTTCCCAAGAATAAGTGCATACAGGGCGCCGGGTGTTGTTCAGCCTCCTTTTAATTCGGCTGCCGGAAGACGTTCTGAAAAACGCAGTATTCAGGCTTTTGTTATTGTTGCCCTGACTATACTGCTTATATGGTTTTTAAGAAGATTATAATATGACAAAAAATGAAGCACACAATATAATGGTTATTGCCGGGGAAGTTTCCGGTGACCTGCACGGCGCTTCATTGATTGTTGAACTAAAAAAAATAGACAGCCATATAAATATATATGGCATAGGCGGTGACAGGATGATTGAAGCAGGTATGCAGCCTGCTTACCATATTGATAAAATGGCTTTCCTTGGTTTTGCAGAGGTAATTAAACATTTACCTTTTATAAAAAAAGTAAAACGGGAATTGCTGGAAATTGTTGTAAGTAAAAAGATTACTACTGTTGTTCTTATAGATTATCCTGGGTTTAACTTAAGCATAGCCCGGGAACTTAAAAAAATTGGCGTTAAAATTATCTATTATATATCCCCACAGATTTGGGCGTGGGGCGCCGGAAGAATTAAAAAGATAAAATCGCTGGTCGATAAAATACTGGTTATTCTTCCTTTTGAAGAAGATATATATGTAAAAGCCGGAGTGCCTGTTGAATTTGTAGGGCATCCGCTGCTTGACAGGATGAAAGAATATAAATTCCTCACGAGGGATGAGCTTAATGCCAAATTCGGGCTTGACCCGTCTAAAGAAATTCTGCTTTTGCTTGCAGGCAGCAGAAAGCACGAAGTTGAAAAGATTTTTCCGGAAGTAATTAAAGCTGCCGGCAGTCTTTCATCTGATTTTAACCTGCAGACAGTTGTTGCATGTTCTTCAAATATTGATGAAGCTTTTTTCCATGAGCTTACTGGCGTAAAGGGCCTTACAGTAATAAAAGGCTATACCTACGATTTTATGAAACATTCTCTTGTGGGAATAATAAAATCCGGTACCTCTACTCTTGAAGCAGGTTTATTTAAGCTGCCAATGGTAATAGTATATAAAACTACCCAGCTTACTTATCTTATAGGGAAAAAACTGGTTAAGCTTAATAACATAGGCCTTGTTAATATAGTTGCCGGTGAAACAGTTGCTCCTGAACTTATACAGCAGGATGCCTCTGCAGGCAATATATACAAAGAATGCAGCAGGCTGATTACAGATAAAGATTATTATAATAATGTTAAAAACAAGCTGGCGGCGGTAAAAGATAAACTTGGAATTGCAGGCGCTTCAGAAAGAGCCGCCAGATCAGTATACGCGTTAATGAATGAAGCTTAAAAAATTACATCAGGATACGTTACGGTTTATAGGCCTTTTTGTTCTTTATTATCTTATTGATGCTCTTTGCAGGACTTTAAAAATTACAGAAAAGAATAAGGCTGCAATTGATGAACTTGATAAATCAGGACAAAACTATGTACTGGCATTCTGGCATGGAACTATGCTGCTTCCCTGGTTCGTACACAGGGACCAGGATTGTGTTGCTTTAATAAGCAAAAGCAGGGATGGTGACCTGCTGGCGCGTATCCTGAGAAAATGGAATTACCAGGTAATAAGAGGTTCAAGCAGCAAGGGCGGCGATACAGCACTTGCAATTATGATTGATTTTGCAAAAAACGGACACTCAGTTTCAGTTACTCCTGATGGCCCTAAAGGCCCGGTTTGCAAATTGAAAGCGGGTGCAGTTATTACTGCAAAAAAAAGCGGCGTTCCGCTTATTCTGGCAGGCGTTGGTTATGAAGACAAAAGGAATTTAAGCAGCTGGGATAATTTCAGTATCCCTAAATTTTTCAGCCGGGCACAAATTATATATTCTAACCCGGTTTACATTGAGAAACATTTAAGTTACGAAGAAACAAGTGCAGTTATACAACAATGTGAGGATATTTTGAATGAAATTCAGCATGAGGCTGAAACATTCTGATAAATGATGAAGTTTCTTAGAATTATATTATTACCCTTTGTTCCGGTATATGCAGCAATAATAGCTGTAAGGAATATGCTCTTTGACAGGAATATATTTCAGTCAAAGGCTGTTAATGCAAAGGTAATTTCAGTAGGTAATATAACCGTAGGCGGGTCAGGAAAAACCCCGCTGGTAATTTACCTGCTTAACCTGTTGAAACAGGAAAAGAAAAATGCAGGAGTATTAAGCAGAGGTTATGGAAGGACATCAACCGGTTACCTTCTTGTTGCTGATCAGAATAAGGTACTAACAGATGTAGAATCAGCCGGTGATGAAATTTACCATACATCAACTGAATGTAAAGTACCGGCAGCAGTTTCCGAAAACAGGGTAACCGGTGCTGAAAGATTTATAAACGATACCGGTGTTGATGTAATTGTACTGGATGACGCATTTCAGCACAGGTGGATTAAGCGTGATATAAACCTGGTTATCTGTGAGCAGAAGTTCTTATTGGAAGATAGTTTTTTACAGCATAAGCTTCTTCCGTCAGGAGATATGCGCGAAAGTTTTAATGCACTCAGCAGGGCTGATGCAATTATAATTAATAGAAAATTTTCTGAACCGGCAGAACTGCCGGCAAAAATAGAAAAGCATTTAACCGGTAAACCCGTTTTTAACGCCGGTTACATTGCTATTGGTTTTATTGATGTAGTAAAGAAAGCCCGTTACTCTATTGAAGAGTTTATCGGGCAAAAAAGCCTTGTTGTTTCCGGGATTGCAAACCCCTTCTCTTTTCTGAATGCACTGAAGCAGACAAAGGTTGATACTGAAAACAGGATGTTTTTCAGGGATCATAAAAATTATACACTGAAAGAAGTACAGGATATACGGAAAAAATTTTATTCTACTAACTCGCATTCTGTAGTAACTACGGAAAAAGATGCAGTTAAGCTCATGCAGTTTTCAAAAGAACTGGATGACATAGATATTTTCTATCTGAAAATAGAATTAAAAATGGATAACGCTGAGTTATTCAGAGATTTTGTACTTAAAAAAATGAAATAACTAAAGTGAGGGGGATTGATGATATGAAATTTTTATGCGGATTATTACTAGTGCAAAACACAAGATAATAGTCCTGGTTTTATACCAAAAACCGAGCCGGCGCGAAGAAAGGCCAGCTCAAAAATTGTTAACTATATTTTACGTTCATAACTAATTGGAGGTTCTCACAAATGGCTAAACAACCAAAATATGTTTACTTCTTCGGCGGTAAAAAAGCTGAAGGTAAAGCAGAAATGAAGGCTTTACTTGGTGGTAAAGGCGCTAACCTTGCAGAAATGGTTAATATTGGTTTACCAGTTCCTGCCGGTTTCACAATTACTACTGAAGTTTGTACTTACTACTACGACAACAAACAGAAGTATCCAAAGGAATTAAAAGCACAGGTTCTTGCTTCATTAAAGAAAGTTGAATCTGCTATGGGCGCTAAATTCGGCGATCCTAAAAATCCTCTTCTCGTTTCTGTACGTTCAGGTGCAAGAGCATCTATGCCTGGTATGATGGATACTATCCTAAACCTCGGTATCAATGATGTTACTGTACAGGGTGTTATAAGCAAAACAAACAATGAAAGATTTGCTTATGATTCTTACAGAAGATTTGTACAGATGTACGGCGATGTTGTACTTGGCTTAAAACCAGTAGACAAAAAAGACATCGATCCTTTTGAAGAGATTCTTGAAAAGAAAAAACATGACAAAGGCGTTAAGCTTGATACTGAACTTTCAGCAGAAGACTTAAAAGAACTTGTTGCTGAATTTAAAGCTGCAATTAAAGAAAAAACAGGTAATGACTTCCCTAACGATCCTATGGAACAGTTATGGGGTGCAGTAGGTGCAGTATTCGGATCATGGATGAACGAAAGAGCTATTGTTTATCGTAAACTTAACGGTATTCCTGCATGGTGGGGTACTGCTGTTAACGTACAGTCAATGGTATTCGGTAACATGGGTGAAGACTCAGGTACCGGTGTTGCATTTACACGTGATGCTGCTTCAGGTGAAAACGTATTCTATGGTGAATACTTATTTAACGCACAGGGTGAAGACGTTGTTGCTGGTATCAGAACACCAAACCCAATTTCTGAATTAGCAAAAGAAAATCCTGTTATTTACAAACAGCTTGAAAAAATCCGTAAAATCCTTGAAAAACACTACAAGGATATGATGGATATTGAATTCACAATTCAGCAGGGCAAATTATGGATGCTCCAGTGCCGTGTTGGTAAGAGAACCGGTTTTGCTGCAGTTAAAATGGCAGTTGATATGGTTAAAGAAAGACTTATTGACAAAGCAGAAGCTATCAGAAGAATTGAACCTATCCAGTTAAACCAGCTTCTTCGCCCTATCTTTGATACTGAAGGCAAAAAGAAAGCTGTTGCTGAAGGCAGACTGATGGCAAAAGGCTTAAATGCAGGCCCGGGCGCTGCTTCTGGTAAAATTGCTCTTAACGCACAGGATGCTGAAGTTATGGCTGCCAAAGGCGATCCTGTAATTCTTGTAAGAATTGAAACATCTCCTGAAGATATTAAAGGTATGAATGCTTCAGAAGGTATCTTAACTGCAAGAGGCGGTATGACCTCACATGCAGCTCTTGTTGCCCGCCAGATGGGTAAAGTTTGCGTTGCAGGCTGCGGTACTCTTAAAATAAGCTACCAGAAAGGTACTGTTGAAGTTATTGGAAAAGACCTTTTACTTAAAGAAGGTGATTACATTTCTATCGATGGTTCTACCGGCGAAGTTATTGCAGGGAAAATCCAAACAAAGCCTTCAGAAGTTATCCAGGTACTTATCAACAAAACACTTGATCCAAAAGATTCACCTGTATTCCAGACCTATGACAGCTTAATGAAATGGGCTGATTCTTACAGAAGATTAAGCATCAGAACAAATGCTGACCAGCCTGATCAGGCTTCTAATGCTATCGCTTTCGGCGCTGAAGGTATTGGCCTCTGCCGTACAGAACACATGTTCTTTGGCGGTGACAGAATCATGTCAGTAAGAAAGATGATTGTTTCTGAAACAAAAGAAGAAAGAAAAGCTGCTCTTGCTGAACTTCTTCCGTTACAGAGAGAAGACTTCTATGGTATATTCAAGGCTATGGACGGATTGCCGGCAACAATCAGAACATTAGATCCTCCATTGCATGAGTTCTTACCTCATACCGATAAAGAAATTAAAGAACTTGCTGCAGCCCTGGGTATTTCAGTTGATAAATTAAATGCAAAGATTAATTCACTTCATGAATTTAACCCAATGCTTGGTTTCAGAGGATGCCGCCTTGGTATCTTATATCCTGAAATAACCGAAATGCAGGCCCGCGCTATTATTGAAGCAGCTTGTGATGCAGCTGCTGACGGTATTAAGGTAAAACCTGAAATTATGATTCCTCTTGTTGGACACATCAATGAATTCAAATTACAGGAGAAAATTGTTAGAACTGTAGCTGATGAAGTATTCAAAGAAAAAGGCAAAAAACTTCAATTCATGGTTGGTACTATGATTGAATTACCACGTGCTGCTGTTACTGCTGACCAGATTGCACAGGGTGCTGAATTCTTCAGTTTTGGTACAAATGACTTAACTCAGACAACATTCGGCCTTTCAAGAGATGATGCAGGTATGTTCCTCCCATTATATGTACAGGATGAAATATTACCTACAGATCCTTTTGAAGCTATTGACCAGTCTGGTGTTGGCCAGTTAATGCAGATTGCTGCAGAAAAAGGAAGATCTACCCGTCCTGGTATCAAACTTGGTATCTGCGGCGAACACGGTGGAGAACCATCTTCAGTTGAATTCTGCCACAGAATTGGGCTTAACTATGTAAGCTGCTCACCTTTCAGAGTTCCTATTGCAAGGTTAGCTGCTGCAAGAGCCGTAGTAACTGAAGAAAAACCTGCAAAAGCTGCAAAAAAACCAGCAGCTAAAGCAGCAAAAAAAGCTGTTAAAGCTGTAGCTAAGAAGGCTGTTAAACCAGCAGCTAAGAAAGCTGTAAAAACAGCTGCAAAAGCTGTAAAGTCAGTTAAAGCCGCTAAAGCAGCTAAAAAGCCTGCAAAAAAAGCAGTTGCTAAAAAGAAAAAATAAATAATGGTTGTATAGATAGTGAATACCTGCCCCTTAATTACCGGGGGCAGGTTCATTATCAGTATATACCTGTTCAACTTAATAATTAAAAGGTAACGAAGAATGAAATTATCTGACTTCAAATATAACTTGCCTAAGACTGCTATTGCCAAGTATCCTGTTTCCCCCAGAGACAAAGCAAAGCTTATGGTTATAAACAGAGAAACACAGGAAATAGAAAATAAAGTCTTTACAGATATAGTTGACTATATGGAAAAAGGAGACTGCCTGGTTGTTAATGAAACCCGTGTTTTCCAGGCAAGATTATACGGTAAAAAAGAAAAAACAAATGCAAAAATTGAAGTCTTTTTGTTACGCGAATTAAATGCCGAAGAATGCATATGGGATGTAATTGTTGATCCGGCACGTAAAGTCAGAATCGGTAACAAGATATATTTTAACGACAAGCTTTGGTGTGAAGTAATAGACAATACTACTTCCAGGGGCAGAACTGTACGTTTTAACCAGCCTGGAAATGTATTTAAGGCAGTTGAAAAAATTGGGTTAACTCCCCTTCCGCCTTATATCAAAAGAGATCCCGAGCCTGAAGATAAAGATAATTACCAGACAGTTTATGCTAAGGTAGACGGCGCTGTTGCTGCTCCTACTGCAGGGCTTCATTTTACTCCAAAACTAATGCAGAAAATTGAGAAAAAAGGAATTAATATTGTTCCTATTATTCTGCATATTGGCCTCGGTACATTCAGGCCTGTTGAGGTTGAGGATCTTACAAAACACAAAATGGACTCAGAGTATTTTGAAATAAATACTCAATCTGCTGAAATAATTAATAAATCTATCAGCGGCAAACATAATGTTTTTGTTGTAGGTACAAGCACCTGCCGTGCACTTGAGACAAGTGTTACTGCAGATGGATTTGTAAAACCTAACAGCGGCTGGACAGACAAGTTCATCTATCCGCCTTACGATTTCAAAATTGCTGACAAGTTAATAACAAATTTCCATGCTCCTGAATCTACATTATTAATGCTTGTAAGTGCTTTTTCAAGCGTAGATTTAATAAACAAAGCATATAAGAAAGCTCTGAAAGACAATTACAGAATGCTCAGCTACGGCGATGCAATGCTCTTATATTAATTCTGTTAATGATATTTCAGGAAATAAACCGGTAACCCGGCAAAACACAACAGCATGAAAGTATACGCAGTAATTCCTGCGGGAGGGAAAGGAAAAAGGAGCGGAAGCTCTGTTCCCAAACAATATGTTAAGTTCAACAAAAAAGAACTTATAGTATATACACTGGAGGTATTTCAGCAGAATAAACTAATCGATGAGATAGTAATTTCTGCTGATACCTCCCGTTTCCCCCTGTTAAACAGGATTAAAGACAAATACAGGCTCACTAAGATCTCTTCTATTGTTGAAGGGGGAAAAGAAAGGCAGGATTCTGTTTATAAAGGCCTGTGCGCACTCCATTGCAATAAAAAAGATATTATAGTTGTACACGATGCTGCAAGGCCTCTTCTCCCTTCTGATGTTTTAACAAATGCTATTATAGCTGCACAGAAAAAAGGCAACGCACTTGTATGCATTAAGGCAAAGGATACCCTTATTAAGGGAAGTAAAACTGTTGACAATTATGTTGACAGGAATGAGATATATTACGTTCAAACCCCGCAAATATTCCGCTACTCTGACCTTATGCAGGCAATGGAAACTGCTTATAAAGAAGGCTTTACAGGTACAGATGAATCAATGCTTGTTGCAAGAACCGGTAAAAAGGTTCATATAGTTGAAGGCTCTGCGTTTAATTTTAAAATCACCACTCCTGAAGATTTTAAGTTATTTAAAAAGCTATTATAGCTTAAAAAGCATGTAACATTACCAGGGCACACTAATAACATTCCTGAAAGTTGTTACTGCAAAATATGTTACGCATTCTCCTTTTTCTTTGAAGGCACAAGGAATACCGCCCCGGCAACCATTCCATATAATGTACTTATATATGGATTACTCTGAATTGGGCATGAACCGCTTGCACACCCTATAAAATAATAATATGCATAACCGGCTATGCCGCCAATTATAACAGGAAGGCCCTTTTTGATAATCTGCTTTGGAGTATACTTCATTATTCGTCTTTTTTATTTGTAGGATGAAGAAACCGGGAAAAAGATTCAGTACTGCACATAAAAAAGCCGGACTTTACTAAATTTGCTACTAAGGTTTTGACATGCAATTAAGTTCCTAAAAAGGAGAATTCTTACCACCTACAAGCACCTTTTTGTTTTATAACCTTATCAGGTGGTTAACCCTTAGTAACCACAATAACCCCGGCAAATTAATCGTATTGCATTATTGCATTTTATATGTATCAACCCATTGCAGCAAACCCAAATAATGAATCATTTACGATGATTGTTATTTTTTGAGGAAAGCTTCTTTTCTACCATAATTTCTGCCCCTACAGGTCAGATAACAAAAAAGATTTTGTTGTAGCTCAATCCTAATGAGAGAGTTATAATGCATCTTCCCCTGCAGAGGTAAACCACCATTGTAAATAGATAATATGATAAGTTTTTTGCAGCTTGCCTCGCAGAGGCAATATTATGGTAAAAAAGCAAATTCTCCCTATTACTAAAATCATCGTAGATGATTCATTAGCCGTTTTTACATGTAAATGTATATAAATAAGGTTGGTGGCACTTACAGCCAGCCGGTTACCAGGTTTAGGAAACTTATAATAAGATGTATTTATTGCCAATACATTCAGCCCTTGTAAAATATTAATCTTAATTAAATATTTTGCGTTTCTGTTAAAACCTTAGTAACCGGCATAGTAACCAAAAATAAAACCTTATTACCTCTGATATGTATTAACCAATCCAATAAATATTAAATAGAAGAAAGAACTCGTGCAATTTCTTGTCCAGAGGCATAAGACATAAAAAAGCCGGACTTTACTAAATCCGGCTCTTATTATTTTATTTCAATTTTATTACTTATTCATCTTTAATTTGCTGCTTATTACTGCTTTTCCAGATGAATCAGTAATTCTTATCACAGCATCATTTGTTTTGTCTGTTGGTACACTGCGCCATGTATAGCTGTTTAGCTTTTTATAATTTGTTGACACATTGCCTGCAATTATCTTCCATGTTTTTCCGCCGTCTACAGAATATTCAAGTTTAACAGAATTTGCATCTTTAGGGCTGTACCATTTAATAACAGCATCCCTGCCACTATTAAGTGCCCCGGGAGTCACTATTTTAAGCGCCGGTTTCCAGATATTCAGGTTGAAATAAGAATCACTCATATCTGTAACAGGATTTGAACCTGCATCAGCGCTTACATCTGTAATACGCAGCCTTGCATTTGTAGAACTGCTGTCCAGCGGCCATAATGTCCATCTGTATGCACCATTTGATTTGTATTTAGAGCTTATTGTTGACCACGAAATTCCGTTATCAAGTGAAAGCTCTATTTTCACATCAGTTATTCCTGCTGAAGTCCATTGCAGCACAGTATCCGGACGGTCATTAGTATTCAATGTTTCACCGCCATTGGGGAAAAGAACTCTTAACAGCTTGGTTTTAGGATGAATTGAAAAATACCCATCAGTTAAATCATACAAGGTGGTAACGGAATCACCAATCATGTAGGTAATTTTTACGCGGCACAGGTCAGAAGAATAATTTATATCTGAAGGTACTTTCCAGTCATAAGTACCATTACTAATAACATCAGCAATATGATTCCAGTTGGCGCCGCCGTCAAGTGTGTACTGCAGCCTTACGTTGCCAATGTTTTCAGAAGTCCACCTGATTTCATAAGTTTCTCCGGCAAGCCAGTTCTCACCGCCGTTAGGGCTTTTTACACTAATAGTTTTAGTCTGCTGCGGGGCAACAGTAAAAGTACCGTCAGTATAAGCCATAGGAGAGCCGTCAGAAGCATCAGATATTCTTAACCTGTAAGAAGCTGAAGCATAAGAGAAACTTGTCCTGTAGCTGCCGTCAAGGCCTTTACTGGGGATACTGTCAACCAAAGTAACCCATCCTTCAATATTGCTCTGGGAATTGTTGGTTGTGTATTCAATTTTTACTTTTTCAATACCTGTAGCTGCCCATTTAATATCAAAAGACTCACCGGCAATTATAACCTGGTCTTTATATGGAACGCTGATTGAAAGAGTTTGTATGGGATGAACCGTAAACGAGCCGTCACTTTCATCAATCGGCGAGCCGTCAGAAGCATCGCTTACTCTTATTTTACACTGGCTTGAATTTATGTCAACAGGTGTCCATTCAAATGAACCGGTACTTGCAACACTGTCGGCAATAGTATTCCATGATATACCATTATTTGTAGTTAATTCAACTTTAACCTTGTTTATACCGGATGCACTCCATGTAAGATTATGGCTTGTACCGGCTTCCCATTCTTCACCGCCGTTAGGGCTTAACAATACCAGTGACTGTACTACCTGGTTGGTAATTCCAAAATTGTCATCAGAAATATCATAAGGCTGGCTGTCCTGTACATCACTTACCTTAATTCTGCACAGGTTAGAATTAACATCATCAACCTGCCACTCATAAATACCATCACTCGGAGTGGTGGAAGTAATAGTTTTCCATGTAGCTCCGTTATTGGTAGTATATTCAATTTTTACTTCAGCAATGTTGGTTGATGTCCATCTTATACTGGTAGTAGACCCGGAACGAAGATTTTCGCCGCCGTTTGGAGATATAACTGTTATTTCCGGCTCAGGCGCAATTGTGAAAACAGCATTACTGAAATCGTAGGGGAAGCTGTCTTCTGCATCGCTTATTTTTATCCTGCAGTTTGTTGATGAACTTGCAGGCACCTGTGTCCAGATATAATAACCATCGCTTGGAGTATTTGCAACAATGGTTGACCAGTCAAGCCCGTTATTGGTGGAATACTCAATTTTAACAGAGGCTATATTTGTAGAACTCCATGTAATAGTCTGTGAAGTACCTGCCTGCCATACTTCGCCGCCGTTTGGAGATGTTACAGCAAGTTCCTGCTGAACGCTGTTATAAATAGTAAATAAACTGTCTGAAACGTCGTAAGGGGTACCATCTTCCATATCGCTTATTCTTACTTTACATAAAGAAGAATTGGCCGAAGGAACAGAAGACCATGTATATGAACCATTATTTGCAACATTATCAGCAATAGTATGCCATTGAGCACCTGAATTGGTTGTATATTCAAGTTTAACTGATGAAACATTCAGATTATTATAAGGCACTTTTGTTACATAATTCAGAATATCTCTTTCTTTACTCTGAGCTTTATTTTTGTCTTTATCTTTTATTTTTTGCGTGGTTTTATAACTGTTCCATGAAATTACCTGGGTTGACCCTGACATCCACTGTTCACCTCCGTTTGGCTGAACAAGTGTTAAAGCATCTTCAGGCAAAACAGTAAACGTTGCATCACTTTCATCAGAAGGATAACCATCAACATCTGTTATTCTTATTTTGGAATTTGTTGATGGAGTTGAAGGCAAAGGATCCCATTCATAGTAGCCGTCACTTTCGGTTGAGGCTGTAATTGTATACCAGTCAACACCATTATTGTTGCTGTATTCTATCTTTACGTTAGAAACCTGTGAACTGTTCCATGTAATAACCTGCCTGCTTTTCCCTGCCCATTCTTCCCCGCCATTAGGGCTTAAAATATTTATTGACTGCGGTTTGCCAATTGCAAAAACACCATTACTCTGATCTTTAAGAGTATCAGAAGCAATATCTGATATTCTTATAAGCCCATTATTAGTAACAACATCAGGAATTGGGTTCCATGTATAATAACTGCTGTCTGCCGGGTAATTAGGAGCTATAGTGTTCCATGAGAAGCCGTTATCAGATGAAAATTCAATTTTAATCTGCGAAACATCATTAGACGTCCATGTTATAGGATAAGACTGGCCGCTATAGAGCAGTTCGCCGCCGTTAGGCTGTGTAAGATTAAGCAGTTTTGCAGTTGCTTTTTTAATAGTAAAAGAACCTGTATTTACATCAGTTACAGAATTATCAACTGTAGAAATTCTTATGCGGCACTGCTGTGATTCTACAACGGGAACCGGGTCCCATGTAAAAGAGCCGTCATTGGCTGTACTGCTTGTAATTGCCACCCATGTAGAGCCGTTATCAGTTGAATATTCAATCTTTACTTCTGTAGTTAAATTACTCTGCCACGTAATCTTATAAGTGCCACCTGCTGTTAAGGCTTCCCCTGTTCCCGGTGTTAATACAACAAGTGAAGCATCACCGGAGCCGCCGTCATCCCCCGGGCCTGTAACATCATCATCGTTTTTACAGCTATAGAAATACAATGAGAGAATTATGATTACAAAAAGGAAGGAAAGATATCTGACTTTTGTAAAAATTATCATATTTAACTCGCGTTTTTATTAAATCTGGGAAAAAGATATTTGCTTATCTGTTTACATACCGGCATAATTGGATACCTGAAAATCCTATTGTAAATATTACACAATTATTATACCTGTAAAAAAGGCTTATTTATAAGCATTTAACAAATATGTTGAACAATATGAGGTAATTTTTACCGATATAACGGTAAAACTGTAATTATTCTTATCAGTTATGCAAGATAAGAATTATAAGCCTTTTGATTCTCCAATAACTGTACGCCAGACAGTCATAATTATTATTTGCAAATCAAGCCAGAGTGACCAATTTTCAATATACCAAAGATCGTATTCAATTCTCTTCTTAATAAGAATAGTGTTTTCAGCATCATTAACAGAATCGCCTCTAAGCCCGTGAACCTGTGCCCAGCCTGTAATGCCGGGTTTTACATTATGACGCATTTTAATTATATCTACAATTTCGCTATATTTTTCATTAAATGGAATTGTGTGCGGGCGAGGGCCAACAACAGACATATCTCCTTTTAAAACATTAAAGAACTGTGGAAGTTCATCAATGCTGGTTTTTCTTAGTATATGCCCCAGCGGAGTTATTCGCGGATCGCGGGTACTTGCAGGACGGAATTTATCTACCTGCCCTTTGTCAGCATACATAGTTCTTATTTTATAACAGGAAAACTTTTTATTCTTTACCCCTATCCTGTCATGAACAAATAATACCGGCCCCGGTGACTGAAGTTTCATAATTATTGCTATAATCGGAAGCAGCCATGAAAGTATCAGTACTATTACAAGCAGCGAAAAAGCTATATCAAATACTCTTTTAAGAAATCTCCACTGAACCTCTTCAAGCGGTTCATTCCTTACGGTAACAACCGGAAATTCGCCCAGCATGCTTACCTGGAATTTTTTAGACATATATCTTGAAAAATCAGGGATTATATTGGCTTTAACCGCGTTACGGTTACAGGTATTTATTATATTATCAAGTATTGCCGGCGAGCTTGAGGTAAGTGCAATTACTACTTCCTCAATTTTATTTTCTGAAAGTATCTGAGAAAGCTGAGGCAGGCTGCCAAGAGTGTTTTCTGTTTTTTCAGGTTCGTCTGTTTCATTAATAAAACCGGCAAGTTTATAGCCAAAATCAGGATGATCTTTTATTACATTGTAGAAATTTCTGCTTGTAATCCCTGAACCAATTATAGCAAGGCTGCGAATGTTTTTGCCCTGCCTGCGGAGCGCCTTAAGTATCTTGCGGAAAGCAATAAACCTGATTATTATAAAGAATGACAGGACAAAAGAATAATATACTATAAAATTTCTTGTAAAAAGGTCTTCTTTTGTTATAAAAATAAATAATACAGAGGCAATTGCCTGGACGACAACATTTTTAACAAGGTGTATAAACTGAAGGGCAAAGTTTCGCGAGATAAGTTCATCGTAAAAATTAAACATGTTTGATGACAGGAACCAAAGGATATTCAGCCCCATCAGCAGCACAAACATATAATTGCGTGTGAGCAGTATATCAAATGACTGTGCCATAACAGCAGAAACCACAAAGGCGCAGTTTAGCAGCAAAAGGTCTGATAAAACCCGAAACAGGTAAAGTGAACGCTGGTTTACAATCATAATAATTAAATATTATCTTCCGGCATTCCTGGAAAAATGCTCATCGGTTTTTTCTTCAACAAAATTCCTGATATTTTCTTCAAATACTTCCCGGCTGAACTGTTTTGAATGTGCCCTTATTACAGAAGCATCATACTTATTCTGGGAAGATTCAAATTTTTTAACAGCTTCAATAAGCGAAGGGGTTGTTTGTTCATTAAAAAATACCCCTGTCTCCCCATCAACAATAGTTTCTTTCGTCCCGCCTGAATACCATGCAATTACCGGTGTACCGCATGCCATAGCCTCAACAACAACAATCCCGAAGTCTTCTTCTGCAGCAAATACAAAGGCTTTTGCTTTCTGCATATACTTTTTCAGGATGTCAAACGGCTGAAAGCCAAGTATTTCTATGTTAGGCGCTGCTTTTGATTTTACTTTAAGCATTTCGGGGCCGTCACCAATTACAACAAGTTTTTTATCAGGCATTTGTGCAAATGCTTCAACAATCATATCCACTTTTTTATAAGCAACCATTCGAGAAACAGTTACATAATAATTTTCTTTTTGAGAATCACACTTAAATTTTTCAATATCAACCGGCGGATATATTACTGCAGCTTCCCGGTTATATGTTTTTTTTATCCTGTTGGCTATATGGCTTGAATTAGCAATAAAATAATCCGGCCTGTGGGCAGTGGAGGCATCCCACATACGCATATAATGCAGAACAGTTTTAGCAAATAATCCGGCAATTCCCTTTTGCAGATTTGATTCCTTCAGGTATTGATGGTAAAGATCCCATGCATACCGTATAGGAGTATGGCAATAAGTAATATGAAGCTGGTTTGTACCTGTAAGAACCCCCTTTGCAACAGCATGTGAACTTGAAATAACCACATTATAGCCCGAAAGGTCAAACTGCTCTATAGCATAGGGGAAAAGCATAAGGTAATTACGGAAATGCCCTTCAGCAAAAGGAAATTTCTGAAGAAACGATGTTTCTGCTCTTTTACCCTTTAGGATAACACGCCTGTCTTCATCATTAAGAAAATCCACCAGTGAAAAAACAGGAGCATCATTCCATATATTGGTAAACGATTCCACTACCCTTTCAGAGCCTGCATAAGTGGAAAGCCATTCATGTACAATTGCAGTTTTCAGTTAGCTGCCTTTGAAATTATTATTAGCCCAAAAATATAAAATTTATAGGGGATATACAGCAGGAAAAATAATATGACAGCTCTGTTTATAACATCATTCTATCTTCCCGGCAGGGATATACCTTTTATTTTCCTGAATAATGATACTGCATAACTGTCAGTCATCCCTGACACAAAATCAGTTATTTTCAACAGTCTTGTATATATATCATCATCAGGTTTTCCATCTTTGCCAAGAAATTGTTTTGGCAGCAATTTGAGCATTGTTTTATTTTTAAGGGAAGATAAACCGGATTCCATTTCATTCACAGCATTAATATAAGTATCAAGAAGCCCGCCAAGCACCTCGTAACCGGCAGCTTCTCTTTCAACAACGCTTTTATAGGAATAAATCTTTTCCACTGACAGTTTTTTAATATGTTTAAGCTGTCCGGCTTTATCAATGCATGAAATTAGTTCCCCGTCAAAATTTCCGTCAAGTATGCTTTGTTCGTTATCCAGGAAAGCTTCAACAAGTTCATCTATTAAAACGTTAATAGCTTTTGCACGTAAATAACCGACTTTATCATTTTCATCTCGGTTATCAAAGGCAGTAAATTCAGCATTTGTACATAATGGCTCAAGCAGAGCCCTGGTATCATCAAAAGATAGAAGCCCAAGCCTGAATCCGTCTTCAAGGTCCATCACCCTGTAACAAATATCATCAGCCGCCTCAACAAGAAACGCAAGTGGATGCCTGGCCCACCAGCAGCCTGTTTTCTTTTCAAGCCCTGTTTCTTCAGCTACTTCTGCAAATATATCTTTCTCTGACTGGAAAAAGCCAAATTTACGTTTAAGTTTTTTATCTTCAAGAGAAGACTGTTCTTCCAGGCTGACAGAGTCTTTAGGATACTTGGTAAATGCGGCCAGTGTTGCACAAGTTAGCCTAAGTCCGCCTCTTATATTTGAATTTTGCAGCTTTGTAATAATTCTGAATCCCTGTGCATTACCTTCAAACTTGGTAAAGTCAGTCCAGCATTTCCTGTTCTTTAAATCCTTTCCAAACCTGCTTCCGCTTCCCATACGAAAATATTCAGCAATAGCATCTTCGCCGGAATGGCCAAATGGAGGGTTGCCGATATCATGAGCAAGGCATGCAGAAGCGACAATTTCGCCAAAGTTAAAACTGGTAAAATCTTTTTCCAGTTCAGGATGCCGCTCAATTATAACCTTGCCGGCAATACTGCCAAGCGAACGGCCCACACAGGATACTTCCAGGCTGTGTGTAAGCCTTGTATGAACGAAATCACTTTCAGGTAAAGGAAAGACCTGGGTTTTATCCTGCAGCCTTCTGAAGGCAGAAGAAAATACAATCCGATCAAAATCTTTTTGATACTGTGTTCTTCCGTCTGCAGATTGAACAGTACCTGCATCGCCAACTTGTTTTTTTGAAAGAAGTTTTTTCCAATCCAATATTTACTCCGGGAACTTTGCATTTATAAAATAATAAGCAAATTTATAGACATGTATATTCAGGAACAAGCTGCCTGTTACCGGTACAAGGTTGTTTAATATTCCACTCCTGTAATGAAAGATATTTCTTGTCTTCACTCCGCCATGAATGAGATATTAATAAAAAGTTGTTTATTCCAAAAGCTTGATTTATTTTTATTGCAATGAATGCCGGGAATGATAAAATACTCAGCCAGCCTGTACAGTTTTTAAAGTCAGTGGGCCCTAAAAGAGCTGAGGCTTTTACAAAAATTGGAATAACCACTGTTAAAGACCTCTTGTTTTATTTTCCTTCCCGACATCTCGACAGGACAAACATTCTTGATGCTAACAAGGCTTACGGCCATGTATTAAATGGTTATGATGGTGAACTAACTATTATAGGGAAATTTTACAGCAAAGAAAAAATCCGCGCAGGCAAAAAAGAAATACTTAAAGTGCAGTTCCGTGATAAAACGGGATTTTTTGAATGTGTCTGGTTCCAGGGAGCAAAATATTACTTCAATACATTTAATGACGGCGATATTATTGCAGTATCAGGCAAGCCTTCGCTCTCCAAGTACGGAGGTCTGCAGTTTGTTCACCCGGACTATGACAGAATAACAGAAGAAGAATCTCAAAATCTGGTTCATACTGGTAAAATTATTCCATTCTACCCAATACCAAACGAGTTAAGAAATAAACACATAGGAGATCTAAGCTTAAGAAGAATAATTCACCAGGCAGTAGAAAGTTTTGCTGACTATGTTGAAGAAACTCTTCCTGCCGACATTATAAAGGAAAAGAATTATCTTAAAATCAGCGAAGCTGTAAAAAACTTTCATTATCCGGCAAATAAAGAAGCGCTTAATGAAGCTGTACGCCGTTTTAAGTTTGAAGAACTTTTTTATCTTGAACTTCTTGTAGCTTTAAGAAAACAGAATTATAAAGTAAACCAGGAAGGAAATTCATTCAAAGTTAAAACCTCTTTGGTTTCAGATTTTCTTAAAACACTTCCATATAATCTTACAGGGGCTCAACTTAAAGTTTTAAGTGAAATAAGAAAAGATATGGAAGCGCCAGTTCCAATGAACCGCCTGCTTCAGGGAGATGTTGGCAGCGGGAAAACAATTGTGGCGCTTATTGCAATGCTTATTGCAATTGATAATGGTTACCAGGCAGCACTGATGGCACCCACAGAAATTCTGGCAGACCAGCATGCCAAAAATATAGCATCACTGGTAAGTAAGATTGCAGGAAGGCAGATAAAAGTATCTTTACTGCTTGGCGGACAGAAAAAATCCGTAAGAGAAAAGAACCTGGAAGAAATTGAACTGCAGGAAGCTGATATTATACTTGGCACTCACGCAATGTTTGAGGAAAAAGTTAAATTCAGCAAACTTGGAATTGTTATTGTTGATGAGCAGCACCGTTTTGGGGTTGCTCAAAGAGCAAAACTGCAAAGCAAAGGTATTACTCCTGATGTTATTGTTATGAGCGCTACTCCAATACCCAGAACACTTTCAATGACCGTATACGGTGACCTTGATGTTTCCATTATAGATGAGATGCCGCGTAACAGGATTCCAATAAAAACAACACTTCGCGGGGAAGCAAAGCTGCCGGACATTTACAAGTTCATAATTGATAAGAATAAAGAAGGATATCAATCATTTATTGTTTACCCGCTTGTGGAGGAATCAGAAAAACTTGAACTTAAAGCGGCAGAAACTTACTACCATGAACTTAAAGAGACATATCTGAAAGACCTTAACGTTGGCATGATTCACGGAAAGATGAACTGGCATGAAAAAGAAGAAGTAATGTATATGTTTCTGGAGAAGAAATATGATGTTCTTGTCTCCACAACCGTAATTGAAGTGGGAATAGATATACCTGATGCCAATATTATCCTGATTAATGACGCTCACCGGTTTGGATTATCACAGCTTCACCAGTTAAGAGGAAGAGTCGGAAGAAGCAATAAACAGGCATATTGCATACTTGTAACCAAAGATGAGTTTGCTGCAGCGCAGTCAAAGTATAAAATTGATCCCGAATTTCTCTCGCAGGCTCAGCTTGAAAGATATATATCGTCCATCAGACTGCAGTCAATGGTAAAATATCTTGACGGGTTTAAGATTGCAGAGATAGATCTTAAACTTAGGGGTCCCGGAGATATCTTTGGGACAAAACAAAGCGGCTTTCCTGATTTAAAATATACAGACATCACTGCTGATATTGATATTATTGCCGATGCAAAGCAGCATGCCTTTATCCTTATCGATGAAGATCCGCACCTTAAGCTTGAAAAAAATTTTCCTGTAAGAAAAAATCTTGTCAATCATTACTCTGATAACTTAAAGTATGCAAAGATTGCCTGAAAAATTTTTCACTTACACACTCTCTTAAGAAATTATTTTCATTAAGCAAAGCAAAAAAATTGTATATTAATTTTTTTTATCAGAAATTTGGCAAGAAAAATTTTTTTCGTTCTAAAAATTCTGATAACAGTTAACACAAAAAAGATTAGCGCTAAAAATTTTTTCCTGTTATTACGATGATGTGTTGACACTGAATTTATAAAAGTTATATTTGTAAAAAAATTCCGGAGATAATATTTTATCCTCGTCCTTTAATGTAAGACTGAAAGTTGCATTAACCTTTAATGTCAAACCAGAAAGTGAATCCGCTAAGGCGGATGATCAAACTTTCCCCGCAATCGTATCCCCTAATCTGAATAATGGCACTCAAACAGCTTCAGACTCTGCCGATACCTATGCGGAGTGGGATACCTGGGAGACAATAAATGCTGTAAAGGACGCCCTCGGAACTTATCACGATGTAACTTTGGTTGAAGCTGACAATTCTGCATTTGAAAAACTAAAACAGCTAAAGCCTGATATAGTATTTAATATTGCTGAAGGCTTTAACGGCATATCCCGGGAAGCTCAGATACCTGCTATCCTTGATATGCTTCAGCTCCCGTACAGTGGTTCAGACCCGCTTACACTTTCAACCTGTCTTGATAAAGCACGTACAAAAGAAATTTTATCTTATTATAACATACCTAATGCAAGGTTTGTTATTGCCAGCAGTTTATCTGAAATTATTGATGCCGGACTTTCCTTCCCATTAATTGTAAAACCTCTTTCAGAAGGTTCAAGCAAGGGAATTTTCTCTACCTCTTTTGTGAAAGATGAAAACAAACTTACAAGAGAAATAGAGAGAATAAATAACGGTTACAATCAGCCGGCGCTGGTGGAAGAGTTTTTACCTGGCAGAGAATTTACTGTTGCCGTTCTCGGAAACGGGAATGAGGCCCAGGTTCTGCCGATTGTGGAGATCAGTTATAATGATTTCCCGAAAGACTTTATACCAATATATTCATACGAAGCTAAATGGATACTTGACACAAGAGAAAATCCTCTTGATGTATTTACCTGTCCTGCCAGAGTTTCTCCGGAATTGGAGTCAGAAATAAAGGATATTGTATTAAAAGCATATAATATTCTTAGATGCAAAGACTGGAGCCGGATTGATGTGAGGCTGGATGGAAATAACAGGCCAAATATTATTGAAGTAAATCCGCTGCCGGGTATACTTCCAAAGCCTGAAGATAATTCATGTTATCCCAAAGCTGCACGTACCGCCGGATTAAACTACAGCGATATGATAAATAAAGTTCTTTATTATGCTGCTAAAAGACATAAACTGATATGATTGATGCAAAGATTCTGATATGTTATAATTCGCCCGTCAGCATTTTTCCTGTTTATAACGGGAAGGCTGGAAAGAAAGCGGCTGCTTCTGAAGTAACTGATCTTTCTGAAAGCGGTTTTAGCAGGGAAATAGTGAAAATTAAGAAGTGCCTTAAAGAAAACTTCTCACAGGTACAGTCTTTTGCGGTAGACAGAAATGTTGAAAGGACAGTTAAGAAACTTAACTCATGGTCTCCCGATGTTATTTTTAACTTTGTTGAATCTGTTGAGGGAATTGCTTCCTACGAATACTGCGTTGCCGCTTTATACCAGTTGCTTGGATTCCAGTTTACAGGAAATATTGCTTCCTGCCTTGGCAACTGCCTGAATAAATTCAGAACTAAAACTATTTTAAAGTCATACGGCATAAACACTCCCGGGGCAGTAACAGTTAAAGCAAATGATAAAATTGCTGAAAAAGACTTCAAATTGAAATTTCCTGTTATTTTAAAGCTGCTTAATGAAGATGCCAGTATTGGAATTTCAGAAAATTCCGTTGTTGATGATTTTAAAAAGCTTAACAAGCATTTGAGATTCCTGCAAAAAACATATAAGCAGGATATATTAATTGAAGAATACATAGACGGACGCGAGCTTAATGTTGCAGTACTTGGCGGAGAAGTTCTGCCAATATCTGAAATTGTTTTTGCCGGGCTTCCCGGCGGGCTTCCCAAAATTGTTACGTATGAAAGCAAGTGGATTGAAAACAGTGTCTATTATGAATTTACCAAACCGCAATGCCCGGCTGTACTCAACAAGAAAATTGAAAAGAAATTAAACGAGATTGCTCTTCTTGCATATAATGCTATGAATTGCCGTGATTATGCAAGAGTTGATATTAGGTTAGATAAAAATAATGTTCCCTATGTGATAGAGGTAAACCCAAACCCTGATATATCAACTGATTCAGGATTTGCCAGGGCCGCTGCTGCAAAAGGGATGTCTTATCAGCAATTACTGGCGTCTATAGCCAATTTCGCTATAAACAGAAAAGAAAATGATCAGAAAACTAAAACAAACTGATGTACCGGTAATTGAAGGCATTTTAAACAGAATTCCGCAGTTCACTCCTGCTGAAGTGGACGTAGCTATGGAACTGATTAATATTGCGGCTAATAACCAGCTACAGACTGATTACAATATTTTTGTCTTTGAACATAATAATAAGATTTTAGGATACTATTGTGCGGGCCAGCGCCCCCTTACTGATGGTGTTTATGATCTCTACTGGATTGCTGCCGATCCTGATGCTGAGATTAAAGGAATTGGACATGAACTGCTGCTCCATGCTGAAAACTTTGTTGTGGAAAACAGAGGCAGGTGGATGCTTGCAGAAACTTCGTCAAAAGATAGCTATCTGGCTACCAGAAACTTTTATATGCGCAATCATTACACAATTGTCGCCCAGATAAATGACTTTTATTCTGTCGGCGATTCGTTAATGGTGTTCGGAAAGTATTTTAATATAAAACAATCAGAAGGTTAGTCATGGAACTGTGGCAGCAAATGATAAGAGACAGTGTTCATACTGTCGATCAGCTTGTTGAAAAATTCGCAATTGACAGGAAGGTTGCTGAAGATCTGGACGAATTTTTCCAGGCAAGAATAAATCCATACTATTTAAGCCTTATACGGTACCCCGGTGATCCAATCTGGATGCAATGTGTACCTAATAAGCTTGAATTGGAGGATCTGGATGCTGAAGAAGATCCACTCATGGAAGATGCTATGAGCCCGGTTCCAAACATTACCCACAGGTATCCCGACAGAGCTTTGTTTCTTGTAACAAGCCAGTGCGGTTTATACTGTCGTTTTTGTACAAGGAAAAGAAAAGTGGGGGATTATGAAAAAATCTCCATGAAAAACCTTGAAAGTGCGTTCAGGTATCTTGAACAGCATACAGAAATCCGCGATGTAATTTTAAGCGGCGGCGACCCATTAATGCTTACAGATGCAATGCTTGAAAAAATTCTGAAGCGCTTAAGATCTATCCCGCACCTTGAGATTATCAGGCTGGGTTCAAAAATGCCCTGCGTTCTTCCTCACAGGATTACACCACAGCTTTGCAACATGCTGAAAAAATATCATCCGATTTATCTTAATACGCACTTCAACCATCCATGGGAAATAACTCCTGAAAGTTCAAAAGCATGCACAATGCTTGCCGATGCCGGAGTTCCTGTCGGTAACCAGATGGTTTTAATGAAAGGCGTAAATGATGATCCTGCTGTAGTAAAAGAACTTATGCACAGGCTTCTGCGTATAAGAGTAAGGCCTTATTATATGTATATGGCAGATGAAACTAAAGGCGCTAATCATTTCAGAACTTCAGTTGAAACCGGCATAAATATTATTGAAAACCTGCGCGGGCATACAAGCGGGCTTGCAATACCACATTTTGTTATTGATGCTCCCGGCGGCGGCGGTAAAATCCCATTGCTGCCTAACTATGTGCTGCATTATGACGAAGAGAAGATTGTTTTAAGAAACTTTCAGCATAAGATATTTTCTTATAATAATTATGTGGACAAGAATAACCCGGGTAAACAAAATAAGCAACGTACGGCTGTTAAAATTAACACTGCTGAAATTGCCGCTAAAGCTGCCGGTGAAAACGGAAATGGAAACGGGCATAACGGAAACGGAACCAATGGAAATGGTAAGAATGGGAATGGCAACGGAAACGGTAAAAATGGCAAGACAAAAATTAAAGAAACAGATATAAAGAAGATAAAAATTCCAATTCTTGAAGATGTAAACTAAAATAGTGTTTTCTGATTTATTACCAACCCCCGGGATTATATAATTTCGGGGGTTTTAATTTTACCGCTCACAATTTTTCATTTATCGGTAATTCCAAGTATATCTTTTTCAAGAGTCTCCTTAGGCATTTCTGTAATTCTGCCGATTTCAACTCCGCTGCGGTAAAAGATAAACACAGGCACAAGCTCTACTTTAAATTCCTCAGGAGTGTCACTCCCCTCTCTTTTCAATTCAGCAGTTTTATTGCGGCTGACGTTTATTATTGTAATTTTATCAGCCCAGAAACCAACAGCGTCCATAATTTTAAAGAAACGAGGGACTTCTCTTCTGCTGTCGCTGCACCAGGTACCCATAACTATGGTAACAGAAACATCACTTAGTTTTTCCTTTAGCAGGGGAATTGCGGCTGAATCGGGTTCATACATTTCATATTCAGAATTAAACCACCATGAAAAGTTTGTATCCTTAAATGCCTCCCTTGTTGTATATCCAACCAGCATTATTTCTTCTGATTTTTCGTCCATAATAGTTTTGTTAACATCCTGGGCATAAACTGCCGGAATAATAAATGTAAGTATAATATAAAAACTAAAAAGCTTCATATTCATCATCTGTGCCGGGAATATTTTTTCGTATATCAATTCCCCAGTGAAGTTTATTTCTTAACGTCTCAAAATAGCCGTCTGAAGTAATCCGTAAAAGTTTAAATGGGCGTTCGCTCTTTCTTATTTTTATTCTTAACGGCGGTTTAAATGAAAATACTCTTTGCCCGTCACAGTTTGCCAGCACTTTATTATGATTTGACTGTGCAGTAATCACAATTTCGCAATTACCCGGCAATACAAGCGGTCGCATATTAAGCATGTGCGGTGAAATTGGAGAAAGAGTTATTACATCGGTCTGTGGCGTTACTATAGGCCCTCCGGTTGAAACAGCATACCCTGTTGAGCCTGTTGGAGTTGATATTATAACACCATCAGCGGCAAAAGTAGTTACATACTCATCATTTACAGAAATTGTCAGTTCAATCATCTTGGGCCAGCCGCCCTTGTCAATAACAATATCATTTATTGCAAACAAAGGCTCTATTTTATGGCCTACACACTCACCCGTAATTATCATTCTTTCTTCAATATTGTAATGCCCGTGCCGGATATCATCAATATACTTATCCATCTGGTTGATATTTGCTTCAGCAAGAAAACCAAGTTTGCCAAAGTTAAAACCAAGTACAGGTTTATCATAGAACTGAGCTTTATAGGCGGTGTTAAGCATTGTGCCATCGCCGCCTATTGAAATTACAAAATCACTTTTTCGGCAAAGTTTGTTTTCATCAATAAACCTGTTAACAGCAACTTTTCTTGTTAAGAGATGCCTCTGAACAATAAGTGATTCATTAAGCAGGTAATCAAAACCGGACGACTCAAGTTTGCTTATAAGCAGGGAAACAACATCATAAACATTCTTTTTAGTAATGTTTGCTATTATTCCTGCAATCAGCGGACTTCCGTCTTTTTTGCCGGAGATTTTGTGTTTTGACATTATTTGGCCGTATCCTGTTCTTTTTTATCATCAGCAGCCGGTTCTGCTGCCGGAGCCTGTTTATCTTTATTCACCTCATCAACATAATTCAGTTTAAGGTCTTTGAGCACTTCTGTAAGAAACCTTGATTCATAATCTGATAAATTCCCTTTGGTTTTTACCAGCAGCATATCAAGAGTATCAATAGACATTTTAGCATATTCCAGATTTCTCTCAATTGTATCAGTCACAGGGTTCTTTAATTTCCCCATAGACATCATTGCAATTTGTTGATTCTGCAAAATAAGCTGCATAAAAAGAAAGTCGTTATTTTGTTCCATGTTCTTTTACTCCGAAAGTTTTTAACTCCCAAAATTTACAATATTTTGTAAAAACATACGCAGATGAAAACACTGCAAGCATAAATCCCTGGATACCATCCAGAAAACCCTGTTTAAGAAAATACATTTTAATAAAAATCACAAGGGGACGAATCAAAATATCAGCAAGTGTAAAATCTTTTCCCTTTTTTATAAGTTCTTCAGCCGCAAGAGTAGTGTAATTATTAAACTTCTCAAAATAGTGATGAATAGAAGGGTCTGTATAATGCTCAATATCACCCTTAAGCTGCCCGGTTTGGCCGGTAACAATTAAGTGTTCATGTACATCGCTGTCACTAAAATAAGCTTTATTTTTATTGAAAAGTCGTGTTACCCTGCCTGGATACCAGCCGCTATGCTTAATCCATCTGCCAAGAAAATTTGCAATCCGAGGGAAAGAATATGCCGAATATACCGGTTTAGATAATTTGAAGCTGTTTATTTCATCACTTAAGTCCTTAGTCAGAGCTTCATCAGCATCAACCCATAAAATCCATTCATCCTGTGTAAGAGAAATTGCATACTGCTTGGTTTTGGAAAAGCCCATCCATTCAACCGGCTGCGCATGAACATTTGGAAAACCTTTGGCTATTTCAAGAGTCCTGTCAGTTGTTTTGCTGTCAACCAGTACAATTGTCTCATCCACACAATTTGCAAGACTTGCAATACAGCGCGCAATATTGGACTCCTCATTCTTTGCAATTATAATTGCTGTTATATTCATTTTATTAAATTTAGTAAAAAATTTTTCCTAACCCTACTTTTGTTAAGGAGGATCGTTCCTTGATTAGCGAAACGGGGTGATTAAGTCCCAAAGGATGAATAAAACTATAACGGCCATCTCTTCTCCGGCAAAATAGAATTACAATTAGAGATTCCATATTTAATTGAATCCACCCTTTTTTATAAAGTATAGGCGCCAACTTAATTTTTGTTTTTACAGTACCAAGACAACAAAACCAGACTGTCATGAACTATTTCATGACAGAAGATAACACTACAAATGTTTTGTCCGGTGACAATGTTACAGGTGTTCATGTCTATATAAACAGCTTAAAATAGTATGATTCCTGTTATGAGTGCGTTGCAATTATTACAAAATATCCATTCCATTGCAGGTAAACCCGGCATAAACATTCTAACTTCCGGAATGGTCCGGTTCCGGGCATGTTCAAAGAGCATAATATTTTTACGGTATTAACAGACTAATCTCCCGTCTTCAGGCTTTGCCTGAATCCACCCTCTTTACTAAAGCGGGACAGTTACAATTATAAAACCTTTTTTATTGCCTCTTTAACCTTTTCCACAGATATCGAATTTATATCCAGGCCAGAACCAAACCTGAATTTTTCCATATATTCAGGGTTTTCTATATTTGCCGAAATTTCTTCCGGGTAAATATAAAACGCTTTATCAAAAATTTCACGGGGATAGGGATGAAACCTGATAAACCTTTCGCCGTTTGATATACAAATAAATGCTTTATCGACCGAAGCTGCCAGATGAGTAGCCATTGATTCATTAGAAATTAAAATTGCACTTCTACTTAAAATTCCGGCAAGTTCAGGAATTGATGTAACTGCACAAAGGTCAATCACTCTGCCGGCAGGCAGAGCAGTAACAAACTTCCCTGAACTGTCTTTTTCTTTCTTTCCGCCGGCCAATACAATATTAAGATTATACTCTGATACCAGGAATTGTGCAATTTTAATAAAACTCTCAATATTCCATATCTTGTTTGCAGTACTGGCTCCAAAAAACAAAACTGCATAAGGTGCCGAAATATTTCTTTGCCTCATTATGCCGGAAGTATCCAGCATTGGCCTCTTAATATGAATTTCTTCCTTAATTACTCTTGAAATAAATTCCTTATTTCTTAAAAATTCAAAAGTATCATTTGAATCAGCAGGAATTATTTCGGTATACACATCTTTTGAAAAAATCTTCCTTTTCCATGTTACATGTTTATCCTTTGCACCTTCACTGCCCACTTTAGTCTTTGCACCGCTTGCCTTTACAATTGTATCGCCATACAATATTTCCCGTGAATATGCCATATCAACAACTGTTTCAAAGCCGCTAAGTTTGATTTGTTTTAACAATTCATAACGATAAGTTCGGTCATGGTTAAATTTATTCCTGTCCATCCATATAAATTCATCCACAAATTTTTTGTCAAAAGTTTCTGCAATATCCTTCCAGATTATGTTCCCGCATAATGAAATTGTATAGCCGCTAAATCTTTTACTGCCGCGTATTGCTTTAAGGTAATTTCTAAAAAGTATATAATCGCCAATTGCATCAAGGCGAATAATAAGAAGGGTTTTGGGTTTTATGCTGCTGCTTATTTTTTTAATCTTCCTTATTAAAAAAGAATTATTAACAAAAGTAAGTGCGTTTTGTATTTTAATGAATTGATTACTCAACTATGGTTGTTTCTAAGGAATTAAAATTATTATTTCTTTATATAAATATAATCTATATAAGTGGTTAATAAAAAAGCCCTGTAACCAGCAGGGCTTAAAAACACTCCCAGATGTATGTGACTTATAATGGATTCATCGATAACTGAGTAACATAAGTATATAATGACCCTGCCTGAGGATATAAGAGATCCTTATCCCCGACCTCGCATATTGGTCTCATATTTGGCGCATAACCATATTTCATTTTGTATACATGCCTTCCTCTGTCAGTTCCACCTGATTTTACACCAATACACGATGGTACCCAAGAAGGATCTGTTGTTTCCGTATTAGTAGTCATTGAATTTGCCGGAGCATCAGATGGAGTCGAAATACTATGCATAAATCGGAAAGTGCCAAAACCGGGTATTAAGTACCGATAGATACCAATAGCAAATGCTGTTATTGTATTTGTCTGTAAAGATGTATGGCTGCCACTTGATACATACCAACTATTATTACTTTCTCTATGTGATTCAAATAATAATTGATTACCGTTGACATGCCAATTTTGATCGCCCCAATTTATAGAAACACCACCACCCACTGTTTCATAACTTACATCTGGCTGGACAGATGTAGAGATATAAGTACCGGATGCACTTTGCTGGGTATAAAGATTAATATAGTTTTTTAATGCACTGCGTGACATCCAGGTACCATTTTCATTTTTCACTTTTAATCCAATTGCATATACATACAAAGTATGTGGACTATTCGGATAATAATGATCTTTGGATTGGGCTGCCCAGCACGTTAAATCACTACCCAGGGGATATGATTTTATTATGTAAGCACCTGAAGCTTCAGGCTGCCCAACTTCAAAAGTTGTATATGCACCACCACCAATAAGTACCCGATCATTTTCTATATAAATAGCCGCTTCAGCCCTATTATGCCCATTGGGTTGAGAATAAAAAGTAGATTGTACATGAGCCTGATAAATTTTAATATTAACTCTACCAGTTGCATCAGTCCATTCACCCACCGGGGTATCATCAATGTTGGTTTTTGATAACTTGGCACTACCTTCTTCAATAGTGCTTGTTAAATTTGGGTTTAGTAAAAACCTGGTACCAGTAACCTTATCAATTACATAATTGCCATCTCTAACAGGTTCAGGATATTTCTTTAGGTTACTGGATTCGGTAGAAGGTTCGGAAGTCGAGACAATTTTCTCTGAACATCCAACAAAGGATAAAGCAACTAATAGAACTGGAATATAAAAAAATTTCATATCTATTTCCTTTCTCATATACTTAAAAATCTTTAAAGTGTAACATTATTAAAAATATCAAATCGGAATCGTGAAGGAAATAAAGGAAACTTTAAAATTGACTAAAGGAATCCTTTATTATATGCCATATTCCTAATTATTGATTAGAGATGTTTTATTGATGAGGCAAATACAGTTAATTCAGCTGTAGATTTCAAGTTAAGTTTCTTAAGAATGTTATATTTATGAACATCTACAGTACCTTTAGAAATAAATAATTTTTCAGATATTTCTTTGTTTTTTAACCCTCTGGCAATCAAATCAAGAATTTCTTTTTCTCTGGCGCTTAAGACTGTATAGCAATGTTCTTGTAGTGATAACAAATGGAATGTGCTATTATTAAGTTTATTAAAGATATAGTTATCAATATATACTCCTTCATTAATTACTATATCAATAGCTTCTAATATTTTTTCGCCAGTAGCTTTTTCATTAATCAAGCCTTTAACACCATTTAACAATAAGTAGTTCAAATAATTTCTATCAATACTATTCGTTAATAGCATTAATCTTATCTCTTTATTAAGCTTACACATATTGTATTTTAGTATCATTGTTTCTTCATCTGTTAATAAGGAGTCACAAATAATAATAATATCCGGACACACCAAATTATTTCGTTTTTCAAAACATTTATTAATATCTTCCGATTCCGAGATTATAGAAAACTTATTTTCAAATGCTTTTATAAAACCCGTAATCATCAATGGAATTTTCGAAAAGAAAAAAAGGTATTGGCTCATTGATATTTCCCCATATAATTTCCCCAAAAATATCTTTGAAAGGTACAGTTATTTAGCAAATATTAAAATGCAAATTTAATGCGCATAAATAGCTGTAAATTAATACGCCTATAAGCTTTATTTATTCCATATCCCGGAGGCTTTACCAGAGATAATTTTTTTATACTGTAACGGCGCCCAAATAGATCCGCTGATCAGGAGGCAAAAGATAGTTCCGGTTATTACGCCGGCAGCACCCATATTAAAATATTTGGCAAAAAATACTGAAACCGGAATATTAATGACCGCTGAAATTATTGAAAGATAAAACTGCAGTCTTATCTTACCAATTCCATTTAAGAAATAAGCAAAAATATTATTCCAGTTGTTTATTATTACAAAAACAGCCATTGCCGCAGAAAGTCCAAACGGAATGTTAATTCCTTTTCCTATCCAGATACTGTAAACAATACCTGAGGCAAGCAGCATGAAAACAACTCCAGCCGATAACAGCATCCATACTTTCAGGGTTTTATTGGTTACTTTTTTAATCCAATTAATATCGTTCGTAGCAAAGGCTTCTGTATATGCAGGAAGCAGCGGGTTAAGGAATATTCCAAACAACATAGGTACAAGATAAAAATACTTGTATGCAATATTATATACAGTAACTTCTGAAGGACTAAATAACTGCGCAATAATCATGTTATCAGTTGAAAAAACAATTAAACCGGCTGCTTGTATAACAAAGAACTGCCCCCCAAGGAAAAGAAGGTCCTTAGAATATTTAAAATCAATCATCCGGAATGACGGAGATATTTTCTTAAATATGGTCCTGAAGAAAATATACCCGGCAATAAGATATACAATTACAGGCATAATGCTTACGCCAACACCAACATCAAGAAGAGAACCCCTGCCAATATACCTGGTAAGAATAAAGAGAAATAAAATAATTAATAGATGTACAGCAAGATTAAGCGCCCCGGTAATAGAAGTACGCTGGTCAGCGCTTATTATATAAGTCAGCAGTTTTAATACAAACTGGAAAAGGAACAGTCCAAATACCCACACCACCAGAGCACTTAGCTCATTTTTAAGGCCGCTGCTTGTGTTAAGCAAAAATGTCCAGTCAAGAAAAGGATTTATAATGAGAAAGATAAGAAAAAGGACAAGCATACCCCCGCCAAACAAAGCATAAGAGGTACTTACATATATTTTACCTTTATTAAAATCACTGCCGGCAAGAGCTTCTGCCAGTTTAACTCTAAGGCCGTTTCCAATACCAAGGTCCAGGTAAGTAAACCAGGTAAGAACAGAGCTTAAAGTCATCCAGATACCGTATTCTTCCGGGCCAAGATAACCAAGTGTAAGAGGGACAATAAGCATTAAAGCAAAAAAATTGATACCATGTATTAATAACAGGAGTATTATGTTCTTTTTTGCTTTTGCTGACCGGTCAGAATTGCTGAAACGGAATAAGCTTTTTATTTTGGCAGTAGTAATAGTCAAAGTGAAAAGTTTTATATTGTTTAAATATACTAAATAAACAATATCTTTGGACTTAAAGGTACAATTATGTTATTGTTCCAAATCTTTAATTTTTTTCACTTTTCCAGTTTCAATATCCACTACATCCATTTCTCCAATAACATCAAGCCGGGCTTGGCCAGATATGAAGGTAAGCTTTCCATTAACATCCCGGGACTCTCTCGTTCGACTTTTATTATAACCAGAAGAGCAGTCAATTGATCGTATATTTCCAGCCACATCTTTCCTTATAAAAAAAGCATTAACCCCATTGGAACTGCAACCAACAAATTGATAATTTTTCTTTTCAGCTAAAACACATAGCGCTTTTAGTGATGCTCCAAAATATAGATTAGAATAATGTTTGGCAGTTCTATAGAAAGAAGCGTCATAAGGAACTGATACAGATTCTTTATCGCCCAAAATACTATTATACTCGCATATAACAATTCTTGGTGAAATTACATTTATCGCTTCCCATATCCAGTAATCATTTCCGTCAATATCAATACTCAAAAGCCCAATATCTTCTGAAATACCAGAAGATTTTATAACTTCATTAATATTTTCTCTGGTAATAAATGAATTAATGGCAGTCAATTCGTGTCGCCAGTAAATATCTCTGGATTTTATAACTTCAATATTTTCACTGCTCCCATCAATTACTAACCCTTTCCAATTATTATTCTGAAGCAGAAAGCGGGTATTTGCTTCAGAATAATCCTCCACACCAAATTCAACAAAAACATCATTTTGTATAGGTACCCTGGAGATTAGATACTGTATAATTCCATCTTCGCCAAATTGTGAAAACACTTTAAATTCAAAATCTTCAATTTTTTTACTAAGGTCAGAATTATTACTAATTAATTGATTTACATAAATTTTCCCAAGAAGGATTCTATTTAATTCAATTTCATTTCTATACTTATCATATTTCCGAATAAATGGGGCATATATATATTTTTTTATTGTTTTCATGCTAGACTTTACTAAATAATACCGGAGGAATCTACAGTGCAGATTTTTAAAATATCCCCTATTAATTTATCAAGGTCGAATTGACACTTTTTATAGTATAAAATATAAAAAAATTTTCGTAATAATGCGACATATTCATTTTAACTAATAAGTAAATCTAATCAGACCAAAAGAAATATCATTGTTTTACGTCTTATAGATAATACAAGTTCATTATATTCACAATTATACAGTGTTTTGAAATCTTTCACACTTACAACTCCGGTTGCATTTTTCTTTTTCAACAGGCCTGACACAACTGAAAAAGTTTTTAATGAAATAAGGAAAGCAAAGCCGCAAAAACTTTTTCTTATATGTGACGGGCCAAGGCCAGGTAATGAAAAAGATGTAACAAATAACAACAGGTGCAAAAATATTGTAAGCAATATTGACTGGAACTGCGAGGTTATTAAAAATTATTCTAATGTAAACCTTGGCTGTAAAGGAAGAATTTCATCCGGAATAAGCAGCGTTTTTGAAAATGTTGAAGAAGCAATTATACTTGAAGATGACTGCCTCCCTGCCCCTTCTTTTTTCCAATTCTGTCAGGAACTGCTTGAATATTACAGGAATGACGAACGTATAATGATGATTTCAGGAAATAATTTTCTTAATGGACGGAGATTTACTGACAGAAGCTATTATTTCTCCACATACAGCTATATATGGGGCTGGGCTACATGGCGAAGGGCATGGCAAAAGTTTGATCTTGAAATGAAACAATGGCCGGAAATAAAAAAACAAAAGCTGCTGCGTTACTGGCTTCCTACACGGAGGTCTGCTTCCCACTGGGAAGAAGAATTTACACGCACTTATGAAGGCAGAGTTGATACATGGGATTTCCAGTTCTTTTACTCATCAATTATTAACCAGGGACTTGGGGTTGTTCCCGAAGTCAATCTTGTTACAAATATCGGTTTTGGTATTGAAGCTTCTCATACCGGTAATAGCAGCAGCAAGGAAGCTAATATTCCGGCAGTTAATATTAAATTTCCGTTAAGGCACCCTGACTTTGTGATGCGTAATTTTCTGGCAGATTTGTATGACGAAAAGAAATATATACTCCCCCTGCACAGAAGAATCATCAGGTTTATCAAAAGATTAATAAAAAATTCGGAGAGGGACAGGCATTTATCCCCATTTGTTTTTCCGCCAGAGCCGGACAATAAAGTTCATGCCTAAAGCATTCAGAACAATTTTTATTCTTGTTCTCCATATACGAAACAGGTATTCTTTTTTTGCGTAAGAATCCCACATTCCATTTTTTATCACTGCGTCTTTCGATTCTTTTATAGCATTTATTTCATATTTCCATGAGGTTCCACCGGAATACATTATAACAAGAGGGGTTCCTTCAATATATCTGCCTTTACTGCTGAAGCCAGGAATAATTTTGTTGTATCTTATAATAAGTTCATGATCCATAGCATACCTGTACGAAAGGTCAAATAATCCATATTGTTCATATACTTTTTTAAGAAAAAACATAGATGGATGATTATAAGGCATAGCGGCTGCAGCAGGGCACATTAGCGGCCTTCTTACATTTGAACCATATACAGGATCATCAAAAAGCATATCACCATGAACAAATAAAACTTCTTTATTTTCAAATGCCTCACTTACTTTTTCAAATACACTGTCATCGTAATAAGCATCATCACCGTTTAGTATTGCTACTATTTCACCGGAAGAAGCATTAATCCCTTTATTAAAAGCATCTGAAATACCTTTATCCTTTTCACTTATAATTTTAAGCTTTTCGGAAATCCCATGAGAATCGTATAATTCCCTGGCAAACTGAACTGTTTTGTCACTGCTCAGATTATCGATTAATATTTGCTCAAAATCCTGGTGGGATTGATTTAACACAGACAGAATATTTCGTTCTATTGTCTTTTCAGAATTAAATACTGCAGTAACAACGGATATCTTCATTTAGCCTTAACTCGTTAAAAAATACTTCGGCACTTCTCTTTTAAATTTCATTCTGTTCTTCTCCCCCTCGCACTTCATAAGGAGAGGGGGTTAGGGGGTGAGGTCGTAACGCCGAACTGCCTCACAGCCCATGGTATGTTTAACTACTTCTTTTATTCTTTAGTTCTTTTTCTACAAACTTTAATATCTCACACGTAATTAATACTCCGGACAATTAATCCCATAAAGTAATTTATATCCGCATCCATTACAACCTCACCCTGCCCTCTCCTTAGCAAGGAGAGGGTCTTAAAACCAATTTAATTTTCTGCTCCCCCTCTCTCTTTATAAGGAGAGGGGGCCGGGGGATGAGGTTGTTGCCTCAAATTATTGGACAATTCCTGATATATTTATTTTAGCTCTTTTAATCTTTTTAATTCTTTTTCAATAAGTCTTAGCACTTCATTAACATCATTCAAAACCATTTCATTTGTTATCCGCAAAAAAGTAATTCCAAATCTTTCAAGATACTGCTGACGTATTTCATCATTTTCTTTAACTTCTTTTGAAAGATGTATGTTACCATCAAGTTCAATTGCCAGTTTATTTACAGGAGAATAGAAATCTATAATATAACTATCAACACTATACTGCCTCCTAAACTTCACACCGAGTAAACTACCATTTCGCAAAAACTTCCATAATCTAATTTCAGCAGGAGTAGCCTTCTGTCTTAATTCCCGTCTTTTTGACCTAACCACAGTACGGTTATAATGAACTGTCATAATTATTTCCCGATCATTTCTTTCCAACAACTCTTAATAACCCGTTTGAAGTAAATACTCCGGACATTGGCTACTACCCTCTATTTGATCTCCACATCTGCAGCAACCTCACCCTACCCTCTCCTTAGCAAGGAGAGGGTCTTAAAACCAATTTAATTTTCTGCTCCCCCTCTCTCTTTATAAGGAGAGGGGGCCGGGGGGTGAGGTTGTTGCCTCAAATTATTGTGAAACCCCATATAAGATACATTTATCTGTAAAAAGCCGGATTTTTTAACAAATAAAAATACTATTTTAAAGCCGTAAAAATAATTTATTCAGCAGCATTAATGGAAAACAGCAAAAAGAAAATTCTAATTGTAAAACTCGGTGCTATAGGTGACATAGTTATGGCACTGCCATTAATTACTGCTGTTGAAAAGAAATATCCCGGTGCCGAAATAACGTGGTTGTGCGGCAGAATTGTTGAGCCAATTTTAAAATGTGTCCCGCGCATAGATAAATTAATTGTTGTAGATGAAAAAAAACTTCTTACCGGCAGTCCCGCAGAACAGATTTTTGAAATACTGACAACATGGAAGAAATTATTTTTACATAAATATGATATTGTCCTTACCGCCTACAGAGATACCCGCTACCAGCTGCTGACAGCTCTTACTATAAGCGGCAGTAAAATAAGCATGTCAGGAAAGAACAGGTGGGAAATGTTCATACCCGGAAGGTATCATGGTTCTGAATATGCCAAAATGATTCTTGGCAAAGATGACTGGCAGGCAGAAGATACCGGTTATCCTCAGCTTAATATTGTTCCGGGAGAAATAATTACTGATGAAGTAAAAAAACTAAACGGGAAAGTTGTAATACTTAACCCGGGCGGGGCAAAAAATCTTATCAATGGCGGTGAACTGCGCAGATGGCCTGTTGAGTATTACAGTAAACTTGCGGAAAGACTTATTAACAAGGGATATACTGTTGCCTTAATTGGAGCTGAACAGGATAAATGGATACTTGAAAGTTTTAACAGGCTCCCGGTAGTAAATCTTCTGGGAAAAACCAGCCTGACTGATTTAATTTATTTGTTTAATCACTGCAATATACTCGTCTCACATGATACGAGCGCTTTTCACCTGGCAAAACTCTCCAACATTCAGATAATCGGCCTGTTCGGCCCTGTTAACCCGGATGAAAGGACAGGCATACATGATAAGGCTGCCAATATATATATCGGCAGCAGCCTCCCATGCTCTCCCTGTTACGACGGAAAAAACTTTGCTAACTGCAGCAATAATATTTGTATGAAAAACATTACTGTTGATATGGTGGAAAAGAAGGTAACCGAAATCTTAATTTAATGTGAGCACAAAAAACAGGTAATCTTTGCATTATACTTCAGGCAGTATATCCTGCCAATGTAAAAAGCATGGTTCACACAAAGTTCGCAAAGTTAATACACGCAGAGAACGCAAAGATAGACATTTAACGAATGGTGTTTACTCAAGTTTCATATCGCGGGTCATAAGGTCAGTAGTAGCCTTAACAGGGTCTTTATCTTCAAAAAGAATTTTATAAACTTCATCGGTTATTGGTGTTTCTATATCATATTTCTTTGAGAGTTGTGAAGCAGAACGGCTTGTTTCAACTCCTTCAGCAATCATATCCATGTGTTTAAGCACCTGCTTAAGAGTTTTGCCTGAACCCACCTGTTCTCCCACATACCTGTTACGGCTGTGCTTGCTCATACAGGTAACAATAAGGTCGCCCATGCCGCTTAAGCCGGCAAATGTTTCAGGCTGTGCGCCCATAGCAACACCAAGCCTGGATATTTCAGCAATGCCGCGGGTCATTATTGCAGCTTTGGTATTATCACCAAACTTAGCGCCGTCTATTATACCGGCACCAATGGCAATAACATTTTTAAAAGCGCCGCCGAGTTCAACACCAAGTATATCTGCTGAGCCGTATACCCTGAAGTATGAAGTCATAAAAGCAGCCTGTATAGTCTTTGAAGTTTGAATATCCTTTGAAGCAGCAACAACTGCTGTAGGAATCATCCGGCTTACTTCCTCTGCGTGGCTTGGGCCCGAAATTACACCGACCTGGTTTTCGTTTATAGAAGGAAAAACTTCATGAAGCATTTGAGACATAGTCATAAGGGAATTGTTTTCAATCCCCTTTGATACACTTACAAGTATAGTATCTTTAAGATCGCTGAATTTAATTTCTTTTACTACGCTGCGTAAGAATTGCGAAGGCACAGCCAATACAATTAAATTCTGATGTAAAACTGCTTCGTCAAGATTGTGGGTAATATGAATTTCATCCGGTATTTTGATGCCGGGCAGGTAAACAGGATTTGCCCGTTCTTTCTCCAGGATTTTTGCATAGTGCTTTTTAAATTCCCAGAGGGTTACTTTATGTCCATTATAATGCAGTAAGATAGAGAGTGTAGTACCCCATCCTCCGGCACCTAATACAGATATTTTCATTAATTAAAGGGATTTCTTCTTCTTAAAACTAAGCTTGTTTTCACTGCCGTTAAATATCCTGACAACATTTTTCCGATGTGTATAAATTACAAGCAACGAAACTGCAATAAGGAACGGAAGAATTGTATTATATGAAGGAATGTCTACATGTAAAACATTCTCTCTGAAAATAAGCGTAAGTGGAACAGCTATTGCTCCAAGTATAGAACCAAGAGATACATATCTTGAAACAGCCACAACCACAATAAATACACCTATTGCTACAAGCATATCAACTGTAACAATCATAAGAAGCATTCCAAGGGCAGTAGCAATTCCTTTGCCGCCTCTGAAGCCTGCGAATATAGTCCATATATGTCCTATTACAGCAGCAAGCCCGGCAATAATCTGCACTAAAGTGAAATCATCAAAAGGAGTCATGTTCTGAAATGGCATTGCTCCGTAATGAAGCCTTGCAACAAAAACTACTGCAACAACACCTTTTAATGCGTCAAGCAGTATAACAAGAACACCATACTTCCATCCAAGTACACGCATAACATTGGTACCACCGGCATTACCGCTGCCATGTTCACGTATGTCAATACCTCTTACAGCTCTGCTTATCAGTATGCTGTTAGGTATGGAACCGACCAAATATGATAAAACTACTATAGTTGCTAAAAGAAACATTTCCGTATTAATATTTGTGACAACAGACATATAAACTAAGTATATAAGATTTAAGATTCAATGAAAAGATTCATCCTTAATCCTATATTCGCAGTTTTTTTTGAAATTTTAAGCCTGTTTTTTCATTAATTGCAAATAAATATAAAATAGTATTTTAATTAAACAATTCTGCTGTTATTTTATTGTGATCTGCACATAACCCACAGAATATTATTATTTTTTTAGTTCTACAGTATCGGCAGCAGGTAAGAGGAATATACCTGCTGCCTGATCAGAAAATAATTACTTGATTAAAACCATCTTATTAATAAGTGATTTATTATTATAAATTATTTTACAAAAATAGACTCCGCTTGAAAACTCTGAAGCGTTCCAGTTTATATAGTATCTGCCGGCATCTTTTTCTTCGTTAATTAGTACTGCAACTTCCTCCCCGAGCAGATTATATATTAATAGTTTAACATTTCCTTTTTCCGGCAGCTCATAAGCAATTGTTGTGGCTGGGTTAAACGGATTTGGGTAATTCTGCTTTAATGTAAATTCAGCAGGTAAAGGAATTTTATCTTCATTAATACCGGTTAGTATTTCCATTGTGCCTGATGGTTCTGTTTCAACGTTGCCAACATTATCTTTTGCCAGTCCGTAAAATTTATATTTATACCCTTCACGCGTACTTATATTAATCACTGCTGAATTGCTGTCTGATACAGCAGCCACAGTATATGGGCCGTCATTTACAGAGATGTACACTGTTGTAGTGTTAACCCCGGATCCTTCTCCATCATTATTAGCCCAGGTAAATAGTACATCATTATCTGCTGAAAGCCTTTTAACCGAAACCGGGGTTGTTACAGGAGATTCAAAATCAAGTGTGTTGATATAAGTATTTGTTGCAAGCCAGGGATTAGAATCAAATTTAATTACTGCTTTATTTTGCAGAGTTGTACCTGTAACAAGACTGCTTTTAGGATGTACAATAAATTTCACCCATCCTTCTCCTTCCGGCGGGGTAACATTTGGTACGAGTTCAATACCTGTAAACTCCCATTTCAATATATTTCCCTGCTGTGTCGCAGTCCCCATGTTGTGGCTCATTTCCAAAAACTTTACTGTGCTTACATCATAAACATTTTGATCAAGTGTATCGTATATAGTTATCTGGTATGCAGGTGCTGTAGCCTCTTTTTTATTTTCAAAAAATATAGTATAGAGCATCGGAGCTGATGTGGCAAGATACCCCTGGCTGCCATAACCTGCCGGGCCTTCTTTCGCATTAGGATCCCATGAAGTTACTTTTGTTAATCCCTTATCCTGTTTATCAAAATTGCCATTTACATAATCTTTCATTCCTTTTACGGTATTGCCAAGACAATCGAGAATATCACTGGCAAGCATTACCGGCCAGACTACAGCCCGCCCTGTTTTTTCTATAATCTCTCCCGCCGCTTTTTTGGCAATACCTTTTGCCCCGTTTTCCACAGTAAGAGCTTTTTTCATACTGTTTTTAACACAGTTTATTGAAGCGTCTGTCAGTGACTGGTCATTTGAAACCGGGCGCCACATTTCATAGCAACCCTCAACCATTGTATTTGATATATACTCTTCAAGCATAGCGCCGCCTATCCATAAGGCAACAGCCGTAAATGTTATTAACTCCCTCTGTTTCCCTGTTACATCGGGGTCTGCTGTTAAAATAACATCAAAACTTCTTACTTCTTTTGATGCCAAAGGCTGCACAAAAAGCATAACTTCATTATTGGAGTCACTTAGAGAATCAACCGGTATTTCAACCGGTTCATTAGTATTTATATCCTTTGTTATTACTGATTTTATATGTACCCCGTTGTTTGTCTGAAGCTGATAACAGAACATATCTGTCGGGGCATCACCGTTATTCCAGTAACTTACTGTATACCTGTTTGGAGGGCCAACTCTTATTTGCCTTCTGCCCCCTATTGCTGATGATATAGAAGGAACCGGGATGGATTCACCGGTACTTAAAATAATATCCCCTATTCCTGCTGTAAGCGGATAATCATTAGTTCCAACCGTTATAGTGTGTTCTTCAGTGTTACGTGTAATATTTAAAGGAGTTGATACTTTAGTCCAGCTCAGCCCGCTGTCCGGTGATATATACACCTCAAGCTGCTCCGGGTTCATCCCATTTAACATATCAGTATCATACTTTAATGTAAGTTTATACCCTCCGGGTTCTCCTTTAGCTGTAAACCTCCACCATTGTTTTACTGAAGAACTCATAAGTGGATGTATAGCATTATAATTGTATGTAATAGTTATATTTTCAAGAGTCTTTCTGTCGGTTAGTTCCATGGAAGCATTAAGCCCGCTGTTTAGCTTGTCATACCATTCAAGGTTATGTGTTGAAGTAAAAACGCCGCTATTAATAACAGTACCGTTTTCTCTTATGGCTCCGCTGTTAACAAATGCAGAACCGGGTTTTATAATAAGTTGTACGCCATCTTTAAATATTATTTCGTTTTGATTAACCAGGCTGCCGTCAACATATACATCTCCTGAAGCCGGAGTTCCTGATTTATACATATAGAACGAAGTATTAAACGTGCCGCTTATATACCTGTCAGCGCCTTCAGTTTTTAATAATGTCTGCCATATATTCCAGTAGCCATAATTGTATATATTACCTCTTATATCAAGACAAAGTGAATTCCCCAGGTAACTATTCTTAACAGCCCCGTAATTTGTAATATTACCCGTTATCACCGGTGTTAGCCATCCCAGGCTGCCGCCATTCTGAAGTGTGTCAATCACAGTAACATTACCGTTAAAATACACGCGTGAGTCAGACATTCTTCCTGTTCCTTTAATGGAAACATCTCCCTCAAAAGTGGTACTTGATACACTTGCATTATCAAGAGTGGTAACACTGGCAATGTTTTTAATAATTGCATTATAAAGCTGTGCTTCACCTGAAAGGAATAAATTATATCCCGCCATGTCAATGGTATTTACCTGGTCACCAACCCCCACAACATAACCGGTAAGAACAACAGATTTTTTAAATGCCAGGTCTGAGGCTGCAATTATGCTTCCAGTATTATATCCATAACCGCTGGCATCAGAGGCACGAACATCTGCGTTAAAATACTTACCAACTGACTGAGATATATACTGTATCTTCTGTCCCGGTAAATAAACATACCATATATTTATTTCGCCATTATTATACACATTACCCCATACCTCAACATTAAGCTGATTAGCCTGAAGGTTATTTCGTATAAATCCATTATTTGTAAGATTTCCTTTTATATGAAGGTTAACCCACCCAAGGCTGCCGCCGTTCTGAAGCGTATCTGAAACAATAAGGTCGTTTTCAAAATAGACATTTGAATCATCTATTCTGCCTGTTCCTTTTATACTTGTATTCCCGGTAATGTTTGAACTTCTTATACGTGCATTATCGCGGGTAGCTATACTTGCAGCATTTTGTATTGTAGAATTATATAGTTCGCCTTCCCCCCTGAGGATAAAATTATAACCTGCCATATTTAGGACAGTTCTCTGATCCCCAACATTTGCTATATAACCCGTTAGCTGGACAGATTTACTAAATGTAAGGTCTGAAGCTGCATTAAGCGAACCCGTTGAATATCCCCATCCGCTTACATCACTGCTTCTTATATCAGCATCAAAATATCTGCCGGCAGCCTGATATATATATTGTACATTTTGAGCAGGCAGGTATAGGTACCATAGACTTATTTCACCATTGTTTTGCAGATTGCGCCAGCACTCTATATTAAAACTGTTGCCGCCCGGATTATTTCTAATGCTTCCATTATTAACCAGGTTCCCTTTTATATGCAGGGTAACCCAGCCCAACCCGCCGCCATTTTGCAGTACTTGTCCAACATTTACTGTTAAATTATTACAAACAGAACCCGATGAGGTTACAGATACTGTCCCGTTTATAACTACATCGTTTCCCTCTGCCGGAATAACGCCGCCAATCCAGGTTGAAGCTGACTCCCACGAACCGCCTGTTGTGGTTGATGTTATTGTTTGGCAATTGATATAATTATACAGGAAAAGAAAAGCGAAAAGATATCTTATACAGGTTTGCATAACTGTCCTTAAATATAATTTTATAAATTATAACAGTATGTACTCCAAAGCCTGCTGAAAGAGGTATTTTTATTTTCTAATTAGCAATAGGCATATATATATTAAAATAAATAAAAGTATTCCTAATGTCTACATCTTATTACCCGTCTTGTATGGCGCCTGGTGCCTTATCCAAAATTCGGAACAATTTAATTCCAATATTCCACATATGATAATTTTGAAAATTCTTTTAACTTAAACTGTCTATTTTCTTTAAAATTTCAACAGGACTTTTAATATGCAGGTGCCGCAAAAAGATACTATAAAGAAATTCAACAACAGAGGAACCTCACCCGGGAGCCTTATCTTTACCGGCCATAAAAAAGTCGAAAAAACAAAAATTGTTGTTTTTAATTATAATGCTGATTCCTATAGTGAGCGCGAAATAAATAGTCCTGATGAACTAAGCGAGTTTAATGACGAGAATAAAGTAAGCTGGCTTAATATTACGGGGCTTCACGATATAAAGACAATTGAAAAAATAGGACAGGTATTTAAACTGCACCCGCTTGTCCTTGAAGATATACTTTACGTACAACACGCTGCCAAACTGGACAATTACGAAGATTATTTATTTTTAATCGTAAAAATGATAGCACTTTCTCCTGTTCAAAAACTTAACATTGAACAGGTGAGCTTTATACTTGGTAAAAACTACCTTATTACTTTCCTGGAAGATGAAGAGGATGTTTTTGATATTATACGGGAACGAATAAGAGAAAATGTTGGCCGCATAAGAAAATCCGGACCTGACTATCTCATGTACAGGCTTGTTGATTCCATTGTCGACTCATATTTCTCTTTGCTGGAAAATCTTGATAAAAGGATTGACAGGCTTGAAGATAAAATAATAGATGCCCCTGCAAAAATTTCTGTCTCTTCACTTCATGTAATCAGGAAGGAAGTTGCACGCCTTAAAAGAGCTGTATTCCCCCTGCAGGATATAATACATGCATTGGATAAAGAGAGGGATACCTTTATTCGTAAAGGAACTTACCTGTTTTTACGTGATCTTTCTGACCATCTTAAGCATTTCATTTCTGCCCTTGATAATGATCGTGAAGCAATAAATGCTCTTATGGATTTGTACCTTTCAAGTGCAAGCCATAGAATGAATGAGATAATGAAATTCCTTACAATTCTCTCTACTATCTTTATGCCCCTGACTTTTATTGTGGGTATTTACGGAATGAATTTTAAACCGGAAGCAGGCTGGTTTAATATGCCTGAACTATCATGGGAATATGGATACCCTGCTGTACTTATTTTTATGCTGTTTATAGCTGCTGGAATGATTTATTATTTTAAGAAGAAAAAATGGCTTTAAATGTTGAAACCCCCTCGGCAGGGGGTTTCAGGAGGCAGTTTGTATTTACTTAACCACTAACCACTAACCAATTTCTTATTTACTAGCTACCTTATTTTCAAGCTGATCTGTAATCTGTTTGAATAAGTACTCTCTGTCAAAAGAGTGATTCTTTGGCTCAACCTGAATCATATCGCTGAATGTTAAATAAGTACTTGCAAGATGCGCTTTATATCTTATTGCAGGATCTGTATTTCCTTCAGCAATTTCATTTAATTTTTTAACAAATACTGAGTAATTTTCGTTTGGATAATATTTCTTAAGTAATATTACATTATAAATTGTTGATTCAACAATACCCTGGTAATCACTGTCAAGTGATTTTGGAAATACCTGGAATGCTCTTTCAACAACAGTTTTCTTCGGAGCTTGTTTTTCTTCTGCGAATGAACTTCCTGAAAGCAATGTAACTGCACAAGCCAAAGTAAGTAATAATGTATTTAATGTCTTCATTGTCATCTCCTAATTTTATATTCCGAATTCCCTTTAAGAGTATCAATCGACGTGCCAAACACCTTTCAGCTTAAATAATGCTGTTTTAAGCATGTTTTTAATGGCTTTTATATCCTGCTTAATTAAATAAAGGAGTGCCACAAAAATACCTAACTTATTAAGGAACCGCACCTAACTCATTATTCTATAATAATTTAACTTCATTTTACGATTTGTGGCACTGGGAAGAAATGTGGCAGGGGAATTGTTACGAAATTGTTAAGCAGCCTGTTAGAAGCCTCATTAAAGGCCATTAATCTTAAAAGATACTATTTTGCTGCTCTTTTACAGGATGCAGCCAGACAATCAACCAATGATTGTACAGCAGGCAGAACAACTTATTAGCACCTATCTTTTCCGCATAAGTTCATCAAGATAATCTGCCTGTATTTGCTGCATTTCCATTAATCTCTGGTACTGATGTACAATAAGGTAATCTAATTTTTCATGAAGCAGCTTTATTTCCATTTCAGCTTTCAGGTTAACCTTGTAATCATGCTCGTTGCGCTGCCTGTCTTTCTGTTCTTTACGGTTCTGGCTCATCATTATAATTGGGGCCTGGATTGAAGCAAGACATGAGAGTATAAGATTAAGCAATATGAAAGGATAAGGATCAAATGCTTTGCTGGAAAGGAGCCAGATATTTAACCCAATCCACAAAAGCATAAATGCAAAAAAGCTGGTTATAAATGCCCAGCTCCCGCCAAACTCTGCTATTGCATCTGATATTCTCTGGCCGGTAGTAAGTTTACTCTCATATATTTCATCAACATTCTCAGAAAGAATAGTGTTGTTCCTGAAAGCTTCAGCAACTTCATTATCCAGTGACTTTAATTCTTTCTCTTCATTATACAGTAATGAAGAGAAATATATTCTGCGGTATTTATTAAGTTCAGCAAGTGAAATGTAACTGTCCTCATTCAGCCCGGGATGATCTTTTTTAATAGCTTCAAATATTTCAGGCTTTATCTCATTCCCTTTAACAGAATTATACAGATTTATTCTCTCTTTGGAAATATGACTGGTAACAGTTTTCATAAATCTATTACTCCTCAGCTCTTCTAAGCCTGTTATTTAATGCTCTGCGTGATATCCCAAGCAGTTCAGCAGCAATTGTTTGATTTCCCTTTGCACGTTTTAGAGCTTCATCAATCACTGAATCTTCGGTTTCTTTTAAAGTTGGAAATCTTCCGGGAAAAACAAGCAATTCTTCTACTGGTGAATTTTCGCCGTCTTCATCTTCTGTTTTATAATTCCGGTCATGATTGGATTCAGCAATTTTCTTCCTGAATACTTCAAGGGACAATATACCTGATTTATGAAGACTTATTGCATCAAAAATAAGCCCCTCAAGTTCACGTATGTTGCCGGGAAATGAGTATGTACTTAAAAGCGTATACAATTCTTTTGGTACTGTCGGCCTCTTTTTCCCAAGTTGTTCAGAAGCTTTTGTAATTAAGTGATCAATAAGGTGAGGCAGATCTTTTTTTCGTTCTCTCAGAGGGGGAATAGAAATCTGGTGTGACTTTAACCTGTAGTAAAGGTCCTGCCTGAATTTATTATTAGCCTGCATAGCTTTCATATCGCGGTGAGTAGCTACTATAATTCTTGCATCAGAAAGCTTTGCTATGTCTGAACCCAAAGGATAATAATGGCCGTCCTGTAAAAGCCTAAGCAGCTTAACCTGCGACTCAATACTAAGGTCACCAATTTCATCCAAGAATAATGTACCACCTTCAGCCTTTTCAATAAGCCCTCTTCTTTCAGATTCAGCACCTGTAAAAGCACCTTTTTTATGGCCAAACAGTGTATCTGAAAAAAAGTTATCATCAACACCGGCTACGTTAACAGAAACAAGTTCACCTCTTCTGCCGCTGGAATTATGTATCGCCCGGGCGAAAAGCTCTTTACCGGCTCCTGTTTCACCAGTAATTAACACAGGCAACGATGTTTTTGCAATAGCTTCTATATACCTGAATATAGATATTATTGAATTACTATGAGTAACAATCTCGCTGAATGCTTCCGGGTTTTCAAGATTTGTACGCAGGAGTGATTGTTTTAGTTTCTCATTTTCACTTCTTATTTCAGTAAGTTCAAGGCCGCGTTTAATTGCAGAAACAAGCCTTGTATCATCAACAGGCTTAACAACATAATCAAAGGCGCCTTCCCTCATGCAAAATACAGCGCTGTCTACATCATTAACAGCAGTAATAACAATAACAGGTATGCCGGGATGGTCTTTTACAATTGCCGGTAAAAGGTCAAAGCCCGAAAGATGCGGCATATTTATATCAAGAACTACAAGAGAATATTCTTTCTTTTCAAGCAGGTCCATTACCCTGCTGCTGTCTTTGCATGTTTCAATATTCTTAATACCGTTTGAAGAAAGAGTAAGTTCAGCGCTCAAAAGGAAATGCTCTTCGTCATCAACAAGCAAAATTGGATTTGAAGGTAAAACTTTAGGATTCATAAAAACCTCATTTGGCTAAATCATTATCAATAACCGGGAACGATACGCGGGCCATAGTTCCTTTGCCTTTACCGCTTTTAAGCAGTAAAGTACCGCCATGGCTTTTAACAATACTATCAGAAACAGAAAGTCCCAACCCGGTTCCGCCGCTGTTTCGCTTTGTTGTAAAGAAAGGGTCCATAATATATTTAAGGTCAGTGTCTTTTATGCCAACTCCCTGGTCTTCAACTCTTATTCTTACTTTTTTCCTTTCAGCATTATAATAAGTACTTATCTTTATTGCTTCAGAAGTATCACTTAATGACTGGCACGCATTTGTTATCAGGTTAATTATTACCTGTTCAAGCTGCTGTGCATTACCATTTATAAGCGGCAGGTCTTTGCCATATTCAACCTGAAAGTTACTGGTCGATTTTTTTAACAGGTTGTTTGTAATCAGGACAGACATTTCAACAACCTTATTTATATCAACCTTTTCATTAAGTTTTCCACTGTCAGCCCGGGAATATTCAGTAAGGCTTTTTGTAATATTCTGTATACGTTCCGACCCCTTATATATACCATCAATAGACTGTGCAATCTTTTCTTTTGAGCGGCTGTATAACATTCCGGCAATAACAAAATCACCATTGTTATTATAATATTCATCCAGTATGGGAGTTATATCCTTCCATATTTTTGAAAACAGGTGAATATTAAGCAGAATAAAATTATTTGGATTGTTAATTTCATGGGCAATACCGGATACAAGTATACCCAGTGACGCCATTTTATCAGCCTGTTTAAGCTGCCTGTTTCTTATAACAGCCGCTGCCTCGGCTTTTTTAAGATTAGTTATATCATTTATAAGCCCGTCGTATGCAACCGGCTCGCCGGAGGGATTTTTTGTCACAACAATTTTATTCTTCACCCACCTTATTGAGCCATCGCGGTGCACAATCCGGTGTTCAATAGGGTTAACCTCCTGCCCGGCAAGGGCAAGCTTTGCCTGTGCAAGTACCTTTTCCCTGTCTTTATCATGCACCATCCTGTACCATAACTCAGGGTCTTTCTGATAATCTTCCGAAGTATAACCGGTAACTGATACACAGCCCGGCCCGTGAAAGGTTTCTACAGCAACACCATCTTTTATTATAACAGTATAAACATAATCAGTCAGGTAATTAATCAGATTCTGATATCTGCTGCTAATCGTCATATTTGTGAAATCGTCCATCATTGGTATAATTGAATGCCCCAAAATTGATAAAAATTTAGGAGAGAATAAAATCTTTGCCGCTGGTGTTATAATTGTTTCCCATTCCGAATGATTGGAAATATTGGCAGACATGGTAATATAAGACAAAATAACAGCACCCAGGCAGGATTGCTATATCTTGTATATAGATTGTCTTTATGTAACAATCTATCCCGAATGCCGCTATGTGTGATATAATTTCATGCTACCCATATTTCACCCCATCCGGGGTGAAGGCAAATAATAAAAAGCATTGAAATATGAATACTATATTTTCCTTTCCGGAGGATTGGAAATATCGGTAACTCTGTCAGCATCAAACCAATTTAAAGCACTCCGGCAGGATTGCCACATCAATATGATGCACAAACTAAAACATTTCCACACCCTGCAGGAGTACACATAATAATTAATCTATCTGCGTTAAAATAATCGGTTTATCATCTGTAACAATTATTGAATGCTCATGCTGTGCAATATAGCCGCCGTTTCGCCCTACCAGAGTCCAGCCATCAGGCCTTGTTGCAACATAATTTGAAATAGTTGAAATAAACGTTTCAACTGCCACAACGGAATCTTTTTTAAACCTTGCAGTGTTACGGTAATTACAATAGTTTTCTATTTCCGGGTCTTCATGCAGTTTTTTACCAACTCCATGACCTGTAAGATTTTTTATAACCCTATATCCATGCTGCCTTGCTTCTGTTTCAATTAAGCTGCCAATTGCTGATACTCTTACCCTGCTCTTAATATTGTTAATAGCTTTCATCAAAATATCTTTTGAAGCATCGGCAAGAGGCTGATATTTATGAATATCTTCTCCTACTACAAATGATGAGGCATTATCAGACCAGTACCCGTTAAGTTCGGCTGATACATCTATATTTACAAGGTCTCCTTCCATTATTATTTTTTTATCTGAAGGAATGCCGTGTGCTATTTCCTCATTAATACTTATGCAGGACCATCCGGGGAATTTATATGTTGAATAAGGAGCTGAATGTGCTCCATAGGATATCATTATATCTCTGCCTATATCATCAAGTGCTTTTGTGGATATTCCGGGCTTTGTATTTGCCTTCATTTCTTTAAGTACCAGGGCAACAACTTCACTTATCTTCTTTATCCCTTCAAGGTCTTTTTCATTACGAATACGCATAATTCACCTTCTTTTGCAAAATTTATAATTATTTCACAATGTATCTTAGCAGAATTTATTCAAATATAAAAGCGTTAGACAAACTTTACCCGGTATTGTTTAATGCTGGTACAGGTTTTAACTAACAGAATGTGATTGTAAATCTTATCTTGCCCCTGCAATCAGAAATGCAGGTATAGGATCTGCTCTTCAGAGATTCTTAGAAGTGATTGAAGAAGTATAATTAAAATGACAGGTATTATATATGTATTAATCTAAATTCTTGACTGATACTGAATGCCGATTGTATGTGATTATAGAAACTGCAACAGATAATATCATTTTATGCCGGGAAATATTTCCCGGCATAAAATTTTCATCATTCAACTTTCTGGTAAACTCTTACGTAATCAATTTCCATTTGCTGCGGCCAGATATTTGGATCAACTCCCTGGGCACCGCCCCAGTTTCCACCAACAGCTATATTAAGAATGATATAAAACTCCTGGTCAAATGGCCACTTTTGCCAGCCTGCTTTTTCATTTTTAAAGGTGAAGTATCTTGCCCCGTCTATAGTTGCGAACATAGAGTCTGCATTCCATTCAAGGCCATATACATGATAAGAGTTTAGAACATCAGGCATTGTTACAGTTGCAGTTTTTTGTGTCCCTTTTATATGGTTGTAAGCATCACAATGAATAGATGCATGTATAACATTAGGGTCATAACCTACATGTTCCATTATATCAATTTCACCGCTTGATGGCCAGTTGCCATAATTACTGCTTGCAGGCATCATCCATATTGCAGGCCATGTACCTTTTCCCTGCGGCAGACGGGCACGTATCTCAAATTTTCCATACTTCCAGTTGACTGCAGTATTAAGTCTTGCTGAAGTGTATTCATTTCCGTTATAGCTTTCTTTAATAGCCTTAATAACAAGCACATCATCTGTCACAAAAGTATTTTCAAGCCTTTTACTTGTATAATACTGCAGTTCATTATTTCCCCAGCCGCTTCCGCCAACCTGGTATGTCCATTTTGTTGAATCAGGAAGGCCGGAATACTTGAACTCATCTGACCATACAAGTTTCCATCCGTCTTCAGTTACGCCGTCATCTCCGGAAGCAGGATTATCATCATCTTTCTTGCACCCTGCATTCATCATAATGAGCACAATTACAGCAAACAGTGTTAGTAGTTTATTCATATTTAACCCGAATTGTTCGTTAAGTAAATTTCTGTTTCCATCTTTACCCATTAATTCAAATACTGCTCTTAGTCATAATTCCCCTGCCATACAAACAAATCAGCATTTATCATTTTAGTCTTTACAATAAAGTACATTACTTCAACTCAAATAACTTTGTTATTCTTTCTTATAAACTCTTATATAATCAATTTCCATCTTCTGCGGCCAGATGCTGTCATCAACACCTTCAACACCTCCCCAATCGCCGCCTACAGCAATATTAAGTACATAATGAAAGTCTTTAAAGAATGGCCATTTCTCCCAGCCATCCTTTTCATTTATAAAAGTTAAATATTTTTCGCCATCAGCAAATATCGAGAGGGAGTCTTCATTCCATTCCAGTGCATATGTATGGAACTCATCCATTACACCCGGAATATATAATGTATCTGTTTTTTGAGTGCCTATTCTCCAATAGTATGCTTTACAATGAACTGAGCCATGTATATAATTTGGCCTGTATCCAACATGCTCCATTATATCAATTTCGCCGTTATCAGGCCAGCCGCCGGAGCCAAGATTCCATTCATCGGGAAGCATCCATATAGCAGGCCAGGTTCCTCTCCCCTGCGGCAGGCGGGCACGTATTTCGAACTTCCCATATGTCCATCCTTCCTTTGAGAGCAGCCTGGCTGAAGTATAATTTTTATCTTTGTAGTTCTCTTTGCGGGCTTCAATCACAAGATTTCCATCTTTCACACAGGCATTTTCTTCCCTGCTTTCAGTATAGTATTGTAATTCATTATTGCCCCATCCATGCCCGCCAACATCATATTTCCATTTTGTTGTGTCAGGAAGTCCTGTATAATCAAATTCATCTGACCAGACAAGCTTCCATCCGTCTTCCGCTTTTGCACTCCTTTCATCCTGATTATAATTTGCATAAACTGATGATACAAGCACTAATAAGCCGAGAAATATTTTTTTCATTATTGCAGCCTGAAATTTTTTGTTAGTTTATCTATTGTCACTGTAAACTCTCCCGGCTCAATTGTTCTTTTATAATCACGGCCTATAAAAGATAGCTCGTCAGGAGTAATAGTAAAACTCACTGTTTTTGTTTCGCCCGGTTCAAGGTAAATTTTTTCAAATCCTTTTATCTGTTTTACCGGCCTTGACACAGAACCGAACAGATCAGTTAAATAAAGCTGAACAGCTTCTTTCCCTGCCATTTTGCCTGTGTTCTTCACATCAACAGTTACTTTAACATTTTCACCATTTTTTATTGTTTCTTTATCCAGTTTAAGATTACTGTATTCATAAGTAGTATAACTTAAACCGAAACCAAATGGCCACTGTGGGTCATAAACATTCCATAAATATTCTTCCAGGGGTTTATGATCATATAATGTAAGCGAATTTGCATACCTGGGATATGTTATCGAAAGCTTTCCGCTTGGATTAACATTGCCATACATAATATCAGCTATTGCATCTCCGCCTTCCATACCAGGAAGAAATCCAAGCAGTACAGCAGATGCTTTGTCAACAATTTTGTTTATAATTCTTGGCCTGCCTTCAAGCATAATAAGAACTACAGGCTTGCCTGTGGCAAACATCTGTTCAGCAAATTTAATCTGTGAATCTTCAAGGTTAAGGTCATTAATATTGCCGGGTGTTTCGCAATAAGTATGCTCGCCAAGGCAAAGCACAATTACATCAGCATCTTTTGCTGCTTTTAATGCAGCATCGTGGTTTGAATCTTTTGTAAAAGAAGAATCTTCAACATAAGTAACATTACTGTTTTGTTTTTGCAAAGCCTCAAGTACTGTGTTTTTCTGCTTCGGATATAACTCTTCAACATTTCCCTGCCATGTAATTGTCCATCCGCCATTCAGCACTGAAAGCAGATTGGCGGTCGGCCCTGTTACAAGTATTTTGGCATCCTTAGACAAAGGCAGAATGTTTTTATCATTCTTTGCCAGTACAACAGCTTCACGTGCCGCTTCGCGGTTTACCTGTGTATGTTCTTCAGTGCCCACTTGTTTAATCATATCAGGATTTGGATATGGTTTATCAAATAAACCAAGTTTAACCTTTACCATTAAAATCCTGGAAACTGCTTCGTTTATCCTTGATTCAGGCACTGAACCTTCTTTCACCAGCTCAATCAGGTAATTATAAAAGCTAAAGTCCATAGGCACCATACTCATATCAACACCGGCCATAACAGCAATACGTACTGCATCTTTAGGTGTTTCAGCAACCCTGTCACGAGAATATAATTTAATTATATCTTCCCAGTCTGAACAGGCAAAACCTTTAAACTTTAATTCATCATGAAGTATATCTTTTAATATATGAGGATCAGAGTGTGTAGGTATACCATCTATTTCACCTGAGTTAACCATTACTGTAAGCACACCGGCTTTTACACCAGCTTCAAAAGGAGGCAGGCAGTATTCCCTGAATTGTCTTTCAGGAATGTATGCCGGAGTTCTGTCCTTGCCTGTAGCAGGCAGGCTGTAACCAACATAATGCTTTAGACAGGCAGCAACTTTATCATCAGCCGATATATCATCTCCCTGCATACCTTCAATGTAGTTTCTTCCCATTTCACTGGCAAGGTATACATCTTCGCCGTAAGTCTCCCATAGCCTTGACCATAATGGCTGCCTTCCAATATCAAGTACAGGGTAAAAATTCCATGGAATTCCTGAAGCCCTGCACTCTGCTGCAGTAATCTCTCCTGCCTTCAATGCAAGTTCCCTGTTCCATGTTGCGGCCATATTTATTCCCTGAGGAAATAATGTTGCTCCCTCTGTATAGGATACACCGTGTATCGCATCTATTCCATACAGCACCGGTATTTTTATCTTTGTCTCTTTTAATGCTATATCCTGAATTTTTGTTATCAGTTTCTGCCAGTATGCAGGCGAAAATGAACGGTTATAAACATTAAGGATTGAACCAACGTGATAATTAACTATTGCATTTCTTAATTTTGATTCATCAACTTCATGATCCTGGTCTTTGGTAGCTTCCCTTTTTGACAGCGCATCAAGAGCTATCTGAGTCATTTGTCCGACCTTCTCTTCGAGCGTCATCTTAGATAAAAGTTCATTCACTTTCTTTTCAATTTCGGCATCACTGTACTTTACTGGTTCACCGGCTTTAATACCTGTTACAGCAAGAAATATTGTAATTAGTAAAAGATATTTTATGTACCCTTTCATTATAATCCTGTATTTATTCAGAAAAATTAGATTAATTTGACGTGACAAAAATAGTTATAAATACTATTCACGCTAACAAAATATTTCCCTGAATCATTTTGTTGCTTTGTTTATTCTTCAATAAAAATTACTGCCTTAATATAACAGCACCAGCTTCTTTGATATATCTCTATAGTTTCCTTTTAACCTGTATATATACACACCGGAGCCAACAGCCTGCCCTGAGTTATTTACTGCATTCCACACCAATTCATATTTACCTGCAGGTTTTTCACCAATGTTTTTCTGGTATACAACACTGCCAAGTATATCATATACATAAAAAGAAAGGAAGTCTTCCTGTGCAACTGAATATTTAATTGTTGTAGTGGCATTAAAGGGATTGGGATAATTTTGCTCAAGAGTCATATTAACAGGTACTTTAATATCCTCACTATTTACACCTGTTGTTACATCTTCGATAACAATTCCATTCAATATAGGAGATGCTCCAACCTCAGCCATAAAATCAATATTAAGGATACCATCCTTTACCGTAACATTAAGGAACTTTAAATCCTTCGCTTTATTTTTTCCGGCAAACTTAAATATATCAACATTAAGTGCTGTATGAAGAGAGTCCTCAACATAAATATCAAAAACGCGTTCGGTGCTTCTGGAAGCTAGCGGTTCTGAAAACAAAAGTTTAACATTGTATGTACCATCCGGCACCCGTACTTTGTATTCTACAAGCCCAAATCTTACTGCCTGGTAAACAGGATCATCTTCAGTGTTCGCAATTGAAGCGGTATAAACAGAATCTGTTCCATCACAATAACCATATTCCGCTTTATCATCCCATACCTGGTCTGCCAGATAACCCTGCCATGCATTCCCGCCAACATTTATTTTTACAGGAAAGACTAATTTATTAACATTACTAACTGTAAGTATTTTTGCAGTCATTGAATTGCCGGAAGAGTCTTTAACATTCCGGACGATAATACTGTTTGCCTTTGAAGTGTCATAACCGCTAAGGTCAAGTACTACCTTTCTTTTATCCTCCTGCTGGGTTGCTGAATTAATTGTTACCCCGCTAAGGACATAATTAGCCAGAGTTTCAGCTGTAGATTTTTCTATCTCTTCTGAAAACATAATTTCAATTTTATTATCAGCATACTTTGCAAAACGTGCAGTTGGTTTTGTTAAATCCTGGTAACCTGTATTTACATCATCAGTAAGGCATAATATCATTTTACCATTATTAAATACTATGTTGGCAGGAATAAAATCGACATTGTTCCCCTGAAATGTATGAGAGGCTTTCTCCCACCTGTTTTGGTCCCATGAATCAAAATTGTCAGTCCATGAGTGCGTAAAGTTATTATCAGTACCATAGTTGCCCGCACCGGGAGTATAAGCATAATAACTTGTCCAGTCATAGTAAGCAAATACAGGCAGGATAGATGGATCAAAGGTACCAACCCACGAAGCATAAACAGGCTGCCAGATGTTCATCATGATTTTTTGAGGGCGTGTGAGTGTTTGTATATGAGACTGTGTCTGCCTGTACACTTCTGCACCATCAACAAACCATGCAACATAATCAGGTGTCCATTCAACTGCATAGGTATGATAATCTTTTGAGGGGTCAAAACTTACATATTGGCTTCTTACGTGATTTGTCTGTCCCGGGGTTATTGTATTAAACTGAACATTATCATCAAATCTTCCAAGTATTTCAAGGTCAATTTCATTCCATTTTGTACTGCTCCACGGGTCACTGTCTGTCCCATCAAAGTATGTAAAATAGGTGGAAAGTATGCCATCGCCTTTTGCTGTTTTATAGTTTACTTCAAATCGTCCATAGGCATAGGCTTCTTTTGTTCTGAATTCCCCACCCTTGTAGGGGCTGCCGCAGTATACCGATGCAGCAAATAAAATGAATAGGATAATTGTTGTAATTAGTCTTTTCATAAGCGGGATATTTAAATGAAACGCAGGCTGCATAAAAGCAGCCTGCGTATAATATGTGATTTTAGAATACTAAACCGATGGTGAATTTTTGAATATCAGTAAGCCTTCCGAAATCCTGGTAAGCGTAATCAACTTTAATTGCCATATTGCCCAGCAATTGCTGTTGAATACCAAAACCAAGTGTAAATGACTCTTCTGAATCTTCCAGGAAGAGAGACTTATAACCGCCTCTTAAGAAGATAAAGTTATTGAATATATATTCACCGCCAATATTTACACTTTCATAATCATCACTTGGATGTAATGCATCTATTGCAACATTAAATTTGTGCATTTCTGCAATATTAAATGTATAAGCAAGGCCTACTCTGAAGGTTAACGGAAGCGCCCATTTACCGGTTTCAAGGTAAGCAGGTATTTCATCGTTATTACCTGTACTTGTAAGATCCTGGTCATACAATACAAGGTTTGAGGTACCAAGCAGCTGCATTTTACTGCCAAAGTTGCTGATAGACATTGCAAGGATTATTCCGTCAAACGGAGTGCGGTATTTAACACCTATATCCATTGCAAATGCGGTTGCATCCATTTTCCACAATGACTGGTAAACGAACTTGGGATTAAATCCTATAGCAAAATTGTCAGTTAAGTTGATAGCATAAGCTATACTGAACACTGCATCAGTTGCTGTAAAAAGTTCCCCGGTTCCTTCCGGTTTATCTATTGTGGTAACGTTCATATCACCATAATCAGATGTTGTAAAACCAACACCAATTGTTCCCATATCTCCAAGGCTGTAAGTTGCAGCTACAAAGTTATAGTTTATATCTGCAAGCCATTTTGTGTGGTCAAATAAAACCTGCACACCCTGAAGATCTGCTATGCCTGCCGGGTTCCAGTACAATGCACTGGGATCATTAGCAAGCCCTACAAAGGCACTTCCCATTGCAGTTGCCCGTGCACCCTGCCCTATGTTCAGGAACGGTGCTGCTGTTGTTCCTCTTTTGGATACATCAGATTTAAATTCCCCGGCAAGAACAACAGGACTTATAAACAGTAATAATAATAAATATATTTTTAGTCTTTTCATTGTTCTTCTCCACTATTTAATTACAGCTAATTTGCCGATATGTTCTCCAATACCCGGGGCATCTATATGATAGATATACACACCGTACGCTATATCCATTCCGTCATCTGAAATAAGATCCCATGACAATGCACCATCAGCAGGGCCTGAGTCTTTATACAGCGTTTTTACGAGCTGTCCGGCAACTGAATATATCCTTATTGTGCAGGTTGCAGGAAGATGTATAAAATCTATACGTCTTTCTCCACGGCCTGTTGAGTTAAGGTTTCTTCTTTCCCAGTATGCCGCACCTATATATGGATTTGGAACAACTTTTATATTATTAAGATCCGTCTTTGCTTTTGAATCATCGGTTGTTGCTTCTTTTGTTACAAAAGTAAACGAATCTCCTGATTTAAATGGCTTTGATATTGAAAGCCTGTATACATCACCGTCCGTAGGAGCTACCGGCGTAGCATTTGGATTTAATGGAAGTTCATAACTTAACTTCCACGCTATTCTCATGTTAGCCTGTGTATGATTATCTGACACATATTCAATTACGTAAATAGTATCACCAACAGAAAGCGTTTTGGAACCATCCATGTCAACTACTGCCAAATCGGTCTGGTAACCATCAGTAGTATTCATGATCTTTAACGGAACTGCAATTTTAGGAGTTATCACTGTTGTATCAACATCAGTTGAATAAAAATGTAATTCATAGTCTTTTGGTGTAGGCATAGCAAGCGATATACCGCTTCTTGCAGGCCATAACAGATAATTTGAATTACCTGATAACCAGCCGGTTGTTGAATCAACAATATTTATTGTATCATTTATAACACTAAATGTTAACCCGTCAAATGGCGATACAGATATACCTGCTCCAAAGTCATCGGCTTTGAACATAAGAGTATCAACTGAACCGTTATATGTTCTTACAACATCATAGTTTGTTGTACTGTAAAGTATTGGCGAAGGAACTGTTGAATTAAACTGAACCTTATATGAAGCACCATTAAGTATAGCACCCGGGTTCAGCACTTCAACGTTTAATTTACCTGTACCAACACCATCTGCATCTGTCAGGTTACCACTAACCTGTGGAGGTATATAACCGGCAGCAGGAGCATTAGGAGTAACTACAGCACAGTTTTTATCTATAAAAGTAACAACACCTGAATAGTCTTCAGTGATAATTTTTGTACATTCTGAAGGCTGAAGGCCTGATGTTCCCCTGTAAGGGTCACCCATATCATAAGAAACAAGTGCATAATAATAACGCTGCCCGTTCACTACATCCTCATCAATATAAGAATGCTGCAGGCCTGTCTGTGAACCTCTCCAGAAATGAGCACCGTTTATACCAATCGGATCAGGTCCTTCAATTGGTTCATATACCCCGGTATCTCCAATTTCCATTGAGTCAACAAGATCGTACTGTGCAATTGGTTTCCAGTATTTAGCTTCACCTTTTGAATCAGTAATGACCTTTATATCATTAAACTCTGCTTCATTACTTCTGTAAATCAGGTAACCTTCAAAGTCTTTCTTTGGGCCTGAATTAGGATCATCTTTAACCTGGTATCCCATAAAAGCATCTGTAGACTCTTCAGCTTTGCTGTCCCAGTACAGGTATACTTTCTTATCGCCTGCAACTGCAGTTAATGTAGGTGTTTTAGGCGGTTTCAGGAAGTTATAATTTGCATTATAAATTTCCTGTACAGTTTCTTTGTTAAATACAAGGTCCTCAAGGTCACTTCCGAATAACAGTGCCATAGAGAATCTTTCACGCTTGTTTAATTTAAGCGGGAACGGGCCTGATGAGAAAACCATGCTTATATTGTTGTTTGTAACAGATGTATCTTTAAAGCCGCCGGTCATTGTATTCCACATAACCTCATCATTCTTTGGCCAGATACCGGTTGTACTTTTATCTGAAAGAATTGTAATAGATACTGCCATCAAACCAAGCTGGTCAGATTCATCTTTATCGGTCTTATCAAAATTTGGTTCACCCGCTGTAGGAACGCCATCGCCTTCACCAGCATCAGGGCCTGTATAACCGTCATCAAACGGACCTATACCATCAGCACCAACGTCATTATTTAAAGGTTCATTTTCATCAGCATCCCAAACACCGTTTCCATTAACATCATTAAAGCCCACCCAATCATGGTCATTATCTATTCCATCATCCCTTCTTTCGTCAACCATACCATCTTCATCATCATCAATACCGTTAAGTGCATTACCCGGGCTTTCAAGGTATGCATAACCATAATAACCGGTAACCCAGTTATCCGGAATGCCAAGGCCGTCAGAATCCCATGCATATGTTAGGTCAAGCTTGCTGTCATAGTAAACGTTATCACCATTATCATCTGTTCCACCCACACCCGGGTCAGAATAGAAACCGAAGCATGTTGAATCAAGATCATAATCTGAAATGTTCACAATATCATAATGCCAGAAGATAATATCTTCAGCAAGTACATGTGACCACTGGAAACCTCTTACTTCAACACGTATACCAACGCCGCCCCATGTGGTGTCACTCTGTATTGGATAATAACTATAGGGGGCCCTTCTGAACTCACCGTCTCTGTTATCATCAAGAACAAAGAAAGTTTCAAAATCTGAGTTCATAACACCTTTACCGAAATATCCGTACCAGTAACCATCCCAGTCAGAACTTAATCCCAGGGCATTTGGCCATGTTGTAGGCCAGCTTGTTGCATCTTTATTTATAGCTGGTTTCGTAGAAGATGGATTTGAATAATTAGGAACCGGCGCAAGTCCCCACAGTTCACCAGTGGTAGGGTCTTTATCCATTTCTTCACGATAGTTGGATTCAATAGAATGTACTATGCCGTTTTTTGTCTGTATCTCTGAACCAATTAAAACGCAGACACCGTCAATGTAAGAGTGTCCGGTTCCTTTTGGCCATTCACCGGAAGGTTGAAATTGGTAATAAGCTACTTCGCCTGTATTCCAGAACAAAGTTCTTACCAGGTTACCATCCATTGTACCTTCTCTTTTGTACGAAGCGTTACCCTTACTGTCATTCCTGTAGCGCATTGTAGTTTCGTCTACCTGGGCAAAACTACCTGCAGTTAAAATGACAAGAAAGATTATTAAATATTTAAATTTCATTCTTTATACTCCTAATATAAACCAAGACTTACTCCCAGGCGTACCTGCCTTGGAGCCGAAAATGATGAAGGATTATTTAAATACTGCTTAATTGTATTTAACCCGAAGATGGTACCTGCTTCATCTGTATACAGGTCAACATTAGCCCTTCCTGAAGCATTGTTAACACTAACTTCATTTTTAATATCAAGCAGGTTATATACCAGTACAAAGGCGCTTAAATGAAGCGGCCCAATTTCAAATGCTTTGTCTGCACGGAAGTCAACATTATATGTTGCAGGCATACGTCCGCCATTTTCAAACTGAACGCCTTTTGATACTCTTATTGATTCTGTATAAGGCAAACCTGAACCATAGCTGAAAATAAATCCTGCTGTCCAGTCACCCGGAACGCCTATGTTAACAGACAGGTTAAGTGTATGCCTCTGGTCCCAGTTTAACGGAACAACTGTCTTATTTGATTCAACAGGAGGATCGCTCTGGTTATTATTATAAACAGACATTGGGTCTGAAGCGTTACCTTCAGCAATCTGGTATGTATAATCAAGCTTTGCACCAAAATAATCAGCAAAGCGCTTTTCTAAAGTAACAATGAAGCCCCTCACATTTCCATAGTCCCTGTTTATATAACGAGCATACTTTGTACCCTGGTATGTGTTAATAATTTCCATACCAAGAAGGTTTCTTATATCCCTGTAGTATGCTGAAACATCAATTTTAAAGTTTGCAAACAACACCTGCTGCAAACCCAGTTCATACATTACTGTTCTCTGTGCATCAAGGTCAGGGTTACCAGTGTAGTTTGAAAGTCCGCTGCTCTCTGTTACAAGGTAATCTGAGTTTATATAAAGATTTTCAAAACTCGGTATCTGGAAAAAGTGCCCGTATGAAAAGTGTATAATTCCCTGGTCAGTTATAGGGAACGAAACACCAAGCCTTGGACTGAGCTGAGTTTTTCTTGATGCTTTTTTATAAACAAATGCACCCGGGAAGTCTGTATTATTTTGCGGATTTTTAAGATCTGATGGCATATATGATCTGGGATCAAAGTAATCAAAACGTACACCCGCGTTAATTATCATTATATCATATTCCATCTTGTCCTGAACATAAGCTGATATTTCAACAGGTTTTTTCAGGTATTCCTGGTTATCTTCTGAACCTAAAGTTCTGTAAGATATAGTAAATACTGAATCGTTTTCATCAAGGTCATGTATATCCATATAATGGTTATAAATTCTGTGGTAGCGTGCTTCAGCACCAATGCCAAGTTTGTGCTGTTTTGATACCTGTGAATTTAACTGCCACTGAACTACATTTGAGAATGAGAACCTGTTATATCTGCTTGTGTAGTTGCCGCCATATCTGAATGTATAATCTGAAAGCGGATCGCCAAAACCTGGCTCAATATAACGTGAATCATAAGGATCTTCGTATAAATATCCTTTATAATAATATTCGTTTCTTGAAAATTTTAATGTTGAATATGTGCTCTGTGAGAATACATAAGATATCTGGAAGTTGTGCATTATACTGTTTCTGTAATGCGTATACACCCCATCAGGAGCCCATGAATATCCATGATCATAATACTTGTTCCTGTTATGGTCATAGAATACACTGTAACTGAATTTCCAATCTTTTAACACATAACTTATTTTACCGTTAAGTGAATACTTTTCGTAAGGATTCATAGCAACATATTTGCCGTCACCGGTATTACGATTTATAAATATGCCGTTTGCATTATCAATAACAATAGGAGCTCCGTCTGTAATATTATAAACTCTTTTACCGTATAGATAACCATCCTCATAAAGATATCTGCCGGTTACAAAATAAGACAAACCCTCGGCAATGTAGGTTGGCCCGCTTAAACTTAATTGAAAGTCTTTTATCCTTGAAGGATCAATCTTTGTTAAATTCTGAAAAACATCTGTATGCGATGTTAAAAAACTTCCGGTATATGCTGAACCGTTAACAGTAAACTTAGAGGCTCCGTCCTGTGTAACTATATTAACAACGCCTGACATTGCCTGGCCGTATTCAGCATTAAATGTACCACTTATAACTTCCATTTCGCGAACTGAGGAATTTTCTACCTGGATACCAAAGCCGCCGTTAAAAGGATCAGTAACAGAAACACCATCTACCAGGTAAGCAACCTCACCGCTTCTGCCTCCCCTAAAGTGGCCGTCAACAACACCTGCCTGCAGGTTAATTACCTGGTTAACATTTTCAACAGGCATCATTTTAATATCATTTGATGATATTGTTACAGATGATGATGTAAGGTCTTTCTGAACAAGCGGGCGCTGTGCTGTAATAACTACATCACTGCCTATGCTTATTGCTGTTGAAGTTAACTTTACATCTATTCTTGTTGTCAGATCTATCTTTACTATAACATTCTGCACTGTAACTGACTGGTAACCTACCGCAGTAACCTTCAGGTTGTAAGTACCCGGAGGAATATTGTTTATATAGTAGTCACCCTCAATATCTGCTGCTGCACCAAGATAGGTATCAGCTATCAGTATGTTTGCGCCAAGTATCGGTTCGCCGGTTTCACTATCAGTAATCTTTCCGGAAACTTTACCGGTAGTGCCTGCAAAGCCAATTGCCGTACACATAACTGTAATAAGCAGTATTAAGGCTGTACGCCAGTTTGTAAAATTATAGCATCGCAATTTTTTTCCTCCGATTTTCATATTGAACATTACTATCTCACCATTATTAGAAACGGGACACAGTTTTATTCAAACTGTGCCCCGAAGAAAGAAATTATTTAAGTAATAACATTTTCTTTGAGTTGTGGAAACTGCCTGCATCTATCTTATAGATATACATACCGCTTGCAAGTCCGCTTGCATCAAAGTTTACTGTATGTAAGCCGCTTGTCTGCTCCTGGTTAACAAGTGTCTTTACTTCTCTTCCAAGCACATCAAATACTTTTACTGTTACCAGGCCCTGTTTCTGTAATACATAAGATATCTGCGTTGTTGGGTTGAACGGGTTAGGATAATTCTGTAATAACTGGTACCTGTCCAATGTTATGTTCTTATCATCTGCTACACCTGTCCATTGATCGCCAACCCATGTGTAAGTCCATCTGGATGGTGTACTGTAGGACTGGTCTTCGTTCTTTATAGAATAGCAAAGAATACCTTCTCTTGGAGCGCCATCTGCATCGTTAACAGAAAAATCGAGAGGAATTCTGTTGCCAACTTTAGGAATATAACGGGTATCTCCACCTCTTTCTGCCATTACATCAAGAGGTATTCTTGCTTCAACTACATAACCGGTTGGGAATGAAGGTTCCCAGTAATAGTTTTCACCAGGCATAACAACACTGTCACCTTTTGAAATTCCGCCGCCGTCAAATCTTATCATTTCTTTGTTAAATCTTAAATGATAATCCGGTTCAGCACCTCTCTGGTATGAATTGTGGATTGCACCATGCCAGTTATATAAACCGATAAACATATCAGGACAATCATTTTCATAAGTGTTTGTACTTACATCTGTACTTACAACATCATCTTCAACATCAAATGCGGCATACAGATAATTATCATCCATAGCAAGATAGATTAATAATGAAAGGTCATTATCTCCATCCACAACATTATTATTTGGTATGTAAGCTGTGCCTTTACTTATTGCCATATCAATAGGAGTGATTGACTGCCACTCTGAAAGGTCACCATCAGCAACAAAGTTTACTGTCATAGGTGCAATTACCGGTACTCCTCTTGCTGTGTTTGTTACAGGAGCCGATGATTCACTTACTTCACCAACATTACCTGCTGCATCGCGGCAAACCACAGCATAATAATATGTTACTTCCTGGTCAGTTTTTGGGGCGCGTAACAGGTGTGTTACTAACTGAACATCACCATTTACACCAGTTTCAACAACTTCAACACCACTTGCAGTAATATCTGTTATCGGGCTGGTGCTGTAATAAATATCATATTTTTCACTTGTTTCGCCCGGAACATCTTTCCAGGTTACCAGGTTCTGATATTCATCAGCAATACCAGCAACTTCTGTAGCTGGTGCCGGAGGAATAACGTCAAAGTCAGGAGTACCTGTCCACCAGTTGGTAATATAAATAGTATTGCCAACTTTTGAGTTTGCTTCAGCCATAATACCAAATACAGTAACATTGCTTGAATCAAATCCTGTAGTATTATCACTTGGAACAAAACCGTTTAGCGGGAATGTATAATCATGCCACTGGTCATCATCAATAGGATCAATAAACCATGCAACTTTACCGGAACCGCCTTCTATCTGCAGCCTTAAAGTATCAATACCCGGAGCAACTTTCATTTTGATTTTCATACTGTCAACATTCCATGCACCGCTTAAATCAGCGCCAGGAGTAGCTGTACAGCCAATACCTGACCAGCCACTTCCCCATTCATCACCCTGTACCCATTTAATAGCTTTCATGCCATTTCCTAATTCAGAAGCATCTACAATTTCAAGTGTTGACTGTCCCCATGCCCAGCCTTCCATTGTTGTAGGGAACTGAACGCCATTAAATACTATTGCAGAAATAGGCTTGTTTCCTGTAGCCTTAAAATCATCTATATTATAAACAACTGAATCAGCTGCTGCTGTTGTAGTAACAAATGTTATGTTGTAACCTATAATTTTGTTTAAGTCAAATACCTTATTGTTTTCACCTGAAGCTGAACGTCCCCATGAACCCGGGAACAGAATGAAACCTGTATTATTTGGATCGCCTGAATCAGTTTCTCTCTGTACCAATGGAGCTTTCAATTCTACCCAATCTGAGGCTGCATCAAGTATAACATCATCCTGAAAGATATATTCTTCAATGTTATCTGATGTAGCAGGCTGATCCATTAAGTGAAATCTAAAAACTACATTAGTAGGATCAACCGGAGGTTCAACTACTTTAACCATCAGACGCAGTGTATCACGTGATGATAAGTCAAAATATGTACCCTCATCCAGTTTTTTCTGTAAAGTTGTATAGCTGCCCCATGTATGGATATCAGGAGCAATAACTGTTTTAATTTTCAGCGAACCGGTACCTTCAACAAATGTTGTATTGTCATTTGTATATGTTAAGGTGCTGCTGCCTTCTTTTAAAACAGTGTATTTAGCGTCGTTCTCGGCATCGTCAAAATTATCCAGTACTGTCTGCCCGATAACCGGACCGGATAAGAATAACAGCATCATGAGAACCGGTATAAGTAACCTCTTCATAACTTCCTCTCTGTTTTTTTTGAAAAAATACTGATTGCTGAATAAGTCAGCAATCACTGCCTCTTATTTAGTTTTTTTGAACTATTATTTGCTAATACCAGATCGTCCACAAACCAATTATTATCAGTATTATTATACCTGATAAATATAAGTTAGCCCTGTGCCCGCCGGATGTAATAGGATTAAAAAGATTAATTTTTATTTCACTTATACTATCCGACACCATATATTGAATATTCCCAGTCTTTTCAGAACTAGTACGATGTTCTGCATAACTAATCAATAATATCAGACCTGAACATATTATAAATAGTAAGATTGCGAAGTGTAGAAAGTTTATTCCTGCATAATAAAGCAGGAAACTATTTGTTACGTAACCTGAGTTAACCATCAAATCAACAGAAAGCCTTGATAAACCAATAAGCTCTCCAATTATCAAAGTCCAAATTGCAGCTCTTGCTGTTGTACTCTTGGATATAAGCCCAAATAAAAAAACTGCCGTTATTGGCGGGCTTACACATGCCTGAACACTCTGTAAATAAAGATATAACTGCGATCCTATTATCTTTATAAGCGGAACAGATAATATACCGGCAACAACAAATGCCGTTGTAGCCAGGCGCCCTACAAGTATAAGCTTTCTCTCAGTTGCTTCCGGATGCCTGGGCTTATAAAAATCATTAGTAAATAAAGTTGATGACGTATTAAAAACACTTGCCAGCGATGACATAATTGCAGCAAGAAGTCCTGCAACAACAAAGCCCTTAAAACCGGCAGGCAATATATCACTTGACAAAAGAAAAGGATATGCTTCATCACCTCTTACTTCAGGAAACAGGGCTGCAGCTATTAGCCCGGGCAGCACTAAAATAAAAATTGGTAGTACTTTTAATATTGCTGCCAATAAAGAACCTCTTCTCGCATCATTAATTGATTTTGCACTTAAAATTCGCTGCACAAAATATTGATCTGTACACCAGTACCAAAACGCTATAATTGGAGCGCCAAATATAATACCTGTCCACGGAAAATCCGGGTCAGTTATTGGCTTAAACATATTAAAATAATTAGCGGGCAGTTTTTCCTGCAAACCGCTAAAACCACCTACTTCATTTAGTCCGAATATTGTTAAGGTTACAGCTCCAAGAATCATGAATACTGCCTGAAAAACATGTGTCCTTGATACTGCATTGGCCCCTCCGGTTACACTATATAAGCCAGTTATTAATACTATCAGTATGGTTGATGTATATATATTTAAGCCAAATATTTTATTGAACAGCATTCCGCCGGCAAACAGGGTAACCGAGATTTTTGTAATGATGTATATTATTATTGAAAACGTTGCAAAAAATTTTCTGCTTCGGCTGTCAAATCTTTTTTCTAAAAACTCCGGCATTGTAGTCACACCGGACTTTATGTATATAGGTGCAAGTATCCATCCAAGTATTATCAGGATAAAAATAGCCATCAATTCAAACTGGCCGACGGCAAGGCCCTTCATTGCTCCGGATCCTGCAAGTCCTATAAAGTGTTCGCTGGAAATGTTTGTCGCAAATATTGATAACCCTACAGTTATCCAGCCCAGATTCCTTCCTGCAAGAAAGTATTCTGTACTATTTTTCTCTCTCGTTCTTGAATAATAAAACCCAAGACTCAAAACCACAATGAGATAAGAGATTAATATTATATTATCTATACCCGGTAAACCTTCCAGCACAATCACCCTATCATTTACATAATGTTTTCACAAACAATGCCAGAATATTCTTTGTGAAAATCAACAAATATTATGGCATTGTTGTTAATTATAAGCTTTTTGGTTATTAAACTAATAAGCGGCAGCTTATTATTTTAATAACACCATTTTCCGTGATGAATGGTAATTTCCGCCGGTTAATTGGTAAAAATATACCCCGCTGCTCATGTTGTATTTTGCAGTATTCAGCTCAGTTTCGTGCACTCCGGCAGACTGCTTGCCGTCTACAATAGTTGCTATTTCGTTTCCCAGGATATCATATATTTTTATTTTAACCGGTATTTCTCCCTCAATACCTGCCGGAATGCTGTACCTGATTTTTGTTACCGGGTTAAATGGATTTGGGTAATTTTGTTCAAGTGAAAATTGCGATGGCAAAATTAAATTGTTTGTTTCTGCTACATCAGTTACAAGCATTCCGCCAAGGTTATAATAAAAAGCATATGTTTTTTTAAGATCGTCTGCAACAGGTTTTTTGGTTGTTCTTTCCATAGAATAAAGCCCCATACTCTGGTACCCGTCAGATGAAGATGCCCTGTACCAGTCAAAAATGCACCACCATGTAACACCCATCATAAACCCGGTTGAGTCATAGGTGCCATCTGTTTTAATTGGCAGTTTACGCTTAAATGCCAGCCAGGTATCGTTAAATACTTTTTGCTGGTCATCAGCAGTTGCTCCTGTTTCAGAAGACCAGTAACCATACTCAGTTGCTAAAACCGGTTTATTTGGCATTTTGCTTTTTACATCGGTAAGGAAGTAATTTGTTGCCTGGAAATAATAACCCGATGTTCCGTAAAAAATTCCAAAATACATAGTCCATCCGGCAACATCACATGAAAGCTGTGTTGTATCTGTTACACCCGGCCTGTCTGCTGCCGCAGACTGTGAAAGCAGCCTTCCATCCGGATAATATGTTGTATATTCTTCTTTTATATTATCTATATATATCTTCCTGTTTACTTCATCAAGACTCTCATTTTGTGTACTCCATAATATTATGGAAGGACAGTTATAATCCTTAAATACCATTTCCTTAAACATCTGCTGATGTATATGCCTCTGTTCATTTTGAATTTTCCACACAGTTTCATCATCAAACTGCCATACAGGAATTTCCTCCATAATTGTTATGCCCATACGGTCAGCCAGCTGGTAGGTTTGCAGGTGGTTTGGATAATGTGCAGTTCTTAGGAAATTTGCATTAACTCCCTGTACCATTTTCAAATCATCATATATTACATCTACAGGAATACTTCTGCCGTAAACAGGATGATCTTCATGTCTTGCCACACCTGTAAAAAATACAACATTACCATTCAGCAGTACATTACTTTTATTTACTTCAAGAGTCCTTATTCCAAACTGCGTATAAAACTCATCAAGTACATTCCCGCCATCGCTTACTGTAACTTTCATTATATACAAGTTAGGTTCAAGTGTACTCCAAAGTCTGGGATTATTTACCTGAAGATTTGTTCTCCAAACATTAATGGAATCGTATGGAATAGTAAGTGTAGTTTGAGCAGTTCCCGAAAATGAAGCTGGTGTGCCTGCAAGGTCAGCAGCAACTTCTGTATTAATATTTGAGGAATTTACGTCAGCATTAAAAATTTCAATGCTTACATTAACTATTTTGGGTTCAGTACTAGTATTAGCTTCTGAAGGTTTGTTTATAACTGTTATTGTAGTTTGAATTGTACCATCAATATTTTGGGGAACTACATTTGCTCTTACAATATTTACAGGATCTGATACTTCAAGATAAACGTCATGGATAATACCGGTGTAATTGAACCAGTCCACCTGTTTGCACGGGATAATATCATTTCTTTTTCCCCATTTGGGATTATCCACTCTTATAGCAATTACATTTTCAGCACCATAGTTTAAGGTTTTGGAAATATCAAAAGCAAAAGGAGTGTATCCGCCCTCATGATAACCTATATATGTACCATTTACCCAAACATCAGCAACATAATTAACTGCATAAAACATTAATTTTATAAATTTTCCTTTTAATGAATCAGCCACATCAAATTTATGGCGGTACCATACACCATTTTCATAAAATTCAGGAACTGTAGGATATGGATGCATTTCATTTTCAACTGCCGGAATTTCTTTATCAGCCCAGGCATCATCATTATAATCTGCTTGATTTCTGCCATTTGCTTCACTCAACAAGCCCTGAATACCTGCTTCGTCTCTTTTAGCAAATGTAACAGCCTGGTCCGTGCTAAATCTTTCTTTTTTCCATGTTCCTTTAAGATTTATTATTTGCCTGGTTTGTTTCTGGAAAGCAGGCAGCGGAATTCCGTTTTGATATGGCACGGTTATTCCATTTACACTTTGAAGGCTTAATGTAGATTCCAGAGCTGCAGTCTGTGCAAGTAAATTTGAAAGGAAAAAGGAAAGGACTGCCGGGACTATAAGGTAGAATTTTTTAGTCATAATATTCCGGTTTTGTTTTTATTTTTTTTGAATTGTCTTCTTAATATACCTTCAAAAAGAATACCGGAAGTTTTAAAAATTCACCTTCGTTTTAATGTAAATTTTGCGGGTTTATTTGAGATTTTACGCTCTTTTGCTTATTAAACTAATAAGCTAAACTTATTAAAATAATAATTTTTATTGTTCATTTTTTAGGATAACAAAAGTTTTGCGGAACTGAAAATTAACTTTCTGATATATTATTTTTACAAAAATTTATAGAAGTTATACTTAATTTTTTGTTGTATTCTATATTGTCTAAACACCCAAAAGTATTTTTACTTTAAAAAAATACAGGGCACTTTTTATGGTGCCCTGTAAGAATATCTGCCGTTTCAGACAGTTTTACTTGAGGAATAACATTTTTTTTGAGCTGTGGAAGCTGCCTGCATCTATCTTATAGATATACATACCGCTTGAAAGCCCGCTTGCATCAAAGTTTACTGTATGTGAACCGCTTGTTTGTTCCTGATTAACGAGTGTCTTTACTTCCCGTCCAAGTACATCAAATACTTTTACTGTTACCATACCCTGTTTTGAAAGCACATAAGAAATTTGTGTGCTTGGGTTAAACGGATTGGGATAGTTCTGCAATAACTGGTAGCTGTCTAAAGCAATTTTATTATCTTCAGCAACACCGGTTGTTGTTCTGTCTCCAATCCATGTATAGCTCCAGTAAACAGGTCCGCCTGCTGAACGGTCATTGTTATTTGGGGAGTAGCAGAGTATGCCTTCTCTTTCAGCACCATCAGCATCGTTTATTGAAAAGTCAATCGGTACTCTCATACCATTTTTTGCAGCAAATTTTGTTGCGCCGGCAATTCTTGCAGGTATGCTGTCCAGAGGCACTCTGGCCTCAGTAATATAACCTGAAGGGAATGTTTCACCCCAGTAATAATTATCACCCGGTAAAAGCAGACTGTCATATTTGCTTGTAACAGCAGTAGCTAAAATTAACTGGCTTTTACTGCAGCGTAACTGAATATCTGGCTCGTCACCTGCCTCAAAAGCTGAATGCGGAACTCCGTGCCAGTCATATAAACCAATAAATATATCAGCGCCGTCATTAAGGTAAGTGGTTGTGCTTATATCAGGAGTTACCTGGTCATCTTTAACATTAAAAGCCACATAAAGATAATTATCATCTATTGCTACATAAGCAGTTGCAGAACAGTCGTCATCGTTATCAATTTTGGTATTGTCAGCAAGGTATCCGCTGCCATCGCTTAACGCAATTTTAAAAGGTTTTATTCCGGCCCATTCACTTAAATCACCATCCGCCTTAAAATCAGGGGCATTCAGCGAAACGGTAGGAACACCTTCTGCTGTATTTGTAATGGCAAGTGACTGGCTTAATTCACTTGAATTATTATAAGCATCCCTGCAGATAATAGCATAGTAATATGTAACATCTTTGCTTTCAAGAGGAATGCGCAGCTTATGTGTAATAAGCTGTGTACCTTCAGCAACATTAACTGCAACAATTTCAGCATCCTTAACATCAGTTATAGGTTTTGTACTGAAATAAACATCATATTTTTCATAATCTTCACCCGGAACATCTTCCCACATAACAGTATTCATATATTCACTTGTATATGAAGTTAAGTTTTGTGGTGCTGCCGGAGGAGTTGTATCAAATACCGGGGTACCAATCCACCAGTTTGTAATCCAGACATTCTTGCCTGCATTGCCTGAACCTTCTGCCATAAATTCAACTTTATTTACACCTGATTTATTAAATGAAGTTGATCCATCCTGAAATTCAAGGTCAGCAAGGGCAAAACTGTATTGATGCCACTGATTATCTCCCTCAGGAGTAAACAATTTGCCGTATTTATTTCCATCAGTTGCGCAAAGCTGTAATCTTATAGCGCCAACATCAGATTCTGATTTACACATAAATTTACAGCTGTCTGTTGCCCAGATAGCTGAAAGGTCAAATGTAGGATTTATATCAACGTAAAAGCCTGTCCATCCGCCGCCCTGATTCCATTTTACAGCTTTAGTTCCTTCCGGGAGGCCTTCATCTGAAACAATTTCAATGCTTGAGCTATTCCATGCTGACGGAGTAACAAAAGATGTCCATTTTGTTCCATCAAAAATAATAAATGAAGATAAAGATTTTTTTGCCTCAGTTCCGTCGTTTTTATTTAAGGCAAATGATAATCCAAATAATGATAGAAGAAAAACACCAAATAGAACTTTTTTCATAAATGTCCTTTTGTAATTAATTAATCATGTTGAAGCATATAGTAAGATGCTATTGTCTGTAAAAACTGCCTTTTCAATAAGCACATAATACTTCCTTCGACATCGTATGCCTTTTATGAAAACGCGAATAAAAATAAACTTAAGAACTGTACCCCTGCTTTATAAAAAGAGGAAAACTAATGACAGGCCCTGATGAGGAAACAATCAGACTACCATTATTGCAGTAACATTATATACATCACATAAAAAGTGCCAAATAAAATGTTTATTATTTCCCTGTTAATCAAAAGATTTTTAAGCTTAAATTATTAGAGTAATAATATTTCTGTTATTATTTTAATAAAATATAATACTAAAATATTCTTATAGTTAATTGTTATCAATTGAAAATACAGCAGATATGCAAAATATTTGTATGGAATAATTACTGCGAAAGTGGAAATAATGAATAAAGCTCTTCTGTTAATAATACAGAAGAGCTTTATGAGGTTTTATACGTTGATAAGCTTTCCGTTACTTCTTACTGCATACTCGGAAAGATTACCTTCAGATGATATCTTAAACCTGTTAATAAGATTCTGCAAATTACTTGTAAGCCTGTTAAGGTCTTCTGCTGTTTTTGCAACCTGGTGAATACCTGAAGCGGTTTCGGTTGTAACATTATTTATCATTTCAATGCTCTTGCTTATCTGCTCAGCTGAACTTGATTGTTCCTCACTTGCAGTAGCTACCTGGTTAATATCATCAACCACTTTAATTGTTGCTTCAATTATCTCTTTAAGTGACTGGCCTGCATGTTCAGCAAGCTTTTTACCTTTATCAACCTCTTCGGTTCCTGTCGTCATGGAAACAACTGCTTCGGACGTATCTTTCTGGATTTGTTTAATCATCTCAGCAATTTCTTTGGTAGCCTTTGTTGTTCGTTCAGCAAGTTTTCTTACTTCATCAGCAACAACAGCAAAACCACGCCCCTGTTCACCGGCACGGGCAGCTTCAATTGCTGCATTAAGGGCAAGAAGGTTTGTCTGGTCAGCAATGTCATCAATAACCTGAACTATTTCTCCTATCTGGTCACTGCTGGTACCAAGCTTTTTAACTGTTTCGGCAGAACTTTGAACAACCTCAGCAATTCTTTGCATACCTTTAATAGTATTTTCAACAGCGCTGCCTCCTTCATGGGCAACCTGGCCTGCATGTTTTGAGTTTTCGGCTGCGGCATTGGCGTTCCTTGTAGTTTCAACAATAGTTTTTGTCATTTGTTCAACGGCAGTAGCTACTTCCCCGGTTTGCGAGCTTTGTTCTTCCGCTCCTGCAGCCATTTGTTCTGTGCTTGATGAAATTTCTGTACTGCTTGAAGATGTAGCCTGTATTGCTTCATTTACTTCATTCAATGCTTTGTTCAATGAATGAGTAACTTCATTAATACTGTCTTTTATCAACTGGTGGTCACCTTTATAACTGCTTGTAATTTTTACAGTCATATCACCCTGGGAAATTTTCTGTAATGCATGTACTCCTTCATTGATAGGGGCTATTAATGCATCAAGGGTATCATTTATACCTTTAACTATTTCACTGTAAGCGCCGGTAAATTTTTTAGCATCACCACGTGTGCTTAGCCTGCCGTCAAGAGCAGATTCTGAAAGCATGCTGGTTTCATTTTTTAAGTCTCTTAAAGTAAGAATTATTTTATTTAATGCAGGGGCAATCTCATCTTTGGCATTCATGGAAGGCGGAGTAACGGAAAGATCACCATTCGCAACATTGTACATTAATCCAATAAAGCCTTGCAGTGTGTCAGCAAAACTATCCATAGCCTTGCCTAATTCTCCTATTTCGTCTTTAGTATCAAATTTTGCACGTGTACTAAGTATACCCCCACCAAGATCCTGCATCATTACCAATCCGCGTGCAAGAGGCCGTGCAATTCCATTGCTGATATATATACCGGCAAACAGGCTTAGAATTACTGCTATAATAGCGGAAATTACAGTAAAGGTTATAGCAAAACTTTCTGTGCTTGCAGCATCTTCTCTGTATTCTTTGCTTTTTACATTTTCGTTACCAATAAACTTCTCAATTTCATTATGAATTGAAACCATTACAGATTTACTTTTAGCTTTTTTTACTTCTGCAGTAAGAATGTCCTGTGTTAATTCTCCACGATCTATCTTTCTTCTCATTTCCATCAAACCATCAGCAAGGCCAATCCATTGGTCATTAAGCCCCTTAATGTTGGTAAGTAATGCAAGCTGTTCGGGATCATTACTTACATCCTGACTGATAGAATTAAATGTCTGATTAAAATTGTTTAAACCGTTTGTATAAGGTTCCATAAAGCTTTCGCTTCCGGTCAGCAAAAAGCCTCTTTCTCCTGATTCTATGTCACTCATAATCTTATTAAGATTATTTATTTTAGCTATAACAATATCAATGTCTTCAACTTTTTGAAACGATCCTGTAAGAGAGTTAATGTTTACATAAACTCCAATAGTAACAATAATAAACAAAGCAATAGTAATACCATACCCGCCAAGAAGCCGGGTTTTAATTTTTAAATCACTTAGGCGCATTTTCATTCCTTTAATTAACTGCAATTATTAGTTTCTGGTATAGAATGGCATGAGTATTTTGCAGAATACCTGGTTTATAAAACAGGAAAGCATAACACAGCCGGTATATACCAACATTATTATATTTTATAATCACCCGACTTATATCAGTTTATATTTCCGGGTAATGCCCCTCATAAATCAACCGGAAATAGTTGGAAGAATATATTCCGGTTAACAAGATATTATCGTTTTCATTAGGCTTTTTATTGAGCTGAATCTGTAGTATTTCGGTAGGTAAACACAAATTATTGTTAAATATAAATCAGGCTGGAAATACATAAAAAAAGGAGGCAGGGTTACTGCCTCCTCTAACCATAATTAAGGAGAACCACCAGTATGTAGAAACTTATTTATTAAATATTTTTATAAGAAGGTCAGTAAATTCTGCTGTTTTAGTTAATTGCGGATTATGGTCTGCTTCCATTTCATAAAGATCCCAGCCTTTATTTTTAGCTTTCAGATACATATTGTAAAATCCATCCTGCTCAGGTGTTTTACCCGGATCATAAGTCAGTATATACGAAGTTGGAATTTTAGATGCGGCACCTGTAAGTTTAACAGGATCTTTTAATGTTTGTACAGGATGTGGAACATCCCTGGGATAAGAAGCAGGTACCGGCCAGAATGGCGCCAGCAGCCCGTCTTTTGCAGCATTATCAATCCAGGCAGAGTTCCCTCCCTGCAGGCTTACAAGGCTTTCCCCATCATCCGGGACAAAGGCATCAAGATAGATAATTTTCTTAATTCTATCCGCCACCCGGTCAGCAGCACCGGTAATAACCATTCCGCCATAACTGTGCCCTAATAATATTACATCGTGCAGGTCTTCAAAAAGGAACATATTAACTACATCGTTTATATGTGTTTCAAGGCCAATATCTTTTGATGCAAGATGGCATTTTTCACCCAGTCCTGTTAATGTAGGACGGTAAACTATATACCCTTTTTCTGTTAAAACGGAATCTACTTTTTTAAAAGACCACGCACCTCCCCATGCACCATGCACAAGAACTACTACCTGTTTTCCTGATGTTTGGGCATCAACAGGTATAACAAAGAATAAGAATATTAATGAGTAACAAATAAGTTTTATAAAGACTATTTGCCTGGATGTCATTGATACCTCATTTTACATTTTTAGATGATGTTATAAAGGATAGTGCAAATTTCAGACCAGTCACTGCTTACTCAAAATTCAATCAAAAATACATATAATAGATAGTTACAGGCTTAAACAAATTATTATTTCAATAATTTCTCTTATTATAATAATAATCTACAATTCAATAGCTTTTTACAAAACAACTATTACTTAATTAATGCATTTATTACATAAACGGCATAATGCTGACACAAATGAATTTATATATTTGAGATGAAGTTTAAACGATTTATTAATATATATGAAAAACTATGATTCACTTAAATGACAATAATTATAAAAGATATAATTCATTTAACCGGAGAAAATTTCTACGGTCTCTTGCACTTATCGGGGCAGGTGCAGCAGTAATGCCTGTTCTTTCAGCCTGCTCATCAACATCTGATTTAACATCTGACCACAGGGATAAAGTAAGAAAAAAAGGAAACGAAGCTGCAGGACAGATGGAAGCTATTGTAAGTTATGCAACACTTGCTCCCTCAGGGCATAACACACAGCCATGGGAATATAGAATAAAAGAGAATACTATAACAATATATCCGGACTACTCACGCAGACTGCCAGTTGTTGACCCCGATGACCGGGAAATGTTTATAAGCCTTGGCTGCGCACTTGAAAATCTTGTAATTGCAGCAAAGTTTGCAGGTTTTAATGCCCATGCTGAGAGTAAGTTTAACAATGGAAAAGAAGATTGTATTGTTGTAAGCCTTGAAAGCCGCGAACCGAATAAAAGTATGGGGCTTTACGACGCTATAAAAAAACGCCAGTGCACACGTAATGAATATGATGGCAAACCCGTACCAATGGCTGACTTAAACAGAATGGAAGTAATGGAAAAAGAGCCGGGAGTTAATTGTGTAATAATCTCTGACAAAAAACAAATCTCCCGAATTACTGAGCTGGTTAAAGAGGGTGATATTCAGCAGATGAATGATGAAGCCTTTTACACCGAGCTGCAATCATGGATACGTTTTTCTGAAGGTGAAGCCGAGGAAACAGGCGATGGACTATACTCAAAATGTATGGGAAATCCATCTGTTCCGCGCTGGCTTGGAAAAACAATTATGAATATTTTCTTTGGCGCCAAAGGGCAGGCAGAAGATGATGAAAAACGTATTTTAAGTTCATCGGGTATTATTCTTTTTGCTTCTGAAAAGAATGATAAAGCATCATGGATAAATACAGGCAGAACTTATGAACGCTGGGCATTAACAACAACGATGCTTAATATAAAATCAGCTTTTATAAATCAGCCCGTTGAAGTTCCTTCATTAAAGAAAGAATTAACTTCATATTTATCACTTGGAAGCAGCATTCCTCAGCTTTTATTGCGGTATGGATATTCTAATCCAATGCCTTATTCGTTCAGGCGAAGCTTAAAAGAAGTGATAGTTTAATATATATCACAATTAATTATAAAAGTATTCAGCCCTCCTTCGGTTAAGGAGGGCCGTCACGCGATTAGCGGACGGGGTGAGCCTGCCCCGTTGGGGTTGCGTCATGAATTGTTGGAAGGCTATAAGCAAGCTGAAAAACATTCTAATAAAAGTTTGCACAGCTTGTATATGCTTTTTCATTTACTTGTGACTGAACCACCCCCTAACCCCCTCCTTAACACAAGTCGGGGGGAAATGAGATATTTTATTCTTTAACACCAGCCAGAGAGAATGAAAGGATGATTTATTTTTCTGTGAACTTCTGCATTTCTTCATTATATCTTGCGCCGGTATCAGGGTATTTTTTTACAAGTACATCAATTATATCAAGGTCATCTTTTGTAAGTGTAATGTTAACTGCATTTGCATTTTCTTCAAGATACTTTATTCTTTTAGTGCCGGGTATCGGAATAATATTATTTCCCTGTGCAAGTACCCAGGCAATTGCAAGCTGTGCAGGTGTACAGTTTTTTGTTTTAGCAAATTTGGCAAACTCACCTGCAAGCCCTGAATTGTTTTTCCAGTACTCACCGCTGAAACGGGGATTGTTCTTTCTAAAATCACTATCACCCAGGCTGTTAACATCAACAGTGCTAGTTATCAAACCCCGGCTTAACGGACTGAAAGGAACTAGTGTAATACCAATTTCCGTACAGGTGTTATAAATCTCTCCTTCAACATCTCTTGTTAACAATGAAAATTCTGATTGCAATGCTGCGATTGGATGTACTTTGTAAGCCCGCCTTAGTGATTCAGCAGATGCTTCAGATAAACCTATGTATTTAATTTTTCCTTCTTTAACAAGCTCAGCCATTGCGCCAACTGTCTCTTCTATAGGTACAACCTTATCTACCCGGTGAGCATAATAAAGATCAATTGTTTCAATATTTAAACGCTTCAGACTTTTCTCCACGGCTGTTTTCATATAAGCAGGTGAGCCGTCAAACTCAAGTCCTGAACCCTGCTGTTTGGCTCTGAAACCAAATTTTGTTGCAATAAAAATTTTGTTGCGGTTAGGGACAAGTATTTTCGAAATAAGCTCTTCATTATGCCCGAACCCGTAAACATCGGCAGTATCCCAAAAGTTTATACCAAGTTCAATTGCTCTTTCAAGTGTTTTAAGTGATTCTTCATCATTCCTTTCTCCATAAGACTGGCTCATACCCATACAGCCAAGTCCGACTGAAGAAAGCATAACATCAGTTTTCCCTAATTTTCTGTACTTCATTTTAACCTCAATGTTTAAAAACAAAACTGCCTGCAGGTAAAAAGCAGGCAGTATAAAAATATTATTTGTTAACCAGTTTCATAGCGCCTTCATTATAACGGGGGCCTATGTCAGGATATTTTTTGACAAGTGCATCAATAGCCTGAAGGTCCTGTTCAGATAATGTTATATTAACTGCCGCAGCATTTTCATCAAGATACTTAATACGTTTTGTCCCCGGTATTGGTATTATATCTTCACCCTGCGCCAGTACCCATGCAAGGGCAAGCTGTGCAGGTGTGCTGTTCTTTGCTTTGGCAAGTTCAGCAAACTCACTTATAAGTTTTTTGTTATTCTCAAAATGTTCACCATCAAAACGCGGAGCTATTCTTCTGTAATCATCAGATGCCAGTTCAGAAGTGTTGTTTATTGTAGCTGTTACAAGTCCCCTTGAAAGAGGGCTGTATGGAATTAATGTAATGCCAAGCTCACGGCAGGTATTAAGAATATCACCTTCAACATCTCTTGTAAGTATTGAGTATTCAGTCTGTAATGCTGTTATGGGATGAACCTTGTAAGCGCGCCTGAGAGACTCAGCAGATGCTTCGGACAGGCCAATATATTTAATCTTTCCTTCTTTAACAAGGTCAGCCATAGCACCCACGGTATCTTCAACAGGTACATTCTGAGCCACCCGGTGTGAATAATAAAGATCAATTGTTTCAATTTTTAAACGCTTCAGGCTCTTCTCAACAGCTTCCTTAACATAAGCAGGAGAGCCGTCAAAGTACGTCCCGGGCGATCCGCTGAAGCCGGTAGCCCCTTCCTTAATCCTGAAACCAAATTTTGTTGCTATAAATACTTTATCCCTGTTGGGAACAAGCACTTTTGAGATGAGCTCTTCATTATGCCCAAAGCCATACATATCAGCAGTATCCCAAAAATTTATCCCAATCTCAAGAGCGTGGTTTAATACCTTAACAGATTCCTCATCATCTTTTGGGCCATATGCAAAGCTCATTCCCATGCAGCCCAATCCTATGGCAGAAAGGTTTACACCTGTAGCGCCAAGTTTTCTGTACTTCATTTTTCACCTCATCTTTAAAATATTACTAAAACAAACTTATAATCACACTTATAGTCACACTTTAGAACATCAATATTGTCATAACCGGTAATGCGCAGGAACAATGGTGGGGTGCCTGCTGTTACAAAATTGCAAATATGTTTTATCAAAATTATATATGCATAAATTATATACTGGCATTGCATTATCACAAAACCAGTAACTTAATAATGTGCTTCAGGGTAAACAGTATATATAACCGGTATCCTGCATATCACCAAAGCGGAACTTTATCTTAATAGTATTGCAAATATATAATATCTGCGTCCGGAGGGTTAACGCAAATCAAACAAAAAATTATACAATTCAAACAATCAGGGACGAATAGAATGGGGTGTTAACCCTGTCTGTTTTTTAAAAAAACTGTTAAAATGAGTCTGGTATTCAAAACCAAGAACATAAGAAATATCAGAAATATTCCAGTCAGTATTTTGCAGCAAAGCCTTAGCCTCTGAAGCAATACGGGCAGCAATATGCTGTGTGGTGGTTTTGCCTGTTATTTTTTTCACTGCCCGGTTAAGATGGTTTACGTGCACCGCAAGATTGCAGGCAAAATCATTGGGTGACTTTAAATTAAGCCTGTTTTCTGAAGAATCAACCGGGAACTGCCTTTCCAGTAATTCAAGAAACAGTGAAGTAATTCTTGTTGAAGCATCCTTATGTTTTATGTAAGAATCTGCCGGTTTTAGTTTTAACGCTTCATGGATAATAAGGTCAAGGTAACTGCCGAGCAGTTCAAATTTATACTTATAATCACTTCCTATTTCATTAAGCATATTCTCAAAAATAGCTGAAATAGCCTCTGTCTGCCTGTCATCAGGAAAATAAACAGGTTCATTTTCCCCCGGTTTAAAAAACGGAAGTTCATTAAGATTCCGGTTTCTGCCGCGGTCAAAAAACTCCTGTGTAAACAGGCAGAAATATCCTTCCTGTTTCTCTGATATAGCTTCCCATGAATACGGTATAAAAGGGTTGGAAAACAGCAGTGCATTTCTGTCAATCTCAATTGATTTGTTTGCATAATGAATTCTGCCGGTACCTATTATCAGCGATACTTTATAAAAATCACGGCGGTTATATTGTGCTGTTCTATGGCAAAGGCTTGCCCGTGAAAACACATTAAAGTGCCCGTGATTTTTAGTAAGAATAAACTCGCCTTGTTTTTTCTTACCGCGTATACCTGAGTGACTCTCGTAAAATTCATCCAAAGAGACTGTTTTTGCCATGTACTATTCTTATAATATTCAAACAAAAATAATGATAGTGCATATTAGTAACAATACACACCCGGATAAAGAAAACATATTATATCTATCCCGGCTGAGTACGGTTCGACAGCCAGAATTACAGTAAACCTACATGGTTTCAATATGGATTTATACACATTAGATTAATGCTCATATACATAAGAAAGTACTTAAACGTTTTTTCGATGGAGGTAATAAGCTATTTTACGCTGTTAACATTGTCACCAGACAAAAACTTTTATAGTGTTATCTTCCGTAAGGAAGCGGTTCCCAGCGGGCTGGTTTTGTTGCTTTTACACTACAAAAACAGCGATTAAGTTGACACTTATACTTTGCCAAAGAGGAAATGGTTTATAATACAAGCAGCGGCTTACCTGGTTTTATCCATTTATACCTGCCTGTATTAAATATTTGGGAATATGAGTGATTGCAATTATGTTACACAGGTTTTAAATTAGTCTTATCTTATATTTAAAGGATAAAATATGCATACCTGCTTAAACTGCGGTACTTCTGAAAAAGAAATTCCATTGGTTAACCTGACTTTTGGAGGACAGCCAGCATTTATATGTTCACGATGCCTGCCGGTACTTATACATAATCCTGCACAGCTAAAGGATAAGCTGCCGGGAGCAGAAAATATACCTGCTGCAAAACACTGATATAACCAGGCAAAATTTAAAATAAAAAACCCCGCTGTACATTTAGCGGGGCAATCAAAATTAAATATGTATGTCAGTGCAATTAAGCCTTGGCAGCCGGTATGTTTTCAACATACTTGCAGTCTTTTTTACCAAAGTAAGTGCAAGTCATATTGTCCAGATCAACTTTCCAGTTTATAACACCAGCAAGAGCAGCTTCATTACAGAAAGTGTAAAAAGATATCTGCTGAGTTTTGTGTTTATTTATGGCGGCAGCTAAAGCTTTTGGGTTAAGTTCTGCTGCTGTATCTGGCTGAATGCCGGGGTGAAGTTCAAGGAAACCTGTCCCGTCTTTTAATACGTATTCAGACTCTAATAACTGAAGATCGTAACGATATGTAGACACGCCTGCTTTTTTAAGTTCAACAACTTTCTTTGGGAACTGCCATTTTTCCTGTTTTGCTTGTTTGCTAATTCCCCTTACTAATTCCGGGTCCATTTCTAACTCCTCTAAATCATTAAAATTTTGGTTGCCCTAAAATTCTGTCTTCTCGTTGGAGATTACAGGTCCGAATATGCAATACTTTTTGGGCATTACAACATTTGTTTATCGTTTAAATAAACATTCAATCTGCACGTACAAATATACAAAACACACAATATTATGCATATATTATGCATAAATTTATTCACTTTTGGGGTTATCGGCCATTCCTAAATATTGATTGCAGAAAGCGGAAATGTGTTTACATTATTGAAATTTGCGGATTGCCAAATTAAATATTTAAATAAAATCTCAGGTTAAGGCTCAGAAAATAAATATTGAGAATTTTAAAAGAATCAGTTTATAATTGTTAATTAATGTTCCTTCAGATATCAGGGTGCATTTTCTGTTTAGTAGCAGAAATTAAATGTTTAATTTTACTAAAAGAAAGTGTAATTTTAAACTTGTTGGGGTTAGTGGGGAAAGCTAATCATTATTATTTACGAAAAATGCTTAATCTTTTATGGCTGAAAATTCTGAGAATGCCTGGCTGATAAAAGGAAGATATTTATTCCTGATACTTTTTATAGTGTTGGTTGCTGTTCTGCTATTCAGGGAATTTGTATTAACTCTTTTTACTGCTGATGTTGAAACTCATCTTATGTCTGTTATAACCAGTATGTTTTTTTATCTTCTACTAATATTTATGATGTATCTTGCTGCCGGTAAAGCATCGGTAGATATGGGCATGTTGCTTGGCACTTTTAAAAAAGAATACCTTGGAATTAAATATATACTTTCTGCAATTCCGCTTGCAGGGCTATCTGTTGTGGGAATTTATCTATTGTATTATCCGTTGTCATATTTAGTTCCCGAATATGTTAAGTCGTCCATAATAAATAATACATCTGATAGTTTCTGGCTTACAGGAGGAAATCTGATATTAACAAATGTTTTAAGTTTTATAAATATTGCGTTGATTATCCCTTTTTCAGAAGAACTGTTTTTCAGGGCATTCTTAATAACAAGTTTTGGCAGAAAATGGAGTACTGCAACTGCAGTGACCGTGGCCGTAATCATATATGCCATTGCAAATGGAAATCCTCTTGGCGCTGCATTTGAAGCGGCAGTATTCTCAATTATTTATATAAGAACAAAGTCTATTGCCGTACCGGTTATACTGCATTCTCTTCTTAATATTTTTGATTACGTAAATTCATGGTTCTCAAAAACAACGGGGTATACAGTTTATGCTACCCTGGAAATATTTCAGAATTCATTGTGGTATCCTCTGGCTGGTTTAGCAATTGCCCTGCCATGGCTTATTTATTTTTATAATAAAGAGTTTGCAGGTGAAAAATTAGTTATACCATATTTCAGTAACAAAACTAATAACCTACCTGCGGAAGAGAATTTATGACTATTATCTGTCCATCTTGCGGGAGAATAGTTCCGCCGGAATCGTTAAATATAAATACTGACCTTGGTAAATGCCCGGCGTGTAAGGAAGTGTTTGAAATCAGCAAGGCAGTAGCAAATGGGAAACTGCCAATAGTCCCTTTTGGCTCCGGTATTACAATAGATACTGCACAAGAGGGGGTGATAAAAATTAAACTGCCGGTAAAGAAATTCGGGAAAAGTGATTATATGCAAGTGGCTGCATTTGTTCTGGTTCTTGCTGTTTGGCTGTTTATAATCATTGAGACAATAAAGACAGGTGCAGTACCAGGTATATTTATAACCTTAATGATTTTCGTAATTCCGACAATTAAAAATGCATTTGAGTTCCTTAATTCGCTTGATGAGGATCAGGAAATAATAATTGAAGCTGATAAAATAACATTTTACAAAAATAAGCCTGTGAAAAGTAAAGAATATGCCTTTGAACTGAGAAATATCTCAGAGATTAAAACAGTAGGATACATACAGCGTAATCCCTTCAAAAAGAGAGTGTATATAAGGCCTGCAGAAATATTTTCTTTTAACTGGCCGATTATCCCCCGGATTGAAAGCATGGGAAGGTCTGTTTGGTTTTTTGAATATGCGGCAGTAACAGAGAAGGAGTGGATTGTGAAATTTTTAAATGTAGTTTTGAACGAATATAAAAAGAATAAGCAGCTTCGTACAGTCAATACATAAATTGGCTTTGAATAAAAAAAATAATATGTATAAATATTAAAGGATTAAAATGTCAGCCAGAAATGTTAGTTATAGTTTAATCAGGCTTCTTGCAGTTTGGTTATTTGCAAATTCTGTACTTCCAACAATAGTCTCTTTTGCCATTACTTTGAATAATGCTAATACTAACGATTACCAGGCACAGGTTACTGTCTCATGGGTGATTATGACGGCCTTTTATCTATTAGTAACAGGGGGCTTATGGTTTGGCGCTGATAAAATAAGTAACTCTATCACCAGAAAAGAAGATGGCAGCATAAAAGAAGATACTTTTATTTACTCAGAAAAGATATTGATTAACACAGGGCTTGTGTTAATAGGTTTTTATTTAATAGTGATTAAAATCCCACCTCTTTTAACAAGTATTCTCGCTTATTATCAGATTATGGAATTTTCTCATTCCCCTATGGAATTCAAAATAGTTGTGGATATTATATCTAATATTGCTGGTATTATTCTGGGAATAATTATGATTCTCGGCAAAAGAAGAATATATGATATTATAAGTAAATTACGCTCAGCCGGTACTGAAAAGACACAAGAGTCATAACTAAAATAGCCTGAATAATTTTGCCGGGTTAACCCGGGTGAATCAAATAACCCCGCAATAATTAGAAGGCACTAATAGAAGAGGTCACACTGTTTTAAGCTTTTTATATAGACAAACGCACTTTTAATGTTGTTACCGAACAAAATATTTATTCGTTATCATGTATCAGAAATTGGTTGCTGACAGTCTGGTTAAGTTAGTCATTATTATATACAAACAATGCTTGGTATTCTATACCTGAAGTATCAGGAAATGCTTTGTTATCTTTTTTTCATTAGAAATGTTCAATAAATCAGAATAAAGAAGAAATGGCTTTATAATCAATTTTGCCTGACTCAGTAACAGGAATTTCATTTGCCTGTTTTACATGTATTGTGTTTGCGTTTATATTAAAGCAGCCGGAGATTTCTTTTCGCAGGTCATCAGGAGAATATGAATTTAGAGAAGCAGCAAGCACACAAAGCATATCATCAGAGCCGCAGCAGGCGGCTTCAACATTAAGTTTATCACGAAGCATTTTTTCAACTTCATCAGTATATATTTTTAGACCAAACATTTTAATAAACTTTTCAAGCCTGCCGGTTATAAAACAAAAGCCGTCTTCATCTTTGCAGCCAAGGTCGCCGGTATAAAGTATACCATTAAGTTCATCGCCGTGTGAAAGGCCTTCACGGCTATCAGCATAGCCAAGCATTACATTTGGGCCGGAATAAACAAGTTCGCCTGTTTCGCCTGCCTTTTGTACAGGAGTGCCGTTATTTACAATATCAATTTTTCCGCCTGGTATTGGGATGCCCACAGATCCTATTTTCTGCGGAAGGTATTCAGGCGGAAGATAAGAAATACGTGCAGTAGCTTCAGTCTGCCCGTACATAACATAAAAATTTATTCCGGCAGAAGAAGCATAATCGTGAAAGAACAGGGTAAGGTCTGCATCAAGATGTCCGCCTGCCTGGGTTAAAGTCCTTAGTGAAGGAAGTGAAATTTCATCAAACCTGCTTTTCTTTAAGAGAGAATAACTGTAAGGCACACCCGCAAATGAAGTACACTTATGCTGGTTAAAAAGATTCCAGAAATCCCTGAAGATAAATGAAGTCTCCGTGAGCATTAACGATGCACCTGCAACAATGTGAGAGTTTATTACTGAAAGTCCGTATGAATAACTCATAGGGAGTGAAGTAACAGCACGTTCAGCAGGCCGAATGTTAAGATAATCAGCAATAGACTCAGCATTTGAGACAACATTTCTGTAAGAAAGCCTTACAAGTTTTGGCGAACCCGTAGTACCGGAAGTAGAAAGCAGAACTGCCAGATTATGATATACAGGCGAATGTGATTCGTTGTCGCATGTGTAATAATTAACCCCGTCAGAGCCTTTGTGCGAATAACACTGCAATGCAAGCGGAGCCTGTGAAAAAATAATTTCAGGCTTATACAGGTTTATAAGGTTTTGCTTTATACCTTCATTAAGTTTGCTGTTAAGCAGAAGCACTGCATTACCTGAGCGTAACGCAGCAAGGTAGCTAAGCAGTGATGTATAGCTGTTATCACAAAACAGGAACGCAAGTTTTTTATTATGCTGTTTAATGCCCAGGGCAATATTATTTATAATACTGTCAGCTTCCGCATAAGTAAGAGTAATGTTCCTGTCAGCGTCAATAAGGAAAGTGTTTTGTGATTTGCTGTCAAAATGTCTGAAAAAACTATCCACCTTCTGCATCACCCGGTAAAGTTAATGCTAAAAATAGGCAGATGGCAGTCAAAACACAAAAGCGTGGTAAATATGGACTAACCAACAACAGGCAAACAGGCACCGATTATTTCCCTGTTATTGGTGTGCCGCAATTCATCAACATCATCACCATGTATCCCTCTTGCCCCTTGTAAAAGACACAGGCGCAAACTTAAGCGGTGAAAAAAATCTTGTAAGTGATAAAAGCGTAATAAGTTATAATAATAGTTGAATATTTTGGTAATAACATAAAGTCCTTCTGAACATGCCCGGAACCGGGCCATTCCGTTCCGGAAGTTAGAATGATTATGCCAGATTTATCTGCAATGAAACAGATTTTTTATAATAATTATAAAGCACTGATAGCAGCGATCATACTATTTTAAGCTGTTTATATAGACATGAATACATGTAACATTGTCACCGGACAAAACATTTATAGTGTTATCTGCTGTCATGAAATGGTTCAAGACAGTCTGGTAAATGCAGTATCAGTAACGGGGGATATACGGGTAATGAGGCAGATAAATGGCGGAGAAACAGCACTGTGGAGTTAACCAGTTCCGGTAATACATACAGAGGTATTTATTGTATTTGCCTCCGTAACGACCTCAACCCAAACCCTTATCCTTATTAAGGCAGAAGGGCTTATTGGAGACAAACAATTTATTGCCATTCTGTCTGAACATTATAAGGGACAAATGAATTATAAGGGATGTGATAGAAATAATCTTTTGCCGCGAATTTAAACTTGTACTGGCTAAACAAATAAATTTATTTTTCAATTATTTTGTTACTTAAGTTGTTTGTAGTTTTTAGATGTAAATTAATTGATACACTAACACAACTTTCTTTTAAGAGTAAAAATGAACAAAAAATACATCTTTATACTAACCCTGTTTATTTTTTGCGGTATAATTAATGCCCAGAACAAAATTATTCCTTTTAATGACCCCAATCTTTTATATGAAGGAAGAACTTTATACAGGCCTGATGCAGCAGAGCTTATCTGGTCAGCAGCGTCTGTAAGTATTTGTTTTGAAGGGACAGGAATATCTGCCGTTATGAGGGATCTTGATACTGCTAACTATTATAATGTTTTTATTGACGGAAAATATTTAACCAAATTTCATACTGATACTGTAAAACATTCATACCTGCTTGCTTCCGGATTAACAGCAGGAAAACATACAGCAGAGCTGTTCAAGCGTACTGAATGGGACAGGGGCAAGACTTTATTCTACGGGTTTGAAGCAGATGAAAACACAAAAGTACTCCCAATGCAGCAGACAAAAAAACGTAAGATGGAGTTTTTTGGCAACTCAATTACATGCGGCTACGCCAATGAAGATTCAGCCGGGACTGATGCATGGGTTGGTTATTTCCAGGATGCATATAAGAGTTATGCTTCAATAACTGCAAGGCATTTTAATGCACAATGCCATTTTACTTCGAGAAGCGGTATTGGAATAATGGTAAGCTGGGCGCCGCTTATTATGCCTGAAATGTACGACCGTACTGACCCGACAGATTCAACTTCAAAATGGGATTTCAGCAAATACACACCTGATATTGTTGTTATTAACTTATACCAGAATGACTCATGGCTTGTTAACAGTCCTGATAATGATCAATTTAAAAGCAGATTTGGTACAAAAGCGCCTGATGAAGCTTATATAATAAACGCTTATAAGAATTTTGTAACTACAATAAGAAGCAAATACCCGCAAGCCTATATAATATGTGCACTTGGCAGCATGGATGCTACAAAGGAAGGCTCAAAATGGCCGGGATACATACAAAAAGCAGTAGAGCAGATGGGTGATAAAAAAATATACACTCACTTTTTCTCGTTTATCAATGCAAACAGGCACCCAATAGCCAAAGAACATGAAGAAATGGCCCAAAGCCTTATTAAATTTATTGAAGAGAACATTAAATGGTAGCCAGGTTTGACAGGGGGGCAGAATTTTTGTATATTTAAGGCTCAAATATACCGCGGGGTGGAGCAATTGGTAGCTCGTCGGGCTCATAACCCGAAGGTTGTAGGTTCAAGTCCTGCCCCCGCTACTAAAATAAAATGACCCCGGCACTTGCCGGGGTTATTTTATTTTAAATAGTGACAAGGGAAGGGTTGATACAAGCTGCCGAGTCTTCGAGGTAGTCCCGCTGCCCTTGGCGGGATCCTGCCCCCGCTACTAAGTTAAAAGCCGAAAATGAAGAGTTTTCGGCTTTTTTGTTTTAAAAATTGAATATATTTTATCTTAATAATAAAGCAGGATGATAATGTTTACTGTATATGTTATAAAAAGCCGTGAAGGATATATGTATACAGGTATGACAGAAGATATTGAACTACGTTTAAAACAACATAATGAAAAACTTCTTTCGCTATGGACTAAACGCGGAAATGATTGGAAGCTTATTTATAAGGAAGAGTATGAATACAAAACAGAAGCTTTGAAAAGAGAAAAATGGTTTAAGACAGGTGTAGGGAGAGAAAAGATAAAACAAATAAAACAGGGCTCATAATCCGCCACGGCGGATTGTAGGTTCAATCCGCCGCGGCGGACTGCCCCCGCTACTAAAATAAAATGACCCCGGCACTTGCCGAGGTTATTTTATTTTAAATAGTGACAAGGGAAGGGTTGATACAAACTGCAGAGTCTTCGAGGTAGTCCCGCTGCCCTGAGCGGGATCTTAATCGGGGATTAATAACAATAAACTCTCAGCGCTACAAATTAACAGGAGAAATTTCTCCGGCATAATCAATAAGTAATAAAATTCAGTTCACTTCTTTTATGTTCGAATAATTCAACAATTTGGTAACATATATCAACATGCCTGTTTGCGCTGTTATTATGCTCGATATAAATATCTGTGTTCTTAATTTTTCTTGGCCTTAGTTTTGATTCTTCGCTGGCAAGCTGATTTATATTTTTGCTGAAAAATACTCTTCTTTTACCACTCAATTGAAGTATTTTATTTATTTCTGCCGGGTGATATTGCTGCATGAGATTGCAAACCATCTCTAAAACATCTTTCCAGTGTTTAACTCCCCCATATTCTCTGTTTTGAAAGATAACCACACGGGGATCAGTGAAGGTGTAGTTCTTATTAATTGCGTTTAGATGTGTTACAACATTAAAATTTAATTGTGGCTCATGAACGTGAGTAGTCTTTACAGAAGGAACACTGACTTCTTTTTTCTTTATATTATAAGAAATGTCCAGGGATGGATACCTTCCCGTAAGTTCTAATAACTCTTTTTCTACCTGCTTTATAATCTCATAAGATTTGTCTCTGGCTTCAATAGTTCTTATTTCAGCCTGAAGTTTTTGTATGGCCTCTGTTATAAAAGAGGATGGCTCTTTTATTTGTTCATGAATTAGTAGCCGGCCTTTTAAACGGGTATAAGTATTTTCATCCATACTCAGCTTTTCTTTAGGTAAATTGTAATCATTGGTTAAACCATTATCAATATTCTCAGAATTAATTAAAATTAATTTAGATTATCTAGATATATATGATGGAATAATTCGAGAGAAAGAAGTTTAAATGATTCTGTACTCTTTAAAAAGAACAAAATAACTATCTATCTTGATTAATAATTTACTTTAATCCAATCAGCTTTATATACTTGCTTATAGAATATATTATCAGCTATAAAATCTTCCCTGCCAGGAAAAACATAAAATGTTATATAATTATTCATATCTACCATTTTGTAGTTAGAGATATTGTTGCTGGATTTAAAGTAATAAAGCCAACTGGAACCACTTGGACCTTCTGGTATGAAAATCTCACAAGCCAAAGTCTTATTAAGTTTCAAATCAATAAGAACATAGTCGCATGTATCTTTATAGATCGTTTTCAAATATTCAATAATTTGCAAATCTGATGATTTTATAAAATTCATATTTTCCCCTCTATTATTTTAACTTCTTCTATTTCTTGCATTTTTTGCATAGCTATACTAACAGGGTGTTTCGGATTGGAGAGTTCTTTATAAACCTTTTCAATTGTTCTAATTTTTTTATCGTTTATCCAGTCCTCTTTTAATTCAGGCAAATCAATCAAGTATTTAATTATATTACAATTTGCGCTTTTAATTTCTTCTGGGAAATAGAGTTCATATATCATTGAATCAAGAAGTATTTCAAAAAATACATTTGTAGAATTATTGGATTTTAAGAATTCAATAAACAAGACGCATTTTTCAAATAATTGTGAAAAAGAGGTTTCAATGATAGGCATTCGCTTAATACGTTGTGGCTTAACTTGTGCTAAAACTCTTCCTGATTCTTGCGAGATTTCTTGGTAATAAAATGTGAATAATTTTGAGTTAAGCAATCCAATGAAAAATCTTGCTATTTTATTGAATCTTGAGTGCAGTCTTACAACATTAACAGAATCAATACAATAGTAATCTCTATTTCTGTCAATTGCTGCAATAATTCTATCTCCAGTTTGCCTAATGATTATTTTAGGGGATTTGAATAAATCTTTACTTCTCGGTCTAAAAAGTAAATGCCAATCACGAATTCCATCTCTCTTTTCAACACTCTTTTGAATTAGAAATTGTTTATTCTTTTTAAGATAATTGTAAATATTAGGGGCTTCACTCTTTTCAAAATCACTTGTGATATATAAAACGTATTCCCCTGTTTGAGCTGGACAGAAAAATTTGTTAAAATGTGAACCTCTTATTGAAGGTTTCAAGTATTTTTTTTCGAATTCCAAAGATTTTGCCAATTCAGTTTTTATAATATAAACTTTATCGCAACTTGTGCTGATCCCATTTGCGACATCTTCACAAAATCCTTCAAATACCTTTGAACGACTAATAATAGCATTAATAATTGAGTTTTTATTATTATTAAAAGAAAATATTGCATTAGGAGATTCAATTATCTGCGAGGATGGAATAGTAATAAAATCTTTAGTAGAAAGCTCTTCTCTTAATTCATTAAGATTCTTTTCTCTTAAATCTTTTAACGAAATTTTGTAATCCTCAACTTTCTTTTTAGTTATCAAGATGACACATGAAGGGACTATGGCCTCGAAAACTCTCTCGCCTGTATTAATAGCAATTTTAAATTGAGTATTATTTAAGAAATATTTTCTTGCTTTTTCCATATAAATTTGAAAAAGAAACTCATTGGGTATGATGTATGTGAAAACACCTCCGGATTTTATGAAATCATTTGCAATCCCAATAAAATAAAGATAAGAGTTTCTTATTCTTTGTATTAAATATTCATAGCGGACTTTTAGATACTCTTTCTCCTTGAAAGTAAATTCAATTCCATAGGGAGGGTTTCCAATTACAACGTCGAACTTTTCATTTACGTTAAACATCCATTCAGAATCAAACCAGGAGGCTGATGAATTCTGATCGTAAATATCAAAGGATGATATTTTATCAGCTATTTCATCTACAGTTGCCTCTGACTCAAGATATTTAGTTAGCTTTTCTATTTTCTTTTCAGTCTCAACTCGTGCTTTTTCATATTTTTTCTTATCAACTTCTTTGATTGTTTTTATTGATTCATGATTAATACTTTTATTTAGAATATCTAATTCAGTCTTTATAGCTTTTGAATAGCTATCGAATTCATCTTTAATTAAAGATGAGATGCTTTGCCGAATTATTTTATCCTGCCCACGGTATTTTCTTTTTGCAGTTCGGTTTTTAGCATTAAAATATAAATTACGGTTGGTTTTAAGTTCATCCTCCAGTTTTTTTATTTCTTCATTTCTGAAATCCAGAGAATCGGGCTTGTCCAAACCAATCAGTGTATTGGCTGCAACGAATTTAGTTTCAAGGTTAGGGAGTGAGAGTACACCACGATTTGGTTTTTCAGGATTGTCTTTCTGATCAATCAATAAAGAAATAAAAAATCTGAGTTTAGATATCTGCACAGCTATAGGTTGAATATCCACACCAAATATACAGCGTTGAATTAAATATAACTTTCTACCATAATCTGAATAATTACTTTCAAGATTAAAAGAATCTTCAATCAATTTTAATTGTTGTTCTCTTAAAATAGGGTCAGGAGTCTGCTCTGCAGCTTTAATTTGTTTTTGTTTCCACTGTTCATTATGAGAATCGAGTTTATGAAGAATATGCACAAGCTTATGTAAAACACCCATAGGGAAGGCCCCGGAGCCGCACGCAGGATCAAGTATTTTTACATTCTCTATTGCTGAAATAAGTAATTCAGCTTCATCAGGGCTAAAATTGTGCGATTTTTCAGTATAAGCAAGTAAATTCCTTAATTCATCTTCAAGCTTTTCTACTTTTTCTGCCCATGCCTTAGGAGCTAAATCCTCTTCAATCTTAAGCTGGCCTTTACGTTCTTTATTTCCAAAGAAGTCGGTTTGGTTATCCCCCAGTTTTACATAACTGTCTGACCCTTCAAGCAGCTTATTTTTAAGATAAGCTATAAGTGATTCATCAACCATGTAATTTACAATTTCCCTCGGTGTATAGAATGAGCCAGTCTGCTTCCGGGCTGTAGTCTGAGTTTCCGGGTTATAGCTTGCGAGAAGATTTTCAAATACTTTTCCAAGAAGTTCAGGGTCTAACGCAACTTCTTCTTCTATTGGGGTGTTTTCAGTTACTGTAAATTTATATGCTTTAAGTATATCAATTAACCCGTCAACATCTTCGTGTTTTCTTTTTTTATCCCCAAAATCCTCACTTAAATCAATATCAGGATAATGACCAAAAAATAGAAAATCGGGGACAACTGGTTGAAGTTTATCGTTCCTGGTGAAACCATCAACATATATAACCTTGCCCTCTTCATCTTCTTTGTCAAGGCAGTCAAAAAGCCCTCCGTTGAGGAAAGGAATGTCATCAAACAACTTAACAGCATCTTTCTGAGAAAGCTTAAACAAATCAGAGTATCTAAATAAAGTTTTGATGCCATACTCATTTCTTTGCTTCAGGTAATTTTCTTCATCTTTAACAAACCGCCTGTTCCCGGGCTTGTCTTTATTCATTTCAGTATTAAGTGTGGCAAAGAAGAGGTTTTGCAATATGGCCTTGAAGTATGCTGATTTATTCTTATCAGCAGCAGAGTTAACAATATTTTTTATCTCACCCGGATTAAAGAGAGAATCAGGAACAAGATTTTTTTCTTTTAAGAACCAGACAAATATTAAACGGGTTAAAAGTCTGATAACATTTATGGAGTTATTGACAGAATCTGCTGATAATTTATTATCAAGAGGGAACTTTACATTCTTAATAGCCCAGAAATACCAGTTAGCAATATTCTTATAAAACTTTTTATTCAACTCTGAAATGTCAAGTGTCTTCCGCCATGCATCATGAAGCTCAACAAAATTTGTTACCTTATACTGATGTTTAATCCTTTCAAGAGAAAGATCATACAAAATTTCTACATGAGCACGATGAGGGTCTGAAAGGTTAATATCTTTAATTAAGGTTACCTTTTCAAGAACATCTTTTGCCGAATCTTTTTTATTAAGTCTGCGGTCAATTACTGATAAAGTTAGATAATCATCATAGCAGAAGATTATCATGGAAGGCATCGAGGTGAGCTTATTTACTTCACGTGTTATCCGGGCAAGCAAACTCCGGGTATAATCACTATGTTTCAGCCTAATTGCTATAAAAAGAAAGGATTCAATAATCTTATTATCTATCTGCCCGATAGAGAACATGTTTTCCTGATCTGAGAGTTCCTCGCCGGTAAGCTGAAAAATTACGTCTACTTTTTCCCATTCCTGCAAGCAGGCTTTTTCTCTATTAAAGTTATTTACAGATAAATCAAAAAAAGTAGAAAAACCCTCAACATTAGGTGGTGTAAGTTTAAAAATTTTATTGCTTTTGTAGCCAAAGGAATTTAAAAGGGAAACAGATGATTCATATAGTTTATCTGAATCAAAAGTAAGTATTTTTTGCCTTATTGATTTTTTAATTTCCTGTTCTGTAGTCAAGATAATCCTTAATTTTTTATTAGAAGCCAGGTAATTAATTCAAAATCTCTTTCATAATTAGGCTGCTGAGACAGAGGTACAATTTGCCCGCTCCTGCTTGACTGAAGATTGGCAGCCATTCTCTTTTTAAAAGTAGACGAAATTGCAAAGACAGCCTTCTTTAACAAATTATCATAAGGTTGCATATCCCTTCCCTGGCTGGTTTCGTTATCAAACAAACGGCAAAGTTCCTCATAAACAGAATCCTTTCCAAAGCAGAGATGCTGATAAATTTCAAGTATCTGTTTAGTCTGTACAAAAGTATATCTCAATTCACCATCATCCTGAATATAAACCAGGTAATACGGCTGAACTGGGTTAACTTTTTCATTCTCAGAAAAGCTTCCTTTCTGTTTAAGACAAAAAATAACGCCTGGTTTAATAGTTGCATAATCAGAAGAAGGTGGAACAATTGAATAAAGTCCAAAGGGGGCAGATTCAAGCTTTTCCCTGTTCTTTTCAATGTACCGGAGCAGCTCCATGCGGAAATCATCAAGAGAAAACTCACTTAAAGAAACATTATCATTCAAATCCTCAAGATCAAGAATTTCATCTTTTAACTTAAGAAGCTGCTTATCCCTGTACTTCAGGTCTTTATCTATTAACTCCTTCAATTCATCTTCATTAAGAATATTCTCTTCTGCTGTAGCCGTAAGGTCAACAAGTGCCATTCTTGCTTCGACCCGGACTTTAAGCCGGATATAATTATCAAGGTCTTTAGTAGGCCAGAAATTAATCATATTAACTTTTTTATTAAGGCTTCCAATCCTGTCAATACGGCCAAATCTCTGTATAATACGAACCGGGTTCCAATGAATATCATAGTTAATAAGATAGTCACAATCCTGCAAATTCTGCCCTTCGGATATACAATCTGTGGCAATAAGAATGTCTATTTCCTCATCCTGTGGAAATCCTTTCAACATTGCCCGGTTTTTTGATCTTGGAGAGAAATTTACAAGTATATTCTGGAATTTTTTTTCTCCAAGCGTAGTATTATTTGCTGCAGAACCCCCTGTAACCAGAGCAATATGAGTTTTTAGTTTATTATGTACCCAATCCTGAAGATTATTATATAAGTAAGCGGCAGTATCTGAAAAAGCGGTAAATATCAAAATTTTCTTATTTACTCTTCCATCTATTGTCGGAGAAGGATTTTGAATTTTATCTTCAATTAACTTTTTTAATTCGAATAGTTTTGCGTCACGGTCAGGAGTAATATCTTTTGCAAACAGAGATAAAGAATGTAGCTGTTTCTCATCCTCTTTAAGTGCTTTAAGCCAGTCGTCAATCCTTATATGACTCAACCTAAACTTTGTTTTCCCGCCTACCTGGTTAGCTTCATCAAGCTCTTCATCTTCAGGATCATTTATTAGTACATCTTCATAATTAAGTTCTTTGTCAATATTATTCTTTTTATAATCCTTTAGTTTTGTTTCAAGATCGTTAATTTTTTTAATTGTTCTTTCCAGAGAAATAGCAAAAGAATGAACGGAGCTTTCAAGCCGCTTCATAAAATTAATTCTCATCATCCCGATTAGAAAATATTCCCTGTCTTTCTGTTTAAATGCTTTAATTTTCCCTTCATAAAACTTCTCTGCACCATCCTTAAAAAATGCAGAGGGATTGAATAAAGATAACTTATAATGGGAAATTTCCTCATTCAATTTATCATAAGAAAGAAATAGTTCCAGCACATCAATGGCAGAATAAATGGGAACAGGTTTCCCCCGGTCTGGGAAGTTACCAATTCTATTGAGATTATAATATCGTTTTATGTGTTTTCGGGAACGTGCAATGGTAATAGCATCAAGCAGCTTAAAAAAAGCAGAATCAAGGGAATTCAGAAGATCTCTAACATCTCTTTTTTCTGAAGAAGCCCACTTCGTAAAATTCAACTGGGCAACACGAAACATTTCTCCGTAATTATTTATATCAAGCGAGTTATTAAAAGCATTAAGGTTGCCAGCAGTAATAAGACTTACCTGGTTTCTCAAATCCTTTAACTGGTTATTTACGGGTGTAGCTGAAAGCAGTAATACCTTAGTATTGACTCCGGACTGAATAACCTCTTCCATCAGTTTTTGGTAACGGCTCTTTTTGTAGTTACCTTCATCATCTTCTTTGCCAGGGGTATTATTCCGGAAGTTATGTGATTCATCTATAACCAATAAATCATAGTTACTCCATGTAAATGTATCCAGGTTAATAGTGCCTGAATAACCACCATCCCGGTTCAAATCTGTATGAGCAAGAACAGTATATTGAAATTTATCTTTAAAAAAAGGGTTGAGCTGGTCATTGTTAACAGCCTGGTAAACAGTCCAGTTTTCACTCAGTCTCTTGGGGCACAAAACCAAAACCCGGTAATTGAGCAATTCAAAGTACTTTATAACTGCAAGTGCGGTGTAAGTTTTTCCAAGTCCAACGCTATCAGCCAAAATGCAGCCATTATGGGAGAGCAGTTTATTTATTGCCCCTTTTGCCCCATCCTTCTGAAAATCAAATAAAGCCTGCCATATCTGGCTATCAATTACTCTTATTTTTTCATCAATTTTTGTTTTTCTTTCCTCATCTTCAAGATAATTTTCAAAAATGTGGAAAAGAGTTTTAAAGTAGAGAAACTCTGGAGTAGTATCTATGTAAAGTTTTTCGAGATAATTAAGAACTTTATCTTTTACATTTTCGACAAGCTCATCATTATTCCAGATTTCATGAAACCATGCCTTTAAATCCTCTGTATCTCTTCTGTCCAATACTTCAAGATTAAGCTCAATATTTGAATTACTGTTAAAGCCGAGTCCCTTTACAGTAAAATTAGAACTACCGATAATAGCTTCCTCAATTCCGCTATTGTCGAAATGGTACATTTTCCCATGTAGAAGATCAGCATTTCTCACCGATTTTATACTAACTTTTTGCTTAATCCAATCTGAACATTCTTTAGCTATTATTTTTTGTTCAAGTCGCTCATGTAGCTCAAGATGGTCGTCTTCTATTCCGAAGGATTTTGCTTTATTTTTTTCCGGATCGAGGCTGTTAACAAATTTAGGTTCCCCAAAAAGAAAATTGAGATAATCAATATTATCAAGCTTTAGTTTAAGCTTATCATAGGCATAAATGGTAAAATAGGCTGAAACGAAAGATAGCTTTGAATTATCTTTTAATTTATCTTTTAGGAAATCACCAACATTCCCCCTTGATCTGTTGTCTCTGATGGCTGAATTCATTCAATAATAATTTTTATATTTGAGCAATATTAATTGCTCTTTAATATATACTTATTGGAGAAAAAACGCCAATAAAAAGATTTTTGCTCTTTAATAATTTTATATTATGGCTAAGTGCGTCATTATTTTTTCTATTGATATAATATTTAAATGTAATGAGTATAACAGAAGTAAAACAGAAATAAAATGATATCTGTATTTATGGATGGGTCGCTTTTGAATTTTTAATTGCCCTGTAATGCGGCACATTTTTTACCAATTCTCTCCCAAAATTTCCCCCTATTTTCTGCTTTCGTTTTCCTTCTTATTCTTTCTTTTTCCTCTTACCTTTAATAAAATAAGTGATTATCTTGTAAATGAGGTTTTTTTATTTATCAATGGAGGCTTCCGTAAAATGAAACGATATACATCCATATTCACTATTCTTTCTTTTTTACTGTTAAATTCTGCTGTTTTCAGCCAGGTAACCCTGTCAAAGGAGACATTGCAGGATAAAATTAAAGGCGGCTGGGCTGCGCAAACGATAGGCGTAACTTTCGGCGGGCCTGTTGAGTTTGTTTATATGGGCAGAATGGTCCCTGATTCTGTGGTTATTCCATGGACTGATAATACCTGCGACTCTACTTACAGGGTTTTCCCCGGCCTTTATGATGACCTTTATATGGACCTTACTTTTGTTGATGTGTTTGAAAAGTACGGCCTTGAGGCGCCGGTTGATTCTTTTGCCGAGGCTTTTGCCCATGCAGGTTACCAGTTATGGCATGCCAACCAGGCTGCACGCTTCAATATATTAAATGGTATTCTGCCTCCTCAGAGCGGGTACTGGAAAAACAATCCTCATGCTGATTGTATTGACTTCCAGATTGAGTCTGATTTTGCCGGGCTTATGAGTCCCGCAATGCAAAATGCAGCATGCGATATTGCAGATAAGATTGGACATATAATGAACTACGGCGATGGCTGGTACGGCGGAGTTTTTGTTTCAAATATGTATGCACTTGCTTTTAAATCATCTGACATAAATTATATTGTTACTGAAGCACTTAAAGCAATTCCTGAGCAGAGTGAATTTTACCAGTGTGTTAATGATGTGGTACAGCTGCATAAAAAATATCCAAATGACTGGAAAGCTTCATGGCAGGTAATACAGGATAAGTGGGCAAATGAAGTCGGCTGCCCTGACGGTGTATTCAAGGACCTTGATATAGATGCAAAAATAAATGCAGCTTACATTGCAATGGGGCTTCTTTACGGTGACGGCGATCTGGAAAAAACTATGGAAGTATCTGCACGCTGCGGCCAGGATGCTGACTGCAACCCATCAAATGCTGCTGGCATTCTTGGTACTGTTATAGGTTACAAAAATATTCCTGAAAAATGGATGGCAGGCCTTAGGCGTGTTGAAGATATTGATTTTAAGTATACAACAATATCACTTAATAAAGTATATGAAATAGGTTACAAACACGCTGTTGAAAACATAGTTAAACATGGCGGTAAAGTTGATGGCGATAAAATAACAATTGTAAGTGACCCGGTTAAAACTGTAAGGTTTGAAAAATGTTTTGACGGTTTATACCCGGTAAAACGTGAGCCTGTAAAATATGATGAGTCAGCAAAAGAATGGAGCGTTGGCTTTGAAGGGACTGGCTTTGTTATAACAGGCGGCCTTTATGACGAGCATGGAGATAAGAGCTATATTGCACAGCTTGAAGTTAATGTTGACGGCAAGATTAGCAATGTATCAATGCCTTATGATGAGAATACACGCAAGACTGAAATATTCTGGAATTATGATCTTCCAAAAGCAAAGCATAGTGTTACTATTAAGCTGTTAAACCCGGTTGAGCATCCTGCGCTTACAGTTGGTGAAGCAGTGGTTTATTCTGATAAGAAGTAATTACAAATTTTTGCAGAGACATTCGAAAACCGGCGTTAATGCCGGTTTTTTTATGCACAAAAATTAAAGAGCCCGCACCCCCCCGGGAGGGCTCCATATAAGCAAAACACCGGGGATTTATTTATCACTTCCGGCATTACAGGCCGTTATGGTTTCAGGGAAATAACACATATAATTATTCTCACAATATAATACTTACTGCATCCTCTGGCAGACAGTATAATAAAATTAGAATAAAGTACCTGTAATATTTACCATACAGGTAATAATTACCTGTACAAAAATGCTAAAACTGAATATATTCAGCATTTTTAGCCTGAAACCATGGTATAGAAGTCAAGTATTGTACCAAAGGATACAGGAAAGGGTGGCTGTTTAAATTACTCACTTCCTGAAAAGGGTATTCATTACACGAAGAGAAATATAAAGCTTGTTTCCCTCAAGTTTTAATTTGTATGACTCTTTCAATGAATCCGGGATTTTATTTATTAACGCCTCATAGCTGCTGTCATATTCCCTGGGAAAAGTAATTTCATCAAAGAATACTGATTCAACAGTAAACCCTGATTTATTGAAAATCTCATTAAGTTCATCAACTTTAAATGAAAGGTTATCAAGGCCTTCAGATTTTGCATTTTCATTATTAATATTTATAATTTTTTCTGAAAGGTCTATGCCGGTTACTATAGCTTTGGGGAAACTTCTTGCAATTGCAAAAGCAATAAAACCATTGCCGGTGCCAATATCAAGGTATGAATGACCGTTAACAGGATTTGAATATAATGAAGGAGAAAATGGCAGTAACACTGTGGTTTATAAAGGTGCCGCAACTGAATTTATTCAGTCAGATGCAGAACTGAATACAGATTATTTTTATGCTGTATATACTTACAAGGGTACCGGCAGTAATATATACTACCTGACTGAAAATCCATTAAAAGGCCTTAACCGGCTTGTTGTTTCCGGCAATGATTCAGTTATAACCGTTCCCGCTACAACCTCTGTTGTTTCGAATGAATTTCCCGGGATGGGAGTAACAATTGTATTTCCATCCGGATCAACCGGAACATCAATTTCAGTTTCAGAAATTGCAACTCCTGCAGCTGCTGATACATCATTTAAGCCTGAAGGCGGATTATCATTTGTTGTGAAGTCAACAAATACTTCCCCTGGCGAATATGTAATAAATCTGGATTTTTCGTCATTACAGGTTGATAACTGGCATAGTTGTTAAGTATATAAAAGAGATAATGCAGCATCTTCCTGGGTTGATGTTACCACCTCTGAATTTCATGTACTGATTGAAGACAGAGCAAGTGACGGCATTCCGGGTAAATTCAAAATTAGCGGATTAAATACATTTGGTGAATTTGCTTTGAAAAAAACAGAATCACTTCCAACTGATTTTAGCCTGATGCAGAATTATCCAAACCCGTTTAATATTTCTACTAAGTTATATTATACACTCCCTAAGGAGTGCATGGTTACAATTTCAATATTTAATATACTTGGAGAAAGGGTTGCTGACATTGTAAATAACATCAGAGAGTCCGGCAGGCAAATAAAAACATGGAATGCTGTGAATATATCAAGCGGCGTGTATTTATACAGGCTAAATGCTGATCCGGTTGACGGAAGCGGAAAATTTTCTAAAGTTATGAAGATGGTTTTCCTTAAATAGTTATAAACTTTATAAGAGCATGTAATTAGTTTTATTAAAAATTGAATATATAACCGCTGTATATACCAAAGGACAGCCTTTAGTATTACTGCGGTTTTTTTATTAATTATGGATGGTAGTTGATTTCTTCGGGTTTTTGATTGTAATACAGCAACGACTGCTGCCCGTTAAATACTGAAGACAGATACAGGCTGTGTTTTACTTTGCAAAACATCTGAATGAACTTTTAGCTTTGTTTTCAGGCTTATTGCGAATGACAGTCCAGTATTCATCCATTACATCAGGATCAATATTAACAATGCCGCCATACAACCTGTCCTGTCCATCCTTCCGCGGGCCCGAAACCCAATAGTGCTCACCTGTTTCAGCATCAATACAGTTGTATTTATAACCGTCTTTAACTTTTAGCAGTTCTCTTCCCTGGTATTTATACGACCTTTTGGATCTGGACAACTCAACCAGTCCAATCCTTCCTTCGCCTGCAAGCTCGTTTCCTTTATATTCTATATACATTATACGTTTCATATAATCTCCATAATAAAGTTTGAAGTACTGAATCACTTCCTAAAAAGTGTATTCATTACACGGAGAGAAATATAAAGCTTGTTTCCCTCAAGTTTTAATTTGTATGACTCTTTCAATGAATCCGGGATTTTATTTATTAACGCCTCATAACTGCTGTCATATTCCCTGGGGAAAGTGATTTCATCAAAGAATACTGATTCAACAGTAAACCCTGATTTATTGAAAATCTCATTAAGTTCATCGATTGGATGATACTTAACATGCCCGTCTTTTCTTAGCCGGCTGAAATCATCTGCAAAACTGAATGTGTCATCCTCACAAGGGACGGGATCCGTTATAAAACAAAAACCCCCGTCTTTAACAATATGCGCAATATCTTTTACTGAAGAGTCTGGTAATGGGAAATGATGAAATGCATACCTGCAGTAAACACCATCAAAATTATTTTCAGCAAATGGGAAAGACTTCCCTTCAAAAACTTTAAATGAAAGGTTATCAAGGCCTTCAGATTTTGCATTTTCATTATTAATACTAATAATTTTTTCTGAAAGGTCTATGCCGGTTACTATAGCTTTGGGGAAACTTCTTGCAATTGCAAAAGCAATAAAACCATTGCCGGTGCCAATATCAAGGTATGAATGACCGTTAACAGGATTTGATGTATATAAAATATTTTCAAGCTGCCGGCTGCTTCCTGTAATTGCAGAATAGCCTGAAGCGGCAAGGTCTTTTTCAAACTGGTTTTTAGCTTCACTTATTAAGTTATCAATATTTGTATTCATTATAATTATTATTTAAGTATTTAATGAATAAATTATTTGTATTCTGATTCCTTGCTTTTATATATGCCTTTAGCCCCGGAAACGATAAGATAACCATCCCTGGTTATTGTTAAACTGTAAATGGGCATTTTTGTGTCAGATGAATCAGGAGTTCTGTCGGTCCATGTTGTGCCTTTGTCTGTAGACATGTACATTCCCCCCTCGTCAAAAGAGGTAAAAACACGATTGTTCTTATCGCAAAAGATAGAAGTAAACTTTGTGCCGGGAGCTAAATCTGAACTCCATGATAGCCCGTTATCAGAAGATTTATAAAGTTTAAATAAGCCACCCGCATAGATTGTCCCGGTTGAATCTTCGCCAAGGGCAGTAATAGTCTGGCCGGTAACAGCAGTCTTCTGCCATGAATCACCCTTGTCCGATGACATATAAAGTACGCTTTCTTCATCAACACTTTCGGCAAATATAGTACCATTCTTTGAAATTAAAAGAGATACAATTTTTAAATTTCTAATTCCGTTAACAAACCGTTTCCATGTATTACCTTTATCACCGGAACATAACAAGCCATAAGATGTTCCAATGTACAAAACGTTATCTGGTGAAACAGCACTGCACAGTATATCAGGATAAGTTACTCCTCCCATCTCATTATCAAATGAAACCGGCTTCCAGTCCCACATTGTTCCGTAGCTGGTAGAGAGTAGTAAATTATTTGAAGACGCTGTATATAGCTCATCATTTGTTCCGGAACATAAAGATTGTATATTATATGGGAATCCAACTGATTTCCAGTAACTCCCGTTATCTTTAGATATAAGTGCTTCACTTCCGTTAATGCCAATTATATAACCATTCTGGCACATAATAAGCCGTGATACAAATACCTCAGAGCTTTTTACCCATGCCCCATTATTAACGTTGCTTGTATCAGTAATTTCGTCTTTGCAGCCGCATAAAAGAACAGCGGCAATAAGCAGCAGATAATATATTTTCATAACTCCCCTATAATTATTTGTTAAATTATTTTTTTATTTGTGCATCAATTAACCTGGACTCATAATAAACAAAGCCATAGGTTTCTGTGCCGGTTATACCCGTAAAACGTTTAAAAGAGATTTCATATCCATAGTCAATAGTTTTCTGGAATCCAAAAGTCATACTAGCTTTTGTCTTTTCAGTTACAACATAGTCAGGATTCCACCAGCATGTATCGCCTTTGCTAATGGAAAAATCAGCAATAACTTCTTCCTTCGCAGTATAATTGTTAAAAGTAAAAAGAGTATCTCCGCTGCACCTGTAATAAAGAGTATCGTCCCCGGCACTGCCTGTAATTGTTATTAAATAAAATAAATGCCCGTTTATTTTAGCAGTACCGGTTACTTCCCATACAGTATTATACCCTGCCTTATTGCCGGAATTAGTATTTAAGTAAGTCCATTTGTTTCCTTTTTGAAGAGGGAAAAATGACTTTGCATTATAATCCGGTTCAGTAGAGTTTTCACATGCCGGAATTAAGATGAGCAGGAAAAAAATAAATAAATATATTATGCTATCCTGTTTTATCATAAAACCCCCGGTATAAAACACGGAATAATTAATACCCTTAAATATAATTTAATAAAAGATATCAAATATGTACAGTAAAATAATAGTGCCCCTTACAACGCAGGATAATAAGCAGCTCTGGTACGAATTTATTCTTAGCGGTAGAAACAATAAAGTATACTTATGAAGTCTATTGGATAGAATTAAAGTTATTAAAACTATTTGGGGGTTGAGAAGGAGCTGTTGCATTTACCTGTTACATAATAAAAATAATTGTAAAGATAAAATGACAATGAGGTGTAATCATTACCAATAATCCCTTCTCACTCTTAATAAGTGAAGAAGGGATACAGGGATATGAGGTCAATAAACAGCTGTTAAACTACAATAGTGAAGCAGCCTGTTACGACACTACTCATAGTAAATTTTATGGAAGATATTGCCACACCCACCTCATCCCACACCATTCTCCTTATCAAGGCAGAAGGGCTTATTGGAGACAAGCTTTTGATTGTCATATTGTCTGTATTTCACGAGAAATAATAGAATAAGGAAAGAGTTAAGACTGATTTATTGCCACTAAAAATAAATTTATACCATGCCGTTTATGTAACATGCTTAACATTATCAAACTGCTTTTAAACTTATTTTGCAGTACAAACGTCAAATTGTATTATATAAAAACATACAGGCAAAAAAATGAATAAGTTGTTGGCTGTTCTATTGATAATAACCTTTCTTACCCCGGCACAGAATTTTAGCAAATTAGATAAATGGATGGAAGATAAAACCCCGGATATGGGAGGAAGGTCTGTACTGCTTGTATACAAAGATGGTGAAATAGTATACTCAAAGGTTATTAATGAAATGTCACGCAGGCAAAAAAGGGTGGCAAAGATAATTGCCCGCCGTACTGATAAAGAACCCAATACAAATAATTTTTCAACTGACTCAAGGCAGCCCATTGCAAGCTGCAGTAAGTGGCTCAGCGCTGCTCTTGTTATGACATTTATAGATGAAGGAAAGTTAAGCCTTAAGGATACAGTTGGTAAATATTTACCTGTTATGTCTGAAAACGGGAAAGGCAATATCACTATAGAGCAGTGCCTTTCTCATACAACCGGTATAAAAGCGCCGCCCCTGAAAGAAGACTTAAGTGAAATGAGAAGCATAAACAGTATGGATGAGGCAATAAGAAACATTGCCGTGCTTCCAATGGAAGGCGCTCCCGGTACTGTATTTCATTACAGTAATGCCGGGCTCCAGGTAGCCGCCGCTGTAATTGAAAAAATAAGCGGCAAAAGCTTTAAGCAGCTTTTTGATGAAAGAATAGCACGGCCGCTTAATATGAAAGATACTGATTTTGGTAATGGGAAAGTCCCGCTGCCTGCAGGCGGTGCAATAAGTACACCTGAAGATTACATTAATTTTCTTGTTATGATTCTTAATAAAGGTACATTCAAAGGAAAGAGGATATTGAGTGAAAACAGCATTGCTGAAATGCAGATAAACCGTATTATTCCGGGTGTTAAAATAGCTTATTCACCATCAGAGTCAGCGGCTGCGGGTTATGGTTTGGGTGAGTGGGTTATGGATAGCTCAAAAGTTGGAAGCTTTTCCCGCACTGTAAGCAGTCCGGGGCTTTTTGGTTCCTTTCCATGGGTTGATAATCAAAAGCACTATTGCGCTTTCCTTATGACATACTATATAAAACCGGATGGAAGGGCAGAACGTTATAAAGAGTTGAAGGAAATAGTTGACGGTATTTTATGAAGTACAAATTTAAGATTAGTGGCAAAAGATTATTGGTGTCTCTTTTCTTGCACTGTTTTTCCCTTTATATTATTCAGGTAGCCAAAAAATGGCGGCCTCTTATCTTATTTACAGGCATAGGTGGCGGTGTAAACGGCTCATAACCCGGCAGCCTTTGCCGGCTGAACCACTTTTATTTTCTAAATATTCATCCTTATTAGAAAACGGTATTACAATCTTTAAATCATAAATGTATAAAAACACTGTGAAATAAAATTTACCCTAATAGCTTTCATTTACCCATCTGTAAAAAGATAAGAACAGGCCGGATACAAAACCGAATACAATACCTCCTATATATCCTGCCAGATCTATAATTCCAAATAGCCCTATAAAAAGATTAATAGATATAAACACAACTAATGGTATCAATAGTTCTTTAACTCCCCGATCAGTATTTTTAGTAATAATTAATGCAAGAAAAAAACCAAACAGGCCAAATATTGCACCGGAAGCCCCAATTGAAACAAAATAACTTCCATGGAAATATAGACTATTTAAACCACCCGCAATTCCGGATAATAAATAAATTATTGCTACTGTAAATGTCCCTGAAGAAGATTCAAGAAATATTCCTATAATAAAAAGATATATCATATCCAGAATAAGGTGCTGGAAACCTGAATGAATAAACAGTGAAAATATTAACCGGTAATACTCTCCTCCCAATGTAAGAGATTTTATACTTCCACCCCACTTTACCATATCAGCAGTATTTAGTGTAAACAGGTCTCCTCCCTGCGAAAGCATTATAATAAAGACAATAATATTTAAATATATTGTTATAAGAGTAAAATAGATGCCCTGGCTGGGCCTGCAAAAGACAAGGAAGGTTTTAATTTGATTTATGTTAATTCTTTTAGCAAGCTTAACAGCTCGCTTAGAACTGAAATCCTTTACTTTATATGGTGAAAACCAAAACAACAGAGATAAAAATACATTAAAGAAGGAAAATGTACTCAAACTCCATTCAAGCATCCCTGAAGTCCTCTTTTCATAATTATTATATTCAGGCTTCAGAAATACGGGGTTATTATTCTTCCATTTTTCGCTTATTGCTCTCATAAAATTATTATATTCTTCAGATTTTGTTATTCTCTTAAAGTAAACAGCTCTTTTATAAGTAACATCATCACTCATATTAAGAACATGCCCGGGTATAACTTTATTATTCCATTTAACAAGTTCTGCTTTGTTACATAATATACCAGCCTCTTTTTTATTACTATAACAGGAGCAGTACAATATATTGGTTTCAGTGGCGGAAGTATCATTTTTTAATGGTATTGCAAACCAGGAACTTAAAGTAAGCTTGGTTTTATAATAAGAAGTGTTTATTATTCTAAAATAGTTAGCTTTGTCGATATAATAATCTGTTATTTTATAGTATTTTGTAAGCGGTAGTTGATGTATTTCACCGGGATTCTTCACAATTGTTAAAGTGCCGGTTTCACTTTCCATATAATTTTGAAATATTATAATAGGAATGAGAGCAAAGAGAATTGTTATAAAAGTGATGAAGAATTTCCCCTCATCACCAAAATTCATAAGGTTTATTACAGGTCTTAAAAGAAAAATAAAGCACAAAATGATAATGCCACCAGGGATTACTATATTAGAATAGAGATCATCTATCTCGATTATTGGAAATTTAAATAGAAACAGGTAACTAAATAATGAGTACAAAATCCCAATTCCCGCCGTGCATATAAATAATGGAATAAATATTTGCCTGGCTTTTTCCTGCTTAATATTCATTTAGAATAATAATTTAAGTTATGGCACTATATGAGTAGAGTTATTAAACTTTCCCCCTGATAAAAATTTTATAATACTATATTTATATCATAAAATATTAAAATAAAAATAAGTATTATTAAACTTTCCTGCACGAAACATTGCTCAAAAGTTGGAAGCTTTTAGCGTACTATAAGCAGTCCGGGACTTTTTGGTTCCTTTCCATGGGTTGATAACCAAAAACACTATTGTGCTTTTCTTATGACATATTATATAAAACCGGATGGAAGGGCAGAACGTTATAAAGAGTTGAAGGAAATAGTTGACGGTATTTTATGAGTTATTAATAAAATTGACGATAACAGTAGTATAAAAAATGTATTGACTTAAATATGCATTTCCCTTATTATATTATAGAATATTTCACTTTTCCCATTTCTATTGTTTATCAAATTATTCATTACCTCCGGGAAAACACTTACTCTTCTGCATATTAGACTTTCTACCCTGATTAAATCGGGGTAAGCCTGGCAGTTAAAATGCAAAAACGGAGGATTTTATGAAAAACAACTGTTTGTTTTTTATACTGGTATTTTTCCTATGCCTGCCTTCTGAACTCTATACACAGAAAAAATTATCAATTTATCCCGCAGGGAAAGAGGAGTTGATTTATTCAACATCTTTTGAAACAGATGAAGATACTGCCGGTTGGTTTGGATTAAATATCTTTGAATCAGATGTTCCTGCCGGTGGCGGCAGCAAATCCGCTTATATTTCCGGCGGGTGTGCAATACCGCATGCCTGGAAGATGCTTGGCCCCCTGCAAAATGCAGGAGAGTATATCGTTCGCTGTAAAGCAAAAAACTTAAGTAATGGTGGTATCGTCTCTATTGCAAAAGTTGAAGACAGTTTTATGGACGTTATTATAGATGTGCAGGATACAGTCTGGAAACAATATGTGTCAGAAAAGAAATTGTATTGCCCGGCAGGAGGCAGCATAGTTCTTTCTTTAAGTTCTGGCGGGCTTATACCATCAGCAATGCTTGTTGATATGATTGAAGTTTTTAATACTGAACCAACCAACTCAGGATGGAAAATCATAAAAAAAGGAACACCTGAAAAGCTTAGCTGTGTTGTAATGACAAATGATTCAACTGCATTTGCTGCAGGGTCGTTTAATACTATTATAAAAACAACAAATGCAGGAAATACATGGACAAGTATTTCACCAACTGTAAAGAACAATAATGTTGAGAGTCCTGCCTGGTCAGCAATCAGGTTCTATGATAAAAACTACGGGATTGCCGTTTCAGATGTTCATGCTGTAATTACTTCCAATGGAGGTGAATCCTGGGACGATATTTTCATTGATGGAAAGAATTTTACATGTATTGGAAATACCAGACTGGATAATATATATCTTGGCAATTCAGAAGGGTATCTGTTTAATTCAGTTGATACCGGAAAAACATGGTCACCATACAGGCTATTAAATGATTCTGTAACACAACAGGTAACAGGAGAGGCTGCTTCGTCTGTAAAATCCATAATACTTATTCCGGAAGCACTTAACGGAATGACTATGTATGCCCTTACAGCTAACGCTTTGTTTTACAAAGTAATGCAGCCCGAAATGGAATGGAAACAAATGGGAAAATTAAGCAGTTTCTCACAAAATAATTCACAGGCTCAAGACCTTTGTTATACAATGGACGGCACATTGTTTGTCTGCGGCATTTCTGATGAACCTGGTTTTGATGACGGGCTAAAAGGACTCATAATAAAACTTGGGCCCCCTGATTCACACTGGTACCAATCACTTGTTGGAGAATATGGTTCCCTGAACAGTTTGTCGAATCCCGGAACAGGAATTATTTATACTTGTGGTGCACATGGGATGATTTTTAGTACGTCAAACAATGGCAGGCAATGGAATCCCCAATATACAGGAATTTCATCCGACTTAAATTCAATTTATTTCTTTGATAATAGTAATGGCTTTGCTGTTGGTGATTCAGGTACAGTTTTGTTTACAAACTGTGGAGGATATTCAGCTCTTAATAGTCCTCCGGAGCCCTTCCATCTCCTTACTCCGGCAAACGGTGATTCCATTGTTCCTATGCGTTCTATGATTTTTACGTGGGATAAAGCTGAAGATTCGGAGGGAGATAACATTGAATATACTTTTTTATTATCAGAGGATACTTGTGTTACATGGAAATCATATGGACAGTTAAGTAATTCTGAATATTTTCAACTTCAGTCGGCTCCGGGAATGCCCGGTAAATATTACTGGACAGTTATTGCCAATGATGGAACTAATGCTGTTCCTGCTATTGAAGTTTTTTCATTTACTGTATATATAATTGCCGGAATTAACGAAGATGACGCTTTATCATTATCTGATGAATTATACCAGAATTATCCAAATCCTTTTAACCCTGCGACAAAGATTAAATATGAACTTAAGTCCGGCGGATATGTAACAATAAAAATATTTGATGTTCTTGGGAAAGAAACCGCTGTATTGATAAATGAATACAAGCCTCAGGGCAGGTATGAAGTCGAATGGAATGCCCGGAATTTTTCAAGTGGGGTTTATTTCTGTACAATTAAAGCTGGTGAATTTATGTCCACAAGAAAACTGATTTTGCTTAAATAAGCTCTAATATCCCTTTACTATAAGTTCAGGGTTACATGATTTTACTTTATATACGTAATCGCGAAAAAGTGTATTGTTACCTATAGTAATAAATTTCTTGTTGGTAGTTTTAATGTTAGCAAAGGTATTTTTCCGGGAAATTGAAAGAACATCCCCTGCTGCCATGGAATAATGTTTTCCTGTAATCGTGGTAAAGATTACTTTATTGTCTGAAGTTATTTGAAGTTTTACGACAAGGTACAGTAATCTAAACGCGTAAATAAAGACAAAGACCAGCCAGACGAGCAGAAATCCCTTCATAAATACAGGTGCGTTTTCCTCAAAAGCTCTTAATGTGGCGGAAATGCCAAGCATTAAAAAGGAAGCAAAAAAAATAAACGGGTAAAGCTTATAGTAACCTTTTAATTCAACAGTCATAACTTTTATTTAACATGTTTTTAATAAATTAATTTATCAATAATAACAAATTTAGCCAAACCAGCTATCATATTATAGCCGGAATATGCTGAAATAACTTTATGTATTCAGTGACTTATATGCAAAGCAAAACTTATTTGCTTCTTATTAAAATATCTTTTATATCTTTGTTATAATTCTTTAAACAAATAAGTAACCGCCATGAAAATTATAGCTGACGAAAATATTTCTTTTGCTGCTGAAGCATTTTCAAAATTTGGCACAGTAGAGCTTATGCATGGCAGGAAAATTACCCGGTCATCGCTTATGGATGCAAAAGCGCTGGTTGTCCGTTCAATAACAAATGTTAATAAAGATCTTCTTGACGGTACACCTGTGAAGTTTGTTGGTACTGCAACTATAGGAACCGACCATATTGATGTTCAGTATCTTGATGACCACAACATCACTTTTACTGATGCAAAAGGCTGCAATGCTGATGCCGTAACTGAATATGTTTTTACTGCCCTTATAAATATTGCTGTTAAGTACGGAATAACTCTTGCCGGAAAGACAATGGGAATTGTGGGTGTTGGAAATATCGGTACCAGGGTGGCACGTTATGCACATGAGCTTGGCCTTAGTGTTCTGAAAAACGATCCGCCTCTTCAGAGGAAAACCGGCAGCAGCGAATTTGTTCCGCTTGATGAAGTATTAAAAGCTGACTTTATTACATTTCATGTTCCGCTTAATAAAGGGGGAGAAGATAATACTATTCACCTTCTTGATAAAGAAAAACTGGAACTGATTAAAGAAGGTACAGTGCTTATAAATGCTTCCCGCGGGCCTGTGGTTGATAATACAGCTTTGCAGGATATTATTTCCCGAAAGAAAATATATACCGTACTTGATGTATGGGAGAATGAACCTGAACTTAATATAAGCCTCTTAAACAAAGTTGAAATTGCAACTCCGCATATTGCTGGATACTCTCTTGAGGGTAAAGTAAACGGAACAAAAATAATATATGATGCCTTATGCAGGTTTTCAGGTTTTAAGAATATATGGGTACCGGAAATGCCTGCCGCTGATTTTAATATTATTGAGTATAATGCAGCAGGGGATATTGCCGAAGATTTAAATAATATGTTTTCGGAAGTTTACGATATAAGGCATGATAATAAAGAGCTAAAAAAAATGCTCTGGATGCCGGAAAATGAAAGAGCATCTTACTTTGACACTTTAAGAAAAAACTATCCCCTCAGAAGGGAATTCCTTAACTATAAGGTGATATTCAAAGATGGCAATAATAATGTTAAAGAATTACTTTCCAAATTCAGATTCAGAGTAGAATAAAAATTTAATGCCGGGTTACTGGCTTACGCCCGGCAGTTTAAATTCTATAGGTATTATCATTTGTATTTTTACAGGTTTCCCTTTTATAAATCCAGGTTTGAATTTAGTATAATAAACAGCTATCCGTGCTGATTCATCGCAGCCAAACCCAATTCCTTCAACAACTTCGGCCTGTTTTACTTCCCCGTTCTGGTCAATAAAAACCTGTACTTTAACAGTTCCCTGTATTCCTCTTTCTTTGGCTTCAGTAGGGTAATGTACTTTCTTTTGTAGTTTGTCCATTCCGCCTACAGGTTCAGGCATTACATCTGCCTGCAGATAAAATTTAGGCTCCGGTTCAAATGCCTTATCCTCCACAACAGGCGGAAGCATTTCATCAGGCGACTTTTTTACTCTCTTAATAACCTTTACAACTTTAGTTACAACACTGTCAGTTTGTGTAATTTTAGTTGTAGTATCAGGCTTTTGTTCATAATAAGGGTGAACTTCAACTACCTTTTTGCCCCCCTCATAATTTATATCAGTTAAATAGGTACCTGTAGAATCATAAATAGTTGTAGGGCCTTCCCTCCTGCCGTTTTCAAGGTTAGCCATTTCAATCAGTTTGCCGGCTTTGTTATAATACCTTACAAGGCCTTCAACCCTGCCGTTAACATAAAATCTTTCTTCTTTAAGATTTCCGTTTTCGTAGTAAAGTTTTGCTTCGCCTTCCCTTACGCCATTGCTATAAGTAATTTCTGATTTCACGTTTCCGTTTGGGTAATATTCCTTTTGAGGGTCCTGTGCAAAAAGAAAGACAGCCGGTGAAAGAAAGAGACAAATAATAAGAGTAACTGTAAAAGAATAACTGCTGTTCATAATAAGAAAAATAAATTTTGGTGTACAAAAGTAACAATTAATCACGAATTATAAGAGGCATTAAAAAAGCCGTTATAAATACTAAAATAGCAATACCAAAGAAGAAATATCCAAAATAATCGTCATATTCAAGCATATTTAATTGTCCCAGTAAATAATTCCAGTCGTGGTATACTCTATTTCCACCGAGCAGCGGAATAGCTTTTTCCCTGGCATCGGCCGCATAAACGCTTATATTTATAAAATTCTGCCCTAACCATAAAAGAGAAAATTGCACACCTGTTTTATACCTGTTTTTCAGGAAATACCAGGTTATTAGAGACGGAAGTATTATCTGCATAAGAGTGCCGCCAAGAGTATAGATAAATCGGCCAAAAAACATAAAGAAAATATGCCCGGCTTCATGAATAACAAGGTCAGCATTATCTATAAATGTGTATGTTCCCCTGTTAAGTGACCAGTAAGCCGCAGCAGCTATAACAATTAACGATGGTACCCACCTGAATATTTCTTTTTTTCGGCTGTATGCATTTGTCCCATAATTCATATATATAACATAGCTTTTGCTGTCCATTTAATCAAAGTCAGATATACAATTAAGAATAATGAATAAATGCCAATATTATGCCAATATTCACAGATTATAAAATGAATAAATTCGCAGGGACTTCCTCTCTTATTATACAAATTTCTTATATTTGAATTCAATTAATAATCAAAAAAGGCATTATGAAAGGAATTATCCTTGCCGGGGGGTCTGGCTCCCGTCTTTATCCTATTACCAAGGTATATAGCAAACAGCTTACAATAATTTATGATAAGCCGCTTATTTATTACCCGCTATCTATATTAATGCTTTCAGGAATAAGAGAAGTTCTTATTATTTCAAATAAAGAGACAATTCCGCTTTACAGGCAATTGTTTGGTGACGGAAGTCACGTTGGTATGAATATAGAATATGCAGTTCAGGATGCACCGCGGGGTATTGCTGAGGCATTTATAATTGGCGAAAAATTTATAAATGGCGAAGATGTAACGCTTGTACTGGGTGATAATATCTTTTACGGCAAACTTGATTTTGTTTATAATGCAATAAAACATAATAATGGGGCAACAATATTTGGCTACCAGGTTACTGACCCGGAACGTTATGGTATAGTAGAATTTGATAAAGAGGGGAAGGCTATCTCTATAGAAGAGAAGCCCAAAGTCCCAAAATCCCAGTATGCAGTTCCCGGAATATATGTGTATAATAATGATGTAATAAACATTGCAAAAAACCTGCAGCCTTCAGCACGCGGTGAACTTGAAATTACAGATGTTAACCGTGAATACCTTAAACGAGGTAATCTTCATGTTGAAAAAATTGGCAGAGGCATTGCATGGCTTGATACGGGAACCCCGGAAGCTCTTTTGCAGGCTTCAAACTTTTTTGGAGTTATTGAGCAAAGGCAGGGGCTTAAGGTTGCCTGTATTGAGGAAATTGCCTGCACTATGGGTTTTATAAGCCAGGAACAGTTTACAAAACTTGTTAATTCCATGCCTAAATGTTATTACAGAGATTACCTGGAAAGACTTTTAAAAGATGAAAATAATCAAAACTAAATTAGAAGGGCTTGTTGTAGTTCAGCCCGATGTATTTACAGATCAGAGAGGATACTTTTTTGAATCTTTTTCCGAAAAGAAATACCTGGAAAGTGGCATAAATGCACGGTTTGTACAGGACAATATTTCAAAATCGCAAAAATCAACAATTCGCGGCCTGCACTACCAGGCGGGTGAAATGGCGCAGGGAAAACTCTGCCAGGTTATCTGCGGAAAAGTGCTGGATGTAGCTGTTGATATAAGAAAAGGTTCTCCTACCTACGGAAAATATCATTCTGAAATTTTGTCAGATGAAAACCACCTCCAGATGTGGATACCGCCAGGATTTGCACACGGATTTTCTGTCCTTTCTGAGGAAGCCGTTTTTATGTATAAATGTGCGCAGTTTTACAGCAAGGAGCATGAACGGGGTATAAGGTATAATGACCCTGTTTTAAATATCGACTGGCAGGTTACTGATCCTATTATTTCAGAAAAGGATTTGAAATCAGTGTTTTTTGCTGATATCCGTCCTGAATTTATATATGAACAAATGGATTAATTTTTAACCTGCTTCACACGGCAATTTTAAAAAATTGCCAATTTTAGTTTCCTGCTGAAACTGATTAATTTTAAATATTATAATTAAGGAGAATTTATGCAGGTTCCATTGTTGGATCTGAAACAGCAGTATCATTCTTTGAAAAAAGAACTTGATGAAGCAGTATTACGCGTGGCAGAGTCACAGTATTTTATTTTAGGGCCTGAAGTTGAAAAAATGGAAAAGGAACTGGCGGAATATCTCAACGTAAAACATGCCCTTGGTGTCTCTTCAGGTACAGACGCTCTTTTACTTTCACTTATGGCTGCAGGCATTCAACCCGGTGATGAGGTTATAGTTCCAACTTATTCATTTTTTGCCACAGCCGGAGTTGTTGCCAGAATGAATGCAGTTCCGGTTCTTGCTGATAATGACCCTGTTACTTTTAATATTGATCCAAAAGAAATTGAAAAAAGAATAACCCGTAAAACAAAAGCTGTTATTCCGGTACATCTTTACGGCCAGAGTGCTGATATGGAGCCAATAATTGAAATAGCTAAAAAACATAATCTGCTTGTTATTGAAGATGCTGCACAGGCTATAGGCGTACAGTATAAAGACGGAAAACATGTGGGTACTATTGGCGATATTGGCTGCTATTCATTTTTTCCAAGCAAAAATCTTGGATGCTTTGGTGATGGCGGGCTTGTTGTAACAAATAATGATGAACTTTATGAGAAACTCCATATAAAAAGAGTTCATGGAGGCAAACCGAAATATTTTCATAAAGTAATAGGCGGCAATTTCCGTATTGATGCTTTGCAGGCTGCTGTTATAAGTGTTAAACTTCCGCATCTTGATGACTGGTCTGAAAAAAGAAGAAAAAATGCTGAAACATATACGCGCTTTTTTGTTGACGCGGGCCTTGCTAAGGAAGAAGGAAAAACCAGCTTTGACAGTGATAATAAAGTACTATTACCAAAAGCCATTTATAAAGATGCACAGGCAAAACCAAAGAATTACCATATATATAACCAATATATAATACGTGTTGAAGACAGGGATGGATTAAGGGCATTTCTTGGCGAGCAAAAAATAGGGACTGAAATATACTACCCTGTTCCCTTCCACCTGCAGGAGTGCTTTGCAAATCTTGGCTATAAGAAAGGGGACTTTGTGCATTCAGAAATGTCTGCTGATACATCTATTGCATTGCCTATTTATCCTGAACTTACAGATGAACAATTAAAATTTGTTGTGGATAAAATTAAAGAGTATATCTGTAAATAATTATTTTGCTTAACCCTGCAGCACGGAGCTGCAGGAACTATTTTCTAAACTAGTGTGGGGGTTACCTGATATAATGAATGACTTAACTAATAAAAAAGTCTTTATAGCCGGGCATCGCGGTATGGTCGGTTCTGCAATTATGCGGAGCCTGCAGGCAGGCGGTTATAAAAACATAATTACAAGAACAAAAAGTGAACTTGACCTTATGAGCCAGCAGGCAGTAGCAGAGTTTTTCGGTAATGAAAAACCCGATATTGTTATACTTGCTGCTGCTAAAGTTGGCGGAATACTTGCCAACAGTATTTACAGGGCTGAATTTATATATAATAACCTGATGATTGAATCAAACATCATCCATTCTGCACACGTCAATAATGCAGAAAAGCTTATATTCTTAGGAAGTTCCTGTATATACCCAAAGATGGCTCCCCAGCCATTGAAAGAAGAAACTCTTCTTTCAGATTATCTTGAGTATACAAATGAACCTTATGCAATTTCAAAAATTGCCGGTATAAAATTATGCGAAAGTTACTTTAAACAATATGGTGATAATTATTATTCTGTTATGCCTACAAACTTGTATGGTATAAATGATAATTTTGACCTCAAGACTTCTCATGTGCTTCCCGCTATGATAAGAAAGTTCCATGAAGCTAAACAAAACAATTCTCCGGAAGTTACATTATGGGGCACAGGAACACCCAAAAGAGAATTTCTGTTTGTTGATGACCTTGCAGAAGCTGTATGCTATTTACTGGAGAAGATTGATGCTGCAGATATGTATGATAAAGGTATCTCGCAGATAAATATTGGAACCGGTGAAGACCTTACCATAAATGAACTGGCACTGATTATTAAAGATGTTACTGGATATAAAGGGAAGATTGTATATGATACAACAAAACCGGACGGCACTCCCCGCAAGCTTATGGATGTATCACGCCTGCACAGCCTTGGCTGGAAACATAAAACCGGGCTGCGTGATGGAATTACAAAAACTTACTCATGGTACCTTGAAAATCAAAAATAAATAATAATCTGGATATATAAATAATATGAAAAAAGCATTAATTACTGGTATTACAGGTCAGGATGGAAGTTATCTTACAGAGATACTGCTTAATAAAGGATATGAAGTTCATGGTATTATAAGAAGAAGCAGCTCATTTAATACTGCAAGAATTGACCACCTTTATGCAAATGAAGATTTACTAAATAAAAAATTCTTTTTGCATTATGGCGACCTTGTTGATACAAGCAACCTTAACAGGCTTCTTGAAAAAATAGAACCTGATGAAATTTATAACCTTGCTGCACAAAGCCATGTTAAAGTATCATTCGAAGTGCCTGATTATACAGGACAGGTTGATGCTCTTGGTACTTTAAGATTCCTTGATGCAATTAGGGAAGTCGGCCTAAAGAAAGTTAAATTTTACCAGGCATCAACAAGTGAATTATTCGGTAAAGTACAGGAAATTCCTCAGACTGAAAAAACACCATTTTATCCACGCTCCCCTTATGGAGTAGCAAAATTATATGGCTACTGGATAATTGTTAATTACAGGGAAGCTTATGATATTTTTGCAAGCAACGGAATTCTCTTTAACCATGAATCACCACGCCGCGGAGAAACATTCGTTACAAGAAAAATAACTCATGCCGCCGCAAGAATAGCGGCAGGACAGCAGGACGCTCTTCTGCTTGGTAATCTTGATTCCAAAAGGGACTGGGGCTTTGCACCTGAATACTGCGAAGGTATGTGGAGAATTCTACAGCACGAAAAAGCTGAAGATTTTGTACTTGCAACCGGTGAAACTCACACCGTAAGAGAATTTGCTGAGCGCACTTTTGCAGAGCTCGGTATTGAACTTGAATGGAAAGGCGAGAAAGAGAAAGAAGCAGGACACATTAAGAGCATTGATAAATCAAAAGCAGATACACTTGCTGAAGTAAATAACCCTGATAAAGATTACAGGTTTAAATTCAGCAATGCATTAAAAGCAGGTGATGCTGTTGTTAAAATTGACCCTACCTATTACAGGCCTACTGAAGTTGACCTGCTTATCGGCAATCCTGCAAAAGCAGAAAAACTGCTCGGCTGGAAAGCACAAACAAAATTTGAAGACCTTGTTAAGGTAATGATTAAATCTGATTATGAACGCGTGTTAAGAAGAGGATACTAATAAAAAGCAGATATTCATTTTTAAGGGCAGCTTTGACTGCCCTTTTTTTATGTTTTCCTCATTTCACCAGTCATTAATATTTTGCTCTGACATTTTCATGAATTTTTTACCGGTTCTTTCAATATTTTATTTGAAAATAATTTCATATCTTAGGTCACTCTTACGGCTTAATTCCTGTTAAACATAATACATTTATTCTATGTGAGGATGTTTTTATGCGGTCAATAAATTCAGTTTATCATGCTGTATCATCTCCAATCAATGACTTAATAACGTATAATGCTCTGCCCGGAGATCATCTTTCTCTTGATGCTTTAAACCCTTTCATATTCTTAAATCATCATGGCCCGCAGTTTTTTTCTCCTGACAATCATGGGCTGCCTTTCGGGCCGCATCCCCATCGCGGTATTGAAACAGTAACCTTTATTATTGATGGGGATATTAAACACAAAGATTCAGGCGGTGAAGAAAGTATTATATATGCCGGCGGAGTTCAATGGATGAGTGCAGGAAAAGGGCTTCTTCATTCCGAAACATGTTCAAATGATTTTTTAAAAAATGGCGGTAATTTTGAGGTGCTTCAATTATGGATAAACCTTCCTTCCACATATAAATTAAAAGAGCCTTCATACCTGGGACTTCAGAAAGAAAGTATCCCGGCAATAAAGGTAAATGATAAAGTTACGCTTAATCTTTTATCCGGAGAGTTTAAATGGAAAAAAGGCCCATTTGATTCTGTCACAAAAGTTTTTCTCTCCACAATAGAAATGAAAGAATCCGGCAAAATATCTATCAATCTGCCCCATATAAAAAAAGTGCTGCTCTATGTTGTAAGAGGAAAAATTTCGATCGGTTCCCGCCAGACAGAAGCATTAAATGTGGTTTTTCTTAATCATGACGGAAAAAGTGTAGATATAAATGCTGATTCAGATTGCCTGCTTATTTTTGGCTATGCTGATCCGCTTAACGAAACAATTGCAGCACAAGGCCCTTTTGTTATGAACACTGAAAGAGAATTGGTTGAGGCCTACCGTGATTACAGGGCAGGTAAATTCGGAGTATGGAAAGGAAGATCATAGCAAGTTAAGTTTTTATGTGTCCTTTCTCTTGTCCTCGCTGCCTGCAGGTACCCGAAACAATAAATTTAGTACTATCCTCTTGTTAGTATTACACTTTTGCGGATATAGTTTAGTTTTCATATTTCATTCTGCCCGGATTAAACGGCAAAAATCGCCGGGGTTGTATTTTATTTTCACTCTGAAAGGCTGCAACAATACGGGAGGGAAAATATTTCGTATAACATACTCACCATGCCGGATGCATACTGACATTTGCAATTAACATGCAGTTCCTTCCTGCCAGTATGAAGGCAAAAAGACAGGGTCTTTTTTAAGGAATGAAAAATACAAGCTGGCGTTTTTTATAATTTGATTTTATAATATAAAAACATGTAAATTTTAACAGCAAAAATTCATGGGGGAATAATGGATTGCCTGAAAAATAAACAAGCTTTCATTTTACTTCTGCTGATTAGCGGTATTATGGTCTCAGGATGTGCCCGCACTTATAATATAACAAAATATTCTTCACAATATTCTTCACAAGCTGATTATTACAGGGACTTTAACTCTTCAGTAACTGCCCGGAATGTTACAGTTGAACTTAAAGACAGTTCTATAATATCTCCCGGCGGCGAAGTACTTATAAATAACGATACTCTTTTCACTCTTATAGAAAAAAGTGAAGAAACAGAGAGTGCTGTTCCTCTCTCAATGATAAAATCAATACTTAATTCAGGCAGTAATGCAGAAGGAGTTGAAGTTGTTTTAAATAATAAAGACAAAATTCCAGCACTTATTGTACGCTCTGAAAATGATTCATTGTTTTTTCACCGGATAAATAAAGCTTACATTGAAACTGCAATAGCTCCGGCAGATAAAGTATTAAAAGTACAGTATAAAAACCGGTGGGCTGGAGCTGCGTATGGAATGACTGCAGGCTTTTTTACCGGAGGGGTTGTGGGGCTTGGTTATATATACATTGATGGCACTCTTAATGAAAGGGGCGAAAATAAAGAACCTCCATTTAAAAGTTTCATAACAGGTGCCGCAGCAGGACTTGTAATTGGCGGGGTTATAGGCTGGTTAACAGGATATGGTTTTATATACCGTTTTTAATATTTAAAATTAAAAACCTCCGGTACTGCCGGAGGTTTAAATTTTTACAGATAGTTATAAACTTATTTATAACTAAACTTATCTTTCAGTTTTATATCTGCAGAAGAACTGCCGACAAGTATTTCAAAGTCACCCGGTTCGGCAACCCAACTGTGTGTTTTTACATCATAAAAGCTTAAATCGTCTTTTGTTAGTTCAAACTCAACTGTTTTGCTTTCGCCCGGATTAAGCGGAACTTTAGAAAATCTCTTCAGTTCTTTCACCGGCCTGTCAATACTTGATACAACATCTTTTATATATAACTGTACTACTTCATCACCTTTAACTTTACCTGTATTTTTCACATCAAACTTAACCTTTATAGTGCCATTGTTGTCAATTTTAAGATTGTTGTATGCAAATGTTGTATATGATAAACCAAAACCAAACGGGAACATTGGCTTAATATTCTTTTTTTCAAAATGGCGGTAACCTACGTAAATACCGTCTTTATAATAAGTAACGCTGTCCTGTGATTTATATGTCCCATAAGCAGAGCAGTCTTCCCATTTCATTGGCCAGGTCATTGGAGATTTGCCTGAAGGATTATATTTGCCTGTAAGTACATCAACAACTGCATTTGCTCCTTCTTCACCATAAAACCATGATTCAAGAACAGCCGGTACTTCATTAATCCATTTATTAACTAATAAAGGGCCGCCGTTATTAAGTACAACAATAGTATTTTTATTTGCCTTAACTACTTCAGAAATAAGTTCATCCTGCCCTTCAGGAAGGTTTAAATCAGGCCTGTCAAAACCTTCGCCTTCAAGCCTGTCATTTGTCCCGGCAAATACAATTGCTACATCTGATTTTTTTGCAAGCTCCACAGCTTCTTTTAAGTAACTTTGTCCCGGCACTTTCCATCCAAGTGAACAAACTGCATCACCGCCATTGTCATAAAATTCAACTTTAATGTTGTATGTTTTTCCGGCAGTTAATTCCAGTTCTGCTGCATAAGTTTGCGCAGCGTGATTTGACCAGTCATTAATAAGAAGCTTTCCATCCACAAAAAATCTTACGCCGTCATCACTAATTACATCAAAAGTATATTTGCCTGATTTTGGGGCAACAACTTCACCTGTCCAGCGGACTGAAAACATATCTTCGTTAACCTCTTCGGCAGGCTTCCCGGTCCAGTTAAAATTAATTTGCTTATCTGTACGGGTTAAAACGGAATTTCCTTCAAGATTCATGTTGTTAAAAAATTCAGCCTTAAATCCGTTTGGAATGCAGCTTTCATCAATCGGGTTGGGATCTCCTTTTACAAGGCAGCCTTTTGCAAATTCAATTTTAACATTATTACCAAGCTTTGCTTTAAGAGCCTCAAGGGGACTGTAAGCATATATTGGAGTAACAAGCGAGCTTCCGCCGCCGCCTGTTCTTGCAGTTGCACCGTTAGGCCCAATTACTGCAACTGATTTTATTTTGGCAGCATTCAGAGGTAATGTGTTTTTGCTGTTTTTTAATAACACTATACTTTCCAGTGCTGCCTGGTATGCAACCTGGCTCTTAAAGTCTGATTTAACTTTAGTTGAATCAGGTTCGTACTGTTTATCAAAAAGCCCGAGCTTATAAATAACAGTAAACAGCCTTCTAACTTTGTCATTAATAACTGACTCAGAAATTTCTCCTGATTTAACAGCATCAAGCAGAGTGCTGTCATTCATATAATAACCTGTAGGCATTTCAATATCAAGCCCGCCCTTAGCTGTAGGAATTGAACTGTGAACAGCTCCCCAGTCAGACATAACAAGCCCGTCAAATTTCCATTGCCCTTTCAGAACATCCTTTAACAGGTAATCATTTTCACTTGCGTAAGGGCCGTTAACTTTATTATATGATGACATTATTGTTAATGAACCGGCTTCTGTAATGGCTGCTTTAAATGCAGGGAAATAAATTTCATGTAATGTTCTTTCATCAACATTTACATCAATGAAAGTCCTTTCATGTTCCTGGTTGTTTGCGGCAAAGTGTTTAACACAGGCAGCAACATTTTCTTTCTGAACGCCTTTTATATAATCAACGGCTATACGCGAAGTAAGGTAAGGGTCTTCACCAAAGCTTTCAAAGTTTCTGCCGCCCTGGGGTGTTCTGAGTATATTAACACATGGCCCAAGTATAACGTCTCTTCCCTTTGCTTTAACATCCTGGCCAATAGCTTCTCCAATTTTTTCAATAAGCGCAGGATTCCATGTGGCTCCCATTGATATTCCTGAAGGATAAGAATTGGAAGGATCCCATCTTACACCAACAGGGCCATCAGTCATGCGCAGTTCAGGAATGCCAAGTTTTTTTATTTCCTTTGAAGCAAATCCTGTTCCTCCGAGTAAATCAATTTTTTCTTCGAGGGTAAGCTTATTTAGCAGATCTTCTACCCGCTCATTTACCGGATAATTTTTATCCAGGTAAATTGGTTTTTCCGGATTTTTAGCGCCGGTAAAAAGTAGCAATAAAAAGGCTGCAGATAAAACTAAAGCACCTTTTTTCATTAAACCTCCAATATTGAATAATTTTATTTATTATAATAGTCGCATAAAGTTAATATGTATGCGCCTGCACCATACCCAACCATTGGTATAGCGCCTTCATAATTTTCCGTTTTATATTCATATACCTCGGCAACATAATTAAAATTCATTCTGGAATAATCAGTAGTCCAGTCGATCAGTTTTTTAGCTTCCTCTCTTAAGCCATGCTTCAATAATGCAGAAGAGTAACGCAGATTTAAAAATGGCCATTCTCCAATTGTATACCAATCCGGATTATTTAACCTTGAGAATCCACGCCTCTCATTTATTTTTAGCCCTTTGGTGTACTCCTTATAATATGTTTTAAAAAAATTGTCATCTTTAATTACATCCTGGTTGAAGGCTTCAACAGTACCTCCGTCAAAGAAATCTATGGTTTCCGGGGAGGGGGCACTTTCATAACCTTTTATAAGTTTGCCTTCAAATATAAGGTTCTGTTTAATACCATCCTGTAATTTTTCAGACGCCTCAATATATTTTTCATACCCTGGCAGATTATTCTCTTTACATATTTCGGCAAAGTTTCTTAAACCGGCAGAGTTAACAATTGCAGTAAAAGCATACTGCCTTCCCGGAAGATGATACTCCCACGGGCCTGATTCCATTCTGATTAGATTATCATCAGCTATAAATGAAACTATCGGGTCAGCGATTAATTTGCTTAAAACCTCATAATTGTCTTTCAGGAACTGAACATCATTGCTTTTTCTTATATAGTCTGCAAAGCCGGTAAGGAACAATCCAAATCCGTCTAATTCAATATTGGGTCCATTTTCATTAAAGTCAGATTCCTCTTTCCCAATACCAAAATAACGGCACACAGATAACCTGTAATCTGTTTTTACGCCGTAATCAACTCCATCTTTCCATTTAAAGTGAACATAATAACCTGCATCTGCGTTCAGGAAGAAATTTAATGCAGCTTTTGCCTCCTTATAAAAACCAAGCCTGTTAAGAGCCATTATAGAATACATCCCATCACGCAGCCAGCCGATATTCCACTCCCCGGGCGGCAGTGAAGCCAGTATTTGGCCTCTTGATTTCGGAAATATTTCTCTATCTGATATTTGTCCCATCTTCATAATACTTATAGACTGCTCATAAAGATTTTTTTCATCCTGGCTTAATCCTTCAGGCATGTAAGCCTTTTGTATTACGCTACGCATATAGTTTACTTCATTTGTTACAGGGTCAACAAGGTTCATCATATTTGCGGCAGTTTTAATTATCCGGGTATTATTATGCAGGGAATCATTAAATGAAAAGAGGAAATATTTTTGAATATTTCCGTTCTGTAATTTCCTTACTGCCTTTTCAGCAAGTACCTTTGTTTTGCCTTTATCATAAGTAAAATCAAGTTTACCGATTATATTTTCTTTTCCTTCTAATACTGCATAAAACACTTTTTCATTATAAGTAAAAGGGGCAAAGAGTTTTAGCGAAAAGTCTTTGTAATCAATATTAATAACATGCGTATTCTTTACATAACCAACAGAAACAGGCTCTTCTTTTGATTTAAGCTTCAGGTTCTTAATAAAAGGCTCAACATTTTTATTTTCGTCATACATCCTGAACATATGCGGTGTTACCTTTTCAACAAGATTCTTCTCCTGGTTATAAACTGCGGCTATAAGTCCATTGGCAGTTGTAATCTGGAAGAAGCTTTTCTTTGGGCCGGGGCCCGGATGCATAACCTTCAAATACTGCTGCTTATCAAAAATTCCGTAATAACCGGGCTGCATGCCGCCGTCGTAAAGGTAGTCATATACCCTTACAGCAATAACATTATCTTTTTTAAGCAGCCCGGCAGGTATTTTATACGCACGCTGGGCATTCCAGCCCGATTCTATTACCGGTTTTATTTTGCCTGTAGCTCCAACCAGTACGCCGTTAAGATAAGTTTCGTCAATATCATCTATCTTTCCAAGCATCAGGTATATTTCTTCAGGCAGTTTTTCCGGATTTGCTTTAAAATGCACCCTGAACCAGCCATAACCATCATACCCCTTATGCCCGTTGGCTTCCCATGTGGTAGGTATAATTACATGCTGCCAGTTTTTATCATTAAGTCCCGGGTCTTTGTAAGTGCTGTCGTTACCTATTTTAAGCAGCCATTTATCAGGCAGTTTAAGTACCTGCGGATAAAGTGAAGATGGCAGAATGCTTAACAGTACAATCAGAATAACAATAATGTTTGTAGTTCTTTTCATATAGCTTTGGAATTAATTATTAATTCATTGTTTCTTGTTTATTCGTCAATGTTTGCACCTGCAGCCGCAAGTTCAAAAGTGTTTTCTCCGGCCTTCACATTAAATACTTCTTTGCGTTTTGGCCATGCATAAACAGTTAATTCAAACGGATGATTTGACTTGACAGTTATACTGCACGGACTTTTAACGCTGGTTCGTTTTTCACATATTAGTGATGCCGTGATATCTCCAAAGCATAAATTATTAATTCCATGCCTGTCAACCCGGTTGATATTCCATTCAAGTTTACTGTCTGCACCCTGAGGCCTGAAACCAAGAATATTCTCAATTAACAACTGAATAGGGCCACATCCGCTCCAGCCTACAAAATCAGGGCGTGACCATACACCACGCATATCCAGTTCAGAAGAGTAGTTCTCCCATATAGTACCGGTTTTTTTATACGTCCTGTATATTGCATCAAGGTATTTCTGTACTGCAGTAACTGCAAATTCCTGGCTGCCCAGTATTTCGCGGTACTTATTAATACCTTTTATAATCATTACATTTGTTGGTGCCCATACACTGCCGAGCCAGTATTTACCGTCAGACTGGAAATTTGGATCACTTGCAGCCAGTGAAGCGAACGGAGTGCTGCGCCAGAAAGTTTTTGGGTCTTTAAGATTGTTTATCATTTTTTCGGCCTGATCTTTTGAAGCTATTCCGGCAAGCATAGGCCAGAAACATGCTACCGTTTTACACTTTACCTGGTTCCCCTCATCATCAAGGTCATAATACAATCCATCTTCTTCATTCCACATAAACTTGTTTATCTTATCAGCTATCTCTTTAGCTTTTACTTTGTATTTTTCTCCGTCAGCTTTTTTCCCAATCTCTGTATACATCTCTGCTATATCATTGTAACACATTACCATCTGTGCAGACATATCTGTCCATGCAGAGCCTGAACGGGGAGTGTTATCCATGCCTGAACCAAATCCAGTTTGCCAGTATAATCCATGTTTTGTGCCGGCTTTTTTCCGGTAAAGTTCAAGCCATTCGGTATATTTTATAATTGCAGGAAGTACTGCTTCAAAGCGTGATTTATCGCCGGTTAATTTATATGATTCCATTTCAGTCCAGCTGAACAGAGGCGGGTTTATAGTATTATCGCCGCCTTCAAAAAGATAATCCTTCCCGCTTTCTTCGAAGATCTCACGGCAGATATACCCGTTTTCATGCTGCCTTGAGTAAAAATTATCGAGTGATTGTATAGCGGGGAAAAGATTATGTGCATAACGCGCAAACATAATCATGAAAAAAGAATCCCATTGGTAAATACACGGCGAAAATGCCTCGTCTATATAATCTGATACAAAGGGAGAACCCTGAGGAGGCTTTTTGTAATGATCAAAAGCAAGCTGCCATGTTTTCCAGTATAGTTCAATGTATTCAGGGCTGTCTTCCATAACCGGAGACGGCAGTTTGTCTTTGCTTTCGTTAAAAGCAGGAATATTTGTTGGTGTATAAGTTTTTTTATTGAAATACTGCCCGCGCATTGCTGTGTCCTCATACTGTGCTTTTACACTTAAACACGGCAGCAGTATAATTGATGCAAATACAAGATAAGTAAAGAGTTTCATTTGCCCCTCAATTTTAAATAAATAAAAAAATGACAATTAAACTTACAAATTATTTAATATCTTCAACCCCGAGAGCCTTAATATAACCCTTGTTAATAATACAATTCTTAAGCCTGCAGTTTTCCAGGAAATCATCCAGCGCTTTTTTTACTATAGCAGCATCCGGTTTGTTTTGCCTTATCTTTTCATAATTACTGCGGTCACCGGTTACAAATTTTATAACGGCTTCATATTCATCAGTCCTCTTTATTGAAACAATTCCTGCAGTAGCATCAAGTTTTTTATATGGCCAGAAATGCCAGCTTACTTTATTTGAATCAAGCATTTCCCTGAACGTAGTAATCCATTCATCTGTGTTTTCACCTGATTCACCCATATATAATGGCACATTATATTTATTGCTGAAATCAAGGTAAGGCTGAATTACATTTTTTGTTGGCTCTGACCAGTACTTGTGAAATGTATAAACAAGCTTTGAATCAAATGGTTTTCCAAAAATATCAAAATTGCCATCCCACTGTGCTCCGCCAAGAAACATAATATGGTTTTTGTCCACTGTTCTTATTTCTGTAACAAGCCTTTTATAAAAAGGTTCAAGCATGGGATTGAGCTTTGCAGTATCAAAGTAGTGTGCAATTGGTTCATTCAGAAGGTCGTACCCAATAATTATATTTTCATTTGCATATCGTTCAGCGATACTTTTCCATATTTTAATTGCCAGCACCTGGCTTTCTTCATTCTCAAATAAGTAAGGATACCCCCAGCTGTCATCTATATTATCTCCTGTTTGCCCGCCGGGAGCGCAGTGCATATCAAGTATAACATAAAGTTGTTCTTCTTTACACCACTTTATTACACGGTCAAGCATTTCAAACCCGACCGGTATTGTTATCTCCGGGTATTCTTCACTTGCAAACAACCTGAAATTAAAAGGTACGCGTATTGAATTAAAACCAAGGCTTTTAATAAAATGTATGTCTTCGCGGGTTATATAATTATCTCTGAACTTTTTCCAGAAGTCACGTGCGGCATCCGGGCCAATTAGCTCAGTTATTGCCTGGTTTATTAAACGCGGAGAGCTTACAGCCCCAAACTTAAACATATAACCTTCGGGTACAAGCCAGTTGCCAAGATTTGTTCCTTTTAACTGGACAGGGCTGCCGTTTATATCAAGAATCTCCTGCCCCCTGGTTGAAAAGAAATTGTTCTGAGGAAAAACACAAACAGTAATAACAAAAACTAATAACAGCAGTAAAAATTTTTTCAAAAGCATCCCTCCTGTAAAGCTGGTTAATAGTGTTTTAATAAAATTATCTGCTTACTGCCTTAAAACAACAAGAGCGGCATCTCTGCCGCCCCTGTTCTCTCATCCCGGAAAATCTATAAATGAATGAGTAAAAACGCCCGGGAATTCCGGGCGGTTTAGAATGCTTAAATTTTAATTCGCAGTAAGTTCAAAATCAGCTTCCTGTACATCTGCTGAATTTGTTCCGACAAATACTTTGAACCTGCCGGGTTCACTTGCAATTTCCATCTTATCATTATAGAATTTCAATTTGTCATTTGTTATTTCAAATGTAATTGTTTGTGTTTCGCCTTTTTTCAGAAATATTTTCTTAAAGTCCTTTAATTCCTTTACCGGCCTTGTTACAGAACCTACAAGGTCTCTTGTGTAAAGTTGTACAACTTCTTCACCGTCATAATTGCCTGAGTTTGTAACATCAACAGAAACTTTTATGCTTCCGTTTTTATTCATTTTATCAGAGCTTAATTTTACTTTGCCATAATTGAACTTGGTATAGCTCAAACCGTAACCAAACGGGTAAAGAGGGGCCAAATCAAGGTCAAGATATCTTGAAGTAAAATAATTACCCTCTGTTGCAGGCCTGCCTGAATTTTTATGATTATAGTAAACAGGTATTTGTCCTGTTGCTCTTGGTACTGTAACAGGCATTTTACCTGAAGGATTATAATCGCCAAACAATACATCTGCAAGTGCATTGCCGCATTTAATTCCAAGGAACCATGATTCAACTATAGCATTTGCATTTTCTGAAATCCATGGTGTGGCAAGAGGCCTGCCATTCATAAATACAACTATTACCGGCTTACCGGTTTTAATTATTAGTTCAGCAAGTTCTTCCTGTACACCTGGCAGTTCAAGTGAAGAACGGCTTCTTGCTTCACCGCTCATACCAAAATATTCACCAAGTACAAGAATTACTGCATCAGCTTTTTTTGCAGTTTCAACAGCTTTACTAAAACCATCCCGGTTAACAGTATCAACAGGACAGCCTTTGGCAAAAAGTACTTTGGTACTGCCTGATACTTCTGCTTTTATTCCTGTTAGTGCTGATACAACATCTGCCGGATCGCCAAACTGTGCCCATGCACCAAGCGGATCAGACTGGCTGTCAGCAAGCGGGCCAATTACGGCAAGTGTTTTAAGATCCTTCTTTAAAGGAAGTGTATTGTCATTCTTCAATAAAACAATAGAACGCTGTGATACTTTAAGAGCTGCATCCTGCATGTCTTTATTAAGTATTGTTTCTTCCTCGCGTTTTTTATCGCAGTATTTAAATGGATCATCAAACAAACCAAGTTTGAATTTTGCCTTTAATATTCTGCGGACTGATTTATCAATTGTCTCTTCAGAAACTTTGCCTTCTTTAACAAGCTCTGTAAGATGTGATATGTATGCCCTTGATTCCATATCCATATCGCATCCTGCATTTAATCCTATTTCAGCCGCCTGTTTAAGATCTTCTGCAACTCCGTGGGGGATAAGTTCACCCACAGAGTTCCAGTCACTTACAACAAAACCATCAAACTTCCATTCGTCTCTAAGTACCTTATTCATTAAGAAACCGCTCCCTGAAGAAGGTACACCGCCAATTTCATTAAAAGATGCCATAAAGGTTTCAACACCGGCATCAAGTGCTGCCTTAAAAGGAGGAAGATATATTTCGCGTAATGTTCTTTCTGACATATCTACAGTATTGTAGTCCCTGCCGCCTTCAGCGCCGCCATAAGCAGCATAATGTTTTGCACACGCATAGATATGATATTTTGAAAGGTCTCCCTGGAATCCCTTAACTCTTGCTGCAGACATAACTGAACCAAGATAAGGGTCTTCACCTGAGCCTTCAACTATTCTGCCCCAGCGGGGTTCACGTGCAATATCAACCATTGGTGCAAATGTCCAGTTAACGCCGGCTGATGAAGCTTCAAGCGCCTGGCACTTTGCTGAAAGTTCCACGATCTCCGGATCCCAGCTGCTTGCTTCTGCAAGAGGGACGGGGAATGTTGTTTTGAATCCGTGTATTACATCAAATCCAAATATTAAAGGTATTTTTAGCCTTGTTTCATTAACAGCAACAGACTGAAGGTCACGTGTGAACTCAGCACCTACTGCATTCAGAAAAGAACCAATATGCCCCTTACGTATCATTTCCTTATATTCATCAGGAACCTGACTTTTTACTGTAGGCCCAAAACCTATACCAAATGATAACTGGTTTAACTGGCCGATTTTTTCTTCAAGTGTCATCAGGGTCATAACTGAATCTACTCTTTCGTCAATACTCTTTGCCGGTGCATTAACCGGTTTAAAGCCCGGAAAGAGCAGAAGCGAAATCAGGACAAATAAAGGAAAAGAATACTTGAAATATTTCATTAGCTCCTCATTTAGTTTTTATTAATAGGTCAATCCATAATTGTATGGGAATAACGGATCATAATTGCTGTCGCCAAAGTTTATAGGAATCTGCTGCATAGAACGCGGCCATGAAGCAGAAAGTTTTCCTTTAAAATTGTAATCGCCAAACAATACGTCAGCTACACCCTGGCCTTCTGTACCCGGCAGCCATGCAGCTACAAAAGCATCACTCTTGCCAAGAACATCATTTATAATCATTGGGCGGCCTGATAATAACACTACAACTACCGGTATTCCGGCAGCTTTCATATTATTTACTATAGCAGCGTCTTCTGGTGAAAGTGATAAATCTGTTCTGTCTCCTTTACCTTCCGCATAAGGAGTTTCACCAATAACAACTATTCCAACATCAGCCCCTTCTGCGCCGGTACCGTCAGCAGAATAAGTAACCTTTGTTGATTTTGAAACTGTGTTTTCAATACCTTTTTCAATAGTAGTCCCACCTGGGGTTACATCGCCTTCTTTTCCCTGCCATGCAATTGTCCAGCCGCCGCACTGAATTCCTATATCATTAACGCCTTTGCCGGCAAGGTGAATTCTCTTTAATTCTTTGGAAAGCGGAAGAACTTTGTTGTCATTCTTTAAAAGAACCATTGATTCTCTTACACACTCTCTTGCAACTTCTCTGTGTTCTGCTGAACCAACCTGTGCAGTTAAAGTGCGGTCTGTTAAATATGGTTTTTCAAACAGGTTCATTCTGAATTTAATTCTTAATATGCGCTTAACTGCATCGTCTATACGTGATTGAGGAATTTTACCCTCGCCCACAAGTTCTTTCATTATTGAAAAAAATCTCTGGTAATCTGTCGGCAGCATAACCATATCAATACCTGCATTTATACACTGCTCAACAGCTTTTTTGTAATCAGGATTAACCTGGTCAACTGCAGCATAATCTGAAACAATAAAACCATCAAACTTTAATTCATTTTTAAGTACATCAGTAAGAAGGTACTTAACACCGTGAACCTTGTTTCCGTTCCAGCTGTTATATGATGCCATAACTGAACCTGCGCCGGCTTTAATAGCAGCAATATATCCCGGCAGGTGAATTTCTCTCAAAGTTTTTTCATCAACTTCAGTATTTCCCTGGTCCTGGCCGTTTGTAGTTCCGCCGTCACCAACATAATGTTTTGCACATGCAAGAATTGATTCTTTTCCTGCAAGGTCTTTTCCCTGGAAACCTTCAACAGCAGCAGCGCCAAGCATTTCTGCCAATTCAGGAGTTTCACCAAAGCTTTCATAGGTTCTGCCCCAGCGTTCATTGCGGGCAACTGCAATACATGGAGCAAAGGTCCAGTTCATACCAGTACCAAGCACTTCCTTTGCAGTTACTTCTGCAGCTTTTTTTACAAGTTCAGGGTTGCGGGTACAGCCAAGAGCAATATTGTGTGGAAACAATACAGCGCCAAGCACATTATTATGCCCGTGTACTGCATCAATTCCAAAAACAAGTGGAATCTGCAGCCTGTCCTGCATTGCAACAGTTTGGGTTTTATCATAAAAATCTGCCCAGCCTTTTGGAGTTAGGTCATCAATTTCAGAGTCTCCTCCGCCTAAAATTGAGCCCATGTGGTAATTTTTTATATCATTAAGGTCCTTAACTGACATAAAATCAGCCTGAATCATCTGGCCAATTTTTTCATCCAGTGTCATTTTTTCCAGAAGAGCATTCACTTTTTCCTCAACAGAAAGATTGTCTCCCTTAGCCGGGGCAGCAGCGTTGTTTTTGCCGGACAATAATATAAGCAGCATTGAAGCAATTGATAATATTTGTTTTAGTTTCATGATTAAGGTATTTATCCTTTCATTCCATAGGTTAATAAATAGTATACTGATCAGCATTACCCAGGGTATAGCTTAAATCGGATACAGCTTAAAGATGAGGCATAAGAATATCATTTAAAAAGCTCAACGTCCCTGTAAAAAACAATGAAATATTTACGGTAAAAGCTGGCGTATTATTTGCAATGATATTAAACGGCAGCGTTGTACTTATTACCGGGGAGACTGAGGTAAAAGCCATAAGTTTCCCTAATTGTCAATGATGATTACTTATATGCCTTTATTAAACGCAAAAAGCATGCCCCCAAAACATGCCTTATTTGTTTGAAAATATACGGTATTATATTACAATATTCTAAAAAAATAACTTTTATTTGTTATTTAGCTTATTATTTTAATAATTGCGCTTATTAAAATAATAATATTTATCCCTGGCAGGAGTGTTTGTTTTTCCTGTGAAAGGAAAGTAATTTTTCATTAACTTGTATATAAACCAAATCAGTGCATTTATTAAACTGAGAGAAACACTAATCAAAAAAAATGCAGTTTGAAAAACTTTTTTACGTAATTATCAGTTCTATCGTTATCTCGGCAATTATACTTGTCAGTTATCTGTTCCCCCCTTTCGGGAATGTAAAGTCTTCAGCAAAAAAGCTTTACTTTGTTGACAGTATATCACCTGCTCATTTAAAGGTTATTAAAGATTTTAATAAAAAGTATAAAGATAAAATAGAAGTTGTTGCTATTGACCTCCCCTTTACAAAATTCAGCACTAATGAAAGAAAAGAACTGCTGACCCGTTATTTGAGAAGTAAAAGTGACAGAATTGATATATTCTCGGTTGACCAGATTTGGGTACCCAGGTTTGCCAAGTGGGCTTACCCGCTTGAAAAGCATATTCTTCCGAACCAGAAAAACAATTTGCTTTCATACGCCCTTTCAACTTGTTATTATAATGATACACTTGTTGCTGTACCCTTATATATAGATGCAACTGTTATGTATTACAGGGATGATATGCTAAAAAAACTTCCCGACTATGAGGCCGTAAGGAATAAAATAAACAGTTCAATGACATGGGAAGATATGGTTAAGCTTAAGGACAGGCTTAAAGGAAGCGGCCCTCTTTTTATCTTCCAGGCTGATGATTTTGAAGGGCTAATCTGTTTCTTTGCTGAACTTATGGCGGCACAGGGAAAACAAATGATTGAAAACGGGAAACTGCAGCTAAATACTCCCGAGGCACATAAGGCTCTGCAATTAATGGTTGATATGGTAAATACGTATGGTGCTTCTCCTCTGGAAGTTACAAAATTTAAAGAAGATGACAGTTATGATTATTATATAAAAAAGGATGCTGTTTTCCTCAGGGGGTGGCCAAGTTTTATCCGGCAGGTGAAAGGAAGATTCCATGATGCCGGCACAAATGGTTCAGTTATGATGGCACCTACTCCGCATTTTTCAGGCAGTAAGCCTGTTGCCATTTTTGGAGGCTGGAACCTGATGATCTCCAAGTATTCTACCCGTATGCCGGAGGCTGTAATTTTTCTTAACTACCTGATAAATGAAACCGCGCAAACAACAATATATGAAGCAGGAGGAATGCTTCCAATAAATACAAAGATTTTTAATGACAAAGAGTATTTGAAAAAACATTCTGACCTTGCATTTTATAAGGAACTGTTCAAAACCGGTGTACACCGGCCTTTCCTGATAAATTATACAAATATTTCGGATGTTCTTTGCCGCTATCTTCACCTTGCTATCAGAAGGCAGATATCTGTTCAGGAAGCTTTACAGGAAGCAGAGGAAAAAATTAATTCACAGGGCATATCATTAGATTAATTTATGGCACAGGAAAAACTTTTCGAAAAACTTAAAGAGTACCATTTTGAGTTTAAACACCTCACAGTGCTGTTTATTATTCTTATAATATTCCAGCTTCTTATATCTTTTATTAATAAGTCTTCAATACGGACTTTCCTCGGCAACACACAGGAATGGTACCAGAAAGATTCGGCAGAAAAAATTGCTAATCTTACCACAACATCTATTGAATTATTAATTGAGACTCTTTCTACAAGCAAAGACTACAGCGAAGAAGAAAAAAAGAGAATCATTCAGTCGTTTAACATTATTTTCAGTCAGCAGGTACTTCAGCACAATATAGAAGAGCTTTGCATAATAGTTGAACGAAATCATAAGTATTATCCTATTGATGAAGGGCAGGCACTGTATTCTTTTGTAATGGAGAATCCCAAAAAATATATTGAGCCTGCCAGCAAACACCCTGTTGCGCTTAAGATGTACCGTGAAGCAAGGGATGAACTGTCAGGTAAAGAACAGATTATAAGTATACTTACAGATAAACAGACATTTCATACCTTTGTGCCCTTTGTTATCCGCGGTGAATATATGGGCGCTTTATATATGAGAAATATACCTGATTTTAGTTTTATAACTAACCAGATTATTTCAAACTATGATGAAACTTCGGTAATATATCTTTCGTTAATTTTACTTGGGCTGCTTGCCATGTACTTTATCTCTTCTTACACAGTTAAAGAAAGAGATGATACTCAGCAACTGCTTTTTGATGAACATGAAATAAACCTGAAAAAACAAATTAATTATGAAAAGGAACTGGTCTTTACCAAAAGAATTTATCATACTCATCATAAAGCAGAAAAGGTAATGGGCTTTATTAAGAATGACCTCAGACTGCTTTCCCCTGAAAATATTGATGAAGTTAAATACCGCGTTAGTAAATACTCTAATTTTATCTCACGCGTAATTTATGATATGAAATGGTTTGAACCGCCGCTGCAAACTATAAGGAATACTATATTCAGAACCAATCTTAACGAGGTTATAAGGTTCCTGGTGGATAATATCTTCCTGCGGCTTTCAACAAAAACAAATGCTTATGAAATTGAGCTTGACCTTGATGATACTATTCCGCCTGTGCCAATAAACGAATTTGTTGTATGGGAAATACTTGAGCCCATAATCCAGAACAGCCTTGATCATGGCGGAGAACCTGTTTTAATAAAAATTAAAACATATTATAACTCTGATGAAAGAAAAACTTTTGTTATTATATCTGATAATGGAAAGGGAATATCGGCTGAACTTCTTACAAGAGATAAGAATGGCATAAAAGCCCTGTTCCAGGAAAACGTTACAACCAAAGACCCTACTATGCAAAATGCAGGCTACGGTTGTTATATCGCTTATGAAATGACTAAACGCTGTGGATGGGATATTGATGCTGAAAACCCTGATACCGGCGGATGCAGGTTTACAATTACAGTTCCAAATTAATAAAGGTTAATAATGAGTGACAGTAACCAGATAAATATTCTACTGATTGAAGATGAAGAATATGATGTTAGACGAGTGCTTAATACAATTACTCCTTTTGCTGACAGAATAAAAGTTTCTGATATTGTTTCAAACGGTAAAGCAGCCATTGATATTCTTATGGATAAAAGCAAACGCTATGATATTGTAATCATGGACTTCCAGATTGCAGGCGGCTTCCTTGGCGAAGAACTTATCCAGAAAATTAAAGAAATAAATTATTCTCTTCAGATTATTGTCATCACCAAAATGACTATAAACTTAACAGATTATAATTTTGCTAATAAACTTTTACGTGCAGGCGCTTACTGGTATTGCACAAAGTACCCCGGCGATATTGAAGAGTTTATTTACCAGCCGACTGATTTTGTGCTCAGCATTTTTAATGCTTATGAAAAATGCAAGCTTGAAAGGGAAAGGCTTAAATCAAAGCAAAAGCTTATTAAAAATACTGAGGATATTCTTCAGCAGAAAAAAATAATCGGCACCAATCCCCTGATGCTTAAACTGAAAGAGGATATAAATAAATATGCGGCAAGCAATGTAAGTGTACTTATCCGAGGTTCATCAGGCACCGGTAAGGAGCTTGTTGCGTATAATATTCACTACAGAAGCAGCCGTAAGCTCGAAAATTTTGTACCTATAAATTGTGGAAGCCTTCCGCAGGAACTGGTTGAAAGTGAACTTTTCGGTTATGAAAGAGGAGCCTTTACAGGAGCAGACAGAAAAAAAGCAGGCTTGTTTGAAATAGCAAACCAGGGGACAATCTTTCTTGATGAAGTTACTGAACTGCCTCTTTCTGCACAGGTTAAACTTTTAAGAGTTATACAGGAAGGTGAAATTGAAAAAATTGGCAGGCTTGAAAAGATTAAAGTTAATGTTAGAATTATTGCCGCTACTAACCGGAATATTGAAGAAGAAGTTAAAGCCCGCAGATTCAGGGAAGACCTTTATTACAGGCTCAATGTTGTTCCTATAAATGTACCAGACCTTAAATTCAGAACCGGTGATGTAGAAATTCTGCTTGACCATTTTCTTACCGAAACAAGTATTGATATGGGAAAAGATAAGCCCAAACTTGAACCTGAAGCCCTTACAATATTCAATAGCTATGAATGGCCGGGTAATGTAAGAGAACTTAAAAACATTGTACAGCGTATGCTTTTCAGCGATGAACCTATAATAAAACCTGCATATGCAAAGCAGCTTCTAGGTATTACGGAGCAGATTGATACAAATGGCCGCTTCAGTATACAATTTCTCCCTGAAGATACTCTGATTCCATTAAAGCAGATGGAGAAGGTGGTAAGAGAAAAATATTTTGTCTTTGTACGCCAAAATTCTGCGTCTGATGCAGAAGCTGCTAAAAAGCTTGGGCTTGCACCGCCAAATTATTATCGTATGTCAAAAGAACTGGGACTTAAATAATTATCTTTTATCCGGCAGGTTATTATTTTGATAACCCGCCGGTTTACGGATTTATTACAACCCTGTCCTTTTAAGCTAATCTGCTGATTTTTTAGATTAAATATTCCGGTATTTAATTTGCGGGTGCTTTCATATTCTTTTAGAATAGTTTGATTATAACTCATTAAAAATTGAGGCAGTATTATGAAAGTATTTTTTCGTTTTTTTAACAGGCAGCATAGTTTATCAGCCTCCTGTTTATTAAGCAGAGGTGCTTTATCCGCACTTGCTTTATTATCATTTATGCCGGCTGTTATGGGACAGTGGTCGCCTACCCCAAATGATACACTGGTTTCTCCCCGTGTTAATCCTGATCATTCAGTTACATTTAGTATTTACGCACCAAAAGCAGAATCAGTTGTTGTTGCCGGGGAATATAAAAGCGATTGGGCTCCGGATGCATTAAAAAAAGATTCTGTTGGTGTATGGTCATTTACTACTCCGCCATTGACCCCTGACTATTATACTTACATATATAATGTTGACGGAGTAAAAACCTTTGACCCTAAAAATCCTGATTATAAACCGGGTATAAATGGTATTGAGAATATTCTTTCAGTACCGGGAGAAGGGACTGAATTTGAGGATATTAAAAATATACCGCATGGCGAAGTAAGAAGCGTGTTATATTTTTCAAAAGCTCTTAATACTATGAGAAGAGTTCATATATACACTCCGCCGGGATATGAAAAAAGTACAGATAAATATCCTGTACTTTATTTGCAGCATGGTTCAGGTGATGATGATTCAGGGTGGCCTACAATCGGGCGCGCCGGTATAATTCTGGATAACCTTATCGCTGAAAATAAGGCTGTTCCAATGATTGTAGTTATGCCCGATGGAAGTAAAACATATACCGGCAAACCAAGAAGAGAGCAAACACTTGAAGATTTTCTAAATGCTGATAAATACGGCGAAGAACTTCACAATGTAATTATGCCGTTAGTAGAAAATAATTATAAAGTATATGCTGACAGAGAACACCGCGCCTTTGCAGGGCTTTCAATGGGAGGGTTCCAGGTATTGCTGTATGGGCTTCCATACTACGAAAAATTTAATTACCTGGGAGTTTTCAGTATGGGGCTTGATTCCAAAAACACTGACATATACTTAAAATCCGCTTCAAAGTTTTTTGATAATCCTGATAAAGTAAACAAAGAAGTAAAATTGTTATGGATTGGCTGCGGCGAGAATGATTTTCTAAGATCAGAATTTGATATACTTTCAAAAACTCTTAAAGACCATAAAATAAACTTTGAACAAAGAGATTCAAAAGGCGGCCACACATGGGTAAACTGGCGTCATTATCTGAATGAATTTGCATCAAAAATATTTAAATAGATAACCTCATTTCCCCCCGCCTTGTGTTAAGGCGGGGGCCAGGGGGCGGTGGTGTCCCAAACAAATGAAGAAGATTTTACAAGTAGAGTAAAGCTTTTGAGAAAAAGTTTTTCAGCTTGCATACTGCTCACCAATAATTCATGACGCAACCACCCCGTCCGCTAATCGCATGACGACCCTCCTTAACCGAAGGAGGGCTGTAATTGCACTAAAATATTGAAAAGTTTATATAGGCTGGTATGACTCAATTTATTTTGTGCGGAAACACTCTTTTATCTTTTTCAAAACAATGTCCAGATTATAAATCACATCTTCATTTTCAAATCTGATTACTCTGAATCGAAGGCTCTCAAGATATTTACTCCTCTCTTTGTCATACTCCATACCCTCAGGGGTGTAATGTCCTGCCCCATCAAGTTCAATTATTAGTTTTTCAGATGCACAATAAAAATCGGCTATATATTTACCAATACTTTCCTGCCGGCGAAATTTTCTTCCTTCAAATTGTGAGTTTCTTAATGAAAGCCATAAAACCCTTTCGGCTATGGTACCTTTATTTCGCAGTTCTTTTCTCAGTTCACTCAGATCATTGTGATTTCGAACATTCCCCATAAAATATCCCTATAACTAAATTTTCTTAATATACTTATCAATATAAATTTAAAACATCACATTTCCCCCGACTTGAGTTGAGGCGGGGGTTAGGGGGCGGTGGTGTCCCAAACAAATGAAAAAGATTTTATAAGTAGAGTAAAGCTTTTGAGAAAAAGTTTTTCAGCTTGCATACTGCTCACCAATAATTTATGACGCAACCACCTCGTCCACTAATCGTGAGACTGCCCTTCTTAACCGAAGGAAGACTGTAATTGTGTCTATATTATTAAAAAGCTTTTACAGGCATAATTATTTTTAAAAATCATCTTCGACAGCATCATTATTATCATCTTTAATATTGGGATCATCTTTAGCTGCCTGAAAGTAGTATGTAATACCTGCCATAATTATTCTTGTGGTTTCATTACTGCTTGAATATGAATACAACCCATTACCATAAGTTTTTGAACTATTCCTGATACTGTTAAGAACATCTTTAATTCGGAAGTATACTATAAGCTTATTATTAAACAGGCCTTTTTTGGCGGCTATATCAAGAGAACATCTCCCATCTGTATTTATTTGTGCAGTTCTGGAAGGAGAGACGTATATAAATTTGCTCTGAAAATAATACCCATTATGAGATATTGTTGCATTTGTGAATAAAGTATAATTGATTTTATTTGAGTTAACGTAAGAATGCGAGTATCTTGTTTTAAATATATTAAAAACGGGACTGATTTTAAACCAGGTTCCTATATCCTGGTTTAAAGTCAGTCTAAAATAAATTGTATTATTTTGCGCTATATTTCTATATGTAGTAATTGTGGTTTTTGAATTTTCCGCATATATATATTTTTCTATGATATCATTTGTCAGCATATAGTCTAAAGATGCAGTAAATATTGTATGAACTTTGTTATACATATAACTCAAAGTAAAATCATTATAAACGGCGGGTTTTAAGTCTGGGTTGCCTACCGTTATATTTGTTGAATCAGAGATATCTAGTTTTGGATTCAATTGCCTGTTATATGGATATTGTAATCTTCTCATAAAGAAAAAAGATATTGATTGCTCTTTATCTATTTTAGTATAGAATTGGGCATTTGGATAAAATCCCGTAAAATGGTAGGTTGAATAATTACCAAAATCACCTCCTTTTGTTTTAAGGAATTTTATCCCAGGTGAAAGAGTATAGTTGATACACCATAATTTATCAGTATATGCTGCACTAAAAGCATATTCTGTTTCATAATAATTATAGAATATTTTCTGATCTTCTATTTCATTCCATGTATCTTTATATAAAGAATAATAATTATTCTTCATCAAAAGCTCTTCTTGAGTTGCATGTAAAGCCAAATAAAGTTTTCGGCTATCATTAAATGAATAATTAAAGTTAATTTCAGCATCATATGTATGATTTCTATTGTTAGAATTATTTTTCATATATATATCGTCTGGATTGTCTGCTAAAAGAGTCTCTGCGGAATTATTTCCAGATATATATCTATTATTAAAATGGCTAAAAATAATATTTAACTGCTGGCCTTTTGTTTCATATAATTTCTGATATTTTGCAGATAATGATAAATGGTTTCCTTCATTTTTATTTACACTATTAATTTCTTTCCCGGATAAAATATTTATATTATCTGTTAATATATTATTGGTGTAATTATTTACATCTGACAAGTTATTTTTATAATAAGTATATATCGAAATATTATTATACTTATTTATATTGTATAAATAAGTCAGCATAGCTGCGTTATTAAAATATTTAGTCCGTGTATTCTTAGACTGATTTAGTATTGCTGCTTTATTATCGAATACTGATTCTCTGGTTAATAAGTTGTGAATATTGTTCTCCATATAATTGGTAAATACACTACCCCTTAATGACCATTTTTTTTCTACAACACTCATACTGGCAGATGGGCTGAAGGAATTCTTTGAATTGCCGTTTGCATCAATACTTCCGTTAACTGAAGTTCCTTCTTTCTTTTTAAGTATTATGTTAATTACGCCGCCGGATGTTTCTGAACCATACTCAGCATTTGGATGTTCTATAATTTCAACTTTTTCTATATCATGGGCAGATATTGTTTTAAGAATATCACTGGTTTCTATACCCATTTTACTGGTAGATATTCCGTTTATAAAGATACTTGTATTAGTCTTACCAATTATAGAGGCATTGCCGTCAAAGTCCACTGTAACCAATGGGGCATTTTCCAGCACTTCAACTGCTGACCCGCCCAGGCTGGCTATATCTTTTCCAACATTAAATATAATTTTGTCTTTTTCAAAAACTATTGCTTCTTTTTCTGCAGCAACATGTACTTCACCTAATGAAATACTAACCGGGGCAAGATATATAGTACTCAGATCAATATTTTTGTTATTTTCATTTTCTACTGACAGATAAATTATTTTGGGCTTATAACTGACAAATGATATTTTTATAAAGTACTTCCCCTGTACTATCCCAGGTATCATAAACCTGCCATTTTGATCTGTTGCAGCGCCCTGTATAAGAGCAGAATCTTTTGAGGCGAACAGAATAACATTTGCCAGTTCAACCGGTTCTTTTGTTAAACTGTCAACCACTGTCCCTGAAACAGCAAACAATGAATCAGCTTTATTGGCATATTCGTTAAAGCCTGAAGCAGATAGACATTTAGTAAAAATTATACTAAAGATTAAAACAGCAAGTGAGAATGAGTATATTTTCATTTATGGATTTTTATTGTAGTCGTTGTTATTAATTTAGTCAAACAAGTAATTATTTTATTAAGCACTTTATACTTTATAAAATTTCTCCTCTGTTATCCCCTTGTCATGATAGTGAGCACCCGAGCATTGATCACTTTATTACAAATATAAGTGGTATTAATCTATTTTGAAAACAGTCTTGTATATAGCTTAGGCACTGCTAAAAACATATTAAGCCAAAGATTACTGGTTCAATCTAACTGTAATAACGTGAAGTTTTTCTGAACATCCCCGTAACCTGGCCACTTCATTCCGGAAGTTAGAATGATTATGTAAGGCTTACCTTAATAAAATGTATACCTTGCAATAATTACAAAGCCCTTATAGCCGTAATCATACTATTCTAAGCTGTTTATATAAATATGAATACCTGTAACATTGTCACCAGACAAGGCATTTATAGTGTTATCTTCTTTCATGAAATGGTTCATGACAGTCTGGTTTTGTTGTCTTAGTATAAGATATCTCATTTCCCCCCAACTTGTGTTAAGGAGGGGGTCAGGAGGTGGTTCAGTCACAAGTAAATGAAAAAGCATATACAAGCTGTGCAAACTTTTATTAGAATGTTTTTCAGCTTGCATATAGCCTTCCAATAATTCATGACAGAGCCCAAGGGGGCAGGCTCACCCCGTCCGCTAATCGCGTGACGTACCCTCCTTAACCGAAGGAGGGCTGTAATTGCATTAAAATATTGAAAAGTTTATATGGGCTGGTATGACTCAATTTATTTTGTACAGAAACACTCTTTTATCTTTTTTAAAACAATGTCCAGATTATAAATCACATCTTCATTTTCAAATCTGATTACTCTGAATCGAAGGCTCTCAAGATATTTACTCCTCTCTTTGTCATACTGCATACCCTCAGGGGTGTAATGTCCTGCCCCATCAAGTTCAATTATTAGTTTTTCAGATGCACAATAAAAATCAACTATATATTTACCAATACTTTCCTGCCGGCGAAATTTTCTTCCTTCAAATTGTGAGTTTTTTAATGAAAGCCATAAAACCCTTTCGGCTATGGTACCTTTATTTCGTAGTTCTTTTCTCAGTTCACTCAGATCATTGTGATTCCGAACATTCCCCATAATGTAGTCCCCTACAGTATTATAAAATATGTTATAATAATACTAAATATAAATATCATTTTGTAAAAAAGGTTTTCAGCTTGCATGCTGCTCACCAATAACTCGGGACGCAACCACCCCGTCCGCTAATCGCGTGACGTGCCCTCCTTAACCGAAGGAGGGCTGAAATACTTATCTCACTACTTCTAAATTTATCAATATTTTAATATCTCATTTCCCCCCGACTTGTGTTAAGGAGGGGGTTAGGGGGTGGTTCAGTCACAAGTAAATGAAAAAGCATATACAAGCTGTGCAAACTTTTATTAGAATGTTTTTTAGCTTGCATATAGCCTTCCAATAATTCATGACGCAACCCCAAGGGGGCAGGCTCACCCCGTCTTCTAATCGCGTGACGGCCCTCAATGATTATGTAAGGCTTACTTTAATAAAATGAAAACCTTGCAATAATACAAAGCCCTCATAACTGTAATCATACTATTCTAAGCTGTTTATATAAACATGAATACCTGCAACATTGTCACCGGGCAAAGCATTTATAGTGTTATCTTCTTTCATGAAATGGTTCATGACAGTCTGGTTTTGTTGTCTTAACACTGTTATAAATGAAAATCAAGTTGACGCCTATGCTTAACTGAAGGAGGGCGGGATGCTTTTTTATTTTAAATTAATTTTGGATTAATAGTTTGTAAAGGTTTTAGTACAAATAAAAAACCGGGCCTGCGGTTCACTTAATGATGGGAGGTTAAGTAAACTTTCAGAACCCGGAAAAATTGAAACCGGAGCATTTAACATAAAAACCTCAGCGTGACAAGTTTTTATGTTGTTTCACCTTTTCTAAGTATGTTCATCAAACATCAAATGTTCACACCACTGCACACTTATACTATCGTATAAAGATTAAATTACTTAAATGCTTAATATATTTATCCCATTACATTATGGTTAAAGCTGGATATTACTCCATCAATAACCTGCGAGCGGGCATGTATCTCATTAAGCTTTTGTACTATGCGCAGTATGTCATTTCTTTTTTGCTCAACAAGTTCCTGGACAAAACTTTTTACTTCAGGAATATTACATTCATCCACAATTCCTTCGTAATAACGCACCAGCGCTGCTTCTTTCCTTAAAGCTTCATTAAGTGATGCGCATGTATTCTTGCATGAGCGAACGCATTTCATATTGTCTTCCATTTTAACCTCCCCTAAAAGGTCATTCTTATTTTTCTGTTCCGGCAAACTGGAGATCCTTTTCCCGTGCAAGCTTTTGTCCAAGCATTAAAGCCTGCTCATTTAATGGTATTGTATGATGATGCCTTTCAGGCAGCACCTTTTTTAACGCTTTAACTATATTTTCAATTTTAACTATCGGCCTTAATTCAAGAAACGCACCGACAATTATCATATTTGCCACCTGCTTTTTGTTCAGCTTGTTTGCATGTTCAACCGCGTCAATACCAAATATTTCAACATCCGTCCTTGATGGCGGATTAAGCACACCGGCTGAGTCATAAATAATTAATCCGCCCGGTTTTACAGTATGTTCAAATTTATCTACTGAGGGTTGATTTAAAACAACAGCCGAATCAAAAGCTGTAATAATAGGTGAACTGATTCTCTTATCAGAAATAATCGTAATACAGTTTGCAGTACCGCCCCGCATTTCAGGGCCGTAAGAAGGCATCCAGCTTATTTCTTTGTCTTCAATCATTGCGGCATAAGCAATAATTTGCCCCATTGAAAGCACACCCTGTCCGCCAAAGCCTGCAAAAATAATTTCATGTGTATCGTACATATTATACTTCCTCCAAAATAGCTTCTGCAGCTTTAACAGCTTTTTCTGTTTCCGGAACTTTTATATCGCCAACAGGATAATGCGGAAGCATTACTGTATCAAGATACTCTACTGTTTCTTTTGGAGTAAGCTTCCAGCCGCTTGGACAGTTTGAAACTACTTCAATAAAACATGTTCCTTTTTTCTGCTTCTGGTATTCAAAGGAAGCTTTAACTGCTTTCTTAAACTTTCTTACTGCGTTTGCTGTATGTACTGACTGCCTTGTTACATAATATGCACCCGGAAGTGTTGAAATCATATTTGTAATATTAAGCGGGAAACCAATGTCTTCAGCTTTTCTTCCATAAGGAGTAGTTGAAGTTACCTGTCCCAATAATGTTGTAGGGGCACATTGTCCGCCGGTCATACCATATATAGCATTGTTGATAAATATTATTAAAATATTTTCACCGCGGTTAATAGTATGAATTGTTTCAGCAGTACCAATAGCAGCAAGATCGCCGTCTCCCTGGTATGAAAAGACATACTTGTCAGGCAGTACCCGCTTAATGCCGGTAGCAACAGCGCTTGCCCTTCCGTGGGCGGCTTCCTGCATATCAATATTCATATAATGGTATGCAAGTACAGAGCAGCCAACAGGCGCAACGCCAATAATATCTGATTGTATACCAAGCTCTTCAACAACTTCCATAAGCACTTTGTGAACAACACTATGCCCGCATCCCGGGCAGTAATGCATAACAGCATCAGTTAATGTAGAAGGGCGCTGGTAAACAACTTCCATTCCTTCAATTTCCTGAGTTTTATTACTCATTATAATTCCACCTCCCCTGCCATCTGAGCATGCTTTTCAAGCAGAGTTTCAATTTCTTTTAGAATTTCATCCGGAGATGGGACAATTCCTCCCATTCTTCCTTTATGATAAACAGGCCTTTTGCCGTTAACAGCAAGCCTTACATCTTCAACCATCTGTCCTGCATTCATTTCAACAGTAAGTACAAAAGCTTTACCCGCTGAAGCTTCTTCAATTGCTTTATAAGGGAAAGGATAAAGAGTTATAGGCCTGAACAGCCCGGCTTTAATTCCTTTTTCACGTGCAAGTTCCATTGTTTTCTGGCAAATGCGAGCAGAAAGCCCGAAAGCAACCAGCAGAACATCGGCGTCATCAGTATCAATAGTTTCAAACCTTACTTCCTTTTGAATCTCTTCATACTTTTTCTGCAGGCGGTTATTTTTAACTTCCATCTCTTCAGAACGAAGATAAAGGGAAGTAATAAAGTTGGGATCTCTGTCAGGAGTTTTCCCGGTAGAAGCCCATTCAGGCACCGACTTTTTAAGAGAGCCTTCTTCAGGCAGTACAACTTTTTCCATCATCTGTCCGAGTGCACCGTCAGCAAGAATCATGGCAGGAGTCCTGTATTTTTCAGCAAGGCGGAAGCCGTCAAAAACGAAATCAGCCATTTCCTGAACAGAAGCAGGAGCAAGAACAATAAGGTGATAATCACCATGCCCTCCGCCCTTAACAGCCTGGAAGTAGTCACCCTGTGAAGGCTGAATAGTACCAAGCCCGGGGCCTCCCCTCATAACATTAACAATAAGGCAGGGAAGTTCAGCGCAGGCAATATAAGAAATACCTTCCTGCATAAGGCTAATGCCCGGAGAAGAAGAAGAAGTCATAACACGCGCACCGGCGCCTGCAGCGCCATAAATCATATTTATAGAAGCAACTTCACTTTCGGCCTGAAGTACAACACCATGTCTTTTAGGAATTTCAACTGTAAAATATTCTAAAATTTCTGATTGAGGGGTAATAGGATAACCAAAATAGGCATCCATTCCCGCACGGATAGCAGCTTCTGCAAGAGCCTCATTTCCTTTCATAAGGCGGGTTTCCCCTTTTGATGCATGCTTTTCTACCACGGAAGTATTTTTTAATTTTTTTTCTTCCATTATTAACCTTTATTTTCTCCCAAACTAAGCAGTCTTTTTTGCAGCCTGTTTAGGTTGACGGTAAACTGTAATTATAGCCTCAGGGCAAACAATAGCACAATTTGTACAGCCGGTACAATTTGATTGTATCAATTCCGCATAACGGTAGCCGTTTATGTTAATATTTCGTGACAGTCCGAGGCTTTCCTGGGGACAAGCAACAATGCAAAGTTCACATCCCTTGCATAAATCTTCTTGTATTTTAACCGTTCCTTTAATCATTTCATAAACTTGTATTAAATAAAAAATGTTTCATCGTGGGTATGGCTGGGCAACATATATGCCAGAAACTGATTTGTGCGTTTAACTTCTGAAAAAGCGATATTTGAAAAATACTTTTATCATTAGTAAGAAGAGGGCTTATTTACCTATTCCTATTTATAAGAAGATGTAAGTTGTGATTTGGGTCAAAATGTTCATAATTTCAACAAAAATGGACATTTTTTGACCGTGGTTAAGTAATAGGGGGAAACAAAATTCTTTCAAATCGGTTATGAAAGTCACTATATTGCATTTTATCCAAAGCCTTTTTTTCCCTGTTCATTCCCTATAAGTACCGTTTACAGCATCATTTACCCTTCTGTTGCACCTGCCTTAAACTAAATATTAGCCATTACGATTATGTGATGTCGGCTTACTGAAAATTGATAGTTGTGAAATATTGAGGCTTTTCCGGAATCATAACTGGTTTTACGGTTCAGTAAAACATATTCGGAATTTGGTCGAAGAAATAATCCATTAACTCAGTTGAAGGTAACAAATGAGATATAAACTATTTACCGTAATTATTCTGCTGGCAGCTTCAATGCTTGTTTCTGCCGGAACTTTGTTTGCACAGAATAAGGAGACAAAGGAAAGCTCCGGGCCGGACTTTTCAGGTTATATAAGGTTCTGGCAGCAGTCAGATTTTTCTACTGACCAGAGTCAGTTTATAGCAAAAGAAATTACAATGGGTGCAACAGGCACAGTAAACGAATACTTTGGATATAAGTTCCTGGCAGATTTTACACGCCTTGGGAAGCTATCTACTACCTCTACAACAATTGACGGGACCACTGTTTTAACAAAAGCATCTGCCTCCTTCACTGATGTTCTGCTTGATGCTATGATAAAAATAACTCCGGTTGCAGACCTTAGTATAAGCGGCGGGCAGTTTAAAATTCCATTCAGTACTGACAATTTAAGAGGCAACAACAGTATTGATTTTGTTAACCGCCCTTTTATTACAAGTGTAGCTCCTGCTTCACGCGACGTTGGCGCCATGGTTTCTTACAAAGCAAGCAGTCTGCTTCCTGAGATATCAGCAGGCGTATTTAACGGAACAGGAATAAATAAAACTGAAAATGATAAAACAATAAATTATGTGTGCAGAGCTGTTGTATCCCCAATAACAAATTTGAACCTTGCTGCCAATTATTATGCAGGAAGAATTTCTGCCCTGGATGTAAAAGCAATTGGACTTGGCTTTGACTGGAAATATGATAACCTGTTTGTTGACGGTGAATATGTAACCAAAGATACTGATGAACCGGGCGGCACTGTTGGCTCAAATGCTTTCTTTATTTATTCAACTTATAATATTAGTGTTTCTGAGACTGGATTTGTTAAATATATTACGCCCGCTGTGCGTTTTGATTCATACGACCCGGACAAGGATAAAAATAATAACGAAGTGCAGCGGTTTACTTTTGGAGTTACTTTCAACAGCGCTAAAATATCATGGGCGCATATAAGACTTAATTATGAGATGTATGATTATAAGGATGATACTGTAAATCCTGATAAACTTATTGCTGAATTACAGGTTCGGTTCTGATTAAACGGGTAAGATGGCTTGCGGTATATACTGAATATGTACCCGGACTAAGCTATACGATGTTTTAATTCTGATACGAGAAACGGAAGCTGGTGAAGCTGGCTCATACAAGAACCAGTAAATAATAAAAAACAACGATGTCATAAATAACCATAGCACTTCACATCAGCGGCCGGATATAGATTAAGAAATTTTTGGACAATTATACCGCACAGCCATCAAAACCGTTACTTCGGCCGGCTGGCCATATATAAAATATTGACTTATTGGTAATTCAAGAGTGGGATTCATTAATCAGTGTTCCGCTATGCTGGTTTTTGCGTCCCACCACGATAACTTAAAGGAGGGTGCGGTTTGGCTGTAAGTTATTTATTGGGAATTGACTCAGCCTTAATTTTCCTCAACACAAACAGCAGGCAGGCATTATAATATGTTTACCCGCTGTTTTGTGTTTTAAACAATTCATGATTCCTTTTACGCCTCCCTGCTATGTAAATAAGACTTTTACTGCATTCGTTGACCAAGCTTTTAAGCCTTTATTGTTTACTCTTATTTTAATAATATTAGGTATATTATGGTTATATACACATGAATATCTTAAATGAATGTGAAGGCTTTAACGAAGAATCTAAAAAAAATACCTGAATTTAAAAATGAAGCCGAGGGAAGAGACTTCTGGAATAAAAATGATTCTACCCTGTATATGGACTGGAAAACAGCTAAGAAAACCAATTTCCCCAAATTAAAACCATCAACCAGAACAATTTCTATCAGGCTTCCTGAACATTTGATTGAAGAAATAAAAATTCTGCAAATAAAACTGATGTGCCTTATCAGTCATTTATAAAGCTTGTATTAAAAGAAAGAATAGATAAAGAATACAGTAAAAATCTTTAATATTTTCATTAAGGCTTCTACACCTTCTTAATTGAAATTCATATTGAGAATTACACTACTCCCGGATGCACTATTCCCTCTGCTTCGCAGAAGCAGCATTATGATAATAAAGGTACGCCATGCTGTATCTCTTATTATCAGGCATCAAAGTCATCACATTTATCACAATTGGTAAGGCTTTGCAATTATCCCGAATTTCGTCTATATTAAGACCGAAAACAGGACAGAGATAATTGATGAAAAATATTAACGTATCGAGTGATATTACCCGTGGGAGAATTTAAGTCGAAGCTGGCTTTTTTCCTTAAAGAAATTCAATCTAAAAACAATACTCTTATAATTACTCAAAACGGGAAACCTGCCGGAGTACTTCTTTCCCCCTCCGAATTTGACGATCTGACTCAGTTAAAATTATTTTCAGAATCAGTTGCACGTGGTTTATCTGACTCCGAAAATGGCGAGGTATTTACCACCGCCCAATTGAAAGGGATGCTGAAGAATAACAGACTGTAAACAATTCCTTTATTAGCATTATCTTTTCACTGCTTCGTTGAAGCAGTATTACGGCAATACAGCAACCTGACATAATACAGCCACTGTCTATATAGTTTTACTATAACAAGGGGGCTTAACGCCCCCCTTTGTTAGAATATTTATTTATTCGACAACTTCCACATTTTCTATATAGCTGCTTCCATTTATTTCAGGATAATACATAAGGCTGCCGGTTGCAGGCATTATGCTGTACCTGCCGGGCATTTGCGCTTTAAGTATGTAGGTAAAAACCATTTCATCACTGGTATGGGTTACAAAGAATGAAGCCTTCTCATCCCGGTATTCCTTATCGGCATAGAACCATCTCCACGGGCGGTAACCGTAACCTCCCCAATAAGGGTAATCATTCTCACCTTTAATATTAAAGCTGTCAGCTTCTTTTACAATTTCGAACCCTGAGGGGAACATATCTTCAAGCATAAAATACTGCATATCATTGTCTTTGCGGGAAGTAACATAAGTTTTAACAAGTATGTTATCGCCGCTTTTAACTTTAGTCAACAGTTTTTCCTTCTTGTAAATTATGTGCCCTTTTTCATTTTCCGGACGCAGAATATAGTACTCCCGTTTTACCCGGAAACTGTTATCACGTACAGGCGTTACCCTGTCTTTTGAGTAATATTCATTCAGCCCGGTGAAGTAAAGTTTTCCTTCCCCATGTTTAACAATTCTGACAGTGTTTGTTCCGTTTTTAAGTCCGGCAGCAGTTGAAGTATTATTAATTTTTACTGTAACAGGTTCATCAAAAACATTTGCAGAGGTAAAGCTCTTATCGAAAGCTTTTGTGCCGTTAACATAAACTTCTGCTGTAAACTGCGGACTGGTTTCTTTTGTTATTTTAAGATAGTCAGCAAGTGCAAAAATAATAGAAGCAGTTTCCTGGGTGGAGTTCCAGCTAAAACCACGTTTCTGTTTCAAAAGCCATTTAACAGCTTTGTCAGCAAGTTTACTATCTCCGCCTGTTTTAAGCAGAGCCTTTAATTCAAAGGCTGTCCCCTGAACTTTGTCATCCTGCCAGCGGTAATGAAACTGCTGCCCGCCCCAGAAAGCGAAATTTTTCTCTTCATTAACCTGCTTAACCAGTTTTGCTGTATAATCAGATGATAATTTTTTGTTTCCTGTATTTACAGAAGCAAGAGTAAGAAGTGCAAGTGAATATGGTTCACGTGTCCCTTTTTTTAACATTGTAAGAAGGCTGTCAACAAAAACTCTGTCATCAGTTGAGCGCATATTGCCTGACATAGCATAAGCAATATAGCTTAGTGTAGTTCTATCTATTTCTTTGCTATTCTTTCTTACCCGGGTTTTAAGATTATCAATCCCCCTCATTACAGCGTCCTGTTTTATATCATAACCTGAAGCCATAGCGAGGCCAAGTCCGTAAACAACATAAGCTGTCATATAAGGCTGTGATTCATCATTTTTCCACCAGCCCCAGCCGCCGTCACTATGCTGAAAATCATAAAGCTTTTTCAGCCCGGCGTCAACAACTTTTGGGAGCTTATCAAGTGTTTCTGATTTGGGTGACATGCCAAGGTTTTTGAAAGTGTTTGCTGCTATTACTGCCGGAAGGAAGCGGCTCATTGTCTGTTCAACACACCCGTAGGGATAAGCAACAAGTTCATCAAGCGCTTTAAGCATTGTGCCTGCAAGTGAGGGTGCTGCGCTGAATGAAAAACCAGCGGACCTTAAATCAACCCCTTCAGGTATTTTAAATTCCAGAACTTCTTCTTTATCCGGGTCAGAAAAATCAGCGGCAAGTACGTTAACTTCTTTGTATCCTTTGGGAAGCAGCGGAACTGATAATTTAAGTGCATCTGATTCTTCATCTGTTAAAGCTTCTGCCGTTAAAGCTGCATTTCCGAACGGTGCTGTCACCTTAACTCTCCAGTCAATTCTTAATTCTGAGTTGCCGTTTATGTTCAGCTCATACATTCCCCTTGCTTCATCATACAGTACAGTACTGTAACCCGGAGTATTTATCTTTGAGCTGATAAGTGAAAGGCTGTCTGCCTTAAACGAAATTTTTGCTTTTTTCTTTTCGCCAAGATAATTGTGAATTATAGTAGAGATTGTAACCTCATCACCTTCCCTGAAAAAGCGGGGAGTTTCCATCCTGACAAGAAGGTTCTTGCGGGTAATAACTTTATCTTCTGTTTCTCCCACTTCTGTTTGAGTTGTTACTCCCTTAACAGATGCCCGCCAGGTAGTAAGGTTATCCGGCATTTTGAATCTGACTGCAGCTTTACCGTCCTCACCTGTAACAACATGTGCCTGCCAGAACGCAGCATCCACAAAATTTGAACGCAGTTCCGGCTGAACATAAGCGCCTCTTGCCATTGTCTTTCCTGCCACTACTCCTGCCTGAACAGCCACAGACTCAGTTACAACACTTTCGGGCAGAGAACTAATATCCTTTTGCATTATGCCATAGTTTCTAATTGATTGAATTTCAATATCATCTTCAGTTACTTCATGATTAAATTCTGTAACCCCGCTTATTTTAACAGTTCCCATGTAAAACGGCGATCCGGTCCCGAAACTGAATAAGATTTCATATTCTCCATCCTTAATACCGGTAAAGCGGTATTTCCCGGAAGTATCTGTTTTTATTTTATAAAAGCCTGATTCGCTGTTAAGCAGTATTTCAGGATTAGCTGCCGGCATCTGATCTTTAGGCCAGGTAATCTTTCCCCAAAGGATGCTTTCGCCCCTTTCTATTGTACCGGAAGTATTATAATCTGCATATAAGCTGCGCCTGCTCCCCCCGTTGTATGAACCACGGTTAATTGTATTTCCGGATGGTATATAATAGTATATGGGAGATAAAAATGCAGTATGTATTGGCTGAGTTTCATCCTCTCTTATGGCGTAGATGCTTTCATCAACCAGGCCTACAGAGAGTTCTGTGTTTTTTACGGGCAGCCCTTTATAATCTTTTACAGTAATATTATAAACAGCGCTGTCGCCGGGTTTAAACTGTTCCTTATTCTTATCTATAGATATGTTAAGCATTTTGCTTTTATCCAGCACAGCAATAAACTGACTTGTTGAGTAAAACTGCCCGCCTTTGGTAAACATAATTCCTATATTAAAACCGGGAGTGAGTTTATCGTCAAGACTTTCAGTTATAACAAAAGACTTTTCCTTAACATCCATTTTCTTATAACTGATTATCCGGTCAGTTTCATACGTAAGCAATAGTTGTGTATTCTCAGACGGGAGGAACACATAGGCAACAAGGCTGTCTCCTTTTTCATAACTTTCTTTGTCAGTTATAATCTCTAACCCTTCATTGTTATTGTAATACCAGTAGTCATCTTTGCTGCCGACGAAAAAGCTTCCGTTAGCAGTAATTATTCTATCTTTTTCATCTGCGGCAATAACAGTATAAGTAAAGTAGCCGGTTTTTCCATATTCCGGGAAAAAGCTTAAAACCGACTTGCCTGAAACATCAGTATAACCATAAAGTGTATCAGTCCTTACGGCCTTTTTATTATTTGGCTTATTCCTGTCAGGTTCAGGGTAATGTACAGCTATTTTAAATTTGGTACTTACCGGCTTATTAAAAAAATCAACTGCATTTACTCTTATTTTAACTTCACCACCCGTTTTAACAAAATACTTTTCTGTTGAAGCAGACAGAGAGAAACTGCCCCTGGTGACATATACTTGCTTACTGCCGGTTATCTCCCTGCGGGAGTAATCAGTAACTTCTGCTGAAATATTGTACACATAGTCATAATCATTGGCGCTGTCAGTCGGGAACTCAAAAGAAAATTTGCCTGTAGAGTCCAGTTCTCCTTCTATATTATACACTTCATCGCTGCCGTTATACGGGAGAATTTTACTCCTTCTTGCATGACTTACTCCACCTTCCAGGCTTCTGTAAAACCATGAATATTCTGACCAATACCACCATGGGCGCCAGAAGGTACTTTTAAAAACGCGGAGGGTAACTTTGCCGTTTAATACCGGTGAGCCAAAATAATAATCTGCATTAACAGTACCTTTAATTACATCCTTGCCTGCATAATGTTCTTTGCCTGTTTTAACTGTAACGTAGAACTCCGGCTTTTTATACTCCTCAACACTAAAGGGACAGTAAAACTGTGCACCTTCTCTTTCCAGAACTATTCCGTAATTGCCTATGTCAGCATCTTCATCAAGCTTAAAGCTGCCGCTAAGTGTTCCAAATTCATTGGTAGTCAGGCTGCCGGAATAAACTTCTTTGTTACGATTTGATTTAACAGAAATGTTAAAAGTCATCCCAGGCATGTTTATCAGCTTATTGCTTTCCCGCTGCCTGAGAATAGCTTTAAAAAACACCTCCTGCCCCGGGCGGTATACCGGCTGGTTTGTATAAGTGTAAACCGCATAGCTTTGCCGGTTGTTATCAAAATAAAAACCAGGATCGTTGACAAGAATTTCATTGCCCGTATTTGCAAACACCAGGTAATTGGTATTTTCCCTGAAAGAAGAGGAATCCAGTTTCATAACAGATAATCCGTCAGAGCCAGCAATGGAAGAAGCAGCCAGTTTGCTGCTGTCATTATAAACATCAAACTTAACATTGGGCTGAAACTTACTGCTCTGGATATCAGCCATAAAAGCAATCATTTTATCAGAATCATACTTGTAAAGCATGGCGAGGCTGGAAACAACTATACTGCAATAGGCAACATGTTTGCCGTTAGCAGCCTGAAGTATATAAGTACCAGCTTCATCAATTTTGCCAACCTGCACATTATTCCTGAAACTGTTTTTAAAATCGGCTACCTTATCCTTCCAGTCTTTAACCGGAACGGTATAACGGAGGAGGCTTTCATTATTCTCCCCCAGAATATCAAAACTGCCGCGCAGTGCTGAACGATTAATCTCCGTAAAAAACCTTACCATATCCGTAATGCGGAAAAGCCGGAAGCTGAACTCATAGTCCTTAACATTGTAGGAATAAAGGCTAACCGAAACTTCACTCCCCGGAGTAAAGTTTGTATAGTTTGAAAGATAGAACTTAATCTCCTTATCTTCTTTAAACCTGTTTGAAGATGCAGATAAAAACTGGCTGAATAATAAAACTAATAAGACTGCTCCTGTTATACCCCTGCAGGCTTTCATGTGTACTCCTGTTGTTTTAGCTTATACAAGTAATAATATTAAAAGTGCCATTGTGTAATATTAAGTTACGTTTAAATATTAACAAACTTATCTTCAAAATCATTATTTTCGAACAAAATACTAAAATAGTCGTATAGTGGGGACGAGGTTTAGAGGGGGGTAAACTTACCGGCAGGGCTTGCGATACCCCGGGGGATGGGGTAACTTAGGGTCGTTAATTCATAATCATTAAACAATTATGAGGTGTAATGAATTACATAACAAAATTCATTCTGTTTTTTGTTATGATATTGTTAGTAGGATTCACAGTAAACAGCGAGAGGAACGAAACGGTAAAGACAAATGATGATGCAGTTGCTTTAAGGGCAGAAGCAGATGCAGGTTCCTCCGTTATTAGTTATGTAGATAAAGGCAACATGATGGCTTCATGGTACGGACCTGAATTCCATGGCAGAAGAACGGCAAACGGCGAACATTATGACCAGAACGCATTAACAGCCGCTCATAAATCGTTGAGATTTGGAACATTGTTGAGAGTTACTAATCCACAGAATAACAAGTCGATTATTGTGCGGATTAATGACAGGGGCCCCTATAAAAGGGACAGGAATCTTGATCTTTCCAAAGCTTCAGCCATGGCACTTGACATAATGGACAAGGGCGTAGCAAAAGTTAAAGTGGAGCAGGTTAGCCTTAAAGGGGTTAATTTCCCCGTTATATCCCTAAACTAACAGTATTTTATAGCAAAGATAAAAAGTCCGGCAAATTTAGCCGGACTTTTTATTTTTAAACCTTTTATATTTGTCTGATTAAATAAGCATAAACAGAATTACCCGGCGGTTTATTTAACTGCTTCAATTCTGTTTACTCTAACCATAAAAACAATCTATCTATACTATATATGAAATTAAACCTCGGATGCGGCAAAGATATTAAACCGGGTTATGTAAACCTGGATATTGTGGACTATGGCGGAAACCAGATTCATGATATTAACAGTTTTCCCTATCCTTTCCCCGATAACACCTTTGACGAGGTTTATGCTTCCCATGTACTTGAGCACCTGGACAGTTTTCATAAAACCGTAACCGAGCTTTACCGCATATGTAAACCTGATGCGAACATAATTGTGTATGCACCTTTCTTCTTAAATACCAAGTTTTTCGGCGAACCCGACCATAAGATACCGTTTTCAATAAGAACATTTGATAATTACGAGTATATTGGAAACCGCAGGCTCAAATTTTATGAAAAATGGAAACTTAACCACCGCACCAATTATGAAGGTAAAGCCCAGTTTGAGATTCTGGAGAAGAAATTTATCACTTCACACTTTGCCGCACTTAAATGGATGGATGCTGTTATTAATATAGAGCCGGTTATGTATGAGAGATTCTTTGCCGGAATCTTTTCACCTGAAGAAGTTTATTTTAAGCTTCGGGTTGTTAAGTAAAAAAGTATTCAGCCCTCCTTCAGTTAAGGAAGACACGTCACGCGATTAGCGGACGAGGTGAGCTTGCCCACATCCTTAACACAATGCGGGAAAAATGAGATTTTAGCTTTATTGTTTTTAAAAACTGCTGACCGGCAGACTGAATGCCTCTGTTTTGCTATTCTACAGGCTTAGTTTTAATACCTTCCCAAATCAGCATAACCCAGCCGACTAAAAAACTTACTCCGCCAAACGGGGTTATTATTGCCAGCCATATAATTCCTGTTGTTGAATATATGTACAGCGAAAATGAGAAAAGGAGTATTCCTGCAGACATGAACAGAATAGTTTTGCTGAATCTTTGTCCTGCAGATACTGCCAGGGCAGTTATAACTGCTGCATGTATAAGGTGGTACATAACTCCAGTCCTGAAGACTTCAAGCATAGCTGGAGTTAATATGGATTTAAGCCCGTGCGCTCCAAAAGCACCAAGGGCAACACCAAGAAAACCAAATATACCGGCAATGGCTATATATTTTTTGCCTGCGGCAGGGGATGTCATTATACTTTTCATTTTTACCTATAAAGAGTTATCTTTAGAATTACTCAAAATCATTACCCGGAAAAACAAATCGGCTTAATATATGAAAGTATTACAAAAATTAATTCTGCCTGTATTGTTTATTGCCGCAGCCGGTATTATTTATGTGTTTTACTTCGTACCGGGACAGCTTTCCGGGACATTTTCAGATTTTGACACAAACAATAATGCGTCAAAGGATATTACTGTTGAGTTTGTCCGGGAGAAGGGTATTCAGCATGATACCCGTTCAGGAATATCAGAATTTTATGCTAAAGATAAAAAAGGGCAGATTGTTTTGATTCAGGGCCCGCTGCCGCTGCCGGAAGGTATTGAAAATTCATCGTCTATTACTTTAACCGGGCACCTGCATAATGATTATTTTCATGCTCATGAAGTTGTATTGGATTAATTATGAAAAATTTTGAACTTGCTTCCAACTATCAGCCTTCGGGCGATCAGCCTGAAGCCATAAGGCAATTGACTGAAGGACTTAAAAAAGGTGAAAAATTCCAGACGCTGCTTGGAGTAACCGGCAGCGGCAAAACCTTTACAATCTCAAATGTAATTAAAGAAGTTAACAAACCAACACTTATTATATCGCATAATAAAACTCTTGCAGCCCAGCTTTATTCAGAGTTTAAATCATTCTTCCCGAATAATTCGGTGGAGTTTTTTATAAGTTATTATGATTATTATCAGCCGGAAGCCTACGTTGTCTCCAGTGATGTATTTATAGAAAAAGATTTTGCCATAAACGAAGAAATTGACAGGCTAAGGCTTAAAGCCACAACTGCACTTATCAGCGGAAGGAAGGATGTAATAGTTATAGCCAGTGTTAGTTGTATATATGGTATTGGCGCTCCGCAGGATTATGCTAACCAGATTTTATTTCTTAACAAGGGAGACAACATTCCCCGCAAAAAACTTTTACGTAATTTGATAGACATTCACTTTGTTAGAAATGATGCAGAATTTACCAGGGGTACTTTCCGCTCGCGCGGGGATGTGCTGGAAATTATTCCTGCTTACCAGTATGAAGAGGCTGTAAGAATTGAATTCTGGGATGATGAAATTGAGAAAATATCTATAATAGATTCTGTTACCGGGGAGGTACTAAGGGAAACCGACTCTGTACCTATTTACCCGGCAAAATATTTTGTCACTGAAAGAGACCAGGTTCAAAAAGCAATTTATACAATTGAAGAAGAACTGGCCGAAAGATTAAAATATTTCCAGAAGGAAGAAAAATACCTGGAAGCACAGCGTATTGAACAACGCACACGGTTTGACATAGAAATGATGAAAGAGATTGGTTATTGCTCGGGAATTGAAAACTATTCACGCCACATGGATGGAAGGGATCCGGGTTCCCGCCCGTATAACCTGTTTGATTATTTCCCCAAAGATTTTCTGCTGGTAATAGACGAGTCGCATGTAACCATACCTCAGCTGCGGGCAATGTACAACGGCGACAGGGCAAGAAAAGAAACGTTAGTAGAGTACGGTTTCAGGCTTCCTTCGGCCCTGGATAACAGGCCTATGAAATTTGAAGAGTTTGAAAGCATGCTTAACCAGACAATATTTGTTAGTGCTACACCTGCAGATTATGAACTTGCCAAAAGCGGCGGTGTTGTTGTAGAACAGATTATCCGCCCAACAGGCCTTCTTGACCCGGCAATTGAAGTGCGCCCCATAAAAGGACAGATTGATGACCTGATTAAAGAAATAAGAATACGTGTTACTAAAAATGAACGTGTACTTGTTACAACTCTTACAAAAAAAATGGCAGAAGACCTTTCTGATTATCTCGATAAGATAGGCATACGGGTAAGGTATATTCACAGTGACGTTGATGCGCTGGAGCGTGTGGAAATTCTGCGCGACCTGCGTCTTGGAGATTTTGATGTTCTTGTGGGTGTTAACCTTCTCAGGGAAGGGCTTGACCTTCCGGAAGTTTCCCTGGTTGCAATTATTGATGCAGACAAAGAGGGGTTCCTCCGGAGTGAACGCTCACTTATGCAGACAGCGGGAAGAACTGCACGTAATGCAAACGGACTTGTAATAATGTATGCGGATAAAATTACTGATTCTATGAGGCATACTATAAATGAAACAACACGCCGGCGGGAAATACAGACTAAATATAACGAAGAGCACGGAATAGTTCCTGCTACTATATATAAGAGTATGGAAGATATTATGAACTCAACTTCCATTGCTGACATGCGCAAAAAAGACGATAAGCCTGAGTTTTCTTTTTCAAAGGTGGCTGAACCCGTACTTAAATATATGAGTGATGACCAGCGTAAAGACCTTATTGAACAGCTTACTGAACAGATGCACCAGGCAGCAAAAGACCTTGAATTTGAACGCGCTGCTTCTTTAAGAGATGAGGTTAATAAGCTTAGGAAGATGCAGAAATCGTAATAATAAATTAACTTCAGAGCCCGATACAGGCCCTGAAGTTCAGGGAGACAGAAACTAAAACTTCTTAATCTACATATTACTATTTCAGAAGTATCATTTTATGTGTATCACTAAATGAACCTGCCTGAATTTTGTAGAAATAAACTCCGCTTGCTAAAGAAGAAGCATTAAATTCCTGTGTATACACACCTGCTTGTTTTTCTTCATTAACTAAAGTTTCAACTTCCCGGCCCAGCATATCATAGACTTTCAAAACAACTTTGCCCGTTACCGGTAAACAATAAGATATTTTGGTAGTTGGATTAAAAGGATTCGGATAGTTTTGGTATATTTGATAAGAAGTCGGCCTGCTATCCCCCTCCGGGGTAACATCTGTTGTTACTCCTTGAGGGTAGAGAGTAAGACTATCAATAACAATACCTTCCTCATCAATAGCGTCAAAATGCATTTTATCACCATCCACCTGGAACCTCACATAATTATATGAAGATTTTGTCTTTTCTACCCACCAGCCTTCCTGTTCACTGTATGTTGAAGCTCCAAAACTTCCCGCAAGCATCTGAAGCCTGCCCTGGTTTGATCTGCTGCCATATTCAACAACACCCGTTGAATCTGACAGATTAAGATTAATTGGTTTAGACCTGGTATAAGTATGGGAATGCCCGTTTAGAATTACGTTTACTCCATAGTCATCAAAAGCTTTCCACCAATATGGAATAGCTGTATCCATTTCACCGGCATGGTCATCACTTGTAAAGAAAGGACGATGATAAAAGACAACTTTCCAGGTGGCATCAGAATTTTTCAGTACATCTTCAAGGTAGGTCCATTGAGGAGACAGAGTACCCGGTTCTGAAAGAAGGCAAACAAAAAGTGTATTGCCCTGTTTAAAAGAGTACCATTTTTCATTTTCAGGTAAGACCAATTGGTTTAAAGTTATCTGCCCTGAAGCTGCATCATAATATACATGGTTTCCATGTGTATAATAGCATAATGTTTTTTCAAGGAAGTTTTTTCCATAGTCATAATACTCTTCCCATTCACTGGGATACTCAGAATTATCAACAATATCACCAACCATGAGGCAGAAATCAGCAGATTCTTTTAAAGCCATATCAGACAATTTTTGCCATTTTTCTTTTCCAACCTGCTGATCAGCGCCAACAATAAATGTAAACTTCGATGATGCTGTATCTACAGATGTAACAAACGTTCTTACTTTACTCCACAAGCCATTAAATTTAATTGAATAATATATAGTAGAGGAAGGAGTTACATCAGGAAATGTATAATTAAAGAGATATTCAGGATTGCTGGTTACCTGGTAATTATCAGTCCTTTCTGCGGGAAAAGTTCCTATTTCCATTTTTTTTGTATAGCCCCAGCGAATTGAATCATCCTGCGTCTGATTATCCCATGTTATAGTAAGTCCGCTTAATGAATTATGTGTTGTACCCCAGTGAATATTTGATGGGAAAGTAAGATTTGGCCACCATCTGCTGTCACCTAAAAGAACAGCTTCTTCGCTACCTTTCATAACAACGGCAGGAGAACTGACCGGAAATGAGAAATCACCGTTTTCAGGATTATTAAATAACGGGTTTACCTGTGCCAGGATATTGATTAGTTGAAATTCATTGGCCCCTGAACTTAGCTGAATATCAGTGGTATTATAATAGAGAAAATCTTCTACTTTTGAATTTGTACCATATATTTTTACAGGTACATTACTTCCTGGTTCAGAAGATACTACAATTGAATTCTTAATAATTGCGTTATCCATATAATGAGGCATAATATTATAGCTTCCACAATTATAAACTGTAAGGTTGCTTACATTAAAAGATGGATCTTTGGTTGAAACCTTTGAATCATGCCCGTCAACATATATAGCTTCAGCTTTAATGTCCCAGAATGTTGAGTTATCAACTATAAAAGAATTAACTGAGCCTGAATCAGCTGCCGGATCATTAAAGCTTATTCCCATATCCTGAATATGGGCAAAAAGGCAGTTTTGAATAAAAACTGAATCGATAACGGAATTGGAATTACCATAAATACCAAAACCAGTACTTCCACCCTCATTAACAAAATTAAGAAAGTCCGTTTTTTGTACAGTTAATTTCCCCGTGTGTGTGTCAGGTTTATTTGTAATACCAATGGCTGTTTTAGCAGAGCCTTTTGACCCGTCAAGAATAACTCCCCGTAACAGGAAATCATCCGAAAGCTCAAAAACTGCATCGGCTGAACCGGATTGGATTACCGGTTTATTGTTCATTCCATCAGCGGCAACAATATTGATTTTTTTATCAATTACCATGGTAGAAGATTCATTATAAATACCACCGTCAGAAGTAAGAACAATAGTCTGCCCCTTAATAGCTGAGGCAAGTGCTTCTGAAATTTTGTTTTCTCCTTCAGTTATAAATGCATAATCTTTATTATTTTCCGGCCACCATCTTGAATCGCCAAGACTTTTTCCATCATCACCGGCATTTATAGCAGGAGAACCTGACATAAGTGTAAAATTACCGCCCGAAACACTGGCAAATAAAGGATCGATGTTAGCCTGAATGTTAAATAACTGCTGTTCAGTAGCGCCGCTTTCAAATCCAATTCCATCCAGATTGTAATATAGAACATTGCCGGCCTTAGAATTTGTTCCATATAATGTAAATGCTTTATAAGCAGAACTGGAAGAACTTGAAAAAATAGAGTTTTTAATAACAGCACTGTCAATGCTGCCGGGGTATATATTAATATTTCCGGCATCATGGACTGTAATATGATTAACCTGGAAATCAATCTGCGGATTTGCAGTTACACTATTAGAGACAATATAAATTGCATAATTTTTAATATTCCAGAAAGTTGAGTTTTCACAAATGAAATGATTAACCTGTCCCGGAACAACTGATCCCTTAATAAAGTTAATGGCTGATTGTCCCAAATTTTTAAATAAACAGCCACTTACTAAAACTGTATCCAGACGGTTTTGGTCTTCTCCGTAAATACCATAACCAGCATTTATAAATTCGCAATTTGAAATTTTAAGGTTTGCATCCGTTTTTATTTCATGCCATTCCGGCTCAGCACCCCTGATTATAGCTTCACGGGTACCTGTACCAAGTACTCCATCCAGAACTATTCCGTCAAGAGTAAGATTATCAGCTAAAATAATCAGGCACCAGCCTGCAGTTGAATACCATCTTGGCTTATCATCTAGCCCTTCTGCAGCGCGAATAGTAACAGGTTTGTCTTTTGCCACTACAAAGTCACTGGTTTCTTCATAAGTACCTCCTGAAGTTACCAGTTCAATAATATCTCCGGCCTGTGCAGAATCATAAGCAGCAGATATTACATCCTTGCCTTCTGTTAATTTAATTATTTTTTGCGCAAAGCTATTTGAACAAACAGAAACAAAAAATATAAGCAATAACAGTTTTTTCATTGAACATCTCCATTTAATAGATAAATATTATTGAAGGCAGCAAAAACCGTCCTCCCCTTTTACATTAGAAAACATATTCTATATGTGTGGTATCCTTTCGGAAATTCCCTTTAAATCGCTCGGAAAGGCTATGGATAAATAGAACTGACTAATACTCCTTTATATTTAATACCCAGCTAATTCACTAAGAAAAGCTGTTTTGTGTTTTACGAATAATGAATCCCCGAATTTTAACAAATGTTTTTACGGTTATCAGTTATGCCTCCTGCTAACTGGAAATAAGATCCTGATTCAAAATCATTTTTGAATCAAATAAGTTACGTAACCTTTCTATATCAAGTTATATTAATTTCTTTTCCTTGTCAAGAATTTACTAATGCTTTTTAAAATTAATTTATAACTTACGAAATCTTTCTAATAACTATTACGCATCAAATATCTATGTATATGTAATGTTATAGCTTTCGAAACCTTTCTATTGGCAAATAGTAAACACATTTTCAGCTTTGTGCCTTAGGGCAGATTAAAAATTATTAGAGTAGTGTGGAGACAGCAAAAAGTCAGAAACTGCAGAAAAATTAAAGATTTAAGGTTATGGATTTATTTAGAATGGATTTCTGTTAATGACAAAATAAGGCAAGGCAGTGCCTTACAAATTATAACAAGGCATAACTGGAATGAAAAAGGCTGCTTTTCATGGCAGCCTCTTCAGAATTCCTGTACAAACAGTTAAGTTATATTTTTTTTATAAGTTTTTTAAGCTCAGTGCAGGTCAGGGAATACAGTTTATCCAGCTCTGCAACAAGCTCCTGCAGGTTTTCCGGATCACTGTTTCTTCCTTTAAGTTCAAGTTTAAGGCAGCATTCAGCCAGGGCTTTTGTGCCAATGTTAAGGCAAATACCTTTTAAACTATGAGATGAAGTTGTCAGGCCGGTAAAGTTTTTTTCGGCTGCATTTTTCCTTATAGCATCGACAAGAGAAGGAGTGTCACTATAGAACAACTCTATCATTGAATTAAGGAAACCCGGGCCGCCGTCTTCATCAAGTGAATTTAATGTATCGATTGCCGAATAATCAATGACCGGCGTTTCAGATTTTGCAGACTCTCCTGTATTTACCGTTTTATTCACTTTTCCACCCCAGTTAAGAAGAACTGATTTGACAGTTTCAAAAGTAACAGGTTTACTAATATAATCCTGCATTCCGGCTGTAAAACAGATTTCTTTATCACCCGGCATTGCATTGGCCGTCATTGCCACAATTACAGGTTTATAATCATTTTTATATTCTTCAAGAATACGTTCAGTTGCAGTAAGCCCGTCCATTTCAGGCATCTGCACATCCATAAATATAACATCATATTTTTTCTGCCGCAGAATCCGCAGGACTTCAATACCATTTGCCACAGCTTCAGCCGTATAACCCAATTTAGACAAAAATCTTAAAAAAAGCTTCTGATTAATTGTATTATCTTCAGCTACAAGTATCTGCAGAGGATACTTTGCAGCTATATTATTATCCACTTCAGCTTTATGGGGAGTAAAAACGACATCTGTTTCAGTAAACAGTTTTTTCATTTGCTCATATAGCTGCCCGTGTTTTAGCGGCTTTGCAGTACAACTGTTAAAAATATTATTAATTATATCAAAGCTTTCCACTTTTGCTGAATTTGACAGCAGTACAGCGGGAAGTTCTTTAATTGATTTATATTTTCTTATTTCCCTGCCAAGAGTTAAACCATCGACGGCAGGCATTATCATATCAATAACAGCCGCATCAAATTTTTTATTCTCTTTTATCCAGTTTAAAGCTTCATCAGGGGAAGTGGTACTGCTTGTAACTATTCCCCATTGGCTAAATTGTTGATTTAACATATCAAGCTGTTCTTCATTATCATCAACAATTAATACTTTTTTCCCGGCAAACTCGTTATTATCCATAATTTTACATCCATCAGGTATTTTAGCTGCAATTTTTACATCTATAGTAAAAATAAAATCAGAGCCTTTATTTTCAGTGCTTTCAACATGAATATCTCCACCCATAAGCTGAACAAGCCGTTTACAAATTGCAAGTCCCAGTCCTGTTCCGCCATATTTCCGGGTGGTGGAGGTATCAACCTGCGAAAAAGACTGAAAAAGCTTATTAATATTATCGGAAGAAATTCCAATTCCTGTATCTTTTACTGAAAATTTGAGCCGGGCGTAATCATCATTTACTTCCTCATACCCAACTGAGACACAGACTTCCCCTATTGATGTAAACTTAACAGCATTACCTATAAGATTTACCAGAATCTGCCTTATCCTGGTAATATCACCAACAAGAAACTCAGGAACACCTGGCTTAACAAAGTACAGAAGATCGAGGTTTTTTTCTGCCGCCTTTGAAGAAAGAATATCAATGGCTTCTTCAATACAGTTTTTCAGACAAAAATTATATTCTTCAAGCTGAAGTTTGCCTGATTCAATTTTAGAAAAATCAAGGATATCATTTATTAATGCGAGCAGGGTATCACTGCTTACTCTAATGGTTTCAACAAATTCTTTTTGTTCATCAGTAAGGATAGTATCTGCCAAAAGCCCTGTCATACCAATTATACCATTAAGGGGGGTACGTATTTCATGACTCATAGTAGCAAGAAACTCTGATTTTGCATCGGCAGCGGCAATAGCTTCGTTCCTGGCTTTAAGTGCTTCTTTTTCTGCTTTCTTCCTGCTTGTAATATTTTGTGAAAAACAGGCAACACCTGTAATTTCACCATAATGATATATAGGATGATAGGCTACTTCAAAATAATAGGTATTGTTTTTCAGCGGGAATGAGACTTCTGCCCGGAATCTTTCTCCGCTTAAAGCCCTGTCATAATAATTTTTCCAAACAGGCCGGGATTCTTTACGTAAAAAATCCAGAGCATTTCTATACATAAAATCATAAGTTTTGGCAATAAGATGGAAGTTTTTCCTAAAATAAGAATTCCCGCTGACTATTTCATAATTCCTGTTTACAGACCAGACAGAGTCGTATAAATTATCAAGGGCAGAATATAAATCTCTCTTAGCCTCATGACGCTCCTGAAGTTCAGTTATTATTCTGTCAATAATAAGCGGGACATCCTGTACTGCAAAGCCATGATCTGGTGTATAACGAAAAACCACAGCATGCATTTCTGTAATTTTTTGAAGTATTTCATTATTGAGACATTTGCTGCCTGCCGTTTTATGTCTGTTATTTTCGTTCAGGCCATATAAATCGTACGTCTGGCTTATAGCCGTTAAAAGCGGACGCATGTTTTCCGGTATTGTGTTTTTATCCCCCAAAAGTTCACAAATCTGGTTTTCGAGTGTTTGGTTAAGCATTAAAAAATCAAATTGTTTTATGATATCCCGCCGATGAACAAAAGGGAATATGTAATTCGCAAAAGAAAACTTTTGTGTCAGCCTATCAGGTTAAAAAATATTCTAGTATTTAGCCTCTCTGTTTACTATTTAAGCCATTTTTGAAGAGAATATACCAATAGTATTATCGTATGTATCCTGCTAATTATTAAGCAATAAAACTCATCTATTTGATGATGCATAATATTAAAGCAGGAAAAACGAGAATATATCTATTATATATTATTCACAAATGAAGGCGGAATAATTGCCTGCAGTTTTTTTTCATTTTTATAATACACTTTTTCCAGGAAAAGTCCGCCAGGAGGAGCGGTAAACTTTGCGGGTTCAGGAGACGGATTATTAATATAGAACAGAAGGTCATCTTTGGTTTTACTTCCTCTGCCAATTTCCACAAGTACGCCGACAATACGCCGTACCATTTTCCAGAGGAAATGCGATCCGGTAATCCTGATTAATATAAGAGAGCCGTTTTCTTCAAGTTGTACATCTTCAATAAGTACAACTGTTGATTTTTCGCCGGGGTTTTCATCAGTAAATGATTCAAAGTTACGCATACCTTTAAGAGCAGAAGCAGCATCAGCCATAGCGTTAAAATTAAGTTTATCTTTTATCCACCAGCAATAGTTTTTCCCAAAAGCGCTTCTTCTGCGTGAAACCTGGTAAACATAACTTCTTGAAACTGCATCATGCCGGGCATGAAAATCAGAAGAAGCTTTTTCAACCTCAAGAATATTTATATCATGCGGCAGGTTATCATTCAGTTTCATGCGAATAATTTCAGGAGCCAGCATTGTGCTAACATCGAGGTGTGCCACCTGGCAGATTGCATGTACACCGCTATCTGTACGGCCTGAGCCCTGGATATCAACTGGATTATCGCCAAAAACTTCTTTAGCCGCAGCAAGAAGAGTACCCTGAATTGTTTTTGCATCAGGTTGTTTTTGCCAGCCGCTGAAACGTGACCCATCATATTCTATATATAATTTAAACCTGGATGATTTCCCTTTATTAGGAACAGTTCTTTTTTCAAACTTATTATATGCAGACCTGACACGATCAGCAGTTTTATTACCGCCTGATTTAGGTTTATTAAAACCGGGTTTATTTTTCCAGCCTTGTCCGGGATGTTTTTTGGCGGGACTGCTGCTGTTAGTGTTGTTATGTTTTGTAAATTTTCCGGGCATTGGCGTGTGTTATAATAAATTGTTGAATAAAGAGTACTTATAATATTAAAGAATCAGTTTATTTCAATTTCTTCTTCAGCGTAATCGTCGTGGGTTTCATAAATCTTTACGCGAAGTTTATTAATGTTTGGCGGGAACTTTACTTCTTTTATCCTGTGAAGAAAATACGTACAAATATTTTCAACGGTTGACTGGAAGTTAACAATCATGTGTTTTGATTTAACTTTTTTAAGGAAATCAATTATTTCCTGATCATCTTTATAAACCAGGAAGGCATGATCCAGTTCTTCAACAAGGGGGTTTATAATTTGTTTAACATCGTAATAATCCATGACCATACCCGTTGGCTCAACAGAACCTTCAAGTTCAATAATCATTTTATAAGAATGGCCATGTATGTTCTTACACTTACCGAAATGTTCGGGCAGCCGGTGCCCCATTTCCCAGTGAAATTCTTTTGCAATTTTCATATAGCTATTAAGTAATGTTCAGTATGCTGTTTAAATTAAAAAGTCCCTGTATTCAAATAAAACCATCCGAAGGCTTGCTGCAGAAACTTTAGCCTTACACTCCTTTAGCAGCCGGATCCCAGATAAACTTATGCATCTGGAGCTGGAAGCGTACATTCAGGTTATCTTTAAGAATCCAGTCAACCAGGGTAACGGGCTCAAGCCTGCCAAAGACGCATGAGAAAAGGATTATACATTTTTCATCAAGCTTATATTCAGCAATCAGATTTTTTGCCCAATTGTAATCTTCATCAGAGCCAATTACAAATTTAACTTCATCAGTTGGTTTTAGGAAGCTTATATTTTCATAATTATTCTTTTTCAGCATGCCGCTTGAGGGGCATTTAAGGTCCATAATAATTTTAATCCGGCTGTCCAGATTTTTTACAGGCAGGCTGCCGCTGGTTTCCAGAAGCACTTCAAAGCCTTCGTTACAGAGTTCAGTCATAAGTTCAGAACATTCAGCCTGAACAAGCGGCTCACCGCCGGTAATTTCCACAAGTTTGCAGTTATATTTTTTTACTTCTGCAATAATTTCTTCGGTGGAAAAGTCTTTTCCCTCAAAAAAAGCATATTCAGTGTCACAGTAGGAACACCGGAGATTACAGTAAGTAAGCCTTACAAAAACGCACGGAAGTCCGGCTTTAGTGCTTTCACCCTGCACAGAGAAATATATTTCATTAACCTTAACCATCGGAAAACCTTAATTTTACGCCAAAATCGAATAATTTTAAAACAAATTTACAAAAGTAACTGTTGACATCAAACTGGTGATTTCCTATATTTGAATTCTATTTTTTTTAAAGAAGAACTATAAGGGTTTATTAAATGGCTAATCACAAGTCGGCAAAGAAGAGAATTCGTACTAACGGACGCAAAGAAGTTGTTAATACCAGGGCAGAATCAAGAATTAAGACTTTAGTGAAGAAAGCACTTTCCGCCGAAGAACCTGTTGAAGGAGAAAAATTATACAAAGAAGCTGTAGCTGTACTTGACAGGGAAGCTGTTAACGGTACACTTCATAAAAATAATGCAGCCCGTAAAAAATCTGCTTTAACAAAATATATAAACTCATTAAAAGCTGAAGCAAAATAAGCAATAGCTTTTATTTAAGAAATTGTATAAAAAGACTCCCTGGGTGGAGTCTTTTTTGTTTTAAAGCCTGAAAGAAATCAGCAAATCCCTTCCGGCTAACGCCGTACTCTCTTTGCTAAAGAGAGACTGAGCTTCATCTCCCGAATGTAAAAATATAGGTTAATAAATATTTTGGATGGTATTGTTGCAATCCTTCCAGAGTGCTTTATTTTTTTAATTCATTTTTCTACCCATATTTCCAATCCTCCGGAATGGAAAATAATTATTACATTGGTTTATGCCTTTTGTTTCTACCTTCACCCCGGGTGGGGTGAAATATGGGTAGAACCCACCCCTGACATAAAATGCGGGGCATTCCGGATGGATTGCAATATTACACGGAAAACATTGTGAACGTACCGGCCAGCAAGATTTTTTCATTTGTTTGGGATGGAACCCCAAAGGGGCAAGCTAACACCCGGCTTCTCCTTAACACAAGGAGAGTGGAAAATCTATTTTTACTTAATTAAAGTTTTTTGAGATTGAAGGTAATACAAAAACCAGCAAATCCCTCCCGGCTGACGCCGTACTCCCTTTGCTAAAGGGAGACTTAATTACAGAACTGCAGCTTACCCAACGGCAATCGTTTAATTTTATGCTGTAATATTTCTACAATAATATCTTCCCTGATGGGGAAAGGAAATAATAGAATGGGGAAAGATAAATTTTTGAGGGAGGATTTTATAATCCCGGGGATGAACCCGGGATTAATTTTAAATAACAGGAATGGCTAATCAGATATCTTCAACAGCATCAATACCTTCAGGCATAGGAAGATAGAACCTGATTTTTTGTACTTCACCGTTACGTTTTATAAGACGCTCAACTTTCTTTTTAATAAGTACTGAATGTTCAATCTGAATGTCATCTTCTATCACTGACCCAAATATATAGCTGGTACCCTTAATCAGCACATTCTTCCCAATTATAACCGGACAATCATCACTTCCGGTAATGTTTACACTTGATTCAATTTTTGAATCTTTACCGATAATTATATTTCCTTTAATAATGTCACCCCAAAGGATTTCCACATTATCCTCTATAACAAGCCTCTGGTTTGGCAGGCATGAAAGATGTACGTTCTGCCCAACAGTAACATTCTGCCCGAATATTACATTGCTTGTTACATAAGTATTTTTTCTGAGTGTAAGATTATAATTAAGCTTAACGCCTTTGCCTATATAAACGCCTTTGCCAATTGTTACATCAAGCGGTATACCCTGTTTATCGGCCTCAATAATCTCTTCAACAACTGATTCATGGACAAAGAAATCATCAGGATCTTTTATATCAATTATATCTTTAAGTTTTTCATAGACTTTTTTACGGGCTATATCATCCATTTCTTTAAGAACAGATTTGTTATTAAAGCCCATCACCACATACTGCTCGAGCGGACTTACAGCAGAAACAGAATAGCCTTTTTTGTTGAATAAGCCGATAAGGTCAGTTATGTATATTTCGTTTTGAGCATTATTACTTGATATAGCGCTAATCAGTTCAACAAGGTGTTTGTATTTAAAGGCATAAACACCCGAGTTAAATTCGTTGTTTTCAATTAATTCTTTTTTTGAGTAGGAATATATTTTCCCATTATACTGAAGCTCGCAGGGCACATCATCAGAGAGGGCAAGTATATCTTTATGCTCCATAATCTCTATTACTTTGCCTTCATCATTTCCGGAAGAGCTGCCATTTTTATCCACAGCTTTAACACGGATTATTCTTCCGTAGGAGTTATCTTTAGGATTGCCTTCAAATATACCGGTAAGAACCATCATATCTGAACCTGAGTTTATAAACTCCTGACGGAAACGGGCCATTGTATCTTTATCAATAAGCCCCATATCTCCGGGCAGGACATAAACAATACCATCAAATAGTTTATCATCAATTCTGTCCAGGGCAACCTGTACAGCATGCCCGGTACCATTTTGAAATTCCTGGAAAGCAAAAACTGTGTTATCTCTTTTACCAATAACTTCCATCACATCTTTTGCTTTAATACCTACAACAACAATGCTGTTAAGTCCGCTGATAGCATCTCTGCAGGCATTATAAACACGCTCTACAGTCGGTACTTCCCATATATTATGAAGCATTTTAGAACGGTGCGATTTAATACGTTTTCCATGGCCTGCAGCAAGAATAACTGCGACTTCACTAAACTGATAGTTTATTTGCGAAGATAATTTATCAACGGTTTCATATACCGGATTCTGATCTTTAACCTGCATAAATCTCCATTTATTGGATTTTTTTAAGAATTGAAACAAAAAATTTATAAAATGAAGAGTCAAAATCCAAGAAACATTCGACGAGTGCCATTTACAGAAAATTTGCAATTTTGATTAAATTATAAACCCTGCCCGGGTGGAAATTACACTTAGGCATTTCTGATATTCTTTTTTGCAGAACCCGCTTCATGGTACTAAGAAGTTACATAGATTTATTGAAAGAAATACATTAACTTTACCGGGTAAACTTATTATTATACAGGATGTTATGAAAAAGATTTTTTTAATTATAACAATAATTTCAGCAGCATATAGTTTTTCTTACTCGCAGGATAAAGGCTGGGGTGCCGGAATTATTGTCGGGGAACCAACCGGAATTTCAGTAAAATACTGGCTCAACGGAACAAATGCCCTGGATTATGGACTGGGTTCATCTTTTGCTGCCAATTCAAGAATTCACCTGCATGTGGATTACCTGTGGCACATGTATGATGTGTTTCAGTCAACTGAAACATTTGTGCTTTACTACGGACCGGGACTTAGAGTAAAAACCAGGAAAGACGGAGACAGTAACTTCGGCATAAGAGGAGTAATGGGTGTAAACTGGTTTGTTAAAACTTCCCCGCTTGATGTTTTTGCTGAAGTTGTTCCTGTTCTTGATCTTGCCCCTGATTTAAGGATGACTGTAAATGCAGGTATAGGTGTAAGGTATTTTTTTAATTAATATGTAGTTTACAGCTTTTCTGCTGAAACAGTTAATTTGGTTCTTCCGCCAGCTATGGTTTAAAGCCTTCAGGGTTTTTATGAAGCAGCACCAGTATTATTAATTGCGCCTGCTATGTTAAGAAAACCCTGAAGGTTTTAATAAGCACAAAAACGCAAATCCCTCCCGGCTAACGCCGTACTCCCTTTGCTAAAGGGAGACTTAATTTCAGAATTGTGGCTTACCTGACGGCAAGCGTTTTATTTTGTGTTGTAATATTTCTATAATAATATCTTCCCTAAAGGGAAGAAGAGTCAATAGTATTAGGTGTATATTATAATACTTCCAGCTTAAGCATTGTCACCGGGCAAAATATTTGTAGTGTTATCTTATGTCATGAAATGGTTCATGACAGTCTGGTTTTGTTGTCTTAGCACTACAAAGAAAGTCGCTGCAGAAATCAGCAAATTCCTCCCGGCCAGCGCCGTACTCCCTTTGCTAAAGGGAGACTGATTTTAAAATTTCTTTATGGGACTATAAATCCATTGAGTAGCTCTTCCATATCTTTCATATATTCATCAGCAAGGTTAAGGTATGTATATGTAATAACCTGTACGGTTTTACTTTCAGCAGTATAGTAGTAGCTCATGTAAAAGTAATGAACATCACTTATATTAACATACATTTTCATCATGGCAACATCAATGTTATTTACTTTTCTCATTTCATATTGCACAGAGTCTACCACACCCTGGTTTGAGGCGTTTGTAACAGCCATGTTTAAGATCCCGAAAGTGGTAGTTGTAAGCCTTTCCGGAATAATTATACAGAAGGCTTCATTTTCACTGTTGCGCATGAAGTATTCAACAGCAGGACGGCTTGCATTGGATAGGGACCATTTATCAGCATCATACCATAATTCATATTTTACTTTTTGCCCTTTTAGTACCTTTAGTGCATTACTGCTTTTGGTATATTGTGTTGAATTTGTATCAATAGTAAAAGCATCGTCAGAAGAAGCAGAATCTGCTTCGGATGAGTCAGCGTGGACCAACTGCCATGTGCCGTCATCCCAGAGATATACAGAGTCTCCCTGTTCAGTAACTGCAGTAACCTGTGAATAGCAGATGCCGCAAAACAGGAAAAGGAAAACCGCTAATAATTTTTTCATAATAAATCTTCTATATATTTTGAAATGATTATTTATAGTAAAATCAGCAATGATACAGAACTATTTTCATTCTTATAATATTAACCTGTAAACCCTGTTATTATCCGGGTCCTTAGTACCGGTATTTATAAATTTCAATTTTTCAAGCACAGCCTGTGAAGCAGAATTGTTTTCAGTTGTTTTGGCAATAATCTTCCTGACTCTTTTATCGCGGCAGGCTATATTGATAAGCCCCTGTATAAGTTCGGTAGCATAGCCTTTATTCCTGTATGATTTTATAACTGAATATCCGATTTCGACTTCCCCATCTTCAGACGGAGCACCCATAAAGCCTCCTGCGGCTATAAGCCGCGATGGCTGGTTAATAGTTTGTTTTGTTACAGCATACCAGTTGAGCCAGCCATTAAGTTCATCACCATGTTTTTCAAGCTGATCAAGAAAGTACAACTGCGCATTTATGTCATAGTCACCCGGGGGCCATTCCTGTGAAATTTCTGCATTAAGCAGTGATGCAAGTAAAGCAGAAGATTTCAGTTCTGCGCGTATAAGCTGCAGATTCATGGGAATAAGGTTAAGCCTCTCTGTGGGAAATATTAATATATGTCCGTTTTGCATAAAATTATTTTGGGACATTATAACCGGTTGTATGAACAAAAACAAACTCTTTATACCCTGTAAAAATAAAAGCTGCCAGCGCAGTAACCGGGGTTAATTCAATTCCAATCATTATAGGATAAAAACTATTAGAAGCAATGCTTATAAGGCCGAATGCTACCCAGCTTCCAATGGGCAGCCAGATTGTATTAAAAACCCTGCTTACCTGGTCTCTTATTTTTATTTTTTGGACGCTGTCCGCAGGCATAGACATAAATATTCCTGTTTCATCATCAGTAAAAAACAGGGAATCTGATTTTAATTCTACCCTGCTGCATTCTATTAGCGAATCTGCAGTATAAAGATCAGAAGAATAGATATTCCCCAGATAGTTTAACTTTTTAACATTTGAATCAAAATTCTGCGATGCAGGATCTATGTAAAATGTTGAGCATCCCGGCAACAGAAATACAATAACTATTACCGGGATTAATAAATTATGCCGGTATACGCTGAATATGTTTAGTGCCGTCTTTACCAAAATAGATACAAATCCCCTTTTCAATTTCAACCTTCCAGTTAGTTACTCCTGCAGCAGCAGCCTCTGTACAGAAATCAGCAAATGAACTTTGTTCAGATGCAAGGCGTTCAATAGCAGCTTCTATCAGCTTTGAATTTAGTGAAGAAGCTATTTCGCCATGTTCAAGCCCGGGGTGAGATTCGTTGAATGAAGTACCGTCAACCCCTTCATATACTGATTCAGCCGTAGGCAGATCATACCTGTACGAGCTTACTCCTGCATCTTTTAATGCGATAAATTTAAGCGGGAATTTCCATTTCTCCAGTTTTGCTTTACTGCTTATCCCTCTTACCTGGCCAGCATCCATTATCAGCTCCTTTGTAAAAAAAGTTAGTGCAGTTTAAATACATTATACTGTTATTTTAAACCAATCAATAATTGGTTTATTCATATATTAGTTCAGTATTACAGCTAATAAGAATTTTTTGATACTCCAAATATTTTAAAGTCATAATCTTTCAGCAATGCTGCCGCTTCCTCAGCCTGCACCTGGTTAACAAAAAACCTTACCGGTTCAAGCAGGGGCCTTATGCTAAGAAAGTTTTCGCCATACGCATAATAGTCAATACCTGCATCGTCAAGTATTGATTTAACAATACCAATATCAACCTGATTTAACGATGAAGCTAATAATATGTACTCTTCTTTATTTAATACCACAGGGGGATTAACGGCAATATTTATTAAAGCTTCACATTCAGGGCAATGATATTTGCCGGAAGCTTTTTCATCTTCAGATAATTCAATTTCACTTTGACAGTTGGGACAAGTAGTAACAACGGGCATTTCCGAAACCCCTGATTCTTTTAACAGGGCTTCGCGGCATGCCGGTTCTTTACAATAGTAGTATTCCTTCCCCTCAAATAAACATTCCCGGCAATAGTATTTGCCGCAATTATGGCAGAATGAAAGAGCTTCCCTGTCAGGATGATTAACGCATGTTTCCATAAAATTCCCCCGAAATAATTGTTAAAACAAAACCTTAAACAGTACTGTAATAATATACATAGTTTTTTTTGAATTTTCCTATGGGTTGTGCAAGAAGCATTTCAATCTTTATGAATTCATGCTTAAAATCAACAGAAAAAGATTTTTATCCAATCCCGGAAATATTATCATATTATTTTGTCTCAATGCTGCTTTGCCATTTATCTGCCTTATAACCCAGGTATTCTTTTTCGCTAAGCTATCTGCCGTCAAACAGATTCATTGATTTTGTATCTTACTCTTAAAACACCTTCCTCAAAACTTGAAGAAATAATTTTAAATCCGCCAATTTCCTTAGTAGATTTTACATGAGCGCCGATACAGGGACATGCGTCATAGTCACCAACTTTAATAATGCGCAAAGTATTGCTTGCAACATCAGGCAGGCGGGAAAGGTCAAATAATTTTGCAGCTTCATCTCTATGCATAAAATCTTCAGTGACAGGAAGGTCAGCATTTATAAGCTCATTAAGTTTAGCCTCAATTGATGCGACTTCTTCATCAGTAAGATTTCTGTTAAAATGATAATCACATTTAGATTTTTTCTTTTCAAGGTGCATACTGAAAGAACGACCGCAGTTAAACATTCTTACCATAGTCTGGTTGAGCATATGTTCAGCAGTATGCATAGGAGCATAATAATCTTTAGCCATATTTTACCACTTATTGTTATGAATTCTGGATGTTAAAAACCTGTCTTCTGCTGCTGGAGCTTCAGCCGGGTAGCCGAGAGAAATTATTGCAACAGGGAAGATATTACCAGGCAATATAAACAATTTTTTAATAGCATCAACCGTTTCGCTTATACCTGCAGAAGCAATCCAGCATGAACCTATGCCAAAGCTGTGTGCCGCAAGCAGAATATTTTGAATAGCGGCAGAACAATCCTGCAAAATAAACTCTGAGCTTTTTTCAATATCAAAATTTCCACATGCAATTATTACATGAGAAGCTTCCTTTATCATTTCGGTATAAGGGACAGCCTTTATTAAATCATTAAAAACATTTTTATCATCAATAACAATAAATTCCCATGGCTGCTGGTTAAAAGCTGAGGGCGCATACATTGCGGCGTTAAGCAGGCTATTAATTGTTTCTGCCGGTATTTTTTTATCATTGTATTTACGAATACTTCTGCGGTTTAGTATACTGTTTAGTGTGTCCATATTATTTCCGTAAAAATTATTACAGCAAATATATTAAAATAAGCTGCTTTTTTTAATGGAAAACCACAGCAACAGATTATGTTAATACAGAAAGATAAGGTAATAAGGTCGAAATGATTTTGTCAGCATGTTCTTACTAAGGTTATAAAACAGATACTGTTAAAACTTTAATAATACATAATAAAAAGGATATAAATCCTGTTAACTTATAACCATGTATAAACACAAAAATAATATTATAATGTTAAAATGTTTTGACCGGGACTTTATGCCATAATTGCAGTAAGGCATGGCTTTATGAATAACTTCTAACTGATCCTGCTTTTCATCCTGCTGAACATAACAACTGAAATAAGGCTGTAAATAAATGTGATTCCCCATAAGATAACCGGGCCGGTTAAGGCATATATCTGTGTACCTGCCCATGGGCCAAGTGTAAAAGCAATACTGAATGTCATCTGGTAAAAGCCCATGTATTCGCCCCGTTTTTCTTTGGGAGCTATATCTGCCATGTAATTAGCACTGGATGGAAAGAAAATCATTTCGCCGAATGTCCATACAATAATAGTAGCTGCCAGAAAAGGAATGTTATGTGCAAATGCCATTGCACCAAAACCAATTCCTGTTAATAATGAACCGAGCATAAGCGCTTTTTTGTCACTCCAGCCGCCCATAGCATTATTAAGCGGAACTTCAATAAAAATAATCATTACTGTATTTATTGCCGAAAGGACTCCGAATAATCCTGTTGTATAACCGAGATATTCAACCATATATAACGGCACTGTTGACATGTGCTGAAAAAAGATCATCATTACAGGTGTAGTTGCAATAACAAACAGAAGCAGTTTACTATCTCCGAACAGTGAAAAAGAGAAAAAGTTTTTTCTTTCAGTATCAGGCTCTGCCTGTTTATCTTTTTCAGGAAGCTTATCCCATCGCGAAAAAACAAGAAATAATCCGGCAAGCAGGCAAGTAACGCCATTGACATAAAAGATAATGGAATAATCAAGCATTGTAAGAAAACCACCGGCAACAGGGCCGATGCTCATACCAAGATTTATTGCCAGTCTGTTCAGGGCAAATGCAATTTTTCTCTGTTCGGGTGAAACAACTTCAACAATAAGCGAAAGGTTGGCCGGCCTGAAAGCTTCGCTAATAACCGAGAAAAACAAAGTTACTCCAAGCAGTACAGCATAGTTTGTAAACAGCGGGTAAACAAACATAAGCGCCCCTGTAAGGATTAATGAAAACTTCATAACCTTAAGTGAGCCAATTTTATCTGATAATTTTCCAACAAACGGGGCAGTAATAAGAGCCCCTATACCATAGCAGGCAAGGACAAATCCGGCATCTTTTTCGGGTATGTGAAGCTTTTGCGTTAGGTACAGCACGAAAAACGGAAGCACCATTGTACCGCTCCTGTTTATAAGTGTAGCAGCAAACAGCACCCACATATTATGCGGTAAGTTCTTAAGTCCTTTCCAGGGATTCATTGTTATGAATTATAATGAGAAAATAAAAATTAATTTACGTTTTATTAGTGATTATTTATAACCGCTTATATAAACGATACTCATACCGGGTAAAAATATATGAACTGGTATTTCATTTTGTTAATGCATTACTCCCCTACCGGAGGTAAAGATAAATATAATGGAGGACTTACATGGCGGCAAGCTGAATTAAAAGGCTTATTAGTTTATATATTCACTGAAAGGAACAAGAATCACAGGCAGGAATGACTTTTTCTATTTAATATTACTCCGTCCGTATTGAAGTATCAGTGGAAGAAAAACCGCCACAAAGCGAGAAAAAATGTTTAGCTTTTTTAATTATTAAACCACCAGTCAAAGATGTTTTTCTTTTCCTGTTTTTTTCTGTCCCGCCAGTATTTTGTATACTTATCCTGTGTCATAAGCCCAATAGGGCCTTCGAAAATCCCGCCGTCAAGGTAATCATCGTAAACACGTACAGCAATTACATTTTCCTGGTTTGGCTTAATGATGCCGCCAGGAAGGAAATATCCCCTGAACTGTTTATAATTATTATCGCTATGCTGTATTTTAGATGGGTCATCATACATCTTGCCTGTGGAGCCAACAAACTGGCCGTTTACATAAACTTCATCAATATCATCAATTCTGCCCAGAATAAGAACAAGCCTCTTATCTTTTAAACCTGCCGGGGCCTTAAATGTGTAACGATACCATGCAAAACCATTATAATTATAATAGCCCTGAGGTTCCCATTTACCGGGGACTACAATATTGTTCCATTCTTTGTCGTTATAACCGGGCTCTTTCCAGTTCATATTGTCACCGGTTTTGAATTTCCAATCCCTGCCCTCAAAGCTCATTTCCAGGTCAAAATTGTATTTTCTTATATACAGTCCATAATTACCCTGAACAAGCCCGCCTTCCATTTCAGAGTCAAAGACGCGGACGGCAATTACATTTTTACCGCGCGGATTAAGATATTTTACAGGGACGGGATATTTCCTCCATGTACCGTAAGCAGATACATAATTAGGTGGAAATGAACCTGTGCCGCCTACAAAGTTACCATTTATGTAAACTTCATCAACATCATCAACTCTGCCCATATCAAGGTATATAACATCCGCATTTATACCGGAGGGATATTCAAAAGCTTTTCTGTACCATGCATAACCATTATATCCATGGAAGCCCTGGTCTTCCCATGATGATGGAACTCTAATCTCTTCCCAGTCACCATCATTATAATTAGGAAGAGCCCATCTTTTATCATCGCCAATACTAAACTTCCAGTATCCCCGGAGGTTTAGTATTCTTGCAAGTTCTTCAGCATTGGCAAAATTGCTCATTGCAGCCGAAGCAAGAATAATAATGATGAGTATGTGCTTATACAATTTCATATCTGTTCTAAAATTTTACTACTCACAACATAAATAATCAATCCAAATCAATGGTCACTTTAAGGTAAAGATTTGTAAAAAGATGTCATTAAAAGGGTAATTATTGCTGTTTTAGTCTATTAATTTATATCCTATACCATGTACTGTTAATATTACTTGCGGATGATTAGGGTCATTTTCAGTTTTTTGGCGCAGTTTTAAGATAAAATTATCAACAGTCCTTGTGGTGGGACTTTCGTCATATCCCCAAACATTATTAAGCAGGTCATCTCTGCTTGTAGTTGCATTTTTATGATTCCACAAAAAGTTTAAGATTTCAAACTCTTTATGTGACATCTGTACAGGCTGGCCGTCTTCAAAAGCATTATAAGAAGCAAAATTAACTTCTATTCTGCCAATTTTAACAAAATCTTTGTTTGCAGAAGCGCCTGTTGTTTCTTCACCCCGGCGTATAACAGCTTTAATCCGGGCGAGCAGCTCGCGCAGGCTGAAAGGTTTGGTTACATAATCGTCAGCACCAAGTTCAAGGCCAAGGACTTTATCAATCTCTTCACCCTTGGCAGTAAGCAGAATAACAGGAGTTTTATTTCCTTTGCTTCTAACATTTTTACATACATCAAAGCCAGACATTTTAGGAAGCATAACGTCAAGCAAAACAAGACTGTAAGTACCGTCCATTATTTTTTGAAGCCCGGAAGCGCCATCTTCTGCAAGGTCAACCTCATAACCTTCAAATTCAAGGTTGTCTTTAAGGCCAAGACGCATATTAGGTTCATCTTCAACTATTAAAATTCTGCTCATTATATTACTCCCTTATTCTAACAAAGAAATTAAATTATAACCGGGAAAGATAATTTAAAACTGCTTCCTTCACCTTGCCTGCTTTTTACAGTTATTGTTCCTTTATGTGCATCTATAATATGTTTTACAAGTGTAAGCCCCAGCCCGGTACCTTTTGTGGTATGTACAAGCCCTTCAGAAACACGGTAAAACTTATCAAATATTTTATCCTGGAGTTCAGAAGGTATGCCGATGCCTTTATCCGTAACTTCAATAAAAACATAGTTATGTTCAATGCCGGTAACTATGGAAACTTCTTTTTTATCAAGGCTGTATTTAACAGCATTATCAACAAGATTTATAACTGCTTCAGCAACTGCCTCGCTGTCAGCATTAACAACGGGCAAGCCTGTATCTTTTGTCAGCGTGAAATTAAACCCGCTGTTTTTAAGGTGAAACTGGTAATTGGCGTATACGTCATCAACAACAGAGTTTAAATTAACTTTTGAAAAGTGGTATTCTCTTTTGCCAGCCTCAATCTTTGAGAAGCTTAATATTTTATTAACAATACGGCTAAGCCGGTTTGCTTCTTTGCTGATTATGGTATAGTATTCCTGTTTTTTTTCTTCGGCTCTTACACGTCCCATTTCAAGTGTTTCTGCAAACATACTTATTAATGCAAGAGGTGTTCTAAGTTCATGCGAAACATTTGAAACAAAATCAGATTTTATCTGGGCAAGTTCAACTTCACGTTTTATGCTTCTGAAAACAAATACAACACCGGCAATAAGAATAGCCGTCATAATAATAACAAGAAGCATACTTGTGTTACGCCGCTCCAGCAGAATCATTTCAATGGTTTGTCCCGGCGGAAGTATTCCAAGTTCATAACCCGGTATTATCCAGAGTTTTTTCTTTTGAATAACCTGCGGGTTTTTTGACAGTCCTGTTGAAAGAATCATTCTACCGGTTTCTTCTTCCGTACAGGTAATAATAAGTTCATTTTGTGAAGTAATTTCAGAAATCTTTTGCCCGAGTACATCTCTTACAAACTTTACCGGGTTAAAAATAACCACGCATACATTTTTAATTTTATGGGGATCGTTGGTAAGAAATAAAACTGCAGTACTGCTGTCATGAACAACGTTGGCGATAGGTTCTGTTTTGTTATACCCGCCGGCTCTGTACCTTATAAGCCTGTTAATATTAGGTTTAAGTGAAGTAAACAATTCTCTGAAATCTGAAGTTGAGGGCTGATAAGAATTGTTATCAGGTGAAGCATATACAGAAAAATCTCTGCTTCCTGAACTGTCAGAAAATAAAATATAAGATATTGTTTTGTTAAGGGAAAAAAGGCTGTCTATTTTAGATTTAAATTTTTCTGAGGGGGAAGCCTCTTCAAGCAGGATAGAATTTATTCCGTTGCGCCAGCCGGCAACTACATCATTGGAATAAAGATTAACAGAAAACAGGATAGCATTAAGCTGGCTGGAATATATATCTTCAAGAACGGATTCAGATTCTTTAATTTGGTTTATTTCATAAACAGAAAAAAATAATCCCGGCAGTAATATAATTACAGATAATACCAGGATTATTTTTTTTACGGTTTTACTCATGCTCAAACATAAGAAATTAAAACCATCAAAACATTATTGTTTCTGTTCAGCCGGCTGTTCCTTGCTGCTTTCCTCAATTTCCTTAATACTGTCTTCTACAGCCTTATTACCGGGTTTAAGCTCAAGAGATTTTTTATAGTTTTCCAGGGCAAGGTCATTTTGTCCCAGGTATCTGTAAGCATCAGCTATATACTGGTAAACATTAGGCGAATTTGGGTAAGCCTCAATGTTAAGCTTAAGGATGGCAATACCATCATCATTTCTGCCTCCCTGGATAAGCTGGTATCCAAGAGAAGTAAGCTGGCTTTCCTTAAAATTATATTCATCAGGTTTATTCTTTTTAAGGTCATAATACATTGCTTTGGCAGAATCAATACCCTTAAAAATTAATGTTTCAAGCAGGGTATCGCTGATAGCGGTTTTAGGTTCTCCCACACTCATAAGTTCAACATCAAAAATAAGGTCAGCATTTGGAGGGATAACTCCGCCGGCACCTGCTTCTCCATATCCAAGCTTTGAAGGGATAAAAAGCTTAAACTGGTCACCAACGTGCATAAGTGCAATACCTTCATCCCAGCCTGGTATTACCTGCCCGGCGCCAAGAATAAATTCAATAGGTTCGCCGCGTTCGCGTGAAGAATCAAAAACTTTTCCATCTGTTAATGAACCTGTATAATGGACTTCTACTGCTTTTGTTGGTTCAGCTTTTGGGCCGTTACCTTTTTTCAGAACAATGTATTTTAAGCCTGATTCTGTTGTAATAGTATCGGTCTGTGCTGATAATAGAACTGTTCCTACCAGCAGGAAAATAGAAAGAAGAGCGTACTTCATTTGTTATCCTGTTATTAATTTAATAAACCTGTAAGTGCACTTACTGTAATTGAATAATGGCTATCGTGCCATTTTACGTTTTTCATTTTATCAAGCCATATTATCTGCGGCGATTCATGCTTAATATTATACTCTGCTGCTATATATTGGCTTAACGGGCGCGACTCAACAACATCTATCCTGGCACAGGTAATGTTTAATTCATCATCAATACCCGAGAACCATTCCTCAAAAAGCTGCTCACGGGAAGCGCTTGTTCCGCAATATGGGCTGAACTTAAAAATAATTATTTCTGTATCATCTCCTGACTCGCCAAGAAGCTTTTCCCATTCATTTTTATTATTTAAAATTACTATCTTTTTCATTGTAATTTCCTGTACCTTAACCGTATATAAATCATTCTTTTAGCTTGCTTCCCGGAAAGGGAAAAATCGAAAGTGGAAATTTAATAGTATATGATTATTAAAAGAAGTCCAAAAATTTCATTTAATAATAACAGCAGACTAAAATATAAAAATAAGAGGCAGTATGAAATTGTTTTACCTGGTTACATTATTTTTTATGGTTTTTCCCCTTATGGTTACCGCCGGGGAAGGCCTGAAATTTGAGAATTATTTTGTGGATAAAACTCTCAGAATTGACTATTTCCATATAGGAGATGCAAATACAGAGATGATAACTATTGACAGAATATACTCTTACGGCACATGGGCAGGAAGCCTGAAAAACCTTATTGATAATTTTAATAACGGTAAATATTACCTCAAAATATATGATGCTGCATCAGGCAGACTGATTTATTCCAAAGGGTTTGATACTTACTTTGGCGAATATAAAACCAGCGATGCCGGGCTGAAGGGAATACAAAAAGCATATCATGAGTCAGCAATAATTCCTCAGCCAAAGGGTAAAATCAGGTTTGCACTTGAGCGGCGGGATAATGAGAACAACCTTGTTGAGTTTTATACTACCGAAATAGATCCCAATGACTATCTTGTAGTAAAAGATAAAGTTGGAGATATATCTGTTAAGGTTTTTGAAAGCCTTATAAACGGTGATCCTCATGTAAAAGCTGATATTGCTATACTTGCAGAAGGCTACACCGCACAGGAAGAAACTAAGTTCAGGGATGACCTGAAAAGATTTACTGATACTTTCTTCAAATTAGAGCCTTATAAATCATTAAAGAATAACTTTAATATATATGGTGTGTTTAAGCCTTCATCTGAAAGCGGTTCAGATGAACCTGATGCCGCAATATTTAAGAACACTGTATTAAATACAACTTTTTGTTCTCTGGGTTCTGAAAGATACCTGCTTACGGAAGATAATAAAACAATGAGGGATATGGCTGCTCATGTACCTTATGACGCCCTGTATATTATGGTTAACCATAAAAGATACGGCGGCGGCGGAATTTATAATCTATTTTGCACTTTTACTTCTGATAACCAGTGGTGCGACTACCTGTTCCTGCATGAGTTCGGGCACTCATTTTCAGGGCTGGCAGATGAATATTACACTTCAGATGTGGCTTATAATGATTTTTACCCGCGCGGTGTTGAACCGGTTGAACCAAATATAACCGCACTTGTAAACAATGAGCTGAAATGGAAAGATGCCAGTACTCCCGGAATTGACATACCAACCCCCTGGGAAAAAGCTGATTATGATTCGCTTGACCTTGTATGGCAGGCAAAAAGAAGAGAGCTTAATAAAAGAATTGCAGAGTTAAAACGGACAAATGCTCCTGCCGGTGAAATTCAGGAAGCAGAGGAAAAGTATAACCGCCTTGACAAAGAGCATAATAATGAAACCAATATGTATCTTGAAAAGAGCAGGTTCTTTAACAAAGTGGGTGCTTTTGAGGGAGCCGGTTATGCTTCCAAAGGGTTATACCGGCCAATGCTTGATTGTATAATGTTCTCAAAAGGTACAAAGCCATTCTGCAAAGTCTGCGAGCAAAGAATCCGGGAAATAATTATGCATTACTCGGAGTAAAAACAACAGCTTTTGTTAACCTAAAGCACATCCTGTAAGTGACTGTAAAATTTAAAGATATATTTGCCGGGAGTTATTTCCCGGCAAATGATAACTTCCTCTGATTCTAATCATGCTATAAAATCAAAAACCAGTAAAATGATCATACCGCTCTTTGGGCTTTGGATAATGTACCGAACAAAGTGGCGGCATATTGTTACTGTTAACCAAAGCGGATTTTTTATGGCACAGCGGGCCGGCAAGTTCACCGCTTTCTGTGCAGACTTCAGCTTCAATTACAGATGACGGGCGGTGAAAACCTTTGTTTAATCCTCTTACTTTTTGTGAAGCTTCATGCATCATTTTTCCCCATATAGGAGCACATGCGGTTCCGCCGTACTGGTAACCTCCCCGCAGTTTAACCGAAGGATTATCAAAGCCAATCCATATTGCTGTAGAAAGCTGGGGATTATACCCAACAAACCATGCATCAGCATAATTTTGAGTTGTCCCGGTTTTTCCGGCAGCTTCGCTTTTATAATATTTTTTTACAGAACTGGCAGTGCCTCCATTAATAACAGCTTCAAGAGCTGTTGTTAAAATGTAACAGGTTGCCGAATCCACTGCCTGGTAATGGGAAAGGGAATCATTATGATGCGAGTATTTATTATAAATTACTCTTCCGTCATCATCTTCAATTTTTACAATTGCAAAAGGCTCTGCATAAGTTCCATAAGAAGCAAACACACCGTTTGCTGCAGCCATTTCAAGCGGGCTTACTTCAGCAGTGCCAAGTGCTATTGAAGGATAATTTGGTATTTCAGACCTGATGCCGCACAGGTGTGCAAAGTTTACCACCGAGTCAGGGGCAGTTAAATGAGTAATGGCATAAGCAGCAGAAAGGTTTACAGAATGCTGAATAGCTGTATACATAGATATTGTGCCGTTTGTATAAGACTCATCCGAGTTTTGCGGGCGCCACTCATAAGCTTTGCCTGAATCTACAACAATAGGTTTATCTTCAAGCGGTACATCAAGAGTAAAGCCGTCCTTAATCATGCTGCCATATAAAAATGGTTTGAAAGAAGAACCGGGCTGCCTTTTTATTTGTGTTGCCCTGTTAAGCCCGCGTGCCGGTGATTCAGGATTTCCGCCAATCATTGCCTTTATTTTGCCTGTACCGGGTTCAATAGAAACAAGCCCTATTTCTGCATCCTTCATTGAAGAAGGAAAATTTTTCCACTGCTGGTCTACAGCATCTTCGGCTGCTTTTTGAATTTCATAGTTTAGTGTGGTAGTAATCTTCAACTGGCTTCTGGAAAGAGAGCCCTTGTAATTTATTGATTCCAGTATATCAACAGACTCTTTTCTAACCTGTTCAAGAAAATGCCTGCCCAGGTCCTTATGAATGTTAAGGCCAAGCTGGGTTTTCTTTAACCTGCTAAACTCGTTTTCAGATAACTTGCCGGTTTGTACAAGGTTGTATAATACCTCGTTTCTGCGGGCAAGCATTTTGTTGTAATGTGTATCAGGATCATAACCGCTGGGGGACTGAAGAAGGCCAACAATAGCGGCACTTTCAATAAGCGAAAGTTCATCAGGAGTTTTCTGGTAATACTCCTGCGCCGCCGCCCAGATGCCCCATGCTCCATGCCCGAAATAAACGGTATTAAGATATAACAGCAGTATCTGATTTTTAGTGTACTTTTTTTCTATTTCCTGTGCAAGGTCAATTTCAGTAAGCTTTCTGGAGATTGTTCTTTCCTGGGTAAGAAATAAATTACGGGCAAGCTGCATTGTTAAAGTGCTGCCTCCCTGTGTGTGTCCTGTAATGGTGCTTAAAAAGCCTCTTGCAAGGCCTTTAATTGAAACACCATTATGATTATAAAAGTCGCGGTCTTCTGTTGCTACAAGACATTCAATAACATATTTAGAGATTTTGCCGATGCTTTTTATTTCAACACGGCGCTTTTCGCCATAGTAACCAATAAGTCTGCCATCTGATGACACAGCGTAAGAAGCGTAGTCTAATTTAACCGGCGGTAAATTTTGTGCTTCTGCTGAAGCAAAACCCAAACAAAACAGCAGAAACAACAGCCGGTAAGCTATTTTTTTCATTGTCAAACATAATATTTACAAAAAATACATTTAAAAATAACATAACTATTGGATATCTGCCCAAAATAAAAGTGTTAAATAATTGAGATGGTTAGCAGCATTGCATTATCCGATGGCAAGCGTTTTTTGCCGGGTACTGCGTTATACAAAAGGAAAAATTACGTTATCTGCGGGAACGCAAACCCCTCCCCGGCTGGTGCCATGCGCCCTAAGCTTTACTAAATGAAAACCAACATCTGCACCTGGCAGGATTTAGATACCGCGATAAACCGGATGTATTTAAAAGTCAGTTGGTATTGGCTTAAAATGATTCCAGTTGCCGGTATGCATATCTATAATTGCAGGAAATCCGCCGGTTAAAATATCAAGTATTAACCAAGCTCCGCCAAGCCTTGGGTAAACCTCTACGCGTTTTTCTTTGTCACCGCTTTTTAGTAACAACACATGCTCTTTATCTGACCTTAATGAAATTGTTTTTATTTGCACAGTGACAAATTTCTTTTCTTCTTCTGAATATGCCCGTGCCTTTCTTGAGGAAACCGGTAATTCAATACCTTCCTTTGAATAGACTTGTATATCTTCAGGTGCATTTAACAAATCAACGCTGTCTTCATAACCTTTGAAAACAGTAGCACAACCGGTTAAACAAATAGAAAAAAAAACAACTGCTAAAAGTTTAAGTGTTTTGGACATATAAAATTACTCCCTTTAAGAAAATTCTTTTTATTCCTCAAAAGCTATGATCATGAGGTGCGTTGCTACGGATTAATTATATCAGATGCAGAAAATCTTTAAAGAGAAGACAAAATCCACATTCCCCTGGTATAATATTTTATTTTACTAAAATAATAAATAGAAATTAAAAGTGAAGTGTAAATAATATTAGTCATTTTAAGTAACAGCATTTATAACTATGAACCATTCCATTTCAGGTAAACCTAACATAATAATTCTTATTTCCTGAATGAAATGGTTCCCTTCCGGACATATTCACAGGAACCTTATATTGGATAAATAATCTTTTGCCGCTAAAATTGAATTTTTATCCAAATTATTTCAGTAAGAGAAAGTAAAAAAGCAGAAATTATATGAGTAGATATATTCTGCATTTATTAAATTTGTATGATGATTGATAAATTTATGTTTAAAAAGAACAGAGAATATAAAAATAATATAGATGAGGTTTTTGTACAGCAGATTTTACTTAGTGAACGCCTGCGTGTTAAAATACTGCTTTTTTTTCTTATTCTGCTTGCAGCAGTTTTGGTTATTGTATTTACATTGTTCAGAGATGAATATCAGCATCTATTCCACCGAAGCGGGAATATATCTGCAATAATATTTACTGTTGGATGTTTTATTCTTTATGAATTTGCGTTATACCGGCTAATAAATTATTTCATTAAAAGGGGCTGGAATTTCCCTGAATTTGGAAGATACATGAATGCAATTGCTGAAGTATCTTTCCCAACTATATCATTAATTGTATTAACGGCTTATATAAATCCGGGGGTTTTACTTAACAGCCCTGTAACCTTTGGTTATTTCCTGTTTATAATTCTTTCAACACTCAGGCTGGAGTTTAATCTCTCGTTTATTATGGGGCTGGCAGGGGCGCTTGAACTTATAGGGCTAAATATTTTCTACCAAGAGCACTTTGCGTTTAATACCGCTCCCTTTTCATTTTATTTTGAAACTATAGGAAAGGGATTGTTCCTTCTTTTTTGCGGTACGGCAGCAGGGCTTATATCAAACGAAATAAAAAAGAGGGTGTACGGTGTATTGCAGCTTGCTGATGAACGAAATAAAATTATTAATGTGTTCGGACAGCAGGTATCGCCTGAAGTAGCCGAAGAACTTATATTAAAGCAGGATGAAGAAACAGGTACAATACGCGATGTTTGTGTAATGTTTCTTGATATAAGAAATTTTACATCTATGGTTGAAAAGAAAAATCCAAAAGAAATTGTTGCTTACCAGGATGCTGTTTTTGGAATGGCTATAGATATAATTATTAAAAATAAAGGTATTATAAACCAGTTCCTGGGGGATGGATTTATGGCAACCTTTGGGGCTCCTGTTCACAGGGGAAATGACTGCCAGAATGCTGTTAATGCTGCTCTTGAAATTATAAACTCCCTTAAAACAAAAAATAAAGAGAAACTGTTTCTGCCGACAAGAGTAGGCATTGGTATTCATTACGGTGAAGCAGTAACCGGGAATGTGGGCACAACTGCAAGAAAACAATATTCCATAACCGGCAATGTTGTAATACTTGCTTCAAGGCTTGAACAGTTAAATAAGGAATATAACTCGCAGCTTCTCATATCAAAGGAAGTACTTCAAAATATTAATCTTCAGCCGGGAAGTTATGACTCATTAGGCGAAGTTGTTATAAAGGGGCGTAAAGAGCCAATGGAAATATTTAAGTTGTGCTGATATGTTTGAGCAAAAACTGAATAAGTGTTTTTGTTTTCGTTGACATTTGTACTTTTCTGCAGAGCAACTATTTACAGCTCCCCGTAAGCAAACCGGCAAAGAAAAGCCAGTTGAAAAGCAAATAACACCGAAAGTACCGGCGAGGTTATAAACCCTGATGCCAGGGAAGATATAAATAATGCCCCTATTGAGAAAACTATACCTGTAAGCAGGTGCTTATAGTCACTGTTTAAATTGGTACGCCGCAGAGTTTTAAACCCATGCAATAACGGGAATAATACAAGCAGAAGAAAAGTTAAAAGCCCGAAAATGCCGCCGTCAAAATACATTTGCATAAGATCATTATGCCAGCTGCCTATGTCTTTATCTCCAAGCAGATCCCAGTTAGTAAACACCTGCCTGAAGGTTCTTGGGCCAAAGCCAAAGAATGGTTTTTGCCAAAGAAGTTCGCCGGCAGTTTTATAAATAACATCTCTGTCAGAAAGTCCAGCCGGATTTTCAATTCTTTGCGCAATTTCCTGCTGATTATTAAGGAATGATACCCAGCTGATTGCAGCTACAGCAGCGGCAATAACAAGTGCATGTTTAATTTTAACTTTTCTTAAAATAACAGCAGCAGCAAAAGCAACAGCCGCCACAGCAGCATTTGCTCTGCCGAGCGAAGTAATTATACCAGAATATATCAATATTAAACCGGCAGAAAGCAGCCACTCATCTCTTCTGGTTTTTAAAAGCGGGTAAAGAAAAACTGCCAGGGCTGATACAGCCATAAGGTATGATGAAAACGCCATATAACCCGAAGAAAATGATTGTGCCCTGCTTACTTTTCCAATATAGAACAACACTAATCCTGACAGCCCCACAAGAGCAGAGGCACCGGCAAAAATAAGTGCAAGGTTAACAAGTTTACGGTTATAAAATATTTTTATGTAAAAATTAAATACGAAAAAGCCGGCGTAAAAAAGGGCTTCTTTATAAAGTGACTGAATACTTTCAGCCGGGTAAGAGGAAAGCAAAACAGAAACAAGCCGCATAAGCCCGAAAAGCAGTATAAGCCTCCCGGCAGTATCAAAAGCCTTTTTCTTATTTTCCCGGCTTTCAAAAAGCCACAGAATTACAAGCAGCCCTGCAAATAACTGCAGAAGAAAAAGGGAAAATAAAAAACTGCATGCTGTGGCAGCAAGAAGAAAAAAAGGAATATCCGGGTTATACCTGCTCTGTACCATCAGCTTCTGAACTGCATGTGATATAATTTATTATATAAACCGTCTTCGTCAGCAATAAGCTCTTCATGAGTTCCTGACTGTATTATTCTGCCTTTATCTATAACCAGTATACGGGTAGCATTCCTGATAGTACTGAGACGATGTGCAATAACAAATGTTGTACGGTTAACCATCATTCTTTCAATTGCTTCCTGTACAAGCAATTCAGATTCATTATCAAGTGCGGAGGTAGCTTCATCAAAAATCATTATGTCAGGATTTTTTAATAATGCTCTTGCAATTGAAAGTCTCTGGCGCTGCCCCCCGGAAAGTTTAACGCCTCTTTCGCCTATTATAGTGTCATAAGCTTCGGGCATTTCCATAACAAAATCATGTGCATTTGCCATTTTTGCTGCTTCAATAATTTTATCCATGGGATAATCTTTCAGTCCATAAGCAATATTGTTGGCAATTGTTTCATTAAACAGAAAGGTTTCCTGGGTAACAATACCCATTTTAGTCCTGAGTGATCTCAGGTCAAAGCTTCTTATATCAATACCATCAATAACAATACTACCGGCAGTTGGATCATAGAAGCGCGGAATGAGATCAACAAGAGTGGATTTGCCGCCGCCGCTGGGGCCAACAAGCGCAATAATTTCACCTTTCTTTACTTCAAAATTCACATCGCTTAACACAAGTTCTTCAGAGTCTTCATAAGCAAATGAAACATTGTTAAATGAAACTCTGTTATTAAACTTATCAAGGGAAACCGGTGAAATAGCATTCTGAATAGCCGGCATTGTATCAATAATTTCAAAAACCCTGTCACCAGCGGCACTTGATTCCTGAATCCTGTTATTTACAGTGCTAAGTTCTTTAATGGGATTCATCATCTGGAAAATTGCAAAAAGGAAACCTAAAAACTCACTGGCTTTAAGAGTGCCATCCTGAAGTACAAGAATACCGCCATAATAAATAATAGCAACACCAATACATACAGAAAGAAACTCAGTAATAGGAGAAGCAGCATTCTTTATACGGGCAATGCGCAGGTTAAGCCTGAAAAATCTTTTAGTATCTTTTTTAAATTTTTCATTTTCATATTCTTCCATACCAAAAGCTTTAACTATCTTAACTCCCGAGATAGTCTCCTGAAGGATGCTGGTAATATCAGCCATTTTAGCCTGAATAGCAGTACTTTGCTTTCTGAGTTTAATGCCAATTGCAGCAATAATAATCATTGAGAAAGGAAGAATAACAAACGCAAGCAATGTAAGCTTCCAGCTTATACTGATAGCTATCATAAGGAAGACAACAATTGTAAAAGGTTCACGCACCAGGTTAAGGAATGCAGCAGAAATACTTGCCTGAACAGTGTTAACATCATTTGTAATCCTTGAAATAAGATTACCTACACGTTCTTTTTTAAAGAAACTCATGGGGAGTTCATGCAGATGTGTGTATGCAGTATTCCGCAAATCCTTCATGGTTCCCTGCTCCACATAAGCAAGAAAGTAAGCCTGAAGGTAACCGGCAATATTTTTAGCAAAAAAAGCAGCTAAGACAAGCAGGCATATTTTTATAAGAGCTTCTGTTTTACTGCCGCTGAACACAAAGGCATTAAAAGCCTGAGAAACAGTATCGCCAATATTCTGTACCCATTCCGGCAGCATTCCACCGGTTTTATCAGGAGTATGCTGCTGTACTACCTGCGCCTGCTGAGCAGGCTGAAACAGAGTATCCAGCAAAGGAATGGTGAGGTAAACAGAAACACCATTCAATGCAGAATAAAGAAGTGTAAAAATCATGGAAAGGGTTAAGTGCTTCCAATATGGCTTAACGTACGACAGTATTCTAATATATGTTTTCAATAGTATTATTACAGACCTGCAATTCTCAAAAATATTTGTAAGATAAAATTAATGAATTCCATAAAGAAACCCCACAGAGGCGAATATATAAGCACCATTAATATTATTGAACCATAGAGTCCCAGGCTCATTAAACGGGCTGTTAAGCGGTTGGGAAAAAGGTCAAATAAAATATGTGAACCATCCAGCGGCGGTAACGGAATAAGGTTAAAAGCAAACAGAAATATGTTAAAAAATACCCCATACCAGAACAGGTTAATAACCACAGGGATAAATCCCAGATGAATAGAAACAACAAAAGCCGCAAAAAACAGTAAAGAAAGCAATAAATTTGATAAAGGACCGGCGGCTGAAACAAAGGCATCATCGCGGTAACCATTTTTAAAATTATTTGGGTTTACCGGCACCGGCTTTGCCCAGCCAATAAGTGCAAAACCGGAAGCAAATGAAGCAAGCGGCATAATAACAGTACCAAAAAGATCAGCATGTTTTATAGGATTAAGAGTAAGCCGGCCAAGACTTTTGGCGGTATTATCTCCCAGCCTGCTTGCAATAAAAGCATGGGCAAACTCATGAACAGTAATTGAAAGAAAGAACATTGGCAAAAAAGTAAGAAAGGAAATAAGCCTTTCGTCAATGTGGATACTTTCCATTTAACCTCTTGGATGAAATTGTTTATGGACCTGTTTTATATAGTCCCGGTCAATATGTGTATAAATTTGTGTGGTAGAAATATCGGCATGCCCGAGCATCTCCTGTACAGCGCGCAAATCAGCGCCTCCCTCAATAAGATGCGTAGCGAAAGAATGCCTGAATGTATGGGGATGAACTTCTTTTGTTATACCAGCTTCAGTTGAATAGCGGCTTACGATTTTCCAGACTCCCATCCGCGATAGTTTTGTCCCCCTGCTGTTAAGAAAAAGTATATTTTCACTTTTCATTTTTTTCTCAAGCAGCGGGCGTGCCTTTACAAGATAAACATTAACCCAGTTAATTGCGCTGCTGCCAATAGGAATAAGCCTTTCTTTAGATCCTTTGCCAAATACCCGTATAATCTCATCATCAAAAAAAAGATCGGCTATTTTAATGTTTATCAGCTCTGATACTCTTGTACCGCAGGCATAAAGCAATTCCAGCAAAGCTTTATCGCGCAGGCCAAGTGAATCATTTACATCAGGAAGCTTTAAAACAGACTCAACCTCATTTACAGATAAAACTCCCGGAAGATTCTTTTCCAGTTTTGGCGGAGGTACTTTTTCAACAGGGTTATTTTTTATATAATGACTTAACAGCAGGTAATTAAAAAAGCCCTTCACAGAAGAAAAGTAACGCGCTGCAGATCCTGCTGAAAGCCCCGCAGCAGATAATGACTTAAAAAAGGAAGCAATATTATTATAAGTTACCTGGGATGGATCAGTTATATTATCATCATCAAGATATTTTATAAGGCATGCAATATCATTCCTGTAGGAAGCAACAGTATTATCCGAGAGATTTTTTTCAAGCTTCAGAACGGTTAAATATTCCTTTAGAAAAATATCCATTAGTCAAAATTCACATTCAGCTTATTTAGTGCCATCAGCTTTGGTATCAATTCCTTTTTCTATTTCTTCCTGCTTGGGATATCTTATTCTCCGGTGATGCTGCCCTAGTAAAATGCTGATAAATGATTCCTTAATCAGTTCAATATCTTTAAATGTAAGAGGAGAATCATTTAATTCGCCGGTATCAATTCTGTCTTTAATTATTTTATTTATAACATTTTCAACCTTGATTGAGTCCGGTTCTTCAACAGAACGTACTGCAGATTCACAGCCGTCAGCAAGCATAATAATAGCAGTCTCTTTAGTGTTTGGCCTCGGGCCATGATACCTGAAATCATCAATATTTACTTTAGATTCACCATACATTTTTTTTGCTTTTTCGTAAAAATATGACATTACTGACGTACCATGATGCATAGGGATAAAATCTACTATCTCCTGCGGAAGGTCATATTCTTTTGCAAGTTCAACACCTTCAAGAACATGGGTAAGAATAAGATTCACACTCTCTGAAGGATTGAGATTTTCATGTATATTTTTATTGTTAAGCTGATTTTCAACAAAATTCTGCGGGGAAAGTGTTTTGCCTATATCGTGATAATAAGCACCTACCCTTGCAAGAAGCGGGTTAGCACCAACTTTTTCAGCAGCAGATTCAGCAAGTGTCCCCATAGTCATGGAATGATTAAAAGTGCCGGGAGCTTTACGGGCAAGGTCTTTAAGTAAAGGCCTGTCAAAATTAGAAAGTTCAAGCAGGGTGAGGTCAGTAGTAATTTTGAATAAACGTTCAAAAAATATAAGCATGCCATAAGTAAGCACCGGGCTTACCAGGGCATTTATTGAGGCAAAGCCAAGTTCTGTTAAAATAACCTGGTAGGAAGCAAAACGCTCAAGGCCAAAAGCAAGGACAGAAATTGAATAACCAATAAGAATGTAAAGAAATGACCTGAATATCTGGGAACGGTTTTTAATATCTCTTACAGTATAAACAGAAAGTCCGCCTGCAAAAAGGCTCATAGCTGAGAAAGTATAATCATTGCCTCGTAAGGCACCCGCAATTAAACACAGAATTACTGTAGAATAAAAACCAACCCTTGAGTCAAAAATAATTGTAAGCAGCATTGAAGCAGCCGGAATAAAAATCATATACTGCAAAGGAAGCTGAAGAGTAAGATGATTTACAATAAAAGTTGCAACTGAAATTATAAGGAATAGGATAGCAATCAGTAAAAGACGTGAATTATTGTAGTATATTTTCTTCCTGAACAAGTATAAGTAGATGGAGAAAAGTGTTACAAGAAAAGATATGTGCAGTGCTTTACCAACATTCTGGAAGAAAAATCCCTCTTCGCCAATTCGCTCAGCTTTTGATGCCCTGTAGGAATCAATTTTTAGTTTTACTTCACGGGTAACCCTGTCATGTTTGGCTATTATTCTTTCATTTTCATTAACAATGCCTGAATATTTGGAGATATTATTCTGTGCCTGCTGAACTTCTTCATTAGTAAGTTCTTCATTGAAATTAATATTTGGAATAATAAAATGAAGTATATATTCATTAAGGGCTGCTGTAATCTCAGAAGAAAAATTCTTATCTCTTACTTCTTCAGCGGCTCTTCTTCTTGCTTCCTCAAGATTTATGTAATTGGATATGGGTTCAATTTTATCAACATTTCCTATCCTGATAGCAATACTATCTTTGCTGCCGGTATAGTTCTTAGGGTTTAGTATGCCGTCGCCGGCAATATGCCCGGCAATATTTTTAGCTGCCGCAAATAATTCCCTTAAACCTGCATTTCTTCTGCCAACCATATTCCTTTCCTGGCGGCGAAGGTTTTTGAATATATTAAAAGTACTGCTGCTTAAAAAAGTGGGATTTACAGGTTCATCACCAGCCCGTGTAAGTATACTATCAAGGATGGAAAGTAAATAACTGTTATACTTTTGAACAGAATCAGCAATGTTATGTTTGGCTTCATCTTTAATAAAGACAGGGTAAACAGAAGAAGCCGCTGACTTAAGTTCCTGGGAATAAATAAGCGGATCTTTAACAACCGGGAAACTGAAAGGAGCAATTAAGTCATCATGAATCCATATAGAACCAACAGAAACTTCGGCTTCAATAGATTCTCCACGGGGGAACATAGCAACAATAAGAGCTACAGAAACAAGTCCAATAAGAAGTTTAACCCGCAGGCTTTTCTGAAACTTTGTTAAATTCCCATCCGGCATTATTTATCCTTTTTTTGCTTTCAGTACCATTTCCAGGAATTCAGCAACACCATCTTCGCTATTAGTCCTTTCAGTTATAATATCAGCTTTTCGCTGTAGTTCAGGTATAGCATTAGCTACAGCAACACCTATAGCACCTGTATTGAATAAACTAATATCATTATACCAGTCTCCAACAACCGCTGAATTACGCGCCTTCACTTTAAGATATTTAAGCAGGCGCAAAAGACCTTTTCCCTTGGTTGAGCCTTTTTTTCTTACCTCAAGATAATAAAGCCCTGCCTTACTCTGGGATTTATACATAGAAGTATTTAATCCAAAAGCATGTGGGAATTTAAGCCGGTTATAAACAAAATTCATAGAATTCCTGTTATCTCCGGCAAAAACAACTTCAAGTGTCTGCCCGCAATAATCATATAATGATTTAACTTCCTGGTAACGGGCACCATATTTATCAAGAATCTGCGGAACTCCCGGAGTTCTTTCATCAAAATAAATTGCATCTGCACCGCAAAGTGCAAGATTGATTAAGAACTTATCGGCATATTCCACAGCCCTACGGGCATAATCTTCTTTTACAAATGTTTCAAATATTGATTCCGAATCATTTATTCCTCTTATATACGAGCCATCAAGAGAAATAAGCGGAATATCTATATTTAATTGTCCGGCAAAATCAAGTAAAGCTGAATGAAGCCTGCCGCTTGCAATCGAAAAATTAACGCCGGTTTTTTTTAACTCAGAAACAAGTTTAATTGTTTCTTTACCGATGGTTCCATCTTCTCCGAGCAAAGTACCGTCAAGATCAAATACAACAAGCCGGAGTTTTTTTAATCTGTTATGCATCCTGGTCCCCTATCCTTACAGGAAAATTCTTTAAAAAATACATATATGTTGGTTATTTGGTAAAAATGTTATAAATAAAAACGTACTGCCTGTGTAAAGATTACTTCTGTTTAGCATAGAAATTAATAGACCACAATCCCAAGGACTGAATCTATACCCAAAAAAGTTTCGCGGAAATAAATCTCTAATTCACAAGACATATAAAACAAATTGAATCTAAATGGCCCAAATAACCGGCATATGGTAATGGGGACAAAGTTATTCTTTTTTTAATTCCTCATAAGCTTTGTCAACTGATTCGCAGACAGGCAAAACTCTGTCAAGCTGTGTAATTTTGATAAGAGAATAAACCTTTTCAGAAGGAGCAGCCAGCCTCATTGTTCCACCAGTTGAACTGACAATCCGGTTAGCAACAAGAATAGCACTTAACCCGGAGCTATCGCATGTTTCAACTTCACTAAGATCAACAATAAGTTTAGTAACGCCCTCAACTTTAAGTAAAAGTGTAAACTCTCCTTTTACTAACCCTGAAATATTTGTATCAAACCTTCTTTCATTTAGTTTAAAGATTGTGATATCATCTATTTTTTTAATTTCAAAATTCATTTGGTAAAAATCAAAAACGGTTTAATATTAAAGTTTATCTAAATTTGCTAAAACATGCAAAGGCAATTTAATAAATTTTTATATGATAATTCAGCACTGTTTTCGTCATTTGCTGCCTGAATGTTATAAAACTGGTCAGAATCAGCTTTTTTAAACCCTATAATATAGTCAGATTTAACCAGGTTAGACACATAACTACTGTATAGGCTGTAAACCCGGTTAAGGTCAATAACAACATCAAAGTTAGAAGAACCAAGCTTTGCCCTGATATCTTTGGAAGGTAAATTCCATTTAGTTATATCCCTGACACCGCGTGGAAAGACATTTTGCCTGAATTTGTTCGGAAGCAGGCTTACTTTAAAGTCAAAGGTAAACAGGGTAATACTTTTCCTGTTGTTTTCAAGAAAATTTAACAAATCGAAACAGGCAGCAAAATCCTTTTCATCTTCAGGCATTATAATTAAGAACCTGTCTGCTGAAGAGAAAAAATTAGTAAAACTAACGCCCGGTTTAGGGTGTTCTTTAAGCATCCGGCTGACAGCAAAAGAAGCAATCTTTTCTTTTATTGTATTTATTATCATTCAGTTCCTGCGTCTTTCAATCTCTGCACAAAATCTTCCTCAGTTAAAACAGCAACACCAAGGGACTCTGCCTTTGTTAATTTAGAACCGGCATTTTCCCCGGCTACCACATAATCAGTTTTTTTACTTACAGATGAGGTTACTTTACCTCCAAGTGCTGTAATTTTATCGCCCGCTTCTTCCCGCGAAAAACCGGAAAGAGTACCGGTAAGTACAAAAGTTTTTCCTGTAAAGAAATTTTCTTCAATTTCTACTTTTTCAGCAGCAAATATAAGTCCGTGTTTTTTTAATCTTGAAAGATTGTCAAGATTATGTTCTTCAGAGAAGAATTTTTTTACACTTCGGCTAATGCTTTCGCCAATTTCGTGTACATCAGATATTTTCTTCTCATCAGCATTCATTAAATCATCAATTGACAAAAAATGGCCTGACAATTTTTTTGCTGCCCCTGCCCCGACATACCGAATGCCAAGGGCAAATAATACTTTGCTGAAAGGCTGCTGTTTACTTTTTTCAATACTTGCAAGAAGTTTGTCTATACTTTTTTCGCCAAGGCCTTCAATGTGAATCAGTTCATCACGATGCAATTTAAGGTCATATATATCAGCATAGGTTTTAAGAAAGCCTTTTTCAACAAATAGATTTATAATAGCAGTACCCAGGCCTTCAATATCCATAGCTCCGCGCGCGGCAAAATGTTCAATCCTGCCTTTTACCTGGGCAGGACACTCAGTATTTTCGCAATAGTAAGCAACTTCATCCTCAGGCTTAAACAAAGAAGAACCGCAGACAGGACATCTGTCAGGTGCATTTTCCTCTACACTGTCAGCCGGCCTTTCTTCTTTAACAACCGACACAACCTTCGGGATAACATCGCCGCCTTTTTCAATAATTACTGTATCCCCTTTTCGGATATCCTTGCGCCTGATTTCGTCAAGGTTATGAAGAGTAGCCCTGCTTATTGTTGAACCTGCAAGAAGTACAGGTGTAAGTTCCGCTACGGGGGTTATAGTTCCAATTCGCCCTACCTGCCAGGTAATATCATTAATCTTTGTAAAAGCCTGTTTTGCTTTAAATTTATATGCAACAGCCCAACGCGGTGATTTTGCAATAGTCCCTATTATTTTTTGCTGCCTTACTGAATTAACTTTAACAACAGCGCCGTCAATTTCATACTCAAAAGTATTTCTTTTTTCTTCAAGATTATGGCATGCCTCAAGAACTTCCTGAATACTGCTGCAAAGTTTTGCTTCAGGATTAACATTAAAACCAAGTTTTTTCAGCAGTTCAAGATTTTCAAATTGTGTTTCAAAATTTTCCTCTTCACTAATAAGGGTATAAAGAAAAACATTCAGCCTGCGTTTTGCAACAATCTTAGGGTCCTGCATTTTAATGGTACCAGCAGTAAAATTGCGTGGATTTGCAAACAGTTTTTCTCCGGCAATTTCGCGTTCGCGGTTCAGAGTTTCAAAGTCCTTAATCTTCATAAAGATTTCACCGCGTACTTCAAAGTCAATCAGGTTGAAAGGCACAGATGCAGGCTTTTTTAATTTCAGCGGAACTGAACGAATTGTTTTTACATTAGTAGTAATTTCTTCGCCAACAGTACCATCACCGCGTGTAGCAGCAGTCTGCAAATAACCATTGAGATACCGCAAACTTACAGAAGCGCCGTCTATTTTGGCTTCAACCACATATTCCACTTTTTCGCCTTCCGGCAAAGCTTCCCTTACACGCCTGTCAAAATCATACAACTCTTCCTCGTTATATGTATTGGCAAGGCTAAGCATAGGAACTTTATGAACAACAGGATTGAAATCTTTAGTAAGGTCTTTCCCGACACGCTGGGTGGGAGAATCCGGAGTTATAAATTCAGGATGTTCAGCTTCAAGCTGTTCAAGCTTTTTTATAAGCTGGTCATATTCAAAATCACTTACTGCAGGTTCAGCCAGAACATAGTAATTATAATCATGTTCTCTTATCTGTTCACGGAGGCTTTCAATAATCTTTTCAACTTTTTCCATACCTCTCCTAATTAAAACGGGGCGGTTCCTCCAGGTTTGTAATACCTGTACTGTCAATCATTATATGAGCAACTTTTGATTTACCTGGTTTATAGTCAAGCGGTTTGCCATTAAGTTCAAGTTTAATAGCATAAGATTTACCAAACGTAACCTTATAATTTTTTGCGGCAGCAAGAGTTTTTCTTGACCGCGGGAAGAGCAAAAACTCTTCGCTGCGTTTGTCATCCAGCATTATTTTAACCCATGAAGTATCAACAGCTCTTATATCAAGCCGCATACTGTCTACAGCCGCAATATGTGATGAAGTATCTGACTGAGCGGGTGTGTTTTGCTGATCCTCATAATACTTATCATGCTCCTGAACAACTTCTTCGTAAGGTTTTTCCGGAACAACAATATTAGTATTATTATAAAAGAAGAGGAAATAAGCAGCAGTTAAAAGAATAATTGTGCCGCTAACAGCAACTGCAATTATAATTTTCTGCCTGTTAACAGCAGAAGCGCTGCTTTCCACAACAGGCTGCTGAACAGCATCAAAAGAGGTAACCGGCGGGGCAGTTTTTTTAACCGGTTTAGGTTCTTCTTTTTTAACTTCCGGTATAATCTCCGGTTTTATTTCCTGTTTCTTTTCCTGCTGCACAGAAGAAGAAGAAGATTCTTCAAAAGATTTACCTTGTTTTGCAAGGTCGTATTTCTTTAATATAGCAGCAGTATCAAGCCCCACAAATGCACAATACTCTTTAAGAAAAGCTTTCACATATAATTCAGGAAGAAAGGAAAAATTGCCATTCTCCATTGATTCCAGAAATTTAACATCAATGCGCGTTCTTGTTGAAACCTGCTGCAGGGTTGCCTCTGATTTCAGCCGGGCTTCTTTAAGTTCTTCGCCAAGTTTATTTAACATGATAATAATTAAGTTTAATTTATTCTTTCAATTTTAGCGGCAAAAGCGCCGTCTACCTGATGAACATGCGGCAGAGTCTGAACGCATCCTTCGAGGTCAACATGCTGTTCAGGAAATACTTCTGCTGCATCTAACAGCTTGTAATTTGGATTTTCTGCAAGAAAAGCTTTAACAATATTAAAGTTTTCTTCCGGTTCTATTGAACAGGTACTATAAACAAAGATGCCTCCCGGCTTAACCAGTGAAGCTGCCTTCCTGATAAGCTTTGTTTGAATTTCATTCATTATGTGAATATCAAGAAGATGACGTTTCCATTTAATATCAGGTTTTTTGGAAAGCGTACCGGTTCCGGAACACGGAACATCTGCAAGCACACGGTCAAACAAATCGGCTTCATATTCAAGGGCATCTTTAACCACAGGCTGAACTGATTTAATACCAAGGCGGTTCATATTTTTACCAAGAATTTTTAACCGGCTTTCATATTTATCAAGCGCAATAATTTCGCCTTCATCACCCATAAGGGCAGCAATATAAGCGCTTTTACCGCCGGGTGCAGCACAAAGGTCAAGTACTCTCATGCCTTTTTCAGGCGCAAGCATTTTGCACGCAAGCCCTGTACTTTCATCCTGGATATTAAATAAACCTTCAGAAAAAGCTTCCCATGCAGTTATGTTGGTAAGGTTCTGTAATTTAAAAAACTCAGGAACGTATTTTCCCTGTGTATAACGCAGATTAACACTTTTAAGAAGTTTTTTAAACTCATCAACACTGGTCTTTAATTCGTTTACCCTTAATGTAAGATAAGGCTTTTCGTTATTAGCAGTAAGAAGCTTTTCAGTTTCTTCACGTGTAAACCTTGCAAGGTATCTTTTAACCATCCATGAAGGATGTGAATAATAAGCGCTCAGGTAGCCAAGTAAATCTTCATTTGGATCCGGGTACCTGATAGCATTTTTACTTCTTATTATATTTCTTAAAATTGCATTGGTAAGGTCAGCAGGCTTTTGTCCCTGAAGCCTTTTAACAAATTCCACTGCTTCATTAACAGCAGCATGGTCCGGAATTCTGTCAAGGAAAAGTATCTGGTATAAAGCTACTCTAAGCCCGTTTTTAAGATTAGGAATAGCTTTTGAAAACTGCCCTTTGTAAAAACCGTTAAGCACCCAATCAAGCCTGCCTGACCAGCGGATAACGCCATGAACAATTTCATAAAGCAGGGCCTTATCTGCACCGCTTAACTCGGTATTTTTCATTTCATTATCGAGCAGCCGTTCAAGGTAAGAGTCAGAACGCTCAACTCTGTTAAGGATTTTAACTGCCAGGCCTCTAACGCCTTCATAAAGATCGTGTACTGTGTGTTCCTCAAGAATTACTGCCATATACTACTATAATCCTCTAATAATTTTCACCATTTTCAATTTCAGATATTCCCCGAAATCCCCGGTAAATTAAGACAATTAATTTAACATTTTTAAAGTTAATATTCCTTATAAGAATAATGGGAGAGAAAGGCAGAGAATATTTAGCAGCAGGTAAATATAGAGGCAATATCCTTTGAAAAAAGAAGAAACAAAAACACCAGAAGGAGAAATATTATTAAATAAATGCCCCTTTTTAAGAAATTGACCCAAACCAGGGTAGTTTTATACCCTTTTGGGGTGTAAAAACCGAACTTTTAGACTTTTTTATCCCCGTTAGGAAATATTTTTGGCATAAAACAGAGATTTTGGGCAATATAGTGCACATTTTTAATACAAATACAATTTTAGCCCTTTTAAGAAACAGATTATCCCCGAAAAACACAGCACCCATGCAAGGTGTATACAGTTTTGTGGATGCTGTTCCTACTAATATTTCACTTCTCCGAAGTGAAGGTATATTTACAGTTTTCTTTTTTTTATTAAAAAGTGCTAACCATTTAATAGGATTTCGTTTTCACTGCTCCGGGAGGGGAATATAAATTGCAGGCATTATAATCCTATAATACCTGCGCCCTGTATGCGGTGCTGCGTCTATTCGTTACTCATTAATTCACTGATGAACTGCATATTATGCGATTCTGAATTGGATATTATAATTTTAATTATTGCTGTAAGCGGGACAGCCATAAGCATTCCTACTATTCCCCATATATATCCCCAGATAAGAACGGAGAAAAGAATTAACAACGGATTAAGATTAAGCCTTTTACCTATTATTGCCGGCTCTGCAACATTAAATGCAAGTGTCTGGATAAGCCCTATAAGTGAAGCTATAAGCAGGGCAAAGCTGACTGATTCATATTGTATCATTGCCATCAGGACAGGAAGTAAAAGCGCTACAGCGGAACCAATTGTCGGAACAAAATTAAACAGGAATGCAAACACACCCCATATAAGCGGGAAATCAACCTTCATATAAGAGAGTACCAAAAATATAAGCGCCCCGGCAGCAAGATTAATTATAACTTTTGAGATTATATATCTTTGTATCTGTTCAGTAATGGATTTAACCATGTTGGCAAGCTGAAGCTTTTTTTGTTCCTGGTTTGCAAGGATAATTTTATGCTCGCCTTCATCATTATTTGCAATGGGTATTGTAATAAATCTTTTTTTAATTGCTTTATATAAAGTTTCATGCCCTACAACCACAAACACAAAAAAGAATATTACAAACAGAACACTGCCAAGCAGTGAAAGAGTTGAAGAAAATATACCGCCTGCAAGCAGTTTATAATCCAGCTTCTGAATTATTCTGTCTATTGAAAAATACCTGAAGTAAGGGTCTCTTATACCGAGTGATACTGCAGTTGAACGCACTATACGGCTTAGTTTATCAGCATAGAATGGCGCCTGGTCGCCAAAGTCCATAAAAGATGCAATAATAAAATTGAATGACACATACACAACAAACCCGGTTATGAATATATCAATCAGTATTATTACAACTTTGGGTATTTTAATTCTCTCAAGAAGATGATTGAGGGGTGAAAAAAAGAAAAACAGGAAATAGGCTATTGTAAAAGGGATAAAGATATGGCTCAGTTCTCTTAAAACGAGTCCGATAATCACTATCCCTATTACAGCCAGGAAAAACTTTGCAGAATTATCTGCTCTTAACTTTGAAAGCATAATAGTTTAGTTTATCACTTAGCAAGCCCTGAAGGAGTTTGCGGAGTAGAAAGTATGTATTCCATAATTTGCCATCTTTTTTCGGAATTATCTTCTGTTCCGCCTTTTTTAGTAAAATAACTATCAACCAGGTCTTTGCCATAATTATAATTTATCACATAACTTCTGTATTTATCAACAAATTTCATTCTTACTTCCGCACGTTCCGGGGTCATAAGGCTGTACTTAACAAGCCAGTCAATTGCCTGCTTCCGTGTCCATTTTCCATCAATGTAATTACGTGCAGCCTCATTAGCTGAATATGAAAGCTCATCTGTTAAAGCAAGAATTTTGTAGTATTCGTCAGCTTTGGAAGCATCAAGCCCGGCAAGCGGAAACAATACTTCTTTTTCAAACTTAACTCTTGTATCACCCGGGAAAGCGACTTCAATTCCGTAGTTGGCTGTACCTTCAGCAATGAGTGACTGGGGCGCAAACAAAGGATATACAGAAAACTCAACCCAGCCTTTTCCCTTAACAAGATTTTTTTCAAGCAGCGAGTTATATACATGGTGCCCAGGGTAACCTTCATGTGCAGCAAGGTCAACTGCGCGGTCTATATATATAGGAAGGCTTTTATTAACTTCAATTACACTAAAACTGTTTCCTTTGTACCAGTTATACCCGCCCCATGGTTTGTTTTCAACATAAGATACAGTAAAGTTTTCATTAGCAGGAAGTTTTATATGCTGAAGTGTCCTTTTTCTGCATTCCAATATTGCAGCCTGAAAAACAGTATCCAGTTTGGAAACAGGAATAACAAATGCTTTTCTGAAATTATCCAGCCTCTCTGAAATACTGCCGCTTCCCGGAAGAGCCTTATCAAGTTCTTCCAGTATACCTTTAAAATGACTTTCATCATAAACAGGCGGTTTTGCATCATAAAGAGTTTTTGCTTCCTCATCAAATGTAAATTTTCCGCCGGCAAGCATAAATAACTTACCCCTTACAGCAAGCAGTTGTTTGTACAGGTACTTGTAACGAAGTGTAAGCAAGTCATTTGATTTTAATGAACTTAAATTATCAAGGCTGTCAAGCAGGCTGCCTGATTCATTATACAGCATCTGAATATCTGATGAATCGCCCTGAGCAACTTTTTCAGCAGGCTTCCATTCCTGCGGGCCATAATAAGCGTCTACGTAATCAGGGTCATGCTGGCCTACCCTTAATACAAGTTTAACATACTTTTCTGCTATACTGTTCATTCTTGTTTCCAGTTCCTTAGACTGCTGCGAATTATTGTCAGATGCACATGAAATAAATAATATTGACGTAATAAATAAAAATAATCCTGCTGAAAGTTTCATATAAATTTTGTTCTTTTCTTATGTGATAATGTATTAAAATATTTTTATAACTGTTATTATCTTATTATAAACACTTTATAACTCCACGAAGGGACATTCAAATATATAGAATTATTATTAACAAGATATTTATCCCCCGTAATTAAGTCAGAGGCTTCTTTTACTGTATAAACTGACGGGAAATTAAGTTTAAACTTTTCCGGCTGTGTCCCTTTGTTCAGAACGACCAGTATTCTTTCATTGAAATCAGAGCGGAGATAAGCATAAATATTTTTATCAGCTTTAAGAGTAAGATAGTCGCCGTATTTTAATGCAGAATGCTTTTCTCTCAAGCTGATAAGCTTTCTTACATCAAGCAGGGTGTGCTGTTCCCATACAGAAAGGTCACTTCCAAAACGCATCATTCTGCGGTTATCAGGGTCTGAAGCCCCGGTCATGCCAAATTCATCGCCATAATAAATTACCGGTATTCCCGGAATTGTGGTAAGGTATGTAAGAAATACTTTTAGTTTATCATAACTTCTGCGATCATCAACTTTAGGAGGATTATTCCAGCCGAGTTCTGTTGGGTCTGTAGTGCCGGTTACATCTCCATCAGCAAAAGCCATAAACCTTACCTTATCATGACTGTCCATAATATTCCCCATAACATGATTAACACCATACACAGCAAAAGTTTTCTGCATCTGGTCATCAAGCGCTGTAAAGGAGACATTATCATCAGTAAATACAGGTACAGCAGTATCATAAAGATTAAAATTAAACTGTGCACTTAACTGCCCGTTATTAACATAAGAACTGATCAGGTCATAACTGCCAAAAGTCTCGCCAATCTGGTAAACAGTGACATTACCGGGTATACCAATTTCCTTTTTTAACTTTTGAGTAAGCAGCCGCCAGAATTCATTTGGGACATGCTTAACAGCATCATGCCTGAAGCCGTCAGCACCGGTTTCTTTAAGCCACCATACTGCGTTGTCAGTCATTACCTCCAGCGCTTCTTTTGACTTAACATAATCAAATGAAGGCATATAAGGTTCAAACCATGTAGTAAGGCGCTGCTCATCCCACAGTCGCAGATTCTTTTTACCGCCCGGCAGGTCAAGTGTGCCAAACCATTCAGGATGTTCTTTCCAGAAAGGATGTTCTATATGTACATGATGGGCTACATAGTCTAATAGTATCTTTATACCTTTCTTATGCGCCGTTTTAATAAGTTCTTTTAGCAAGTCCATGTTGCCGAAATGATTTTCGACTTCAGTCGGGTGAGTAGGCCAGTAGCCGTGATACCCGGTAAACCACCTGTGCGGAGCCGGATATTCCCTGTAAGCGCTGTCTGTATTCTGTACAACCGGTGAAACCCATATTGTATTTATACCCAGTGAATCAAAATAGCCTTCATTTAATTTATTTATAATTCCCTGAAAATCACCGCCGTTATAATTTGCCTTATCAGAAAGGCTGTCGTGAACAACAGGAATTGAGTTGGATTTGTCTCCATCTGAAAAACGGTCAATCATAAGTGAATAAATAATTTTTCCCTGGTCGGGGCCTTTATCCTCAGCAGTAACCAGATTTCCATCATGGATAAAAACTGTTTGTATATTACTATGGCTGCCGTTTTTATTAACAGCAACCCTTATTGTTTTATAACCATTAAGCTGATTTCTGTCTATACAAATGTTCACTTTATTTTTAACAACTGAAACAGCCTCAGCGGGAAGCTGTGTATTATCCAGCAAAGCAATTACATCATCAGTATTAATTTTAATTTCTTTTGAGTTTTTTACGACTGTAAGCGGAGTAAGGGCAAATCCAAAAGTAAGGTTGCCTGTATCATTTGTAAAACCTGTTTTATGCAAATATGTTTTTGCAGAATCAGGTGATTTAACAGTTACAATTGAATTAAAATCCCCCATGCCGTTTGAGACTTTTTCCGGGTTGGCAGGGTCAAATAATTCTTTACCGTCAACAAAAAATTTATATTCATACCTTCCCGGTTCAAGCAGCACTGTGGCTTTATAGATGCCGTTATTACCTTCATCATACATCGGTTCAATTTCCCTGTTCCAGCCGTTAAAACTGCCGAACAAGTTTACCTTACCTGGTTTCACAGAAGGCTTAAAAGTAAATGTGCGCCTGAATTTTTCTTCAGATACAACCGGCAGTACATATTGGACTCCGTCAAGATTGAATTTCAATAGTTCAATACCCTTAAATTCAGCAGAGGGCTTAAGCACCAGTATTTTTGTATCAGGATTATAAACAACACCAATAATGCTGTCCTCTTCAAAGGAAAGGTTATAGTTATCAGAGTAGAAAAGATCGCTGATAAGTATGGAGTCAACAGTACCGGCAGTCAGCCTGACCGGCTGGATAAGGTCACGAACCTGTGAAAAAGCTCTGCCGGTTAACAGAAATAAAAGAAGACATAAAAGGAAGGCTGTTTTTCTTGTCATATAAATCTTTTATTTATTCAGTAAATATTTATTGCTGAAAGTTAATAAAAAACAAAGAAGGATTACATAATAAAAGAAATGAGAGAAAGGTAGTTTTTAGCGGCTTTACTTATTTTATTTATACCAAATATAGAATTAAATTGTATTGTGGCCAGCCCGATAAGCATCAATTCAGTAATTGTTTATTATGATTATTCTTTATAATTTATTTACTGTTATGAACATAAATTTAAATAAAATGTCAGACGCGGAAAAGCTAGATCTTATCAGTAAGATATGGGATAGTATCTCTTTGAAAGATGAAATAATACCCGTTGATACTGAACACGAAAAGATTATAGAAGAACGCGAAAAAAATGATGAGGTAAAAATCTCCCGGGATGCCGCTAAAGAACAGATCAGGAAAGCCCTTTAAAATATAAACTACTTCGCTGCCTGGTACTTATCTTCCGGATAAACTGCATTTATTTCCCCGTTCAATTTTTTCTCCCCTATCTGCTGGCGCCACATAGCATAATAAAGGCCTTTTATTTCAAGCAGTTCTTCATGTCTGCCTGATTCAATAATATGACCTTTTTCAAGCACATAAATTCTGTCAGCATGCAGAACTGTAGAAAGGCGGTGTGCAATAAGAATAGTAATAAGGTCTTTACCGGCTGAAATATCCCGCACTGTTCTTGTAATTTCTTCTTCTGTAAGAGAGTCAAGCGCTGATGTAGCTTCATCAAAAATAAGCAGGTTTGGCCTGCGCAGCAGTGCACGGGCAATAGAAAGGCGCTGTTTTTCGCCGCCTGAAACTTTTACTCCCCCTTCGCCGATAACAGTATCAAGCCCTTTATCAGCACGCAGGAGCAGGTTATCAGCCGAAGCTTTGTGCAGCACATCCATTATGTCATCATCAGTTGCTTTGGGGTTAACAAACAGCAGGTTTTCTTTTATTGTTCCCGAAAACAATTGTGCATCCTGGGTTACAAATCCAATTTTACCGCGAAGCTGGTCAAAGTCAATATCTTCACCGGGTATGCCATTGTATAATATTCTTCCCTCGCCCGGAATATAAAGCCCCACAAGCAGTTTAACCAGTGTTGTTTTACCTGAACCCGATGGGCCGACAAAAGCTATGGTCTCCCCTGTTTCAGCATTAAATGAAATTTCTGTTAATGCTTTGGTTAAGGCTGACTGATGTTTGAAGCTTACCTGTTCAAATTCAAGTTTTTTTATCCTGTCTATCTTTTCAGGTTTATCCGGTTTAACCTCTTTAGGCAGTTTTAATATTTTTTCAAAATTATTAAGTGATACTTCAGCTTCCCGGTATATATTTATTATTTCGCCCAGGCTTTGCAGGGGGCCGAATACAAAGAATGAATAAAGGAATAATGCAAAGAACTCTCCTATCTCAATAGTCCTGTTAAATATCAGGTAGAGCATAGTAAACAGTATTGAGGTTCTTATAAAGTTAACTGCAGTTCCCTGTATAAAGCTTAGCCCGCGCAGGTATTTTACTTTTTTTAATTCAAGTTTAAGTATCTGCTCAGTGGTTGAATTAAGGCGGTTAATTTCCTGACTGCCAAGGCCAAGGCTTTTAACAAGCTCAATATTCCTTAATGATTCAGTTGTTGTTCCGGCAAGTGCTGTGGTTTCATCAACAATGGTTTTTTGTATTTTTTTAATTTTCCGGCTTAATACTGAACTTATAACGCCTATAATTGGAACAGCAGAAAAGTAAATAGCAGCAATAAGCCAGTAAACACTTATAGCATAGTAGGTTACAAATATTACTCCCACCAGCGTGGTAAATAATGTATTTATAAACATGTTTATGAGCCGTTCAACATCTGTCCTTACTTTTTGCAGGGTACCAAGGGTCTGCCCGCTTCTCTGGTCTTCAAACAGGGAATAAGGGAGTTCAAGGGAATGTTTAATGCCGTCGGTATATATCTGTGCACCTATTTTCTGGGTAATTACATTTACGAAGTAGTCCTGGAAGTTTTTAGCAATTCTTGAAATAAACGCTACTCCAACAGCAAGGAGAAGTAAAAGAGTAACACCCTTAAAAAATTCGCCGGTAGTATAATGGTTAAATTTTGTGGCGTATTTATCTATAACAATCCGGAATACCTGCGGATCAAGAAGCGAGAAAACCTGGTTAACTGCTGCAAGCACAAGCGCCAGCAGTACCAGCTTCCAGTACTGTTTTAAATAGGAGTATAGTAATTTCATTGATTGTTAAAGATAATAGAAAAAAGGGTATGTTAAAAGTGAACAGAAAATACCCTTTCACGGTAATTCCCGGCAGATTAAACTTCCTGGTAATTATCAGGAGAAATGGGATACGTACTTATCCAACAGATTTCTTATTACTCTCTGGCACTGACTGCCATGTTTGCCGGCAACTTGTTTAAAAAACTCAACTCAGAAAAAGCATATTGAGCTTCTTTAAAAGATATGTTATGCTTCTTCCGATTAAGAAGATTTTTAACGTTATTCCATTTAAATGTTGATGTTTTTGCCATTATTTAATTTTCGTAACTCACGATACATACTTTTATATGTATAATCAGCCATATAATTCGGTTAAATACTGTGAGTTTTTATTTAATTCATAATATTATAAAATAAAATTTGCTTTTTCTTTTCTCAACAATAAGAAGCTGCTTTGTTAAGTTTTTCCATAAAAAGGAATATTTTTATATAAATTGTTAATTAGCAATTTATTTTGATATTATTCTTTTACATCTTTGCTGGCATAGTTTCTGTATAAATTATAAACACAAGACCATAAAACAGTTTTTCCATAAGGGGCTATTGTTGTATAATCATTAGGATTAGAACGGAATGATTGCACCTGAACAAACAGAAACAAAGGTTAAATGTTTCCACTGCGGAGATTTTTGCCCTGATACCTCTATTTCCGAGGGAGATAAATTCTTTTGCTGTAACGGATGCAAGACTGTTTACCAGGTTCTTAACGAGAATAATCTTACCAATTACTATAATATTTCAGAGTCCCCCGGGCCGGCACAAAAAGGAAGCAGCAATAGCTGTTTTGAATACCTGGATGATCCCGGTATAAGAAAAAAGCTGATCGATTTTGAAGATGAAAAGCTGACTGCCGTTACTTTATATATTCCACAGATGCACTGCAGTTCATGCATCTGGCTGCTGGAAAATCTTTACAAATTAAATGCAGGCGTGGTAAGTTCACGCGTTAATTTTTTGCGCAAAGAACTTTCTGTAAAGTATCTAAATGACAAGCTTACATTAAAAGCCCTTGTTACACTTATTACTGCTATAGGTTATGAACCAACTATAAATCTTGATGCTGTTGAAAACAAAACCGAACGCCCCGTAAAAAACTCCCTTTATCTTAAGCTTGGCGTTGCAGCATTTTGTTTCGGCAACATTATGCTTTTAAGTTTTCCCGAATACCTGTCTATAGATGTACGGGAAACATTTTATATTAAGGTGTTCTCATACCTTAACCTGCTTTTATCCCTGCCGGTATTTTTTTATTCTTCATCGGATTATTTTATTTCAGCATATAAGGGATTAAAGAAAAAGATAGTAAATCTTGATGTCCCGCTTTCCCTTGGAATAATAGTGCTTTTCGGAAGGACAGTATTTGAAATCCTCACAGGTACAGGCTCAGGGTATGCTGATTCTCTTTCCGGACTGTTGTTCTTCCTGCTGCTGGGCAGACTTTTTCAAAATAAAACCTATGATTCACTTAACTTTGAAAGAACTTACAAGTCATATTTCCCGCTTGCTGTATTAAGAAAAACAGAAAACAAGGAAGTATCTGTCCCTATTTCAAGCCTGAAAACCGGTGACAGAATTATTATCAGGAATAATGAAATTATCCCGGCTGACTCAATTTTGTTTAACGGCGAAGGCAGAATTGATTACAGCTTCGTTACCGGGGAAGCAGCGCCTGCTGCCAAAGTAAGCGGTGAGCTTGTCTACGCCGGCGGAAGACAGCTTGGCAGTGCAATTGAACTTGAAGTGATTAAGGAAGTATCGCAGAGTTATCTTACACAGCTATGGAATAATGATACCTTCAGCAAACCACACAACATGGAAGGCAGCTTTACACAGTTTTCCAATACGGTAAGCAAGTATTTTACATGGGCAATACTGCTTGTGGCTTCGGCATCTGCAATACTGTGGTTTCCTGATTACCATACAGCAATGGGTGTATTTACCTCCGTCCTTATTGTTGCCTGCCCGTGTGCACTGGCGCTTTCAGTTCCGTTTACTCTTGGCAACGCGCTCAGAATACTTGGCAGAAATAAATTTTATGTAAAAAATACGCTTGCACTGGAAGAGCTTGCAAAAATCAATCATATTGTTTTTGATAAAACAGGCACAATAACAGAAACAGGAATATCAAAGGTAAGTTTTGCCGGGAAACCGTTAAGTGATTTTCACACTGACATGGTTAAATCTATAACCCGCAGTTCCACGCACCCGTTAAGCAAGGCTATTTATGATTCAATTAAGAATGCACAACTGCTTGATATTACTTCATTCACTGAGTCAGCAGGGAAAGGAATTGAAGGAGTAATTTACGGTAATACCATTAAGCTTGGCTCTGTAAGAGATAAAAAGGATTTAAATAAATCAACAAAAGTACAGCTTGAAATAAATAACGAAATAATAGGTTACTATAAATTTTCAAATGCTTACAGGCAGGAAGCGCATAATGTAATTTCCCTCCTAAAAAAGAAATATAAGCTGGCTCTTCTTTCAGGAGATAATGAAGGAGAAAAGGAAAACCTGCTTAAGCTGTTTGGAAAGGAAAGCGATTTGCATTTCAGGCAGTCGCCTGAAGATAAGCTCTCTTTTGTTAAGAAAATTAAGTCAGTTGGCAGCAAAGTATTAATGGTTGGTGACGGATTAAACGATGCCGGGGCATTAAGCCAGAGCAATGTTGGCATAGCTGTTACTGAAGACATAAGCAGTTTTTCACCGGCATGTGATGTAATTATGGAAGCATCAGTATTTAACCGCCTTCCTGATTTTATAAAACTTGCTGTCTCTGCAAAAAATATAATAAGGTGGAGTTTTATAATCTCTTTATCATACAATCTTGCAGGATTAAGTTTTGCTGTTGAAGGCATGCTTTCGCCAATTGTTGCGGCAATACTAATGCCTTTGAGTTCTGTTTCAATGGTTTTGTATACAACTGCTTCTGTAAACCTGGCAGCAAAAAGAAGAAGGCTGTAATATGTCAGTAATTGTTATACTTATATGTTTCAGCCTGCTGGTAGCAGGTGGTTTCCTGTTTGCTTTTATATGGGCTGTAAAATCCGGGCAGTACAGCGATACTTATACTCCCTCAGTAAGAATTTTACTGGATGATAATAAACAAGCTGTATCTCCTTCTCCTTCAAAAGAAAGGGAAAACACCACACAGGAAGACAAGCAGTAACAGAATCTAAGTTTTTGTTCTTATTATTTTTTACCCTGGTTCACAATGCTCAGAAAGGCGCTGATTACAAAAGATATTATAATAATTATTTATGTATTTCACTCTGTATATGTTTTAGCAGATAAGTAATTCGTGGTTAGGCAACAGTACAATTGAGTTTTAACAAGTTTATAATAAATAATTCAACAGGAGTAACCTTTCATGGAGTTACAGAAGTTCAGTTACGATAACGGCATCGTAAAAAATTTCGGCATAGCCACAGTAGTCTGGGGCCTGGTTGGAATGCTTGTAGGTGTATTTATTGCCACACAGCTTTATGTCCCGGCATTAAACCTTGGCATACCGTATACAACTTTTGGCAGGCTGCGCCCTCTGCATACTAATGCAGTAATATTTGCGTTTGTCGGTAATGCTATTTTTATGGGTGTGTATTATTCTTTGCAGAGACTCTGCAAAGCAAGAATGTACAGCGACCTTTTAAGTAAAATTCATTTCTGGGGATGGCAGTTAATTATTGTATCTGCTGCTATTACCCTGCCGCTTGGCCTCACAACTACAAAAGAATATGCCGAACTTGAATGGCCAATTGATATAGCAATTACTCTTGTCTGGGTTGCTTTTGGCATTAACATGTTTGGTACAATTATTAAAAGGCGTGAAAGCCACATGTACGTTGCCATCTGGTTTTACATTGCCACATGGGTAACTGTAGCAGTGCTGCATATTGTAAACTCGTTTGAAATTCCGGTTTCACTGTTTAAGAGCTATTCATTATACGCCGGCGTTCAGGATGCACTTGTACAGTGGTGGTACGGGCATAATGCTGTAGCATTCTTTCTTACTACCCCTTACCTGGGACTTATGTACTACTTCCTGCCAAAGGCAGCAAACAGGCCTATATACTCTTATAAGCTTTCTATTATTCACTTCTGGGCATTAATATTTATTTATATATGGGCGGGGCCTCATCATTTATTGTATACAGCACTGCCTGACTGGGCACAGTCACTTGGTACTGTATTTTCCATAATGCTTATTGCTCCCTCATGGGGAGGCATGATAAACGGCCTGCTTACACTGCGCGGAGCCTGGGACAAAGTACGTGAAGACCCCATACTTAAATTTATGGTTGTTGCTATTACCGCTTATGGTATGGCTACTTTTGAAGGGCCTATGCTGGCTCTTAAAAATGTTAATGCAATTGCACATTATACTGACTGGATTGTCTCGCACGTTCACGTTGGGGCACTTGGCTGGAACGGGTTCCTTACATTCGGAATTTTATATTGGCTTATCCCGCGTATGTGGAACACCACGCTGTATTCAAAAAAACTTGCCAATTTCCATTTCTGGATTGGCCTGTTTGGTATTGTTACTTATGTATCCTCCATGTACTGGTCAGGCATTGCACAGTCATTAATGTGGAAACAATTTAATGCTATAGGATTGCTGCAATATCCAAACTTTTTGGAAACAACTCTCCAGATTATTCCTATGTATATTATTCGTTCAGCAGGCGGGCTTTTATACCTTACCGGTGTTGTACTTGCAGCTTATAATATAACCAAAACAATTAAACAGGGCTCTTTTATTAAAGATGAAGCGGCAGAAGCGCCTGCACTTGTAAAACAAAAAGAACCATTCAGGGCCGGAACAAGGCACCGCTGGCTTGAAGCAAAACCGCTTACATTTCTTTTCGTCTCATTAATTGTTATCCTTATTGGCGGGGTAGTAGAATTTGTCCCGGCATTCCTTATCAGCTCAAATGTACCAACAATAGCAAGCGTTAAGCCATACACTCCGCTTGAACTTACAGGCAGGGATATTTACATCAGGGAGGGGTGTGTAAGCTGCCATTCACAAATGGTACGCCCGTTCAGATCAGAAACTGAAAGGTATGGGGAGTATTCAAAAGCGGGTGAATTTGTTTATGACCATCCTTTCCTCTGGGGTTCCAAACGAACCGGGCCTGACCTGCACAGGGAAGGCGGAAAATTTCCAAACCTGTGGCATTACCTGCACATGGAAAATCCCAGGTCAATGTCGCCGGGCTCTATTATGCCTTCATATCCATGGCTGTTAACCAATACTCTTGATGCTGCAGCAGTTGAGACTAAAATAAATGCTATGCGCAGCCTGGGCGTTCCCTATGCTATTGGATATGAAAAGAAAGCTGCAGAAGAATTTTGGAAACAGGCAGAAGTAATTGCAGCTGATCTGCAAAAAGCAGGTGCGCCTGCTGAAAGCAATAAAGAAATAATAGCGCTTATTGCTTACCTGCAAAGGCTGGGCACTGATATTAAAGCTGATAAAATATCATCAACCAAATAGGGAATATGAATTTATGTACAGACAGGTTTTGGAATCAATAGAAGGAATTGGAATATACCCGGTTATCTCGCTGGTTATATTCCTGGGATTTTTTATAGGCCTTGTTGTCTGGCTGGTTAAGGTTGATAAAGATTACCTCGACAGAATGGGGCGGCTCCCTCTTGACCAGGCAGGAACGAATAAAAATTTTACAGGTGATAATAATGAAAATTTATAAACAATATAATCTTATTAGAAAAGCTGCGGCTGCACTGTTTATATCTATATTTATACAGAACAGTTTATTTGCACAGGCCTCGTCAACAGGTACAGCCGCAAAACCGGATTTTCCGGAATCATATTATACTGTTCTGGCAATAGGATTTCTCACTATACTCGTAGCAATTGTAATGGGTTTCTTTATTTTTGGTATGGGTGAAGGAAAGGAAAAACCAGTTGTTGTAAAAGAAAGCCTTATTAAAAAACTGCTTAAAAAACTTTCCGGCGCAGCGCCGCTTGAAAAAGAACAGGATATACTCCTTGAACATGAGTATGACGGTATACGTGAACTTGATAATAAAATTCCCCCATGGTTCAGTTATCTGTTTTATTTTACAATCCTGTTCTCGGTTATTTACCTGCTCGATTACCATGTATTTGGTTCCGGGAAAGTAATGCAGGATGAATATGCACAGGAAATGAAAATTGCTGCAATACAACGCGCTGCACTTGAAAAAACCGGTGCCTTTGTAAACGAAACCAGCGTTACTGCCCTGGTGGATGTTACAGACATTGCCAGCGGCAAAAAAATATTTGACGCAAACTGTGTCGCCTGCCATGCTGCAGGAGGGGCAGGGCTTGTAGGGCCAAATCTAACAGACGACTACTGGATTCACGGCGGCGGAATTAAAAATATTTTTAAAACAATTAAATACGGTGTGCCGGCAAAAGGTATGATAAGCTGGCAGACTCAGCTTAACCCAAAACAAATTCAGGAAGTGGCAAGCTATATACTGTCCATACACGGAACAAATCCGCCAAATCCCAAGGCGCCGCAGGGTAATATATATATACCTGAAGCATCAGCAGCAAAAGATTCTGTTAAAGCTGCTTCATTATAACTTAAAGGATTATTAAATGCCCCAACAATTTGACGATAAAGAATCCTTCAGAGTTCAACCTTCAACAATAAGCCAGGAAGGAAAAAGGAACTGGATTTACCCGAAAAAACCTTCCGGAAGATTTTATAATGCCCGGACAATTGTAAGCATTATTCTGCTGGCTGTCCTTTTTGGCACCCCGTTTATTAAGGTAAACGGGCATCCGTTTGTTTTATTTAATATTATTGAAAGAAGATTTATACTGTTTGGAATACCATTCGGCCCGCAGGATTTCTTTCTTTTTGTACTTGCTATGATTGCAGTGATTGTTTCTATTTTTCTGTTTACCGCTGTTTTCGGCAGGGTTTTCTGCGGATGGATTTGCCCTCAAACCATTTTTATGGAAATGGTTTTCAGAAAGATTGAATATATAATAGAAGGCGATGCAAATAAACAAAGACAGCTTAATGCTTCGGCATGGACAGGTGAAAAGATTGCAAAAAAGGTTCTGAAAAATATCATATTCTTCTGTCTTTCTTTCATTATTGCAAACTTCCTTCTTGCTTATATAATAGGAATTGATCAGCTTGTTACTATTGTAACCGACCCGCCTTCAAAACATCTGCAGGGGCTTGTTGCTATACTTGCATTTACCGGAGTATTCTATTTTATATTTGCATGGTTCCGGGAACAGGCATGCACAATTATTTGTCCCTACGGCAGACTGCAGGGTGTTTTGCTTGACAAAGATTCCCTTGTTATTGCTTACGATTATAAACGCGGCGAACCACGCGGTAAAATAAGAAAAGCAGAAACACAGCATACAGGTGACTGTATTGACTGCCACCTTTGTGTTGATGTCTGCCCTACCGGTATCGATATAAGAAATGGTATTCAGCTTGAATGTGTTAACTGCACCGCATGTATTGATGCATGTGACAACGTTATGGATAAAGTTAAACGGCCGCGCGGGCTTATCCGGTATGCTTCATTAAACGGAATTGAAAATAAAACAAAATTCAGGTTTACTCCGCGTGCAGTTGTTTACACATGCATACTGCTGCTGCTAACCGGTATTATAAGCTACGGGCTGGCTGTGCGTACAGATTTCAGTGTTAACATACTCAGAACGCCGGGAATGCTCTTCCAGGAACAGCCGGGAGATATAATAAGCAATCTTTACGACCTTAACATTGTTAATAAAACATTCAACAGGATGCCTGTTAATTTAAAACTGCTTGATATAAAGGGTGAAATAAAAATAATAGGAAAAGACATCATACTGGAACCGCAGGATAATATAGATGCTAAGTTTCTTGTACTGCTTCCCAAAGATGAACTTAAAAGAATGAATAACAATATAAATATTGGTGTTTATTCAAATGGCAAACTGCTAAAGCAGGTCAGCACATCATTTCTTGCTCCTATGCATAAACATGAAGAGGAAAAAGATGAAGATTAAATTTAACTGGGGAACAGGAATAATTATAGCATCGGCTGTGTTTATGATATTTGTAATTTTTACAGGCCTGACGCTTATGAATCAGAAAGTTGACCTTGTTACTGATAATTATTATGAAAAGGAATTAAACTACCAGGAACACATAGATAAAGAAAGCCGTACCGGGCAGCTTAATAATAATGTGGAGATTACACAGGCAGGCAGTAAAGTAATTATTGCGCTTAGTGATTCCGGTTCAGTATCAACCATAGCGGGCGGAATTAAATTCTACCGCCCCTCAGATTCATCACAGGACTTTACCAGGAAACTTATGCTGAATAAAAACGGGATGCAGGAGGTTGATGTAAGCAGCTGCGAAAAAGGCTATTGGAAAATTCAGGTTAACTGGTCAGCAAATAACGTTGATTATTATTTTGAAAAGCCATTAATGATAAATTGATTCATAAAACACATATTTACCAATAGCAGTGCTGCATTTAGATAAAAATTTACAAAACAGGTTAATTCCGATAAGATGATAGTGGATAGTAATCACTGCTAATAATTCCTTTTCACCCTTGATAAGGGGAAAAGGAATACAAGGATATGAGGTCGGGATATTGCTATATGAACATTATAAAGGAACAATACAGTATAAAAAAAAGCAAAATAATATTTTATCGTTAATTATAACGATACACTATTGTAAGTATTTTATATAAACAAGGATACCATAGAATGGCCGACTGACAAAATGTTTGCAGTGTTATCTTCTGCCATGAAATGGTTCATGGCAGGCTGGTTTATTGTTTAACACTGTAAAAACAGCAATTAAGTCGACGCCTTTGTTCTCCGGGGTAATGTATTAAATAACAAATAATCTAATGTCACTTTATTAATAAAACTGGCAAACTAATGGAAATACTATCAGCATTTATAATCGGTTTAATGGGAAGCCTTCACTGTATAGGTATGTGCGGCCCACTGGTTCTGGCTCTTCCGGTAAACAGCAATAAAGGCTTTAAATTTTATGCCGGGAGAATTTTATATAATGCAGGAAGGGTAATCACATATTCAATTATAGGCCTTATCTTCGGAATAGCCGGGCGGGGAATTGCTATTGCAGGATTTCAGCAGGCAATATCTATCCTGCTTGGTACATTAATTATACTTTCCTTTTTTCTGCCGCGAAGTTTTAAAGCCAAAATTACAGGTTCTGCTTTTATAAGCAGGATTACTGCACCGTTAAGGACTTCCATAGGTAAACTGTTTAAGCAAAAAACCCTTCCATCCTTCTTGTTGATTGGTATGTTAAACGGACTTCTTCCATGCGGATTTGTTTATATGGGTGTGGCCGGAGCAGTAGCGCTTGGTAATGTTCTTTCAGGCACTTTGTTTATGATGTTCTTTGGCCTTGGAACTATACCATCAATGCTTGCAGCATCTTTATTTGGCGGCTTTGTTAACATAAATATCCGCAGAAAAATCAGCAGGGCAATACCTGTATTTGCAGTTATAATGGCAGCAATATTTATTTTAAGGGGACTAAATCTTGGAATCCCATACCTGAGTCCAAAACTTTCAGCAATGAAAACAGCGCCCGTAATGCACATGCAGGAAGAAGAAGACTGCTGCCATTAAGCAGTATAAACAACAAATGATTTTTTAAGAATTGAAATAAACTGATTGGTAAGACTGAAATGTATTTAAATTAAAAAATCCCGCCAAAGACGGGATTTTTTAATTTCTTTCAACTAATTACTTTTTTCCCAGTACAGCGTCTTTAGCTGCTTTTGCAATTCTGAATTTCAGAACTTTCTTTGCAGGGATAACCATTGATTCACCTGTAGCAGGGTTCCTGCCTACTCTCTTCTTACGGCTAACAACAACTAATTTTCCTAAGCCAGGAAGTACGAATGATTTTTTTGCTTCTTTATAAGCAAGTGCAATTATTTCATCAAGAAACTGACCTGCAAATTTCTTTGTTGATCCGGTCTTTTTTGCAAGGTGATCGAGGACCTGTGATTTGGTCATTGGTTTACCGGTTGCCATGTTGTAACCTCATTTATTTGTAGTTAGTTAATTCGTTGGCAAAATTAAATATTTTTTGATATTAAACAAATATATTATGCATTTTTTTTGCCTCTTTAAAACTATTTGCAGCCCGTCAAATGGGGTTAAAACGGCGGTGGCTCACTTTATCCCCCCTGTTTTTGCGGGCTTTAACTTTGTAGCTTAGTGTAATATTAATTATTTTCAGTTATATCTTTTGTCTATTTTAATTATCAATTAATGAAGATTCATCACTTAGCTCTCTTATTATTCCTGTTAATAACATCATCTTTTCCGCAGTCTGCTGATTCGCTTAAAGCAGATACACTGCATTTAGCAGACAGCACCCATATTATCCTGCCCGATTCGGCACGCATTGATACTTCTGCAATGTTAAAACCAGACACATTATTTGCAGATACTCTTGCTCCGCTGTTTTCAGGCCCATTATCTGCCGGAAATGAATTTATATCGCAAAGAGAGCTTCACATGGCAGATTACAGGAATCTTTCTGACATTTTAGACCTGCTGCCTGAATCTTTCATAAATACCACCGGGCAGTACGGGTACCCGGAAAACATTTACCTGTACGGCCTGCTGCCAAATCTTATGATTAACAATGTTAATATAAACAATACCGGCAGTCCGGCTTACGACCTTAACCTTGTACAAACAGAACTGATTGATTCCATTGAGGTAATTAAAGCCCCAAGGGGTTTTTTATATTCTCCGGCTTCTGAACCGGCAGCTATAAATTTGATTCAAAAGGATTTTGTTGCCAAAATTCCTTATACCAGGATTAAGTATTATGAAGGCCCTGACGGCATGGCGCTTTTTGATGGTATGTTTTCCACAATGGCTTTTAAAAAGTTCAGCATTCTGTTTGATGTTACAAACCGCAAAGGGGATGACACATACAAAAACAGCGCTTTCAGTTCATGGCAGGCAAATGCACGTATAAAGTATTACCTTTCAGATAAGCTTAACCTTTCCGCATCCTACAGTTATGCAAAAACAGAATCAGATGATAACGGCGGAGTAGAAATTGACTCTGTATATATGGGGTCTTCCAGCCTGGCTGAATTTAAAGACCTTGTTTATGATAATATCCGGGCAGAAGTTATTTCAACAATTGCTACCCGGGATGTTTTACAGCACAATTTCAGGCTTAATTCACTCTGGAAGCCTTCTTCTGAATGGAAAACAGATATAACAGCTTTTTCATTGTTCAGCCAGAATAATTTTAATAATATAATTGCTGATACTGCGGGCTATAAATCAAAATATTATTACTATGGTGTTACTGCATCACAGTATTATTACGGCAACGGGTTTGATATTAATGTAATGGCAAATTACGCTGTAAATGAAACCGCCTTACATTCTGTAATACACAATGTTGAACAGGCCAGTGAGGCCACATCCCGCAGTTCTTATTTTTCACTGGCTCCTGTACTTTCTTTTTATTTCGCTGACAGCACCCTTATCCCTTCTGTATTTTTCAAATATACATCTATTAATGATAATGAAAACGATAACCTTTTGGGTTATGGCTTTGATGTAACTTATAAAATAAATGATTTTAAGCTGTATCTTGGCGGATCTGCATCTGACAGTTATCTTTCTGCCAAAACAACCAACACCGTTGAGGCCGGGGGAAGTTATTCAACAGATAGTTTTAACTTTACTTTAAGCCTGTTCTCAGTTTCAGAAAATACATATAATTATGGCTCTGGTATAGCCGGTGCATCAGGGACAGGCATAAAATTAAGTTATGCTATCTGGAAATTTATAGCAGAAAACAGTTCATACTATTATTTTGACAATAAGAGAGATTACATTCCTGATTACAAAATCAATACAGGGTTTTATTTTAAAAGTATACTGTTTAATGAACACCTTGACCTGAAGTCTGGTTTTGTATTATCACTAATGCCGGGAGATTATCTGAAAAGTTACTATACTGATCCGGCTGTTTCATTATTTAATTCTGTTAATTATAAACTGGACTTTACACTTGCAGGTATAGTAAGTAAAGTTGCCACTGTTTATTTTACCTGGGAAAACATAACCAATAACAGGTACTTTATTATTCCTTTCCATCCAATGCCGGAAAGAAACATCCGCTTTGGTATTTCGTGGGAATTGTTTAATTAATGAATAAATATCTTCCTTTATGGATAGTCCTTTCCTGCGGGGCAGTTACAGAACTGTCTTATATAATCTTCAGCCTGTTAAGCACTGAATATGGCAATGCTGCACTTTATATGGTTATATATTTTGAAACTTTCTGCTTATTTTTTGCAGCGTGGTTTTTCGTAAGAAAAGCTGGTGATTCCCGCATTGCATTTCTTATCCCTTTTACAAAAAAGTTATTTGATGCAGATGAAGCTTACACAAATAAATTATCGCTGCCTGTATTAATTATCCTGTTTGGAATACTTTTTAGAATTACACTTATTCCTTCTGCACCTGCAACTTCTCCTGATGTTTACCGCTATATGTTTGAAGGAAGGACGGCATTAAGCGGCTATAACCCATACACCGTACCTGCGGCAGATGAGCGTTTAAAAAGCATCCGTGATGAACACTATGAAAAAGTAATTTTTAAAAATATACCGGCAATGTATCCACCTTTTGCCGAAATGCTTTTTGCAGCCGCACAGGCTGTTACACCCGGTTCTTATGTAAGTCTTAAAATAATTTACCTGCTCTTTGAAATATTAACACTCTTTATTCTTCTGAAACTGCTGATTCTTAAAGGGAAAGACCCTTTGCTGGTTATCTTGTATGCGTGGCTTCCTTTGCCGGTTATGGAATACTTTGTAAATGCACATATAGATGCCGCTGGTTTATCAATGCTGCTGCTTTTTGTTTACCTGGTTGAAAAGGAAAATTATAAAACTGCCGCATTGCCACTGGCGCTTAGTGTTTTAACAAAGCTTTATCCATTAATGCTTTTTCCCCTGCTGTTAAAGAAGCTGAAGTTCAGTCAGTTTATAATTTTTGGATTTATTACTGCCTGCATAATAATATTGTTTTACCTGCCTTTTGTTTACAACAACCTGTATGTAATTGAAGGCCTTATGAAATATGTAAAGCACTGGGAGTTTAATGCTTCTGTTTATAATATTATTAAGCTTATCTCAAACGGATTTATTGCAAGGCAGGTATGCAGTATATTGCTTATTGCCTCAATAATAATTATCTCGATAAAGTACCTTGATTTTACAAAAGCGGTGTTTGGCGTGTTCACGGCATTTATGATTTTTGCTACAACTCTTTACCCCTGGTATATTGGCTGGACTGCCGTTTTTAATCCTGTTGCCGGTTTTGCTTCTGTTATGAGCCTTTGTTTTACAAGCAACTTTTCCAACTTTACTCCGCTCGGTGAAAAATGGAAAGAATATACAGCCGTGCTGCTGCTTCAGTATATACCGTTTTTTATACTTCTCGGATATGATCTGAAATACAGGCTGAAGAAAGATAAATAATAAACAGTCTCATAATTCAACAGGCAGATAGATTTCAGTTATATAATTCCCCGGGTTCAGTTTCTTTGAATAATTAACGTATCTTTCAAGAAAAGGAGAATTCCTTAGCTTTACATCACTTTCAAGCAGCCATGTTCCGTATATATAATTATAAAAATCCCACAGTTTTTCATAAGGCCCTTTAAATCTGAAGACTGCAAACCTGCCTCCAGGTATTTTCATCTGTTTTATCGGGGCAGGCAGTTCTGATTTGCGATGCATTACTATGCAAATATCACTTTTGCATTCTTCCACCGGAGTAATATCCGGGTCATCATAGTAAATTGTGAATAATTCTGTTTTCCAGCCAAACAGTTTATTTGATTTTGCTAACCTTTCAAGTATATCCCATGCTTTATATACTTCCAGGCCGCCATATAAACCTGTAACATACTTTTGTTTCGTTACTGCCAGGTAAATATGTGCCAAAGTGGTAGTCACTTGTGGTATTTACACTGGTTGTTCCGTTAGGATAGAAATTTTTCTGCAGTTGTTTTTCGAGAGTTATAGAAGGTTCTCTTAAAGCAGAAGTGACTGCGAATGAATTATTAAATAAAAAAATAATAAACAGAAAGAGAATAAACCGTACTGTTTTCATTGTTATCCTATTATTTATTTAAAATATTATTATTGTGTACTGCCCCATTAAAAATATACACAAAAAAGCCGCATCTTATTTTATTCTATTAACCTCCTTTAATTTGCAGCTTTCAACTTGCCCCTGATGATAAGATTCGAACCATTATGATTATAATCATTTGCAAGAAAAAATACTGCGTCATCAAATACTATAGCATCAAGTATAGATATATTTCCTGAATTATTAAATCTGTAAAGATATTCCACATCAGTGCCGTTATAATGGGTTATCCCATCGAACATTCTTAAAAAGATATCCTTTTTACTTCTTCCGTATATTTGTAATCCAAAGTTAAGTTCATTGATAGTTGTTAATTCCTGGTACTTGCCGTTTGCAATGGAGTATATAACATTTCCTTTTACTAAATAAAGACAGTTATTAATTTCCTGCAGGTAAATAGAGGTCGCTGAACTGGAAGGTTCTTCGTATGTCTTTTTTATTTGTCCGTCAAATTCAAATAATGCTACTTTACTATTCCCAAAAGCAACTCCATCTTCATAAGAATATCCTCCGAGATAATATTTTCCGTTTCCGGACATATCCTTCCTGATTCTTGAAAAAGAATAGGAATAATCTTCAATTTTCTTCTCTGACCATGTTTTGCCATTATAATTTAATATAACAGCCTTTCTTGTGTCGGCACTGTCTGCACACCCAACTGCAAATATATTGGTAGAATCTATGCCCCATATATCCTGAAATGTAACTCTATATCCTGATTTAGTGAATTTATATGCTGATTTCCAATCATATCCGTTATAACGCCAAATATTTCCTTCATACCCGGCAATCCATACGTTATTCCTGGCAAATGATTTAATACAAAGCGGCGAAATCATTCTGGAAATGCCATCTGTATACCATGTAGTTCCATCAAAATGCCACAGGGTTTCATCCAATCCACCGCCCGGGCCCACAGCCCAAACATCTGATGACGAACTGCCACTTAATTTAGTAAAATAATTAAAAGGAACTTCGATTGTATCTACAGTCCATTCATAATCCCTCCTACCGGCAGGAGTATTATCTTCCTGGGGTTCAATTGTATTACAGCTTATAGTTATTACCAGTAAAAAAAATGTCAGGAGAATAACTACAGGTTTCATTCATTTCACCCTTGCTTTATATGCGTACAAATGTAATGTAAGAAATTACTTTTAAAAAAATTCAGTATAATTACGGTATTTCGGTTAAGGGAGGGCAATATTTCGTGAATATAAAACGAATGACTGGGGATAACTATCTGGCTTAATCAAAAAATAATATGAAATATTTCCCCTTCCCTGTGTTGTTTGGGGAATGGCCATGGTTTTGTCTTTCATTTGTGTAAAGCTGCTTTGCCATGCATGCTTTCTGCCCGCCCCTATACCAACACCAGAGCGCTTCGGCAGGCATACCACTCTAATCATGACTGCGTCAGAACTATCTCCCCTCCTGCCGGGGCGAGGATAAAAATTTTTTGTTAATATTTTAGATAGTACGGAGGATATTTCAGGAACATGATGAACCATGTCCCTGAAAATAAATTATAACAATATTTACAGGCTTAGCATATCCTTAAACTTTATTGCCTGCCTGCGTGATACTTCAATCTTATGGCCGCCTTTTAATTTAACAAGCAGTCCCCCGTTCAGCCAGGGTTCAATATTTTCAATCCATTTAAGATTTATAATATGCTTCCTGTTAGCACGGAAAAATGTTTTACCGTCAAGCCGTTCATCAAGATAGTTAAGAGTGCGCAATATAAGCGGTTTGTTATCATCAAAATACAACCTTACATAATTTCCTTCTGATTCCAGCAGCTTAACAGTAGCAAGCTTAACAAACCAGCATCTTTCACCATCTTTAACAAAAACCTGGTCATCTTCGGAAAGTACCGGCTTATCAAGATTAAGCAGGGATTCTTTTCTGTCTCTCTCAATAAGTTTTTTTACAGTTTCTTCCAGCCTTTTGGGTTCAATAGGTTTCAGAAGGTAATCCATAGCATTATACTCAAAAGCCTTTAAGGCATACTCATCATAAGCAGTTGTAAAAATAACCGTTGGTACTTTATCAAGTTCTTCAAGCAGTTCAAAGCCTGTCTTCCCCGGCATCTGAATATCAAGGAATATAAGATCCGGATTCAGCTCATTAATTTTTGCGACGGCATCATCTGCATTTACGGCTTCGCCTACTATATTTATTTCCTTGTAGGGAGAAAGAAGTCTTTTTAATTCTACTCTGGCTAATCTTTCATCATCAATGATGAGTGCTTTCATTTATTTATACCTCCGGTTGGAATTACTATTTCGGTTAAAACTTCATCGTCGGAACTGTTTTTAATTGAGAACAGCCCCTTTTCACCATACAGCAGGTTCAGGCGGTGCCTTGTATTATTAAGGCCAAACCCTTTGGAATTCATCATTGCTTTTTCATCAATATGCCCGGTATTTTTTATCTGTACAAACAGCTTACTGTTATCCACTTTGGTGCATACGCAAATATTACCGCCGCCTGTTCTTTTTGAAATTCCATGTTTAATACCATTTTCCACAAGTGTCTGTATCATCATTGGGGGTATTTCAACACACGCTGATTTAGGGTCAATATCAATATTATATTTTAATCTTTCTTCAAAACGAATTGTTTCAAGGGCAAGATAATCAGATACTGTCTGCATTTCGTCCTGAAGAGATACTGTCTCTGTACTGTCTATTTTTAGTGAATATCTTAATATATTGGAAAGCTTTGTTACCGCTGTCTGCGCACTTTGAGGGTCTTCTTCTATCAGCGCCCTTATACTGTTAAGCGCATTAAACATAAAATGCGGATTAAGCTGGCTTTTCAGCGTCTTTAATTCAAAATCTTTTACTGCTGCTTCCCAGATAAGCGCCTCAATCTCAACCTTCTTATAATTCTCCATATAATGAACAGAGAAGTATATAAGCGACCACACAAGTACTATGCTGCTCATATTTACAAGGTTAAGTAATATAATACCAAGATTGTAGTCTTCCGGTTTCATTATTTTTGCGAAATAAGTAAACAGAAATTCTATAACAAAGATTATTATACCCTGTATAAGCGAGGAAAGAATTATGCGCGGAATTATCTTTTTCAGTGGAAGGTTAAACCAGCCATGTTTTTTTATATACAGGCGGTAAATATGTGTTAATATCAAACCGGAAAGGCTAAGCAATAAGATAGGATATACTTTTTCGGCTTTAAACTCCTTAAACAGGCTGCTTACAACAATATTTATAATTGCATAAAGCGCCCAACCTGTAAATTGCGACAGCCAGTATGCTCTTTTTCTGCTCATTATATATTTATCTGCCTGTTGATCCGGGTCAACTTCTTTGCTGGTTAAAGAGTTATTAATTCCGTTAAAATTAAAATTAAGAGACTTCATAATATAATCGTATCAATACTAAAAGAAAATCTTTGTCAGCCTTTTCAATGAAAATAATCCCGTTCTTAACGGGGCACTATACACTTCGTCTCAAAATTAAACTTATTACTATACTTTAATGGATTTTTTATTATTAATGGTTTTAAAAACTGATAAGCGGATAAAAAATTATCAAAATATTACTCACTTAACAGCCCGGCATGTTATTTTTCGGGCAGCAGCATGGACAGCCTTTTACATGTATCTTCAAATCTCTTACCGTCAAAAGAGACTTCATTATATATATTTTTTATCATCTCTTTATTAATCTTCATGAAGTCATCTTTACCGGGTAATATACAAATGCCCCCCATTTCTGTAGAGGCCGGGCTTAAAAGAAGTTTCTCATCCCCTTCTTTAAAGTAAACATCCGGCCGGTGTTTTGCCCGCGGAAATATAAGCACCTGCCATCCGGCCGATTCTTTATAAAGAGCAAGAATATTAAACATTGGTTCCTCTTCACTGCTGCCGGTACTTAAAACATCATAAACTGCCCCGAAGTTTTTAATTATTGCGGTTTCATCATTAGAAGCAATTACAAAAAATTTTCTTAACCCGTCATCAACTGCTGTTATTTTCAGAGAAACTGTGCTAATAAGTTCCTTGCCGCAATTGCTTTTAAGTTGAGCAAGTTCATTTTCAACAGGCATAAAACCCTTTGTTACTGCCTGGAAATGCAGATGATCAGGCGCCGAAGCACCGCATTTGGGGCCGTTATAAAACACAGTATAATATTCTGAAAGATCCCGGCTGAGTTTAAGCATATCCGGGAAGGAATCCTTAATTCTCTGGGGGATATGATTAACATTCGGGACTGTAAAATGCTCAGGGAAAATTGGATACGGATTGCCAAGTATTAAATAATCCGCTCCATATTCAATTCCTTTTTGTTCACGGGGAAGATTTTCACGACAGAGAAAGCACTTCCGGTTTTTAATTGCCTGCTCATCAACTTTAGCAGCACTTGAGACTATTCTGCGCGGGTTAAACTGTACCTTAACACTGCTGTTTTCAAATTTAAATTCTTTATACTCCGCCCCGCTTAAAGCCTCATAACCGGTACTGCACAACTGCCAGCTTATTTTTTGTTCTTCAAGCATCTGCCTTGCAGCAGTAGCATAACCTGTTTTATGCAATTACTTTTCTCTTTCCTCTTTATTCTTCTTCTGCCTTGCAAGTATTTCTATTGTGCGCAATTTATCTTTATAAAAATTATTATCATTCTGCCTGGCTACAGGTAATGCAGAATCAGAATTTCCTTCCCACCTGCGGCAGACATATAACGGCTCATATATGCGCCCTATCTGGTAGTCCCTGCTTATTGCAAGTACAGCAGCATAATCTTCGCCATAACTTACATTCGGAATTTTAACTTTCCTCAAAACCGGCGTATAATAAGCGCGCGGCGCACCAAGCCCGTTTATCCTAAGTGCATTATTTCTGCCGTTATCCGGGGTCCATTCCCTGTGGTCTATTATGCCCGGGGGTATATCGTTAAGATTAAAATCCGTAAGCTTATACGAGCCAATAACCATTACATATTTTTCTTTCCTGAAAACATCAACAACTTTTTGCAATGTATTTTCGTCTATGTAAATATCATCGCTGTCAAGCTGCACTGCAAACCTGCCGCATTTTTCATGGTGTACAGCTTCATTCCAGCATCCTCCAATGCCGAGGTCTGTTGAATCAGGAATAACATGCACCACTCTCTTATCCTGCAATGCATATTTTTTTATTACATCTGTGGTACCGTCAGAAGAATGATTATCTGCAATTATAAGGTTAAACTTAAAATCCGTTTTTTGTGCAAGCACAGATTTAATTGCATCTCCAATTGTTTTAACCCTGTTCTTTACAGGAATTATTACAGAGGCTTCATATTCAAAGGCATCCTTAAATATATCTTCTTCCTTAAATTCCGGTTCCAGGTATGCCCCTGTTTTTTTCAAATGAGAGGTTGCAGCAGCTTCCATCTCAATCTGCACATCCCTGTTTTTAGGATTAACATAATCAAAATGCCTTTCCCCTTTTTCATTATCAGACAGCACTTTAACAGAATATAAATATTCCGGAATCCTTATAACATTATAATTTCTTGATATTGCCAGCCTTAAATCATAAAAACCGGCATATTTAAAATTGCCGCTGCTTTCTTTTACTGCTTCTTCTGCTGCTTTCTTTTTTAACAGGATAATTTTGCCAAAATTGAAATCATCCCTAATGCTTCCCGCCTGGTATTCTATAACCGGGTTATGCAGCCTTTCAGTTCCTTTTATTTCATAATAATCAGAATACAGCAGCCCGGCATGTGCTGCCTCTGCCACGCTTAAAAATCTTTCAGTAATAAACCGGCTTATGCTTATTCCGCTGCATGTAATAAATAATATATAATCAGCAGAAGCTTTATTGCATAAAAGTTTCATTGTTTCAGTGGAGAATAATCCCCCTGTTTTAAGCACCTGTTTATTATCAGTATCTTCTGAAGAAAAAAGAAATATTTCTTTTACATGGCTGCAGGATTTAAAAGCATCCTGAAGTAAAGAAGTATCGCTGCCGTTTGTATACGGCATAAACACTGAAACGGTAGGTTCTGAAGTACTCATATAACTTTAATTTTTACGGACATACTGCCGCACCGGAAGTTTATTATTTTCATCCCGGCATCAGGCAGATTTTATTTAACAGTATATTTTTTATAATAATTAATTGTCTTTTCAGTCAGTACAGCAATATCAAATCTTTCAACCGCACTTAAACGCGCAGCTTTTCCCATCGCATCCCTTTGTTCAGCGGATATAATCATTGCTTCCATTTTCTTTTCAAGGTCTTCAGCGCTTTTATTCTCAAACAGGTAACCATTTTTCTTGTCATCAATAAGATCAAGTATTCCGTCAGAATTGGAAGCAACACATGGTTTTCCCATCGCCATGGCTTCGGCGAGGGCAATGCCGAAAGCTTCTGCATGCGATGGGAAAACAAACAGATCCATTGCCGCCAGCACATCAGGAGTATCACTTCTGAAACCGGAAAAAATAACATTATTCAGCCCATAATCAGCAGCAAGAGCTTTAATCTTATCTGCATAGTCATTTTCTCCGCGGCTTGCTTCTCCGACAATTATAAACTTCAGATTATTATATTTTTGTGACAAATTCCTTGCTGCAGCAAGAAATTCCTCATGTCCTTTTCCGGGGCTGAACCTTGCCAGCATACCCGTCAGCAGTTCATCATCTTTAACGCCAAATTCTTTTCTTACTATACTGCGGTCAGCATTTTCAGGATTGAACCTGTTTATGTCTATGCCATTATGAAGTATTTCAATTTTGCTTTCCGGCAGCGGTACTGTTTCAAGCAGGTTTTTCTTTATAACCCGGCTAATTGCAAATGCTGCTGTAATATTTTTATATATCCACCTGTGCAGTATATCCTTTTTTACAATAAATGAGCCAAGCTGCTTTGTAAGGAACACCGGAATATTTTTTCCCAGCAGCCTTACTGCCGGTACAATTATCCACAGGTCTTTGGAAAACTGTGTATGAACAAGATCGTACCTTCCGCTCCTTAATACAGAAGCAAGTTTCAAAATAGTAAGCGGGTGAAAATATCCGGATGCTTTAACGGGATAGATAATTAAGCCAAGGTTATTTGCTTCAATATGCAGCCTTGACTCTGCTGAGCATAAAAGCTCGACTTTAATGTTTCTTTTTTGCAGTTCCTTAATTGCTGTAAGCGTAAACATTTCCATTCCGCCCCAGCTTTTAGATAAACAGGAGTATAAAACTTTCATTAACTAACGTTTCTGCTAATATATTTTTTTAAGCCTGGCATTTTTAAAATAATGAAGGAGTATTTCATCAAACAAATGTCCCCTTTCTGCCATAACAGCTGCACCAATCTGGCACATGCCCACACCATGCCCCCAGCCGGCGCCGTAAATAATAAATTTTTGTGGGATATCATTCACAATATCATCTTTTTCTGCAATTATCGCTGAACTGTACAAATGAGTAGGGGAAAGTATTCTTCTTATTTCCAGTTCCTTGCCAATTACCAGTGTCTTTTTTGTCCCTTTAATTCTTAACCTTGTAAGCCTTGCCGAATATCCTCTTTCTACCGGTTCAAGGTCAATTATATCGCCAAAATCCAGCCCGCTTTTTGATTTTATTATATCAGCAAGTTCCTGCTGAGTATATTCAACTTTCCAGCGGAAAAAATCAGTTGTCTCCTGGTCATAATCAAGCAGAACCTGTGCAAGTATTTTTTTATCATCTGTATTACAGTACGAATTTGGTTTACTCTTTATCCACTTTACTGCATTTCTTTCCTGTGTAAAATCCAGGTCATAATTCTCAGGTTCAAACTTATAATCAATAACAGAAGAAAGGTAATCATACTTAACCGGTTCCCACACATTTTCAAAAGCTTCTGAAATACCGCCGCATGATTTGGAATACCTTGTATCGCATACACGGTTATTTTCAACAAGCACAATGCCGTATGTCTGTGCAACAGCTTTACGTGCATTTTCAGTAAATATTTTTGTTATACCCTGATAACGCTGGCAGTGGTCATCGGCACATACATCAAATGATGTATGATCCTGCCTGTCATACCACTTTATAATTTCGTCTTCCCCGCTTTCGGTATTTAATACATCTGCATCGTTCTTACTGCGCGGGCCCTGGTTTGCCTTTGGTTTCATCAACTGGGATATAATCCAGCTTCTTGATACAATAGCATGTGCTTTTAAAAGCTGAAGTTCGCTTTTGGAGCTCATCTCTGATGATACTACTGAGGCAAGGTAGTTTTCAATCGGAAGTACATTAATAACTGTTACTTTGTCATTTTCTTTTAACAATTTTAATGCGCCGGTAAATCTTTCTTTCTGTTTTCTCTGCCAGTGAAAATCAACGCCAATTGTCACATCGCGGATAAGAAATGATTCAACACCCGGATCCTGCGGTTCAAAAATAATTTCGTTTGTTACTTCAAGCCTGTCTGTACCCCTGGTAATAACTATTTTATCATCCTGTACAGCAGCAGTAAACCTTCCGCTGAAAGTATTCCTGAACCCGGGTGATTTGAAATCCCCATAAAGTTCAAAATTCAGGCTCGTTTCTGATAATATGCCAACACTAATCTCAGGTTCTGTAATTGAATTAATCATTATCCATGCTGCTGTAATTAATTAACAATAAGCGTAAAAAAGTTAATATTGTTTTAATAAAATATAAGAAATTTGAGCCTTACCTCTAAGCATAAGAATAAATTTATACACGGGAATTATAACCGGTACAATTATTTAGTGCCAGTTTCATTAAAACTCCCCCGGAAAACAGGTTCATATTCCCCGCCTTAAAAAATGGCATGAAACGCTTTATTTGAGCATAAAAATTGCCCTGCTTATAACTGCCTACATATTTTGTTAATTTTCCTGAATATTTATAACTTAAACTATTGCTTAATAAACAACATAACTGACAAATTTTTATGAAAAAAATCCATCATTCTAAAGTTGTTAACCTGATCGGGTTTCCAATTGATCTTGGCGCTGACAGGCGTGGTGTTGATATGGGCCCTTCTGCTCTGCGTATTGCTGATTTAAAACTAAAACTTGAAGCTCTTGGTTATAAAGTAATTGACAGCGGCGATATAAACATCCAGATTGCCGAAAAACAAAAAATTGTTAATCCAAAACTTAAATATTTAAAAGAAATCATAAAGACTTCCCACAGGCTAGCAGTACAGGTTGAAAAAGTGCTTGAAAGAAGGCACTTCCCGCTATGTATAGGCGGTGACCATTCCATGGCACTTGGTTCTATTGCCGGTATTTCGGCTTATTGCCGCAGGCATAACCGCGTACCCGGCATTATATGGATTGACGCGCATGCTGATATGAACACCGATGAGACAACTCCTTCCGGGAATATTCATGGTATGCCGCTTGCCGCTGCACTCGGAATGGGAAATGAAAAGCTTGTACACCTGCATGGTTTTGCCCCAAAAATAAAACCGGAAAACTGTGTACTTATAGGAATAAGAAGTATTGATGCTCTTGAACGGGAAAATATTAAAAAGTCGGGTATTAAGGTTTATACCATGGCTGACATTGACAAAATAGGCATCCACAGGATTATTTCAAAAGTTCTTAAACAGTTTAAAGATACCGTTGACCATATACACGTAAGCTTTGACCTTGACAGCGTTGATCCAACCATTGTTCCCGGTGTTGGTACACCTGTCCCGGGCGGGTTAAGTTACAGAGAAACTCACCTGCTTATGGAGGCTATTGCCGAATGCGGCTGTATGTCATCACTTGAAGTTACTGAAATAAACCCTATACTGGACGATAAAAATAAAAGCGCTATTTTTGCATCTGAAGTTATTGCTTCCAGCATGGGACAGCGTATTCTTTAACTTTTTCTTTTGCCAAATTGAACAGAAACAACATTACTTCGGCTTTATTGGTTTTTCTTTTACTGGCTTTTCTGCTTAAAATGACAGGAGTTTTCAGCTATTCTCTTGTTGTTATATCAGGCTATGTACTTATAGTATATGGTTTTACACTGGCTTATTCTTCATTTGGCAGCAAAGAAAAGGCTTCGCTTTTTGCAGGTACTGCCCTGTTTTTACTCGGAATAATTTTCTTCCTTACAGGTTTTGTGGATTTCCCCGTCCCGCAAAGGATGGTTATACCGGTGTTTATGTTTATTACCGGGATTGGTTTTCTTATACTGTTTGTAGATGATTCTTATAATATAATACTTATAATTCTCTCTGCTTCATTTATTATTCTTGGACTGTCGGCTACTGCTTTATGGGGAAATATATCAATAAGTTCATTTACCAGGAATATTGGAGTTATTACATTAAGGTTCTGGCCGGTACTGCTTATTGCCGCGGGAATAGTATACCTTTCAAAAAAGTTAAAATAGAAGTATATAATAGAATAAATTAACCTTAAGCTGTCAGAATTCGCCGTACAGGTAAACCTGCTTTCCCGGTTTTTCTGCGCCCGGAACTTCAGGAGTAAGTATAAAATATTTCTGCTTTTGGTTTAATTCAGGAAGGTCAAATCTTATATATTGAACCGCAGAAAGCCCCTTAAACGTACCAAGGGAAATTGGGTTTTTACCTGATGTTATCCATAAAGTAAATGATTGTTCAGGCATGCCGCCAAACTGAAGATACCCTGCTCCTTCAGCAGAATTTATTATAACCTTCCCAAATCCACCGGGATTTAATTTAGTGTTTGCCAGGTTAATAATCTTAGTATCAGGCAGTTCCATCATCTTCTGAATATCTTTATTTTCATCCGGAACAGAAGTAAGTGTTTTCAGCTCTTTGTTAAGCCTGCCGACTTCATTTTTGTAGCTTTTTACATCGGCAGTTATTTTCAGATAAGCATAAATTCCGCCGCCAATCATCAGTAAAAGCAGAATTATTGTTATATACATTACTGCCGAACTTTTACTTCCTTCGGAAGATGCAGTATCTTCATCATATTGGAACCTGTCCCGGGGAGTGAAGCTTTTACTAACCGGATTTGGTTCAGAATAAAAATCATCCGGAGCATTGACTGCAGCAGGTGTATTAAAACTGCTTTCCTGATTAAAATCCTGCTTTGTAAAAAACTCCGTCGTATGGCGGACAGGTTTTACAACTTCAAACTCTTCATGTTTTACAGGAATCTCCGGTTCTGGTTCATTTGCCGGTTCTTCCGGAAGCGGACTCTCTTCTGCAGGAGCCACATTTGCATAAAAATCATCTTCAGGCCTTGTTTCAGGCTGAGCTTCCTGTACGGTATATGACTGTGCAGGGCTGTTGTATGGTACTTCGGCATTATCTGTTTCACTATCCGGAATGATTTTCTCTTCAATTTCAGATTCAGCTTCCGGAGTTTTGGCGGAAGTAATACTGCTTCCCCTTTTGTGTTTTATCTCATCGCGTACCCTGTAAAGCCTGCGGGCAACATTGTCCTTAATAACCGGGGAAGGCATTTCCATATTTAATATAGAAGGTAAAAGAGCTGCAAGATTCTGGTATTCACCCAGCTCCTGCCACGGATAGCTTTCACCTGAAGCCAGATAGTCCTGAAGGCGGGAATATTCAGCCATATCAAGGCAGCCAAGTGCATAAGCCTGAATGTGTTTACTATATTCGCTTGCTTCCGGCATCAGGATTCACCTTTTACTAAATTTTCTTTCAGGTTGGATAATGCAATCTTTATCTTTGACTTAACTGTCTGTACCGGGATATTAAGGCGGGCAGCAATTTCTTTTTCTGTAAGCCCTTCGTAATAAGCAAGATAAATTACATATTGCTGCGCATCCGTAAGTTCATCAAGCGCTTTTTCAACATTTTCCTTAATCCCTATAGCAGTGTTAAGGTCAAGGGCATCTATTTCCGGGGACAATTTGGGAATAATATACTTTTCTTCATATTCCTCGGTATATTCTTCCGTATTTTCTCCCTCACGGGTTCTTCTTAAAGTATCAACTGCTTTATTGCGCGCCAGTGTTACCAGCCAGGTATAAACATTTTTAGTGTTAAAATCGAAATGATCCATTTTACGCCAGATAATAACAAAAACCCCGGTTAAAACGTCCTCGGCGGTTTTTTCATCAGTTACTATTTTCTTTATAACAGTATAAAGTATAGGACTGTAACGGTCATACAGAGCCTCCAGAGCTTTGGAATCATAACCTGCAACTCTCTGCATTAACTCAAAATCTGATAAAGGGGTACTTACTGGCATTTTGAAGCGTTCTTACTCAATATTGTTACGCAAAAGTAAAGCTATGGGAAGTAAAAATCAATCACTGACCAGGATTACACGGATTATAGGATTAACGGGATTATATAATTGCATGGATTATGTTCCGAACAAGGCATAAGAACCTTTTAGAAACATTGAAGTATAACCCTTTATTTCAAACAATAACAAATGCTCCCTCTTCTTAGCTTCCCCTGTGATATGGCGATGGTAGCAATAGAAATATCCTTTAAAATAACTTGTTGGCTGCCCGCATAAAGGCCCAGTAAAAGTACGTGACAAAGAAACAGATTATGATTATTTTGATACAAGTTATTAACAGAGGTAATCCTAATTACCCAACGAACAGGAAATGAAAATTGTTTTTGTTACTATAAAAACACTGTTTTGTTAAAACTATCTTTCTAAAGTATCTCATTTAATTACAGGAGAGGGGATGAGGGGTATACTATTATTATTAATTGCTGGTTTATTTGTATTCAATGGTTATTCACAGACAACTGTTTCCGGCCAGATTATTTCAACAGATACTACATGGCATAAATCCGGCAGTCCGTATATAATTGAAGGAAATATAATTGTAAAAAAAGGAACAACACTGACAATTGAAGCCGGAACAGAAGTTAAGGTTAATGCAAATATTGTCTTGCAGATTGACGGGGAACTGATAGCAATTGGGACTCCAGATGAACATATTTCTTTTACATCTAACTTGGCCTCCCCTAAAAAAGGAGACTGGCTTTATCTTTTTTTTACAGGTACATCTTTAAAAGCTGCATTCGACCAGAAAGGAGTTTATCAAAACGGTTCTATATTAAAGTTTTGTGATTTATCATTTGGCGGTAAAGGGGACAAGGGAATGGTATATATAGATCAGGCAGCTCCCTACATAAGCTCTTGCCAGATAAATAATAGCCAGTCAGCCGGAATTTATCTAAACAAAAGTTTTTCAAGAATAGACAGCTGCAATATTTCCGGAAATAATTATATGGGAATAGAATTTGAAAACACAAAAGATGTTGATGTTTTTATAACTGATAATATTATTGATGATAATAATATAGGAGGAATAGTATTCGTTGGATGTACCAGCTATACAAATAATATTTTTCTGATAAAGAATAATACCATCAGGAACAATGCTGTTAATGGTGGAATAAAAGCAGGTGATGAAAACATGCCTGGTGGATTAAGTAATATAACATTTAAAATTAACGGCAACAGAATTTATAACAATAAGAGCAGTTATAAAGGAGGAGGGATTTATATGTTCAGGCAGGATGCTGAAATATGTTACAACGAAATTGAAAATAATGAAGCACAATTAGGTGGCGGTATTTATATTCACGGTGGTTACAAAACATATCCATATTTTTTATTAAATAATACAATAAAGGAGAATAAAGCTCATGAAGGAGCAGCAATAAATATATCTCTTGAATTACCTTATGGCTCAGTTTATGCTTCCATAACTTACAACATAATTGAAAATAATTCAGGTAATTCTGCCATTATAATGTCAGGCTCTTCTGACGTAAACAGTTATAACTTCGTGGGTTCTTTTTCTTTTCTTTATAATACCATCCAAGGAAATACAGGCTCTTCTACTCTGGACCTAACTAAATTCCATGGCAATATCGAATATAATGACATTTATGGCAATAACACGACCTATGATATTTATAATCGAAATGAGGCAGGAACTTACGAGATAAAAGCTATAAACAATTATTGGGGGCCTGAAATTTCCTCTGCAATCTCTGCAAAACTTTATGACTTTTTTGATGATGGGACAAAAAGTCTGGTTACATTTGAGCCATTTTTATCTCAATCGTTCAGTTCCGTCCAGCCCCCTCCGGCCATAAACTGGAGTAGTATAGGAGACCTTCGAAAAGAAAATATTCTTTTATTGGCATCTGTATCAAACGACACTATGATTGCGTTTACTCCCAAAATAGCCAGAAGAATTTTTAATAAGGGAGGATTTTGGGAGGATGTCCCGGGCCCAAGCGGGGGCTACTATTCTCTTGCTGTTGATCCTAATAAGAATATTTTTGTTGGAACCGGAACTCAGTTGCTTAAAACCACAAATTGTGGAAGTACCTGGACCGAATTAAATAATGGTATATTTGAGAATGTTGGCTATGCGCTTGCCATCAATTCTGACGGAAATATTTTTGCAGGAGCTATTACTGGTATTTACAGATCTCTAGATCATGGAGCGAGCTGGTCATTAATGAGAATTGGTTTGTCAGGGGAATTGTTTATGGCATTAGCAATTAATTCAAAAAACGAAATTTTCGCGGGCGCTAAAGATGGCATTTTTATGTCCTCCAATAATGGTAATACCTGGGTTAAATTAGAAAACAAAGATTCTCTAAATTGTAGCTTCTTAGCTATAGATTCACATGATAATATTTTAGCAGTGAGAAACGATGCCTTATATCGTTCAATTAACAATGGAGAAACCTGGATAAAATTAAATAATGACTATTTCAACTCAAGCAATTATATTTTAAGCTTAGTTATAAACTCTGCCGGGTATATAATTGTTGGAACTACTCATGGAATTTTCCGCTCAACCGATGACGGGGAAAGCTGGTATCAGGAAAATCTTGGGTTAGGTAATACTTATATACTTTCTATGATAATTACTCCGGATGATATTATTTATGTAGGCACTTATGGCGGGGGAATATTCAAAAGTAATGAACAAAATGCAGTTCCTGTTGAATTGGTTTCTTTTAATTCCTCAGTTAAACAGGAGAAGGTTATTTTAACATGGATAACTGCAACTGAAACAAACAACAAAGGTTTTGAAATCGAAAGAAACTACAGCGAATCATGGCAAAGAGTAGCTTTTGTTGACGGCCATGGAACAACAGCAAGTAAAAATAATTATTCTTATACAGATAATCTTTCTGAATTTTTAACCAGTGTTCCGCAAATCAGTTACAGGTTAAAGCAGGTTGACCTTGATGGCAGTTTCAAATACTCGCAAATTGTAACAATAGAACCTGGACTATTGCCCCGAAAGTATTTGTTGTCGCAAAATTTTCCAAATCCTTTTAATCCTGTTACAACGATTAAATATTCAATCCCTGAACCATCTCAAATTAATATTTCCATTTATGATATACTTGGATCGAAGGTAATGACTCTGATAGATGAACAAAAGCCTGCCGGCAATTACAAAATAGATTTTAATGCATCCAATCTTGCAAGCGGAATATATTTTTATGAATTAAGAGCAGGAAACTTCAGAGAAATAAAAAAGATGACCTTATTAAGATAGTATCAAACAGCCACATGAGTATTTTCTATATGCCGGAAATATCAGATATTTAACCGGGTGAGCAAAGGACATAATTCAGCCTTCCGGAATGGATTGTTCCGGGCAAGGCATAAGAACCTTTTAGAAACATTGAAGCATAACCCTTTATTTCAAACAATAACAAATGCTCCCTCTTCTTAGCTTCCGTCACGGTTAGTCCGTGACAGCCATGGAATTGTTAGACTGTGATAGCTAACAGAAATTCTCGGAGTAACCATTTAACCGATTACTGACAACATTTTATTCAATTAAAATTGAGTGATCAAGAATTATTTCATTGATTTTTATCAGCCCGGTTTTTATAAATTCTTTACTATAACCACTTGTTTTGAAGAAGGGCTGAATCTTTTTGGTAAAGGTAAGGTAATCAGCAAATTCATACAGAGATTTTCTATACCTTGCAGGGTATTCAACACCTATTGTCTTTAACATATCGTCAGTTATATTAATAAAATTCAGTATATCGGTATTTTTATCACAATTTTTATTTAGAATATCCACTACCTGCACAATATCGCACGTTAAATATGTGCGGTTGGGTACATGATACTTTATTCCAGGCATTACTTTATCAGCAATTCTTTTGGCATCTGAAATCTTTGAAAAGAACAATAATCTCTTTTTGTACTTCGCCGCAATGCCTTCCTCATCATATAACATAAAATTGTACAACTTAACCTGGCTTTGATCTTTTAACAGGACAAATTTAATTATATATAAATCTTTTTTTAATAATTTGTTAGTTGTTTCAGTCATTGTAATTATGTTATGGTGCGTTCAGGGAGTTTTTATTATTTATCTAATTGTTACTCTCTTTAAGTATAAATTTTTGAACAACATGTTCTTTTTTGTTATTTGGATAATCATCATATATTACAAGACTTACCTGATTCAAGGCAAGATTTTTGTCTATATCATAGCCAACAACTTCAATTGCGTAATCACAGGTAGAAGAATACAATTGCTTAGCATAGGTCTTAAACATCCAGGAATTATAATGCTTATCTAATTTTTCCAGTGCAGTTGGACTCAATTTAAATTGCAAACAATAGTAATCTAAATCATCAGATATTTCAATTTTATCCCTACACCTGTCTGTTATGTGCCAAGGTTTTTCAAGCCATACTTCTTTAATCATAATAGTATCTCTGTCAACAACTATACTATTAGGTATTATATAATACTTTTTAATAAATACTTTTCTTTGCTTTGCTTCATAAACCCCATTATTTCCACCCGGATAATCACTCAGATTCAGGATAAAACATTTCAGGCACTGCAATAAAAATAAAGTAATTACAATAGCAGCAGTAATTTTTATTATTCTTTTTTTTGTCTTTGTCATTTGTTAAATATTCAGATTTTATTATTCTGTCTACCTGAATAGTTTTGCGGATTTACAATTCCCCTTTTTTATTTACATCCGGTAAATACTGCCGGAACATCTTCAAATATAAAACAAATCTTTGAACATTACCCCTTATTTCAGGCTGTAATAAAATTCTCTATTCTTAGATTCCGTCACGGTTTGACCGTGACAGCCAGGAGTATGCTGAAAATAAATACCGTTTCCTTTCGTTTTTATCCTTTTCACGCCATATTTTCCGGATAAATATTCAAAAACAATCTGAAAAACTGCTTTTCGGCTGTTTTACAGCATTTATAAGTTTCAGTATATAACCCATAACATCAAATTTTATTATCTTTGCAGTCTAATTTTAATGTTTAGGGTAAATATGACTTCAGGCGAAATAAGAGAACAGTTTCTTGAATTCTTCAAAAATAAAGGGCACAGAATTGTACACAGCAGTCCTGTTGTGCCGTTTGACGATCCCACACTTTTGTTTACAAATGCAGGAATGAACCAGTTTAAGGATGTATTCCTTGGCAATGGTACACGCGAGTATAAACGCGCGGCTGATACGCAGAAAGTTATCCGTGTAAGCGGCAAACATAACGACCTTGAAGAGGTTGGGCACGATACTTACCATCATACTTTTTTTGAGATGCTTGGCAACTGGTCATTCGGAGATTACTACAAAGCAGAAGCTATCCAGTGGGCATGGGAACTACTTACAGAAGTATGGAAACTCCCAAAAGAACGCCTGTGGGCAACTGTTTACAAGACAGATAATGAAGCCCTGGAGTTATGGAAAACAAAAACCGATATTGACCACAGTCATATCCTTCCCTTTGGCGATAAGGATAATTTCTGGGAAATGGGCGAGACCGGCCCGTGCGGCCCCTGTTCTGAGATACACATTAATATTAGTGATGATATAAATAATGCTTCGCTTGTTAATGCAGGTTCGCCTGAATGTATTGAAATATGGAATCTTGTATTTATTCAGTATAACCGCGACGCTGAAGGAAAACTTCATGACCTTCCTTCAAAGCATGTTGATACCGGTATGGGCTTTGAAAGAATTTGTGCAGTTCTTCAGAATAAGAAATCAAATTATGATACTGATGTGTTTACCCCGTTTATAAATGCAATCTCTGCAAAAAGCGGTTTTTCATATAACTCAGATGATTATATGATACCTATGCGTGTAATTGCTGATCATATAAGGACTCTTACTTTTGCAATTACTGACGGCGGCGTACCTGGCAATGACGGCCGAGGTTATGTTTTAAGAAGAATACTACGCCGCGCTGCTCGCTACGGCAGAAAGCTTAATCTTAAAAAGCCTTTTCTTTATGAACTTGTAGATATTCTTACTGATACGATGGGAAAAGTATTCCCTGAAATTGCAGAAAAGAAAGATTATGTTAAAAACATAATTAAATCAGAAGAAGAAAGCTTTAATGCCACACTTGACCGCGGAATAGAACTGTTTGATGAAATTGCCGCTTCTCTTAAAAAATCAAAGAAGAAAGAAATTCCCGGTGAAGATGTTTTCAAATTGTTTGACACTTACGGCTTTCCTGTTGATTTAACAAGTGTTATGGCAAGGGAAAAAGGCTTTACTATTGATGAAGCAGGTTTTGAAAAGCTGATGCAGCAGCAGCGTGAACATTCACGCAGTGCAACCAAAGATAAGTTTGCTGCTGTTAGCGTTAATCTTAATGACCTTTCTGATTTTAATATGACAAGTGATAAATCAGAATTTACCGGTTATGACGAGCTTACAACAAAAGCAAAGATTACAGGGCACAAAAAAGAAAACGGTACCGACCTTATTGTACTTGATAAAACTCCTTTTTATGTTGAAGCAGGCGGACAGACTGATGACCTTGGCTCTCTTATTATAAACAACAAAAAATTTAATGTTGTCGATGTTACAAAGGTTGAAGGAAAAACCGTTCATATAATTGAAAATGAATCCGGCGAAGATATACAAACCGGCATGGAAGTTATTGCTGAAGTAGATGCAGTCCGCAGGTGGGATATAATGCGTAACCACTCCGCAACACATTTCCTTCATGCTGCATTAAGAAAGATTGTCGGCACACATGTTCAGCAGGCAGGTTCTTATGTTGGCCCCGACAGGTTAAGATTTGACTTTACTCATTTCTCAAAACTTACCGAAGATGAACTGCAAAAAATTGAAACGCTTGTAAATGAAGAGATACGAAAAAATATTCCTCTTCAGCCGCACCGCAATATACCATTTGAAGAAGCTAAAAATCTTGGCGCTTTAATGTTCTTCGGCGATAAATACGGCGACAGGGTTAATGTAATTCATTTTGGTGATTTCAGCATGGAATTCTGCGGCGGTACACATGTGCATAATTCTTCTGAAATAGGCTTATTTAAAATTATAAGTGAATCTTCTGTTGCAAGTGGTGTAAGAAGGATTGAAGCTGTTACAGGCGCAGGTGTTGAAAAATATATACACAGCCAGATTGATTCAATTAAACAGCATGAAGAAAAAATCAACGAACTGCTTGAATCAAAGAAAAAGCTTGAAAAAGAAATTGCTGAATTAAAACTTCAGGGTAAACTCGGACAGGTAGATGCAGTTCTTTCATCTTCAACCGAAGCTGGTGGAATTAAAATCTACAAGTTAAAGGTAGATGCTGAAAACATGGATGAATTAAAATCCTTTGGCGATGAGTTAAGGAATAAAATAAAATCAGGTATAGGAGTTTTATTTTCCGTTATTGAAGACAAAGCCGGTATTGTATGCGTTGTAAGCGATGACCTTATTAAAGATAAAAAATTAAGCGCCGGTAAAATTGTAGGTGAATTAGCAAAGCTGCTCGGCGGCGGCGGCGGCGGCAGGCCTCACCTTGCAACAGCAGGCGGCAAAGACACAGCAAAAATACCGCAGGCATTATCATCAGTTGAAGATGTAGTTGCAAAATTTCTATCGTAGAGGACGCACAATGTGCGTCCCCTTGTCAAAATGAATTCAAGGTAACACCTGGTTAAAACCGGGTGTTACCTGGTTGTAATCAGCTCATCTTAACTTCTGTCACAGCTTGGGCGGATGACAGCCAGGGAATATAAATCAGCGGTTACCGCCGCTGGTGTGGTTATTTTATTGTTGCTTACCCCTATAAATTATACCTTTACCATTTGTCTCTCCACTAACAAAAATATTTTTATCTTTAGTATAAATTCCATAAAGACGTCCAGATTTCCACTTTTCATAAAAATCATACCTCTTAAATGTGCTTCCGTTATAATGCATTATAAGATGAAAACTGCCAACTGCGAAAATATTATTTTCTCCTGTTCCTCTTATCTGGTCAATGAATGTATTATCATTTGGCATCCGAATAAAGACCAGGATGTATCTTTTCCAATAAACTCATTTGTATAATAGGTATTGCTTTTGCACGTCCATATAGTTGTCAGCTCTCCAACCGCTTTTTCGGGAGTATTTGAACTCTCTTTTACTTTTTTCCAGGTGCTGCCATCATATTTAAGCACAACCCATGAGTAAGTATCAAAAGTATTTCCGACTGCATAAATCTCATTTTCACTGTTCCCCCAGATACTTCTTAAGCTTTCAGTTACATTTGTTGTTATTTTATTCCAGTTCTTCCCGTCATATCTTAAGATAGTACCATTTGCCCCACAGGCATATAAATTGTTGGAAGAGGTTCCCCATATTGAACTTAAGTTTGGATATTCATTAAATTTCCATGTCTGCCATTTACTCCCATTCCAATAGCCTATAAGTGCATAAGCTTTATCATCAACCTGCCAGTCACCGCATATCCATATATTGTTTTTATCAAAACCGTAAATACCGGAGATATCTCCCTCCAGATAATCAATTGCTTCCCATTTATTTCCGTCCCAATGCATAATGTTAGTTACTTTATACGGATCAAGAGAAAGAAAAACCGTCCCAACCGCATATACATTATTTTCATCTGTCCCCCAGATGTCATTAAATCTGCTTTGCCAGCCGCCAATTGTATCTATTTCCCAGCTTATTTCATGACTGGTTGTATCAGGTAAATTATCTGGTGGTGTAACAGGATTCTTTTTACAATTTATGCCTGTAATTAAACTTAATATCAAGATGCTATATATCGCCGTTTTATATAAACTGCTTAAAGCATTTTTATTTATCATTTAAGAGACAGGCTCCTTGATATTGAAATAGTTGAAGTAATTTTACTACCATTCATAAATGATTTACTTATAGCCCCGGTTCTTAATGTTGTTAGTGTAAGGTCTGCATGGTAGTACCCGGGTTTATCAAAATAGCTTTTAGGCACTGTAAACTTTCCGGCTTGTGTATCAGTAATTATTATTTCTTTATCATCAACAAAGACTGTTGTATCTGTTTTTCCAAGCAGGGACATCTTTAAAACCAGTTTTTCATTGCTTACCGACTCTCCCCATGATATAACAAGATCATTGTTCTTATTATGTTCTGCGGGCACTATAAAACTCTTTATATCTTTTTCTCTTGTTGTTACACTGGCTGTATATGATTCCCCATCGCTTAATGTTATATCAAGCGAATATGTTGTATTGACCTTAAAGGGCAATGCACTGTAATCAAGCTGGTAATATGGGACGTCATTATTGGTATACTTTATATTCATCGGGATATTGTTCATTTTCACACTGCCTGATTTAAGCTCAATTGAATTACCATTTTTATCATACAGCCAGGCAGTAGTAGTAAACATCACAGAGTTAGTATATAGACTTTTATTGATTTCAACTATTGGTTTTATAATTGAGGGATCCTCAATTTCGACATCTGATAATGCAGAATTCTCAACACAGCCTGCCAGCAGCATAATTATCATTAAAATAACGGGAATAACATACTTAGGAAACAGGATTTGTGTTTTTATGAACATTCTATTTTTCATGTTGTACTTCCCCGTGCTTTTTGTTGGAATAAAAAGACTATACAATAATGATTGGAATATAACAGGCTTTGTTTTTGTTGTCAAGCAGGAATTCCCGGAAAGCGAGGTTGGTTTTTTATTCATAAAACTGTGAGAGAAGCTGTGTTGAGAATAAAAAGTAATTGCTGTATATATGCAGATATTACCCTATTGCTACCTGAAGATTTAATCCAAATGACGGGTATAAGAACAGTATCTTTTAATTTAAGTTAATACAAAGTACAATCATTTCAGCTTCTGTCATGGTTTGGTGTCTGTCCGAGAACCTGAATTTCGCGAATTATTTTTCATCTACATGAATTTAAATTCAGGATATTAAATATTGGCGCATATTTATGCGCCCAAAATGAGTTCTCGGACAGACACTTGACCGTGACAGCCAGGGAACAGAACCTTTTGCATTGTAATTCTGAACGAGTTCATATAACCTCCCTTTGATTTTATTTTATTTATTACTGACGCCTGCCGATAGTTAAAACAGCATTGTTTCCGTTATACCCGACTGCGGCAGATATATTTCCTTTTGATGTAATCTTACTATAAACTCCGGAAGAAAGATTTGTTTGACTGTAATAGCTGTACCATGTAATACCATTATAATGTTTAATGTCTCCGTATGAAGCCGATATAAAAACATCATTTCTATCGTTCCCGAAAACGGATGTTATTGCATAATTAGTAACACCCTGGCATTTTTCCCATTCAGGATCAGACAGATTGTGCTTGTAATATAAATCAGCGGTTACTGCATAATATGCCTTATTACTAATAAACCATATTGATTTTATATTATTACTTATCCCTTCTGTAGATATTTGTGCTGCCTCCTGATCATTTATTTGAACTATAATCCTGCCCTGGCTGGTACCTACTACAGAACCAACCGCAAGAATTTCCGTCTCATTACCCCATATATCATAAAGATTCAATTGGGTTCCTGTTTCTATCTTTTTCCAGCTTTGACCGGTATAATGATACAGGGCTCCCCCGTTTCCTGCACAGTATATGTTTTTACAGTCTGTTCCCCATATCTGGTTTACCTGGCCGTCAAAAGGCGCTGTCTCCATAAAAAAGGCTTTCGACAAGAAACTGCTTCCATTCCATTGTATTAAATCTGCATTACTGGCAAACCAGACATCCTCACTCGAAAAAGCATAGACACTATTTAACTTATAATACCCTTTTAAGTCACCAAAACTTCTAATCAGTATTCTCTTTAATTCCCATTTTTCTCCATCCCAGTGTACCGCATTATACATATCTGTTTCATCATTCATATATATTTCACCCACGGCCCAAATATCATTACTATTTATAATTGCCACATCATATAAACTGCTGCCATGGCTGCCAAACTGATATGTCTCCCATGTTATATCATGACTGGTTGTATCAAGGGTCTTTACAGCTGCTTCATTTGAACTGGCCTCTTTTGCCAATGCTTTCAGTTTGTATTGCTGACCCGGCAGAAGTGAATCTATATATATTACTGTATCTGATGATACAAGGATTACTTCTTTTACCTCTTTATCATTGGCGGTTATGGTTACAGGGTTTGATACTCCTCCGTCTGACTGAAGCCTGAGCCATACTTCTGTACAGGATACATCTTCTGATGACACTGTTAATCCTGTTTCTTTTCCCGGGTCTGTAGTATCGCAGCTGTTTATTATAAGGCTTGTTATCAGCATAAGCAGTAAGGCAGTTTTTTTTGGGATGTGCATGTTTTTGAACCCCTGATAATCGTTCTATATCTTTATTCAGCTCTGTGTTTAATATAACCGGCTTATTATCTTATGTCAAATATTTTGTTATCTATAAGCGAACTCTGTTATCAAAAAGCGAACTAATATTTGTATTTATTTCACAACGGTTAACAGTGAGAAATGCTTAATATCAATCTGCTCAAGATATTGCTTTACTTCAGTGGGAGTTAAACCAAATACTTTTTTAAAATCGCGGGTCATATTTCCTGTTGAAGAATAATTTAACATTACTGCTGTTTTGCGGCAGCTTATCTTATTATTTGTTATAAGGCTTAGCCCTGTATTTACCTTTATTATTCTTATAAGGCTGCTGTATGTTATTCCAAATGTTTTTCTGCATTCTGACTGAAGCCACCGGGCTGTGGTATTAAGCCTGAAACTCATTTCTCTTTCTGATAGTTTATAAGGAAAATACCTGCTTATTAAATCTATCATTGTCCTTATATTTGATGAAGCTTTTGAATACCCCGGATATTCATGAATTATAAATTCTTTTATACCATACTCTATTTTACCAAAACAATAATGTGACATTCACTCCCCCGGGATAAATTACAACCAGCCATACAGAAACAAATAATTCAGATATTTTATTAAGTATATATTTTAGATTATCCCCTGTTCATATACCAATGAGAAAAGTAATAAAGTATTGTAATGTTTATTCCTATTTTCTGCAATCCCTTTATTTTTACCCCAAGTAATATGGTACCTAAAGCAGTGAGAGAAGATGCGTTGAGAATAAAAAGTAATTGCTGTATACATGCAAGTATTACCCTATTGTTACCTGCAGGTTTAATCCAAACCGCATGTGTAAGGACAGTATCTTTTAATTTAAGTTATTACAAAGTATTATTATCCTATCTTCCACCACGCTTTGATCGTGACAGCCGGGGAAATGTTAAACTTATTGTGGTAAACAATTCACTACTCCGGAGTTAGTATGGCAAATAATTATTATCTTTCCGGCAGGAATTACCTTTATTATTATAGTCTTAATTAATTTTTTTCTCAATCTATATTTGTACAGTTTAAGACAGGAGTAAGAACTAAAGTGAAGCAAGAGTAAGATTTATATATATGGCAAAAACAAAATTAAAATATATCTGTTCCAACTGCGGGTACGAATCACTCCGCTGGCTTGGCAAATGCCCTGAATGTGAAAGCTGGAATTCATTCACCGAGGAAATTGTTGAAACTGCAAAAAACAGCAGGAAAGCTGCTGCGCCTTCCGGTTCATTTACGGTTAGTACAATTAAAGAAATATCCGCTTCTGAAGAAGACCGCATTCAAACTAATATTGGCGAATTTGACAGGGTACTTGGCGGCGGACTTATGCCTGGTTCTGTTGTGCTTCTTGGCGGAGACCCGGGAATCGGAAAGTCAACTCTTGCTATGCAGGCTGCATCAAACATAAAAGAAAAAGTGCTTTATGTTACGGGTGAAGAATCAGCAAAACAGATTAAAATACGCGCTTCAAGAATTAAGGTATTATCAGATAACTTTTACGTTCTTGCCGAAACTGACCTTAATACAATAATAGCGGCAATAAATAACCTCTCCCCTTCCGTTGTGGTTATTGATTCAATCCAGACCATGCACAGAAGCGAACTTGATAATTCCCCCGGAACTGTAACCCAGATAAGGGAATGCGCTTCATTATTAATGGAGGAAGCTAAAAAGAAGCATTATTCTGTTATTATAGTCGGGCATGTAACCAAAGAAGGAATAATAGCCGGCCCTAAAATATTGGAACACATGGTTGATACAGTTATCCATTTTGAGGGAGAATCAAACCATTCGTTCAGAATATTAAGGGCGAGAAAAAACAGGTTCGGAAGTACAAACGAAATTGGCATTTTTGAAATGCATGAAAGCGGCCTTGTTGAGGTACTTAACCCAAGCGAACTTTTCCTAAGTGAACGGGACAGGGATATTTCGGGCTCAGTTGTAACTGCCAGCATGGAAGGCACACGCCCGATTCTGCTTGAGGTTCAGGCGCTGGTTACGCCAAATAATTACGGAAACCCTCAACGGGTTGCAACGGGCTTTGATTACAGGCGGCTTTCAATACTTCTTGCAGTTCTTGAAAAACGTGCAGGATACCGCCTTTCTGCAAGTAATGTTTTCCTTAACATGGCAGGGGGTGTTAAAATTGATGAACCCGCTGTTGACCTTGCTGTTTGCTGCAGTATAGCTTCAAGCCTGGCTGATAAGGCGGCTGATAATATGTGCGTTTTAATTGGCGAAGTTGGGCTTGGCGGCGAGGTTAGAAGTGTTGGAAACATTGAAAAAAGAATTCAGGAAGCAGAAAAACTTGGCTTTAAAAGGGTTATAATACCCAGGAATAATCTGAAGAGCCTGAAACATAACTCATCTATTAACATCATTGGGGTTGATAATCTGCAGGATGCTATACGCAGAATACTGATTTAACCTTAGAAATAATTGCCATTACGCACAATTATGTACAAAAGAGTGCCCTTTCCGCTTGTAAAAAAAAGCTTTGTTTTTTTAAATAGAAGTGCTAATTTATAACATGGTTTAAAAACCATCGTGTTTTTTTAATTATTTTAGAGGTTCTTAGTGAGTACTAAACTTTTTGTGGGAAGTCTCCCATGGGCAGTAAATGACGATACTTTAAAAAATACTTTTGAAGTACACGGAACAGTTCTTTCTGCCAAGGTTATTACCGATCGTCAGACCGGAAGGTCAAGAGGTTTCGGATTTGTTGAAATGGAAAATGAATCTGAAGCTAATAATGCAATACAGGCACTTAATGGTTCTGAATTAAGCGGCCGCAGTATTATAGTTAGCGAAGCAAAACCAAAGAGCTGATTAAGGCGATTTTTGTTTTGAATTCAGGCGCTCTCTTTGGAGCGCTTTTTTATTTTAAACTATCAGAATATAAAACTGCTTATGCCCACCCTGAAGTTATTATCTCCCCGGTGGTTTAATTTCCATGTAAAATCAAGCTGTATTGGGGATAAAACATGGCCTATTGAAAACCCGGCTTCATAAAAAGGATTTCTAAATGTTTTAACTTCTGCAGGAATAATTGCCTTATTTTCATTTGAAATATCAGAATATGCTGCATTTATATAAGTGGTAAGCATCAGTTCTGAAGTTTTTAAGCCGGGAATTCCGGAAGCTCTGAATAACATATCACTCCAGTTATGTTCAAGGAAAAGGACTGCAGCGTTTTGCCCTATTGATTCGTTTATCGTTAAAGTTTTAAACGAGTTTGGTGTTGAGGCAATGTTTATATTACCGGGAAGTGCATAAAGCATCTGGTACGGCAAAGGTTTGTTTGAATACTGTGCAAAACACCTGAAATTAAAACCTGCAGAGCTGAAAGTTTTAACTCTGCCATACATAGTTAACTGGTACCTGGTAAAATCCATATCACTTTTAACCAGGCCTTTATCAGAAAAGGCAGCATTACCTTCAAGTATAATATGCGAATCATTTCTTTCAATCCGCCTCCTGTAAAAACCGTCCTCAATATAATTCCTGAAATCAATAACAAAGCCGGCAGTGAGTGCGTTTAGCTTTACTTCATTTATTACTGAGTTTGGTTTTACTTCCCTGTCTTTTTTAAAGAATGAAAAATCTGAATTTACAAAAGCATTGTTGTCTGTCCGGTTAAAAAATCCTGCGTTTAACCTTAATACCGGGAATACATCTGTAGCAATACTGGCATTAAAACCTTTTGAATAATAATAATCCCTGAATTCTTCTTTTAAAAGAAGTGCCATAATTGTTGAAGTCAGTTCGTTGTAATTATCTGAATTTTCAAACAGTATATTAACTTTATCATAAGCGCTTACAGATAATTCAGTTGTACGGTATTCACCAAACAGCCATGACGCTGACAGTGATTTCTTAAATTTCTTATCAGAAAACCCATAGGATAAATCAAGCGATGAATTTAGCCGTTTACCGGCAGCATTATTCAGGTAAAAACCATAATCAAGGGAGTGCCCCTCCACCCTGTTAAAATGATATACAGCAAGCGGGGCACTTGTTGAGAGATTATCAGTCCAGTTAATCCTTGTTGAAAGGAATGAAAACTTATCCCAGAAAGTCTTGGGGGCGCTGTTTACACTGTCAATTTTTATATAAGCAAGCTGCTCTTCCATGGTATTGGGAATAGTCTGTACATTCATCCAGTATAAAGAATCTTTATTATCAGCCTGCGGCATAACCTTAACAACAGCCATATCAAAAAACTCATCATCAATTGGAGTATTTATTTTATAGCTGTGAAGTATAGTGTTAAGCTCAAACCCAAAGGACATTAAATTTAATATAGTAGCATTTACCAGCAGCCTGTAATCAGCAGGCATATATACTGAATCATTATATGCTGCAAATTGCTGGAATACGTTTACAGTATCAAAAATACCGCCGGTATTGGCAGCCCTGTTAAGGCGAAGGTCAACTTTAATAAGGTCATACGTGCTGTCTTTAATATATAAGCTTCCGGTAAACCCGGGGTCGGTTGAAATATCCGGTTCAATATGAATAACATACACAGGGGAGTTATCAATAGAAACCTGGCCTTCAATAAAGTAGTAATAATAATCCAGTGCATCATCAGCAAGCGGGCCGGGCAGGTTTTTACCAAGGAAGTTTATTTCGTCTTCATAAAAGTTCTTAATAAGCCTGCTGCCTGTAAGAATATTTATTGAGGCAGGTATATTGGCTGTCTGTTTCCTGGCAGTTATAATTTCTTTATAATATGAAGGTTCTTTAAAATATGATACACTTTGATTTTCTATTATACCGGCAATCTGTAATTTGGCTGTATCCTTTTTTTCTTTACTCCCCAGCCCAATTGAAACACTGTTATCACCCGCCTCCATATCTTCAGACGTTCGTACCAAACCTTTTGTATAAGCTTCAAACTGGTATGAATGCAGCCCCGCATTTCTTTTTTTCTTTTTTTCAATAGCTTTTTTAATAACAGCAACGGCAGGATTTTCACCAGGCTTAATCACAATCTCTTCAAGGTTAACGTTTGTTTTTGCAAGTCTAATATCAACATCAGGCATTCCTTCTGTTATATTTACTTCAGTTGTATCTGAGATATATCCTATATAAGAAGTAATAAACCTATACCTTCCGGGAAGCAGTTTAATTTCATATTCCCCGCTCTTGTTTGTTGAAGTACCTGTATTTGCCTCCGTTATCCTTATATTAGCATAAGCCAGCGGTATCCCGGAACCTTTTTCTGAAACTGTACCTTTTACCACTCTGCTTTGCGGTACAATAACTGAACATAAACTTAAAAACAATGCAGCAGTAAGCATATTTCTCATAGGTTTATCTCTAAATTTTGAGATAATATGCATAAATAATGCCATGATTTTATCCATATTTTCGATTTTTTTGCATAAAAATTGTATAAAATAGTAAAACAAGGAGGCGATTTTATTGTACATATTTACATGAAAAATAAGTAATTAATAAGGAAAGTTGTTAAATTATTTTTCTAAATATGACCACCTTATTATAAACGGCTGTTTTTCTGTATAAATTACGAAACATCCGGAACCAGATTGTGTCTAAATAATTATCTTTTAAAAAATAAAGGACCAGTAATGCGATTAAAAGTATTTACAGCTCTGTTCCTCTCTTTGTGCATTGTTAATATATATGCACAAAAGAAAATAGAGTTTACAGAATTTAATCTTGATAATGGCCTGCATGTAATACTTCACCAGGATCATTCAACTCCAATAGTTGCTATATCCGTAATGTATCATGTGGGTTCCAAAAATGAAGACCCGCAAAGGACAGGCTTCGCTCACTTTTTTGAACACCTGATGTTTGAAGGAAGCGAAAATATAGGCCGCGGCGAATACATGAAAATCATTCAAAGTTCCGGCGGAACTCTTAACGCCAATACTTCTTTTGACAGAACCTACTACTACGAGGTTCTTCCTTCCAACCAGCTTGAACTTGGCCTGTGGATGGAGTCTGAAAGAATGCTTCATGCAAAGGTTGACAGCATTGGTGTTGAAACACAAAGAAGCGTTGTTAAGGAAGAAAGAAAACAAAGGTATGATAACCAGCCTTACGGCTCTTTATTTGAGCAGGTATTCAAACATGCTTATAAAGTACACCCATATCAATGGATGCCTATTGGTTCAGTACAATACATTGACCAGGCTAAAATTCAGGAATTTGTTGATTTCTATAAAAAATACTACATCCCCAATAATGCAGTTCTTGTTATTGCAGGGGATATAGATGCTGCAAAAGCAAAGGAACTTGTAACAAAATATTTTAATGGAATTCCTGAAGGTAAAAAAATTGAACGCCCTTCTGCAGTTGAACCTCCTATGACAGCAGAAGTAAAGGATACTGTTTATGATAACATTCAGCTTCCGCTGGTATGTTTTGCTTACCATATACCTGCACAGGGAACTGAAGATTATTATGCTCTTAACCTGCTTACTTCTCTTCTTTCACAGGGACAAAGTTCACGCCTGTATAAGGAACTGGTTGACAAACAGCAAAAAGCTGTTTATGCAGGTTCTTCTCCAATTGCGCTTGAAGACCCGGGTTTATTTTTTACTTATGCAATAGCAAATGCAGGTGTCAGTGCAGATGAACTTGAAAAATCAATGCAGGCTGAACTTGATAAAGTAAAAAGCGAACTTATAAGCGAACGTGAATTTGAAAAACTCCGCAACCAGACTGAATCAGGCATTGTAAATGATAATGCAAGTGTTGCAGGAATAGCAGAAAATCTTTCCAATTATTACCTATACTTTGGAAATACTAATCTTATAAACACAGAAATTGAAAAATATATGAAAGTAACACGCGAAGATATTAAGCGCGTAGCAAACGAATACTTTAAAGATACAAACAGAGTTGTTTTGTATTACATGCCCAAATCAGCCAGAGCCGGGGCAGCAAATTCAAGCCAGGGAGGAAAGTAAAATGAAAAACAAATTATTTATAATGGTTTTATCTTTTCTTTTTATACTTCCTTCATTTGCACAGCTTGACAGGAGTAAAAAACCTCAGCCCGGCCCTGCTCCCAAAATTGAACTTGGAAAGTATGATTCATTTACTCTTGATAACGGGTTGAAAGTATTTGTTGTTTATAATAACAAACTGCCTGTTGTTAATTTCAGACTGGTACTTGACCGCGGCCCGGTTATGGAAGGAGCTAATACAGGTTATGTTACAATTGCCGGGGATCTGCTTAGAACCGGTACCAAAACCCGCACAAAAGACCAGATTGATGATGAAGTAGATTTTCTCGGCGCTTCTTTAAGTACCGGCCCGGGTAATATTTATGGATCATCATTAAAGAAATACAGCGAAAAGCTTATTGCAATTATTTCAGATATTGTACTTAACCATGAGTTTAAACAGGAAGAGCTGGACAAACTTAAAAAGCAGTACATTTCAAACCTTGCCGCCAACAGCGACGATCCTAATGAAATAGCAAACACCGTTGAAAATGCTATAGTGTATGGCAAAAACCATCCTTACGGCGAAACAATGACAGAGGAGTCTGTTAAATCAGTAACACTTGATATGTGCCGCAAGTATATTGATACATATTTCAAACCAAATATTGGTTATCTTGCACTTGTAGGCGATATTACCAAAGAGGAAGCACAGACACTTGTTAAAAAATATTTTGGAAGCTGGAAAAAGGGAACTGTACCTTCAGAGAAATTCAAAAATCCGGAATCGCCAAAAGGTGTAACAATTGCACTTGTTGACAGGCCTGCTGCTGTACAGTCTGTAATAGCTGCTGCTTACCCGGTTTATTTAAAAATAAGCGATCCTGATTATCTTGCTGCCAACCTGATGAATACCATGCTGGGAGGCAATTCAAACTCAAGACTGTTTAAGGGTCTGAGAGAGAAAAAAGCATATACTTACGGCGCTTATTCAGCTCTCAATTCAGATAAACTTGTCGGCAGCTTTGATGCATCACTGCAGGCAAGAAATGAAGTTACAGACAGCGCTGTTGTTGAGCTGCTTAAAGAAATGAAAGAGTATAAAGATAATGGCGCTACAAATGAAGAACTAACCGGCGTTAAAAGTTATGTGACCGGAAGTTTTGCAAGGTCACTTGAAAACCCGCAGACTATAGCTTCTTTTGCTATAAATACAGCAATTTATAATCTTCCAAAAGATTACTATGCCACATACTTAAAACGTGTTGCAGCCGCAAAATTAGAAGATATAAACAAAGCAATTAAAAAGTTCATTACTCCTGAAAATACTCATATAATAGTTGTAGGAAAAGCTGATGATGTAAAAGCAGGGCTTAACAAAATAGCTCCTGTTACTTTATATGATATTTATGGAAATGAAATTGATACAACTGCCAGTGCTGTTCCTGTTGGATTAACCGGGGATGATGTATTAAAAAAATATATCGATGCCCTTGGAGGAGAAGCTAACCTGAGAAAAGTTCAGGACAGGCAGACTGAAATGACCGGCAAGATTCAGAACTTTGAAATGAAAATGACTATATCACAAAAAACACCTAACCTGCTTAAACAGACTATAGATATGATGGGAACCCAGACAAACATTATTTATGACGGCGAAAAAGCAATCATGATAAACGGCGATAACAAGCAGGAACTTCCGGCATCTGATTTTAAAATTGATGCAACAATGAATCTTCTTCTTGACCCAGCAAAATATGGTATTAAATATACACTTACCGGAACTGAAACAGTTGAAGGCAAAAAAGCTTACAAAGTTAATATGTTTATTAACGACTCAACAACATGGATTCAGTATTATGACATTGAGTCAGGACTTAAGATAAAAGACATAAAACCCAAAGTAACAAAACAGGGTACCTTCAACCAGGAAACAGTTTATGATGATTACCGCGAGGTGGAAGGGGTTAAATACCCGTTCCTTCTTAAACAGTCAGCCGGTGCACAAAAGATTGAAATGCAGGTAAGTTCTGTAAAGGTTAATACCGGACTTACAGATGATTTCTTCAAAATACCCCAGTAAATTTTAATACAGGTGTTATTTTACAAGGCGCCTTTTCACAGGCGCCTTTTTTGTGTCCGCTTGTTTATTACTGTAAGACTATAAAACTCCTTTCATCTTAATTTAAAATGTTATTATTTTCATAATTACTGATTTGATTTTGTTTTACTTAATCAATTCTTAGAGCTATCCTTCAATTTAAGGGGAATTTAATATGGCGGAAGAACCTGCAGAAGAAAAAAAACAATATTATTGCTCAGAGTGCGGCACTGAAGTAAAAGATGACGATGCAATATGCCCAAACTGCGGTGCTGACCTAAGCGAAATAATTGATGAGAGCCAGCCGGATGTATTTGTAACACTCAAATTACTGCCAAATGCAATTGCAGCAGAACATATAAGAAACCTGCTGGCGGCATTTGACATAAAATCTGAGGCCCGGGAATCACAAACAAATGAAAATGCTGAGGTAGTTTCTGTCCTGGTTGCTACCAGGGACCTGGAAAAAGCCAATGAAATTCTTGAAAACCCAGCAAACAAACCAAGGGAAATGCTGCTTTCAGATATATTCAGCAGTACATTTTCCATTGCGGGTAAAATTTTCAAGAATAATGCAATACTGGCTTCAGCATTAATACCGGCTGTTCTGCTTGTTGTAATTGGAATTAATTTGTACCTGTCTTCCTATAAGTATACAGCGCCTGACAATAATAAAGTATTTGTTTTCGGGCAGGTAGCGTATGATAAACAGTTATCTAAAGAGATATATCTGGACGCAACAGCAGGTATTTATGACAAAATTTTATTTACATATCCTGATGAATACAAAAATCTTATAAAACTGAATGATACAATATGGGTACTTGCAGATAACAGAGCCGAAGCAGGTTTCCGGGGATATATTTCGAGAATAGAAGAGGGTAATAAAGCCTATATAGATTTATGTGAAAAGGGCACTTTGCTGGAACCCGGAACCAAGTATAAAGTGGAAATTATAAATCCGGCACCTAAAACTATACTCTCGATAGGAAGCTATATGGTATATCACAAAAATGGGCAGCCTTTCGTATATACCATGGCTAATGGCAGGGCAAAGTCTGTTGATATAACAACTGGGAAGAAAAGTAATTATGAGATTGAAATCCTTTCGGGAATAAAAGATGGCGATACTATAATAACAAGAAATTTCCTGGGCGGTAAACAGCTGACTGACGGTGTTGAAGTAACCACTAAAATGCCGAAAGGACAAATGGAGACTACGGATTTAACACTAAATACCATACTTCTGTCTTTAACAGTTTTGATTTTTCTTATTGCGTCTGTCGCTTTATACTATGGTGTTACAAAGACAGCCGGTTTGGTTATAGAAAAGAAAGAGTTTTCTGTCAACCAGACAGTTAGAAGCATATTTTCAGCATCATTCTTAAGAGCGCTGATATCGGCCGTGAGCTCATTGGTTGTGGTGGTGGGACCGTATATCACAGGACTCCTGATTGCTAATATATCCAGGGAGAATGATTTTATGAAATTTGGGGGCCTTTTTCTGATACTCCTGGCTATACCATGGTTTGTACATGCTTCCGTAAAATATAATTTTACTTTTGTTCATTCAGTTGTTTCCGGAGATGGAGCAATCAATTCACTTAAGAAAAGCGGTTCCCTGGTGAAAAGTTACTGGGGCAGGACTTTTGGGATTCTTATACTGGTTTCATTGGTAACCAATTTAATTGTTTCCTTACTTTCAACCCCTGTAGCATTTTTTATGTCCTGGAAACTTTTCTCACACCCTGAGGCCATGGGGGAGTTTTATTCAACCCAAATATTACAACGTACTTTTACTGTAACTGCTGCTTTGAGCATTATTTTCAGATGTTTTATTGACCCCATTTTTACTGCAGTCATGTATTACGACCTGAGAAACAGGAAAGATGAATTTTATTTTATACAGGATGTTCCGGAAAGTTCTGAAGGTAAACATAATGCTTCTGAACCGGCAGAAACAGCTTAGCTTATTTTGCAGGCTATCAGTTTATTAATCATTAACGGAATTATTAGTTTATTTTTGTAATTAATTTTTAACGGGGAAATAAATGGGCGACGAAAAACCAACAGAAAATATATTAAATTGTACAGAATGCGGCGCTGAAGTAAAAGAAATGGATACCATATGTCCAAATTGCGGCGCTGGCCTAAACAAAACAATTATTGAGAATCAGCCGGATGTATTCGTAACATTTAAAATACTGCCAAATATAAATGCCGCTGAGCATATGAAAATATCATTGGCAGCATCCGGAATTATGTCTGAAACCAGGCCATCCCCAACAAATAAAAATGCCGGGGCAGTTTCTGTTTTGGTACGTATCCCTGACCTGGATAAGGCAAAAGAAATTACAGAAGATTTTAAAAGCGAATCAGAAGAGATGCACCTTTCTGATATTTTCAGCAGTACATTTTCCATTGCCGGCAAAACTTTTAAAAATAATATAATGGTGGCTTCATTATTAATACCTGCCGTTTTAATTCTTATTATTGGAATTAATATATTCATTTCATCAATTAATATCTCCTTTAGTAATAATAGAATATTGGTTACCGGGCTTTTTGCGCATGAGGGAGAGCAGGCAAATAATTCACCCGTTAATATTTTCATGTTATCTTTGGCGATTTTGATTTTTATAATTACAGTTACTGCTATATACTATGGTATAATAAAGACTGTCGGGCTGGTTATGGAAAAGAAGGAGTATTCCGTCCGATATATATTTAACAATATATTTTCAACATCATTTTTAATGTCGCTGATGTCAGTTATAAGTTTTATTATAGCTGTAGCAGGCCCTTATTTAATTGTATTGTTATTAATTTCTATATTTAATGATAATATTCTTATATTGATGTTCTTACCTTTATTACTGTTTCCAGCCATAATATGGTTTATATATGCATCTATAAAATTCAGTTTTGCCTTTGTACATAACACTGTTTCCGGAGAAGGGGTATTAGATTCTTTAAAGAAAAGTGGTTTCCTGGTTAAAGGGTACTGGTGGAGGACTTTAGGAATTTTAATAGTGGTGTCACTTGTATGTAATTTTATTGCTTCTTTAATTTTAGCCCCGGGTGCATTTTTCCTGAGGGCTATTATTTTGCCGCATCCTGAAAATTTAAGGGATTTAGGTGCAATAAAACTGTTTTTGAGTAATCTTGCTTTAACTTCAGCGTTAAGTATTATCCTTAAAAGCCTGATAGAACCAATTTTTATTGCGGTAATGTATTACGACCTTAGAAACAGGAAAGGTGATTTTTATTTTATACAGGATGTTCCGGGAAATTCTGAAGTTAAAGATAATACATCTGAATCAGGAGAAACAGCTTAACTTACCTGGTTGTTTATCAATTTATTAAGCATCAACGGGATTATTAGATTGTTTTGCAATAATATTTAACGGGGAAAGAAATGGGCGAAGAAGAACCAGCAAAAAATATAGTGTATTGTACTGAATGCGGTGCTGTTATAAAACCGGAAGAAAAACTTTGCCCAAACTGCAGTTCTGGCCTAAACCAAATTATTACTGAGAATCAGCAGGATGTATTGGTAATACTTAAAACACTACCGACGGCTAATTCGGCCGGGTATATTAAAAATCTGCTGGCAGCATCAGGAATAATGTCTAAAACCAGGCCTTCTCCAACAGATGTAAATGCTGATGCAGTGTCTGTTTTAGTTTGCACCCATGACCTCGAAAAGGCTAAAAATAGTATAAAAGATCCGGCCAATGAGCCAAAGGCAACGCGGTTTTCTTATATTTTGAAACTTACATTTTCGATTGCAGGTAAAACTTTAAAAACTAATGCAATACTGATTTTATTATCAATAGCTGCTGCCTTACTTGTTGTGATTGGTTTTAATTTGTTGCTCTTTTCACATATGTACATTGAAAATAATCTAATATTCATTTACCCGCAGATGGAGCAATCACAATACATATACCTGGAGGCTGCAGGCAGTGGTAATAACAAATTATTTTTTATTTATCCTGATAACTGCAAAAAACTAATAAAACTGAATGATACTATTTGGATGTATTCAGATAGCCAAACAAAAGAATGGATCGCCGGATATATTTCGGAAATAGAAGAAGCAAATGGAACTAACAGGACAGCCAATAAAGTATATGTAAATACATTAGATAAAGACATCATAACGCAAACCGGAACAAAGTATAGAATAATAATTAAAGACCCTGCACCCAAAGTAATACTCACTATAGATAACAAAGCAATATATAATAAAGATGGGCGGGCTTCTGTTTACATCATGGTTAATGGAAAAGCAAAGTCTGTGGGCATAATAACCGGTACTGAATATAAAGGCCGTACTGAAGTTCTATCGGGAATAAGCATGAGCGACATTTTAATAGAAAGTACTACCCTCCGGAAAGACAATCTAAGAGATGGAATTGACGTTTCACCCAGGATAGAGACAAAATATATAATAAATTTTATCTTTTTTGTTTTAGCAATACTTATTTTCAGAGTCACTGTCACTGCGTTATATTATGGTATAACAAAGGCAGCCAGTTTGACCATAGAAAAGAAAGAGTATTCTGCCAATAAGATATTTAGAAATATATTTTCAGCATCATTCTTAAAGGCGCTGATATCAGATTTAAGTCTGGCTATCATTATAACCGGACCTTTTATAACAGCCTTATTATTTATCGACAAATTTGATTTATTAAATATGACTGGAGGCATCCTGATATTTCTGGTTGTCTCCTGGTGTGTATATGCTTCCATAAAATATAATTTTACTTTTGTGCACTCTGTTATTTCCGGCGAAGGAGTAATTAATTCTTTTAATAAAAGTTCTTCTCTTGTTAAAACCTCCGGGGTAAGGACTTTTGCAATATTATTACTGGTTTCAATTATTATTAATTTGATTACTTCTTTTATTTCAATCCCAATAGCAGATTTTATAGCCTGGGACATTATTGATCATCCAAAAGATTTTGATACAATAACCCAAATTGAAATATTAAAGCATTTTACTGTTATAATTATACCATTATTCATTATTCTTAAAAGTTTTATAGATCCTGTTTTTACAACTGTTATGTATTACGACCTTAGAAACAGGAAGGGTGAGTTTTACTTTTTACAAGATATACCGGAAACCCCTGAAGTTAAATCAGGTACTTCTGAATCAGGAGAAACAGCTTAACTTACCTGGTTGTTTATCAATTTATTAAGTATTAGTATAAACATTAGTTTATTTTACATTATTAATTTAATGGATATATAATAATATGGACGAAGGATCAGCAAAAGAAATAATGTATTGCACTGAATGCGGTGCTGTTATAAAACCGGAAGAAAAACTTTGCCCAAACTGCGGCATTCCATGGGGGGAGCCTGAAATTGAAAACCCGGATGCCCCCGTTCTTTTTAAATCCTGCAGGAATAAAAAAGAAGCGGATATTATACTTAAAAACCTTGAGGCAAACAGAATTAATGCCGCCAGTAATGTAAACTTCAGTAATGATGACAGTTCCTCTGTTGATTTATATGTACGCGCTGCTGACCTAAAAAAAGCCAATAAAGTGATTGAGCAGTTTCATAAAAACAGCAGAGTTATGCTGCTTGCTGACATATTCAGCAATACATTTACTGTTATTGGAAAAACTATTAAGAAAAATCTGCTCCTTTGCCTGGTATTTTTACCTGCTGCTATACTTGGCACATTCTGCATAAATTCATTTATATCTGGTTTTTACATGCCTAAAGCTGATAAAAACACTGCTTACGTTTATGCTGAAGTTGCTGATTCTATGGATATAACAAAGTCATATCCGGCAAATGGTTTTATTTCAAAAGATTCAAATGCTGTAGTTGAAGCAACAGGAATAGATACTGCTTATGTACATACCGGTGATTCTGTATATATTTATCTTGATGAAAATAATTACAAATCTTATGATGGCTTAATTTCTTCTGTAGAAGCACTTAAAACAGTACAGGTAATTAATGACAGTACTTCTGAAAAGAAACATAGCATAACAATTTCAATACTTAATAAAGATAAGAATATCATACCGGGTTTACACTGTGAAGCAAGCCTTAATGGAGAAACACGAAAAGCAGTTACAGGAGTTGATAACAACAGCATAAATATAAATGAAGATTCATCCGCAGGAAATAAATATTTTAAAAACTATGTGTACATTCTGAAAAAAGGAAAAGCCAAAAAGACAGAGGTTGTCCCGGGAATATCAAACGAAGACTACACCGAAATAATTTCCGGCGTTGAGATTGGTGACAGTGTAATAAATGATACTACTTCAACAGGCAGGGCACTGGCTGACGGAGTTAAGGCAACAACAATCTTTCCTGCTGAAGATATGCAGCTTGCCAATATACCCGGGAACGTTACTTTATTACTCTGCGGTATACTGCTTTTAGTATTCACACTTATTGCCGTAAACATAGGAATTACAAAATCCGCATCACTGCAGATGGAAAAGGTTAAATATGGAATAAATGATCTTCTGAAGACAGTATTCTCAATAACGTATTTACGGACAATTGGCCTTTCAATAATTATTTATTTTATTTCGGCCATACCGGCAATAATAACAGTTTTTATTATAGTCGCGGTCGCAACATTAAAAAACAATACTCTTACAGGAGTATTTGCCTTTTTATTAATTCCTGCGTTTGTATATGGCATGTATGTTTACATAAAATTAAGTTTTGCATCGGTACATACAGTGGCTGCCGGTGAGCCTATCATTGATTCTATAAAGAAAAGCTCTGACCTTGTAAGTAAAATATGGTGGCGTACATTTGGCATTATAATGCTTACTTCACTTGTTGTTAACTTTGTAGTATCCTTATTGTCCACACCTGTTTCATTTATATTTATGTGGGATTACATCTCCCAAAACATGCATAATGTTGTTAAAGGAGGAGCGGAACATACACAGTCAACGGCTAAAATGATTAAGTCTATGGGGTGGGGATTTTCACTTTCCATGATATTCAGCTATATACTTCAGAATTTAATAGCTCCTGTATTTTCTGTTGTTATGTACTATGACTTAAAAATCCGTAAAAAAGATTATTTTGTTAAATTAGAAGAAGAAAATTAATATAAATCGGAGTCTGTCCCTGGAAAATCAACAAAACGAAAACCCGAAACCGCAGGTAAGTTACCTGCCGGGTGAAAATATTATACTTAATGGTTCCTGGGAAAATAACCACCGCAGTATAACAGCAGCAGCCGTAACGGGATTGCTTGTTATTGGTGTAATATATTTTAATATCCAGTCAATACTGGTAATAGTAGTAATGTCTTTGGGCGATTTTTTTGGTGAAAATGGTACCGGTTCAGACACTATTGGCAGGGCCGAAGCTATTGGAAACGGACTTAAGATACCGGTTTTAATCACACTGGTTATTTCTCAGTATCTTTTTATGCTTACCCCTGCATTGTATGTAATTAAAAAATGGCATACAACAAATGTTCTGAAATACCTGCGCGTAAAAATGCCGCCTTTCAGCCTTATTATACTTGCTGTGCTGATAACCCTTTCGCTGCTTCCATTCTGTTACTATATATCTGAACTGCTTCTGGATTTGCTTGGTGTTCCGTCTTCCTACAGGGATGTAAGTGAACATTTATTTGCTGCAAAATCTGGCGGGCAATTTGCCTTTCTCGTTTTTGTTGTAGCAATAACTCCTGCTATATGCGAAGAATCTTTTTTCAGGGGCTATTTTCAGAGAACTCTTGAAAGAACTGCCGGTATGAAAAGTTTTATATGGACTGGCGTTCTGTTCGGCCTTTTTCACATGCAGCCGCTGGGACTTATAACCTTATCACTGCTTGGACTGCTTTTTTCTTACTTCTACTACAGAAGTAAAAGTATATTTCCCTCATCTGCAGCGCATTTTACAAATAATTTTATTGCACTGATGTTAATGTATGCGCCAAAGAAATTTGGCTTTATTCTTAACGGAAATATATCCATTTGGATTGTATTACTTTCACTGGCATTTGCCGCCGCCTTACTAATAATATTTATAAAGCTGTCAGACAATAAAGAAGAATACACTTCTGCTGTAACAAATAGTTAAAAGGGTAAGTAATGAATATAATTGATGTTACTGCTGATAATATTTCCAAAACCGGTTTTTTCTGTAAAATGAGCCAGAAAAAATCAGAAGGCTATAAAAGAAAATACGAGTGGCTGCAGAATAGATTTGCTGAAGGTATGCGTATAAAAATGCTTGACCTTAAAGAAGGCGGACGCGGTTTTATAGAATATATCCCGGGCAAATATGCCTGGCGCGCTGTTAATGCCGATGGATATATGCTGATACACTGCCTCTGGGTTGTTGGCTCCAGCAAAGGGAAAGGATACAGCAGCCTGCTTCTTAATGAGTGTATTTCTGATGCAGAAAACGCCGGGATGAAGGGCGTGGCAATGGTTACTTCTGAAGGCAACTGGCTTGCTGATAAAGATATACTGTTAAAACATGATTTTGAAATTGCTGATGAAGCAAAACCATTTTCACTTATGGTTAAGAAATTTAAAAAAGCAGCCAATCCTTCATTCCCAACAGACTGGGATAAACGCACTTCCAAATATAAAACCGGACTTACAGTAATAAGAACAGATCAGTGCCCGTATATAGACGATGCTTCAAAAACAGTGGAAGAAACTGCGGCTGAACTTTCTATACCTTTTAAATCTGTTGAGATAAAATCCGCTGAAGACGTAAGGAATCTTTCACCTTCTCCTTTTGGAGTGTTTTCTATCATATATAACGGGAAACTGCTTAGTTACTGTTACCAGTTAAAGAAAGACCTTGTTAAAATGCTGGCAGTTTAATTCTATAATATTTATGTAAATATTATAGTTTTTTTACCGCATTTTAATACCCTGTTATTCAGGTGATAATACAGGGCACGCGCAAGTACCATCCTTTCAAGGTGGCGGCCTTTGCGGATAAGGTCCTTTAATGAATCCTTATGAGTAATACGCATGACATCCTGTTCAATTATAGGGCCTTCGTCAAGTTCCTCAGTAACATAATGGCTTGTAGCACCTATAAGCTTAACTCCCCTTTCAAAGGCGCGCCTGTACGGATTAGCGCCGATAAATGCAGGAAGAAATGAATGGTGAATATTTATAATCTGGTTAGGGTACTTTTTAACAAAATCAGATGAAAGCACCTGCATATAACGTGCAAGTACTATTGTATCTATTTTATTCTTTTCCAGCAGCTCTAATTCTGCTGCTTCTGTCTCTGATTTATTATCCCTGGTAACTGGAAAGTAATGAAATGGTATATTATAGCGGTCAGCTATAAACTTCAAATCCATGTGGTTTGAAACAATAAGCTTCATATCACCGTTAAGTTCACCGCCGTCATGTCGCCACAAAATTTCCTGCAGGCAGTGATCCATTTTAGAAACAAACAAAGCAACCTGTGCTTTCTCACTGCTGTGTTTAATCTCCCAGGTGCCCTGTATTTCATCTGCTAAAGTCTGGAACTGAACCCCAAATTCTTTTTCGGTAATGCCCAAATCCTGCATATCAAGTTCAAGCCTGATAAAAAACATTTTTTCTTCTTTATCTGCATGTTCATCAAGGTCAATTATATTTCCGCCAAGCTGGGAAATAAAATAAGAAATACGTGCTACAAGCCCTTTCTGGTCAGGGCAGGTTAATATTAACGTTGAATGCGTATCCACTTAAAATCCATAATAGTTTTATTATCCAAAATTAAGAACAAATCTTATTTAAAACAGAAATAACATAGTTTATTTTTACACTCAACCTGGTATACCTGATGAAATTACCCACTATGACTGTAACCAGGTTGATAGAGATATTATCCCCTTTCCCTTCTATAATCTGCCGGTTTTTTTTATTTTTAATTTTCAACTTTAATAATTATTGCCGGAAAAATGGAAAATAAAATCTCTGTAATTGTATCTGACCTTGGCAACGTTCTTATTCCGTTTGATTATGACACAGCCCTTAGAAAACTTGATAAAATAGAAGACGGGCTGGGTGCTAAATTCTGGAAGTATTATCTCGATAATTATGATATACACAGAAAATTTGAACGCGGCGATCTGCCTGAAGAAGAATTTCTTGACATTATGCTTAAAGCAGTTGATAACAAGATTGATAAAAAAACTTTCTGCGAATACTACTCACATGTATTTACTGAAAATAAAGAAGTAACTGCCCTGCTGCCGCTGCTGAAAGAAAAGTATACGTTGGTATTATTATCAAATACTAACTCCATTCACAGAGAGTATGGATGGAAAAATTATGATTTTCTGAAATATTTTGACAAGCTGGTTTTATCTCATGAAGCTAATGCATTAAAACCTGAAGAAAAAATCTACCGCACAGTTGAAGCTTTTACCCAAAAGCCTTCAGGTGAGCATCTTTTTATTGATGATGTTGCTGAATATGCTGAGGGAGCTGTTAAATGCGGTTGGGATGCTATTCAGTTTATAAATGCAGGACAGCTAAAAAAGGAACTTAATAACAGAAATATTATCTGATATGAAAATAGAAAAAACAGACTGTTTTTTATGTATCAAAAGAAGCAGTCTGCCATTAATTATATTAAGTATGTTTATCCTTCTTGCTGTATTCCCCGGGTGCAAAGAGGAAAGCAAGACGGAAATTCCGCAGGTTGATTCTGCTGCTGTAAGGGATTCACTTGCGGTACTTGAAGAAAATAATTTTCAAATAACATATCATTATTTCCCCCGTCATGGCAGAACGTCTTATTATGGGCTTTCAGGTAGATACAACCAGGAACAGTTGAAAATTATTCTTGCCCTTAACCGGCTGGATAAGAAAAATTTCGGAAGGCGGGATTCTGTTGTTATACCTGACACTTTTTTAACAGATTTTAACAGGTATTCCCCTTTCCCGGCCCGCATAAAAATTGCTGACCCTGTAAAAAAACTGGTTTTGTTTTCTTACAGAATACAGGCTTATGCTGCTTATGAGCATGGCCTTCTTGTAAAATGGGGCCCTACAAGTATGGGCAAAAGAACTGCCCTTACTCCAACAGGACTCTTTCATACTACATGGAAAGCTAAAGAAACAAAAAGTACAATAAATCCATCATGGATACTGCCATGGGCGTTTAACCTTGATAATTTTGAAGGTGTATCCATGCATGAGTTTGACCTGCCCGGCTATCCTGCAAGCCATGCCTGTGCACGCCTGTGGAGCGAAGATGCACAGTGGATGTACTACTGGGCTGAACAGTGGATTGTTACTGATGATGAAGAAGACGTTGTTGCGTATGGAACCCCTGTTATTATTTACGGTGAGTATGAATTTGGGCAAAAGCCCCCATGGCATTTTCTGCCCCAAAGTCCGGATACTACTACTGAAGGCCTTGATGTTGCAGGCGGCATAGTTTATAATTATCTTGATAAAATTGTTGACCGCCAGAAAAGCAGGGACAGTATTGTTGCTGAAAGGGCAAAACAAAGAGAAGAAAGGTTGAAACAGAAGAAACTGGCAGCCGAAGAAGCAAAGAAACATAAAGATACTGATAAGAAAAAAATTCATAAAAAGGGTGAACGGTAACAACTGTTCACCTGTTTAATCACACCTTTTTATAAAAAACTTTAGTGCATAATTCAGGTATCCTTCCGCCATTACCTCAAATATATTTATATTTATGCATAGTTAATTTTTTATTAAATATTGGTGTAAAATGAAAAAATACTCAATAATATTTCTTTTTTTAATTATAGCAGGATTTATGGGTTGTAATCAACAAAACAACAGTGCCGGCAATAATGAAGACGAACAGAATTTTAAGTATTCTGCTGACAGATTTGCCGATGTAGAAGTATTAAGATACCGCATACCGGGATTTGAAGAACTTACTGCAAAACAGAAAGAACTTGTATATTACCTGTATGAAGCAGCTCTTTCAGGCAGGGATATTTTTTATGATCAGAATAATAAGTATAACCTGAGAATCAGGAAAACACTTGAAGCTGTTGTAAACAGTTTTGAAACAAACGCTCCTGATAAAAACTCTGCTGATTATAAAGCTTTTATGGTTTATGCAAAACAGGTTTGGTTTGCTAATGGCATCCATCATCATTATGCAAATGATAAATTTAAACCATTATTCTCAAAAGAGTTTTTTGAAAAATCTGTAAAGAGTGTTAAGCCAGAAGACCTTCCGCTTGCAAAGGGACAGACAGTTGACCAGTTTATTGCAGAACTGACTCCTGTAATATTTGACCCTAACGTAATGCCAAAGAAAATTGTGCTTGACCCCGGCGTTGATGTAATTAAAGCCTCCGCTGTTAATTTTTACGAGGGATTATCACAAAAAGAAGTTGAAGCATTTTATTCTAAAATGACTGACCCTAAAGATGATACACCTATTTCCTATGGATTAAATTCAAAGCTTGTAAAAGAAAACGGGCAGGCTGTTGAAAAAAAATGGATGGTTGGCGGAATGTATTCACCTGCAATTGAAAGAATTGTTTACTGGCTTGAAAAAGCTGTTACTGTTGCAGAAGATGACATTCAGAAACAGGCATTTCAAAAGTTAATTGAATTTTACAAAACCGGTGACCTTAAAGCATGGGACGATTACAACATACTCTGGGTACAGGATACTTCATCTGTAATTGATGCTGTTAACGGCTTTGTTGAAGTATATAACGATCCGCTTGGTTACAGGGGTTCGTATGAATCTGTTGTTTCTATAAAAGATAAAGAAGCAACAAAAAGAATTGCCACTATAAGCGGCCAGGCTCAGTGGTTTGAAGATCATTCACCAATCGATAATAAATTCAAGAAAGAAAATGTTGTTGGCATTACTGCAAAAGTAATAACCGTAGTTGCTGAAGCAGGTGATGCTTCCCCTTCAACTCCTATTGGAATCAACCTTCCAAATGCAAACTGGATCAGGGCAAAACATGGTTCAAAATCAGTCAGCCTTGGCAATATTGTCCATGCATATAATATGGCAGCTTCTAAGGACGTAACCAAAGAATTTGCATGGGATGACAATGAAGTACAGCTTATTGAAAAATATGGAAATATGACCGACGATCTCCACACTGATATGCATGAGGTAATTGGGCATGCTTCAGGTAAAATTAATCCCGGTGTAGGCGCACCCAAACTTTCATTAAAAAATTATGGCTCCTCTATTGAAGAAGCAAGAGCTGACCTTGTTGCATTATATTATCTTGCTGACCAGAAACTTGTTGACTTAAAACTTCTTCCTAATAACGATGCATTTAAAGCTGAATATATAAAATATGTTAGAAACGGACTTCAAAATCAACTTAACAGAATTGAACCCGGGAACAACATTGAAGAGTCTCACATGCGCAACAGGCAGGCTATTGCAATGTGGGTATACGAAAAAGGCAAAGGTGCAGCTAAAGATGGTAAAGATGTTATTGAAAAAAGAGTAAGAGACGGCAAAACTTATTTTGTAATTACTGACTATATGAAACTCCGCGATTTATTCGGACAGCTCCTTAAAGAAGTTCAGAGAATTACTTCCGAAGGCGACTTTAAGGCTGCTAAAAATCTTATTGAAGATTACGGCGTAAAAGTAGATGCAGCTATGCATAAAGAAGTTAAGGCACGTTATGCAAAACTTAATACCGCCCCTTACAAAGGTTTTATACAGCCTTTATTAAAGCCGGTTATGGAAAACGGAAAAATTGTTGACGTTAAAGTTGAATATCCAAAAGACTTTGTAGGACAGATGCTTTATTACGGAAAACATTATTCTTTCCTTCCTTCAATAAACTAAAAAGCTATTAAGTTATTACAGGGCGGTTTTTCCGCCCTTTTTTATTTTAAATATTATCAAAACCTCATTTTTTCATACCTGATAAATGTTGACGATATAAATAAAACCAGCTATCTTTAATGGGGCACAATTTATTTTATGAGGGAACTATTAAAAAGTTTTCCTTCCGGTAAGCTACATATTATATAAACTCTTATCACTAATTTTTAGAGGGGGATATGGACAATCCTAAGAGAGTTAAAATTGCAACAACAACCGGCTTTTCTACAGGTATTTTGTGTTACTATCTAACTTCCAGCCTTCCGGGGGAACCCCATTATTTTATGATTTTTTATTTTTTCCTGTTCCGTACTTTGGCAGGATTTATAATTGGCATAAGCAAGATTAAAGCAGGCGGTTGGGCAATTCATGGTATTGGCATTGGCGCACTGGTTAGCATTCCGCTTGCCTTTCTTATTCCGGGGAATATTGAAGTCTGTAAAACAGCTATGTTTTTTGTTGTTATTTTGCTTGGCGGTTTGTATGGTTTATTAATTGAAGCAGTTACTTCACAGTTATTCAATGCACACAGGCCGGCGGTAGAATAGCACTTTGTACAAGTTTATTATATGTTAAAATCCATCTCAGACTAATGTTTGTTAGTTAATCCTGGCATGATGTTGAATTGGTCAAACAACAAACCAGGCAGTCAGAACCATTTTATGGTTTAAGATAACACTTATCTTTAAAATTACTTGACCTCTCCTGATAATAATTTTATCTTATACAGTGAAGGCTAAACTGTTTTATTGCTGCAAGTTTAAAAACCCGGCCATTTTCTGCTTCACAAAATTAAGGGTGAAAAAGCAATGGGAATGGATGAACTAAACCGTATAATATCTTCCCTGGAAAGGGACAGACTTAGAAACCTTAGTATAATTGGTTTTGCTAAAAACAATCCTGTTTGTGATATATGGCAGGCAGGAGACTCCGTTGCTGTAATGGGAACGAGTGATAAAAACTGGATTTATTTCAGCTCAGATAATGAAGATGAATTCCGGCATCTCGTTCAGCTTATTAACCCTGATGTTACTTCTTTTGGTTCCTTAACCGAATGGATGATACCTATATTGAGTAAAAACAGAAAAGCTGAATGGATTCTTTCAGCAGGTAATTACTATCTGCCGGAAGACGTTAATTTAAATCACATTAAAGTTGCTTCACGTAAACTTACTGAAACCGATATTCCTCATATACTAAATCATTCATTATATAAGCAGTATCTTTCACATGAATACCTGAAAGACAGAATTGCAAAATCATACAGCGCAGGGATTGAAATGGATGGCGAACTTGCTGCATGGGGGCTTACGCACGATGACGGCGCACTGGGTTCACTGCATGTAACTGATAGTTACCGCGGGCATGGCTTTGCAAAAGAAATAATAAAATCTTTGGTTGAGCAATGTCGTGACAATGACGAAATACCCTTTGCCCAGGTTGAACCGGATAATACTGCTTCTGCAAGACTTATAGAAAAATTTGGGTTTGTTAAAGACAGGGATATTGCCTGGATGAAAGTAATTTAAATACTATACTGTCCAATGGCTGTCACCGGCCACAAGCCGTGACAGCAGCTAAGTTGATAATTTAGCTGTCACTTCTTCAGATAAGCAGGTACCACTCTAAGGTTCTTATAAATTTATTTGAGTAGTATCTTTGCACGCACATTAAAAAAATTGTTATCATCTTGATTTCCGTCACGGTTAAGAGAAAGACCGTGACGGCCGGTAAGGAATTACATTAATCCCCTTCTTTCCTATTCATACTTCAGCGATTTTACCGGGTTTGCGGTTGCCGCTTTTAATGACATATACCCCACTGTTGCAAGTGCAACAATACTGGTTGCAGCTACTGCTATAATAAATACACCCGGGCCGATTGTTATTTTATATGCAAAATCCTCAAGCCATGTATTCATCAGGTAATATGCTGCCGGTACTGCAATGGCAAAACCAGCAATAATAAGTTTAAAGAAATCTTTTGTAATAAGTGTAAGTATATTTGTTAGTGAAGCGCCCAGCACTTTACGGATTCCTATTTCTTTTGTCTTTGCATTTATTGAATATGCCGCCAGTCCGAACAGACCCAGGCATCCAATAAGTATAGCAATAAAACTAAAGCTGTTAAGAATTACTGAAGTCCTTTCCTCCCTTTCATAAAACTTTTTTATTGTTTCATCAAGATATACAGCTTCAAAAACATAATCAGGGTAAGCAGTTAACCATGCCTTTTTAATCTTTTCTTCTGCTGATTTATAATTCCGCATATTTATTTTAATACCTGCCTGCATATAGTAATCAGTCTGGGAAGAAATAGCCATTGGAGATACTTTTTCGTGAAGTGTTTGTGAATTGAAGTCCTTTACTACCCCAACAATAGGAGCATCCTCTCCATAAAGATGGATAATTTTACCCACAGCATCAACATAGTTATTACCTAACCCCATTGCGCGTACAAAAGCCTGGTTAACTACATATTCCGCAACAGTATCACTTTCAAACAGCCCTCTTCCGGCAATAACAGATATTCCGTATGTTTTGAAATAATTAACATCAGCCATTTTTACCTGGGTTCTGTCTTCTGTAACATTCTTAGCAGATGTATATTTGAAATTTGAAGTCCACAATGCAGGGGAAGCAGCACCTGTGTTTGAGAAAGAAAAGCTTTTAACTTCCGGAATTTCAGAAAGCCTGTTGCTAAAAAGGTTGAGTTCCTCCTTTTTGTTTTCAGGCAAATTAATTTCCAATATGGCTTCTTTGTTAAAGCCAAGGTCTTTGCTTTTAAAATAATCAAGCTGGTTAATAACTATTATTGTTCCTATTATAATTATATGTGCTATTGCAAACTGTGTAATCACCAGCGTTTTCCTTAGCACACTGTTATTATCTGAAGTACTGGTTCTTGTCCTTACGGCTTCCATGGACTTGAACCCTGAAAGATATACTGCCGGATAAAGGCCGGCACTTAAAACTATAATAACAAATACTGCAGTAAGGCTTCCCCACAATGTAATGCCGTTGAACATAGCAAGGCTTAGTTTATAACCAAGCACTTTTTCAAGCGCACCAAGGGAAAGCTCAGTAAGTGCCATTGATACTATAATGGAAATAGCTGCCAGTAATGATGTTTCTACAAGAAAGTTGATAACTACGTCTATCCTTCTGCCGCCAAGCACTTTGCGTATTCCAACTTCCTTTGCCCTCTTAATAGCGGTTGCAGTATTAAGGTTTATATAATTTATGCATGCCATTAAAATCAGGAACACTCCAATACATCCCAAAGCCCATAATGTTTCCTTTGAAACAACTGCCTCTGTAAACAATTCATATTTGTCATTAAGATGCATTTCATTCAGAGGCTGTAAGTACAGTCTTTTCTTTACCTGGGGATCTTTATTGCCGAACTTATCCATAAACTGGTCAAGGCCTGCCTGTGATATTTTATTTTTTGCCTGTATAAAGCACTGAACATTTGAAGAAGAATGATTCATGTTATCATCAATTCTGCCGGAGCCTTCTATTTCGATTAATAAATGAAAGGGAAGGTCAGAGTTAAGCGGGGGATCCTTAACCACCCCGGTTACTTCAACATTATTTGTGCGGTTTATTTCAATATTTTTACCTATAACATCAAGACTGCCAAAATATTTCCGGGCAAGCGTTTCAGATATAACCGCTGTATGAGGCCTGTCCAGTGCATGTCTGCTGTCACCCCGCAGCCATTGGTAAGTAAACATTTTAAAATAGGAAGGGTTAACAAAAGCAAACCGCAGGCTCTCGTTGTACTTATCAATTCTGCCGGAATCATGCCTGATAGTTACAAGCTGGTCAAATATGTTGGCATCAACAAAGGAAATGTTTTCTATCTGGCTGCTGAATGCCGTCTTAAAAAATGCAGGTGCCGGGTATGGAAGCCCTGCAGTCTTAAAGTCTTCGCCATATTCATTAGATTCAATAACAAGCCTGTAAATACCTTTGCTATTTTTATTAAAGTTGTTAAATGAAGTTTCAAACGTAATTATAAGAAATATAATAAGTGAGCAGGTAATACCAAGTGAAAGCCCGGTAATGTTTATTAAAGTATTGCTTTTATTCTTTATAAAATTCCTGATCGATATTTTGAGAAAATTCTTTATCATGCTAAACCCGGGTATTAAATTAATAATCAACTTCTTTTACGCACAGAATTATAATAACTTCCGGTCCATGAAAATACTTTAATACGCCGGAGATATAATAACTTTATTAAATATTGCCAACTATCATGCCTGATATCGGTCTGTTTTTATCTTGTTTTTTAGCAGTTTTAAGCGGGGCTATTCTTTAAACAGGGACACTATTGTTCGCATTTATTACAGAAGTGTTCATAAATGAACACAATAATAAGCTGCCTGTTATTGGTTTACAGGCTTTGCCTGAGATTGAAATACTGAAGAAGGAGGGAATCCTTTCCTGGAAAATACACCTAAATTCTTCTGGCAATTAGTACAGAAATAAGCATATCTTAACACTGAAGACGATTCCAGCTTGCATACCCAAACAGTATTTATCTCCTCCCGGCAATGAGGGCACCATGTATGTACAGATTCTCTGTCAATATACTTTTTCATAAAATCCTTTTATACAACTATTAGACCACGCATCATACAGAAATGTTACTTTATAGCAGAATTTTTTTAGGAAAAAATTACTTAATTAATTAAGTAAATTTTCCCATCATCTTCCAGCCAAATAATTCTCTATTTGTGTGTTTTAATGAATAAAAAATTGGCTTTCCATAAAGTAAAAGTTCAGGTTTCGCAACTGTTAATATTTATAGTTCCTGACTTAATAAAATGCCTGCAATTGTAATTATCTTAAATAAATAATTTTACAAAAAGGAAGGTAAAATGGATTTATAATTCCATACCAGATACTATCAGTTTTTCTACTGCAATAAGTATAGAATTAAAACAAAGGAAGAGTTAAGCAAAATTGCCTAACCCTCTGTTTTTCCGTTTTCAAATAGTTCTTTTATCATGAGAGTAGTTTTGCCGGGCTTACCATCGCCAACCTTAACATCCTCAATCTGAACAACAGGTTTAATTTCAGTTGTTGTGCCGGTCACAAAAAACTCATCAAAATCATCAAGCCCTGATGCACTAATTTCTTCTTCGTAAACTTCCAGGTTGTTTGTTCTGCACAGATTTAGTATATATTGCCTGGTAATACCGGGCAAAATAGTATTGGATAAAGGCGGAGTAAAAACAGCACCGTCCCTTACTATAAAAAAGTTTGTATGGGAACCCTCTTTAAGCAATCCGTCCCTCACCCAGATTGCTTCATAAGCACCATTGGAGTGAGCTTTCTGCTGTGCCATTGCCGCCGGAAGCAGCATAAGTGATTTAATATCACACCTGTCCCAGCGGTAATCATTTTCCAGAATTACTTTAGCTCCGGAAATCTGTGTTGAATCAGATGAATTTACCTCTGAAGCTGTAACAAAAACTGTAGGCTGCACATCAGGGCCGGGAAATATGTGCCTGCGCGGATAGCTTGCCCCGCGTGTAATCTGAAGATACACAGATGCCTCTTTAATATTATTCTTCTTTATAAGCTCATAAATAATATCTTCAAGTCCATTTATGCCGTTATAAATAAGATTTATTTCTTTCAGGCTGCGTTTAAGCCTTTCTATATGTTCGTTATAAAGGAATAATTTTCCATTATAAGTTATAAGTGCTTCATATACACCATCTGCAAACTGAAAACCCCTGTCAAAAGGAGATACGCGTACATCTTCCAGCGGAAGATATTTTCCATTAAAATATGTAATCATGTTTCCAAAAATTTATTTGGTTTAAAAATATAAAATCCTCTTAAAAAAGAGGATTATATAAACCAATATATGTAAAATATTTTTTAATGCTTTGAGTGAAGAGCCATCCTGTTCCCTTCAATGTCAATAAAAATTGCAAAAAATCCAATTTCGTCAGTTATTTTTGTTTTAGGCATAACTACTTTTCCCCCGGCACCTTCAACACGGTTAAGTACAGTATTAAGATCATCTCCGCCGTTAAGATAAACAAGTGACCCTTCCTGGGAAGGCTTGTACCATTCTCCCTTGCATAATGCTCCGCCAACACCTTCTCCTTCCATAGGCAGGACCGCCATTTCCATTCCTTCCATTTCCCATTTTTGAGGTGCGGCGCCAAGTATAGTTCCATAAAATTCAATTGCACGGTCAAGGTCAGTAACAGGAATTTCAAACCAATTAATTACATTAGCCATAAAACCTCCGCATAGTTGTATTTGTTATGATTATAAAATAAAGGAAGTACAGCGTGTAATATACATAACCGGTAATAATTGTCAAACCACAAGGGATTAAATTTTAATTAAAATATTTATAAGGAGAGCTGCTTTTTACCATAATGGCTGCTTCTATAAGATACAAGAATCAAAATATTTTCCAGGTAAAGAGAGTTGCCATGTCAAAAGGCTTCTCCCTAAAAGTTATTGCCAATTTTAACTCTCCTGCAGGGAGAGCAACTATGGTAGAAATACAGTTCCCCCCAATAAAGTAATCATCGTAGATGATTCATTATCTGAAGTTGTGACAAATTGGGTTTATACATAAAACTGCTATCCAGAGGTACTTAATTACAGCCACTTATTTTATCTGTATAAAAAACGATATTATTCTTTTGCGCAAATCTTATTTTATTATTGTTCTGTTTGCCGCCACTGAATACCTTGGAATAATGAATCATCTACGATGATTTTATTATGAAGGTTATTGCCTTTTACCATAATGGCTGTCCCTACAGGACAAAAAATGGAAAAAGACTTCATCTGACAGGGAAAGGAGCCGTGTTAAAAATACTTCGCATATAAAGCCATCGCTGGTGTTAACTCTCCTGTAGGGAGAGCAACTATGGTAGAAATGCAGTTTCCTAAAATAAAGTAATCATCGTAGATGATTCATTATACCGGCTACGATATATTGAGTTTATACATAATACTGCAAGAGGGAATAAGGTTTATATGCACGGCGCTGCTGTGGTTACTAAGGTTACAACAAAAACCAGCACTGGCCAGTTAACAACACTTTCATAATGCTCTGTCATACAAACATGAGGTTTTGTAATCATATTTATCTGTATAACTGCATACTTCTTAATATATTTTTAGTGATTTCCATCCTGGCGTTTGCATCTTCCTCTTTATTAATATCAACATTATTTGCAAAGAAATATACATTGCCCCCCTTTTCTATATAGCCAATCCACCAGCCGTTATCGTTTTTATCTCCTGAAGATCGGCCGGTTTTTGCCCGTAGTATATAACTATCAGTTTTTTCAACAATAAGAATATTTTTAACTATATCTAATGAACGCTGTGAAAACGGAAGATTATTATGATACAAGCGCTTTAAGAACTCAATCTGCTGCATTGGAGTAATTCTTAGTCTGCCAACCAGCCAGAAATTGTCAATCTTATCGCCAATATTTTTATTACCATATCCTATTGAATCAATATAATGCTGCATGCGTTTCTCCCCTATACGCCGGGCAATTTCCTGGTAAAACCATACACAGGATACTTTTATAGCACTTTTCATATCATGGTCATGGTTCCATGCTTCAAGTCCCTTATCAATACCATCCCACTTAATAACTTCATTTTCATCTTTAACAGCACCGGTTTCAAGTGCTATAAGTGAATTTGGTATTTTAAATGTTGAAGCGGGGAGAAATCCTTCATTTGCCCGCTTTTCATTATATATATAATACTTGTCAGCTTTCATGTCATAAAGAACGAAACAGCCTTCAATATTGTTTAACCTGTAAAATTCACCCCATTCATCTTTTTTAATTTTTTCAGAGGCGGATAAATAACTGATAGAAAATATAATGCAGCTAATAAGAAGATAGTATTTCATATTATTTAGATGTTTTCCTTTTACTTAGTAAAATACTTCAGCCGTTATTCATACTTTAGACTTTTTACAGGATCCGAAAGAGCAGCCTTTACAGCCTGATAACTTATAGTCAGTATTGCTATTATGAGGGCAGCAAACCCTGTTATTATAAATGCAGAAATGCCAATGTTTATCCTGTAAGCAAATTCGTCAAGCCATTTGTCCATAATCAAATAAGCAACCGGCCATGCAATAATATTTGATATAAGCACCCACTTAACAAATTCTTTGGAAAGAAGAATTATTATTTGCATAACTGAAGAACCCAGCACTTTTCTTATTCCAATTTCCTTTGTTCGCTGTTCAGCCGTATAAGCTGCCAGTCCGAATAATCCAAGGCATGCAATTAATATAGCAAGCACTGCAAAAACAGTAAACACCTTGCTTGTTTGAATTTCAGTATGATAAAGCTCATTATAATTATCATCAAAAAATGAATATTCAAGCGGATTACTCTGGCCGTATTCCTTCCATTTACCCTGCAGGAATTTAATTGTTTCCTCCGTATTTGCAGGAGATATCTTAATTGAAAGAAATGTGGCCGCTGGTTTTTTAAGCAGAATTATAGCAGCAGGCCTTATTTCATCCTTTAAAGACTGCAGGTGAAAGTCTTTTACAACACCAATTACGGTAAATGTGGGATTCCCATCTTCACCGTTAAGTAATGAAATGCTTTCATTAACAGTATTTGTGTATCCAAGTTTTTTTACCGCTGATTCATTAAACAGAATACTTACGCTATCAGTAGAATAATCATTTGAAAAATATCTTCCTTCTTTAAGCTTAATGCCATAAGTATCAAGGAAATTATAATCTGCACGCAAAGTAACAAGTGTCTGATCTTCATTACTGCCATCTCCTTTACGGTAGATATTAGCTTCCAGGCTGAAATCAGGCAAACCGCGGGAAAGGGATAAATTTTTTATACTTTTATAATTTCTTAAATCATCAGCAAAAGTAAACTGCTGCTGCCCAAGGTTTGCTATATTTTGAATAACAAGAACCTGGTCTTTATCAAATCCAAGGTTTTTGTTTTTAATATATTCCATCTGGTTATATATTATAAGTGTGCCGGCAATCAGCATTATTGAAATAGCAAATTGAAATACCACCAGCCCTTTGCGAAGAAAATTTTTATTCTTTCCCCTGTGAACTTTTCCTTTAAGCACCATAACCGGTTTATAATTTGCAAGCATAAGAGCAGGATATATACCGGCAACTGTACCAATTAAAACTGTAAAAATTATTATTGAGGGAATCACATAAATATTCCCCAAATAATCCATAGTTAGTTTTTTTCCGGTCAGGTCATTAAACAGCGGCAAAACAAATTCTATTATCATAACAGCAATAAGCACAGCAATGAAACAAAATATTATAGATTCAGATAAAAACTGCCTGACAAGCTGCGTTTTATCAGAGCCAAGAACTTTTCTCACTCCAATTTCATTTGCACGCCTGGCTGATTTTGCTGTTGAAAGATTAACAAAATTTATACACGCCAGCATAAGGATAAATAACGCTATGGCAGAAAAAAGATAAACGCTATTAATACTGCCCGAGTCTTTAAGTTCATTAAATACACTTTCAGAGAATAAATGAATATCCGGGAGCGGGACAAATACAAAGCTGAAGTCATTACCACTTTTAATAAAGTCTTTATATGACACATGGAATGCTTCATTTATAAGCGGGCTTACATGTTTTTCAGTTACAGCAAATATTTTATCATTTAGCTGCCCTGCTGTTACTCCTTTACGAACAAGCACATAAGTATGGACAAATTCCCCAAACCAGTTTGTTTCAATGTTAACAGGTATTGAGTTTATAGATGCCATAAAATCAAACTCAAAGTGGGAATTGCCCGGAAGCGGCTCAACAACACCCGATACCAGGAATTCTTCTCCGCCGGATAACAGCACCTGCCTGCCAAGTGGATTTTGTCCCGGGAAGTATTTTTCAGCAGTTTTTGTTGTAATAACTACCTGTCCCGGTTTGGTTAATGCAGTTTTGGGGTTACCCTGAACGAATTTTATTGTAAAAATATCAAATAAGCTTGAGTCGGCATAAAGAAAATGTTCTTCCTTTATATAATTATAACCCTTCTTAACATATGATACGCCTTTACTTGTAATCCGGACAGAGTTAAGAACTTCCGGATATTCATCCTTTAATACGCCGGCAAGCGGAGCCGGAGAATTGGCAACATTAAACCTGTTTTCTCCAATCTTGTAATGGGTATTAACTCTGAAAATTCTATCAGTATTGTTATTAAAGCGGTCAAAGGATAATTCGTCTTTTACAAAAAGAGCAATCAGCATAAAACAGGCAATACCAATAGACAATCCTGCAATGTTTATAAAAGAATATACTTTATTCCTGTAAATATTACGAAACGTTATTTTAAAAAAATTCTTTATCATCATAGCCTCCGGCACATTAATATTGCAGTGGTATTGTATCGTTCTAAGTACAGATTAATTCTTCTCTTAGCTGTTTTCTATCCAGCCGTCCCGCAGCCTTATAATTCTGTGGCCATATTTTGCATTTTCTTCTGAGTGGGTTACCTGTATAATAGTTGTGCCTTTATCATTCAGAGCCTTTAGCGTTTCCATTATTTCCTTTCCCTGTTCAGAGTGCAGATTGCCGGTCGGTTCATCAGCAAGAATAAGCTTTGGCTCTGCAATTATAGCACGTGCTATTGCTGTAAGCTGCTGCTGCCCGCCTGAAAGCTGATTGGGGAAAAGGTCTTTTTTTGCAACCATGTTAAAACGGTCAAGTATTTCGGCTACTCTGCCTTTACGTTCATCTGATTTTACTTTCTGGTAAAGCAGCGGCGTTTCAAGATTTTCATAAACTGTAAGTTCATCTATCAGGTGATAACTCTGGAACACAAAGCCTATATATGATTTGTGCAGTTCAGAGAGCTGTTTTTCTGACATTTTATGTACAGGTTCATCAAAGAAATAATATTCTCCGTCTGAAGGTACATCCAGCATGCCAAGTATATGCAGCAGTGTTGATTTACCTGAACCGGAAGGGCCCATTACAGAAACAAATTCCCCTTCTGCTATTTCAAGGTTTAAATTCCTCAGGACATAAGTTTTTACAAACTTATTCTTATAATATTTTTCAAGATTAACCAGTTTAATCATTTTATTCCTTAATTATTTTAATATAAAATTCTTTTGCACTTTATTCGTATTTAATACTGTCTACCGGGTTTGCAAGCGCTGCCTTTATAACCTGGAAGATTACTGTTATCCCTGCAAGTATTGTTATTATGCTTACTGTAAATATATATACCTCCGGCCCTATGGCAGCTTTGTATGCAAACATATCAAGCAGTTTCCCCGATAAATAATACCCTGCAGGCAATGCTGTTACCGAAGCAAACAATGTCATTCTTAAATAGGATTTGGTTAAAAGAAATGACAGGGAACCGACTGATGCCCCAAGTACTTTTCTTATGCCAACTTCTTTTGTTTTCTGTTGTATGCTAAATGCTGTAAGGCCAAACAGCCCAAGGCATGATATTACTATTGCTATTAAGGCAAATAAACTAAAAAAGCCCACGTAAGTTTTTGCATCAGCATGCCAGCTAAGAAACTCTTCATCAAGGAATTTGTAGCTAAACGGATAATCTTTTTCGTACTTATTATAAGTTTTCTGAATTGAATTGAGCACACTGCTTACATTAACCGGATTGTACTTAATAAAGCAATAATTGTGTCCATAAACATTCTGTTCAATAATCACCGGGCCCATTTGCTGATAAAGATTTGCACTATTAAAATCTTTAACTACACTTATTACTTTTCCCTGGTTACCAAAAACAGACAGGTCCAGCCCAATTACATCCCCTTTATAATATTTCTGTATAAGCTTCTCCATTTGTTCATTTATAATGCAATTCCGGCCGTCAAGAGAATCTCCCGGATAGTAGTCTCTTCCTTTCACCAGTTTAATATCAAATGTTTTAAGAAAGTTATCTCCCACAGAAAGTATAGGAACCATATCGTTCATACTTTCCGGCTTTCCTGCCCACTTAAAATTTGATGACGCACAACCAATTCCCACAGGCTCAAAACCTCCGCTGGATACCTCTTCAATTCCAGGACTCTTCTTCAAATCATTGGAAAAAGCAGCAAGGTGATTGCTGATACCGGTAGTTAATTTAAGTTCAAGCGTCTGTTTAACATTAACACCAAGATCCCTGCCTGTAATATATTTCATCTGGTAATAAACAACTACAGAAAGGAAGATAAATATAGCAGAAGAGACAAATTGTATTGTGATAAGGGATTTTCTTATTAGTGACCTTCCCTGGGGCCCGGTATTACCTTTTATAATTGCATCGGGCATTAAGCCGGAAAGATACACCGATGGATAAATACCGGAAACCAATGTTGTTAAAACAACTAAACCGGCAAGCGATAAACCAAAGTAAATATTGCTATATGGAATATAAATTGTTATAACAGAATTATAACTGTAATTAATATAAGGGATAAGAAGCTCGGCAAAAAGCAAAGCTAACGCCGCAGCTATCATAGACAGCATCAAGGTCTCCAACATAAAGCGTATAACTAATGACCTTCTGCTTGCTCCTATTACTTTTCTCAGTCCAATTTCTTTCCCTTTTCTTGAAGCACGGGAAGCAGAAAGATTAACAAAATTAATTGAAGCAATACATAATATAATTCCCGCAATAATAAACAAAAGCGTTGGATTTAATGTTTTAGCCGGCCCTCCGGGAGGATGCATATATATTTTATCATACTGGTATAAGAAAAGCTCGGATTTGTTCGACTCAGTCTTAGTGTCAAGAAAGTGCTTTATCTTATTATTTAATTTATGAATATCTACTTTTGGTTTAACTTCAATATATGTAGCTGCTGAATAATTATTCCATGGCCAGTTTATTAACCATGGAGATTCTGCAACCTTTGATTCAATTGGAATCACATAATCAAACTTAATTGAAGAATTTGCGGGGATATCTTCAAATACAGAGCTGACTAATCTATCTGTTTTATTATCTGGTTTTACTACAAACAAATACTTCCCCACTGCATTTGAAACACTGCCAAAATATTTTTCGGCAACAGAGCGGGAAATTGCAATTGAATTTCTATCTGCAAATACTTTTTGTTCCCCTTCTTTAACTGATGCAATTATTGGGAATGAAAACATTGAAAATACAGAGGCATCAGAAAAACAGCCTGCCTGTTCTGTTTTAATATTATTTGCAGATAAAGCTGTTCCGGCATCCATCATTATTGTTGCTGAATTTGCAATTTCAGGGTATTCGTTTTTCAGAGTTTCCCCTAATAAGTACTGAGTAGTCCCGGAAATGTTTGTTCCGCTTTCCATATAGCTGTTTTTGTAAAACGCCTGGTAAAGCCGGTCTCCTTTTTTATGGAAACCATCATATCCAAGGTAGGCATAATTTATTGCTATAATAAGAATAGCAACACAAATCCCTGCAGATAATCCAAATACGCTTATGGATGTGTATACTTTATCTTTGGATAAATCGCGATAAATAATTTTTAATAAATTTTTAAACAAAATGCCCCCCTATTCATATTTAATACTATCTACCGGGTTTGCAAGTGCTGCTTTTATCACCTGGAAGATTACTGTCAATACGGCAAATAATATTACAATACCAAGAGTAAGCATAAAGGTTCCCGCGCCAATTTTTGTTCTGTAAACAAATAGTTGTAATAGCTGGCCTGACAAATAATAACCAGCCGGCAGGGCAATAACTGCACTTGTTAATATAGTCCATAACAGGGATTTTGTTAATAAGGCAGTTACTGACTTTACAGAAGCCCCTAATACTTTGCGTATACCTATTTCTTTTCTTTTTTGCTGTATACTGAAAGCAGTAAGCCCAAATAGTCCAAGGCATGATATTATAACTGCAACAACTGCAAACAAACTGAATAAACTTACAAATACTGCAGCATCAACTTCTCTTTTAATATATTCAGAGTCCATAAACTTATACTGAAAAGGATAATCATTTTCATATTTATTGAAGACGGAAGATGCGGAGGCAATTATACTTTTTAATTTCCCGGCATCAAACCTAATAAACCCATAGTTCATACTATTACTGTTTTTTCTGATTATAAGCGGCCGCATTTTTGAATTAAAGGAACCTGTTTGGAAATCCTTCACAACTCCAATAATTTGTCCGTTTATGCCGTTCCAGTTTAACCCCATTCCCACAATATTTCCAGGGTGAGACTGATTAATGATTTTTTCCATTTTTTGGTTAATAATAAAACTGTTACCAGTTGTATCTCCTGCATTAAAATCATTTCCTTTAAGCAGTTTTATATCAAAGGCTTTTAAAAAGTCATCTCCTACCGACACAGTTTCAAACATGTCAGTAAGGTCTGCAGGTTTTCCTTCCCAGTCCGGATCTGAGGTTGAGTTTGTTACATATGTAGGTTCAAATTCTGAACAGGTTACAACTTCAACTCCGGGTATTCTCTTTAAGTCATTGGAAAAAGCATTATAATGTTTAACAATTTCAGAAGTCAGCGGAAACTCCATTACCTGCTTAATTCTAAGCCCCAGGTCCGCATGTGCAATGAATTGAATTTGGTTATACATAACAATGGAAAGAAAAACAAACAAAGCCGAGAATACAAACTGTACAGTTAACAATACTTTTCTGAAATATATTTTCCCTCCCGGAGCTGAACTTCCCCGGAAAATAAGAGCTGGCTTCAGGCCTGACAGATACAAAGCCGGGTATAAACCTGAAATCAGCCCGGTAATAAGCCAGAGGCCTATGACTGAAATAATAAAATACAAACTATCGTAAGGTATCCTGAAAACAAGAATAGAATTAAAGGCATTATTTAGAACTGGCATAAATAATTCTGCCAATAGAATACCTAATAATATTGCAATAAAGGCAAGGAAGTAAGTCTCTCCCAGAAATCTCAAAATAAGTGATTTTCTCCCTGCGCCTATAACTTTTCTTAAGCCAATTTCTTTACCTCTCTTTTCTGCTCTTGATGTTGCCAGGTTAATAAAATTAATTGATGCAATTATTAATATTGAAGCAGCAATTATCATGAAAAGAATAAGAAAGTTAGTCTTAGGAGTATAGCCCGGAGGTTTAAGGAATCCATCCTGAAATTTATACAGGAATAATTCCGATTTATTTGTAACCCCTCTTAATTCGTTTTTAGCTGCTATATAATGTTCAATTTTTGAATTCAGAAGACTTAAATTAGTATTTGGTTTAAGTTCTACATAAGTCTCTGCGCAAAGATTTCCCCAGTTATTGAGCGATTCTGACCATTTTGACAATACTGACTTAACCGGCAGAACATAATCAAATTTAAGATGTGTATTATTGGGAATATCTTTAAATACTGTACTGATATATACATCTTCTTTTATATACCTGCGGTTAATTAAAAGCCTTTTCCCAATAGCATTAGCTGCACCGCCAAAAAACTTTTTTGCCATAGTTTCTGATATAGCAATTGAATTGTTATCAGGAAATATTCTGTCAGTGCCTGTTTTAGCTGATGCCAGAACCGGGAAGGTAAACATATCAAACAGAGAGGATTCAGAAAATAATCCTGCTTGTTCTGCCATAACATTCCCTGAAACAAACATTACTTTGTCATCAGACATAACTGTAGCAGTGTTTTTAATTTCAGGATAATCTTTTTTTAATGACTCTCCAAGCAGATAAGGCATCGTACTTGAAACAAAACTGCGGCCTGATTCATATTCATTTTGATATGCCTGGTAAAGCCTTTCACCTTTTTTATGAATTTTATCAAAATTCAAAAAAGTAAAACAAATTGTAATAATTATTATAGATATAGATATACCGGCAGCAAGGCCCAATATGCCAATAGAAGTATATACCTTATCCCTTGATAAGTCTCTTAAAATTATTTTAAATATATTTTTAAACAAAATGCCCCCTTATTCATATTTAATACTGTCTACCGGGTTTGCAAGCGCTGCCTTTATAACCTGGAAGATTACTGTCAATCCGGAAAGAAAAACTATTATAGTTATTGTAAATAAATATATTGCCGGGCCAATTACTGTCCTGTATGCAAATAAATCAAGTATTTTAGCAGACAGTATATAACCTGCCGGTAAAGCAATTACTGAAGAAAATAAAACCATTTTCAATATTGACCTGGTAAGAAGAAGGGATAATGAGCTTATTGATGCCCCCACTACCTTTCTTATACCTATTTCTTTTGTCCTCTGCTGAATATTAAAGGCAGTTAATCCAAACAGGCCAAGACATGATATTACAATTGCAATTGCAGCAAACAGGCTGAAAAATCCGGCAAATGTTTTTATATCAGAATGCTGATCCAGGTATTCTTCATCCAGGTATTTGTAACTGAGCGGATATTCAGTCTCATACTTTTCATATACGCTTTTTAAATAAGGGATTATTCTCTGAAGATTATCAGCATTAAATCTGACAAAACACTTATTATAACAATTAGCATTTTTCCAGATTATTGCAGGGCCTATTGACTGGTATAAACTGCCGGTATGGAAATTTTTCACAACCCCAACTATTTTCCCATTTATACCCCACATGCTCATTCCAATATTTACAACATTGCCGCCGGTTGAGCTTTTTATAATTTTTTCCATTTTTTCATTTATGAGGAAATTATTTGCATCTGCGGAATCGCCCTGATAAAAATCTCTCCCATTATCCAGCTTTATGCCAAAAGTATTAATAAAATTATCCCCCACCGAAAGAACGGGAAACATATCGTTCATATTTGCCGGCTTCCCTTCCCAGCTGGGATCAGAGGTACTGCAGCCAATTCCAACCGGCTCAAAAGACGCACATGTAATATTATATATGCCGGGCATTTTCTTCAGGTCGTTTGTAAATGCCCCAAAATGTTCACTGATATTTTTAGTTACAGGAAATTCCATAACCTGCTTAACATTAAGTCCAAGATCCTTATTGGTTATATATTTCATCTGGTAGTATATTGCTGCAGATAAAAAAATAAACAATGCAGAAAAAACGAATTGAAGTGTAATTAATGCCTTTCGGAAAAATATCTTGCCACCGGGGCCTGCATTTCCTTTTATTACTGCTCCCGGCATAAACCCGGAAAGGTAGATTGAAGGATAAAGCCCGGATACAAGCCCCATTATTATCCACAGGCCTGCAAGCGAAATATCAAAGATAAAATTATTATAGGGAATTGAAACTGTAAGCGTAGTATTAAAAATATAGTTTATATAAGGGAGTAATAATTCCGCAAGTAAAAGCCCAATAAATAAAGATATAAAAGAAAGTAAAAATGTTTCAGCCATAAACCTGATTATCAGTGACTTTCTGCTTGCGCCGATTACTTTTCTTAACCCTATCTCTTTTCCCTTTTTAGATGCCCTCGAGGTTGCAAGATTTACAAAGTTAATAGCAGCTATAACCAGGATAACTGCTGCAATAACAAATAAAAGGTCAATTATTATTTTTTTATTAAAGCCGGAAGGCGGAGTAAGAAACGCCTGATCATACTTATATAGGAATATTTCTGCCTGAGTATACTGGTTTTTAGAAGTTAAATATTTTTTAATTTTATTGTTAAAGTTTGTAATATCAGTGCCGGGTTTAAGCTCAATATAGGTGGCCATTGCATTGAAATTTCCCCAATACTTTTGCCATGGCATTTTTACATAAATCTTTTCAAGCGGCAGGATATAATCATATTTTATTGATGAGTTCCCGGGCATATTTTCATATACTGAGCTTACATATACATCTTCCTTTTCATAAGCCCTTGTAAGAGTAATTCTTCCCCCGAGAGCCTTTTCCACACTGCCGAAATATTTTAATGCTGTTGCCCTTGAAACAGCAACAGAATTGTTATCTGCAAATACGTTCCCGTCTTTTTGCAGGCTTGCCAAAACCGGGAATGAAAACATTCTGAATAATGATGCTTCTGAATAGCAGCCAGCTTCTTCTGCTTTAACAGAGTTTGCCACCAATACAGGAGAGAAATCAAACATTACTGTTGCACTGTTTGCAACTTCAGGGTAATCATTCTTTAATGATTCTCCAAGAAGGCAGGGCATATTGCTGCCTATTTCAACTCCCTTTTCAAGGAATTTATTTTTTGTATACGCTTTATAAAGCCTGTCCCCTTTTGAATTAAATTTATCATAATTAAGATATGTGAAGTTTACGGCTATAATAAGAATGGCTGCACAGATACCGGCAGACAATCCTAATATGCTGATTGACGTATATACCTTATCCTTCAGCAAATCACGAAAAATTATTTTGATAATATTTTTAAACATTTAATCCTCTAATTAATATCCTGTCCCGGCAGGAATATTTCCCTCTCCGCTGCGGCCGATATCTGGCCGCATTGACGGCGGATATAAAATTAAATCACACATGAAAACTTTCTTTATAGTTTTCAGTAACAACATGTCCGTCAAACAGGTGAATAACCCTGTTGCCATATTCTGCATAGGTTGGCGAGTGTGTTACCATTACTATTGTTGTTCCCTGTTCATTAAGTGTTGTAAGCATATTCATAACTTCATCGCCATGTGATGAGTCCAGGTTACCTGTAGGTTCATCCGCAAGTATTATTTTAGGGTTGCCTACTATAGCTCTTGCAACTGCAACACGCTGCTGCTGGCCGCCTGATAACTGCTGCGGAAAATGTGTTTCCCTGTGGCGTATTTCCATTCTGTCAAGCACTTCCTGTACTCTTTTTTTCCTGTCATCTGAGGAATAACCAAGATACAATAACGGAAGCTCAACATTTTCATATACAGTAAGTTCATCTATTAAATTAAAACTCTGAAATACAAAACCAATATTTTCTTTTCTTAACTGGGCGCGCTGCCTTTCAGAATATTTTGATACTTCATGCCCCACAAAATGATATTCACCGTTTGAAGGATTATCAAGAAGCCCCAATATATTAAGCAATGTAGATTTGCCGCATCCTGAAGGCCCCATTATTGAAACGAACTCCCCTTTTTCAATGTTAATATTAACATTATTAAGTGCAGTGGTTTCAACTTCTTCGGTTGTATATATTTTGTTCAGGTTAACTGTTTTTATCATACAGTCTCTCCATTAGATTTATTTATTAAATTAATTTTTATATCCATAATACTATTATGTTTTGTTTTAATTTTCATCTTAATCTCTGTCTGATGTTTTCTTAATCGTACCTGTAATCCTAATCTATTTCTGCATTGCGTGTTTGTATTCCCGTTTGTACTTGATCCCATAGGGACAAGTTAAATCAAGTACCTGCATTATTTTTATTACCAACTGCCTATTGCCTACTGCTTACTTTTCCTGACTGTCGGTTATTCATACTTTAACGACTTCACCGGGTTTGCCATTGCTGCTTTAACTGTCTGTGTACTTATTGTTACAAGGGCTATTACAAGCGCTATCACTCCTGATAAGGCAAACATCCACCAGCTTAATTCTATCCTGTATGCAAATGTTTCCAGCCACTTTGTCATAAAGTAATATGCTGCCGGCCATGCAAATATATTTGCCAGCAGTACCCATTTACTAAAACTGCCTGTTAACATGCTTACTATTTCTGATGCCGATGCTCCAAGTACCTTTCTTATTCCTATTTCTTTTACCCGCTGCTCTGACTGGTAAAATGCAAGTCCGAATATACCCAGGCATGATATTACTATTGCAAGTACAGAAAACATACTTATCAGTGTTGCAAGATTTTCTTCTTTCTTGTATTGAGCGGCAAAGTATTCATCATAAAACCCATATTCCAGCGAATAATCCGGGCAAAGCTCTTTCCAGGTTTTTTCAAGATATTTTATTGTTTCTGATACTGAACCATTTATTCTGAATGTAATATGTGTTGGGCTATTTTTATCAACATATAAAAGTCTCAAAGGCTCATTCTTTAAATACAAAGATTCAAATTGAAAATTTGATACTACTCCGGCAAGTTCATAATGATAACCAACTGTATCACTGAAGTTTTCTGACTGCAGCTTTTTCCAATATGTTTGATTAACAAGGTATGCTTTATTTAAATCACCTGGCAATAATTCGCGCCCGGTGACTAATTTAAATCCAAAAGTTTTTAATGTGGTTGAATCTATATAAATAGTTTTGATATTGTTTTCTATCATATTCACACCACCCGGAATCCCAAATGTTTTTGTGGCTGATACAACCGTATGAAAGCCGGATATCCTGTCATATAAAGCAGGTATTTTATCAGCCGCCCTATAGTGAACTGCAAGATACATGAGTTGTTGAGTATTAAACCCGGGATCTTTATGCTTAACATAGTTTAATTGCTGCATCATTATAATAAGGCAGCATATTAGTATAATAGTTACTGTAAATTGAAAAGTCGTCAATATATTCCGAAATCCACGGCCTGCCCCTTTAGAGAATGTCTTAGATTTAAACAGTTGAAGCGGTGATATTTTGGATAATACAAACGCAGGAATAAGACCGGTAAGAATACTTAATAAGGCTATGAAACCAATAAAAATTAAAAGAAATTCAGGACTGGTAAACAACTGAAATTTGATCGGTTTTTCAATAAAATCGTTAAAATATGGTCGCAATAATTCAGCAATCAGTATTCCTGTTGACGATGCGAGAATACATGTAAAAAAGGCTTCTGCCAGCATTTGTTTTATGATACTTAACCTGTTTATACCAAAGCATTTTTTTATGCCGATCTCCGTCAGTTTATATTTATAAGAAGCAATCGTCAGATTTATAAAATTTATTACTGCCAGTAAAAGAATTATTACTCCAACCCATATCAATATTTCAATTAGATTGTTATTTGCATGCGGAAGTGACCTGTCTGTTTTTTCAATATTGAAATAATTTGCTTTAAGAGTCTCAAGCTTAATTATTTCCGGATTCATTTGATCAATATTATGAAAAGAAGATATTTGTTTTTCTACTCTTTTTATATCCTGATTTTTATCAAGCTCAAGAAAAATGTTAAATGGATAATATGACTTCCCGTTTGTGCGCCACTCCGCATGAGGGAAACGGGACATCACTGAGTTTTTATAACTTACTATGGCATCTGCTTTGAAACTGGAATTTGTCGGATAATCCTTAATTATGCCCGACACATACATCTCGGCTGTATGTTCAAGCATTATTGATTTTCCAATAACATTTGTTTTACCGAATATAGCTTTTGCCATTGATTCTGAAAGAATAACAGAGTTCACATCCTGAAGAGAAACTGAAGGACTTCCATAAATAAAACCCGGATTAAACATCTCCAGAAATGATTTATCTGCTACGACAAAATCGGGTACTTTAAAAAACTTATTATTAAAATTAATTTCTGTTGTATAGTGGTTAAATAGGGAGGCCTTACTTACACCTGGAATTTTGTCAAGAATTAAATCTTCAACTTTGTAATCAACTTGGTAAGGGAAAAAGTCTGATGCAGTACTTAAGCGATATATATTCTCTGCATTCTTAAAACCGCTGTTGTAAGTGTACTCATGGAATAAATACTGTCCTATAAGGATTACAAACCCTATCCCAAATGCAAGTCCTGTTATATTAATAAAAGAGAACAGCTTCCTGCGAATGAGGCTTCTGAAGAAACCCTTTATTATATAGCTGATCATTTATGATTCCTGTTTGTGATTTTTTTAATCTCACCCTTCATTTTAATCTCTGCCTTTTGCTTTTCCTATCGTACCCGTAATCTTAATTGTATTCTAAAACGCTCTTAACCCTCCTTGTGTTAAGGAGGGTCGGCATTGCGATTAGCATGCCGGGGTGGTTGAGTCCTGAATTACAATATTACTTTTATAAGCGTATGTACAATTATAATATAATTCGCCACCTCAGCCCGTTACCTCATCCTGTAGTCCTTCCCCTTAGTAAGCGGGAAGGACTTGTTGGAGTGAAATTACCTTACATTATTATTTTTCTATCTTTTGTTTTTCTCTTAACCTGTCTGACGATGTGTCCTCACGTAGTCAGATCTTTCTATTCATCTTACTCTCTGTCTTTTCTTTTAATCGCAGGGATTAAGATTAAGACTTAGGAGAATATATTCTATTTTAATATTAATTTTTCAACATCGCCAAAATTATCGTAAGATGATGTAATAACTTTTTCACCGGGACGCAATCCCTCAAGCACTTCAAATACCTGCGGGTTTTGCTGCCCCAGCCTGATATTCCTCTTTACTGCAAATGAACCTGAAGGATCAATTACAAAAATCCATTGCCCGCCGGTTGTCTGATAGAATCCGCCGCGGTCTACAAGTAAAGCTTCGGTTAATTCGCCAAGTTCAAGTTTAATATGTACAGTCTGTCCCCGCCTTATATTCTGAGGGGGAGTATCAACAAAATGCATATCAACTTCAAACCTGCCGTTATTAACCTGCGGGTATACTGTTTTAATTACAAGCTTGTAGGTTTTGCCGGCAAACTCAAATTCACCTGTCTGCCCGGGAGCTACCCGTGCTATATAATGTTCATCAATCTGCGCACGAATTTTAAATGAATCAACAACATCTATCTGCCCCAGGTTCTCCCCTGATGAAATAGACTCTCCAATTTCTGCATTAAGAGCTGTAAGCTGCCCCTTAATAGGCGCTTTAACAGTTAAGTTTTCAAGCTGCTGCTTTACTATGTTCATGTTTCCCTGCATCTGAGCTACAGAAGTTTCAAGCTGTTCAATCTGCTGAAGCCTGAAAAGAGAATCCTGCTTAAATGATTCATAAGCAAGTTTCTTTTTGTTTAACATCAACTCATATTGTTCCCTGCTCTTCTGGTATTCAGTATCAGGGACAAGCTTCTTCTCAAAAAGTTTTTTATTAATATCATACTGCCTTTTTGCATCAATAAGGTCATACTCAACCTCAAGCATAGTCTGCTGCAGGCTAAGCCTGTTCTGTTCCATGGAAAGCCTTGTGCTTCTAAGGTTATTTATCTGCTGAAACAACTGGGCTTCATTATACATCATATTTAAAGTAATTGCGGTATTATCAAGTTTAATAATGGGATCCCCTGCATTTACAAAAGCGCCGTCTTCAACATATTTTTTAACAACCCTTCCGCCATCTGAAACATCAAGAAAAAATGTTTCTATCGGGCGGACTTCACCGGTAATCGGAATGAATTCCTGGAACGGCCCTTTCCTTACTTCTGATATAGTAAGCCTTTCCTTCTCAACATTCAGTTTGGAGCTCTGGTCACCAAAAATAAATAAATAAGCTATCAGGAAGATAAAAAGGCCTGAGCCGCCATATAATGCAATTTTTTTGGGAGGCCATTTTTTCTTTTCAATTTTTCTATCCATTATAAAATACCGTGTATTAGATTATTAAATATTTCCCCATAAAATTCAATTTTCATGCCTGAAAAGCTGTCTTATCTTTTATTCTGCTACACCTGCTATTCAGAATGATAGATGGTTATATGCAGGTTTATATGGCTTATGTTGACGGAATATTGAGTTTTAACCGTACGAAAAACGCACAGCTATGTACGATTTCGTACAGCTTATTTTTATTTTTATTATCTTTTAGCCGTTAATATATAAGGAATGAATATTGTTGATATTCTTTCAAAATAAAGGAAAAATAATTTTATGGCAGTAAAAGTATTGATTGTAGATGATAATGAAGATGTACTTCTGGCAGCAAAACTTTTGCTTAAACAATATGCCCAGGTACATACTGAAAAAAATCCGGAATCAATTCCCAACCTGTTGAAAAATGAAAGCTATGATGTCATTTTTCTTGATATGAATTTTACCCGCGATATTACAAGCGGACAGGAAGGGTTTTACTGGCTAAGCAAAATACTTAAAATTGATCCCTCTGCGGTTGTTATACTTATCACTGCTTATGGCGATGTTGAAATGGCAGTGCGGGCTGTTAAAGAAGGCGCTACCGATTTTGTACTGAAACCCTGGGAAAATGAAAAATTCCTGACTACCTTTTCTGCTGCATTAAAGTTAAGGGAGTCCCGCCTTGAACTTGATAATCTTAAGTTGAAGCAGAAACAGCTTTATGCAGATATGGACCAGAAGTTCCATAATATTGTGGGAATCTCTTCTGGAATGCAGAAAGTTTTTAACACAATACAGAAAGTGGCGGCAACTGATGCCAACGTACTAATACTTGGTGAAAATGGTACCGGTAAGGAACTTGTTGCAAGGGCTCTTCACAGGCAGTCAAAGCGTTCTGAAGAAGTATTTATAAGTGTTGACATGGGCGCAATATCCCCCACTCTTTTTGAAAGCGAACTGTTTGGACATGTTAAAGGAGCATTTACTGATGCCCGCGAAGATCGTGCAGGCAGATTTGAAATTGCTTCCGGCGGAACATTGTTTCTTGATGAAATAGGCAATCTTAATATTGAACTGCAGGCAAAACTGCTTACTGTACTCCAGAACAGGCAGGTAGCGCGCGTTGGTTCAAACAAGTACAAAGCTATTGATATAAGGCTGATTTGCGCCACAAATATGCCTGTCTATAAAATGGTTGAAGAAAGCAGGCTGCGGCAGGATTTGCTTTACAGAATAAATACTGTTGAAATTAATATCCCTCCGTTAAGGGAAAGAAAAGAAGATATTCCTCTTCTTACTGAACATTATCTTAATATTTATAAACAAAAGTACAATAAACCGGATGTACATCTTGCCTCCGGCACCATGAAAAGGCTTGAAGATTACCACTGGCCCGGGAATGTACGGGAGCTTCAGCATTCCCTTGAACGTGCTGTTATTTTATGTGAAGAAAACACTCTTTACCCGCATGACTTTTTCTTTGCTCCTTCGGATTCATCAAAAGATAATCTTTCATTTAACAGCTATGACCTTGAAGAGATTGAAAAAATGGTAATACGTAAAGTATTAAGCAAAACCGCCGGCAACATAACCAAAGCAGCGGAAGAACTTGGCCTTACCAGAACTTCACTATACAGGCGAATGGAAAAATACGGGTTATAAATTTTTATATAAGCAGCAGGGGCCGCATACTGTGGCTGCCCTGTATTCTGCTGCTACTCATATCTTAAGCTCTCTGCCGGTTTACTTTTTGCTGCCCTGTATGTAACAACTAAAAGGGTTAATGCAGCAATTGAAACAACTATAACTGCAGGGTATATAAACGTTTCTATGCCGGGTACAATTTTATATGCAAAATTCTCAAGCCAGTATCCGGCAAGATAATACGTAATTGCACATCCTGCTATTAAAGCCATAGCAATTATAATTACATACTCTTTTACCAGCAGCCTGATAATATTTATGGTTGAAGCTCCCAGTATTTTCCTTATCCCAATTTCTTTAGTCCTTCTTTCGGCTGAATAAAGAACAAGCGCAAACATCCCAAGTACTGCAAAAAATATTGCAACAGCCGAACTGTAATTAATTATATCTTTCCACCGCTGCTCTGTTTTATACTGATTTGCTATGCTTTCATCAAGAAACTTATAGTCAAATGAATAATCAGGAATAAATTTATTCCACGTTGACCGAAGATAATCAACAAATACAGGCAGGCTGCCTGTTGAATACTTAACATAAATATTAAATGTGGACCTGTCATCCTTTGCCAGCCTGAAAGCCATTGGGATTAGTTCCTCTTTTAAGGAGAAATAATTAAAATCCTTTACTACGCCAATAATATTTTTAAACCGGCCTTTTTGCCCGAGAAATGTGAGTGGTTCATTCAGCGGGTAATTAAGTGCAAGCGCTTTAACAAATGCCTGATTTACTATTACGGCATCAGCAGAGTCTGCTGACATTTCATTTGAGAAATTTCTTCCCTGGAATATCTTTATGCCAAGAGTATTAAAAAAATCTTCATCAATCAGCATATAACGGGAGAAAACCATTTTGTCTTTGTAATCAAATCTGCAGTCTCCAATATTATCATGTTCCCCAAGGTTAATTTCAGTACCGCTTGCAGAAATAACTGATGAGTTCTTCGTAATTTCATTCTTAAATAGTTTCAGGGCTGATGGAGTTATATGCCGTCCAAACATTTCACTGGCCTTTACTACTATTACACCTTCTTTTACAAAACCGCTGTCATGGTACATCCAGTAATTATACTGTTTATTAATTATAATAGCAGCACTGATAAACATTATAGCCATCACAAACTGTACTGCTATAAATATTTTGGAAAGTGATTTTGGCCCGCTTAATTTTTCATTTCCCTTCAGGACAGATGAAGCATTAGGCCGGGACATAATAATAGCCGGGTAACTTCCTGCAGCAAGGCTTACCAATAATGCAATAATAAAAATTAACAAGGCATATGTTACGGGATCTGCTGCCCCTGCCTGCTTAAACCCAACAAGATTATAAAATACAGGGGCAGTTAATTCTGTTAATCCGGCTGAAAATAAAAGCGAAATAATTATTACCAGGAACGATTCGCTTAAAAAGCGGAGTACTATTTCCTGCCTGTTTGCACCGGCTGTTTTTCTTATACCTACTTCTTTAAATCTGTGCGATGAATGGGTAATTGTCAGGTTTATATAGTTAAATGATACTATTACTAAAATAATTACACCTATTATGGAAAGGATATACACAGGGGTTTTACTGGCAGATTCCAGTGTGGAAAACTTTACATTTTCCCGGAAGTGAATATCTTCAAGAGGTACTAACTCCAGTGAATAATCAGGATTTACATACTTTTGTTTTATCTGATCATAGATAAATGCAGTAAACTCCTTTTCAATAAGCGGCCTGTCTTTCTTATTATTCAGCAAAACAAAAAATGAAGGATATGTTTCCCCCATATCAATTCCGTCCTCATTAAACGCTTTATTCCAGTATGTTTTCTCAGTCTGTATGAATGGAATAAGTATATTAAACTTTATACTGGAATTTGAAGGGGCATCCTCAGTAACGCCTTCGATTATAAAGTCATAAAATTTATCTTCAAGCCTTACCGATATTATTTTTCCCCTGCTGTTTGTCGTACCAAAATATTTTTCAGAGAATGATCTTGTTACAAATATCTCATTAGGATTTTTACAAAAGGCATAAGGACTTCCGTCAATTATATTGAACGAAAACATCCTGAAAAAGCCGTCATCTGCCAATGATATTTTTTCCTTAATAAACCTGCCGTTTATTTTTAATTCAGTTTCTTTGTCATAATACCGGCAGGATAATTTAATCTGCGGGAAAAAATCCTTCAATTTTTCTGCAGTAAAGGGGGATATACTTCCATAGCTTGTTTCCCCGGAATTAATTACTGCCCTGCAAATATTTTTACTGTTTTTATTAAATGAATCGTACGTCATTTCGTTCTTAACAAAAAGGGCAATATGTAAAACAATAGTTAATCCAATTGTAAAGCCTGCTATACTTACCATAGAATATAACCTGTTCCGTGACAGGTTTCTTAAAGCTATTTTCAGATAATTCCTTATCATTTCCCTTTATACCTTAAGAATATAGTATATATGTAATCTACTATTTCCATGCCATAATTAGTATTAACTTTTCATAAAATATAAATACGTTTTATGCTAATATGTCGAAAACCGGATACCTGCTGTACGTATCTGAACAATTATCTTCCATCCTTTTCCCTCATTCTTCTTTTAAATTCTAAATTATTAGATTTATATAAAGAACAGTTCTTAATTTGTATGGCGTTAACTGTATAATTGATTTTATCATAATCTGTAACCTAATTTAATGAAAAACTTCCGCCTTAAACTGATATTACGGCTTCTTGTTTTATCTGCTACAATATTCCTGCTTTTTTATCTTTATTATAATACACAGCTCTATGCTACTTTGGTTATTGTTTTGTTAATTATTGCCTATGAGATTTACTCCATTATCAGGTTTATTGATGTTACAAATAAAGAACTAAGCCGTTTTCTGCAGTCTATAAGGTATTCTGATTTTTCACAGTCATTTAACAGCACTGCTCTTGGCAGCACATTTAAAGAACTTAACAGCGCTTTTAATGAAGTGATTCTGCAGTTCCAGAAAACACGTACAGAAAAAGAAGAAAATTTTCGTTACTTGCAGACTGTTATGCAGCATGTTGGAGTTGGACTAATTTCTTTTGACAATAACGGGAAGGTTGAGTTTATAAATAATGCCGCAAAAAAACTTCTCAGCATTCCCTTCCTCAATAATATAAACGGCCTTGACCGTATAAACCCGGGGCTTGCAGATAAAATAAGCAGTATTAAATCCGGTGAAAAAGTTACAATAAAAATTGTAGATAAAAATGAACTGATACAGCTTATAGTATATGCCACTGAATTCCGGCTCCGTAATCAAAACTATACACTTGTAGCTATGCAGAATATACAAAGCGAACTGGAAGAAAATGAAATGGAAGCATGGCAAAAGCTTATTCGTGTATTAACACACGAAATTATGAATTCCATCACACCAATCTCTTCCCTTGCCGGAACTGTAAACACCATTATTGCCAAGTCTACTGAAAACACTACTGTGTTTGATGAAGAAACATCAGACGATATTAAAAATGCCCTTAATACTATTCAGAAAAGAAGCCAGGGACTTATAAATTTTGTAGAAAACTACCGCAGCCTTACAAAAATTCCAAAGCCAAATTTCCAGATATTTACAGTAAAAACTCTTTTTGAAAGAATTGACAGCCTTATTGGGCGTGAGTTTAAACAGGATGGTATATTATTTAAATGCAGAATTGATCCGCTTTCACTTGAACTGACTGCTGACCCGGAACTGATAGAACAGGTATTAATTAACCTGCTGCTAAATGCAAAATATGCTGTAAAAACTGCGGCAAAACCTGAAATAAATTTACTGGCAAAACTCGATTCACGCAGTAAGGTTGAAATAGCCGTAACGGATAACGGCCCGGGTATTAAGGAAGACATTCAGGAAAAAATATTCATCCCGTTTTTCAGCACAAAAAAAGAAGGTTCAGGAATAGGATTAAGCCTTTCACGCCAGGTAATGCGTTCTCACGGCGGCAGCATAAGAGTAACTTCCACACCTGATGTAGTAACAGCATTTATATTGAAGTTTTAAATAATAGATTTTGATTTTGTCCCCACCCTTAGGGGGGCGGGGACAGGTTTTTGCAGAATGCAAAAAGCAGGGGCGGGGGTTTCAGGCATTTTCTTTTAAGCTGCCAATCCCCTTAATAACATCTATAAATTCTTTCTCAATTTCCTGCCCGCGGTTTCTTCCGTACCACAAATGAAGTTTTTCAAGCCATGCATGCTTTTCAAGTCCCTGTGCTTTTAACTCCTTAACAAGCTCAACGGCAGCTTTTGGGCGAGGCCCCCAGCGGAATAATTCATTGCCTATGTTATCAAAACCGGCAATAACAGGAATGCTTTTGGTTCCGTTCGTTAAAAACTGGTCCATTATATCAGGATTAGAATCACGCAATACCATTTTTAAAGTGATATTAGGATTATCCTTTGTCATAACATAAATATGAGGAATAATCTGTGCAGAATCGCCGCACCAGCTTTCAGTTAAAACCATCCATGTCTGCGGCTCTGTTATTTTACTTATTTCAGCGGCAAGTTCATCATTTACTTTGTATGTTTTTTCAATGCGTGCTACCCTGTGAAGATTAAGCTTTTTATTTGTGTATTTTTCTGCTTCCTGCTCATCAAGCTTTTCGGGCTCAGCATTTGCAACTTCTTCAATTGTATTTTGAATATATTCCTGGTATGTAAGTCCGGATTTAATTATGCTGTCAACTAATGAATTTTCCATTATTCTCTTCAATATTTATCTGTTGTGATATAAGATAAAGATAATGGGAAAAGGATTCAGGTTAAAAGAGTTATTTTTGTGCAATTATCGCACTCAGCAGTCCGGCATGACTGTTAGAGCATGTCCCTTTGGGAGCTTCCAGGCCGTGATAGCAGCTAAGTTAAGAATTTGCCTGTTGCTTCTTCAAATAAACAGATAGCACTTTAATGTCCTTATAAACTTACTGGAGTAGTATCTTTTATATGTACAATAAAACATACCATTATAATCTTAACTTCCGTCACGGTTAAGAGAAAGATTGTGAAGGCGGGGGAATATTATTAAAGTTTAATTTTAGTTTCAAATCCAATTTCATTTCTAATCATATCATATAATATTCTCAATGAATCAAGAAATATTATTGGATGCTTATTAAATTCTGACAAATTTTCATTATATGCCTGGAATTCTAGAAAAATGTCTCTAGTACTTGATGTATGGGTAAGCGGAGAAAAATGTGTTGCGTGACTAAATTCCTCATAAAATAGAGTTAATCTTTTATCTGGAAATTCATCGAGCATATTTTGAATTAATGTGCCTTGATACCAACATTTAATCTTAAGAAGTTCTCCATTTGGTGGATTAAATATTTTTTTCCAATATTCTACTTTACTCTTCAAAAATTCAATTTCGTTTGGTGAGAACTTTCGCAATGCTTTGGCTATTTTGCCATAATCGCTTTCTATAGTTCTTATATATAGTTGATATCTTAATAACTGATCATATTCAAAATATTTTTCTATTCTTTTATTTATTTTACTTTTATTGTAGGTGACCCAATGATACATTGCTACTAATTCCAATACTGCTCGAGAATGATGATAAACAGATAAATTTGCGGCTCTTTCATAACATCCTATTATAGCCCAACCCTCAATTAGTGTTTTTGATAATAACGCAGCTGTAAATCTTTTGAGAGGTTCTGTAGAAAAGTAATTGTTGTTTGCTCTTAATTCGAAACTAGCCTCTAATAAGGTATTATAAAGATTTGGAATTTCCGTTTTATCTATCAAAAGTTTTATTCGGTTTACAAATTCTTCGTACTCCGCTATTTGTTTCGAAGTAATAGTGCTATCATCACCCAACTTCATAACTAGTCCCTTTGTTTTAGTTGTAACTTAAACAATAATTCTAATAATTATTAATAATATTAGAATTTTGATTGAATTTATAAGTTATAAAATCATTAATTGCGTAATTTTTAGGCAATACCATGAACAAGTAATTTAAGAATTTTGTGTAATTTAAGCCTAATCACTATTCAAAGAAGACTTATTTTTTCTGTAAAAGTTATTTCTGTGCAACTGCAGCAACGGGCTGGTAAGGCAGGTTTATTTCTTCCATTGTAAAAAATTTATTCTCCCCCTTTTGCAACCCTCTTACTACAATTTTAAGTCTCGTAGGAGTTCTGCTTAACAAAAGGAAACGAAAAGGCCTTGGTGAAGCGCCGGTATATAAATCTTTATGGAAATCAATACCGTCATGAAACCCCTCGCACGGACTGTCTCCTCCGCCGGATACTATAAACGTCTTTCTGTATTTCATGAATCTCTCATAAGTCAAAGTCTTTCCACTCAAAACGATTTGAACCATCGAATACCATTTCTTTTATAAGCAATATTCTTTCCCTGTCATTGGATTCTCTTCCCATACATTTTTCAATAAATGATGTCTTTTGAAGGTCACCAGCAATAACAATGGGCCTTACTGCAGCCTGAGATATTGCAGACTCTTTGTACCGGGCAGCACCTGAAGCAAATATTCCTAAGGTGTAAAACTTATATAAAAGGAACAATAACAGAATTAGTGATGTATACTTAAAAAAAGTTCTGAATATTTTTTTATAATTCATGTTTTAACAGCTTTATAATAGAGCTATAATAAAACAGCAGGTAATAATACATTTTATAACAATTATTTGTGATGCTATTTCCTTACTGCTCAACATATAGAAAAGTTCCTGTAAAAATTGGGTTAAAAATAAAACATTGATTTCATAACTCAATGTTTATACCTTTGATATGAAGGGAATGAATGTTTATGATTACAGATATTAAATATTTTACCCCGGAAGAAGCAAAAAGAACTCTTCCACTGGTAAGGCAGATTGTTAAAGATATTCTCAACTCAACCCGTGAAATGAGGCTTATTGCCGAGGATTTTGGCGGAGAAAATGTTGAAAAAAATCCTTCCATTGTCAGGCTTGCAGAACATGTACAGAGTTTTATGCAGGAACTTGAAGAACTCGGCTGTTATTACAGGGACTGGAATTTTAATATCGGTCTTGTAGATTTCCCCGCTATTTTCGATGGTAAGGAAGTTCTCCTGTGCTGGAGAAGTGATGAAGATGATGTTTTATATTATCACGGTACCGAAGATGGTTATGCAGGCAGAAAGCTTATCCCCGAACAGTACAGATAAGTTTGTAATTATCTCATAAAATTTGTTGTCTGTACACTGTAAAAATATTTCTGGCTTCACTCCTCCGGAAGTGAGACATTAATATAAAGTGCAGCAAAAAATGATTCCGCACCCTGTGTGGGTGCTATGTTATACGAAGGTAGTTTCCTCCAAATAACATTGTAATCCATCCGGTAATGCCTCCGCATTTTGCAGCATCTGTATGCTCTACCCATATTTCACTCCATCCGGGGTGAAGATAAAAAAAGCATTAGGCAGATGTAATATTTGTATTCCATTCCGGAGGATTGGAAATATTGGTAGCCCGGCAGTACCAACCAATCAAAGCACTCCGGCAGGAATGTAACGGCTCTTATATGAATAATGACGTGTATTGTCGCAGTCAGTTCGGGAATGCTGTGTAATGTTTGGGTGCTATTTTTATATGCCAATGTTTCCGAACTTCGTGGTAAATGCAATAAACGTTAGTAGAAATATTATGTTGCTCTTCTTCCCTTTAGGGAAGGCATTATTATAGGAAATAATCTCCAACAATGAAGGCTTGCCTTTAGGTAAGCTACCGCTATTATCTAATAACAGTATTTTATTATAGGGTAACAATACATTTTTTATACCGGCTAATAATATTTCACTACTGGCGGAATTTTACCTGAAGTTGAGAAGCCTGTGCTGTCAGGAGCTTAACCGGATGAAGATTTTATAATTAACCTGACATAATTATAGAAGAGACGCTTTAGGTTTTGTGCTCTCCTTAGCGGGGAGCACAATATTTAAATAGCTGATTATAACAGGCGTAATAAATTACATATCCTCTTCACCAATTTTAAACTCAGCAGAAGATGAGTCAGCCTGTTCAGAAAGCATATCCCTTACCCTGAAAATAAGTTTATAAGTACCGGCAGTGTAAGTAGAATCAATGTCAAACTGGGCTTCAAGCTGAGTATCGCTCATCTTTTCTTTTTCAACTTTCTTTTCAGTTTTGCTTACTACGCCCTTAACAACTTCACCATTTGGCTTAACAAGGTCAACCTGGTAAGCCAGTGAAGCAGTAAACTGCTGGCCGTTTTCATTCTGCTTAAATCCTTTAACCTGTGTTGTGGAATTAAGTTCGTATGAACCATCGCCTATTTCATAAGCAAAAGCTTCTGTGTTGTAAACTTTCAGCGTTGCACTTTCTTTTTTCCCGCATGAAGATATTAATAATGCTAATAATAAAAGAGGCAGTAACTTTTTCATAATAAATCCTTTATTAATAAAAAAACCCCGGATTAATTTAATAATTTCCCGGGGTTATCAAATACTTAAAGAACTGTTATCCGTTCTTCTTCTGGAACTCCTTCATAAATGATACAAGGTCAACAACACCCTGTTTTGGGAATGCATTATAAATAGAAGCTCTTATTCCGCCAACTGAACGGTGTCCTTTTAATCCGTCGAACTCACTTGCAGTAGCTTCAGCAACAAACTTTTTCTCAAGTTCTTCTGAAGGCAGCCTGAAGGTAACGTTCATTAAAGAGCGGCTGTCTTTATCAGCATGCCCTTTGTAGAAGCCGTTACTTGCATCAAGGCAGTCATAAAGAATTCCGGCCTTTTCAACATTGTTCTTATACATAGCATCAAGCCCGCCATTCTTTAACAGGTGCTTTGCCACAAGGCCTATAATATAAATACCAAATACAGATGGAGTATTATAAAGAGACCCGTTATCAATCTGAACTTTATAATTTAACATTGTATGAAGTGAATCCTGACTTCTTTCAGCAAGGTCTTTCCTCATAATAACAAGTGTAACGCCTGAAGGCCCGATGTTTTTCTGTGCACCGGCATAAACAATACCGTATTTATTTATGTCTATCTTTTTATGAAGGATATCGGATGATGCATCGCATACAAGCGGAACATTGCCAACTTCCGGTTCTGAATGCCATTCGGTTCCATAAATTGTGTTGTTGGATGTAAAGAATGCATAATCTGCTTCAGGATCAAGCTTAAATTCTTCCTGCTTTGGAATTCTCTTAAAGTTTTCAGCTTCAGTTGTAGCTGCTATATTAACTGCACCAACTCTTTTTGCTTCCTTTACAGCCTTCTTGCTCCAGCTTCCGGTTACAAGGTAATCTGCTTTCTTATTCACTGTCATAAGATTAAGGGGAACCATAGAGAACTGAAGACTTGCACCCCCCTGCAGGAATAAAATTTCGTAATTATCATTTATATCAAGCAGGGATCGTAAATCAGCTTTGGCCTCAGCAAATATTTTATCAAACGGTTTGGAACGATGGCTGATTTCTAATATAGACATTCCGACACCCGGAAGTGAGAAAAGGTCTTTTTGTGCCTCTTTGAGAACTTCTTCGGGAAGAATTGCCGGTCCGGCACTAAAATTATAGATGCGTTCTTTCATATAGGTTACCTTAATAAGTTATTTTAATAATACTGGTCTGGTTAGTTAGGTCCTTCTTATTTAATTAAGTGAATAAGCAAACCATCTCTTAACTTTGGCTCAAACCATGTTGATTTAGGCGGCATTATTTCACCTGCATCTGAAATATTCATCAGATCATCCACAGAAACCGGGAAAACCGAAAAGGCAACAGCCGCTTTGCCGCTGTTAACAAGCTTTTCAAGTTCCCTGGTTCCGCGTATACCACCCACAAAATCTATTCTTTTATCTGTACGAACATCGCCAATACCCAGTACAGGAGTAAGCAGAAAATCCTGCAGTATGCTTACATCCAGTGTTTCGGCCACTGATTTTGAAAGGCTGACACTTGCCTCTACCGATGCCTGTGGTTTCAGCAGGTACCATTCATTATCAATATACATGCAGTATGATCTTCTTTCCGAAGGCATTGGGTTTGATGTTTTTTCAACTGTAAACTTTTCTGATATTTTATCAAGCAGTCCTTCCTTGCTTAAACCGTTAAGGTCTTTTATTACCCTGTTATATGGTAATATTTTTAACTGTTCAGCAGGGAAAAGAACGGCAATAAAATAATTATATTCTTCATCCCCTTTATGAGAAGGGTTGCTTTCCTGTTTTGCCTTACGGGCACGGCTTGCACTTGCTGCACGGTGATGCCCGTCAGCTATATATAAATTTTTTGTTTTTGCAATTTCATCAGTAATAAGCTGGTTATATTCATCAGGCAGAATCCATACATCATGCTGTATTCCGTCAGGAGCGGTAAAAGAATAAACAGGCTTAACATCCTGCATTGTTTTATTAACCGCTTCATTTATTTTTTCAGAACCTTTATATGTAAGGAATACAACTCCTGTCTGTGCTTCGGTTGTAATTATATGATTGGTACGGTCATCTTCTTTTTCCTTACGTGTTTTTTCATGTTTCATTATAACATCGCTGTCATAATCATCAACAGAAAAAGTAGCGGCAATGCCAACCTGGGCACGGCCATCCATAACAAGTTTATAAAGATAAAAATGAGGCTTATCATCAGTTACAAGCGGGGCATCTTTAGCAATTCTGTCAATATTTTCCTTTGCCCTGCTGTAAATTTCCGGTGAGTAAGCATTAACCGAATCATCAAATTCAATTTCGGAGCGGGTTACTCTTAAAAAACTGAGCTTGTTATCTTTTGCATATTCCTTTGCTTCATTCCTGTCAACCACATCATAAGGTACGCTGGCTACAACAGGAGCTGCCTGTGCTTCCGGCCTTAATGCCCTGAATGGTTTTATAACTGCCATTAATTACTCCGCTAATTGAAAAAAAAATATATATCAAAAATCCGTAAAATATCACCAATATTCCACAATAATACACTTTATTAATTGCGCTGTTATGTAATTATGAATATCAATTCTATTATTTGAATTGATTAGCCCTTTCAAAGCAGAATTATGCATTATCTTCTATTATATTTTATTCCAGTACATGCATTATCATAGCAATTTATCCTGCCTGTGTATATTTTAATACATCCCAAAACCGGAAATTAGAATGGCAGCCAGAAAAAACAGCACAGATAATTCTACCGACTCATTAAAACGGAAAAAAGGCAGGCAAAAAATTACAGGCCATGTGGATTATTACCGCAGTTTTTTCTCAGAAAATCTGCAGAATAAAAGAGATATATTTGTATGGCTGCCGCCATCTTATGACAATGACAGGATAACAAAATATCCTGTACTTTACATGCATGACGGCCAGAATATAATGGATCCCAAAACTTCCTCTATGGGTGAAGACTGGCGCGTTGATGAAACGGCTACCCGGCTTATTGTTTCCGGCAGGATGAAAGAGATTATTATAGTAGGCATTAACTATACTGATAACAGGCTTGAAGAATACAGCGATTCGGAAACAGGAAGAAATTATGTAAAGTTTCTTATTGAAGAAGTTAAACCATTTGTTGATAAAACATACCGCACATTGCCGGATGCAGAAAACTCTGCACTTATGGGATCTTCTATGGGGGGACTAATTTCATTTCTTATAGTATGGCACCATACTGATGTATTTACAAAAGCAGCATGCCTTTCAAACTCATTCCATTATGAAAGCCAGAAAGCAATAAGAATGGTGAGGGAATACACCGGGGAAAAGAAAAACATAAAGCTGTATCTTGATCATGGAGAAGACGGGCTTGAAGAGGGACAGTTGATGTTTGCTGAATTAACAATAAAAGGTTATCTGTTGGGACAAGAACTTGACTATTTTTATGACCGCGGCGCTGAACACAATGAAGCTGCCTGGGCTGACAGGCTTGAAAGGCCGCTTTTATTTCTTTTTGGTAAAAACAATTTTATGGATGATAAGGAATAATAAAAGCACCCCGCAGGTGAGATGCTTTTATTATATTCATTTTACTATCTAGTCCCTGTAATTATTTTGACTACAAACAGGAAGTGTCTGGTTTGAAGTAAATGCCTGTAAATGCTGTTCGGATGCTTTTAGCAGGTGGCTGTAAACCCGAAGAATATCAGATTTTGTTACAACGCTGTCTATCTGTGTTTGAATATCAGCAATGTCTTTTGATTCAATTTCTTCACCAACAGCCAGTGCTTCTTCACCTGATATACTTCCTTTTTCAACCAGTGAAGTGTACAGAGCCTGTAATGTAACATCCGTAAATACACCAACTTCATTACTGGTAACCGGGTCAGGTACTGCATATTTGTTTAATTGTTTAAGTATAGCATCCATGTGAGTTTGTTCACTCTTGGCTATGTTATTAAACACCCTGTAGCCCCACTTACCGTATAATGTAATATACACGTCACGTGCCAGCTTTTCTTCCTCACGCATGAATATAAGTCCTGCTCTTTCATCATCAGTAAGCACACCTGAAGGAATTGGCTTTTGCAGTTCAGATAACCCGGTTGTACCGGAGTCTTCAGATACGGGGGAAGAACATCCGGCAGCAAATACTGATATTATTACTGCCGCCAGAAGAGATATTATTATTTTCATTATAATCATCCTTATAAAATTTAATTATTCACCAGACCGTTTTACTTTTTGTAATTATCTGCCCCGCCTGCCTTTTGGCCCTGTGCCATCACAGACACCAGTACCATACCTGCCGCCTGCACCTTTGCCGGTACCATTACAAACACCGTATCCCCCGCCGTTGTTCATTCCAAAGCCTCTGCCTGCTCCATACTTTCTGCCGCTGCCGTTACGCATTCCGGTGGTTGTATTAAAATTATCACAGATACCATCACCATTTGCATCTACAAAAAAGGCGCCTCTCTGGCCGGTACCGGCTTTGGTACCTGTATTTTGGTTTTTTGCCTGCGCATTTAACGTAACTGCAGCAAATATAAACGTGCCGGCAATTAATAAACCGGATGTAATTTTCTTTACTTTCATTTTGTCACTCCTTTTATTAAGTTATTTGTGTTTCAACAGCTTTATGCAACAGGAATGCCAGTTTTTTTACGCGTATTTTAGCAGGTTTTAATAATAATGTTCGTCACTAATGACGAATAACACCGTAAGAAACGACGAAAAAGCACATGGTACAGTTGTTGTTTTATAACGGGGAGGCAATTAGTGAAATCAGCATTAACAGTTAAAGCAAAATACCTTGTACTTATTTCTCTTACTCTTACATTAATACTGTTTATTATAACAGTATTAGATATAACAGAGGGGAATAAGGATATCTCTCTTGCAAAACGCGACGAGGCATTTTCACTGTTAGGTGCTGTAAAAAAGAGTGCTGAAAATGTATACATAAGCAGCAGTGAAGTAGAAAACCAGATTAAAGAAAAGCTAATTAATGCAGCTTACTTTATAGCAGATATTGATAAAAGTATCAGCCTTAACAACACCAGGCTGCAGCGTATAGCTGACGATATCGGGATTGAACATATTTCGTTATTTAACTCCGAAGGGAAACGAAAAATTTCCAACGACAATGTTGAGTTTAATATAAGAAGCCAGTTTGCAGGTGAAATTGATTCAATAAATGCCGGATTATATGATTATTTCTTCCCGGGTATTATATATGATAAAGATGGAGCTGAACACTTTTCAGTTATTCAGAAAAGATACCCTCCGCGTGATGGCTTTATGGTTATTTCTTTGTCATCAGAAAAACTGCTGGATTTCAGGAAAAGAATTGGCGTGGGAAGCCTTTTCCAAAACATAGCTTCCACAGCCGATATTGTTTACGTAGTAATGCAGGATGAAAAAGGAATTATTACTGCAAGCCGTGGTGTTGATGAATTAAGCTCAATTGACAGCGATACCTTCCTTGCTTCTTCCCTTAAAGAAAATAAATTTATAACGCGTGAGGCTTCCTTTAAAGACAAAAAGGTTTTTGAAGCTGTGATGCCTTTTAATTTTAATGATAATAATACCGGAATTATAAGAATAGGGCTTTCACTTGACCAGGCAGATAAACTGTTAAACAGGACTGTTTTAAGAAGTATCGTTATTTCATCCTTCCTTCTTTTAACAGGTATCATTCTTATTATAGTTATAACTGACAAACAAAATCTTGCATTAATACGCGAAGAAAATAAAAAGATTCAAACTTACACTGGTAATATTCTTAATAATATGAGCGAAGGCGTAATGGCAGCAGATGCTGAAGGAAAAATTAACTTAATAAATCCTGCTGCGGAAAAGATTATGGGATTTGAACCGGGCGCGGCCATAGGCATGTACTGCCGTGATATTATAAAAGAATCCGAATGCCTTATTGAAAAAGCAATAAGAATTAATGATGCTGTTGATTATCTGGAAGTAAAAATATTTACAAAAAACGGGAACAAAATTATAATAGGAGGAAGTGCAGATATTGTACGCAACAACGATTACAGTATAAATACTGTGGTTGCTGTTTTCAGGGATATAACAGAACAGCGTTCAATGGAAGAAGCACAGAAAAGAAATGAAAAACTTAGCGCTATGGGTGAACTAGCTGCAGGCGTAGCACATGAGATTAAAAATCCGCTTAATGCTATTGGCATAACATCACAGCGGCTTGCAAAAGAGTTCACTCCTGTTGATGGTGAAGATGAATACAGGGAAATGATAAAAACGATTAAATCAGAAGTTGAACGGGTAAGCAGTATAATTAATCAGTTTCTTACCTATGCACGCCCGCAGAAAGTAATACTAAAACAGACTGATGCGGCGGCACTAATATCAGACGTATATAATATTTTCTACAGCCGTTCAATAAAAGATAATATCCGCTTTACTGCAGAACCAGCCAAAGCTTTTATACTTGCAGATTATTCAATGCTTAAACAGGCATTAATAAATATTGTGCAGAATGCTTTTGAAGCTGTAAGCAGCAGCGGCAGCATTATTATTACTTCATCTGTTGAAAACAGGTCTTTATTAATATGTATAAGTGATGACGGGCCGGGAATACCGGATAAAAACAAGACCAGAATATTTAATTTGTACTTTACCACAAAAGTATCCGGTTCAGGACTTGGGCTGAGCATTGTAAACCAGGTAATTGCTGATCATAACGGCACTATAACTATTGACAGCGTTCCCGGCAAAGGGACAAAATTTAACATTAACATTCCACTTTGGAAGGATTAATATGAATTGTTCTATTTTAATTATAGACGATGAAAAAACCCAGCGTGAAGCGCTTGGCGGCTATTTTAAAAAGAAAGGCAACTTAGTCTACCTTGCTGAATCAGGCCTGCAGGGAATAGATATAGTAAAAGGGAAACAGATTGATATAGTATTGACTGATTACCGTATGGAAGGGCTATCGGGGATAGAAACACTTGAAGAAATAAAGAGAATAAACCCGGAGATAGATGTAATTATAATTACTGCTTTTGGTGAAGTTGAAATTGCCGTTGATGCAATGAAGAAAGGCGCCCTTACATACCTGCTTAAACCGGTAAACCTGGATGAACTTGATATTATAACAGAGCGGTCGCTTATTAACCGGCAGGTAATTAAAGAAAACAAAAAGTTAAGGCAGGAGCTTGAATATAACAGGAACTTTGACAGCATAATAAGCCAAAGTAAAAAGATGGAAGAAGCGCTGAATGTTGCGGCCCGGGTTGCCCAAAGTAATGCGCCTGTTTTATTACGAGGGGAAAGCGGTACAGGGAAAGAATTGTTTGCACGCGCAATTCACTTTGCAAGCGAAAGAAAGGACAGAGCATTTGTTACAGTTAACTGCGCTGCTTTGCCTGAAACTCTGCTTGAAAGTGAAATGTTTGGTTATGAGAAAGGCGCATTCACCGGCGCTGACCAAAGAAGAGCAGGCAGGTTTGAAGAGGCCGGAGACGGAACAATATTTATAGATGAAATTGGCGATATCCCGCTGCTTATGCAGGTTAAGCTTTTAAGAGTATTACAGAGCGGAGAATTTTCCAGGCTGGGATCAAACCAGGTGCTAAAGACAAATGCAAGAATTATCACCGCCACCAACCGTAACCTGGAAGAGCTTATTGCACAAAACCTTTTCAGAGAAGATTTTTATTACAGGATAAACGTGGTAAGTATAAATATACCTCCGTTAAGAGAAAGGAAGGAAGATATTCCCCCGCTGGTTGATTACTTTGTAAGAAAATTTGAATGTAAAAATAAAATAATTTCAAAAGAAGCATTTGACCTTATACTGAAATATGATTTTCCCGGTAACGTAAGAGAACTTGAAAATACAGTTCAGCGTGCATGTGTACTTTCAAGAAATAATATAATTGCCTCCACCGACCTGCCGCCACAGGTTCAAATGGCAAATAATCATAATACCGGCGAAGGATTTATTCCGGAGATTTCTGATCTTAACAAGCAGATTACATTTTTTGAAAAGGCCATACTTGTAAAAGCCCTGAATGAAACCTCGGGAAACCAGTCCAGGGCAGCCAAACTGTTAAATATTTCAGAGAGGAACTTCAGGTATAAAATGGAGAAGTATAACATGTAATTTCGTCAGTATTTGCCGTTTTTATGCGTCAAAAATGACGAACCAATTTACCAAATATGAATAAAAGGCAAGTTTTTAACTTTATTTTTCCGGCATAAGTGTTGAGATAACTTTATAAGAGCTAAGATTATGAAAAAAGTATTTTTAATTATAATAGTTTTATTCCTGCACTATGCTGCCTTTGCGCAGGTTAAGGATTCTTCTGCTGTAAAACAGGCCGAGAACAAACAGCCTAAAAAAGAGCAGGAAAAGACTTCCGACACTCCAAAGAAAAACTTTGTTGATGAAAACGGCGATGGAATAGATGACAATACCCAGTCACGCGGGAAAGGGAAGAGACGCGGGAACCAGGATAAATTTGTTGACAAGGATGGAGATGGCATAAATGATAACCGCTGCAATGGCCTTGGATGGGGAAACCAGGGGAAAATGAAAAGATATGGCAAAAGAGGGAAATAGAAATAACACTCTGCTCTTCCTGATCATTTTTTTGCTTACCGGAAGTACTATTATAAAAGCACAGGTTAGCGGAATGGCGGGCTACTCCGCTTTTGCGGATGATAATCCGCAGAGAACTTCAGAGGGAACATCAGAATTTATAAATACCTATCTTGCTGAATTAAACCTGCAATTATTTAACCGCGATTTATATTTAACATATTCAGGTGGATACTCTGCCTACACTAAATTAGACAGTATGAGTTTTCAACTGCACTCATTTGAATTAAGTTATGCTTTCAGTACCAGTGCAGACAGTATTGAAGACAGCCAAAACATCTACACATCACTTAGCTATTCATTAAAAAGAGGTAAGGATGATTATGCAGTTTATGATTACTCGCAGGTTAATGCATTTATAAACGGGCGCTTCCCCCTGGCAGAAACATTCTTCATAAGCAGCGGACTGTATTCGACGTATAAATCTTTTCCTTCCCTTAATAGCCTAACCCATTTTGAGAATGTTATTTCATTACAGCTTTCAAAGTTTTTTAATTCCGGTACCGGAATTTTTATGGATAACAGCCTGGGTTCTATGAATTACTCCTACACACAGGAGGGAACTGGTTCTTCAGGGCATGGCAGCGGCAGGCGAAAGAGCAGCAATAGCAGCGGCATGGATATTTCCTACAATGTTATTCAGTTAAGAAACGGGATAAGGATATCACAGTCTGTTTTTGAAAACACCGGGATGGCAGCGCGTTACCTGCACCGCGAAAATCTGAAAGATAATAAGGGAATGTATCTTTCATCTGCTTATATATATTCAGGCGATGACGAATTATGGGATGACTCTTATGGATTTTCAGGGAATGAATTTTGTGTAGAATTAACACAAAATTTGCCTTACGATATTATTATTAAAGCCGGAGCAGATTACAGCAGCCGCCATTATACAAACAATGCGGCGGATTCATTAAATATTTCAGAACGCAGAGATGAGAAAATTGTTTTTACAGCGGGTATGTCAAAAACTTTTTATGAGCTGCCGTTGTTAAGTTCTCTTGAGGTAACAGTTGAATATATGTTTATAAATAATAAATCAAACCAGTTATTGTTCGCATATAAAAATAACCTGTTTATGATTGGGGTACAGGCAGGGTTTTAGCAGTCGTTGTTACCCATATTTCCAATCCTCCGGAATGGAAGATAAAAAACATTATATCTGATTAATGTATTTCTCATATACATTTTTCACGGGAAAATGCAAATCCCTCCCGGCTGATGCCGTACTCCCTTTGCTAAAGGGAGACTTAGCTTCATCTCCCTGTCGTAAAAATATTAGGTAATAAATATTTGGTATGGTATTGTTGCAATCCTGCATGAACAATAACACATAATGTATCCTCTTCCTGGCAGGAAGGTACTGTAGAAATTAATCCCAAAAGAATGAAAGATTGCCATCGGGTAAGCCACTCAGAAAAACCTTTAAGGTTTTCATCCGGAAGCAGAAACAAATCACATTGAAAAACATATCCGCAGAAACCTTAAAGGTTTTATATTGAATTTATTTAAAATAAAAAATTCGTCCCTGTTTTTATACAGAGACAGATTTTTAATAATTACTATTTCACATGAGAATTATACTATCATATTCTCTTATTAATGAAGTCTGTGGAGCTGTTTCATCAGATGCTAATTTATATGTTGTACTAATTGCTCTGATGGAATATACTTTGCCAATCACACTTCCCCATGGACTATCATCCTGGCATGTTGCTGTAGTTCGAGATGAAATTGTTTTCCAAAGAACCCAACCACTCGCAACAGCATAATCACCTTGCTTGCCTTTTACGAGAGTATAATTAAATTTATATATTTCGTAGCCTGTAACAACATTCTGATTTGAAGGACTCCAACTCAAAGTAACAACTTTATTTGAATCATTAAGATTATAATATGCGGGCGATGTTGTAAAGTTTGCTGGAACTGTAAGTTTGGGGCAAGCCGTTAATTCATTGGAAAAATCAGAATATAGACTGTGTGTTCCATCTTTAAACCTTAATTTATATGAATAGGTTCTCCCATAATTCCAATCAACAGAATTATCAGTATAAGAATTTTGAGTACTTGGTAATGTAGTTAATAATGAACCTGAACGCCAAACTTCAACCTGGTCTACATCGTCATCAGTTGATGGCCGCCATACAAATCTTGGGCTATATGAACCAGTTAAATATAATTGAGATAAAACCGGAGCATCTGGAGCGACAATAGTATTTTGAATAGCAATTTGCACATTCGTTGGTTCATAAAAATGTGTGTTTAGATTTATATTTGTCTTATTTATTATTTCCTCGTCATAAAGTCTTATTTTAGCCATCATATTAACGCCATTGTAAGTGAATGTCTTCCAATCTGTCCAACCTTTTGTAGCATTAGGATAATCAGGCCATTCAAAAGTGACTAATGTTGTATTATTAATTGTAATATAGGCACTACTGCTTATTGAATAGTGCATTGTAAAATCATATCCTCCATAAGAATAATTATACGATTCGACTGATCGATCATAAGGATACCATTGATCACCTAAAACTGGAGGCGCTATTTCTTCTTTAGGCCATGATAAATTGTCTGAATATGAAAAACCTCGTTTTTCTAATTTTTCGCTAATACCAGACCCTGCAATGGGTTCGTTAATTGTCTGTGTACAGCCAGCAAATACCAGAACCACAAAAATAATTACTAATGATTTAATACTATTCATAATATTTCCCTTTTTTATATGTCGAATATAGAATCTGAAAACTACAACATACATAATCAATTCCTATATTTTTAGTATATATTTCCTATAATTTTATTTGTATCTCTTTAGTAATTTGATTTGCTATAATACTTAATTGTGATGTTGACCTTAATTTTAATTTCTTGATTATATTTGACTTATGAACTTCAACTGTTCCTGGTGAGATAAAAAGCGTAGAGGCTATTTGTTTGTTTTTTACCCCTTTTGCTATTAGTGAAAGTATTTCCTTCTCACGCTTACTTAATAACTCATTTACTTCAAATGAAATTCTTTCCGAAAAGGATGTAGAGTTGTCATAATCATCAATACAAACTTTTTTATGGAATAATAATGCAACTGCTTCACCTACTTTTTCTAATGGTGCAGTTTCATGAATAATATTCTTAATATTTTTTGAAAAAAGACTTTGCAAATAAAAAGCCTCTTTGCTTGCAGTATATATAAGAACCCTGTCTAAAAAACCCCAAACAGATAAATTATCTATTATTTTAATAATATCGACCTTATCCAAATAAGCATCATCAATTATTAGAATATCAGAGTTAGGTAAAGTATCTGGACTTATTTTATTTACATAATAAATGAAGTAATAAGGAAAGAAAATACTTTTAAAACCTTCAGCCACTATTGGCCTTTTACTAAAAATGCTAATATTTAATTTATTCATTCCGCATCCCCTCGATAATTGAATAATCAGTAATTTTGTTGATAATTTATAAATAATGCATCAATAAATAAAGTTATTTTCTTTATTGTTGTAAACAGAAACACATTTTCTGACTATAGCATTTACCTGTTTTAATCCAAAGATGGAAGAATAGTACTATGATTATTATTTAATCTACATTTGCTCTTAAATATAGCAACAGCCAGAAAAGCATTTGTCCCTATTTCCTGACTTAACAACGGGGAGATATGTCGTTGGTGTAGAATGGTCATTCAGTGCATACTGCATTTTAAAATAAAAAATCCGTCCCTGTTTTTATACAGAGACGGATTTTTATTTTTAAGAACTGATTGGTTTATAAACCGAGGCCTACTGATATAACATGATTGTCACCAAGAGCGTCAAATTTAACAGCTCTGTAAGCATAATCAACAATTATATTAACACCTTCGCTCAGCTGGTAATGTATACCAACACCTGCGGTAAGGCCATAGGTATTATAATCTGCATCCATTTCGGGAGCAATAGAGTAACCGGCACGTGCATAGAACATTTTATCGAAGCCGTATTCAGCGCCTATTTTGTACTGGTCACCGTAAAAGTTATTACTCTCAAAAGAAGAAGTAACAAGCAGATCATTTTGTTTATCAAGCTGCATCTGGTATCCAACACCCATTTCAAGAGATGCAGGAAGTTCAAAGCTTGCAGCTTCTATTTTATAATACTGCTGAGGCCTGTTAAGTGATGAAGCAACGGCTTTAATATTTAAGCCTGAACCATCATATTTCATAGAAGGGCCAAGGTTACGGATAACGATACCAAAATCGAGTCCGCTTACATTAGCAAGATTTGAATATGCAAGGCCAATATTAAAAGCTATGCCTGAAGCGCTAACAAGAGCAATCTTTTCAGAGATGTAATTGGCAGTAAGGCCAACACTGATTCTATCGCTGATAGAATTAGCATAAGTAAGGCCAATTGTCATTACCTGTGGAGAGAAAGTTGATCCTGTACCTTCAGGAGCATCAACAGTTGTTTCTTCGATATCGCCAATATTAAGAGATTTGATATCGAAAGCAATAGAACCAAAACCATCAACTTTTGTAGAGATAGCTCCGTACTGAACAGAGATATCTGCAATATGAGTCATATTTGAAAGGAAGATGTTTGTATTGAATTCAGCCCTTGAAAGATTAGCAGGGTTAAAGTATAAAGCATCAAGTCCTTTTGAATTTGTTACAATGGAACTGCCCATTGCAATGCCTCTTGTTCCCACAGGAATAAGAAGTTCAGAAGCACCAGCAGTTCCGTTTCTGTTGCCGCCGCCGGCAAAGACCTCGGCGTTGAGCAAAAGAAAACTTAAAATTAAACTAAGATATATTTTAAATTTCATTTTTTTCTCCTATACATTTTTTCTAAAATCTATCAAGTATCTGCTGCTCCTGAATGATAGCTACTTTTAAGATTTTAGTAGCGCCGATTTCAGGCATATCTATGTATACAATGAAAATACCGCTGGCGACCGGCAGTCCTTTATCATTTGCAAGATCCCATCTGTAATACTGATCATTATCATCTTTATCCATAACTCTGACTAACTGACCAGCAAGATTGTAAATCCTTATTTTTGCTTTAGGAGGCATATGGCTGAAAGTTATAAACCTTTCATACTTGTTAAGCTCCTGTGGGTTAACACCATAATAAGGATTAGGGAATGCTTTGATTCTGTCTACGTCTGCCTTGGTTAATGATGCATCATCATTTGTAACTGCAGGCGCTGTAAATGTAAATACATCATTAGGAGTATTTACAAAGTAAGGAGTAATAGTTAATACCTGCCCATCCTGAGGATTAAAAGTATAACCGCTTCTTATTAACGGCCACCATGCGAACATAACAGGCAAATCAGGACTGTTGCTAAGTATTGAGGTTATATCTGTCTGCGGTTCTTCTGTGTATGGAGAATCAAGAATAAATAAATACTCTCTATCTTTATAGTCTTCAGTAGGCTGCCATAATCCATTTGCTGCAGCCAGGCCATCTACTTCAACAAACACGGCAGCAAGCTGTTTTGCAGGCTGAGACGTAACATCCCATACAGTAAAATGCTGCGGAGTATAATCCACATAAGTATTGCTTGGCCTTAAATAACGGTAAGCTTTCTGGCCGTCAGCATTAGTTCTGAAACGAACTTCAACTTTTTTATAGTCAGCACCCGGAATTACATTATGGTAGAAATTAAAACCAGCACCAAGTCCACCGCCCATAGCTTCAAGGGTTGAACCAACACCGGTAAACCATCTGTCATCTTTGGGAGAAAAAGAATAACTACGAACAGCAACTGCGGGCCCAATTACTTTAACCATCATACCGTCAACAATCGGGTAATTAAAATCACCAGACTGGTTTGTTTGATCAATAATCACTTTTTTATTGGCTGTCTGATCAAAAACTGACCAGTAAGAAAGAGGATTGCCCTCTTCATCTACTGCATCACTGAAAGTGAGCTGGTAAGTATGCCCTGTTGTTGAAGAAGGATCAATAACAAGAGGAATAATTTCACCATCACTCATACCACCAACCCTCTGAACATCAAGAGTATCACTGGTAGTACCGGAGTACCTGTCACCCGGTAATGGTTCCTGTGGAACCACAGTAATAGCAACAACCGGATTTTCAAGTGTACTTGGAACTGCAAGAGGATCTTCGTTATAAGCATAAGCAGTAACAGCAAAATAATATTTTGTACCGTTAATAAGTACTTTATTATTTATATAATCTCTCTTAAGGTCAATAAAACGCTTAATACCGGTGTCACCACCATATTGGGCAATCTGCTCAATAGTTTCACCGGTCTGAGAATCAACTTCCTTTTGTTTAATAATAGTTATACCGTTATCAAGATCATAAGTAGCAACTCTTGTTGCTTCACTGATTGTAGCTGAAGCACTTGGAAGCTGATAAATATTATAACCTTCAAACTTATAACCTTTAAGGTCATGTCCTTCTGTCTTAGCAGCAGCAGCAGGATCAGCCCATGTTAAAACAATTTCCTTATCAAGGTTAATAGCTTTAACAATTGGCGCAGGCGGAGGAGAAGGAAGAACGAAATTGCTGTTATAAGCATCCTGAGCAATTTGATCATAAGTTTTTAAGAGCTGAACAGCCTGAATATTATCATAGCCCGCACCGCCCGCAACAATCTGTGCAAGTACAATTTCCTGTGTATCAGCAGGAGCCATTGTAAAAGGTCCGGAAGCTAAACCATATCGTCTGTCATTCGGATTAAAATAAATACCATCAAGATAACCTGTTTGAGCAACAGGATCGCCTGAAAGCGGGAATGCAGTTGTACCACCGCCTAAAGCATCAGGAATTGGAAAGTACTGACCGGTTTTGCCAATTTTACCCTGCATAAGGTTGTAAAACTCAAGTGTACCTGTCTGGTATTCACCAAGATCAGGATCACCATAAGTTTCATCACCATTAATGAAGTAATAAAAAGCTGTAGCGGGCATGTTTTTCATACCAGGACGTTTTTCACCGCCAAACATAGCTGTATCCGAAGCAGTACCTTCAACCATAGGCCCCTGGAAAAAGTCAAAGCCTGTAGCAGGAGGGTTAGCCAGATAAGTACCGTCTTCTGCATTACCATTATAAACGAATCCAAGGCTTAATACTGTATCAACGCCTGCAAAGTCATCAGTTCCATCACCAATATCAGCATCAGACCATGCAGAGACATACATATTTGTAAAAGTATCGCTGCTCTTGTTAATCATCTTGTATTTTCTAAAGTCCATATTTCCAAGCGGGCCAACAGAAGCATAAGCCCAGATAGTAATCTGAACTTCAACCCCCATTGAGGGAGAACCATAAAAGCTCTGAGCTACATCATTATTAAGGTCATTTGTAACAAACCAGATAGTCTGGCTTGCCCCCGGAACACCAGGGATATCAACTGTAGGATCATAAGACCCATTACCATCAACGTCTTCATAAGGAGCGCCTTTGGAAGCTGGCCATTCGTTCCAGTCTTTTTGATATTGAGCCCTGATTTCAGATTCAGAACCTTCGCCTTCTCTTATTTCAGTAGACATACCACCGGTTTCCCAGTCAGGCCTAACACGCCACATTCTAACATCACTAGCCTCGGGGTCTTCAGCAGTTCCATTAGGTAAAATAGCACCCGGGAGAAGCCCTGAGTTAAATGTAGTACCGCCAACTCTTATCTGGCCATTTACATCTGCTCCCCAAAGGAAACCAGACTGATAAACAGGATGCTTATTGCTTCCTTTAGGCCATTCCATGCCAGGGTTACTGCCATCAATATCGGTTTCGCCGTTTGCATAAATAAACGTAGAAATATTGTTTATGTTCAGTTTATAGGTCTGCGGCTGACCAGCAGGTTTCTTTACTGATTTGGAGTTCTTATTATCCTTTGCCATAACGCTGCCAGAAATAAGCATGCTAAAAATCAAGAGTAAAAAAACCAGCGATTTCAAAATTCGGTTCATTTTTTTTAACTCCTTATTATAAAATTAATATTCTAACCTTAAACCAAGCCTGATCTGTCTTGGTGGACCATAGAAGTAAGGATTAGTCTGCAATGCTGAAAATGAATCCTGATATCTTTCTGAATAATCAATGTTAATAGCTTTATAGAGATCAAGATACTTTGGTCCGTAGGTAGCAAGGAAACGTGCCTGACGTTCCGGATCATTTATGATACCATCATCGGTAGCAGAACCGGTACGGAGGAATACGTTTTCAATATTCTTAGCGTCAAACAGGTTGATAACCTGTACATATATATTAACTCCAAGCTGGTCAAACAATCTGAAAGTTTTATCAATTCTCAGGTCAACCTGGAAAGTAGAAGGAGTTGTAGATGAATTTAAAGCTTCAATAGGATACCTGTTACGGGCATCGCCTTCAAGGTCATCAGCGCCATCGCCTCTTGTATATGGGTGGCCGCTGCTGTATTCCATTAATACAGAAACACCAAAGTTATGAAGCGCTGCAGGGCCATCATTAGAACCAAATCTGTAGTCAAGGCTTATATTACCTCTAACAGCATTGTTAAATTCGAGAGGTGAAATATATTTAGGTGTAAATACTCTGTTTTCAACAGGAGCACCAATTATACCTCTGTTTGAATTTGGAGATGAGCCTGTTCCGCGCGCATCCTGGAAAGAAATAGAAGCGCTAGCCAAAAGTCTTTCAAATCTGCGCATGTTAAGAGAAATTTCAAGGCCCTTTGTTGTAGCAAAGTCACCATTAGCAAGGGTGGTGTAAGCCTGGAAAGGAGAACCAACAGCAGTTTTCTGTTCAACAAAAACAACCTGGTCTTTAATATCTTTATAGTAACCATTGATATCAAATGAGAGGAAGTCTGTAAGCTGCTGAGTAAAACCAATTTCATACTGAGTTGTTCTGGTAGGCCTGATATTTTTACCAACAGGGCTGCCAAAGAAGAATGAGTTTCTTAACTGGTATGAAGTTCTGTAATAACCTTCGTAAATATCAATTAACTGGGTCTGCTGAATAAACTGTCCAAACTGAGCATGGAAGAATGTTCTGTCTGTAACAGGGAAAGAGAAACCTAATCTTGGGCTGACACCCATATAGGTTGGAACGTCTTCCCAGCCATCAGCATTAAGTTCGCCACTGCTTTTATTAACACCCAATTCAGGACGTGTAGGATCTTTAAGTTTTAAGTTGTCAACATCAATATAGTCTAATCTTAAACCAAGATTTAACACAAGGTCTTCATATTCAATTTTATCCTGAACATAACCGCTTAAAAATACAGGTTTATGAGGCGCAAGGAAACCATCACCATCATAGTCATTTCCAAGTTCATCATAACCATAAGCAGTTACACCACCCTGAACACGCAGGAGGTTTCTTTTAATTTCGTCAAGAGATTTTCCTGCATTGGCAGCACTGTTAACAGCGGTATTAAGCTGAGAAGCAAGGCCGTCTGTAGCAATAGAAAGGCCCCAGTTTCTTAAAGTATACTGCTGGAATTCACCACCGATTTTAATATCGTGAATTTTTCCAATTTTCCAGTTAAATGAACCATTGATAGTAATAGCTCTTCTGTCATTCTTTGCATAGGTTGTTGCAAGTGCACCGTAAGAAGCAAATTCAAAACCATATACAGTAGTATTTAAAGGAGCCTGCCAGCGGCTTGGGAAAGCCCATCCATAAGCAGCATTGGCAACGCTATCGCCGTAAGCCCAAATATTGTCTTTAAGATCACGGTCAAAACGTTCAGTAGTCTGAACAAAATAACCTGCTGATACTTCATAGAACATATCAGGACTAATTATGTGTGTCATTTTCAGGTTAAAGGTACCGTTTGTTCCTTCAGTCTGTCCAAGACGCGGGTTCATAAAACTTGTAACGTTTATAACACCAGCCGGCCTGGTTCTTGCATCAGCTCTGACAGTTGTAAACGTACCCGATAATCTTAAAATGATAGGATTAAAATCTGCATTGAAAGTACCTGTATAGGTATAAGCATCTCTTGAGTTACCAATTACAGGGCCTGCAGGATATTTAAAGTCAATTGAGTTGCTTGTTAAAACATCGTTAATAACACCAAGGTTAATACCAGGATAAGGCTGAGGATTCTGGTCTCCCTGTGATACATAGTTAAAGTTAGCAAAGAAACGGAAGCGGGGGTCAAAAACAGGTCCGCTAACAACAGCACTTAATTCGTTGTAACCAAACCAGTAAGCACCAAGCCTTTTGTCTCCACTGTGGAAATCATCTTTTGATTTAAAACCAATATTATCTGTAATGTATTCAACACTACCTTTAATAGAAGAACCGCCTGTTTTTAATGTCTGGCGGATAATACCGGCATTAGCGCCGCCAAATTCAGCAGTGTAACCACCAGCCTGAACCTGGATTTCTTCAATAGCATCCTGAGATAGTGTAACAGCACGTCCGCCTACAACAGGATTTGTAATGTTGGTACCTTCAAGATAGTAACCAACTTCATCAATTCTACCACCGCGGATGAAGATAGCATTATCTTTTTCAACAACGCCTGCTTCCAGGCTAACAATACTATTTACACCCCTTACAGGTAAAGCAGCAATGTCTTCACTTGTAGTAGTTCTGATAGCATTTGTATTATCTTTTTGAATTAAAGGACGTTCAGCTACAACCTGAATTTCTTCAACAGATATACCTTCTGAAGGCAGCTGGAAGTTCATGTCTGTTGCCAGGTCCGTAGTAACACGAACATTTGACGTGAGAATTGATTGGTAGCCGACATATGAAGCTTTCACTTCATATACGCCTGCATTCAGGTTACGAATCTCGTAATTACCGTTAACGTCTGTAGCAGCACCGAAAGAAGTTCCTGTTATCATAACATTCGCTCCTATCAGCGGCTCACCCGTCTGCAGGTCTGTTACTTTTCCTCTTAAACGGCCTTGCCCCAAAAGCACAGACGTGCAAAGCAAAAGAGAAAAAAGAATTGTAACCATTCTTTTCATAGTACTCTCCTATAGTTTAGATTGATGGTTAATTATAATATTTTCCCAATATTTCTTATAATCTTCTATTCTGTTGGAATAATTTTTCCTTTCTTTTGTTGACAGGAATTAAAACAGTGTTTTAACTATTATGCAGCTTTTAAATAAAAATATCCATAAGGCAGGTATGACAAATTTTACCTGTCTGAATGGTGTACTTTTAGTTGGAATAGTGTTTAAGCTGTATAATTGTTTCGATATTAGTTAGTTTAAATTAATATGAACTTAATATTAACTTTGTTCAGTTAAACTGTTAAAAAACCGTATTAAAGTCAACTTTTATATATCTCTTCAAACTGTAAAATAGTAAACTTACTATTTATACTGACCTAAATATATAATTATTCGGCGAGAAATTAATAAAAAAAATAATGAAAACTAAATTTTTTGCAAAAAAATAAGGAATTCTTTCATGTTTACTTAAATTAATTATGGGTTAATTTGCCAGTAAAAACCAGCAAATCCTTTATTTTTAACATGTTTTTGCAATATTTCTGTATTTTTACCCATGTTTTCAGCTTGCTAAATTTTTTTTTCAGATAAAGTCAAGTTATAGAGCAAATCAGCATAGAAAAAGCTTATTTTTAACCTTTAATATAATTCGGAGCAGAAAACACTTAAATTATTATATTTAAACAAGTAACATAACTTCAGTTCAAGGGCTGGCTTACACTGCTTTACTTTAAAGAAAAATCAGAAACCTGCTATATAACATTTACCGCAAGTACACACAAAACCTGTTAGTCACAGAAACAATTCCTTCCTGCAAATTGCACTTGTAAAACTGCCGGTATATACTATAAGATACTGTCTAATGTTACGGCAGGCCATATTTTGTATTGCTATATTCACCATAAATATTTAATCCGCTGTATTTGCCTTCACTGTATTGTGCTGCAAGGGAACTGCAAAATTTGATAAGTTTTATCCGCCTGACTATATTTATAGTATTATGGAAATACTTATAATCCTTCTGTTGATTTTGTTTAACGGTATTTTTGCCATGACTGAAACGGCGATTATATCTTCAAAAAAGGCACGCCTTGAAGATGCAGCTAATAAAGGGAGTAAGAATGCAAGAATTGCTCTCGAACTGAGCAAATCACCGGAAGAGTTTTTATCAGCAGTGCAGGTTGGTATAACCCTTATAGGAATTGTTTCAGGTGTTTATGGCGGTGCAACTTTAACAGAGGATGTTACACCAGTTATCAGCAGTATTCCCTTTCTGCAAAACTATGCTACTGAACTTGCCTACCTGCTTGTTGTTGGAATTATCACTTATCTCTCCCTTGTTATCGGGGAACTTGTACCTAAAACAATAGCAATTAATAATCCTGAAAGAATGGCTATTATAATTGCACCGTTTATCAGGCTTGTTACAAAGGCTGCTTACCCGGCAGTAAGACTTCTTTCATACTCAACAAAAACTTTTATTAAGCTTTTTCGTATTAAAGAAAATCCAAATCCGCCTGTTACTGAAGAAGAGCTTAAGGTACTTATTGACCAGGGTTCTATATTCGGAACTATTGAGAAAAAAGAAGGAGAGCTGATAAAACGAATATTTAAATTTGGTGACCGCCGCGCCAGCTCAATTATGACTCAAAGGCATGATATAATTTGGGTTGATATAAATAAAAGTCCCGAAGAAATAAGAGACACAATGATTTCCAATAATCATTCGGTTTATCCTGTATGCGATGGTGACCTGGATAATATACTTGGCGTAGTGACAGTACTTGACTGCCTCAAAGTCCCCAATGCTTCCGCTAACCTGAAGAGCCTGCTTAAAGAGCCTATATATATACCTTATGGTTATTCATCGTTAAAGCTTATTGAGAAACTGCGTGAAAGTAAATTTTATACGGCTATTGTTATAGATGAATATGGTTCAGTACGAGGAATAATAAAACTTCGCGATATAATAGAGAATATTCTGGGTGACCTGCCGGAAAAAGGGGAAATATCAGAGCCTGATATTATTAAGCGGGAGGACGGGAGCTATCTGATTGACGGCGAAACCATGCTGGATGACCTCACCGATATTATATATATAGATAAGGAAGAGAAAAGCTATCTTACTATTGCCGGTTTCTTTATAGACAAAATAAAAAAGCTGCCTGTTACCGGGGATAAGATTACTTTTAAAAACTTTACCCTTGAAATAGTTGATATAGATGGAAACAGGATAGATAAAATATTATTAACGCTTATTGCTGAAACAGATGGGGAAAAAATGTAATTTCATTTTTGTTTATATCTAACATCTAAATCCGGCAAGGTAAATATTTATTAAATATAGATAAGTTTATATTATCATAATAAAAAGGACAGCCAAGGTTAACGGGTGTAATCTATTTGTTTACGCTCATAATTACGTTTTAGAAAGTTTTCATGATCTCCGTCAACAACAGATATGCCCTGGCGTATTTTTCTTCCAGCCCTTTTAAGAATAAGAGAATTTGCATTTACACTATACCTGAATAGTTCACTTTCCTGATTATTTAATAATCTGATTTCAACAATATTTCTCTTATCTTTTATGATAAAATAACCTTTATAAGCTTCACCCGGGTAAAGCGGATAAAAATAAATATCGCCATCCGGTTGAAATTCAATCATTGACGTATATCCCCTTGAATCTGAATAGTCATTTCTGCCTGTCCACTCCCCAATAATTACATTGTTTAAATATTTAGAGCTTGCTATTTGTAATTCTCTGTCCCTTTGTAAAATAGTATAACAACCGGAAAAGACAAAAATGGTTATAATAAAAAAATATAATAATATAGTTTTCATAGAATTTCCCCAATTCATATATCTTCAGGTGAATAAAGTGCAATAAATTTTATTGTTTTTCCACATAAAAATAAATGGACCTAAGCGGTGCAGGTTCAAAACGGCAAGCTTTTGGTTATTAAAATATTATTTCTGCAATTCTATCTTCCAAATAGAAGATGAGATGTAAAGTAATTGAAAAGGCAGAGATTTGCATACGATCAGTTTGTATGATGTCTGAAATATTAAATACAACATCCCGAATCAGAAATTAAAGAATCTATATCTGCTTATTTTTGTTTAATTTTATCCTCATACTTTTACATATATATAATTTCTGTTATTCCGGAATAAAAATGAAAATAAGATATTCTTTACTTGTTGTTCTGCTTTGTATACAGGCAGCTTTACCACAGGAAAAATCCACATCAGAGTTTGAATTTATCCCATCCGGATTAAATTTTATGCCTCTGAAAGCAAATCACCAGGAATCAAGAATAGGTGTTTTGTATTATACTTCAAATGCTAACCTGAAAGTTGATATAGGCAACAGCATTGACCTTGCCGGTTTAAATTTCACAAAATCAGGTGCAAGGTTAACTGCCGGAGTTGAGTTTACCGCCTATGCCCTTTCAACAAGCTATAAGGGAAACAGGCTTCAGATTGATGCTGTAGATGGTTTTTTCGGCGGTAATGTTGCTTATTCACTTCCGCTTGAAAAAGATTCAACATCAAGGCTGCTGGCAAGGCTGCGCATAATGCATAACAGCGCCCATTTTGTTGACGGGCATTATGATATGTCAACAAAACAATGGATTAACAATCTCGAACCAATTCCGTACACAGAAGATTATGGCGAACTTACTGTTGCACATGAATTGAGCAGCAGTTGTTACGTCTTCAGGTATTATGGCGGTGTTTTATATTCAACACTGGTTCGCCCTTCCAGTATAAAACGTTATAATGCTCAGGCAGGTTTTGAATTTGCACTAACTGATTTTCCCGGGAAAATAGCAGGCAAAGACGGTAATTTATTTGCCGCTTTTTTTATCACTACTGACGGAGCAGATAAATATATTGTTGACCAGAATACAATGCTCGGAATTAAATATGGAAGCTGGAATGGCAAAGGTATTCTTTTATATACGTCATATTATACCGGCGGAGATATATTCGGGGCCTACTTTAAAAGAAGAATATCGAAATTTGGTATTGGTTTTTCTGTTGATTTCTTTTAGTAAAAATTGTTTCTTGAACTATGTATGAATTTGTTTCCCTTAGTTAAGGATTATTACTCATGTTTACATTGTAACACAATGTAATTACCGGAGGTTATTAATGCAGGATTTTCTAAAACAGGAATATTTTGGAAATACTATATATCTGTATTTTGCAGCTATTGCTATTATTCTGGGCGGCCTGCTTCTTATTAAGATAATAAAAAGTGTTGTACTTCACCGGTTAAAGAAATGGTCGGAAAAAACTGAAACACGTATTGATGATTTAATAATTAAGGGACTGGAACGCACAGCAATCCCGCTTTTATATATTGCTGTATTTTATATTGGAATAAATACCCTTAACCTTAACGAAAAAATAAATAACGCAGTACATACAGTTTCGGTAATACTTCTTACTTTTTTTGGAATAAGGACATTAATCTCCATACTCCGTTATGCAATTCATTCATTTCTTCAAAAAAAGGGTGAGCTTGAAAACCGGGAAAAGCAAATTCGGGGCATTATTACCATTGCCAGTTTTATAATGTGGTCGCTTGGTTTCATATTTCTTCTTGATAATCTTGGTTTTAAAATCTCAACAGTAATTGCGGGGCTTGGTATCGGCGGTATTGCTATTGCTCTTGCCGCACAAACTATACTTGGCGATCTTTTCAGTTACTTTGTTATTTTCTTTGACAGGCCTTTTCAAATTGGCGATACTATAAACATTGCCGCTGATAAAATCGGTACAGTTGAATACATAGGAATTAAAACAACCCGCCTCAGAAGCCTTAGCGGCGAACAGCTTATTGTATCCAATACTGACCTTGTTAATTCCAGGATTCATAACTATAAAAGAATGGAACGCAGAAGAGTTGTATTTCAACTTGGTGTAGTATATGATACGCCTGCCGATACACTTTCTCAAATAGGCTCATTGATTAAAGATATAATTACAAACGTACCTGATACTGCATTTGACAGGGCACATTTTGTATCTTACGGAAATTTCAGTCTTAATTTTGAAGTTGTATACTACGTTTTAAGTGCTGATTATGTTAAATATATGGATATTCATCAGGAAATAAATCTTGCAATTTACAGGGAATTTGAGAAACGCAAAATTATTTTTGCATTCCCAACACAAACTTTGTACCTGAATAATCAGGATGAACCTGTACAGCCAAGAACAGAGTTAACGAATGAAATACTGGGAAACAAAAAATAGCAGTATTATCTTTCCTGCCTGTTGGTTAATAGCTTCGTAACGGGCAGGCAGCAAAATACCGGCAGAGATATAAATCATAAACAAAGCTCTCTGCCGGCACAGTGCCGCTTTATCAAGGTAAAGTTTATTTATGAAGACAACTGATAAACAGACTGTTTTTCCCCTTCTTTATATTCCCTTTATAGCAAAAAGAATATTTATACACTAATTCATTTGGGCTCCTGCCGTATTTGCTTAATTTTATATTGATTATAATACAATTTTGAATTAATTTTAACCACATTATTACACAACCTACCTAATAAATTTAGTGTATTATTATTGAATGCCTTAAAATATTTTACAGCAAGCCTATGAAAACCAAAAATGGAAAAAATCATTCATTTATTGCAGAAAAATGTATACAATTTATAAATTGGTGTTTATCTTTCACATTTATACAAAAACATTGTTCCATTAAGAACTTCTCCATTTACTTTATTAACAGGAACCAGATATGAGCAATTATTTCAGGAAAAAACCTTTGAGCCTTCTTCTGGAAGAGCTGAAAAGTGACAACCGGTTAAGAAGAATATTAGGGCCGGTATCACTAACAAGCCTGGGTGTTGGGGCAATAATAGGTACCGGTATTTTTGTACTAACCGGTGTTGCAGCTCATGATAAAGCAGGCCCTGCTATTTCGCTGTCATTCGCTATTGCTGGTATTGCCTGTATATTTGCAGCCCTTTGTTATGCAGAGTTTGCTTCAATGGTTCCTGTTGCCGGTTCTGCTTATACTTATGCTTTTGCTACAATGGGAGAATTGTTTGCATGGATTATTGGCTGGGATCTTGTACTTGAATATGCAGTTGCCTCTGCTACCGTTGCGCATGGATGGTCGCATTATTTTCAGGACTTTATAGGAATCTTTGGACTGAAAATTCCGGAGTCGCTCTCGCGGGCACCCATTGAATTTGACATCGCCTCGAAACAGTTTGTCCCAAGCGGTACCATTATTGACCTTCCTGCAGTTATCATAATTTTTATCATAAGTATTATTCTTATTAAAGGTATCAGAGAAAGTTCAACTTTCAATAATACAATGGTAATTATAAAGCTTGCTGTTGTATTAATTGTAATTGTTGTTGGCGCTATGTATATAAATCCTGCTAACTGGAAACCATTTGCCCCCTTTGGCTATTCCGGATTAAGTATTTTTGGATTTCCCATAAGCGGGCAGATTGGCCCCGGCGGAGCCCCTGTTGGCGTACTTGCAGGTGCTGCGGTTATATTTTTTGCATACATTGGCTTTGATTCTATCTCTACGCATGCCGAAGAAGCACGCAATCCACAAAGAGATGTTCCCATTGGTATTATTACTTCACTTATACTATGTACCATTTTATATATAGCCGTTGCGGCTATATTAACCGGCATGGTACATTATGACAAAATAAATATTGATGCACCTGTTTCTGATGCATTCAGGCAGGTTGGATTAGGCTGGGCACAGTTTATTGTTTCGCTTGGCGCTATTGCCGGGATAACATCTGTACTGCTGGTTATGATGTTAAGCCAGCCGCGTATATTCCTTGCTATGGCAAGAGACGGGCTGCTGCCAAAAAAAATATTTGGTGCTGTACATGAAAAATTTAAAACACCATGGAAGTCAACCATACTAACAGGAATTTTTGTAGCTCTGCTTGCAGGATTTCTGCCTCTGCGGATTCTTGCCGAGCTTGTAAATATAGGTACATTATTTGCATTTGTTGTTGTCTGCGGCGCAGTGCTTATAATGAGAAAAACTCACCCTGAAGCTGAACGCCCGTTTCGTGCCCCGCTGGTACCGTTTGTGCCAATTGCAGGTATTGCTACGTGCCTGCTCTTAATGCTTTCTTTACCGGCAGAAAACTGGTTAAGGCTTATTGTATGGCTTGCTATAGGCATGGTTATTTACTTCTTCTACGGAAGAAAACACAGTATTATGAATAAGATTTAATTTTTTATATCCTATTTTCCCCGGGAACTGCCTTTCCCGGGGAGAGGCTTTCCCGCCGGCATTCCTGATTTGAATTATGCACTACCATTTATCACTTTTCTATCAGTTTTTCTTATAATATTTCATTATTTTCCCCACCAAAATATTAAACCGGAGACTTAATGAAAAAACAAATATTATTCTGCCTGCTTACTGCTTTTTTAACCTGTTCTGTTTTTCCAAAAGATGGCGGCAAAGATGCCTCTGAAAATCCCCTGCTCTATCATTTTAATCAGCCCGTAAAATATAGCCTGCTAAAGGCTGAGCACCCCAAAGAAGCAACTGATGCTTCAATTACTGCTGCAAAAGAAAATCTAAAAGCCATTTACAATGTTAAGAAGGGGGAGCGTACCTTTAATAACACAATGCTTCCACTTGACGGCATTTATAATGACCTAAACAATGTACTTGGGCCAATTTACCTGATGGGTAATGCTCATCCTGATGATGCAGTAAGAAATGCATGCCTTGACGCTGTATCTGAATTTGATAAATTCTTTACTGACCTTGGACTTGATGAAGACCTGTATAAAGCTGTTAAAGAGTATTCGCTTACTGATGAAGCTAAAGGGCTTACAGGTTACAAGAAAAAATATGTTGATGAAACTGTAAGGAATTTTGAAAGAAGCGGCTTTGCCCTGCCGAAAGAAAAAAGAGATGAGCTTAAAGTTATTCAGAATAAACTGAATGACATGACACAGGAATTTCAGAAAAACATTGCAGAGCAAAATGATTTCCTTATTGTTGAAGAAAAAGACATTGACGGACTGCCGGATGATTACAAGAATGCACGCAGGCAGGAGGATGGTAAATATAAAGTGGACCTTTCTTATCCGTCTTACCAGCCTTTCATGAAATATTCTACTTCTGAATCAGCTCGCAAAGCGCTTTATATGAAGTATAATAACCGCGCAGCAAACAAGAATCTTGACCTTTTAAAACAAATAATAACTGAAAGACAGAAAATTGCAGACTTACTCGGTTATAAAACTTATGCACAGTATGTAGTTGAAGACAGGATGGCACAAACTCCACAGGCTGTTTGGGATTTTGAAAATAACCTTATTGCAAAGGTTAAAGAAAAAGCAGGAAAAGACTATGATGAACTGCTCCAGGTTAAACGCGCTTATATTAAAGACAACAGCGTAAAAGTAATAAACCCATGGGAAGCTTCTTTCTACAGCAATCTGCTTCTTAAGGATAAATACTCTGTTGATATGGAAAAAGTAAAAGAGTATTTTGAAGTAAGCAATGTTACAAAAGGGCTATTCTATGTAGCACAGAATTTATATGATGTTGAATTTGAAGAAGTAAAAGATGCCGATGTATGGCACCCTGATGTAAAAATGTTTAATGTAAAACAGGATGGCAAGGTTATATCATCGTTCTATATTGACCTTCATCCGCGCCCCAACAAATACTCACATGCAGCATGCTTCCCAATGATTTCTGTTAAACAGACTGACAATGGTTACCAGCATCCTGTTGCCACACTTGAATGCAACTTCCCAGCACCAACAGCAGATAAGCCTGCTTTACTGCCGCTTTCTGATGTTGAAACTTATTTCCATGAATTTGGGCATGTACTTCACAATGTTCTTTCAAAAGCTGAGCTTGCTTCTTATTCAGGTACTTCTGTTGCACGCGATTTTGTTGAAGCACCTTCACAGATGTTTGAAAACTGGGTTTGGAATTATGATGTTTTAAAAATGTTTGCCAAGAATTATAAAACAGGCGAAGTATTGCCAAAAGAGTTGTTTAATAAAATTTATGCTTCTAAAAATGTCGGTTCAGGGCTTCAAACCACACAGCAGATATTTTACGGCGTACTTGATATGACCTATCACGATGGAAAGTTTGATCCTAACGGCTCAGAAACAACAACTGATGTTGTTAAGAAACTTCAAAACGAAATTACTTTATATCCTTACCTTGAAGGGACCAACATGCAGGCTGCATTTGGCCATTTAACCGGTTATGCAGCAGGTTATTACGGTTACCTGTGGTCGCTTGTTTATGCCCAGGATATGTTTTCAATATTTGAGAAAAACGGTGTCATGGATAAAGAAACCGGAAGAAGATATCGTGATATAATACTTGCACGCGGCGGCTCACAAAAAGAAATTGAACTTGTAAAAGAGTTCCTCGGAAGAGATCCTAATCCCGAAGCTTTCTTCAGATCACTTGGACTTTAACAAAACTAAAAGAGCGGGCCCCAACCCGCTCTTTTTTATTTACCTCATAGCAACCAACTAACCACTTTACCATTTTTTAATCCCGGAACTGTTTTCCGGAAATACCTCTTGTATTAAGCAGTTACTGTAAGCAGTTCTTTTTCAACTGCTTCTTTAAGCGACTCTTTTGGCAGGGCTCCGACTGCCATTTTGGGCTGCCCGTCTTTAGGTACAAACAACAGTGAAGGTATACTTCTTATACCGAAAGCGCCTGCAAGTTCCTGTTCAACGTCTGTGTTAATTTTATAAAAATTTACTTTTCCTTCATACTCTTTTGAAAGCTCTTCAATTACAGGGCCTACCATTTTACATGGGCCGCACCACGGCGCCCAAAAATCAATAACACAGGGCAGCTCTCCCTGAAAGTCCCATTCTTTTTTATTTTCGTAATCAAATACTTTTTCAATAAACATTGCTTTGTCCATGTTGGTTGCCATAGCTCTCTTCTCCAATAATGAATTAATTTTATTTGCTAATATGATTCGCTGTCTTAAAAAAGGATTCAGGTAAATAACCGGGTTCTGCATGTGCTGAATAATATCCCCGGAACAATGAACTATATGCGATGATTCATATTCAGGAAACAGCACACATACTGTTTATTGCACCATGTAACGAGCTGATGCTGTAAAAATCCACAATATGAAATAAATTATGGGCAGGGTTTTATCCTGGCCGGAGTAATTTATTTATATATAAAATTTAAAATATTTTGTTATTTTGTATTATATAACTTAACTGCAACTATATTTTTCCGGGGATAGAAAATGGAAACAAAAAAAATCATTGAAGACTTTTTTCATTCTGGTAATATTGCGGTAGTGGGCGCCACAGATAATAAACAGAAGTTTGGATACACAGTATACTCTGAACTAAAAAACAAAGGGTTTAATGTGTTCCCTGTAAATCAGGGTAAAGCCATGATCGACGGCGATAAATGTTATAAATCTCTTAGTGAACTGCCTCAAAAAGTTGATAATGCTGTACTTGTAATAAAGCCCGAAAAAACCAGGCCCGTAATTGAAGAGGCAGCCTTAGCAGGAATAGAACGTATATGGATGCAGCAGGGAAGCGAGTCAAATGAAGCAATAAACCTTTGCAGCGCAAAGAATATTCCGGTAATATCGAAAAAATGCGTTCTGATGTATGCCCCGCCTGTAAAATCATTTCATAAATTTCACCGGGGTATATGGAAAATACTGGGAAAATTATAACGTGGTAAAAATAAAATAATCGGAGTTTAATCATTCCTTGATTATATTTGCCAAAACAAAATCATTTATAAACGTTATCAGAAAGAGCACAAAAATGAGAAAATTACTGGTATTACCCCTGCTTTTGGCATTCATTCTGATCTCCTGTGATTCCGGAAATAAACCGGCTGAAAATCTTCCGGCAGGCTACCATGGTGTTGTAGTTAAGGAAGTACTAAATGTTGAAAAATACAGCTATATGCGTGTTGAAGAAAAGGATAAAGAGTTCTGGATTGCAGCAACCCGTATGGACGTTAAAGAAGGTGATGTTCTGTATTTCAGCAAAAGTATGGAAATGAAAAACTTTACGGGAAAAGACCTGAATCGTACTTTTGACTCAATTTTGTTTGTGGAAGACCTTTCGAAAACTGTGGCACAACAGCCAAAAGTTATTGAACATCCGAAGGTAAACAACACTCCCAGGGAACAATTAACTGTAGAACCTCTGAAAAACGGCAGTACTATTGAACAGATTTATGCAAAAAAAGCAGAACTTGCCGGAAAAACTGTTCGGGTAAGAGGAATGGTTACAAAATATAACCCGGATATAATGAATATGAACTGGATTCATATACAGGACGGAACCGGGAAAGAGCATTTTGATCTTGCTGTTACTTCAAAAGATACCGCTGAAAAAGGAAAACTGGTTGTTGTTGAGGGTATAGTTACCTTAAATAAAGATTTTGGCTCTGGTTATTCTTACGATCTTATAATTGAAAACGCCAAAGTTAAAGTTGAATAAATTTTGATTGTAAATTTTAACGTAATATTTTTACATAAAATAAAACCTTGAGTTATTCAGGGTTTTATTTTTCCTGTTTTTGATGAATATTCTTATTCCCTTTTGTTTGTAATAGGTTAGATGATTAAGGGGTTTTTACAAAAGGGCAAAAAAAAGGCTGGTTTTACCAGCCTGATATGATTTTTGGTTTTGTGAGCGCGGGTGGTTTCGAACCACCGACCCTCTGCTTAAAAGGCAGATGCTCTACCCCTGAGCTACGCGCCCTAAAAAATCAGAGTTTCAAATATAAAGAATTGCTTTTTTTTTTCCAAATTGTACATGGCCCATGCCCAAAAATTCAAAAATTTTAGTTTGTGACGACGACGAAACATTGTGTTATCTTCTGAAAGAACAGCTTTTAGAAGAAGGATTTCCGGTAGATACTGTTTATGACGGCAGGTTTGCCGTTGAAGCAATTAAAAGAAAAAACTACGATGTGCTGCTCCTGGACCTTAATCTGAAAGAGGTACAGGGGGAAGAAGTATTAAAATTTACTGCTGAGTACAGCCCCTCTGTACAGGTTATTATACTTACTGCCCAAACAGAAATCAGAAAGGCAATTGAGTGCATTAAGCTGGGAGCTTATGACTTTATTACAAAACCTTACAATTTTGATGATCTTATACTAACAATTAATCGCGCTCTTGAACACAAAAATCTTGTTGTAAAAACCACATTATTAACTGAACAGGTAAAGAAAAAGCACTCTGTTAATATTATTGGAAGCAGCAATGAACTGCAGCGGGCAATAAATCTTGCAAGAAAATCCTCTGTCTCTGATTCCAACATTCTTATTGAGGGAGAAACCGGCACTGGCAAAGAACTGTTTGCAGAGTTTATTCATAAGCACTCAAACAGAAGTGAAAATCCTTTTGTAGTTATTAATTGTGCTTCACTGCCTGACCAGCTGATTGAAAGTGAACTTTTCGGGCACGAAAAAGGAGCATTTACTGATGCCAAGGCTACAAAGCAGGGCCTTGTGGAGATTGCTCATGGCGGAACCTTGTTTCTTGATGAAATTGGCGAGCTCAGCCTTACTCTTCAGCCTAAACTGCTGCGCTTTCTTGAAAACGGCGAATACAGAAGAATTGGCGGAGTTACAAATTTAACATCTAATGTAAGAGTAATTGGAGCAACAAACAGAAATCTTCTTGAAGAAGCTGACAATAAAAATTTCAGGCGCGATCTTTTGTTCAGGTTAAATGTTATTACATTAACTATTCCGCCGCTGCGTGACAGAAGGGTGGATATACTTGAACTGGCAAATTATTTTCTTGAGAACAAGTCTCCTGTAAGGTCACCCAAAAAACTGTCTCCTGAAGCGGAGGAAATGCTGGTCACATACAATTTCCCCGGCAATATAAGAGAACTTGAACATATTATTGAAAGAGCTATTATTTTTTCCGAAGGTGAACTTATTCTACCGGAAGACTTAAATCTGCCTGCCTCAAGCCTGCGGAAACCATTATCCGGGGAGCAGACAGCGGCACAGGAAGCTTTTTTGAATATGGACGAAATGGAAAAGCAGCATATAAATAAAGCTCTTATAATTAACAGATGGGACAGGGCTCTTACAGCTCAAAGACTTGGAATAAGTGTAAAAACCCTTTATACTAAAATTAAAAAGTATAACATTAAGCAGGAAATAAACTAATGCCTGACAGTTTTATTTCTAAATATGCTTCATCGGGGCTGTTAGAAATTGATGGGGGAGTTTATGCTGTTGCTGACAAAAATTTTGTAATGATATGTGCCGGCAAAAACTTTAAGGAGATACTCAATAAAGACCGCATTAAAGGAAAAACTATTACCGGTTTATTTAAGGATGACATACAAAAAAAAGACCTTGAAAAAATATCGTCCGACAAAAAACTCAAAACTTATATCCCCTCCCTTTCAGCCAGTTTAATAATCAGTATAGTTAAATCGAAAAAGAAAACAGAAGGTTACCTGCTGAAACTTGATACATCTAAAACATTAAAAGCGGTACCTGACGATAACACAAAACAATACGAAAGAAATATTCAGCTTCACAGGGAACTTCAGGATATTTTATTACTGATGGTTAAAGAAAAATCTTTGCCGGTTCTTTCGCAAAAAATACTTGCCAAAGCTGCTGAAACGACAAAAAGTTTTTTTGGTCTTATTTTGTTCCCCGAAGAAAAGAAGAAGTACAGCTTTTTATGGTTTGATCCCTCTGATTACTATGCAGGTAAAAATGAGCTTGAAAAAGAAATTTACTCGGGCTTTTCATTCCTTACAAAATGGCTCAGCATGAATAAAAGATCGCTGCTGGCACTGAATCATCCAAATAATATTGGATATAATTTTGTACAGGCGTTCCAATGCGAATCACTTATAATTTCACCATGCATCCTTGAAGATAATCTTTCTGCCGTTCTTATAGTCGGCAAAAGAGATGAAGTTTACCAGGCATCAGAAATAAACGCATTGGAGCAGTTTTCTGCTTTACTTTCTTTTGCTATCAGCAGCATTAAAACAAGCGAGCTGAACACAGCGCTTGAAAACAGGCTGCTGCAGGCACAAAAGCTTGAAACTATCGGCAAGCTTTCCAGCGGCATGGCACATGATTTTAACAACCTTCTTTCAAGTATTTTCGGCAGCGTTAACCTGCTTAAGAAAAAGATGCCGCACAATGATGATCTTGTCCGGCTGCTGGATAATATAGAAAATTGTTCAATAAGAGCAAAAGACCTTACAAAAGGGCTTCTTTCATTCGGAAAACCAACTCCCAAAAGAAAAGAGCTCATTAAGCCTAACCTGCTTATTACCGAAATGCTTAAGGTTATGCATCAGACTTTCCCGAACAACATAACAATAAACAGCAGTATTGATGAAGGCCTTTATGATATACTCGGCAACGGGACTGAGATATACCAGGTATTACTTAACCTTTGTGTTAATGCAAAAGAAGCAATAAATAACAAAGGTATTATTTCGCTGTTTGCCAGGAACATATCTGTAAGCGATAAAAACATTTCAAGTTACCCTTTGCTGGCAAAAGGGAAATATATTAATGTTTCTGTTAATGATAATGGCAGCGGAATTTCAGAAGATAACCTGATCAAAATATTTGAGCCATATTTTTCCACCAAAGAAAAGGAAACCGGTTCAGGCTCAGGCCTTGGGTTATATGTTACTTATGGTATAATAAAGGCGCACCAGGGGCACATTGAAGTATCAAGCCAGGTTGGAAAGGGAACTACATTTGACGTTTTCCTTCCTGCTCATCATCCTGATGAAACCGAGGGAACATCTGAACCTTCAGAAAAAATAATAATGCTTGCAGATGATGAAATTATGCTGCGTGATCTTCTTGCAGAGCTGCTGGAATCTGCAGGGTATAATGTAATAAAAGTTAATACCGGTATTGAAGCTCTTAAAGTTCTTACCGAAGAGCTTAAAGTTGATCTTGTAATATTGGATTATAATATGCCGGAAATGAACGGGCTTGAATGCTCAGAAAAAATACGCAGCCTCAATTTTACTATGCCTGTAATATTATCTTCAGGAAGTATGTCGCTAAATGAAAAATACGACCTGAAAAAAGCTGGTATAACCAGTTTACTTACCAAACCTTATGAGTTCGACACAATGCTTCAGACTATACAGAAATTGATTTAGGCTGAACAGCCGTTCTGAACATGTACGGGTTCTGCATAAAATTGTTGCATTCCTGCCGGAGTGCTCAGTCCTTTAGGGAAGCCTTATTTACTACCAATATATCCAATCCTCCGGAATGGAAAGCAATTATTACATCCACATTATGCTTTTATTATTTGCCTTCACCCCGGATGGGGTGATATATGGGTAGATAAAATATCATACATACGTTACGGCATTCCGGACGGATTGCCACATTAAAATAGTTTATTATAACCCGTATAAAATTGTTGCATTCCTGCCGGAGGGTTTAATGCTTTTAATTATTTCTCTTCACTGTTTTTATCTTCATCCTTATTTTCTTCTTCCTTGTCAACCTCAATCATCTTTATGTTTTTTACATAATCTGAAAATACCGGCTTTTTTACAGCATGAAGCTGATTAAGCACATCATTAATTTCTTTTATTGCTGTATCTATATAGGCAAGCCTTTTAAGAATATTTTCTTTTGATATCTCTTCTTTATTAAGCTCCCGTTTAATAGCAGCAGAAGAAAGGCTCATTAAAGTAAGCGGTTGTTTTATTTTATGATTTGTTGTAACTACTGTTGCTGAATATGTGTTTTTCTGCTCAAGCTCCACAAGAGCTTTGTGTGCTTCTGAAAGTTTAAGTGCAGAATTTATACGTGCAAGCAGCTCAACGCGGCTGAATGGCTTTTTTATATAATCAAAAGCACCTGCTTCAAGCCCCTCCTTTGTATCTTCTGCCCCGGATTTTGCAGTAACAAGTATTATAGGAATGTTCTTTGTTGCAGGATTCTCAACAAGTATCCGGCACACCTCTATTCCACTCATTCCCGGCATCATTACATCAAGCAGTACAAGGTCGGGCAATGCTGCCAGCGCTTTATCAATGCCTGACTGCCCGTCATATGCAGTTAAAACTTCATAGCCTTCATTCTCAAGCCTGTCCTGAAGCAAAAATACATTTTCCGGTAAATCATCAATAACTAAAATCTTCTTCATATTAATTAATATTTATTTTTGAGAGTATCTTTTCAATTTTAAATGCCAGTGTACCGGCATTAACCGGTTTTGCAATATAATCATCAAAGCCGTGTTTAAGAATAATTTCTCTGTCCTCAATCATAGCCTTGGCTGTAACAGCAAAAACCGGTATATGTTTAAACTCTCCGTTTTCTCTTATTTTGCTGATAGTTTGAAATCCATCCATTTCCGGCATCATTATATCAAGTAATATAATATCCGGAGTATCATTTTCAAGTGCTTTAAGGCACTCAATACCGTTTGAAGCAAGTATTGTTTTACAATTGCAGGATTTCACAATTTCATTTATTGTAAATAAGGTATCGGGGTCATCATCAACAATCAGCACTACCCCCTGAAAATTTTCTTCATCGTTCTTATTGCTGCTTTCAGTTTCTTCCAAAACTATTTCCTCTTCCTCAACCTTTCTGAACGGCAGCGCAGGGGTATTGGCACTTATAAGTTCGTGCATTTTAATTCTGTCACGTACAACCTTTAACACATCAAGCGGGTGGCCTTTTGACTTAACAGTAATATCCTCAACAATGTTTTGCAGTTCCGATTTTTCGTCCTCCGACAAATCTCTTGCAGTACTTATTATTACCGGGATATGCCTTGTTTCTCTATTGGCTTTAAGTTTATAAGACAAAGAGATGCCATCAACCTTCGGCATAATAAGGTCAAGTATTATAAGGTCAGGCTGAATTTCCAGTATCTTATTAAATGCCAGCTCACTATCACTTATATAATCAATTTTTATATCAGCATCTGCAAATTCTCTTTTAAACTTTTCATATTCAAGTTCATCGTCATCAACTATAACAATTTTTTCAATCCTCTTTTTAGCAAGGCTTTCAAGTTTATTAAATGCAGTATATAACTTATCTCGTGAAATAGGCTTAACAAAATACTCAAAAGCGCCAAGTCCATATCCAATATTTTTATCATTAAGTATAGAAATAAGTATTACAGGAATATCCCTGGTAGCAGGATTATCTTTCAGCTCTTTAAGAATATCCCAGCCATCCTTATTAGGCAGCATAACATCCAGTGTAATGACAAACGGCTGAATGCGGATTGCTTCCTGAACCCCCTTTTCCCCCGATTCAGCAAATATTACTTCATAACCGCGTGAAGTCAGATACTGTCCTATTGTATATCTTATTTCAGGATCATCATCAATAACCAGTATTGGATTTTTCCTGTTTTTAATCAGAGCCTCAACATTAACACCCTGCGGAAGAGCATCTTCTTTAACCTCAACAAATTTAAGAGGTATGCTGAAAGTAAAAGTAGAACCTTTACCGGTTTCACTTTTAACTGAAAGGCCGCCCTGAAGAAGGTCCGCAATACGTTTGCATATTGCAAGGCCAAGGCCGGTGCCGCTGTACTTTCTTGTTGAAGTACCATCAACCTGCCTGAATTCCTCAAAAATTACTTTTTGGTTTTCTTCAGAAATACCTATTCCCGAATCTATAATATGAAAGTTCAGCTGGTCATTTGATGAAGTTATTTTCAGCTCAACAAAGCCAGATTCAGTAAATTTAACGGCATTGCCCAGCAGGTTAATAAGCACCTGTGTTACTTTGCCCCTGTCAGTATTAATGATAATGTTTGTACTTGTAAGTCTTGATATCCTTAACTGCAATGATTTATTTATAAGCAGAGGGCTTATTGACGTTTCAACATCTTTAATAAGTTCTTCAAGGTAAACATCCTCTGCCCTTATCTCCATCTTACCGGCTTCAATCTTTGAAAGGTCAAGTATATCATTTATAAGGTCCATCAGTCTGCGGCCGCTTTTAAGTACAACTTCAAGCCGTTCCCTGTTTTTACCTTTAATAGCAGACTCTTCCAGTATAAGTTCAGTTAAACCAAGAATAGAGTTCATTGGAGTGCGAAGCTCATGCGACATGCTGGCAAGAAACTGCGATTTCAGCCTTGTGGATTCTTCTGCCTTGCGTTTCTGTATTTCCAGTTCTTCAGCTTTTTCTTTTAATTCAAGATGAAGATCAACAAGTGTTTCATTTTGTTTTCTTACCTGGATATTCTGCTTCTGGTAATCTTCGTTAAGTGTTTTCAGTTCCTTAACAAGTTTTTCAAGCTGAACAAGTGCAGTTGCATTGGTCAGGCCTATTGCCAGTTGTTCCTGAATACTTGAAAGATAGCCGGTTGTTTCGGCAGAGGGCTTGTCTACAGCGCCAAGTTCAAGAATGCCGATGATGCTGTTATTATATATAACCGGTAAAATAAGCAGGTATTTCAGACTTATATCAATAGACCCTGTAGATATTACAGGAGCATTTTCAGTAAAGTTAATTTCCAGCTTCTCGCGGGTTTCAATTACTTCATCAAAAAAATCATTGCTTATAACAGTGCCGGGTTCTTTTTTAACCCCGTACGAACTGGTAAGAATAATGTCTTTGCCATCCTTTATATATAAAGCCCCTGTAGTAAACCCGCAGGTTTTAATTATTTTCCGTAAAGCAGCTTCGCTTATTTCATCAAGTGTAGGATTCTGGTTTATAAGTGTTATAAACTCTGAATATTCATTTTTTGCTCTTTCATTTATTTCAAGCTGGCTAAGCATTGTATTAAACGCTGCGGCAAGCTTTCCAATTTCATCTTTGCTTTTTACCTCGATGCGCGTATGAAAATTACCTTCCCGTGTAATTTCTGTAGCATTGCTTAGGAGTGTAATTTGTTTTCTTAATTTATCAGTAAAAAGTAAAGTTAATATTAATGAAAGTGTAAGCCCGGCAAAACCAAGGATAATAAAAATATATTTTAACGCAGTATTCAAATCTGCAGCTTCTGAAAGCGATGAAAATATGAGAAAATTCATATTGCTTATTTCAGAATTTCCTGAAGGCTTAAAAACAGTAGATAATATATCTGCGTTGAATATTTCTTTCCTGCTTAATTCAAAATTATTCTTAATTGAAAGAGACCTGTAAACATCATTTAAAGCATAAAGATATTTCTTATTTTCAGATTCATTACTTACATCAGTAACTGCAGCATTTATAATAACAGCAACATCAGCATTCATTTTACCCGCAAATGAATTGATATCGCTAATGGTTAAAATTCTGCCATAATAATATATAATGCCTTCAGCTTTATATATTTGAATAATAGCGTAAGGATTTTTTTCAAGAAATTCTTTGGTTTTAAAAACTTTTTCGCCTGAAAATGCAGAGGGAACGCTGACAAAATTCTTTACAGCATAATTTTCAAGCTGCCCTGAGTTATTGGCTTTAAAAATAAAATCTATATTTTTTTCATCCAGCTGCTTGTTTTGCGAGAATGTAATAGTATTGTTTCTTACTTTAAAAACAAGTTCATCCTCAGTAAACTGGAGACTCTCACGGTAAGCATATAGAAAAACATTTGCAGAATTAAGCAGTGATTTTTGCTGCTGCGAGCTTAAAATATTATATACTATAGAATAAAAACCAATAGCCGCACTTATCAGGATAACCGCTACGATAGCAAAGTTAATAATTAATATCCTGTAACTGATTTTCATATTTACATATCTTTTTGTAAAACTTTTCTCATAGTAATTAAAAGTTCATCAAAATCGTAAGGCTTGCTGATAAAATCACTTGCCCCCAGTTTTGCAGAATCCATTGCACTTTTAACATCAGCATAGGCAGTCAAAACAATTACATTAACCTTAACTTTCTTTTCCCGGAGTTCACGCAGTACATCAAAACCATCTTTGCCGGGCATTTTAAGGTCAAGTAATATAAGGTCAACGGGCGTGTTTAGGACATAAGCAACTGCAGAATCCCCGTTTGTTACATATTCTGCATTATACCCAATTTCTGTAAGATCCTCCTTCAGTGCAATGCAAAGATTAACATCATCATCAACTATTAAAATAGATTCCATCACTATCCTAATTTTCGTTAGTTGTGGTTTGATTAAACTCATGAATCTTCATTTGCGTCCTTTGTTTTTCAAGTTCCTTATGTAAAACAGACTCCGGCTGGGGAGAAGCAAGCCGTTCTTTTAAAGTAGGAACAAGCTCTGCTTTAATGCAAATAACTAATTCTTTTTTTGATATTTCTTTTGTATCGCTGCCAAAAATGTATCTTAGGCCAAATACCCACCAGGGCAAATCTTTCAGAAAAGGAATTCCGTTCCTTACTGTTGTTTCATCATTAACAAACAACCCGCCTATTACCGTCTGTTCGCCATTAAGCATCAGAACCTGGGTTGTTGCCTGTGTTTTATTAATAATAGTTGTTGTTTCGTCAGGTACATAAGAACTCCTTTCAACATTTATATTAAGAAGTATATAGTCTACGCTGTCTTCTTTATATATATAAGGAGTAACTTTCATTATTGTACCGGTGGAATAAAAATCTTCTATAACGTTGCCTGCAAAATCCTGCCGTTTAATTGAAATATCAGCGCCTGACTGCAGGCGTGACTCCCTGCGGTCTCTAACCGTCATGTTAGGGCTTGCTATAATCTGGCCAACATTCTGGCTTTCAAAGAACTTAAATATTGCTGTAACATCACCAAAAAAGCCGCCAACATTAAAGCCATATTTGGCACTAAACTGCCCTGTAGCAATTGATGATTCATCGGTTGATGAACCGGAACTGCTGCTTGAAGTTGTTTTGGTGGGATCTATACCAACAATACCGCCAAGCTCACCCTTCTCTCCTGACAAAACAGCTTTCCAGTTTATGCCTCTTTCTTTAGAACTGGTAACATCCATTTCAAAAAACACTGCCGATATATTTACTTCCCTTTCATCAACCGAGGCATAGGTATCCGCTGTTTTTTCAACTGTTTTAATTTCTTCTTTCTTCTTAATAACTGTAACGTCTTCCCTCTCTTCAAACATAAGCCCCTTATATTGCACCAGCACAACAAGAGCTTTATCATAGGCCATGTTTTCAATTGGAATGCCGATTGGTTCATCAGACTGGACGGTAGAAACAATTTTTTTACCTGTATGCTTTATGCTTACTTTATTAAGTAAATCAACCGCCTGGTTGAATGAAATAGTCGGTGCCAGGGTAATAAGCTCATCCGGAGCTACCCCGGTAAGCTGCCTTTCAAGGTATTTCTGCGGCAGTACGCTGCTGCAAAGTAAAAATATTAATGCTATTACAAGTTTCGTTTTCATAATGCAATCTCAAATTATGGTTTCCTGGCCTGTTTCTCTTTTTCAAGGAATAAGTCGACCTTTTCTATAATTCCGCCTTTATTAAGAATAAAGCTCACTTTGTTTTTTGCATAATCTATATTGGTAAGATATCCAAGATAAACCTGCTCGCCTTCCCATAAAAGGAAAGTATTGCCTTTTGTATCTGCAAGAAAAGCTCCCTCCGGAATAAGAGCAAGCAGCCTTGCACCCTGTACATCCAGAAGCTGATCAACATTAGGCGGTATTTCATTTCTTATTACCGGGAAGAACAAATCATACTGCCCCGGAGCTGCAAGATTATTTTCCCTTAGAGCAGAAGTTGCAAACCTGTTATCCAGTGCAAAATAAACATCTACATTCATTGCAACGCTTACCTGAAACTGGGGCATACCGTCTTCGTCATTTGTAACCAGGTTTGTGAGGGTTATATTTTTTATCTTCTTTAATTCTTTACTGTGTTCAATTGCGTATATAAGTTTGAAAACATCGCTGTAAACAGCCCCGCCTGTTACTTTATAATCATAGTAGAAAAAATCTTTATCTGGTTTTGACTCTACAAATTCAACGTCAAAATGGGAGTCTTCGCTGAAACCTGCATCAGCATTATTAACAAAGTCAAAAAATCTTATTGATGATAAATCAGCAGGTATATTAAACTTCCGGGCTGCAAGTATAGAATCAAGAACAGCGGCACGGCCTGACAAGTCTTTGTACTGCTGGTTTAACTGTTCAGAGTTATAATCATAAGCTTTCAGTTCTTTTAACCTCGCTTTTCTGTCAGTTATCTGTCCCTTTTGAATAATAAACAGATATATTCCTCCGCCAACAACAAGAAGCAGAAAAAGCCCCGCAAGCCCCAGAGTATTTTTTAATTTCCTATTCATTTACTTTGGTAACCGGCAATACTGAAAACAATATTAAATTTATAAGTTTTTGCATCTCTTAATGCTTCGTAAGTAACCTTTTTAAGCTCTGCAGATTTTACAGAATAAGCAAAATCAGAAATAGTTTTGCGTGACATTGCATATCCTTCAACTGTAACCTGGTCTTTTCCCTCGTAATTAAAGCGGGTTAACCATATATTTTTTCTTCCTGCAAAAAATCCCGAAATATCTGAAAGAGCGGCTGACCATACCCCTGTACCAACAGCAGCAGAATCAAGAATAGCCTGTGTCTGGTCAAAGGTACTTATTTTTCTTTCAAGTTCTGTAATGCGGCTCAGGACTTCCTGGTTTTCTCTTAACAGGATTGTCTGCGCTGCAATTTGTGTATCCAGTTCATTTATTTCGCGGTTATTTTTAAGAACATTTATCGTAAGGAAAAATGCTGCACCAAAAAGAAGCGGAAACATTGCATAACCGTGCCATGCAAATTGAAATGCTTTTTGCTCCTCGCGTACATATTTAGGCAGAAGATTTATTCCATGGTACTCTTCGGCAAGTTCATCATAATATTCATTTGCCACAGCAGCCGGAACGCTGTAAGCAGAAAACCCTTTCAGGCTTTCTTCATCAAGCATAGATAAATCAAGGTCATCAAATTCCAGCCTGGAAACATTTGCTTCCGGAAATGTACCATAAAAAGAAAGAATTAAATTTTCTGAGTCATCATCCCCGCAAACCACTATATTATCAAGTGATGATATGCCTCCATTCTCCATTTCAAGAAGTATCTTGGAGAAATACACATCATATGTATGCAGGTTAAGAGTTCCAATATCAAGAGTTGCGCCTATATGCTTCAGTTTTCTTCCCTGAAGAAATATCAATTTGCTGTTTTCTTTGCCTATATAAACAATAAGGGAATGGTCATCAGGGAAAAATTTCTTACGCTTTGCCACATAATAGGCAAGGGATATTTCAGCGCTTTTTACAGACGGTATTTTAAAATACCTTTTACCATAAAACCTTGCAAGTGAATTTATCATGCTTATACATGCAACTTCACCTGTTAGAAAAACTGACATTACTGATTTATCTGCCAGTTCCATGTAATCAAGGTTTTCTTTATCAACAGTTACATTTTTTGTTGCCTGTATGTCATTTATAATTTCCTGGGTAAGCTTTGCTGACTTTCCCTGTTTGGTACCTTCAAACACATGGTAGTATATGGCTGGTTCTGTTAGTGCAGGAATAAATAAATGCTTGTTAAGATTTATCCCTCTTAATGCAGCAGTCATTAACGTCTGCCCGGTAAGATTAATCTTGGTGCCATCTGTATCCTGGCCTTCAAACTTAAGCTCTTCGCCTTCTATATTAAGTTCAGATATACCATCTTCAAGATCAATAGAAGGCTGAACATAGTCAAATGAAGCAGCTTTAATAACCTTTATCTTGTCTTTGTCTTTATTAACAATAACAAGCTTGGTGTCGGTACCCTCACAATATACGCATACAAGAGGCTTCAATTAAACCGCCGATAATATTTGCTGAATTCTTGTTTTATTATTTGCATATGCAATTGCGTTTTCAAGAGAAATCTTTTTTGCAAGGTACAGGCGTTTCAAATCCTGTTCCATCGTAACCATACCCTGGGCTCCCCCCTGGTTAATCATCATATATATTTCACTTGTATTATTGTTCTTAATAGCTGCTTTAACACTTGGTGTAACCAGTAAAACTTCTTTAGCCATTACACGTTTACCATCAAGACTGGGAACAAGCTTCTGTGATACTACTGAAACAAGTACATCGGCAAGCCTGTTTCTTACACGCTCCTGTTCATGCGGACTAACTTCAGCAACAATTCTGTCAATTGATTCCACTGCAGAAGAAGTGTGAAGGGTTGAAAAAACTTTATGCCCGGTATCGGTTACTTCCAGTGCAGCCATTATTGTATCAGGGTCCCTCATTTCACCAATTACTATAATATCAGGATCCTGCCTTAAAGATTGAATAACACCTTCTTTAAATGAATGAACATCCCTGCCAACTTCGCGGTGCCTTATAAGTGCAAAATTTGATTTATGAACAAACTCAATTGGTGATGCAATAATTACTATGTGTGCGGCATCTACTTTATTATGCGAATCAATTATGGCATCAAGTGTAGTTGATTTACCGGAACCTGTTATACCCGTTACAAGCGAAAGGCCGAATTTTATAAATGTATGGCTCATCGCTTTTACAACGTTGGGATGAAATTCAAGCGATTCAAGCGGCCTTATATTCATATTAATTGCCCTCATATTAAGAGCAAGAGTATCAAGATCAAAGTATGCATCAGCCCTGAATCTTACATCAACCCGTTTGCGCTCATACATAAAGGTATAGCTGAAATCGAGATTTTTATTTTCAATAAGAAATGCCCGCTGATTGGCATTAAGCATATTAGCAATTATAATTGCAGATTCATCATTATTTAACTGTGGAAAATCTTTTATCCTTTCCTTTTTGCCATAAAGCCTAAGCCAGATAAAACCACCGTTGCCATGTCCTCCAAGTTCAATATCTGAAGCATCGCGTTCAATCATGCTGGTAAGCAGCCTGTTCAGTAGGTTATGCAGTACAAGGCTTTCTTCCGGCTTTAGTTTGTCAAGGTTAGATAGGATGTATGTTACCCTGTCAGGGCCTGCCAGGTTAACCGGAATGCTTCCGGCAAAATTGGTTAAAATTGTTTTATATTCCTGTACTACCACTATATTCTGCAATTATTATTGAATAACTAATTTTATATTCTGTCAATTATACAGGCAAACAAATATTGTATTTCCGTGCAAATATACATGTTTTAATTACATATAATCCACACAAGGGCCATTTATATTTTTCCCTTACTTACGTCTTTTTTATACATCAAATCACAATCCTGAAAGGATTCCGCCTTTTCATTTTCTCTCACCTTATCCGGGTATGTATTCAGTTAAAACCTTAAAGTTTCTCCGCCTGAAAATTTTATTTTACTGCTGCTTTAACACCAGCCTTTGCAGGTTTTGCTTCCAGGGCTGCAGGCATTTAACATAAAGTCAAAATTAATCTTCAGAAGTAGTACTTAATACTTCTTCAATGGAAGTAAGCCCCAGTTTTACTTTCTCAAGGCCTGCTTCTCTAAGATTTAATGAACCATCTTTTTTAGCCTGTACACGGATAGCTTCTTCATCAACTTCAGCGCCTGACCTGACAATAATTTTTCTTATTTCTTTTGTAAAGTAAAGAGCTTCATGAATAGCAAGCCTGCCCTTATAGCCGGTATTATTGCATTTTTCACATCCCTTTGCTTCATAAATTGTATAATTTCTCCACTCAGCAATGTTCAGCCCGGCAGCCTTCATAAGGTGTTCATCAAAATTATTTAGTTTCCTTTTACAGTCGGGGCAAAGCCTTCTTACAAGGCGCTGTGCAACAATAAGATTTATTGCATAGGCAATAAGAAAAGGTTCAATTCCCATTTTATAAAGACGTGCAACAGCGCTTGGTGCATCGTTGGTATGAAGGGTAGAAAAAGTTAAGTGCCCTGTATTTGCAAGTTTAATTGCCACCTCGGCGGTTTCTTTATCTCTCATCTCACCCACAAGTACAATATCGGGGTCATGGCGCAGAATAGACCTGATGGCCTGTTCAAAGTTCATTTTAACGCCAATTTTCAACTGCCTTGCACCTTCAATAACATATTCAACAGGATCTTCAACTGTAAGCACATTAACGGTAGGGTCAATTACCTGGTACAAAGCAGCAACAAGGGTTGTACTTTTACCGCTTCCTGTAGGTCCGGTAAGTATTACCATGCCCTGCGGTTGATTTATTGCTTTTACAAAGGTTTCTTTTGTATAACCTGCAAGTCCCAGTTTTTCAAGGTCACGTATAACCTTCCTGTCATCCAGAATTCTTATTACAATGCTTTCAAATTTGTTTTTAAGCTCAGTGCCAACCATAGGCAAAACAGAAACTCTGAAACGGATAACATGGTTATCTATCTCGCGCTGAATAAAACCATCCTGCGCTCTTTCTCTTTCAAAACGGTCCATTCCTTTGGCGCGGTCTTTTACTACAGCAACAACAGCTTCAGGCAAGGTACCATCCTGTACATGCCATGACTGCAGGCTGCCGTCAATTCTGAACATTATTTCTGTTTTACTGCCTGCCTTTGGAACAAAGTGAATATCACTTGCACCTTTTCGAACCCCTTCAACAAGGGCTCCCTCTACAAGGTTAATTAAAGCGCTTTTGTTTATTTCCGCATCAAGCGCCTCTTCGTCCAGCGAAGTATCATCTTTTTCAATCTGGATTTCAGTAGTTGCTTCCTCCATCGCCTTTAAATAAACATTTTCCGGGGGAAGAATTGTCTGGATTAATTTTTCATAATCCTTTTTACGAATATAAATTACTTCATACTTCTTGGCATTAAGCCCAAAAGCAATTTTGGGAATATTTCTGTCGGTTGGATCAATAGCAGCAAGAATAAGTTTATCCTTAATTCTCTCATCAAACATAAATGGAAATACTTTATGTTCAAGCATCTGGCTTTTAAGAGAATCGCCTGCACCATTAATCATTTGTTTTATATTTTCAAGCCTGTAAGGGGGTATATCTTCAGGGTGCATATCAAGTTCCCTGAAAGCATACAATATTGCTACTTCCCTGAAAATAGTATCATGATCATAATTAAAATCCTGCACAAGTATCTGGGCAAGATTTCTTTTTATTTTATTTTTGTCATTGGCTTTGGCATTAAGTGCTTTTTCAAGCATTGCAGCATCAATTATCCCCTTTTTAAAGAGAAGATAGCCAATTTTATCGGTCATTTCCAGACTAGAATCAATCATGCTGTTTTACTTCCGGCATTAATAAGTTCACTTCTGTTATCTTGTACTTTATTCACGGATTCTCTGTAAAAATGCATCATTTCAGTTCTTAAAACATCACTGCTTATGTGCGAAGCGTATTCTTTTTCCGGATTAAAAGTTATTCTATTATTTAATGACATACCAGGCGTTTTAGGCCTTATTGTTGCGGTTTCTGCTGAAACTACAGTAAGCGCAATCATAACCACCATTATAACCATAGCAATAATAACCTGTATAATCTCAATGAGGTTTTTCATTTTATATACAGTTTCACTTTCGTAGTAATTGGCAAGCTGAAGGGCTGTATTTTTAATAGTACCGGTTTCTTCACCGGAATGAAGCCTGGAAATAGCGGTTTCAGTAAATATTCCTGAAGCAGCAAAAGCATCAGTTATACCGGTTCCCCGCTTTATCATTAAGGGAATTGCTACGTTTTTAATTCTGTCTTCAAAATATTTATTATCAGTTGCTTCCGAAGCAATTCTTATTGGTTCAATACTTTCTGCTGAGCCGCTGTATAATGTATAAAACACGCGGCAGAAAACTTCTATTGTAGTTTTATGAATCAATGGGCCCATAATAGGCATTTTTAAAAGCTGCCTGTCAAAAATAAGCGCACCTTTTTTTGTCTGAATCAGGCGCCACAATATTATTGGCGGTATTATTATAACAAGAGCTACCAGAAGAGCGTTTTCTGTAAGAAAATCACTGACCTTTAATGTAAATGCCGTCATTGGCGGCAGGTCAATTCCAAACTTCTGGAACAATTTGGCCGTTTCAGGGAATATATATGCTACATAAAACAATACTGCAAGAAACAGTACAAAAAGTGTAACAGCTGGTGTTATAAGTGCACTTTTTAAATTCTTTTTAAATTCCTGCCTTCTTTCGAGGAATTTTGCAGTAGCTTTGTAAACCTCTGACATATTACCGCTCTTGGAGGCAAGCCCGAGCATATATGCTGTAAATTTTCCAAAAACTGACTGATATTTAAGAAAAGTAGTTTCACTATCAGCGCCTTTTCTTAAATCATTATTAATTTCTTTAAGTGTATCGCGAAGTGTTTTATTCTGGGTATCGTTTATAAGCAGAGTAAGTATTTCGCCGAAGGATAATTTTTGTTCTAAGAGTTCTGAGCTGATTTTCACATACGAAACGATATCGGCAGTAGGAGGCTTATGGCGGAATTCAAATAGTTTTTTATTAACAGAAACTACCTCATAACCCATCCTTGAAAGAGCTTCGCGTACTTCTCTTTCGGTATAGGCTTTTTGTTCGCCTGTTATGGGTTTTTCACCTCCCTTTTTCACCTTGTAAAGGAAAGTGGTCTTTTTTTCAATAGATATTACTTTTAGCTGATTCTTTTCTGCAAGCTGGTGTATCTTTTTTTTACCCTCAGCCGCGGTTGCAGCAGTTAGAGTACCGCTTAATACCTGTCCCCCTGCCTTTTCCGCCGTAAATCTGAATTCAACCATGTAATGAACCTTAAATAATAGACAAATTTATCTATTTATAATCGAATAAAATACATCTTTTTAAAACAACAAGAGGCTGATAATAATAATTTTATCATTATCAGCCTTCTTTAGTTAAAAACCTGTTATCTTTAGTTAGATTTTATAGACGTTGGCGTAACAGTTGTTGTAACTGTCCAGCTGTAACTTGCATCAACCGGTGTACCTGTTAAGGTAATTGATTGTGCGCTAACAGAAGCTGTCCATGTAGCATCAGCTGTTTTCTGGAGATCTGTAGGAATTGTAAACCCTGTAAATGTGTTCTCGCCGCCGCCCATTGCTGTTGGTTTTTTATAGTACTGCTGGGCAAGAGCGCCAATGTTTGTACCCTGTGATATGATAGAATCTTTTGCAGATGATTCAGCATTTGCTGAGAATAAATTGATACCTACTACTACAGCGATACCAACTACTATAACTCCCAAAACGATTAAAAGAAGTTGTTGTTGACCCATAATTACTCCTGAATTAAGTTAGTTAAGTTATTTGTTTGAACCCCAAAAAATCAATTAATTACAGTTGATATTATTGTATCCGGCATAGCTGTAACCTGTACTTTAACAGAATCATTTCCTGTTACAATTTCATTACCGGTTCCTGTTATTATTACCTTTCCGGTACTAACCGAAGAGACAAATGAACCGGTGGCTGTTTTGGTCATTTCCTGCGGAATAATCCAGCCTTCAAAACTATTACCGCCGCCGCCAAGCATTTTTGGCTTTTTATAATAATTTATAGCCATATTTGCCAAACTTACGCCTTCATTCATCAAAAGATCTCTTTTACTATCTACCGCTCCCTGCCTGAACATATTGATTGCAAATACGACGGCTAATCCGACTATTATTATTCCAAGTACTATCAGTAGTAACTGTTGCTGGCCCAAATCGGTTACCCTTTGAATAGTTAATTGATAAAAAGGTGTAAAAAATTATGCCAGTTTGCTTTTTTTCATTTATTTAATCAAAAAAACCTTTAAAAACAGGCTATTTCCCACAATCGGTAAAAATTACAGGTAATATTTTCCTTTTCGGTAATTTTTACACCTTTGTTCTTTGCCATCTACAAATATTTCTTTCAGGAAATTTACAACAAATTAATACTTAAAGCTATTTATTTATTAAACAATAAGTTAAACAAAATACTTAATCTAAAACATGAGACTGCCCTTTTTAAATATTTGCTCTTCACTATTGAGTCTCGGCAGCTTTGTTATCAAAACAAAAGCTGTGTATTTTTAAGGAGGCAATTTTCAAATTAACCGGATGCGTTTTTGCCCTGTAATATTTTACTTTTTACTGGTCTGAAAATTGCTTTATTAGCAGTTAGTTTAACCTGAAGGATACATGAATACAGGTCAGATGATGTTAACAATATTTGGGCTGATGCTCCTATCAACTATTATCCTCAGGATGAATACATCATATTATCGTGCTTCAACTGATGTTAACAGAAATAGCTATGACGTAATGGCAGTATCGCTTGCCACCTCATATTTTGAAGAAATTAAACGAAAAGCTTACGATGAGAAAACTATTACTTCTGCAGCCTCCAGCACTTCCGGGTTTTCAAGCAGCCTTGGCCCTGAAAGTGGTGAGTTTCGCTCTGCCTCAAGCAACCTTATAAATGCTAATAATTTTGACGATGTTGATGATTTTAATGGTGACAGCCTCTATACACAGGTTCCATCCGGTTCTGAATTGCCGGGTGCTGTTTATAAGATAAAGTGCTCTGTTGCATACTTTAGTTCATCATCCAACAGCACAACAACTATCCCGCAGTGGAGTAAAAAAATTACAGTTACTGTTTCGGGCAGTGCTATGACAAATCCTGTTACGCTTTCTACAATATTCAGTTACTGGAAGTTCAGATAATGGGATACAGCACAATACTTGACATACTTGGCTCAATTATTATTGGCGGAATAATACTCATGATGCTGGGTAATGTTAATTACAGTATTTTTGAAAATACTTACGATACAGGGCTGAAAGTATCTGACCAGGGAAGAATTACTAATGTTGCAATGATTATGGAAAATGACATACGCAAACTTGGCTACTGCTCAGATTATACACAATCTGTTGATGTTAAAAACTGCATCCTGCTGGCTGATACAAGCAAAATTAAGTTTCTGTACGATTATGACTTCAACGGCACTATGGATACTTTTTATTATTACATGGGGCCCAAATCAGAACTTCTAAACACAACAAATCCTGATGACTGTTACCTGTATAAAAGGATTAACAGCCAGACACCGGTAAAGATTTCAGACGGCGTAACAAAACTTGAGTTTAATTATTATGATGCAACAGACACAAAGCTGGCAGCTCCTGTAAGCGACAGGACGCTTATTAGAAGCATAGAACTTGGCATTGTGATTGAACCCGGTGAACCTGTAAAAAATCCTGAGTTGTGGGGAGGCGATCCATATCCCGCTATAAATGTAAGGGAGACAAGAATAACTGCACGAAATTTACTTAGCAGGTAGTATATGGGTGGAAAAGCTCTTTTATTTGTCATACTTGGATTAAGCACAACACTTGTGTTTGTAACTCTTAATTTTAACCGTCTTTCTGCACTTGCTTCAGAGAATACTGTTGAATATGTAGAATATGCTACTGTTCAGAATACCGCAGAAAGCGGGGCAAATATGGCATGTAACGAGGTTTTCAGAAATCCTACCTGGACGGCAGGTTACACAAACATGAGTATGAACGGCTGCACCCTTAACGTTAATGTTGAAGTACTTGATGCAGATTTAAATATACGCCGCATAAATTCAGTTGCCGTTAAAACCATTTATTCACCTTATGGAAAAAGGTCTGTATCCCGCAAGGTTATGGTAACTCTTCAGCCAAGCAATTTTTCTAAATTTTCTTATTACTCAGCCAGTGAAGGCGGAACAATTTACTGGACTACAGGCGATACTGTATGGGGGCCCTTTCATACACAGGATTACCTCCGTGTTAACGGGAAGCCTGTTTTTTTTGGAAGGGTTACAACTCAGTACGGGCTTGTAAAAAGATATTACTCAGACAACCCGCAGTTTCTTGATACTTATGAAAGCGGTGTTAACATGCCAATAAATGAAGACGCTATTACAAACCTTAACACTGCTGCCAGCACTGCAGGGTTTACATTCCCGGGTACCTTTACTTATACAACAACAAATTCCAGAGGTAAGACCACAACTGTTACAGCTTCTGTTGACACTGTTTATCTTACTTTTGCCGGTGATTATATTAAATATAAATACCGTTACCAGGATTCTTACACAACAGTTGCAGCTTCTTCGTTTTCAAATAATGGTGTAATCTATGCAAACAATGCAGTATTAAGGCTGCAGGGCACTGTTAAAGGCAAATATACTGTTGCCTGCAGCGGCTCCAATTCATACGGCAAGGGGGATATATATCTTGACGATAATATTGTATATAATACCGATCCGGTAGCTTATTCAAATTCAACTGACCTGCTTGGTATTGTTGCGCAGAACGATGTTATAGTTACAGATAATGATGCAAACAGTTCAGATATAAATATAAATGCTTCTATATACTGCCAGGATGGCGGTTTCGGTGCGCAAAATTACAGTACCCGTGGAAATTGCGGAAACATAAATCTTGTTGGCGGAATAATTCAAAAGACAAGAGCTGCTGTTGGTACAATAGGTACCTATGGCATAAGCTCCGGTTTTAACAAACGGTACCGCTATGACAGCAGGCTTATGTTTAAAGCACCTCCCAAATATCCAAACACCGGTTCTTACGAAATATTATCCTGGTATGAGTAACAATATTTTTCTACCGGATTAGTTTTGCTGCCGGTATTTCAATTCTCCGAAGAATGTCGGGGATTCACACATTATATATCCTTCATATATAAAATCCAGATCAATATTTTCTATCTCTCAGCCAAGCCGCTTGAACTTTAGAAATTTTAAATGCCTATGCATCTGTTATATTAACTTATTATTTTACATATAATATTTATAAGCAAACAAATGGTTTTGCCATGGCAGTTACCCTTGAAGCTATACGCGAATATTGCCTGAAGAAAAAAGGCACAGAAGAAACGTTTCCCTTTGACGAAGAAACACTTGTCCTTAAAGTTATGAACAAAATATTTCTGCTTGTGGATATCTACACCCCAAATACAATTAGCGTTAAGTGTGATCCCGAACTGGCTGAAGAATTAAGGGCAGAATATGAGGAAGTTACTCCTGGTTATCATTTAAGCAAAAAACACTGGAATACCATAGACATTACAGGTAATATTCCTGCAAGAAAAGTATTTGAATGGATTGACCATTCTTATGATGAGGTTGTAAAAGGATTAAAGAAAAAAGACAGGGAAGAACTGCTAAAATAATAATCTAATGAAAGGGCATTACATGAAGATAGTAACATATTTTTGTTTTCTGTTTGTTTTAATGTTAACTGCAATATCTGCACAGGATAAGAAATCCTCCCCCAAAACTGTTAAAAGTGTTGACCTTAAAAAATACACCGGTACCTGGTATGAAATTGCCAAGATACCTAACCGTTTTCAGAGTGACTGTGACAGGAATACAACTGCAACATATAAAATAAGAGAAGATGGCAAAATTACAGTCCTTAACAAGTGTGTTGAAAAGGACGGAAGTGTTAATGATGCTGAAGGTGTTGCTGTTGTGGCTGATAAAAAATCAAATGTAAAGCTGGAGGTTAGCTTTGTAAGCATACTTGGAATAAATCTGTTCTGGGGGGACTACTGGATAATAGGGCTTGATGAGAATTACAAATATGCTGTTGTAGGGCATCCCGAAAGAAAATACGGCTGGATATTATGCCGTGAACCCAAAATGCCCGAAGAAGATTTGAAAAAAGTCTATGCCTTGTTGAAAGAACAGGGATATGATACAAATAAATTTGTGATGACAAAGCAGGATGTAAAATAATATGCTGCTGACAGATATTTTTCTAAAAGCCGGGTTTCCTTACAGCAGGAAAGACCTTCTGCTTGAATGTATTGAAAAAAGGAACCTGCAACGCTCAGAATATTTTGTATGTGAAGGAAATATCTGTACTGAAGTTGCCTTTATAGAAAAAGGAATGGTTAAGCATTTTTATAATACTCCCAAAGGCGAGGTTACCCGCTGGGTGAGCATCAAAGGAAACATACTCTCTTCATTCAAAAGTTTTATTACCCAAACACCCGGTAACGAAAACATAATGGCAATTTCCCCCGTAACACTTTCTGTTTTAAGCTCTGCTAACCTTAACAGACTTAAAATAGAGATACCGGAAGTGCAGGGAATATGGTCCTATTTTGTTGAGCAGTACTGTGCAGGCCTTGAAGACAGGCTGTATCATCTAATTGCATTTGATGCTCTTGAAAATTACCGGTACCTGCTTGAAAACTATCCTGAAATGATTAAAAACGTACCCACAAAATACATAGCTTCAATACTGGGTATTGAACCCCGCCATTTAAGCAGAATAAAAGCTTCACTGGGTTGATACAAACAAAACGCAAAAAAGTAATAATGTTAATTCGTTTGGGAGTCATTGCAGTTACTAAGCTTAAAACAGAAAGAATAATGTAAATGCTGCGGTTGCCCGGCTTTTAATTGAAATTGTACGTCATTAATAATTGCATGTGCTTTGACGTAATATAATCCGGTGGCATTTTTAAGTTTGTTTTACTGACTATAAAATTTTGTTGTACTTTATTAAGACCTTAGTAACCAAACCAACTGCTATACGTGTTAACCTTATTAGATTATTGTTTTGTATAAACCCATTGCTGAATACCGGGAAATAATAAATCATCTGGGATGATCTTAATTTTAGAGAGCGTAAACTAATTTTGCCATAATTACAGTCACGGCACAACAAAAGCATGTTTTTACTAATTTATAATTAAAATATAGACATTTGTCCTTGTCCGGCTTTGGCTCATAGTATTAACTTTAGTGTGTAAATTTTAGCAGGATTTTATGAAAACGATATATTATATAACTGTATTATTATTGGTTATGGCAGATGCAAATTCTGCACAAATAATTCCATCCCCTTCTTCTGATAAATATGAAAGTAAAAATGCAGTAGAAGTAGAAAGCCTTTTCCCGATGTTTTTTTACGGCGGGTTCCATGCAGCAGCAGGTTACCGGTTTGACAGATTCAGAATAAGAGCCAGTGTAATAAACGGTGGTGACTATAATGCAGAAACTGCAGGAATAAATAATTCAAAGGATTCTTTCAAAAGGTATTATAAAACATCTCCGGGTATTTTTGCCGGTTATAATGTGTGGAAATACTTTGATGTTTACACCTACCTGGAATTTCATACATACAGCATAGAACAAAAATCATCAGGCATTAAGAAAGATCTTAAAAGTGTTGACTATGGTTTTGGTGTTGGCTACCAGTGGTTTATAGGAGATTATTTTTACATTCAGCCGGCAGTTCATTTGTACCTGCGCGGCAATCACAGTGTTGATTTTGGTAATGAAACATATAAAATTCCGCGTGCTGATTTTTCGCCTGTTATAAGAATTGGTGTAAGGCTCTGGGATAACGATTAACAAATATTCACCTTTAAAAATTTTTTATTCCCGGGAACGCAAAATTTTTCTGTATTCCGTTCCCGGGAATTTTTACATACAGCCTCTCTGTTTCTACTTATAGTTTGTTTTATTAATTTTTACTTTCTTATTGTTTTGTATGGGGTTTTAATTGTTCAATAAACCGGGAGTAAAATGAAAAAACTATTTTTAATAATATTTTGTTGTTCCTTTATAAACCTGTTTCCGCAAAAGTTTGATAAGCTTGCTTTAACCCCGCCTATGGGATGGAATACATGGAATAAATTTGGGTGCAACGTAAATGAAAAAATGATTCGTGAAGCAGCAGATGCACTTGTTTCAAGCGGGATGAAAGATGCCGGTTACACTTACATTGTTATTGATGACTGCTGGCACGGCGACAGAGACAGCCTTGGCTTTATCCATGAGAATAAAGAACATTTCCCTTCAGGGATGAAATCTACTGTGGATTATGTTCATTCAAAGGGGCTTAAATTTGGTATTTATTCATGTGCAGGCAAACTAACCTGTGCCGGTAAGCCCGGAAGCAGGGGGCATGAATACCAGGATGCACTTGTCTATGCAAAATGGGGTGTTGATTATCTGAAGTATGACTGGTGTTATGCTGAAGACCGCAGCGCACAGGCAGAATATACCACCATGCGCGATGCATTATTTGCTGCAGGCAGGCCTGTTGTTTTCAGCCTTTGCGAATGGGGAAATAATAAACCATGGGCATGGGGTGCACAGGTTGGCCATTTATGGCGTACTACCGGTGATATATCAGCAGTATTTGATGGTACTGTTGACCATGGAAATTATTCAAGCCTGGGTGTTTTATATATTCTTGATTTGCAGGAAGGGCTTAGAAAATATGCCGGCCCCGGCCACTGGAATGACCCCGACATGCTTGAAGTAGGCAATGGTTTATCAGACAGTGAAAACCGCGCTCATTTTTCAATGTGGTGTATGCTTGCTGCTCCGCTTATGGCAGGTAACGATATATCTTCAATGTCAAATGAAGTTAAAAGCGTCCTTACTAACAAAGATGTTATTGCTATTGACCAGGATTCACTTGGCGTACAGGGCTTTAAATATTCTGATGAGGACAGCCTTGAAATTTGGTTCAAGCCATTAAAGGGCGGCGACTGGGCAATGTGCCTGCTTAACCGTAAAATTACTGCCAGGGAAGTTAAATTTAACTGGAAAGAACAGATAGTCAATGACCCTGATTTTGAATATAAATCAGAGTTCCTGAAAGCCAAATATGCATTGATTAACCTGTGGACAAAAAAAGAAGAAGGCACAACAGCTAAGGTACTTAATGTAAAAGTACCACCGCATGATGTTGTTATGTACAAGCTTAAAAAGCTGGAGTAATACTTTTCGATTTGTGCGGTTTTGCTGCATAGGCTTGCCGCACAAATTTCTTCTGCATCAATAACTGCGTATTATCTTCAATTTGATTTTATTCTGCCATTTACAGATTTTTATATATCCCAAATTTAAACTACTTAAATAAATGCGAAGAATTATTTTAAATCTTGCAGTAAGCCTGGACAGCTATATTGAAGGGCCTAAGGGGGAATATGACTGGTGTTTTACAGACCAGGATTATGGACTGAATGATTTTTTTACAAAGGTAGATACAATCATTTACGGCAGAAAAAGTTATGAATTATTTGGCAGTTATGTTCCATCTGAAGATGCATCAGAAAATGAGAAAGAGCTGATGAACAAAATGATGAAAATGAAGAAATTTGTTTTCTCCACAACTATGGAATCAACTGATGGAATAACAGTTGTTCGTGGAGATGTTTCGGAAGAAGTAAACAAAATAAAACGCATGCCCGGAAAGGATATTTTCCTTTTTGGCGGAGCTTCACTAATAACGTCTTTTCAGAATTCAAATTTAATAGATGAATACCACCTTGCCGTTCATCCTGTAATACTTGGCGCAGGGCTTCCTTTGTTTAAAGATATTACAACCCGCAAGTACCTTAAACTTAAAGATACCAAAGTTTTTTCAAGCGGCCTGGTTATTCTTTATTATGATTCTGTAAAAATACCGGCAAAATAGTTTAAACAAAGCACCGGGTTTTACTCAGTGCTTTGTCCATAATATTTTGATGCAATAACACTGCATTAAAAACTGCAGGATTAAAACTGCGACTCTTCCAATACAATTACAAACTTGCCTGTTTTGTCAATAAAGCCTTTTGTTACAGAGTTGTTTGAAGCTTCCTGCTTTTCTGCATAAGCAAGTCCGCAGCTAAACGGCCTTAATACATCAAACTGAAATTCAATTGCAGCCTTTCCGCTTGTGTTTATGAATCCAAGTCCTTTGTCAAAATCAAGTCCTATAGCAAGCCCTTCATAAAAACCTGATTTAAAACCAATAGCTTCTTTATCTTTAAATGATTTTATAGTTTTTCCGGTTGTATCAATTATACTGTAATATGGGTCACCAAAATCGCTGTCGCTTTGTTTTACAAGGGCAAAACCGTCTGCAAAACGCCCTGTTTCTTCAAAGACGGGCTGACAGATAAGATTATTAAGTGAATCTATAACACCCCATTTTGAATTGGTACCCTGTACAAAAGCTCTTCCGCAGGAAAAATCTTTTGGCTCCATAGTATATTTAAATGGAATTTTCTCAATACCAATCTTATTAATAAATCCCCATTTCCCTCCGGATTTAACAGCCGCCATTCCATTTGAAAAATCGTGAACCTCATCATATTGGCAGGGAACTATAACAAGCCCCAGCACATTCATATACCCATATTTGCCTTTCTGCCTTATTCTTGCCATACCATCTTTAAAACATGTATTATAATCAGCATCAGTTGGTGCGGCATCAATGAGAATTATTCCCGGTTTTGTAATAATACTCTGCCGGGCTTGTTTTTTACCGGCTGCATCGGCAGGAAAGTAAGTCAGGTTAACATCACATGTAAAAGGCTTTTGAATATTGTATAATGTAAACGGAATAATAATATTTCCGGAAGTATCTATGTATCCCCATTTATCAGTTGAAGGATCACGCAAAGCGCAAAGCCCTTCTGAAAATTTTGGAGTCTCAAACGGATTATCATATATCGGTTTAATAATTATTTCGCCGCGGGTATTTATAAATCCCCACTTTCCATCAACATTTATTGCAGCGCGTCCGTTGCTGAAATCTCCGGCATTGCTGCACGTTACTTTTGTTTGAGGGTATAAAACTGAGAAGGCAAGTAAACAGACCAGGAAAACACGTTTCATTATAATTCTCCCTGTTAATTAGTTTAAGCAGCCATATTCGGGGTTATATTTAAGAATATATAACCTCATTTATGAAAATTAAACAAATTCGGGATAAATAATTAAATGTATTTTTAAAGAGAAACGCAGCATTATTTTAATACTATTCAGAACAGGAAAAAATAATTAAGCTGCAATACCGTCTGTATAACAAAAAAATAAGCGGGAAGATTGAATATCATTCCCGCACGTAACAAATGCATTTCCGGTAATATCAGGTTTAACCGGCAGATATTTTACAGGTATATAAGTTTATTATCCTTAATAGTAACCGATCTGTCTTTATAGTCAAGAATTTCGCGTTTATACTCCAGTTTCATTAATGGAGAAGATATAATAAAATCAGCGGTTGACCTGTTGCATGCAATAGGAATATTATAAACAGCAGCAATACGCAGCAGCGCTTTAATATCAGGATCATGCGGAAGCGGTTCAAGAGGATCCCAGAAAAAGACAAGAAAATCAATATCCCCTTCAGCAATACGTGCGCCAACCTGCTGGTCGCCGCCAAGCGGGCCGCTTTTAAACAATTGAACTGGAAGATTCAGCTCTTTTGCAAGCAGGCTTCCTGTGGTTCCGGTACCAAAAAGATTATGTTCGGAAAGGCTGCCCTGGTTATACTTTGCCCATTCAAGAATATCCGGTTTGCAGTTATCATGTGCAATAAGGGCAATGTTTTTTTTCTTCTTTAAAGATACTATTCTCTTTGCCATTTGAATATCCAGTTTAATATTAATTGCTTATTAAATATAAACTATAAAACTGTATGTTAAAATTATCAAATGAAAATACCCTTTCAGGGCAAATAACTTTAATCTACCCTTTTTAAAATTGTAATCTGATTCATCATCATTAATATGATCCTGCAATACCATAATGTACCTTTCGCTCATTACGGAAGATACTGCAGCATAAACTAATATAGAATATAAAGCCTCCGCAGTGCAGCGCAAGCCGTACATTGCTTGCCTTAGCAGATAATATGTATAAAGAATACAAGCCATTTCAAATACCCGCCCGTGCACCAACCTGAATAACTATAAGCATTTATGTAATAAATTGATGTAAACAGCGGGAAATCTTTAAATTGCAGCATATTTTAGCCCTCCCGCAGGAATAACTGCCGCACTATGGCTATTGTATCCACTTTTATAAATCCTTATTTTTACCTTTCAATTTCAATTTTAAGGAGAGTTGTAAGGTAAGATGCTTTTTAAAACCAGAACACATAATTGCGGGGAACTGCGCGAAGAACAAATTGGACAGGAAGTAGTTTTAAATGGCTGGGTTGATACAAGAAGAGATTTGGGCGGGCTGATATTTATTGAGATGAGAGACCGCTATGGTGTTACCCAGGTTGTATTTGAACCAACTTTTAGTGAAGAAGCTCATACTTCCGCTAAAGAACTCAGGAGTGAATTTGTAGTATCAATAGAAGGTACTGTAAGAAAAAGGCCTGAAGGCACAGAAAACCCATCGCTTGCTACAGGGCTTGTTGATGTAATGGTAAAGAAACTGGTAATTCTTAATGAGGCAAAAACTCCTCCTTTCCCGATTAAAAATGATATTGATACAAGCGAAGATGTACGCTTGAAATACCGTTACCTGGATTTAAGGCGCCCTGCTGTTCAGAAAAACATGCTTATGCGCCATAAAATGTACCAGGTTGCAAGAAAATATTTTGACGAAAAAAGCTTTATTGAAGTGGAAACCCCGGTACTTATGAAAAGTACTCCTGAAGGTGCAAGGGATTACCTGGTACCAAGCAGGCTTCATAAAGGCAAGTTTTATGCATTGCCTCAGTCACCCCAGCAGTATAAACAGCTTTTAATGGTATCAGGGTTTGATAGGTACTTCCAGGTTGTTAAATGCTTCAGGGATGAAGATCTTAGAGCTGACAGGCAGCCGGAGTTTACCCAGATAGACCTTGAGATGTCCTTCGTTGACCAGGAAGACATCTTTGAAGTGGTTGAAGGGCTGATGAAAGTTTTCTATAAAGAAATTTGGAATAAAGACCTGCAGCTTCCTATCCCAAGACTTCCTTATGACGAAGCTATGGAAAAATACGGCAGCGATAAACCTGACCTCCGCTTCGGGCTGGAAATGATTACTCTTAACGAAGTTTTTGCAAATACTTCATTCAAGGTTTTCCAGGATCAGGCTGCTCATAACGGTATTATTACAGGTATGGTTGCCCCGGGATGCGGCGAATATACACGCAACCAGCTTGATGTTTTAACTGACTTTGTTAAGAAACTCGGCGCAGGCGGACTTATATGGATGCGCGTTAAAGAAAATGAAATTGAAGCACCAATTGCAAAATTCCTTTCTGATGATGAAAAGAAAAATCTTGTTGCAAAACTTGGCGCTAAACCGGGTGACCTTATTTTTATTCTCTCAGGCCCTAAAACCAAAGCTCTGCAGATTATGGGCTTCTTAAGGCTTGAAATGGCAAAAAGGCTTGAACTGGTTAAACCCGATTCTGAACCTAAACTTTTATGGATTACTGACTTCCCGGCATTTGAATGGGATGAACAGTCAAAACGTTACCAGGCTATGCACCATCCGTTTACTTCTCCAAGGCTTGAAGATGTTCAGTATATGGACAGCGGCGAGCTTGGCAAGGTTAAAGCAAGGGCTTATGACCTTGTACTTAACGGAAGCGAAGTTGCAGGCGGCAGCATAAGAATTCATCATGCAGAACTTCAGGCAAAGATGTTTAAAGCAATAGGCATTTCAAGTGAAGATGCTGAATATAAATTCGGCTTCCTTATGAATGCATTTAAATACGGCGCTCCGCCGCACGGAGGCCTTGCCTTTGGTTTTGACAGGCTTGCAATGATATTTGCAGGTGAAGCTTCAATCCGCGAAGTTATTGCATTCCCTAAAACTGCAAGTGCAGTATCGCTGATGGATGATGCTCCTTCAACTGTTGACGAAGACCAGCTAAAGGAACTGCATATAAGAATCCGTTAGTTATAAAAAACTTATTTTAATTAAAAAGCCCTTTGAGTAATTCAAAGGGCTTTTTTGATTAATACCTGTTGAAATGGGCAGGTAATATTTTCGCAAATTGTAATTTCCCGGGGACAATGAATCATCTGCCAGTATTTGAGGAGAAGTTTTTTATAGGGGATATATTTTGGGGGGAATTAACTAAATGTGTTAAATACATAGTAAATGAATAAGGGAATAGGGTTGGTAATTTTGGGGTTATGCGGATGTTACTAAGGTTGCATACTGCATTGGGGGATGTATTTATGATGGTGATCGCTGTTCTTGTTTAAACCGTATGTAAATAAAAATAATGAATCATCTACTGTGATTTTATTTTGTGAGACGGTTGGATTTCTGCCATAGTTGCTGCCCCTGCATGGCAGAAGGTTGATAATAAATTATCTGCATGACAGCGCTTTTATAGTGTGGTTTATAATTCTATAGAGTTTGAATCCTGGAAATGCAATTATGCATCTTGCCTCGTAGAGACAATATTATGGTAAAAAATGTAAAACCATGCCAAACAAAAATCATCGTAGATGATTCATTTTAAAGTTTTATAAATATATGTTTTTAAAGAAAAGTAAGCTGATAAGTTTAATATTTCCATTTGCCGGTAAGGTTACCAGGTTATAATCAAAGTAAGTAATATCATGCTTTGTTATAACCTGGTAATTATATTATTTAAAATCTCTGGTCGTTAGCTTTTGTGTTGTAACGCCACTCAACAATAACCCATGCAGGGTTGCCCGGAGTGCCGCCGCCATAACTTACAATTTTCATTTTTGAATAATGCAGATCCTGGTCAAACAGGAAGAAATAATTTGATTCCCTGTCTGTAACGTTTGCCTTCCATCCATCGGTGCCTGCATTTTTTGCAAGAGGTGAATCTGTTCCGTCACCAAGGTCATTTGCTGTACCTACATAAAATACTGTACTTCTTGAGGTCGAGCTGGTAATAAGGTAACCGGTGCTTGTGTAGTAAATATCGTGTGCTGAATTACCTGTTGAAACTGCAGTACCGGCAGAAAGGTCAATGCCGCTTGGCTGTGCTGCGGTGGTACCGGAGGTTTCCCACAAAGTATCAACAAATGTTTCATAAGCCATATCAGATGTAAGAGTAACAGTTTTTGAAGTCATTTCACCGGCTGTAACAGTTACAGTTATGGTAGTATCTTTATAATCGTTAAGTTTTAAAGTTATACTGTGGCTTCCTGCGGAAAGATTAACTACAGTATCAGGTGTAACTTTATTTGAATCAACACCATCTACCCATATTTCAGCTCCAACCGGGGATGACTGTACATAAACACTTCCTTTGTCAGTTTTGGTTTCCTCTACCGGGTCAGTGGTGCTGTCGCTGCAGGCAGAAATAAATAAGCCAAGCAGCATCACAAAAAATAAATAATAATATTTCTTCATTTTATCCCTTTCATGTTTCCTTTTTTAATACAGATTATTTTTTACTTAAGCTAAACGGAAATTGTTTGCCGTCAAGGTCCATTGTAAATGTCCCGCTCATTTTAGTATTGTTATTTGCAAGACTGCCTGCATATTTGCCCTGGTAGCGGCTATGGAGCTGGTCTTTCATTTTAAATGTTTTTGTTTCAGGATTAAAAGAACCCTTTACCTGCTGGTTTATTACTTCACGGTAATTTATAGTAATACTTCCGCTGAATTTAAGCGAGTCCTGTGAGGTGATGCGCAGAACTGTTGCATGCTGGTCAAATGTGCCTGTCCATTTGCCGGTAAGGTCAGGCAAAGCAACTTTTGGCTTTTCAACAGCAGCAGAATCAACTGCAGCAGGAGCTTGTTTAACCTGCTGTGTGGTGGTATCAGCCTGCATTTTTGTTTCAGTTTTTACATCTTCTTCTTTTTTACATCCTGTAAGGACAATTGCCAGCGATGTTATTATGGCAAATAAATATACAGGAAGCTTATGGGCGTACCTTGCCTTAAGCATTTTGTTCTCCGGTAAATTGTTTGTGGAAATTATATAATTAAAATAACCCTTTTTTTGCATATATTCTAATTCAATGAAAACAGATTTTAATTTGTATTTATGCTTTTAACCGGTTTTATATCAATTTTACAGATAATCCTGCTGCCCGGACTCGCTGCTGTTAAAGCCATGAGGCTAAATACTGTAAGTGCTGTTAAGAAATGGCTGTATGTTTTTGCTTTTAGCCTGTATATAAATTATGCTATTGTTACTCTTCTTGTGCTTTTTAAGATTTATTTTGCTGGTGTTTTATGGATAATTATTGCTGCCGAAAGTGTTTATCTTATATATATATACAGGACGAGCATTAGTGCCTTAAACAGCAAAATCAAACTCCGTGAGCGCATTTTTGTACTGGCACGTATTATTAAACAGGCAGATACCTTTAATAAAGTACTAATATATGCTGCATCCGTTACCATACTAATTTACTTGTCAGTTTTAATTGCCAACACAGGCACTGTCTTTTATTTTACTGATACTGTTAATAATTATGAGTGGAATAAATGGGCAATTGATTTTTCTCATAATAGTTTCCCTCGTTTTTCATCACACTTTCCGCAGCTTCTTCCGGCAAACTGGTCAGTTTGTTATGTGTTAACAGGTTATTCGGAAATTAATTTTTTCACTAAAGCAATAATGCCGCTTTTTATACTTGGTATAATTTTAATGTTTGCCGATCTGGCAGTTCAGAAAAACAACAATCAATATTTAACAGCATTAATTATTTATGGACTGTTTGCCCCGGTAGTATTTTCAATGGCCTTTATTGCTGATGGAAATGCAGACCTTCCCGTAGCATTTTTTTCGTTCCTTGCCTTCTATTCTTTTGCGGCGCCTGACGAAAAAACGGCAGATATAATGGATGACAAAAGGTTTCTGTTACAGCAATATGTTTCTCCGTTTATTCACCCCGGCGGGCGCGGTTATATTTTTGTTTTTTTAATAGCATCTGCGGCGGCGGCAACAAAACTTGCCGGGCTTTATACTTTTGTTATAGCCTCATTAATGCTTCCGGTTTCCATAATTTGCAGTAAAAGAGAACTTAAGGGAAAACTGTTTTATATTGTGTTATTGCTGGCTGTAATAACCGGGTTATCATTTTTCTGGTATTTAAAGTCCCCTGATGTAATGTATTCAGGCCTGCATCAGCCGGGGTATATTGCCCAAAGTAATTCTGAGATTGTTAAGAATGCAGTTTCTTTAATTTATTTTAACTGGGGAACTCCGCTTACAGTTTTTTTTATAATTACACTTGCGGGCTCCCTCTTTCATAAGCAGGTGCGTTATCTTTCTGTAATTATGGTAATAATTCCTCTTTTTATGTGGATGTTTAAATACAGTTCTGATTTCAGAAATTTAAGTTTTGTAATTCCATATATGTGCCTTTCTGCTGCTGCCGGTTTATATAAAATAGCGGAGTTTATGGTTCCGCGCGGCGTACCTCCTGCCTATAAAATAATTAGAACATCTGAAAATACTTTTTCAGGAAACAGGGATGAGGCGCTTCCGCGGTATGTTGTTTACCTGCTGGCAATAATTTCACTTGTTGGTGTTATTTTATTTTTATTACTGATTTATGACAGGCCTTTTTCTTTTGTATATCCCGTTTATGAATTTATACATAAATACTATTTCCGCAGCCACAGGATAGTTTATTTTGTAGATATAACGCTCCTTCTGCATGTAGAATTTTATCAGCGAATATTAATGGCGTTTTCTTTAGTTATAATAATTCTTCCATGGCTTATCCTTTTAAAGTTAAGAAGAGTATTGATTTTAGCGGCTGCAACAGCATGTATACTGATTCTAAATTTTACATTACTTAACAACAATAATATTGTTAAGTGCCAGCAAAGTAATTATGACCGGGTAGACGCACATAATTATTACGAGTTGGTAAATACTATGCTGAAGGGAAAGAATATACACAGCAGAGTGATTACAAATTTTCCGGCAATTGCAGAAATAAAAATACCTGGTAATATTAAGTTTGTTTACAACAGCAGTAAAAATATCCTGAAAAATTTGCCCGGCAATGAAATAATATTCTTAAAGACTGATATAACGGGCAATAACATTTCTGTCCAGGCAGACAGCATAATTAGTTCAAATAAATATAATATATTTTTGAAGGATTCCGGTTATCTATTGTTTTCAACAATAAAAAAATAAAATAAGTCTGATGAAATTAACTGGCAGAAACTGCGGCTTACCCGGCGGGAAAGCACCTGCTGATATTGCCGGTTAATGTTTTTGCCTTCTTCCCGGCAGAATCACAGCTTACACAGCTACAGGCTGAAATTAAGCATTGCGCTTATATTTAAAGAGAATGTTGTGTTCCCAAATTCGGGTTTATTATGCAGTGGTACGGAAACACCTGCATTTGCACCAAGCCTGATAAAATCATAGGTAATGCCGGTAAAAAAGAAATACTCAAAAAACATATTATCAAGGTGTCTGCTGACTGTATTGCCCGGATAGTTAAGTTTATAATAATCAAGAAAACTCAGCCTTACAATCTGCCCGAGTTCCTGTGTAACTGAAGTGTTAAATATTTTTCCGTTTGTATCAGAAAGTCCAATATTAAACTGTAAGAAATACTTCCTGTAATCAACAGGAAGTTTTGTAAACTCATCAGAACTCAATCCTTCAAAATTGCATTTTCCGTCCCCTGCGCCATAACCGGCAAGCAGTTCAATATGGTTATAGCTGACAAACCATGGAATCTTAACAGGTTCTGCAAGATAGTTGTAATAACCTGCACCGCCTTCAAAGTATTTATTCCGGTAACCGTCTACGGTATCGCTGGCAAGGTAAGCAGCACTGCCAAATAAAAATATTCCGGCGGGAAGCGAAACGGAAGACTTTGCTTCAAAACCCGGCTTTCCGAAACTGCCGCCAATATTCACTTCCCCCTCTTTTTTAAAGAAAGGCGTATGCGGAGAATTTGCTATGTATGTAGGAGCAGCACAACCGCCCAGTAATATTGCCGCCCCGAATAAAAGAACAAAAATTTTCATCAAATAGTTTAAGAATAATTAAAAGACTACTTTTTATTTTTATCTATCCACCGGGCAATTTCTTTTGCATAATATGTTAAAAACATATCAGCGCCTGCCCTTTTGATTGCCACAGCTGACTCGATCATGACCCTCTCTTCATCAATCCAGCCGTTTTTTGCTGCCGCTTTTATCATTGCATATTCACCGCTTACCTGGTATGCCGCAGTTGGCATTCCAAATTTTTCTTTAACACGGTAAATAATATCAAGGTATGCACCCGCCGGTTTAACCATAACTACATCAGCGCCCTCTTCAATGTCTGATTCAACCTCACGCAGTGCTTCGTCACTGTTGCCCGGGTCCATCTGGTGAGACTTCCTGTCGCCAAATGCCGGTGTAGATTCAGCAGCATCCCTGAAAGGCCCGTAAAAGCCGGAGGCATATTTTGCTGCATAACTTATAATTGGAATTTTTGTAAAACCATTGTTATCAAGAATTTTTCTTATTGCACCAACCCGCCCGTCCATCATGTCTGAAGGAGCAACAATATCAGCTCCTGCTTTTACATGCGAAAGAGCTTCCTTTGCAAGCAGTTCAACTGTTTCATCATTAAGTACTTCTTCGCCGTTTAACAGGCCGCAGTGCCCGTGTGAAGTATATTCGCATAAGCATACATCAGTAATTACAAGCAGATTTTTAACTTCTGCCTTAATTGCCCTTATTGCTTTCTGAACAATGCCATTATCATCATAAGCCTCTGAACCCTGCTCATCTTTGTGTTCAGGAATGCCGAATAATATTACTGCCGGTATGCCAAGTGCAGCAACTTCCTTACACTCTTTTACCAGCATATCAACCGACATCTGGTATACATCAGGCATTGATTTAATTTCATTCTTTATATTAGTCCCCGGAACTACAAACAAAGGATAAATCAAATCATTCTTTGACAGTTCCGTCTCTCTTATCATATCCCTTACAAGCGGGTTGTAACGAAGCCTTCTTAATCTTTTAACCGGGTATACTGACATAACCAAACTCTCTTTCCGCAAAAATTAATATGAAACTTTTTTAACTGACCCGATAATCTTTTGCGCAAGGTTATCAGAATTTTTTATACAATCCCCGACAGATATTCCGCCGCGGTAATTGCCGCCAAGATACAATCCGGGAAAGTTTTCCTCAAACTGGCTAAAATATCTTTCATGTTCAATATAACCTATGTTATACTGGGGAATAGATTTTTTCCAGAATCTTTCTGTAGTAAGCACTGGTTCAGCGGTTATCTGCATAATTTCATGCAGTTCATTTTTCACACGTTTGTATAAAAGCTCTTTGTCGTATTTCTCAATTTCCGGATCACGTGAACCGCCAACAAAAACTGTCAGCGCTGTTTTGTCTTCCGAAGTTCTGTCAGGAAAAATAACAGAACTCCACAACGCACCGAGAAAAGATTTTTTTTCCACCTGCGGAACAAGGAAACCAAATCCGTCAAGCGGCTGTCCAATATCTTTTTTATTATACACCAGATACAATACAATTACCGGGGGATAATAAACAGCATTAAGGTGCTCAGTAAGTTTGCCGTCAAGCTCTGCAAAAACCTTTGCCGCATGGTAAGCAGGCATAGCGGAAAGAACCACAGGCGTTTGTATTTCTTTTGCCTCACCTGATAAGTTATAGGTAACTGTATAATCAATATCGTTTTTCCTGACAGAAATTACTTCTGCCTCATTTACAATATTTTCTTTCAGTGAGTCAGCCAGTGCAAGAGGAAGTTCCTGCATGCCGTTTTTGAATGAAAACATTTTAGCAGAAGCTTTTGCCTTTTCTGCTCTTTTTTTTCTTTCTTTATAGCTTCTTACAGTGCCAATCATAAGCCCGCCATATTTTTCTTCAAGAGCATAAAGCTTTGGTAGGGCAGATTTTACACTAAGTTGTTTGGGATCACCGGCGTAAACACCTGCAATAAAAGGATTTATAGCATAATCAAGAAACTCCGAACCAAGCCTGCGTTTTACAAAATCAGCAATGCTCTGGTAATAGCCATCCCGTGACCTCCCGATAAGAGGTTCAGCAAAAAGCCGCGCTTTTGCCTGCGGAGTGAACAATTTTGTTTTTAAAAATGCCCCCGGAGTCATTGGCAGCGGGTGAAGCTGATTGTTTCTTAAAATATATCTTTTGCTGGCTTCCGGACTTCCGTATATAAATTCCCCTTCAATGTGAAGTTCTCTTACCAGTTCACCTATCAAAGGAGTTGTTTCAAGCCCGCTGTTTGGGCCTTTGTCAAACAGGTATCCATCAATTCTTGTACTTTCCATCGTACCGCCTGCCTGGCCGTTTTTTTCGAGAATGGTTACATTAAAACCATCCTTTCTTAAAATGTAAGCGGTTGTTAACCCGCTTATACCGGCACCCAGAATTACAATTTTCTTTTCTGTATTCATCGCAGTTAAATTTCTAATAATTAGACCAATTTACAAATATTTTTAGACAAGAGGTATGCAAAAGTTTACAGGAGTTGAAGCCAAAACGCCGGTTTTACACTAATTTTGCCATTTTTACCGGCAGAATCAGGAAGACAAAGAAGCACCGTGTTTTCCAAAATTAAAAGACCAGGGCGGATTTATACAACTTTATCCTTCACAATTTCCTTCAGCGCTTCAACAAATAAATCTGAATCATTCAGCCCGTCCATAACTATATAGTTTTCAATTCCTACATTATCTGCAACATGCCGGTATTCTATATCCAGTTCAAACAAGGTTTCTACATGGTCTGACACAAAACTTATTGGTATTATAAGCAGATGCTTTTTCCCTTTGGCGGCAAGCTCTGCAATCATAACATCTGTTGCAGGTTCAAGCCACTTTGCCGGGCCTACTTTACTCTGGAAACACTGATGGTAAGGATGTGAATTATTCCTGTCTTTCATTACAGCTTCAACAGTTTCTTTTATCTGGTATGAATACGGATCTCCTTTTTTTACATAAGATACAGGGGTGCCGTGAGCGCTGAAGACAAGCTGTACATCTTTACGGGCCCCTTCAGGAAACCTTAGCAGTGTTTCATCTATCCTCTGGTTAATAGCTTTTATGTACAGCGGGTGTACCTGGTATGAATTAATATACTCGACTTTTTCAGAGCTTCCGGTATACCACCTTTTCCACTCATTAAATGAAGAGCCTGTTGTGGATACAGAAAAATGCGGGTAAAGCGGCAGCATAATAATTTTATCATACCCCTTCTTTTCTATTATTGCGGCAGTTTCATCTGTAAGCGGTTTCCAGTAACGCATTGCTATATATACATCAGCGTCAGGATTTATTTCACGAAGCTTGTTCTCAAGCATCAGCCGTTGCTTTTCCGTCCACATGCCAATTGGTGATTTGCCGCCAATAAGCTCATATTCTTTTTGCACTTTAGGCGCTCTTCTTTTGGAAATAAACGCAGCCAGCGACTTTTGGAAAGGCAGTTTGAATATGTCCCTGTCATTAAAAAGGTTTTCAAGAAAAGGCTGGACTGTTTCCAGTGAATCCGGCCCTCCAAGATTTAACAATACAATGGCTGTTTTATTCATTTGTTAACCTATTAATTTCATTTAACATGTTATAGTATAACTGGTGTAATGGCCTGAGTTCCTCTGATATTAATTTACAAAATCTTATTGTTAAGTCATTAATAAATTAACACAATAAACTTTTAACAGCTGAAACCGGGATACCGGCAGACACCCCAAAGCGTAAATTAAAAACTCTATATTCCCTTTAAGAATTTATGTAAAACTCACCTATGCAGTTCAAAAACTGAACCGGTTGTTCAATGTTGAAATCAAAAAATATTTAATTAAATTGCCTGCAAGTGTATAAATCAAAGGGAAGATGCAGGTATTGTTATGCAAAACATATCTAAAACAACAGTATTAATTATTTTACTTTTTGCATGCAGAAGTTATTCGCAGTCATTGGCAGAGTCGTACGAAATTGGGATATGGTATAACTTTGCACCATCTGCAATAAGTTACACCTTTGATGATAATACCAGCAAACAGCTTACTGTTGCAGTACCGATTTTTGACGAGTACGGTTATAAAGTAACCTTATTTACTGTTACCGGCTGGGGGCCTGACTGGAGCAGGATTAAAAAAGCTTCAGCAAACGGGCATGAGATTGCAAGCCATACTATCAATCACCCATCTCTTGACGGGCTAACACTGGCTGAGCAAAATCTTCAGATGAAAAACTCGCAGGAGATTATTAACGGACAGGTTGGCACCGGGAAGTGTATTACAATTGCCTACCCTAACTGCCGTAAAGCAAATGATTCGCTGGTAAGCCTTTATTATATAGCCGCCCGCGGATGCCAGGGTTATGTGGAATCCAAAACACCTTCTGATTTTAATAATATCAGCTCAATAATCTGCGGAGCAAGCGGTTCTGTCAATACAGCATCAGTATTTAATACTACCGCAAATAACACATACCGCTCAGGCGGCTGGTGTGTTTATCTTATTCATGGCATTGATGACGACGGCGGTTACTCTCCCCTTGCTTCAGATATTCTTCGCAGCAGCCTTGAGTTTATTAAAAAGAACAGCAGTAAATACTGGGTTGCCCCTTTTGGCACCGTTGCAAAGTATATACGTGAACGTAATTCAACTTCCATCTCAGAACTGCAGAGCGGTGATAACTTAATTGTACTAGTAACTGATACTCTTGATAATAAATTATATAATATACCCGTAACTGTTCGCCGTACTTTACCTGAAGGATGGACGTCAACAACAGCTATCCAAAACGGGGATACTCTAAGTTCTGAAATTATAACAGCAGATAATGGTACAAAGTATATTATGTTCAGTACTGTACCTGACAGCGGGGAAATAATATTATATAAAAACGGTGTTATTACCGCCGTCTCCGAAAATAATAAACACATTCCCGATGATATTGTTCTGGAACAGAATTACCCCAATCCCTTTAATCCTTCAACAGTAATATCTTTTACAATACCAGAAAAACAATATGTGCAAATTAAAATATTCGACAACACCGGGAGAGAGGTTGATAATATCTTGTCCGGAATAATGCTCCCGGGCAGGCATGAAGTTAAATGGAACGGCAGCGGATGTTCAAGCGGTGTATATTATTACCAGCTAACAACAACAAATAAATCTTATACCCGGAAACTATTATTAATTAAATAATCCCGGGGAAAGTTTTAATAATTTGACTAATCTGAATGAGAGTTTTAATATTACACATACCATTCAATTATTTTTTTATAGCAAGAATAAAGAAACGCTTCCCTTTCCAGAGATACCCTGCCACACAGATAATAAGAATTAGAATTATCAATTGCATTGTTGTAATTGTATTTTGTATGTATTAACAGTAATTGAAAGTTCTACAAGTGTAATACCTGCATCTTCTTCAATAGAGCACAGGTATATTTTCCTATCGTGAATTTTTATTCCAAACAGTACAGAAAACTGAGTAAGGTTTTCATCTTTAATTTTCTGATGAAACTCTCTTACATTATATATCTGCAGCAGGTAATTATTCCAGTTTTCAGAATACAAAGGAATGTCTTCCCCCGTTAAAGCTCTTTTCTTATACCCTGTTATACTTTTTGCTTTAAATAAAATATTAACCTGGTTGTTAAAATCATCATAATTAATATCATTAAGATTAATTACAGCATAACTTGTAAGATTAGCCAGATCCTTAAAAGCACCGGGAAGTGCGGTTTGAGACTCTATTTTAACTTTCATTAATTTATAATGAGAATTTCCCAAAGTTATTATTTCCCCGTAAACAGCATAAATAAAAAAGGAACTGTGCCTGACAATAATTATTTAACCAGGCTTATACCGTACGAGAATACTTTGCTGTATCTTCTTTGCGTTCAATATATCCGTCAAAGTTCATGGCTATATTGCGTATAAGAAGCCTGCCCATGTCTTTTACGTACAGACTATTCCCGGTCATCTCAACAAGCCCGTCTGATTCCATTTCTTTAAGATTATTCAGGCCGAAAGCAAAGTATTCTTTAAAGCTAATACCAAACTTAGCCTCAATGGCTTTAAAGTCAAGTTCAAAATCACACATAAGCCTCATAATAACGTAACGCCTTATTTTGTCATCTTCATTAAGGCGGTAGCCTTTTGCGGTGGGAAGTGTTTCGTTATCAAGCGCGTGGAAATACTCTTTTTCTGTTTTGTAATTCTGTGCATATATATTATCAAGCTGACTAATACCTGTTATCCCCATTGCATAAAGGTCAGCATCTGCATTGGTGGAGTATCCCTGGAAATTCCTGTATAGTTTCTTTTCACGGTAAGCAACAGACAGTTCATCATCAGGTTTTGAAAAATGATCCATGCCAATAAAAACATAGCCTGCCGATGTAAGTTTCTCGATTGTCATTTTAAGTATGTTAAGTTTTATATCGGCAGCAGGAATATCTTCAGCATGTATTAATGCCATGTGTTTTTTAAGCCACGGCAGGTGAGCAAAATTAAACACTGCTATACGGTCAGGAGAGATATCTATTACCCGGTCTACAGTATCGGCAAAAGACTCGGGAGTCTGGTGCGGAAGGCCGTACATGAGGTCAAGATTTATGCTGCTGAAACCAAGTTCACGCACCCACTGAACAACCTGCCTTGTCATATCCTCCGGCTGAATACGGTTAACAGCTTTCTGAACTTTTTCGTTAAAATCCTGCACGCCCATACTAATGCGGTTAAAGCCGCCGTTTCTTAGAGCTTCAAGATGTTCACGTGTAAGCCCGCGCGGGTCAATTTCACAGCTGTTTTCAGAGTTTTCTTTAAACGAGAAAGAAGATTTTATAAATGAAGTAAGGTCCGCTATTTCATCCGGGTCAAGATGAGTAGGTGTACCGCCTCCCCAGTGAAGCTGGGAAACCTTTCTGTCAGTAAGCAGGTAGCCGCGTAAAAGGTCAATTTCTTTTTTTAGATATTTTAAGTATTCCTTTACACGGTCGCGGTTGCGGGTGACAATCATATTACATCCGCAGAAATAACACAGTGTATCACAGAAAGGAAGATGATAATACAAAGATAAATCGGGAAGATTATCACCGTAATTAGTTTTTACAATTTCATCAAGATAATTATCCGCTGTAAAATCTTCGCTGAAATGCGGAGCAGTGGGATAGCTTGTATAGCGCGGCCCCGGCTTATCGTATTTTTTAAATTTTGTTAAATCAACTTCAAACATTTATTTCTCCAGTCTCATTCATGTTTTCACGAATATTAACATTTCGCTTTTTATTTAACCTCTTAAAGTCCTGTCTCCCTTTAGTAAAGGGAGTACGGCACCAGCCGGGAGGGATTTGCCTGCATACAATAACAATAAACTTTTCTGTTCTGCGTAACACTGTTGCAAGCCTCCGGCATGCTTATTTGTATAGTTGTTTCCTTTTTCTACCAATATTTCACCCCTCCGGGGTGAAGACATTCTTTTCAATCCAGTCTCCCTTTAGTAAAGGGAGTACGGTGCCAGCCGGGAAAATTCTGCATTACCTGCCAATTGCTTACTGCTTTTTGCCAACTTGCTTTTAACTACTCAACACTTTCATTAACTATATGATACTTTTTGCTTTCTTCCTTAACTGTTTCCACAAGAAACTTTGCCTTTGCCGGATCAATATCAGGAAGGATACCATGGCCAAGGTTAAATACATGCCCGCTTCCTTTTCCATACGAATCAAGGACTCGGATAACTTCTTCTCTTATTTTTTCTTCCGGGGCATAAAGCACTGTAGGATCAAGGTTGCCCTGAAGTGCTACTTTTTTGCCAATCCTTTTCTTTACCCTGTCAATATCCATTGTCCAGTCAAGGCCAATTGCATCAGCGCCGCATTTTGCAAGTTTTTTTAGCTTGTAATGGACACCTTTGGCAAACACTATTACCGGCTCATCTTTTCTTTTTAACTGAGATATAATCCTGCGTATATATCTTAATGAAAATTCTTCAAAGTCATGCTGCGATAAAATACCGCCCCATGTATCAAAAATCTGGACGGCATTTACACCCGCTTCAATCTTTGCAGAAAGATATACAGCAACTGCATCAGCAAGCTTTGCCAGTAATTCGTGTGCAAGAGCAGGATTATTATATATAAGCTTTTTAACCTGCGAAAAGTTTTTTGTTCCCTTTCCTTCAACCATATATGTAAGCAATGTCCATGGTGAACCGGCAAAACCAATTAAAGGAACCCTGCCGTTAAGCTCTTTTTTTGTAAGGGAAACAGCATCCAGTACATATTTTAAATCTACAGCCGGGTCTATCTTTTTAAGCTTTTTTACATCATCAGCAGAGCGGACAGGATTATTAAAAACAGGGCCTTTACCTTCATGCATTTCAAGCTCAAGTCCCATTGCTTCCGGTATCACAAGAATATCAGAAAACAGAATGGCAGCATCAACACCAATTATATCAACAGGCTGTATGGTAACCTCAGCAGCAAGTTCCGGAGTTTTGCACATTGTAAGAAAATCTGCTTTTTCGCGCACAGCCCTGTATTCAGGAAGATACCTGCCTGCCTGCCGCATAATCCAGATTGGTGTGCGATCAATTGGTTCTTTTTTAATAGCTTTTAAAAATAAATCATTCTGTAAATCCAATGAAACTCCATTTATTTAGCATTTTTATAAATATTTACCTCTTCCTTCCGGCCTCCCTTTAGCAAAGGGAGTACGGCGCCAGCCGGGAGGGATTTGCGGCACATCATAACAATAAACTTTTCATGCCGGCAAATAACACTTCCGGACTAAAAATTTTACTTTTTTTTATAATATTCTACTATAGCTTTTTTCAGCCCTTCAATTGTATACTCTGACGGCATAATATTAACCTGTACATTATAATTTTCAATTGCAGCCCTTGTTGTAGGGCCTATGGCTGCTATATCAAATTCAGAAAAATACTTAACCGGGTTATTCCCAACAATCTTAGGTGCAATCTGCAAGAAATTCTCAAATGTTGAAGGAGATGTAAATATAAAAAGATCCGGCCTGGTTTTATTAAGCTGCTCAATTGCCGGTTTTATCTTTTCTTCAGATGGCAGTGTTACATTATAAACAGGTGCTGTTTTTATTATTGCACCTCTTTCCTGTAATACCTTTGGCAGTTCTTCACGCCCTATTACTGAACGGGGAATAAAAATCAGCTTTCCGGCAAGGTTATAGACTGCAAGCTCATTGCCCACTCCCTCTCCGCTGAACTTAGCCGGTATTATATCTACCGGTATACTATAGCTCTTACAAACAGATGCTGTTTTTGAACCAACCACTACAACTTTCAGTTTATCAAAATCAACATCAGCTCCCAGTTCATTACAGCGCCGGTGAAACATTTCAACCGCATGAGCAGATGTAAATATTACAAAATCTATTTTCTCTGACTCAGCAATCACTTCATCAAACTGGTCCCAGCTTTTAGGCGGTACTATATCAAGCGTGGGGAAAACTATTACATTTGCACCAAGGTCTTTAAATATTTCTGCTGATTCCTTTGACTGTTCTACAGTCCTTGTAATTACAATTGTTTTGTTTTTTAACGGCATAATTTCCCTGTCATCAAAACCGGCAAACAGACCATGAAGTACAAAATCAAAAATATTTTCTCTTTCATGTACCTGTACTTCCTCATTAAAACTGTTATCTATTCCTCTTTCAACTGCGGCATAAATACTGCCGAATATCAGGTCAATTGCAAAATCTTCTTCAACATTTCTAAATACATTTTCCTGCTTGCCCGAAATAATAATGCCGCGTAAAATATCCTTTAACTCATTTTCAATAATAACAATATCTGAACATAATTCATTTTCATCGCGAAAAGTATCCTTCCTGTACATAAGGAAGAAATCCTTATACTTAAGCATAAACATATAAACATGAGTAATAAATGCGCGTAAAGCATACAGGCTGCTCATTCCATCCTTTATATTTTCATATAAGGTAGCATTCAGCTTTTCAAGCCGCATCTTCATTATAGAAAAATAAAGGTCCTCTTTTGAACTGAAATAATTATATACGGTGCCTTTTGCTATATTGGCAATTTTAGCAACTTCATCAACCATTACCTCGTGATACTTCTTTCTTGAAAACAATCCCGATGCTGCTTCAAGAATGCGCTGCTTCTTTTGTATTTTTTTCAGTTCAGAACTTCGTATTTCCTGCGTGTTTAACATTCGTGCGTAATCATTAGCTTTATTTATCGTAAGTGCCTGTTATCATTCTAAAAATTTTCTTGTTGTGGAATTACCATATTGTATCTGCAATTAGTCTTAATCTTTTTCTTGTCCTGTTCTTAATCTTTCTCTTAATCTTGCCTTTATTCCAGTTGCAAACCTCCGGCATGCCTGTTCCAAAACCATTTTTCTTACTACCCATATTTCAGCCCGCCGGGGTGAAAACAAATTTTCCTTTCCGGGTCTCCCTTTAGCAAAGGGAGTACGGCGTTAGCCGGGAGGGATTTGCCCGCACATCATAACAATCAACATTCATGTTTTAGTAACAACAGGTTGCAAGCCTCCGGCATGCCTGTTCTTTGTTACTGGTTCCTTTTTCTACCAATATTTCACCCCGCCGGGGGTGAAGGCCCGTTCTATTACTTCCTCTTCCACTAAAACAAAGCAAACATAGCTGCTGCCGAAAAAAACTGGCTTTATTGCTTACTGCATATTGTTTGTTGCCAACTTGCCTTTTACTGCTGCCCGTTTTATTTCAACCCTGCATAAATTTCATCAAGCACCTTCTTTGCACCTGCCTTCATCAGCTCCTTTGCCAGGTTTTTGCCAAGCTTTTCAGCATCAGCTTTTTTCCCTTTAACTTTTTTCCTGAAGGTCAGGGTGCCATCAAGACTTCCAACCATTGCATCCAGGTAAAAACCATTTGATTTTACTTCAGCGTAAGCTCCGACCGGAACCTGGCAGCCGCCGCCAAGTGTTTTCAGCAGCGACCTTTCTGCCGCTGCAGCAAGGTAAGTGTTTTCATCATGCAATGGCTGAATAAGTTCATAAGCAAGCTTATTATTTTCATTTATTTCAATACCAAGTGCTCCCTGCCCTACTGCCGGCAGAATATCTTCTTTATCTATAAATGATGATATGTATTTGGTAAGTTTAAGCCGCTCTACACCAGCGCGCGCAAGTATTATTCCGTCCCAGTCTGAGTTGAGAAATGTCTTAACCCTGGTGGGTACATTACCGCGTAGTTCTTTGATAGTTAAATCAGGGCGTATATGAAGAAGCTGGCTTTTTCTCCTTAGTGAACCGGTTGCTATTACTGCACCTTCTCCTAATGTATGTATTGTAGTCCTTTTTTTCCTTGCAATTAAAACATCTTCTACCGGGTGCCGTTTTGTAACTGCTGCAAGGTTTAACCCTTCAGGCAGTACTGTCTGAAGGTCTTTAAGACTGTGAACTGCAAGGTCAATTTTTCCTTCAAGCAGTTCTGTTTCAAGTTCCTTTGTAAAAAGACTTTTATCACCAATCTTAGAAAGGGCAACATCAAGAATTTTATCCCCTTTGGTTTTTATAATCTTTATTTCAACTGAAATACTCTTATTATACTTTAGGAGTTCCTTCCGTACAAAATTAGCCTGCCAGAGAGCAAGTTCACTGCCGCGCGAACCAATCACAATTTTTGTTTTCAAGCTTTATTTCCTTCCCCGTTTTGTTTATCTATGCCAAACAACTCCCGGATAATGCTTATCCTGGCGGCTGTTTCTTCGGCACCTTTGCCTGCTTCTGCAAATTTTTTCAATTCAACAGTGGGCTGGTGAAGTATTTTGTTAATTATTCTTTTTGTTATAATATCCAGTTTTTCCTGGTCTTCAGCAGAAAAACGGTTTTTGTTTTTATCTACTTCTTCTGCCCTTATTGTTTCAAAATAATCTCTTAGTGTTTTTATTGTTGGGGCTGCTTCAAGCGAATTATACCATGCAAACAGTGAATCAGCTTCTTCTTTTATAATTCTTTCAACAAGTGGAATTTCTTCTTTTCGTTTTGCAAGATTTTGTTCTACAATAATATTAAGCGAGTCTATATCATTGTAAAAAACATAATCTATGCTTTTTACACGGGGATCAATATCGCGTGGTATTGCTATATCCATAAGGACAAGAGATTCATAGTTTCTCTTTTTCATAGCATTGCCAATATCTTCTCTTGTAAGGATAAGATCAGGGGCACTTGTAGCGCTTAAAATGATATCATATTCATTAAGAGTATCCTTAAAATTGCCAAAAGGAAGCACTTTAGCTTTAAGTATTTCTGCAAGAGCCACGGCTTTTTCAGGAGTCCTGTTGGTAATTGTTAACCTTCCAATGCCCCTGTCCCGCAGATGCCTTGCGGCAATTTCACCTGTTTCACCGGCACCAATTACAAGTGCGCTTTTTTTACTCAGGTTTGAGAAAATCTTTTCGATTAATTGTACAGCAGCAAATGCCACTGTTACAGCGCCTTCACTTATTTCAGTTTCAGTAATAGCACGCTTACCTGCTTTTGCAGCGTAATCAAAAATTCTTTTTAGCAAAACACCTGAAAATTGTTCATCCTCAGCAATCTGAAATGAATCTTTTACCTGCTTAAATATCTGGTTATCTCCAATAAGAAGAGAATCTATCCCTGTAATAACATGAAACAAGTGATCTACAGCGCTGCGGGAAGTATATAACTGGAAATGCTCAGGTTTCAGGCTGTGCCCGTTATTTTCTGCATTTTTTTCAGTGGTAAGGAAATTCTGAATTTCTGCATGGCTTATATTCTCAGCGGCGGGGATGCCGTATATTTCAGTCCTGTTGCAGGTTGATATAATCAGCCCTTCGGTAAGTATATTTCCTTTCAGCTTCTGAATAAAAGAACGTATTTCAGTATCGCTTAAATGTACTGCTTCTCTTAGTTCAACTGGTGCAGTCCGGTGATTAATTGATATACCGAGTAAATTCATTATTCCTTTTAATAAAATGAATGGAAACTAAGTGATAAAAAGTTTGTTACGGCAGTGGATAAAAGCGCAAGCGCAAATCCAAGTATCGAAAACAAGACAACTTTTTTACCCCTCCATTTACCAATAAACTTAAACAGTATGCCTGTTCCGTAAATAATCCATGAAAGCGAAGTACCTATAAGCTTGGGATCGGCATACGAAAAATGCGGAAAAGCCCTGGGCAGCCATATAATACCTATTACTATTGCTACTGTAAGGAATACAAATCCAAATACAGCCGAAAAGAAGCTTAACCTTTCAAGCACTTCAAGGTTTGGCAGCCTGTTAAATATAAGCCCGAATTTATTCAGCTTAATCTCTTTATATAGCATAAGGTATAAGAAGCCGTAAACAGCAGAAATTGTTATTCCCGAATAACCAAGCAGTGCACTAAGTACATGCGAACCAAGCAGGTTGCTCCTTAGTACGTCTTTTACAACTTCAAGGTCTTCTATAAACAGTGAGGATATAAGCTGAAAACAGATTGAAAAAATTATAATAAACGGCCCGGTACCCCTTATATCAGTTAACATTTCTATTATGAAATATGCAAAGCTTATACAAAATGCCAGTATTGTAAAAATTTCAAATACATTGGTAATAGGCGGATGGTCAAATTCCACTGTTCTTAATGCTATATAAAAGATATGAATAAGCAAAGTTACAAACAGGAACAGCCTTTTGGAGTTTGCCAGCCCCTTTACTCCCTTCATAAAATCATACGAATATATAAAGAAAGTTACTGCATATAGGATGGGTAACAGGAAATTAAAAAAATCTATTGTTGATATCATTATTTAGCCCATGCTGACTTGCGGGTTCAAAGCTATGCAAAAGCTTGTTAAATAGCAAGGGATAATACTCCCCTCTGTTAGACTTGCCGGTCAAAGAAATTGTTTTCACATTAAAAGTTCATTTCCGGTGAAAAAACGAGGAAAGCCATCACCCGATGGCCTTCTCATTTGTACTTAGGAGTAGTATACTGACTTTCTGTTTAACCAAAATCATACTTTTTGTTTCAATATAGCTGCCTGCTTCTATTCTATAATAGTATACTCCGCTGGAAAGACTGGCGGCGTCAAATTGTATAATGTGTTTCCCTGCCGGTACTTCTTCATCGGCCAGTGTTTTTACAAGCTGTCCCAAAACATTATACACATTAAGTTTTATATGCTGAGGCTCCCCTATAGTAAAACTTATGTTTGTAACAGGGTTAAACGGGTTGGGGTAATTCTGCTCCAGCCTGAATGCGGACGGCTGTGGTGTTGCCTCTACAGAGGTAAGCATTTTATAATACGTCGTGTGTTTAAGATAATATTTCCATGTATTTTCGTCCCATGAGTATGTGTACCGGGTATTTTTAAACTCTTCATCTTCCATATATGTTTTAAGTGCATTTACCCAGGCACCTTCCTTCCATAACTGCAAAATCTGCTCAGATGTGTTGTCCGTATTATATGTATATATCTCCCGGATATCATTCTCCCATTCGGGACTAACAATGTTCCATGTTTTATACAGCAGTTCGGTTACCCTTAATTCATCATCATAAGTGTAAAGCATTTGAGTATCATTCCACCACTCCGTTTCGTACCACTGTTCATGTGTATACTTAAGCATTTCGTTCCTGTTACCATATACTTTGCTTATCCGCTCCACAGGTTTCCATGTATTATTGGTCCATTGGGAATAAACCTCAACAACAGGCATATTATTTTCAAATGTTCTTTCGGTTTTACTTTCATTCACCCAGGCATCAGACCATACCTCAGAAAGAATTATTGTATTATTGCCTTTATCATTATATTCAGAAGAGTATCGCCTTGTGTTGTTCCATTTATTTGTCCATATTTCCTGAAGCAGCTGCACTTCCCTGTTTTTATCATCATAAACAGATGTATATCTTAAATAATTCACCCAGAAGCTGTCTGCCCACGATTTGTAAAGCTCTTCTGTAACACGGCCTTTATTATTATACGTTATAAACTTCTGTAGTGTAAACTGCCATGATTTATTCTTATATGCTTCTTCCTGCTGCCACAGCAGGTTACGGGCATCATCATATCTGCGCGTTATACGGGTTACAGGATAGCGGGTGTTTTCCTCAAATACACTGAATGTAACAACTTCTTCTTTGCCATCTGCACTGTATGAGTACAATGTTGACTGGTAATTATTCCAGGCTTCAAACAGCCACTGCACCGCAATAATTGAATCGGGAACAGCAGAAGGATTAAGCTTAGTTTCATAATTGAGCGCTGGCTCTAACCCGGCATTTTTATTTTTGCCATGTAAGCTGTCATAATACTCAGCCCGTTCTTTTAACTGGCCAGTTGCTGCTGAACAAAACAATGATATTACTATAAAAGTAAAAATCACACGAACCATTATGCCTCCGGTACAAACTAATTGTTTAATTATTTTGTGTTAAAACAAAAAAGGCGGCCCCCACGTCCGCCTTCCTGTTTTTTCTTTCGGGAGTAAAATATCCAATTTCTATTTAAGCAGAAGCATACTTCTGGTGTCGGTGGTGCTTCCTGTTTCCACCCTGTAATAGTATACTCCGCTGGAAAACCCTGCTGCATTAAACTGTATACTATGCTTCCCTGCCGGTATTTCTTCATCCACAAGAGTTTTTACAAGCTGCCCCAGTATATTATATACATTAAGTTTTATATGCTGAGCCTGTGGTACTGTATAAATTATATTTGTAACAGGATTAAACGGATTAGGGTAATTCTGCTCAAGATTAAATACAAGTGGGCGCACATCATCATTAACGCCGGTAATTTGCTTGTAAACATAAGCCCACCTGCCCGAGTTTACCCAGTCTGTTCCATTCCATGTTTGAAAAAGAGATATGTATTCAAGTTCACCATCATTTACAGTACTTCTTGATGAATTTACCCATTCATCTCCGTCCCTGACCTGTGTAACTGTTTCTGTAAGAATATTATTTTCATAAGTATAAAACGACCGTTCCCCGTCAAACCATGTGTTGTTGTTACCATCCCAGTAATGCATTATGTAGTCAGTAACATTCAGAGTATTATCATCATAGTTATATTCAGTAAGAGTAACATTAACCCACTGACTGCCATCCCATTCCTGGTAAACTGTTTCAATGTTCTCATTATTACTGCCTGATACAGCGGCAATCCTGTCAACAGGCACCCACTTATTTTCATTCCATATTGAAAATTCAGAAGTCGTTTTTTTATTTACTTCATCGTACATGTATTCATCTTTGTTCATTCCGACCCATTGTGTACCGTTCCAGAACTCTGCCTTCTCAAGAGTAACATCACCATTAGCATTATACTCTGTTGAATTCCTGTAACTTTTTATCCATTCGCCATTCCAGTCTTCAGTAAGAATTTCAATTTCTTTGTTGTACTCATTATATTGTGCTGTATAACGGCGGGAATTAATCCATTCATTATTGCGGTATACCTGGTATAGCTCCTCTGTAACAAGGCCGTTTATGTAAGCAGCGTATTTTTGTTCTTCGGGTTTCCATGATTCACCATCGGGAAGTTCTACCAGCAACCATGTTATCTGCCTCTCATTATCTAACCTGGTAGATGTTCTGGTAACAGGCACCCACTCATCAACAGCATATTTTCTTAATATTACTGATTGTTCTTTCATGTCTGCACTGTAAGTAATTTTTGTATACTGAACAGGTACCCAGTCACTGCCTTCCCACAACTGTGAAATTGTTGAGTCTGCAACCGCAGTTGGGCTTATCTTTGCTTCCGGCAGCCTGTTATTATTTCTTTTTTCCCTGATCTCAGAATTCTTCTGCATTAAGCGTAATTTTTCGGTTCTCTCACGCAGTTGAGCATTTGCCATTGTTGAAGTTAACACAAAGCATAGTATTATAAATAAACACATGCGTGCCATTTATTCTCCGAAATAATAAAATATTTATTTGGGTTAGTCGGTTAAAAATTGAGGTGTTAAGATACTGCTATAAAGCCTTAAAACAATGTGACAGGTATCACGGTGTTAAAAAAAATGAGAATGCGTTATTATTTTAATTATCATTTCTATGAGCGGCTATATTCCAGGATGAATACCCCGCTGTACTTTACACTTATTGACTGCTGCTTTTCTCTGAAAGATTTTTATCAAAGAAAGCTATTACCCTTCTTTTCCATTCATCTCCGCCTTTAACAGGTATGTTATTATGCATTGCTCCAATTACAGGGTACCACTCTTTATCCTTTGAAGGCAGATTATTATAAACTTCCCTGCCGTATTTTGCAGATATATTATCATCCTTTGTCCCGTGAATAACAAGTACCGGCTGTGTAATGTTTTTTGCAGAACGCACAGGGGAAACGCTGTCAGCGTTAAAGGAAGCAATCTTTTCACTTTCAGTTAAAGCCCTGTCGGGAATATAATCCATCTTAAAGGCAGCCCTTGTAAAATAATCCCTGACGATTTGTTTAAGATTTGCAAAGGTACTCATGGCAACACCGCATTTAATTCTTTTATCATGTTCCATTGCCTGCAAAGAAACAGCCGCCCCCATTGAATGCCCGAAGATTCCGTAAGGGCCGGAGCCGGGATATCTTTTTATTGTTGAGTCTATATATGCAGAAAGATCATACTTTTCATAATAACCGTAAGTACAGTTTATTCCCCCGCTTTCACCGCTTGCCCGCTGATCATATAAAACACAGTTATACCCGCTGTCAGCAAGCAGCTTTGCAGTTGTTAACATACCGGCTTTACAGCTACCAATTCCGTGAAGTACAAATATTGTACCCTTAGCCGGTTCAACAGAAGAATGAATAAACCACCCGATAAGTTTTATACTGTCTTCAACAGTAATATTAAAGGGCTCCCATTTTAATCCGGCAACTTTAGGAGTGAGGAAAGAATCTCCATTACACCTTAACGGACGTATTGGCGAATAAGGGAACACATGCTTAATAGCATAGTTAAATCCCAGCAGTACAGCGGCAGCCAGCACAATTACTGATATTAAAATAATTTTAAACTTCATCGTAACCAGCACCCCTTTTTATTTAAATATCATTTATTTAGATGCCAATTACTCTTTAAATGTTTCAACGGGTAAAAATAAATGCAGAGTGGATAACCTGGCTGATAATAAAAAACCTTCAGAGTAAAAGTTTCCCTCTCCCCATGGAATAACAAAACTCTGAAGGTTTTATAAATTTTTCTGCAGCAATATTGATTTGTATTATGCTATTTGCCGGTCAAAATAAAATGGGTACAACCCTATCTTGCCCGCAGGTATAGTTTACTGCTGTTTATTTAAACTATCAAACAAGAATATACCATGCCGGTATAAAAGCAGATAATTTCACTTTATAAACAGGTATTTAAGTATCAATTACAAAACAATTATTGAACTCAGCTGTGATAACACAGCCGGAAATTTAGAACTATTAACAGAGATATGTATATAAAAGACCCATTCCCCACATCCCTTATGCCCCATATTTTGATATGTAAAATCATAATAGCATGATACAGTTTCAAGTGTATTTATTTATACCCGATATATTGTCTTATAGATTATTACGTCCTATTAATGCCTGATATAATTGGCACTATTGGCAGCCCATATCCAACCATATTGGGATGCTGAGTTATACAAGGGTATTTGCATCAATATAACGTTGCAAACCTCCGGCATGCCTGAATTTAGAGGTTGTTGTTTTTCTACCCACATTTCATCCCTCCTGGGTGGAGGCAAATTATAAAGGGTTTTAAAACGTAAAATGTTTTGTTTTCCATTCAGGAGGATTGGATATATTGGCAGCCCGGAAGCACCAAACCAGTTAAAGCATTCCGGCAGGGTTGCGACAAAACTCAAATTGAAATTGAGTTTACAAATACCAGGCAGATCCGGAAAGAATTTGCATTCATATTTTTATATGTTTTTCAAAACATTAAAACAACTTCATCTCCTCACCTTAGGACAAGAAAAGGCAGGGTGTGAGCTTGCCCCCTTTGGGGTTTTGTTATAAACCAATGGAAAGATTTACAAGCCGCGAAACAATTAAATATTTTGTCCACTCAAACGGTTACCGGATTTTGTTCAAACAACTCCCCTACTTCCCTGCTGAACTTAACAAGAAACTCAAGTATCCTTTCGGGATTTTCAAAGTTATTATTTATCACCAGCTTCATTACATCTTTCTGCTGACTGAATTTAACTGAATCTTTAAAGTTATCCATTATAAAACGCATAAGCTCAATAAATCTTATTTTATAATAATCTTCCTTCTCCCCTCTCGGCAGTATTATAAATATACTTTTACGCTGTATTATAATTCTTTCAAACAGCGCATGCGATGCATAATGTTTAAGCACCGCTGATGCAATAAGCCTTTTAACAAGCACCGGCAGCGGGCCGTATTTATCTTTTATTTCTTCTTTTAATTCTTCAATCTCATTCAGGTTCTTTATTGAATAAAGCATTGTGTAATAACTAAGCCTGTCCATCTGTTCGGGCATATACTCTTTTGGTATGCCGATTTCAAAGAAAGAATCAATTGTCGGCTCTGTACGTTCTTCTGCTTTTGGAAGATTCTTAAATACTTCTTTAAACTCCTGGTATTTTAATTCTTCAACAGCTTCATTAATCAGTTTAATGTATAAATCAAAACCAACATCATTTATAAAACCTGACTGTTCCATTCCGAGCAGGTTGCCTGCGCCTCTTATTTCAAGGTCACGCATAGATAGATTAAACCCTGCACCTATATCATTAAACTCCTCTATTGCCTGCAGCCTTCTGAGCGCTTTTTTAGTTATCCCGCTTAATGACGGTACTATAAAATAAGCGTATGCCTGCCTGTCAGACCTTCCTACCCTGCCCCTTAACTGGTGAAGTTCTGAAAGCCCGAACCTGTCAGCCCTGTTAACTATAATTGTATTAGCATTCGGTATATCAATACCGGATTCAATAATTTTTGTTGAAAGCAGAACATCATACTGTTTATTTAAAAATCCATGAATAATTTCTTCAAGCTGAGCGGGCTTCATCTGTCCGTGTGCTATTGCTACTTTAATATCCGGTATGTACCTGTGCATGTATGCAGCAAGCTTTTCAATTGACATAACCCGGTCATGTACAAAGTAAACCTGGCCGCCGCGCCTTAGTTCATTCATTATCCATTCTTTAATTCTTAAAACATCAAACACTGCAACCGTTGTATATATAGGCTGGCGGTTGGGCGGGGGAGTAGCTATTATGGAAAGATCCCTTGCGCCAAGCAGTGACAGGTTTAATGTACGCGGTATAGGAGTTGCGGTTAATGTTAATGTATCAACATTGGCTTTTAATGCACGCAGCTTTTCTTTTGCCATAACACCAAAGCGGTGCTCCTCGTCTATTATAAGCAGGCCAATATCTTTAAACTTAACATCCTTTGAAAGCAGCCGGTGCGTGCCTACAAGTATATCAACATTTCCAACTGCAAGCTGGCCAACAATCTCTGTCTGCTGTTTTTTACTTTGAAATCTTGACAGCGCTGCAATCTTAACAGGGAACTGGCTTAGCCTGTCTTTAAATGTATTAAAGTGCTGTTCTGCCAGAATAGTTGTAGGAACCAGCACAGCAGCCTGTTTGCCATCCTGCACAGCTTTAAATGCAGCACGTACAGCAATTTCAGTTTTGCCAAAACCCACATCTCCGCAAACAAGCCTGTCCATAGGGTTAAGCGCTTCCATGTCTTCTTTAACTTCTTCAGTAACTTTAGCCTGGTCAGGAGTATCCTCATAAAAAAATGAAGCTTCAAGCTCTTTCTGCCATATTGTATCACTGCTGAATGAATAACCCTGTGTAGCTTTACGGCGGGCATATAATTCAATAAGCTCGCGTGCAGCTTCCTTAATACGCTTTTTAGCTTTCTTCTTTGTGTTTGCCCAGTCTGCTGTACCAAGCGTTGAAAGGGAAGGGGCTATACCGCCATCCTGCTCGCCTGAAGAATACTTTTTAACAAGTGAAAGGTAATTAAGGTTTACATAAACTATTCCGCCTTCGTTAAAAATAATCTTCATTGACTCCTGGTCAGTCTCGCCAATCTTAATAGTTTCAAGCCCGGCATATTTGCCAATACCGTAATCTTCATGCACAACAAAATCGCCGCGTTTAATTGAAGCAAACGCTTTTGACTTTGTTTTCTTATACTTTTTTGATGTAGATATCCTGGTACGGTATGGCTTATTAAACACCTGGTAATCAGTAAGAAGAAGGATTTTTTCGTCCCTGTGAATAAATCCTTTTTTTATAGCAAGTGTATCAATCTGTACTTTGCCTGATTCTATAAGCTCTGCAAATTCACTCTTGCTGCTGGAAAGAAGGTCTTTTAATCTTGCAGACTGCAGTTCATTTTCAGAAGTAAGTATTATTTCAAAATTCTGTGAAGCATAATCTTTAAGTATATTATAAAGTACTTCATAGTTCCCGTTAACTGAAGGAGCCTCTGTAAATCCGGCTTCAATCCGCCCATCGGTATTTATTTCTTCTTCAATTATCCAGGCTGCATTTTCTTTTTCGGTATTATATAATAACCCGTTATTGCCGCTTATATCATCAATTTCGCCAGGTACAAATGCAGGCTCAGGAAATTCATCAAGCAGGGAAGTATCCTGCATTGCTTTATTTTCTGTTTCTTCCTCTTCAGGTTTATCATCAGCCTTTGCATGTATTGATTCAGCAAAACAATTAATTTTTTCGGGCTTTAAATGCTGCAGTTCAAATTCAGAGGCTAATACAACAGGGTTATCAAGGTAGCTGAATATGTCAGAAAAGTTTTCAGTGTTATTCCCGTTATTGGTAAGTGAGCCTGCAAGGGAAACTCTTTCTACCGGCTGAATTGATCTCTGGCTCTCCGGGTCAAAAAATCTTATTGACTCTATAAAATCACCGTCAAATTCAACTCTTACCGGGTTCTGTTCACTGTATGACCAAAAATCTATTATTGATCCTCTTACTGAATAATCTCCCGGCACCTCAACAAATTTATCCCGTGTATATGTAAGCAGGTTTAAATATTCAATAAGGTCATCATAAGTAAGTTCGCCGCCGACCTGTATATTAGTTGTATTTTTTTGAATTTTATCCGGGGCAGGGAGCAGGCAGTTCAGTAAACTATATGTTGAAAGAAGAATAAATTTATTCCGCCTTGATATTTCGGTAAGCTTCTCCTGCATAATTTCTGATTTAAACTCAGAAACCGTAAGTAAATAATCGCTGTATCCAAGCAGGCTCAGTTCAACGTTCATCTCCAGTACAGACTGCACATCCGGAAGTAAAACAATTATTTGTTTATAATTTTCTTTTTTTATTAATCTGCCTGCAAAAAAACTTTTTGCTGCGCCCGGCAGGGGAGAGATGCTGATGTTTTTCCCGCCCGGTAATTGTTTAAGTATCTTATCAAATATTTTTTTTAACCCGGGTATATCAGATGCTTTTTCCATAATTTTTAATCAGGCCATTTTCCGGCCCTAAATTCCCTGTAATTATTCTCTTTTAATTCAGCCGTAAAAATTATACTATATTATTTTCTGCACTCCGGTATATAATTACCCGTGCATTTAAAACAGCACAAGAGGCTACACACCTGTACAGCCTCAAATATTGCAGATAACAATTTCTGCACAAATTATATTATTTAAAAACCGAATATATAATATATAGAATAATTCTCCCCCAAAACAGCCAAATCGCCGGTAATAACTGCACTTACGGCACATTTTCCCGAACACTGCTCTGTTGTGGTTTATTTATTATTTAAGATTAACACTTATTAATAATTTTAAGAAAAAATACTCTTTTTATTGCACTATCTAAACAGACAGGTACAAAATCCTTAAAAATTCAAATTTAAACCATTTAATCTTTTAAAACAGTTCAAATTAATAGTGATTTTTTGCTTCAATGTAATTATTTTCGGCTCTTAATTTTTATAGAGACTTTATCGATAATATTATGGATGTATAGTATAAGATTTAGTTTCGTTGAAAAGATGTGGACGTACTAACAGCCTGTATAAACCAGGTTTTAGATTTTAAAGAAAAGAGCTTTTTCTCTCTCTTTTCAGAAGGAGGTAATTATAATGATTACTGCTGAGCATATTATAAATGAAATTGTAAGCACTTATGGTTTACCGGAAGTATTCCTTGATACTAAAAAATATCCCATACCAAAAGCCTACTGTCCGGTAGACAAAACCAAAATAAAAGCTTTTGTTCTTGGCGCTGACCCCAGCAATTTTATTGGTGACAGCCAGACTGTTAAAGTTAATACCGTATTTGGTATTGGCGAAGAAAAGCAATACTTCTCCAGTATAAGCAAGAACCTTGAACAGCTTGGCCTGTCTTTAGATAATATTTATGTACAGAATACCGTTCGTAATTATTGCTACAGGGAAACAAGATCAAATCCTTACTGGGATAAATTTGCTGAAGGCTGGTTTCCTTACCTGTCAGAAGAGTTTGACTCTATTGATTCTGAAAAAAAGTTTCCGGTTTTTGTAACTGATGAAAGAGTACTAAAATTCCTTCTGCACGATCCGTTTGACCTGGCTATGCCCGCAGAGTATTATAAGGGATTAAGATTTATCCCTGTGCTTCCGGAAGATAATAAGCTTGAAAGAAATCTTATTCCGCTTTACAGGTATCCCGCTTATGCTTTAAGCTCCCAGGAGTTTTACAAAAACCGCATCCTTGATGTTATAAACAGAATTGCGCAGGAAGAAGCTGCCTGATTTTAACTAAAATATTTAGTTGAACCCGTGTTTGCAATGCATACCGGGTTCTTCTTTTATAAGCTTATAACATAATTTTAATGTTTACCAGGTTTCCTGCAGGAATTATTGAAACAGGCGCAGGTTTCTCTTCGTTATTTACCGGGTGATTAACAACAAATTCTCCAATATAATAACCGAGTGCAGCCCCCAGCACAGTATCTGAAAACCAGTGCATATTATGATAGATACGTGCCATTCCAACAAGTCCGGCAAAAGTGTACCACGTTACTTTCCAGAGCGAGTTATCATTATAATCTGCCATCACTGCAGCAAATGCAAAAGCAAGGGTTGTATGCGTTGAAGGAAATGATGAGTTGCTTATATCTGTTGTAAACATATTAAAACTGCTGCAGCCGCAGTCAGCTTTTGGCCTTTTTCTGCCGATGATCATTTTTGCAAGCAAATTAACTGTACCTGCATAAAAGGTTGCTTCACCCAGCCTTAATCCAAGATTTTTTATATTATCATTATCTGCAAGTGCGCCGTATCCATAAAGGGCAAACATACTTCCGGCTGCGGTGCCCATAATCAGGTCACCATCTATTCCAAAAATAAAATCAGCAGTATTGCTGTGATTCCTTGCAAAAAGCCTTTTAACATCCTTATCAAGAAAAAAAGCCCCGGTAGTTGCAGCAGCCGCAGCGCCAAGTTTCAGCCAGTCACTTTTATCAAAATGGGCAGGAGCAGTATATACATCGCCGCCAACTGTTAAAAAATCATTTACATCATCCTTAAATCCCTGGGCAAAAACTTCGGAAGAGAAAGGGAATGACCCCCAATTGTTAAAGCCCGAATTTATAAACGAACCCATAACCGGTACCCAAAATACCAGCAGCAGCAGCTTAATTTTCATCAATTCCCTGTATTATAATTTAAAGCCATTTATAACAGTTTCCCCTTATCAGCAGCGTAAATTTACCACTAAATCATTATTACACAAACTTTTACTGCATATTTCAACCTGTACCGGCCGGGTAAAAATTACTCCCTGTGTAGCCTGAAGCTTAACTTTAATAATCCCTCTTTTGTTTTTTTATTTTCATAATTATATTTTATTATCAGTTAAAATTAATCCGGTATTTTAATATTTCAGCATTTTACTTAAATCAGAGCTGAAAAAGGAGGTTTTATGAGCGACATGAATAACAGCAGCCAAAAGAAAGATGATATTTCCGGCGTAAAAGTTTCCGGGGAAGGTGTTTTTACAGGACAAAACACTTCTGAGCCGCCAAAACTGGTTATTGACTTTGACAAACACGAGGACTTTGAAATTAAACATGCTGTAGCTCTTATCGACTTTCTGCAGATTGTCAATAAAGAATTTGCCGCCAATAATGTTTCACCTGATGACGCTGAAAATATCCAGTCATTACTTAATGATTTTGTTAATGAAGTTGACGACCTGCCGCGCAAAAAAATAAATACATTCAAACGCGGTAAAATTTCTGAAAAGGTACTGGCTCTTTCTGAAGCCGTTTTGGCAGCGCTTCCCAAGACAGAAAAATCACTTGCAGCTTTTGTTCCGCTGGCACCTTTTGGCGAGCTTATTGGCAAGAATATAGAATACATTATGAAGGTTAAAAGCGGATTATCCTGAAACAAGCCTTCAAAAAGCAGCAATGATGGGATAATTATGAAAGACTTATATAAAATATCACTGCTCTAAGACCCTCTTCTTACTACCTCTCCCGTATACGGGAAGAAGAGGGAAGGGTGAGTTCGTAACGAACTCAGACACTCTCATATTTATTTAATCCTGTTTCGAAGCTGCTTTTAAAATATTCAGCTTACGGCTTAACAGCATTACGTACAAACCCGTCTGCTTTATCAAGCCTGCTGCGCGCTTCATCGGCAGATACATCAGCAAGAACCATAACCAGGGCGGTTTTTACATGCCCGTTTGCTTTTTGAAGAACATCACCGGCTTTATCATAACTTATCCCGGTGATAGTCATAATAATTCTCTTTGAGCGTTCAACAAGCTTTTTATTTGTCATCTGCAGGTCAATCATCATATTCTCATACACCTTGCCAAGCCTTATCATAGATGCAGTGGTAAGCATATTAAGCACAAGCTTTTGTGCAGTTCCGCTCTTCATCCTGGTGGAGCCCATTATTACTTCCGGGCCTACATAAGGACATACAGCAACATCAACTTCCTTAATATTAAACTCACTGCGCGGATTGCATGTAACAAACAATGTTTTTGCACCAAGTGCTTTTGCTTTTTTAACAGCGCCTGTAACATAAGGAGTGCGCCTGCTTGCTGCTATTCCACATACCACATCCCTGTCAGTAACGCCTGCTTTGATAACATCAGCAGCGCCGTTTTCTTCATGGTCTTCAGCCCCTTCCTGCGCCCTGAACATGGCTTCTCTGCCGCCTGCAATAAATCCCTGTATCATATCCGGCAGTGTGCCAAACGTTGGAGGGCATTCGGAAGCATCAACAACCCCAAGCCTGCCGCTTGTACCGGCGCCAAAATATAACAGCCTGCCGCCGTTCTTTATAGCATTTACCACCAGCTCCACCGCCTGCTCTATATATGGCAGTTCTTTCTCAACTGCAAGGGGGACTTTCTTATCTTCATCATTAATTATTTTAAGTATATCCGCAGCCGGAAGTGTATCAATATTCATTGAAGCAGGATTCCTCTGTTCAGTAGACAGCCTGCTTATTTCATCAAACAAATTTTTATTATTCATATAACAAAACTATGGAATAAACGCTCCTTTGGAAAGCGGAATGCTAATACTCAATATTAAAACCAGAAATTACCTGGTGTAGAAATAGGATATTGCTTTTTAAAAAGTGAACAAATACATTTTAATTATTGTTCACAAACAGATGAATAAATCTTTTGGGGATTATTGAAACAGACCGCTCAGCAAAAGCAGCTATTTTATTTCTTTAATATGTTCGTGATTAGTATATAATAAAATAGTCCCAGGCAAGTATATATAAAAGGGGAATTCCTATGAAAGCTAAAACATATCTTTTTTCTGCAGCCTTATTATTGCTCTGCAAAACAACCTTTGCCCTGCCGGCACAGGAAGATTTCTATCATAAATATTATAAAATTGAATCGAAAGCATTCAGCGGCAAAGTTTTAACCCGCACTGCCAAAACAGGCTTTTTAATCAAACCGGCTCTTGAGGAGCATGTTTCATTAAATTATGCATATTCCGGTTCCAATAGCCAAAAATGGATTATTGCACCATTATCACCAAACAGCAGCGAGTTTTATATAATAAATAAGGAGACAGGCTTCCCGCTTATGATTGACGGAAACACTGTCAAATGTAATACAAGCGGTATAACAGACGACAGGCAAAGGTTTAAGTTTAAAAATATAAATGGTGATTATTTCCAGGTACAAAGTGCTTCCATAGATGGTTGTTTCTATAAAATGCAGCATAAACGCTATAATGGCCTCGGGCAGGAGATCGGGTATTACTACTCACTTTATTACAGCAACAGTGCAAACCTGAACGATGATTATTCATTCTTTAAACTAACAGCAGTTGAAGATATACCAGGGACAGATAATGTCTCTGCCTCCAACCTGGTGCATCAGCCTGGTTTGTTATTTAATATTCCGGCACCTCCTCAATTAACCAGTTATACATGCAGTGCCCCGGATTATTTGAATGAAACTGTTATTGGCGAGTCATGGATACCGTTTACTTTAATTCATGATGACTCTTATTCTCCCGCAATACAGGTTACCAGAAACCCGTTTTATAAACTTATAAGAACGCAGGCATGGAAAAAAATAAAAGATTTTTCTTACGAATCTGTAGGCTCTTCTTTTACAACAACGTGTAAACACTATAAGGGTATAAACTATTCTCTGCTATATACAGCTCAAAACGCTGTAGGCCATAGCTGGTCATTGGATGGTACTGCTGAATTCCAGCTACCGGCTCTTGAAACGGCACTTGGTTCATCATATTCGGAAAGGCTAAGTACCCCGGTTACTTTGGTAAATGAATACACCAAAGATACCTGGCTGGAGTTAAGTGAAAATCTTGTTTTTAAAACGCAGGCTTCCGTAAGGTTTGTAGTTTACCAGCTTGTTGACAGGTATTATATAAAAAGAATGGATGGTTTGGAGGTTATTTCTCCTGTTGAATATTATAATTCAAAATATTACAAATATAAAACATGGTCATCCAGGCCAACAACTATTTCACGGAATACTTCTTCAAATGAAATAATAATAAGTGACGATTATACCCCTCAGAATTTTACAGTTGGTGTTAAAAATAATCACCCGTGTTTACAATGGAATGCAAGCACATTGCCCGGACTGTCATATTATGAAATATGGAAAAAGAAACATGGCATATGGTCACTGATGACTAAAACAGCCGATACTTGTTATACAAACACAAATGAATTAATTATTGCGGCAAGCACCTATGTTTATTATAAAATATGCGCTGTTGATAATACGGGTAAAAAATCCGGTTTTACAGATGAAATAAAATTCTGTGTCACCGGCAATTTACTGAAAGAAAACCCCGGCAGCACAGATTCATTGGAAACCGGTAATGTTTCTGCTGCTTTACAAATCCAGAATTATCCAAACCCATTTAATCCCTCAACCAGTATCAGGTTTAATTTACCTGAAGCTGATAAAGTACTGCTTCAGGTGTTTGATATAACCGGGCGGCTGGTTACAACGCTTATTGATGGCCGCCTTGGTGCAGGAAACCATGATGTTGTTTTTAATGCACAAACCTTAAGTTCAGGAATTTATATTTATAGAATTACTACTTCTGAAAATACAATTGCTAAGAGGATGCTGCTTTTAAAGTAAGAAAATCCGGTATGGATATTTCTATATATAAGGCAGGCAGGTGTAAATGAAATACTCCCGCAAACCTGGTTATGGCAGTTTATGCTGATTTCCGGATACATTTTGTAAGTGTTTTTCACGGGAATGGCTGTTTTATAAGCGTTTTTCAACAAGAATAAGTGTTTTTCAACAAAATGAATTCTACTGGATTTTCACTATTATAAGCACTATTTTGTAAGTGTTTTTCACCGAAACAGTCTGTTTGTAAGTAAATTTCACCAATTATGTTAAATAATAAGCGTTTTTCACGGCAAATAAGTGTTTTTCACGGAAGAATAGCTCCAAAAGAAGGCTCACTGGCTGGTTATGGCGCAATTATAAATTCCCTGGAACTGCCGCTGCCAATACCGGAACAACTGGCACTAATTACTAATGTCAACAACAGGTATTCTGTAAATAACTGGAATGTTTTTCCGGCAAGGTATGAGCCAGGAGATACACTTTATGATCATCTTGTCTTTGCACTTAAATATGAAGGAATAAACCTTCTGTGTTTTAAGAAATTATTTGAGCGTACAGACAAATCTGAAATAACAAACTGGATTGCTGATTCGCCGCAGAGCCAATACACAAAAAGAATCTGGTTTTTGTATGAGTGGCTGATGAAGAAAAAACTTGCTGCAGATGATTTAAAAACAGGCAATTATGTTTTACTTGCAGATACCGGGTTACAGTATGCTCTAAGTTCCGGAACCAATTCATCAAGGCACAGAATAAAAAACAATTTAGCCGGAACTGCTGATTTTTGTCCTATGATCCGCAGGACTGATAAAATAGATAATTATATATCTGAAAATTTAATTGCAGTAATAGATAATACTGTAAAAGATGTCAGTAAAGATATCTTATTAAGAACATCATCATTCTTATTATTAAAAGATTCTAAAGCTTCATTTAATATTGAAGGAGAAATACCCGAAAATAACAGGGCTCTGAGGTGGGGTGCAGCTATAGAACAGGCTGGCTCCCGCCAGTTAAGTAAAGAAGAACTGCTCAGGCTGCAGTTATTGGTTTTGGAAAACAGCCGGTTCATCAACATGGGTTTCAGAACTGAAGGCGGGTTTGTTGGCGAACATGACCGCTTAACCGGAACACCTATTCCTGCTCATATTTCTGCCAGATGGCAGGATCTGGACAGCCTTATTAGCGGACTGCTGGCTGCTGCCGAAAAAATGATTAATGCTGGTTTTCACCCTGTAATGGCTGCTGCTGTTATTGCTTTTGGCTTTGTATTTATTCATCCATTAGTTGATGGGAATGGAAGGCTGCACAGATATTTGATACATCATATATTGTCAGTTATGAAGTTTAACCCATCAGGATTGATTTTTCCTGTTTCCGCTGCTATGCTTGATAAAATTGATATTTATAAAAGCGTGCTTGAAAGTTATTCTCAGCCATTATTAGAGTTTATAGATTGGGAAAAAACTTTTGATAACAATGTTAATGTGCTTAATGAAACTGCTGATTATTACAGGTATTTTGATGCTACAAGGCAGGTTGAATTTTTATATGAATGTGTTTCTTATACAGTAGAAACACTAATACCTTCTGAAATTGCTTATCTTCAAAAGTATGATTTAATGAAGCTGTGGCTTGTTAATAATTTTAAAATGCCGGATAAAATGATTTCATTGCTGATCAGTTTTCTGGAACAGAACAATGGCAGCTTTTCAAAGCGTGCAAGAGAGAAAGAATTTGCTGCCCTGACTGAAACCGAGGCTGTATCAATTGAGCAGTATTACAATTCTGTTTTTAATGAATGAAAAAAATTCCCTGGCAGTCTTTTATAAATCTTCCGCAGAAACAGTTATAAACGGATTCTGCGGAAGATAATTTTTACGCTTCTGCAAGAACTTCCTCAGTTTCAGCAGGCTCTTTTGATTCGCCAAGCTTTATAAGTGAGGGAAAAAAGAAAGAAGCTATACCCGCAAGTGCTATCACAATGCCGGAAATAATAAACGCAGCAGTAATGCCAATACTGTCAGCTACAAACCCTGTTCCAAGCAGGCCAAGCATCGCCGGAAATAATGTAATGCTAAAGTTAACCGAAAATACACGGCCAAGATATGCCGGGTCAATTTTCTTTTGTATTACAGCAGCAAACATTGCATGATTTGCCGATCCTGCAATTCCGGCAATTATTGTAAATACAATAAACCAGATATAACCGCTATGCGGCAGCACTCCTGACAGCGCAAATGTAAGTCCTATTATTACATAAGTGACATTCAGAAGTTTTACATCATTATTCCTGTATTTCATTATACCTATAAGGCCGCCGCCTGCAAGCATACCAATACCCCATACTGCTTCAATTATACTCATCTGGTAGGTTGTACCGCCGAAATGCTGTAAAGTCATCAGCGGAAACATAACTCCAACCGGCATAAGAAAGAACATAACAATAACCATAAACAGGAATAACAGTGTCATCCCTTTAACTGCATGTATTGCAGTAAAAGCTTCCTTAAATTCACGCCCAAAGTTATTTTCAATATGTTCACTTCTTTCGGGATTCGGAATTTTAACAAACAACAGCGTTGTAACTGCTGCGGCTGCTCCAACTGCATCAACAAGCATAACATAACTTATATCCATTATACCCAGCAGTACAGCCGCCAGCGCCGGGCCTGCAATATTACCGACAGACAATATTGCTTCATTAACTCCTGCTATACGCGTAAGCTCTGACTTTGGCGCAAGCAGCGGAACCGAGGCCTGCATTGCGGGCTGGTGCAGCGCTGAACCAAGAGACCTTAATACAAGCAGAAAATAAATATAACCGGTGCCCCGTATTTCAAAAAAGAATAACGCAGCTATAATAACAGTACAAAGAGCGACAAACAGGTCGGCAAATATCATTATCATTTTGCGGTTCCACCTGTCAATAAATACGCCTGTGAAAGGGCCCACTACTGCCTGCGGCAGAATTGCAGCAATTGCAGCAAATGCCAGCACCTGTGCTGACCCTGTATGAATACTAAGCCATATAATTATAGCAAAATTTACAAGCGTACTTGTCAGTATGGAAAAGAACTGTCCGCTCCATATAATAATGAATACCTTTTTCCAGTCAGACGACATAAGAAAAATCCTTTTATTATTTAGTTATGAATTTAGTTTTGCCGCGGTCAGAAACGAAGTAACACGATATGTTGTTTTATGGTAAACAGCATTTTTTGCTTTTTTATTTGTGGTGAAACTGGTGAAATATTTTCAGTTGCGCCTCCAAACTAAACATTAAAGTTTTGTTTGTCAAACCGTTTATCACAGGCTAAATATTCATAATTGCCAGGCATAAATCATTTACATTCCTGCCTTTATAATTTTTCTTTTCTCAAAACTAAATTAGTTCTATATTTTAGGACAGGTTATAAATCATTCTTTTCCGCTTATAAACGGGGTATGGATAAAACAATAAAAATCATAAAGGTACAATTTCTTTCTAACTTAAAGGAAGCTTTATGGAATTAATACAGCCAATCAGTATCATCTGGGGAGTATCCATCATTCTTGGAATTATTATCGGGGCAAAAAAAGGGATGGGATGTTTAGGCCTTATTGGCTGTCTTATATTAGGCCCGGTAGGAGTAATTATAGTAATAGTAACAAAAGGATATAAAGTTTACTGTATACACTGCCAGAAAACCATTAGCCGGAAAGCCGATGTTTGTCCATTCTGCCAGAAATCCCAGGATCCTTCAGTCGTATACGAAGAAGAACCGCCATATTAATACATCGCTGATATTTTTGCCAATATAAAATTTGTATTTGTCAACCTTTAGCAAAGGGAGTACAGCGCCAGCCGGGAGGGATTTGCGTCAGGAAAAACCTGAGGATTAAGGTAATTCATATTTATTCCCCTTTAGCAAAATTTCTGTTTTTATAATGTAAAGACAACAAAACCGGCACGTAAGGAACCACTTCCTTACGGAAGATGACTCTATAAATATTTTGTCCGGTGACAATGTTATTAATATCTCTTGTTATATAAATAGCTTAAAATAATTTGTTTCTCTATCCGTGTTTTATGCTTATTTGCAGTAAATCACTGCATGCTCATTCTAACTTCCGGAACGGAATGGTGTAGTTCCGGCCCGGACAATGAAAAAATTTTTCAAACTGATGTATTTACAACAGTTCCCGGGTAACATTGCAATCTGCCCGGAACACACTGGTTTACTAAGGCAGCTTTGCCAGCCAGTAATACCACCGGTTGGAATCTGTGCTGGTATTTTAATAAATTATATTAACATTATTTGGGGGAAGATATGTCTGCTGCAATTCGTATAATAAACATCACTTTATTATCAGCCTTTTTCCTTTCAGGATGCTATATGAATCGTAATCTCAGCAAGTATACATCGCAGGAAAAGTTTTACCAGGATGTAAACAAAATTTCTGAAGACAGGGAAGTTGAAGTAGAAACTAAAAGTGACTCGGTTATTATTGCAGAAAACGGAGTTGCTGCGGCAAACGATACTGTTACGATAATTCATAAAAGACTGACTAAATCCCCAGTTACCATACCACTAAGCCTTATCAGCAGCATTTACTACACTAATTATGATGCAGATAATCTCTCTGCAAAAATACAACTGGCAGAAGGTACTGTATATGAAGCTGAAAAGATAGTCACACTTCCGGACTCTCTGAAATTCTTTTATACTGAAAATACCAGGACTTCAGTACCCACTTCTGAAATAAAAAGAGTTACATATAATAAACGCTGGCTTGGAGTCCCTGGCGGAATATTAATGGGTTTTCTGGGAGGCGCTATTCTTGGCAGTGTCATTCCATATTACGAAGGCCCGCATGGTTCAACTTCTTATACATATCATGATGGAATGTCACGCACCCTGGGCGCACCTACTGTTTATGGAGCGCTTACAGGAACCATCCTTGGTGCTGTTGCGGGCTATATTTTCGGCTTTGATTATGATTATAATTTTAACAGGTAAAATCATTTGTTGTAGGTTTAGTCATTCTATTACAATGCAAATAACGTTACAATGATAAAACGGCGTTTTACGGTTGAATAATATTAATTCTGCTTTGTTTAAATTATTTTGCTTGACAAAAGAAAGCTGTTTGGTATAATTTTACCTAATCAATCCAATACTCTTTTGATTTTCATTCGTGCAGGCATGCGCCCGTACAGATTTAAGAAATGATGAAGGGGCGAAACTCATTTCTTTTCAATTAACTAATAATTAATCATTCCTTACAGGGACGCATTTTTTGTGTCCGTTTCTGAATTTAATAATTTAAATAAATTTCTCCCTGCTTTCCGGTTCAAATACCGCAGGCTTCTGAAAGGAGTAATAACTATGGCCGAACAAGTATTTAAATGCCCCAAAGGGCATGATGTTTTTTACGATGACGATTCGGTTACTCTCTCTATAAACAGGATGTATATAGGTAAAGCAGAAATGCCCACAAAGGAAAAAACAGATAAAATAGTAACTGTATATCTCACCTGTCCCGTTGATAACGAAGTGTTCCCCGTAAGAGTTAAAAAGAGTTACAGTAATCCGGGAGAATAAAGAATATGGAAATTATCAATGATCAGTACTGGGTTGAATATGCAAAAAAAAGCGTGGAAGAGTCCATAACAGTAATTAACTCCGCTGCAGATAAACTCCAAAAACTTACACTCTGGTTCTGGACTACATATACCACTGCAATTGCTTTGGGAACAATAACAAGTGTTATAAATGCTTCCGGCTGGGTTATGTTATTGATTTCAGCGCCGGTATTAACACTTATTTTAACCTACTGGCTGTGCGACTGGGTTCAGGCGCCGGTTGCTGTTTCTTATGATCCAAGAATACCCTATGAAATAAGAACAGCTTATACTGAAATTAACACCACTAAAAGAAAACGCTACAATGCTGCACTTTCGGGCACGGCGGTTTCTGCCGTTCTGCTGGCTTCAGCGCTTTTTCTTTATAATATATCTGATAAAAAAAGTACATATAATATGGATGTTTCTTTCAATAAAGATATGAAGGTTGTTACTGTCTCCGGAGTTTACCCGGCAAAGCAGGAAATAATTACTGAAGTACATTCCATAAAAAATGATGGAAAAAACAGCGGTACGGTAACCAGCGTGAGCAAAGCAAAGGATGATGGCACATTAAATTTGCTGGTAAAGCCTGATACAACAGCGGCAAAATTTATTGTTAAAACTTACTGGACTGAAGACGGCCGGACAAAATGGCTGGTAAAAAGTGTAGATAAATAGAAGGAGTTAAATATGAGCGCTGAATTTACTGAAAAAATCCTTGTAGAAGCTTTCTGCAAAACTGTTGCATGTACTGGTTATGGGGCATTTGAAGATTCGGAAAAAGAACATTTTGAGGAAAATGTATTAACCACTGTACCGGAAAATATGCATGAAGATTATCCGGACAATCTGTTGTTATGCAGTATAAATATTTGTGAAAAAGAACCCTATTCCTGGGAAGTTGATAATACGCCGCCCATCATAACCAATGAGACAACTTTTGGTGATTTGTTTGATGACTGGTTTAAGTCAATATTGAGTGAGGCTTAAATATGAAAAAGATTACCGGCATAATACTAATTGCTTTATCCGTGAGTCAACTTATATTTACACAGCAATTAGATAAAACGCAACATCCTGGTTTGGCTTCTTCCAGCAAACAAAATGAAAATTCTGAATTTATTCAATCATATAATATAACCTGTTATTTTGAATCTGTTGATAATGACGAACAAAGAACCAACATATCCAATCCCGGAAACTGGACTGTAAAAAATGCTGATGGTAAAGTTTACAATGTTAATAAAGTTAGCAAAACACCGGATAGTAAAATATTTAAAATTAAGGGCGATTTTCAGCCCGATAAACAATTGTATGTTATTTATACCGGGGATGGTGTTCAGCAGGCTGAAGTTATTCCTGATTCAAATATCGTAAACAATTCAGTTTTCAAAATGGGAGAAGGAAGCGGTATTAAGCTTGCTTTCAGAAGACTTGCCGAAGACAGGCTTTTATACGCTGTTGATTATGATGCAAAGGTTGATATTGCCGGTAATTATTTCTATCCCTCAAACAACTTATTTATCAATTCATATAGTTTAAATCTTGTATCAAATGGTACATTTGCCAATGCTGAAGCTGTAAACAATGGTACTCAGTCTTCCCTGGAGATATCTGTTATTCCTTATTGTTTTGCAGGTGGAATAATTTACAGGGGTGAATTTCACTTTGGCTACCAGCTTGAAACCAAAATGGATTCAACATATTTCGCTGTATGTAATAAAAGCTTTAAAGCCGGTGCAGTAATAGAAGTGCCCTATACAAATTATCCCATGTACCTGCTTCACAGCTATACCGGTTATGTAAGGCTTGCTATGCCGCTTATTATCGGATTTAATTATTATCCAAAAGGAGAAGATGCTGACGGGAACTCTACTCTTGCCAGGTATGACCTTTCCCTTATGTATGAATTAGCTTTTTCAAAATACCTTATAGTAAGAGGGGAGTGGGCACATTCCCAATTTTTTGATGCACCTGCCGGCACTGATACAAAAAAAGAATATTCAGCAATAACCTTTGCACAGGATTTAATTGTACTTAAAAGTTATCTTGGCTTTTTAAAACTACTGCTTGGAGATGACGAGATTGGAGATAAGAATTTTATATTTTATAAGATAGAATCAGGCAGCAAAGCCCCGGCATTTGTACCTGTAAACCAACAGTCAATTGGTGTTGGTCTGTATTTTTAATTATTTATCGTATGAACCAGGATTACGCGGATTATTTGATTAGCAGGATTAAAGACAAATTCAATTTATCTGAAGTGACTGTTATTTGTATTTAGGGTTAATTAGTATTTTAAGTTCAAGGCATTTGGCACTGAAATTTATTAATAATGCTAATTGGGCCGGGATTACACGGATTATAGAATTAACAAGATTAAGGATAGACTCAATTTATCTGAAGTGTTTGCTATTTATATTTAGGATTGATTAGTCTTTTAAATTCAAGACTTTTAGCGCCAAAAAAATAACTTTATCATAGAAAAATTGCATAAAAGTTAAATGGGAATTTATTATTAATAATTTTATCTGTATTTATTCTCAAACCATTTTTGACATATTAATATTGCACTATTTAATAAAACTCCTATTTTCAAATCAGAAAAGCATACAAATAAGATAATTATTATAACAAAATAGTAGGGAGCTTCAATTTTAGAGAATAAATACAATTTTGGCCATAATGGCCATAATTGAGAATATTCCTTAAGTTCAGTTGGAGATAAAAATTTTGAACTTTCAATTGTTATTTTTTTGTTTTGCTTTTTTTTATTCTTTCCCATCTGTCCTGCTCGATTATTATTTGGAGCAAAACTAATTTATAAAGAAATAATTGTCATTCTACTTTTCATTCTCATCATTGTATAGTTTGTAGCGTCCGACCGAATTGGTTCTATGGTAGGTTTTCGCATAATTTCCATATTCTGCCAAAGGATTTAAGCTAATTGATATGAAAGCAAAGAAATAATAAAATCAAAGCAACTTTCTTTTGCCTGATGCCCACTGCGTACTGCAGGACTGCCAACTATTATTTGCTCAGTTCCAGCAGAATTAACTTTTTCCCTTTTTGGTTGCGCAGGTTTGAGGGTTTATAATTAAGCTCAAACACTGTTGACTTGCGGATATATGGTTTATACTTAAGTTCAGCCTTCTTGTATTCCTCCTCAAGGTCACCCCCCTTAAAGGCGGCAAGATAAGCTTTCTCTTTAATAAGCGGCAGGGAATAGCGGAATAAAATTATAAGCGGAACGGTAGCGCGGCTGATCACCAGATCAAATGAGTTTTTATATTTTTCAATAAATTCGGGAGCTTCAACACGCGAATTAACTGCAACTGCATTACTTAACTTTAAACGGCTGATAAACTCAGAAACAGCTTCAATTTTTTTACCGGTTGAGTCAACAAGAACACCTTTCATTTCAGGACGCATAATAGCAAACGGGATTCCCGGGAAACCGCCGCCGGTTCCAATATCCAGGAAGTTTGTGCATTTTTCAGGAATGTATTTGGATGCAAAAGAAGAAATAAAAATATGATTCTCGACTATAGAACTGATATCTTTTCGTGAGATGAGATTTACCTTATCATTCTTCTCTGCCACCAGTTCGGCATAGTAAGCAAGGCGTTCAACTTTCATCACATCCGGGTTCATCTGATTTTCCCAGTAGAATGAAAGCAGTTCTTTATAGTACTGTTCCTGGACATCAACCATAAAAAAACCTGTATTTTTAACTATGCAAATATATCAAAATTCCGCATAAAACGCAGGTAATCACATCTGTGTTTATTTACAATAATTTTTTTAATACCATGTAGGGGACGCACATTGTGCGTCCCCTACAACGCTCATGTATATTATTTTAAAATTTATAGATATAGATTTTCCGGGTTATCCCGTTCAATCTCCCACTTAACAGGATTTGTACATATATAGTTCCTGATGTTTTCAAGTTCATTTTGATTGCGTATAATTCTATCATAAAAAGAACGCTGCCATATTTTAATATCATGCATTACAGTTTTTCTTATTTCCCTGGTGCATACAAATTTATATTGTTGAACTACTTTGCTGACAAGCATTTTTGTTCTGTCTGAATCATCCTTCTCTTTATTGTTAAATAAAATAAGATGTATATGATCAGGCATAATTATTTACTCATCAAGTTCAACTGTATTATAAACAGAGGGTATATTAAGTAAATACTTTTCTGCTATTTTTCCAGCTTCAGTTAGAATAATATTGTTATTTATTATATCGCAAAACAGGTATTGCCTTTTATGAGTACAAAGAGTAATAAAATAACCTGCAGATGCGGAATAATTAAAACTCTTAAGGCGGTTAGGTTTTCGGTAGAATGTGTCACCCCCGGACATTAGCTTCTCCCATTTTTGTTGGTGGCGCAGGGGACGCACAATGTGCGTCCCCTGCAATGCATCCATAACAATTCTTTAATTACATTATAATTTATGAATTCTTTAAATACACCAGCAGTATAGAAATATCAGAGGGTGTTACACCTGCAATGCGTGATGCCTGCCCGATTGAGCGCGGCTTAATTTTGTTTAGCTTTTCCCGGCATTCATTAGACAAAGCCTTTAATATTGAATAGTTAAACGTTAAAGGAATTTTGGTCTCTTCATATTTTTCAAGCCGTTCAACTGCTTCATACTGGCGTTTGATATAGCCCTCATATTTCAGCTCAATTTCAACCTGCTCAAGAGCGGCAGGATCGTTTTCAAGCTCAGATAATTCCGGGTGTTTTGATGAATCTGTAAACTGCAGAAGTTCCGGTAATTCAAGTTCAGGACGTTTGCATAACTTAGATATTGTTTCGGTTGAATCAATAACAGGGAGGCCTTTTCTTTCCAGGAAAGTATTAATTTCCCGCGCATGCAGTTTCAGATTTGACAGCAGATCAAGATTTATATTAATTAATTTTTCTTTCTTTAAAACATTGTCATAGTCACTCTGCTTAATCAGACCGGTGCTGCAGCCATATTTCATAAGGCGGCGGTCCGCATTATCCTGGCGGAGGAGGAGGCGGTGTTCAGCACAGGAAGTAAACATACGGTAAGGTTCTTCCGGAACTTTACGAACAAGGTCGTCTATCAAAACACCTATATAAGCCTCGCTTCTTTTAAGAACAAGCTCAGGGCGCTTTTGAATTTTAAGTGCTGCATTTATACCGGCCATAAGCCCCTGTGCAGCCGCTTCTTCATACCCTGAAGTACCGTTTATCTGCCCGGCAAAATACAGGCCCTGAATAAGTTTGGTTTCAAGTGTAAGGTCAATCTGGAAAGAAGGGAAGAAGTCATATTCCACTGCATAGGCAGGGCGAATCATTTCTACTTCTTCAAGTCCCTTAATTTTGTGTAAAGCCTTCAGTTGAATATCAGCAGGAAGGGAAGAAGAGAAGCCGTTTATATAAATCTGGTCAGAGTCCAGTCCCTCCGGTTCAAGAAAAAGCTGGTGCTGTTTCTTATCAGAAAAGCGAACTATTTTATCCTCAATAGAGGGACAGTAGCGAGGGCCGGTTCCCTTAATAACCCCGGTGAAGAGGGGAGACTGTGAAAAACCAGTAGCAAGAATCTCATGGACAGTTTCATTTGTATAAGTAATATGGCAGCTAAGCTGGGGAAGATAAGGGAAATTTTTCCTGTCAGTAAAGTGTGAAAAGGGCTGTGGGTTTTCATCTCCGGGCTGAATTTCAAGTATATCCCAGTTGATTGTGTTCTTATTTAACCTTGGAGGAGTACCTGTTTTAAGCCTGCCTGCTTCAAAACCAAGCTTAACAAGAGCCTCGGTAACACCAAGAGCAGGCTGTTCGCCATAGCGCCCGCCCCGTGTAGAGGTGAGTCCCGTATGCATAAGCCCGTTAAGAAACGTACCTGAAGAGAGGACAAGAGCCTTACAAAGTATCTCTTTTCCTGACTGGGTTCTGACTCCCTTTACCTTACCATCCTCAGCAAGAATGTCATTAACAGAGTCTTCAATTATGGTAAGGTTTGGGGTAGCAAGGACAACATTCTCTGCCTCAACAGAGTAAAGCTTTCTATCAGACTGGCACCTGGGGGACCATACAGCAGGCCCTTTACTTTTATTAAGCATCCTGAACTGGATGCCGGTACGGTCTGCAATCTTACCCATCATGCCGCCGAGAGCATCAATCTCTCTTACAAGGTGCCCTTTGGCAGTTCCGCCAATGGCAGGATTGCAGGACATTCTTCCTATAGCATGCCTGTCCATAGTAACAAGTCCTACCGAGCAGCCCATATTAGCCCCGGCACAGGCAGCTTCAACACCGGCATGGCCAGCACCAATTACAATTATATCGTATTCAGAATTAGTCATTTACACTGTACTTTCCTCTGTCATAAACACAAACAGAAATTTATAAACACTCCCGGCACTACATTAAGAGCCGGGCAAAACATGAAAAAGGCAATCCTCCTTAACAGGGGATACCTGAAATAAAACATCTATTGGGCGTACTTTATTGTAAGCTTACCCGGGCAAGAATCAAATTTCCCCAAAGGGATTGGCACTGTGGTTTTTACAGAACCTGCTATATCCTATTAAAATAATAACTACCAGAGGACCCGTAATGTTTCACATGAAACATTTTCTTACCAGTTCTTGATTTAGCTCTCCATAAGCAAAGTAAACAGGGAGACACTCCGGGAAATTTTCTGCTTAAAGGCATCATATCAAACCCGGAAATGTTTCACATGAAACATTATTTCCCTATACAGAACTTCATAAATATGTTATTCAGAATGTCATCCGATGTTACTTCACCTATTATTTCGCTAAGTGAACTGGCGGCACCACGAAGGTCAACTGCTATAAATTCGCCGCTGTACCCGCTAACTGCTGACTGGCGTGCCGTCAACAGGTTTTCTTTTGCCTTCTTCAGGCACTCGTAATGCCTCAGGTTTGATACAACGGCTGACTTCTCACTGTACGTTGAAGTACCCAGCGCCTTCTCTCTAAGCTTCTCAAACAGGGAAGAGATTCCTTCGCCGGTCAATGCCGATATATTAACATCTCCTCCAAATGAGCTTTCCCTGTCCAGGTCAATCTTATTTATAACAGTAAGAATTTTCCCGCTTCCCGCAAGGGAGACAATCTCGTTGTAAAGTTCTTTGTTAAGCCCCTGCCTGGTATCATTCATAAAGAGGACAACATCAGCATCTTTAATTGCCTGGCGGCTGCGGGCGACACCTTCTTTTTCAATTGCATCATCTGAGATTCTGATTCCAGCCGTATCAAACAAACGGAAAAGTATGCCGTCAATGGAAAGCTCCTCACGTATTACATCACGGGTTGTTCCCGGAATGGCGCTTACAATAGCACGTGATTCTTTAAGCATGTAGTTCAGCAGGGAAGACTTGCCTACATTCGGCATTCCCACAAGGGCTACATTTACACCGTCTTTAATTATTCTTCCAAATGAATATGAAGAAAGGAGCCTGTCAATTTCAGAGATAATATTATCGATCCTTTTAAGCAGCTCATCATGATTTATGAATTCAATATCTTCTTCAGCAAAGTCAAGTTCCAGTTCTATAAACGAAGAGGCGTTAATTATCGACTCTTTAAGCTGGTTTACTTTTGCTGACAGGAATCCGTCAAGCTGGCTTCGCGAGCCTTTAAGCGACGCCTCTGTCCTTGAGTTTATTACATCAATCACAGCTTCTGCCTGGGCAAGATCAAGCCTGCCGTTAAGGAAAGCGCGTTTTGTAAACTCTCCCGGCTCTGCCATTCTTATGTTGTTATCTGCCAGCAGCTTTAATATCTTCTCAGCTATATACGGATTTCCATGCGTACTGATTTCTACGCTGTCCTCACCAGTATATGAATGTGGTGTACGAAAGACCGAGATAAGCACATCATCAATCAGCTCATCTGTGATTGTTACTATTCTACCGTAATGTATTGTATGTGTTGCGGCGTCGGCAATTTTGCAGTTGCCCTTGAAAATTTTATCCGCAGCTTTGAAGGAATGCGGGCCGCTTACCCGGATTACAGAAATAGCGCCCACGCCTGAAGGAGTAGCAACAGCGGCTATAGTATCTTCAGTAAAATTATTCATATGAATTTTGATATTAATTCAGCAAAATTACAGAATAAATAAGGTATTAACAATGCAGATTATGTTAACCTGAAAGTAAACCTTTTTCAGTTATCTGTTTGAAGCAAACGAAATTGAATAATACAAAAGAGCACTGAGAAATTCTCTTTACATTGTCACCGGGCAAAACATTTATAGTACCATCGTTGTCATGAAATAGTTCATGACAATCTGGTTTATTATCTTAACACGATAAAACTATATTGGCGCCTATGCTCTGCGGCAGGTCCGCAACGCTTCATTACGCTGGTTTTCTTAACGTCTTTCTTTTGATGCCATTTTAAAAATCTTAAATAAAATTTCATTGACGTTTTGATATTTTTATGCGCCATTATGGCATTTTTCTTTCACATTGTGTGCCATTTTGGCGCGTTTATAATTTAGCCAGCCATATCGCCATAACTCTTTATTTAATAATAAGTTACGGCATTTTACAGCAACTGGCACGCAGCTTGTATATCTAATGGCGTAGTTTAATTAAAACAAAATGTTAAACAAAGATTTTATGAAAAGGAGATAAAACAATGACACTAACAAGATGGAACCCCGGTAGAGAGCTGCTGAACATGGAACGTGAATTTAACAAATTGTTTAATACATTCGGCACCAGGTTCGGCGTAGCGCGTGACACTGATAATGGCAGTGATGAATATGAGAATGCAGTATGGTCGCCATTAACTGATGTTACAGAAGACAAGGATAATTATTTCTTATCACTTGATATACCAGGCGTACCAAAAGAGAATGTTAAGATCTCTTATACAAACGGACAGCTTGTAATAAGCGGTGAACGTAAGCTGGAGAAGGAAAGCAAGGAGAAGAATTATTACAGGGTCGAAAGGACGTATGGCCGGTTCTACAGGTCCTTTAATCTTCCACAGGAGATTAAGGAAGATCAGATTGAGGCAAACTTTAAAGACGGCCAGTTGAATATTACTATACCCAAAGCCGAAAAAGCAAAACCCAAAGAGATATCGATTAAGGTAAGTTAAGCTATACGATGATTAGTGTACCGGGGGATTAACCCACCCCCGGCACGATGAATGATATTTGACAAAATGTTTTTGTGCAGATGTTTCCTGCTGATGAGAAGATGATAAAGCTGATGATTTTTATGAATATGTTTTTGCGCTGATGTGTTTGGATCCAGTCCATGGTGCGCACCGCGGATTGGATTCCAAAGCAGGAAAAACAGATTTGAAATAATGAATAAATGTATTGTGCTATACGATGAGGTACTGTACCGGCATTTAACCAAATGCCGGTACAGATGATGTTTTAGTTTGTGAGTTGTTTGAATTTTTTATGAATGTGTTTTTATAATTAGATGAGTTATAGTATTGCAGAAAGTACAAAATACTGGTAGTGTTTTCTGCTGTGAGAAAATTGTTCCTTACAGACTGGGTACAGATGAAGATTGTTTGGGGTGAGTGAACTTGTTTGGGGTTTTTCATTACTCATGACATAACCCCGAAGGGGCAAGCTAACTCCCGGCCTCTCCTTAACTCAAGGAGAGGTGAAATGTTTTTTTTGCTTTATGTTTTCATTTTGCATGAGATTATAATAATAAATGAAATGTAAACATGAGGTATTGCAGAAAGTACAAAACACTGGTAGTGTTGTCTGCTGTAAGGAAATGGTTCCTTACAGGCTTGGTTTGAGACCTGGTATTAATAAGGAAATTTACAGAAAGAATTTATTTTTAGGGTGACTGAAGTTTTTGGTTACCCTTTTTTATTGGCTTAAAAAGAATTTAAATTACAGGATAAAGTTAGTTTAATATATAAGCAGATACGAAAATGGATTTTAAAGATTATTATAAAGTGCTTGGTGTAAGTAAAACAGCAACAAAGGAAGAAATTAATAAAGCTTACAGAAAGCTGGCTCTTAAGTATCATCCAGATAAAAATCCTGATAATAAAGAAGCGGAAGAAAAGTTTAAAGAACTTTCTGAAGCTTATGAAGTATTAAAGGATCCGGAAAAGCGTAAGAAATATGATATGCTTGGAGCAAACTGGAAACAGTATCAGCAGGCAGGTTACGGAAGCAACGCCAATGACTGGTACAGGAATTTTCAGCAGTCGCACCAGCAGCAGGGTGACAGCTACCAGTTCAGCGGATCGTTTGAAGATTTGTTTGGCAAAGCAGGCGGTTTTTCTGATTTCTTCCAAAGCTTTTTTGGCGGAGGCATGGGAAGTAATGCCGGCCGTGCATCGTCAGGCGAGTCAGCTTTTGGAAATGCCTTCAGGGGCAGGAAGGGAAGTGACTATGAAGCCAACTTCCGTATTACGCTTGAAGATGCTTTCAACGGAAATGAAAAAGAATTTTCTATTGACGGCAGAAAAATAAGAATACAAATAAAGCCCGGAATTGAAAGCGGTAAAAAATTAAGATTAAAAAATCAGGGCGCTGCAGCGTCGGGCGGCGGAGAAAGAGGAGATTTGTATTTAACCATACAGATTGACAGGCACCCGCTTTTTGAAAGAGACGGCAGCGATCTTTATTACACGCTTGCAGTTGATATACCAACAGCAGTGCTGGGCGGCTCAAAAACTTTAAGTACAATTGACGGTAAAAAAGTTAAAGTTAAAATTCCTGCCGGAACCAGCAGCGGCACAACATTAAGAATTAAGGGAATGGGCATGCGCCAGTATGAATCATCTTCACGGGGCGATATGCTTGTAAAAATAAATATTGTTACGCCAAAAGATTTAAGTCATGATGAGAAAGAGTTGTATAAAAAACTTGCAGATTTAAGAAAACAGAAAGAATAAGGATTTGATAAACGAGGTAAATAATGGCATTTAATTTTAATAAACTAACAGTAAAAGCGCAGGAAGTTATACAGGCGGCAATTGAGATTGCACAGAATTATACAAACCAGGTAATAGAACCGGAACACCTGCTTGCAGCTATAATCCAGGAGAAGGGAAATATAGCAGATACTATTATGCAGAAAACCGGTGGTAATGTTAATGCAGTAAAACTTAAAATAAATGAAATGCTTGAACGCCTGCCAAAGGTATCAGGCACCGGGCTTGGCAACCAGCAAATGAGCAGCGCATCAGGGAAACTGCTTGATGCTTCTGCTGAAGAAGCAAAAAACCTGAAAGATGAATTTGTTTCAACAGAGCATTTTCTGCTTGCACTATCAAAACATGAAGGAAAGGCAGGGCAGCTTTTACGTGATAACGGAATATCACATGATGAAATACTTTCAGCGCTAAAGGATGTAAGAGGCACGCACAGGGTAACAAGCCAGAACCCGGAAGATTCATACCAGGCTCTTGAGAAATACGGCAAAAATCTTAATGACCTGGCAAAAAGCGGGAAGCTTGACCCAGTTATAGGAAGGGATGAAGAAATAAGGAGGGTGCTGCAGGTTCTTTCAAGAAGGACAAAAAACAACCCGGTGCTTATAGGAGAACCGGGTGTTGGCAAGACAGCAATTGCAGAAGGGATTGCGCACAGGATAATTTCCGGGGATGTTCCGGAAAATCTGAAGACGAAGAAAATTGTTGCCCTTGACATGGGAGCGCTTGTAGCTGGTACCCAGTTCCGCGGCCAGTTTGAAGAAAGAATGAAAGCAGTTATTAAGGAAGTGCAGGAGTCAAACGGAGAAGTTATCTTATTTATAGATGAACTTCATACGCTGGTCGGTGCGGGTTCCGTACAGGGCTCGATGGATGCGGCAAATATTCTAAAGCCGGCACTTGCAAGAGGAGAGCTTCATGCAATCGGCGCAACCACACTTGATGAGTACAAAAAGCATATTGAAAAAGATGCCGCCCTTGAAAGAAGGTTCCAGCCGGTACTTGTAAGCGAGCCTTCAGAGGAAGATACAATTTCAATACTGCGCGGGCTTAAAGAGCGCTACGAAGTTCACCACGGAGTAAGAATTACAGATGGCGCAATTGTTGCCGCGGCGCAGCTTTCAACAAGATACATTACGGACAGGTTTCTGCCGGATAAGGCAATTGACCTTATTGATGAGGCAGCTTCAAGGCTGAGGATTGAGATTGACTCAATGCCGGAAGAGCTTGATACTATAGAAAGAAAAATTAAGCAGCTTGAAATTGAACGTGAAGCACTGAAGAGAGAAAAGGATGAAGCTTCTGCAAAAAGGCTGGATGAACTGAAAAAAGAACTTAGCGAGTACGAGGAAGACAGGAGTCAGCTTAAACTGCACTGGAGCCTGGAGAAGGACAAAATACAGAGTATCCGCACCATGAAAAGCGAAATTGAAAATGCGCGTGTACAGGCAGATAAGTATGAACGCGAGGGCGACCTTGGCAAAGTGGCAGAGTTACGGTACGGTAAAATAAGCTCACTTGAAAAACGGCTGAAGGAAGAGACGGCAAAACTTTCAGAGGTTCAGCGTGATAAAAAAATGCTTAAAGAAGAAGTGGACGCAGAAGATATTGCAGAGGTTGTTTCCAAATGGACAGGTATACCTGTAAGCAAGATGCTTGAGAGTGAAAGAAGCAAACTGTTAAAGCTGGAAGATGAACTGCACCACAGGGTAGTAGGCCAGGAAGAAGCTGTTGCCGCCGTGGCAAATGCAATAAGGCGTGCAAGGACAGGGCTGCAGGATGTTAATCGTCCCCTTGGCTCATTTATATTCCTGGGAACTACGGGCGTGGGTAAAACAGAGCTTGCCCGCGCGCTTGCTGAGTTCCTTTTTGACGATGAGCATGCAATGGTAAGAATTGACATGAGCGAGTACATGGAGAAGTTCTCCACATCAAGACTCATTGGCGCACCTCCGGGATATGTGGGTTACGAGGAGGGAGGCCAGCTTACCGAGGCTGTAAGAAGAAGGCCATATTCTGTTGTACTGCTTGATGAGATTGAGAAGGCGCACCCGGATGTTTTCAACATACTTCTGCAGGTACTGGATGAAGGAAGGCTTACGGATAACCAGGGCAGGACTGTAAACTTTAAGAATACAATTATAATAATGACATCCAACCTGGGCTCACATCTGATACAGGATCAGTTAGAGGCTGTGAATGAGGAGAATATAGACGAGGTTATGGGCGACCTGCGCTATAAGCTGATTGACCTGCTGAGGAAAACTATACGTCCTGAGTTTCTTAACAGGGTAGATGAGGTTGTGCTCTTTAAGCCGCTAGTGAGAAGCGAGATAAGGAAGATAGTGGATATACAGATAGAGAATGTTACACGCATGCTGCATGACAGGGAAATATCCCTTGTTGTGGAGGATGATGCAAAGGACTGGCTTGCAGAGCTGGGGTATGATGTTACGTACGGAGCACGTCCCTTAAAGCGAACCATACAGAAGCACCTTGTTAACCCGCTTTCACAGGAATTGCTTGCAGGTAATTTTGGCAACGGTGACAAGATAAGGGTTACGGCTAACGGAGACGGGCAGCTGCATTTTGTGAAAGACTAAGCCCCGCCCCTATTTTATCTGCGATAAAATTTTCCCCGCCCCACTCCGGGGTGGGGATGTTTTAATATCATTGAATGTAACTCTTAAATAGTTTTGTGTTTTTCCCCGCCATTCGGGGGCGGGGACAGATTCCGCATTTTGCGGAATCAGGGGCGGGGGCGTGCTGCATTATTCTTTCTTCAGGTACTTTTTTATTTTCCCAAGTACATAACTAATATTATACAGCACATCTTCGTTTTCAAATCTTATTACGGTAAAGCCAAGAGAGTTAAGGTACTTTGTCCTAACCCTGTCATATTCAATTCCTTCTTCGGTAAAGTGGTCGGCACCGTCAAGTTCAATTACCAGGTGCTCAAGTGGACAGCAGAAATCAGTTATGTAGACGCCAATGCTTTGCTGCCTGCGAAATTTTTTCCTTCAAGCTGCTGGTTCTTCAGGGACTGCCACAGCAGGTGCTCCGCGTAGGTCGGTTTGTTGCGGAGTTCTTTTCTTCTGCCTTTAAGTACAGGACGGTTGTAGAGCTCTCCCATGTGACTTTTTACCCCTGTGTTTGTTTGTGATACTAAATAGTTTTATGCTAATTGTGTTTGCTTTCTGCCCCGCCCCGATTCCGCTTATGCGGAATCACCCCGCCCCAATTGGGGTGGGGAAAATTTTTAAGCTTTAAAATTATAAACTTTATTTATTTTTATATTCCATCTGCCTGACCAAAGGAGGACATTTTTACTGGTTTACTTAATTGACATAATGAATTGTAAATAACTATTGGCAAAGTTCTTCGCATATTCAACTTTGCTGAACATATAAGCTTCATTTAGACCGGCAGCACTTTTTAACATAATTTTCCCGTACTGGACAATCGGAATCTCATAGTTATTTGAAAATCTCATGTCTCTTGATCCATTTTTATTACAATACTTCCATGTTTTATCTACCGTAATTGAATCCGCCGGTACTGTTTCTTCTTCAACGAAATTTACCATAACAAAATCAATAGTAACATCTTTGTATTCTATTAAAGCAAAATCCGTTTTTGATTTGAAAGCAACCAAAAAAGCAGGGAAAAAATATAAATCAGAGCCATTTATATTTCTGAAATATAAAGAGGGATATTCTGATTCAATAAAATCTAAAGATGATAATTTTAATGATGTTATTTGTCTATTAATTGAATGATCTGCTGCTGACCTTGTTTTGTACCGATCAGTTGCAACACTTGAAGTAATATCCCAGGCATATTGAGCGGTTGAAAGAGCAATAAAAGAATCTTTTAAAGAATCATACACATGGGTTAAATTATTGTCTAACTCAATTTTAAGAGATACTTTACATTCTAAAAATTGTCCTTTAGCTTCTAATAGTGAAGTCTTACATTCATTATATTCTTTTTGCCTGTCATCCAGGACTTTTTTAAATAAAAATCTATGGAATGGAATTAAAGTAATAAAATTTAATCTTCTTTCAGCATATTTCAAGGCATCCTCACCCTGATTAATCTCAATCTGAAGAGATTGCCTTTCTTTGTAAGCAGCAAGCAATGTTTCCTTTAAACCCAATATACCTTTACTTGTAATTGAATTGTTATCATCACTTTTTATTTCTCCAATTTCTTTCGGAACATAAAATATTTGTTGTTCGGGAGAAACATTATTTGGTAATTGTGGTATTTGAAGCGCATTATCATCGGGATTGATTTTTGTTCTGCTATGTATCCCGGTTCCAGGTATTCCAATATTTAAATATGAACCTTTAGGACCAATATTAATACTTGCTCCAGGAATACCATAGGTTGTACTAATACCGGACCTACTAAAATTTATTTTTACACCGGGAAACAATGTAACTCTTTTTCTAAATCTCCAACTCATATAACAACCCCAAAGAAAAAATTAGCTAACAAAATTCTTTCTGAAATCTTGAGCAAAAAAACCGCGGCAGGCAGAATTTAATTCCCGGATTATACTAATACCCCTATTCCGGAAATTCCCCATCTTACTCTGGTAAAAACCTAATTATTTTGGGGGATAGAAGCAACCAGTATTTTTACAGTCCCGCTTGTTTACTGCTACTGGTTGATACATACAACACAACAGGTAATAAGGTTAATTTTTGGGGGGCTTACCGGGATTACTAAGGGTTCAACAGAAAGGCGTGTTTTTTTAACCGGGATTGTTGTTTGGCGCTGGTTTTCCTTTTTACCATAGTTGCTGCCTCTACGAGGCAAGATACAATATTCTGCATTTTAAATTTAAAACCTTAGTAACCGTACAAATAAATAAAAGGTATTAACCTTATTACCTCATCATTCTGTATAAACCCACCGCTGTATGCCCGGAAATAATGAATCATCTACGATGATTGTTTCTTTTGGGTAAGTTTGTCTTTTTACCATAATGGGTGTCCCTACAGGACACTAAAAGCAAATGAGGCTTTTTGCCCTGTGGGGGAAGTAACTGTGGTAAAGATACAGCCTACAATTAATTAGTAATTATCGTTGATGATTTATTATGCGGGGTTATATGTAATGGGTTGATACATAAAACACAATAATGTAAAAAGGTTAATATGCCTGGTACTAAGCCGGGGTTACTAAGGTTGCTACAGCAGGGCAGAGTTGCAGTACGGCCCCGCCCCTGATTTTATCTGCGATAAAATTTTCCCCGCCCCAACCGGGGTGGGGGAAAGATAAAAGAATAAAAAATCAAAGCAGGATTGTCAATCTATACGTTGACTTTATGTACATAAAGTCAATTTTTATATTGACTATATATTGATTTTGTCAATACATGTATTGACTTTTGTATTATCAAAGTGGGTATATTATGCGAAAAGAAGAAAAAAAGCTATTAATAGAACAGACCGACAGGAGACTCAGTCAATTTGGAGCATTGGGAAGTTTGCCGGTATATGAGAAAAACTGGATTTTTGTTATAAGAAGATCCCTGGGAATGACTTTAGCACAGCTTGCAAAAAGGCTGGGAACTTCAAAACAGAATATCCAGAATTTTGAAAAGCGTGAAGCTGATGGAAAGGTTACGGTTGAAAATCTTGCCCAGATTGCAGAGGTAATGGACTGCAGGTTTGTATATGCCTTTATTCCGAAAGAGGGTTCTGTAAAGAAAACTATTGAACGCCGCGCTAATGAAATAGCAGCACAGATTGTTATGAGAACTTCGCAGACAATGAAGCTTGAAGACCAGGAAAACAGTACTGATCGGATAAACACCGCCATAAAAGAGTTGTCAGAAAAAATAATATCAGAAATGCCAAAATACTTATGGGATTAAATCTTACATATTCAGAAGGGCAGACTCCGCTTGATGAAGATGAAAAAGAGGGTTTGCTGATAAAATCTGTTTCGCTGAAAAGTGAGCTTGATGAGTTTGAACAGCTTGGTATAGAAAGAGCTAATGAGTGGCTGTTAAGGCAAAAGCTTAGCATTGATGAAATACTGTCAGAGGATTTTGTAAAGATGCTCCATAAACAAATGTTTGGTTCTGTATGGCGCTGGGCGGGTGAGTTCAGGAGGACAAACAAAAACATTGGCGTTGATAAATTTTTAATTGGCACTGAATTAAAAAATCTTTTTGATGACTGTGCATTCTGGATTACCAATCATTCTTTTTCAGAAGATGAAATTGCAGTAAGATTCAGTCACAGGATAGTATCGGTACATCCTTTTGCAAATGGAAACGGAAGGCATTCACGCCTTATTGCAGATGCACTGATATATAAGGGTTTTGGGAAATCTTATTTTACATGGGGAAGCAGCAATCTTGTAAAACAGGGGGATGTACGAAGCTCATATCTTGAAGCACTCAGAGATGCGGATAAACTTGATTACAGGAAATTAATTTTGTTTGCCAGATCTTAATTACGGCTATCAACCCGATGTGATTTAAACAGAATAATGAATCATCTACGATGATTTTTGTTGGGTGTGGGTTTATCTTGCTACCATAGTTATTGCCTCTACGAGGCAAGTCGCAAAAGTAAACACTCTAATTATCTTTTACTAGAATTCTTGCCTCTGCGAGGCAGGATGCATTATTACATTACCCGGGTTTGATGTAATGGGTTGATACATAAAACACAATAATGTAATAAGGTTAATGTGACCAGGCGGCTGCTGTGGTTACTAAGGTTGCTACAGCAGGGCAGTGATGCGTCACGGCCCCGCCCCTATTTTATCTGCGATAAAATTTTCCCCGCCCCAACCGGGGTGGGGAGGTAAGTTAAAAAACAAAAAAGATTTATAACAAACAGCAGAGCATCAGGTTGGTTTTTATTATCTGCAATATTTCTGATTAATTTATATTTTTTTCATTTCTGTTAAAGCCTTTAGTGCATTTATAGTTAAAATATGGTTATTTTTATTTTATGTTATTTATAAAATATTCAGAGTTTTCCGGTTATGAGAGAGAGTTTTAGTGTTTGTTTGATTTTATTTTTATTGCTTGGTTTGTACGGATGCGGCAGTACCAAAGAATCTACAACTGACAGTCTTAACGCCCACATTGAAAAACTAAATAAAGATTTTGCCAACGCAACTGATGTTTTCTTTTCGGGTAATTATAATAAAGCTAAAAATTTGTTAACTGAGTATAACCTGGCTGATACTACCAGATTTAATTATGAGTCGTATGCTTTCCTGGCAGAGTGTTATCACAGGCTTGGAATGGATGAAAGCGGCAAAGCTGTTTATATGAAAGTAATTGAAACTTTAACCGAAGAGCAAAAAGGCCGCGTAATACCAGCCGAGAGTAACAGGTTTCCAATAAATGATATTAAAAGCTGGTATGAAGAGTATCCAAAGTTTCCGGATGTATTAAAGGAAGAGAATGGTTTTGTACCTTATGATGTTATGCCTGAACCCACAGGCGGAATGGCAGCAGTATCGAAACTGGTGAAGTATCCAACAACCGGCAGTCATTTAAACGGAACGGTCTACATTCTTGCTCTTATTGATGAAAGCGGGAAGGCAACTGAATGCAAGGTGTTAAAGTCGCTAGAAACTTCTTATGATAATGCAGCAATGGAGGCAATTAAAGAAGCTGAATTCACTCACCCAAAGCGTAAGGGCAGGCCGTTTAAGACATGGGTTTCAATACCTGTCCACTTCAAATAATTAAACACGGCTTATTACGCTGAACAGCGCTGTTAACCAGATTTTACAGCATAAATCTATTTTGTTTTAGCCTGCCGCTACTGCAGGCTAAAAACTTTCAGGCCGAGATTACAGTAAATACACCGCACTATTTTACATCTTAAACAGAGGCAATTACTTTTTCCAGTTTGCTTCGTATTTCAATTGCAACAGGTGCAAGGCTTTCATTTTTAACAGCAGCCATTGATGCCATAGGATCAACTGCGGTTATTTCAGTATTGTCATCTCCCTGGTCAATTACTATAACATTACAGGGAAGCATAGTGCCAATTTTTTCTTCAGCCTGAAGTGCTTTGTAAGCATAAGGCGGATTGCATGCACCCAGTATTTTATATCTCTTAAAATCAACATCAAGTTTTTTCTTAAGAGTTTCTTTTACATCAATTTGAGTAAGAACACCAAAGCCTTCGCTCTTAAGGCTTTCAGTAACCTTTTCAACTGCTTCATCAAAATCTATTTTCAGAGTCTTGCTGAAATAGTAACTCATTGTATCTCCTTTTTAATTAATGAATAGGATGCATTAAATAGCAGTCAGATTCTTAAGTATTTTATTAAATATATTTAATACATATAGAATGCATCAGTCAACAGGAGTTATTGCCTGAAAATGAAAATTGGCGTGTGTTGTATATCACGGACAAAGAGAAATAATAATACGAATATACAGTATTAAAAATTACATTTTAACTTGCAGTTGGCTATTCTTCTTGTTAAAAAAGAATAGCTCTTACAACAGGCTGCTGCAGGTCATTTATTGTAAACTATTTACAATAAATCAATAACTGTAATGGATTTTTATATAAACCCAATGAATAATAATGCAGAACTAAATACGTTTTATTGTTTACCGTAATTAACAACAAGTTTTTCAATTTTGCTCAGAAGGGAATAAAGGTTTTTAATTTCCTTTTTAAGCATATTATTTTCTTTTTCAAGCTCTTTAAGTGTTGAAATACAAACAGGAGCTGATACCCGGTTTAGTTCTTTGTTATCATTTGAAAGCAGCCAGTTTATATCACAGCCAAGCTGTTTAAGGCGTTGAATAAAGTCTGCCCGGGAATAACTTTTCCGTTAAAGTACCTGTAAAGGTCTGTAGTACTTTTACCGGTAGCTTCAGAAAAAGAAACAACCGTTTTGAATTTATTCTCGCCAAATTCTTTGATTTTTGAACCAAGGGAAATCTTTTGCGGTATCACAACTTTTTTGTATTGTTTAGTTCTTGACATAGTTGCAACATTTTTGTTATCTTATGAGTATAAAACCTTGTTAAAACAATAAATCAACAATTTTTTATAAATTACTGATATGTTTTGCCCCATAAAATCCTGATGAAATTTTATGGAATAAATTTATAAAATTTATTTATAAATTTTAATTCGTCCATCACAAAAGGTTTTATATTTTTTATCGGGCATGCCGGGGGGTATGTTCCTAAAAAATGTGGAATTATTCATATCATGTATTCCACTAATAATAATCGAAAGCGGAAGAAAATTTTTAGCGGGCAATTTCCTAATAAGTTTTTACACGATTTAGAAGAAACTACCTGTCGCTGAAATGTTTTCTTTAATCTTTCAGTTTGAAGGCGGGAAACGCGATAAATATCTAAAATAATTATACTGCCCTTGGGAGGGGGGGGTGTATGAGTCTAACGAATATTGGTGCCGGTTCGCCGGTATCTGATCTGAACTGGTATTTTAAATCTTTTAAGCCCGAAGACCAGGTAATTGATATAATCAATTATTTTAATTCCGAAAAATGCTGCAATGGAGTAATTATACAAAATAATACTTCACAGAAGCTGCTTTCCAAGCAAATGTATAATAAAATCACACGCAATCCTTATTTTACATTTCCCGGGCAAACAATAAATAACATTTACAATAATATTAACAGTGAAGCTACTCTTACTGTGCCGCACAACATGCCCGTAAGCAACGCTATTTTTCTTGCTATCCAGAGAAAAGAGCAATTCAGGTATGACCCGGTTATGATTAAATTTGATGACGGCAGTTACGGAATAGTTGATTTTCAATCACTTGTATTTGCTCTGCTCAAATCATTCACAGTTTCAGAAAGCAAACTGCACGAAACTACAGAGTTTAAAAACGATATTGTTGGCATTCTTACCCATGACCTGCGAAATGTACTTAATACCATACAGGGTTTTGCCTGGATAATTGAAGAAGATTACTGCAGCAGGGAGGAAGCAAAAGAATATGCTGCTTTTATTAAAAATGCTTCAAGGCAGATAAGTATTCTTCTGCTTAAAATGCTTCACTCTTTTTCAGAAGAAACAACTGAAATACGAATCTATAAAACAAACTTTGACATAGAAGACCTTCTGCATGAAATAATAATGAGTTTTGAAACAGAGGTCGGTATGAAGCAGCAGCTTCTTTCGCTCAAAATAAGGAATGCTGAATTAAAACGAAACCTGCTTGCAGACAGAACCGGAATGTTTGAGGTACTGCAGACCCTTATTTCCAACGCTATAAAATTTTCCGATATAGGCGGTAAAATTATTATTACTCTTAATTATGGGCAGAACACAGTCAAAATTTCTATAAAAGACAGCGGCCATGGAATGACTAAAGAGGATATCACAAAGTTATTTCAAAAATATGAACGTATAAATCAGGATGTAACCGCCGGACAGGTTTCAATAGGACTTGACCTGTACATATCAAAAAAAATCATTAACATGCATAACGGGTGCATTCATGTAAAATCAGAGCCGGGTAAAGGTTCTGTTTTTTCTGTTGAGATACCATTATAAGTGTTTTGTTTTTATGGGTTTATCTAAATGGGTTTGTACAGAAAGCCATAAGGTAATAAGGTTGATACATTTTTTTTGCTGGTTTGGTTACTAATGTTTAAGCAACAGAGCACAGATACTTTACGGCCCCGCCCCTAATTTTATCTGCGATAAAATTTTTCCCCGCCCCAACCGGGGTGGGGAAACAAATACAAACAAAAAATATTATAATTTTATTTATCGTAGTTTAATATTGGCGCAAGCCATTTTTCAACTTCAGCTTTACTCATACCTTTGCGTTTATGGTAATCGGTTACCTGGTCTTTGCTTATTTTGCCAACATTAAAATATTTAGATTCAGGATGCGCAAAATACAAGCCGCTGATTGAAGCAGCAGGATACATTGCAAGTGATTCGGTTAATTTAATCCCTGTATTTTTTGTTACTTCAAGTAAATCAAAAATTATTGATTTTTCTGTGTGGTCCGGCTGTGCAGGGTAACCAGGGGCAGGACGTATACCGGCATAATCTTCTTTGATTAAATCATCATTGGATAATTTTTCATCAGAAGAATAACCCCAGTATTTTGTTCTGACAAGTTCATGCAGGTGCTCTGCAAAAGCTTCTGCAAGCCTGTCAGCAATGGCTTTAATCATGATACTGTTATAGTCATCATGATTCTTTTCAAATTCTTCAATCAAAGGTTCTATGCCAATACCGGCAGTTACAGCAAACATGCCAACATAATCATTAATGCCGGAATCTTTTGGAGCAACATAATCAGAAAGGGCAATATTTGGAATGTTATTTGATTTTTTTGTTTGCGACCTTAATGTATGCAGTACTGCCTTAATACCTTTACGGCTTTCATCTGTATACAATTCAATATCATCATTGCTTGTTGAATTTGCATGCCATAAACCAATAACACCATTTGCTTTAAGCAGTTTACCGGCTATTACCTTATCAAGCAGTTTGTTAGCATCATCATAAAGCTTTTTAGCTTCAGCGCCATATTTTTCATCTTCAAAAATAGCAGGGAACTTACCTTTTAATTCCCAAGCCATAAAGAACGGAGTCCAGTCAATATATTTTCTTAAAGTATCAAGCGGGAAATCTTCAAGAACTGTAACACCCGGTGTATCAGGAGCTTTAATGGTTATGTTTTTCCAGTCAGTTTTTAATTTATTTTCCCTTGCCTCTTCAAGAGTTATAAAACTTTTTGCAGACTTTTTCTTTGAGTGGTCTTCACGCAGCCTGCTGTATTCAGCATTCAGTTCTTTTATATAACCTTCTCTTATTTTGCTGTCAGGGTTAATAAGGTTGCTTACAACCGGCACGCTTCTGGAAGCATCCAGAACATGAACAGTAGTACCGCTGTAATTTGGAGCAATTTTAACAGCAGTATGTACACGTGAAGTGGTAGCGCCGCCAATAATAAGAGGTATTTTAAGTCCCCTGCGTTCCATTTCACCGGCAACATGAGCCATTTCTTCAAGGGAAGGTGTAATAAGTCCGCTAAGGCCAATAACATCTGCTTTTTCATCAATGGCAGACTGGATAATTTTTTCAGCTGGCACCATTACGCCAAGGTCAATAACGTTATAATTATTACATCCAAGTACAACGCCCACAATGTTTTTGCCAATATCATGCACATCGCCTTTAACAGTAGCAAGCAGAATTTTACCGGCATTGCTGTCAGAATCAGAGTTCCGTTTTTCCTCTTCAAGATAGGGGATAAGGTAAGCGACAGCTTTTTTCATTACGCGTGCGCTTTTAACAACCTGGGGGAGAAACATTTTACCTGCACCAAAAAGGTCACCGACAACATTCATTCCTGACATTAACGGGCCTTCAATAACATCAATTGTGCGCGAAAATTTTTGGCGGGCTTCTTCAGTATCAACGTCAATATAATCAGTAATGCCTTTTATTAGGGCATGTTTAAGCCTTTCTTCAACAGGAGCATTGCGCCACTCATCAACCTTAACTTCGGTTTTATCAGCCTGTTTTACTTTATCAGCATATTCAATAAGCCTTTCGGTAGCATCATTCCTGCGGTTAAGCAAAACATCCTCAACAAGTGCGAGAAGTTCTTTTGGAATTTCCTCATAAACCTCAAGCTGGCCTGCATTAACAATACCCATATCAAGCCCGGCTTTAATAGCATGGTAAAGAAAAGCAGAATGCATTGCTTCCCTTACGGTGTTGTTACCGCGGAAAGAAAAAGATATATTACTTACACCGCCGCTTACTTTTGCATAAGGCAGGTTTTGTTTTATCCAGCGTGCGGCTTCAATAAAATTAATAGCATAGTTATTATGTTCTTCAATACCGGTTGCAACTGTAAGAATATTGGGGTCAAAAATTATATCCTGGGGAGGAAAATCAACAACCTCAGTAAGTATTTTATATGCCCGGCTGCAGACCTGTATTTTTCTTTCAAGAGTATCTGCCTGCCCGTTTTCATCAAATGCCATAACAACAGCAGCTGCGCCAAAACCTTTAATTGTTTTTGCATGCTGAATAAAAACTTCTTCGCCTTCCTTTAGCGAAATTGAGTTAACTATGCCTTTTCCCTGGAGGCATTTAAGCCCGGCAAGTATAACTGACCATTTTGAGGAGTCAATCATTATAGGAAGTTTGGCTATATCAGGTTCAGCAGCAATAAGATTAAGGAATTTTGTCATTGCTTCTTCAGAATCAAGCATTCCTTCATCCATATTTATATCAAGCACCTGGGCGCCGCCTTCAACCTGCTGCCTTGCAACAGCAAGAGCGCTTTCATAATCACCGGCAAGGATAAGTTTTTCAAATTTTTTAGAACCGGTAATGTTTGTCCTTTCACCTATATTTATAAAATTGGTTTCAGGGCGTACAATAAGAGGTTCAAGTCCGCTTAATCTTAAATAAGGCTCAACAGGCTCAATTTTTCTTGGCTTAATATTTTTTACAACATCAGCAATAGCTTTAATATGAGCCGGGGTGGTACCGCAGCAGCCGCCAGCAATATTAAAGAACCCGCTCTCTCCAAACTCTTTTAGGTATGAAGAAGTAATTTCAGCAGTTTCATCATATTCACCCATTTCATTAGGAAGGCCTGCATTGGGATAAATACTTATAAAACATGAAGCAATTGAAGAAAGTTCCTTAATAAAAGGGCGCATCTGTTTGGCGCCAAGGGAGCAGTTAAGGCCTACGCTAAGCAGATTTTTTGTATGAGCTACAGATATCCAGAAAGCTTCTGTTGTCTGGCCGGAGAGAGTTCTTCCGCTAAGGTCAACAATAGTTCCGGAAATCATAACAGGCAGCTGGCGGTTAATTTTATCGCAATAATCCTGAACCGCCATAATAGCAGCTTTTGAGTTAAGAGTATCGAAGATAGTTTCAATAAGAATAAGGTCAGCGCCGCCATCAATAAGCCCGCGCGCCTGTTCATAATAAGCATTATAAACTATATCAAAATTTACAGCACGGTATCCGGGGTCATTAACATCAGGGGACAGGGAGAGAGATTTATTTGTCGGCCCGAGAGACCCGGCAACAAAACGGGGTTTACCCGGTGTTTTTTTTGTAAATTCATCTGCTGCTTCGCGGGCAATACGTGCACCGTTATAGCAAATATCATAAGAATATTTTTCAGTTTTATAATCAGCCTGGGAATAATAAGCCGCAGTAAATGTATTAGTTTCAATAATATCAGAGCCAGCCTCAAGGTATTTGCAATGGACAGCCTTAATAACATCAGGCCGGGTTAAAGAAAGAATATCATTATTTCCTTTAAGGTCACACGGATGATTTTTAAATATTTCACCCCTGAAATCAGCTTCAGTAAGGTGAAAACCCTGTATCATAGTACCCATAGCGCCGTCAAGTACAAGTATACGTTTTTCGAGAATGCTTTTTATCTTTTCAACTTCGGGGCTGATTTTTTTTGTCATTACTAAATAATCCTGAATATATTTCTATAAAATGTTTTTCCGCTCTATTGCAAAGGTACTTCCGTTTATCAACCTCATCACCCTGTATCCCTCTTCCCCTTATTAAGAGGGAAGAGGGATTGTTAACAGGAAAAACTATTTGTTATAATTTTATCCGGTGCAAAAGATTATTTTATCTTTTGCACTATGCAGTTTTACAATATCCAGACAACATGGCAATAGTATGTTTGCCTCCAATAAGCCCTTCTACCTTCATAAGGAGAAGGGTGGGGATGAGGTTCCTGCGGAGGCAGTATAATTATTGCCTCTTTTAATATTTCAGGAATGTTTTTTCCGCTCTATTGCAGAGGTACTTCCGTTTATCGACCTCATCACCCTGTATACCTCTTCCCCTTATTAAGAGGGAAGAGGGATTGTTAACAGGAAAAACAATTTATTGTCATCTTATCGGAATTAAGCTTTTCTACATACTATGTGAGCATAATAAATATAAAAAATACTTTTACCATGTTAACCAAATCTCAAAAACCTTTAAAGAGCGCTTTCTTATTTTGCCGCTATAAATATACTTTTACCAAATTGTTACAGCTTATTTATACGGCTGTCATTTACATATTAGTTTTAATACCTTATTTTTAGGTTATATTTAAAAACATTTATATTATTATGCTTTTACGCAATTTTTGTAAAGGACTTTAAATATAAATAAATTGGTTTCTATTAAAAAGACATTATTCCAAAAGGCATATAAATGATAGTAGTTACAGGTGCAGCAGGTTTTATAGGCAGTGCAATAGTATGGCGGTTAAACAGCCTTGGAAACAGCAATATTATATTAGCCGATGATTTGGGTACTGATGAAAAATGGAAAAACCTTGTACCTCTAAAATACCAGGACTTTATGCTTAAGGATGATTTTATAACCAGGCTTGAAAGCAAACCAGGTATTGGAATAAGCGCTATCATTCACATGGGAGCAAATTCTGCAACTACTGAAAAGAACGCTGACCACTTAATAAAAAACAATTTTGAGTACACCAAAAGGCTTGCCCAGTACTGTGAAAAGAATAATGTCCGCTTTATCTATGCTTCATCCGCAGCCACTTACGGCGATGGTTCACTTGGTTTTGATGACAGTAAGGAAATGTCAGAAAGGCTATTACCATTAAATATGTATGGTTATTCCAAAAACATGTTTGATATGTGGTCAATAAGGCATGGTTTATATGATAAAATAGTTGGTTTAAAGTATTTTAATGTGTACGGCCCCAATGAATATCACAAGGGAGACATGAGAAGTGTTGTTCATAAAGCATTTGAACAGATAAGAGACCACGGCAGCGTAAAGCTTTTTAAATCACACAGGCCAGATTACCAGGACGGGGAACAGAAAAGAGATTTTATTTATGTAAAAGATGCTGTTGATATGACTCTTTTCTTTTTAAATAACCCGGATAAGAACGGTATTTATAATGTAGGAACAGGCAATGCAAGGCCATGGAACGACCTTGTAAATGCAATATTTAAGGCTATGGATATTCCGGCAAATATAGAATACATAGATATGCCTGACCACCTTAAAGAAAAATACCAGTATTTTACGGAAGCAAATAACTATAAGATTATTAACGCAGGTTACACCCTTCCAATCAGATCACTGGAAGAAGGTGTAACCGAATATGTTCAGAATTATCTTATGAAAGGTAAATACCTGGGAATGGACTGACAGCAGAAAGCGAAGAATCAGAACCCGTCATCCTCATCCAGAAGATCTTCTTCATCTTCATCATCAAAATCAAAGTCTTCTTCATAGAAGTCTTCTTCTGATGGTTCTTCGTCCAGGAAGTCATCATCATCTTCCTCCTGCTCTTCTTCATCTTCTTCGTAGTCAAAATCATCATCGTCATCTTCAAAATCATCATCATCGTCAAAGTCGTCATCCTCGTTTTCATCAGCTTTGCCTCTTTTAGCCATGTTTAAGTCATAGCTGCTGTTTGCATCGGAAGCAAAAGAAAACGGATTTACAACTTCATCATTAAATAATTCATTTGTCTCTTCCGAAAGATTAATTAATTCTCCCATTAATATTCTCCTGTTGTTCATTTATTTCAGGTTAAAAGTATTTATAATAATTTACGTATTAAATATATTTTGAAATATTATAAAAGTGCAAAACATTTACTAATATTTTTTAGAAGAAAATATGGTACAAAATTTTGTATATAATAACTTAATTTACTATCGTAAATATGTCAACATTCTGTTAATTAAAACTTAAATTTTATGAAATTAGCAACACTTTGTTATGTAACTGATAAGACGTCAAAAAAGACATTAATGCTTCACAGGATAAAGAAAAAAAATGATTACCATGAGGGAAAATGGAACGGCCTGGGCGGAAAATTTGAACAGGGTGAAAGCCCGGAAGACTGTGTTATTCGTGAAGTTAAGGAAGAGTCAGGACTGGATATTATTAAGCCTAACCTTAAAGGTTTTATTACTTTTCCGCTTTTTGACGGAGTGGATGACTGGTATGTTTTCCTTTTTACTGCTGATAATTTTTCAGGAAAAATTATTGATTCAAACGAGGGAAAACTTGAATGGATACCAAATAATGAATTATTTTCCCTCAACTTATGGGATGGCGACAAAATTTTTATAAAATGGCTGCTGCAGGATAAGTTTTTTTCTGCAAAGTTTATTTATGAAAACGGCAGCTATAAAGAACATGAAGTAATTTTTTATTGATATATGACTTTTTCAGAAAAAGCAATAAAGTATTATTCAAACATTAAAGTTCCCGGTAATTTGCCGGAAAATATAAAAATTCTTAATCCTTATTCTAACACTGATGTATTAAAATGTGTTAAAAACTTTTATGAAAAGTTTTTTGATGACAATAATAAACGAATTTTTATATGGGGTATAAATCCCGGGAGATTTGGCGGCGGACTTACAGGAATATCATTTACTGATCCGCCTGCACTAAAAGATTACTGCGGAATTGATAATAATTTTGGCAGTAAAAAAGAGCTTTCAAGCAGATTCATTTATGATATGATAAATTCATACGGTGGTGTCCGTGAATTTTTCAATTCCTGCTGCCTTACAGCCCTGTATCCGCTCGCAATTGTTAAAGGTAATACAAACTATAACTATTACGATGAACCTGCCTTATACAGGCTCCTGAGAGGAGAAATTGTTTCATCAATAAAAGCACAGATTGATTTTGGCGCTGACAGAAGTTTTGCTGTATGCCTTGGAAAAAAGAACTACAAATACTTTAAAGAAGTAAACGATGAAAATAATTTCTTTAAAAAAATTGAAATACTTGAACATCCGCGTTATATAATGCAGTATAAGCTTAAAAAGAAAGATGACTATATAAATAAATACATCAGCTGCATAAAAAATAAAAGTTAGTTCTTCTTTTACCTTCTGATAACAGTTGCCTGCAAATAAATATTTACCTGTAAGTTATATAACAAAATAATTAATAAAGAACAGATACGATGAGTTATCCACTAAATAAACATGTTATTAATATTAATTTATATATTTATTTAAATATTAATATTAATAATAAGAATGTGGATATGTTGATACACTGTTTATTGCAGCAATAAGCTGTGTAATAAAACATTTTTCGTATTAGTTAATGTGGATAACTTTTGCCTAATGTGTTAGTTATACAGTAATGTTCTTTTAACACAAGTTACCAACAATTTATTACCGGGTTATCCACAGTTTATTAACATGTTTTATTGAAGTTTTGTGTGGGATATGGTTATGTGTTAATTGTTAAAGAAGTGGCAATCCTGCCGGAATGCCTTTGTTTTTTTTGATTTTACAATACTACCTATATTTCCAATCCTCCGGAATGGAAAACAAAAATATTATATATACTCAATACCCTTATTCTTTGCCTTCACCCCGGAGGGTTGAAATATTGGTAGACTTATAGCACCTCTCGCAAAAAAGCATTCCGGAGGATTGCTACAAAAAGCACTTTATTCAATCCATTCAAAAAGCTTTTTCCTGTTTTGCTCTACCTTAAATACCTCAAGCATCTGCATAAACTCTTCCTGAAATGTTTTCTTTTTGTGATGCTTTTCCTGATTCTTTATATACTCAATTACTTTTTCAATGTGCGACTCTGAATATGAAAAGGCACCATACCCTTCCTGCCATGAAAACTTTCCGGCTGTTAATCTTTTTTGATTAATCCAGGTTGTTGAATCTCTTTTTATACATCTCATTAGTTCTGATAATGCCTGGTTTGGCCTTAATCCAATAAAAACATGAACATGATCTTTCATTCCATTTATGGCGAGAACTTTGTGTCCGTTATTTTGAATAATTCCTGTTATATATGCATATAACTGATCTTTCCAGGATGAAGAAATTATACATGCCCTGTCTTTCACAGCAAAAACAATGTGCAGGTGGATTTTAGTAAATGTATCAGACATAGCTCCCCCATTTTTTTGCAATAACATAAATAATTATGTATTTGTTATCAAACAAAATAAAAAGTAGCAATCCTGCCGGAATGCTTTTGTTTTTTTGATTTTACAATACTACCTATATTTCCAATCCTCCGGAATGGAAAACAAACGGATTTACATTTATTTAATACCATTTATTCTTCAAATCCTCATCAAACTGGTATATATCTTTTAATGCTCATATTGATATTCTAGTATTTAATAAACAATATACTGTAAATACTTTCTATTTATTGCCCTTACCACTGAGGGGTGAAACATTGGTAGCTTTATATTACCCAATCATAGCTGCCAGCATCTCCAAGCATCCTAGATTAATAACAACCCTTAATTTTATCTAAATATCTTTTATTTTTTTGTCCTCACCCCGGCAGGGGTGAAATACGGGTAGCAAATATTACATAAACACAGCAAGGCATTCCGGCAGGATTGCTATATCTCAAAAATGAAAATACATTTTTTACACGGTCAGAATGCTGTTTTAAAACAGCATTCTGATAAAAAATAAACTAAGAATTTATTTCAATTTCGTTTTTAAGGTCTGTCAGAAGGTCATTTAATTTTGGATCGCGGAGTTTTTCTTCTTCCATGGAGGTGCATGCATGAATAACTGTTGAGTGGTCTCTTCCGCCAAAATGCAGCCCGATGGTTTTAAGAGATGATTTTGTCATTTCTTTTGAAAGATACATTGCAATCTGCCGTGCAAGCACTATTTCTTTTTTCCTGGACTTATCACGAAGCTTGTTTTCATCAATTTTGAGATGTTCACAAACTATTTTTGTAATACTTTCAATACTGACGGAAATTTTTCTGTCAGTAGCAATTTCTTTTACTGTTTTTTTAGCAAGCTCAATATTAATCTGCTTGCTGTTAAGTGAAGCATTAGCAAGAAGTTTAATAAGGCATCCTTCAAGCTCACGTATATTTGAAGTAATATTGCCTGCAATATACTCTAAAATGTCAGGAGCAATAGCCATACCGTAATCTTCAGCCTTACGTTTAAGAATAGCAATTCTTGTTTCAAGTTCAGGCGGCTGAATGTCGGCCGTGAGTCCCCACTGAAAACGTGAAATTAACCTGTCATCAAGGCCTTTAAGGTCTTTTGGCGGTTTATCGCTTGAAAGTACAATTTGTTTGCGTGACTGATGAAGAGTATTGAATATATGGAAGAATAAATCCTGGGTTTTCTCTTTTCCCATAAGGAACTGGATATCATCAATTATCAGAACATCCATACTGCGGTAAAAGTTAGAAAACTCATTTATTTTGTTTGACTGAATAGCTTCAACAAATTCCACAGTAAAACTGTCTGAAGAAAGGTAAATAACTCTTTTTTCAGGAAGACAGGAAAGAACTCTGTTGCCGATAGCCTGAATAAGATGAGTTTTGCCAAGCCCAACACCGCCATATATAAAAAACGGGTTAAATGAAGTTCCGCCGGGATTGTCGCCAATGGCACCGGCAGCAGCCCGGGCAAGCTGATTACCTTCACCTTTAATAAAATTCTCAAAAGTATAGCGCGGGTTCAGATAAGATTCAAACTCAGGAGTTTGCTTTGGGGCAGCAGGGGCTGTATGAACCGGAAGAACCACCTCAGCTTCTTCCTCTTCATTCTGAATATTTATATCTGTTTCTTCAGAAATAACATAAGCCAGTTTAGCATTTGGGCCAAGAACGTTATGAATAGTTTTATTTATTAAAGTATTATAATGTTCATCTATCCATTCCCAGAAGAACTGGCTTGGAAGTTGAACTTTTAATGTAGAGTTTTCAAGTTCAAGCGGTTTGATTGGGACAAACCACGTATTATAGGTCATTAGTGTAACATTATCTTTTATCGTTTTGAGGCATTCCTTCCAAACAACAGAAGAATTTGATTGATCAGTTTGATAAGTATTTTCAGAAACCAGAGCATTTATCATATTAAGTTATCCACAAGAGAAAAATTTATTATATTCCAAAAATAAGCAGAATTTACAATTTCTTAACAATTTGCCAAAAAGTTATTCACATATTGTTAACATTAAATCAAAGCACGTAACTATTTGAATTATAATCAGTTACGGGACTCTTTTTAGAATATTCACACAGAAGCTGTGTTTTTATTAAGAATAAAGAAGGAAACTACCGATGTGAAACGTTTTCACGGTTCCAAGTTATCCACAATTTATTAACATAGCCGGAACCATCCGGCAGCAGGAAAAAATAGGAAGGAAAAGCCGCCTGTGCAAATTAATTCTGCAAAAAAGAATTAAATTTGTTTTGCAGATTGAATTAATTTATAAATGGCACCTAAAACCATCTTGTATTTATACCTCACATTCGCTAAATTTATAGTCTTTTTTGATAAAGGAGTTTACAAATGAAAAGAACATTTCAGCCAAGCATAAGAAAAAGAAAAAACAAGCATGGCTTCAGAGAAAGAATGAGCACAAAGAATGGCAGAAAAGTATTAGCCAGAAGAAGAGCTAAAGGCAGAAAAAAATTAACTGTTAGTGATGAAAGATAAAATCTGTACCCGATAAGGATCGGGGGATGGATTCCCTGAAACGCTGTGGCTTACCTGCTAAAGAGAGAATAAAAAGCAGGAAGGATTTTGAAGAATTATATACGGCCGGGAGGTTGGTTTTTTCTTCGGATAAAAAAATAAAGGCAATTTATTTAATATCGGAAGCTGAAAACCCGGGCGTAAAGATAGCTCCTGCTGTTTCCAGCAAGGCAGGTAATGCTGTTTGGCGAAACAGGGTTAAAAGACTGATAAAAGAAGCCTACAGGCTAAATAAAGAAGTTGTTACCGGACCGGTATTGCAGAAAAAGGTATTGTTAAGGATAGTATTTTCGCCTGGTTATTTAAATAAAAAGAATAACATCTGGCCCAAATTAAATGAAATTGTGCCCGGGGTAGTTGAGATAATGCAAAAAATTAAAAGTGTCCTGTAAATGAGGAAAATCATTATATTCTTTATCAGAGGTTATCAGAAATTTATTTCACCTCTTTTTCCGCCGTCATGCCGTTTCTATCCTACCTGTTCTGAGTATGCCGTCCAGGCATTCAGTAAATACGGAGTATTAAAAGGCGGACTAAAAACTATCTGGAGAATATTAAGGTGCAATCCTTTTAATAAGGGAGGATATGACCCCGCATAATTATTATATGGAAATAAATTAAATGGATAAACAAACAACATTAGGCCTGTTACTGATAGGGGCCGTACTTGTAATCTGGTTTTATATAAATGCACCTAATCCGCAGCAACAGCCGCAAAAACAGCCTGTAACAAAAACGGACTCTGCTGCAGTTCAAAATCAAATTGCCAAAAAGCCATCCGAAATGCCGGCAAATGCTGTTGATTCTGCCGCCGATTCAAATAAATACGGAAAATATTTTTCGCTTCCTTCAGGCAAAGACAGCATAATAACTATTGAAACGGACCTTGTTTTAATTCAGATGTCTTCAAAGGGCGGTAATATCAGGAAGGTTTTTCTTAAAGAGTTTGATAACTGGTATTCCGACAATAAAAATGATAATGATATTTACAAATCAAAAGTACAGCTTATAAACTACTCTCGAAGCGATGCTTATGATTTGTCTTTTGTTACTTCTGACGGCAAAGCAGTAAATACCGGAAATCTTGACTTTGTATCTGATGCAAACAAATCTTCATATAAGATTTCTTCAAAAGATTCTCTCGTCTTAAAATATACTCTTAATACAACCGACGGCAAATCAATCCAGAAAGTATATACTTTTTATGGTGATGATTACGGCATTAAGAGTGATATTATTTTTAACGGGCTTAATGACCTTATCAGCAATAATGAGTATGATATCCTGTGGTCTAACGGAATAAGGGAAGTTGAAGAAAACAGCGTTGATGAAGCAAACTATTCAAATGCAAGTGTTTATTACGGCGATGAGCAGGTTATAATAAATGCAGACAATGATGAAAAACAGAATAAAGATTTTAACGGAAAAATTGACTGGCTTGCAGTAAGGAATAAATATTTTACTGCTATTATTATTCCGCAAAAACCGGACAGTGTAAACGGGGCATATATTGAAGGCTCAAGAAAAGTATTCAGCAACCACGGAATAAAGGAAAAGTACAACCTTGGCCTTACAGTACCTTTTAAAAACAAATCTTATGAAAAAAGCTCATATACACTATATATAGGCCCTGTTGATTATGATAACCTTAAACAGTATGGCCGCAATCTTGAAAAGATAGTTGACTTTGGAAGTTTCTTCGGGTTAAAGTTTATTGTACGCCCTATAGCAGAATATATAATGCTTCCGCTGTTTAACTTCCTGCACATATTTATACCAAACTATGGTTTTGTAATAATTGTATTTTCTCTTATAATCAAAGTAGTGCTGCATCCGCTCACAAAACAAAGTATGCAGTCAATGAAGAAGATGCAGCTTCTTCAGCCAAAGATTACTGAATTAAAAGAAAAATATAAAGACGACCCGCAGAAGATGAATAAAGAAACTATGAAGCTTTATTCAACCTACGGAATAAATCCCGCTGGTGGATGCCTTCCGCTTCTGCTGCAGATGCCTATTTTTATAGCGCTGTACGGTTTGTTCCAGACAGCAATAGACCTTAGGCACCAGCCGTTTATATTCTGGATACACGATCTTTCCCGTCCTGATGTAATTTTTGACCTTGGATTTAAGCTTCCGCTGTTTGGGGTAGATAAAATAAGCGCTCTTGCACTGCTCATGGGTATTACCCAGTTCTTCCAGCAGAAGATGACAGTAAAAGACCCAAGCCAGAAAGCGCTTGTATACATGATGCCAATTATGTTTACAATCATGTTTATGAGTTTCCCGTCAGGATTAAACCTTTATTACTTTATGTTTAACCTTTTTTCAATTGCTCAGCAGTATTATATTAATCACAAACATGATGGCATGGTACTGGAGCCGGTTAAAAATCCAAAGAAATCAAAAGGCTTTATGCAAAAGCTTATGGATGCAGCCGAAACCAGCTCAAAAGTTCAGCAGCAGCAAAAAAAGAAAAAATAAGGTTTTAATAACGGCATCCCGGAATACCGGGGTGCCGGAAATATATTCATGGGATACACCAAAAAAATATTCTTACTATTTTTTTCACTTCTTTTTATTACCGTTTCATTTCCCCGCGGTGCTGATACTTTAAGCGTTAAATATTTTACACGGAAACTTCCGTTTGGGCTTACAGAAAAAATACCGGCGCCAAGGCCTGTTGTTACTGTTGCTTTAAGCGGAGGCGGTGCACGCGGCCTTGCACAAATAGGAGTGCTTAAAGCGCTTGAAGAATACAACATTCCTGTTGATATGATTGTTGGTACCAGTATGGGAAGCGTTATTGGGGGTTTGTATTCTGCCGGTTACAGCCTTAATGAAATTGATTCTATTGCAAGAAATACTGACTGGAACTATATGCTGCTTTCGGCGAGGGAATCAAACCGCCGCGAACTTTTTATTGACCAGAAAATAACCGAAGACAAAGCAATTTTTGCCCTTAAACTAAAAGGCTTAACCCCGCTTCTGCCTACTTCAATAAATGACGGGCAAAAGCTTTCTAATTTTTTAAACCTTCTGGCATTACAGGCGCCTCTGCATGTTAAAAACAGTTTTGATGACCTGAAGTACAAATTCAGGGCTGTATGTACCAATCTTGTAACCGGCAATGCAGTAGTACTTGGCAGCGGTTCATTAAGCCAGGCAATGAGGGCAAGTTCAAGCGTATCGTTTTTTCTTTCTCCCGTCAGAATAGATTCCCTTACTTTAACTGACGGCGGGCTTGTTGCAAACATACCTGTTAAAATAGCAAAAGAACTTGGCGGCGAATATATTATTGCTGTTAATACTACCAGCAATCTGCATGAAAAGGAAGAGCTTGATGTACCCTGGAAGGTTGCTGACCAGATTGTAAGCATTCCAATGCAGCAGCTTAATATGTCTCAGCTTGAAGGGGCAAATGTTATAATAACTCCTTCTATAAAAGATAAGCAGTCTACAGATTTTACCAATATAGATTCACTTGTTGATGAAGGTTATAAAACAGCGTTAAGATATATGCCGGTTATTAAAAACCAGATAGACTCAATACGCCAGGCGAACCTGAAAGAGAAAGAGTTTTTTGTAAAAAATGTACTTGTAAATATTAACGACAGCGAAATAGAAAATAACCTTAAATCAAAATACAGCCTGGAAGATTCAGTTTCCAGTTATGAAATACTGTCTGACATGTATGACCTTTTTGAAACCGGCAGGTATGATGATATTGAGGTTATAATAAATCAGAATGAAAAATTTTCAACGCTGAATTTTATAATGCAGGAAAAGCAGATTATAAAAAAAGTTCAGTTTGCCGGAATATCTTCTGAAAAAAGAGATATGGTTGATTCAATACTTAAACAGCTTGAAGGCGGCCCTTTTGACCATGAGCTTGTCTCAGATAAAATTTTTGATGTTTTAAAAATGTACCGTGCCGAAGGATTATCTCTTGCAGAAATGAAATGGCTGCATTATGATCCCCGCGATGAAACATTGTTCCTTGAATTTGAAGAAGGCAGGGTTGATTCAATTATAATTGAAGGCAACACGTATACAAGCAAAACTATTATAACCCGTGAATTCCCGCTGACAACAGGGCATTATTTTTCTTACATGGATGTTGAACGCGGGTTAAGAAACCTGAGGAATACAAATCTTTTTGATGATATTGTTCTTACAGTTGAAAAGGAAAACGGTAAAAATATTGTAGTACTTAAAGTGCTTGAAAAAATAACAAGCCTTATAAGAGTCGGTTTCAGGGCAGATAATGAAGACAGGTTTCAGCTAAGCCTGGATGTACGGGATGAAAATCTTTTTGGGAGCGCTACCGAACTGGGGTTCCTTTTTACAGGCGGCACAAGAAACAGGTCATATACACTTGAGCATAAATCAAACAGGATATTTAATTCTTATATAACATATAAAATTAATGCCTACTGGCGGTTTAATGATGTATATGAATATAAAGAAAAAGCTCCGTATGTAAGGTCGGTTGCCGGTGAGTACAGGCAGATATTTTATGGTACGTCAGCGGCTGTAGGCTGGCAGGCGCAGCGTTTTGGCAATGTTATTCTGCAGGGCAAATACCAGTATGATGAAATAAAAATAAAAGACGGCGCCACAACCGTTAAGCCGGAAAAGACTCATATAGTTAGCCTTAAATTAAGTACAACGCTTGATACACAGGACAAATATCCATTTCCGGAGAACGGAATTTATTTTAATGGTTATTATGAAACAGCGCAGACAGCGCTCGGAGGAGATGTTGGTTATTTTAATGTTGGCTTTGACTACAAAAACTACTTTACATTTTTACAGGGGCATACAATAAGCCTGCGTGTAACAATGGGCTTTGCAGACAAAACTATGCCTGCTACGGAGCAGTATTCACTTGGCGGCCAGAATTCATTTATGGGCCTGCGGGAAAATGAATTCAGGGGAAGGCAGATATTTTTAACTTCGCTTGAATACAGATATTTTTTGCCTGTAAAAATATTTTTTCCTACCTACATAAAATTCAGGTATGACCTTGGCTGGATATGGGCATACCAGGAAGATATCCGTTTTAAAGATTTACGTCATGGAATAGGAACTTCTCTTTCATTTGATACCCCAATAGGCCCGGCAGACTTTTCAGTAGGTAAAAGTTTCATGTTCCAGGATAATAATCCGGGCAAAACAAAAAGCTTTGGCGCAACACAATACTACTTTTCAATAGGTTTTTATTATTAAAAGAATGGATGCACATTTCTGTGCATCCATTACAGCCTCTACCGATTTTTTCCCCACAGAACTATAGTTTTACCGGGGCTAAATGTTTCACCCTGGCAAAAAGACGTCTCCCCCAGTGACGCCTCTTTGTTACGGCGCACTTCCAACCCTGAACTTTGTCCATTTTTAGTACCCAATAAAGGCAACAAGAGGATTGCATCCGGTTACAATAGCCTCTTATTTGTAAAAAAAAACAGAATTTTGCCCTGTTTTTTTATTTTACAGAAGAAAAAATATCTATTTCTGTTCTGAAAAAACTCAGTATGATTACGGTTTATTTTGTGTGTGGACTAAATTGGTTTTAAATTCTATTACGCGGATATAAAATGCCTTTTTAGTGAAAAATCGAACTATTTGTAATTTAAGAAAGGGCATTTTTTCGGTAGCAAAGGAACAAAAAATGAAAAAAAAATTTAAAAAATATTTTCAAAATAATTTCAAAATGACACACATTCGTAGATATTTCTTTGGGTTTTTATTGTATCAATATTAGATTTGAAATATGAATACAACTGAAATAATACGAAAAAAAAGGGATGGTTTTGAATTAAACCGCGATGAAATAAATTTTTTGGTTTCGGGTTATACGGCAAAAAAAATACCGGATTACCAGTTTTCAGCTTTTCTTATGGCTGTATTTAATAAAGGTATGGTTACTGCCGAAACAGCGGCATTAACCGAGGCTATGCTTTACAGCGGCATTGTTGTTGACCTTTCAGCAATACAAGGGGTTAAGGTTGATAAACATTCTACCGGGGGAGTGGGGGATAAAACCTCGCTTATACTGGCACCTGTAGCCGCAGCAGCAGGCGTAAAGGTACCCATGATATCCGGAAGAGGACTGGGGCATACCGGTGGAACGCTTGATAAACTTGAAGCCATACCAGGGTTTAGGACAGATCTTTCTCTGGAAGAATATAAAAACGCTATTGAAAAATGCGGCGCCGTTTTAATTGGGCAGACAAAAGAAATTGCCCCGGCCGATAAACTTATTTATTCGCTCAGGGATGTAACTGCAACGGTTGAATCTATTCCGCTTATTACTTCAAGTATTATGAGCAAAAAGCTTGCTGAAGGAATTGACGGGCTGGTACTGGATGTTAAAACAGGCAGCGGCGCTTTTATGCGCAGATATGAAGATTCCATTGCCCTTGCAGAATCACTTATAGACACAGCAAAAGCTTTTGGCAAAAAAGTAATTGCTTTTATAACAGATATGAACCAGCCGCTTGGCAATTATATAGGCAACTGGCTTGAAGTTGTTGAGTCAGTTCAGATATTAAAGGGAGAGAAGTTAGAAAGCGATCTGGCAAAGGTTACATTTAATCTTACTGCCGGGATGCTTTTACTTGCAGGTAAAGCTGAGAGTATTGAGGAAGGGTACAGTAAATCAGTTGAGCTTGTAAAAAGCGGTAAAGCATACGAAAAATTTATAGAAATTGTAAAAATTCATGGCGGAAATACAGGTTTTATTGAAACCCCTGAAAGGTATCCTGCATCTAAATATAAATACAAAATTGAAGCTGGTACTTCCGGTTATGTAAATGAAATTGATACTTTTGGAATTGGAATGGCAGCGCTTGAACTGGGCGCAGGAAGAAGAACCAAGGAAGATGTTATTGACCCTAAAGCAGGGATTATTTTTAATATAAAGGCAGGAGATTTTGTAAATAAAGATACTGTGATTGCAGAAATTTTTACAGATAATGAAGAGCAGATTATTTCTGTAAAAAACCGTATCTTAAATTCAGTTAAAATAAATAATGTTCATTCTGAACAAGTTCCTTTGATTAGAAAAATAATATTCTAAAGGAGAAAAAAATGGCTAATAAAGAAATAGTTGATAATCTGATTAAAAGTTACTGGATGGAAATAGAAACCGTAATAAGCTACATCTCAAACTCAATAAATCTTGATGGTGTAAGAGCAGAAGAAATAAAAAAATCATTACAGATTGATATAGCTGAAGAACTTACACATGCACAGCGCCTTGCCAAAAGAATTAAGGAAATAGGCGGTATAGTGCCGGGTTCTGTAGACTTTAAAGCTGAACACACATTCCTGCAGCCAAAAGCTGATACAACAGACGTACAGGGTGTTATTGAGGGTGTGCTTGAAGCTGAAGAAGGCGCAATAAAGCAGTATAATAAAATTATTAAGCTTTGTGATGGTGTAGATTATGTTACACAGGATCTTTGCATTCAGCTTCTTGGCGCTGAAGAATCCCACAAAATTGAATTCCAGGGATTCCTTAAAGAATACAAGAAGTAATTTCAGATTGTTTTGTTTTAAGCCCTGCCTTTTCAGGCGGGGCTTTTTTTTCAGCCGAGTATAAGATCTTTTTAAAACCTTTCTCCGGCTGTCATGGTTTCGGATCGTGACATCCGTGGAATCTTATTACATTATTGCTTATATATATCAACCCATTACAGCAACCGGGATAATGAATCATCTACGATGATTATTGTTTTTGAGGGGGGAATTATTTCTACCATAGTTACTGGCCCTACAGGACAGATGTAAAGATGGAGCTGTTTATAATTAAGAGTTTTGCGTAGTGGCAGAAACACGGGAATAAAATATTGTGTCTTGCCTCGTAGAGGCAATAATTATGGTAAAAAAGATAAACCCACACCAAACAGGCCGCTCTTAATCAGAAGGAGAGGAGAAGGAATTGTCTTAAATGCTGTGCGAAACATTTTAATGTATGCACGCAAATCCCTCCCGGCTATCGCCTTACTCCCTATACTAAAGGAGACAAATACAGGGTTTTCTCCGGCTGTCATGGTTTCAAACCATGACAGAAGCTAAGTTGATACAGTATCAGTTACTCTCTGATATAATTGATACCACAGCAATGCTTTTCTTACAAAAGCAGATATTTTATTAAATTGAACCGTTGCCTGTCTTATTTATCATGCTAATACCAGCATACCCCGTATTATCTTCGTTATATCAATTTTTTTAAGCCGCCGGGTTTCCCAGGACTTATTTTCTTAAAGATATTTTCCCGAATTTCATATTATTTTGTGCTTTATCTTTATATCAACAAACAATACCCTGGCATTTTCAGTCTTAGCTTCCGTCACGGTTTGGGACCGCGACGCCCGTGGAATCTTATCTATTGGTACACTATGGGGGGGAAGCTCACTATCTCCCTCATGCTGTCTTGTATTCTTCCCGTCCGGGAAGATATTATTGTAGAAAAAACTACATGTAATGAAAGCTTTCCATCAGGTAAGCAACTGTCTTTGTTTTATGGGGCCCAAATACTATTAAAACCTTCAAGGTTCAGGGCAAACCTTGAAGGTTTAATCAAGCATAACCGGTGGAATAATAATATTGCGGAATAAATTACGTTGCCGTTCTTCATTTTACCCCAAATACTTAATATTTTTTCATTATTTTAGAAATTGTAATTTAAAACAGAATTACAAAAAGGAATAACAATGTTATTTTTAATATCATTTGCGGCAGCAATTGTAGCTTTGCTGGTTTATATAAATGCCAGGAAAAGGTTTAATAAGGCAGAATCAACTTTTGCGCTGATTGGATTTGTAGTTGCACTTTTAATTGCTGTTATGCAGTGCTGGTCAGTAATACCTACCGGGCATGTTGGAGTTGTGGACTTTTTTGGGCAGGTAAGCGACAACACTCTTAAACAGGGAATTAACTTTGTTAACCCAATGGCTGCTGTAATAAAATTTGACGCCCGTACACAGGAAATAAGAGAAAAAATAAGCGTCCCTACCAAAGAAGGTTTAAGTGTTGAAATGGATATAAGCCTTCTGTTCAGGGTTAGCGTTATAAATGCCAACAGGATATATAAAACTGACGGCGAAGATTATGTTGAGAAAATTCTTGTAAATAAATTTCTTTCAGTTGTAAGAGGTACAACTGCACAGTATGATGCAAAGGCTTTATATACCACTGAAAGGCAGGCAATATCACAAAAAATTGTCAGCGAATTAAACCAGATGGTAAAGGAAAGAGGCATTACTGTTGAGGATGCCCCGCTTAAACAAATAAAGCTGCCCGCCGGGCTTACTGCTGCTATTGAAGAAAAGCTTAAAGCTGAACAGGAAAGCCAGAGAATGCAGTTTGTTCTTCAGCGGGAAACACAGGAAGCTGAAAGAAAAAGAATTGAAGCCCAGGGAATAGCAGACTTTCAGAAAATTGTATCGCAGGGTATAAGCGAACCCCTGTTAAAATGGAAAGGTATTGAAGCTACCGAAAAACTTGCCAACTCAATAAATACAAAAGTAATTGTTATAGGGTCTGGCAAAGAAGGCCTGCCAATAATACTTGGCAATAATTAGAATCCGTTTTTATATAAGGCATTTAACCCCTGTAAATTTTGCAGGGGTTTTTTATTACTGTTTTTCGTAATAAACATCAGGGGGAAGGTTAGGCTGTTTATAAGCAGCAACAGCAAGCTCATCGCAGCGTTCATTTTCAATATTGCCGTCATGCCCCTTAACCCATATAAACTTAACATTATGCTTTGAAAGCAAAACGCAAAGCTGCTGCCATAGGTCAGGGTTAAGTACGCGCTCTTTATTGCTTTTAACCCAGTTTCTTTTAATCCAGTTAACAAGCCAGCCTTTTTCAATAGCGTCTACAATATATTTGGAATCGCTGTAAACAGTAACATTGCAGCTGGCTTTAAGCGCTTTAAGCCCTTCAATAACTGCAAGAAGTTCCATCCGGTTATTTGTGGTTTTCCTGAATCCGCCGGAAAGCTCTTTGCGCAAATCACCATACAGTAAAACGGTACCATAACCACCGGGGCCGGGATTACCGCTTGCGGCACCATCTGTATAGATAACAATATTTTTTGAAGTATCAGTCATAATTCCAAATAATAAGGCTGGAAAAATAAATCACCCTGCGCCAAATACCAAATTTGCCGGGTAAAATTATTATTGAAGCCGGAAATAAGGCAAAAGTTTATTTTTAGCTGTAGAACAGGAAGGTATCCTTATTAAAGTTTTTGAGATTGAATGTAATACAAAACATAAATCCCTCCCGGCTGCCGCCGTACTCCCTTTACTAAAGGGAGACTTAGCTTCATCACCCGGATGTAAAAATATAGGTTAATAAATATTTTGTATGGTATTGGCGCAATCCTGCCGGAATGCTTTGGTTGGTATGGCGTTGCTGTGCTACCAATGTTTCCAATCCTCCGGAATGGAAAACAACATAACCTCTGTTATATATTTTTTTATTCTTCACCCTGGCAGGGTTGAAATATAGGTAGCCCCCAGCTCTGTCACAAAATCCGGGGCAATCCGAATAGATTGCCACTGCATGTGCGGGTAGACGTCCAATATAATATAACAACCTGCATAGATGTATTTAATAGATTTGATATTGTCCCGCTGCCAATATTTCCAATCCTGCCGGAATGGGAAAAAAATATTACATCGGTTTATGCCTTTTATTCTTTATCCACACCATTCTTTTGCCGCTGATTTTTACTTGTGCCGGAAATGTATTTAATAATTTGATAATGTGATCAGGATTACATGGTATTAATAAGGCTGTTATTTTTAGCATAGTTTATTATTGAGAGTTATGTCGTCCGCCGGAATAAATATACATTCAACTCTATCGGACCTTGACTGGTATGAAAAATCATTTGGATCTGAAGAGCTGATTAAACAACTGCTTGAGTATTTCAAATCACCCAATAGCCTTCCTGGGGTAATAATCCTTGAAAAAGGGCGGTTTTACAGGCTGGTATCCAAAACCAAGTTTCACAAAAAAATGAGCCAGCAGTTTATGTTTGAATTGTTTAATAACAGGAAGATAGAGTCACTTTTTGATGAATCAGATGAAGAGACAGCATTAATACTTCCTTACAGCAGTTCAATACTTGATGCTGCCAATCTTGCAATTAAAAGGAAGTCCGAATTAAGATATGATCCTGTTATAATTGAATTTGAGAATCATACTTACGGTATAATAGGTTTTTACCAGCTATTAATGGCGCAGATGGAACTGCACCAGTTAACGCTTAATTCACTTAAAGAAGCAAATGAATTTAAGAAAGACATACTGGGAATACTTGCCCACGATCTTCGCAACCCGCTTAACGCCATACAGGGTTTTTCAGAAATACTTGGAATGGATGGCTGTTCAGGCGAAGATATAATTGAATATTCAGGTTATATTAATAAAGCAGCGCACCAGATGAATACATTGCTGGCAGAAATGCTTCATTCTGCATCTGAAGACGCAACAGAAATAGAAATAAACAAATCATCATTTGACCTGCTTTCACTTGTAAAAACAGTAATCCGAAACCAGGCTGCACAGGCAGCAGGAAAAAAACAGCATATAAATTTCAAAATAACCGGAATGAAGTTTAAATGTGAAATACTTGCTGACAAAACTAAAATTCAGGAAGTGCTGGATAATATAATATCCAATGCAATAAAATATTCTGATAACGGCGGATGCATTAACATAAATATAAACTATGGAGAAAATGTTCTAACCTTTTCAGTAGAAGACAGCGGGCCGGGTTTTACACCTGAAGACCTGACCAGGCTTTTTGGTAAGTTTCAGCGGCTAAGCGCAAGGCCAACTGCGGGGGAATCATCTACAGGCCTGGGGCTTTACATAACAAAAAAAATTGTTGAACAGCATGGCGGAAATATTTATGTAAAACAGCCGGATAAAAAAGGTTCCATTTTTATTGTAGAACTACCAATAAACATTTAAGACTGAAAGATGAATTCCCTTTACAGTTTGCTTTCAAAACAAAATATAAATACACAAAATTTTTTGGAGTCCTTCTTCGGCAGCTCCCGTGATTTTTTCTTCTCTGTGGTGTTAAATGAACATGGCGTCTTTGAATACAGTTATGCAAATAAAAACTACACAGAGTTTCTATATAACGGCTTAAATGTGCCTGTTGAAGGCAGGTTATTTGGTAATGAACTGAAAAAGGAAACAGCAGGGGAAGTTATAAACAAATTTCATACAGTACTTAAAGAGAGAAAAAATAAAACAATATCTGTTTTATTTAATCTGAATGGCCGAAGCAATGTATTAACTGCAGATTTAATCCCGTTAATTGATGCCGGAAACAGAGCTTCATCTGTATTTGTCTGTGCCAAAGACTCTACAGAGAAGTACATGATGGAGTCTGAGCTGATAAAGTCAAAAAATGAAGCCGAAGAAGCCAACAGGATGAAATCAGCTTTACTTACAAATATGAGTCATGAAATAAGAACTCCTTTAAATGGTATCATAGGCTTTTCAGAACTGCTAAGGGATGAAGTGGACAGCGATTATCACCGTGAAATGACAATCAGTATACTGCAGTCAGCCAAAAGGCTGCTCGGAACTCTTCAGTCAATAATGGAACTGTCACGCCTTGAATCTGCACCAACACCGTTATATAATTCAAAAATTGACCTGCTATACCTGCTTGATAAAATTTCAGCAGAATTTGAAAACACTGCTTATGCGAAAAATCTGTATTTCAGAAAAGACTTTCCGGAGTTGAAAATTTTCCTGCATATAGACGACTATCTTTTTACACAGGCTGTCAGGTCAATTCTTGAGAATGCTGTAAAGTTTACGAAACAAGGCGGAGTAACATTAAGGGTATACTCAAAGTATGAAGATGAACACTATTATGCTTTTATTGAGATAATTGATACGGGAATAGGGATTGAGGAAAAGGATCAGAAAGTAATATTTGATAAATTTATACAGGTTTCAGCTGGGCACAACAGGGATTATGAGGGAATGGGGCTTGGCCTTACACTTGCCAAGCTGGCAGTTGAATTGCTTAAGGGTGAGATAGCGCTTAAAAGCAGGGTTAATGCCGGCACTAAGGTACAGCTTAAATTTTCAGCGTTAATAGGCGATAAACCTGAAACTGCTGTTTTAAAACAATACCCGGCATTACTGCCCGAAGAAACAAAAAAAATACTTGTTGTTGAAGATAATTATTATAATCAGAAACTGCTTTCATTCTATATTAACAGTGATTACGAAATAGACTTTGCGTTTAACGGGGATAAAGCGCTGGAACTTATACAGGGAAATAAATACTGCTGTGCAATTATGGATATTGATCTGGGTCCGGGTATGAATGGTTTGGATATTCTTAATTTTATTAAGAAGCAGGAACAGTTAAAATACCTGCCGGTAATTGCAATTACAGGTTTTTCCTCTGTACATGACAGAAATAATCTTCTAAGCAAAGGTTTTGATGCATATATCTCCAAGCCTTTTGAAAAAGAAACTGTTGTTTCTGTTTTAAACCAGTTTATGCAGGCTGAAATGAGTTAACCATAATGCGGCTCTGTAAAATAATAGCGGCGGCTTACCTGACGGCAAGCTTTCATTATATGTAATTTATTCTACAATAATATCTTCCCTGACGGGAAGAAGTTAAAAAGAGAAAAAATTTTTTTTGCAGCATTGCGGGTGGACTGCCACTGTTAAATTAACATGTTAAATAAATAATAAAAGTCGCAATCCTGCCGGAATGCTTTATTTTTTTTAATTCATTAAGCTACCGATATTTCCAATCCTCCGGAATGGAAAAAAATTTATTAATCCTGCACAATGTATTAATTTCTATCCTCATTTCGGAGAAGTGAAACACTAATATAACTGATATAAAACCATCTGCACCCTTCAGGGGTGCCGCGTTATTCGTTATACTATAATTATATATCCTTCCCGCTGTCGTGGCAGCTAAAATAATGCGGTCACTGATTATAGGATTGTTGTGCCATAATTGTTTTTTTATTTTATATTAAAACAAAAGGGGGGACTATGCCTGCTGCCAATAAAATTTTTTTACTTCTGCTTATATATGTAATTAGTGCTGCTGCCCAGGATGGGACAGATCTTCCGTTTCTAAATGAACCAGTTTCGCCGCAGCTTAATGGCGCCGGTGCTGCAGGTACTGCACTGCTGAATGATGACCCTTACGGATTTTTGTATAATCCGGCTCATCTTGGAATGCCGGTTAAAAATATAGAAATATCTGCCGGTTTTTATCCCGCCAATATTAAATGGCATGATAATATATACATACATGATTCATACCTTAACAGCTATTCATTTAATGCAGGATATAATCTTGCCCCGCAATTAAATGGTACTCCTGTTAGTATTGGGATAGGGTATGCAAAGTCAGAAATGAATTATTCGTTACTTGCTTATTCCCCGGAAGTAATGTGGTCATCTGTTGGAAAAAATAATATTGATTCTTATGAAGCATATTCAATAGGGGCAGGTTATAATTCAATAGTAAGTGTAAATGCCGGTATAACATATAAAAGAATAACAACCAGGCTGGATAAATACTATGGCGGAGACAATACAAGTCGGGTGAAGGCGTTTGATTTTGGAATACTATTAAGTACAGAAATAAACAAATTAATTTCACAACCATTCGGTTTTTCATTAAACAGCAAAACAATTACGCCGCATATATACTATTCGTTGGGTTTTACAGCAAGAAACGTTGGCGACAGGCATACCTATTTCGAAAATAATACAAGTATCCCAATTGCAAGAACAGCAAGTCTTGGGCATAGTGTAAAAACTGATATTGAACTAAATACAAAATGTTATAACGTAAAAATATTAAGCCTGTTGTATTCAATTAATTCAGATGATATACTTGTTAAAGGAAAAGGCGTTGATACACTGCCTGAATATTATAACACCCTTTCTTTCCAGGGCATAATGGGGGATATAAAGCCATTTAAAAATCTATTTCTTGGAAAGGGGGACCCTGAAGTTACACTTCATAAAGGTTTTAGCATGGAGATAGCTGAGGCATTTGTATTTTCTGCGGGAGGGGTGAGCAGGGCAGGGAAATACAACAACAAAACAAGCGGGTATGGAGTTAAATTAAAAGGGATACTTAAACTTGTTAATGTTCCTTTGAAGAATAAGATACTTGATTATTTGATTGCCCATGTGGATATGCAATACTATAACTCTGATTATTCCACGGTTAATTATATTAAAAATAAATATGAGGGTGTGGTTATTAAGTTTACAAATTTTTTGTAAATAACTTTCCTGTATGGGCGCTGCGTTATTCATAATGTAACCTTTTGTTATAAGTAAACGCAAATCCCTCCCGGCTGCCGCCGTACTTCCTTTGCTAAAGCATAAGCATCAACTTAAGCAGTGTGAATATTCTTGTAAATTACAGAATAATAACGTACAAGAATAAAAGTTGAGCCTTTCAGTAATAAGATAAAGTTCTTCTGAACATGCCCGGAACCGGACCATTCCGTTCCGGAAGTTAGAATGTTATACCAGGTCTATCTGCAATAAAACAGATATTTTATAATAATTGCAAAGCACTGATAGCAGCGATCATACTATTTTAAGCTGTTTATATAGACATGAATACCTGTAACATGGTCACCAAACAAAACATTTGTAGTGTTATCTTATGTCATGAAATGGTTCATGACAGGCTGGTTTTGTTGCCCCGGCACTGTAAAAACAATAATTAAGTTGACGCTTATACTTTAATAAAGGGAGGCTGAGCTTCATTTCCCGAATGTAAAAATATAGGAATAAATATTTTGTATGGTATTGGCGCAATCCTGCCGGAATGCTTTATTTTTTTAATTCATTAAGCTACCGATATTTCCAATCCTCCGGAATGGAAAATAACATAACCTCTGTTATATATTTTTTATGCTTTCACCCCGGCAGGGGTGAAATATGGGTAAAAAAATTACCCGCATAAGAAAATGTATTCCGGCAGGATTGTGCCTTAGCTCAGTCGTTTTCTTCCTTCTGGTACTTTTCTCCGAGCTTACGGTAGATTCTTTCCTTTTCTTTATTGCCAAGCTTTTTGTAAAAAGATGATATTTCCATACACAGAAGGCTTTTCTTATCCACCGTTTCCAGCCCTGCCTGAACCATGCTTATAATATCTTCGAGCCGTGGTACGTTCAGTTCATGGTTATACATTTTTAATACAGCAAGATAAGGATCAGATGTGCCCGGTTTTGATTCTGCAGCCTTTTTAAAGCAGTTCATAGCTTTATCAAGATGTTTGCCATAAAAGGAAATTGAACTGAAAATTTGTCCGGCGGAATAATATATTGAGTATTTTATTTCCGGAAATTCGCGGCATATTTTTTCCGCAAACATTAATATTTCATCAGTGGAAAGAGCTTTATTCCAGAGGAGGGTTTTATAAAATTCAGGGTCATTTACACGGCTGTTTATAGCAATCCTGAAAGCGTCAAAAAGTTCATCCGCAGAGTTAGAGGTTCTGAATATAACCTCAAGCTCCTGTTTGGAGATATCTTTTGCCTGAAGAAGTTCTTTTATATTCATCCGGCTGCCGCTGTTTGTTAATTGAATTAATTATAAAGTATTATTTTCTTTTTTCAATTGCCTTGTTGTACAGCGTAAGATAATGCCTGGCAGAATTTTCCCAGGAGTAATCTTTTTCCATACCGTTTCTCTGAATTTTATTCCAAATCTCTTTATTACCAAACATATCAACCGCTCTCTGAACAGAAGTATAAAGGGCATAGCTTGAATAATCATTAAAAGAAAAACCAGAACCCGTATCAAGGCCGTAAGACTGGTATTCGTGCCAGTCCTGAACAGAATCTGCAAGCCCGCCGGTTTTTCTTACAACCGGTACAGTACCGTAGCGCAGGCTGTATATCTGGTTAAGCCCGCATGGTTCATACCTTGAAGGCATTACAAATATATCCGCACCTGCTTCAATTAAATGAGAAAGTTCGTTATTAAAGCCAATGTACGAAACTACTTTATAGGGCAGCGCCGCAGAAAGCGACCGGAAAAAGTTTTCATAAACTTCTTCGCCGTTGCCAAGTATAATCCATTGCGCTTTTAACTGCATCAGGTCAGTTACTGCTTCAGCAAATATATCAAATCCTTTTTGAGAAACCATCCTTGAAATAATACCAATAACCGGTACCTCTTCATCAAAGGCAAGATTAAAATGCTCAAGCAGGTATTTTTTGTTTTTCGTTTTGCCTGAAAGGTCTGTGGATGAATAGTGGTGAGGTATAAGCGGATCGCATTCAGGGTTCCATGTGTTTGTATCAATGCCGTTAATAATACCGTATAAATCATCTTTACGCTGCCTCAAAGTGCCATCAAGCCCTGCACCATATTCCTGAGTAAGAATTTCATCTGCATAAGTTTTGCTTACAGTGTTAATTAAATCTGAAAAAGAAAGCCCTGCTTTCATAAAGCAAACGCTGTTTTCAAACTCAACCGGCCCGCCTGAATAGAACAGGTCACCGTTCAGTTCAGCCTTAAACATAGTTTGCTGTGAAAACCTGCCCTGGTAAGCAATATTGTGTATAGTATAAAGTGTGGCTGTTTTTGAAAACTTTTTGTCCCAGTTGTAATTATCTTTTATATATAACGGAAGCAGTCCTGTCTGCCAGTCATTACAGTGAATTATATCAGGTATCCAGTTAAGCCTTTGCAGAGCTTCAATAACACCTTTGCAAAACAGTATAAACCTTTCATCTTCATCAGGGTCATTAGTATAAAAATGGCCGCGGTGAAAATAATGAGGGCAGTCAATAAAATTAACCTCAATATCTGATTTTTCATTGGGATTGCCGTTTTTGGGGAGCTTAGCCTGGTGCAGGTGAACACTCCTTATCTGGCCGTTAACCCTAATGGGCATTTCGCCAATGTCCCAGCAGTAATGAAGCCCGAATTTGGTTTCATCAATAGAGTAATACTTGGGCATAAAGATTTTAATTTCGCAGCCAAGTTTTTCAAGGGCTTTTGGCAAGGCGCCTGCTACATCGGCAAGTCCGCCGGTTTTAGCAAAAGGCACAACCTCAGAGGATACAAATGCTATTTTCATCAGATAATTATTTTTTTATTTAGTATTAAGATAAAAAAAATCCGGAATCCGTAACAGGAAAACCTGCAAACGAATTCCGGATGAATTCACGTATTGAATATAATTCAATAATGTTAAAAAAGTTTGTACATCAACCCGAGCTGCAGCGATTCTTTCATCTGTGTACGTAATGACTGTTTCTTTTCATATATAACAAGCATATTCAGGTTAACATTTATAAACTCGTTAATCTTTGCTATAAAAGTATTATCCCAGCGAACATCCCAGGTATCAAGGTTTTCATATCTTGTAAATAAACGCAGGGCACTTTTAACTGTAAAGTTTTCAAGAAGCTCATAGTCTACATTTGTTGCAGATTCAAGCCCTGTTTCAACCTTAAAAGCTTCCTCTTTTACGGTGGAAGTATCGTCAGAATAATTTCTGTTGCTGTTGGTAAATGTTTCTTTAACAGCAAAGCCCATACGGGTTTTAAACCCGGTAACTTTATCGTAAGTAAAACCAAGCCCCTGTGTAACATAGCCGGGATCAAAAAAGTCAGCTATTTCCTGGTAAGGGGTAACCTTATAATTATAACCTTTGGTAATGCTGGTTCTGATAGTATTACTTAGATAAGGATCAACTTCCCATGAAATTCTTTTAGAAAGGACAGTTTCAAGGAATAATTCATTTTCGTTAGTTCTGAAATCCTGGTTGCCGAGTTTGGCTCTGCCGTAAGTAGCCTTTATGTTATTTCTGAAAGTCCACTCCTCGCCAAGATATTTAACTCCGTTGGAGCCGGTAAGAGTCCATGTTAAAGAGTTGTCACCGCCCTGTGTCCAGTTATTAAGTGAAATCTGGCTTATGTTAAGGGCAACGGCTGCTTCAGGGAACCATTTACTTGCGTTAGCCGCAGAATCTTTTTTTACTTCAGTTTGATTGTTTGAATATATAGAACCTGTAATAAGTGCTATCAAAACAATAATAATCCGTAATCTCATTGTAACCTGTGTAAGAAATTAAACTATAACAACTTAAATAAATAGGAATTTGGGGTTTTTTGCAAGTATGTATAAAAAAATGACCTGAAAAATATGATGGTATTTCCCCCTGGAAAATAAACCGTTATCTTCCCGGGAATAAATTACATTCCTGCAGCCTTTATTTAACCATTATTTTTCAAAAAAGTGTATAAGTAAATCCAAGCTGCAAAGATTCTTTAAGCTGTGTTTTTACTGACTGCTGCTTTTCATATATAAGCAAAAGAGTAAAGTTTACATTAAGAAAGTTATTTACTTTTGCTGTAATTACGTTATCCCACCTTACATCCCATACATCAAGGCTTTCAAACCGGGTAAATAAACGAAGAGTAGACTTTGCGAGCATATTTTCCGCAAATGAATATTCACCGTTGGTTACGGTTTCCATACCGGTTTCAAGTTTAAACTTTTCTATTTCCTGTGTTTCTGTGTCATCTGAATAATGAGTATGCTTATTTGTAAAAACTTCCTGTACAGCTATACCAAGCCTTGTGTTAAAGCCTTTTAACCTGTCATAAGTAAAACCAATACTCTGGGTTATATAGCCGGGGTCAAAAAAGTTAGCTATTTTAACCGGCGGGACTGAATCGTAAGAATAACCTGCTGTTAAAGCCGTCCTTAATGTGTTGCTTAAATAAGGGTCAACAACCCAGCCTACTTTTTTAGAAAGTACACTTTCAAGGTAAAGTTCATTATCGTTTGTCCTGAAATCTTCACTGCCAAGCTTTGTTCTTCCATAGGCAAGTTTCAGGTTATTTCTAAAAGCCCATTCCTTTCCGGGATAGCTGAGCCCGGCATTTGTAATAAAGGTCCATGAGACGGAGTTTTCCCCTCCCTGTGTCCAGTTGCTTAAAGCAATCTGGCTGATATTAAGCCCCAAAACAACAGTGGGCACCCACTGCTCAGTAATTACCGAATCCTTTTGCTGTGCCATTGCAGTATGCAGGCAGATAAGCAGTGTAAAAATAACTGTAATTTTAACTTTCATTTTTTTACCTTTATTTTTATTTACGATAATTTCAGGAAGGACAGTTAATGAATATAATAAAAAATCCGGTAGCAATTTTTGAGCAGGGCAGCCCGGATAAAAAATCAATAGTTTTTGTACACGGATTTCCTTATGATCATACAATGTGGGACGATGTAATTTCAGGCTTGTCTGCAGATTTCCATTGTGTAAGTTATGATGTAAGAGGGCTCGGTATTTCTGACCCAGGGGACGGGCAGTATACAATAGAGTTGTTTACAGATGATCTTTTTTATGTTATTGATAAGCTGAATCTTAAAAAGACGGTTATCTGCGGACTTTCAATGGGTGGATATATATGTGCCCGGGCTGTTGAGCGTGAAGAGGAAAAGCTTGGCGGGATTATTCTGTGTGATACAAAAGCTGCTGCTGATACTGATGAAGTAAAGATAAAAAGGGCGGCCCATGTTAAAAAGATAAATGAAGAAGGGATGAAGAAGTTTGCAGCCGGTTTTGTACCCCCGTGTTTTGCCCGTGAATTTATAAATGCACCGGGTGATGGATACTCTGAAATTCTTGAACGGGCAATGAACTCAAACCCAACAGGAGTTAAGGGGTGTCTTATTGCAATGGCGGCAAGGACAGATGTAACAGGATACCTTCCACAGATAAAAATACCGGCTATGGTTTTATGCGGTGAAAAAGATACAATGTCAACGCCGGAAGCCATGCAGGAACTTGCAGGTAAAATAAGCGGTTCAAAGTATTATACAGTTCCCGGGGCAGGGCACATGTCACCGGTTGAAAACCCTGAGTTTGTTACAGAAAGAATAAGAGAATTTTTGAAATAGAAATTTTATACTTTCAGCCCCGCCCCGATTCCGCTTTGCGAAATCACCCCTCCCCGGTTGGGGCGGGGTAGTATTTAAAATAACAAAAGCAGGTTTTGCCTGCTTTTGTTAAATTATATTTAATAATGCTGTACCGTGTTATTGTTACTAACTTGCGACTGCAGCTCCGTCATCGTCATCAGGAATAACTTTGGCAATATCAGCAATTCTGTCACCATCACCAAGGCGAATAACTCTAACGCCCTGTGCATTTCTGCCCATTACACGAATATCTTTAACACTTTGCCTTATTACCATACCATGTGATGAGATAATAACAAGTTCATCACCGTCAACAACTTCCATCATTGCAATCATCTTGCCGGTTTTTTCAGTTGTTTTTACAGTAATAACACCCTTGCCGCCGCGTTTGGTAATTCTGTAATCATTTATATCTGAACGTTTACCAAAGCCGTTTTCTGTAACAACAAGAATATTATCATTACGCTTTATTACAAGAAGCCCAACAACTTTATCGCCTTTGCCAAGGTTAACACCGCGTACACCTGTAGCAGTTCTGCCCATATCTCTTACGTCCTGCTCATTAAAGCGGATAGCAAAACCATTGTGTGTACCTATTACAATAAAATTATTTCCGTCAGTCATTTTAACTTCAATAAGTTTATCGCCGTCAGCAATGTTAATAGCATTTATGCCGCCTTTGCGTACGTTGCCATAAGCTGAAAGCACTGTTTTCTTAATAGTGCCCTGTTCAGTGGCCATTATCAGGTACTGGTCATCCCTGAATTCTTTAACAGCAACAAAAGCAGCAATGTTTTCATCCTTTTCTTTCTCAATAAGATTAAGGATTGACCTGCCGCGCGTAGCTCTTCCGCCTTCCGGCAGTTCGTGGACTTTAAGCCAGTAGCATTTACCTTTATCAGTAAAGAATAATATATAATGATGAGTTGAAGCAATAAACATGTGCTCAATAAAATCATCTTCCTTTGTGCCAGCACCGGTAACACCTTTACCGCCGCGTGCCTGTTTGCGGTACCCGCTTACAGGGAATCTTTTTATAAAGCCGTTATGACTTATTGTAACAACAACATCTTCTTCAGCAATTATATCTTCAAGAGAAAACTCTTCGTGTTTGTATACAATTTCAGTACGTCTTTCATCGCCGTATTTATCTTTAAGGGCAATAAGTTCATCTTTAATTATAAGGAATCTCTTTTCTTCACTGCCAAGTATGCCTTTTAATTTTTCAATAAGCTTAATAACCTCTTTGTACTCATCTTCAATCTTCTTTCTTTCCAGTCCTGTTAAACGCTGCAGGCGCATATCAAGTATAGCTTTTGCCTGAATTTCGCTTAACTTGAACTTTTTCATCAAGTTGTTTTTTGCAGTCTCAACATCCCTTGATTTCTTAATGGTTTCAATAACTGCATCAATATTATCAAGAGCAATTATGTAACCTTCCAGAATATGAGCACGGCGTTCAGCAGCATCAAGTTCGTATTTTGTTCTCTTTATAAGAACATCCATACGGTGGTTTAAAAAGTGCTGCATCATTTCTTTAAGTGTAAGCACCTTCGGGACACCGTGTACAAGGCTAAGCATAATAACGCCGAAGGTAGTCTGCATCTGTGTATGCTTAAACAACTGGTTAAGCACAACATGAGGCTGGGCATCTCTCTTAAGCTCAACAACCACGCGCATACCATCACGGTCAGATTCATCGCGAATGTTTGAGATGTCATTTATCTTGCCTTCACGTACAAGCTCTGCAATTTTTTCAATAAGGTTAGCTTTATTTACCTGGTAAGGAAGCTCGGTAATAATAATGTGCTCCCTGCCGTTCTTCTGAGTTTCAATATTAGCTTTAGCCCTTATAATAACTCTGCCGCGGCCGGTTGTATAAGCTTCCTTAACACCTTCATAACCAAATATAATACCGCCTGTTGGAAAATCAGGGGCAGTAACATATTTCATCAGTTTTTCAGAAGTGATGTCAGGATTTTTAATAAGAGCAACAAGCCCGTCAACCACTTCATTAAGGTTATGCGGAGGAATGTTTGTTGCCATACCAACAGCAATACCGCTTGAACCGTTAACCAGCAGGTTAGGCAGGTAAGACGGAAGTACTGTCGGCTCCTGGAGAGAATCGTCAAAGTTAGGAGTAAAATCGACAGTATTTTTATCAAGGTCACGCAGCATTTCATCCGCAATACGTGCAAGCCTTGCCTCGGTATAACGCATAGCAGCTGCGTCATCGCCATCCACTGAGCCAAAGTTACCCTGGCCGTCAATAAGCGGGTAGCGCAGTGAAAAATCCTGCACCATTCTTACCATGGTATCATATACGGCAGTATCACCATGCGGATGGTACTTACCAAGCACTTCACCCACGATTCTTGCAGATTTTTTATAGGGCTTGTTATGGTACATGCCAAGCTGCTGCATGCCAAACAGAACCCTGCGGTGAACAGGCTTTAGGCCATCGCGAACATCCGGCAATGCGCGCGCTACAATTACTGACATTGAGTAATCTATGAATGAGGATTTCATCTCCTCTTCAAGAGATACCGGTATTATTTTTTCGAAAATTGTTGCCATGTTATTTTTATTTTATTTACTAAAAAACTCTTTAGAGACTTTAATCTCTTTTTAAATTCAATTTTTATGTTGCAAGCCTCCGGCATGCTTTTGCAGCCGCGGTTTTATATACCTACCAATATTTCACTCCTGCCGGAGTGAATACATTTTTAAACGCATAGACTAAGAAGTTTTATATTCTTTTCCGGTTTCCGAAACCTTCAAGGTTTCTCCGGTTAATCATACTGCAATGAACTTTTATTTACCTCCGCATTAAACCTTGAAGGTTTATCGTATTGTTTACCCTATGCCTGACTTATTAATATCATTCATAATTTTATGAACTACAATTTCAAGCTGAGGTAAGTCATATTTTACTGCTGTAAACACTTCATCCTCATCCAGCTCATTATAATGATGTGAAATAAAATCTCTCATCCTTCTTATTTTTCGCCATTCAATTTCGGGATATTTACTTAACAAATCAGCATCTAACTTATCAACTTTTTTAATAGCTTCTCCTATTACCTGCAATCTCATGGCAATAGAATCAAGTTTCATAACACCGGTTTGATCTTTAAGGAAATCATCCGGTTTGAGAATATCAGAAGCTCTTAATTTAATAAGATCAATTGCTTCAACTATCTCCTCAAATAGACACAAAATAACGTCAAGAGACATTTATCAAATCCCTGCTTATTATTTTTAAAAACCGGGGTTTTAATCTGTCGCGTTTCCTTACAAGTCCTATTTGCCTGCTAAAATAATTTTCCAGATAGTCCTTTAGTCCTGCAATTTTACTGAATGAAGGTTCATTCATCTCATACAATAAATCAATATCACTTTCGTCCGTTTGTTCATCCCTGGCAAAAGAACCAAATAAAGAAATACTGGTTACACCATAAGTTTTCAGCATGTATTCTTTATTAGCTGACAGAAACTCTATTATTTCTTTTTTTGTTAGGTTCATATTAAAGGTTTAATACCATATCTTTAATTTTATGTTGCAAACCTCCGGCATGCTTTTGCAGCCGCGGTTTTATATACCTACCAATATTTCACTCCTGCCGGAGTGAATACATTTTTAAACGCATAGACTAAGAAAACTCTATTTTTTACCGGTTTCAGGAAATCTTCAAGGTTTCTCCGGTTAATCATGCTGCAATAACCTTTTATTTACCTCCGCATTAAACCTTGAAGGTTTTTTGTTGTTGCCCGGAGTGAAGGCACTTTTTATTACAAGCACAAGAAGAACAACTATAATTATATTTTCTTCCCGGAGGGAAGATATTATTATAGATAATTACATAAAGAACATTTTTTCAGCATGCCGTCAGGTATGCCACTTAAACACTGAAGATTTATAAAATTAAATATCCAGGTTCCTTACGTATTTTGCGTTCTTTTCAATAAACTCTCTTCTTGGTTCAACAGCATCGCCCATTAATACTTCAAATACCTTATCAGCAGCAGCAGCGCTTTCAAGGGTTACCTGCAATACTGTTCTTGTTTCAGGATTCATAGTTGTATCCCATAACTGCTCGGGATTCATTTCACCAAGGCCTTTGTAGCGTGATATAATAACACCTTTTACCTGTCCTTCTTCATTCTCTTCCATATTCTCTTCGGTAACTATATCCTGCTTGCCTGCTTTAAAGCGTTTTAATACTTCATCTCTTTCTTTATCGTCAAAAGCGTAATATTCTTCTTTGCCTTTTTTTAGTTTATACAACGGAGGCTGAGCTATATAAACTTTGCCTGCGGTAATAAGGTCTTTCATATACCTGTAAAAGAATGTTAAAAGCAGAGTACGTATATGGCTTCCGTCAACATCCGCATCTGTCATAAGAATAATTTTACCGTAACGTGATTTGCTCTGGTCAAAATCATTTCCCAGACCTGCTCCAACGGCAGAAATCATAGTTTTAATTTCAGCATTTTCAAGTATCCTGTTAAGCTTAGCTTTTTCGACATTAAGAATTTTACCTCTTAACGGCAGAATAGCCTGGAAGCGCCTGTCTCTTCCCATCTTTGCAGAACCACCTGCTGAGTTACCCTCAACTATATACATTTCGCAATGCTCGGGATCTGTAATAGAACAGTCAGCAAGCTTACCGGGAAGGTTAAGGCTGTCAAGAGCATTTTTCCTTCTTGCAAGGTCACGTGCTTTACGTGCGGCTTCGCGGGCTTCAGCAGCGCGCATACATTTTTCAATAATCTTTTTTCCTACAGAAGGATTCTCTTCAAGAAATTCAGAAAGTTTTTCACCTACAAGGGTTTCAACAGCGGATTTTGTTTCACTGTTTCCCAACTTGGTTTTTGTCTGTCCTTCAAACTGAGGTTCAGCAACCTTAACAGAAATTACGGCCGTAAGCCCTTCCCTGAAATCATCACCAGAAAGAGAAATTTTGCTGCCTTCTTTAATAAGGCCGTTTTTGTAGGCATAGTTATTAAAAGTTCTTGTAAGGGCAGTTTTAAAGCCGACAAGATGTGTACCGCCTTCATGTGTGTTAATGTTATTAACATAAGAGAATATATTTTCTGTATAAGTATCGCTGTACTGAAAAGCAGCTTCAATCGGCACGCCGTCTCTTTCGCCTTCAATATAAACAGTTTTGTGCAGTGGTACACGGGCTTCATCAAGATACTTAACAAACTCTATAAGCCCGCCCTTGAAGTGATAAATTACTTCTTCGCCGTCTCTCTCATCTCTAATCTTAATAGAAATTGTTTTATTAAGATAAGCCAGCTCTCTCATTCTCTCAATTACAGTATCAAACTTAAAAGTTGTAACCTTAAAGATTTCTTTATCCGGCATGAATGTAGTTTTTGTGCCGGTTTCATTCTTTTTAGCTTTGCCAATTTCCTTAACAGGCTTAACAGGGTCACCCTGCTTATATTCCTGGTAATAAACAGCGCCGTCTCTTCTAACTTCAACTTTAAGCCATTCAGAAAGCGCATTAACAACAGAAACACCCACACCATGAAGGCCGCCTGATACCTTATAAGTATTTTTATCAAACTTACCGCCTGCGTGAAGTACAGTCATTACAATCTGTAATGCAGATACTTTTTCTTCCGGGTGAAGATCAACCGGAATTCCGCGGCCGTTATCTTCAACAGTAACACTGCCGTCTTTATTTATAGTTACAGATATATTATCTGCATATCCTGCCAGAGCTTCATCAATACTATTATCAACAACCTCGTTAATAAGATGGTGAAGGCCTCTTGTGCTTACATCGCCAATGTACATTGCAGGACGTTTTCTAACTGCTTCCAGTCCTTTTAGCACGTTAATATTTTTTGCACTGTATTCGCTGGTTTCTTTTCCGTTTGCCATGCTTGTTTTTCCGTTTACTTTTTAAACTTTAGAAGAAAAGCGGAGGCTTTTAATCCGCTCCTCTTTATAAAACTCATTTACTTTATCAACAATAACTTTTTCTTTGAACTTAAGTTCACTTCTCCATGCGGCGTTAGGTACGCTAAGAAAAAGCACTGTTTTTTCAACCCTAACCGGCTTAGCTATTTTTTCCAGGTCAGGGAATATCTTATAAAAATCATTAACAATATCTGATTCCTTCAGGCGCTTTCTTAAACCGTCAAATGCGGGATTTTTATTAAAAGCGTCAGCCAGGCTGATAAAATCATCAGGCATAATCAGTTATTACCTCCGGGGGATACAACACTTCCCCTGTAAATATTCAGCATCAGGTCTTCCGGGTGCTGTTTAAGAAAAGACAGGTTAGTAAAATCAGTTAATGTAATAAATGCCTGTCCCACACTCCTTAAATACTCGCTTATCCGGGCAGAGCGGTTAACATCAAGCTCGCCAAAAACATCATCAAGCAAAAACACAGGAGTTTTGCCCGTTACCTCTTTTAGGTAAAAGAACTCAGCAAAACGCAGAACCACCTGAAATGTTTTATGCTGCCCCTGTGAGCCGTAAGTGCGCAGGTTAATATTGTTTATGTTAAAAACAAAATCGTCTCTGTGCGGCCCAATCAGGTTTGATGCACGCCTTAGTTCCTCATCTTTCCTTTTATTAACAAGCTGCCTGAAACAGGCGTTAATATCTTCATTGTTACTATTATCAAGATAAGAGTAATTTATACAGGGAACCTCGTCCTGTTCCATAATAATCCGGTACGATTCGGTAATGTACCCGTTAAAATCATTAACAAACTTTTTTCTGTGCCTTATAATTTCACTTCCTGTATCAACAAGCTTATCCGTCCATGCTTCAAGTTCATCCATAAAACTCCTGCTGCCGGTTTCTCTGATTTTATTAAGAAGAGAAGAACGCTGCCTGAGAGTTTTATTATAATCCAGGAGTATCTTAAGATAAGTTTCGCTTGCCTGGGAAATAACCGAATCAACAAATTTCCTCCGGTCGGAAGGCGAACCCTGGGTGATAGCATGATCAGCAGGTGTTAACAGCACAACAGGAAACTTTCCTATTACATCGGCTGAACGGGTTACCTGTTTACCATCCCTGAAATAATACTTTTTATTATCAGGCAATGAGTAATAAACCCGGACATTACTTCCTGTTATATCCTTAAACACTCCGTCAATTTCAAATTCTGATTCGTTGAACCTCACCACTTCACTGTCAGATGAATTATGGCTTTTAGTTGTACACAGATAATAAATAGCCTCAAGTACAGATGTTTTACCCTGGCCGTTTCCGCCAACCAGGTAATTTATCTTTTCAGAAAAACTGACAGCAGTATTGCAATGACTTCTGAAATTCTTTAGCAAAATGGAAGATAAAATCATCTCTGCTGCGGCCCGGCTGTTGAAAAATAAATATCAGCACAAGCTATATATACATTAAAAAATCTTTGTATTCCCAAATAAGCCTGCCGGAACTGACTAACTGTTTAATCTCACAGGCATAAGCAGAAGCATTAAATCTTCATTCTCTTTCACTGTAGTCGGTTCAATAATACAAGCTTTGGTAGGAGAATGCAGTTTAAACACTACTTCACCATCATCCACATGTGAAAGAATATCATGTACATAAGCAGTATTAAAGCCTATATCCATTGGTTCGCCAACATATTTGCATTCAATTTTTTCTTTAGCATCTGAACCATGGTCAATATCTTCTGCAGAAACTTCCAGGTCATCCTTTCTTATAGAAAACTTAACCTGTTTAAGGTTAGAGCTTGAAAACAGCATCATTCTTTTTATTGTTGAAAGAAGGTCTGCTGTTTTAATTGTCATCAGGTTTTCATTCTCAAGAGGGATAACACTGCTGTATGCAGGATATTTTTCACCAATAAGCCTTGTGATAAATTCAAGATCGGCAATCTGGAATGAAATGTTAGTCTTGCTTAAATAAATTTTAACGTCACTTTCAGTAGTAAGCTTTGAAAGAACAGAAATAGCTCTTTCAGGAATAATAAACTGTTCAAACTGGTCTTTTTTAATGGTTTTATAAATATACTTAACCAGCCTGTGTCCGTCAGTAGTAACAAACTTTAATCCGTCATCGGAGAATTCAAGCAAAGTGCCCGTCATTGCAGGGCGCATATCTTCTTTGCTCATAGCAAAAGAAGTCTGGTCAATAGCTTTTTTAAGGTCAACGCCATTAAGGGTAACTTCATTATCTTTAGCAACAGCAGGTATTTCAGGGAAGTCTTCAGGAGAAGAATACCCAATGTTATAAATACCGTTATCGGTTGTAAGCCTTAGCTTTGAATTAGACTCAGCTTCAAAATGAATCTGGGTATCTTTTAATGACCTTATTATGTCAAAAAGAAGCCTGGCAGGAATAACCATTTTAATGTTTTCATCTGCCGAAATGTTTATTGAAGCCCTTAATGCAATTTCGAGATCGGTAGCAGAAACGGTCATTTGCCCGTCTTTGATATCAAACAAAAAGTTCTCAAGAATAGGCATTGGGGTGCGTGCAGGAACCGCAGGAATTATTTTAGATAATAGCTTTTCAAGAACTTTGCTGTTGACTTTAAATTCCATTAATTATTCTCCTTTGAAAGCAGTAATTTACTAAAAAATTGCCCGAATCTCAATCAATTTACTGCAACAATATTTAACATTTCTGTTAGTTTTTCAGCTTATTTTACTGTATTTGGAGTAAAATTTCAGCGGAAGAAAATATCCCTTAAATCTTTTATAAAATCGGGAATATATGCATCAAAAACAGGCCTGCTGCGGGAGATACCCCATGGTTCATTATTTACTTACGGGAATAATTTTACAGTAATTTTCCTGATTTCCCCAATTTTCCTATGTAGGAAAATCACTATTTTCACGAAAATTTAAAAAACTACAGAAATTTCCCCATTTTACCCCTGTTACTCTTAATTTCTAAAACAGAGATGTTTTTATTCTGTGGTAGTTACGCTGTCACTGCTGGATACAGTAGTATAAAGTGTATAAACACCGTCATACAACGTGCTGGAGTAAAGGACAAGAATTTTTGTCCCTGCTTTAAGTGTAACGGTTCCGGAAGCGGCCTCGCTTGCTGTAGATGAAGTGGCTTCTGAAGGGACGGAATATGTTGTACTATAAGCATACAGCCCCTGGGGAATATTGCTTATATCATAAGTTTTACCCGAAGCAACAGTGATAGCTTCACCCCTGAAGTTAAACATAACACTTCCCGCAGCCAGGTTCTTTATACGCACCCGGTTATCAACGTCAGATGAACAACTGAAACTAATCAGCGAAATAACAGCGAGAAATATATACATCTTCTTCATAAAGCCCTTATTGCTGTTGCAAAAGCAAATTTGAATGTTTGAAAAATTAGCGTAATTGCCTTAAAGAAGCAATTAAAAAAACAGCTGCCGGAAAACCCGGATTTCACCATTTAAACTATCGAACGGAATGTGATTATTCTTTATATGCAAATATACCCGCTTTACAAAATATTCAGATGATTGTTTAACCATTATAATGGTTTTAATATTTTTAATAAAAAGCTGTATTTACTAAATAACTCTATGATTAATTAGCATAATTAAATTATTTTTGTATGTAAATTCGGGGAATATTATGGGGCTCTTTTCTATTAAAACTCAAAGAATAGTTTTATTTAAAATATTTACTAATTAGCGGGGAAAAAATGAAATATTTTACAAAATTAATATTCTGTACATGTATAATTTCATTTTTAAGTTTTACAAAAACTTATTCACAGGGGGTTGATTGGCAGCAGACAAATGGACCATTTGGCGGAAGGGTATATAATGTTGGAGTGAGCAATAATGGAAATTTATTTGCTTTAACCAATTCACAACTTTACAGATCACCGGACAAAGGGCAAACATGGACAATTATTTGTAATAATCTGACGAATCCCACTGAAATTATCCGAAGTAGAAATGGATATATTGCTTTTGTTGACGGAAACAAAATTTATAAGTCTACCGACAATGGAGATTCCTGGAAAAGAACAGAGATACCTGTTAATTGGTCAGATCATTTTTTTTCTGACAAAAACGGAAATCTTTTCTTATCAAGCAATAACAAAGTTTTTTATTCATATGATGATGGTATCAGTTGGGGAGCAAACCAGAATACTTTACCTTTCTATACTGTTTCAGGATTAGCTTCTGACGGTGTGAACTTCTATCTCTCTTCCGACAATGGTATATATCGTTCAATTGATAAAGGTATTACCTGGACTAATGTAAACAATAATCTTCCTGCCGGTTTATACAATTGCGTTTATACAAAAAACGGGAAAGTATTTGCAGGTAAACAAGGGGCAATATACTCCTCAACTGATAACGGACAGACATGGAATTTAGGGTCTTCAGGCTCTTATGAATATGTCTGGAGTTTTTCCGAAGATTCTTCCGGGAATCTATATGCAGTAACATCCCTGAATATTTTAGAAACCACCGATATGGGGAAAACCTGGATACAAAAAAATGTTGATCATTCAACAAAATTTGCAGATAATATCACGTTTACTATAGATGGAGATAGTTATGCTGCCGGCCTTAATGGAGTTGTGCATTTTCTGCCCGATCTTACTAATCCCCGGGTAATAACCACCGGAATTATAGGAACAAATATTTACGATGTAAAGGCAATGCCTTCAGGAAATATTATTGCAGTAACTCCTTATGATCTTTTTATATCTTCCGATAAGGGAACTACCTGGCGTTCAACTAATTCTTCAAATTTCACCGGGCAATATGCAGGTTTTTCAGTCGATGTTAACGATAAGGATATAATTTATTACAGTTATCCTGAAGGCTTTATTAAATCTACTGATTTTGGTATTACATGGACTAAATACCCTATAAGCGGCTATGGATGTAAAAGTTTTGCCTTTGGTAAGAATGGGTTAATATACGGGCTCACTAATAACTCTATTGTTAGATCAACGAATGATGGACTTACATGGGAGGCTTTTGAATCGCACCCGGAAGAATCTATTTTAAGTACTATTCATCTGGACAATTTTGGCAGCGTTTATTATTTCAGGGAAAATGGTGTTTATAAATGTGCTGCCGGAAGCACCTCCTTTGACAAAATGACAACTTCAACAAATGCTTTCACCTGCATGATGATTAACCGAAAGGGATATATTTATGCCGGAACCTCAAAAGGAATATTATTATCAACTAACCAAGGAAAAGACTGGACACAACTTTCTGTTACTGGCTATACCGATAATTATATTTATTCTTTAGATGAAACCAGTGATCGGAAAATTTTAACAAATAGTACTTATGGATTGTACATGTCAACTAATGACGGAATAAGCTGGACGAAAATTGATGATAACGATTCCAGGGGCTTTTATACCAAAACCCTTACAGTTGACACTGATGGCTACTTATATGCCGGCAGTATACAAGAGGGAGTTTTTAAAACAAAAACTCCTTTCGTTAAAATACATGCCCCAGAACCCATGGCACTTCCGGGTAATCAAAAAGCTTTCCTGAGCTGGGATAAAAGCACTTCATCTGCATTTAATATTTATAAAATTTACGGCGGTAGCAGCCACTATCCTTCTACTTTATTACGCACCGTTTTTGGCGGAGCAAATGACACAGCAGTGGTTATTGAAAATCTGGCTAACGGGGTCCCATACTACTTTGTTGTTTCTGCTGTGGATAATGACGGCAATGAGTCTTTCTCTGATGAGTTTTCTGTTACCCCCATACCGGCCCCTTCTGTACCGGGCCTTGTTTCTCCTGTAAACGGCACATCCAATATTCCGCTGGCTTTACAGTTAAGCTGGAATAAAAGCTTAAATGCTTCTTCTTATTATTTACAGGTAGCAACTGACAGTAACTTTGTGAATCTTTTTGCAGATTATGCTGATCTTACAGACAGTGTTAAACAACTGACAGGTTTATCTTACCTTACAACTTATTACTGGAGAGTTAAGGCTAAAGGCGCTGTTGAAGAAAGCAGCTGGTCACAGAAATATTCTTTCACCACTATTATTGAAGCTCCGGAAAAAACTGCTTCTGTTTTACCTGTTAACAATGCTGTTAACCTGCCAATACAGCAAACTTTCTCATGGCTGGCATCTGCAAGGGCTCAGCGTTATCATTTGCAGGTTGCTTCTGATGACGCTTTTACTTCCCTTGTAATAAATGATTCCACTCTGGCTGATACCACTTACAGCAAAACTTTAGCCCATAACAAAAAATACTTCTGGAGGGTTGAGGCTGCTAATATCGGCGGTTCAGGTGCATGGAGCGATACATGGAACTTTACTACTATTATTGCTGCTCCTGATTCTATTACTAATTTTTATCCTGCTGCTAATGCTGTTAATGTTCCGGTTCTATTCAACTTTAAGTGGAATAAATCCCAGTGGGCTGAAACATACCACTTCCAGCTTGCACAGGACAGTCTGTTTGAAAATACTATAATAGATGATTCTACCCTCGCTGATACTTTAATAAGTTCCGGTATGTTAACTTTCGATACCAGGTATTTCTGGAGAGTTAAAGCTAAAAATATAGGCGGTACTACTGAATGGTCAAGGGTTGTGTCTTTTACTACCGTAATTGCTGCTCCTGATGCCCCTTACCTTTCCCAGCCTGCAAATGACTCTACCGGCCTGCCGGTTAATTTAAAATTCAGCTGGTTCAAGCTTAACAATGCTGAAAAATATCATCTGCAGGTATCAGAATCAAAAACATTTACCAGTTTTGCCTTTAATGATTCTCTGCTGACAGATACTCTTAAACAGGTTAGTAATCTTAAAAACAAAACTGTTTATTACTGGAGGGTTAGGGGCGTAAATATCGGCGGAAACAGTGAGTGGTCGGAAGTTTGGAGCTTTAAGACAATTGTTGCCATTCCGGCAGCCCCTGTTCTTGCTTCTCCGGCAAACGGAGGGAAAAATATAGTTAAGAATACTCTGCTTAAATGGAATGCTGTTCAGGATGCTGAAACTTACAAGCTGCAGGTATTTACTGATGCTGCTTTATCTTCAGCCTTTGATGACGACTCAACAATCACTACTGCAGAAAAACAGCTGTCAGGGCTTAAATCAGGTATGAAATACTTCTGGCGTGTTAATGCTAAGAATGATGCCGGTACCGGCAGTTTCTCTCCTGTATGGAGCTTTATTACACTGCTTGAAACACCAGCAATTAGTGCTGAAACTGCGGGAATAAGAACGAACAAACTTACATGGACTGATAACTCTGATAACGAATCAGGCTTTATTGTTGAAAGAAATACTAACGGACAGGCTGGTTACAAACTGCTTGATACAGTAAAAGCAAATGAAACCACCTATACTGACAGTACTGCTTCTTCTGCTGTTACTTACAAATACAGGGTAAAAGCTTATACTGAATTTGTTGTTTCTGACTACAGTAATGAGGCTGTTGTTACCACCATTACTGCTGTTAATGATAATATGCCGCTGCCAACTGAATACTCAATCAAGCAGAATTATCCTAATCCGTTTAATCCATCTACTATGATTGAATATAATCTGCCTTATGAAAGCAATGTGAAAGTAATTATATATAACTCAATCGGCCAGATGGTGGCAGAGCTTGCTGGCGGGGTTAAACCGGCAGGGCATTACCAGGTAAGTTTTAACGCAATTTCTCTTGCTTCAGGTATTTATTTCTGCTCTATAAAAGCTGAAAGTACTGACGGTAAAGATCATTTTAACAGTATCAAAAAAATGATACTGATGAAGTAAATCTTCGTTTGAAGCAATAGAACATACATAAAGGCGGATTTCATAATCCGCCTTTTATATTTTAAATAGCCGCTGTATATAACATCTTTCTGCTGCTTCTTACACCAACACAGGAATAATACAATAAATTTTTACTTCTTAGTAACAAAAGCAGTTCCGGGCAAATCAACTGTAAGCTATTACCTGTGGAAAAGAGGTCATTTTAAAATCACTCTTTTTTCTTGATTTCTTTTACATAAATAGCCTATATTTAGGTCAATATGGGTGGATAGATTGGCTTAAAACTAACATTTTCTCAGAATTCAGCGATAATTATATAAACGGCCATAACAAAACAGGTTTCATTTTTAGTTATAATGGTATTATATGCCCTTTTTCGGGATAAGGATTTAACATAAGAGGGAGAACGTGGAAGAAAAAAATTATATTCCCGGAATTTTCAATTATTGTGACCGCTGGTGCGAGAAGTGTGCATACACAGCAAATTGTCTTTTGTTTACAAAAGAATCAAAAATGGTTACAAAAGAAATTCTGAAAGATGGGGAGCTTGCTGATATCAGTGACCCCATGTTTCCGGTACAGGGGGAAGAAGACGAACATCTTGAAACGGACATTCCCGGTGAAACGGAAAAATCAAGCGAATATGATTTGTCTTTCCAGTCAGAAGATGAAGAACCCGATGAAGATGAAAAGGCCTTCGCTGAAGCGGGTTTGGGCAAACCCATGCATCTGCTTGAAGTTCTTGCCGATGAATATTTTGACAAAACCCATACTTTTCTCGATGAGCTGTTTGACCGTTATAAACTTTACGGGTCTGATAAAAGTAAACCGGATAACCCCCGGTTTGGTGAAATATTCAGTGAATTTGAGGTGATTAACTGGTACCATACATTTATAGGCGCAAAAATTACCCGCGCATTAATGGCCAAAAGCGATCTTGATGACGATGATGATGAAATAAAAGAATTTGCACTTCAGGATATTAATGGAAGTGCAAAAGTTGCAGCAATTGGAATTTCCAAATCTATTGAAGCTCTGAACAGGCTCTTTCCTGTTCTTGAGGATTTCCAGCCGGTTATATCTGAACTGCTTGTGCTTGCCGGGAAAATACTAAATTATCTTGAAGTTGAATTTCCCGGTTATAAAAGTTTCATTCGCCCCGGCCTTGATAAAGAAAGATAAATATTTGTATGTTATAGTAACTATAGTATATAACAATATAATTACCTGGTATTATACTATAACCTTACATTCTATTATAAAATTATTTTCTCGCCCGGCCACAACTAACATATAAGTGCAATAACCTGATTAGCTCGTTGGGTCTTTTTGTATAAATCCACAGCAGAATACCTGCAAAAATAAATCATCTGCAATGATTACTGTTTACAATGTAACTTATTTCTGCCATAGTTGCTGCCTCTGTAAGGCATAAGTTCTTGTTTGAGCCGCTTGTGTCCTGTGGGAAAACTTATTTGGGTAACAAAATAATCCTTACTAAAAACACAAATCATCGTAGATGATCTGTTATTCTTCCTTCATTTGAAGGGCTGTAAAAAAAAAAGTAATAAAATTCCGGCGGCAGGTATTTTATAATTTTTTCATTATATAAAATACGTAACTGTAATAATCTTTATAGGTTCTGTACATTTTAAATTCATGCTCTGTTTCTTCAATAACATCTTTAGCTGCCTGACTGTAGTTATGTTTTTTAAGAAACTCCTCATCCTGCTTTTGCAGCGGGAGATAAAAATTTTCAATCCAGCATTCTTCCGGCAAGGCAAAGCTGGCAACCGGAACATAACCGGCATTTTCAATCTTCCGGATATTATTTGAAACAGTATCAATTTCAGGGTAACAGCTATTCCAGAAATTATTTATTTCATCGGGGCGTGTTTTAGTCAGCCATGTAGTATCTGTAACAACAAGATATCCGCCTTTTTTAATAAATCTTTTCCAGTCATTTATCCCTTTTTCAAATCCAACAATAAATATTGCTCCTTCAGACCAAACCAGGTCAAACTCCTCATTGCCAAAAGGCATGTCATCCATTGAACACTGAATGGTTTTTATCCGTCCGCCGAGCCTTTCTTCTTCTATCCGTTTGTTTATTTTGTCAAGCATAACAGGGAAGTAATCTATAGCTGTAATTTGTCCCCTTAAGTATTTTGCCAGGTGTAAAGTCTGTCTTCCGGCGCCGCAGCCGACATCAAGAATATTTAAACTGCGCCCAATATCATCAATGAAGCCTGCTGCCAGTCTGGTAGTATATTCGCTTCCCGGGCCCTGCCTGCGGCCGTTGCTGAAATATTCAAGAAACTCATCACTTATAATCATTTGTCTCTTTCCTTAATTGGGAAATAATAATCCACTAAAATAGTGTCTTCATCAGTGTTATATGGATTTAAATGATGTTCGAGTTCAAGAGATGGCAGCCGGTCATAATCATATCCCTGCGGATAGTTAAATGTAAATTCCTTACTGTCTTTTATGCGGTCAACAAGATTATTCCAGTTTTCACGTGTTTGTATTATGCCTTTTGAGGTAACAACAGCATATAACTGAGGACTTATAAATGTAACCGGGACGTTGCTTTCTACAATAAACTCATCTGGAATTGTAAGTAAAAATTCATATCCTCTTTTACCCGGGTGATTTATGGACATCGGATTATTCCGTCCAAATACCTGGAAGTATGTGGGATTATCACTTAAAAGATTTCCGGTTAAAAATTCCAGCAATTGCCGGTGAGCCTCTTTTTTTGGTTCTCTATTGCGGGAATTAAAAGATATGGCCCTGATAACCGGAAGGCGTACTATTTTAATAAACATATTTGAACCCCTGCGCAAAAAGTAAAACTGTAAGTATAAAAATTATCTATTTAAGTTTTTACATTCAATTTGTATCTTATATAACAGCCATTTATTCTGTTGGTGTGGACTTATTTTATATAATAGTTTAGTCTTCAGCAGTAATATTTTAATGTTTATTTAAACAGGAGCTTTATTTGCAAATTACAGACCTTACATACTCATTTGACGAAAAAACTATTTACTGGCCCGGTGAAGACGGCTTTAAACTGGAAACGCTTATAAAGGGTGTTACACCTGAAGGTTATTACTGCTTTGTTAACAGTGTTGCCACTTCAGAGCATGGCGGCACTCACCTGGATGCCCCGGCACATTTATATCCCGATGGCAAAACTGTTGATGAGGTTGAACCTGAAAAATTGTATGGTGACGCTGTTGTTCTGGATATATCTGCAAAAGCTGAAGAAGATCCTGATTACCAGCTTATGCCGCAGGATATTGAAGAGTGGGAAAAAATAAATGGTACAATACCAGGTAATTCCATAATAATTATAAGAACTGGTTTTGGCAAATACTGGCCAGACAGAAAAAAGTATATTGGTACTGATCAGCAGGACGAAGAAGCCTCTTCAAAACTGCACTTTCCGGGATTGCATTATTCTGCTGCTGAATGGCTGATAAAAAATAACAAGATTAAATCTGTTGGCATTGAAAGCCCCGGTATTGATTGCGGACAGTCAGTCAACCTTGAAACGCATAAGATATTATTAAAAAATAATATTCCAATTTTTGAAAATGTTGCTAATACTGATAAACTTCCGGCAAAAGGCTTCACAATAATTGCACTGCCTATGAAAATAAAGGGCGGCAGCGGCGCCCCTTTAAGAATTATTGCTGTTATGTAAAGCATTATTTCAGATTAAGTATAAGATATTCATTTACATAATCTGAATAATCTTTCTTTACATCTATATATAAATCTTTTCCGTCAATTACTTCGTGGCGGTATATGCCTGCAGATTCATCAAGGTCAATCCTGAGTTTTCCGCCTTTTTTAATTTTAATTGTTTTGGAATATGTATATCCGCCTGATAGTATAGACCTGCTTATAAACAAATTAAATGTATATGTGTTATTTTTTTTGTCCAGCGGCAGAAGCATGATATTAAGATCAATGCGGCTTTCATAATAATCTTTTGACTTTGCAAACAAATCTGCATTCAGTGGATTATAATTTATATATGGGACTGACACAAAACCCCAGTTTACAGTCATTGGAAATACAAGTGAATTATCATCCTTTGAATATATAATGTTGTCTTCGGTGGTAAACTTAAATTGCTTCCTTAATAATAAATTATTCCCCGCTTTATTTATTCGTACATATTCTCCGCTGAAAATAATTTTATTTTGTTCGTTGTCTCTTACTGAGGGTTTAATGGAGTCTATATTAATACTGTAATCAGAAATATCAATTCTGGGAGTTTCATGACTGCTTCCGGCAAGTTTAAACAAAACCGTAATACTGTCAGCTTCCGGGAATACTTTATTCAAATACTCTATAGTACTTGTTTTATTCAGCGGCAGGGTGAAAAAGGCATCATGTAAATACACTCCATAATCAGCGCTGTCTGCTCCTTTATTTTCATTTTTTTTTAAAACCATATATTTGGAATATATGTTAACACTGTCGAGGTTTTCAGAAAATGATTCAATATAAAAACTGTAACGAAGTATTTTGTCAGGGTGTTCAGCAAGTGAAGACGAATAATTTCCTTTATGTGGTGCATCCCTCCCGGCCTGTTCTGCCAGGTAATCTCTCTTTCTTTTCTGATAATTATCCGGCAGCACTATTAAATATGCTTCACCTGAACCGACAAATTTAGGCTCCTTGTTGCTGAATAAAACTCCTGTAATAAAACCACCTTTCTTTGCATTATCCTCAACCTCTGTTCTGCCATAATCGCTGTAGAATGTAATCGACATTTTAACGCCTGACAGCCCCTGGCACAGGCAGTTTATGTTTATTGCTAAAATCAGAACAATTATTGTTTTCATAAATCATTCCTGTAATCATGTGTGATAATATCTTTTTCTGAAAGCTTAATCCCCGGGATGCCTGATATGTAGTTAATGTAATTATCAGTAGCAGTAACCCTTTCAGCTTTTATAATTTTTACTTCTGCTGCCGGCTCTTCTTTTTGATCAGAAATATTTCGCACTTCCGGCGTAACTGTTTGGGTTATTTCCGGGGCACTTTTTATGTATACAGTTTTTGGTGTTTTGTTAACCAGTATAAATACCAGGAAAATGGCGGCGGCAGCAGAAATGTAAAAGCCCGCCTTATAAAAGTATTTGCTGCGTGAAGGCTTAAAATTAACGGCGGATACATTCTCCGCAATTATACTTTTTGATTGCTGCTTCAGCAGAAGGTAATCAGACATATCCTGCCTGCATTTTTCGCAGGCAGCCAGGTGCCTGAACAATTCTTCTTTTTGCCCGTTGTCAAGTTCATTATCAACAAACAGGCTTATTTCATATTCATAATGTTTCATGGTTTTATCTGCTTAAATATTGTTTTAATTTTTGCCTTACCCTGAATAGTTTTATTTTAACATTATCAGTGCTTATTTCAAGTATTTCTGAGATTTCCTGGTAGGTATGCCCGGCGTATTCCCTTAAATAAACAAGTTCATAGTCTTCCGGGGATAAACTGTTTATTGCGTCTTTGAGTGTTATCGCAATGTCCAGCTTTGGATCATAAAGCTGCGGGAATTCATCATTGTTATCTGCTTTTGCAGGTTTATTTCTTGCCAGCAGCTTAAAACAGTAGTTCCTGGTAATAGTCAGCAGCCATGTTTTTTCACTGCATTCACCCCTGAAGTTTTCCCGGCTGTTTATGTATCGTATAAAAACTTCCTGCACTGCATCTTTGGCATCATCGGAATTTTTAAGCAGGCTGAAGGAGTATCTGAGAATATCTGCTGAATATTTTTTGAATATATCAGATGTTGAATATTCTATGTTTTGCATAAATGCTCTAAACTCATTTTGTCAATTAGACCCCGCCGGACCCCTAAAGTTACAACAATAGTATATAAATTTAATATTTAACAAGCTAAACTAATAACCAGTCTCTTCAATTCACTTTTGAACAGCAATTTTATATATTCAGTTCAGGCATTAAAAAATTACTCCCATGAAGTGCGGTTTACATTACTCTTTACCATTAGTCAACCATGTGTAATACTCCTTTACATGGAAAAATACTATATTTTGAAAAATTAGAATAAAATATGGTAGCGGTTTTATATGGCTAAATGAAAGAAGAAATAAAAAGAATAATTAAAAATGAAGAATTTAAAAGCAAAGTTATTTTTGATTTGTTAAATTCTTATAAAGAATAATAACGTTTAGGAGGTCGCATGTTATAATATCTATATAACTGTATTCCTTTCTAAAATTTAATCATATAAATACTCGGGGGATTGAATGTTAAAATTATATTATTGGGTGCTTTTCCTCTTTTTAATTAATGGATGTGCTTCATATGATAAGTTATTTATAGGTCCTGGAGGGGACATGCAAAAATGCTCCTCGGCAGGTTATGGTATAATTGGGACTACTTTGGCAGGTTATATTTATGATGACTGTGCTGCAAGTTATAGAGCAGCAGGTTATCTTGATATTGAAAATGCAGGCGTTATTGGCATTGCTCTATCAGATGATACCACCCTGACAATTATTAAAGTATATGCAAAATCTCCGGCTTTATATGCCGGAATTCATACCGGAGATAAAATTATTTCTATTGATAATGTACCGGTAAAATCTAAACATGATGCTCTTTTACTGCTTTTTGGTCGCTTTGGTACATATGTTAATTTAAGGATAAAAAGTACGAATGAAACTGAAAAAGATTATTCTTTAAAAAGGGCTTCATATCCGGAAATATATGGTCAATATGAATCGTGGTATGTTCCAAAGGAAAGTCCAAAAGATACAACCGCTCCATATGATTCCTGGACTCGGTAAAGGAACAATTGTTCCGATTCATTTTGTTTCAAAATAGGCTTTTCATTTTTATTAAACAGAAATTACTTCATAAAGGATAAAAAATGAATGTTATACTGGGTTACGCAGGTGGTATTGGCTCTGCTGCTGCCAAAGCTCTTTTAAACAGAGGTGAAAAAGTTACCGGTATAGTACGGAATATTGATAAAGCAGAAAAATATGCTGCTTATACTCCGGGCATAAACCTGGTTAAGGGTGATGCATTTTCTCCTGAAAGCCTTGAAGGTGTTTTAAGTAAAGGGGTTAAAAATTTATTTTATTGTGTTAATGTGCCTTACCCTGACTGGGAAGTAAAAGTAAGGCAGATGCTGGCAATTGCTATTAATACATGTGCCAGGCATAATGTGAAACTTATTTTTCCGGGAAACGTCTATATATATGGATTGGCTAAGTATAACCCGGTTGATGAAAAACATCCTTATGCTGCCCATACAAAAAAAGGCAGGATACGCATTGAAATGGAACAGATGCTCAAAGATGCTTCTGAAAAGAAAGGGCTTGTTTATACAATTACCCGCTTCCCGGATTTTTACGGGCCGTTTGTTATAAATGGTTTTTCTGAAAAAATATTTACCAATTCACTTACAGGCAAAAGCCTGTTATGGGTAGGTGATAAAAAAACAGTAACAGAATTCATATATATAGAAGATGCCGGCGAAGCTATGGCGGTTGCAGCGCTTTCAGAAAAAGGAAATAACCGGGTGTTTAATGTTCCCGGTTATGGTGAAATTACCTCTGAAGCTTTTCTTAACCAAATTGTTAAGCAGGGCAGCGGTACCTCAAAATTAAATGTACTAAACAGCAATCTTGTTTTTAATATACTTGGCATGTTCAATAAAACAATAAGTGAACTTAAAGAAATGCTTTACCTGAAAAGGACAAAACTCATTCTTGATGGCTCTCTATATAAAAATACATTTGGCAGTGTACCGGCACGTACTTACGAACAGGGAATTGCTGAAACAATGGACTGGGCAAAAAGATATTTTAAATAACCACAGAAAGTACCACTATGACATCAAAAGAAGACTTTATAGATTTATTCCGCTACACTCTCTGGGCTAATGATGCAGCGTTTAAATCTATTGTTGCAACTGAAGACATCCATGAACAGACAGTACGTTTATTTTCTCATATTACCGCTGCTTCAAAAGTATGGCTCAACAGGGTACAGTATAAAGGCGATAACCCGATTGAACCATGGCATCTTTATCCGCTTGAAAACCTTGAAGTCCTTTCACGACAGATAAACGATGACTGGATAAATTTTCTTGAAGATTCGCATGAAGAAAAACTTAATGAAACTATAACCTATCAGAACAGTAAAGGCGATAAACACAGTAACGTGGTAAGAGACATTGCTATACAGGTTGTAAACCATTCTACATATCATCGTGCTCAAATTGCTGCACTTGTCAGAGCTTCCGGCGGCATCCCGGCGCTTACAGATTACATCTTTTATAAAAGAGATTTTAATAAATAACTACAGCTTTCCATATTATAATATTAAACTCATCTTTCCCCCGCATTGAGTTAAGGCGGGGGTCAGGGGGCGAGCGTGTCCCCTGGGGATTGTGTCCCAAACAAATGAAAAAGCCTGCACAAGTAAAGTATCCGAAACGTATCTTTACTAAATGAAAAACTAATTACAAGCAACGCATCTTATTCATAGGGATCGTGTCCCGGATAAACAAAAAATCATTACAGGCAGATGAAACTTCTTTATATAATGATTGCAGTTATTCACTAATAATTCAGACCGCAGCCACCCCATCCACTAATCTCATGACGTACTCTCTATAACCGAAGCATAGGCGTCAACTTAATTATTGTTTTTACAGTGTGAAGACAACAAAACCAGACTGTCATGAACCATTTCATGACAAAAGATAACACGATAGATGCTTTGTTTGGTTACAATGCGGCAGGTATTCATGTCTATACAAACAGCTTAAAATAGTATGACTACGTCCATGAGGACTTTGTAATTATTACAAAACATCCATTCCATTGCAGGTAAGCCTGGCATCAACATACTAACTTCCGGAACGGAAGGGTCCGATTCCGGGCATGTTCAGCAGGACTTAATGTTATTACTGAAGGATGGCAGAATGTTTTTTGATTAATTAAAATTAACATACTCATTTCCCCCGCATTGAGTTAAGGAGGGGGCAGGGGGCGAGCTTGTCCCCTGGGGATTGTATTTCGATCAAATGAAAAAGCCTGCAGTAAAATATTTTATGTCTGCATCTTATAAACAGGAACATATACCGGGTGTTTACTTGTATTCATACGGCAGTTGATTCTTTATAATACTCTCTGCTATATACTCAATCTTTGATGCGAAGGCGGGCGCTTCATCATAATTCCACCTGTGCTGTTTATAACTATACCCAAAACGGACGTAATCTGCATCCTCATCACTGCGCACCTGCAGATAAACATTTATCCAGTCAGTATGTTCTGAAAAAGAAAAATAAACATCCTTCTTTTCTTTAAGGAATGAATACTTGTAAAAATACTGCGCATTATGTTTTACAGCAGCTTCCATAAGAATAAGCGTAAGCTGATCAATATATCGTTTGGCTGCTGAACTTATAAGCTTATAATAAAGATGTACACACAGGCATCTTATATCGCGCTGTTCATGCTGCAAAAGGAGTTTGTCATTATAACTATCGCATGTACAGGTAAGGTTAAACAAATTCATTTCTACATCTTTATAATGATATGTTTTATCAGTAAAAGAAGGCAGAGTCGGTACTTTGTGAACGTGGTAAAAACTTCCGTATCTCTTTTGAAGGTTAGCACTGACTTTCCTCAGGTCATCGAATTCTTTTATTTCATTGGTTTTTGGTTGCCCCTTGTATATCATAATTAACCTGTTGACAGATAGACAGTATTATACTTTTGCCACAAGCACCACTTTATACATTGCGGTTACCTGCGTTTTTTTTAATGTAATAGTTCTTTCGGAAGGGTTAAGCGAATCAAGCACAACAAGGTCTTTCATGTTGTGATTAAGGTTAAGTATTTTAACTGCGCCTTTGGTTTTATCCCACAATACAGCAACCATATCTTCATCAAAAAACTTTTTCGTTTCATAAGCGCAGAGCACCATTTCCTTGGGACGCAGAAACGGCCTCATACTAAAACCATACTCTTCATCAATCTTAAGCCAGAAATATTTGCGCGGGTCAAAGTCCAGCGTTTTCCAGTCAGGATGTTCAAGCATTTTTATGCCTGCGCGTCCGGCTGGTATCTGCGACACAATAGGGTATTCCTGAACTGCCGGTACGTGGTTATCTGTTTCTGAAAGCGGTACATATTTTCTGCCCGGTTCAGCCACATAAGAAAATTCCTTTTTGCCGGTAAGCAGCCAGTCAAGGCTTACGCTTCCCAGTTCTGCAATTTTAATTAATGTCTCAATATCAGGCTGGCGTAAATTTTTCTCATAATTGCTTATGGTATTTCCGCCGGAAACATTTAACCGTTCGGCCATTTCATCCTGTGTAAGGCAAAGCCGGTTCTTTCTTATTTCCTGAATTCTTTCGCCCAGTGTTGTCATAAATTAATCACACATTGTGTATAAATGCCTTGACAAGAGTTCACAAATTGTGTAGTTTGTGGATAGTTAACATAAGGAATATTAATCAAAAAATCTACATAAAACGATGATATCACACCTGGCTTTGCGGGCATAACTTAAAAAACGCTGCGTATATATTTTACAGTTATTCCTGGAAGTTCAGAGTTTGGGGGAAAGTTATTCAATACCTCCGTTATTATTACACACTTGTTAAAGTATAACTTATAACCACACCGGGAGTTTATTTATGAAACAGCTTGACTGGATAAAAGAGGTTGAATGGAAAAAGCACTTAAAAGGGGATATGCGCCAGATTGCTGACCGCACCGGCATTGATACTCTTATTGAATTATGGGAATGCTTTGGCAAGACCTCCGTATACTTTTCAGAAGAAATGCTTAATGAACTGCGTAAAGGATACATCCTAAGGTACTACAGGAAAGGCAATGTAAAAGAGCTGGCGCGCAAACTTGATGCAAGCGAAACATTCGTCTACGAAATTGCAAAAGGAATAAAACGCAAAAAAAAGACACTCAACTAATTACATTCTTCAATTAAACATCCTGCATTCCAATACAATAATCATATTATAAAATTAATAATATCATTCTCCCCCGCATTGAGTTAAGGCGGGGGGCAGGGGGCGGTTGTGTCCCTGTCGAATGAAAAAGCAATTACAAGTAGAGTATCTCATCAATCAGCAGTTGTGTCCCAAACAAATGAAAAAGCCTGTACAAGCAAAGTATCAGGATTTTATCTTCAATAAATAAAAAAGTATATACAAGTAGAATAACCAGGATTGTAGCTTTAAGAAAAGCAAAAGCTCATGCAGGTATAATAAATTTATCTATAGTTTCAAACATGCTTTAACAGCAAGCCAGAACAGGGGTTCGCGTGCAAGCGGTACCTTATTCCAGCCGCGGTGGTCCCATTTATCTTTACTTACAATATCGCCTGCATAAAGAAGCTGTCCCAGCGTAACATTTCTGAATTGTGCCACAGCCATAAAACTTGCAGCTTCCATTTCAACACAAAGGCAGCCCTCATCCATCCTGGCGGCAGTTTTATTTTCAGTTTCCCTGTATATAGCGTCAGTAGTCCATGTTTTTGTTTTAATGTAATTTATCTTTTCCTCATTAAGAGTATCAATAATAGCTTTTAATGCATCGGCATTTGCACTTACCTCCCGTGAAGGCGGTAAGTAATGGTATGATACTCCCTCATCCCTTATAGCTGCAGTTGGAACAAGCACATTGCCGCAAGGAATAGAAGCAGAAAGCACACCGCATCCGCCGCAGACAATAAACTTTCTGCAGCCCAGGGCAATTACCTCCTCAAACAAAGCGGCAGCAAGTGCCCCGCCCATACCCGGGTGAAGCAGGTTAATTGTTTTTCCCTCAAACTCAAAAGCGTAAACAGGATGCTCACCAATCTCACTTGCCTGTACACTTACAACACGTGCATTATGCTCTTTTACTACCTTTGCATTAACATCGGAAAAGAAAGAAATTACACAATACTCCGAAATACCCGCAGGTTTTGCAACCATGTGCGGCTCAATAATCGCCTTTTCCGCCGGATCAAACTCCAATATAGGATAACTCAAAACACAAACTCCTGTTTAATTAAGCTAAAAGATAAAAAGAAGAAAGTAGAAACAGAAATCATTGAAAAACTGTCTGTTTTAGGATAATTCTTAATTCGCGAATTGCGAATTTGGGGAAAGAAGCTGCTGAAAAATAAAAACCATATTTGACAAAATTTTCTTTGTTAAAAAAGATGACAAAATATTTTTTGTCAAAACACTTGACAAAAAATTTTTTGTTAAGTATGTTCGCTTAAGAAAAACCTGGGGGTTTAAATGAAATTCAATACTATTACGGGACAAGTTGCAAGGGGAGATGATTATTTACCAAGGCCGGAGATAACCGGTGAAATACAAAATAAGCTGGATGCCGGAAGTAATTTATTATTAGTAGCGCCGCGGCGTGTTGGAAAAACATCTATAATGATGCATCTTTTTGATAATCCGCCAGAAAATACTATTGTCATCTATTATATAAGCCAGTCTGTACATAATGAAAATGAATTTTATAAAGGGCTTTTTAGAGAAATAACAAAGCGAATAGGGAAAATTGCAAAATATAAAAGAACTCTGACTGCCGGGATGAAACAGGTTATTAAATCAATAAAAGCAGTTGGAAAAAATGGAATTGGGCTGAATCATGATGCTGCTATAGATTATCATAACGAAGTTTTTATTCTGATAAAAAAACTAAAGGTCAAAGAAAAGCTGATTATACTAGTTGACGAATTTGCAGAAACAATTGAAAACATTGCGGAAAAAAAAGATGATGGCAGGCAAAATGCAATTCATTTACTGGAAACTTTTAGGGCATTAAGGCAATTGCCGGAAGCGCAGAAAAAGATTCAGTTTGTTTTTGCAGGATCAATCGGGCTTGAAAATATTGTTGAAAGCCTTGCCTGTATAAAGCATATTAATGATATAACACCTGTACATATATCTCCATTAACAAAAAATAAGGCTGCTGAGTTATCTGAAAAAATTATTGCCGGATCAGGAGCGGAATTTGGGGATGGATGTTTGGACTACCTGTTTGAAGCCGTTGAGTGGCTTATTCCGTTTTATATTCAATTAATTCTTGATGAGACTGCAAGAATATTAACCGAAAATGAACTAAAGATTATAACCAGCACCGAAATTAGCAAGGCAGTTAATAAAGTTTTAACTCAGAGTATTAACTTCAGGCATTGGGAAGATAGGTTAACATCGATTTTTAAAGATGCCGATTTAGTTTTTATAAAATCAGTCTTAAATACATTATCAAAAAACAAACATTCTACTGCTGCGCAGATTACAAACATTGCTGCAAAGAATGGTTTGTTAGATTCATATCATAATCTTCTAAATGTACTTAAACATGATGGTTACATAAATAATGATGAAGACCCTAAAATATATCGTTTTAATTCACCATTATTAAAAGAATATTGGAGAAGAAATGTCGCAAACTAAAAACAGTCCCTTGCTTTACAATCCGGCAATGCAAAGTGATGATGAAATAATAGCGAACTTTGTTATACGCCTTGATGAGTTCAGGGATCTTTTTGATGAGCTTAAGAAGAATAAAATGATACATCCGCCGCAGCATTATACGATACTTGCACAGCGGGGCTATGGAAAAACAACACTTCTTTTAAGGCTTCGGATTGAAGTGGAAAAGGACCCGGAGTTGAATAATTGGCTGATGCCTGTAATGTTTGATGAAGAACAATACGGAATTTTTAATCTTGCTAAATTCTGGGAAGAAATAATTTTTCGCATTTCAGACAACCCGGTGTTTTATGAATTATCAGAACAGGCTGAACAGGCAAATGATGAAGAGGAACTTTTTAATCTTCTTACAGAAGCGCTGGAAAATAATAACAAAAAGCTGCTGCTTCTGATTGATAATTTTGGTGACCTGCTCAATAAATTTTCAAAAAAAGAAGTACAGCGGCTGAGGGAAATATTTTTAACTTCACCCAATATTCGTCTTATTGGGGCTTCTTCTGTTATGCTTGAGTTGTTTTATGAGCATAAAGAGCCGTTTTTTAACTTCTTTAAAACTATTACTCTTAATGAACTTTCAGAGCGGGATACAATTGTACTCCTGAAAAAGCTTGCAGAAACATATCCTTCAAATGAAGCAGAGGATATTATTAACAACCAGCCGCAGAGGATTGAAGCTCTCAGGCGGTTGACCGGAGGGGTTCCACGCACAATAATACTACTTTTTGAAATATTTACAGATGATGATAACGGCAGCTCTATAAGTGATCTTGAAAAAGTACTGGATTCTGTAACACCGCTATACAAACACAGGCTGGATAATCTTTCCAACCAGCAGCAGGTAATTGTTGATGCAGTAGCACAGGCATGGGATGCTGTAAGTACGGGTGAAATAGCTTCAGTAACAGGGCTGGAACCAAAAAAAATATCAGCGCAGTTAAATCTTCTTGAAAAAAGCCAGTTGATAAAAAAAATACAAACATCAACTAAAAATAATCTCTATCAGTTGAACGAAAGGTTTTTTAATATTTATTACCTGATGCGTGCAGGCAGGAAAAAAAGCAGGAAAAAGGTTATATGGCTTACGCGCTTTTTTGAAATGTGGTGTGATGAGAAAACACTTAAAGAAAGAGTATTAAAGCATATTGCTGCGCTTAAGGAAAACAAATTGTCTGATAAACACACATTTTATATAGGCCAGGCACTCGCTTCAGCTCCCATCGATATGGAACTGCAGCACAAATTATTATCTGAATCAAGGAAAAACCTGGAATTAAAAAACAGTTCATACTGTAAAGAATTAATACCTTCACATATAGAAATTCTTAATACTGTAGAAAATAAACTTAGAAATAATGATTTAAAAAGTGCGGCAAAAATATTGTCTGAAGACGGCATCGAGAGTTCTGCTGTTTCATTTATAATTGGAAATACTTTTTATGAAAAACTGCATAATAAGGCAAAGGCAAAAGAGTATTATGAGAAGGCAATAGAAAAGGGGCATGTAGATGCAATCAATAATCTTGCTGTGTTATATGCTAATGAATATAAAGATAAGGAAAAGGCGAAAGAATATTATGAACTAGCAATAGAAAAGGGAGTTGTAGGTGCAATCTATAATCTGGCCCTGTTGTATGCTAATGAATATAAGGACAAAGAGAAGGCAAAAGAATATTATGCACTGGCAATAGAAAAGGGGCATGTAGATGCAATCAATAATCTTGCTGTGTTATATGCTAATGAATATAAAGATAAGGAAAAGGCAAAAGAATATTATGAACGTGCAATAGAAAAAGGGCATGTGGGTGCAATCTATAATCTTGCCATGTTGTATCAAACTGAATATAAAGATAAGGCAAAGGCAAAAGAATATTATGAGAAGGCAATAGAAAAGGGAATTGTAGAGGCAATCAATAATCTTGCCGTGTTGTATCAAACTGAATATAAAGATAAGGCAAAGGCAAAAGAATATTATGAGAAGGCAATAGAAAAGGGGTATGTAGATGCGATATTTAATCTTGCCGTATTGTATGCTGATGAATATAAAGATAAGGCAAAGGCAAAAGAGTATTATGAACTGGCGATAGAAAAGGGCCATGTAGATGCGATATTTAATCTGGCCCTGTTGTATGCTGAAGAATATAAAGATAAGGCAAAGGCAAAAGAATATTATGAGAAGGCAATAGAAAAGGGAATTGTAGAGGCAATCTTTAGTCTTGCCGTATTGTATGCTGATGAATATAAAGATAAGGCAAAGGCAAAAGAGTATTATGAACTGGCGATAGAAAAGGGGCATGTAGATGCAATCAATAATCTGGCCCTGTTGTATGCTGAAGAATATAAAGATAAAGAAAAAGCAAAAGAGTATTATGAACTGGCGATAGAAAAAGGTGATGTAGATGCAATCTTTAATCTTGCCATTTTGTATCAAACAGAATATAAAGATAAGGAAAAAGCAAAAGAATATTATCAACTGGCAATAGAAAAAGGTGTTCCAATGGCTATGAATAATCTGGCATATATTTATTATGAAGATAATATAAATAAAGAGGAAGCTTTGCGCCTTATAACCCGGGCAACATCAAAAGACAGTAATTATACTTGGTCTTTAACACTAATAGTAATATTATTATGGAATAATGAAACAGACGAAGCAATAAAAGAATATAAAAACCTTGTATTTACTGAAGAAAATATAAATGATTATATCCCGGATTTGAAAGAAGCTATTTTAATGTTTATTGCAAACGGGCAGTATAATTTTGTTTATTCTGTATTTAAAGAAAATAAAAACAATATACTTGACAGGCTTAAACCTGTATATTACGCCCTGTTAAGTTTTATGGGGAAAGAATATAACGATGAATACCTGCGCATGGGCGATGAATTAAAGCAAACAGTTGAAGAAATAAAAGCTGAAATTACCAGGCTGGAAAACAAATACTTTCCGGCATAACGGCAGCGAAAAACTTACCGGGCAGCCAATTAAGGCTGCCCGTTTTTTTTATATCTCAAACTCTTCTTCTGCAAGGTTATAGTTGCCGGTAAAATAGTTTTTGTTAAACTTTACCCCAATTTCACGTAATATTTTATCACGCTCAGCAAGCTGTTTGTCAACATCTTCAGGCAGGTACATTGTAAAACGGGGGATTGCAGATGTCCCTGCAAAGTTAAGCTCATATATCCAGTGGATAAGCCTGTTTATTTCACGCTCAATTATGCGCTTGTCTTTAAGCGCAAGGTGGGTTAGCATTGCCGCATGCACTGATGATGCCGCATAGGATGCCTTGGTCCCGACTTCCGTTGTAAGTGTCTGGGTAAGTATTGCCTTGCTTATCTCAGTGTTTGAGTACTCAGCTCTTTCACGGAATATCCCTGCAGATGAATTTTTTCCGGAAGCTTCTTTCAGCTCTACCGATGAATCATCCGGTATTATGCCAACTGCATCATTTACAAGCGCATCAAGCAGGCTGAGCAGCTTGTCCTGTTCCTGGGAGCCTTCACCCATTAAATTACGGGGGAGTTTCCCTATTGCCCATACCATACTGTATTTTTCAAGAAATGAAATCCACCACTTTTCTGATGCCTTTTTAAATGTTACCGGCCAGAAACATCTTGCAAGTACCTTTTCGCCGTAAGGATTATTGTATGCAGGTTTGTTCTGTGCAAATAAAAATTTCTTCCGGGGCAGTTTTTCTCCTTCAATGGGATTTTCTTTAGTCCTGAAACGCGGCTGGTTATCCTGCCCGAAGACAAACCATTCTGCCGGTTTATCTTCAATTGTAACAGGCATTATATACCCGTTAAGTTTCTGCCATATTATTTCAAGCGGCTGAAACCCGAATGCAGCTGCATCAAGCATTGTATCCATTATTCCGCTAAGGTTAAATTCTTCATTCCGGAAAAGCTGCTCAATAATATTGGTTTCATATTCTGAAGCGCCGCCGCGGTTTATCTCCCAGTCCATGGAAAGCACTGCAGCTTTACGCTGCTCCAGGCATGAATATACATGCGGGTCAAGCATAAGCTCACGGTAGACTTTTATATCTTTGCCGTTTTTTGCCAGTACCGGGTCAGGGTCAGGCAGGTAAGCCATAAGTGATGAAAAAAACTCAGATGAGTTCTGCCGAGTGGCTATCATTTGTGCAAGCCCGCTTTTCTGCTGTTCAGAAAAATTAACAGGGCTGTATGTGCGTGTTAAAATATTCTTCATAATTATTCCTTTTATTGAATTCCCAGGTTTTTAAATAACTGTACTGCAAAAAGTTTTGTATCAATTTTACCGCTGTATATAACATCGCCGTGACTGACTATAGTAAAAATCTTTTCCCTGTTTACATCATAGCTTTCAGTTATGTACAGGCAGTTGTTATTAATCATAGTATAAAACCCGCCGCTGTTAGTATTATGGCAGGTGCAGTCTTTTGTATGCCACCGGAATCCAAATTCTACCGGTGAAAATGATATTTGCAGTGATGACATATAACCTCTCCCATATAAGTTTAATTTCTTTATGTTTATTAATACCCGCTTAGCAAAGTCCCTGACTCTCTTCTTCTGTGCGATGTTACAACTATTGGCATAAAATCAGTCTGTGATGCATGCAGGGCAAGAGCCATTCCCCAGAACCTGTCAGCATGTCCGCTTACATCTGTTTCTTTTTCTGCCTGCAGCCTTACATTTCCTGCGGTTGTAAGTATTCTTTTCATTGAGTGAATATCTTCGCGCACATCTGAACAGGGAGGGATAAAAACAGACCTTTCTTCAAAACACTTTTTTGCATTGAATGCCATTTCAGTTCTTATACTGCCGGAAGCAAAATTTATTGCTTCAGTTTTGGCATTGCCAAATTTCTCAACTGCACGCTCGGCAAGCTGCATACCAAGGCCGGTGGAGTCAATACATACCCTGTCTGTTTTTCTAAGCGACAGCAGCCGGTACAATATTTCTTCCTGCACCCAGAACCTTGTTTTCTCAAGTATAATTATAAGCCGTGTAACTTTTATTGAAACAAGTTTTTCAACAACCCATATAACGGAAAGGTCTTTCTTTCTGCCTATATCATAACCAATATAAAGGCTGCCTGTAACCGGCAGGTTTTTAAGCCAGTCATTAAAAGCATTTATTTTACTCCATATCCACGCAGACTCCGCGTTATCCGGCTCCTTTGCAGATGAAAAATCACAGCCCGGCAGCTCCTGCCTTTCATTAAGCCCTTTATTAACAGCATAAAGTTTGTGTGATGAAAACAGTGGACAGTTACTCCATAAAATTCCTTCTTCCTCGCATGAGGCAATAAGCGGGTAATCCATAAACACATTTTTACTTGTCTGCGGCATGCAGCAGTATTCTTCAAGCCATGTGTATTCATCAAAACAGTCAGCCTTTTCCTGTTCAAGCCATTTATGCTTTTCTTCATCTGTAGCAGGGTGCCCCATAATTTTATCAAGCAGCCCTTCTTTAACGGCAGTAAAAATATCAACCACATGAAGGCTCCAGTTTGTACTGCCTGACTGCGCTGCCTGCTGGAACTTATAAAACTGGCTTTCGCCGTTATGTGTACTTAACATGCGTATGGGATATCCCCATGTAGCAACCGGCTTTGCCGCCTTCCACATCTGCACCGGATCTTTATGATGTGCAAATTCATCAAGTATTGTTTTCCCTCCCTTTGACCTGAAAGCCTTTGGGTTTGATGAAAGCGCATTTATTCTTGTCCCGTTCCTGAACTCTATAGAAAGTGAACGTATATCTCCCTTTTTATCTATCACAGATTCGCCCAGCATTTTCAGCCCGGCATCAAAAAACTTTGCCCACATTTCACAGTATAGAATATATTCCTTTGCAGCAGATTCATCAGCAGAAGAAAACCAAACAGCCGGTACCCGGTTATAAAGGCAGTCTTCAACATCTTCATAGCTCTGCACATAAGTACCGCCTATTCTGCGCGACTTTACAAATATTTTTATTTTGCTTCTGTCTGCAAGCCACCTCTGCTGGTATGGCAGAAAATATTTATTCAGGGGTGTTTTCATAATTATTGTTGTTGCCAGGTGTTGTAATATCTTCATCTGGTAATTCAGTTTCATTAACAGGATCAGTTTTAGTTTCTTTGTATATATCATCCGTAATAGTATTACCGGGCAGAACATCTGTATAACTTAATCCGGCAGCATCGGCAAATTCCTTAATATGTTCAGGGGTTATAACTGCACCATGTTTATTCTTTTTTGGCGGAATTATTTTTTTCAGCAGCACAAATGATTCAAGCGCTCTTTTATATGAACTTATAGTATTTACTGAAGGTACAACGCGGGCAATTGCCAGTGTGGTATTTACAAGTTTACGGGCATCTTTGTAAAGAGCCGTTTTTATTTCACCGACTTTCTTTTTCTTTTCCTCCCACTTGTTCTGCTCCATCCACCTGGCAAGCCTTTCAGAATCAATATTGCCTTTCAGCAGGGTAGTAATTTCCCCAATATTTTCAAGCCCGCCCATATACAGCAGTTCAGCTTGCGCATAAAAATGAAGCATGTGGGGAGTATAATCATCGTTTTCATTCTCGGTAACCAGGTTTTTATTATCCATGTTAGCCTCCGGGCTGCTTTTACATTTGGTTTGTTTCTTTGTCATAACACTGATTTTTTTATTTTACTTAACACAGCGGCTATTTTGTCAGCCTTTGTCTTTACCTCTTTTGTTTTCTCCCAGGTATCTGTAAGGTGTTTCATTTCAACATTAGCCCTGTTAAGCTCAAGCTCCGCAATGCTTTCATCAACATTAAGCGGATTTATAATGCTGTAAATAGTTATAAGGGAATTGCTTCCCTCAATTTCAAGCTCTTCAAGTTCTTTCTTTAATACAGAAAGTTCACCCTGCATTTTATATATATCATCCTGCTGCATTTAAGCCTCCTTATTTCTCTTTTAATACCTGGTCAAGTTTTCCTTCAAACCGCTGAAGTATGCCTGACACATAATTATTTAATTTCATCTGTTCATGTATTGTTGAAATAAATTTTTCAATAACCACCGAATTATCAGTCTTGGTTTCTTTTATAAGCTGCTGGTATTCTCTCTTTGTTTCTCTTACCAGCTCTTCATAATTATTAAGGATGGTTTCATGCTGTTTAATCATATACCTGAATGTAAACCACCATATTATAAACACTATAACGGCAATTCCCCCGTTAACTATATAGTCAAGGATTGCCGGAAGTGATTCATTCCCTGTTAACACCTGTGCTGCAGTAACAAAATCCATCATTATCATAACCAATCCTTTAATCAGTTAAACAAAAATTACTGGTGTGAAAATAAAACGGGATAATTCCCGGTTCTAATAGGCAGTGAATTATGCGGGTTTGTTTAACCGGCATTTCAAACCGGTTATACACACCCGTTTTTTCATAATGAAAAAACCGGCGTGGTTTACCGTCTGTTTGAACACGGAATTTTCCCCTGTTATGTTTCGCCCCGGAGTTTGATGATGATGTTATGCTTTGATGTATGCTTAAATACTGAATTAAAAAAATAAAAGGAGTCAGTTAATGGAAGGGATACTTAATAACACGAACAATAAATGGTGGCAGCTTTTTAAAACAGGCATTCATGTATCAAAAAACGGGGAAGAGTTTAATGCAGATGCCGGTAAAATAGACGAGATAATAGAAGCAACTAAAAACCATGCTTATGCGAATGATGAAATACCCGTGTGCATAGGTCATAAAAAAGAAGACTCTCCCAAATGGGGCGCATTTAAAAAAGATTCCTTTAAAAGAGCAGGAGAGTTCCTTATAGGCAGGTATGATTACCTGGTAAAAGAATTTGCAGAATGTATAGGCAGGAAAATGTTTGATAAAGTATCTGTTGCATTATACCCTGACCTTGCAATAAAACATATTGCTGTGCTTGGCGTGCAGGCACCGGCTGTTAAAGGGCTTAAAGCTATAGAGCTAAATGAACCCGGCAGTTCTGCCTCCATGTATGAGTTTGAGATAAATGAATCAGGCGAATATGATTTTGCAGGCAGCAGCAGTGGAAACATTTTATCTCTTCTTAACAATATTAAAAGTTTTATAGCAGGTAAATTCAGCCGCAGTGAAGCAGAAGTGGCAATACCCTCAGGAATTCTTAACAGCCTGAATAATATAACATCAGGTAACAACTTCTCAGAAGAAGAAACAACAAACAAAAAGGAAACATTTATGCCTGAACAAACACAGATGCAGGTCCCGCAGGAGTTTTCCGAAAAACTTTCTGCTTATGAAACAGAAATAACAGAGCTTAAAGGGAAACTTCTCGACAGCGAAATTAAAGAGTTTTGCGAATCCCCCTCAATGTCAGTCAAAATAACACCGGCATTAATGCCTCATATAAAAAGCATTTACAGGAATCTTTCTTCCGGAAATAATGAAATAGAATTTTCAGAAGGGGAAGGAAAGAATAAAAGGACAGTCAAAACCACCCTGGTGGAATCATTTAAAAAAGTTTTATCTGCCCTGCCTGATTCAGTTGAATTCAGTGAATATGCCTCAAAGGAAAAAGCCGGTATAACTGACGAACCTGACCTTTCTGAGTTTTCTGAAATGACTGTAAACGACGACAGTCTTGAGCTGCACCGCCGCGCATTAAAAATACAGTCCGCTGATAAATGCTCATACATAGAAGCATTAAAAAAAGCATCACGGCAGTAAACTGAAATTGTAATAAACATAAACAAAATAAATAATGGAGTAACAAATGGGAAGAATGCAGGATTTAAGAATAGTTGACCCTGTGCTTACTAACCTTGCAAGGGGTTATTCAAACGCAGCATTTGCAGGAACAGTATTGTTTCCTGTGGTTAACGTTAATAAAGAAGCGGGCAAAATTCCGCTGTTTGGTAAAGAAGCTTTTACTATTTACAATACTGAAAGGGCATTAAGGGCTAAGTCTAATAAAATTCCGGTTGAAACAAGAACATACTTTGACTATATGCTTACTGAACATGATGCCGCTTATCCGCTTGATTACCGCGAAATAGCCGAAGATATTTTTAATGCCCGCCAGTATGGTGCTTACCAGTCACTGCAGGTTATTATGAATAAGCATGAGAGAGTATGTGCTGAAATGGCAATTAATGTTACAAGCTACCAGCCCGGGAATAAAATTACTCTTACCGGTACTGCACAGTTTACCAGCGCCGGTTCAGATCCCATTGGTGTAATAAGGACTGCAGTTGAAGCCATACGTCAGAAGATTGCCAAGCGCCCGAATACAATGGTAATAGGCGCCGCTTCATTTAAGGCTTTGCAGGATCACACCTCTATTCTTGAAAGAATAAAATATTCAATGAAAGGCGTTGTAACTGTTGACCTGCTTAAATCGATCTTTGATATACCAAACATTGTTGTTGCTGATTCAATGTACCTGGAGGGAGGCGTATTAAAAGATAACTGGGGAGATAATATTATTATTGCGTACGTGCCATCGCCTCAGCCCGGCGGCGAAAGGTCAATTTATGAACCTTCATTTGGTTACACCCTAAGGAAAGCCGGTTACCCGCAGGTTGATACTTACCTTGAAGAAGGCGGCAAAATTGAAAACATAAGAAGCACTGACAACTTTACAGCAAGGATTCTTGGCCAGGATGCCGGTTATCTTATTAACGATACAAATGCATAGTAAACAGTTATTAACAAAACAAAACGGAGAAATTTAAATGGCAAAATTATCAAACCCGCTCGGCGCAGTATCAGTTCTTGCCGCATCAAATTTAAACAGGCAGGTATTTATTGGCTTTGACGGCAATGTATGCGCTGCAAATGCAAAAGCGCTTGGTGTAACTGAGCTTGATACAGCTTCCGGGGAAATGGCAGGTGTAATCTTTAATGGTATAGCTCTTGTTAAAGCAGGTGCAGCAGTTGCAGCAGGGGCTGCAGTGGTGTCAGATGCTTCAGGCAGGGCTGTAACAGCTTCAGCGCTTGCATTTACAATACCTTCCGGTTCAACAAACGTAACCTCCACATCGGCACAGCCTGCTCTCAGCAAATCAGGCTCTGTACTGCCGCAGGCAATCAACGGCTATGCTCTTGATGCAGCTTCTGCTGCCGATGAAATAATCCGTGTACTTCTGGCATAAGGATCCGTAAATGATGGAAGGCAGGTATTCAGCGTAATATTTATTAATAAAATAAATGAGACATAAATGTATTGCAGTTATTCAGACATAATAAAGTTCAGATCGTTAACAGAAATTATTGACCTTGTTAATGATGAAAACACTCCTTATAACGAGACAGACCTTAACAGCCCGGCAAATATCTGCAGGCAAAGAATTGATGAAGCTATAAAAGCTGCTGATGCCGAAATTGACGGCTATTTAAGGCAGAGATATACTGTCCCGCTAACTGAAGTACCGGCTCTTATAAAATACAATTCAGTTTCATTAACGCTTGAATACCTGTACTTCCGTAGGCTTCCTGCTTCCGTACCTGCTTCAGTTGCTGCTGATGCAAAAACAAAACGGCAGATGTTAAAAAATATTGCCGAAGGTTTTATAGGCATCGGCGCTGAAACTGCTGATTCAAAACCTGCTTCAGGCACATACAAAAGCAATAAGGAAAACACGGGACGCATATTTAATGATGACATGCTTAACCGTTATTAAAAAAACAATCACTTATTCAATTACGGGCACCCAAATATGACAACAAAAGAACTTAAACACCTGCTTGGCGCTGCAATATCCGCAGTACAGGAAAATGAGTTTGCGTCTTCGGAACAGCTTAAAGTAGTATATCCTTCAGTTTTATCTGAATATACTCCTGTTCATCCTGCGGGCGAATACCTGGTTGTATTTAACTCGGCACAGTACAGTAAATCAAAAAGTACAGGCTCTGTTATACAGGATAAGGATGTTCGTTTCTCTGTTTATACTGCCGTTAAGTATACAGGGCAGGGCAAAAGTCCCGAGGAGTATACTGATTTTCTTGAAAAGGCACTTTCAGGTATGCGCCTGCATGTCAACCGCGCTGATAAGCTTGTAATCGCCGAAAGTGTAAAGTTCGTCAAAGAAAAAAACAGGTACTGGTGGTATGAAACAGTATTCGTTTGCCCTGCTGTATTAATAAAAGAAGTGTATGAAATAAACAACCTGAAATAAAGAGGCAGGCAATGAATGAATTTAATAACCAGGAAAGATTTATAAAAGAAAATTATGATGCAGCAGTAAAAGTGCAGGTTGAGTACGGTGTGCCGCTTCAGGTTACACTTGCACAGTATGCAGTTGAAACAGCATGGGGTGAGCGCACTCCGCAGGGGGAAAATGAAACAACAGCTGCGTCTTCTGAAAAAAAGTTAAGGTTCAGGCAGCGGAAAGATGTTTTGTCAAAGGATGCACTCTATGATTGTTTCTGCCGGAGGGCATATACAATGAAAAGAAAATATCCTGTTGCCTTCCGTTATAAACGTGCACCTGATGAGTTTATAAAATCCGTACAGCGGGACCATGAAGAGAAATACTCTGACGATCCACAGTATACAAGAAAGATCATCTCAATTATGGCTTTAATAAGCCTGCTTGTAAATGAACTGAAATTAAATAATCAATCTAAATACGAAGGGAAAAGAAAATGAAATCAATATTTAAGATAGCTTCATTATTCCTGCTAAGTGCATTAAGTACAATATATGCTCAGGATAACTTCTGTATGAACGACAAACCGGACTGTATACCAGCGTCAGTTCAGAAAATTGTTAATGTGCCTGATGCTCCTGTTGTTACAATAGGAGTATCAGAGACACGGGATGCTGCCGCCCTGTTTTTCCAGATGTATGAATCATACATAAAAGCTTCTGCTGACGGCCAGGTAAACATATCCGACCTTAAATACCTGCTTGCGCCCGCTATGCTTCTTATCCCTGCTTTCTCAGGGGCATCACAAATAATACCGGAATTAAGATCATTAACAGATGAACAGATACAGTCACTCCTGCTTGTAGCTGATGAATATGAACTAGGGGAACATGCGCAGAGGGCAAAGCAGGCATTTAAAACACTGCTCGTAATGGCGCAGACATATTTTGTATTTGAAGCCGCCGCCGCAAAGTAGCATACCTGGCTGCATGCAGGAAATGTTCTTTGGACAATTATCTATAATAATACCTTCCCCCGGGAAGAAGCTGTCAGCACGGATATTAACTGTAGTCCAACGACCTGTTCTAAAACCCTCTCCTTACTAAGGAGAGGGCAGGGTGAGGTCGTTGGATGCAGGAATCGCAATAAAAAGGAAACCTGTCCCGAAGCAAACAGGTTGCAAATTCTTACTGGTTTTAATAGGTAAGCAGAAAGTAGTTCATTGAAAAACATATTAAAAGAAATCCTGAAGGGTTGTGAATATTCAAATATCCTGTTCTAAAACCCTCTCCTTACTAAGGAGAGGGTAGGGTGAGGTCGTAGCGGATGAGAAAAACCAAAATAAAAAGAAACCCGGTATCGAAGTCATGGTTTCAAAAACACAAAGGAAAATAATTATGCCGGACTCAAACAAAACAACAACACAAAAACCCTGGTACGAAAAGACATATAACAGCCTTGCCTCCTTCTGGAACTTTATGGACGGCAAAAAAAATAAAATTGGCAATGCAGCACTCGCGGTGTACGGCGTGCTGGAAACAGCAGTACAGATGGGTGTCTTTCCTGAACATACCGCAGCAGCAAAAGCTGTCCTTTACGCAGGTATTGCATTCAAGATTATAGGTATAACACATAAAGCGGCAAAAGGTGAGCTTTCTCTTCCTGAAGGATTAAGGAAACAGAGTATTCAGTAGCAATTACAGAAAATTAAAACAATAAGGAATAAATATGGGATCATTATATAACCCGGTAGGTATTTTCAGGCTGCTGTTATGCCAGGCAGGAACACTGGCAACAACACCCACAGGGCTTGTCTGCATAGGTTCGCGCGATGATGATGCAGCCTATACTATTGAGCCGTTTAAAACAACAAAAACGCGCGGGCGCTCAAACCGTAATAAGGAAAATCATAAAATATTTGCCCGCACAAAACAGGTAAGAATAAGGGACCTTGAATGGCTTTTATTCTTTATTAAAGGCGGGTTTGACTGCCAGTTTGTCGGTGAGCCTGAATCAGGCGCCGCTTCAGGAGGCGTATTTAACTGGCCGGCGGCTTCAAAACAAATGGGACTCGATTTTGTATACCGCATAACAGACGGTGTAAGAAACTGTGATATTACTCTTGAACGAGCTGATAATTACGAAGTATCAAAAGCCTTTATTGATATGGCAGATAGTTACTCATCTCTGCTTCCGTCAATATCTTCAAATGTAATATCAGGGGGAAATGAAAGAGGAGAAAATCTTGAAAATTACCAGGCTCCTTTCTTTTACCAGGTTAAAGCGCCAAACGATACTGTACTGTTTGAGGCTGATAATATTGTTAGTCGTTCATTTGAGCTTAAAACAATTTCAAACAAGAATGAAAACAATGTCTCCCGTGTAATTAGGCTTGGAGTTAAACAGGAAGTTACTCTTGATACTGTAAGAATATCTGACTGGGCAGCTCTTAAAAACAAAGCTCTATCGCCTTCGGTTATTATAAGAGAATACATGGATAACGGTACCAATTACGAAGAGTTTAACTTTGGCGCAAATGTGCTTTCACTCGAAACTTCAAACAAAAAGGGTGAAAACGAAGGTTATGTAAAAATATCAATTGAGGGGGAAGTTACTCTAAACCAGTTCTCATTTGGTTACGGCTCTTCCAACGGCGGTACTGCTGAAGATGAATATTCAGGCGGTAAAGCTACTATAAGCTAAATATAATGTAACATTAACTGAATTGAGAAAATTATGAAAGCAGCTAATTATGATTTTGTATTTGAAAAAAACACTGACTGGAGTTTTTCTATAGGGTATAATACCGGCAGTATAAATAACTATACGCCGGTAAATGTTTCCGGCTATAAGGCGGAGTTTAAACTATATAATAACAGGTACAGCGATCCTGTGCTTGTTTATAATTCAACAGAAGGGAAGATTGTGATAATCCCCGGTTCAGGCAAGTTCGAATTTTACATCCCGGCAGAAATAAACTCCGGTTACGATTCAAAAGAAATGTTCTACACATTTACTGTTACTGATACTCAAAACAAAACTGAAAGAATCCTTAAAGGCTCTGTTAAAATTGAGTTGTAAAGCTTTCAGCAGTTAAAAAAACAAATGGACATTATAATGCAGGATATACTTGTTATAAGCGAAAAAGAAAATATCATTTTAACAGTTGATGATGAAATTGTTGCAGTTGTTGAAAATGAAAATCCACTTGTGGTTGCAGTTGGCATACAGGGCCCATCCGGCCCCGCAGGCCCTGCCGGGAGCAGTATAGTATCATATACTGCCGGTGAGAACCTTGGCGGGCATAAGCTTGTAATCCTTAACAGCATGGAAAAAGCTTTATATGCATCAGGAAATAATATAAGCCATGTTAATAAAATTATAGGCGTTACTACAGGCGCTGCCGCAGTAAATACACAGGCTGAAATACAAACCTATGGCCAACTATATGAACCATCATGGAACTGGGATGTATCAAAGCCACTGTTTGCAGGAATAAATGGTGTGCTTACACAGTCTCTTCCTGCATCCGGGTTTATTCAGCAGGTGGCTACTGTAATTTCACCTGTAAAAATTTTTATAAACATACAGCCTGCAATTATAATAGCATAAAGCAGCCTTCTTAAATACTTACAATATATACATTTTATAAAATCAATGGAGATAAATAATGGCAGATAAATATTTAAAACAGGTAAGCGGGGTACTTACAGAAACAGAAGCTAAACAGGCTTCAACCGGCGCCGCTGATGCAGGTAAAATACCGGCTCTTGATTCTACCGGCAAGCTTGATAACAGTCTTATGCCCGTAGGTATTGCCGCTGAAACAGATGTTATGGCAGCAAGTGAAAGCCTTGCCGCTGGTGACTTTGTAAATCTGTGGAATTCATCAGGTATTAAAGCAAGAAAAGCAGATGCTTCCGTTTCAGGAAAGGAAGCTCATGGTTTTGTACTTGCCGCTGTTACCTCCGGCGGGAGTGCAACTGTCTACCGCCTCAGCCAGGGCAATACACAGCTAACCGGTATGACTCCGGGGGCAAAGCAGTTTCTTTCGGCTTCAACTCCCGGCGCCAGGACGGAAACTGCCCCTTCAGCTTCCGGCCAGGTTATACAGGTACTCGGTGTTGCTAAATCTGCAACTGAACTGATTTTTCATCCTTCTTATCCTGTTGTTTTAGCTTAAAGGAAAATCAATGCTTAAAAAACCAATGTGCATATATAACGGCGAATTAAAAGAGCTGCAGGCTTCTGACCAGTTAAGCGGTTATGAAAATGTATCAAATGATGCCCAGCTTAAAAGGGCCTCTGGCGACATAAATTCATTTACTGAAAAAACTTCTCCTGTTAATAATGATATTCTTCTTATTGAGGACAGTGAAGACAGCTTTAATAAAAAGAAAATTAAAAAATCAGCTATTGGCGGCAGTGGAGTGCAGACTGTATACAAACTATCAAATGAAACTATTACTTCAGACAATGTTTATCATAACGATAACAATCTTGTTACGTCAATTGAAGCAAACGCAGTGTACCGGTATGAACTGCTGCTTATGGTAAATCATGCCGGTGGTGGTACAGCCGGATTTAAAGCTCAGTTTTCAGCTCCGGCCGGAGCATCTGCATACTCGCATGTTTTCAGAAACGCAAACAACAATTCATCGTTTTATCTTGTTAACCAGGTTAACACGCTTATACTTAACAATGAAGGCGGAGTAATAACAGGTTCCGGCAGTTATAATGTGCTTAAAGCTAATGGTATTATCTTCAATGGTTCTGCTTCCGGAACACTGACTGTACAGTGGGCGCAATATACATCTTCTGCCATAAATACAATTGTAATGGCAGGTTCATATTTAATATTAAATAAGGTAAACTGATTATGATAAAGATTTCAAAATACCTGTTACTGGTTATGCTGGCAGTTATTCCTGCAATTCTTCCTTTATACCCTTCGGCCGCACTCCCCGGCAGAGGTGAAGAAGCCAAACAAGCTGACTCAACTGTAGTTGTTATAAATAATAAGCTCTCACATTATATAGCAGAAGCAGACAAAAACAATGACGCAATTAAAGTGCTTGAAAAAGAACTTGAACAAAGGCATATACTTGCAGAAAGGCTTAATGGCGCTGTTCTTGCTTCAAAAGAAATACTTAACAGTATTAATGCTGATTCATCTGCCGCCGCAGCAAAGGAGAAACAATGAAGAAAGAATATATAATTGCCGGCAGGAAATTCTGCATGAAGGATTACGGCGAGCTTACCGGGCTTGAAGAAGAAAAAATTAACTCCATTCTTTCTGCTGAAAACAATGGGACGGACTTTGAAGTTAATTTAAGCAGTTATGAAATATTTCCGCTCATTCTCATACCTGCCGGAAACATAAAAGCTTCGGAATCATTTGACTGGCGTAATATTAAAAACTGCCAGGCTGCGGAAATACTTGTTGATTTTATAGTAGAAAAAAAAACTTCACAGGATACTATGCTGAACTATATGAAAGAATCAATAAAGCAGAAGCTTCAGCAGTATTCGAATATGAAAGAGAATACGGCAGGTGTAAATCATACAGGCGCAGTACAGCAGCCCGCCCGGGTAAAGAGAAATTAAAAGAGCAGGAAATAAATATGTATTATTTTCTTACCGGGGGTGACCTTTCCAAATTGAATGAAATAAAAAGTAAACCTCTTTTATGGATACACTCTTTCCTTTACCTCAAACGGGTAAAACAGTTAAATGAACTTTACAGCAGGCTGCCGAATAAATAAAACCTGGGAGACATAATGGGTGCAACAGTTAACATAGGCGGAAAACGCAAAATAAGAATCAGGAATAAAGAACTTCTTGAAGAGCTTATTAAAGTGCTGTCACAATATGATGAATATTACAGGGCGAACAGTACTGCAGTAATTAATTCAGCGGGGGATAATTCTGGTGATAAAAACAGTCAGACAATGCCTGAAGGTATACAGGAAGGCCTTGCCGAAAGCAGGAAGACCGTGCCTTTTGGCAGTCCTGGTTTCGGAAGCTCAAATACAGCAGGGAATATTATATCTGCAGATTTTATAAATGCTGTGCAGTCATTCTTTAATGGAATGGATACAGGCGGTGCTGAAAGTAAAGGTAAAAATGAAAGTTCAGAAAACCGTGTTAATATTTCATTTGAAAGCAGTGCCGGGCCTGCATCTTCTTTTGAGGCTGCTGTTAATTATCCCGATGCAGCAGAGAAAAAAAGCGGAAAACAAAAAGTATTTCTGAATAATATTTTAGCTGAGCTTAACAAAGGCGTTTCCGGTTATACTGAATCAACCGGTAATGCATATAAAAAGATGTGGGAAGGGCTTATCAGCGAGGGGAAAAAAGTAAAAGAGCCCTGGGATGCATTATGGCTGTCGCTTAAAAACAGTGCAGTAAAAAGAATGGGCGAAATATTAAAGAATGCTGTTATTGATGAAATATTCTCTTCTAAACTGAAAAGCGGCAGTTCCGGTGGGTTGCTAAGTTCAATTTTTTCTGCAGTGGGCGGATTGTTTACCGATATATCCTCCGGTACTTCTAAAAAAATAACAGGAACAAATTCAGCGGGCAGCACAATTCCCGTATTAAATAATTATGTGGACGTGCCCGCCGGTAATGAACTTGTTAATTCATTCAGAAAATATGCAGACTCAGCAGAAAACTGGCAGCGTGAACTAAGGGTTGTAAATGACCTGTTTGAAAACAACAGGGGAATAAAAGCAGTTCAGGAATATTTAAGCAAGATAAAATCATGACAATACTATCATTTCCCAATCTTGTATTTCCATCCAAAACTATTTCAATGGAGATACAGATTAATACAACAGAGTCAGAAATTCTTTATCCCCGCCTTGTCAGCGCAGGAAGCCTTTCTATCGGCAACCCTGACTCTGCCGATGATGAAGATTCTATTCAGCCGGGCGAGCTTCCGGTTGTATTTCAGTTTCCGGTGGCAGAACAGGTAATACTGGGCAGTTTTTATCCTTCCGTTAGTGATGCGGAACAGCAGTATTATGATATACTTGGTAAAATAAAACAGTATGGCGCCGTGCTCGTACTATATAACATGCCCGGGCATACTATATTTTTTAAAGCTTCATTTGTTGATGAACTGATTGCCGGTGACAGCGGGACAAGAACTATTTCAATCCGCTTTACTGATGACCTGCGTTCATTAACTGAATCAAATCCGGGCGTTTCCACAGGGGAGTATAAGTATCTTAAAACTTATATAAAAGAACTTCTCCCGGGAATAAATGATGTCCATTTTATTACTGATTTCAGGTTCCGTTATAATATTGATAATGATCTTAACGGGCTGCAGTCGTATTGTTACATACACCAGCTTGGGGCATTAAGCACTGATGTTTATCATGAAAAGTTTATAACAAAAGGGGAAATACTGAAAGCGCTGTTAAACAGTTTTGCTTCATACGGCGTAATAAGCGCTGACAGGGACTTTTACATATTACCGATGTACTATAACAATGCGGAAATTAAACACCTTTCTGCATCAGTAATTGAAGGCGGCGGTGAAGTAGAATACGGAACTTTATATAAAGCTCTTGCCAACTATTACCAGGTAAATAAAGACGGTAACCGCGATATCAGGTATGTCCTGGGAAAGCATGCAAAGGATGAAAGGGCAAGAATATTCAATAATACAAAATGGGAAGATGATCCGGATATAAAAAAGATTACAACTCTTTTTGCTGCCGGTGAAGATATCCTCGTATTTAATGAAAATGAAACTGTAAGGAGAACCTGGGCAACAAATCTGTATTACATGGTAAATGAAGGGAACCCCCGCCGTATTTTTGCGAATAAAGTATCATATAAAAAAGCGGACGGTACATACAGTGAAGAAAAATCTCTTCACAAATGGGCAAGCTCACTTATATTTGAAAACATTTCAGGCCTTCGCAGGACACTTAAAGAAACGGTACCCGGAATAAACTATAATATATCTGATTATTATACACGGGAGGGGATATCATCAGTTTTCAGAGTGAAAAATATAAAATACGATTTTGAAAATGACCAGTCAGAGCTGCTTTTGCAGGAATGCGTGAATGCTGACCAGTATGTTGATACAAAAGTGACTGTATTTAATAAAATGCTCAGGGCATTTGATTATTCTGTTATAATTAAAAAGAAAAATGAAGATGCATCATTCAACTATAAGCAAACTGACGGCAGCATTCACACTACTCTTCCTGACTCTCCTTACCTTTCACAGGAACAGGTTACTATTAAGATAAAAAATGTCTATGACTGTAAGAAAAGCAGTGCTGCTGAATATGACGGAATAATGCTTTACATATCAGACAGCGAGTTAAATGTGTGGCTGGATGACTGGGTATATGTTATATATATAGCTGTTGGTAAAAACAAAGCTGTTACAGAACCTGCCTCCGCGTATCCTTCTGCTAATGATGCCAATGCCGACTGGTACCGGCTTGCATCAATTGCCGATCTTAAAATAACAAATCCTGATTATTACTATGAGTATACTGCTTCAGCAAAAAAGATACAGACAAAAAATCCATGGTGGATATGGGTGGGTATAAAAAGTTCTTCAGCACCCCTGTTTGAAAACATTCCTTACTATGGCCGCTGATGTTTATTCTAATTAAAAATATGGAAGTAATAATATGAGCTTAATCGGCCCCTTTTATAATGCAGTAAATGAAGATGAAAACATATATGATCTTGAAAATTTTACTATACCCGGGCAGGTTGAGCTTGGCGTAATTCCGGCAGAGTATGTGTTTGAAGAACTTAAATCAATAGTAACTATACCTGCACCTAAAGGCACAACATTTAAACTTGTAAACCAGGATGGGGAAGTAATTATCCCGGCAGGAAGACTTGTTGTTGACCGCGCTGTTTCTTCAACAGCAAATGTAAACATTAGAATATCTGCACAAACAAAACTAATTGGTGTGTTTGAGGGAAATACAGCTTCATCATCAGTTGTCTTTATCAAGAAAATTTTAAGAATACCCTGAATCAGACAGTTTAATTATCAGTTAAAATGTAAAATAAACAGGAAAGATAATCTATATGAATACAGGCTTTAGTAAAATGGAAATAATAAAAAATAAAATGATAATGCTTGCAGCAGCAGTTTGCTTTGTATACCTGCTATTAATCTTAACAGCAATATCTGTATATCCCCAGGCAAAAAATACAATAAGCAGCGATGGCACAACTGAAAACTGCTGGTATGTGGGGAGCGATTCTTCTGCAAAGCTGGGGGTAGGCATACCGCAGGATGAACCAATATCAAATATGTTAACAGTGCGTGATTCAGGTACTGCGGGCAGCCAGACATTTATCTCGGGTTGGATGAGCGGCTCCGGTTGGAAACTTGAACCGGACAGTTCATTAAAATACAGGCTTACTGTTGATGATATTACGGTAAGGGGAACAATGTCGGTATACCAGCTGCTTCTTAACCAGGTAAGGGCAACAAACGGAAACCTGCTTGTCACCTCATCTGCTGTAGTTGACAGTGTGGATCGAAACCGGGAATCATTCTGGACAGTGGATGTAACCGGCATGAACAACGCTCCATTCATGCCAGGTGATATTATATTATGCCAGGGGGCTGATATAAGCGGCGCCTCATTTGATGAAAGCGGGAATATATCTGACAATAACTATCTTGTTAAAAGGCTTGTCTTTGTTGTTACTGCTGTAAGCGGCAGAAGGGTGTATGTTGGTATACCTGCCGGCGCTCCGCTGCATAAAAGCAATATTAAAAAAGGAGATGTGTTCTGCCGTATAGGCAATACCGGTGATGCTGACAGGATGGGGCTTATCGGGTTGTTTTCTGATGAAGCGCATTCACCTTATCTGCGTGTTACAGATTCAGTACAGTCGTGGAGTGACTGGTCAGATTCTAAATCAACAAAGGTTCAGCTTGGCAGGCTTACCGGAATAAATGACCCTGATTTTGGCGGCCATCTTGAAGGCTATGGCCTGTATGCAAACAATGCCTATATAAAAGGGAAAATAATTGTTACAAATCCTTCAGATTTTTCAATTGATATGGCATGGGACAGCATCTCGAACAAGCCGGCGTACTTTAATGCACCGGCAGGAAAAGGGCTTTTTATCAGTGCTGATAATATGGGTTACTACAACGGAAGTGATTATCCATCTGAACCATGGAGGACTTACATGGATAATGAAGGGAGGCTGTATCTTAAAGGCCGTGGAGAACATTATCTTTCATGGAATGACAGTATATTAACAATAAAAGGAAATATTATCCTGGCAAATACAATTCCTGTACAGTCAGTTACAGGGCTTGGAAACCTTGCTTATAAAGATGTGCTTGGCATAGATGAAATTCCGGATGGTACACTATATGCGCGTGTACTTAAAACTGATATACAATCAGGGCATATTAAACTTAGTGAAGCCCTGGGTACAATTGATGATATTAAAAACGGGACTTATGCAAAGGTACTGTCAACAGAAATAAATGCAGGGCATATAAAAATAACCGGGAGTGACGGCTCAACAACAGTAATTGACGGCGGAAAAATTAAAGCAGGCTCAATTAAAGGGAGTGAAATAGCAGCAGGGACAGTATTAACTTCCAATTTAAGCTTTACGCCGGTACAGAATACAAATGTTGTGGCAAGCATTAATGCAAGTCAGGAGGGATTAAAAATAAGCGGCAACAAAATAACAATTGACGGAACCGTTACCTTTGCAGATGGCTATGATATAGCAGGCAAACTTGAACAGGGCGCTGCTGCCGAAGACATAAACAGCGGGACAACAACCATAAGCGGAAGTAAAATCACAACCGGTACAATTACAGCGAACAAATTGAACGTTGGGCAAATATCTTCTATCTCCGCTGACCTCGGCACAATAACAGCCGGGACAATTAATGCCTCAACAGTAAATGTTACAAACATTAATGCAGACAACATAAAATATGGTACAATAAGTGCAGATAGAATTGGAAGCCGCAGCATAACCAGCGATAAAATAGCCACCGGCACAATAACCGCGGAAAATATTGCAAGCGGCGCAATCACAACAGAAAAGCTAACAGCGGGCACATTAACCGGCTTTACAATTCAAACAGCTAATACCGGCCAGCGAGTTGTGATAGATGGTTCAACAAATAGAATAATGTTCTATAATTCTAGTGGAAATAATGCTGGATCAATATATGGATATTTTACCGGTTTAATTCCCGTGATATATGTTTCGGGTTATGGTGTTTGGGATGGCAGTTTCTCAGTGAAAACTGATTTAGATATTTCAGGAGCGTTTTATTCGGGAAATATATCTGGCGGATATGGATTCTCAATTAACACAGAAGGTAATATAATTAGAATTAATAATATTCCAACTTCTTTCCCCTCTTCACAAGGAGGTAACAATACATATTTAAAAAATGATGGGAATGGGAACTTATCTTGGTCCCCAATATCTGCAGCTAATAATTCGACAACAACTTCTTTATGGGTTGCTTCAACAATTGGGGGCGCTGCAACAACACAACTTAAGACCAGAACAATAAATATCGCGGGGGTCAATTTTTCTGTTTTAGTAAATCAATAATAAATTTTGTCTACTTTCATCCTGTAAGGATGACATTATTATAGAAGAATGAGGTAAACAAACTGGCTTGCCGTCAGGTAAGCTACAGAGAAACAGAATAGGTTAGTCAATCCATTCAAATAAATATTCATTCTTAAATTCAATATTAAATAATTTTAATAATTCTAGGTATTCTTCTTTAAATGTTATTTTCTTATGGTGTGACTCCTGATTTATAATATATTTTATAACGTTATCTATTTGTGAATGCGAATAAGTAAATACCCCATAACCAGTCTGCCAATGGAAGTTTCCTTTTGTCAGATGGTTTAAATTTATCCAAATTGCAGATTCTTTTTTTACGAGTTGAATTATCCCAGCTTCAGATTGAGTGGGCTTTTTACCGATAAATAGATGGACGTGATCAGCTGTACCATTAACAGCAAGACATTTATTTCCAAGATTATTTACAATACCGCATATATACCTAAATAATCTATCTCGCCAATCTGTAGAAAGTAAACATGCGCGATTCTGGACTGAAAACACAAAATGCACATAAAGCTGTGAATATGTATTTGCCATATATTCCCCTTTAATTCTGTTTAGTCTAATAAGTCATTTTATTCTGTGACGTTACGATGGCATACCTACGGCATGCAATTCATATCTTTATTGTTTTCTATAATAATGTCTTCCTTACAGGAAGAAATTATGATAAATTAGTTTATATTCAAAATGCTATTTAAGAATTATTTTTTATTCAGGAAAGTTTAATAAATTCAAAATAAACAAATTAACTGGGGATCCTTATGAAGACATTGTTTGCTATATGTTTATTACTTATTGTTTCAGCTTCTGGAATAACAGATACAACTCAAAATAAAACTATCAAAAGTGATTTTAAGCAAAATATAGATTCTATAAACACATATAGTATTAAATTCCGTGATATTCATAATAACAAGCCTGCTGGAGAGATTAGTGGCTATTCAACAGGAATAATTCCAGTAGTAAAAATAAATGGATATGGTGTATGGGGAGGTTGTTTATCTGTTACTGGAGATATTACTACAGATGGAACACTCTCTGCAAAAGGTTACAAAACTGCTTCTGGGGCTGTGGGGAAAACCTACACTGAGGAATTTGAAGATAAGCAGGGTAATTTACGTACCAGGGTCTATGAAAATGGACTGCTTGTCAGCTATAAAATAAATGGCGTGGAACAATAGGATTCTTAAAAACTGAAAGCAAAAAGATCAGCAAAATGAAGATAATTATAGTTACGCCCATCATTATAGTATATAAACCGCTCTAAAGAGCATATTCATTACACTTCTTATGAAATCAAATAAAAGGAATATTTCGAAAACTCGTTTAGACTTTTAGAAATATTCCTTCTATAAGCATTTCTGGATAATACTGTTTCTATATAAACAACAATACATCTATTTAACCGGAGGTATAAAGTGATTCCTTATATTGGTGGTAAATCCTACCTTGCATCGTGGATAATTTCAAATTTTCCAAAAGACTATGCACAAAAAAGTTATTGTGAGGTATTTGGAGGTGGTGGCTGGGTTCTGTTTAAGAAAGACCCCTCATATCTTGAAACATATAATGATCTGAATAAAAATTTGATTGCATTGTTCAAAACTATTCGGGATGACTTTGAACAGTTTCATCATAAAGCTCAATGGTCGTTGCATAGCAGAGAGATGTATGAAGAGGCCAGGAAAAAACTGAAAGAGGATAGGTTCATGAATGACCTTGAAAGGGCTTTACACTATGCCATAAGTAAAAGTCAAGGATTTTCATCAAGTCAGAGCAGCTATGGTTATTGTGTTACTGCTGAGAGAATATACTCCGGTAAATGGCTGCCTTTTATAAAAAGATTAGAAGTTATAAATGCCAGATTAAAAAAAGTTCAAATTGAACAACTTGATTTTGAAAAGTGTATAGAAAAATATGACGGAAAAAACACTTTATTTTACCTTGATCCACCATATATAGATAATGAGTTTTACTATAATTTATCCGGTGTAAACTTTCAGGCATCTGATCATAAAAGACTTGCCGCTATTTTAAAAAGAATTAAAGGTAAATTTGCCGTTAGTTATTATGAACATCCACTTGCCAGGGAATTATATAAAAAGTACCGGATTATAACAAAAGATGCTGTTAAACATAGCTGCGGAGTTACCAGAACCTATCGAAAACCTAAGCCTAAATCCGTAGAATTATTGATAATGAATTATTAGTACACAGACAGATGAAACCTGTTGTTATATTCAAAGTTCAGTAACAAGTATCACCGGGCAAATAACAAACAATTAGGTATAAATAAATTAATTTTAAATAAATTTAATGACATTAGGTTAAATCCCAAACTATGTTAATAACACACCTTATTTTCCCTAAAAAATTAAAAACACTCAAATGCTGTATGCGTTAAAAAATATTAATTTAACATTTAAGCAATAGCCTCAAATCGTTCAGAAAAATCTTGACAAATAATTAAAAAACCTTATTTTGGAATAAGCGTTTAAGTTAACGTTTAAGTAACTCCTCATTTTCTGCCGGGACTTACCCGGCGGAGCATTGCCTTCTATGTAAATCTATTTTCTGTACTCATTAAAAATATACTTTAATTACCTGGTTGAATAATTAATTAAAAAAACAAATGAACCGGTTCAATTTTACAAAATAAATGTTTAAATTTATTCCTGTATTTACGAGGATCGGCTGGTTGTATTTTACTTTCACTAATCCGGAAAAATAAATAATGCAAAATGGATCAATTCAGAATGAGAGTCTTCCCAGGAAAGTAATTGGGAACTACCGCTGGGTAATTTGTGCATTACTCTTTTTTGCCACTACAATTAACTATGTAGACAGGGCGGTTTTGGGCGTGCTTGCCCCGTTGCTGCGGACTGAAATTGGCTGGACAGATCAGCAGTATGGCATAATAAGTGCAGCATTTACGCTGGCTTATGCAATAGGTTTTTTGTTTGCCGGCTGGTTTATAGACAAGGTCGGTACAAGGCTGGGCTATACAGTATATCTTACAATATGGTCACTTGCAGCCGCAGCACATGCGCTTGCGAAAAGTGTACTTGGGTTTGGTGCAGCAAGGTTTATGCTCGGTATTGGAGAATCGGGCAATTTTCCCGCTGCTATAAAAACAATAGCTGAATGGTTTCCTAAAAAGGAAAGAGCACTGGCAACGGGTATATTTAACGCCGGTACAAATGTTGGAGCAATTGCTGCTCCCCTTGCTGTCCCATGGATAGCTATTAACTGGGGCTGGCAGGAAGCTTTTATATTTACAGGGCTCGCCGGTTTAATATGGATAGCCTTATGGTGGCCGGTATATCATAGGCCGCAGGAACATCCCAAGCTTGGGAAGGAAGAGCTTGCTTATATTGAAAGCGATCCACCGGATCCGGATGTTAAGGTACCATGGAGCAAGATTATTGGTGTTAAGCAAACATGGGCTTTTTCTATCGGCAAGTTTATGACAGATGCAGTTTGGTGGTTTTACCTTTTCTGGTTCCCGCTGTTTATGTTTGACAGGTTTAATGTTGATATAAAATCAATAGGGCTGCCAATGGTTGTTGTATACCTGCTTGCTGATGTTGGTTCTATTGGCGGAGGCTGGCTTAGTTCTTCTTTTATAGGGCACGGCTGGACTGTTAATAAAGCACGCAAAATAGCAATGCTTATTTGTGCAATATTTATTCTGCCTGTAGCTATGGCTCCGCGTGTTGCCGATCCATGGGTAGCTACAATTCTTGTTGGTATAGCAGCAGCATCACACCAGGGATTTTCAGCAAACATTTTTACATTTGCTTCAGACATGTTTCCGCGTAAGGCAGTTGGTTCTGTGGTTGGGGTTGGCGGATGTGCAGGCGCCTTTGGCGGCTTCCTTATGAATCTTGGTGCCGGATGGCTTAAACAGAATACAGGCAGTTATGAACTTATGTTTTCAATTGCAGGGCTTATGTATTTAAGTGCACTGCTTATTATGCACCTTATTGTTCCAAGACTTGAGCCTGCAATAATTGAGGACTAATATGGCAGCACAGTGTTATTTTGAAAGTATAACTAAAAAAGCAGATACTGATTTTAAATAACTTAGTATAGCAAATTCAGGGGACAAACTTGTCCCCTGGCCTCTTATTGATATTGGCAGGGTAGAATATACTATCCGCTGAATACCAATACGTTCGCCTTTGTTTTTAAAAAAGTTACATATTATAATTATTACCTGAAGAATATTAAATACAAAGTCAGGATTTTTAATATTAACCACTAACTCACAGACATTTTTATTATGAAACCATTAAACAGTAAAGATTTTGCAGGAGAAGACTTTTTATTACAGACTGATACTGCAAAAGAGCTGTATCATAAACATGCAGAAAATCTGCCCATAATTGATTACCATTGCCATATTCCACCAAATGAAATTGCAGCAAACAGAAAATTTGAAAATATAACCCAGATATGGCTTGCCGGGGACCATTATAAATGGCGTGCAATGCGTACTAATGGTGTAGATGAAAAGTACATAACAGGTGATGCTTCAGATAAAGAGAAGTTTCTTGCATGGGCAGCAACCGTGCCAGATACTGTCAGGAATCCGTTGTACCACTGGACTCACCTTGAATTAAAAAATCCATTTGGTGTTAAAGGGAAGCTGCTGAATTCAGATACAGCTGAAGAGATATGGAATCATTGTAATGCGCTTTTACAGAAAGATGAATTTACAACACAGGGATTGATTAAGAATTTTAATGTTGAAACCATTTGTACAACAGATGACCCGATTGATACACTTGAGTATCACAAAAAAATAAAGGAAGATGGATTCGGTACAAAAGTGCTTCCCGCTTTCAGGCCTGATAAGGGAATGACACCTGAAAACAAAGAGGGATTTTACCTGTGGTTTGATAAACTGCAGGAAATAACCGGTATAAGCATAAATACTTTTGAACAATATATTGAAGCTTTAAGAAAAAGGCATTCGTATTTTCATGAAAATGGAAGCAGGCTTTCGGATCATGGTCTGGATACTGCTTATGCTGATTATTATACAGCGCTTGAGATTAAAGTTATATTTGAAAAGATATTACAGAAAAAGGACCTGAATGCAGCAGAGCTTTCCAAGTTCAAATCGGCTATGATGTATGAGTTTGGCATTATGGATTATGAAAGAGGCTGGGTACAACAACTGCATATAGGAGCACAGAGAAATAATAACACCAGAATGTTCAGGAACCTGGGCCCTGATACCGGGTTTGATTCAATGGGCGACCTGAATGTTGCTGCACCGCTCGCAAGATACCTTGACAGGCTTGATACTGATAACAGGCTGGCAAAAACAATTCTCTATAATCTAAATCCTGCTGATAATGAAGTGCTTGTAACAATGGCTGGTAATTTCCAGGATGGAACAGTGCCTGGAAAAATACAATACGGCAGCGCCTGGTGGTTCCTTGACCAAAAGAATGGTATGGAAAAACAGATTGATGCACTTTCACATATGGGTCTGTTAAGCAGGTTTATTGGAATGCTTACAGATTCAAGAAGTTTTCTTTCATATCCAAGACATGAATATTTCAGAAGGATATTATGTAATGTTATTGGCAATGATGTGGAAAACGGCATCATCCCTGATTCAGAAGATATATTGGTTCCTCTTGTAAAAAATATCAGTTATTATAATGCAAAAAAATATTTTGGTTTTTAACAGAAAATAAATACATGCGGACACAATATAACTGTCCGCAGTATTGCTAACACCCCTGTTTTATTAAATTGCAATTCAAGCCTGGCCACGCATAGTTAAAGTTTATATTTCATTGAAATAGTATGAAGTAAAGAATTTCATTCCGGTAAAAAGAACATATAACCTCATTTCCTCTCTCATGGATTTATGGGAGAGGAGATTATTAAAACACAGGAGCGGGAAATTAAATATTCGTTTATAACCGGGATACTAATATTTTTATTTTCTTCTTTTTCAGTTTTAGGGATAGAGAATAACCAAACTGAAGCAGACAGTATAATAAGCAGAATAAAAACACCGGCCTTTCCTGAGCATGAGTTTAACCTACTGGATTACGGGGCAAAAGCAGATGGAAATACTGATTGTACAGAAGCAATAAATAATGCAATAAAACAATGTTCAGAAAAAGGCGGTGGTAAGGTAGTTGTTCCTGCAGGGGTTTTTTTAACAGGGGCAATACATCTTGAAGACAATGTAAATCTATATATATCAGATGGCGGAGTACTTAAATTTTCTACTGATCCGCAAAAATATCTGCCTTTGGTATTTACCCGCTGGGAGGGTGTTGAATGCATGAATTACTCTCCGTTGATTTACGCATTTGGCAAAAAGAATATTGCAGTAACAGGAAGCGGAATTCTTGATGGGCAGGGGAGTGAAGAGGACTGGTGGCCATGGAAAGGGCTGGCAGAGCATGGATGGAAAGAAGGCATGCCGGAACAATCTGCCGGGCGCACAAGATTATTTACAATGGCAGAAAATAATGTTTCACCGGAAAAAAGAATAATGGGTGAAGGCAGTTATTTAAGGCCTCCGTTTATACAGTTTTATAAGTGCAGTAACATCTTAATTGAGGGAGTAACCATTAAAAATGCTCCGTTCTGGTTTGTTCACCCGGTTCTTTCAGAAAATGTTATCATAAAGAATGTCAAAATTAATGGTGCCGGGCCTAACAATGACGGCTGTGACCCCGAAAGCTCAAAAGAGGTATTTATAACCGGCTGTGAATTTAATAATGGTGATGATTGCATTGCTATAAAATCAGGCAGGGGTACAGACGGCAGAAGAGTTAATGAAGCCTGCGCGAATATAGTAATAGAAGACTGTTTAATGAAAGACGGGCATGGCGGAGTTGTAATAGGCAGTGAAGCTGCTGGTGGCATCAGGAATGTATATGTAAATAACTGCGAAATGAACAGTCCTAACCTGCAAAGGGCTTTAAGGATAAAAAGCAATTCTTTAAGAGGTGGAGTAATAGAAAACATATATCTGAATAACATTAAAGTTAACGAAGTTAGCCAGGAAGTTATTCTTATAGATTGTTTTTACGAACAGGAGAATGGTGGTAAGTATTTGCCGGACATCAGAAATATAAATATTGAAAATGTTACTTCAGAAAAAAGTAAATATGCTGTGTGGGTGAAGGCATTCAAAGAAATGCCTGTAAGAGGGCTCTTTATTAAAAACTGTCGTTTTAATAATGTTGAGAAGAAAAATGTTCTGGAAAATACAGAACAGTTTAAAACTGAGAATGTTTATATAAACGGCGAAATACAATAAAACGTCAGAATGATATACATATATTTCGGTAATCTGTTTTTACTTCAATGCACAATAAATCAGAAAGACACAGGGACCCATAATTGAATTATACCCTGTTTTTAAGAGGCTAAAATAGGTATATTTGAAGACAGCTAATGCAGCATGTATTATATTCCCGCAGAAGGACACTTAATCTTTGTGGAAGGAACTGCAGATAAGAATATATTTTCCTGTTTTGGAAATAATAAGACATTGCTAAATAAAACGGCTGTTTAAGCAAGAATAATTATTGATATAATAAATGAGTAAGAGTTACCGCACAATAAAGCTGGAAGACCTGGCAAAAAAATTAAAAGTATCTACAGTTACAGTCTCAAAAGCTTTAAGAGACCATCCTGATATTTCATCTGCTACCAAAAAGAAGGTTAAGGAGCTTGCCGATAAACTTGGTTATATGCCAAATTATATGGCAAGGAATCTTTCTTCAAGGCATTCGCAGACAATTGGGCTTGTAGTTCCTAAAATAGCTCATTTGTTTTTTTCTTCCATCATAGAATCAATATATGATACAGCTTTTGAAAACAACTACGAAACCGTGCTGACAGTTTCACAGGAAAAAGCGGAAAGAGAAAAAAGGCACCTGCTTACATTACTATCAATGAAGGTAGACGGTCTGATTGTTTCCGTAACACAGGAAACAAAAGATTTAAGCATCTTTGAAAAGATAAAGCAGCTTGGCATCCCGATTGTATTTGTAGACCGTGTACCGGCTATTGAAGGTATTTTAAGTGTGACAGAGGATGACAAAGCCGGAGCTTTTTCAGCAGTTGAATATGCTATTAAGAAAGGTTATAAAAAAATTGCGCATATAGGCGGTTGTGTTGATATTAATATTGGCCGTGAAAGAAGTGAAGGGTTTACAGATGCTATGAACCACTATGGCATTGAGATTAACCAGGACTGGATAATTAACGAGGGGTTTGCAGAAGAAGATGGTTATAAGGGATTTATGAGGATATTTGATAAAAATAATTATCCCGAATATATTCTTGCAGATACTTATCCTATTGCACTTGGCATATATGCTGCGGCTTCAGAAGCCGGAATAAGAATACCGGAAGATATTGATGTAACATGCTTTGGAAACAATATTATAAATAAGTATACAAAATCCAGATTTAATTTTGTTAACCAGCCCGCACAAAAACTTGGCGAAGAAGCTGTTAAACTGTTATTAAAAAAGATTAATTCACCCGAAGAAACAGTACCCAGAAATATAAAACTTAAAACTGAATTACTGATAAATAACAGCAGGGCTGAACAGGAATTAATTGTATAGCCTGCCTATTCGAACAGTTTTCTTAATAAAACTACCAAAAGATTGTAATTTTCAGGGGCCGGGGAACAGCCTGTATAAAGGCCCTCTGTATTCACAGAACCAGGAGACAAAATGAAACTTATTGATGTAAAGAATATTCTTGAAACAATTTATTCTGCACCGGAAAATGAAGTAATATATGAACCGGAAAATAAAAAGTTATATTCGTACTCTATACATATAAAAGATAAGGCTATATTTTTTATTGTCAGTTTCAATGATACTAAGTATCTGTTTATATTAAGCCGCAATAATGATACAATTAAAAACAGCTTTGATGGTAAAATTGTAAAAGATGAAGACGGGTTTGATTTAAAACAATGCCGGCTTACAACTATAAACAGAAAGGCTCTTCAGGAAGTATTCCCTGAGACAAAACCTGTTACTATAGGGCTTAAAAATTCATTTGGATTTGGCGACAGGATTGGCGAAGCAAACGCCGGGCATTTAATAGCTTTAAGGAAATTTGACTTTATGCCAGTACTTGCGCAGCAGTCAATACGTGAATTAACCAGGACAAACAGGACTGCTGAAGAAGTGATGGATGCAGCAGTATGGGCAGTATTTCAGACCGGGTATTCGAAAGGCTTTGGTGCAGATGGTGATCATCTTAAAACAAAAGAAGATATTGATATGCTTGTGAAAGCCGGATATACATTATTTACTTTTGATCCTGGTGAATATGTAAATAATAATGCAGATAACTTAAGTACGGATGAATTAAAATCAGAGCTTGCAGGTTATCCCTGGAAAGAAATAGAAGATACAGTTGACGATGCACGCAGCCGGTACCTTGGCAAAAAGCTGGTGGTTGATAATACACTTGAAATAACGACTGATGAAGCAGGACTTTTAAGAGCATACTGTAAATACGGCAAATGTATAGCGCACGTAAAATCATTATACTATCATTTGAAAAATAAATATCCTGAGCATGATTCAGAAGTTGAAATGTCAGTAGATGAAACTGATTCTGTTACCTCGGTATTTGAACATTACTTTATTGCGACTGAACTAAAGCGCCTGGGAATTACATTTGTAAGCCTTGCCCCAAGGTTTGTAGGAGATTTTGAAAAAGGAATTGACTATAAAGGCGATCTTAAGCTATTTGAAGAAGAGTATAAAAAGCATGCTGCAATTGCAGCCCATTACGGGTATAAAATAAGCCTTCATTCAGGCAGTGATAAATTTTCAGTATATGAAGTTATTGGCAAGCTTAAAAAAGGGCTGGTGCATGTAAAGACTGCAGGAACAAGTTATCTGGAAGCTTTAAAAGTTGCAGCTATTAAAAATCCGCAGTTGTTCAGAGAAATTCTGGAATTCAGCAAAGGCCTTTATGACAATGAAAAGCGAACTTACCATGTATCGGCAGAACCGGAAAAACTCAAGCTTGCAAAAGAATATAAAAATGAAGAACTGCCCGGGTTGTTTGATTCCATTGATGCAAGGCAGGTTTTACATGTTACATTTGGCAGAGTACTTACAGAAAAAGACAGAAGCGGTAACTATTTATTTAAAGACAGGCTGATACATTGCCTTAAAGAACATGAACAGCTTCATTATGAAATACTTGTGAAACATTTTAACAGGCATATGCAGCCTTTTGTGTAGATTGCAACTATTATTATAAACAGCAAAAAAAGAATCGTTCTCTCCTAAACAGCAGTGCATCTCCGTAATGAGACATTATACGGAGACACTGCTTTATATCCCGCAAAAACGTAAACGAAATTCCTGCAGAAAAACAGCAGTGTACAACACAACTATTTTAAAACATTTATCAAAGGCTAAAAATTGGATACAGTATTATTTGATGACATAAAAAACAAAGTATGCGTAATAACCGGCGGCTGCGGAATTCTTGGCAGCGTTTTTGTAAAAGGGCTTCTTGAAAAAGGAGCAAAAGTAGCAGTTGCTGACTACAGGCTTGGAGATCATAAAGCCGGGATTGATGAAACCGGCAGTTTATTTTATGTACAGGCAAATGTACTTGATAAAGAATCTCTTAAAAATGCAAAAGAACAAATTAACAAACAGTTTGGTAAAATAGACCTGCTTATTAATGGCGCCGGAGGCAATGCCCCTACTGCAACTACCACAAATGAATTTCTTAAAAGTGCAGATAAGGATGAAATGCTTAAATCATTCTTCGGGCTTGAGCTTGATGGCTTCAGAAGCGTATTTGATTTAAACTTTTTGGGAACAGTACTGCCAACAATGGTATTTGCTGAAGATATGATTGAAAGAGGCGGCGTTATAATAAATGTATCATCAATGAACTCATTCAGGCCGCTTACAAAAATACCGGCATACTCGGCAGCAAAAGCGTCAATAAATAATCTTACACAATGGCTTGCGGTTCATTTTGCCAAAGTAAATATAAGAGTAAATGCTATTGCCCCGGGTTTCTTTCTCACAAACCAAAACAGGTTTTTGCTTATAGATGAAAAAACCGGCGCGCTTAAGCCGCGCGGCGAAAGTATTATTGCAGGTACACCAATGGGTAAATTTGGCGAGCCTGAAGATTTGCTTGGAACAATTTTTTACTTTGCTTCAGAAGCATCAAAGTTTGTAACAGGGGTTGTAATTCCTGTTGACGGCGGATTTAATGCATATTCGGGTGTTTAACATAACTATTTTTAGTATTTGCTGAATAGTTAGTTTTATCTATTTCCTCAGGCTGGCCGGGAAATAATTGTTTTAAAATATTCAATAAATATATAATTGCTTCACGGGAGTGATAGTGTGTTAATTTCAATTAATGCATAAAATGCGGTTATTACCAGATGGATTCACTTTGAGTATTGTAATTCAATATAAGGCCGGCTTTTTTTATTAATAAAAACATTTTGACTGGTTCGTTCAAATTAGTTAATTTTTAATCAGGCCATAAAATTACAATTAAATGATAATAACAAAAGAAGCTCAAAATGGTTCCTTTCTTACAAAGGAAGAACTAAAAGTGGCTCTGCTTGGTGTATTTGATATGCTGGGCAGCAGAAAAAGAGTTCTGGCTGTGCCCCCGGATATTACCAGATACCATTCCTTTGCAGGGTACCTTACAGAACTTGCTTATGAGTATTATGGAGACAGGCTTGTTGATGTACTGCCCGCCCTGGGAACTCATAATGCAATGACAGATGAAGAAATTAAATTTATGTACCCTTCAGTTCCACCGGAACTGTTCAGGTATCATGACTGGAGGAATGGTTTAAGCAACCTTGGCACCGTCCCTGCATCATATGTGAAAGAAGTATCAGAGGGAAAAGTTGATTATGATATACCTGTCCAGATAGATAAACTGCTGAATGAAGGTAATCATGACCTTATACTTTCGATAGGGCAGGTAGTGCCGCATGAAGTTGCAGGTATGGCAAGTTATACAAAGAATATATTTATAGGTACAGGCGGAGCAGAAGGAATAAATAAGAGTCACTTTTTGGGCGCGGCTTATGGTATGGAACGGATTATGGGGCGTGCAAAAACTCCCGTAAGGAAAGTATTCAATTACGGTGCCGACCACTTTACAAAGCATCTGCCAATACTTTATGTAATGACGGTTGTAGGAAAAGATTCTGACGGTAAGCTTGGTGTAAAGGGTTTGTTTATTGGTGATGAGCATGAGTGCTTTTATAAAGCGGCAGCGCTTTCGCTTAAAGAAAATTTTATTATGCTTGATAAGCCGCTGAAGAAAATAGTTGTGTATCTTGATCCTTCAGAATACAGAACCACATGGCTGGGAAATAAAAGCATATACCGTACACGTATGGCACTGGATGACGGCGGAGAGCTTATAGTCCTTGCGCCGGCTGTAAAAAAGTTTGGCGAAGACCCGGGTAATGATGCTATAATACGTAAATATGGTTATGTTGGAATAGATAAAGTTTTAGATTTAACAAAGAAAAATGAAGACCTGCAGATGAGCCTGGGCGCTTCGGCGCACCTTATACATGGTTCATCAGAAGGCAGGTTTACAATAACATACTGCCCCGGGCATCTTACAAAAGAAGAAACTGAGAAAGCAAATTTCAGGTATGGCGAACTTGAAAAAATGATGAAAGTATACAATCCTGAAAAAATGCAGGAAGGGTTTAATAGTATAAACGGTGAAGAAGTATTTTATATTTCAAATCCTGCACTTGGTTTGTGGGCGTATAAAAACAGGTTTAATGACTAAACTAATTATAAAAGGAAATAAATGAGCAAAGCTGATATTGGTTTAATAGGATTAGCCGTAATGGGCGAAAATCTTGTGTTGAATATGGCTAACCATGGTTTTACTGTTGCAGTATCAAACAGGACAACTGATAAAGTAGACCATTTTGTTAACGGCAGAGGAAAAGGAAAATCAATAATTGGATTTCATACTATAAAAGAACTTGCTGCTTCACTTAAGAGTCCCAGAAAAATAATGATGATGGTTAAAGCCGGCAAGCCTGTTGATGACCTTATTGAGCAGATTATCCCTTACCTTGAGCCGGGTGATATAATTATTGATGGCGGAAATTCACATTATCCTGACAGCACCCGCAGGACAAAATATCTTGAAAGCAAAGGCTTGTTATTTATAGGAACAGGCGTTTCAGGCGGCGAAGAAGGCGCTTTAACAGGCCCTTCAATAATGCCCGGCGGTTCAAAGGAAGCGTGGGAGCATGTTAAGCCAATTTTCCAGGCAATAGCAGCAAAGGTTGAAAATAATATTCCCTGCTGCGACTGGGTTGGCGAAGATGGTGCAGGGCATTTTGTTAAGATGGTGCATAACGGAATTGAATACGGCGATATGCAGTTAATAAGTGAAGCTTATATGATAATGCGCGACCTGCTCGGAATGTCGAATGATGAAATGCATAATGTATTTGCAGAATGGAACAAGAGCGAGCTTGACAGCTACCTTATTGAGATAACCGCAGACGTACTTGGCTATAAAGAAAACGGCGTTCATCTTATTGATAAAATACTTGATGCTGCAGGGCAGAAGGGTACAGGCAAGTGGACGGGAATATCGGCGCTTGATTTTGGCGTACCGCTTACTCTTATAGGCGAAGCAGTTTTTGCGCGTTCACTTTCAGCAATGAAAGAAGAAAGAGTAAATGCATCAAAGATACTGACCGGCCCGGCTGTATCATTTACCGGAGATAAAAAAGAATTTGTAAACGATCTTAAAAATGCGTTGTATGCTTCAAAGATTGTTTCGTATGCACAGGGTTATGTACTTATGAAAGCGGCTGCAAAAGAATTCAACTGGAATCTTAATTACGGCGGAATAGCGCTTATGTGGCGCGGCGGCTGTATTATACGTTCCGTATTTCTTGGTAAAATAAAAGAAGCTTTTGATGCGGCTCCCGGCCTTGATAATCTTCTGCTTGATCCATTCTTCAGTGAGAAGATTAATGCTTCAGAGAAATCATGGAGAAAAGTTATTGCACAGGCAGTTCTTAACGGCATGTATGTACCGGCTCTCTCAACTGCCCTTAATTACTATGATGGTTACAGGACAGAAAATCTTCCTGCAAATCTTATACAGGGATTAAGGGATTATTTCGGCGCACATATGTATGAAAGGACTGATAAACCGCGCGGAGAATTTTTCCATACAAACTGGACCGGCAGAGGCGGGGAAACTGCTTCAACGGCTTATACAGTATGACGTTTATTGTAATGGGAGTTGCCGGATGCGGCAAGTCCACAGTTGGTAAACTGCTTGCTGATACACTCGGATGGAAATATATAGAGGGGGATGAATACCATCCTGAAGAGAACGTAAAGAAAATGAGTTCAGGCATTCCGCTGAATGATGATGACAGGTATGGATGGCTTGTGTCACTAAGGACAGAGATTGAGAAAGCGAAAGTTAAAGGTGAAAGCATTGTGCTGGGATGTTCAGCCCTTAAAGAAAAGTACAGGATAATCCTTCGCAAGAATGATGATGATATTACGTTTGTTTTTCTTAAAGGGAGCTTTGAGATAATACAGCAAAGGCTTGAAAAACGTGCACATCATTTTATGAAAGCCGGAATGCTGCAAAGCCAGTTTGATGCGCTTGAAGAACCTGCTGATGCGCTTGTTTGTGAGGTGACTATGACTCCGGAAGAAATAGTTCATCACGTATTGAATAAAATGCACATATCTACCAAAGTGTAAAAATATACTTTTAATTATATTGCTGGTGTCTGAGGTTTCTTAATTACAGGGCGAAGTAAAAAGACAACCTCACTCAGCCGGCGATATATTTATATCCCTCGGTTTATAGCCTTTCTTAATATACAATTCAATCCAAAACTGCAGTCAATATTTATCCTGTTATCTTCTGCCAGGAAATAGCTCCCGGCAGTAAGAATAATTGTGCCTGACAGTCCGGCCAGCAGTTCTGACACGTAAAAACATAAATGAAGCGGATACCATGCTCTTTATATATATAGAGAGGGCATATAGGATATAAACATTTTACTGTCTTGCTGCCCGAATAAAAAAAAGCAAAATACAGAGCAAGGGATAAGATAAAAATAATCCCTTGCCGTATTTATAAATTTTTACCCTTCCGTGAAAACTTCATCCATATATAATTACCTGCGGTAATTAAAGAAATCAGTCCTGTACTTTAAGTACAATCTTTCCTTTGCCATGCCCGCTTTCAAGCCGCTTGTGTGCTGCTGCTGTCTGGCTGAGCGGAAGCACTTCATCAATAATTACCTTTGCCTGTTTTCTTTCAAACAATTTAGCCATTTCTTCGAGGCGTTTTCCTTCGCGCGTTAAAAATACACCATGCAGAGTAATATTCTTTTGATAGAAAAGGGAAAGGTCACCCTGCGGCGGAAGTATAACAGCCACCCTACCGAAAAATTTAGTATATGGAAGGGAGCGGGATGCCAGCTCCGGCCCGTAAATATCAAACACAGCGTCAGCGCCCATACCGGCAGTATCATCAAGGACAATCTGTGTTAAGTTTGCATCATTATAATCAAGAGTTAAATCAGCGCCAAGCTCTTTAAGCAGATTATGATGCTTTGCGCTTGAAGTGGTTATAACTCTTGCACCTGCAGCTTTGGCAAACTGAACTGCAAAACTTCCTACGCCTCCGGCAGCCCCATGTATAAGTATGGTTTCGCCTGCCTTAATATTGATACGGCGAATAACTGCATCCCACGCGGTACCGCCTGCAAGCGGGATAGCAGCCGCTTCTTCAAATGAGAGTCCTTTTGGTTTATGTGCAGCAATAGAAGCGCTTACAACGTTATACTCAGCATAGGTACCAAGCTGGTTGCCGGTAATCTGCGGAGTAAAGTAAACCTCATCCCCTGCACTGAAACCTGTTACGCCGCCGCCAACATCCTCGACAATACCAGAAGCGTCATAACCAAGCACAACAGGCGGATTAAGTTTTGCCCAGTAGCCGCTCTGCCGGATTTTTGTATCAACCGGATTGGTACCTGAAACAATAATCTTAACAAGAAGCTCTCCAATACCCGGAACAGGTTTTGGGATTTGCCTTTCTTCAAATAAATCAGCTTCGCCGAACTTTGGAGTTACCATAGCACGCATAATAATACCTTTTGTTTGTATGGGGAATTAGTACAAACATAGTAATAAATTGGGTTAATGGGGAAGGGGAAAAAGAAGTGGTATATGGACTCAGTTGCAATAAAAATAATGGCACGCTAAATTTTAAAGTGCAAGCAGTAATGTTTAGCCAAAGAAATAATTTGCTAATGAATATATGGAAGAGTAATTTATAAGGCAGCGATAACATTTCTTTAATTCAAATAATAAATAGTGGGGGAACTATGAAAATTCTCGTATTATTTTTATCCTTCTTTTTTGTTTATAACCTGAATGCCCAGGTAAAAAATTATAACTTAAAATATCTTGATAACATTAGTGTTGAAGTTTATCCCGAACAGGGGCTGATAGATTCGGAAACGCATCAAAGAATAGTTACCGAGATTAAACTTGCACTAATGAGCGCTGGCATTAAAGTAGTTACACCTGATGAAGCATCTGCCAGGTTAATTATTAATGTTGATGTTATTCCAAGCAAGATATCCGAACACCGGATTTATATCAGTTTTAATGTCTATGAAAATGTTAGTGCTGACAGGGAAAAAAGAGTAACTACAACAGCAATTACATATAACGACAACCAGTTTTTTACAGACAGAAATATTTCGCAGGCGGTATTTGATAAAATCCGAAGTGTTATGCTTATTAAATTTATTGAGCAGTTTATAGAGCAAAATAAATAGTGAATTGTCACAAATATTTACTGAATTTGTGACAAAAACGCAGAGAATAAAGCTGGGAACCATTTAAGAACAAAGAGTTAGAAGAATCAAAAAGGCAGACAGGGGTGTGCTGTTTTTATGACATTCTCTCTCCTACGAGATGCTGCTTAAGTAAGAAAAGTATTAGAAGGTTTGTTAAAAAGGTGATCCGGACAAGGTTGCAATTAGTATATATTTCCCCATTCCCCAATTTATTTATGCTTAATTTTTATAAAATTAACAAATCTCCGGCATTTCAAGCAAAAAATGTGGCTGTTATTGGGGAATTATGCCAGAAAGATATAATACCAATGGTGTTAAATTTGGGAATGCCCAAAATGGCTTAAAATGAAAGGAATTTTAGTGCACCCAGGGGGACTCGAACCCCCGACCAATAGATTAAGAGTCTACTGCTCTACCAACTGAGCTATGGATGCGGGGCAAAATTACGGAAATCCGGCACATTTTCAAAGACTGAAAGGGCGGGAAAGTTCAGTTTTTTAGCAGAAATTTAAATTATTTCTGTTTTGCATGGATTTTATGGGTTTTCTTTCGCTATGGCCCATTTTTAACTATTTTTAACCTCATTTTTTAAGGCCTTTATGATTCCCGCTGACCTTGTTGGTTATATTGCCGCTTTTTGCACCACTGCGGCTTACATTCCCCAGGCTGTTAAGGTCTATAAAACCAAACAGACCAAAGATATTTCAATTGGAATGTTTTTTATTATGGTAATTGGCCTCTTTCTGTGGCTGGCTTATGGGTTTATGTCCGATTCAATGCCAATTATATGGTCAAATGTTGTTACTATTGTTATAGCAGGCTATATATTGTTTATGAAAATAAAGCTGGATATCATAAAACCCAAAGCTGAACCTGCACAGATAGTTGAGGCAGAGTAGCCGTCTTCTTCGTTACAGGAAAGCTGCAAGGCAGTGTAAACTATTCTTTTATCTTTACAAATGTTTTCATTTCCTTCGCACGGTTTAAGATATCCGGCATCAATACTTTTTTATTTTTAAACAAATAACCAGCATGGTATTCTCTCCGGAACTTTGAGTAAAATTTTTCGTTAAAAACAGGTAACTGAAATATTCAGGAAGAATGCCTGTATTGCTGTGGCTGGTTTTCCGGAACGGAAGAAATTATCCTTGTCAGAATTTATTCAGTTTGCATATTTTTCATTGGCTTTTTATGCAGCACAAATACGGACGATTATTAAAAGCATCTTTATGATAAAAGAAAAAATGGCATACTTCAGGTTTTATGAGGAGCTTAATGATTTTCTTCCCCAGGGAAAAAAGAAGGTGAAATTTCAGCACACATTTATTCTGAGGGAATCAGTTAAGGATATGATAGAAGCGATTGGTGTACCGCACGCCGAGGTTGATTTAATTCTTGTCAACGGAATATCAAAAGGGTTTAACTATCTTGTTCAGGATAGTGACGAAATAAGTGTGTACCCCGTTTTTGAGAGTTTCGATATTACAGATGTGCAGCATCTTCGCCCCAGGCCGTTAAGAGAGCCAAAGTTTATTGCTGATGTACACCTGGGAAGCCTTGCCCGTTACATGCGTATGGCAGGGCTTGATACTTTTTATGAAAATACAATTAACAATTGTGATATGGTAAAATTATCATTAAGTGAAAATAGAGCAATACTTACAAGGGACAGAGAACTGCTTAAAAGAAATGATATAACTCATGGTTATTTTGTAAGGAGGAATACAGCAGAGGAACAGCTTAAAGAGGTAGTAAACAGGTTCAATCTTAAGGCAGAAGTAAAACCATTTTCGCGCTGTATGGAATGCAATACTTCATTCAATGCTGTTGATGAGGAAATAATTTCAGACAGGCTTCCGGAGAAAGTAAAATTATATCATGATACATTTTATATTTGCAGAAGCTGCAATAAAATTTACTGGAAGGGAAGCCACTACACAAACATGCTTAAGATGCTTGAAAAGTCAGGTGTGTACAATAGTAATTTTCCATTAATCTAAGGCCAGGGGAAGAGATATGTTTTATTCTATGCGGATACTGCTGGTGCTTGTTCTGTTGTTTTTAATTGAGTTTTATTTTTATAAAAAAACAAAGAAAACTGCAACCACACTTTTTCCCGGTGTCAGGTTAAAAAAGTTAAGAAGTTTTTTTCTTGTTATATACAGTGCTGTGGGTATTTATCCCGTTGTTATCCTGGTAATGTGGATAAGCAATGTTATGAATAGCTCACGCGGACGCATGCCGGAAAATATGCTTACAGATATAATTACATTTATATTCTGGGGCTGTCTTTTAATAATGCTGCAGGCAATCCTGTTTTTTATCATTATTGATATATTAAGATTATTTCTTATACCATTTTATAAAAAGCACAGGAAAATAATTGCATTATGGGAAGCGCGCATTTTATTTGTAATAATTGCTTTAAGTACAGTATATGTTCCTGCAAGAATTATTTATGATTATTATGCTGTTGATGTAACTACCATAAATTACTTAAATAAGAGCCTGCCTGTACAGTTAAATAATTTTAAACTTGTGTTTATTTCAGATATACAGGCTGACCGTTATACTAACCGGAACAGGCTGCAGAACTATATTAATAAAGTAAATGCACTTCATCCCGATATGGTACTTATAGCCGGGGATTTAATTACCGGCACTCCTGATTATATAAATCTTGCCGCAGAATATACAGGCAAAATAAAATCAAAATATGGCGTATACTCGTGTGTAGGAGACCACGACAACTGGGCTTACAGGGAAGATACTGAAAGAAGTATTAGAGAGGTAACCTCAGCGCTTGCCGGGCAGAACGTAAAAATGATTGATAACGGAGAGAGGCAGATAAGCGTTAAAGGGAGTGAAGTAAAAATTACATTTGTAACAAATACTTATGTTGAATCTGTCAGTCCGGGTATTCTTAAAAACCTGGCAGAACATAATAATACAAAGGGATTAAAAATATTCCTTACACATCAGCCGCGGAAAAACCTCGTAAACGCTGCGCGCGAACACGGGTATAATTTATTCCTTTCCGGCCATACACATGGAGGACAGATAACACTGCTTTTCCCGTTTTATAATCTTACTCCAACACTGGTTGAAACAAGATATGTTAAGGGGACTTTTCATTTTGGCAATATGCTGATGATTGTTACAAGGGGGCTTGGTATGTCGCTTGTTCCACTGCGGCTTAATTCAACGCCCGAAATTACTGTTATAAATATTAATGGTGTGGAGAAGTAAAAGCAAATCCCTCCCGGCTGAAGCTGTACCACACTTTGCAAAAGCATAGGCGCAAATTTAAGGAGCGGAAAAAGTCCTGTAAATGACAGAATCATAATAGGTCTGAAACAGGATTAAACGGATTAAAAGATAATATGGATTAAGGATCCTATAATATGCCCGGACTCGGACCATTCCGTTCCGGAAGTAAGAATAATTATGTTAGGTTTATCTGCAATAGAATGGATATTTGGGCAATAATTGCAAAGCCCGCATAGTCTTATCATACTATTTTAAGCTGTTTATACAAACAGGGATACCTTTTGCATTGTCACCGGTCAAAACACTTATAGTATTATCTTCTGTCATGAAATGGTTCATGACAGTCTGGTGTATTGTCTTAGCACTGTGAAAACAAAAATTAAGCTGACGCCCATGCTTTGTTAAAGGGAGACTGGTTTACAATAAGAGCGGTGGCTTACCAGACGGCAAGCATTCATGGCCGGGGATGATTTTCTATAATACTATCTTCCCTGAAGGGAAGAGGAGAAAATGGTAATGAAAAAAATAATAATACTTTTTTCTTAAACATTATCACCAGACAAAACATTTATAGTGTTATCTTCTGTCACGAAGTGGTTCATGATAGTCCGGACATAGATATTTCGCAATAATTAAGGGCGGGTTGGCAACAAGCAGTATGCAGAAATAAGCAAATCCCTCCCGGCTGGCGCCGTACTCCCTTTACCAAAGGGAGACTGGTATTGAATGCAAACAATGGCTTACCTGATGGGAAGAACAGGTAATGTGGATTGAATGGATTGATTATAAAATATTAATTAAGATTTTGTTTTCAGGGAACGTAAAATGTGCGTCCTCTGCATTTATCCGGAGAAGGTGAAAAATATCTTTGTATAATTCAGTGCCAGGGCAGGGTGCAGATGCATTTTGATTTTGTAAAAAGGCCTGCCCGGAATATTTAACTATAATATAAAGGCATTTAAGCTGAAATAGTGTTAACTTCCGGCAAATTAAATTAAAACAGCGGATGAAGTTTTTATTACTGTTTTTAATAAGTCTTAATGCATTTTGCCTGCCAGGCAGTATAAGTATGGCGCAGAAAGCCGGGGAGCCATCGTTTTCAAAAGAAATGCTGCAAAGGCACCTGCAGTTTCTTGGCAGTGATTTGTTTGAAGGCAGAGGCACAGGCGAAATGGGGGGGAACCTTGCTGCAAGGTATCTTGCACTGGAATTTGACAAGATGAAGCTGCTTCCTCCCGGGAATAATTCATCTTACTACCAGTATGTACCAATGCATGGCAGTACTACATTGCCGGAGTCAAAGCTGGTTATAACGGGGGAGCACGATACTACTGCATTAGCAATTGGCGCTAATTATCTTTTATACAAGGGCGGGGAACAAACGTTTATACCTGCGCCGGTACAGCTTGTATTTGCGGGTTATGGTATTGTGGCTCCTGAATATGATTATAATGATTACCAGTCGGTTGATGTAGAAGGAAAAATTGTTGTAGTTCTGGAAGGAGAGCCAAACTCTGATGACCCCGCTTACTTTGACGGGGAAAGGCCTACAGTTTACAGTTACCCGGAATCAAAACAAAGAATTGCAATATCACGCGGAGCAAGAGGCTGTATAATAATTCCTTCAATGTATACCAACTGGGAAGTACAAAAAAAGAACTTTGCTTTTGAGGATGTTACACTTGCATATTCAGTAACAGGCAACCTAAGCATACTTATGAACCCGGCATCGGCAGAAAAGTTATTTGCCGGCTCGCAGTACAGTTATGAAGAAGTATTCAGAATGCACCTTCAAAACAGGATAATAAGTTTTCCGTTAAAAACGCAGCTTACATTTAAGGGGGAATTTAAAGAGAGAGATTTTGTTTCGCCAAATATTGCCGGTATGATTGAAGGAAGTGACCCTGAGCTTAAAGACTCATATATTATTATTTCTGCGCACTATGATCATCTTGGTATAGGGCCTGCTGTTAAGGGTGATTCAATATACAACGGGGTTTTTGATAATGCTGCAGGTACTGCGGCGCTGCTGGAAATAGCCCGGGCATTCAGTGCGCTTCCGGTTCCGCCCAAAAGATCAATATTATTTTTACTTTTAACCGGCGAAGAAAAGGGGCTGCTCGGCTCAACATATTATACTGAAAATCCGCTGGTGCCGTTATATAAAACTGCCGCGGATATTAATATAGACGGCATTGCCTTATTTGACAGATTTAAGAGCATTATTGGCGTAGGTGCTGAGTATTCAACGCTTAATGAATTTCTTATTAAAACAGCCAGTGCCAACAATGCTGGTATTTCAGAAATACCTCCGCAGTTTCAGAATTATGAATCATTCAGCAAATCAGACCAGGCGGCATTTGCATCTGCAGGCATTCCATCCATACTTGTATCGGAAGGGATAGATTATGAAAACATATCAAAGGAAGAAGGGCTTAAACAGTTTATAAATTACAGTGAAAATATATACCACTCGCCCTTTGATGACCTGAATCAGCCGATGAATATGGATGCGGCATTGCAGCATATAAAAATAATTTATGATTTGTGCATTATGCTTTCACAGTCAGATAAAGCGCCCGAATGGTACCCGGGATCGCCGTTTATAAATGCCCGGCTTCGTTCACAGGCAGAGAAGAAATAACACTAACAACAAAAACGACACATGACAATAAAAAATATTATAACGTTAATTTTAACAGTACCTGTTATATATTTATCAGGGTGCAGTTTTAATACAGCGCCTGTTACAACTATAAGGATAAAAGGATCGGATACGATGCTTTACCTTACAAGAAATCTTGCTGAAGAATATATGAAGAGGAACCCGGGAGTATCTGTATATGTTGAAGGCGGGGGTACTGCTGCCGGTGTTAAATCACTAATTAAGGGGGAAATTGAAATTGCCACAGCTTCAAGAACGCTGCAGGCGGAAGAGGTAAAGCAGCTTGCAGACCACTACGGCAGTATTGGGATATCATTCACAATTGCCCGTGATGCTTTAAGTATATATGTAAATCCTGCCAACCCTGTTAAGAATTTTACAACTGAACAGTTAAAAGGAATTTTTACAGGCAGTATAACCAACTGGAAAGAACTGGGAGGTGAAGATAAACCAGTTACCGTTATTATAAGGTCGCCCAATTCCGGCACGTATTTATATTTTAAAGAACACATACTTGGCGATGATGCTTACCTAAGCAATGCAACAGTGTTAAATACAACAGAGAGCATAGTAGAAGAAATAAGCAGCAGCAAGACTGCAATCGGCTACGGGGGCATAGGTTATGGAGGAGAAATATATCATGCCAGGGTTAACAGTATTGAGCCTTCTGAAGATAATGTGAGGAATGATACTTATCCTATTGCAAGATATCTTCACTTATATACGCTTAATTCGCCAACAGGGAAGATTAAAGATTTTATAAACTGGGTTATGACTCCGGAAGGGCAGAAGATAGTGAAACAATCGGGATATATACCGCTGTTTGAAATGAATTATTAAAAAACCGGGTTACCAATATTTATATACAGGCAGCCCGGCTTTGTAAGTGATGACAGCATGTTTTAACTTCCTTTGGACTTATTCATTGTAAAACAGGTTAATAATTAAACTGCAGGAAATAATTTTACCTGCCCAGTGTCAGGGTACCTGATGAACCGGATACAACTTCATCCATAATGGTTTTTGCAAGTTTTTTGGCTTCTGAATCACTTGTATTTATCATATAGTCATGTATTGTTTTATAACTGTTGTCACCGCCAATTTTATAAAGAGCCATAAGCAGCATAACTTTTTCTTTTGAATCTTCAGCTTTATTAAGCTGTTCAGCAAGAGTGCCAACAAGCTCATTTATCTGGTAATAGCCGGCAAGGTAAACCGAGCATCTTCTTAACCCGTCATTTTCTGATTTTAAACCAACCTTCAGGTTGTTTATCATATTAACCTGCTTTTTTGCAGGAGCCTTGTAAAAAGCTTTTTCCTGTGCAGTTGAGTTTCCGGTAAAGAAAAAGAAGAATACAATTGCTGTTAAAGCTAATGCTGTTTTTTTACCTGTATCATTTAAGTTTTTCATGTTTCTATTCCCTTTAATGTTAAACATCTGTTTTAAGTGTATAATTTCGGCAGAAATTACCTGTTACCCTGAGAAAAAGAAGCGGTACTGCTTATTGTATATTCGTTTAGCATGCATTGTGCAAGTGTTCTTGACTCAGTATCTTTTCCTGTATTAACATATTTTGCAATTGCTTTTAAGGCTTTATCTTCACCAATCCGGTAAAGTGAAAGAAGGATTAGTTTCCTGTTTTTTATTACTGGTTCTTTATCGAGCTGGTCAATAAGTGCGTTAGTAAGTTCAGCAACCTGGTATTTTCCGGCAAAGTATGCAGAACTTCTTCTGAGCCCTTCATTATCAGATTTTATGCCTGCTTTAAGGTTATTTATCATGAAGGACTGTTTTTTAGCCGGTGCAGAATAAAACTCATCTGGTTCGGCTGATACTTTGCTGCAAAAGGCAAAAAGGACAAAAACTGCAAGAATAGCTGTTGTTAGTTTTGTGCTGTGGTTTAGTAATGACTTCATTATTTCCTCCTGATTTATAATATTAATTTCTGTATCAAACTTACCGCGGGTAAATGTCACATGTGTCAGATGGTGGTAAAGGATTGTAAAAGATTGTCACCATGTATTGCGAAGGAATGGTAAGCAGGGGTTATGTGCTGGTTTTACAGTTTCCCTGACGGCTGTATTTATTTACAGAATATTTAGAAACAGAGGGATGAAAAATGGAAAAATAGTTGAAAATAAGGGCATACGTATACCGCCGGATGGTTTTTGGGCCAAACATAATCCGAAATACCCTGCCATAACACAACAGCAGAAACAAAGGCATTTGAACATGATAATATTATGCTATATCCGGCACTCCCGGTGAGTTTTTATAATATATAAATGAAACTAAAACACCGAGTGTTATATTCAAAAAGAAGCCAAACAAAATCCCATCAATTAACATATATAATGGCATTGGAATAAGCCTGAACATATTAAAATGATTAATAACATTGCTGAATAAGGCTATATAAATTCCATATATAATACCGTAAGTATAATTTTTCCCCTCATAAAGCCGTTTGTAAAAAAAGACAAAGAAAAATGTCCACACCAAATCAAGAAGCCAGCCAATCCATAGCAAATTTCCGGCTTCTGATAAAGGCCTGAATATAGCAATATTATTCAGCCTGCCATAATGAGAATGAATGTAATTAAAAAACAGGAAATTCATTATTTCCATAATAACGTAAACTGTAAAGAAAGCAAGGAAAAATTTACTTTTGCCCATTTATGCCTCGCATGTATATATAGTGGTATGTTTAAGCCCTGCCTGCGAAACTAATTAGAGAAAGCAATATAAGCAAGCAGATACTGATGAGTAACAGCATTTATAATATAATTATTTTTTAAAGGATGGTTTCCATTTTAAATTTACAAGTATAACACCTGCAGTAATTATAATGCCGCTTAATATTGTAAGAAAGGTTATCTCTTCATTAAGAATAAGCCATGCAGTATAGACGGTTATAAATGGTTCAAAATAAATAAATGCACCTGCTTTAGCGTTATCCATTTCAGTCAGTGCCTGTGCCCATAAAACATAAGCAATTCCTGAACAAAAAACTCCCAGGAAAAGAATCCACAGCCATGATGTATAAGCCATTTCGGCAGCGTGCGAAAACATGCTTATGCTTAAAGTAAATGGAGAGAGAATTATTACCATGAATGAAAAGAGGTATAGAATAGTCATTAAGGGGGGATATGCCAGAGATACTTTTTTGTTTATTATGGAATAAACGCTCCACGTAAAAGCGCTTGCCAGAACCAGCAAATCGCCCTTATTGGAAATAAAGTCAATACCGGAAATATGCCCTTTGCTGATAAGCAGTAAAAGTCCGGTAAATGCAATCAAAATACCGAGTATTCTTATTACAGTAAGAGATTCTTTAAAAAATATAAACCCGAGCAATGCCATAAAGACCGGGGTAACCCCAATAATCCATCCGGTATTTGAGGCTGTTGTATACTGCATGCCGGTTACCTGTATCCATAAATGAAATGCAGCAACAAAGGCAAGAAGCAAAATGCCCGAATGGTTTTTATAGCTTATCCTGAAATCCTGCCTGGTTAATAATGCCATAACAGTAAGAAATACTACTGCAAACAATAGTCTTAACCAAATTAACTCAAGAGGGTGCAGCTCATTAAGCACCTGTTTGGTAGCAATAAATGAAATGCCCCAGAATGTAACTGCAGCAAGAGGTTTTAAATATGTCCTGAAAGAAGTTTTAATAAAAAGCCTCCCCGGCGGCAATATACTGCTTGCAGTGTATTAATACCGCCCGGTAAAAAAATACAAATTTATACTATAAGGATTTGTCAGTTTTCTTTGCAGATGAATAATTATCAAGATCGTAGTTAATAATTTTATCAGGCATATCAACTTTTGTAACTGCAATTCCTGATTGTGCAAAAAACTGGGTTGCCAGTGTATCATGAAAATCCGAAAAGACAACAATACGGTTTATACCGGCTGCAATTAAAGCTTTTGCACATGTGGTGCACGACATATTTGTAATATATGCAGTTGCTCCTTTAACGCTTACGCCGTGTATGCTTGCCTGTACAAGTGCATTTATTTCAGCATGATTAGTACGTACGCAGTGGTTGTCTACAACAAGGCATCCAACATCATCGCAATGCGGATGCCCGGGGAGAGATCCGTTATATCCAGTGGCAAGCACAAACCTGTCTCGTACAAGGACGCAGCCGCAGTGCATACGCGGGCAGGTTGACCTTTCAGATGCAAGCATAGCAAGTTTTAGGAAATACTGATCCCATGAAGGGCGATTATTATTCATGTTTCTTTATAAATTATATTTTGAGTTTTACTTAAATATCTATTTGTTCATTTTAAAAGAGTAAAAGAACTTAATGATGCTGCTGTCATCTATTTGTTTCTCAGGTGCAACAGTCTGCAGCCAGTACATAGCGTTTTTGTAAAAATAAACTTTTGCTGTGTTTACATAACCCATCATTCCGGCACTGAATTCTTTTAGTTTAACCCCGTCTTTTTCTGATGAACTTACATTGCCAATAATTTTTAATCCTGAAGCAGCTAATGAGTTTTTAAGTTCTGTAAACATTGAGTCAGCTTTTTCATTTGTAAAGGGCTCAGTGTTAAGATACCTTACAACAATATATATAATTCCGGTACCGGTTTCATTATAAAATACAGCGTCAGCCTTTGTATCAGCGAATTTTGCAGGTACCGGCAGTTGTGCCGCTTCACCCGGCATCTCAATTGAAAAGCCTTTGTCTGAAGGTGAATAAACCTGCCATGGAGTACCGGAAATATCATCAAGATATTTTTTTGCAGTACCGGTACGAATAACCTTAACAGGGCGCAGTGAATAACCTTTCTTTTTAAGCAGTGATATTACCCCTTCTTTCCCGGGAAGATGAGCAGCGCCAATAGCAGCAAAAAGTGAATGTTCTCCGGCAAATTTGCTTATTGCATCGGCCATTTTATAATTTCTTTTTGTAAGGAACCTGCTTTCAATATCTGCTGATTTAGACATTTCAGAAGATACAAGCTTTTCAATTTTTTTCAGGTCATTATTATAATAGGCTTCAGCCAGTTCTTCGTACAGGTTTTTCACCTTTGCAGAATCTTCATTTATAATCTCAAGCAGGATATCTTTTTTATCTTTTTCGCTTAAATTGTTAAACAGGCTTAACTGTTCATCAAAAGTTTCAATACCAAGAATGGTTTTATTTTTTGATTTTGCAATTCTGTAAAGATATTCATCAATAAAGAAAGGCATACTTCCTTTAAAATTATCCTGTTCAAGTAGAGTTGCAATAAAAGCCGGTTCTTTTACAGGCAGCGATTCATAGGTTGTGCCGAGTTTTTCTTTGATTATTTCTTTCAGCCGGTCAAAGTCTTTTTCATCAAGCAGCAATTCCGCACTTGTATAACTTTTAAGCCCTGTTATTAATTTGCTGGCAAAAAACTGGAGCGAATCCATATCCAGTTCACCTGCAAAGCTTTCGGTATTTTCAATAGCATTAAATACAGAGTCAGGCATATCAAAAAACTTTTCCTGTGAGCTGTGGATAGTGCCGTATAAATAAGACGGTGACTTTAACCCGTTTCCGCTTATTTCCCAGAGGAGGCTTTTATTATCCTGAGCCAGAAGGGTTATATTAATAAAGGCAAGTACAGTTAAAAAGTATTTCATGGTATCCTTGTTTAAAGCAAAAAAACAAATTTATGGAGAAGTAAAGAGAGTAAAAACCCTTTTTTACTGTAAATGGCAGGAAAACAGATAACTGATAAGTGCAATATTTACAGGAAATCCATATTTTTAACTTAAAAAGGGGAACAGTATGCGTGGAAACCTTTCTGCAGAACATCTTGAAACACTAAGATACTGGCTTAAATATGAACTTTCGGCGGGTTTACTCTTTTTAGTCCCATGGTTCAGCGCTATCTTTTTAATTATTATAATAATAGCCGCTGTTATTTTTACCCCATTTTTATTGAAAGTACTGTTTGAAGAAAAAAGGACAGGATGGATTATTGCTTTCTTTATAATGGCAATTCTGCCGGTCGTAACAGTGGCATTATTTTTCCTGTTTAAGGTTAATCTTGGACTGGTACCATTTTTAGCTTTTGTCCCTCTTGGTGGCTTTTATTTGTTCTGCTTTCTACTGAAAATATCAATAGATGACTGGATTTCCGAAAAAAGAGCTTATATAGAAAGGATTAATTATAAAAAGCCAGAGGTAAAATTTGAAGACCTCTGGCCACGCCGCTAAAATGAAGTGGTATTAAATAACAAATCATGACTGAGCATATCTTCCGCGGCAGCAGCGGGAAAAGCCGGAACGCCGCTGCTGAATAACCGGAAGTTATAATGCCTGTCAATATAAGAGCTGCCTGAAGCGACAAGCCTTATAGCATCATGAATTTTTGTACGTTCTGATTTTTTATTAACAATTGCAGTAATCCCGGAGTTTATCAAGCGAAGAATATAATCTGGTTCAGTACTGCCTGTATATAAAATTGTCCGGGCAGAAAATTTAGACAGGCGAAGATTTTCAGTAAAGCTTATTATTTCATTTTTATTGAAAAAAGCATCGTCAAACAGTAATAAATCCCCCGGATTTTCAATCATGTGATTAATTGCATCACCTGGCAACATAGAATAGCCGCTCACCAAAATGTCCTTTTTTGTACGAAAAAACGACTTTATTCTTGCGACTGTACCGGGCAGAGAAGCCAGTACGAATAAACGGACTTCCATAAATAGTTCCTTTAAAACAATATTTATCTTAATTTTTCCTGTCTTAAAGCGTAATAAACAGAAAAAAAAACTATTCCGCCTCGGTATAATTACGGTTTTTTTTCAACAGAAAATCTTAACATTTTTATTATTTTTGACGGCAAATTTCAAAAAAAATGGCTTCAGTTTGAAAAAAAATATTATAATAGCCGGCGGAGGTGCCGCTGGTTTTTTTGCAGCAGTTAATATTGCTGAAAAACTGCCGGAATGCAGTGTAACAATACTTGAAAAATCCGGCAGCCTGTTGGGAAAAGTAAAAGTATCCGGCGGGGGAAGGTGTAACGTTACAAACAGTATATCTGACCCGAAAAAACTTGTGGAATTTTATCCCCGCGGAAACAAGGAATTACTGAGCGCTTTTTACAGGTTTTCAACTAATAATACAGCAGAATGGTTTGAAAAAAGAAAGGTTAAGCTTAAAACTGAAGCTGACGGCAGGGTGTTTCCGGCTACTGACAGTTCACAAACCATAGTCGACTGCCTTATCAGTTCTGCCGAAAAAGCAGGGGTTAATATTATTACGGGCGTAAATATTAAAAATATTTTCCCGTCTGAGCAGGATGGCAGATGGGTTATTGAGTGCGGTGATAAAAATTTTCTTGCAGATGTGCTTGTTGCTGCTTCCGGTAATAATGAACAAATGTGGAAGCTGCTGCAAAATGCCGGGCACAAAATAGAAAAGCCTGTCCCTTCACTATTTACATTTAATGTTAATGACAGCAGAATTAAAAATATTCCGGGCATATCCCTTAAAAATGTTGTGGTTAAAATAGAAGGAAGCAAGATTTCTGCAGCCGGTGATATTTTAATTACTCACCGCGGGCTAAGCGGGCCTGCTATACTCAGGCTTTCAGCATGGGGCGCCAGGGAACTTTATAAAAAAGATTACCGCTTTAACCTTATAATTAACTGGATAAACAAAAAAACTGAAGATGTTAAAACTCTGCTTGCTGAACACAGGGAGAGTAATCTTAATAAAGTAATTTTAACAAATCCGTTATTTAATGTTCCTCTGCGGTTATGGGAAAAGCTTACCATGCATTCAGGGTGCGATGAAAAAATGAAATGGCAGGGCGCATCCAAAGCTGTACTTGCACACCTTGCTGAAGAGCTTACTGCCGGCTGTTATGCTGCTGCGGGTAAAAGTACAAATAAAGAAGAGTTTGTAACATGCGGTGGTGTTAATCTTAAAGAAGTTGATTTTAAAACAATGCAGAGTAAATTATATAATAATTTATATTTTGCCGGTGAAGTATTAAATATTGATGCAGTTACAGGAGGCTTTAATTTTCAGGCAGCATGGACTACTGCATGGATAGCTTCTGAAAGTATTGCCGGTTAGAATTTAAATGGAGGGATTGATGAACAGTACTTTTAAAGCCCTGGTAGTAAAAGAAGATAATGGAAAATTTATACGCAGTATAGAGCGGAAGAATATAACAGAACTTCCTGGCGGTGATGTTTTAATAAATGTAAAATATTCAGCGCTTAATTATAAGGATGCGCTGTCTGCATCGGGGAATAAGGGAGTAAGCAAACATTATCCGCATACGCCCGGTATTGATGCTGCGGGAATAGTGGCAAACTCAACTGTACAGGAGTTTAAAGAAGGTGATGAGGTTATTGTAACCGGGTATGACCTGGGCATGAACACACCGGGCGGTTTTGCTGAATATATATCTGTTCCCGCTGCATGGGTAGTTAAGCGTCCTGAAAAGCTTACATTAAAAGAAAGCATGATACTTGGCACTGCCGGTTTTACAGCGGCACTGTCATTATATAAACTTGAACAGAATGGACTTACATGTGACAAGGGAGATGTACTTGTTACCGGGGCGAGCGGGGGAGTAGGCTCAATTGCTGTGGCAATATTATCAAAATGCGGTTATAATATAACTGCCGCTACCGGCAAAGATGAAGGAGACTACCTTAAACAGCTTGGTGCAAGGAGCATAATTAACCGTGAAGAGCTTATAAACAACAGCGGAAAGCCTTTGCTTACGGGCAGATGGGCTGCGGCAATTGATACAGTCGGCGGCAGTGTACTTGAAACATTAATTGCCTCGGTTAAAATGTCGGGCTCAGTAGCCGCATGCGGGAATGTACTTTCTGCAAAGATTTCCACTACAGTATTTCCATTTATTTTGCGCGGCGTAAACCTGCTTGGAATAAATTCGGCGGAAACAAATTACAACCTGCGTACAAAGTTGTGGGAAAACCTGTCAGGTGCCTGGAAGCCTTCTGTGTTGGAAAACATCTGCACAGAACATTCACTTGAAGAGCTGAATAGTGATATTGATTTAATCCTCCGGGGAAAAACACGCGGCAGGATAGTTATTAATATGAATATCTGACAAAATATTAATTATGCTTTAACCCGGGAGAGTGGCTGTTTAATGTTAATGGATTCGTTTCAAGATTAAAATTCCCTATAAAAATGTACACTTCTGCCGAAGCAGATACAATTATATATTCTGATTTTATTAGGAAAGAGACTCGTGAGCTGAGGTTAATCAGGGCTTACAGTGGTACAAGTTTATTTTTAGAGGCAAAATTAAGAAGTATACTTTTGAGGTTTACAGGGTAAAATTATAGTTGTTGAAACCTATTTGGCTTTAAAGAAGAAGCTGTTGTATTTACCTGTTATATGAGAAAGGTAATTGTCCGGACAAGATGATAATGAGTTGTAATCATTGCCGGGAATCCCTTTTTCACCCTTGATAATTGAAAAAGGGATACAGGGATATGAGGCCGATAAACATCTGTTTAACAACAATAATGAAGCAGCCTGTTCCGATAATACCTGCAAATATATTCTGTCGTTTGTCTCCATAACGACCTCATCCCAAACCCTTCTGTTTATGAAAGCAGAAGGGCTTGTTGGAGACAAGTTTTTGATTGTCATTCTGTCTGTATTTTACCAAAAATAATAGTTTAAGAAAAGAGTTAAGAATAATCTTTTGCCTCTAAAAATAAATTTTTATCCTTACGGTAATTACCTGTATTTCAGTTCCGCCGGTTACAACAATTCAATTGAAAATTTCTTTTCTCTTTTATAGATTAAGATATAAATATGCGGAGATGCTATGAAAAATTTTTTATTTGTTGTTATACTTATTGCTTTGGCAATTCCTTCTTATGCTCAGATAAATGACAAAGCCTTTATTTCAGGAAGTATGGGAGCAAAGGTCGGCGGCGGCGCTGCAGATCCAACACTCAGGAATTCCGGGACATCTGTCGTTCTCAGCACTTCCTTTGGCGTCCCGCTTTTTGACAGGTTCATGTTTTACTCCCGCTTTACATACCAGTTAAAATCAGGGTATACTGCCAATGAAAACATTGCCGAAACCGGCGGCCTCCAGACAATTAACAGACTTACTGAAGTTAACGGTACTTTCAGCCAGCTTATTTTTAACGGCGGGCTTCAATATAATATTTACCTTGCTGAAGACCTTACTATGGGTGTAAACGGCGGACTTACTTATGCGCTTGTAAATCATAAAGCTTCACTTCCAAACGGAACCGTTTTACAGAAACTTGATAATGAAGGCATATTTGGCGGCTTTACAGGTGTAAGCCTTGAAAAAACTTTTGAAGACAGTAATGTATCACTGTTTGGCGAACTTCAATACAACTACGCAAAAAAGGATGTGGTCTATTTCCGGGATAAATTCAGCGGTGCTAATTTTACAGTAGGCGGAAGGTTCTACCTGAATTAATTATATAGGGATTTAAAATAATAGCAGTGGATTATATATAGTACCTGTTATTCTTAATCTTTCTCTTACTCCTCTTTATTCAGATTTTAATAACCCCGCTCCTGTTAAAGTTAAACAGGAGCGGATGGATATAATTATTATTTTAGCAAAATCATTTTTTTTACTTCAGTGTATCCATTTACAATAATCCTGTAAATGTATATTCCGCTTGCGAGAGTTGAAGCATTAAACTCAACATTGTATGTACCGGCTGATTTATATTCATTTACAAGCGCTGCTGTTTCCCTGCCAAGAATATCATACACATTAAGTGTTACCTGCCCCGGCTCGGCTACATTAAAGTAAATTTTTGTTACCGGGTTAAACGGGTTTGGATAGTTCTGAAGAAGGCTGTACGTTTCCGGCTTTGCTGCAGCCTGTTGAACAGCAGTAATATCTTTTATATCAAATACCTCTCCATAAATATTATACCCAAGGTCACCCTCTTTACAGTCTGACCACGTTACATAAAGTTTGCTGTTATTTTCAATCATACTGAAGCTTGCCAGCGCTGCTGTTGGGTTTGTACTTATGCGAAATGTATCAGCACATGCATCTCCATTTGTATTATATGAACGCAGATAATATTCAGTACCGTAACGGCTTAGTGAAAGAAACCTGTTGTTGTTTATTCTGTACAGACTGATGCCAGGAAGGTCCTGCCTGTTATATTTTAAGAATATCTTACTTTTAATTGTATCAAGTTTTTCATTTATAATTGTGCCGTATACTTCAGTAATATCCAAATATAGAACTGAACTGTAATTTAAATTTATAAATCTGTTATTGCCTAAATATTCTGCAGGAGGCTGATTGAATTTAACCTCTGAAATAATCGGTTCGAGTTCATTTGAGTATTTAACACATACCGCGCTGTTCACAAGCCAGAAACCTTCCTTGTCTGCTTTAAGTTTTATATTTACAGGTGTCTTAAAATCATACACAGCCGTTTTCTGTATTGTCCCATCCGATGATATTTTATACATGTGTGCACTGGTTCCTTCCCCATAAACAAGTATAAATTCATCTTCTGATATAATACTTACAGAGAGTGCTGATGCAAGGTTAGTGCCTGTATATATGACAACGCTGTCAATAATATTAAAATTTTCATCATATATAATATAGCCGCAAACAAGGGTGCCATAATCATCATATTTATACCATGCTCCCACACTTCTTTGTTCATTAAAAAACTCAATATCTTTATTTGGAATGCCGGCCTTTACCACCCCCATTGTACCATCTTCATTGATGATGCGCATATATGCCTGATTATTACTTACCCATATTGCCGCTGCTGAATTAGTGCCGCAGGAAGTTACACGGTAGTTTATTTCATTGCCTCCTGTTTCATCATCATTTACTTTTTGTTTATATCCTGTTGAGTAGTATTTATACTCATTCAGATAAATACCTTCCGATTCATCAAGCAAATAATAATACCTGTTATTGCCAGTATAAAAAAGTCCTGACAATATTTTTAGATTATCTGTTGACGTTACATCTTCAATTAAACTGCCATTTACATCATATCGGGCAAGATACATTTCTTCGGGGGCTTCCGCTGTTCTTACATAAACTGCATACTCACCATTACTTATATTTGTTATTCTCATATTTGCATGTGCAGCATTTGTTTTCATTGAAAGGCTGTCAATATTTCTAACCATGCTGCCTTCAATGCTAATATCGGTAAAATATAAATACTGGGTTTGCCTGCCGAACCAAACAAGCCTGTATGTTGTATCATTTACCGGAAAGGCTTCAAGATTATAGTCATCCTCATAGCCCCAAATGCCGTGGTTATTATATAATTCTTTTATTAAAAATGGTTGGGTAATAAGAGAATCGTTTTTATCAAAAACATATGCATACAAGCCCTTAACTGCTGTATCTTCTATTCCCTTAATCCATGCGCATAATAAGCCCCTGCCTGAAATAGCTGCAACAGTGTTTTTAACTGTAAAGCCGCCTTCGTACTGCTGCTGATTGGTGATGTGCCCATCAGTTTCTATCTTAATAAGTACACTGCCTTCCCCGCAGCTATTAACATAAAAAGCAGAAGGGGTGGCTGCAACTGATTTATTTCCTTCTACATAACCTGTCCCGCATTCCGGAATCCACCTGTTTAATATACTTTCGTTTAATATTTCTTTTCCTTCAGGATTATAAAGATGTGCGTAGGTATTAACGGAAGGGTAGAATAAAGAAGATAAAGTTTCCTCCTCAAGTACCAGCCTGTATCCGGTTGAGTTATAGTATATATTATTTGCAGGAATAGAATAATTCTCTCCAATCTTATTTCCATTCCTGTCATATTCCTGGACAAATGTATTGTAAATGCCCCTGCGGTTATCGTCCCACCTGGCAGTGAATCTAAGAGAATCACAGTATATTATATCCGGATTACTATGGCTGAAAGTTGATGGATTATTTTCTTCCCCGTTTATCTTAAAATCAGGTATTACAGGCTGTACCTGCGGATAAACACATAAGCATAACAATAAAACAAGTAATAACATTATTTTCATATAACCCCCAATATTATGCTTCTATATATTAGTATTTTTCCCCATTAAAAGCACATTAATTATTGCCAATAACATCCTGTAAATTTACCATGTTATAAATAATTATATCTGCCCGGTAAAGAACAGATATAGTTCATCCTGCTGCAATTATTGTAAGAACAATATGTTATATAAAATGTATTCTCGCAAGGCCGGGGTTAATGTTCAAGTATAACAGTAGAAATAAGTTAAAGGGGGGAAAGCGCTGAGAATTATTACTAATACAATTATAAAAATGTTATCTGTTCCGCTCCTGTTTTAATTAAGCAGGAGCGGATAAATTTAATTATTATTTAAGCAATACCATCTTCTTTGATTGTGTAAATGTTCCGGTGCTTATCCTGTAGAAATAAACACCGCTTGCGTAATTAGCGGCATTAAATATTACTTTATGTTCACCGGCGCCGAGTTCATCATTCACAAGGGATGCAACTTCTTTTCCAAGTATATCGTAAATCTTTAATGTTACTGCTCCTTTTTCTGCAAGTGTGAAAGAAATTGTAGTTGATGGGTTGAATGGATTTGGATAATTCTGTTCCAGTGTATATGTAAACGGAATAGCTGAATTATTTTCAGCATTGGTTTTGCTTGTTGATATATCCCCAATATAAGGCCAGTTTCTATAACCTGGTAATTTTGAACTAATACTATCACATTTTGTCCAGCTTATAATATTTGCGGGATAATTTGTATTTGAGCCAATACGATTAAATCCATCAGTATAGATACATTGTAGATAACTATGAGTATCCCAGTAATTACGTATGTTTTTATCAAATTTATATAAACCTGTCGAACCAGCATCCCTAACTTCCCATTCTGGATATTCTCTATTTGTTGGTTGAGCAGAATAACCACAACCATCATTGTATGCCCAAGTGACAAAATCTATAGTATATCCACTTGTACTGGTGGGAAGATTAGCCTCTGGCCAGATATTTTGCAGGTCTTGTCTTTCTCTCCATATTAAGTGTATAGGTGATCGAACTTCATTATATTCATTCTTAATACCTTGAGTATATTCATATTTGCCATGATTATCGGCATCCATAAACCAAGTTCCATTATCTATATTAACAATGATGGCTTGCTTCATAAAACTTAAATATGCTTTGTCTGTAATATATTGACTTGCTTTTGTAAAATATATGTTATTATATTGATTAATATAAGTGGGATTTATTTCGATCATATTATTTGTAATAATATCTTTATCTCCATTATAATTACTTGTTATTGCAGATGAATACTGTGATTGAGGAAGGATTGACTTATAAATCTCAAATTTATAATAAGTAATGCCACCCTCTGTTAAAGTTTCTGTTGCATTGTGATTATAGTAAACTTGTTCACATCCTAGATGTACGACTTGGTTTTTATTTATTGAAAGGACATCTTTATTAGAATACTCTATAATTTTCTGGTTCCATGCATTATACAAATCAGTAGATATTCTATAGCTTTGCAATGTACTTGTTGGAATATCCCAACCGATTAAATATAGTGCACTAGCTCCTCTATTATAATATCGGGTCAATTGTTCTGTCCAAAGTGAACAAAGAATTGCTGGCGTAGCTCCTCCATATCCTGGCTGATTGGTTTCAGTAGTAAACTCCATATTCTTAGCTTTAGTTGTAGCCCAGAACCGACATAAAGACCGTGCATAATCTGCAGAAAAATCAAAATTTTTCACATAAGTATAAACGTCAGCTGTATGAAGGCTAGTAATATATTTGTTTTCAAAAAGCGTTGTTGGGTCTACCCAACCTCTTTTTTCGATCCCTCCATCATATAAAGAACCAATTTGAGTCCCCATATTAAAACTTTTATCATGACATATTACAGCCAGAGCATCAATAAACAAAGATAATTGCTTTGTCCTAAAATTCATCCAATCTATTCTACCAATTGGGCAAATATAATTAGCCGTATTTAGCTCCTCCCAATTATACATTGACGGATTAATATTTGCAGTATTAAAATTAGTAAAAGTAGTATTCCATTTGGTATTTAATGTCCCTATTGTTTCATATATAGTTTGTAAATAATTAATAAAAGATTCCTTTTCATATGAAGAATAACCACACAATTCAGCATTTGGATATTCCTGTTCGTCGCAGGCACTAAATGTTGGGACAATTTCTTTTATTTTTGTTCTGGTACCTGATCCCACTGGATATAAATTATTTAGTGCTTGAACGACATGTGCTATAAGGTTTGTCATTCTATCTCTTGAGGTTGGCGATACAAAATTCAATGGATATCGTTCGTTTTCTGGTATAGCAGGGGAATCAATTCTGTGATCATATTTGTCCCCATTTTTCTTTATTTGAAAATCGTTCAGTGAAAATTCAGTTCCTATATAATCTGGTTTTCCTAGTCCCATGCAGATTCTTATATATATATCCATATCTTTACTAGCAATTGCATTTATACAATTAGTTAGTTGGGTAAAGTCATAACTGTTTTTTGATGGCTCAACTTGATTCCACAATATTCTGATACAAATACCAGTAGCATTCCAATTATCTTTTACTTCTGTAAGCCATCCTGAGTTTTGTGCATTCACAGTATTGGCTACAAAAACAATTTTCATATTATCTGAATAAGAGTAGTTACAGAATAAAATAAAACAACAACTGAAAATCGAAAGGAAGTTTTTCATATTAACCCCATATATTTTGCAAATAAATAAAAGTGGACCCCTATTACACAAGAAGTGTAAACTATTCAATATATGTAAATAACTTAGCTTAATAATACTACTAAAACAACACAATGTAGTAAAAAGCCAATAAAATATTTTCTTTAATTATATTCGAATATTATGCTATTGTATTGTTCTTTACTTTAAAGATCGGCTGGTATATTTCCGGCCAATCTTTTTTGTTGGCGGAAAATGTGAGGTGAAGATTAATAGTACTGCCTGTTCTTAGAGCAATTATTTATACTCTAAAAACAGGCAGCAATTTATAAGCCCAATAAAAATTTATTTAAGCAATACCATCTTCTTTGATTGTGTAAATGTTCCGGTGCTTATCCTGTAGAAATAAACACCGCTTGCGTAATTAGCGGCATTAAATATTACTTTATGTTCACCGGCGCCGAGTTCATCATTCACAAGGGATGCAACTTCTTTTCCAAGTATATCGTAAATCTTTAATGTTACTGCTCCTTTTTCTGCAAGTGTGAAAGAAATTGTAGTTGATGGGTTGAATGGATTTGGATAATTCTGTTCCAGTGTATATGTAAACGGAATGACTGAATTATTTTCAGTAACACCGTTTATTAGTGAAAACTTTGTACAGGCGTTTGTAAATGCCGTGCTTAACTGCTCCAGGCCAGGCGCTGCACCTATTGCAAACACAGTTTTATGTGAGGCTCCAGCCTCAATATCAAATGGGCCTTCAGATGTAACATTTGATATATCTCCCGGCCCGGCTGAGTCTTTTACAACGCCGCCTGATATAGCGCTCCACTTTTCAGCGTCACTGAATCCGTCGTAAATGCCAAACCCCGAATCACTGCCATCATTTAATATTCCGTAAAAGCCGTATGAATTAGAAGAAACAACTGCTGCTCCCACATAATTATCAGGGTTTCCGCCTTTGTGAAATACATAACCAAAGTTACCTGTTTTATCATAGACTGTTATGTCATTATCACCACTTCCGTTAACCATATCCCAGTCAAAAAATAAGCCTGCATACATATTGGTTATAGCAGTGTCTGTATTGTTTGTAATCTTATATTTAAGAAGTATATAATTATTGTCGGCTTCATTATTATATGAATATGATTCCATAGTTACTGTAACACCAAGTTTATTAGTTCCGGCGTTGTCATCATTAAAAACTGCAATTCCCTGCTGGTCAGCAATATCACCGGGAATATTAAGTTTGAATGGGTCAACCACAGAGAAATCATAATTCCTTTCAGAGCTGCCGCCGTTCCTTGCAGCATCAGATATTTTATTTGCTGATGTTCCCAGAATTAATGCCCCTTCAAAAATTGTATTTTCTCCATCAAGATAATGAAAGCCTTTACCTTCAAGATTTTCAGGGTAATCATTAAATCCAATTGCCCCATTACTGGTTAATGTTACAGTTATATTATTGCCAGACTGTGTTCCGTAAGTGGGATTGACTGTAGTTTTAAATAACTGGAAATCTGAGTAAGTACCGTCAGTATAATTCAGCGAAAACATGAGTTCTGCATCCTGAGCAATTGTGTCCGGAAGATAAACGGTGTACTTTGATGTAGAATTATCAAATGATTCCAGAGTTGTTTTAGCACCTGCTGAAAATGTACCGTTTTTAACTTCCGCATTACTGTTCATGCTTTGTAAAGCTATTGTAAGCCCGGATGTAGGATTGAGGTAATTTATAAACTTAACACTAATTGTAATTGTTTCCCCGGCCTCAAGTATGCCGTTTGCATTGCCGCCCGGTGCTTCATCACTAAAGCTATATTCAACTGCCCTTACTGCAACTGAATTTGTATTACTTAAAGCTTTATAAGCATTTATTCTTCCTGTGCCAAGGAGTTTTACATAGGAAGTATTTTTACTGTCTATATTATCTGTGTTAACCCTTATTTGTTCAGCTATTTGTTCCGGGGTATAGGAAGGAAACACTGATGCCACCAGCCCTGCAAGCCCTGCTGTAAGCGGACTTGCCATTGATGTGCCGGATAGAGTATAACATGAATCATCCTGAAAGGTAGAATATATTTTAACTCCCGGAGCTGAAACATCAACAGTTACTCCGTAATTTGAAAATGATCCCCTCTTGTCATTTGCATCTGTTGCAGCTACTGATAAAACACCGCTATATGCAGATGGATAATGGGCATCAGGTGAATTATCGTTACCTGCGGCAGCAACAATTAAAACATTATTTTGAACTGCATAGTTTATTATCTCCTGGTCAAGTGCCGAATAACCGCTTCCGCCATAACTGCAATTGATTATTCTTGCACCGTTATCTACAGCATAAATAATCCCTTCATTTCCATAAGAGATATATGGCTGGTTTGCTGAATTTTTTAAATTATCCTGTGCCACTTTTACTGGCATTATTTTGCAGTTATAACCAATCGAAGCAATATCGGTTGTATTATCTGTTACTGCTGCAGCTATACCTGCAACATGAGTCCCGTGATATGGAGCATCCTCCATCGGATTATTATCGGGAGTGCCTGTAAGGCCGCCAAAATCCCAGCCTCTTACATCATCAATATAACCATTGTTATCATCATCTATTCCGTTATCAGGAATTTCATTTTTATTTATCCAGATATTTGCTGCAAGATCAGGGTGATCCCAGTCAACACCTGTATCAACAATGCCTATAATAATTGTTGAATCTCCTTTTGAAATTTCCCAGGCAGCTTCAGCGTCTATCAGGGATAAGGCATATTGTCTGTACATGGCCGTATCATTGGGGGTATAATCAACGGGCCTTAAATATCTTGGCTCAGCCCATTCAACTTCATCAAGTGTTTTCAACTTTGAAGCCAGTTGAATTGGGTCAATATCACTGCTGTATTCAATTACAACAATATTATTTAAAGTACTGTTGTGTTTTGTTTCCACTGAAAGGAATTGCTTTGCCGCTGTTAACCCGTATGGCTGAACCATACTAATAACTGAGGGGGTAAGGTTTGCAGCCTGTTTCCCTAACCCGGTTGAGCTTTTATATTTAACAACCACTGTGTTTGAGAGATAAGCAGCATTACCACTTTCTATTACCCCGTTTGCGGCAGATACACATACGGGAATAATAATTAATAGTAAAACGGCAATACGGATAAATTTATATTCTGGCATTGGAATTAACTTTATAATATTAGGTATATTGATTTGGTAAGGAAGATAATTATTTGCCTGTTAATTATCCATGCAGTATTTAATAAAAAATCGGTCATCTTGAAACGCAAAAAAAATGAAGGGTTGTACTGGCTTAGAATAATATTTACTGCAAACGGGGGATTTTATTTTTTATTGGCGAGATTGTTATAATAAACCCCGGGCACGCCGGGGTTTGTTAAACTATAAAGATAAGTTCTAAAATGTAAAGAATGCAGTTATTGAAAAAACTCCATTCTTTAAATCAAGGTCAGTGCCTGAATCATCAACTGATGTAAGGCCAAATGTATATCTGAAATCAGCGCCAAGCTGATTATTAGGAGTTACCGGGAAGGCAATACTTCCGCCAAAAGCAAGGCCAAAGTCAATAGATGAAGTTTCATCATCAAGATTATTTGTTTGTGAATTGCCATTCTGTTCTATTTCGTATTCAGATGATACATTGAATGCAATTGAAGGGCCTGCATATAAAGCAGGATATATTTTACTGTCTCCTTCTATTGGTATTAAGAACTTAACTAATACAGGTATTTCAATATAGTTAAGTGAAAACGTTACTTTACTTCCGTTTCCATCTGCCTTTGCACCCTTCATTGAATATAATATTTCCGGCTGCACAGCAAACATGTGCGAAAACTGGTAGGTCATAAATCCGCCCAGTACCAGGCCGGTTTTTGAGTCCATAGCGTCAGCATCATCGCCATTGATAGTAGCAATGTTAAGGCCGGCTTTAGCTCCAAATTTTAACTGTGCAAAGGTGTTGGTACTTAATACTGAAATAAAAAGTAAAGAGACACAAAGTAATGCTATTTTTTTCATGAAACCTCCTTGAAAAAATGAGTGACTTTTGATCACTTTAGCAAATTGTGAACGTTAATTATTATGTTATGCCAGAATGGGATAAGTTACCCCATTATTAAGCCATGAACAAAAATCCCCTGCCAATATTTACTATCGAACAAGAAGAATCTTTAGTTTAATAGTTACAAAATACTTTCAAGCGCTTTCCTGCCAGCAGCAATGGTTTTATCAAGGTCTTCCTTTGTATGGGCAGTTGAAACGAACTGTGTTTCAAACTGGGCCGGAGCAAGATATATTCCCTGCTTAAGCATCTCATGAAAATATCTGCCATACAAGGCAGTATCTGATTTAACTGCTGAGCTAAAATCATTTACTTCTGTTTCTGTAAAGAACAAGGTAAACATTGAACCAATACGGTTAAAAGCAAAATTTTTACCGGCAGCTTTAAGATTTTCTCTTATCCCTTTTTCCAGATAAGCTGTTTTTTCTTCAAGCAAAGTATAAACGCCGGGATTCTCTTTAATATAACTTAACGATGCAAATCCTGCAGCCATTGCAAGCGGATTGCCGCTTAATGTACCAGCCTGGTATACCGGGCCTGCCGGGGCTACCATTTCCATTATTTCACGCTTACCGCCAAAAGCACCTACAGGAAGCCCGCCGCCTATTATCTTGCCGAATGTTGAAAGATCCGGTTCAACTCCAAGAACCTCCTGTGCGCCCCCCTTTGCCAGCCTGAATCCCGTCATAACTTCGTCACAAATAAAAACAATTTTTTCTTCACTGCATAAAGCACGGAGGCCATTAATAAACTCTTTTGCCGGCTTTACAAGTCCCATATTACCTGCGACAGGTTCAATTATAATTGCTGCAACATTATCTTTATTTGCTGCTACAAGTTTTTTAACTGAATCAAGATTATTATAATCAGCAACAAGTGTATCCGCTGCATTTCCTTTTGTAACTCCCGGGGAAGTAGGTATGCCAAGTGTTAATGCCCCTGAACCAGCCTTTATTAAAAAGAAATCTGCATGGCCGTGATAACATCCTTCAAATTTTATAATCTTTTCTCTTTTAGTATATCCGCGTGCTGCTCTTACAGCGCTCATTGTAGCTTCTGTTCCGCTGTTAACCATACGCACCATCTCAACAGAAGGAACAAGTTCAGTAATAAGCTTTGCCATTCTAACTTCCATTGAGGTTGGAGCTCCAAAACTTGTACCTGAATTTACTGCTTCAAGCAGCGCATTTTTAATAAATGCAGGGTTATGCCCGAACAGATGCGGCCCCCAGCTTCCTATATATTCTATATATTCATTACCATCAACATCATATATCTTTGCTCCTTCACCCTTCTCTATAAAAAGCGGATTACCGCCTACTGATTTAAAAGCCCTTACAGGCGAATTCACACCGCCCGGTATATATTGTTTTGCCTCTTCAAATAAAGCGCTGCTTTTTGTTGTATTCATGGTAGTATTTAGATTTTATCGATTATCAAATTTAATAATTTCTTTAAAGCAATAAAAAGCCCCTATAGAATAAAGCACTCAAGCAGGCTAAGAAATATTTTTAATAATAATAGTTAATGCAATTGTAACTTAAACACCTGCCGGGTTTCATTACCTAAAACGCGAATCCTGTGTTTAGGTAATAGCCCTCATCATCATCAGAAAAAGCAGCATAAGTTGAAACAAGCATATCGGGATATATGAATGAAAACCACAGTCCGCCGCCAAATGATTTATGCCATTTTTTTGATCCTTCCGGGAATGATGACATAAACACTCTCCCGGCCTCTGCAAAACCCGCCATACCAAAATAAATTGGTACAACAAGCTTAAACTGCGATAATAAAAACCGAACCTCACTGTTGGCAGCAATTGATGCATCACCGGCAAAGCGGTTTCGTTCAAAGCCGCGCAGCGATTCATAACCGCCAAGAAAAGCTGATTCAAAAAACGGAAAATCTCCCCAAATTTTTTCACCGCTTAGTTTAAGCGCCAGGGAGGAATACGGAATAAATGACAGCGGTACATATCCGCTTACACTTCCTTTAAGTTTAATAAAACTGTTCATATCTTTTTTGTGTGAAGCACAATATGCAGCAGAGGTATTTACCAGCAGTCCGGTTAAAGGGATAACTTCATTGTCACGCGAATCGTAAATAAAGCGTGCAGTAAAGCTGTGCAGTATCATATTACTGTAGCCGTAAGGTTTTTCATCTGAAATTAATGTTCTGTCGTCCGGGTCAGTATCAGCAAATAAAAACTTGTAGCCGGCATAAAAAGCCATTGTTGTATCAACCCTGAATTCTATTTCGGGATTTACAACAAGCTGCATTTGTTTTGCCTTATAATAATCCTTCCGTTCAAGTTCAGCGTACCGGTTAGTGCTGTTGCCAAAGCCAAAAAAGTTTACTACTTCAAGTTCAGAAGTTTTAACCTCAAGTGTAATTTTGTTATTATCTAATATAGAATAAAACTCACCTTTGAATCTCATCCTGCTTTTCATCGGCAGTGTTGCAACACCGGCAACAAGTTCCATACGGTACACGTAAGGTTTTGTCATAAAGCCAAACTCGTATAAAAGCGGGCCGCCGCCTATAAACAGGCCATCATCAGGATTCGCACCCAGCCATGGCTTAAATTTCCAGTCATGCCCCCAGGTTCTTTGCTGCGGTTCGTACTTTTCATAATCATCTTTTGGTTCGGGCAGTTCTTTATGCCTTATTGAAGTATTAGGGCCGGTTGTAAAATTTGATTTTTTCCCTTCATCAAAAAAATCAGTATAAACCCCAAAGCACGGAAAAAATGCTTTTACTTCTGAGCTGTCTACAAGTTCATCTTTCCCTTTATCTCCTGATATATATACCGGGATGCTGTTGTTCGTTTTACCTGTTACAACAGCTTTATCATCCCCGTCATAAAGCATAATGCGGATTTCTTTTGTATACTTTGATGTATATGTTTTATCAAAAAACGGCCCGCCTTTTTTATTCCCTGTTTCCTTATCCCTGTTATAAAGCCTCACCCTTACATTTTCATCATCAAGCCTTTCAACTTCAGCATATTCATCTTTGTTGCTTCCGCGTATATCAACATATTTTATTGTATTACAAAAAAATATTTCTGAAGCTTCCTTCAATCCGTTACGGCGTGATTTTAATGTAGCAATCAGTTCACTGCCTGCTTTAACATACATTTCTATAGGGAGCCTTTTTACTGAATACTCAATAAGTGAATCGGTAAGCCGGCTTACAACAACATTGGTGACAGAATCCCACTGCGCTTTGCTTATGCCAATAAGAAATCTTCTGTCTAAATGCCTTCCTGACCATGTAAGGTCTTCAATTTCAGGATAATCAGCAGAAAAGTGTTCAATCTGCGGGACAGCAATTGAGGCTATATAAGGAAAAACCCCGTCATACTTTGAAAATGCCTGGTCACGGTCACGTGGAATGGGGTACCACATTTTTTTGTCGTTTATGGTAAAGCGTGCCCATCTCCACTGGTCAGTGTGCCTGTCCCAGTCATTCAGAAACATATCAACAAGCCTGGCTTTTAAATACTCTGTAGCCATAACAGATTCGTCATTGTCTTTTTCAAACCTGTCGAACAAATCAAAAGTGCCGTCTATTTTTTCAGCGCCCGCAAAGGCAACATTATCTTCTTCATCAACGTCGGGATGTATTTCCATCATTCCGACCATGTTGGCAAAGTCTTTCCTGTATTCGCCAAGCGCTTCGTCATCCGGCAGAATGCACAGCACCGGTTCAGACTGCAGCACATTAACAGCATTTAATATAGGAACAACAACAAGCGCCGCAAGCGGGTTAGCAGAACTTATCTGGTCTTTAAGAATATCAGCAGCAACAGTTTCCTGCAATTCTTTTGGGAGTGTCTTTTTAGGGTCTTTATCAAGTGACCTGAACTTATACTGTATACCATGGGCATCTTTAAAACGGAGTGATTTGGTCTGGAATCCGCCGCCAAGTTTATATGGTTTAATACCCCCGGCAAATTTTTCAAGATTTATTACAGGAATTTCAATCGGTGTAGTCCACAAATCTCTCCAATGGTCACCAAAAAAGAAGCGGTGCCATAAACCAGCTTTATATTCTTCACCCGGAACAATAGTCTTTTTTCCCTGAATCCAGTCATTGGGTATAATTACCTGCTGAGTGTATACAGATGGAGCGAATACAACTGTTATCAGAACAATTAAATAAATATATAAATTTCTATTTTCTGTAATAATCATATAAACTGAACTGTGATCTTACTGCCTCCTGTGAAGCAGTTTTTTTGAATGGATTTGTCTGTCTTTTGTTTATTATTCTTGCTTTAACATTATCTTTTAGCTGGATATTAACAACAGACAGGAGTTGTTTTTTAATTTCTGGGTTGTATACCGGGAAACAAAGTTCCACGCGGCGGTTAAGGTTGCGGCTCATAAGGTCAGCCGAAGCAGCAAAAACTTTTTCATCACCACCGTTATAAAATACATAAATTCTTGAATGCTCCAGGTAACGGTCAACTATACTTACAGCCTTTATATTGCTGCTTATTTCCTTTATCCCGGGTATAAGGCAGCAGATGCCTCTTACAATCATATATATCTTTACGCCCGCAGCAGAAGCCTTATAAAGCTGTTTTATCATTTTTTTATCTTCAATACTGTTAAGCTTTAGTATTATGCAGGCTTTTTTTCCTTCCTGTGCGGCTTTGATTTCATTATGTATTAACTGGTTGAATGATTCCCGCAGGTTAAAGGGCGCTACCATAAGTTCGGAGAATTTTGGATTTTCCTCCCTGCGTGAAAGATACCCGAATATGCTTTTTAATTCAGCAGTAATTTTGGGGTTACATGTAAACATGCCGATATCAGAATATATCTTTGCAGTAATTTCATTAAAATTGCCGGTTGCAAGATATGAATAGTGTACAGTACCGGTATCTTCTTCTCTTTTGATAAGGCAGATTTTTGCATGTACTTTCATTCCGGGGAAGCTGTATAACACTTTTATCCCGGATTTCTCCATTTCGTCAGCATGAAGAAAATTAAGCTCTTCATCAAAGCGTGCTTTTATTTCAACAAATACAGTTACTGATTTGCCGTTTTTAGCTGCGCGGATAAGTTCTTCCACTATTTTTGATTTTGCTGCTGTCCGGTAAAGTGTAATTTTTATGGAAGTTACCCGGGGATCACCGGCAGCTTCGGATAAAAACTTTGTTACATAATCATAAGTGAAATATGGATAATGAAGAAGTATATCTTTTTCATTAATCGCATCAAATACTGATTTATGCTTATCAAACAAACTGCAGCTTAACGGAGGCATAGGCTCATAATAAAGCCCGCTGTCAGCCGCAGTATTTATATTTTCACTTTTTAACGAACATAAAATATCAGGCAGTGCAGACAAATCGTTGAAGTTATGATACCTCCCTCCCGGGTAAAGGTCATCTTTTTCAAGTTTTAATGCTTTTGTAAGATATGTAATAAAATCTTTTGGCATTTCCTTGTCATACAGGAACCTGCACGGCGCCCCGGTAGTTCTGTTTGCCAGTGATGATTTTATTTTCTCACGCAGGTTTCCTGAAAATTCATCATCAATATAAAGCTCAGCATCACGGGTTAGTTTAACTGAATACGATTCAATTATGTCATAACCCGGGAAAATTCTGTTAAGGCAGTATCTTAAAACATCGTCAGCAAACATAATATACTTATGTCCGTTTAGTTCCGGGAGCACAATAAACCTGCCGCATTTATCAACAGGAATTTCAAGCAGTGTAATACGTTTCTTTGCTCTTTGTGATGTGCTTCCAGCCCGTTTTATTCTTACTGCAAGGTAGATTGACTTGTTTTTAAGAAACAGGGATATATTATTCTGCTCTATCAATACCGGCTGTATGAAAGGAAATATCTTTGACCTGAATATTTCATCGATAAAGGCAGAATGTTCAGCAGGGAGATTTTCATTATTTATAATATGAATATTATTCTGTTCAAGCAGCGGAATTATTTCTGTCCTGAATACTCTTCCAAATTCTTCCTGCTGCCTGCCGACAGTTCTTTGAATCTGCTTTAATAATACTACGGGGTCAAATTTCAGTTTTTTTTGTTTTTTCTTTTTTAAATCAAGCAGGCTTCGCAGAGAAGCAACCCTTACTCTGAAAAACTCATCAAGGTTGGAAGAAAAAATTGCCAGGAATTTAATTCTTTCATAAAGGGGAACGTTAGCATCAGCCGCCTCCTGTAATACCCGGTGGTTAAATGAAAGCCAGCTTAGTTCCCGGTTAAAGAGCAGTTCAGTTTTCATCAGCGTTTGCAGTAAATTAATTTAAGTGTTTTTTAGGGTATTCAAACCATTGCAGTTTACAGGAATGCAGCCCGGTTTCATCCCATGAATCAACCAAAAGCTTAAGCTTAACAATGCCGGTAGTTGGAATATTCTGAATTTCCGTCCCTGACAAAAAATCAGACACATCGGTTATTCCGGGGTTATGTGCAAAGACCATAAGGCTTTTTATTCCCGGGTCAGTTTTTTTAATTATTTCAGTTATAGTATTCCTGTCAGCAAGGTATAAACCAGGTTCTTTAATTACTCCTGAACTCATTTTAAGTGTTTCAGCAAATATTTTTGCTGTTGTATAAGCGCGCAGAGCAGGGCTTGATATTATAAGCTCAGGCTTTTCTTTCATTTTTGCAAAAAGTTCAGCCATAAACGGGGCATCCCGTTTTCCTCTTTTGTTAAGCGGCCTGTCAAAATCATCAAGGCTTACATCTTTCCAGCTTGATTTTGCATGCCTTACAAGGTATAATGTTTTCATATATAATTAGTCAGTCAATGGGCTTAAAACGGTCTGCCCGGGATGAGTCATAACCGCTATAGTAAAAGCAATTACAGAAACAATAAGCCCATACATAAAAATGTTGTAACAAATCCGGAGGTACTTATATTTTTGGCCAAGCACTTTTCCCAGGTAATAAAAATCTTTTATCATGCTGCTGTACAGGTAATCCTGGTCATTCATCATTTCAGTCATGCCCCAGTGAAAGTCCTTAAGTTCCATTCTGAAAAAATTACCAAAGAAAAGCAGGTTGGCTCTCTTCTTTTTAATATCTTCAGTAGTAAAGGTGCCGAGGGTAACCTGCGGACGGGTTGCAATAATTGCAAAAACAAGTGTGGTTAGAGTAACTACTGTAAGTATTGCAGTAGGAATAACCAGATGCGGATTATTATCAAGTTTTCTTGCCAGCACTGCTATTACTGCTGTAAGAATAAGAGTATTAACACTTATCATTATATCGGCTTTCTTATCAGCCATGCTGCTGAACTCAACATGAGTACGGAGCGTATTGCGGAACATGGTTTCAATCCCCCGGTTAACCCGCTCTTTTTTACTTTTTCCTTTTTCTGCTTTTTTCAGTTTTTCATCGGTTCCTTCAATTTTTCCTTCGCCACTTCCGGTAAGTTCCTGTTTTAGTTTTTTATTCAGCTTATCGATATTTGCTTTTCTGCGTTCGCCATATTTGGAGCGGGCATATTCAGTATGGAAATCATTGGAAGTAATAAATTTTATATTATTCTTTATCCATTCAATTTCAGTAAATTTAATACCCTGAACATTTTCCCACTCAGTACGCAGAAGTTCGCATTTTGCATTATAGCCTTTTTTCCCCAGATGTATAAGGTCAGCATCACTTAAAACTTTTTCCATAAGGTTGCCGGGGTTATGAGGCATTCTTGTGGCAAGTATATTGGCTTCAACTGCTTTAATATCTTCTTCAGGATAATTATGTTTTAATAAAAATTCCCTTGCAATTTCAGCGCTGGCTTCTTCATGCTCTTTATATGCTTTCCGTAACCCGGTATCATGAAACCATGCTGCAAGAAGCACAAGTTCCAGCTCTTTTTCTGTCAATCCTGAATTCTGCCCTATTTCAGTGGCAGCTTCAACAACTTCTTCAATATGAATTATATTATGATATAAATAACCCTGCGGTATTTCTTCGGTTTGTATTTTAGTAACAAACTGAGATGCTGATTCTAATATTTGGCTCATTGTCGTTCTTTGAATAAATATATAGTTAAATTATACTATTTTGTATTAAAAGAAAATCTCATTTTAGACTATAAATACCGGTTAGAACTCTATCCGTAAATTCATGCTGTTGAATGAAGGGTACACAGATATCCTGGAAGAGCCCGCTTCTCCGGGGGCTTCACGTTCTTTTTCCCTGTTAAGGACATAAAACCCGGAACCCAGTCCAAGCGCTGCGCCCGTAACTACATCCGAAAGCCAGTGCTGGTTATTTTTTATTCTTGCATAACCGGTAAGCGCTGCCATACCGTAAAAACCTATTCTTGCCCAGATATTATCGATTCTTTCAGCAAAAACTGTAGACATTGCAAAAGCAACTACAGTATGCCCCGAGGGAAAAGACTGTATATCATTCCTTGTTTCAAACCAGTTAAATTTCTTAAAATCGTTGGCGACCGGCCTGCTTCTGCCAAAGATATACCTTACAGCCATTACGCTTATGCCCGAAATACTTATAGCCTCAAATGCCAGCCTGCCGGTTTTACGTATTTCATCACTGCCGGTAAGAAGTCCTGTTGCATAAACAGACAGGCTTATTACGTTAGCGGGGGCTATATAGCCGTAATATGTGGGAATATCCCAAAAATCTTTATTAAGTGTGGAGGCTGAACTTTTACTGAATGCTCTTTTGGCGGCCGGGTCAACAGACATAAGCAGGTAAATGCTGCCTGCTGCCCCAGCGGTATAAGCCCATTCTTCAGCGCTGAATCTTGCGGGAGATGTAAAAAATCCCAGCGCATCGCTGCCAAATATTTCAGCATCCCGGATTATTTTGCCGGGTATAGTTTCGGCTGTATAGGCTGAATCCTGTGCTTTTACGCCGGATAGGCACAGTAATATTGCCATTATTGATAAAATGTATCTCATAAAACCCGGTTTAATACTGTAAATATAAGCATTTATGACAATTTAGCTACATATTTGAAACATTTTTAATATTATTATATTGCTATATTGTTTCAAAAAAAATTGGAAGCTGAATGAAAAAAGCCTTACTGACTGTATTACTTTTCTCATGTGTGTCATTTGCACAGGATATGGAATTTCACGGTTACGGCGCTGCCGGTTACCGGTTTATGGACAGAATAAGAATTGTTGAAAGTAACCAGGAGACTTATTACGAGGGTAAATTTCAGGCTGAGTTTAAAGTTAACAAACATATTGAAGCACAGCTTGATTTCAGGGCAAACTCCGATGACCAGCAGGCTTATTTGCGCGAATTTTCAGCAAAGTTTTCATACATACCCTGGCTTAAATTTGAAATGGGCAATATAAAACGCCCTTTTGGCTCTGAATATATGGAAAGTGAAGAAAACCTTTCTGCCGTAAGAAGAAGTTACCTTACCGAAGAAGCCGGCGAGCTTGGTTATACAGGGCGCAGTGTTGGTATTATGGCTTATTATAAAACCAAAGATGTGGCAAACTTTCCGCATTCATATTTCCTTTATGTTTTTAAAAACAATAATGTACAGAATGGTGTAGTTGCCCGTTATATACACCATTTTTCACACCTTAGTACAGGTGTAAATTACTTTCTTCTTAATACAGGCGGAGACTACCCCATTTCAACAAGTGCATTTGCTGCAAATGTTTTGTATAAGAAGAAAGATATAGAATTTGAAACCGAGCTGATGCTTATGCAGGATCCAATAGAAGCTATACGCAGAAAGCTGCAGTTTTTAAAAGATACTAATGTATGGGCATGGGGAGCACGTGTTTCTTCTGCTGTTGGTTTTGATACAGGCGGCTCTATAATAGAAGAAATTGAACCACTGGTACTGCTTTCTTTCTATCAGCCGGATGCAAAAACCGGCGGACAGCATACAATACAAACTTTACTGGGAGCTAATTTTTATTTTGATAAGGATGTCCGTCTCAGGCTGAATGGAGATATACTTCTTACAAAAAACGAATACAGCGATGATTACAGCACTCATGATTCACGCTTTACTCTTGAACTGCAGGTGAGATTTTAATGTCTGTAAGGTTAAGTAAAATAATAGCTGCCTGTTTTGCAGCTTTGGTTTTATTGCTGGGCGGCTGTGATACTGTAACAGATAATAATCCTGTTAACAGCCTTGACTCACTGCCTGTACTGCATCTTTATGTTTCGCAGGATGACCTTGTTAATATGTATAATAATAAGTTTACTGATTATGAGATGCCGGTTACCGTAGGGTATGATAATAATACACTAAAAGGCAGAATGAAAGCTGCCGGTGCAGGGTCAAGATACTTCCCCAAATTTTCATATAAGTTTGAACTGAGCCACGGTACCTTTAACGGGCTAAGTACTTTTAATATAAGCAGCCAGGTTTATGATAAAACCATGATAAAAACAGCTATTGCTATTTATCTGTATGAAAAAACGGGATTTCCTGTTTTTTACTCAACACCTGTTTTTGTCACTACAAATGATGAAAATAGCGGCTTATATGTATTGAATGAAAAGATAAATGAAGAGTGGTTTCAAAAATACCAGCATTCAGTTTATGAATTATTCCAGGTTCAGTTTGATGCAAAGTTTACTTTTTCGCGCAGTAATAATGTGAAGGAAAATTTTCAGAAGGAAATTCCTGATAATGATAATTTCGAAACTCTTGAAACAATGATAAATGCTATTGACGAAGTAAGTCCGGAAAATGTTTTTACTGAATTAAATAATTATATAGATGTAAAAGAGTATCTTAAATACCATGCTATTACTTCTGTAAGGCATGATCCCGATGCTTTTACAAATAACTTCTTCTTATATAAAGAATCTGCTTCTGCACCTTTCAGAGTTATTCCGTGGGATTTTGACAAAACTTTTGATGTAATCGGAAGCGTGGGTTTATACGGGGATAATGAACTGATAAGAAAATTATTTCAGAATGACTCGTGCCGTGCTCTGTACAAGCAATATATGAAAGATATTCTCGATAATATATTTACAGAAGATAATCTTTTTCCGTTTATTGACCAGTACGCAGAAAAGATAAAACCATTCTATAAGTACGATCCCTACCTGGGTGAGCTGAACTTTGAGGAACAAATTCAGTTCCTTAAAACATTTATAACAAACCGCAGAAACTACCTGTATTCGGAACTGGAAAAGTTTAATTAAGGTTTTTGCGTTTTAGTATTACAATAAAGCCGGCAGCTTACCTGGCTGCAGGCATTCATTGTTTTAGGTTCATTTCTGCAATAGTATCTTCCAGCCGGGAAGAGAATCATTATAATATTTTTATATAACGTTTATTGTCTTCACCCCGAATGTGGTAAAATATAGGTAGAATATACAGTTGTCACAAAATCCGGGGCATTCCGGATGGATGGCTGCAATAAAAAATTCACGCATTGTTCATAAAAGAAATGTTGCATTCCTGCCGGAGTGCTTTTATTGGTTTGATATTGTCATATCTACCGGTATTTCCAATCCTCCGGAATGGAAAACAAAAATTGTATTTGTTTAATGCCTTTTATTCTTTGTCTTCACCCCGGAGGGTTGAAATATGGGTAGAATATACAGATGCCATAAAATCCGGGGCATTCCGGATGGATGGCTGCAATAAAAAATTCACGCATTGTTCATAAAAGAAATGTTGCATTCCTGCCGGAGTGCTTTTATTGATTTAATATTGTCATATCTACCGATATTTCCAATCCTTCGGAATGGAAAACAAAAATTGTATTTGTTTAATGCCTTTTATTATTTATCCTCACCCCGGAGGGTTGAAATATTGGTAGATAAAAATGTCATACACAAATTACAGCATTCCGGAAGGATTGTCACGTTATTTAAGTGTAAATACCCTCGTATAACGTAGCACCCATGCAGGGTGCAGAATTGCTTTTTATCATGCCTGCTATTAATGTATCACTCCTGACGGAGTGAAAACGAAATACAAAATATATTTCAGAAATGTTTCAAATACGGATTAAAATCAGAATGTATCTTCACTTCGGATAAGTGAGACATTAATAGAAACTGCATCACCACATACACTTACCCTGCAGGGGTGCTACATTATCATGATTATATGTTTTGATTTTGCGAAATGAAAACGGTGGCTTACCTGACGGCAAGCATTTATTGTTGTGTACCGTTGTTTATAATACTGCCTTTCCCAAAGGGAAGAAGAGGCAGCAGCCATGTCAGCCTGTATTTCCATTCTTCGGAATGGAAAACAAAAACTCACATAAAAAAACAGCCTCACAGGGCTGTCTTTTTATGCACGCTTTTTTACCAGTTTTATTTATTCATACTTTATGCTTTTTACCGGGTTGGCAAGAGCTGCTTTTACTGCCTGAAAGCTTATTGTAATAAGTGCTATTATTAAAGCTGTAATTACAGCGGATGCAAATATGCTCCATGTTATTTCTGCATGGTAAACAAATCCTTCAAGCCACTTATTCATTGCATACCATCCAAGGGGCAGAGAAATAACAACAGCAAACAACACAAGCTTTAAGAAATCTTTTGAAAGCAGCGAGACAATATTTATTTCGGTAGCACCAAGCACTTTTCTTATGCCTATTTCTTTCGTCCTTTGTTCGGCGCTGAAAGCTGTAAGCCCGAAAAGTCCAAGGCATGAAATCATTACAGCAATAAATGTAAAAGCATTAACTACATTATATAACCTGTTCTCGCTTTCATAATTCTTATAGAAATCCTCATCGAGGAAGGAATATTCAAACGGCTCGGCAGGATTCAGCTTATTCCAGGCTGCTTTTATTGCGCTTAATGAGGATGCCGTGTTTGATGTATTCAAGTGTACTATGAGATAACTCTTATCGGCATTCAGACTAAATACAAAAGCATACGGATTTATCTGCTCACGGAATCCTTCAAAATGGAAATCCTTTACAACTCCTATAATTTCATAACTGTCCCTTCCGCCTTCCCAGTCATGATTTATTACTTTACCAAGAGCTTCTTCGCATGACGTAAAGTGCATCTTTTTAATAAGCTCTTCATTAACAATAATTTTACTGCCTGCATCAGCGGGAAATTCTTTTGAAAACATTCTTCCGGTTACAGGCTTTAATTTGAGCGTTTTTATGTAATCTTCGTCAATGGTATTCATATAAACCAGGTTTGATGCATCTGCACTTTCTTCTGCACTGTACATCATTGAGTTATTGCTGTTAAATATACCCGGATAAAAACGTGCACCTGCTGAAGAAACTACTGACGGGATGGAACGCAGTTCTTCTTTAAGAGGCAGATAAATATTCTGTGCTGTAACACTTCTAAGCGGAATAATAACCTGCTGGTTCTTCTCAAACCCCATATCTTTTGTCTTTATGAAGTTCATTTGCCCTGACATTACAGCAGAAGCAATTATAAGTATTACTGATACTACAAACTGGAATACAACCAGCCCTTTTCTTAAAAATGCTGCGGCAACAGACTTACTGCCCGACCTGCTTTTTAGTGTTTTTACAGGCATAAATGATGACAGGTAAAATGCAGGGTAGCTTCCTGCAAGCAGTCCGGATATAATTGAAAGAACAAACAGCCCTGCAAACAGCATAATATGCTGTGCTGAGAAAAACTGTATTGATACCCCTGCAATTTTTGAAAAGAAATCCAGCAGAGCCTGTGTTAAGGCTACTGCAAAGACAAATGCAATTAATGACATTAATACTGATTCACCAAGAAACTGCCCTATAAGGGAACCCTTTCCGGCCCCCAGTACTTTGCGTATCCCTACTTCAGAAGCACGTTTTGCCGAGCGCGCTGTTGAGAGGTTCATAAAATTTATTATTGCTATAACCAGCATAAACAACGCAATTGAACCAAGTATATATAAGGACGTAAGACTGGTTGGCTCAGTAACATTGCCTTTTACAGAATTGAATGTGTGTATTTCCCTGGCAGGCATTATAAACTGTTTTTTATAAAATCCTGAAAGGCGCAGGTCATTCCCCGCATATTTTTCTATAAATGCCGGAAATTTTTTCTCAAGTGAGGCAGCATTGGTTCCCGGTTTAAGGAGCAGGTAAGTATAAAACATGTTGTCGGTTGCAAGATTTGTTTTCATGCTTGCAGCCTCCATATTGCTCCCTTTTATAGTCATAATAAACCGTGCATCTATACTGGAAGGAATTTCTGTAGGAATAAATACACCGGTTACTTTAAAATCGCCATCCCCGCTTGTATTGCTTTTAACTGTAATTACTTTATTTAGTGCAGGTTCATTCCCAAATAATTTATGTGCAATTTCATCAGACAGAATAATTGAACGCGGACTGTTAAGTGCAGTTTCTGAATTCCCTTCTTTAAAATTATATGTAAAAATTCCCAGAAAGGTTGAGTCAGTAAGGTATCCTTTTGTTTCGTATAATGATTTTAGCCCCCTGTTACCTGAATTATATTGCAGCAGGGTTTTATCGTCAGCAAAGAGTTTCATAAGGCGGGCAGTTTTTTCTATTTCAGGGAACTCCATCTGCATTGTCTGCCCCATCATAGCCGGATTGTAAGCCCAGGTTTCTTTTTCGCCATTTGTAATAAAAACAGAACCAAGCTGGTAGATTCTGTCAGCATTTTTATGATAGGAATCATAACTAAGCTGATTATTAATATATAATGCAATAAGGAAACAGCAGGTAAGGCCCGTTGTCAGGCCGATAATGTTGATAAGGGAGAATGTTTTGTTTTTAGCAAGATTTCTCCATGCAATTTTCAGGTAATTCTTAATCATAACAACCTTTTCAATAATTTGCAGCCGGCAGGACGTAAACAATCTTACCGGCTGCTTTGGCTAAGGGAATAATACCTGTTAATTCAAATACTGTTCCATAATTTACTATTAAAACAGCACTTATTTTGGTGTTTTGAAATAAATACTGTCCGCATCCGAAACATAACAGTACGATTCTGAACGTTTGAACAAAAAAGAATTAAAGCTTTGTTTATGTATATTTTATTACACAGTACGCATAAATTTATGAACACTTTTAAATAATACATTCCGTTTTTTAATCAAAAACAAAGTATTTTAATGGCATGTAAATTGGCTTAATAAAGCAGTACACGGGGTTAATTATGAAATTTTTTATATCATTTATTTTAGCAGTATCAGCTGCCTATGCAGGCAGCAACAATTTTGAGTATACTCTTTCACCAGTATCTGATGGTTATATATCACGCTATACAAATTCACTTACAATTGTGAAAGATTATAATGCCTTTACTATATTAAATTATGACGAACAGGCAGGCAGTTATTTTGAGTTTTTTATATCAATTAAAAACGAATGCGATTCAGCAGTAGCCTTTGACCCGCTTGATATTTATACAGAATCATTTACAAATGAAGAAAATCTTACTGAAAAGCCTGAAGTGCTGTATTCTGTTGATCCGGCGGAACAACTAAAGCTCATAGACAAAGACATTGCAGATCTTAAAAAGCAAAAAAATCTGAACCAGGGCATGAGCTGTTTATTTGCCGGTGTTTCGGTTGTTGCCGGTACAGTTTCCGGCAGTAATTCCGAAGCCGATAATGTAATGGAAAGCAACTCAATGCTGCAGGATATTATTGATGAAGAAGATGAATTTGAATATAATAAGTTCAGCCTGGAGCAGGAAAAACAGTTTTGGCAAACAGAAGTGCTTCAAAATTCTTTAATAAGGCCCGGGAAAAAAACTGCCGGTTATTTTTTTGTTCCCATCTCTTCTGAAGCTAAATGGGTACAGGTTGTAATCCCTTTGGGAGAAAAGGAATATGTTTTTAATTTCAGGCAAAATAAGAGGTATTTTAAATTTTAGTAAAGAGGATATGCCTTAACCGGCAAAGATTTACATTTGTGCACCACGGGTGGATGCCTGCAGCATAAAGTGGTTTATCCTGATAATATTTATATCATCATCTTACTCTATCCGGGGTAAAAGCAAAAGAAAAACATTTATTCCTGGTTGTTATTATAATAAATATATCTTTTTCCTGCCGGGTAACCAGCTTTACTCCGTTTATCAGCCGTATATACCATCCTTATATTTAATTGTGTTTATTGAAACTCTCCTCAATAATTTACGTCATAATTCTGTGTGACTAAATTTTATTATTACCCGGAGGGTTATATGAAATATTTTATAAGTACTTTTATTTCCCGCAAATACCTGAATATAATTTTTTTATTATCTGCATCATTTGTGCTGATGTCCTGTTCCTCCGGAAGAAATGAGGACATAACGCTATCTGATGATGGCAGTGATAAAACTTATGTTTTTTCAGAAGACGGAACTGAATGGAAGGTGAGAATTCAGGGTGAAAAAATAACCGAATTATATAAAGATGGTTCGCGTATACCTGAAAATGAAGTTTACAAATATGAAAATAAAATACACAGAAAGATTAATCGTTTTGAAAATGATATGGCTGAATTCAAAGAGGATATGAATTTATTCCATAATGACATGGATGCCTACAAAAAAGAAATGACAGAAATGCGAAAAGAAATGAACAGGCGTAATTTCACATTTGATTTTGATTCAGAGCAGTTTAGCAAAGATATGAAAAAAGCCTCTGAAGAAATACAGCTTGCTTTTGCTTCTGCTGATTTCAGGGAAAGCATGCAGGAGCTTCATAAAAATCTGCAGAATTTAAAAATAAATGTTGATATGGATGAAGTGAGCGAGCAGATACGTGACGCCAATGAACAAATGAAGGATATAAATATTGATATTGACCTTTCTGAAGTGAAAGAAAATCTTGCTCAGCTTCGCGAAGAACTGAAAGACAAAGAATCAGAAATGAAGGGGGCCCGTAAGCATTTTAACAGGTTCAGCCGCTTTATAGACGACCTTAAGGATGAATTGGTAGATGATGGAGTTATTGAAGATGCAAATGAAGACATTAATCTGACTTTTAACTCTGAAGAATTGATTATCGATGGGAAAAAAGTACCAGATGACCTTCACCGGAAATACAAAAGAATGTTTGAAGAACGATTCGGGAAAATGGATGAAAATATGAGTATAAAACAAACAAATCATGACCGGTAACCTTTTGTGTTATAAGCGGGTCTAACTATTACTATTTAATTTACCGGAGGATGGAAATTGAAAAAAGCAATTCTTTATATTATGGCAATTGCTGCCATGCTCGTGTTTGTAAGCGGACATGCTTTTGCACAGGAAAAAAAGACGTTTGGTAATACCGGTTTTTCAGTGGTTGAAGCCGGCTGGGGAATGTATATTACCATAAGCCAGGGAAGCAGTTACAGTGTAGAGGTTGAAGCTGATAAAAGAGATATGGAAGTGCTTAAAGTAAAACAAAGCGGCAGTTCACTTGAGTTTTATATTGATAAATCAAATTACAGAAAACATGGGGATGTAATAATAACTATAAAAATGCCCGTGCTAACCGGTATAAGCCTTAGCGGCGGATCACACGGAAAAATAAGCATGAACATTGCCTCCAAATCTTTTGACGGGGAATTATCCGGCGGCGCTGAATTAAAAGGCAGCCTGCAGTGCGGAAATATATCGCTTGATTGTTCGGGCGGCAGTGTTGTTACATTAAACGGAAAAGGGAAAAACCTTTCTGTTGAAGCTTCAGGCGGCAGCGTTTTTAATCTTAAAGATTTTTCTGTTTACGATGTTAATGCTGACCTTTCGGGCGGCAGTAGTATTGCTGTTACTGCAAATGGTACAATTAGCTCTGATCAGAGCGGCGGTTCTCACATTACTTATTATGGAAAAGCAAAGATGGGCAGTAATGACTTCAGCGGCGGTTCAGGTATTTCGAAAGGAAATTAGTATTACTCCCTATGTTTCGGCCCGGGCCCTGTTCCGGGCCGGAAATATTTAACTAACCACTTATTTAACATTCTATTTTACACCGATCATATCTGTCCAAAACATGAGAAATTGAACAGTATTGACGCAAATAATCAAAAAGCCCTGGCAGAGGCTACAAGTTATTTTGAGCTGTTTATAACCAGGGGTACTTAAGCATTGTCACAGGACAAAACATTTATAATGTTATCTTATGTAAGAGAGTGGTTGCTTAAAGACTGGTTATATTTAACATTTTTATTCTGCACTAATTAATCACCCTGCCAGGGTTAGGCTTTTTATTCCAATTATTTTATATATTTGTTTAATCTCGCCATATAAATAAAACGGAGCATTAGATGGGTTACGCTATTTTTAAGCTTTTTCATATACTTTTTACCGTAATTTTTCTTGGAAACATTATTATAGCTGTTTTCTGGAAACGTCATGGAGACAAAACAGAAAACCCGCAGATAATTGCACACATAATGGATGGAATAATTAAAGCAGACAGGCGTTTTACAGTTCCCGGTGTAGCGGGGCTTACAATATGCGGTTTTGGCGCACAGGGTATGGGAGGCTATCCAATTATGTCAACATGGATATTCTGGTCAATTATTCTTCTTATTCTTTCAGGTATTATGTACATGGCTGTTGTTGTACCTGCGCAAAAAAAGATGCTGGCAATTGCCCAGGCCCCTGATTTTAATAAGGAAGAGTATGACAGGCTTTCAAAAAAATGGGAGCTTTGGGGCAGCCTTGCAACAATTACTCCCATTATAGCTGTTGTACTTATGGTTGTAAAACCTTACTAAGCTGAAACTTTTTTGCCCGGCTTATAGTAAGAGAGTAAATCCACAAAAGAGATGAATGTATGAAAACACTGGCAGGCTTACTTGCAATTTTTTCTCTTTTAAGTTTCAGTTACGGATGTATGGAAGAAAAGCAGTCTAATAATAGTGAAAGAGGCAATATGCAGGCACATGAAGACAGCACAGCGGGTAATTATAAAAAAGCAGTATTTGGTTCGGGATGTTTTTGGTGTTCTGAAGCTATATTTGAACGGGTTAACGGCGTAAAAGATGTAATATCGGGTTATGCAGGCGGTACAAAAGAAAATCCATCTTATGAACAGGTATGTACCGGCAATACCGGCCATGCCGAGGTTGTTGAGATAATATATGATCCCTCCGTTGTAACTTATGATGAGCTGCTGGAAATCTTCTGGCGCACGCACGACCCAACTACTCTTAACAGGCAGGGTAATGATGTTGGAACACAGTACAGGTCTGTTATTTTTTATATGGATGATGAACAAAAAACAAAAGCCTGGGGCTATAAAAAGGAACTGGATAAATCAGGAGCATGGAAAAACCCGATTGTTACAGAAATTGTGCCCTTTACTAAATTTTACAGGGCAGAAGATTATCACCAGGATTATTTTGAAAAGAATCCCCACCAGGGTTACTGTTCATTTGTTATTGGGCCTAAAGTTGAAAAGTTTGAAAAAGTATTTAAGGACAAATTAAAAAAATAAAGGGTGGAATATTACCACCCTTTCCTTTTTCTTAATTCTGTAATTTGAGCGGTATGATGCCTGCCATGCCAGCTGTAGATGCCGAGAACATATTTAAGGTTTACCAGTCCATGCTCGGGATGCATATAAGAACGTTCAAGATCTTCATCATCCAGAGAGTTAATCAGGATAACCCATCTTTTGTGCAGCAGTTCCAGCAAATCCAATGATACCGAAACCGGGGTTAAAACTGAATCTTTAAGTTCAGCCCAGAGGTCTTCTTCATAAGGCTTAATAACAGGCTGCCTTTCAGTTAAAGCAAGTTTCACTCTTATATATGCATTCATGTGGCTGTCCGGCAGATGATGAACCACCTGTCTTATTTTCCATCCATCCTCACGGTAAGGAGTATTAAGCTGCTCATCAGTTAATCCTTCAACTGCCTTGCGCAGGTTAGCAGGTGTTTCTTCAATTTCCTTTATATAAGTACGGATTATCTCTTCTGTGTATTGTTCAGGAGCCTTAAACTTACCAATGGGATAACGAAGTTCGGTATTTTCCATTTTATTTTCTCCCTGTAAATCCGGATAAATCGAATTCTGTCATTTTGGTTTTAACTGAAAGATTTATATACGCACTTGCAAGAGCTTCTTTTCCGGCGCCAATAACTGTGCTTATAATTCCAAGAGCTTCAGCCAGTTCAGAAGGAGCAGTTATTTTTTGTATAATTTTCTGCCAGAATGCTTCCTCAAGTACATTATATGCGGAATGTACTTCGTGAAAATCAAAGCCGCCCATGTGTCTTTCACGGGCAATATTTTCTGAATGCTCTACTATAGAGACTAAACTGCGGGCTGCGGCACATTCAATGGTTAAATCAAAAAGATGTTCTATCCGTTCCTGGTTCTCTGACCGGCACGATTCATCATAATGTTTAAGCCTTGCCTGTGAAAGCATACCCAGGGCATCATCTATAATTTCTTTCCTAAAGGTTTTAAGGTAATCAGCAATTTCCATAAAATTTCCATGCTGTTACACTTAAATTAAAATATTTTTTGGTTTAAACAAATGATGGAATTTCATCTTCCGTTTTTAAAACAGAATTAAGCCGCTTAAAATTTATATCGGTGGGGAACCCGGCCTTATGCCAATGATTTTTACAGCCGCAATAGTCAAGAAAGACACACTGGGCGGGTATATCAAGAGATTTGAGCTCAAGTCCCCCTGAAATCAAATTATTTATACATGCAACGCCAACGGTGCCAATATTTGAGTTAACACCGTGCTCGTGCAGCCATCCTGAAAAGTCAGAAGAGTGAGGGATAATGTATACTTTAAAGTTTTCTTTTTCCCCAAGTTTATTAAGCTGGTAGACCCTGCAGCCGGCAGAACAGTTGGTGCATGTATAATCCAGCCCTTTTCTTTCAGCTTTGCAGTAGTCACCGGGAAGGTTTCTTTCCCTGTCAGGTAAAAGCCTCATACAGGCAGGTATAAGCACAGCCTTTTCTTTGGTATCATTAAAGTTTTGCTTAAAAGCCCGGTTCATAATTTCAGAACCAACCATATTGAGGTGGTATTCAACTTCAGTTCTGGCACAAAAAATTATATCTTCTTTCCACCTGTGCTTCTTTAGCCCGGTGTTAAGGTAAACATCCAGATATCTTGTATAATCACCAAGGGCTTCTTCGGCTTCGTATTCAAACCAGCGGGCAAACCGTTTTGCTTCAATAATAAAAAGCTTTGTTTTCTCCTCACCTGCATTTTTAAAATACATTTTCCAAAGTTCAAGCCTTTTTACTTCTTCTTTAAATTCCCCTGAAGCCTGCATCCAGTTGAGCAGTTTTATGTAATTCTTAAAGGATGGCGCTGCAGGCGTTTCGCCTTTATTTTTTCTGTAAAGAAACGCAGTTGATAAGATACCTCTTACAAAATCAACATACTTTTTTACTGCTTTATTTTTCTGCCTTAAATTATACAGGTATGCCAACAGCCTGTATGAAGGGTATTTCAAATCCCCGGCTGCGTTACTGTATTTAAGCCAAAGTACGCCGATAGTTAAAAACTCAAAAAGGTATTCTTCATCAGTGCGGATTTTTTCAGTTTTATTTGTTCTAAGATATTCCCTGAAACTAACCACATAATTCAGGCAGCTTCTTTCTGCTTCTTTTATTACTTCTGATGTAAAAAAGCCTAACTCCGAATAAAACACATCTGAATTATTCTTATCGTTTCTCAGTGTATACGTAATCGCTTTCAACTTAATCCCGGATAAATATATTATTCACACGCACTAAAATAACCAATACATTATGATGCCTCTAATTAATATTTAAGGCTGGTATTTTAATATGATAAACGGTTTTTTACCGGCATCTCTGAAGTTATTCAAGATGTATTTCCATAGTAATACCTGTTTCATTTATAAAACTCCTGTCATGTGAAACAAGCACAATAGCGCCAAGGTAATTATTAAGCGCTCCTGTCAGTTCCTTTATACTGTCAAGGTCAAGGTTATTTGTCGGTTCATCAAGCAGCAGAAGTTCGGGGGACTGTTCACCGGCAAGCAGGCATGCAAGCCCGGCACGCATTCTTTCCCCGCCGCTTAATACACCTGCCTTTTTAAAAACTTCATCTTTATAGAATAAAAATCTGCCAAGCCTTATCCTTATTTCATGTTCGGGCATTTTGTGTGCATACTGTTTCATGTTTTCATAAAGCGTAAGATTATCATTCAGAAGCGAAACAGACTGGTCAAAGCTGCCGGTTTTAACTGTGCCCACATACAGCTTTCCCTTTACAGGCTGCAAAATTCCCTTTATCATTTGCAGCAGTGTTGTTTTGCCTGAGCCGTTACTGCCGCTCAGCAGTACCCTTTCAGCACCGCGAAGTTCAAAGCTAAGGTTTTCCTTCCATAATAATTCTCTGCCGTTATAAGAAAAATTTATTCTTTCAGCTCTTATAAGCGTTTTATTTCTTATTGAAGATTCATTAAGGTCAATTATAATTTTCCTTCTCTGGCCGTATTCTGATTTAGCCTGTTCAAATTTTTCTAAACTCTGCTGAATGCGTGAGTCATGAATGTCTTTAAGCTTTTTAAGGGTCTGTTCTCCCGAACCTCTCCTTTTGTTTATAACAGCTTTAAGAATGCCGGTACCGGGAGTTTTGGCTGCGGCAACTGCAATCCTTTTTTTCTGCCGCTCTATAGTTTTTTCCTTTTCTTCAATATCTCTTTTTAATTCTGATTGTGCTGCCAGAAGTTTTTCTTCGAGTGCATTATCTTCAATTAGTTTTTGTTCATAATAAAGGTCATAATTTCCGCCGTATAATTTAAGCCCGTGTTCAGAAAGTTCAACTGTTTTATCAGCAAGGCGCAGCAGTTCACGGTCATGGCTTATTATAAGCATTCCCTGCTTCCACCCTGAAACAAAATCATATACAATTTTACGTGCATCATAATCAAGGTGATTTGTAGGTTCATCCAGTATAACAAAGCCGGACTGCCTTACAAAAAGTGATGCCAGCAGGCAGCGTATTTTTTCGCCCCCGCTTAATGAAGAAAATACGCGGCTTATATCTATATAACCTATTCCGCATTTATCAAGTGATGACTTAGTTCTGTCTTCAACCTCCCAGTCATCATCAAGAATAATATAATCTTCCTCAGTTCCGCCGCCGGATGTTATCCGGTAAATAGCTTCAAGCTTATGTTTAACTGAAAAAATTTCAGCAACAGTTAAATTGGATAAGTGATTCAAATTTTGCGGGAGCCAGCCCGTTTTCCCATTTACAATAACAGTTCCCCTGGCGGGCTGAAGTTCTCCGTATATAATTTTTGCAATAGTTGATTTGCCGGAACCGTTTTTACCAATTAAGGCAGTTCTTTCATTATTGAAAGTAAATGTAAGATTATTAAATAAATTTGAACCGTCAGGACGGTTCCAGGCAAGGCCATTGATGGTTACCTGCGGCATATATAAACTCCGGTTTAAAATTAGTATTAAGCGGTAATGATAATTCCGCTGCTTAATTATTTTTAACAGAGTTTATATTCTCACCGGTTCACCTTTTTATTGAATTGATGTACAAATATAAATAAAATTATATTAACACAATAGAACCAATGCAGGCCGGGATATCAAAAATAAAAGATGACCTGGAGAATGAAGATATGTATATTAAAACAAGATTAATTATTCTTCCCCCGGCCGTCACGGTCTTTTTCTCAACCGTGACGGAAGCCAAGATGGAAATGGTTTGTTTGTAATATGCATATAAAAGATACTGCTCCAATAGTTTTACAAGAACATTAGAGTGGTATTATTTCATTTGAATAAATAGCAGAGAAAATCTTAACTTAGCTGCTGTCACGGCCTTTGGGCCGGTGACAGCCATGGAATATGATACCATTGATAATGGTAATTTATATACTTACTATTCCAACACTAACGGGCAGAGACTATGGATTATTTAAAAGCTGTAGTATTTATTTTTTTAATTCAAATGGCATTGTTTGGGCAGACTGATACGGCCGCCGATTCTGCTCTTAACCGGTACCTGGAACAGGTAAGAAATATTATTATAAACAGCGACAGCGGATTAAGAGACAGTTCTTCCAAAATAGAAGTTAAAGATGGAAGTATTTTAAAGAGAGAAATTAAGATACTTGCCCTGGATGATTATATAAAATCACTTTCAATAAATGATCTTCTTAGCCTGGTTAAAAAGAGAGAGAGAATTCAGGAACTGGATCTCTATAAATTAGAAGAGTATAGAAAACACAATATATATGTTAATATAAATGGCGTGGAAGGATATTATGAAAAGTTCGGAATGTTTGAGGGGAGGATAATTAACCGGGTAAAGGATTTATATGGCAGTGCCGCCAGGGACTTAATAATTAATCCGGTTTTATTAAAAGTGAAAATAATTGATAAAAGATCTGAATCTATAGTAGTTAACGAAACCAGAAGTATCAGGCGAACAATTATAACAGCAGAAATTGAGGATATAGTTAAGGGAGAAAAGCATTATAAAACTGGTGATAATATTAACTTCTATTATATGGACTTTTGGGCAAGAGGAAGTAAAACCAGGCTTACAGAAAATGGCTCTTATTTTGTAACTCTGTTTCCTGTTATAGATAATAATGGCGATAAACTGCTGGGGTTAAATTATAATGAAGGTTTATTAAAGATTTCTCAGGACATCGTTTTAGATGAAAATAATTATTATGGCTTTGGTAAAATCTCATGGCAGGATTTCAAAATGAAAATTATTGAAAGAATAAGTATTGATAAACTGATGGAATCAGCATCTGGAAATTAAGCTTATGTTTTTATGTATAGATAAAAGTACTGTTCTAATAATTCAGATAATGAATCATCTACGATGATTATAATATGTGGTAATTAATATTCTACCAGAATGGTGCCCCTACAGGGCATATTATTAGTCTATTCACCAGTCGTCACGGCTTTTGGTTCCCAAAGGGACACGCGCTAACAGCCATGCATAACTGCCAACTGTATACTGCAAGACTACTGACTATTTTTTCATGCTGTATCTTGTAAGTGTTCCCCTGCCGGAGCCGCCTTCATCAGAAATTAATAATGAACCATCAGGGGCAAACTCTATTCCTTCGGGCTGATTATGCCTGTATTCATCAAGCTTAACAAGATTTATTATTTTGCCCGATGCAGTCATTTCAGCAACAGCCTTGTCACGTGATGAAAGAATAAAAAATGTACCTGTCTTTTTGTTTTTGATTATAGCGGAAGGGGAAAAATCACTTAGTCCGTATTTATTTCTTAAATCACTAAGGTTTAGTTTAAATCTTGGTTCTGAACTTATTGTATTTGTATTCAGGTCAAATGAATAAATAACCTTATGTCCTTTGTAATGTTTGCCGGGATTTCCCTTGCAGGCAATTAAAAGCGAATTTGTTGCTTCATCATAGCAAAGCCCTTCAATATCGCTTTTGGTTATGCCGGTTGAAAATACTTTATATCCAACATTTCCCTTGTTTCCTCCTTCTGAAAACATGTATATATCACCTATGCTGCTGATAAGGTAAAGTTTTCCCTGTACGGCAGCAATATCTTCAAAATCACCTTTAACCGCAGGATTTCCGACTGTAAACTTTTTAATTATTTTGCCGTTGTATTCATCAATCTGGAATATGGTTGCAGACTCATCATTATGTGTAAAGAGCTTATCAGCAAGAAAAGTCAGTCCCGATATTTCATTAAGCGAATTTTTAAGTTCAGCCTGGCTGTAACCTGAGTTAAAATTATAACTGCTTAAGCTGCCCTGCGCATTTAACACTGAAAAAACAGGAAGAAAAAATAACACTAATAAACAATAATGTAATTTCATATTTTTGTTCAGTTAATTAAAAAGAATAATTAAACAAATATTTTTACCAATATATAAAAAATACGCAGTAAAGGCATCTTTATGGAACAGAAACCCGGTATATTAAAGCAAACATGGACTGAAATAAGTCAGCCCTTTATTGACCTTGTTCATGCACCGCGCCCATTGTGGGGTATAAACATATCGTATCTTATAGAAGGTTTCACTTACTTTGGTATGGTTGGCCTGCTTGCTATATTCTTTAATGAGTATGTTGGGCTTAATGATATAAATGCGGGGCAGATGGTTGGTGTTTTAACTGCCGGTATTACTTTTGCAATGCTTTTCTTTGGCGCCGCTGTTGATTTAATTGGTTTAAGAAAATCCCTTTTGCTTTCACTGCTGCTTATGCTGGTAGGGCGCGTTATTATAACTGTCAGTCCTGCCTTGTTTCATGGAACAGGTTTTGGCTCTACTGTACATCTCATGGTAATGTTCGGGATATTCTGGCTGGTACTTGGAAATGGTATCTACCAGCCTGCTGCTTATGCGGGCGTAAAAATGTTTACAGATGAAAAAACTGCTGCTATGGGTTATGCAATGCTGTATGCAGTTATGAACCTTGGGGGATTTCTGCCAGGACTGGTTTCACCCCCGGTAAGAAAAGCGTTTGGTATAACCGGTGTATTCTGGGTGTTTGTAATTTTTACTGTTGTCGGACTTATTGCTGTTGCGGTAATACTGTCAAAAAAGGTAATGCAGAGGGCAAGTCAGAATTTGTCAGAAGATAAAAAAGAGGAGCTTGATGATGAAGAAAACATGCCTCTTAAAGAAAAAGCAAAATACTATATAAAGAATTTCCCTTTAAAGGATATGCGTTTTTTATTCTTCATTTTTATACTTATACCTGTCCAGACCCTGTTTGCACATAACTGGCTCACACTTCCTATGTACTGTGAAAGAGCCTTTACCGGTGTTGTGCATGATAATTTTGAGTTTTTTGTTAACCTTAATCCGTTGCTGATATTTGTACTTACCCCCATAGTGGCTGCATTAACAGCAAGTAAAAATGCTTATAAAATGATGATACTTGGTACGTTTGTAATGGCATTCCCGGCATTTATCCTTGCACTTGGGCCAAACATCTTTACTCTTTTTGGTTATCTTATATTTATGACAATAGGCGAGGCAATGTGGCAGCCAAGGTTCCTGCAGTGGGTTGCTGAAATAGCACCCAAAGGCATGACGGGCATATATATGGGAATAGGACAGTTCCCGTGGTTCCTGACAAAGATAGTAACAAGCCTGTATTCCGGCTGGTTCTTAATGAAGTACTGTCCGGAAGGAGTTGCTCCTGCACAGATGAATACACAAACAATGTGGCTTATTTACGGAGGTATAGCGGTTGTTAGTCCTGTCTGCCTGCTGCTGGCAAAAAAATGGATGATGAAGGGGTTTAAGGAAAAGGCGGCATAAGGCTAAATAAAAAATGTGCGGCTGAGGGAAGAAGAAAGCGCAGGTTCAGGAAGGAAACGCAGGTTCACGCAAAGTCCGCAAAGAAGACGCAAAATGCGCAGAGAAAAAATAAACTTACATTAATGAAAGTTATCTTTATAAATGTTTAAATATCTGAGTGTACTGTTATTGACAGTAATAATTTTTTATGGCTGCGACAGCGGGGAAGATACCTCTAAAACAGAGGAAGAGTTTACCCTGGTTTCAAAAAGGTCTATAAATGTTAAAGAACCTTCTGACCTTGCACTGTCTTACGATAAAAAATCTTTATGGACAGTAAGCGACAGTACCGGCAATATATACAGGCTTTCATTAAACGGAGATGTTGAAAAAGAACTTGCCATAGGGGGAAATGATCCTGAAGGAATTGCAGTTATAAACAGCCAGGTACTTGCTGTCGTTTTTGAGGATAAAAATCATATAGTTTTTTATGATACATCGGGAAATAAATTAAAAACAGTCAATATTGATTTGGGAAACGAAATTAAAACCGGCCTTGAAGGAGTTGCTTATAACAGCAGTACCGGGCATTATTTTCTTATAAATGAAAAGAATCCGTCTGCTATAATTGAACTTGATGAAAGCTTTAATATAATAAATATTACAGAGCCAAAACTTACCACTGACCTTTCAGGGATTTGTTATGAAGGCAACGAAAACAACTTTTGGGTAATAAGTGATGAGAGTAAGTTTTTAGGGAGGTTTGATACATCATTTAACCTGCTGAAGTCATACACAACTCCGCTTGCACAGGGGGAAGGGGTGGCAGTGGATTATACGAACAAACTTATATACCTTGTTTCTGACAAGGATAACAGTTTTTATGTGTACAGGTGGAAGTAGAATTTCACTCCTATATTTGAATCAAGCCTCTACACCATTTTCTTACTTGTGTTTTATTTAATAAGGCTCATTTTAATTGTTTTTATATTTCTTTCGGCTTTAATCCTGCAGAAATATACACCTCCGGCAAATTTTTTTGCATCCCATTGCAGAGTATGAATGCCAGAATCTTCTTTTTCGCTTAGTAAAGTTTGAACCTTTCTGCCAAGCACATCAAATATTTCAATTGAAACATCAGTTGGGGAGGGGAGTTCATATACTATTGTGGTGGTGGGATTAAATGGGTTAGGATAATTCTGTGCAACGTAAAAAGTTCTATCAACTAAATCATCTTCTTTGACGCCGGTCAATTTATGATAGGCAACTTTATAGTAACCAGTATCGGGGAAATATGAATAGTGTGGTATAATACCTTTGTCTTTTGCTTCAATTCTATAACAAAAATCATAGCCCTGTTTAATTAAAGCGGTATCTAAATTTACCGAAATACCATACTTAAAATAGTTCGGTTTATTTGTTAAAACAGTATCGGGATTGTTAATAATACTATTCTGCTTTATATATCGTGATTTTAATAGAACTGTATCAATATAATTAAAATAATACCTGAAACTTATTGTATCACAAAGAGATAAATGATGATTAACAACAAAATTAAGATCTAAATCAGTAGAAGTAACAGTATCTTTTGGATTGATTTCTATTTCCGGAGAATAATTATATGTATAAAGTACAGTTGAGTCCTGATATACCAGATTACACTGAAGAAAATCTGTTCCTCTTAAATACCCGATATTTTCATAAAAGCAAGAATAAGTTTCATATTCATATATCCAGTTAAATATATAACTATATAAGCCTTTGTAGTTGAAAGTGTGCCCGAAAAATTTGTCGGCTCCCATTATAATATGATTATCTCCTAATGAATCTCCTTCAATAAGGTTAAAATCCATAAACAATGATTCTCCGGATTGGTATTCATTATCAATATACTGATATGCTCGTTGATTAATATTATCATATCTGTAAAGTTGTTGGTCGTTATTGATGTTATTACTCATTATATAATAAGTTTTATTATCTATCATAGTATCTTTATTGATATAATAGTTAAGAAGGTAGTATGGGCTTGACCATTTTACATTATAATCAACCAGGCATTGCCACCAGTTTCCTATATGCAGAGGGAAGTAGTTCTTTCCTAAATAAGGATGTGTCGCAGGGTCATGTTTGTATAAGATTGAACTTGCCGCAAATATTATATCTCCAATACTTGCTGCATCAATAATCTCATCTGAAATCCCTATATATTTAAGAGAATCATCCGGAGTAATTTTAAATAAACCATTATTAACACATAGAAAAATGCTTCCGTTATTATCTGCTGACACGTTTCGGACAATACCATTTAGATTATTTTCACCGATGCTCCATATCGTGGTCCACGAAAGCCCATTGTCATATGAGACATTAAGAGATCTTGTTGTTGCTGTATAGATTTTATTTGCGCTGGCCTGAAGAAGAAGGCCCGTATATTCATCATTATGTATTGTTTCCCATGTATTCCCGTTATCTGAGGATTTAATAATTTCGCGTTCTATTGATATGAAAATCTCATCAGAGTTTAGTATAATAGAAAAAACAATACCCGGTGGAGTCGTCTTTTCCTGCCAACTATTTCCATTATCTGTTGAAATGTAAATATGATTGTTATAATCTGTAACGACTAATTTGCCATTATTATTACATCTGATAAACTTTAATTCTGACGAAACTTCTTTTAATACTGTTTTTGATTTTCCGCTTTCAGTAAGCAATACGATATCATAATTGTTCCCATTTTTTTCGATTAAATAAACGTTTCCTGTCTTATTAACATCCATATTCATAATTGAATTCTCACTATACTGGGTCCATGTGTTCCCAAGGTCGTGTGATATAATGAGATGAAAGTTATTTATGAGATATATTGTACTGTCAGGGGTGATTTTAATGCTGGTTATATATCCTTCTATGGATAAGTGCTGAAAGTATATTACCTGAGACGAGGCTGAATTTGTTAATAAAAGAAACAAAACAAACTGAATATAATAAAACATCTTCATGATTTCGTCCTTTGTCTATAGGTTTAGACCACGTGGCCTTGGCAATTGCCTGTAATCTTAATGGCAGAAACTCAGGAAGTTTTATTAATGGGGAGAAGTTCTATTAGTAAATAGTAAGTAATGAAAATGTATCATCAATTCTCCTCACATTTTCTGTCTGTACTACTCCAAAATATATAATATAATTTTAAAGTCAAGTATTAAATCAACAGACATAATAATGGAACCATCACAGAGAGAATTACTTATTGTAAAACACAGGATGTTCTATTCCTGTTAACAAAAACATTCGTCCATATTTAAGTGTGCAAATAAATTTTATATAAATCTTACTTAGTTACTTACCTCAACATATTCGCTTTCAGTTGCTGTATGCCCGGCAAAATCAAATGCGGTTATAGTTATTTTGTACTCACCGTTTGGAAACTTAGCTGTTCCATCAGCATTTTTTTCATTTGTATCCCATGCATTGGAAGCATCATCAGTGTTAAGTAAACTTATTTTATCTGTAAAAGTGTAATTTGTTATTATATAGTAAGAAAAGGTATCACTGCCGGAAGTCCGCACATTTTCAAATAGTGTATAATTTTTAAATACAAAATTACACTGATTATATGCATCGTTAGAGGTCAGGTATATTTTAGAAAAATCAAATGACCTGTAGCTGTATATACGCCCTGCCGGTGTTTTTATTGAATAAGAAATTTTGCTGACTGCAAGGCGGTCTCCAAAAGTATTATTTAGTCCTCGTGCATATTCGCCGGTTTCTCTCATTCCGGCAACGATATCAACTTTACCGCTTACCTTTATAACTCCTTCATTAACAAACATTGTATCAGAATTATTTTTAAAGTAATAAAAAGGCTTTTTTATTATGGGCGGTTTGGTGTCCCTGAAATAAAAATAACCATCCGGTTGAACTGCAAGCAGGCTGCTGAGGCTATCCCAGTTGTTCCCGTTAAGTTTATACCGTGACAGATGTATATGCTCAAGCCCCTGAAAACTTACTACAGCAAGAAAATCACCCTGTTTAACAAAATCACCGGGCTTTACAGCAAAAGAGTCAATATGAGTATATCCCCATGCATAGCCGCGGCTGGCCACATCTTCTATAATAAGGGTTTTGTAATGTAAGCCGCCGTCTATAATAGCCCGTACATACCCGGGAGCGACTGCAAATATCCGGGTTCCGTTAGGCGCAACAAAGTCCAGCCCGTCATGGAGATATGATAATTGATAGAGCCCAAAATTATTTACAATAAATACGTCATCCAGCATTTTATTATATTCTTCAGGTGAAAAAGCCGGGTCCTGCATTGGGTAAGGGAGTTTTTCGGCCGGAAGGTATGGATAATACCGGCTGAAGCCCGGCTCATTTATATCGCAGCCATGAAGAAAGAACAACATTACTATGGAAAGTAAACTGAAAATTCGTTTCATACAGACTCTCAGTTTTGATGAAACATTGACTAATGTTAACAGTTCGCAAATAACACAAGGCAGGGCTTAAGCAAGAAAACTCTGCTTTTTTACCTGATTTTGGTAAAAATATTAAGAATCTTTACTAACAAAAGCAATTTATATTAACAGCTTAAATTTCTAAACTAAAATCTTTAAGTCTCCTGTATCATCCCTTCTTTTAAAGGTGATATCCCTTATTTATTGTGCTGATTATGAATACAATATACTCTAATTATTTCCAAAATACCTGCCTTTTTCAATTGATACCTTCCTAATATTTTCTTTATCTTTAGGAAACAAAATTTACGGGGACGTGAATAGGGATGAATAGCATAGTATTAGTTAAACAGGTTCCGGATACGGCTAATATTTCCGGGCAGGTAATGAAAGAAGACGGCACAGTTAACCGCGCTAAGTTACCGGCCATTTTTAACTACGAAGATAAAGTTGCTTTAGAGCTTGCACTTCAGGTAAAGGATAAGTTTGGCGGTAAAGTTACAGCTGTAACTATGGGCCCTCCAAGAGCTTCCGATATTTTAAGAGAATGCCTGTATATGGGTGCAGATGAAGCAATTCTGGTTACTGACAGGAAATTTGGCGGCGCTGATACGCTTGCCACATCTTATGTACTTTCTGAGGCAATTAAAAAAATTGGCAATTTTGATTTCATCTTTGCAGGCCGCCAGGCAATTGATGGTGATACTGCACAGGTAGGTCCGCAGACTGCTGAAAAGCTCAACATTCCGCAGATCACTTATGCCCAGGAAATTATTGATGTTACCGGTTCAACTGTAAAGATTAAAAGAAAAATTGATGGCGGTTATGAAATTCTTGAAGCCAAATTGCCGGTACTTGTTACAGTACTGAAGGATTTTTCAACACCCCGTCCTTTTAGAGCCAAAAGGGTTATGGCCTGCAAAAATGCCCACACTCTTCTTGAACTTGAAAAGCTCGCTGAAGGGAATTCCCTTCTATACATTGATCAGTTGAAGGAGGAGTATTCCGGCAAGGGATTATACATACCTACCTTAACAAACGATGATTTGAAACTTGAGGATAGCCGCTGCGGTGTAGCTGGTTCACCTACTAAAGTGCATAAGGTTGAATCTGTTGTGCTTGCCGGCGGAAATCACGAAATGGTTCCTCCTACCAAAGAAGGTCTGGGAAGCTTAATTGACAAATTATTTGAAGATCACATATTAGGTTAACAAATGGCGAATACAAACAGGGATGTGTGGGTTTTTGTTGAACAGAGAAACGGTAAACCTGCAGAAGTTAGCCTTGAACTCCTTTCAAAAGGCAAAAAATTAGCTGAAACTTTAAAGAGTTCCTTAAAAGCTGTAATTATTGGTAATAACATTAGGCATATTGCTGAAGAAACATTTCAATATGGTGCCGATGAAGCTATTATTGTAGACCACCCTGAACTTGAACAGTTCCGTACTATGCCTTATGGCAGGGTGATGAATGAATTGGTTGGCGGAGCTAAACCGCGTATTGTTTTGTTTGGTGCTACAATTATAGGGCGCGACCTTGCCCCAAGAATTGCTTCCTTTACAAAAAGCGGACTTACTGCTGACTGTACAGATTTACAGATATCAGATGTTAAGTATCTTAAGCAGGATTATAAAGACCTTCTCCTCCAGATTAGGCCGGCTTTTGGCGGTAATATTATTGCTACAATTATTACCCCTGAAGTAGAAGTGCAGATGGCTACCGTACGCGAAGGCGTAATGAAAATGGAGCCGCTCAGTTCTCCCGTAAAAGGAAAGATAACTGAAGTACCTTATATACATGATACAATTGATGACCTTGTTAAGATTATTGAACAGCATCGTGAAGAAAATAAAGTAAACTTAAAAGCTGCACCGGTTATTGTTGCCGGCGGCTATGGATTGGGCTGTAAAGAGAATTTTGAAATGCTGCGTGAACTTGCGCACCTGGTCGGCGGTGAAATTGCCGGCTCGCGTGCTGCTGTTGATGCAGGTTATATTACTCCTGACAGGCAGGTAGGCCAGACCGGTGTTACTGTAAGGCCAAAGCTTTATATTGCCTGCGGTATTTCGGGCGCAATTCAGCACCGTGCAGGTATGCAGGAGTCAAATAAAATTATTGCAATTAACAGCGATCCTGATGCTCCTATTTTTGGTGTTGCCCATTATGGAATTGTTGGAGATTGTATGCAGGTAATTCCGGCGTTCATTAACGTGTTTAAACAAAAACTGAGATAACAGATGGCAAATTATTTTTCTGATAACAGCGATATTCTATACCAGTTTGAACATCTTGACCTGAAAGAAATTGTTAAGTTTGTTGAAGAAGATTATTCACAGGCTGCAAAGTTTGATTATGCCCCGGTTAATTATGAAGATGCTATTGAAAACTACAGAAGAGTTCTTGAAATAACAGGCGATATTGCCGCTAACTTTATTGCTCCGCGTTCACCTGAAATTGATAAAGAAGGCGCTCAGCTTGAAAACGGCAAAGTTAAATATGCAAAGGGTACACGAGAATCCCTTGATATGCTTGCCAAAGCAGAACTTCTGGGTATGATTCTGCCAAGAGAATACGGCGGATTAAATCTTCCGACAACTATATATATGATGGCTGTTGAAGTAATTTCGCGTGCTGATGCTGCTCTTATGAATATTTTCGGCCTTCAGGATATTGGCAAGACAATTGCCCAGTTTGCTACCACAGATCAAAAAGAAGAATTTTTACCAAAGTTTGCCGATGGTACCTACACCGGCGCAATGGTGTTAACTGAACCTGATGCAGGCTCTGACCTTCAGGCTGTTAAGCTTACTGCTTACCAGGATGAAAGAGGGGCGTGGTTCCTGCGCGGCGTTAAAAGATTTATTACTAACGGTAACGGTGATGTTCTGCTTGTGCTTGCACGTACAGAAGCCGGAACAAAAGATGCACGCGGACTTAGTATGTTTGTCTGCTATGGCGATGAAACTGTTAGAATAAGAAGAATTGAACATAAGCTTGGTATTCATGGGTCACCTACCTGTGAAATGCAGTTTAATGATACACCTGCACAGCTTATTGGCCAGAGAAGATTTGGTTTGTTAAAATATGTTATTTATTTAATGAACCGTGCGCGCGTAGGTATAGGCGCACAATCACTCGGTATTTCACAACAGGCTTATGAAGAAGCTCTTAATTATGCAAAAGCAAGAGAGCAGTTTGGCAAGCCAATATATAACCTGCCGGTTATATCCAACATGCTTATTGATATGAAAACCACAATAGAAGCAAACAGATCACTGTTCTATTCTGCATGTACATGGCTTGACAAAAAAGAAGCATACGAAAACGAAATTGAGAAGCTAAAAGCAGAAAAAAAATCTACTGCTGAAATGAATGAGAAATTTAAAGAGGCGAATAAAGTAACTGCCCTGCTGACGCCTCTTTCAAAATATTTTCTTTCAGAATCAGCTAACAAGATAACTTATGACTCAATGCAGATACACGGCGGTACCGGGTATATGCAGGAGTTTAACATTGAAAGACTTGCAAGAGATGCTCGTATTACCAATATTTACGAAGGTACTACACAGCTCCAGATTGTTGCTGCATCAGGCGGAGTTATAAATGATATTCTTGCAGAGTATTTTAATGAATACGAAAAGAAAGAATATAAAGGCTCACTTCTTCAGCTTCTTGAGAGCCTTAAAGAAATAAGAACATTATTCTACGACGCGCTTAAATACGTTAAAGATAAAAAAGATGTCAACTTCCAGGATGTTGCTGCTAAAGACCTGGTCGATCTTTATGGTTACACTTATGTTGGTTTCCTTCTTTTGAATGAGGCAAACAACGCCAGTGGTGATGACCAAAGGAAAGTATTTACTGCCAGAAGATATATTCTTGATGCCTTATCAAAAGCAAGGAAAAACTGGGAATCTATCAAAAACGAACTGTATTCAGATTTATTACATGCGGATGTAATATTAAATTAATTTAATTTCATAAGGAGGCAGTTATGAGAAAAGTTCGCACTGTGTACAGGCTCTTTGACGATCGCGAAGAAAAACACTACGTCAGCAGCTCTCTCGACCATCAAAGCCTTGAGAAGCTTATGGCAGAGTATAAGGGCAGAAAAGAGAAAGTGTATGCCCAGGATTTTGTTAACTTCCTTCACGAGTTCGACCAGCTTGCTGAAGAAGTAGTTGTACAGGATTTATACTGCTGATTTTCTTTCCCAACATTTCCGGTGAGTTTAAGTGTCTAATGCCTTTAATAATTAGACACTTAAATCATCGGGCATGCCTTTCTGATATCTGAAATTTATTTCGGAAATGTATTTTTTTGTGCCTTACCAACACAATTATTTGTAACCATTCTGCTGTATTTTTCACAAATGTTTTATCTCCACATTAGCTGGTAATCCATCAGATAATGCCTTAGTGTGTGCACTGTTTTATTCCTGCCAATGTATCATCCCTGCCGGGGTGAGGATATGAAAAAAGCATTAAACAGACGTGATAATTGTTTTGCATTCCAGAGGATTAGAAATACCGGCGGTAATAGCCATGTCAAATCAATCGATATATAACACCTGCCTGGGTAAGGGCAAATGCAAAATATATTTAGGAGTATTTTGTTTCGATTGGATTATAATAAAAAACTGTTCGAAGCGGCTGCGTTGTTGTTATGCTTCTTCGGTTACGTAATTGTCTTCTGTCAGTCCGACTTTTTTCATCAGTTCAGCAAAACGCGGATCGTGCCTGAGTTCTTTCCAGGTAAACCTGTTGCGCAGCATTATTATTGCGCCAAGCCTTTCATCGTATGCTTTGTTTAAATAACGGAATGCCCTGTCTGTGTCTCCAAGGGCAGAATATAATACAGCATAATCAACAGTAAGCGATACTTCAGGCTCCTTAACTTCACGCAGTTTAAGCTTTTCAAGGCATTCAAGTGTTTTCTCTCTCATCCCTGCACGTGCATAAGCATAACCCAGTTGTGTTACCCCTTTATACGGGCTGCCGGTTAGTTTTTGAACTTTTTCAAAAATAGCAATAGCAGTATCTGTTTCACCACGTTCAAGATGAATCCATCCAAGACTGTTAAGCGAAGCTCTGAATTCGGGATTAATTTCAAGCGCTTGTTTAAAATAACGTTCCGCTTTATCATAATACCCTGCAACAGCATAAGTTTCACCACGGGCATTGATAATAAGGATTGAAAGAGGATCAAGCTGATATGCCTTATCAATAGCTGCAATAGCTTCTTCATACCTGCCGCTGATATGAAGAAAAGTAGCATATCCATGCCAGAGCGTGGCAGAATTGCCTCCAAGCTTTATAGCTGTATCAAAAGATTTTTCAGCCTCACTCCAGTTCCAGTCAAAAAAAGTATTCACAAGTGCAAGGGCAAGGTGCCCGTCCATTAAGTTTGGGTCTAATTCAATAGTTGTTAAAGCCAGTTCCTTTGCCAGCGGGTAAGCTATGGTGTTGGTCTTATACCCGGTTGCCCCAAGATATACATAACAGTTGGACAGCCCGGCATACGGCAGAACAAAATGGCTGTCAAGTTCTATAGCTTTTTCAAGGCATTTTAAAGCTTTTTCAATATATTTAGCGTCCCACCTGTTCCAGTAATATAAGGATTTTAGGTAAAGATTATAAGCCTCAATATTTTCAGTATATGTTTTTACAAGCGGAACATTGTTTTCCTGTACAGTAAGTTTTTCCCGTAACTTATTTGCAATTTTACGGGATATTTCATCCTGTACAGCAAATATATCTTCAAGATTTCCGTCAAAAGATTCTGACCATATATGATAGCCGTCAGAAGCATTTATAAGCTGTGCTGTAATTCTAACCTTATCACCGGCGCGGCGTACACTTCCTTCAAGCACATGTGATACATTAAGTTTTTCACCAATAAGCCTTATATCTTCATTTCTTCCTTTAAATACGAAAGATGAAGTCCTGGAAGTAACAAGCAGCCCGTCAACTTTGGTGAGAGCATTAAGTATCTCTTCGGTAATTCCGTCACTGAAGTATTCATTTTCCGGGTCACCGCTCATATTTACAAACGGCAATACAGCAATGCTTTTTCCGCCCGAACTGGTTTTTGAAGCAATTTCCTGCAGAGTGGGAACAGTCAGTCCATCGGAATTTACAGCATAAATCTTTACCGGCCGTTTAACATTTTTAAGATTATGTTCGCCAACATAAACGGCATTAAGGTAAGGATGGTTTTGAATCTCATCAAATACTTTTTCTGAAAGAAGCACTCCGCCTGGAACTGACAGGTTTTCAATTCTTGATGCAACATTCACTCCGTCGCCGTAAACACCTTCATCTTCATACACAATATCACCAGTATGAATGCCAATCCTTAAAGGGATATAGGGATCTTTTTTCAGTTCCTGCTGAATTTCAACCGCACAGTTAACTGCTTCAATAGCACTGCCGAAAATGCTTAATGTTCCATCTCCGTAAAACTGCAGTATTCTTCCCTGGTGAGCTGTAACAAGTTCATCAAGTACCTTTCTGTGCCGGTCTCTTTTAGCTTTAGCCAAAGCTTCATCCTGCTGCATTAATGCAGTGTAGCCTACCATATCGGTAAACATTATTGCAGCAAGCATTCGTATATTAACTTCACTCATAATATCTTTCAGCTAATCCGGTAAAAATAAAATACCGGGAAAAATTATACTTCCAAAGTTACTGCACTTTATTTTATTAGAAAACAGCCAATCGGTTAAAATGGGAAATAAACCGGTGAAAGAATTGATAGTGTGAAATATTCTAAATTCGGTTAAACCGGGGCTTCTGCAGGTAAATTAATGGTAAATTCTGTTTCATTATTCAATGAAGTAACGCTGATTTCTCCTTCATGCCAGGTTATAACTGACTTAACAAGTGACAAACCAAGTCCAATTCCACCGGTGCCCCTGTTCCTGGAGGATTCTACCCTGTAAAATCTGTCAAATATATGCGGAATTGATTCTTCGGGAATGTCGTCTCCTTTATCGGAAATCGAGATAATCACTCTATCTCCTGAATGAGTGCATTTTACCTGTATAGTTTGATCATTATAACCGTATTTAACAGCATTTTCGAGCAGATTTACTATAGCCTGCCTAAGCAGTTCAGGATCTGCATAAAAAATAAAATCGTTACTGCATTCCAGGTTAAATGATATGTTTTTACTTATGCTTAAAGGCTTAACATGGGAGATAGCTTTCTGAAAAAATGCTGATGGAATAATCTCTGTTTTGTTTACCGGTACATTTGAATTATCAAGTTTGGCTATAAAAAAAAGTCTTTCGATTATATTGATAAGCCTTAGAGTTTCTTCATAATTGCTTTCAAGAGTTTCTTTATACTCTTCAGCTGTTTTGGGTGAACGTAAAGCAAGTTCAAGTTCGCCGCGGAGAATTGTGAGCGGAGTTTTTAATTCATGCGAAGCTGCAACTGAAAACTGGTTCAGATAATCAATTGAAGTTTTAATCCTGGCAATCATATTGTTAAGGGTTCTGATAAGCTTCCCGTATTCGTCTGTAAATTCTTCCCCCTCAATTCGTTCATCAAGATTTTTGGTGGTTATTTCATTTGTTTTTCTTGTAATAAAATCAATTCTTGAGAATGATTTCCGGGAAATTAAAGCACCGCCTATAATTGAAAGAATAAAGAAAGCAGGTGCCATAACAAGATAAATTTCAAGCAGGCTGTTTAACGTTTCACCAATAAGGTGTGTAGGAAAAGCAATAATAATATCATCGTTCCCTTTGGCAAAATAAGCCGCTCTTATTTTATCTTCGGATAATTCTTTTATATATAAATTTTTAATTACCAGGCTGTCACTTTTTAAGCTAAGCTCAGGCAGCGTAATATCTTTAAGGTTATCAGACTTAAAGACAATTTTATTTTTAATCTGAATTTGAACAAAAGTATTATTCCTGTTATAAGATATTGCCTCAAAAATTAAATCGTATACAAGTTCATCAGGGGAAGAATAAATAGAATCAGGCTGGAAGTCTGCAATATCACGGTTTCTATCAGAAACGAAATTATATATAAGGTCTGCCTGCTTTTTAAGGGAATTATCAAGGCGCCTGTACATGCTGTTACTGAGGTTAAAATAAATAACAATGCCAATAGTAAGTTCGAGGGCAAGAAAGATTAATGCATACCAAAGAGTAGTTTTAAAATGGGTAGTCTTAAAATAAAGTTTAATTTTCTGCATGAATTCAGGTATTATCATCTTCGGGTTCTTTTATTGTATAACCCACTCCCCGGACAGTATGCAGCAGCTGTGGACTAAAATCTTTATCAATTTTATTACGCAGTTTATTAATAAATACATCAATAACATTTGTATCTGTATCAAAATGAAAGTCATATACATGTTCAGAAAGTTTGGTTCGGGATATGACTTTATTTTTATTACGAAGCAGGTATTCAAGTATTGAATATTCCCTTGGGGTTAGTATTATTTCAGTTCCGGACCTTTTTACAACATGAGACTGGGTATCAAGTTCAAGTGAACCAGCCTTTAATTTCAGCTTGGTGTCAGATGAGCCTCTTCTAAGGAGTGCTCTTATCCTGGCGAGGAGTTCCTCGAAAGCAAAGGGTTTTGTTAAATAATCATCCGCTCCGGAATCAAGCCCCTCAATTTTATGTTCAATAGAACTTTTAGCGGTTAGAAATAATGCAGGAGTGTTTATTCCGCTGCTTCTTACTTCTTTTAATAAAGTAATTCCGTCTTTGTAAGGGATAAGAATGTCAAAAATCATTAAATCATATTCTTCGGCAAGGGCAAGTTTCAGTCCCTCCCTGCCGTCGTAAGCAACATCAACAGAGTAATATTCTTCGGTAAGTCCTTTCTTTATAAAAGAAGCTACCTTTTGTTCATCTTCAACCAATAAGATTTTCATAGCATTAAAGATATAAAAAAAGGAGGGAAAACCCTCCTTTTAATACCCCACAAGGCTTTTTAATTATTCTGCTTTCTTTTCTGCTTTTGCTTCTTTTGCAGCATGTTTTTTATGGGCAAGGGGAGCTTTTTTTACTTTGCTGCTATCTTTTGCAACCTTTACTTCTGTCTTTGCTTTTGCCGGAGCAGCTGTCTTTGTCTGAGTCTGTGAAAAAGCCAGGGTACTTAAGCCAAATAATATAGCTACTGCTAATACTGAGATTGATCCAATACGTGTTTTCATTTTTTTACTCCATTTATTTTTTAGTAACACTGACGTTGTTACATATATACGTCAAATTTCTTGTACTAAACATAAGAGAGTATTATTAAGGATTTCTTAATCAAACATTAAAAAATATTAATCTTGTTCCGGATGTTGCAGAAATAGGAATTATGGAAAAATGTTGTGAAATAATAGAGTTGAGTTTCGGGGTTCTCTCTTTTCTTACTTAGGCTGCTACAGGATTTGCATAAATCTATGCTGATTAAAAATTTTATGACATGTTCTTTTATAAGAGGTTTGATGCCTGAAAGAAACCCCGGAATTTGTAAAGCCACACAAAGTTATTACTGCAAGAAATTGCATTAAAGAAAACCACCCCCAATACGTGGTTTTTCATAAGATTATTAAATCTGAAGTGTGCCTGAAGTTTCAAAATCGGTTCTGGCTCCAATTATGTCGCCAAGATCCATTCTAACTGTAGCGCGGTTATAATATGCAACCGGGTTAAGCGGGTAAATATCAATTGCTTTGTTGAAGTTATCGAGAGCTTCAGATAACCTGCCTTCATCAGCCAGCATTGTACCGCGTTTGCAGTATTCTGCTGATAATGAGAATCCATTGTCCACATACTTCCCTATAATTCTTGGGGCGACCATTGTAATAGTTCCTTTATGTAGTTAATGGTATCAGTTTTTCATTTATACTTTTGACGCATCTCCTGTTAATGGGTTCAGTTTGTTTTGAGGTAAAAATACTTATAGAAAATTATGTTAAATGATTTAGTGTAAAACAGATGTATTAGAAACGCGGATAAACATTAATACAATTAATTTTAAAAAGCAAGAGAGGAAATTTTCCTCTCCTGCTTTTTATTTAAACTTTTACTTTTCTATCTGGTACAGGGGTTTTATATCAACCGGCAAATTATTCAGTTTTTCTCTTAAAATGTTCATTGAAGGAGAATTTACTGCATAATTGTTTATTAATTCTTTTGCCCCTTCGTAACTGCCCGTTGCCTGGATGGTTAAAATTTTTGTTGCGAGCTGCTCAAGTGCAGGGTAGATTTTGTCAAAATTTACACTGACTTTTTCAGTTTTATCGTCATATACATATCCGCCCTTTTCAAGCAGCCAGTTATAAATTATTGCATTGCCCGCACCGTGAGCTTCGTTTATGCCAAAGCGCACAGAACGGAAAATACCGGCAAGGTTTGATACCCATATTTCTTTTTCAAATTCTTTTGGGAAGACACCTTTTTCAATCATATAAACATTCATATACATACCAAGTATATCTGCTTTGCATTCCTCAATTTTTGAATATGTTTCTTTAAGTTCAGTTTTTACCTCAGTATTTTTTCCGTTAACTTTTATAAAGCCCGGCCCTATACCATGCGTCATTTCATGCATAAGTGTGTGGTTAAAGAAGCCGTCAAAAGTAACGTACTTTAGTTCATCTTCAGGAAGTACAATTTTTGCAATAGGCATAAGCAGTTTTTCAAACTTTGCCTCATGCAGATTTTTAATCATTACTTTTTTTGAACCTTTTGCTTTGCGTACGCGTTCATCGTTAGGCAGATTAAATGCAAGAGTCTGTACTCCTGCCTTTGTATCGCCTGCAGTAAAAACTTCGTTTACTACTGATATAGGTGACTCAGAGCCGCGTTCTTTATTCTTATATTCTTCAGGTATTGGCAGGTGTTCTTCCATCTCGCCAAGATAGCTTGCAAAGCGGTCAAGTTTTTTAGATTCAACAGGATCTTTTATAGTAACAAAGCTTTCAAAAGAAGCTTTGTAATTAAACAGTTCATCTTCGTAAACTTCATAAGGGCCTATAACAATTTCTATGTTATGATCTTTTAAATCCATCCATGCCATATCACTTTCATAATAATCATTTGTTTCAAAAGCTTTTGCACGGAGACTTAAATAGTTTTTAAGAGTAGCATTGTCTGCATATTCTGCTGCTTCACGCAGCAGGGCAGCAGCTTTATTAAGTTTATCTTTGTAAAATTCAGAATATGGTATTGCGGTGAGCTTTCCATTAATTCTTCTTATCACAGTAAATTCTGAAATGAATGATTTTTCAAGGCCGGGGTTATTTTTAATAAACTCCTGGAACTCTTCTTTAGTCATATCTTCAGGATAAAAGTTTGCGCCGTCAGGCTTTTTGAAATCACCTATAAACGGTTTGTTATGGTCAAGCCTGTCAAACGGGCCTGCCATCATTTTGAAGTATTCAAGCTGCGGCTTTGCTGCCATATTGCTCTGAAGCATAAGATTCTTTTCAATATCTTCGTTTTTTGAGTAGACCTGCTCCAGGAAAATCTCATCTATTATTTTTGATGCTTCATATAATTTATGCAGTACAATATTTTCACGTGCATCAAGAATAGTAGAATCATATTTGATTACAGTCGGTGCAAACTGGTCAATTTTCTTTTGAAGCATATTTGAATCCTGTGCTTTGGAAATAGTAAAAGTGATTAAAAATAATGTTAAAAAAGTAATTAATGGTTTCATGCAAACTTCCCTCTGTTTTATCTCAAAAATAGTGAAATATGTGGTGGTTTGGTAGGGGGAACAAACATATATGTTCCCGCCCATCACAATGGACTTTACAAAAACAGGTGCTTTTTCTATCTTAAAAACCAAATACTGATATTATTATGAAAAACCTGTTTGCTGCTATAATATTTTTACTTATTTCTTTTTCTGTTTACGCGCAGGAAAAGGATTCTGTTAAAACTGCTGCTCCCCGTTTTAATCTTCAGGGTGAAATGAGCCTGCCGGATATTGAAACCGGCCTGGTTAACCCGCTTGATTTTAATGAAGAAATACCGGGAGATGTTAATAGTAATTCTATCTGGTTGTGGACAAACTACTCCCTTTCAAAATCTTCATCATTCCAGTATTTGCCCGGAGCTCCCGAGCCGCACATGCTTGCAAATTATCATGATATGTATGTTGAGAATAATAAGTTTAGTATGGTAAAAACCGTTTTAGGTATGGCACAGATTGGAGCCGTGGGTTACCTTGCTGTTAAGTCAATTCAAAAGCACGGGTTTACTAAAAATAAATAGGACTACCCGCTGTGGATTGTTCCTTGCATTCCTCTGCATTTTTAACAAATAGTTTTCTAAATATTTGGACAAAGGCTATCTGTCCAAAACAAAAGAGCTCAAATAGTATAAGAGAGCATTAACTGATTATACAGCTTTTACAAAGGATAACATGAAATTTAGTTTTTTCCGCTCCGCGGGGGCCCCCTTTTTACTTGATTAAAAAGGGGGAAAAAAATCAAGGCTGCAAAAGAAAAACTTAAAACCAGCTTCATTGAAGCTGCGGGGAAATAACTCGCTAATCGCTCGAACATATTTCCCCGCTACGCTTCATTACGCTGATTTTCTTTACGTCTTTCTTTTGATGCCGAATAGCAGCATGCTGTCTTTGTATATATCAGGGCCTTTTTAATGCCTAAATTGTATTAGTATTTTCCTTTTACTGCTTCAAGGTGCTGCTTATAAACCGGCAGGTTAGGGTCATCAACTGCGGCGCCCATTTCTACTGCTTTTGAATAATTTTTTTCCGCTGTGTCAAATCTGCTTGCTGCTTCAAGCCCTTCGCCATAGCTGTCATACACATTAGCGGAATTAGGATAGAGCTCAATGTTATATTTAAATATGTCCAGAGCTTCGTTTACTCTTCCAACCGTCATACACTGGTAGCCTGCAAAATTTACCCTTGCTTCAGAAGGAGCAAAGCTGATACCAAATTTATCGCTTAACATTTTATAGTGTTTTTTAAGCAGTTCAACATTTCCTTCTTTTGGAAAATTATCCGGCAATGCCCAGCCTTCAAACAGCGTAGAAATACCGTCATTAATTGTTTTTACCGGTATAGTAGTGTGATTCTCAGCCGGCATTTGGGTGTATTTAAATGAAAACCCCTCAGGGGATTTTGATTTAAATATATTAGTCATTTCTTCAAGCGGCGCAAAATAATCAGGTTCATTTCCAACGGTTATATAAATGCATTGCGGGGCATCATACTTATCCTTTAACAGAGATTCGGTTTGTTTTACTATACTGTTGTTGTTATATAAAACATAAGGACTCGCGGCAATATATGCATTAAATAACCAGGGTTTATTAAGCATTGTATATATGGTGAACATTCCGGTTAATGAATGCCCGAAGAGTATTCTGTAAGGTGCAGTCCTGTAATTTTTATTTATCATTGGGATAAGTTCGTCTTCCATAAAGGAAAGAAACTTTGATGCGCCTCCGGATGCAGGCTGTTCAGGTACTGCAGTTGGGGTGAAATCCCTGTTCCTGTTTGTATTAGGTATAGCAACGACAATCATTTCCGGTATAGTGCCGGCTCCGCCAAGGTAGTTCATCATACCGCTGGCATATTGAAAATGCGCTCCACCGTCAAGCAGGTAAAGAACCGGGTAGCTTTCTCTTCCGGTAGCATAGCTGTATGGGAGGCTTACAAAAACTTTACGCGCTTCGCCAAGCTTTTCAGAATTTATGGTTAATACGTCCCCTATATTAAACTTATTATCCTGCGGAAAAACACTTACAGAAAAACAAACAAGCAAAATAAAAAACAGTTTTTGCATATATCCTCCGTTAAGTTAAATCTGATATGCTAATTTGGTTTTGGCGGAGAATATCTTCAAGTGTATAATTCGGGAGTATGCGGCCGGGTAATGATTGCAAGTGCAGGTATATATGTTGAATTAAAACCAGCCTGAAATTAAACAATATAACTTCAGGCTGGTTAAATAATATTAAACTTCCACTATTTCATTTTTAGCAGGATAGTGAACATTCTTAAAACCTTTTGCAAGTATTTTTTCTTTTAATGGTTCTGACTGTTCAGGTTCGCCATGAACAATGAAAATATTTTTAAGCTTTTGCGGGGAAGAGAAATCTAAGTAGCGCATCAGCCCTTTCTGGTCTGCATGGCCGCTGAAATCTTCCATCTTCATTATCTGCGCAAGTACCTTATGAACATCGCCAAGTATATTTACTTCAGAAGCGCCGTCCATAATTTTACGTGCAAGAGTTTCCTGTGCTGCATAACCTGCAAACAGAATAAGGTTATTAGGATTTTCAATGTTGTTTTTTAAATGGTGAAGTATGCGTCCGCCTTCCGCCATACCCGAAGCAGAAATTATCATGCAGGGGCCTTTGTAATCATTAAGCTCCTTGGATTTGTTAACATCCCTTATATAAGTAAGCCTGTTAAATCCAAAAGGATCCTGGTAATTATCAATAAATACGCGGTAAGTCTCGCGGTCAAAACATTCAGGGTGCATCCTGTAAATTTCAGTAGCGTTAACAGCAAGGGGTGAATCAACAAAAATGGGAAATACAGGGATGCGGTTCTGGTCAAACAATTTATGGAGTATGTAAACAAGAAGCTGCGTCCTGCCGACAGCAAAAGCAGGTATTATAATTTTGCCGCCGCGGCTTACAGCTTCGTTAACAATTTTTGCTGTTATTTCTTCAACCTCGCCGGTAACAGCATGAATCCTGTTTCCGTAAGTGCTTTCCATTATTAAGACGTCCAAATCGTCAATATATTTAGGGTCTCTTAATATAGGCATTTCAGGCCTGCCAAGGTCACCGGTAAAAGCAAGCCGTGTGAAGTTACCGTTTTCCCGTATTTCAAGCAGAATTCCGGCAGAGCCAAGAATATGCCCGGCATCAACAAAAGTTGCAGTAACACCCGGAACAACTTCAAACGGCCTGTCATACTGCACACCAACAAACTGCCGAACTGCATGTTCAACATCCTCAACGGAATAAAGAGGTTCAAAAAGGTTTTTCTTTTGAGCGGCTCTTTTCTTGTTAACAAACTTTACATCTTTTTCCTGCAAAAAAGCAGAATCTCTTAACATAACCTGGCAAAGGTCAACTGTAGCAGTTGTGGCATAAATATGCCCCCTGAAACCATGTTTTGTAAGGCTGGGAATATTGCCGGAGTGGTCAATATGTGCATGCGAAAGAAGCATAACATCAACTTCAGCAGGATTGAAAGGAAAGTTTTTGTTTATTTCATAAGCCATCTTGCGTTTACCCTGGTAGAGGCCGCAGTCGAGAAGGATTTTTTTCCCGTTTACCGTAATAAGGTGCTGTGAGCCGGTTACTTCCCTGGCAGCACCACAGAATTGTATCTTCAAGTTACCTCTTATTTTTATTTCAAATAAGGACAAATATCAGCAGTAAGTTACAAATAAATTAGAAAAAGCCGCAATAATTCTGCTTATTTACTGCTTTTCACAATAGTAATAATTTTTATTGAAATTTAAGATAATATCTCTATATTTGCATAATATCATATATAAGGATAATGTGCATATTATAAGATATTATGAAAAAACCGCTTGAAAAATATTTTTATGAAAACTTTGGGTTAATAATCAAACCTGTTGCAGTTAAAAACAGTGCGATAAATTTATTACCTGTTTTTTTACGCGCTTTAAATTTTCGGGCAGCGGAAATAAATAACCAAAGGCTTGTTTTTATAGAAACAGATAATTATGATGATATGACAACTGAAAATTTCAGGAAAAGAACCAGCATTATTGAAGGGATACTGAATCTGCCAGTGGTTTGGGTTATAGGCGGCATAGAAGCATATAAAAGAAAAAGACTAATTGAAAAAAAGATAGCCTTTGTTATACCAGGTAAACAATTATATATCCCATTTCTTTTTATGGAATTCAGGGAATATAAAACGATACAAAATAAAAAAAGCATTGCAAAATTTACTCCATCTGCACAGTGCCTGCTTTTTTACTTCCTGCTTGGAAATCAAATAACTGGTGTTAATTTTAAAACCCTGGCAGATAAGTTGGGCTATGGACAAATGACTATAAGCCGCGCTGCAGATGCTCTTGTAAAAACCGGCATTGCCGTAATTGAAGGAGGAAAAAATAAATTTCTGAATTTTACCGGCAATAAAAACGAAATATGGAATAAAGCTTTGCCTTACCTGGTAAACCCTGTAGACAAAATACTTTATGCAGATATAGAGAAGCAAAAGAATTGTTACATAAGCGGAATAAATGCACTTTCAGCTTATACAAATATTAACGGTGAATACAGAAAAACATACGCCTTGGCCCCGGCTTATGAAGAACAATTTTTTCCGGGTAATACCAATATATTTTATGAACCTGATGAAAGAGCTTCTGTAATACAGGTGTGGAAATATGACCCGGGAGTTTTAACAAAAAATGAAATGGTTGATCCTCTTTCATTATATTTAAGTTTCAAAGAAAATGAAGATGAAAGAATTCAAAAAGAAATTGAGGGAATGCTGCTGAAGTTATGGTAGAAGGACTGGACAAATTTACAGAATATTTTAAAGAATATAGTAAAAACTATATCCTAATAGGTGGAACAGCCTGTGACCAGTTGATAAGCAATGCCGGACTTTCATTTCGTGCAACAAAAGACCTGGATATTATTCTGATAGTTGAAGCTCTTTCTAATGAATTTGTTCAGCAATTTTGGAGATTTATTAACGAAGGCGGGTACATACAAAGAGAAAAAAGCAGCGGCGGGAAAATATACTACAGGTTTCAAAATCCTGCGGTCCGGGGTTTCCCGTTACTTATTGAGTTGTTTTCGCGGAACCCGGAGATTAACTTACATGAAGAATCTCACTTAACACCTATTCCTGTTGACGAAGATGTATCAAGCCTTTCGGCTATCCTGCTGGATAATGAATATTACAATTTTACGATTCAGAACAGCAGGATAATTAATGGTATTCACATAGCTGATACAACGGCCCTTATTTGCCTTAAGGCGAAAGCTTACCTTGACTATAAAGAGCGGAGAGCTAATTCTCAAAATGCAGACAGCAGTGATATGAAAAAACACAGGCTGGATATTATCAGGCTTTCTGTTATTTTAAGTAATGAAGATGTCCCGAATTTACCTGGTGCCATTAAAAGAGACCTTGAGGATGCTATAGCGGATATCAAAACCAATCCTCCGGATGGGAAAGTTATTGCAAAAAACCTGCAGATTAATACCAGCCTGGATATTCACACGGTTATTGAACAGGTGGAAAAAACATTTCATCTTTTCTCCTGATTTTCTTTTAACACATTTTTGCTTTTCTTTAAATTATTCTTTTTTACACTAAACTATTTTTACGCCTGATTGGTGTTTTTGCAGAAGATTTCTATTAATTTGTGCCAAAACAAAATGTTAAAAGCATCTGGTTTATCACTTTGCTAAAAAAAACCATAATATTTTTACTTAAGCTAAGACTGAAATACCTTCCCGGAAGGCTGTTTATTTTTTTGCTTAGCATTATCACCGGGCTGCTTGCAGGGCTTACTGCAGTAGTGCTGAAAACTTCAGTGCATAACTTTCAGCATTTTCTTACCGGCTCTCTCAACAGCAATTATAATACTTATCTTTTAGTGCTTTTTCCTGTTGCAGGGCTTCTGCTTTCAACTGCTTACGTACAAATTTTCAGGAAAGGAAATCTGCACCGCGGCATCGGCAATGTTCTGGTTGAAATAAACAAAAACAACGGAACTATAAGCAGGCATAAGCTTTACTCCCAGATGATAAGCAGTTTTTTCACACTGGGTTTTGGGGGCTCAGCAGGACTTGAGGCTCCTATTTCTGTTACCGGGGCTGCTATTGGGTCAAGGCTTTCAGTACTGCTTCGCATAAATGAGAATGAAAGAATACTGCTCGCCGGGTGCGGCGCTGCCGGGGGAATAGCAGCAATTTTTAACAGTCCTGTTGCAGGAGTTTTATTTGCAGTTGAAATTGTCCTGTCAGAAATGACAATTCCGGCTTTTATACCGCTTATAATATCATCGGCTGCAGCAACACTTGTAAGCAAGCTCCTTTATGAAGGCCAGCCTTTTAAGCTTATTACCAATGAATGGCACATAGATTCTATCGGGTTTTATATAGTACTTGGCATATTATGCAGCTTTATATCAGTATACATGATAAGAGTTTATTACTCCGTAAGAAAAATATCGTTAAAGGTAACACACCCATATATAAAAGCTCTCATGGGTTCATTACTGCTTGGACTAATGCTGTTTGTTTTTCCGCCTTTGTTTGGCGAGGGTTATAATATTGTTGAGCTTCTTCTTAACGGCAAATACTTTGACCTTTTTAACGGCAGCCTTTTCTGGCAATTCAGAGGTAATATGCCCGCGCTTCTTGTTTTTGCTTTTATTGCAATGATGCTTAAAGTACTTGCCACAGCAGTAACCGTTTCTTCGGGCGGTAACGGTGGTATGTTTGGTTCATCATTGTTTGTAGGGGCTCTGCTTGGCTTTGTATATGCACAAACACTTAAGCTTGCCGGCTTTGCTGTTCCGCTTGATGTTAATTTTATTGTTGTTGCAATGGCCGGAATACTTGCAGGAGTTATACATTCGCCGCTTACTGCAATATTTCTTATTGCTGAAATTACAGGCGGCTATGTACTGTTTGTCCCATTAATGATCGTTGTTTCTCTCTCATATTTTATATGCCGGCACTTTGAACCTTATTCAGCTTATACAAAAGACATTGCTGAAAAAGGATTGTATTACCGCTATAACCGCGACCGCTATATACTTGAACGGATTAAAATCAGTCAGCTTATTGAAACCGGCTTTGTAAAGCTAAACACAAAAGACCCTTTCTTCCGGCTTGTGGATGCAGTAGAAAAATCAAGCAGGAATATTTTCCCTGTGGTTGATGATAAAAATCATCTTGCTGGTATTGTTTTGCTGGACAATGTAAGGGAAATGCTTTTTGAAAAAGATATATACAACCTTATCCTTGTGCAGGATATAATGACTGCTTCACCTGCTGTGGTTGATGCTGAAAAAGATTCCCTTTATGTTGTGCTTAAAAAGCTTGATGATACAAATATGTGGGTACTGCCTGTTGTTCAAAAGGGAATTTATACCGGGTTTGTATCTAAAGCCAGCATACTTAACCACTACCGCAATACGCTTGTAAAACAGACTAAGGATAACGAATGGTAATGCCTGGATGTTTTCAGGCATATTAAATATTCCTATCTTTACGCTCACTAAATATGTTCATTTCATTATGCCGGAGAAGTATACAAATGAAAATTATTTTCCCTTTAATTGTACTTATTAGCGCTTCCGTGTTTGCCCAATCCTTAACTACAGGTAATGAAAAAATTGATGCCGCCTTCCGGCTGGCTGTTAAAACTGTTGATACAAATACCCGCAATGGCATACTTGCTGCAGGCGCAGATTATGGCGGCGAGTGGACAAGAGATATTTCAATTAATTCATGGAACTGTGCAAGCCTTCTCCGCCCTGAAGTTGCTGAAAAATCATTATGGAGCGTTACTATAAACAAGGATACAATAGGCCACCAGTACTGGGATAAAATAATATGGGTTATTGGCGCGCTTAATCATTATAAGGTAACAGGCAACAAGGAATTTTTAAAACAGTCTTTTATCTGCTCCGCGAATACTATAGCACAGCTTGAAAACACTGCCTTTGATAAATCTTATGGGTTGTTTACAGGCGGTTCTGTTTTTAATGACGGCATTGCCGGTTATCCGATGCCTATATACGATAGTACAATAAATAACTCGTCTGTACTTGCACATCCCACACAAAAAATAAAATGCCTCAGCACAAACTGTGTGTACTATGCAGCATATCTTGCTATATATGAAATGGCTGGTATATTAAAAGAAAGCGGGAATGATGTTTACCTTAAAAAAGCTGAAGAACTTAAGTTTAACATTCTTAAAAACTTTTATAACGCAGATGAACATAAATTCAGTTATGTAATTGACCAGTATGGCAAGCTGCATCATTACCAGGAGGGTCTTGGTAATTCATTTGCAATTCTGTTTGGCATTATAGATGAAAATGAAGCCGCTAAAGTAATTGAAAATATACATATATCAGATTACGGACTGGCCTCAATATATCCTGATTTTGATTACTTTACGCCTGATAAACCCGGAAGGCACAATAATATAGTATGGCCTTTTATAAACGGGTTCTGGTCACTTGCATGCAAAAAAGCCGGAAGGGATGATATATTTTATAATGAACTGAAAAACCTTGCTTCACTGGCAATTGATGAGGACAACGGAAATGGCGACTTCAGGGAAATTTATAATCCATATACCGGTAAACCTGATGGCGGCTGGCAGCTTGGCAGCCACTGGGAATCATGCCATCACCAGACATGGTCAGCCACAGCATATATTGCAATGGTGCTTAAAGGTATTGCGGGAATGAACTTTGAAAAAGACGGGATATATTTTACGCCTTATGTACCTGAAGGTTTAGGCAGTATTGATGTTAAAGATATTCATTACCGGGATGCTGTCCTTAATATAAAAATCAGCGGAAGCGGTTCAGCTATAAAAGAATTTAAAGTAAACGGAACCCTGGCAGGAAGTTTTACACTCCCGGCAGATTTATCCGGCACACAAAATATTGAAATTGTAATGCAGTAAATTTTCTGGTGGTTAGAGCTGCTGTAAGAGTATAAATGAAAAGGCATAAAATTAATTTTATTTTATGGTGTTAAGACAACAAACCAGCTCGCCATGAACCATTTCATGGCGAAAGATAACGTTATTAATATTTTGCCCGGTGATAATGTTAAAGGTATGCTTTTTATATGGAAAACTTAAAATAGTATAACCGCAGCTATCAATGATTTGAAATTATTACAAAGTTATCTTTTCCATTGCAGGTAAACTTAACATAATTATTCTGAATTGTAATGCAGTAAATTCCCGGCTGATGATATAGCGCTTTCTAAAGCAGGGCTGGTTTAAAAATGTGTTTTGCCTTCACCCCGAAGAGTTGAGCTATTGGTAGTAAAAATATTACCACGTAACAAGGATACGCCGAAGGCTTGCTGGATTAAAATAATTTGTTATTGCCTGCCTGCATAAATTGTCGCAATCCTGCCGGAATGCTTTGGTCCTTTGTGGAAGCATCATTTGTTACCAATATTTACAATCCTCCGGAATGGAAAACAAATGTTTCGCATGTTCAATGTTTTTTGATTTTGTCCTCACCCCGGATGGGGTGATATATGGGTAGATAAATGTATCACAAAAAATTGGCATGCCGGAGGTTTGCCGCTTTTTGTTAAGGCTGATATTAATGTCTTGATTATAGTGTAAAGCGCGAATTGAGTTAACGCATGTGTTTCTGTAAAGGGAAACACATGCCTATTTCCTGCCTGTTAATGCAACCTTTATTCCCAGTCCAATAAGAGTAATGCCGCAGGCTTTATTTATTAATTCTGTCATAATGCGGCTGGTTTTTAACCTGCCAAATATAGCTGAAGCAAAAACTGCAAGCACCATACACCACAAAGTTCCGGTTGTAACAAATGTTCCACCAAGTGCAAGGAAGGGAAGCACTGTACTTTTTGATGATGGATTTATAAACTGCGGCAGAAAGGCCATAAAAAACAGAACGACTTTGGGATTTAGGACATTGGTTAATATGCCATCCCTGTAGGTTTTTAAATAACTTATCCTTTCAGATGCGGCAATTTCACCGGTGTCTGCTATTATTATTTTATCTTTAAGCATTTTAAAGCCAAGATAAAGCAGGTATGCTGCCCCGGCATATTTTATTATATTAAACAGGAGTAATGATTTAGCAATAATAATTGAGAGTCCGAAAGCTGCAAGAATTGTATGAACCAGGCAGCCGGTGCCAATGCCCAGCACAGATATTATCCCGGCTTTCCTTCCCTGGCCTATGCTTCTGGTAAGGACGTATATGGTATCGTTTCCGGGTGTAAGATTCAACAGTATTCCGGCAAGCAGGAATGTTTCATAGTGTATTATTCCAAACATTTAAGTCCAAAGTTTTGTTATAAAGCCAAATACGAGTGAAAAATAAGAAAAGGCGGGGAGTTTTGCCCGTTTATTACCAATTTATTGTCATTTTACATAATATCCCTATTTCTTCGTATATTTAAGGCTCTCTTTTAAAATAATCGGAAACGAAGACTAATATATGATAAGCACAAGTAATATAAGCTTAAGATACGGTAAGCGGGTTTTATTCGAAGAAGTAAATATTAAGTTTACACCGGGAAACTGCTACGGTATAATTGGCGCAAACGGCGCAGGTAAATCCACTTTTCTTAAAATTTTATCAGGCGAACTTGAACCAACATCAGGGCAGGTAATAACTGACCCCGGGCAGCGCCTTGCTGTACTTAAACAGAACCAGTTTGAATTTGATGAATATGATGTTATAAAAACTGTTATGATGGGGCACAAAAAGCTTTACAGTATAATGGAAGAAAAAGATGCCCTTTATGCCAAACCTGATTTTTCAGATGAAGATGGTATTAAAGCCGCTGAGCTTGAAGGTGAATTTGCCGAGCTTAATGGCTGGGAAGCTGAATCAGAAGCTGCATCGCTGCTTTCAGGACTTGGAATTAAAGATGAGCTGCATTATAAAAAGATGTCAGAGCTTCTTGGTAATGAAAAAGTTAAAGTGCTGCTTGCACAGGCTATCTTTGGCAGCCCTGATATTCTGCTGCTTGATGAGCCTACAAACCACCTTGATATAAAGTCAATCAACTGGCTTGAAGAGTTTCTTATAAACTTTAAAAATACAGTTATTGTGGTATCGCACGACAGGCATTTTCTTAACAATGTTTGTACTCATATTGCAGATATTGATTACGGCAAAATTCAGATATATACAGGCAATTATGATTTCTGGCTTGAATCCAGCCAGCTTGCAATGCAGCAGGCAAAGGATGCAAATAAAAAGACTGAAGCAAAGATTAAAGAGCTCCAGGAATTTATTGCAAGGTTCAGCGCTAATGCATCAAAGTCAAAACAGGCTACTTCAAGAAAGAAACTTCTTGATAAAATGACAATTGAAGAAATTAAACCTTCTTCACGCAAGATGCCTTATATTCATTTTAAGCCTGAAAGAGACCTTGGCGCAAATGTGCTTACTGTAAAGAATATCACAAAAACTATTGAAGATGAAAAGGTTCTTAATGATATTTCTTTTTCAGTTAATACCGGCGATAAAATTGCTTTTGTAGGTTCACATGACATAAGCAAAACAACACTATTTAAAATACTGATGGATGAGCTGAAAGCTGATTCCGGTACTTTTGAATGGGGAGTTACCACAAGCCAGTCTTATTTCCCAAAGGAAAATTCTTCGTATTTTAATGTTGACCTTAATTTAATTGATTGGTTAAGGCAGTACTCAAAGGAAAAAGATGAAACTTTTATCCGTGGGTTCCTTGGCAGAATGTTATTTTCAGGCGAAGAATCATTAAAGAAGGCAAATGTACTTTCAGGCGGTGAAAAGGTACGCTGTATGATATCAAAGATGATGTTAAGCGGCTCAAACACACTACTGCTTGATGAGCCTACAAACCATCTTGACCTTGAATCAATTACAGCGCTTAATAACGGCCTTATTAAGTTTAACGGTTCTGCTCTTTTTGTATCGCATGATCATCAGTTCATCCAGACTATTGCAAACAGGATTATTGAAATTACTCCCGCCGGTATTATTGATAAGGTTATGACCTTTGATGAATATATTGAAGACCCGGGTGTAAATAAGCTTCGTGAAGAAATGCACGAAGGATTAATTGTTTAATTTCGTTTTATTGACGGAGATATTTTTTAATGGGATTAAGTATTGGTATTGTTGGACTGCCAAACGTTGGCAAGTCAACTCTTTTTAACGCTCTTACCAAAGCGCAAAACGCTGAAGCAGCTAACTATCCGTTCTGTACTATTGAACCGAACAAAGCTATTGTTCCTGTGCCGGACAGCAGGCTTGCAGAACTTGCAAAACTTGTTAATCCTCAGCGTATTGTAAACTCAACTGTTGATTTTGTTGATATTGCCGGACTTGTAAAAGGCGCCAGCAAGGGAGAAGGGCTTGGCAATCAGTTCCTTAATAATATTAGGGAAGCAGAAGCTATTCTGCATGTTGTAAGGTGCTTTGATAATCCTGATGTTGTTCATGTTGACGGCAGTGTTGATCCTTTACGTGATATTGAAGTTATTGAAACCGAACTTCTGCTTGCTGATGTACAGACACTTGAAAAGAAAATTGACCGCCTGGTTAAATCAGCCAAAGCTGACAAAAACGCAAAGGCACAGGCAGATGATGCTGCCGAACTGCTTAAGTTTATGAATGACGGGCATCCTGCAAATGCTTTCCCGGATAAAGAAAAGGAAACCATAAAGCTGCTGTTTAATGAACTGCGGCTTATGACAGCCAAGGACATAATCTATTGCGCCAATGTTGATGAAGACGGCCTTTCAGATGATAACAAGTACGTACTTGCCCTAAAAGAATTTGCTGAAAAACGCAGCGCTGACTGGGTAAAGATATCTGCAAAAGTAGAAGAAGAGCTTGTAGGGCTGGAAGATGAAGAACGTACCGAATTTCTTAAATCTTATGGAGTAGAGGAAAGCGGGCTTGAAAAGATTATCCGTAAAGGATTCCATACACTGGGCCTTGCAAGCTACTTTACTGCAGGCGAAAAAGAGGTAAAGGCATGGACAATTCACCAGGGATGGAAAGCACCGCAGGCAGCAGGCGTGATACATACTGATTTTGAAAAAGGATTTATCCGCGCTGAAGTAATTGCTTATGAAGATTATATAAAATATAAAACAGAAGCAGCATGTAAATCAGCAGGAGTTATGCGTGTTGAAGGGAAAGAATATACAGTTCAGGATGGCGATGTAATGCACTTTTTGTTTAATGTATAAGCTGCACAAAATAGTTTTTATGAAAGCGGGCCCTGTACCCGCTTTTTTTATGCCGTTAACCGATAGAAGTACTTTCCTCTTTTATGTTCTGTCATGCTGCAAGGGTTTTGACAGACCTGCGAGTTTGGAAAAGCAGACTGTAATAACCTTAGTAACAGAGCTAAATACACAGAAACTCAACCTTATTACTTTATTTTATTGTAATAACACAAAAGAGTAAAAACAGACTGATAAGGTAATAAGGTTTATGCTTTCGGAGATTGCTGCAGTTACTAAGGTTTTAACAGGCAAAGAGGCTGAGAGAAATTTTGTTGTAACCTTAGTAACTATGTAGTGAACTATAGACTCAACCTTATTACCTCATTTTATTGTATTAAACCGAACACACGCCCCCCCTTTTCCCTCGCAACATTTCTATTGATTAATTGATATTAATATGATATCATTATGATACCAAACAATTGGAGACGTAAAAAATGACAACTGTTACTGAAAAAAACGCAGCAAAAACCAGCGGTTTTGTTGGAATACTGCAGCTTTTAGCACTGATAGCATTAGATATTTATTTGATCGCCCTTGCTGTAAACAACGAAGAGCCTGCTTACCTGGCAATTATAATTCCTGTGTTTTTTCTTATTGGACTTACTTTTAATGGTTTTGTTATTGTTAACCCTAATGATTCAAGGGTGTTGGTCTTCTTTGGAAAATATTCGGGAAGTATAAGGGAATCTGGTTTTTGGTTTATAAACATATTAAGCGTAAAAAGAAAAGTAACGCTGAGAATCAGGAATTTTCAGAGTGAAAAAATTAAAGTAAATGACCTGCTTGGAAATCCTATTGAGATAGCAGCAGTAATTGTATGGAAGGTTACTGACTCTGCACGTGCATGTTTTGATGTTGAAAATTATGAACAGTTTGTTGCTATTCAAAGCGAAACTGCCATTCGTACTTTAACATCAGAGTATCCTTATGACGGGGAAGAAGATAAAGCTTCATTAAGAGGCAACCCGCAGGAAATTGCTGAGAACCTGAGAAAACATATACAGTTAAGGCTTGAAATAGCAGGTGTTGAGGTTATAGAAGCCAGAATCAGTCATCTTGCCTATGCACAGGAAATAGCACAGGCAATGCTCCGCAAACAGCAGGCTCATGCAATAGTAGCAGCACGTCAGAAAATTGTTGAAGGCGCTGTTGGTATGGTGGAGATGGCATTAAAGGCATTAAATGATCAGAAAATTGTAGCGCTTGACGAAGATAAAAAAGCTACCATGGTAAATAACCTTATGGTTGCACTGGTTTCCGAACGCGAAGCTCAGCCGGTTATAAACACAGGTACACTTTATCAATAAGCAAGAGCAAGGTATGTACAATATTCTGCAGCATACAGGTGAAGAGCTGACTCTTGTTCAGCCTTCATTTTTTAAGAAAAAACTTGACCTGGTAAACGGTGAAGAAATTCTTGCTTCAATAACATTAACAGGCAGGCTGAAAGCCGGTGCGGTTTTTGAAATTGAGGAAAAAAAGTGGGAAGCTAAACAGCTTAGTTTCTGGAAAAGCGGAATTGGTATATTTAAATTTGGATATGAACTTCCGTTTGCTGTTTTCAAACAGAAAGCTTTCAGCAGCAGTATACTTGAACTGCCTATGGGACAGCAGCTGTATTTTCGCAGAAGGTCATTCGGCAGCATTGTTGAAGTTATTAATAAACAAGGCACTGTGCTGATGATGCTGAAAGGCAAAACAGCAATAAAAGAAAAATACGTTATTACAATAATGAAAGTTGCCCGGGAACTTGAAGAACATCCATGGATCGTTTTGCTTCCCGGGTTTATATCAGCAATTAAAAGGAAAAATTCCTGAGAAATAACTGCAAACATGGCTGAAAAGAAAAAATTTCTATTACGAATAGATGCCGGGCTTTATGCTGCCCTTGAAAAATGGGCTGCAGATGATTTGCGCAGTATAAATGCACAGATTGAGTTTTTGCTTTCTGATGCGGTTAAAAAGTCCGGCAGGAAAAAAGATAAAACAGAAACTGAGAATAAACAAACTACTTAATTAAAGAACGGTATAAATATTTTATCATAGCATTTTACCATGAGTTATAAAAGCCATAACATGCAGAAAGGCTGAGATAAACTTTGTAGTAAACATAGTAACAGAGCTAAAAACACAGAAACTCAACCTTATTACTTTATTTTATTGTAATAACACAAAATGTAAATACATATTTATAACGCAACAAACCCCATATTGTCAGATACTACTTTTGATAGTAATTCCTTCGCTGATACATCCATGCAAGTATTCTAAAAACCCCCGCAACAATACAACGCCTTCTATAACTTCCCTGATATAATTTTAATAATTAAATATTATTTTGTAACTTATAAAATAATTTTACCAGTTATGAAACCTCTTGATATTGATAAACTAAAATCTGTTTTGCCGTTAACGCCCGGCATACTGCATAAAGAGAAATATTTCAAAGCCGCAGTGCTTATTCCTCTTGTTAAATCAGGGGATGAATACTCCCTGGTATTTGAAAAACGTGCAGCAAACATAAGACAGGGGAGTGAAATATGTTTTCCCGGCGGCGAGTATGATACTGAAAAAGATATAAACTTTAAGCAGACTGCATTAAGAGAAACCACTGAAGAACTCGGGATAAGTCCTGAAAGTATTTCTATTATTGGCAGGCTTGATACTCTCATAGGCCCCATGGGCGTGCTTATTGAACCATATATAGGAATGCTTGATGTAACAGATGTTTCAGATTTTAACATCGATATATACGAAGTGGAGAAAGCATTTCATGTGCCATTATCATATTTTGTTGATAATGACCCGGAAGTGTATCACCTTAGAATGGAAATGCATCCTGTTATAAAAGAAAAAGACGGCACTGTTGTTGAAATATTTCCTGCAAAAACATTAAACCTGCCTGAGCGTTACTGGATGCCATGGAAGGCCGCTGACAGGGAAGTGTATGTATACAGGACTGACGAGGGCGTGATTTGGGGGCTTACAGCAGAGCTCCTCAGAGAGCTTGCTATACTAATAAGAAAGGCAGGATAGATAATAACTAATAGTCTCCGCAGTTAAGAATTTGGGCTATAACATTATTAAGTGAAGCTTTAAAAATACTCCAGTTTACTGCTGTTCCGAATCCAAAATAATTGTAATCATCATATAAAATATTATCCTTTACTACAAATCTGCATCCTCTTTCCTGTATAAATGTAGCAACGGCATAACCAGGATTGTGCTCTTCATGCCTGTCCCATAAGAGGAATAAATAAGTCTCTCCTGTTTTATACTCTTTTACTTCCGGCACGTGATCATAATTGCGGTAATATATTGTAAACTCCTTTTGAAATAAGAAGGGTACATTTCCCTTTATAATGTTATTCGGTTGAAGCGTTAATATATATTTGGAAAAACTATCTGTATCAGGCTTTGATTGAATTGATGTAATTGTAGCTTTAACAAAAACAGGTATTCGTACAAGAGTAGTAATTAATGGCGGGAATCTTTTTTTATCTGGTTTATTAAAGGCCCATATGCCAGTCCGGGGTGTATGCTGGTGCTTAATGTATCCAGATCAAACCCTGTTGTTTTATAACCTCTTAATGCAAGATAAAATTCTTCGGGCGCAGCGGTTTCCGCCTCATAAATTGCTTTAGTGACTGCTTTGAGAGCATTATCCGGCATATCAGGGATTTGTTCTACTTCTTCAATTGTAAAATTACAGAGAAAGTTCATACACTGCTTTATTTTTGCAGCAGCATCATTTTCCTGTGCAAAGCAAAATAATGGAAACAATACAACGATAGGCATATAACAACTGACTTTATGTAAAATCATATATACCCCGCTAAATATTAAAATGCTTATATAAACTGAAATAATAAATGTACAAAATCAACAAATAATATTGTTGGGCAGAGGCTAACAATAACTAAGAAATGATTGCTGATAAGTTTAGCCGATATTTATATTTAAGCCGAGTGCTTTACTTACCTTAAGGAAAGTCAGAATATTACAATTTTGCCCATTCTCAATTTTTGATATTTGCTGCTGTGTAACCATTGCTTTATGTGCAAGTTGTGTTTGTGATAAGCCCTGGTTGCTTCTTTCCTTTGCAATTTTAATGGCAATGCTCAATAATTTTTTTTCTGCTTCGTATACTTTTGCAAACTTTTCGTCTTTTAATTGTTCATTCAAATAGTTTCTGAATACAGTCATGATATACCTCTTAAGTTATCTGAATCTTCCGGAATAGCTCTTCTTAAAAAATCTTCTCTTGATATTATTGCCTTTTCTATTTCTTTTTTAGGCACAGTATCTTCTCTTTTTATAAACGAATGAGTTAAAACAATGTAATCCCGGCAGCAAAAAAAATATAATATCCTGACCTGATTTCCTGATAACCTGACCCTGAGTTCATGAATCCCATCCGATAATAAGTCAGCATATGGCCTTGGGAGTTCAGGCCCCATTTCCTCAAGATATTCAATTAATGACAAGACTTTTGCTTTATTCCGTAAACTGATAGAGTTAAGATACCTTTTTACAGGACATTTCCCATCCTGTGTTTCATATAATAGAACTTTCCACCTTGTTTTCATAATTTAAATTACATCATTTATGATGTAATTGCAAATTATATAAGAGCTGACTTTTTACCCCGGATGAAATCAAATTCAAAGATTATTATGACCTTATATCATTTAAGATTAACATCAATTTTATTAATCTGTCCCCTTATCCTTTACCTTCCCGTTGTAATTTCTTTATTTTACTGTAAAAATTATTGGTGGTGATTAAAATGAAGAAAATCTTTTTACTTTCCCTGTTTACAGGATTGTTTCTTGCAGGCTGCTGTTCTTCTGAACTTACTAATCTTTCTGACCTGAAACAGGAAATAATTAACTACCATGAGTCAGGCGGATATGATAATGACCTGGATAAAGCAGTTGCTGAAGCAAAAGAGGAATTCGGCAAAATTGCATTTACTGAAAAATCGGTAGTTGTATTTGATGTTGATGAAACTGCTTTGCAGAATTACGAAATAAACAAAGCTCTTGATTTTGGCTATGTGCTTGCCCCTTGGGAAGAATGGGTAAAGGAAGCAAATGCGCCGGCAATTAAGCAGGTAAAAGAGCTGTATGATTTTCTTTTGCAGAAAGGTTCAAAAATTATCTTCTTAACCGGCAGGGGTATAGATGAATATGAACCAACAATAAAAAACCTCAAAGAACAGGGATATGCAGAATTCGATACGTTAATTACCCGCAGTGAAGAGGAAACTGATTTAAGCGCCCTTAACTATAAAACCGCAAAAAGAATTGCCCTCGTTAAGCAGGGCTATAAAATTGAAGGTACAGTTGGAGATCAGTGGAGTGACCTTAAAGGGGAATATCACGGAATCCAGGTGAAACTGCCCAATTATATCTACAAAATTGATTGATTTTCAAAGAAGCAGAATCTTCTGCCTTTAAACAAGTTCGGACATGCCTGTTTTTGTCATTCAGAAAGGGTGGCGGGTAATAAATGTGCCCTCTGAAATAAAATAATCTGCAATGACTAAAACAGGATTTTCTGTATATTTAAACTTTATTTTTGAATAAATCCAGAGAAAATGATGTCCGAATCTCATATTAACGAAATTCCAAAAGCTTATAATCCTTCAGCAGCAGAAGATAGATGGTACAGCTACTGGCTTGAAAAAAAGATTTTTCATTCTGAACCTGACAGCACACGTATTCCTTACACAATTGTAATTCCTCCTCCAAATATTACAGGATTCCTGCACATGGGACATATCCTTAATAATACTTTGCAGGATATTTTTATCCGTACCAAAAGGATGCAGGGTTTTAATGCATGCTGGGTTCCTGGTACTGACCATGCTTCAATTGCAACCGAAACTAAGGTTACAAGAATGCTCCAGGAAAAGGGAGTCGATAAATATGAAATCGGCAGGGAAGAATTTCTTACACACTGCCATGAATGGAAAGAAAAATACGGCGGTATTATAATCCAGCAGTTAAAGAAACTTGGCGTAAGCTGTGACTGGGACAGGCTCCGCTTTACTATGGATGATGATTATTACAAACGCGTTGTGGAAACATTTGTTGCATTATATAAAGAAGGTAAAATTTACCGCGGCTACCGAATGGTTAACTGGGATCCTGCTTCACGTTCCGCAATTTCTGATGAAGAAGTTAATTACAGGGTTGTGAACAGCAAACTCTGGTACATAAAATATAAAGTAACTGATGAAGATAAATATATTACAGTTGCTACTACGCGTCCCGAAACAATGCTGGGCGATACAGGCATTGCTGTTAATCCTAATGATGAGAGATTTAAAGATCTGATAGGTAAAACTGTAATTCTTCCAATTGTTGAGCGTGAAATTCCGGTATTTACAGATGATTATGTGGATATGGCTTTTGGCACAGGTGCTGTTAAGATTACCCCGGCACATGATGTTAATGACTATGAAATGGGCAAAAGGCATAATCTTGAACTGATAAACATCTTTAATGAAGATGCTACCATAAATCATAATGCCCCGGTTGAGTTTAAGGGAATGGACAGGTTTGAAGCGCGTAAAAAAATTGTAGCGCTTCTTGAAGAAACCGGGTATCTTGTAAAAACTGAAGATTATCAAAACAAAATTGGTTATTCTGAACGCGGCGGCGTTCCTATTGAGCCTTATCTTTCTGAACAATGGTTTATGAAGATGGATGACCTGGCTGCACCGGCTCTTAAAGTAGTTCAGGAAGGACAGATTAAATTTTATCCTGACCACTGGGTTAAAACTTACCAGCACTGGATGGAAGGAATTAAAGACTGGTGTATTTCACGCCAGTTGTGGTGGGGACACAGAATACCCGTTTGGTACCACAATACAACCAAAGAAATTTACTGCGGCGTTACTCCTCCGCCGGACCCGGAAAACTGGCAGCAGGATGAAGATGTACTTGATACATGGGCTTCAAGCTGGCTGTGGGCTTATGATGTTTTCAAAACAGATGAAGAGCAGGAGTATTATTATCCAACGGATACACTTGTTACAGCGCCTGATATTATTTTCTTCTGGGTTGCACGTATGATTATGGCAGGATTGCACTTTAAAAAGGATATTCCGTTTAAGCATGTTTATTATACAAGCGTACTGCGTGACCTGCTTGGCAGAAAGATGAGCAAGTCACTTGGCAACTCACCTGACCCGCTTGATGTAATTGCAAAATACGGCGCTGATGCTTTAAGGTTTACTGTTATCTATCTTGCTCCTCTGGGACAGGATGTAATGTTCAGTGAAGATAAATGTGAATTAGGCAGAAACTTTGCCAATAAAATATGGAATGCCGGCAGGTTCCTTCTGATGAATAAAGAATCACTTACTGTACAGCCTGATGATTCACTGCTTGAAAAACATAAAGACTTTATTGATGAATGGATTGAATCAAGATTTAACCAGACTCTTAAAGAACTTAATGCAGCCATGAAGAGCTTTGAAGTTAACAATGCTTCAAAAATTATTTATTCATTTGTATGGAATGACTTCTGTGACTGGTACATAGAGCTTGCTAAAAACAGGCTTTATTCAGATGATGAAGAAGTTAAAGCTGCTGTGCTTGCACGTTCACTTAAGATGTTTGAAAAACTGCTCAAGATAGTTCATCCGTTTATGCCGTTTGTTACTGAAGAATTATGGCACCTTATTGAACAAAGGAAAGAAGGCGAAAGTATTTCAACATCTTCCTATCCTGTTGTAAATGAGTCAGCAATTAATACTGCGGCAGAAAAAGAAATGGAATTTGTCCAGGATATCATAACTTCAATCAGAAATATCCGCGGTGAAATGAACATCCCGCCGTCAAAATTTGTTAAGGCATACCTTAAAACATCTGAAGTGCGTCCGCACCAGGTAAATTATATAAAGAAAATTGCCCGTGTTGAAGATATTGTTTTTGATGCTTCACTTGAAAAACCAAAGGCAAGCGCTTCAGCAGTAATTAAAGACTGCGAAATCTACGTACCGCTTGAAGGTTTGATTGATCTTGATATTGAACGCAGCAGGCTTCAGAAAGAAATTACCCGCTTTGAAGGTTCACTGGCAGGCATTGTTAAAAAACTTTCAAATGAAAAATTTGTTGCCAATGCTGCTCCTGAAGTTGTTGAGAGAGAAAGGGCTAAGAAAAAAGACTGGGAAGAAAACCTGGTTAAATTAAAGGAAATATTAGCAAACTTAAGTTAAAAGGTGTCTTATGTATAATTCAATAAATGAGTTCCTTGCAGACTGGGAAGCTGAAAGCGGCCTTACATTAAAAGTATTTAAAAATCTAAGTGATGAATCACTCTCAAAGCCTATTCCCGGATACAGAAGAACCATCGGCGGGCTTGCATGGCACATTACAGGTGCTGTTGGTGAAATGATGAAGAGTTCAGGCAACCCTATTAATACTGCTGATGAAGATGAGCCCCAGCCAGCAGAAGCAGCTAAATTATACAGTGAATATGAAAAAGCTGCCAAAGCTCTTTCTGATGAACTGAAAAGCAAATGGACTGATGACTCCCTGGCTAAACAGGAGAATATGTATGGTGAAATGTGGACCCGCGAGTTTATACTTCGTGTTATTGTTGCTCACCAGATTCATCACCGTGCACAGCTTACTGTTTTAATGAGCATTGCAGGGCTTCCTGTTCCCGGTGTTTACGGCCCTTCATATATAGAATGGCAGGCTATGGGAAGAGAGCCGCTTAAATAGAATGTTTATAAAATATGTTTTATTAAACCTCCGCTTTGCAGGAGGTTTTTTTTGCTGAAACTTTAATTATTTAAATATTTTCTCTACAGTATATTAATAAATTGTTCATTATATTAATGCTTACAAACACAAGGCTTATTAATACAAAATCTTTTTAATAAAATAATAATTCAGCTAATACTACTGTTTATTGCTGTGCTAAATTATTGACGCTATTCTTTAATAATTAAATGAAAACCAGAGGTAAAAATGAGACGATTCCGTTTATTATTATATATATTGACAGTATTTCTTTTAGTATCAGCAAATACTCAGGCCCAATCGCCGCGCGGTAAGGATTTTGGCTTTGGTATTGTGCTCGGAGATCCTACCGGCCTGACAGTTAAATACTGGACTCAGAATACAAATGCATTTGTATTTGACCTTGGGGCATCATATTTCGGCAGCCCCAGGATTGGAATGGATTATTTGTGGCATTTTAATGCATTTAATTCAAACGAAGTAAAACTTTATGCAGGCCCCGGTGTTGCGCTTGGTATTGGTGAAGGGAATGGATTTTGGTATAAAGATAAAGAAGATGGTTTTTTACACAGGGATAATGCCGGGCTGGGAGTAAGAGGCGTATTTGGTTTGAACTTCGTTCCGCGTTCAACTCCAATTGAAATATATGCTGAACTCGGTACTCTTGTAGGGCTTGTTCCTGATTTTGGCGCTGCTGTGGATGCAGCTATCGGTTTCAGATTCTACCCATAAAACCATATAGGATTGTTATGACTTTACAATTCTGCAAAAAAAGAAAAACATATCCGGCTGAAGAAGCATGAATAAACAAAAGTTTTTTAAGTCCATTGATAAATAACCCAATTCCATTATTTTAAAAAGGCAGTCCCCTTATAATGTAAGGGCCTGCCTTTTTTTATTCGCTTCAATACAACTGTAACAATAACTATAATAAAAAAATTCACCACTAAAGTCAGTGTTGATGAAAATTTCCCTGCAGGGGCAGTAACTATAGCAGGGAATAGTTTACGCCACGGCATCAGTCATTGCAGATGTACCGCAATGGGTACATACAAAACAGAAGGTAATAAGGTTGATATGCGATTGTTTGCCTGTGTGTTACTAAGGTCGCAGCAGAAAGGAGAGCCAGGGTAATATTGGAATTACCTGGCTTTTAACTGTACATACTTGATGCAAATTGTTAAATAATATTATACTGAATGCCAAAACCTTAGTAAGACTACGGGCAGCCAAAGAGGACTAACCTTATTAGATTATTGTTTTGTATAAACCCACCTGCTGAATAGCCGGAAATAATGAATCATCTATGATTTTAGTTATAGGGCGGATTTAATATTCTACCATAATGGCTGCCTCTGCGAGGCAAAAAGGTATACATAAAATATTTCCTCCTGCAGGGGCAGCGACTATGGCAGGGAATAGTTTACCCCAAAACATCAATCATTTCAGATGATTCATTGTTCTGGTAATAGAGTTACTGCCCTGAATGGAAGTATTACAAACCAAACAAATTGTACTTATTATAAGTGCTGTTAATTATTAACAAAAAATTTAAAGGATGTGGAAGCATAAACACATGCCATATTGAATAAAAATGTTTATATTTAACAAATCCCGATAGAATTTAAAACTATAAAACAGGAGTATATTATGCCAGTAAGAACTGCAAATGCAGAATGGAAAGGTGACTTGGTAAAAGGTACCGGTACTATAAGTACTGAGTCAGGTGTTTTAAAAAATGTTACCTATAATTTCGTATCAAGATTTGAGCAGGGAAGTGAAACAAACCCGGAAGAATTAATCGGCGCTGCTCATGCTGCATGTTTTTCAATGGCTCTTGCTCACGGACTTTCAACTGCCGGATTCAAAGTAAATTCAATACAGTCTGAAGACAAAGTTCATGTTATAAAAGCTGAAGGCGGTTTTGTAATTTCTAAAATTGAAGTAAGCACTGTTGCAGATGTTGAAGGAATAGATGATGAAACATTCCAGAAACATGCTGCGGCAACAAAAACTGAATGCCCTGTTTCCAAAGCCTTAACAGGTACAGAAATTGTTTTAACTGCAAAGTTAAAGTAATTATTTTATCACACAGGTTATTTTACCCTTTGGCGGTTATACCGTCAAGGGGTTTTTATTTTATAAGAGGCAGGTATTCTCTGTTTCTCTCAATGTATGTACGAATAAACCCGCACTGCGGAATTACCTTTAAATTATTTTCCTTTGCATATTCAAGCGCTCTTTTTGCAAGTATTGAAGCTAAACCTTTCCCGCGAAATTCATTTGGTACATAGGTAGTAATTATAACAATAGTTTCTTTATCTGTATGTTCATACCTGAGGTAACACTCTTTTCCGTTTTGGGTAAAATAAAAACGGCTTCCGTTTTGATCATGAATTACTTCTTCCATACAGGCCTTTCATAAAATTATTCAAGTATAAACTCAAATCTTCCATCTTCAAAAGTATCTCTTTCAGGAATGTATGTCTTTTCTATAAAAGTTACTTTATCTTCCCTGTCAATTAGAATTAATGTTGAACAGCGTGTACCGTAAACCGGAGACTTGATAAATACAGAGGACAGCAGCCTTTCAAGGTCAATTCCAATCCCGGTATCAGGAAGCAGTTCATCAGCGGCGGCATCGGTATCATTTAATATATTAAAAGCATCGTCTGTGCTAAATTCGCTTTTATTAACTAATTCACCCAGGCGCTGTTTTATCCGCTCAACCTTTGGCCATGGTGTATCAAGGAAACTATTGCTCAAACCATATATACCTGTTGCAAGCTTTTTAAACTCCCCTGAAATGTTTGAGAAATAATACAGGTCATTCTCAGGGTATCTGCTGCCGGCGTTTCCAATTAACAAATTAAAACCATTATAATCCGGGGCGGATTCCTTTATCTTATTGTAATAAGCATCAGGAGTATCATTCCCGGCCAGAAAATCAGTTGTAAGGTTTCCGCGTGTAGGCGCGCCCGGTTTTATATTTTTCAAATCCCGGTAATTTGTTAAAGCAGCAATTCTGCCGGTTTTGGTAATACCCAGCCATGTACCGCCTGCTTTCAGGTCTTTGCCGGCAAGCAGGCCGGGATGTTCTTTCCAAAAATCTGCAGGTATTGCAGGACGGTCATAAAACTCATCCCTGTTTGCTGCGAGGATCAGCTTATAGTTTTTATGGACATTATTTGCAATAAAAAGAAGGCACATAAAATATTTATATTGTTATTTCAACGCCAAAGTTAAAAAATCTTCTGCTTAGAACCTTCGGCAAATAATATATAGTATCCATTTCATTACCGGTACTGATATTTACAAAGTTATACCCGGCATAATTTAAATGGTTAAATACATTTAATACCTCTGCTACAAAAGTAACTTTCTTCCCGCCAAAATTGTAAGCAGCAGAAAGCCCCATATCCATTCTGAAATACATCAGGAACTCTGCTTTTCTGTCAGGTGATATTTGTATGTACTTCCTGTTGGTTGCAGGATCAGTTTTTGTTTCAAAAAGATTATACAAATAACCACTTCCCCAGACAAACCTTGCATGTGACTGCCAGTTGGGATGCTTTTTAATCTTATCCTGTAAAAAAACCTGAACAGTATGATTTTGGTCAGTAAGCCTTCTTTTATAAGCTTCATTTGAGTTCTTCTTCTTTTCTTTTGTATCAAGATAGGCATAACTTACCCAACTGTTAAGCCCCCGTGTAATTTCTCCCTGGAACGTTGCATCAAAACCAAAAGCATAACCTTTGCTGTTATTTGCATCAAGATATTCAATCTTTTCTCTTTCTATATAGTATGGAATCAGGTCATTCAGAAAACTGTAATATGCTTCAAGATTAAATTTAACCTTTTCTTTAAATTTATATTCCCATCCTGCAGAATACTGCAATGATTTTTGTGCGAGCAGTTTATTCTTGTTTACATCAGGTTTATTTCTTAACTCTGCATAATATGGCGGCTGTGAATAATAACCCCAGCTTACAGTAAATGAGTGTTTTGGGGACATGTTATACAAAATATTAACGCGCGGGCTTATAAGTGTTTCGTCATTATAGCTGCAATAGGTAGTGCGTATTCCGGCATTTACAAATATATTATCCAATATTGAAAACTCATCCTGTATAAAAGCAGAATATGTGTTGGGATTATAACTCTGGTTTATTTGCCTGCTTAAGGGAGAGTATACTAAAGCCGAATCAGATGTTTCGCTGAATAATTCATTAAGGCTGTTATTTATGCCGGTAAGGCGTATATCAAACCCGGCATTTAGAGTATGCCCCGATAGCAGGCATTCAACAGAAGGCATAATCTGAATGCTGCTTAGGTTAAGTGAATTGGCAGCATCTTCAATCCCGGATTTTATATATTGGGTGGTTACACGTTTATTATTCATAACTTCAAAGTAATAAGCTCCCCATGACAGGGATGAATTTTCTTTTTCAGAAGTATTATAAAAAGCAGCAGCCGTTTTTAACTGAATTTTATTACTAAGCCTGTTACTATATTTAACTCCCGCTAACCCTGTTGAAAATAAATAAGTTCTGTCTCCCTTATAAATCATTTCAACACCTGAATAAGATGAACCGTCAAAGGAAGCGCTTAAGTGTCCCGTTACACTGGCAGGAGATAAATCATACTTGTTATGTGCATAAAGAATAAACACTTTAAGATTTTCATTCTCATTAATTGTGTAATCAGAGATAAATTGAAAATCATAAAAAGAAGGGCTGTAAACGCCTTTTGTCTGCAGCCTGTCCAGGAACAAACCCGGGTATGAATATCTTGAAGCTGCTGCAAGGCGCACATTACCAATTTTGTCTTTTACAGATGCGCCTGCATTGGTAACATCAAACCTTACAGAGCCGGTTAATGAGTCCAGCCCGTCAAGTACATAGTTAACATCAAGTGCAGATGACATTTTATCACCATAAGACGCCGGAAAGTTACCATTGAAAAAACGAAGCTGGTTGGTGAGTTCAGGACTTATGAGTGTCTGGTTTTCCTCCATTCCCTGTCTTAACAGAAAGGGCCTGTATATTTCAAACCCGTTAAGGTAAATAAGGTTATTATCAAAATTGCCGCCGCGTACATTATAGCCGCTGCTTAGTTCACTGTTAGTTGTGACTCCGGGAAGTATCTGCACTGAACGTAATACATCATGATAAACATTTGGTATTCTTTTAAGGTCACGTTCTTTTACTTCAACCGAAATAGTCGCCGGCTGTTCCTTGCTGGCAGTAACATTAACATTGCCGGTTTCTATTGGTGATGGAAGCAGGCCGACTGTAAGATTTACACGCTTCCTTTCAGAAGAAAGAGTTATCTTTTCTTCAAACGGGTGAAATCCAACAAAGCTTACCTTTACAGAATAGGTGCCATAGGGAATTTTAATTTCAAATTTTCCATTACGGTCGGTAATAGTTCCATTTGAAATCTCTGATATGAAAACATTGCACCCCTGCATAGGTTTTTGCTCAGCAGAGTTAGTAACAGTACCGCTTATAGTACCATCCTGTGCAAGGATAAATTGAGAAAATACAAATACAGCAAAAATTATCCTGAACATAATATCCCCCGGATTGTTGTTTGTAAAGAATTCTTATGCTGTTATCCTCTGTTTAAAGAGCAGCTGCTGTATTAAAATTTCAGTTCTACCCCCAGGTTAAAAAAGCGGCTGCTGAGCACCTGTGGAATTGCAAATAAAGTCTGCGTATCAGCGCTTACCTGTGTAAACCGGTAGCTGCCAAAGTTCCTGTGATTAAATAAATTCATTACCTCTGCAACAGCAACAAGTTTGTATCCTTTTACATCAAAGCTGGCTGAAAGCCCCATATCAGCTCTCATATACATAGCAGGGTAATCACCCACTTTGTCATAATAAACCTGTATATATTTTTTGCCGGTTGCATCATCAGTTACAATTTTTCGCATACTGAAAACATAACCGGTATTAAAAAGCAGCCTGAGATGAGCCTGCCAGTTGGGATGTTTTTTAATTTTATCCTGTAGAAAAACCTGAATTGAATGATTATTGTCTGTCAGCCTGCGGTGGTATTCACCGCCGTTTGTATTTCGTTCCTGCGTATTAAGATAATTGTAACCGAGCCATGAGTTCAGCCCTTCTACTATTTCCCCCTGTACCATTGCTTCAAAACCGTAGGCAAATCCTTCAGCCGAATTTTTATTATAATATTCAGTCTTTTCCCTGTCTATATAATAAGGTATAAGATTGGAAAGATCTTTATAATAAGTTTCAACATTAAGTTTTACTTTTTTCTTAAACCGGTATTCCCATCCCGCTGAATAATGTATGGCACGTTGTGCTTTCAGAATATCCTTAGTTACATCGGCTTTATTACGCAGTTCTGAATAATATGGCGGCTGATAATAATATCCCCAGCTAAATGTAAATGTATGTATTGAATCAGCAAGCCAGGTAGCATTTATACGGGGACTTACCATTGTTTCTTTATTATAATCATAATAAGTAGTACGTATGCCGGCATTTACAACAATGTTATTGCTTATATTTATTTCATCCTGTACAAATGCTGAATATGAATTCAGATTAAAATTCTGGTTAATAACCCTGTCTACCGGGTAGTCAGAAGCTACTGAATCACCACTTTCGGTAAAATGTTCATTTACTATATTTTCAACCTGTGACATTTTTATGTTTACACCCGCAGTAAAAAGATGACTGTTAAATTTGTAAACAAACTCTGGTATTATTTCATAGCTTTTAAGCTTCAGGTTATTTTTAACATCTTCAGCGCCTGATTTTAAATATTCATAATAATCAGGGTGATAAGAATCAGGTATATAATTATATGTTGCTGTAACGTTTGACGTTTCATCTTCAGTTGTGCTGTAAAAATCTGCTGAAAGATTAAATGTAAGATTGCTGCTTAAAAGAGATGAGTACTTTAAACCAACAAGGCCGGTATTAAAAGAATAAGTCCTTTCCCCGCCATAATAAATCTTAAGGCCTCTTATATCGCCGCGCCCATAACCGCCAAAGTTACCGTTCCAGTCAGAGGGAGTCAAATCAAATTTATTATGCGCATAAAGCACAAACAGGTCAACAGAGTTTTTATCATTTATTATATAATTTGTGTAAAGCTGGTAATCCTGGAAAGCAGGTTTATAATCTCCGTTTGTCTGCAGTTGATTAAGAAAGAGCCCCGGGTATGAATAGCGGAAAGCAAGTGCTGTTTTTAAATTGCCGGTCTTTTTTTGAAGTGTTAACCCGCTGTTTGTAAAATCTGCTCTTACAGTACCATTAATCTTTTCATCATCATTCAGGTGGTAATTTACTTCAAGGGCAGAAGACATTTTGTCTCCGTATGAGGCTGGAAAGGAACCATTAAAAAACTTTAACGCTCCAGTAAGGTCAGGATTTATAATTGTCTGGTTTTCCTCAACCCCCTGCCTTAAAAGAAAAGGCCTGTAAATTTCAAAACCATTCAGATAAATCAGATTCTCATCAAAATTACCGCCGCGCACATTATACCCGCTGCTAAGCTCACTTATAGAAATAACCCCTGGCAGTATCTGTACAGCACGGAGAACATCGTTATATAAAGTAGGCATTTTCTGTAAGTCTTTTGCCTCAATCTCCTGAACAATTGTAGTCGGCTTATCTTTTGTGCCTGTTACAGTAATCTCTTTTGAAAGTACGGCTGAGGATTTAAGTTTTATTTCCAGATGCTGAGATGGATTTTTCCTGGTAAGCTCAACAGTCTGCTCATATTTCTCATATCCGACATAAGAGATGCGCAGAGTATATTTCCCATAAGGCAGGCGTATATTGAATTTGCCTGTACTGCCGGTTGTTGTTCCCTCTGAAGTTTCAGCAACAGTTATATTGCAGTTTGGAAGAGGAGAGTTATCATCATAATTAACTATGGTGCCGTTAATAACGCCATAATCAGTTTGGGCGCAAAGGGGTATTGCTGATAAAATAAATAGAATAAACAGAGAACGCATTCAGATCCCGGTAATAAAAAATTAAAAAATGGTAAAAATAAAACGGGATCAGTTCTCTCCTATAATTTTGAGGAACGAAAGTTATACCACACAGGGCACAAAATCAACTCAATAATTTATTCCTGTCTTATTTACAGGACAGTATAACCGTTAACCAAATTTTCCGGAAAAATTGAAGGGACATTATAAATCATTTGAATTATCGCGGTTACTCCTGTCATGATAAATTTACATGTAAGTGCTTCAGTATAAAACATTTAGAGTGAGGGGGGATTTGTTTTATACAATAACAAAATCTCTCTTTATAATTAACTTCCAAATGCAGTGGCAAACCAACATTTGCGCTATATGCACAAATATGTGAATGACATATCAGTTAGCTCCTGTATGTTTTTATCTCAGAGATATGTATATATTACGTCCTCTCCAATATGGCCGGGATTAATTAAATTTCTATTTCGGTTTTAAAAACAATTACTGCGGTTCCGCCTATTTTTGTCTTAACAGGCTCGCCATTATTTATATCTACACTTACATTTATGATGCCTGTCCTGTTTATGGCTTCACCCTGTTTTGCATTGAAATTAAACAGACTGCCATTTATATCAGCCAGTTTATATTTAACAATGTAAGCCCCCGCAGGGCCATTGGCGTTACCGGTGACAGGGTCTTCATTTATTCCCACAGCCGGGGCAAACATTCTTCCATGGATAAGTATCCCTGGTTCATCAGAATCAAATGTAAATACATAATAGCCGTTACATTTTATTCTGCTGCTTAATTCTTTGAGTGCACTAAAGTCAGGGGACAGAGTATTTAATACAGCTTTACTTTTAATTACAATCATTACTTTGGAATGCCCGGTATCTACAATCTGGAACGGTGCGCGGCTGTCAATATCATTTTCATTCAGATGAAGTGCATTTAAAACAGCCTCTCTTTCACTGCCGGATAATATGTTCCCAAATACAGGTTTTCCCTGGGTCATAATAACAGTATAATCATCATTATTCTTTATAATTTCAATTGGTAAAGTGCCTATGCCGATTTTATGATTATACATACGTGATGGAAATTTATTTTCAACTGCCCTTACATAATGTGCTGCAACAGTAGCATGCCCGCAGGAAGGTACTTCCATAAGCGGTGTAAAAAATCTTATCTTCAATTCGTGGCCGTTTGAATCAGGAGGCAGTATAAATGCTGTTTCAGAATTATTCAGTTCACGGGCAATAGCCTGCATTTCCGCTTCTGTTAATTCCTTAGCATCCGGGACAACACCAGCAGGATTGCCTTTAAGTTTTTCTTTTGTAAATGAATCAACCTGGTATACCGTTATTCTTTTCATTGGTAGTAAATAATTTGTTTAATTATACTAATATAACAAAAGTAAAACAGAGGGTATCAGCAGAGAAGTAGTTGATTTGCTATAGTAAAACATGGTTTAAAAAGAAAAAGGCAGAAATAATATTATAATATTACTTCTGCCTGTAGGAGAGTAATTTATTATTCAGACAATTTGTCAATTGCTATAATAACATTCACAATTTTCCAGCCTTCAGCAGACTTTAAGCAGGTAAGATATGATGTGTAACCTGTTTTCCCGCTTACGCTTTCAACTTTTACAGAAGCGTTGTTTCCGTCTTCATACAGGTAGGAAATTTTAGGGTCGTTTTTCCAGCTTCCAAGAACTTTCTTCTGTACAAGTCCTAAAAATTGTTCTGTATCGTAATTGTTAACCTTATCAATAACGTTATTTTTAATGATAATCTGGCTGTTTTGATTAAAAACCTTCTCTAACAAAGGAGTAACAGCTCCCTTAATACCTTCGTTATACTGCCCGACCAGGTCGGCAGGTGAGTTAATTTCCCTTGTTTCTGCGAATATACATAACAGGGGAAGTAGAAACATTAGGGTAAATATCTTTCTGAACATTACGAGCTCCCTGATATAAGTTTATTATTGTTGACAAAGATAATTGAAGCGTATATATTAGAAAAAAGAAATGATTTCATAATATGTATGAATATTATTAATAGGAGATTTGATTGGAAATAAGGCATTTAAAGCTTGTTGAAGAAGTAGCAGGGCAGGGAAGCCTTACAAATGCAGCTAAAAATCTTTTCCTTACACAATCTGCACTTAGCCACCAGTTAAAGGAGATAGAAGAAGAATATGGTACACCGCTTTTCAGGAGAATAAACAAAAAAATGGTTTTAACTCAGGCAGGAGAGCGGGTGTTAAAATCTGCACGGGTAATACTGGATGAACTTGAAAAAACTGAACGCGAAATTAAAACATTTCTTTCAGGTGAGTCAGGCCTAATCCGTATGAGTACTGAATGCTATACTTGTTATCACTGGCTCCCTCCTTTGCTTAAAACATTTAACGCGCGTTTTCCTAATGTTGAAATTAAAATAGTATCAGAAGCCACACGTTATCCTGACCGTTTTCTATTAAGCGGCAGGCTTGACCTTGCAATTGACAGTACCCTTCAAAAGGGGGTTCCGCTTAAATATAAAAAGCTGTTTACAGATGAACTTGTTGCAGTTGTTCCCGCCGGGCATCCGCTTGCATTAAAGCCTTACCTGACGGCAAAAGATTTTCTTCATGAACATTATATTACATATACAGATGTAATTGAAGAAAGTACTGTCTTCCAGAAGATTCTGATACCTGCCGGCGTTAAACCTGCAAGAACAACAAGGATACTTATTACTGAGGCAATTATAGAAATGGTACGCGCCGGGCTTGGCATTACTACACTTGCGCGCTGGGCAGCAGCACCATACCTGAAATCAGGTGACCTTGTAATTATTCCGCTTACTCCCAAAGGCCTTAAAAGGACATGGTATGCTGTTACTATGAAAGAAGATAATCCCCCTTCATACCTCAATTGTTTTATTCAGCACCTTGTGGATAATCCAATTCATACCAAGCATGGTTAATTATTCGTTTATAAAATACAAGATGGTGTTTTACATAAAAGAAACATTCTGTCATCGTCCGGTGAAACCATGTATATTAATAACTGCATTACTGCATAGTTACTTAATGAAAACAACAAACCTTTTATTGTCAAACTTTCTCTAAAACACAAAGAATAACCAGGAACCATTAATAGATTTTGGGGTTGACTTGCAGTTCTTATAAGAGAATAATAGTATACCTGCATGGACAGGCGGGTATTTATTTTTGCACTTTGTATTTTCACTGTAAACGGGGCTAAAAGAAGCAAAAGAGGCCTTAAAAAAAGCCTATTTAACAATTTCTGATTTTTGTGAAACTTTAACAATCCGGGATTGTTAAAATATCTGGAAATATTGACACGCGAAAACAGTCAAAATTGAATGATTTAAAGCAAATATTGCAAAAATATCAAAAAGTCCTAAAAAATGACTATCACAGGTGATAAAATTTTATTATATTTACTAACTTGAATAATATCTCTCTTTTGTGATGCCTTATGCATCTTTTTTTTATGACAAACGTCTAAACAAACAGAGAATTATTTACGATATGGTTGTAGACAGTAACCAAATCTGTGAAAATAAAAAAATTGGAGTTCAGTAAAATTGAAAATTACCAAGCAATTTACAAACAGGGAAAGCCAGTCTTTAGATAAATATCTTCAAGATATAGGAAAAGTTGATCTTATTACTCCTAATGAAGAAATAGAACTTGCGAAAAAGATAAAAAAAGGGGATAAGGACGCTTTGGATAAATTAACCAAAGCAAATTTAAGGTTTGTAGTTAGTGTGGCTAAACAGTTTCAGAACCAGGGCCTGTCATTAAATGACTTAATAAATGAAGGCAATTTAGGCCTTATAAAAGCAGCTCAAAGGTTTGATGAAACACGTGGTTTTAAGTTTATTTCTTACGCGGTATGGTGGATTAGACAGTCGATTATGCAGGCAATAGCAGAACAGTCAAGGATGGTAAGGTTACCATTAAACCGTGTTGGTGCGTTAAATAAGGTAAGAAAAGCATACGGCGAACTTGAGCAGGAATTTGACAGGAAACCGAGTCCTGAAGAGCTTGCTCAGGAGTTAGACATGGACGCAGATGAGATAGCATACACTCTTCAGATCGCCGGAAGGCACGTATCTATGGATGCTCCATTTTCAAATAGTGATGATAATAAGAACAGCCTGCTTGATGTTATCTCTAACGATCAGCAGCCTTCACCGGATAATCAATTAATGACGGAATCTCTTAAATCTGAGATTAACCATGCTTTATCTACTTTAACAGAAAGAGAAGCCCAGGTTCTCCAGCTTTATTTTGGGTTAAATAAGGAAAACTCAGCTACTCTGGAAGAAATAGGTGACAGGTTAAATTTAACACGAGAAAGAGTAAGGCAGATTAAAGAGAAAGCGTTGCAGCGTTTAAGATATGCATCAAGAAGCAAAAACCTTAAGATGTATCTCGGTTAAGCCCGCCTTCTGACGGGAGAAACACTCAGAATCTCTAAAATAATAAAAAACCTCCCTTTGGGAGGTTTTTTTATTTTAAACTTTAATAATAGGGCTGATTTTATTCGGTTGGTTTTTCACCGCCCTGTTTGTCACCACCACTTTTTTTACGGTAATTTCCACTGCGGCCTCTGTGGTAATAATTATTTCGCCTGTAGTTATTATTATATTTTTTCTTTTCTTTTGGCTGTTCTGCTTTTTCTTCGCCGTTTTCGGCTGTTTTTACAGGTTCGGGTACAGGGGCAAGCAATTCTTCATCAGGATGTGAAAATTCAAGTTTATGGCCAAGATATTCTTCAATTGCAGGTATCTGGAACGAGTCATCTTCACATGCAAAGCTTATTGAAGTTCCTGCTGCGCCGGCTCTTCCGGTTCTGCCAATACGGTGGACGTAATCTTCCGGGTCTTCAGGCAGGTTATAATTAATTACATGGCTTATACCTTCAATGTGAATACCTCTGCCTGCAACATCTGTAGCAACCAGAATGTTTATTTTACCCTCTTTAAAATCAGCCAGTGTTTTCATGCGCTTGCGCTGATCAACATCGCCGGAGAGAACATCGGTATTTAAACCATTTGCAAAAAGCATATCTTTTAATTTTTTTGCTTCATCTCTGCGGTTTGTAAAAACAATTACTCTGTTGAGATTCTTTTTTACAATTGTATTATAGAGAAGAGGATATTTTTCTTCGTTCGAAATAATATATGTAATCTGTTCAACATTTTTACCCTCAACATGGTCAGGCTCAACATCCACAACTTCAGAATCTGTAGTCCAGCTTGAAGCAAGACGTATAACTTCCGGCGGAAGGGTAGCGCTGAAAAGCAGTGTCTGCCTGTTTTCTTTATGCGGTGTAGCCCTTATAATTTTACGCATATCAGGTATAAAGCCCATATCCATCATTCTGTCGGCTTCATCAATAACAAGTATTTCAACCTCACGGAGGTTTAAATCATGTTTGCTGTAAAAATCCAGCAGCCTGCCCGGTGTAGCAACAATAACATCAATTATACCATTAAGGCCTCTTCTCTGCCTCTGATAATCAATTCCGCCAACAATAGAAAGGACTTTAATTCCTGTATACTTTGAAAGTATTTTGGCATCATTGGCAATCTGCGCAACAAGCTCGCGTGTTGGAGCCATAATAAGCGCACGCGGGGATCCTTTTTTTCTGTTTTCTAATGGTTTTTTTACGAAGTTGGAAAAAATAGTAATAAGAAAAGCTGCTGTTTTTCCGGTACCGGTTTGCGCTTTACCGGAAGCATCTTTTCCAGCTAATGTTTTTGAGAGTATTTCTGCCTGGATAGGGGTGCAATATTTAAATCCAAGGTCGGAAATTGCATGCATTACTTCAAGCGGCAGGTCAAAATCGTGAAATCTTTTTTTCCCTTCGGCCGGTTCAATAATAAATTTTGATATATCCCATGGCTCTGCCGGTATTACTGGTTTTGGAGCCGGACGCGGAGTTCTTTCCGGCCTCGGCTGTCTTTCAGGGCGTTGACGTACCGGTTTATCTGAAGGCTGTTTATTTCCCTGCTGCTGTCCGGCCTGTGTTTTTTGAGCTCCCGTATTTCTTTGTTTATCGCGCTGATTGTTTGAAGCAGTACCCTGCTTTGCGGTAGAGGAAGATTGTCTTTGCCTGCTCTGTGGGTTATACTCTTTTCGCCTGTCAGAATTTGGTTTCCTGGCTACCGGGTCTGCTTTTCTTTGATTTTGCTGTTTATCTTTTACCGGTTCAAGCCTTGGCCGGCTGGTTTTTTTCTTTGGGGATGTAAATTCTGCAATCTTTTCTTTTAGTTTCTGTAGTAACCTTTTCACTGCTTTATCCTGCTGTTGTGTAACTTGAATGATAATTCATCTGGGAATATTTTATACCTCCCTGCTTCTGTTTATGAAGGATAAATTTCATTAACTTCTATATTGCAAATATACAAAATAGCACCGTAACAATACCGTAAAAATGCCCTTTTTTCTTTAAAATATGGTTAATAAAGGGAAAAAACACGTAAATTTTACAATAAATGCGGTTTTTGAAAGAAATAATCCCTTGTATAAATATCAGAATAAATAACTTTTTTATGTGCCGGTGTATTTTTATTTTCCGGTAAAATTTAATTGGAAACAGTAAGTTGGGCGAAATAGTTTTCTGGACTATAATAAGAACAGCTCTTGTAATTCCGGCAGTATGGTTTCTGCAGGGTTATATGGATTTGGAGTTGTGGTGGATTGTAAGTATTATAGCGATATACGGAATTATAATTCATCCCTCAATAATCCATTACCGGCTGTTTGAGGATAAAAACAAAGAAGTCGTTGAATCTACATTATGTTCAACCTGCAGGCATTTTGATAAGTCTGCCGTACTTTGCATGAAGTATGATAAGCATCCAACCAAAGCTTATCTGCCGTGCGAAGGTACAGACTGGGAAATAAAAACATCAAATGTGGATAACGAAGAATACATTTAGGTCATATAAATTAAAGAGGAAATAATGCCTATTACACAAAATCAGGTTGTAACAATAAATTTTGTCTTAAAAGATGAAGGCGGTGAAATTATTGATTCAACACAAGGGAGCCATCCCTTTACCTATATAAGCGGAAACCAGCAGATTCTTCCAAAGCTTGAAGAAAGCATAAGTGTAATGCTTATTGGCGGAAAGAAAAATGTTAAACTTGCTGCTGTTGATGCTTACGGTGAATATAAACAGGAAGCTGTTCAATCAGTAAAACGCACTGAATTTCCACCTGATGTTGAACTGCAGGAAGGGATGAACTTTATGGCTCAAACACCTGACGGAAGACAGGTTCCTCTTACAATTGCAGGGGTTGACGGAGAAAATGTTACTGTTGACTTCAATCATCCTCTTGCCGGTAAAGCGCTTGAGTTTGATGTTGAACTTCTTGATGTAAGAGATGCAACTCTTGAAGAACTTCAGCACGGACATGTTCATGGGCCTGACGGGCATCATCACCATTAATAGTTGATTCTTTTTAGAGCGGATAATGTCCGCTCTTTTTGTATAATTCCCAAATTCCGCCATTGTCTCCGTCACACGATAATATAATTCATGTATCGAAATTGTTTCAGCTAATTCTGTAATATTTTTTACTTTACTGCAAATTGCAGCTTTTCTATTGCAGTATAATTTATGCTTTAAGACTTCATAATAACAAACAAGGATGACACTATGCGCAACAACTATTACATTACAATTGTATTAATTGTAACCGGGTTTTCTTTTCTTATATATGCAAGTTCCGGCGGCATTACCGGTGTTACTAAAAAAAATGGTACAGGGTGTACCTGCCACGGTTCAATGTCTTCTGCAGTAACAGTCAGTATTACCGGCCCTGATACTCTTCTGTCCGGTGAAACAGGTACATATAGTGTGGTAATTTCCGGCGGGCCGCTTACAAAAGCAGGAACCGATATAGCCGCTTCAGAAGGTACGCTTACCCCAGCTTCCGGTTCAGGCCTGCAGAAAATAAATGGAGAGCTTACTCATATTTCACCCAAAGCTCCTTCCGGCGGCGTTGTAACTTTCCAGTTTACTTATACTGCACCTGCCCAGGAGGGGACTTATACACTATATGCTGCGGGTAACAGTGTTAACGGTAATGGAAACAACGGGGGTGATGAATGGAACTTTGCTGTTGATAAAGCAGTTGCTGTTTCTGCCGCGACCGGTGTTAATGATGAGCAGAATATTTTATCTGCTTACAGGCTTAACCAAAATTATCCAAACCCTTTTAATCCAACAACCAGTATATCATTTAACCTGGCACAGGAGGGATTTGTTTCTCTTAAAATTTATGATGCTCTTGGCAATGAAGCAGCAGAACTGATTAATGAAAATAGATCTTCCGGTGAGTATACGGTCCGCTTTGATGCTTCATCCTTTGCAAGCGGAGTTTACTATTACACACTTAAAGTAAATAACTTTACAGAAACAAAAAAAATGATTCTTGAAAAATAAAAACAATTACCTGCCGGTATCCCAATCCCTGTTGAATAAACAGGGATTTTTATTTGGAATAAAAGCAGGTTATTTTATAAATACAGCAAATAATATATAAGGAACATCTTTGAAATATGCAGCATTCTTCAGAGCACTCAATGCAGGCGGGTATGGACTAATTAAAATGCAGCGCTTAAAGGAACTTTTCGATTCTGCCGGCTTTAATAATGTTAATACTTATATACAAAGCGGCAATATTGTGTTTACTTCACCCGAAAAAAACGCGGCACTCCTTGAAAAGAAATCTGAAGATATTCTTATTAAAGAAATGAATTATCTTTCAAAGACATTTATCAGGAATGAAAACGAAATATTTGCTGTTATAAAAGATAATCCCTTCGCTCATGTACAGTTGAGTAAAGAACTTGTATTATATTATGCCTTCCTTTCAACAGAACCGGGCGCACCGGAGCAGGAGTATATTCTTTCATTTAACTCTGAAACTGAGCAGCACAGTATTTCAGGTAGGGGTGTATATTCTTTAATTGCAAAGAATAAAAGTAAAACAGTATACTCCGGGGGATGGCTTGAAAAAAAGCTTAAAATACCGGTAACCGTCAGAAACTGGAATACTATGTTAAAAATTAATGATATGCTTAAAAACCTTGCTGAATAACCGGTTTTTGAGAGCCTTTTGCTGTATAACTGTATCTTGTATAAATGTAAAATTAAACTTATTATATAGCCCGGGCTTAAAAAAATAAAACCGGCGGGGGCTGTATTTTGCTGAAACGTAAAATAAATACATGGTAATATACTTTGCCTGTATAGTAGTTTATACTGTTCACATTATAATTTAAGTTTTACCTTATTGTTAAATTCCTTTATTCCTTTTGTTTATTAATGCTGTTGTATCTGAATTTATAATACAATAAAAAGGAGCATTTAATGAAAAAAGAGTTGTACGTTACAGCGTCTGCTGATATTGAAGCTTCTACTGAAAAAGTATGGGATTATCTCACCAACCCGGAACATACCAGGCAGTATATGTACGGCTGTGAACCTGAAAGTAATTGGGAGAACGGAAGTCCTCTTGTATGGAAAGGGGAGTACGAAGGCAAAGAAATGATTTTTGTTAAAGGGGAAATTGTTAATATAATTCCGGGGAAGGTTTTACAGTATACCGTTTTTGATCCCAATATGGGAATTAAGGATATTCCCGAAAATTATCTTACTGTTACTTACGAGCTTGAAGAAAATAAGTACAGCACTATACTTACTGTTAAACAGGGGAATTTTGCTGTTGTTGAGAAAGGGAAGGAAAGATATAACGAAACAGCAGAAAGCTGGGAAAAATTTTTACAAAAAATAAAAGAACTTATTGAGGAAGAAGAATAAAACCTCTTTTATGGAAATAATATGCCGGAAATAGTATTCTTTAAAACACAAAAAGACTTCAGGAAATGGCTTGAGAAAAATTATAAAAATAAGGCAGAACAATGGGTCGGCTTTTATAAAAAGAATGCAGGCAGGGAAAGCATGGACTGGCCCCAGTCTGTTGATGAAGCTTTGTGTTTTGGCTGGATAGACGGTATAAGAAAAACCATTGATGAAGAAAGCTATAAAATAAGATTTACCCCCCGCAAACCTTCCAGTAACTGGAGTGAAATAAATATAAATAAAATAGAAGCTCTTATTAAACAGGGCCTTGTTAAACCGGAAGGGCTTAAAATATATAACGAACGAAGATGTAAATCTGCCGGCGAGTATTCTTATGAAAACCGTCCTGACGGGCTGGGGGAGAGTTATGAAAAGGTGTTCAGGACAAATAAAAAAGCGTGGGCTTTTTTCAATCAACAGGCGCCTTCATATAAAAGGAATGCATCCTGGTGGGTTTTAAGCGCTAAAAGAGATGAAACCCGCCTGAAAAGGCTCACCGCATTAATCGAAGATTCTGAAAACAACAGGAAAATTACAGCAGTAACACTTGTTAAAAATAAATGAAGATGTTTTACAGTTTTTATTATGTTTGGGGAACATATTTAAAATTATAGGCCCGGGAAATGAAAACATATCTTTTCTTCTTTTTTTTATTGCTGCCTGCAGTTTTTATTTCTGCTCAGGAAAGTAAATTGACTGAATCTGTTAAAATTAAAAGCGCTGTTCTTAATGAAGATATTAACGTTGCTGTTTATCTTCCTGCCGGTTATGAAACCTCAAACAGAAATTACCCTGTACTTTACCTGCTTCACGGGCTTGGAGATGACCAGACCGGGTGGGTTCAGTTTGGTGATGTTCAGCAGATTGCTGATAAACAAATAAGCAGCGGTGAAGCTGTTCCGATGATTATTGTTATGCCCGATGCTAAACGTACTTTTTACGTTAACAATTATGACGGCTCCTACAAATATGAGGACTTCTTTATAAAAGAACTTATCCCTTATATTGAAAAGAATTACAGGGCGCGTACTGAAAAAGAATTCAGGGCTGTTTCAGGCCTCTCAATGGGCGGCTATGGGTCCCTTCTTTATTCAATGCATCATCCGGATCTTTTTACTGCATGCTACGCTATGAGCGCTGCTGTATTTACTGACGATGAAATTATTAAAATGGATGATGATACTTTTAATGATGTGTTTGGCTTTTCCGGCCTTTTTGGAAAGAATAAAGGTAAAGACAGAATTTGTAAATATTATAACGAAAACAGCATTCTGTACCTTGCGGCTAATATGCCTGATGGCCAAAAAGATAAAGTCCGTTTTTATGTTGACTGCGGTGATGATGACTTTTTATTCAGAGGCAATTCTGCACTGCATGTTATGATGAGAGAAAAAAATATTCCGCATGAATACCGTGTAAAACAGGGCGGGCACGAATGGCCATACTGGCGCAATGCATTACATGAAGCATTAAAATTTGTTTCGCAGAGTTTCCACAGATAAATTAACTGTATAGTGTAATTAATAAAAAAAAGCCTCCGCCAAACAACCGGGGGCTTTTTTATTAAAATATAAAAACAGATTATGTTATTTCATCACTATCATTTTCCGGGATATAACCCTCCTGCCTGTTTCGCCGGTTATATAAACAGTATAATAATATACTCCGCTTGCAATACCTTCAGCGTTAAAGTTAACAAAATAACTGCCGGGCTGTTTTTCTTCATTTACAAGTGTTGTTATTTCATTTCCCAGTACATCATACACTTTTAAAACAACATGTACATCGCCCTGGCTGTTAAGTGAATATCTGATTGTTGTTGCCGGGTTAAATGGATTTGGAAAATTCTGCTCAAGCGTAAAACCTGCGGGTGATGAAGGTTCTTCCGGATCAACATCTGTAAGCAACCCGGATATCATAGCCCCGCTGTTGGTTGCCGCCCAAAGCCTGTTATCATAATAATATATCTGGTTAAGGCTGGCAAACTGATGATCAAGTATATTCCAGGTATCTCCCATGTCATCTGTGTACCACACCCAGAAGTCAGTCATATTTGTCAGCCCTGCATATATCCTGTTTCCGTTTCGTGCAAATGATACAGTTCCAAGAGGGAGAGCTTTTATCCCCACAGAATCCCATGTTTCACCATGGTCATAACTCCTGAAAATTCCAAGCCGCGTACCTGCAAGTACAACATCATCAAAAACAATCAGCGCATTAGGAACAGGATAATCTTTCCCGTTATACGTAATTCTTTTATCCTTCCACTCTGAGGTGCCTTTGTCAAGAACATAAAAAAGACTATTTGCACCGGCTCCAATAATATATCGTTTACTTGTTTCGCAAATATCATGGACAGTCCATGATATATTGGAAGGCAGGTTATTGTTTAATGCTGCCCATTTGCTGTTATCAACCAGCCTTCTTAAATAAACGCCGCCTCCATCTGTCAGCATTATTAATGTATCGCCGGAAATATGAAAATCATAAGCATACATATTCCAGCCGGAAAGCCCTTCACTAAAGTTTGACCATGTCACTCCCATGTCCGTACTTTTATAAACACCTTCACCGTAAGAACCTGCGTATAATACATTATTGAACTCTGTTATAGCGGTAATTGTATACGGGGGCACTGTAAGAAAATTAGTTGCAGACCATGTCTGGCCTTTGTCGCGGCTTATAAAAAGTGAATCTCCTGTTCCTGCATAAACACTGCTGCTGTTAAAGTGAAAAGAACAAATGTAAGGATAGGTAATAGTTTCAACCGTGCGCCATTGTGCGTTAACCTGGCAAAATACTGCGCTTATTATAAAAACAAATACATGTTTCATAGAGTCCCTTTTATTATTAAACAAAGCTTTTTATAAGTATAATATACCGGCTGCCTGTTTTATTAACGGGCAAAAATAATTTCGTTTTATCAGATAGTCTTAACAGCAGGGAAATAAAATAAATGCATTTGCTGTTTACCGCTGGTATTCAGCAAATGCAAATCGCATTTTATATTGGATATAAATTGGAAAACTTAATTTAACTATATTTTTTATTATTTCCACATATATCTAAAATTTTGTGTGATTTTGCCCGCAGGCAAAAAATTTATTTCCCTTAATTATGTGCTTGCCAGTTATTCAAAAGCGGGTTAAGTTTGCCTTTAGGATATGTCAAAATAAAAGGTTTATGAAATTACCTGTTCTTGCTTATGGATTTCCGGAATTAAATAAGGAATGCAGTGCAATAAACAAAGATTACCCGGGATTAAAATCACTTATTTCTGATATGTGGAAAACACTATATGCGGCAAACGGCGCAGGCCTTGCTGCTCCCCAGGTAGGCAGATTTATTAAGTTGTTTATTGTTGATACTCTGCAGGCTTATGATAACAATGAATATAATGAACGGGACCAGCTTATAGGTGATACAGGAATAAAAGAAGTTTTTATAAATGCTGAAATAATGGAATTATCGGGCAAATCTATTGTAGCCGCTGAAGGCTGCCTGAGTATTCCTGATCTTCAGATTGATGTTGAACGGAATTATTCGGTTATATTAAAATATTATAACACTGATTTCCAGGAACGTCAGGTCTTATTCAGCGGGTATACTGCCCGGGCTGTTTTGCATGAATTTGACCATACAATGGGCAGGCTTATTACTGATTATACTGATAAAGAAAAAATAAAAAGCCAGCTGGATAATATTTCAGCCGGCAAAATAAAAGTAAGCTATAAAATGAAGTTCCCAAATAAATAAAGGGGTAGCGTAATGAAAGTAGCCACTGATTATCAGACAGTAGTTCCTTACCTTATTTTGGCAAATGCTAAAAGGTTTGTTGATTTTACCTGCAGGCTTTTCGATGCGGAAAATAGGCAGGTAGAATCATCAGACGACTGCACGCTGAAAGATGGTGAAATCAGGATAGGTGACTCTACTATTATGTATTGTGAAAGCACAGAATCGTACAAACCTCAAACTGCATGTTTGTATATTCATGTTGATAATGTTGACGATACATTCAAAAAAGCCATCCTTCTTGGTGCTAATTCATTGATGGAGCCTTCCAGCCAGAGTAAATGCCGTAATGCCGGATTCATTGATCCCTGCGGTAATACCTGGTGGGTTACTTCCATTCAATAGAATCATTTTTTTGCTGCTGCTGATTTTAAAGCGGCAGCTTTGCATTTTTCTTATCCGCATTTCCTGCTTTTTTATTTCTGCGGGCACGTATTTTTATAATTAATCCGGCTTTAACCGGCAGGGAAGATTTATTAATTATTCAGGAACACTAATGAAAAAATATTTTTACTTATTCTTTCTTCTCCCCTTTTTCTCTTTAAATGCCTAGGATGTTGAATCTGTTATTGATAAATATTTTAAAGCAATTAACCAGGATAAACTTCTCAAGGTTCAGTCTATTGTATCAAAAGGCAAAATAAAGCAGATGGGAGCAGAACTGTCTTTAACAATTTACCAGAAAAGGCCTGATATGGTAAGAGTTGAAAGCAGTTTTTCAGGCCAGAATTTTATTCAGACGTTTGACGGTAAAAAAGGATGGAATCTTAATCCTTTTACCGGCAGTACTGAACCCAAAGAAATGACAACCGAAGAAGCTGTTCAGGCTAAAGACCAGGCAGATATTGACGGTTTCCTTTATAATTATAAAGCAAAAGGTTCTGTTGTTACTCTCCTCCCTGATGAAGAGCTTGATGGCGTTAATGCCCATGTTATCAGCGTAATGAAAGCCGACAGCAGCGTTATTAAAAGTTATATAAATCCTGAAAACAATTTTATTGTTAAAACTGTAATGCAAATGAACGGCGCTGATATTGTATCTGAATTAAAGGACTATAAGGATTTTGACGGGATAATGATGCCTTCCCTTATCGAAACTAATGTTAACGGACAGGTAATGATGCAGATTACTTTTGATGAAGTAAAATTTGACCAGGATATACCTGATTCTTTATTTGGCAAACCAGAAGTTTCTCAACAATAAAATATAATTTTTAATGCTCTGCCGCAGACTTAATCTCTGCGGCAGAAATGCACCCGGTTCAAAATAAGTGGCAAACAATTATTTTAATCCTTCCCCTTAATAAAGATTATTATATAAAATATTCTCCAACAATAAACTCCTGACATCAGGCAGGCTGCTGTTTACGTGTTATAACCAGTTCCTTTTTAGCAAAGATAGTACGGCTTTAGCCGGGGGAAATTTGCGTTTTTGTACTGCATTAAATCTCAAAAACCTTTAGTTAAATAAAAATAGATTTTCCCCTCTCCTTGCGTTAAGGAGAGGATGGGAATGGTTCCGTCCTGAACAAATGAAAAAATCTTGCAGGCTGGTACGTTCACAATGGTTCACGTGTACCGTTGCAATCCATCTGGTAATATTCTGGTTTATTTAAACAATATTATCTACCCATATATCGCCCCGTCCGGGGTGAAGACAAATAACAAATGTATCCGAAAAATATTTTGTCTTCCAATCCGGAGGATTGGATATATTGGCAGTAAATAAAGCTTTCCAACAGACTAAAACACTCCGGCAGGATTGCGACATAAATAATTTGCGGCATTCCATTTACAAAATCATAATGCATTTGTCTGACGGTGTTTCCACATACGCTTGTCGTAGAGTAAGCCGCTGCTTTATATTGCATACTATCTCCACATAAAATCATCATAATCTTTTTCTCTGTCAGCCGTTTATCATATTATCTTATTCGTGCCTGTTTTTATTCCTATTTTAGCGCTGCTAAAAATATTGATTAAATAACAAACCAGAACAAATAATGGATACTAATTTTAACGAAGATACATTGCGGAAAATAGCTGCCCAGCTCCGCAGGCCTGATGGTGAAATGGGATTGGAAACTGCCGGAAGAATGAACACCGGCAATGTTGGAATGAACAGCATTACTTTAAGTAAATTAAATGTTAAGCCGGGATATAAAATACTGGAAATAGGAATGGCTAACGGTTATTTTGTAAAGGATATTATTGCTCTTTCAGACGGGATAAATTATACAGGATGCGATTATTCTGACTTAATGGTATCAGAGGCTGTTAAACTAAATAAAGAATTTATTGATAAAGGCATAGTGCGCTTTTTATGTTCATCTGCAGAGAAAATGCCTTTTAATGACAAAGAATTTGATAGTATATTTGCTGTTAATACCATTTACTTTTGGGATAATTTAAACATAGTAGCGGCTGAACTTTACCGCGTACTAAAACCGGGGGGACAGGCAGTAATTGGTTACCGCCCCCAAAGGCATATTGAAAAAGGGCCCTTTACAAAATATGGCTTTAATGCTTTCTCTGATGAATATATAAAGAATGTATTTGAAGCTAATAATTTTAAAATAATCAGCCAGGATGAAACTCCTGATGAAGCTGTTGACGGCGGTCGTAAATTTCTAACATCTGTTACTGTACTTGTTGCAGAAAGGTAATTATGCTGCATTTCAAATCTAAAATCCTTTTACTGCCCGGGCTTGGCAATTCCGGGCAGCAGCACTGGCAGTCTTACTGGGAAAAACAATTTCCTGAATTTGTAAGAGTTCAGCAGCGGGACTGGGAAAACCCTGTCTGCGATGAATGGATTTCAGTTATTGATGAAAAGGTTAATGAATACAGCCATAACGAAGTTATACTTGCTGCACACAGTCTTGCATGTTCCACCGTTGTCCATTGGGCAAAAAAGTATAAGCGAATAATTAAAGGCGCTTTGCTTGTGGGCCCAAGTGATACAGAAGCCTCAACATATCCCCCGGGTACAACCGGGTTTGTACCGGTACCATTAATAAAACTTCCGTTTAAAACAATTGTTATTGCCAGCTCGGATGATTATTATGTCTCTATTGAAAGAGCCCGCTTTTTTGCGCAGTGCTGGGGCAGTGACCTTATAAATATTGGCAGCGCCGGGCATATAAATGTAGCCGCCGGATTTGGCCCCTGGCCGGATGGATTGATCTACCTGAAACAGCTTGACATGCTATAAAATTTAGCCATGTCCATGCCCGCCACGTGGCCATGCCCATAATGAACCACTTCATTACGGAAGACAACAGTGTACTTGTTGAGATCTGCCATTGGTAACTTCAGTCAGGAAGTGGTTCCTGACTGGCAATGGTCGTGTGTACGTTTGCCATAATCCCATGCCCGTAATGAACCATTTCATTACGGAAGATAGCAGTGCACATGTTGAGATCTGCCATTGGTAACTTCAGACAGGAAATGATTCCAGACTGGTATTGAGAGCGGGCACACTCATAAAATAAATCAAATCATTTCAATTCCGGCATAATCAGTATCAACTTCAATAACAGAATGATTCCCTTTGATATAATTTATTGCACTGCAATATTTGTAATCTGTACTTCTATCAACAAGGCCTGCTTTTACGGGGTTATTATGTATATATTTTAACTTAGTAAAGAACATTTTTTCATTCCTTATTCCCTCATCGTGAAATCTGTACATCCAAAACTTTCTTTTATGATTTGTAAATCCTTTGGCTGCTTCAATAAAAGGATATATTTTATGTCTCGTCTGAAGGTATTCCATTATATCCCACGCGGAGTATTTTTTTATGTCTCTCATTATGTCCGAAATTGTGCCATACTTTTTATTTATTATTACTATCCAGTGAAAATGAGAAGGCATAATTACATATCCAAGAATGGTAAAGTGATATATTTCTCGGTAATGTTTAATATTATCAATTAAAATGTCACATGCCTTTGGATCACTAAATACATTTAAAAAGTTTATTACTGTAGTGGTTACAAAAAAGATAGGATTATCTGTAAAACTGTTTCTATGCCTTAAACTCATATTACAAAGTTCCCCCAGACATTATTGTCAATTATGTTACAAATATAATCTAATTTACAAAATTTAATCAATATTAAATCTCTACCATCATGCCCGTAATGAACCACTTCATTACGGAAGATAACACTGCATGTGCAGCGTTATGCTGTTCATATAGTAAGAGTATGTGTCGATGTATTGTCATGGTAACTTCAGTCAGGAAATGGTTCCTGACTGGCAATGGCGGTGGGTACCTTCCCACTTCAGGCACTCATGCCCGCTATACTCCATGCCCGTAATGAACCATTTCATTACGGAAGACAACAGTGCACATGCAGTGTTATGCTGTTAGGGTAAAAGTGTATATTGATGCATTGTCATGGTAACTTCAGTCGGGAAGTGATACCAGACTGGCAATGGTCGTGTGTACGTTCCCACTTCAGGCAATCATGCCTGCTATACTCCATGCCCATAATGGACCACTTCATTACGGAAGATAGCATTGCAAATGTTGGGTTATGTTACTGGTGTACACAGTAAGAAAGTATATTGGGGCATTCCATAGCAGGTTTACCCCAAAATATTTATTTCTCTGCCTTTTCCACATCAGCAGCGTTATGTTTGGTAAGGTCAGTATCTAAAAAATCACCATCGCCGGGAATTGATATTGTAAAACTGTTTTGAACTGCATACTCACAACTCACATCATCTGTCGTAAAGTCAAGTACATGGCCGCCTGCGGTTCTGTCATCTGAAATAAAGTGCAGATGATACCCTGGTACATTTACTCCATCAACGTATGACGGAAACCTGAATCCAAGTATAGTTCCCTTAATGTTTTTATATTCAAATGTTGGCTGGTTTTTAGTTACTTCCACAAGCTTTTTGTACGGCTTTTGCTGTGCCGGCACGCTGCGGGTTTTTACATAACTGAATGTGCCGCTTATTTTAAAAGCATATAACTGGTTAAGACTTTTAATATCAGTATCAAGACTGCTGGTAAGTGTTTTGAATGTTTGCTTTGCAGGAACGGCTTTTTTTACATCACTCTTAAAATATGTAACCGCGGCAAAAGGAGTATGTGCTTCCGGTGGTATGCGGTTAACTTTACCTTTACTGGTAACCTGGAAAAACTCACCGTCAAGAATTACAACTTCACCGTCAAGAGTATTTAAGGTGCCAAGCCCAAAGTCTCCCTTTTTTTGAAGCTGCTCAATAGAAAGAGTGCCGTCATAATTTCCCTGCATTAAAGCAGAAATTACAGAATACTGAAATACACAATTCTTTTCCTGCGCATAAGAGACAGAAAAGAAAAATATAGACAGAGCGATAAATGATATTTTTGTAAACCGGCTTTTCATACTGCCCCTAAAGATTAAATGTTATAAAAGGAATATAATAAATTTCTTTTAAGAAAAGGGGAGGTTAAGTTAAACCGGGCTTATCCTGGGATTGTAATGAACCATTTCATTACGGAAGATGGCAGTGCACATGCGGCGTTATGCCGTTAGGGTAAGAGTATGTATCGATGTATTGTCATGGCAGCTTCAGTCAGGAAGTGGTTCCTGGCTGGCAATGGAAGCACTTCTCATCTGCTAAATAAAAAAGCCGGGGTTGAGGCCCCGGCCATATTGCTTAATCATGCAGAATATAAAACAAAGTATTAAAATTTATTTCCCTTTTTTATGAAACTCATTAAGTGAAGGGATATCAAACTTATCACCAAGTTTGCCGAGAGTCTCAAGGTCAATGCTGCCAACTATATTTACAAATATCGCCTGCCCCTTATCCGCAATACCGGCAACAACAAGTCCTGTTATTTTTTTGTTCCTGTCTGTTTTTAACGAGACGTTCATGTTTTCCCCTTTTTGCTTTATCTTTATAATATTTTCCCAGTTGTTACTGCTTAATGAGTTCTGTACAGACTCCAGCTTCTTTATAATAAGATTCCTGTTTTTATTGGTAACCGGGAATGTATTGACCTTAATCAGTTTTAACCCGTTAAGCATTTCTGCGAGCTGCTTATCTTTCTCTTCGCTCATCTTTGCTACCATTTTTATCAGGTGTTCCTGTATATTAACTTCAGTCCCTTCATCTGATTTGCTAATGGAGCTTAAATTGCCAAAGTCAAAATAGCCCGGTTCATTTTTTATAGGGTCATCCTGCGCGCAAAGCATAACTGAAAAAAATACTACTGCTGCAAATACATATTTAAGAATTCTCATCGTTCTTCACTCCTTTTGGAAACAACTGGTTAATAACTTCAATACCCTGTTTAATTGGTTTTCCGACATTTTCAGGCAGTATATCTTCGCCTATCTTTTTAGATGTTTTGTTTAATACCCTGCTGACAATTGCCAGCGATTCCTTAACTTCTTTTTCAGCCTGTGCAACATCCTGCTTTGAGTACTCCTGCTGCACAGCCTGTTTTGGAACCGGCTTAATGCCCGTCTGTGTAGTAACAACAGTAAAAAAAACAGCAGCAAGAATAATTATTGATAATACTGTAACAAGCGCCGGCCTGCTGAATACTGATGCCAATGCTGGGGATTTTTCAAATCCGGGGCTGTCATTCAGCCGTTTGAATGTATCATCAATTATATTTTCAGGACATTCATCAATATTAAGGTTGTGTACAGATGCTGCTGTTTTTCTGTACTCATCAAATAATGCTTTGCACTCAGGATCTTTCCTGGCAAGCAGCCAGACGGATACTCTGTCTTTAAGACTGCAGTCCCTGTAAGCCGCAGAAATAATTTTTATTTTTAGTTCTTCATTCATATAACAATTCTCTCTCTTTAAACTCTTTCAACTCTTCCTGCAGTTTAAGCCTTGCGCGCATAAGGTAAACTTTTACACTGTTCAGCGGTATATCAAGCGCTTCAGCAATTTCAACATATTTATAACCTTCAATTTCATATAACACAAATACGCTTTTCAGGTTCTCCGGCAGATGTGATATTGCTTCCTTTATTCTTGCACTCATAAAATTCCTGTGTGTTACATTCAGGGGATTCTCTTCCGGGGCGCTTCCCGGGTAACTTTCCTCAAATATCTCATCAATTACATACTCCCGCGACAGGCTTATATTCCTTCTCTTTATATAATCCAGGCATAAGTTATGCGTAATCTTCATGATATAAGCCGCCGCAGAGTTTATATTAAAATTGTCAATGTTGTTCCAAAGCCGGATTAATGCCTCCTGGGTTACATCATCAGCATCCATCCGATTCCGCAGCATGTAAACAGCATAACTGTAAATACGGTTTTTATACTGTTTAACCAGCAGTTTATATTTTACTTGTTTTATCATACCTGCATAATAAAGACATTAGCACTTTTAATAATGTTACAATACCATAAAAAGATTTTTTAAATTATTTATAACCCTCAATAATAAAAAGCAATATGGGTTAGACGGCAAATCTCCCGTGTGTGGTTCTGGCTTTGTTTGGAAGCACAGGATAAGTGACTACAAGCTTATTTAATACCATAAATCCCAAAATATTAACTTCTGTAATCTTTTAGTCCCGTATTTTATTCAAAAATGTGGATAACCCTGTTGATAAGTTGATTATTATGGTTAAAGATAAACATACAAGCAGTGTGATGAATGTCACGCATATTTTAAAACAATTGCTTTTCCCTCAACCAACATCTATTTTGACTCAACTTAATCAATTAACCCCCAAACTAACCAGAGGAACTGAGATGTCTGATCATTCATCAGTTAAAGCTATTGGTTTGCGCCCTGTTTCAGCAGACAATATTGATTCTGTGCTTATCGAAAAAAGAATTTTCAATCCATCCCGCGAATTCAGTCAGAAAGCTTATATAAAATCATTTGAACAATATAAGCGGGTTTATAAGGAATCTATAACAAGTCCAGAAAAATTCTGGGGAAAGGTTGCCGGTGAACTTCACTGGTTTAAACCATGGAGCAAAATAAAATCATGGAAAGCTCCCGATGCCAGATGGTTTTATGGGGGTAAAACCAACATGGCTTATAACTGCCTTGACAGGCACCTGCAGAGCTGGCGCAGAAACAAAGCTGCAATAATATGGGAGGGGGAGCCGGGGGAAACCCGCATCCTTACATACCAGGTGCTGCAGCGTGAAGTATCAAAGTTTGCTAATGTGCTTAAACTTATTGGTATTAAAAAGGGAGATAGGGTTGCAGTTTACATGGGTATGGTGCCTGAACTTGCTGTTGCTATACTTGCCTGCACAAGGATTGGCGCAGTACATACTGTTGTTTTTGGCGGCTTCAGTTCAGAAGCGCTGAAGGACAGGATAAATGATGCTCAGGCAAAGCTTGTAATTACTTGTGACGCTGCAATAAGAAGAGGCAGCAATATAATGCTTAAACCCAATGTTGACAGGGCAATTGAGGAATGCCCTACAATAGAAAACGTAATTGTGTACAAACGACTTCCTGAAAGCAATGTACACATGATGCCCGGGCGTGACCACTGGTGGCATGAGATTATGCAGCATGTAAGTGACATCTGTCCCCCCGCAGAACTGGATGCAGAACATCCCATATACATCCTGTATACCAGCGGAACTACCGGCAAACCAAAAGGAATTATGCATACAACCGGCGGATATATGGTACAGACGTACCTTACCTTCAAATGGGTGTTCGATATAAAAGATGAAGACATATACTGGTGTACGGCTGATATTGGCTGGGTTACAGGGCATTCCTATGTTATTTACGGACCGCTGCTTAACGGCGCTACCACTGTTATGTATGAAGGAGCTCCAAATCATCCTGAGCCTGACAGGTTCTGGGAGATAATTGATAAGTACAAAGTAAATATATTTTATACTGCTCCAACTGCTATCAGGGCGTTTGTACGGTGGGGTGAACAGTGGGTGTTAAAGCATGACCTTACATCTTTAAGACTGCTTGGGACTGTTGGTGAACCTATAAACCCTGAAGCATGGATGTGGTATCACCGCATAATAGGGAAGAGCAGGTGTCCCATTGTTGATACATGGTGGCAGACTGAAACCGGCGCTATTATGATTTCCCCTCTGCCCGGTGCAACACCCACAAAGCCCGGCTCGTGTACATTCCCGCTTCCCGGTGTTATCCCGGAAGTTGTTGATAAATATGGCAAGCCTGTCCCTCTTGGCAGCGGGGGTTTCCTTATAATAAAAGATACATGGCCATCAATGTTAAGGACAGTTTACGGCGACAGGCAGCGTTTTAAAAAACAATACTTCAGCAATTACAAAGGATTTTACTTTACCGGTGATGGTGCCCGGAGAGACAAAGATGGTTATTTCTGGGTTATGGGCAGAGTGGATGATGTTATAAACGTATCCGGGCACCGTCTTGGTACTGCAGAAATTGAAAGTGCGCTTGTAAGCCACCAGGATGTTGCAGAGTCTGCTGTTGTAGCGCGCCCTGATGATATTAAAGGAAGTGCTATAGTTGCATTTGTAACACTTGAATCAGGCAAGAATGCAACTGTGGAACTTAAAGAAGATTTAAGAAATCATGTTGCAGTAGAAATAGGCGCTATTGCAAAACCTGATGAAATAAGGTTTACCGAGGCGCTTCCCAAAACACGCAGCGGAAAAATTATGAGAAGGCTTCTGCGTGAGATAGCCACAAGCGGCAGAGTAAGCGGTGATACAACCACACTTGAAGATTTTTCAGTCCTTGAAAAATTAAGGGATGAAGATTAGGATTGAAAAAAGCATATAAACCCATGGAGTAATATCCATGGGTCATTTATTATATTTTACAATTCATGAAAATATTCCAACCCTGATATTACAGTATCTCCCTGATATGAAATAACCAGGAAATAAAAATATCCTTGTTTTTATTTCTCCGAGTTTGTTAAGTTTAAAATATAATAATGGGGACACATATCACATAAATTCAACGTAGTAAACAAATCTTAATTAACACACGACCTTAACGGGGGCCGTTCTAATTATTTTATTTATCACATGGAGAAAAAATGAGAACGGGTTACATAACATTACTGCTTCTATTATTTACAATAAATTTATCGGCTCAGTCAAATTCTTTGTTTGATTTGTACACCATTCCCACATATTCATCAAACAACCTGAGGTTTTATGGACAGGACTTTATTAATTATTTAAAGCAAAATAATCTTCAAACCGGTTATAGTGATAGTCATATCCGGGTAGATTTGGGTATGGATGGAAACTATATAAAACAGTCACCGGGTATAGTTTCAAAAATAACCGGCAGCTATAAATATTATTATAATTATGAGAATTATATCACTAACTACAAATTGGAAAAAGATACAAATATATCAGAAAGCTCATATGGAATTTTGGTTTTGAATTCTTCTAACAGTTGGTATCTAAATAATGATAAGGGCTTTTTCATTTTTGCCGATCCCGGTATATCCTTCAGCTATGATTTCAGGTATGAAAAGAGCATAAACAACTATGCTGTTGGTACAGGTGCAGGTTATGGAAGAGTTGTTGGAGTCAGGAATATAGTGCAGGCTTATATAATAGCTGATGAACTTGGTATTTCTATTAATGATGACGAACTTAATAAAATTGCTCACATAATTGATATGGATAATGATGGCTATTATTATAGTAATTACAGGGATAGCAGCGGCATAAAATTCTATCAGGATATTGCAGAAATTACCGGAACACCCGGGCAAACAATGAAGATTTACCAGATCCTTAGTTCGGGGCTTTATAAAACAACTGAAAGATATAAAGGATGGGAAATAAGATTTGGCCCCAGGTTTTATTACGAAAACAAGTTAGCCCGGTCACTGTTAAGTTCAGATGATTATTCACTTCCGGTAGATTTAGTGGTTTCAGCCAGGTATGCACTGCCTGTCGATTTCAGAACTCAATTTACTGCCTCTGTGAGTTATAGCCTTAACCTTGACAATAACGAACTAAGAGCACCCGAAATATCTGCTTCTGTTGAATTATCATTTCTTCATTCTTATCATTGGAGAACTGTATTATCAGCAAACTATTCTCATATTCCGGAAGTCGAAGACCAATGGAATGGCTTTTATGGAACCGGTGATCGCAGCAGTGTAAACCTTAATGCAAATTCAGAGTTTGTATTACTAAATGCTCTCTCATTATATATTAGGTTAAGTTACGTTAAAAGAGATTATATGCATTATGATACAGATCCTTTCATACATGTTAGTCAGAATGTGGAAACCACAGAGTTTCACCTTGGATTAAATTTTTACATTCTTTAAATGCTAAGGGAGCCTGTAGTTTGTACGGGAAACTACAGGTTCCTTATTAAAATGCAGCTTTCTGCAATTTAATAAAATTAGTATGAAAAACCGTTCGTTTTTATACATTTTATATGGTTTTGCGAATCTTTGAAATTAAGATTTATCTTTTCTTTAAAAACATTTTTATTTAAGTTTAGTGAACTATTATGACAATTAACTTATTAAATACCGTTGCAGTTCACCACCATCATCATCTACTTCAGGAGAATTGTGCCGGTTAGTGATTAAAATTTGTTGATTTTTACACCCCGGCACTACCGGGGTTTTTAGTTTTAAATAAATTGCTCCTTTGGAGTGATGCAGATGCAAGGGTAAAACTGCCTTGTGTGAATGAAAGCAGCGGTACCTGTAAAAATATTGGTGTCTTATTTATCATATATTATAAAGAAAACTTATGAACGGAAACTTAAAGCTTGCCCTTCAGAAAAAGGGAAGGTTAACTGATAAATCACTTGAGCTGCTTAAACTTTGCGGGCTTGATATTGAAAGCGGTTCTGAAAGGCTTGTTGTTACAGCAAGGAATTTCCCGCTGGAAGTGTATTTCTTAAGGGATGATGATATTCCTGAATATGTTAAAGATGGTGTTGCTGATGTGGGTATTGTGGGCGAAAATGTGGTTTTTGAAAAGCAGTTTACTAATTATACTCTTCAAAAACTTGGTTTCGGCAGGTGCAGTCTTCTTATTGCTTATCCTGACCAGCCCGGGAAGGAAATAAAAACTCCTGAAGACCTGAACGGCAAAACTATCGCAACTTCCTATCCTGTAATTCTTAATGACTATCTCAAAAAACATAACCTTACGGCTAACCTTATTGAACTGAGCGGCTCTGTTGAAATTGCCCCTGCTCTTGGTGTTGCCGACTTAATCTGTGATATTGTTTCTACCGGCAATACTCTTATGATGAATAAGCTTAAAAAGTCTTTTAAGATATATGACTCGGAAGCTGTGCTTATTTCTGCAAAGCCTTCCCTGGAAGATGCAGAAAAAAATAAACTGCTTGATGAGCTTTTACGCAGGATACGGTCTGTGCTTAAAGCGCGTACATCCAAATATTTAATGATGAATGCACCAAAGGAATCAATTGATAAAATTACTTCAATTATATCATCATTAAAAAGCCCTACTGTACTTCCGCTTGCTGATGATAAAATGGTTGCTATTCATGCTGTTATTCCTTCAGATAAGTTCTGGACTATGATAGAGGATTTAAAGGCAGCAGGCGCTTCAGGTATTCTGCTTCTGCCAATAGATAACATGATTATATAACTATATTATATAGATGAAAACATATATTTATAAAAATCTTTCTCCGGATGAACTTCAAAAACTGACTCAAAGGCCTGCAATAAACCTTGACGGCGTTTTTGATATAGTAAGGCCGGTTCTTTCTGATATTAAAGCAAACGGGCTTGAGGCCGCTCTTAAATATGCCCGGCAGTTTGATAACTTTTCAGGCGATGAATCAAATCTTAAGGTAAGCGAAAGTGAATTTGATGAAGCAGAAAAACAGCTTGATGAAAAAATTAAAACTGCAATTGAAACATCTGCGGCAAATATCACTAAGTTCCATAAAAAACAGGTAAATAAAGGTTATTCAATAGAAGTAATGAATGGAATAACCTGCTCACGGGAAGCAAGGGCTATTGAAAATGCCGGGTTATATATCCCCGGTGGTACTGCCGTGCTTCCTTCAACTATGCTTATGCTTGCAATACCTGCACGTATTGCGGGATGTAAAAGAATTGTTGCCTGCACTCCTGCCAAAGACGGCAAAATAAATCAGCCGTTGTTATATGCGGCAAGGGTATGCGGCGTTAAGGATATTTACAAAATAGGCGGCTCACAGGCTGTTGCCCTGATGGCTTTTGGCGGCAGCGGATTTGAACCTGTAAATAAAATATTCGGCCCGGGCAACCAGTATGTTACTGCCGCAAAGATGCTTGTAAGTATTGACCCGCAGGGTTGTGCTATAGATATGCCTGCCGGCCCCAGTGAAGTTCTTGTTATTGCTGATGAAACTGCCTCACCTGCTTTTATTGCTGCAGACCTGCTTTCGCAGGCTGAACATGGCGCTGATTCACAGGTTGTTTTTGTTACAACTTCAGCAGAAACTGCTGATAAAGTTAAGTCTGAACTTGCAGTACAGCTTAATAAGCTTCCGCGTAAAGAGTTTGCAGAAAAAGCGCTTGAGAAATCTTTTATACTTATAACCCCATCAATAGATGAGGCCATAGCATTCAGCAATGCTTATGCTCCTGAACATCTTATAATTAATTTCAGGAATGCAGCCGGTTATAAGGATAAAATAATAAATGCCGGTTCTGTTTTTATTGGGGAATATTCACCTGAAAGCGCCGGAGATTATTCGTCAGGTACAAACCATTCACTGCCTACCTCAGGGTATGCAAAATCATTCAGCGGAGTATCTGTTGACAGTTTTATTAAATCAGTAACTTTCCAGGAGCTTACAAAAGAAGGGCTGAAAAGTATTTCGCAATCAGTACAGACTCTTGCTGAAGCAGAAGGGCTTGAAGCTCACAGGAATGCAGTTAAAATAAGAGTAAGTGATTAAATTACGGAATTTCATTAAATGGATATAAAAGCGTTAATTCGTCCGAATATACTAAACTTAAAACCATATACATCTGCAAGGGATTTATACAGCAGCGGTACTGTACTGCTTGATGCCAATGAAAACAGTTACGGCTCAACCCATCCTGAGATTGAAGGTGTTACATTAAACCGTTACCCGGACCCGCACCAGGCTGAGCTTAGAAGGGTAACAGGAACATATTACTCAATCTCTGAAAAGAATCTTTTCTTTGGCGTTGGTTCTGACGAAGTAATTGACCTGCTTATAAGAATATTCTGCCGCCCGGGAATTGATAAAATTATGATTCCCGAGCCCACTTATGGTATGTATAAAGTATGTGCAGATATAAACAGTGTTGATACTGTTGATATACTGCTTAATGATGATTTTCAGCCTGACCTTAATTCAATAGCCGCTGCTTATGATGAAAAGGTTAAAATGATATTCCTGTGCTCACCAAATAATCCCACAGGCAACCTTCTTAATAAAGAAGATATTATCACATTGTGCAAAACATACAATTCTATAATTGTTGTGGATGAAGCATACATTGATTTCAGTTATGACGGTACTGTTGCAAATGAGATTAAAAATTATCCAAACCTTGTAGTGATAAGAACTTTTTCAAAAGCATGGGGCCTTGCAGGAATAAGGCTTGGTTATGCAATTGCAGATGAAGTAATAACAGATTATTTATTTAAAATTAAAGCTCCTTACAATATTAATTCACTCACCCGGTTTTCACTTGAAACAGCGGTTAAAAATGCCCCTGTTAAAGACCAGTATGTAACCAAACTGGTTAAGGAAAGAGAAAGACTAAAAAATCTTCTTGAAAGTCTCGCCGGAGTTGTAAAAGTTTACAATTCAGATGCTAATTTTCTTTTGTTCAAATGTGAAAATCCAATAGATGTACAAAAAAGACTGGCTGAAAAAGGAATTATTATACGTGACAGGAGTTCACAACCCAAACTTGAAGGATGTCTTAGGGTATCAATAGGTACAGAAGAAGAAAATGACATCCTTTGGGAAGAAATCAGGAAAATATTATAATATGAATACAGTAATAGTAGACAAAGCATTTTTTGATATTGATAACCCGCTTGCGGCGGGTTTAATTACCGGGCTGAAGAAGCTTATCCGAAAAAACTTCCTGGTTGAATCCGAAGGCTATGATTCAATACAGGATAAAACTTTAGCCCGAATCCTTACCCTTGAAGGCATTTCAATCAATCCTCCGGCACAAACACACACAGGCAAAACATTTTTAATAACAACACAAAAAAGCGAGGGCTTTAACACAATTCAGGTTCCTTCTGATGAAATAAACACATTTGAAGATGCCGTTTCTGCTGTTATTAGAAAGCTCAGGTATTCCCTGCAGCACAGGAAAACAAAAGAGACAGATATTAAGATAGAGGTATCGCTCGATGGCCCGGGAAAGTCTTCAATTAACACCGGAATAGGCTTTTTTGACCACATGCTGGAACAGATTTCACGCCATGGCAATATAAGCCTTATGATAGATGTAAAAGGCGACCTTCACGTTGATGAACACCACACAGTGGAAGATGTTGGTATAACTCTTGGGCAGGCAATTTCTGAAGCTCTTGGCGATAAAGCCGGAATAAAACGCTATGGCTTTTCGCTTCCAATGGATGATTCTATTGCTCATTGTGCCCTTGACCTTGGCGGAAGGGCTTATTTAAATTTTAAATGTAAATTTGAGAGAGAAAAGGTTGGCGAATTTCCAACCGAGCTGACTGAAGAATTTTTCAGGGGCATTGCTTCAGGACTGAAAGCTAATGTCTATATAAGGTCAAAAGCAAAAAATGATCATCACAAAATTGAATCAATTTTTAAGGCTTTTGCAAAGTCATTAAACGAGGCATGCAGAATGGACGAAAGAACAGAAGGCAGCCTCCCTTCAACAAAAGGAATGTTATGATAGCGCTTATTGATTACGGTGCCGGTAATGTGGCATCCGTTGCCAATGCACTTACTGAGTTAAAGCAGGAATATAAAATAACCAACAGTGAGCAGGTAATCTGCAAATCTGATAAAGTAATATTTCCCGGAGTTGGTGAAGCATCATTTGCAGTTAAACAGCTTCACCTGCTTAACCTTTTTACCATGCTGAGGATAGTAAAAAAGCCTTTCCTTGGCATCTGTCTTGGTATGCAGCTAATGGCTGAATCTTCGGCAGAGGGAAACGTTACCTGCCTGGGAATATTTCCGGGCAAGTCAGTTTTGTTTAACACTGCAATAACAAAAGTTCCGCACATGGGCTGGAATGAAATTAACCATGTTAAGGAAAGCAGGTTATTTAAAGGAATTAAGGAAGGCGAAAAGTTTTATTTTGCCAATTCATATTATGTGCCTGTAAATGAATGTACTATTACTACAACTGAAAATGATTCTCAAAAAGGCCCCGGTGCAGGAGGAGAAATATTTTCTTCTGCTATGGAAAAGAATAACTTCTTCGGCGTTCAGTTTCATCCTGAAAAATCAGGCGATGCCGGGCTTCAATTACTTAAAAATTTTACGGAATTATGATAGCTATACCAGCAATTGATATATATGAGGACAGGATTGTACGCCTTGAAAAAGGCGCATTCGATCATGTTACTTATTATAAAACCTCACCGCTGGACCAGGCTAAACTTTATGAATCTTACGGCTTTAAGCTTATTCATATTGTTGATCTGCTTGGATCCAAGACAGGTAAGTTTACAGTATTTGATACTGTTAAAAAAATAAAAGAACAAACCAGCCTTAAAATAGAATTTGGCGGCGGAATAAGAGATACCAAAAAGATTACTGAGCTTTTTAATGCAGGTATTGATTATGCTGTTATTGGCTCAATATCAGTAAAAAACAAGGAAGAGTTTGAACTGATGGTTGAAAAGTTCACACCTGAAAAAATTGTTATCTCTGCTGATGTGGAAGATGAAAAAATTCTTGTGCAGGGATGGACTGAAAAAACATCTGTGCTTCTTTCTGACCATATACGGTATTGCAGCGCACTTGGAATAAACCGCTACCTGTGTACCGATATTTCAAAAGATGGTATGCTTTCAGGTACAAATAACGAACTTTACAAAAAAATTATGGATGAATTCCCCTCAATAAATCTTATCGCTTCAGGAGGGGTTAAAGATATAAATGATATTAAAGAACTGAGCCGGATGAATATATACGGTGCCGTTGTAGGAAAAGCAATTTACGAAAACAAAATTGATTTAAAGGAGCTTTCTCAATTTGCTGTGTAAACGTATAATACCGTGCCTTGATGTTAAAGAAGGCAGAGTAGTAAAAGGGACAAACTTTGTTAACCTTATGGATGCCGGCTCTCCTGTAGAACTTGCTGAAAGGTATTCCAAAGAAGGAGCGGATGAGCTGGTTTTTCTTGATATTACTGCATCGGCAGAAAAAAGAAAAACACTTATTGAAATTGTAAGAGATGTTGCCCGTGCTATCAGGATTCCGTTTACTGTAGGCGGCGGCATATCAGAGCTTAAAGATATTGAAGCCCTTCTTAAAGCAGGCGCCGATAAAGTATCTTTAAATACATCTATAGTTAAAGACCCTGAACTTATTACCCGCGCTTCAAAACAGTTTGGCAGCCAGGCTGTTGTTGCCGCAATTGATATTAAAAATGTTAACGGGCAGCACAAAATATTTATAAAAGGCGGGCGTGAAGAAACTCCGCTTTACGGCATTGAATGGTGCAAACGTACTGTTGAACTTGGAGCAGGAGAAATTCTGCTTACTTCAATGGACCGCGACGGCACAAAAGAAGGGTACGACATTGAGTTTCTTAAAGAGCTGTCAGAAGGTGTTACCGTACCTGTAATTGCCTCCGGTGGTGCAGGCAAAAAAGAAGATTTTCTTACTGCATTCAGAGATGCGCGCGTTGATGCGTGCCTTGCTGCAAGCCTTTTCCATTATAATATTCTTCCAATAAAAGAACTGAAAGAATACCTTGCTGAAAATGGTGTACGTGTACGGTTATAAGAGTTTGTATATAATTCTTATACTTATATAATATAGAGTAGTTTAATTCCGATAGGATGATAATAGATTGTGATTATTGCCAATAATCCCTTTTCACCCTTAGGGGAAAAGGGATACAGGGATATGAGGTCGAAAAAATGGCAGAGCAGTAATAATAACATAGTAACCTGCTCCGGTAATATTTACGGAGATATCTATAGTGTTTATCTCCACGGCGACCTCAACCCAAAGCCTTCTCCTTATAAAGGCGTAGGGCTTATTGGAGACAAAAAAGATATTGTCATGCTGCCAGGTTATTATAAAATATAATGTGACAGAACATGAAGGTTTTAAATAGTTTTGGTTTTAAGAAAGAATTCTATCTCATAGTAAAATAATTATTATGATAAGATGATAATAAATTGTTTTTATTGCTGATAATCCCTCTTCCCTCTTAATAAGGGGAAGAGGGATACAGGGTGATGAGGTCGATAAATGGCAGAGCAGTAATAATAACATAGTAACCTGCTCCGGTAATATTTACGGAGATATCTATAGTGTTTATCTCCGCGGCGACCTCAACCCAAAGCCTTCTCCTTATAAAGGCGAAAGGCTTATTGGAGACAAACATTATTTCATAATGCTGTCCGGTCATTCAAAATTCACCCCGGAGGGATGAAATACAGGCAGCATAAAAGAATCCGCTTTCCCCACTCCAAAAACCTTCAGGGTTTTCATGTGGAGGAAACAGAAAAGATTTTTGAAAAAATGAATAAAGAAACCTTGAAGGTTTTATAATAGTAAAACAAAAACCAATATAAAGGTTTGCTGATTTTTTAAAACAATGTTATTTTAGTTTAACTTCAAACAATTTTTAATAAATAATATGCTGTGCCTGCTGCAGGTATGCATAACAGTGAAGGGTATATATGAAACAAGAAGATTTTGCCAGCCTTGATTTTTCAAAGTCAAACGGACTTATTCCGGCAGTTGTAATTGATGCAAAAAATAACCAGGTACTTATGCTTGGCTTTATGAATTATATGTCGCTTAACAGGACCCTTGAAACAGGGCTTGTTACCTTTTTTAGCCGGACAAGGCAGGCGCTGTGGACAAAAGGCGAAACTTCAGGCAACTACCTGCATGTTGTAGATATTATGTCTGACTGTGATAATGATTCACTTATAATTAAGGCAAAACCTGACGGCAATACCTGCCATACAGGTTCTTATTCATGCTTTAAAGGAATTGAAAATATTCCTGAGAGCAACTTCCTTAATGAACTGTTTGGAATAATTAAAGACAGGCAGAAGAATCTTCCTGAAAATTCATACACAACAAAGTTATTTAAATCAGGCCCTGACAGAATTATTCAGAAAGTTGGCGAAGAAGCAGTTGAAACTGTGATTGCCGCTAAAAACCGCAGTAAAAGAGAAGTGCTTGATGAAGCCTCTGACCTTGTATACCACCTTTTTGTAATGCTTGCTGAACAGGATATAGAATTTAATGAACTTGCTGAAAATTTAAGAGGCAGGCATACAGCAGCTTCAAAAGAATAATAAGCCAATAATAAAATTATAATTAAAATACCCGCAGAGGTTTCCGCTGCGGGTATCCTTTTATAAATTCTTCAGGAAGCTTTTTTGTTTGTCCTGATTTTAAAAATACTGTAAGCCGGGCAAACGCCGGTTAAACCTGTAATTAACATAACCGCCGCAACAATTCCCAGAACTACTGCAGCAGTACCGGCAATAACGCCTGCCAAAACCAAAATTGCTATAATTATTCCGAGAGATACTCTGATTGCCTTGTCAGCAGAACCAACATTTTTCATCATTTTAATTCTCCTCACTTTTGTTTGGTTAGATTCTCTGCAAAAGAATTGGATTCATTTGTGTGATGAAAACACTAAATAAAGCCTCTGAAACCAATAATCTCAGAGGCTTTTATATTACTTTGTAAGCATCATTTTTATAGTTTTAATATATGGCGCCTGAGTATTGGAACTTATTGTAATACGGGCAAAATAAAGTCCGCTTGCCAGGTTTAAGGCATTAAAGCTTGTTGTATAATAACCTGTTTCTTTTATGTCATCTACAAGCGTTGCTACTTCACTTCCAAGTATATCATATACCTTTATATTAACTTTGCCTGCATTAACTAATGAATAAGCAATTGTAGTAGTTGGGTTAAACGGATTTGGGTAGTTTTGATAAAGGATTGTCGTATGTGGCATTGAGGGCTCTGTTTCCCTGACAGAAACTATTTCACCATATTCCTTCCCATTTATAATTGCCCCTGTTAGCTGTGCATATTCACCATCCAGGTATCTTCTTGCAAACAGTCCAATACCTTTTACTAGGTAATCAATTGGCCCAAAAACAAAATCACTTATAGCAGGTTCATAGTAGCCAAATTCAAAAGTCATTACATCTCTCAGTTCCCCCAAAATGAAGGCAGGATGAATACCGCTGAATCTTACTACGGGCGAGTAAAGAAATCCATTCCAGTCCATGCAGTTACACCATACAGATTCTGTTGTATCGCCAAGATGATAAACGCTTAATTCTCTTTCTGCTGTGCCGCCGCATGTATCAGGTGCCCATGGGGCATAGAACTGAATTTGATATAAACTGTCAATTCTTTCATAACCACTTCCTCGAAGATGTCCCTCCAATACAGAATATTTAACTTTATTATCTAGGATTGTATCTTTTTTAATCGTTCGTGTATATACCAAATTGGATGAATTTTTATATTGCCAGGTATCACCAATATGTAAAGGCCAGAATTCAGCTAAACTTGAGTCCTGTTGGGCAATAATATTAACAGATAAAAACAACGTGATATAAAGTATATTTTTTATTATCATATAAAAATTCACTTTATTTATGCAAAAATAATGCTGGATCTATTAACTATAGATAAAAATAGTTTTTATAAAAGAGCCTATAAATGTTTTAAAGGAAACAATAAAAACTAAAAGAAAAAAGAAAAGACGGGTTCCCACTTAAACCCCCACAGCTTTATGAGATATTGTATATACTAACATAACTTAAACTTGTTTAGAGTCAAGCTAAATAATTTTACTGTTATACCCGGCTATTGTTGTGAAGTTATATAAAAAGGAAATATATACAACTGCAGTATACACATTTACAATAACTTACAGTAGGAGTGCCTGTGCCTTATGATATTGATTAAGAAATAACTATTATCAAACAGCACACGATTTATTTTAACAATACCATCCTTATGTTTTTACTTGTACCGGCTGAAGTAATTCTGCAAATATAAATGCCGCTTGCAAAGCCGGAGGCATCCCAGGTTACTTTGTGCTGGCCAGCTTCTGCCCGGCCATTAAAAAGAGCAGCAATTTCTCTTCCAAGTATGTCATAAATATTTATAGTAAGTATCCCTTCGTTCGGCAGCTCATATTCGATAGTAGTAGTAGGGTTAAATGGGTTGGGATAATTCTGAAGCAGGCTATATTTTTCAGGCTTTGCCGGTTTAATATCTTCAACTGCAGTAACGGGTATATATTTGCTTCCAAGAAATATTCCCCAGTATCCCATTTCTTTCCCCCATTTGTACCCGCGGGCGCCGACGAGTATATCATCATAGCCATCCCCATTTACATCTCCGATTCCTGCAATACTTCCCAAATGGCCAAAATAACTATTACCCAGCTTTCCAACAGCAGCATCAAAATGAGTATCCATGTCTGGCCCGCCGCTATATACAAATACATAGGAGTCCCCATATTGATCATTATTATTTCCACTAATCAGAATATCATTAAATCCATCTCCGTTCATATCCCCTGCATTTACTACATTCATTGCCCATCTGTCTGGCAAAACAAGCGAAGGAGAAGAATCTATGCCTTTATCAGAAGAATAATGTATATTGACACAGGTCATTGAATCACTGTTTGAATAATTCGTCCAGATCAGATCCTTCTTTCCATCTCCATTTACATCAAAACAGGCCAATCCTTCTGAAGATGAATTATTTCCTTTAAAAGATATCCAGGCCTCATTTGTAATACTGCTTTCCTCTCTGAACACCTTTATATAGCTATAATCTAAGCTGTCAACTAAACGTTGATCATAACCTCTAATGATAATATTATCAAATCCGTCATTATTAAAATCACCCAGTGCTACATTCCAGCCGAATCCCGAACGTATTGTATCGCCATAAAGTATATATTCAGCAACTGTGTCCATGGTTTCTCCGCCATAGTATACAAATACTCTTCCGGTGAATTGCACATTGGGATAGCCAACGTCAGTAATAACAATATCTTGATATGTATCCCCGTTTATATTTCCCACCGCAACATGGCTGCCAAAACCATAACTTTCCGGTTCTGCATGCTTATTAAAAAAAGGTATTGTATCAAATACGCCTTCCTCTTTTGCAAGGTATATGCATACAGAATCACCGTTAATAACAAGGTCATTAATTCCATCACCGTTAAAGTCACCGGTAGTACAATCATAACCCCTGTACCTGTGTCCTGGAATTGTATCCGCCTGTGTTTTTATGTAATAAATATTGACCGCATAATCGCCATAAGACAGACTTGCAGCTTCTGTAACTCCAATAATTGTAGAGTCTCCTTTTTTACCGAGGTAACTAACCTGGCTTCCTAACTGCTGATGAGCAGTATCACCATAAACCTGTACCCAGGGCTGCAATACCCATTCATTCTGGGCAAACAAGTTAAACTGAGACAGTATTAATGCTAAAAATATTATTATCGATTTCATAAACTTAAACTCCCTGTTAATAGGAATTATATTACGCATTATTATTTTACCAGTGTCATAAGCTTAGTTAGTTCTTTAGTTTGGCCGTTAATATTTGTTGTCCTTAAGGTATAGCAATATATCCCGCTTGGAAGGCCATCCCCGTTAAATATAACTTTATAGCTGCCTGTATGCTGGTATTCATTTACAAGTGTCTTTATTTCTTCACCAAGTATGTTATATATTCTTAATACTACATCACCGCTTTTTTCCAGGTTATATTCAATTGTTGTAGTTGGGTTAAATGGGTTTGGGTAGTTTTGATAAAGGATTGTCGTATGTGGCATTGAGGGCTCTGTTTCCCTGACAGAAACTATTTCACCATATTCTTTCCCATTTATAATTGCCCCTGTTAGCTGTGCATATTCACCATCCAGGTATCTTCTTGTAAACAGTCCAATACCTTTTACTAGGTAATCCATTGGTCCCAAAACAAAATCACTTATAGCAGGTTCATAGTAGCCAAATTCAAAAGTCATTACATCTCTCAGTTCACCAAAAATGAAGGCAGGATGAATACCGCTGAATCTTACTACGGGCGAGTAAAGAAATCCATTCCAGTCCATGCAGTTACACCATACAGATCCTGTTGTATCGCCAAGATGATATACGCTTAATTCTCTTTCTGCTGTACCACCGCATGTATCAGGTGCCCATGGGGCATAGAATTGAACTCTAAAAAGGGAATCAATCCTATCATACGAGAAACCAGAAGTAAAATTAGGGGGGACACCTATTTTTGCATATAGCTTGTTATTTGATAATAAAGTATCAATGCTCACTATCTTCGAAAAATCAACTATTTCACCCTTATGATTTTTATATTGCCAGGTATCACCAATATGTAAAGGCCAGAATTCAGCTAAACTTGAGTCCTGTTGGGCAATAATATTAACAGATAAAAGTAACGTAATATAAAGTATATTTTTTATTATCATATAAAAATTCACTTTATTTATGCAAAAATAATGCTGGATCTATTAACTATAGATAAAAATAGTTTTTATAAAAGAGCCTATAAATGTTTTAAAGGAAATAATAAAAACTAAAAGAAAAAAGAAAAGTCCTGGTTCCCACTTAAACCCCCACAGCTTTATGAGATATTGTATATACTAACATAACTTAAACTTGTTTAGAGTCAAGCTAAATAATTTTACTGTTATACCCGGCTATTGTTGTGAAGTTATATAAAAAGGATATATATACAACTGCAGTATACATATTTACAATAGTATATTGCAGCAGATGCCTGCGTTTTTAGAATTAATCCACCCCCAAAAACATTTAACGTGTTAAACTTAAATCCTTCTTCTGAATCCCTCACCGACAACTTCATGAACATTGTTTATTATTACAAATGCGTCAGGGTCAACTGATTTAATATGGTCAGTAAGGGTGGTAAGCTCTTTAATAGTAACAACGGTAAAAACAACTTCGCGTTCAACATTCCTGTAAAGTCCGCGCGATTTTAACGCAGTGGCGCCGCGGCTCATTTCATTCATTATTTTATCTGCAATTTCCTGGTGCTTGTCAGATATAATATAAACCGCTCGTGCATAGTCGAAGCCGTCGATAATTGCATCAATAAGCCGGGCAGAAATAAACAACAGGAATAACGCATAAAGTGTAAGTGCAAAGGCAGGACGGTCAGGGGAAAGGTTCTTCATTTCAATAACAAACCCTGCAAGTGTAATAACAAAAAAGTCAGTCATCATAATAGCAGAGCCCGGTTTAATGCCGTATTTTTTGTGCATAATAGCGGCAACAATATCAGAACCGGCAGTTGAGCCTTTAAACTTAAAAATAATTCCAAGGCCTGCGCCAAGAAGAACCGCGCCCACAAGAACAAGGAAAAGAAAATCGTGCTGGTGCAGATCCCTTACGGTTTGGGTATCCTGCAGCCTCAGCCAGGCAAAACCGGGAAAGTCACCACGGAAAAGGTCAATAAATAACGAGCTTAAAGTAAAACCATAAAAAGTACGGGCGCCAAAAGTTTTGCCGAGTTCTTTAAGTCCCCATATAAATAAAGGAATATTAAGAATCCAGATGGTAGTACCAACCGGCAGTGTACCGTTTGAAACGTAATAAATAGCCATTGAAAGGCCGCTTACTCCGCCCGGCACAACGCGCGCATCAACAAGAAATACGCCTATTCCTGTTGCCATAAGTGCAGCGCCTATTGTTATTGCCATGTAATCAAAAATAACAGTTCTTTTAGAAAACTTTACAGTCATAATAAGCCCGGAATTATTTAACTGTTAAATATAATGAGTATTTCATCAGGAAAGAATTTATGAATTATCGGTGACAGCTATATGAATTATAAAGAAAATAAGGTTATATTTGTAAAAACTCAGCAAATGTTACGGTTTTATCTTCCGCTATTAAACTATTTAAATAAGTTTTCGATTTTATTATAATTAGCTAAACTGTAAGAGTCGGGGGAAATTTTTAAAATTTCGCTTTTACATACAATTTAAACTACGGAGAAAAATGAAAAAAATATTTCTACTGTTTGTTTTGCTTTCAACAGCATTATTTGCCCAGCAGAAACTATTACTTCAGCAGCAGGATATCATTAGTATAGATGATAAACTGAGCGATAAACTGCTTAGTGGTAAACTGGTAGAGGAATTAAGTGAAAAAACTTACGCTTTGCATAATAAGGCAGCATTGCAGAAAAGCAATATTGTTGTTGAAAATGCTGAGAAAATGACCGTTGCGGTATATTTTGAAAATTATCCGTCGGCTTCTGAATTAACCGAACTTGATAAATTGGGTATTAGATACCTGCCCGGAACCTGGACTCCTCCACTTGATAATCATCCTCTTGGATTTATGCTTGCAGAAATTCCGGTAGATAGTTTTATAACTGCTGTAAATCTGCCTTACGTTAAAAAAGTTGGTTATACAGGCAGTGTAAATATGGCAAATAATAATACTGCCGCTAAAAAGATAAGGGCTGACTCTGCCTGGGCCGATGGTTGGACCGGCAAAGGTGTAAAAGTAGCCATCCTGGATTCAGGCCTTGATACCGAACCTGCTAACAGTGATCTTCCTTCAACTATTGAAAAGAGAGATTATTCTGCTTATCCGGCCCGTGTTGATGATAACGTTGAAAATACAGTCTCATCTCACGGAACTCATGTAACCGGAAGCGTTCTTGGCAGAGGTGTTTTATCAGATGGCAATACCGGCAACAGCGGCGGCTCTTTTAAGGGACAGGCTCCTGAAGCCAGCCTGGTATTTTTAAAAATAGGGCAGGATGCTTCCAGTAACTCAAGCAGCGATGCAATGATAGCTGCAATGCATGCTGCAGTTGATACTTTTCATGCTGCTATTCTATCTATGAGTTATGGCAGCTGGTATGAACATCATGATGGTACTTCTGCAACTGAACAGACGGTTGATTGGGTTTACTCACAGGGTAAACCGTTCTTTCTTTCTGCCGGTAACGAAGGAGATGCAGCCCGCCATTATTCCGGTACTGTAGATGCTAACAGCTCAACAGATTTTATACAGGTTAATGTTTATGCAACTACCGCAAATTCAACAAGGCTTTATTTTAACCTTGTATGGGCTGATGGTTCTGAAAGAAAGAACTTATCGCTTCAGTATTATAATGCTGATAAGGTACTGCAGACTTCAACCGCTTATGCTGCTACACAAAGTTCGCGCGGAACTGAATCAAAATATTCATATATGAGTAAATACGTTCCTGCTTCTACAGCAACACAGGTTTTTTATGTTAAGGTTGTAAATCCATCCTCTACTGCTCAGAAGTTTCATATATATGAAGACTGGAATAATAATGTTGTGGTTTTTAATGAACCGGATGAAAATTATACAATAGGCCAGCCCGCCACTGCTGACCATGCTTTTGCAGTAGGCGCTTATGTTTCACGTATTTCCTGGAAAGCAAGTAATGGCAGTTCATATAATTTTGTACCGCAGCCAAAGATTGATAGAATTGCTTCTTTTTCAAGCCGCGGCCCAAGAATTGACGATGTTACAGAGCCTTCAATAACTGCTCCCGGTACTGCTATTATTTCAATGGCAGATCGCGATGTAGCTACAGATGCTGCTTTAATGATAGACAATGATGGTATTACCGGATCAGGAGATGCCAACTATGCTATTATGCAGGGTACAAGTATGGCAACCCCAATTACTGCCGGCGCCGCAGCACTTATCCTTCAGAAATATCCTTATGCTGTTCCTGAAGAAATTTATACTGCTATTAAAAGTGCAGCCCTGGTTGATAACTACACCACAACCAGTATCCCCAGTAATGCGTGGGGTTATGGCAAACTTAACATTTATAATGCATTAAACTATATGGGCAGCCTTCCGGTTGAACTTGTTGCGTTCAGTGGTTTTAGTGACAGGACGTGTGTTAAGTTAAACTGGGAAACAGCCAGTGAAACAAATAACTGCGGCTTTGAAATTGAAAGATCTTCAGGCTCTTCAAGCGGCCCATGGATAAAAACCGGTTTTATTTCAGGGCATGGAACTACATCTTCAACCAGCAGCTACAGCTATACTGATAATAACCTGTTTGCTGTCCCTGCAGTTTACTACAGGCTTAAACAGGTGGATTTTGATGGTTCTTATAAATACTCTAATACTATTGAAGTAACTATGCTTCCGTCCAAATATGCAATTGAACAGAATTATCCTAATCCTTTTAATCCTGTTACAACAATTAACTTCTCTCTGCCGGAAGACAGTAAAGTTAAAATAAGCATATATAATGTTATGGGTGAAAAAGTTGCTGAACCCTATAATAGTACAACCTCTGCCGGATACAACCAGGTAACATTTAATGCCACAGGGCTTGCAAGCGGTGTTTATTACTACAGAATTGAAGCTGCAGCCACTGGTTCAGGCAGTGAATTCAGTGCTGTTAAAAAAATGATCTTGCTAAAATAAACCGGTTAGTAGTACACTTTTTATAAACAAAGCCTTTCAGTAATAAAGCTGAAAGGCTTTTTTATTTCACCTGTCTTTTGTATTACCTTACAATTCTGCCAAAATGTTTGTTTCAGATAATTATTTTATATAAAATATACCAGGTAATTATCATCCGGTAATGTATTTATATTAAACGCCTGTAAATAAATCTTCTGAAAGAATTAATGTCTATATACACAATAAAACAAAGCAAAATAATAGCCCTTACTTTAATTATAATTATAGGGGCTTTTCTTGTTATTTCACTTCAGCCGCTGTTTACCGCAATTCTGGGAGCAGTTGTTATATATGTGCTGTTTAAGCCAATGTATTATTATCTGGCAGAAAGGCATAAAATAAACAGGACTGTAAGCGTTATTATTGTAATTCTTGCTACTGTCTTTATTCTTATTATTCCGTTTGCAACGCTTATATGGATGCTTACTAATAAAGTTGTTTATTATAAAGATAATCCCGGAATATTTCTACAGCTTGCTGACAGTCTGCAGCAATTTGCCGGAAAGTACGTTGACACGGGTACGGTAAAAGACTTACTGAGCCAGGCAGGTTCTTATGCTGTAAGCCTTCTGACATCATTTGTTAATTCATCGCTGGATCTTTTTCTTACTTTAAGCATGATGTACTTTTTTCTTTATTTCATGTTTAAAAACAGTGACGTGTTTGAGTCAACACTGTCAAAATATATGCCCTTTAGAGATAAAAACAATGAGCACTTTGCCCTTGAGTTAAAAAATATGACTCATGCAAACATAATTGGACAGGGAATAATTGCTTTGGCCCAGGGATTAGCTATGGGAATAGGCTTCTGGATATTTAACATTCCTGATCCTGTCTTCTGGAGTATGATATGTTTTTTTGTCTCGTTTCTTCCGGTTATTGGCTCCGCGGCAGTTTTTATCCCTGCCGGTATAATTGAAATAGCTTCCGGCAGAACAACAAACGGAATTTGGATTATGGCTTATGGATTTATAATTGTCTCCAATATTGATAATGTATTAAGGCTTTGGATAAACAAATGGCTTGGAGACATTCACCCGCTAATCTCAATTACAGGTATTGTAATTGGGATTCCAATATTTGGTATACTTGGAATTGTTTTTGGTCCGTTTCTTATTTCTGTGTTCCTGCTTCTGGTGCGGATGTATGAAGCTGCATTTATAAATGGGAACAATGAGGAAGAGAGAATAGTGCAGAGGGAAGAGATCTCATAGTGATGTAAACCATCAGCACACTGTTACTAACAGCTTTTGTTTTAGCATTGCTTATGTTGATAAAACCTGCTAACTTATTGCCCGATAAACAAATTTACATTTAAATAATAATTTTGGGGATAATATGCGTAAAGTTATCTTTCTATTTGTTTTGGCTTTATGTTTAAGCTCAGTTTCTGTTTTCGCGCAGACTGGTATACAGAGCGGAAAGTTTTCTGCTGATGCTTCAACTAATGGCTTCACTCTTGAAAAAAACACAGGTGACAGGTCTATATCTATCGAGATTCCTTTCTCAAAACCATTTGAAACAAAACCAACAATTGTACTTTCTGTTACTTCAATTGATGCTGATAAAGGAACAAATACAAGATTCAGTGTAGAAGCTGTTTCTGTTTCAAGAGATGGTTTTACAGTTAAAATTTCTACCTGGGCAGATACTAAAATTCATGGTATCAGCGGGCAGTGGATTGCCTACCCGGAGAAATAATTAGTATATTTATACTGTAAAAATAATTTGAGTTTTTATCCCCGTATTTACGGGGATATTTTATTTTATAATGTTATGATTGAACTAATTCCGGTTACCGAAAAAGAATTGCCAGTAATTAACAAACTGGCTCATGAAATATGGCCTTATGCATTTCAGGGCATATTATCACCCGAACAAATAAGCTACATGCTTGAAATGATGTACAGCCTTCCAGCGCTAAAAGAGCAGGTTGGGGTAAAAGGTCATCATTATGTAATTATTAAGGATGGCGGCAAATATACCGGCTATGCTTCTTACGAAATAAACTGCAATACTCCCGGCAGGACAAAACTGCATAAAATTTATGTTCTGCCTGAGCTTCAGGGGCATGGGCTTGGGAAACGGCTTATCTGCTATGTAGCTGAAAAAGCCCGGGAAAAAGGGAATAAATATCTCTATCTTAATGTTAACAGGTTTAATAATGCAATTAAATTCTACGAAGCCATGGGCTTTAAAATTATTGCCGAAGAAGATATAGATATTGGCAACGGCTACTATATGAATGATTTTATAATGGAAAAAGAACTATTTTAAAGTTTATTAACATTCTGTTATTGATAATTATTTCCGGTTGTTATAGTTTATATATGAAATTAAGGGGATCTTATGAAATATATAATAATTCTTTTTGCCTGTACTTTAATTTTCTTAACCGGCTGTACTTCTGTTACTGAAACAATCTATCTGCAGGATATAAAAGTATCCGGCCCGGTTAATAATCCTCCTATACATATAACAAGCGGCCAAAAAGCCGGTGATGTAACAATCTCTCCAAGAATTACAATAAATCCTCTTAAATCACTAACAGGTAAAGTTGATGGCCATACAGCCGTTGATTCAAAAGGCAGTTACAGGGTTGATACTGTTTTTAATGATAATAAATGGATATATATTCCATCTAATCAAAACAACTATGAATACACAGGCAAAAATGTGAAGTGGAATATGCCGAATGTTTCTGCCGCTATTGATATTGACCTGGCTGTATCAAATAAAATTGCTTTGTTTGGCGGCTTAAATTATTCTGTGCAAAACCAAACCGATCTTATTGGAGGTTCCGCAGGTATTGGTATTTATACCGACAGGCAAAACTACGGTTTCAGGCTTGACGCCGGAATTTCATGGCAGCAGATGAATTATGATGCCGCTTCGGTTGTTGTAACTGAAGTCAGGAACGGTTCAGACAAAACTACTTATGTGGATTTTTACAGGGACAGGAATAAATCTTCTGACATTACATTTTTTGGAACGTTTACTTATAACACAAAGCTTACGGATTTTCCATTTAACTTTTTTATAAATGCCGGTTACTTTGGGCAGTCCCTCTTTGATTTTGAACCACGAACAATGGATATGAATTTTGTACTTTTTAATACACGGGTTATTGATGCACGCGGGGAAGGCACAGCAGCATTTTTAACTATAACTCCCGGTATATACCAGGAAATGAATGATTTTGGCAGAGTTATGTTTGGCATTAGAATGCTTAAGGAAACTCAGCTTGAAAGTTCTGATTCATTTTTTATCCAGCCTGTATTCCAGGTAGACCTGCAGTTTTAGGGTACAAGTTCAAAATTAGTGGCAAAAGATTATTTCGTCTCGTTCATGGTATGGTATTTTTTCTATATAATGTTCAGATAGAATGGCAATAAATTGTTTGCCTCCAATAAGCCCTTCTGCCTTCATAAGGAGAAGGGTCTGGGATGAGGTCGCTGCGGAGGCAAATAAAATATATACCTATGTACGTATTACCGGAACAGGCTGCTTCACTAGTGCTGCTTCACAGCTGTTTATCGACCTCATCACCCATATCCATTCTTCCCCTTTTTAAGAGGAAAGAGGAATTATTAGCAGAAAAAACAATTTATTATCATCTTATATGAAGAATTATTTTTATCATGTAACATGTAAATACAATAGCTTTTTCTTAAAAATCAAAAATGCTTTTTGTGACTTTAATTATATTCTGCAAATTTCCAAAACATGATTTATTATTTTGCCACTAAAAATAAACTTGTACCAGTTTTAGACTCTTTTCCGTATTGCAGCTATACTCTGGCGGCTGAAAAAAACACCTGATAATAAATTGATATTTGTGTAATTTTATACCTTTATTAAACTTTATGTAACATTTTTCAGGGAGAGAAATGAAAAAATATATCTACCTGCTTTTTACTGTCCTTTTAGTACAGTTTGCAGGAATAGCACAGCAGAAAATTAATACCGGCGACTTTGTAGATAGAAAAAAAGGTTTTTATGATGAAATTCTGAAAGGAATAAAAGATTTTGAAGAAGGAGAAAAAGCTCCGGCTAAAAAATCTTTCAGGATGAATTTTGACGGAGTATATGTGCCGTCATCTCCATCGGAATTTAAATCTCAGTGGTTTAATGATCCTGTTTCACAGGGCAATACAGGCACCTGCTGGTCATTTTCAACAACATCATTTCTTGAAACTGAAGTTTACCGCCAGACAGGCAAAAAAGTAAAACTTTCTGAAGTTTATACTGTCTACTGTGAATATATTGAAAAAGCAAAACGCTTTATCCGCGAAAGAGGCGATTCAGAGTTTGGAGAAGGTTCTGAAGCAAATGCTGTTACAAGAATCTGGAAAGAATATGGTATTGTTCCTGAAGATGTTTACAACGGGATGAAACCCGGACAGGTTTTTCATAACCACAGTACAATGTTTAAAGAAATGGATACATACCTGAAGCAGCTTGAAGTATCCAACGCATGGAATGAAGATGAAGCTGTAAGTACCATTAAATCTATTCTTAAACATTATATCGGCGAGCCGCCTGCAGAATTTACAGTTGACGGGAAAAAATATACTCCTAAAACATACCTGAAAGATTATCTGAAACTTAACCCTGATGATTATGTGGATATATTATCACTTAAACAGAAACCATACTGGAAACAGGTTGAGTATGAAGTAGAAGATAACTGGTGGCACAGCGCTGATTATTATAACGTCCCCCTGGATGATTTTATGAAGATTATTAAAAGCGCCATAAGAAATGGTTACACAATGGCTATTGGCGGCGATGTATCTGAACCGGGTTATGACGGATGGCATAATGCTGCTGTAGTTCCTACTTTTGACATTCCTTCAGAATATATAAATGAAGATGCAAGGCAGTTCAGGTTCAGTAATGGTACTACTGAAGATGATCATGGAATTCATCTTGTAGGATATATGGAAAAAGACGGAAAGGACTGGTTCCTGATTAAAGATTCCGGTGCCGGCTCAAGAAATGGTAATTCTAAAGGTTTTTATTTCTACCATGAAGACTACGTTAAGCTTAAGATTATGGATTTAATAATTCATAAAGATGCAGTTAAAGATATACTAAGCAAATTTAACTAATCAGTTTTAACTGCCCCGGAAAAACCGGGGCAGTGTTTTTTTAGCATACCTGCCGTTACAGTATCATTTCTCATCTTTCCTTGTTTGTGTTCGTGCTGATGTATTAATTACTAACCCTGATTTTTTATCCCCCACCATTTTTAAAATCATACAGTCTAATACTCATATTCAATGGAGATAATATGAAACATATAGTACAATATATGACTGTATTAATATTCAGTGTGTTTTTTATAGGGGCGGCAATACTGCCTGTTGTTTCGTGCTATGCCCCTCCTGCCGGCCAGAGTACCTCGTTTAGTAATAATGCACACCAGAAAGATTATAATATTAGCAAAGGGAAGAAACTGACCATTAACCTGAAGTCCGGCGGCTGTGTTCATATTACCGGCTGGGACAAAGAGGTTGTCAGTACCAATATAGACCCCGAAAATGAAGGCCTTTGTCCTTCTATTGAAGAAACAGAAGAAGGTTTACTAATCTTTACTGATTTTGAAAAGCGCAATTGCAGCATAGATCTTGATATTAAAGTTCCGGATGAGTTTGATCTTGATATTGAAACTATGGGCGGAGATGTAACTCTTTCAGGTATAACCGGAGAGATTGAAGGCCAGACTATGGGCGGCAGTCTCAATTTCAACAGCCTGAAGGGGGAAATTGATTTTACAACTATGGGAGGGGAGATACACCTTAAAGATTCACAGCTTGATGGAAAGTTGAAAACGATGGGAGGCGAAGTAGTCTTTGAAAATGTTGTTGGCGATGTTAAAGGCTCTTCAATGGGCGGAAATGTTATTATGAAAAATGTAACATCCTCAAACGGTGAATCAACCGGTGATAAAGTTGTAATCTCTACTATGGGCGGAAGCATTGATGTTGATAAAGCAATGTACGGAGCAGAGCTTAGTACTATGGGCGGTGACATAATTGTTAAGAAAGCTGCCGGTTATGTTGCTGCAAAAACCATGGGTGGTAATATTGAACTTAAAGAAGTTGATGGCGGCGTAAAAGCAACTACAATGGGCGGCGATATTGATGTGAAAATTACAGGCGATAACAACGGCTCAAAAAATATTCACCTTAAATCAATGGCCGGGGATGTTAAGCTTACTGTCCCTGCATCTCTTTCTATGGATATTGATGTCATGCTTACTTTTACAAAAGGTGAGGAAGGTAAGTATAATATCATTAGTGATTTTGATCTTAAAAAAGAAGTATCTGAGAAATGGGATACCACTAATGGTGATCCCCGCAAGGTAATTCATGGTACAGGCTCTGCTGGCAATGCAAAGTACAAAGTTATACTGGAAACAGTAAATGGTAATATATACCTGAAGAAAAGTTAATTACGAGGAAGATTTCCAATTTCTATCCCTTAAACGGGAGGAGCTCTTTCTCCACGATAAGGCGCTTCAATAGCTGGAAGCGCCTTTTATTTTTCCAAAGGCCCGCCAATCAAACTTCTTTAAGAATGTAATATATTATATGCGGTTTTACATTAATTGTTAAATTTGGTATGTTAAAACACAATTTATTTCGGGGGGACCTAATGAAATATTTTCATCTGTTCGTTTTCGTATTAATAATTTCTGTTAACTCATATTCACAGCAGCAGATATTTGATGACTTACTTGACCCGGGAAGTATATCATCCTTTGCTTCAGGGATGCAGGGAACTGCTTCACTTACACCGGATGATGCTTTTACATATAACCCAGCAAAACTTACCCTTACAGAAGATACAAAAGTTTCGTTTTTTGTGTCACCCCGTTATATGATAGGAGAACGTTATCCTTTTACAAATATAGAACTATATAAAAAAACAGATCAAAAAAGCAGTTTCGGTATAGGTTATCAGAATTATTCTTATGGGCGTATAGGTATAACAAGTATAGAAAGTCCTGATGCCGTTCGTTATGTGGATTCTTATGACCGCGCTTTTACAGTTGGATATGCCCGAAAATTAAATAATAACCTGAGCGCCGGTATTCAGTTAAGGTATGCATATTCTTATTTTGGCGAAGTAATAGCCTCTTCTCTCTTGCTTAGTCTTGGTTTGCTGTACAACCCCGAAATGTGCGACAGTAAATTTACTTTTGGCTTTTCATTAATGAATCTTGGCTCTGCGGTAAAATATGAATATGAAGAAAGCAGTTTGTATTCTCCTTCCCCGTCACAAATGAATATAGGGGTAAACTATAAAGCTGCAGATAATAATTATTTTATAATTCCGGTTGATGTAAGTGTTTCAAAACCATTCGTCGAATATAATAGTGACCACAGCGCTCAGTCTTCCTTTAAGGCTTTGTTTGATGACTGGGAAAATTTCCCGAATGATATGACTCTTCATACAGGTTTATCTTTCATATGGAAACCTCTGTATCTTGGCAATAATATCAGCTATATACAGGAGTTTTACATAGGTAATAACTCTCCCGGGAATAAATGGTCTAATATGGACTATTATACTCATGGAATGAACATAGGATTAGATTATAAAGGTATTCAGTTTAAAGCAGGGTATGCAGGTGTATTCCATAACGCAGATTATCCTGTATATTTGCGCTGGGTATTTCCCTATGAAACATTTCAGTTTTCGCTTACGCTGAACAGGGAAACATTATCCGGTAAAAAGGCTGTGGATAATTCATCGTTATTTGAAAAAATTATAGTATCCGGAGGTGCCGGAACTGCTGTAAGAACCGGGCAGGCAAAGGGTTTTTCAGTTGTCGGTTTAGATGTAAAATACAGCAATGATGCTGTTTATAATATTGAAACGGCATTCTATTTTAACAAAAGGAATGCGCTTGTCACTTCCTTATACTATAACCCTGTTCCGTTCAAAATTAAATTGCTTTCATATACACTGCTGGAATCAAAGTATGAAACATTTTCATTCTTTTCACTATACAGGTATCACTTCCTTGAATCTGTTGAACCATTGTATTTACAGGGCGGGCTTGGTGTGTACAGGGAAAACCAGACATATAAAGAATCTATTCCAAAGTATTCATACAAATCTATATTGCAGTTAGCAGCAGGTTACCGGCTGAACCTTTCTGATACTTTTGCTGTTATTCCCCAGGTTGAATATAACAACATAATAAATGCCGGGGGTACACATGCTCCGCGGATGGTTTGCCGGAGCCTGTTTAACTTTATGATAAAAATAGGATATATCTTAAATTAACCGGTATGAAAAAAACAATTACAATATTTGGCAGTTCTCTCCCTGTTGAAGGTGATGAAGAATATAAATTTGCTTATAGCCTTGGCTGTCTTTTGGCAGAAAATAATTTTGATGTTTGTACCGGCGGGTACAGGGGAATAATGGAAGCAGTTTCAAGGGGTGCGGCAGAAAATGGCGGTAAAGTTACAGGGGTAACCCTTTCTTTCTTCAGATTCCCATGTAACAAGTATCTTTCTGAAGAAATTAAATGTGATACTATGTTTGAAAGGATAATGCAGCTTATTAATAAAGCTGATGCTTATGTTGTTTTGCAGGGCGGAACAGGTACGCTGCTTGAACTTGCCGCTGTATGGGAGTTTATGAATAAAGAAATGATGCCTGTAAAACCAATTATCTGTCATTCAGTAATGTGGAAAGGAATTGCAGACATTATGGAAACACAAATAATTAAAGAAAAAAGGCAGCCCGGACTTGTAAAACATTATGCAGCGGCAGAGGAAATAGCAGCTTACTTAAATGGTGTACTGATTTAAATGTTTTGCTAATCTACAAGCTTTTTAACTTTTATTGGTTCAACTACCGGGTTTCTGGAATGCCATTGTTTTAAAATGAGTATGAAGGTTTCATTTAATACTGTATTTGCTTTAAGCAAAAGGTGTCCTGAAATTGTACGGATATCATTTATTATCATCATTCCCGGTTTTAGAGCATCAACTTTAAAGTAAAGGTCTTCGGTTAAGAACTGCATATCTACGTTATTGCCAAGCAGGAAGTCAATAATGCCAGGGTCATATTTCCCTGGTATTCGTTTCATGTGATAAAGAAGAGCCTGCCCGCGCTCCTCAGTTGAGGGCTTTATTATAGCAGTTAAAATATGTAAAAGCCTGGCGCCAAAAGGTATATTTTGACCGGCTGTTTTATCTTCTTCCGGTTCGCCTGTACCGTTATAGTTTTTCTTTTGAAGTTCTATAATACGCGCGACCTGTTCAAGCCCGGGAATATTTTTTATAAGTCCTGCTGCCATCAGGTGATGGCTTTTTGCTATAGGAGAATGATCAATTGCAGAAATCCCGTTAGTAGCTATTGAATTTTGAAGCCATAAAGGAAGCAATGCCAAACCAAAGTTAAAAAGGTCAAGCGCTCTTAGCACAGGCCATTTATCTTCTAACGGCATTTCAGGCATTAATTTGAGAACAGATATACCAAGGGATTTTACTTTATCGCCAAATTCTGAAACCTGCGGGGATATATGTTTTGAAAGGTCGCCAAGAATTCTTACTGTTTGGGCAACTGTACCATCAAGCAGTTGGGTTAGTGCATAATTATCTTCATCCAGTACCTTCATCAGGTAATTATTATGCCCTTCAAGATTATATTGTGTTATCCATCCGTTAATTTGTTGTTTTAAATGTTCATCATCCCATGGCTTTGCTATATATGAATTGATTTCACTTTCATTTATAGCCCGGATAGTATCTTTGTAATCAGCATAACCTGTTATAAGTACCCTTATAGTTTCAGGTGATTTATTTTTAACTGCTTCAAGTACCTTTACTCCATCAACAACCGGCATTCTCTGGTCAGAAAGAACAAGCGCAAATTCCGGTTCAGAGTCTAATATCTCATTAATTCTTTCTGACTCATTCAATACCATTAGTTCAATGTTCTCTTTTCGCATAAGTGCTGTAAACGAATAAAGAAGCTCTTTTTCGTCATCAACATATAATACCCGCCTGTTTTCTTTAAATGGTTCCATCTTCACTCTCTTTCTCTGTTTCCGCACCAGATGTTATGTCAAACTGTTCCTTTACTTTCAAATATAATTCTTCGGCTTTCGGGTCACGTGGTAAAGCTTCATCTTCCTGAACAATTTTATCTGCAATTTGCACTATAAGTGACAGAGTGTCTCTGTTATTAATATACCGGTGATGATTAGCAACAGCATTGATAATTGCAGGTGAAAAATTCCAGTAAGTTAAAAGAGCCTCACCTACTTCATCATGTGTTATTGAAAATACTTCTTTATCTGCTAAATATAAAGGCGTTCCGTTGGTTTTATATTCATTATAAAAAATATCGTACTTATGAGGGGAGGAAGTACATCGGAAAATAAGGCCTATATCAAGCATAAGTGCTGAGATAAAAACTTCCTGAAGGTCTGTTTTGGGGTCAATTAAATGAGCAATTCGTTTTGCAGTCTGTGCACGCTCAATTGATCGTTCTCTTATTTCAAGGACACGTTGAAAAGATGATTTCGCAGCATTTGAACAAAGACGGTCAAAAACTTCAAGGCTTAATATCATATTTAAAACCGAATCTGTCCCTATGAAGCTTAATGCCTCAATTATACTTGAAATAGATTTTCTGGTCCCATAATAAATTGAATTAGCCATTCGCAAAAGATTTGCAACTAGTTCGGGATTATTTTCTATTTCATAGGCAATCTCTTTTTGCGATACCTGCTCTGACGAGAGTATTTCTTTCAGCTTAGTATGCATTTGAGGCGGTGAAGGCAAAAACCTGAATGAAGATAACACTTCTTCAAGTTTTTTCCTTTTCAGGTTTTCCTGCAGTTCCATTGATTCTGTTACAAATTGTTTTAACTGAGCATCATCCCACGGCTTCATTATGAAATGCCTTGCAAGCCCGGATGAAAGTACTTTTGTGATAATCGATTTTTCCTCATAGCCGCTTATTACAAGTCTTATTGCAGAGGGGCATATTGCCGCTGACCTTTCAAGAAGTTCTGACCCGTTCATTTCAGGCATTCGCATGTCAGTTATTATAAGGTCAACATAATTCTTCTCTATAAATTCAATGGCTTTTAATGGCGATGAAAACAAAAATATATTAAAATTCTCTTTTCTGAATAGGCTTCTCAAAGACATAAGTATGGCTTCTTCGTCATCAACAATTACTATTGTGGGGCCTTTTTGTTTGCCTGGCTTTATGGATATTATCTCGTTCAATTTTTACCTGAAGTTTGTTGTGAGTTCTCTATGGGAATCCTTATTGTAAATGTACTTCCAAAGTCAGGTTTGCTTTCAACTGTAAGAAAACCATTATGTTTTTGTATTATTGTTGAAGAAATCCAAAGCCCCAGGCCAGTTCCTTTTCCAACAGGCTTTGTAGTATAAAATGGATCAAAAATTCGTTTTAATTTATCTTCAGGAATGCCGCAGCCGTTATCTGATATTTTTATAGTAGCATATCCGAACTCAGACGACGTAATAATTTTTATCATGCCCTTTTCATTAATGGCATGACTGGCATTAACAAGCAGGTTTACAAGCACTTGTTTTATTTCACTTATATTGCATTTTACAGGCGGCAGTTCACCGTATTCTTTTTCAATAGCTGCCTTATATTTTACTTCGTTCCATACAATAGTAAGTGTATCTTCAATGGCTTTATTTATATCAGCAAACTGCATTGAGTTTTCAGATATATGTGCAAAACCCCTCATCCCTTCAACAATTTTTTTAATACGTTCTGTACCATCCTGTATGCTTACCATCATTCTGCCAAAATCCTGCAAAATAAAATCCAGGTCAATCATTTTTGAATAATCATTTATTTCATTAAGTATCTTATTGAAATGCCCGTTATTATATAATTGCGGTTCAATATTCTGCCATTTTTGAAGCAGGCCGGTAGTATCATCAAAATATTCTTTTAACCTGTTTACATTACTGCAGACATAAGACAGGGGGTTATTTATTTCATGGGCTATGCCGGCGCTCAACTCACCTAATGATGCCATCTTTTCAGACTGTACCAGTGTCTTTTGCATCCTTGTCATATCATCCAGCATTTGCTGAAGTTCCTGGTTTCTTATCAGAAGCTGCTTTTCAAGTTCCCGTTTCTCCATCTCACGCTTTACACGTTCAGTTATATCCTGGTTAGCACCAAATGATTTTATAGTTCTACCATATTTGTCCTTAACTATAGAAAAACGTACGGCTATATGGCCAATTTCGCCATTCCCATATATTATTCTGTGTTCAAGATAGCTTGTATAATTTGGATCTCTTGTTTCAGCAGATTTTCTGATTTCTTCTCTTACTACATATATGTCATCGGGATGGACAAATTTTTTAGCATAGTGTGAAGAAGGTATAATGTAGCCGCCTTCAATAATTGCTTTTGTCTTTAGCAAATCATAGAACTGGTCATTAAAAATAAAAAGGTCATTAATGTAATCATATTCCCAATATGCAAGGTGCGCAATCTTCATCGCATTAGATAATTTCTTCCTACTGTCCTTTATTACATTAATATTTTGCTTCCTTTCTGTAATATCCTGCACAACACCAAAAGCTTTTATTGCCTTTTTATTTTTGCCGGATGAAGTAAATATAAAAAACTGGTAATAATTCAGGCGGCCGTCCTCATCAATCCTCCTGAATTCCAGCTCTCTGCCATTTTTATTCTCAGTTGAGCTGACAGTACTGAAAAATAAATTGCGAAAATCTTTTGCGTCTTCAGGATGAATAAAGTAATTGATAAATTCTTCTGTAGATATTGTTGGCCCATAGTTGTTATCTTCTGTAATTCCGAATACAGAGTAAAACTGTTCGTTCAGTATAAAAAACTTTTCCTGTATGTCATATTCCCAATAAGCAAGCCGGGCAATTTTTAATGCATAAGACAGCTGTTCTTCGCTTTTTAAAAGTGCTTCCTGTGCCATCATTCTTTCTGTAATATCTATCCATGAGCCTATAATGGCAGGTTGTTTTTTCCCGGTGTCTTCTGTGTAATTTAATTCTGTACTTACCCATACATAATGCTTCTCAGCATGCTGCAGCCTGAACTCAAGGCTGAGACGTTTCCCTTTATATAGAGATGGCAGGCTGTTTTCAAAAAAGTCTTTGTCATCGGGATGTATGTTTTCTTCCCACCATCCGGCCTTCATTACATCTGCCGGCAGGTAACCCAGCAAATCTTTTACGTTTTCACTAATCCATATAAAAGTGAATTCATCATCTTTAATTGCAGCATTAAAAAGAACTGATGATGTTGATGAAATTATGTAACGTATCTGTTCTTCTGATTTTCTTATCTTTTCCTGAATCTGCCTGCTTTCAGTTACATCGTGTGATATTCCGACAAACCCTGTTATTTCATTATTACTGTTTCTTAACGGGAGTTTTGTTGATATATAATATTTGTCTTTCCCATTCTTGTTCTTGAAATTAAGCTCACTGTTATAAACAGAAGTTCCGCTTAAAACAAGCTGGTCTTCTTTGTGAAGTTTCTCTGCATTTTTAAGAGGAAGCAGCTCCTGTGTGGCTTTTCCATATACTTCTGTTTGGTCTTCTTTACCAAGAAAGGCTATGTGTGCTTTATTGGCAATTATAATTTTTTCGTTTTTGTCTTTTATATAAATCAGATCCGGAATTGCATCAATAATCATCCTTAAAAGATTTCTTTCAACGTAAAGTGACTCCTCTGTCATTTTGCGTTCTGTAATATCCCTTGATATTCCAAACGTGCCGGTAATAATGCCTTCTGCATTTCTTAAAGGTACCTTTGTTGATGATACCCATGTAACTTTTCCTATGCTGTAAATTTCTTTTTCAAGCTTATCAATTACAGGTTTGCCTGTTTTTATGATTGTTTCCTCATCATGTTTCGCACTTTTTGCGTGTTCTTCATCAAAAATATCAAAATCAGTTTTTCCTATTATATCTTCTTCTGATTCCAATCCTACTTTATTAAGATATGCTTTATTTACCGTAATGAAACGGCTGTCAAGATCTTTGAAATAGATTGCATCGGGGGAGTTATCCATTAAAATATGCATAAGGTATTGTTCAGAAGAAAGAGCCTCTGCCATATTTTTTCTTTCTGTAATATCAACTATTATTCCGCTCCAGATGGTCTCGTTATTATTGTTTCTTTCCGGGCTTGAAAAAAACTTGAACCACCTGATTTCACCATTAATTATAAGCCTCAGCTCCAGTTCGAATGGTATCAGCTTTTGTGCTGATATTTCAATTTTTTCCAGAACACCATTTATGTCTTCCGGAAGCATAAACCTTTTCATTATTGATGAATCTTTAACTATCTCTTCAGGTGAAATACCGAGGTATTTTTTTGTTGCAGAACTTAAATAAGTAAAGTACTGGGTACCGTCAGTTTTTAAAATATATGAATATACAATTGCCGGTATGTGTAATTCCCAGTCTCTGAATCTTTTCACATAAGCTTCAAATTCGTCTAGGTCTTTGTGCGATAAAAATACTTCTTTTTGTGCCTGGTAGAAGTCAATTGCATTTTGCAGACTGAATATAAGTCTGCGTGCGTCTTCTTTAGGTATATAATCCCATGCCCCTTTATCTAAATATTTGTAGGCTAATTCTTCATTTGCAGAAGAAGTAAAGATGATAAGCGGTATATCCCCCTGTTGGTTAAGGTATGAAATATCAGATAATAATTGGCCTGTTTCTGGTTTTGCCGGGTCAAAAATAATTACTTCAGGCCTAAATTCCCCTAATTCACTAAAAAGAGTTTTTTCTGAGGTTATTTCGCAGAATTCAGCATCAATAATTTGTTTTTTTATCTCACTCTTTGCTAATTCAGCAGCAGATTCGTTAATTTCTATTAACAATATTTTGCATTTTGTATGAAATTTCTTCATAAATTCTTTTAGTTAGAGTTATATTTAAAACTAAATAACCCCTAACAAACAAAATTTCAACATTGGGGTCGGATCAGCTCGGGTTTTTTTATAATATTATCGGAAGTTAATTCAGGTAATTAAATCTTTATGTGAAAGGAGGGGTTTTAGTATAGCAAAAAGCATCATTTTATACCTGAATCTGATAAATTCTTATAAAAGCAATAAATGATTAGATTTATACCTTTAGGCGGTGCTGGTGAGATAGGGGCCAGCAGTTTTTACCTTAATATTGACGGCACAGGGATCATTCTTGATTGTGGAATGCATCCGCAGAAACGGGGAGCCAAAGCTTTACCGGACTTCAGCCTTGTTAAAAATGAGCCGGTTGATTATGTTCTTATCTCCCATGCTCACCAGGATCATCTAAGTTCACTTCCTTATCTGGTTAAGCAGCATCCTTATATTAAAATTGTTTCTACCCCGCAGACAAGAGCCCTGGCTGAACTGACTTTGCATGATTCTGTTTCCATCATGAGAGAACAGCTTACCGATGACGACCCTATAGAACTTTATACGCATAATGAAATTGACCTGCTTATCCAGTCTATGGAATACAGGGCTTATAATGAAGAATTTATAGTAACCGGTTATTCGCATAAAGGGAAAGAGCCGGTTAAGGCATGTTTCTATGATGCCGGGCATATACTTGGTTCTGCCGGTATATTATTAGAATATAAAGGGAAACGTATTTTTTATACCGGTGATATTAACCTTGAAAAACAGGCGCTTTTAACCGGTGCTGAATTACCACGGCATAAAGCAGATATACTTTTACTTGAAACAACTTACGGTGCTACGGACTCCTCTTCAATTTTAGAATGGGAAAAAGAAGCTCTCAGGTTTGCTCAAAAATCAAATAAAATTCTGGCAGAGGGCGGTTCAATACTTATACCTGTCTTTTCTCTTGGCAAGCAGCAGGAAATTCTTGCCACAATATGGCAGCTTATGCAAAGCGGAAAGCTTACTTTTACTGATATTTATACAGGCGGGCTTGCCAATAAAATCAGCAGGGTTTATGATTATAACCGCTATACTGTAAGAAGGCAGGATAGCGGATTTGAAATTAAATCCATTCCGCAGAGAGATTTGTACATGGTTGAAAACCCTGAAGAGTTTTTTAAACAACCCTGTTTTGTTCTTGCTTCAAGCGGAATGTTTATTGAGGGAACAGCCTCCTTCAGGCTGGCAAAAAGATGGCTGAAGCAAAAAAAATCAGCTATTTTTACTGTGGGTTATATGGAAGAAACAACTCCCGGTTATAAAATAATAAATTCAAAAAAAGGCGATAAAATAAAACTATCTGACTTTTGGAGTGAAGAAGAACTTAAATGCTCTGTTGAAATATTCAGGTTTTCTTCGCATTCCAGGAGAGAAGGGCTGCTGGAAATTGTGCGAAAACTATCCCCTTCAAACTTAATTCTTGTACATGGCGATCCGCCTGCAATTGACTGGATAGGCGCCGCTGTTTTGAAAAGAAAATCTGTTCTATCCAAAAATAATGATCCCGATGTGCCATTAAAAGTTTTTCTTGCCGAAACCGGCAGAGAAATTCTGTTTGCTGATTAATAAACTTTGCATTATTAAACTACAATTACACGGAGAGATTATGTCAGATGGAATTCAGAATGGTGATGAGTCCTTTCTTTTCTTCCCGCTTACTCCCGGCCGATGGGATGATTTTGTAAAACTGCTTGGGGAGAAAGGCGGGTGCGGCGGATGCTGGTGTATGGCTTCCAGGCTTACAGCAGCTGATTTTGAATCCTGTAAAGGTGAAAAAAATAAAGAGCTTATGGCGGCTATTGTGCTCGATAACCAACAGCCTGGAATTATTGCTTATTATAATAATGAACCTGTTGGCTGGTGTTCTGTTGCTCCGCGTGAAAGTTTTAAAAGACTGGAATTTTCCCGAATTCTTAAACGGGTTGATGACAAGCCGGTATGGTCAGTTACATGCTTTTTTATTAAAAAGGAATACAGACGAAAAAATCTTTCTCTTGCTTTGCTAAAGGCTGCTATAAAGATATGTGAAGAAAAAGGCGGGCATATTCTGGAAGGTTATCCGGTTATTCCTTATGACAAGAATATGCCTTCTGTTTTTGCATGGACAGGAATATTATCTGCCTTTGAGAAAGCTGGATTTGTAGAAGCTGCCCGGCGTTCTAAAACACGCCCTGTTATGCGGTATATAATAAACGGGCAAAATACCGGTGGAAATATTTAACTTAATTATTGGATATAGTATATGTCTTTAACTGAATTAAAAAAAGAAATTAAAAAAGCTGCCAAACCTGCTGATGCTGTAATTCTCCAAAGGTTTTTCAAAACCGGCAAAGGAGAATATGGCGAAGGTGATAAGTTTGTCGGAATTAAAGTCCCTGTTTTAAGAGCAATTGCTAAAAATTTCTATTCTCTTGAACTTGATGATATTAAAGATCTTATAACATCTCCGGTACATGAAGAGAGAATGATTTCACTGTTTATATTAATTCAAAAATTTGCCAAAGCTGATGATAAGCTAAAAGAAAAAATATTCAAACTTTACCTGAAGAATACAAGAACAATAAATAACTGGGATCTTGTTGACCTTTCTGCCCCGCAGATTGTAGGCGGCTATCTTATGGATAAAGAACGTACCATTCTTTATGAACTTGCTGTATCTAAAAGTCTGTGGGAAAAAAGAATATCAATGCTTGCCACATTCACTTTTATTAAGAAGGGGAGTTTTAACGACACAATTGAAATTGCTAAAATTCTTCTTTCTGATAAACACGACCTTATCCAAAAAGCTGTCGGCTGGATGTTAAGGGAAGTTGGCAAAAGAGATATGGAAACCGAAGAGGAGTTCTTAAAAGAATATTATAAAGTTATGCCGCGTACCATGCTTAGATATGCTGTTGAAAAATTCCCGGAAGACAAAAGAAAGTTTTATATGACAAGATAAAACAGGTTGCAGCATGAAACCCTGGATGCCTGCCCGCCGAAGGCTTTGTGAAGAAGGTACCTCAACCTCTAAGTTTCTATTAAGTAGCATATAATATCTCCCCAATACATGGCCGTCATGGTCCGACCATGACGGAAGCTAAGACGGAAAACGTAAAGTTTATGGTGTGTATGCAACGATACTGCTCCAACAAAATTATTCAGAACTTTAGAGCGGTTTCATTTCATCCATTGAAGTAACAGATGATTATCTACTTAGCTCCTGTCACGACTTGGGGCCGATGACAGCCATGCGATGACAAACATGGCTTTTCTCCCAAAAGCTGTAGGCTAAAAGCTTAGGGAAATTGGCAAAAGAGAAATGAAAACCGAAGAAGAATTCCTGCAAGAATACAGCAGAGTTATAACGCACACCATGCTGAGGTATGTTTTTGAAAAATTCCCGGAGGATAAACGGAAATTTTATATGGCAAGGTAAAGTATATGTTCCGGCATTTCCGCCGCCGCTCATCAATGTCTGAATCCGTTCATACAATAAAGACTAACATTTTTGTTTATACTTTTGCAAAAAGAAACATTTCCAGTATTTTTACGTTTGTAAAAAACAATTGATGACTTATACACAAAACATTCTACAATACTATCCGTTCGACAGAAATAATTAAGCCGATCATTGCTTAATTTCTCTGCAGCTTAAAGATTTTAGTCTTTAAAATCCTGCAGGGTAAACTATATCCAATTCAAACAAATTTTTATAATAATTCTACGGAGAACAACGTTGATTAGTTTAAAAACAATCGGCTGGAATAGTTATTTCTATAACCAATTTAATGAATATAAAGAATCCGGTTTAATACCCGGAAGAATATCTGTTGAACATAAGGAACGTTATCATGTACTTACCGAACACGGCGAACTAAGCGCTGAAGTTTCAGGCAGGCTTTTATATGCATCTGAAAATCCCTCTGATTTTCCTAAAACCGGTGATTGGGTTGCAGGGATATATTTTCCTGATGAACAAAAGCTGATTATTCAATTCGTACTAAAAAGGCAGACAATATTTTCGCGTAATGCTGCCGGTAAAAAGAGCTTCGAACAGGTAATTGCTGCAAATATAGACTACCTGTTTATTCTCCAGAGTATGGATAATGATTTTAGTCTGCGGCGTCTGGAACGGTATATATCTACCGCCCTTGAAGGGAATATTAAACCTGTAATTGTGTTAACAAAAACAGATAAATGCAGTCAGCCTGCTTTAATTATGGAAAGGGCACAGGAAGTATCCGGCAGCATTCCGGTGCTTGGTATAAGCTCAATTAACAAAACCGGCATGGATAGCCTGGCTGAATACCTTAAAGCAGGTGTAACTGCAGCGCTTGTTGGCTCTTCAGGCGTTGGAAAATCAACTCTTGTTAATGCTCTTATTGGCGAAGATGTTCAGAAAACACTGGAGGTAAGGGAGTATGATTCAAAAGGAAGGCATACTACTACAAGCCGTGAAATGTTTATTCTGCCCGGCGGCGGTATACTAATAGATACTCCCGGTATGCGTGAATTTCAGCTCTGGAGCAGCGGGGATGGTGTTGAAATGGCATTTGATGAAATAGGCGAACTGGCAAAACAATGCAAATTCTCTGACTGTACACATACATGCGAAAAAGGCTGTGCAGTTCTTGAAGCCGTTAAAAACGGTGATATCCCGGACGACAGGTACCGGAGCTATCTCAAACTTCAGAAGGAAATCAGTTATCTGGATAAAAAAGATGATATCGATTATCAGCTTGAAGAAAAGAGAAAATGGAAAAACATACATAAAGGAATACGCAGGTACTATAAAACTATTGAAAAAAGGAAAGATTGATATGACAGAAAGAATTAACATTTCATCAGGAGTGAAATGGGAAGGCATTGTCGGTTACTCCCGTGCTGTTCGTATCGGCAATATAGTTGAAATTACAGGTACAGTTGCGGTTGATGAAAACGGAAACCTGCAGGGGGGCAGTGATGCCTACCTGCAGGCAAAATATGCATTTAAGAAAATAGAAAAGGTACTCCGCCAGGCAGGCGCTCAAATGTCTGATGTTACAAGAACAAGAATGTTTGTCACTGATATTTCCCGCTGGGAAGAGTATGGCAAAGCTCACTGCGAAGTATTTGGAAAAATCAGGCCTGCTGCTTCAATGATAGAAGTAAAAGGCTTAATTGGTCCGGAATACCTTATTGAAATTGAGGTAACTGCAGTAATTATATCAAATGAAAAACAGCATAACTTCTTTAACAGCCATTTGTTTACTGCAATTAAACACTCGTTAATGTTCTTAAGATTTCTTACAATTGCAGGTATTATTGTCACGGGGTTAATCCCGTGACATTTTGTTTTTGTAGTAACCTTAGTAACCAGGTTAAAAACACATAAACACAACCTTATTACCTTATTTTTTGTAGTAACACAAAAGAGTGAAAACATGTCAATAAGATTCATGATGATGATGATTACAGCTATCACCAAGGTTTAAACTGTCACAGACTCTGCAAAGAAGATTTTGTTGCAACCTTAGTAACAAGAATTGAAACCCTTGGGACTAACCTTATTACCTTATTTTCTGTAGTAACACAAAAGAGTGAAAACATATTAGATAAGGTAATAAGGTTTGCACTTCCAGAGATTGCCCTTGTTACTAAGGTTTTAACAGATATAGAATCTAAAAAAGATTTTGTTATAACTTTAGTAACCGGGAAATAGTATAATAGACTTAATTTGATTACTTTGTTTTTTGCAGTAACCTTAGTAACCAAACTAATCGAAACATAAACACAACCTTATTACCTTATTTTTTGTAGTAACACAAAAGAGTGAAAACATATTAGATAACCTAATCAGGTTTGCACTTCCAGAGATTACTGCAGTTGCTAAGGCTTTAAAGGCAAAAGAGATGCGATAAATCTTGTTGCCGCCCTGGTGCCCTCCGGGGCAAGTTGCTGTTGTTACTAAGCTTTAGCAGGCAGGGAAGCGGCTATTTTATTATGATAATACACAGATTTAACCATAATTCATCCTGTTTTAAATATTTTTCCGTAATTTTGCATGTGTTTTATAAAGTTTTTTAATATAGTGTAGAGGAAGTATTGGAATTCAGAGTTAATCCGGATGTAAAAATAGGGCACGTACATCTGACTGTTGCTGATCTTGAAAGGTCACTTAAGTTCTACAGGGATATTCTTGGTTTTGAAATAACACAGGCATTTAACAATACCGCAGTTTTTATGTCAGCCGGGGGATACCATCATCATATAGCCATTAACACATGGGCAGGCAGGGATGCTACTCCGCCTCCTCCGGGGCATACAGGGCTTTATCATTTTGCTATTTTATACCCGTCAAGATTGGAGCTTGCAAGGATTGTACGCCGCCTGTTTGAATTAAATTATAAGCTGGACGGCGCTTCTGATCACGGCACTACTGAATCAGTTTATCTTCACGATCCTGACGGCAATGCTATTGAGCTTTATGCCGACCGTGCTGAAGCAGACTGGCCTATTGATGATGAGGGGCATCTTAATATGGAAACAAAGCCGCTTGATGTTCTTGGCCTTCTGTCAGAACTGGATAACGAGGGTATTTAAAATATATTTGCCCGGTAATCAGTCCGGGCAATGTGCTTTGAACTGGTTTGATAAGTTGAAGTATATACATCGCGTACCCTTTATTGATATATATTTGTTTTAAGGATACTAAATGAATAAATTAAAATATGTACTCATTATAGCAGCGCTATTTTCAGTTTGTCTTCCTGCTCAAAATAAATCAGTCTGGGTTTCCCTGTTTGACGGAAAAACACTTTCCGGTTGGCATTCCTATGGTAAAAATACTGCCGGTTCTGCATGGAAAGCAGAAAATGGTATCCTTCATCTTGATGCCTCAAATAAGGAAAACGGCCGTATAATAAATGGCGGTGACCTTGTTACAGACGCCGAATTTGAAAATTTCCACCTTAAACTTGACTGGAAAGCTGCACCCGGCAGCAACAGCGGGATAATATTTTATGTTAAGGAAGACACCTCCCTCTATCACTCTCCCTGGCAGACCGGCCCTGAAATGCAGGTTCTTGATGATGAAAGGCACCCTGATGGCAAAATAATTAAACATAAAGCCGGTGATTTATATGATCTTATCTCAATCTCAAAAAATGTAATTAAACCGGCAGGTGAGTGGAACCACGTTGAAATTATTGCCCGTAAAGGAAAACTTCAATTTGTAATAAACGGAGAAAAAGTTTTATCCACCAGAATGTGGGATGCAAACTGGGACAGACTTGTCTCTGCCAGCAAATTTAAAGACATGCCCGCTTTCGGAAAATTCAAAAAAGGTAAAATCTGCCTGCAGGATCATGGGGATGAAGTCTGGTTTCGCAATATTAAGATTAAAAAATTATAATAAAAACTCCTCCTTAATATGTTAATAGTTCAGTTTGCGTTGATAGAATAATTTTATATATTACGTAAGTGCTTACGTAATATAATATATGAATGACAAAATAAGAGAATTGGGCGAAATTGCCCTTGGCAGCCGCCTTAAAAGGCTTAGTGACAGATTTATGGATGATGTTGCCCGCATTTACCGTATGCACCAGTCAGAGTTTGAACCCCGCTGGTTTACACTTACACATCTTTTATATAACAGCGGCAGAATGTCTGTCCTTGATATTGCCGGTGCGCTTAAACTTACTCACCCTGCTGTAGTGCAGTTTATTAATGAAATGAGCAAAAAGGGACTTATTTCCTCCGGCAAGGATGAGTCAGATAAAAGAAAAAGAATGGTTGAACTTTCTGACAAAGGCAGGAAAATGTTTGAATCAATTATGCCTGTACTGCCCGTGATTGAATCTTCGGTAAAGGAACTTATTGATTCTACCGGCTATAACCTTATGCCTGTACTGGAACTTATGGAAAAGCAATTAGACCAAAAAGGCCTTTTTGAAAGAGTAACAGGCAAACTGAAAAACAGGCAGATGGAAGAAGTGGAAATACTTGAGTATAAGAAAGAATATGCCGGGTATTTTAAAATGCTTAATATTGAATGGCTTGAAAAATATTTTGCCGTTGAACCGGAAGACGAAAAACTCCTTTCCAATCCCGAAGAAGAAATAATAAACAAAGGCGGAATGATTTTCTTTGCCAGGGTAAATAATGAAATTGCCGGCACATGCTCCGCTATAAAAGTAAGTGATGATGTTTATGAACTTGCAAAAATGGCAGTTACCGAAAAAGCACAGGGGAAACAGATTGGCAAAAAACTGGCGCTGGTGGTAATTGGTTATGCTATTTCTCAAAAAGCAAAATCAGTCATCCTTGAAACTGCTTCAAAACTAACTGCGGCAGTAAACCTTTATGAAAAACTTGGATTTGTTTATGTCCCTTTTGACAACCCTTCAAAATATGCGCGCACTACATTTAAAATGAAGCTGGATTTATAAAGCAGAATAAAATAATGTTTGTTAAGCGGCATTATAATTCAAATATTTTTCTCTTTTTTTCATTTTCCATTTTCCCGCCGTTTTATGTATTTTCTATTACTTAATTAATAGAATATTCAGAATGTATACTCAAGTTTTGTAAATAAGGTGAGTAGACAATAATAGTAGATTTATTTCGGGATTTATATGACACTAAAAAACGGCTCGGTTTTTTTTACTGACAGTGAAAAAATGGACAGCTATTCTGTTTCAAACCAGTTTGCTGAACATCTTGAATTTGACCTTGTTAAAGATAAATTAACCGCAACTGATGATGATGCCTTTTTTGCTCTTTCTCTTGCTGTAAGAGACAGGCTGGTTAGAAGCTGGCTCCGTACGCAGAGAGAGTATGTTGAAAAGGATGTTAAGAGAGTATATTATCTTTCACTTGAATTTTTAATGGGAAGGCTGCTTGGCAATACACTTATAAATATGGGCTTTTATGATGAGTGTTACAAAGTATTGCTTAAAGATGGTTACAAACTTGAAGATATAAAAGAATATGAGCCTGATATGGGGCTTGGCAACGGCGGCCTTGGAAGGCTTGCTTCATGTTTCCTTGATTCAATGGCAACTCTTGAACTGCCTGCTTTTGGATATGGAATAAGATATGAATATGGTATTTTCAAACAGGAAATTGAAAACGGCTGGCAGAAGGAACTTCCTGATAACTGGATTAGCTACGGCAATCCATGGGAAATTTTAAGAAGGACGCTTACTTACCGCGTAAGGTTTAATGGCAAGGTTGTTACTGATCCTGTTGACCCGCTTAAATATTACTGGGTTGACACAAATGATATTCTCGCTGTAGCTTATGATGTGCCTGTTCCGGGTTATGGAAACAATACTGTTAATAATCTAAGGTTATGGCAGGCTAAGGCTACAAGTGAATTCAGCTTTGATGAATTTAACAGCGGCAATTATGTTGCCGCAGTGCAGTCAAAAAACAATTCTGAAAATATTTCCAAGGTATTATATCCTAATGATACTATTGATAAGGGCAAATACCTCCGTCTCCGCCAGCAGTACTTTTTTACTTCAGCAACACTTCAGGATATTATAAGAAAATACAGAATTAATCACGATACATTTGATGAATTTGCAGAAAAAACAGCAATACAGTTAAATGACACTCACCCTGTTATTGCCATACCTGAACTTATGCGTATACTTGTTGATGAAGAAGGGATTGAGTGGGATAAAGCATGGGACATTACAACCCATACTTTTTCGTATACAAATCATACTGTTGTTCCTGAAGCACTTGAAGAGTGGTCAGTTGTTATAATGAACAACCTGCTTCCGCGCCACCTGCAGATTATTTACGAAATAAACCGCAGATTTCTTGAATATGTAAGGGCAAACTATACAAGAGATGATTCGGTTATTGCAAAACTTTCAATCGTACGTGAAGGGCTTGATAAAAAAATAAGAATGTCCAACCTCGCAATAGTTGGTTCACACTCAATAAATGGTGTGGCAGCGCTGCATACTGATATTCTTAAAGCCAGAATATTTCCTCACTTTTATAAACTATTCCCTAAGAAATTTAAAAATGTTACCAATGGTATAACCCCCCGCAGGTGGCTTAAAACATCCAACCCGTTTCTTTCAGGACTCATTACTGAAAGAATAGGCGGTGAATGGGTAACAGACCTCGACCAGCTTAAAAAGCTGGAAAAGTTTGTCCATAATGATGAATTTCTTGAAAACTGGCGTATTTCAAAATGGCTTAATAAAAAACTCTTGATTAAACTTATAGAAAAAGAACATAATATTAAGATTAACCCTGAATCAATGTTTGATGTACAGGTAAAAAGGTTTCATGAATATAAACGCCAGCTTCTTAATGTACTGCATGTAATTACATTATATAATAAGATTAAGGAAAACCCTGAAATAGATATGGTTCCGCGCACTGTAATATTTGGCGGCAAGGCAGCACCTGCTTATTACCAGGCTAAAGTTGTAATTAAGCTTATCAATTCAATTGCTGATGTTGTCAATAATGACCCGGATGTAGGTGATAAACTAAAAGTAGTATTCCTGAAAAACTACTCAGTTACACTTGCAGAAAGAATTATGGCTGCATCAGACCTGTCAGAGCAGATATCTACTGCCGGGTTTGAAGCATCAGGTACAGGAAATATGAAGTTTGCATTAAACGGCGCTCTTACAATTGGTACACTTGACGGCGCTAACGTTGAAATGCTTGAAGAAATTGGCGATGATAACTTCTTCATATTCGGACTTGGCGCTGAAGAAGTCGTAAAACTTAAATCAGGCAATTACAAACCTTCTGAGTATTATGAAAATAATCCTGTTCTTAAAAAAGTAATTGATATGATAAAGAATAATTACTTTAATCCCGAAGAACCCGGAATATTCCAGAATATTATTGACGGGCTTATGAATGTTGACTATTACTGCCTGTTTGCAGATTTTGATGCATATATAAAAATGCAGGATCAGGTTAGTGAAGTTTATAAAGATCCAAAAGCATGGGCACAGAAATCAATATATAACGTTGCCCGTATTGGTAAATTTTCCAGCGACAGATCCATAAAAGAATATGCTGATAAAATATGGCATGTTAAACCGGTGAGAATATTCGATCACTGGTCGCCGCTGAAAGGATAATCCGCAGAACAACAAAATTGTTCGTTCAGGAAGCAGTTGCCCCGGTATAACGCCGGGGTTTTTTATTATATAAATTAAATAAACCTGCAATATCGGTCATATCCAAACCGCGCATTTGCCATGGTTGTTACGGTCAAACTGTGGCCGAAGCTAAAATGAAAGTGCTTTGTAATAACTAAAAATAAATGATAATGCTCCTATGCCAAAAATTCCTATTCAGCCAGCATTCATGTTCCTGCAAATAATATTTGAATAGTGATGATATATATTTAATAACTGCTTCATCATTTCAAAGCAGCTTTATTAATGGTATTGGGGCTTTGATAATTCTGAAATAATGGTAAAAAATAAACCGTAATTATACTGATGTATAATTGAACTATAATATGTAAATTCAGGGAAAGGAAAAGCTTCATAGATAAATAAGGGAGAAGCTCATGAAAGCTGTTGTAACTATTCTTATAGTTAATATAATATATTTTACCTCACTTAACTGCAACACAACAGACCCTGGGGAAGATAATAGTGGGAAAGATACAACAAGCCAGAACTTTACATTTG